>JAESGN010000011.1_pt1 | contig 960525 bp, 913 predicted proteins | sample 9269731 | NCBI WGS metagenome assembly JAESGN01 (sample SAMN15720683, study PRJNA650826) | algae metagenome | isolation source: Mojavia pulchra JT2-VF2 and co-occurring heterotrophs from desert soil | place: USA: Cadiz Valley, Joshua Tree National Park, CA | collected 1998-06-08
GCTTGTGCTTGGTCGCCTCGAAATCCTGGCTGGCGAGGAGCTCGCGCAGGAAGACAGTCTCGCGCTTGGCGTTGGGCAGCTCGATGCCGATGGCGTTCTTGCCCTGCACCACCGCGACGCGCGCCGAGACCGCGCTCATCGAACGCGCGATGTCGTCGGCAAGCGAAATCACCCGCGACGACTTCGTGCCAGGCGCAGGCTCAAGCTCGTAAAGCGTCACCACAGGGCCGGGGCAGGCTTGAACGATCTCGCCCCTGACGTTGAAGTCTTCGAGCACGCCTTCGAGGAGGCCGGCATTCTGCTGCAGCACCTCGACCGGCATGGTTTCTTCCGGCGTCTGCGGGGGCTCGGCCAGGAATTCGATCGGCGGAAGCTGGAAGCCGATCGGCTGCTCCGCTTGGCGGGCGGGAGCCTTCCGCACCCGAGCGGCTGGGGCGACGGGCCGAACGGAGGCTTCGACGGCTTCGGTCGTCATGAGGTCGGTCGCGGCTTTCGCAAGCGACTCGGGCGCTTTCGCGACGACCGATGGGGCGAACGGCAGCGCGGCCGGTTGAGGCGCCATCGAGATGCGCAGATTCACCGAATAGCCTGGCCAGAGCGAGCGGACGCCCGGATTGGCCATCGCTTGAACCGGTGCGGCGGCTTCGACCACCGGCAAGATCGGTTCCTCCGCCTCCCACGGTTCATCGGCGATGGAATCGTCTTCCCACGCCATCGTCTCCATGGTCCTGAGAACGGGAGCGGTCACCTCGCTCTCGTCGCGGCCGATCTCGGGCACGAGATCCCAGAAGGCGTGGTCCGAGAGGAAGGCGAAGGGCGTCGAGCGCGGCTCCGCCGGGATCTCCGTCGACTGGCGCGCGTTCGCGAAGGCGGCCTCGTCGCGTTCCGGGGCTTCATCCTCGGGCCAGATTTCGGGCGCGATATCCTCGATCGATGCGAGATCGGGCTCGGGCATTGTCTCGACCGGCGCTGCGGCCTGCAGATAGGTCTCGCTGTCGGGCGTGCCCCAGATCTCCCGCATCAGATGCTTGGGCGTGCGCCAGAAGCGGACACGCGTCGAATCGGCCAGGGTCACGGCGTGGGGGTGGCCGCCGCTGAACATCAGCGGAGGGCTCTGCCTCTCGATCGCCTGCTCCGTCGGCGCCTGCCGCGCCTTGCGCGTCGAGCGGACATAGACCGGTGCGGACGGCTCAGCGGCGGGGCCGCGATTCGTCGCGACGCCGGGCGTGTGAGGCGCGCCTGAACTTCGCAGGGATTCGTCTGCAGGATCAGCCTGATAATCGCCGGGTGCGAAGCTGTTGGTTCGCTGATGACGGTCGCGCTTATACATCGGAGACAGCGAACACTACTACTGGCCAACTCGGTCTTCTGGCCTAACCGGGCAGGGTTAACGGCGCATAAACGGGTGCAGGGCGAGGCCGGATAAATCGGCAGCAAACCTGCCTGGACATTCGCGTGGGCCTCCTCGGGATGAGGGCTCGGCTTTCCAAACGGATTTCACGCCGGCCGCGTCGCTGCGCCGAGCGCCAGGAACGCCTCGATGGCGGGAGAGGCTCGGTCAGGGCGATGCGCGAGCCAGGTGGCGAGCGAGGGCGCCGGCTCCGTCAGCCGCCGCGTCACCACATTGTCGAAGCGGATATTGGCGAAGGAGGAGGCCATCACCGTCAGCCCGACGCCGGCCGCGACGAGGCCGATGATGGTGGCCGGCTCCCGTGCCTCCTGCACGATACGCGGCCGGAAGCCGGCCTGGCGGCACAGCTCGATGAACTGATCGTAGGTGCTGGTGGCCGCCTCGCGGGAGAAATGCACGAAGGCATCGCGCTCGAGCTCGGCAAGTGCGACGCGCTGCCGGGCAGGGGAACCGCCGAGGCGGTGGCTGCGTGGCAGGAAGAGCAGGAGTTCCTCGCGCTGCATCTCCAGCGTCGCAAGCCGCGGATCGGCGAGCGCCGGATCGTCCGGCATGCGCAGGAAGGCGAGGTCGAGCCCGCCGTCCAGAAGCTCCTGCATCTGCACATGGCTGTTCATTTCCCGCAGCGTCAGATGCACGTCCGGCCGCTGCTCGCGGAAGCTGTGGATCAGCGTCGGCATGATCGTCGCGAGCGGCGCGGACGCAGTGAAGCCGATGCGCAATTCGCCGATCTCGCCGCGCCCGGCCCGGCGGCCGATGGTCAGTGCCAGTTCCGCCCGCGCCAGCACGGCGCGCGCCTCGGGCAGGAAGATCCGGCCGGCCGCGGTGAGCTCGACCCGGCGGCTGGTGCGGGCGAAGAGCTCGGCGTCGAGCTCCCGTTCGAGCGCGTGGATCTGCTGGCTCAGCGGTGGCTGCGAGATGCCGAGACGCTGCGCGGCACGGCCGAAATGCAGCTCTTCCGCGAGCACGGCGAAATAGCGGAGATGGCGGAGATCCATTCGCAAAACCTATCGATCGGAACCAAATCGATATTGGACAATATCGGGCCCAACTTCCATCTCAACCAACGCGCGCAGCGTGACCTGCGCTGCGGAACTGACAATCATGACCGAAATGACCTCCCCTCAGTCGCTGCGCATCGAGACGCCTGTCGCGCTCGACATCGCGGAGCCCGAGGCCGACAGCCGGATTCGCCGGGGCACGCGCGGTTTCCGCCTGACCAACCTTGCCTTGTTCTCCGCCGGTTTCTCCACCTTCGCGCTGGTCTATTGCGTGCAGCCGCTGATGCCTGTGTTCTCGCAGGAATTCGGCATCACCCCGGCCCAGAGCAGCCTGGCGCTGTCGGCGACCACCGGCACGCTCGCTTTCGCGATGCTGGTCGCGAGCTCGCTCTCGGAGATCGTCGGGCGCAAGCCCGTGATGGTGGCCTCGCTCCTGGCCTCGGCCGTGCTGATGATGCTGAGCGCCTTCGCGCGCAATTGGCACGACCTTGTGCTGCTGCGCGCGCTGGCGGGCATCACCTTCAGCGGTTTGCCGGCGGTGGCCATGGCCTATGTCAGCGAGGAGATGCATGCCGAGTCGGCCGGCCTCGCCATGGGGCTCTATATCGGCGGCAGCGGCCTCGGCGGGCTTGGCGGCCGCGCCATCACCGGCGTCATCGCTGATTTTTCGTCCTGGCGCATCGGGCTTTTCGCCGTCGGCCTCGTCGGCGTCGTCTGCGGGCTGGTGCTCTGGCGCACCTTGCCGGCCTCGCGGCATTTCCGGCGCGTCGCGCCCTCCGTTAGGGCACTCGCCGGCTCCTTTGCGGTGCATCTGCGCGACGGGCGCCTGCGCCTCCTGTTCCTGGAAGGCTTCCTCCTGCTCGGCAGCTTCGTCTGCGTCTACAACTACACCGGCTACCGGCTGATGCAGCCGCCCTTCTCGCTGAGCCAGGTGGCCGTCAGCTTCATCTTCGCGGTCTATCTCGTCGGCATCCTGTCTTCGGCCTGGATCGGCGATCTGGCGGGGCGACTCGGCCGGGGACCGATGCTGTGCCTGTCGCTCGGCCTGATGCTCCTTGGCGTGCTGGCGACATTGTCTTCCTCCCTCCCGGTGATCGTGCTCGGCATGGCCGTGCTGACCGGCGGCTTCTTCGGGGCGCACGCCACCGCATCGGGCTGGGTCGGCGCGAAGGCTCAGCACGCCAGGGCCCAGGCCTCCTCGCTCTATCTCTTCGCCTACTATCTCGGTTCGAGTGCGGTCGGCACGCTCGGCGGTGTCTTTTGGGCGCAGGCGGGCTGGGGCGGCGTGGTCGGGTTGATCAGCGCGCTCCTTCTCGTGGGCTTTGTCTGCGCCGCCTGGCTGACGATGCGGCCCGGGCCGGCGGGACCGGGCGCTCGCGCCTGAGTTTGCGAGGCTGCGTCGACCAAGTCTTGCCCTCTGGAGAGCGGCTCGAAGCGAGTCCTTCGCGGAACTCTTGGCCGGATCAGCGGGTTCATCCGCTGTTTCCGATGGAGGAGGACGAGATGCCAGCCAAATCCGCTGCCCAGCAGAAGGCCGCCGGAGCCGCGCTTGCGGCCAAGCGCGGCGACATGAGGAAGAGCAAGCTCCAGGGCGCCTCGAAGTCGATGGAGAAATCGATGAGCGAGAGCGAGCTGGAGAAGATGGCTTCCACCAAGCGCAAGGGCAAGCCCGAGCACGTCTCCAAGCACTGACGGTGGCCGAGGCGTCGGCCGCGTACCGGCACTGCGTCGGCCGGCGCCGGGGCGCCTACAGATAGGGCGGCGTGCAGGCGCTGACCACGACGCAGCGTTCCGTGCCGATATTGCGGAACCGATGGGGGACGCGGCTGTCGAAGAGGTAGGCTTCGCCCGGGCTCAGCACCTTGATCTGGTCGCCGACGGTGATCTCGAGTTCGCCCGAGAGGATGACGCCGCCCTCATGCGAGTTGTGCTTGAGCATGGCGACGCCGGTATCGGCGCCGGGCTCGTAATATTCGTGCAGGATCTGGAGGTTGTGGGCCTTGGCGTCTCCGACCTGGCGGAACGACATCCTGCCCCGGCTCTCCCCGCCATTGACCTGATGCAGGCGCGAGGTCAGGTCGATGAGGTCGTCGGCTTCGAAGAAGACCTTGTCGCGCGGCGTGCGCGCTTCGTCGAAAAAATTGACCATGCTCATCGGGATGCCGTCGAGGATCTTCCGCAGCGATGCGACCGACGGGCTGTTCCGATTCTGCTCGATCAGCGAGATCAGGCTATGCGTCACGCCGGAGCGGCCGGCCAGTTCCCGCTGGGAAAGCCCGGCAGCCAGTCGGATTTCGCGCAGTCTGCCCCCGACATCGAAGCTCATTTCTGCCTTTCCTCCCCATGCCGCCCGTATTCGTTAAACCCGCGCGCCATGCAGTGGGCGTCTGCCCGGCGCCTCTTGCGTTGCTCAATATTCTGAGCAATGCTGACGGAAAGCCAACAAGAAAATCATGTCGCGGGGAACAGGCGTAGCGGAATAGTTTTTTCGATCGAAGCGACCGTTTAGATCAGGATGCCCAATTTTGTCCAATAGGGCCGCGCGGAGGCGAATACTCTCTTCGCGTATCGGTTGTTGTTTTTCGAATGCTATCGTCTCGTTCTGTGCCCTGCGGGAAACCGGGTTGAAAGCAGGGTGAGCGCGCATCATGACTAAGGCCGATACCGTATTATTGAACGGCCGCATCTTTTGCGGCCTGGCGGACGGCTTCGCCGAGGCACTGGCAATCGCGGATGGAAAGGTTCTGGCGGCGGGGTCTGCCACCGAGATTGCCGCGCTGCAAGGCCCAGGCACGAAGGTCGTCGACCTTGCCGGGCGGGTCGCCATCCCCGGCCTCAACGACGCGCATATGCATCTGCTGCCGCTCGGCCTCGGCATGAGCGAGGTCAATCTGCGGCCCGAGGAAGGGGTCAACAGCATCGACGAGGCGCTGCGCCGCATCGCGGTGGCCGCCAGGGGCAAGAAGCCGGGCGAATGGGTGCTGGGCCGCGGCTATGATCACAACGAGTTCGCCGAGCTGCGCCATCCGACCGCCGAGGAACTCGATCGCGTCGCGCCCGACAACCCCGTCTACATCAAGCGCACCTGCGGCCATGTCGGCGTCGTCAACAGCCGGGCGATGGCCGCGGCCGGCATCGGCCACAACACGCCGAGTCCGGCCGGCGGCCTGATCGAGCGCCGCGACAACAAGCTCACCGGTTTGCTGGCCGAAAGCGCGATGCGCCTGATCGTCGAGGCGATGCCGCAGCCGAGCGTTGCCGAACTCAAGGCCGCGATCGAGAAGGCCGGGCATTATATGCTGTCGCAGGGCTTCACCAGCGTGATGGATGCCGGTGTCGGCATGACCGCCGGCATGGCCGAGATCGCGGCCTATGAGGAGGTCGCCCGCACTGGGACGCTGCCGGTCCGTACATGGGTCTGCATCTACGGCAATGCCGACGGCATCGGCGACGAGGCGCATGCAGCCGGCTACCGTTTCGGCCGCGAGGTCGGGCTGCTGCGCTACGGCGCGATGAAGGTCTTCGGCGACGGCAGCGCCGGCGGGCTGACCGCCGCGATGAGCGAGCCCTACCTTGTCGGCGACCCCGATAATCGCGGCATCTTCATCTATTCCGATGCCGACATGCACCGCTATCTCCGGCATTACCACGAGCTCGGCTACCAGCTCGCGATTCACGCGATCGGCGATGCTGCGATCGAGCAGGTGCTGTCGGGCATGGAGAAGGCCGACAGTCCCGAGCATCCGATCAAGGGCCGCCGCCACCGCATCGAGCATTGTGGCTTCCTGACCGACGGCCAGCTCGCCCGCATGGCCGCTGCCGGCATCGACCCCTTGCCGCAGCCGATCTTCATCTACGAGTTCGGCGATCTCTACGTCACCAATCTCGGCCAGGAGCGGGCAGATGCCTCCTATCCGATGCGCAAATGGGTGGATGCCGGCCTGCACGCCGCCGCGAGCTCCGATGCGCCGGTCTGCGCCACCGACCCGTTCAAGAACCTCTTCAGCATGGTGACGCGCCGGACCAAGCGCGGCACCGTGATCGGCGGGGCCGAGCGCTTGACGATGGAGGAGGCCGTGCACGCCTATACCGCGCTCGGTGCTTACACTCAGTTTGCCGAGGATCGGATGGGTCGGCTCGTTGCGGGCCAGTTCGCCGATATCGCCGTGCTCTCCCAGGACATCTTCTCGATCCCGGTGGAAGCGCTCGAGAACGAGGTGCGCTGCGATCTGACCCTGCTGGGCGGTGAGGTCGTCTTCGATCGTCACGGTCAGCTCGCCGCCGCCGCGCAGTAGGGCGGGATAGGTCTTCATGCTGCGCCATACGCTGCAACGGCTTCTGCTGGTTCTGCCCGTCCTGCTCGGTGTGCTGCTGGTCGGCTTCCTGCTGATGCAGGTCGTGCCGACCGATCCGGCCCAGGTGCGCGCCGGGCCGACCGCGACGCAGGACGTGGTCGAGGCCATCCGCCAGGAGCTAGGCCTCAATCAGCCGCTCTGGAAGCAGTTTGCGATCTATATCGGCCGTCTCGCGCAGGGCGATCTCGGCGTCTCGATCATCAACAATGTCCCGGTTTCGCAGGAACTCGCCAACACCATCGGCCCGACGCTGGAGCTGATGTTCGCCTCGCTCGTCTGGGCGATCCCGCTCGGGATGCTGCTCGGCACGGTCGGCGCCTATTTCCGCGGTTCCCTGCTCGACCGCGCCATCATGGCGGTCTCGGTCGCGGGCGTCTCGCTGCCGGTCTTCTTCCTTGGACTGGGGCTGATCTGGCTCTTCGGCTTCAAATATCCGATCCTGCCCTTCACCGGCCGCACCGGCCCGCTCTGGACCTGGGAAGGGTTGCAGGGGATCATCCTGCCGGCCATCACGCTCGGCGGCGTCTTCGTCGGCCCGGTCGCGCGCATGACGCGAACCTCTGTGCTCGACGAGCTCGGCGCCGACCATGTCCGCACCGCCCGTGCCAAGGGGCTCGGCGAGCGCACGGTCCTGCTGCGTCACACGCTGCGCAACGCGCTGGTGCCGGTGGTCACGCTGATCGGCCTGCAGATCGGCTTCCTCCTCGGCGGCGCGGTCGTCACCGAGACGGTGTTTTCCTGGCCCGGCATCGGCCGGCTCGCGGTCGGCGCCATCCTGTCGAGCGATTTGCCGATGGCGCAGGGCACGATCATCGTGCTCTCGCTGGGCTTCATCCTGGTCAATCTTGCCGTGGACGTCCTCTATGCCGTGCTCGACCCGCGTGTGAGGGGCGCCTGATGAGTTCCTCGACCAGTCCGCTCCAGCCGGGCGCCAAGGCGGTGGAAGCCGCGATCGGCGTAGCCGCCGCCGCGCCTGTCCGCCGGAAGACGGTGCTCAGGATGCTGCTGTCGGATGTCGGAGCCTGCATCGCGCTGGCTCTGGTCGTGCTGTCGATCCTCGGTGCCGTCTTCGCGCCCTGGCTCGCCCCCACCGATCCCTATGGCAATGATCTCGCCAACACGCTGAAGGCCCCGGGCGAGCTCGGCCTCCTCGGGACCGACGGGCAGGGGCGCGACATGATCACGCGTTTGCTCTTCGGCCTCAGAACGACGCTGGTGATGGGGCTCGCCTCCGTCATCATCGGCGGCGCCATTGGTGGCGTCATCGGCTTCGCGGCCGCCTATTACCCGAAGATTTCCGGCGTGCTGATGCGGCTGATGGATGTGCTCCTGTCCTTCCCGGCCATCCTGTTCGGCCTCGCCATTGCTGCGATCTTCGGGCCGGGCCTGCCCTCGGTCATCATCGCGCTCGCCATCGCCACGGTGCCGCTGATGGCGCGCGTCGTGCGCGGCTCGGCTCTGGTCGTGCTGCAGCAGGGCTATATCGAGGCCGCGCGCTCGCTCGGCCTCCGGGATCTGCACATCATCCTGCGCTATGTGCTGCCCAACTGCCTCTCGGCGATCTTCGTCTTCGTCACGCTGCGCTTCGGGCAGGTGATCCTGCTCGGCGCGGCGCTCTCCTTCCTCGGGCTCGGCGCCCAGCCGCCGACGGCGGAGCTCGGCGCGATGGCCGCCGATGGGCGCAACTTCCTGTTCTTCGCGCCGCATGTCTCGGTGCTGCCGAGCCTGGCGATCTTCGTGGTCGTGCTCGCCTTCAACGTGCTCGGCGATGCGCTGCGCGACGCCCTCGACCCGAAGCTGCGCAAATAGAATCCGACACCATCAAAAAAAGGGGACCTGCTCGATGATCAAGTTTTCCGCTCTGCTTCTCGCCGGCGCCGCCGGCGCGATTCTGGCCGCCGCGCCCGCCATCGCACAACAGAAGGCGCCGCTCTCGATCCTGCGCGTGATCGACGCCGACAACTACGACCCGATCCGCACCACGGCGACGGCGGCGGCCGAGGTCATCTACATGATGGCCGACACGCTGGTGACGGTCGATTTCGACATGAAGACGATCAAGCCCGGCCTCGCCGAGAGCTGGACGGTGTCGCCGGACGGCAAGACCTACACCTTCAAGATCCGCAAGGACGTCAAGTTCTGCGACGGCCGGCCGATGACCATCGACGACGTGGTCTATTCGCTGAAGCGCTGGGTCGATCCGGCCAACAAATCGCCGGTCTCGTTCCGCGGCGGCCCGGTTCAGGACATCCGTGCCGAGGGCGATTCCACGCTGATCTATGAGCTCAAGGAGCCCTATAGCGACCTGCTCTTCCAGATGGCGCTGTCCTTCGCCTCGGTCGTTGACAAGAACGCGGTCGAGAAGCTCGGGGCGAATTTCGGCGTGCAGGGCTTCAACGCCACCGGCCCCTATTGCTGGGTGAAGTGGACGCCGCGCCAGGAAATCGTGCTGAAGAAGAATCCCTATTACAATTGGGGTCCGTCGATCTACAAGGACCCGAAGCCACAGATCGAGGACATCGTCTGGAAGGTCATTCCCGAGCCGAATACGCTGATGGCCGCGATCCAGGCCAAGCAGGCCGACGTGACCTACTACATGCCCTATATCGCGCTCGACACGATGCAGCGCATCCCCGGCATGACCGTGCAACGCCAGGAAAACTACATCTACGACGTCTTTATGGGCTTCAAGGTCGACAAGCCCGTCTCGAAGGACAAGGCGATCCGCGAGGCCGTCAACATGGCCACCGACAAGCAGGCCATCGCCAAGGCGATCTTCTTCGGCAAGGGCACCGCGCTGCCATCGCTGCTGAATCCGGCCGTGCTCGACTACGACAAGGACACGGCCGCGAAGATGCCGAAGCACGATCCGGCGGCGGCGGCGAAGCTTCTCGACGAAGCCGGCTGGAAGCCGGGCGCCGACGGCATCCGCGAGAAGGACGGCCAGAAGGCCACCTTCATCGTCTACGGCATCCGCAACGACGTGAACCCGCGCATCTCCGAGGCGATGCAGGCCGATCTGCGCAAGATCGGCATCGACCTCAAGATCCAGCTCTGGGACGCCACCGTCGCCTGGGGCAAGCTGGCGACGCAGGAGTTCGACGCCTTCTACATGTCCTACCCCTATGTCACGGCGACGGAGGCGCTGAACCTCTACTTCGCCAGCCGGCAGGTGCCGACGCCGAACCGCATGAACTGGAAGGACCCGAAGACGGACGAGCTGCTCAAGGCAGCCGCGACCGCCGTCGATCCGGCCAAGCGCAAGGAGGCGATCGGCGCCGTCCAGATGCAGCTCACCGACGCCAATGTCTGGGTGCCGCTGGCCTCGCAGCCGCTCTGGGTCGTGGCGGGCGACCGGGTCGAGGGCGTCCGCGCCCACGGCATCTACGGCGCCGGGCTCTATAAGGGCCTCGACATCAAGCTGAAGCGCTGAGTTTTTTCGAGCGCAGGCTGATTCTCCGCGGAAACGAGCCGTCATTCCGGGCTTGACCCGGAATCCATCGAAGGGCGTTGCGCTCGACGATGGATTCCGGATCGGCGCCGCTGTCGCGGCTTGTCCGGAATGACGGCGCCGTCCCGTAAAATCAGCCTGCGCCATGCCTTTGGGAGCGGAGGAGAACACCATGACGATCACGGTCATCAAGAACGCCGACATCGTTGTCGCCTGGGATGCGGAAGCGTCCCGCCACGTCTATCTGCACGATGCCGATGTCGCCTTCGCGGATGGCGCGATCAGCTTCGTCGGCAAGCGCTATGAGGGGCAGGCCGACGAGACGGTCGATGGGCGCGGGCGTATGGTCATGCCGGGCCTCGTCAACATCCATTCGCACCCGTCGAGCGAGCCGCTCAACAAGGGCTTCCTCGACGAGCTCGGCTCGCCCGCCCTCTACAACTCCTCGCTCTACGAGTTCATGCCGATCCTGCGGCCGGATGCCGAGGCGGTGCCGGCCTGCGTCGAGGTCGCCTATTCGGAATTGCTGCTGTCGGGTGTCACCACGGTCGCGGACCTGTCGGTCGCCCATCCCGGCTGGCTCGACCTCGCGGCCAATAGCGGCCTGCGCGTCTGCCTGTCGCCGATGTTCCGCTCGGCCCGCTGGTTCACCAGGAACGGCCATGTCGTCGAATACGAATGGGACGAGAAGGCCGGGCAGGCAGCCATGGCCCAGGCCCTCGACGTGATCGAGCAGGCGCAGAACCATCCCTCCGGCCGGCTCTTTGGCATGGTCTGCCCCGCCCAGATCGACACCTGCAGCGAGGGGCTGATCAAGGACAGCTATGCCGAAGCCGGGCGCCGCGGGCTGCGCTGGCAGATCCATGCCGCGCAATCGACGGTGGAGTTCCACGAGATCACCCGCCGCCACGGCGTCTCGCCGATCCAGTGGCTGGAGAAGCTCGGCGTGCTCGGCGATACCAGCATCGTCGGCCACGCCATCTTCCTCGACGACTATCCGCGCGTCGCCTGGCACAGCCGGCGCGATCTCGCGCTGCTCGCCGAGACTGGCACGACCGTCGCCCATTGCCCCACGGTCTTCATGCGCCGTGGCATCGCGCTCGACGATTTTGGGCGCTACCGCCGGGCCGGCGTCCGCATCGGGCTCGGCACCGACACCTATCCGCACAACATGCTCGAGGAGATGCGCCATGCCGGCTATGTCGCCCGGCTGATGGCGGAGAGCCCGCGCACGCTCACCACAACCGATATCTTCGAGGCTGCGACCACGGCCGGCGCCGCCGCGCTCGGCCGCGACGACATCGGGCGGCTGGAAGCCGGCTGCAAGGCGGACCTCGTCATGGTCGATCTCGCCCATCCGATGATGCAGCCGCGCCGCGACCCCGTGCGCAGCATGGTCTATGCGGCCGCTGAGCGTGCCGTGGATCGCGTCTATGTCGATGGTCGGCTGGTCGTGGCCGACGGCACGGTGCTGACGATGGACTATCCCGATGCCGCCCGCCGCCTGCACGAGGCGCAGAAGCGCACCGAGGCCGCCGCGCCGGACTATGATTGGGCCAAGCGCCCCGTCACCGACTATTCGCCGCTGACCTTCCCGAAGGGCTGAGCCGGTTCTCAGCGAGTAAGGGCGTCGCGAGCTTACACGCCCGTCATTGCGAGCGGAGCGAAGCAATCCAGCAGGACTGAGTGAGAGGTTTCACCTGGCTGCCCTGGATTGCTTCGTCGCTTTGCTCCTCGCCATGACGGTTCGCGTACCGGGCTAGTCGGTGCGCCGCCGGCGCGCGTCCTCAAAAAACCTCGGGCACATACATCTCCGGCGGCACCGGATGGCGCAGATAATCCGGATTGCGCACGCGCTCGGGCAGCACGATCTCGGGCTTCGGCACGTTCTCATAGGGAATCTGGCCGAGCAGATGCGAGATCATGTTGAGGCGGGCGCGCTTCTTGTCCACCGCCTGCACCACCGACCACGGCGCATGCTCCGTATGGGTCCGCTCCAGCATCTCTTCCTTGGCCCGGGTATAGTCTTCCCAGTGCACGCGGCTCTCCAGATCCATCGGCGAGAGCTTCCACTGCTTCAGTGGATCCTCGATGCGCATGCGGAAGCGGAATTCCTGCTCCTCGTCGGTGATCGAGAACCAGTACTTGATCAGGATGATGCCGGAGCGCACGAGCATGTGCTCGAAATCCGGAACCGAGCGGAAGAACTCCTCCAGCTCCTCGGGGGTGCAGAAGCCCATCACCCGCTCGACGCCGGCGCGGTTGTACCAGGAGCGGTCGAACAGCACCATTTCGCCGGCGCTCGGCAGATGCGGGACATAGCGCTGGAAATACCACTGGTTGCGCTCGCGCTCGGTCGGGGCGGGCAGGGCGACGACGCGGCAGATGCGCGGGTTGAGACGCTGCGTCACGCGCTTGATCGCGCCGCCCTTGCCGGCGGAGTCGCGCCCTTCGAACAGCACGACGACCTTGAGCTTCTTGTACTGGATCCAGTCCTGCAGGCGCACGAGCTCGTGCTGCAGGCGGAAGAGCTCACGGAAATAGACCTTGCGGTCGAGCGTATCGCCGCCCGCGCCTTCCAGCCCTTCCGCAACGAGCTCGTCGAGGCGATCATCTTCGAGCTGCAATTCCAGCTCCTCGTCGAAGCTGTCGAGAATCTCGTCCTTGATGCGGTCCAGATTGTCGGGAGACATGCTGTCAACTCTATGCGTGACGGGTTGAACGAAGACGGCGCGCGGTTCGACCGACAGCCGCCGGGACACAGTCCGAGCCATCGTCCAGCCAACATCGGCTTTATCTGTGGCCGACGTGACAGTTCGATGAAAAACAACGTCGGAGTGCCGGGGCGTTGTTCCGTCTTCGCTGTCCGATTTCGGCCGATGCCGATTGCGGCAGTGGATCGGAATCGCCGCGCCCGGCGGCAATTGACAAATCGAAAAGAGATATTTCAAACTTAAAATATCAGACCCAGGACAATGGGCACATCAGGGAACGGTGCATGCGGGTTATCATCGTTGGCGGCGGCATCGGCGGGTTGACCTTGGCGCTGATGCTGCATGCACGGGGCATCGGCGCGACTGTCTACGAACAGGCGGGGGAAATCCGCGAGGTCGGTGTCGGGATCAACACGCTGCCGCACGCGATCCGCGAGCTCGCCGAGCTCGGCCTGCTGCCGGCGCTCGACGAGGCCGGGATTCGCACGCGCGAACTCATCTATATGAACCGCTTCGGACAGGCGGTCTGGCGCGAGCCGCGCGGCCTGCACGCCGGCGCGCCGGTGCCGCAATTCTCGATCCATCGCGGGAGGCTTCAGCTCCTCATCCGCGACGCGGTCGCCGAGCGGCTTGGCGAGGATGCGATCCGCACCGGCCGGCGCCTGCTTGGCTTCCTGCAGGATGAGGGTGGCGTCACCGCGCATTTCAGCGATGCCCGCTTCGGTGAGGCTGGCGAGACGGCGCGCGGCGACATCCTGGTGGGCGCCGATGGCATCCATTCGGCGGTCAGGGCTTTCTACTTCCCGAACCAGGGGACGCCCCGCTGGCAGGGTGTGCAGATGTGGCGCGGCGCCTGCGACTGGCCGATCTTCCTCGACGGCGAGAGCATGATCATCGCCGGCGGCATGGCCGGCAAGCTCGTGCTCTACCCGATCGGCAAGGGGGCGACGCCACAGACGCGATTGACCAACTGGGTCGTCAACATCCGCAATGGCGATCCCGAGCGGCCGCCGCCGAAGGAGGCCTGGTCGAAGTCGGGCCGCCTCGAGGATGTGCTGCCCTTCGCGCGCCGTTTCAGCGTGCCGGGCTTCGACATCCTCGGCCTGATCCGGGCGACTGCGACCTTCTGGGAGTACCCGATGTGCGACCGCGACCCGCTGCCGCGCTGGACCCATGGCCGCGTCACGCTGCTCGGCGATGCCGCCCATCCGATGTATCCGGTCGGCTCGAACGGCGCCTCGCAGGCGATCCTCGATGCGCGCTGCCTCGCCGACCGGCTGGCCAAGGCCGAGCATCCGCGCCAGGCACTCGCGGCCTATGAGGCTGAGCGCTTGCCGGCGACGGCGGAGGTGGTGGCAATGAACCGGGTCGGCGGGCCGGAGCGGGTGATCGACGCGGTGGAGGCGCTGGCGCCGAACGGTTTCGACGATGTCGAGCGTGTGCTGAGCTACACAAGGCGCGAGCAGATCGTGAAGTCCTATGCCGGCAAGGCCGGCTTCTCGGCGGAGCAACTGGCAACCCGCAAGGGTTGATCAACCGGCCTCGGTCAGCTGGCGGATGCGGGTCTTCAGACCGGCATCCGCCGTCTCGCAAGCCTTGAGCCGGCGCATCAGGTCGAGCGGCACGGCCTCCGCCGGGTCGGTGAAGACGATGCCGATCCGTTCGCCGCTGCGCCAGACCGTGCGTGCCGAATACTGACGTTGCCGCGAAGGGATTTCGAGCTCGAAGGACGGCGGCAGCGCAACGGCATCCGGCACGGCCATCAGCGCGCCGCTGCCGGATAGGTTCCGGATCGTGCAATCGAGTGTCGAGCGCCGGCCGTTGAAGGCCACGATCCCGCCGAGCAGCGTGCGGTGGCGCGGCGCGCGACGACGTTCGGTATCCATCGCTGTTGCGTTCCCCGAAAGACAACGACCCAAGGTTGCAGGGGCAGTTAAGCAGATCAGATCCGCGCGCTCACGCTTAACGATTGATTATCCTTAACGGGCCATCGCCGGCCAGGGGGCGATCGGCCGGCGAGGCGATGCTTTTCACGGGAATGTGCCGGCTCAGGCGCCTTCGGGCGGCGGCGGCAGGAAATCGACCTCGTGCTTGGCCGAGAGCGCGACGACATCCGCCGGCTTCTGCTCCGCCATGGAATGGATGCCCCAGAACAGATCGTAGAGCCGGCCGGTCGGCGAAACCCAGAACAGGCACTTCACCGTCGCGTCGCTCTTGTTGAACAGGCCGTGCGGCACGTTGCGGGGCAGGCGGATCAGGTCTCCGGCGGTGGCGAAGCTCTCCTGCCCGTCGAGCACGAGATCGAGCCTTCCCTCCAGCATGTAGATGAACTCGTCCTGCGTCGTGTGGATATGCGGCGGCACGAAGGTGCCCGGCGGGAAGGTCGCGTGCCAGGAGAAGCTGTCCTGCGACAGCGTCTTCGGCACATAGGTCTGGCCGAGGATGTTCCAGGAAATCGCGTCCAGGCCTTCATTGGCGCGTGTCACGCCGGCAGTCAGCGGCTTCATGATCTTGCTCTCCTCATCAAGCCGGCCAGCGGACCGGGCGGCGGTTGGCGGTCGCTGCTGCTAGAAGTGCAGGAAGCGGTCCTTCACGGCGCTGTCGCTGCGCAATTCGGCGCTGGTGCCGCGCCAGACGACGCGCCCCTTCTCCAGCACGACATGGCGGTCGGCGATCCGGACCAGCGCATCGACGTTCTTGTCGATGACGAGAATGGATTCGCCTTCCGCCTTCAAAGCCGTCAGGCAGTTCCAGATCTCCTCGCGGATCAGGGGCGCGAGCCCCTCTGTCGCCTCGTCGAGGATGATCAGCTTGGGATTGGTCATCAGCGCCCGTCCGATCGCCAGCATCTGCTGCTCGCCGCCGGAGAGCTGGTTGCCGCGGTTCTCCCGCCGCTCCCTGAGGCGGGGGAAGAAGGCGTAGATGCGCCCGAGGTCCCAGCGCTTCTTGCCGGAACGATCTGCTGCGGTCGCAATCAGATTCTCCTCGACCGAAAGCGTTGGAAAAATCTGCCGGCCTTCCGGCACCAGGCCGATGCCGGCCTGCGCGACGCGGAAGGGCGGGGCGCCGGTCAGGTCGCGGCCGCCGAAGGCGATGCGTCCGGCCTTGGCCGGCAAGAGGCCCATGATGGCGCGCACCGTCGTGGTCTTGCCCATGCCGTTGCGGCCGAGCAGAGTCACCACCTCGCCCTCGCCGACGGAAACATCGACCCCGAACAGGATCTGCGCCTCACCATAGCCGGCATCGAGCCCTTCGACGCGGAGCATCGCTAGACCTCCTCGCCGAGATAGGCCTGCCGCACGGCCGGATCGGCCCGCACTGCCGCCGGCTCGCCCGAGGCGATGACGCCACCATAGACCAGCACCGTGACGCGGTCGGCGAGCGCGAAGACGGCGCTCATATCGTGCTCGACCAGCAGCATGGCGAAGCGGCCCTTGAGGCTCTTCAAAAGCGCGATCAATCGCTCGCCCTCCTCATGGCCGACGCCGGCGAGGGGCTCGTCGAGCAGGATGAGCTTTGGCTTGAGGGTCAGCGCCATCGCGATCTCCAGCGCGCGCTTCTCGCCATGAGAGAGGCTGCCGGCGGGAGCATGGGCGCGCTCGGTCAGGCCGACCGCCTCCAGCGCCTCCCAGGCGGGCGCATTGAGTGCCTCGTCGCGCGTCGCGTCGCGGAAGAGCGAGAGCGGATGCGCGCTATGCGCCTGCACGCCGAGCGCGACGTTCTCGAGCGCCGAGAGCGAGGCGATGGTCGAGGTGATCTGGAAGGTGCGGGCGAGTCCCGCTCGCGCCCGCTTCTGCGGCGGCAGATGGGTGATGTCCGTGCCTCCGAACAGGATCGCACCGGAATCCGGCCGCAGCGTTCCGGAGATCTGGTGAACCAGCGTCGTCTTGCCCGCGCCATTGGGGCCGATCAGAGCGTGAAGCTCGCCCGGCGCGATCGAAAGGTCGACCCCGTCGGTGACCTTGAGCGCGCCGAAGGATTTGGCGAGCCCCTTCAGTGCGAGCGCCGGCTCAGCCATCGCGGCGCCCTCTGAGCTTGGTCATGAGGCCGGCGATGCCGCCTTGGGTGAACAGCACGAAGAGCACGATCAGCGGCCCGAAGATCGCCTTCCAGTTCTGGGTCCACGCCGAAAGCACATCCTCGGCGATCAGGAACGCCAGCGCCCCGACGATGGCTCCGTGGAGAGAGCCGACGCCGCCGAGCACGACCATGAAGATCAATTCGCCCGAGCGCTGCCAGGACATGAAGGCGGGGCTGACGAAATCGGTCTGGTTGGCGAGCAGGAAGCCGGCGAGCCCAGCCATCATGCCGCTGATCACATAGGCGCCGAGCCGGACATGGTCGACATCGTAGCCGGTGACGGTGACGCGTACGGCGTTCTCGCGCGCGGCCCGCAGCACCCGGCCGAAGCGCGAGGCGACTAGCCGCCGCGCCAGCCAGTAGCAGAAGGCCAGCGTACTCAATGCGATATAATAGAAGCCGGTGCGGTTGCCGAAGATTTCGCGTCCCAGCAGCGTGCTCTTCTCGTAGAGCGTCAGGCCGTCATCGCCGCCATAGGCGGAGAGCGCCTGCGCGAAATAGAAGGCCATCTGCCCGAAGGCGAGCGTGATCATGATGAAGGCGACGCCGCGCGTGCGCAGCGAGACATAGCCGGTCACCGCCGCGAAGGCGGCACAGACGAGCAGGATGGCCGGCAGCGCGATCAGGAGCTCGGTCTGGCCCTCGGTGATCAGGATGCCGGTTCCATAGGCCCCGATCCCGATGAAGGCGGCATGGCCGAAGGAGACGAGGCCGCCGACGCCGAGGATGAGGTCGAGCGAGAGCGCCGCGACGGCGAAGATCATCGCCCGCGTCACCAATGTCAGCCAATGCGCGGGCAGGCCGAGCGCGGTCGCCAGCGGCAGCAGCGCGAGCAGGCCGAGGATGACGAGCGGCGCGAGCCGGCGGGCAACGGGCAGCGCCGGGCGCCCGATGGCCGCGGATGTCGTGACCGCGCTCACGAGCGCCCCTTGGCCGGCAGCAGGCCTTCGGGCCGCACGAACAGCACCGCCGCCATCACGAGATAGATCAGCATCGAGGAGAGCGCGGCTCCCGTTGCGCGGGCCGAGGCGGGCGCCATGAACAGCCGCAGCAGATCGTTCATGAAGGAGCGGCCGAGCGTGTCGACGAGCCCGACGATCAGCGCGCCGACAAAGGCGCCGCGGATCGAGCCGATGCCGCCGACGACGATGACGACGAAGGCCAGGATCAGCACCGTGTCGCCCATGCCGGGCTCGACCGAGAGGATCGGCGCCGCCATCGCCCCGGCGAAGCCCGCGAGCATGGTGCCGAAGGCGAAGACGATCATGAACAGCTTGCGGATATCGATGCCGAGCGCCGAGACCATCGGCGCGTTGGAGGCGCCGGCCCGGAGCAGCATGCCGGTGCGCGTCTTCTCGACCACGAACCAGAGCAAGGCGCCGACGCCCAGGCCCGCCCCGATCAGCGCGAAGCGGTAGACGGGATAGAGGATGCCGTCCATCAGCCGGACATTGCCCGACAGGAATTCGGGCACCGGCACGGAAAGAGGCGCCGCGCCCCAGATCATCTTCACCGCCTGGTTGAACAGCAGGATCAGGCCGAAGGTCGCCAGCACCTGGTCGAGATGGTCGCGTTCATAGAGATGGCGGAAGACGAGGAATTCCAGCACCAGACCCAGCAGCAGCGCGGCGGCGAGCGCCAGCGCGAGTCCGAGCATGAAGGAGCCGGTCAGGCCGACGAAGGTCACGGCGAGATAGGCGCCGAGCATGTACTGGACGCCATGGGCGAGGTTGATGAAGTCCATCACGCCGAAGACCAGCGTCAGCCCGGCCGCGACCAGGAACAGCAGGATGCCGAACTGGAGCCCGTTGAGGAGCTGGACGATCAGGAGGCTTGTGGTCATGGGATCGGTGGCTCGCTCTGCCGTCGCGATCAACCTCGACCGTCATTCCGGGCGTAGCGAAGCGAAGGCCCGGAATCCATCGTAGAGCGCATTCCTTGCAGGACTCTGCCCTTCGATGGATCCTGGATCGGCGCCGCTTCGCGGCTTGTCCGGGATGACGGTGGCGGATGTGGCGCCGAGGCGCCTTATTTCAACCCGCAATCCTTGGCGTGCGGATCGGCGTAGTCGGTGAACACCTTCTCGGCGATCTCGGTCTGGAACTTGCCGTCCGCGCGCTTGGCGACCTTGACGAGATAGAAGTCCTGGATCGGGAAGCCGTTGGTGTTGAACTTGAACTTGCCGCGCAGCGAGGTGAAGTCGGCTTTCTTGATGGCGTCGCGCAGCTTGTCGGCATTGCCGGTGCCGCCGGCCGCCTTCACGGCGGAATCGATCAGCATCGCCGCATCATAGGCCTGCTGGGCGTAGGAGCCCGGCACGATCTTGTAGGCGGCTTCATAGGCCTTCACGAAGTCCTTCGTCTGCGGATTGTCCATGTTGGGCGCCCAGGTCATCCCGCCATAGAGCCCGACCGCCGCATCCTGCTGCGCCGGCAGGGTCGATTCATCGACCGTGAAGGCGGAGAGGAAGGGGATCTTGCCTTGCAGGCCGGCCTGCGACCACTGCTTGACGAAGTTGACGCCGAGCCCACCGGGCAGGAAGGCGAAGACGACGTCGGGCTTGGTGGAAGCGATCTTGGCGAGGTCGGCCGAGAAGTCGAGCGCGTTCAGCGGGGCGTAGACCTCATCGACGATCTCGCCCTTGAAGTAGCGCTTGAAGCCGGCGAGCGAGTCCTTACCCGCCTGATAGTTCGGCGCGATGATATAGGCCCGCTTGTAGTTCTTGTCCTGCGCGTATTTGCCGAGGACCTCGTGCACCTGGTCATTCTGGTAGGAGGTGACGAAGAAGTTCTTGTTGCAGGCCTTGCCCGCCATGGTGGACGGGCCGGCATTCGGGCTGATCAGGAAGGCGCCGGAATCGAGCACGGGCTTGGCGATCGCGCCGAGGATGTTCGAGAAGACCGGGCCGACGACGAAGGTCGGCTTCTCGCTCTCGACGAAGCTGCGCACCCGGTCGACTGCGACGTCGGGCTTCAATTCGTCGTCGATCACGGTGATCTTGACCGGCACGCCGCCGAGCTTGCCGCCATTCTTGTCGACCGCGAGCTGGAAACCGTCGCGGACCTGCTGGCCGAGCGCGGCGCCGGGGCCGGTCAGGACGCTGACCACGCCGATCTTCATCGGTTCCTGCGCCTGGGCCGAGGCCATGGAGAGGGCCAGCGCGCCACAACCGAGCGCGAGTGCGAATTTGAGAGTCGTCATCGATGCCCTCCCGGGACGAACGAGCGAAAAAGGAGGCGCGGCCGGGTTCCCTCGGACTTCTTTGGCTCGCGCCGGAGCATAATGTTTCAAGCTTAAAATATCTGCAAGGGCTGCATGCTGAAATTTCGCGCAGACGGTGCCCGCCGTCCATCCCCGGCCGCGCAAAATCTTTGCCGGCGGGCCGCATCCCCGGGGCGCGTTTGGAAGGCCGGGGCGTTTTCAGGAAAACGCCGCCGTGCCGGGGCAAGCCCGGGACGACGGCGCGATCCTGCGAGAGGCCGGTCCGTTCAGCGAATGACGGACCGGTTCGCGTGAGCGCCCGCCCGCAGGATGGCGGCCGGGCGTCGTTGCATCAGGCGATGTCGAAACGGTCGAGATTCATCACCTTGGTCCAGGCCGCGACGAAGTCCTTCACGAACTTCTCCTTGGCGTCCGTGCTGGCATAGACCTCGGCGAGCGCACGCAGGATCGAGTTCGAGCCGAAGACGAGGTCGGCGCGGGTGCCGGTCCATTTCGCGGCGCCGGTCTTGCGATCGGTGCCCTCGAACACGTCCTTGGCCTCGGAGGCGGCCTTCCACTGCGTGCCCATGTCGAGCAGGTTGACGAAGAAATCGTTCGTCAGCGCGCCCGGCCGGTTGGTCAGCACGCCATGCGTCCCGCCGTCGGCGTTGATGTTGATGGCGCGCAGGCCGCCGATCAGCACCGTCAGCTCCGGCGCGGTCAGAGTCAGGAGCTGCGCCCGGTCGATCAGCGCGACCTCGGCCGGCACCTTCGCCCCGGCCTTCTGGTAGTTGCGGAAGCCGTCCAGGGCAGGTTCCATCACTGCGAAGGAATGGATGTCCGTCTGCTCCGGCCTGGCATCGGTGCGGCCCGGCGTGAACGGCGCGCTGACGTCATGGCCGGCGGCCTTCGCCGCCTGCTCGACGCCGACATTGCCGGCCAGCACGATGAGGTCGGCCAGCGAGATTTTCTGGTCGCCGTCGGCCTCCTTGTTGAACTGGCGCCGGATGCCGTCGAGCACCTCGATCACCTTGGCGAGCTGGGCAGGCCGGTTGACCTCCCAGTCCTTCTGGGGGCTGAGCCGGACACGCGCGCCGTTGGCGCCGCCGCGCTTGTCGCCGCCGCGGAAGGTTGCGGCCGAGGCCCAGGCCGTGCCGACCAGCTCGGAGACGGTGAGGCCGGAGGCCCGGATCTTCTCCTTGAGGGCGGCGATATCGGCTTCGCCGACCAGCGGATGGTCGACGGCCGGCACGACATCCTGCCAGATCAGCTCTTCCTTCGGCACTTCCGGGCCGAGATAGCGCGAGCGCGGACCGAGATCGCGATGGGTCAGCTTGAACCAGGCGCGGGCGAAGGCTTCCGCGAAGGCCTGCGGGTTCTCCAGGAACCGGCGCGAGATCTTCTCGTAGACCGGGTCGAAGCGCAGCGACAGGTCGGTCGTCAGCATCGTCGGCTTGTGCTTCTTCGCCGGATCATGGGCGTCGGGGATGACCGCCTCGGCATCCTTCGCCTCCCACTGGATGGCGCCGCCGGGGCTGCGGGTCTGAACCCATTCGTATTTGAACAGGTTCTCGAAGAAGTGGTTGCTCCACTGCGCCGGGGTCTGCGTCCAGGTGACCTCAAGGCCGCTGCCGACCGCATCGGCGCCATGGCCGGTGCCGTAATTGCTGGCCCAGCCGAGACCCTGCGCCTCCAGCTCGGCGGCTTCGGGATCAGGACCCTTGTGGGATTCCGGCGCGGCGCCATGCGTCTTGCCGAAGGTATGGCCGCCGCCGATCAGCGCGACGGTCTCCTCGTCGTTCATCGCCATCCGGGCGAAGGTCTCGCGGATGAAATGCGCCGCCGAGACCGGATCGCCATTGGCGCCCGGACCTTCCGGATTGACGTAGATCAGGCCCATCTCGGTGGCGCTGAGCGGCGCGTCGAACTTGTCGAGCGGGCGATGGGTCAGCCAGGCGGTCTCGGCGCCCCAGTTCACGTCATTGTCGGGCTCCCAGCTGTCCTCGCGGCCGCCGGCGAAGCCGAAGGTGCGGAAGCCCATGGTCTCCAGCGCGACATTGCCGGTCAGGATCATCAGGTCGGCCCAGGAGATCGCCTGGCCGTATTTCTGCTTGATCGGCCAGAGCAGGCGGCGCGACTTGTCGATGTTGACGTTGTCCGGCCAGCTGTTGAGCGGGGCGAAGCGCTGCTGGCCACGGCCGCCGCCGCCGCGACCGTCGGCGAGGCGGTAGGTGCCGGCGGAATGCCAGGACATGCGGATGAACTGCGGGCCGTAATGGCCGAAATCGGCCGGCCACCAATCCTGCGATTCGGTCATCAGCTTGCGCAGGTCGTTCTTCAGCGCCTCATAGTCGAGCTTCTCGAACGCCTTGCGGTAGCTGAAGGTCTGATCCAGCGGATCGGACTTGGCCGAGTGCTGGTTCAGCAAGTCGACGGGCAGCTGGCTCGGCCACCAGTCGCGATTCTGCCGGGCGCCGCCGCCATGGGCGACTGGGCATTTGCCCGTGCTGTCCTCAGTCTTCGCGTTCATGTTTCTCTCCGGGCTTGGCTGGGCTGAAGGCATGGTTCCATGACGATCGGAGCCTTGCCCTCGGGGAGCGGCTCCTCCTGTCAGGATCAGTGGGGCGAAAGAGCGTCGGGCGATCGGGGCATCCGAACCGGACGGGCTTGCCGAGCGAAGGCGGGGCACGGCACGCGAGCGGGCCGGCGGAAGCCGGGGGCCGAAACAGCGCTGGCCTTCGCGGTGCGTGGCGGTCGTGACATCTGCTGCACCCCTCTTCGCTGCTAGCCTCTTAGCAAAGCGGTTTCATTATTTTAATTCCGATTTTCTGATTGCATCGATAAGTTGAAATTATGACGAACCTGACACTCAAGCAGCTTCGCTATTTCGAGGCGCTGGCGCGGCACGGTCATTTCGGACGCGCGGCCGAGGCGTGCTCGATCTCGCAGCCGGCCCTGTCGATGCAGATCAAGGTTCTCGAGGGCGAGCTCGGCTCCGATCTCTTCGAGAGAGGCGGGCGCCAGGTTCGCCTGACGCGTTTCGGCGAGGGAATCGCGGAGCGGGCGAGGGAGATCCTGCGCTCGTTCGACGAGCTGGAAGGCTATGCCCGCGCCTCCCGCGGCGGGCAGGTCGCGCGGTTGCGCATCGGCGTGATCCCGACGGTCGCGCCCTATCTGCTGCCGAACCTCATCGGCGATCTCACCCGCCTGCATGGCGGCCTCGACCTCCATGTGCGCGAGACTCTGACCCCGAAACTCGTCGAGGAATTGAACGAGGGGCGCCTCGACATGGCGATCGTCGCCTTGCCGGTATCGGAGCCGTCCCTGACCGAGGTCGCGCTCTTCACCGAGAGCTTCGTCCTTCTCCGCCCGCGCGCGGATGACGGGAAGCCCGCCCCGAGCCGCGAGGCGCTGCGCGAGATGAGGCTGCTGCTGCTCGAGGAGGGGCATTGCTTCCGCGATCAGGCGCTCTCGTTCTGCAATACCAGACCGCGTGCCGCGCAGCCGCGTGACCTTTTGGATGCGAGTTCGCTGTCGACGCTGGTCCAGATGGTCGATGCCGGGCTGGGCGTCACCCTGATCCCGGAAATGGCCGTGGCGGTCGAGACGCGCTCGGCATCCGTCTCCATCGTGCGCTTCGAGGCGCCCCAGCCCTCCCGCACGATCGGCATGGTCTGGCGCAGGACGAGCCCGCTGGCTCCCCAGCTCCGCGAGATATCGGAGGTGGTTCGCCAGTCGGCGAGACCGTTGCCCTCACCGTGAGCGGGAGCGCGGGTCCGAGGCATCGCGCAAGGCGTCGCCGAGCAGGTTGAGCGCGAGCACCGTGGCCAGGATCGCAAGGCTCGGAAAGACCGCGAGCCACCAGGCGTCCAGGATGTTCTCGAAGCCTTCCCGGATCATGCCGCCCCAGGTCGCGGCCGGTGGCGGCACGCCGAGCCCGATGAAGCTCAGCGAGGCTTCCGTGCGGATCGCCGATGCCAGCCAGAGCGAGCTCATCACCACCACATCCGACAGCATGTTGGGCAGGATGTGCCGCGTCATGATCCGGAACGGCCCGCAGCCATAGGAGCGGCTCGCCTCGACGAAGTCACGCTGGCGCAGCGTGATCGTCGGGGCGCGGGCCACGCGGGCGAAGGGCGCGATCTCGGTGACCGCGATGGCGATGATCAGGTTTTCCAGGCTCGCCCCCAGCATCGCCGCGATCATCAGGCCGAGCAGCAGGGTCGGGAACGCCAGCAGCACGTCGAGCACGCCCATGACGAGCTGGTCGAAGAGGCCGCCGATATAGCCGGCGATGACGCCGATCGCCGTGCCGATCAGCATGGCGATGAGGATCGCGACGAAGCCGACGAAGAGAGAGATGCGCGCCCCGTAGATCAGGCGCGAGAGCACGTCGCGGCCATAGGAATCGGTACCGAGCCAGAACTCGGCCGAAGGTGGTTCGAGCCGGGCGACGATGTTCTGCTCGAGCGGATCGTGCGGCGCGAGCCAGGGCGCGAAAACCGCGACGAAGACGATCAGGCCGAGCAGGACGAGGCCGATCCAGGCGAGCTTGTTCTGGCTGAAGGCGAGCCAGAGGCCGCCCGGCCGAATCTCGATGGTCGTGGAGGCGACGGCGCTCATGTGTATTTCACCCTCGGATCGACGAGGCCATAGGCCATGTCCGTCACGGTGTTCACGATGATCACGCAGATGGCGAAGATGATCATCAGCCCCTGCAGCAGCGTGTAGTCGCGGGCGTTGAGCGCGCCGATGATCAGCTTGCCCAGGCCCGGCCGGTTGAAGATGATCTCGGTCAGCACCGAATTGCCGATCAGCGTGCCGAAATAGAGCCCGACCACCGTGATGATCGGGATCAGGCTGTTGCGCAGCGCATGGGTGACGACGAGCCGGGTCGGGCTCACCCCCTTGGCGCGGGCGGTGCGGATATAGTCCTCGGTGAGGACGCCGAGCATCGCCGCACGCGTCACCCGCATCACATAGGCCGTCATGATGATGCCGAGATTGAGCGCCGGCAGCGCCAGCGCACGCAGGCGTTCCGTCAGGTCGCCCGAGCCGCTGGTATTGCCCAGCACCGGAAACCAGCCGAGCTGGATGGCGAAGACGATCAGCATCAGGATGCCGGAGACGAAGGCAGGGAAGGAGAGCCCGACCAGCGAGACGACGCGCGCGACATAGTCGATCCAGCCATTGCGGCTGAGCGCGGCGGCGACGCCGAGCGGCAGGCCGAAGACGAGGCCGATGGCGACGGCGGCGACCGTCAGTTCGATGGTCGAGGGCAGGACGAGCAGCACCTCCTGGATGACGCTGCGGCCGCTGCTCAGGGACTGGCCGAGATCGCCGGTGAGCACCTTGCCGATGAACGCGAGGTACTGGACATGGACCGGCTGGTCGAGGCCGAGCTTCTCGCGCAGCGCCGCGAGCGAGGCGGCGCTCGCCTGATCGCCGAGGATGACGGAAGCGGCATCGCCCGGCACGAGCCTGACCAGCACGAAGATCGCCGTCAGCATCACGAACAGCGTGGGAATGGCGAGCAGGAGGCGCCTGACAACGAAGCTCGTCATGCCGCGGCCCTTTCCTGCATCAGGCGTTGCGGCGCGAAGGCCGCGATCTCGCGCCGGGTGTGGCCTTCGACGACGAGCTCGGCCAGGATCGAGCCGACGACCGGGACGAGCTGGAAGCCGTGCCCGGAGAAGCCGAAGGCATGGAAGAGGCCGGGCGCATTCGGCGAGGCGCCGATCACCGGCAGGCGGTCGCGCGTCTGCGCCTCGATTCCGGTCCAGCAACGGGCGATGCGGACCCCGTGCACGGCCGGGAAGAGATCGCTCGACGCGCGCGCGCCCTTGGCCAGCTCGCTGAAGTTCACCGTGCTGCTTTCCCGATCGAGATCGGCCGCGCCTTGCAGGCCGCCGCCGATCACCAGCGTGCCCTGGTCCGACTGCTTGAAGGAGAGCGCCCGGCCGACCACGCTGACCACGGGGTCGAGCAGCGGCGCTAGGCGCTCGGTCACGATCATCATCGAGGCGCGCACGCCGAGCGCGATGTCGTCGCCGAACAAGGCCGCCAGCCGAGCCGCCCAGGCGCCGGCCGCATTGACCACGACCGGCGCGCGGAAGCGGCGATCGCCGCAGGCGAGCAGCCAGTCCGGGCCCTGCCGGTCGACCGCCTCGACGCCGCAGCCCTCGGCGATGACGACGCCCTCGGCCTCGCAGGCACGGCGGAAGGCGAGGATGGTCCGGTGCGGATCGGCCGCGCCGTCGCGTCGCGCGACCAGCGCGCCGACGCAATGCGGGCTCAGCGCCGGCACGAGGCGGCGCAGTTCCTTCGCATCGACCAGCTCCTCATGACTGTGCCCGAGCGCGCGCATCTTCGCCTCGCGCTGGAGCAGGGCCGGCATATGCTCGTCGCGTTCCGCGACATTGACCTGGCCACGGGCGTGAAAGCCGCAATCGTCGCCGACGATCTCGGCGATGCGATGCCACATCGCCATGGCCTCGAGCGAGATCGGCACCTCCGCGATGTCGCGGTTGAGGGTGCGCACCCCGGCAGCCGTGGCGCCCGAGGCGTGCCGGCCCGTCCAGCGCCGCTCGATCACCGTGACGCGGCGGCCGGCGCGGGCCAGATGCAGCGCGGCGGACAGGCCGTGCAGCCCGCCCCCCACCACCGCGACATCGAAGGTCTCGATGCTCATGCCGCCGGCTCCTGCTCGTCGAGGCTGGCGAGTTCGCCGAGCGTCACGGGCTTCAAGGGCGGCCGGATGCGGTAGAAGCCGACCTCCTCGACAGGCCGGTTCTGAACCGCCGCGACGATATGGGCCATGGTGTAGCCGCATTGCCGCCCCTGGCAGGGGCCCATGCCGGCGCGGGTGAAGGCCTTGAGCTGGTTCGGCCCGGGCCGCCCCTGCGCAGCGCGGATGCGCAATTCGCCGGCCGTGACCTCCTCGCAGCGGCACACCAGCGTCTCGTCGGCGGGCGCGAAGACCTGCGGCCGCGGCGCGTAGAGAGCATCGAGGAAAGGCCGAAGCGCAAGCGCGCGTGACAGCGTGGCTCGCTCCGGACGCGCGGCGGCCTCGGCCGCATCGTCCCGCAGCTTTCCGAGCTTGGTGGCGACACGCAGCGCCGCGAGCCGCCCACGCGGCTCGGCCGCCTCGGCCCCGCCGATGCCGGCGCCGTCGCCGGCGACGAAGACATTCGCCTGCGAGGTCTCGCCCCATCTGTCGAGCACGGGGATCTGGCAATGCTGGCCGGCATTCCACTTGACCGCGCAGCCCAGCGCGAGCGGGGCATGGATGTTCGGCACCACGCCCTCGTGGACGAGCAGCACCTCGGCGGCGACATCGCCTTCCCGGCCGTCCTGCGTGCGGTAATGCAGGCTTTCGAGACGCCCGTCGCCCTCGGCGCGCAGCTCCGCGACATGGCGGATGATCGGGAAGCCGGCCCGTTTCAGCGCTAGCGACCAGGACAGGCCCTTGACGAGGTCGCCGAAGCGTCCGAGCCCCTGCGGCAGATGGCGCAGCGCCGCGCCGACCCGTCCGCGCGGCGTGGTGTCGAGGAAACCGGCGATCCGCCCGCCGACCGCCAGAAGCTGCGTCATGTAGAGCAATGGCAGCGGCCCGCAGCCGGCGATCCAGACCGGCTTGTCCGGGACGGAATCGGCCGTCTTCAGCAGGATCTGCGCCGCGCCGACCGTCAGCACGCCCGGCAGCGTCCAGCCCGGGAAGGGCACCGGGCGCTCCTGCGCGCCGGTGGCGAGGATGATCGCCTCGGCGGTTACGCTGCGGGCCCGGCCGTCGCGGGTCAGGAAGGCGCGAAACCCCGGCTCGATCTGCCAGAGCTGGCTCTGCGGCTCGTAGAGGGCGCCGCAGGCGCGAAAGGCGGCGGCGCGGTCGACGCCGGCGCGATAGGCTTCTCCCAGCCGCGCCAGGCGCGGCGTCGCAGCGACGGTCTCGATGGCGCGCCAGATCTGGCCACCCGGCGCCGGCTGATCGTCGACCACCCGCACGGACAAACCATGGCGGCGGGCTGTCACGGCAGCGGCCATGCCGGCCGGCCCCGCGCCGACGATCAGGAGATCGGTATGATGATCGCTCATGCGGAGAGGCTCCGGCGTCCCTGCTGGCGGGTCACGGACATCCCGTCCCGCACCGGGGTCAGGCAGCTCTGCACGGAGCCCTGGCCATCGACCTCGACGAGGCATTCGAAGCAGACGCCCATCATGCAATAGGGCGCCCGGCGGCTTTCCGAGACCGGCGTGGTCCGGTTCCAGCCTTCGGGCTGGCGCAGCAGCACGGCGGCGACGCTCTCTCCGGCTTCGGCCCGGACCGGGCGTCCGTCGATATGGACCGTGACGGTAGCCCGCCCTGGATCATGCAGCTTGCGGAACATCGAAGCGTCTCTGGTGGAAGGGAGAAAAGGTTTCGGAGAGCGAACCGGCCGTGATCGCCTCGGCGAGGGGATCGGCGTGGAAGGCCGCGAGCGTCACGCCGGAATGGCAGAGCGCGACGAAGGCGCCGGGATGGCTCTCCGATTGCGCGTAGATCGGGTAGCCGTCGGGCGTCATGATCCGCAGGCCCGCCCATTGCCGGACGAGCCCGGCATGTGCGAGCGCGGGAATGGTCCGGACCGTCTTGCGGCTCAGCGAGGCGGCGGCTTCGGTGGTGGTCGAGGCATCGAAGCCGACTTCGTCCTTGGTCGCGCCGATCATCACCGTGCCTTCCGCGGTCTGGCGCAGGCCGCTGGCGGGCAGGGGCAGGAAGGGGGCGAGCCGCTCGGTGACGAGCACCTGGCCCCGTTCCGGATGCACCGGCACGTCGAGCCCGACCTGCCGGCCGAGAGCCACCGAGCCGAGCCCGGCGGCGATGACGATGCGCGGCGCCGTCAATGTCTCGCCGTCGAGGATGAGGCGAAAATCGGCGCCGGCCCGCTCGATCCGCTCGACGCGGGCGCGATGACGGATGCTGCCGCCGAGGCGGACCAGCCCGCCATGCAGCGCCGCCAGAAGCCGCAGCGGATTGGCGTGGCCGTCATGCCGGCCGAAGCTCGCGCCCGTCACGTCGGGACCGAGCCCGGCCTTGGGCAGCAGGCGCTCCAGCGCCGGCCGGTCGAGCATCTCCCAGTCCGGCTCGCCGTCGCCGCGCTGGTTGTGCAGGCGCATCAGGTCGAGGCGGCGCTTCTCGAAGGCCTCCTCCCCGAGGCAGAAGGCGAGGCCGCCATTCTGCTCGTAAGCGAGATTGCTCCCCGTCTCGGCTTCGAGCGCATCGGAAAAGCCGCGCCATAGCGCGATGCTCCGGCGTGTCAGGGCCTGATAGGCCGGCATGCCGAGCCCCTTGCCCTGTAGCCAGACCAGGCCGAAATTGGCGCGGGCCGCGCGGAAGTCGCCATCGTCGCCGTCGAGCAGCAGTACGTTCTGGCGTCGCTTCGCCAGGCCGTAGGCGATGGCTGCCCCGACCGTTCCCCCTCCGATGACGACGATGTCAGGCCGCATGTGAATTTCCCTTGCCGGCTGAGACGTTAGGGAGCCATCTTGTATTTCGTCAAAGTCGTTTTTTGCTGGTTCCTATTCTTCAGGGTTATGCGATGGTTCGGCGGCTCAACCTGCGTCAGGTCGAAGCCTTCAAGGCGGTCATCGAATACGGCACGGTGAGCCGCGCCGCCGAGATGATGAACATCTCGCAGCCCGCGATGAGCAAGCTGATTGCCCATCTCGAGGCCGATACGGGCTTGCAGCTCTTCGACAGGGTGAAGGGGCGGCTGGCGCCGTCGCGGCGCGGCATGCGGCTCTATGAGGAGATCGACCGCATCTTCGCGGGCGTGCGCCAGGTCGAGAATGCGGTGGAGGCCATCCGCCGCGACGAGCAGAGCCGGCTCCTGATCGGCGTCATGCCGGCGCTGTCGGGTTCCTTCATCCAGGAAGCGACCTCGCGCTTCCTGAAGGCGCAGCCCGGGGTGTTCTGTTCGGTGCAGTCGCGCAGCTCGCAATGGATCGCGGACGGGCTCGTCACCCGCAAGCTCGATGTCGGGCTGATCGTCGCGCCGATCGACAATCCCTATATCGTGGCGGAGCCGCTCATGGCGCATCCGGTCGTCTGCATCCTGCCGCTCGACCATCCGCTCGCGGCGCGGGAGGTGATCACGCCCCGCGACCTCGAAGGCGTTCCCTTCGTTTCCTTCGATCCCGAAAGCCATACCAGCCGGAGCATCGGCCGGGTTCTGGATGCCCATGGCGTCGTACCGAACATCGTCATGGTGGCGAACGTCTCGCCCACGCTCTGCGAGTTCGTCGCGGCGGGAACGGGCGTCTCGATGGTGCATCCGCTGATTGTCGGCGGATTGCGCGACAAGCTTGCCATCCGGCGCTTCGAGCCGGGCGTTCAGCTCCATTTCCAGCTCTGCCGCATCCGCGACAGCCGCAACGCCCGGCTGGTCGATGCCTTTCTGCGGGGGGCGCGCGAGGTGGCGGCCGAGATTTCGCAGACGATCCTTACGCCGGGCTGAGCCTCAGGGTCGCGAAGGCTTGCAGCAGCGGAGCGTGATCGCCGTCGCGCAGGCGGCGAAGCGCGGCAAGCAACGTCTGTCGTTGCGCCGATGTGGCGACGAGCCGGCAGGCCCGTTCCAGCTTGGCCTCGAGATCGGCCCAGGACGGCGGATCCGAGGCTTCGCCGCGCGGCGCGGTGACGGGCGAGGCGAAGGAGCGTCCCTCAGTGTGGATAGTGACGCGGGACAGGGTCTGCGCCGGAAAGCGGGCGTCGAGCGCGGGGTCGAGACTCAGCGAGACCTTTTCCGCGAGGGCGACGATCTCGGGCCGGTCGGCGGCCGCTTCCGTCAGCGGCAGCAGCGCCTCCGGCCCGTCGATCGCGAGCAGGGCGAGGCAATAGGGGATCGAGAACTGGATATCGGTGAAGCTCTGGGGCCGTGGCCGGTTCGCCAGGCGCAGGGCGCCGGAATAGGTCGCGACCTCGATGGCGTCGATGCGGTGCGGGTCGATGCGGTTTTCGGCGATGAGGCTCACAAGCGCCCCGGCCGGCGCATGGACATGCCGGCAGCAGGCATGGAACTTCATGTAGTTGTGCGCGATGTAATGCTGTCGGCCAAGACCCTCCGCCAGCCCTTCGAGCAAAAAATGCTCGTCATTGTCGAGGAGCGCCAGAGGGCCGGTATGTCCCGCCTCGGCCAGCAGCAGCGCGTTCGCGGCCGTCACGCTCGACCAGGGAATGCCTTCCTTGACGTCGCTGCCTTCCTGCGCGCGGAAGGCGGGCCCCGCCCCGGCATGGAGCTGGTTGGGCGCGCTCATGCCGGCGATGGCAAAACCATGCGCGAGTTGCTCCGCCGGCGTGCGCCTCAGAAAGCCGAGGGCCGCGACGACGCCGTAGCCCGACCACATCCCGGTATTGGCATAGAAGCGTCGCGCCGCGCCGACCGCGACGCCGACCTCGTAGCCGACGACGATCGCCTGCAGCAGCTCGTCCGTCGTGACCCCTGCCTCCTGTGCCGCTGCGAAGGCGGCCGGGATGATCGCGGCTCCGGGATGGCCGCGCGCGATCCGGTGCCCGTCGTCGAGATCGAGTGCGGCGGAAGCCGAGGCATTGCACCAGATCGCGCCGGCAAGGCCCGAGCTCTGCCCAGTGAACCAGACGGGCAGGGCACCGCCGGCCATGGTCACCCGCGCGACCTGCCGAACCGCGCGCGCGCCTGGCGCCGCAATGCCGGCGGCCGCGGCCGCCACGAGATCGAGCACGCTGCGGCAGGCCGCCTCCCGCAGTTCCGTCGTCAGGGGCTCGCGGCGGGCGGCGCCGATAGAGGCCGCGAGGTGTCGCACGATCTCCACGGCGGAGCTCCCGGCTCGGACAGTCTCAGCGCGGCTTCAGCGTGGTGGCTTCGGTGATCGGCGGGGCGAGGTTCATCGCGCCCTTGAGTTCGTAGCCGAGATCGAGCCGGTCGCTACGCGCCCAGACCTGCCGCAGCTCGAAGAGCGGGATGGCGCAGACATCCTCCATGATCTTGCGCTGCGCCTCCTTCCACAGGGCCTTCTGCGTGTCGGCATCCGGCGCGGTGCGCGCCTGCTCGATCTCCTTGTCGGCGACCTTGCAGTGCGAGAAATTGGTCGCGGCGGTTGGCGTGCCCACCGTCGCCCGCGAATGGAAGAACTCGCTGAGATAGGTGTCGGCGATCGGGAAGCGCGCCGCGCCGTAGAAGACCAGGCCGCTCAGGTCCTTGCGCGTCTGGCTCTGATAGGTGGCGTGGTCGACGACCTGCATCTCGAGCTTGATCCCGGCCTTGGCGAGCTGCGCCTGGATGATCTCCATGATCGGCTGCTGCGCCGAGATGTTCGAGACGATGGCCTTGATCGTCACGCCGTCCTTGTGGCCGGCCTCGGCGAGCAGTTCCTTGGCCTTGGCGAGATTGAAGTCGTAGCGGACCGAGCAGTCCTCGCCGAGATAGCCGGGCGGCACGATCGAGCAGCCCTTGGGGCCGACATCCTTGCCGACATAACGCACGAGATCGTCGACATTGACCGCGGCGGCGATGGCGCGGCGCACGCGGATGTCGTCCAGCGGCGGCTGGCTCTGGTTGAGGTGCAGCAGCCGGTATTCGCCGGGCCGGAAGATCTCGACATTGAAGCCCGCACGCTTGCGGGCGGAATCGACCCAGCGCTGCTCGCGCTTGGCATAGATCAGATCGACCTCGCCTGAGGTGAAGGCGAGCTCGCGGGCGCTGTCGGAGGGGATGGCGCGGATCACGATGCTGTCGATCTTCGGCTTGCCGCGGAAATAGTTCGGGTTGGCGGCGAGCTTGACGTATTGCTGGGTCACCTGCTCGACGTAGGTGAAGGGGCCGGTGCCGACGGGATTCGTGCCGAATTTGTCGCCCAGCTCCTCGGCCGCCTTGCGGCTGACGATGTTGCCGCCATGGTAGTTCGTGACGCGGCCGAGGAAATTGACGTCCGTATATTTCAGCGTGACCCGAACCGTGAGGTCGTCGAGCTTCTCGACCTTTTCGATCGCCGCGAAATCCGAGGAGAAGGTCGAGCGCTTGGGGTCGGCCGAGCGCTGCAACGAATAGACGACATCATCCGCCGAGAGCGTGCCCCAGTCGCCATGGAACTTGACGCCCTGGCGGAGATGGAAGGTCCAGACCTTGCCGTCCGGCGACTGCTCCCAGCGCTCGGCCAGATCCGGCTCGATATCCTTCGGATCGGCGCTCCCGGGCTTGAAGCGGACGAGGCCGTTATACATCCAGCCGATCACGGTCTTGTCGCTGGTGGAGCTGGCGCGGTGCGCATCGAGCGTCGAGACGTTGCCGTCCCCGGCGACGCGCAGCACGGTCTCCTGGGCCATGCCCGCGACCGGCAGGCAGGCGGCGAGCACCAGGCCGGCGAGCCCGACGACAGAGTTCCTGATCATGCAATCCCCTCGACTTTGTTTCTTGGCTCCAGTCTGGGCGCTGCGATCCCAGGCTGTCCAAGTCGAAATCGGGTGGGGCGTATTCTGATTGGTTATAGAAGAGGGGCTCGCGGCAGCCGCCATCGACGGCATCACGCGGATGGCGGGATACCGCGACGTTCGAAAAGGCTGCGATGCCGATGGCCGGACGGGCCTGCGGGTGGCGTCAGGACTTGAACAGCTTGAAGTGGCTGTTGAATTCCCGGTAGCTGGTTTCCAGGATCCTGGTGCCGCCTTGTGTCTTCAGCGTCTCGCCGGTCGCCACGCCGAGATCGGCCGCTGTCTCCGCCGGCCCTTCCTCGGTGGCGATGATGCGCTCCTGCCCGTCGAGCGAGGTGACCTGAGCCTGCAGCGTCAGCCGGCCGTCCTTCCAGTTCGCGCAGGCCCCGACCGGCAGGCTGCAGCCTGCTCCCAGCGTATGCATCATGGCGCGCTCGGCATCGACTTCGGCGCGCGTCTGCGGGCACTGGATGGCCTGCAGCACCTTGAGGATGTCGCTGTCCTGCGCACGCGCCTCGATGCCGAGGGCGCCCTGGCCGACGGCATAGGGGAAGGCATGGGGATCGAGCGTCTCGGTCGTCGCATCGGCGAGGCCGAGGCGCCTCAGGCCGGCCTCGGCGAGAATCACGGCATCGAGGGCGTCGTCCCCCTCGATCTTGGCCAGCCGGGGGCCGACATTCCCGCGGATCGGCACGACCGTCACGTCCGGCCGCAGGCTCAGGATCTGCGCGCGCCGGCGCAAGGAGCCGGTGCCGACCCGTGCGCCGGGACGCAGGCTTTCCAGCGTCGCGCCGCAGAGAGTGTCGCGCGGATCTTCGCGCTTGGGCACGGCGGCGAGCACGAGCCCGTCGCGCAGGGTCGTCGGCAGGTCCTTCAGGGAATGGACGACGAAGTCCACCTCGTTGCGAAGAAGCTGCTCCTCATGCTCGGTCGTGAAGACGCCGACCATGCGAAACTGGTGGAATTCCGACACCCTGTCGCGATCGGCGACGGTCGAAGCCGATCGGATCTCGAATTCGATATCCGGGAATGCCGCCTTGATCAGGCCGATGACGAAGTTGGTCTGAGCCATCGCCAGCGGGCTTCGGCGGGTGCCGACTCGAAGCAACATTTGTTCTTTCCGAATTCAGGTAGCGGACTGCCCAATGTGACCGGGGCTGTAACATCGCTCACCCGGCGCGCCTAGTGCCGCCATGCGGGAACGAGCCGCGACTGAATGCGGGCAGGCCGCCAATGTCCGGCGGATCTGCTCAATGATGCGCGAGGATTTCCCCGAGAAAGGCACGTGAGCGCTCGTGTCGCGGGTTCGAGAAGAACGCGTCCGGCGCGTTCTCCTCGACGATCTCGCCATCGGCCATGAAGATCACGCGATCGGCCACCTGGCGCGCGAAGCCCATTTCATGGGTGACGCAGATCATGGTCATGCCGTCGCGCGCCAGGGACACCATCGTGTCCAGCACTTCCTTGACCATTTCCGGGTCGAGTGCCGAGGTCGGCTCGTCGAACAGCATGGCCTTGGGCTCCATGCACAGGGCGCGCGCGATCGCGACGCGCTGCTGCTGGCCGCCGGAGAGTTGGGCCGGGTATTTCGCCGCCTGGTCGCCGATGCGCACCCGCTCCAGGTACTTCCGGGCCGTCTCTTCCGCCTCGGCGCGCGAGAGCTTGCGCACCCGCATCGGCGCGAGGATGCAGTTTTCCAGCACCGTCTTGTGCGGAAACAGGTTGAACTGCTGGAACACCATGCCGACCTCGCGGCGTACGGCATCGACGGCGTCCTGGCTGTCGCTCAGCCGGTGGCCTGCCACCACGATCTCTCCGCTCGCGATCGGTTCGAGATGGTTGATGCAGCGGATCAGCGTCGACTTGCCTGAGCCGGAAGGGCCGCAAAGCACGATTTTCTCGCCCTTGGTGACGGAGAAGTCGATGCCTTTGAGGGCATGGAACGGGCCGTAGAACTTCTCGACCTGCCGCATCTCGATCATCGGAGCGGCGGTTTCTTGGGCGGCGCGGCTGGCGTCGTCATGGGTCCGGGTCACGTCGATCTCCCTCATTTTGCCGCCCCGGCCGCCATTCGCTGCTCGAGCCTGCGGCCCCAGAGCGAGAGCGGCCAGCACATGGCGCAGTACAGCGCGCCCACCACGCCGAAGACGAGCAAGGGCTTGTAGATCTGGTTGGAAACGATGGTGCCGGCCCGGGTCAATTCGATGAAGCCGACGATCGCGGCGAGCGACGTCCCCTTGAGCAATTGCACGAGGAAGCCGACGGTCGCCGGCAGCGAGAGCTTGAAGGCCTGCGGCATGACGACGTCGACCATCCGGCTCCAGCCGGGCAGGCCGAGCGCATTGGCGGCCTCGCTCTGGCCTGACGGCACGGCCTGGATCGCGCCGCGCCAGATCTCGCCGAGGAAGGCCGAGGCATGCGCCGTCAGCGCGACCGAGACGGCGGCCCAGGCCGGGAAATTGAAGCCGAGCAGCGGCAGGCCGAAATAGGCGACGAAGAGCTGCATCAGCAGCGGCGTGCCCTGGAACACCCCGATCCAGCAGATCATCGGAATCCGCAGCCAGGGCGAAGGCGAGACCCTGAGCACCGCAACGACGATGCCGAACAGGATGCCGCCGACGAAGCCGATGACGGTGAGGAACAAGGTCCAGAGCAGGCCTTGCAGCAGATAGGTCAGTTCCTGGATGCCCATGTCCTGCCTCCTCAGCGCTGCGGATAGCTGAAGGCCCAGCGGCCCAGCGCCGCGAGCAGCCACATCGTCACGAGCGAGATCACCAGATAGATCGAGGTCAGCGTGAAATAGACCTCGAAGCTGCGGAAGGTTTCCGCCTCGATGCGCTGGCCGACCGAGGTCAGTTCATAGGCGGAGATCGAGGTGCAGATCGCCGTGGTCAGCGTCAGCAGGATGAACTGGCTGGCGAGCGAGGGATAGATCGCGCGCAGCGCCGGGATGAGCACGATCAGCCGGAAGACCTCATGCTTGTGCAGGCCGAGCGCCAGGCCGGCTTCCGTCTGCCCCTTCGGGATGCTCTCGACGCCGCCGCGGATGATCTCGATCGCATAGGCGCCGCCATTGAGGCCGAGCGCCAGGATGGCCGTGATCGTCGGATTCAGGCGGACGCCCGCGAGCGGCAGCGCGAAGAACAGAAAGAAGATCTGCACCAGGAACGGCGTGTTGCGGATGATCTCGACGAAGAGCGTCACCAGCAGCGAGGGGATCCGCATCTGCATCCGCAGGATGACCACGCCCATGACACCGACGACCATGGCGATGACCATGCCGGAAAAGGCCAGGAACAAGGTTCCCAGCGCTCCGAACAGCAGCGATTTCCAGGCGTCGGCCACGACGCTGAAGTCGAGAGTCATTGTTCTTCCCTTGCGGTGCGCTTTGTCTCAGTCATCCCAGGCGGGCGCCCACTCGAAGCTGGAATAGCGCTGGCCGCGGGCAAGCCCGTGGATCGCAGCCATGTCTTCCGGCGACAGCTCGAAATCGAAGATCTCGAGATTGGCCCGCATGTTCTCGGGCTTGGACGAGCGCGGGATCGCGCCGACGCCATCCTGCTGGACCAGCCAGCGCAGCGTCACCTGTCCCGCCGACTTCCCGTATTTGCGGCCGAGCGCATTGAGCAGATCGTTGTCGAAGACCTTGCCGCGCGCAATCGGCTGGTAGGCGTTCAGCAGCATGCCGGCGCGCCGCATCCGGGCCAGCAGCTTCTCCTGCGACAGGAAGGGGTGATACTCGACCTGATTGCAGAACAATTCGGCCTTGTGGACCTCCAGCGCCTCGTCGAGCAGCGCGACCGGGAAGTTGCTGACGCCGATCAATCGCGTGCGTCCCTTCCGCTTCTCCTCGGCGAAGGCTGCCAGCGTCTCAGCCAGCGGAACATCCTTCGTCGGCCAGTGGACGAGCAGCAGGTCGACCTGGTCGAGCCCGAGCCGGTCGAGGCTTTCGTCGACGCGGCGATGGACGGTCTCCGGCGCGAGGTCGTTGAACCAGATCTTGGTCGTGACGAAGAGCTCGCCGCGCGGTACGCCGGAGGCGCGGATCGCCCGCCCGACCTCGGCTTCGTTGCCATAGCGGATCGCCGTATCGATCTGCCGGTAGCCGAGATCTATCGCGGTCCGGATCGCCGCCTCGCCGGCCGGGCCGGTGATCTCGAAGGTTCCGAACCCCAGCGCCGGAATGACCTCGCCCTGGATTGTCTTGGTCGTCGCTGCGATCGTGCCGGTCATGGGGCCGCTCCTCCTTGTACGAGCATCTCCGCCAGCGTGACCGTGCGGTCTTCGCGGGCGGCAAGATCGACCGCGAGCGTCGCGGCCAGCGTGGCCATGCCGTCCCGGGCGGTGATCAGCGGCTGCTGCTCCCGCCTGACGACGGCGGCGAAATGGGTAAGCTGGGCGACATAGGTCGGCAGGCCGGCAGCGCCGCGGTAATGCCGCGCCAGCGGGTGCTGCCAGTGTTCGTCGTCGCGCTCGTGACGCCACAGATACATGTCCGAGACCGACAGGGCAGCCTTGCGCCCGGCCAGGAACAGGCAAGGCCCCGGCTGCGTGGGATGGTAGAGCGCCTGGCCGGAGCTGTATTCCCAGGCCCAGGGGCTGACGGCGTTGTCGGAGATGATGAAGCTGCCCAGCGCGCCATTGGCGAAGCGAATCGAGAGACTCGCTCCATCCTCGACCGCAAAGCCGCGCGCATGGGAGGTGAAGGCGCGGATGCTGTCGATCTCGCCGACCAGATGGCGCAGGATGTCGATGTCGTGGATCAGGTTGATGAGCAGCACGCCCCCGCCGGCGCTCTTCCGCCAGGCGACGTCGAAATAGTTGGCCGGCTTGTCGAACAGCGTCATGCCGTTGACGGCGACGATGTCGCCGAGCTCGCCGGCCGCGATCGCCTGCTTCGCCGCGCGGATGTCGGGGCTGTGGCGGCGTTGATGGCCGACCAGCACCGGCACGCCGGTGCGTTCGGACGCCTCGACGATCCGGGCGGCGGAAGCGATGCTTTCCGCGATGGGCTTCTCGATCAGGCAGGCGATGCCGCGTTCGATGCAGGCCAGCGCTGCCGGGGCGTGGAGCTGGTTCGGCAGCGCGATGATCGCGCCGTCGGGGCGCAACTCGTCGAGCATGGCGACATAGTCGGACCGGTACGGCACCGACAGCCGCTCGGCCAGCTTCGCGGCCTCAGGGGAGGGGTCGCAGATGGCGGCGATGGCGATGTCGGGATGCGACGCCATCAGGTCCGCGTGCTCGCGGCCGATGAGGCCGGCTCCAAGCAGGGCGATGCGGATCATCGGGTCAGCTCTGCCATGGCGCGCAGCGCGAGCCGATAACCATAGGCGCCGAGCCCGGCGATTACGGCGGTGGCCGTCTTCGAGACCAGCGAGTTGTGGTAGATCGCCTCGCGCTGATGGATGTTCGAGATGTGCAGTTCGATCTTCGGGCGATCGAACATCTTGAGCGCGTCCAGAATCGCGATCGAGGTGAAGGTATAGCCCGCCGGATTGATGATGATGCCGGCGGCATCCTTCCGTGCGGCATGGATCGCCTCGATGATCTCGCCTTCGAAATTCGACTGGCGGAAGTCGATGGCAAGACCGAGTTCGTTTGCATCGGTCTCGCACCAGCCCCGGATCTCGTCGAGGGTGGTGCGGCCGTAGATCTCAGGCTCGCGCTGGCCGAGCAGATTGAGGTTCGGTCCGTTCAGGATGAAGATCGTTCGCATGGCGGTTCCTGGCGAGATCGGCAGCCGGACGCGGCCGCATGGATGCGGTCGCGCCTCGTCTCAAGAGGGTCGGGTGGCGCTCGGTGCGGCCCGTCACTTCACGGTGAAGGGCACGCCCTCGACGGCGGCCGGGAAGCTCGGCAGGGGCTGGGCCAGCCATTTCTCGCTGATCTTCGCGAGCCGGCCATCGGCCGCGACCTTGTCGATGAACTGGTTGAGCCAGGCATTGATCTCGGCATCGCCGAGCTTGGTGCAGATGCCCTGCCACTGCTCGTTGAAGACCAGCTTCTGCTCGTAGTCGTTGCCGGGCGAGGCCCTGTCGAGATTGATCTTGTAGGTCGTGTTGCCGCCGATCGCATCGACCTGGCCGGAGACCAGGGCCTGCATCGTCGAGCTGTCGTCGTCGAAGCGGCGGATATTGGGGACGTCGCCGAGCAGCGTCGTGATCGACTTGTCCTGCGCGGCGCCGCGCGGCACGCCGATGCGCAGGTTGCGGGCATCCTCGATGGTCTCGATCTTGTTCTTCTTGCTGGAGAGCAGGATGATCTTCAGGCCCGAATAGGGCTTCGAGAACTGCACCGCCTTGGCGCGGTCGGGATACATGCCCATCACGGCCATCTGCAGATCGACCTTGTTGGTCAGCAGGTTGGGAATGCGGGCGGCCACGGCGTTCGGCACGAACTCGACCTTGACGCCGAGCTCCTCGCCGATCAGCCGGCCCACATCGACGTCGTAGCCGATGTTCTGGCCGCTCGCGTCGATCGAGCCCCAGGGAGCCTGCTCGCCCATCACGCCGATGCGGATGACGCCCGCCTTCTTGATCTTTTCGAGCGACTGGGCGTCGGCCTGCGCGGTGGCGCCGACGAAGCCGAGCCCTGCCACCAAGGCAAATGCGGCGGCGCGAAGTGAAGAAATGCCCAACATGAATCCTCCTCTGACGTGCTGATATGTCGCCGGCTTCTTGGGCCGGCTGCCTGACCTCGAAGCGTTGCCGCTTCGATCTCTTGCCCCTCGTCGAAAGCCTGGAAGCTGAATCCGGCTTTCGGGGTCGTTCATCCCGCGCGAGCCTGTGCGCGGTTATTGCGCCTGCATATCCTCGCTGGTGAGGCTGAAGGCGGTTTCGTAGACATCGGCGCGGGGTGCCGCGAGAGCCCCGGTGGCTATCGCTAGCCGTTGTGCCTCGGGCAGGGCCGCCTCGATTCCGGCCTGGGACGCGCCTTCCAGCAGCAGCACGACGTCGAAGCCTCTCTCCGCCATCGCGCTGCGCAGCTCCGTCTCGCGGGTGCGGACGCCGGAAACCTCGCTGCGGGCGATCCCGAGATGGGCGCAGGCGACGCCGGGCAGGGCGAGCACGGCATCGACGAGGCCCTGCGCCGCCTGTCGCAGGACTGCGCCGCTGCCGGCCTCCGCGAAATCGAAGCGCAGCGTCGCCATGCTGCCGCCGTCGCCGGTCCCGGCCGACGCGACCCTGTCGCAGGCGACGCGCAGGAAATTCTGGAAGCTCGGCGCGATCTCCGCCGTCCAGCGCGTGGGATGGTTCAGCCGTTCGAGATAGGCCGGGGAGCGGAAGACCTCGACATCATCGGCCGCATAGATCGTCCCGAAGACATGGCGGGCTGCCTGCGGCGCATGCAGGCGCTTGCCGGTGCGAAAGCCGGGGATCGACAGCCGTTCCGGCATGTGCTCGCGCGTGTGCCACTCGATATAGGCTTCGTGCCCGCCTTCGGCGATATCGTGCCAGATCGCGAGAAAAGCTGATCCCTTCAGTCCCATCGTACCCGTCTCTCAGACGCTCCTGCCTGCGGGCTCTGCAATCGGCCGCTTGACAAGGAGCTCGTTTCCTCTCCAACTAACCTACTAGAATGTTAGTATGTCGAATGAGTCAAGTGCCCGTTGTCAGAAGGGCCCGGCTCCCGGGAGGATGAAATGCAGGGAAGCGAGACACCGCGCGTCGCGATCGTGACGGGAGGGGCAGGCGGGCTGGGCTTTCCGATCGCTGCGCGCCTGGCCGCGAAAGGCCACAAGGTCGCGATCTGGGACATCGACGGCGACCGCGCCGTCGCTGCGGCCGCGAAGCTGCCGGGCGCCAGGGGTTATGCGGTCGACGTGACCGACGAGAAGGCGGTCGCGGATGCGACGACCCGCGTCGTCGGAGAACTCGGCCCGCTCGGCATCCTCGTCACCTGTGCCGGCCATAACGGGCCGCTGGCCCCCTTCGCGGAGTATCCCAGCGAGGGCTGGCGCTTCGTCATGTCGCTCAATCTCGACGCCGTCTTCCATTGCTGCCAGGCGGCGGTGCGCGAGATGCTCAAGACCGGCTATGGCCGCATCGTCAACATGGCGTCGATCGCCGGCAAGGAGGGCAATCCCAACGCGGTCGCCTATTCCGCCTCCAAGGCCGGCGTGATCGGCCTGACCAAGTCGATCGGCAAGGAACTCGCGACCACGCAGATCCGGGTGAACTGCGTGACGCCGGCGGCGATCGAGACCGAGATGCTTCAGCAGCTCACGCCCGAATTCAGGGCCTATGTCGTCTCCAAGATTCCGGTCGGCCGGCTCGGACAGGCGGAGGAGGTGGCGGCGCTGGCGGGCTGGCTGGCGTCGGAGGAGTGCTCGTTCTCGACCGGCGCCGTCTTCGACGTCTCGGGCGGCCGCGCGACCTATTGAGGACGGCATGTACAAGCAGCACAGCCTGTCGCTGGCTTATCTCACCGTCCAGGGTTGCCCGCCGGTCGAGCATGTCCGCTGCGCCGCGGCGGCCGGCTACGACGCGGCCGGCCTCAGGCTGATCGCGCCGCTCGGGCTCGAGCTTGCGCATCCCATCGTCGGCGACAAGGCGCTGATCCGCGAGATCCGGACGACGGCCGCCGATCTCGGGATCGGCTTTCTCGATGGCGAGGTCTTCACCCTCCGAGCGGACACAGCGATCGAGTCCTGGCTGCCCGTCATCGAGACGGCGGCGGAATTCGGCATGCCACTGATGCAGATCACCTCGGAGGATCCCGATCTGTCGCGGGCCTCCGACAATCTCGGGCGGATCGCGGATATCGCCGGCGGGCACGGCATCGCGATCGCGATCGAGTTCATGCGCTGGCGCGCCGCGGCGACCATCGAGGATGCGGCGCAGCTCGCTGCCGCGCCAGGACGCGAGAATGTCGGGATCCTGCTCGACGCCTTGCATCTGTCGCGCTCGGGCGGCGGGCCGGCGGCGGTCGCGGCGCTGCGGGACAAGGTGCTCTATCTCCAGCTCTGCGATGCTCCCGTGAGCCAACCGGTCGACGATGCGGGCCGCATCGCGGAAGCGCGGGGCGCGCGCATGATCCCGGGCGAAGGCGGCCTGTGGCTGGGGGAACTGATGGCGGAGCTGCCGCCGGACATCGCGATCAGCGTCGAGACGCCGCATCGCGGCGACGCGTCGTTGAGCTTTGTGGAAAAGGCGCGCCGGGGCATCGCCGGAACGCGCAATTTCCTCGATTCGCTTTAGGTTCGGAGCAGGATGCGAAAAAGTGGGAACCGGTTTTTCGCGACTATCCTGCTCCAACTCTTAGGTGAGAGACGGATTCAGATTTCAAATGGGATCACCTCGTGATCCCATTTGAAATCATCCGGCTCTAGCGGCGGATACCGCGCGCCGAGGCGTGCCGCCGGGGACAGGCCGGGCATCGCCCGGCCCCAGTGGCCAGGAAGGAGATGTGGCGAGGTGGGTGCAAGACAGCGGGGAGGTCTGACCTTGCGCGTGACCGAACGCCTGCGTCAGGCGATCGTCGACGGCGAGGTCGAGCTGGGCGATGCGCTCTCGGAGGACAAGCTCGCGACCAGGCTCGGCGTCAGCCGCAGCCCGGTGCACGAAGCCTTGACGGCGCTTGAGCAGCAGGGGCTGATCGACATCAAGCCGCAGCGCGGCAGCTTCGTCTTCCTACCGACAAAGGAGGACATCGAGAATCTCTGCGAGTTCCGGCTGATGATCGAGGCGGAGGCGCTTCGCCTGGCCATGCGGCGCCGGCGTGACGAGACGCTCGCCGCGCTGAAGGCGGCCGCGCAGGGCATGCAGGAGGCCGTCCTCGCCGGCGATCATCTGCGCAGCTCGCACGGGGATACGGCGTTCCATGGCGTGTCGATCGAGAACAGCGGCAACAGCTACCTGATCAATGCCTATCGGCTCGTCTCGGGAAAGGTCGCGGCGCTGCGCTCGCACCGCTCCACGGATGCGATCCGCGGCGAAGCGAGCGCCGAGCATTTCGAGATCATCGCCAGGCTGGAAGAGGATGATCTGCCGGCGGCGCTCGAGGCGCTCTCGAACCACATCCTGAAGATGGCGAAACGCTACAGCGTCGAGCCGTCGCAGGAGCGCGTGGCGACGAGCCGGGCCTCGCGAAGCCCGTCGCTGGAGCATTTCGCCCCGCTTTTGGACTGATCGAAGCCGGTTTTGCCGTGACGGCGGCAGAATGTGCGGCCGGACGCTTCCACCGGTCCCTCCGAAGCCTGCGCCCTGCCTTGCGTAGGGACCGGTCAAAGTGACGCTTTGCGCTCTGCCCCGGATTCGCGCAGCATGGCGCGATCGTGAAAGGGCGTCATTTGCTGCAACCGAGACATGGGCGCTTCGATGTCAGCCGGGCCGAGCTGTGGGCCGATGGCGTGGTCCATGCGCTCGGGATCGCGCTCGGCCTCGCCGCGGTGACGGCACTCATCCTGCGCGTGCTCGTGGCGGCGCCGTCGGCCGATCTCGTCCCTGTCGCGATCTACGGCGCCGCGTTGCTGGCCGTGCTGATCGTTTCGGCGATCTACAATCTATGGCCGGTTTCGCCGATGAAGTGGCTGATCCGGCGCTTCGACCATTCGGCGATCTATGTGCTGATCGCGGGAACCTATACGCCCTTCCTGATGAAGCTCGGCTCGAGCCTCATGGCGCAGATCCTGCTCGCCGTGGTCTGGGCCGCGTCGGTCCTGGGCGTCGTGCTGAAGCTCGCCTTTCCCGGCCGGCTCGATCGGCTTTCGATCGTGCTCTATCTCGTCATCGGCTGGAGCGGCATCCTGCTGTGGCAGAGCATCGCCGAGCTGCCGGCGACCAGCCTGTGGCTCATGCTCGCGGGTGGTCTGCTCTACTCGATCGGCGTCATCTTCCACGTCTGGGAAAGCCTGCCCTTCCAGAATGCGATCTGGCACGGCTTCGTGCTCGTGGCCTCCGGCTGCTTCTACGGGGCCGTCTTCCGGGCCTATGCGGTCGTTTCCGGAGCCTGAGCCGTCCCGCGGGCAAAGCTCCGCAATCGGGCGTTGCGGCCGGTCGCTCACCGCCGAAAGCTGGCATTCTTCGTGCTAAGTCTCTTCATGTAGGATGGATGCTGGCCAGAACGCAGCTCGGCCGCCCGCGTCCGGATGTCTCTGAAGCGAGGTGAGGCCATGGCCTACCGCATGGCGGTCGGAAATCAGAACTGGGCCTTCGCCGATCTGAAGGAGGTGATGGCGAAAGCCACGCCCCTGCGCTCCGGCGACATGCTCGCCGGGATCGCCGCCGGCTCGGCGGAGGAATGCGTGGCGGCGAAGCTCTGCCTCGCCGAGGTGCCGCTCAAGGCCTTCCTCACCGAGACCTTCGTTCCCTATGAGAGCGACGAGGTCACGCGATTGATCCTGGATCGTCACGATGCCCAGGCCTTCGCGCCGGTCGCGCATATGACCGTCGGCGATTTTCGCGACTTCCTGCTCTCCGAGAGCGCCGATACCCGGATGCTGGCGGCGCTGGCGAAAGGCATCACGCCGGAGATGGCCGCCGCCGTCTCCAAGCTGATGCGCAATCAGGATCTCATCCTGGCGGCGAGCAAGTGCCGGGTGGTCACGCGGTTCCGCAACACGATCGGCTTGCCCCGCAGGCTTTCCGTCCGCCTGCAGCCCAACCACCCGACCGATGACCGGCGCGGCATCGCGGCTTCCGTCGTCGACGGGCTGATGTATGGCTGCGGCGACGCGGTCATCGGCGTCAACCCGGCCTCGGATTCGGTGGAGGTCATGGCCGATCTGGTGCGGCTCTTCGAGGAGATCATCGGGAAGCTGGAGATACCGACCCAATCCTGCATCCTGACCCATGTGACGACGACGATCGGCCTGATCGAGAAGGGCCTGCCGATCGACCTCGTCTTTCAGTCGATCGCGGGAACCGAAGCGGCCAACCGCTCCTTCGGCGTCGATCTGGCCGTCTTGGCCGAAGGGCGTGAGGCTGCCCTTTCGCTGAAGCGCGGCACGCTCGGCGACAACGTCATGTATTTCGAGACGGGGCAGGGCTCGGCGCTCTCGGCCGGGGCGCATCACGGCGTCGACCAGCAGACGCTGGAAGCGCGGGCCTATGCGGTGGCGCGCGCCTTCTCCCCGCTCCTGGTCAATACCGTCGTCGGCTTCATCGGCCCGGAATATCTCTATGACGGCAAGCAGATCATCCGGGCCGGGCTCGAGGACCATTTCTGCGGCAAGCTGCTCGGCCTGCCGATGGGCTGCGACATCTGCTACACCAACCATGCCGAAGCCGATCAGGACGACATGGACACGCTCCTGACCCTGCTGGCGACATCGGGGATCAACTTCATCATGGGCGTGCCGGGCGCCGATGACGTGATGCTGAACTACCAGTCGACCTCCTTCCACGACCAGCTCTACGTCCGGGAGCTGCTGGGGCTCGGCCGCGCCCCGGAGTTCGAGGCCTGGCTCCAGCGGGTCGGGATCACCGACGCGACCGGCCGGCTGCGTGCCGAGCCGGGGGCGCTGCCGCTGCTCTCCCGCTCGATCGGTCTGGCGGCATGAGCGAGCGCGACCGTGGCGAGATGGAGCGTGGAAAGAAGGCCGATGCCCTGTGGTCGCGGCTCGCCGAGCTGACCCCGGCGCGGGTCGCGCTCGGCCGCGTCGGCGCGAGCCTGCCGACACGCGAGGTTCTGCGCTTCCAGATGGCTCATGCGGCGGCGCGCGACGCGGTCCATATCGCCCTCGATATCGACGCCCTCGAAGCCGAAGTGAAGGCGCTCGGAAGCCGCTGCCTGCGGGTCAGGTCGGATGCGACGCAGCGCGATCTCTATCTGCGGCGTCCCGACCTCGGACGCCGGCTCGATCAGGCCAGCGCGACGCTGCTCGACGGCGCGGCAAAGCATGGCTGCGATCTGGTCATCGTCATCGGGGACGGCCTGTCCTCGCGGGCCGTGGCCGGCAACGCGCCGCCTCTCGTCGCGCATCTTCTGGCTTATTGTACGCATCTGGGGCTGAGCGTCGCGCCGGTCGCGCTGGCGGAAGGCGCCCGTGTCGCCCTGGGGGACGAGATCGGCGAGCGGCTGGCGGCACGCATGAGCCTCGTCCTGATCGGGGAGCGGCCCGGCCTTTCCGCGCCCGACAGCCTGGGCGCCTATCTTACCCTGTCGCCGCGGCGGGGCTTGAGCGACGCCAGCCGGAACTGCGTGTCCAATATCCGTCCGGGCGGCCTCGACAGCGAAGCGGCGGCCTACAAGATCGCCTGGCTGATGAAGCGCGCCTTCGCGCTGAACGTCACCGGCACGCGCCTCAAGGATGAAAGCGACCGGGAACCGGAGCCGGAGATCGTTCGGCTGTCGGTACGACCGACGAGCGCATGATCCAGCTTCTCGCAGGCGTGCGGGAAGGCCGGAGTGCCTCGAGCGACGATGCGATGGCGAGGGGTGCGGCGGGTACCTGCGTCACATCGATTGTTGCTAAGTCGCACTGCAGCATTTAAGCGGCCTGAATGGCCCCAAAGACGTTGGTCATCTTTGATTTCGATGGAACCCTCGCGACCAGCGTGGAGTGGTTCTATGGCGTCCTCAACGAGGTCGCTCAGCGCTATCGCTTTCGGCAAACGACGGAAGAGGAGCGCGAGCAGCTCCGGCGGCAGACGCCGTTGCAGATTCTGGAGACGCTCGGCGTTCCAAAATGGAAACTGCCGATCATCGCAAGGCATATGCGCAGCCTGGCCTCCGAGAATCTGGATCAGATCGAGCTCTATGCCTGGGTCGGTGGCCTCCTGGCCTTGTTGAAGGGGCAGGGGCTGCATCTGGCGATCGTCACCTCCAATAGCGAAGAGAATGTCCGCGCCCTGCTCGGCCGATCGGCCGCATTGATCGATGTCTATGAGAGCGGGGCGTCGCTTTTCGGCAAGTCGGCGAAATTCAAGCGCGTGTTGAAGCAGCTGAAGCTGATGCCGGTGCAGGCGATATCCGTCGGCGACGAGGTTCGCGATGTCGAGGCGGCCCGGCGCGCCGGCATCGACTGCATCGCGGTCGGGTGGGGCCTTTCCCATCCCGACGCGCTCCTGGCCGCGAAGGCGGGCGCTCTCGCGACAACGCCCGAGGAGCTGACGGCACTTCTGCTCGCCCGCTAGAGCATTTTCGAGCGAAGTGGACACCGGTTCGCGTGAAGAAAATGCTCTAGAGCACCGCGTCTCCTGTCGGACGCGATAACCTGCCGGGTGGCTCGAGCCGGGACGTCGCCCGCCGCATCAGGTCGAGAAGGTGAAGTGCTGCTGGCGTGAGCGGCAGGTCGGCCCGGCGCACGACCACGAGCGCCGGAGCCGTCAGCGTCTCGGCGATCTTGATCGTGGTCAGGGCCTGTCCGGTCATCTCGAAATCCTGCCATTGGCCCGGCACCATCGCGAGCAGGTCGGTGTTGGCGAGACAGGTCAGCAAGGTCAGGGCGGACTGGCTGCGCACGGCCAGATGCGGCGCCGGCAGGTCGTGGCGCGCGAAGAATGCGTTGATCTCGGCGCTGTCGTCCGCCGTGATCGATGTCGTCACCCAATCCTGCCCGACGAGATCTCGCAGCGAGGTCGCGCCCGCCAGCGGATGCCCAGTCCGGCAGAGCACGACGCGCCGGTTCTGGAACAGCACCTCGAGGCTGAGCTCGGGGACAGATTGCGCGCCGCCCTCCGGGCCGATGTAGAAATCGACGGAGCCGTCCCGCAGCCTTGTTTCGAGCGTGGGATAGAAGCCCTCGATGATATGCAGCTTGATGTTCGGATAGCGCTGGCGGAAGGGCCGCAGGCTCGACGGCAGCAGCGCCAGATGCGCGGCGATCGAAAGCCCGACCGTCACGGTGCCGGTGCCGGCGCCGCGCAACTGCTCCATCTCCTCGCGCGTGCGTCGGATCTCCGACAGGATCGAACGCGCACGCGTGATGAAGGCCTGGCCGAAAGGGGTGGCGACGACGCCACGCGCGCGGCGTTCGAACAAGGGCGCGCCCAGCTCGCGTTCGAGCAGCGCGAGGCTGCGCGTCAGTGCCGGCTGCGCCACGCGCAGATGGCGCGATGCCGCCCGGACGCTGCCGCGCTCGGCGATCGCGACGACCTCCTCGAAATGATGAAGCTTCATCCTCGCGTCTCCCTCGCGAAGGGCCTCGAGCGATATCAGATGATTATCGCTCCGGCATTCTTGTCATCTGTTCAGGTATATCTCCCTCCGCTAGCTCTGTTCCATCGAAAACGCAGGCGCCGCGCCCTCCGGGGAAGAATGGCACCGCAGGAGGAACGCATGGACATCATCAAGCCCGCCTTCCATCACGTCACCTTCAAGACCAGCCGGCTCGCCGAAATGGTCGCCTGGTATGGCCGAGTCGTCGGCGCCACGCCGAATTTCCAGGATGCGAACAATGCCTGGACCACCAATGACGCGGCCAATCACCGCGTCGCCTTCCTGTCGGCGCCCGGGCTCGGCGACGACCCCGACAAGCGCAGCCATAACGGCATGCATCACAGCGCCTTCGAATATGAGAGTTTCGACGATTTGATGTCGTCCTATGCCCGGCTGCGCGACGAGGGCATCCTGCCGGCCTTCAGCCTCGACCACGGCATGACGATCTCGATCTATTACCGCGATCCCGAGGGCAATTTCGTCGAGCTGCAATGCGATACCTACGGCGACTGGAAGCAGTCCAGCGAGTGGATGCGGACCTCGACGGACTTCAAGGCCAATCCGATCGGCACCTTCTTCGACCCCGAGCGCGTCTACCAGGCCCATAGGGCGGGTTCGGGCTTCGATGCGCTGCATGCCGGCATGCGCAAGGGCGACTACGAGCCGGCGGGCGCGCCGCCCGATCTCGGGCTGCCGGTCTGACGGCGGGCGGAGGTTCGTCCGCGATGACGCTGTCGTTGAACCCAGAGGATCGTGCGGCGATCGAGGATCTGATCCAGCGCCATGCCTGGCTGATCGACCATGGCGAGGCGGATCGCATCGGCGCGCTCTTCACGGAGGATGCCGGGCTCTATGGCGTCGGCCCGGACAAGCTCGGGCGTGCCGCCATCGCGACATGGGGTGCGGAACGTGCCGCAATGCGCGAGCGCCGCTCCCGCCATGTCCAGAGCAACATCCTGATCGAGCCGGTCTCGTCCGATGCGGCGCACGGTTGCGTCGTACTGACGCTCTATCGCCATGACGGGCCGGGGCCGGGTGCGGCCGCGCCGTTCCTGATCTGCGAATACGCTGACCGCTATCGCAAGGAGCCGGACGGGGCCTGGCGCTTCGCCGAGCGACGCCTCGCTGTGCTTTTCGGCGAAGCCTGACACCGATCGCTTCCGCTCCAACCGCAGTGGCGACCGGTGCCTTTTACCCCATTGGAAGGAGAGCCTTCATGCGTCTCGCCACCATTCTTCGCGACGGCAAGGCCCGGCTCGCGGCTTATCGCGGCCAGGATCTCATCGATCTCTCGGAAGCCGGTTCCGGCCTGCCGGGGTCCATGCTCGCTTTCGTCGAAGGCGGGGAGGTGGCGCGGGCGGCCATCGCCGCCGCGCTCGACAAGGCGCCTTCATCGGCGCTGCTCGACCCGGAGCGGACGACCTTCCTGCCGGTGCTGCCCCGCCCCGGCAAGATCATCTGCGTCGGCCTGAACTATGCCGACCATTCGGCCGAGAGCGGCTTCAAGCAGCCGGATTATCCGACGCTGTTCGGCCGCTTCTCGACGACGCTGATCGGCCACCGCGCACCGATGATCCGCCCGAACCTCTCCGATCAGCTCGATTACGAGGGCGAGATCGCGGCGGTGATCGGCCGGCGCGCCAAGCATGTTCCGAAGGCCCGTGCGCTCGACCATGTCGCCGGCTACGCCGTTTTCAACGAAGGCTCGGTGCGCGAATACCAGTTCAAGGCGCCGCAATGGACCGTCGGCAAGAACTTCGACGGAACCGGCGCTTTCGGACCGGCGCTGGTCACGGCCGATGAATTGCCGCCGGGCGCCAGGGGATTGAAGCTCGAGACCCGACTCAACGGCCAGACCGTCCAGAGCGCCTCGACCGACAGCATGGTCTTCGACGTGGCGAGCCTGATTGCGATCATCAGCGAGGCGATCACGCTGGAGCCGGGCGACGTCATCGTCACCGGGACGCCGGCCGGCGTCGGCGTGGCGCGCAAGCCGCCGCTCTTCATGAAGCCAGGCGATGTCTGCGAGGTCGAGGTCGAGGGCATCGGCCTGCTGGTCAACCCCATTGCCCAGGAAGAAGCCGTGCGGAGCGCCGCCTGAACGGGCGGGCGGTGCGGCGCAGGACAGAAGGAGCGCGCGGTGAAAGACAGCGGTTGGGATGTCGACGTGCTGATTGCCGGCGCCGGCCCGGTGGGGCTGGCCGCCGCCATCGAGCTCGGCCGCCGCGGCATCCGTTGCCTCGTGGTCGAGCGCAACGACCGCGTCGGCTATGCGCCGCGCGCCAAGACGACGAATGTCCGCACGCGCGAGCATCTGCGTCGTTGGGGCATCGCGGACAGGCTGCGCGAGGTCTCGCCGATCCCGCGCGACTATCCCTCGAACGTCGTCTTCGCCACGCGGATGACCGGCCCCGGGCTCGCGCGCTTCGAGAATGCGTTGAACGGCAGCCCGGCACGCAACGACCTCTATTCGGAATCGGCGCAATGGGTGCCGCAATATGTGCTGGAAGAAGTCCTGCGTGAGCATGCCGCCTCGCTGCCCGGCGTGACGATCCGCTTCAGCACCGAACTGACCGCCCTCGAGCAGGACGGCTGCGGCGTCACGGGTGAGCTGAAGGATCTCGTGACCGGGGCGGTCCGCCGCGTCAGGAGTTCCTACCTGATCGGCGCCGATGGCGCGCGCAGCCTGGTCCGCGATGCGATCGGCGCGGTGATGACCGGCGACCGGGCCTATTCGCGCAACTACAACATCATCTTCCGCGCGCCCGACCTCGCCCGCCGCCACGCGCATGGCGAGGCGATCATGTACTGGATGGTCAATGAGGAATTGCCCTCGCTGCTCGGCCCGATGGACGGCGAGGGCTTGTGGTTCTTCATGGTCACCAAGCTCGCCAACGATGTCGATCCGGCGAGCGTCGACCCGGTCGCGCTGATCAGGCAAGGTACGGGCCTCCATGACCTCGCAATCGAGATCGTCGGCAAGGATCCGTGGGTGGCGCACAAGCTCGTCGCCGATCGCTACGACAAGGGCCGCGTCTTCCTGGCGGGCGATGCCTGCCATCTGCATCCGCCCTTCGGCGGCTTCGGGATGAATATGGGCATCGGCGATGCCGTCGATCTCGGCTGGAAGCTCGCGGCCACGCTCCAGGGCTGGGGCGGGCCGGAACTGCTGGCGAGCTACGAGGCCGAGCGGCGCAAGGTGCATGAGCGCACCATCGCGGAAGCGGTGATCAATTACGGCGTGCTCAGCAACCAGCTCGTCCGGCCGGGGCTGGAGGATCCGGGGCCACTCGGCGAGGCGACGCGACGCGAAGTCGGCGAGATCATCGAGGCGACCAAGCTGCGCGAATTCCGGACGCTCGGCATCGTGCTGGGCTCGCGCTACGAGGATTCGCCGATCATCGTTTCCGATGGCAGCGAGCCGCCGCCGGAGCATTTCATGCTCTATGTGCCCTCGGCCCATCCCGGCTGCCTTGCCCCGCATCTCTGGCTGGCCGACGACTCGTCGCTCTATGACCATTTCGGAGATGGGTTCACGCTGCTGGTCACGGCGGGCGAGGCCGGGCAGGCGGCGGATTTCTCTGCCAGGGCCGCGGCTCTGGACATCCCGCTGACGGTTCTCGCTCCGGCCGATCGGCGTCTGCCGGCGCGTTATGGCGCGCGTTTCGCCCTGATCCGGCCCGACCAGCACGTCGCCTGGCGCGGCGACGCCCTGCCGGCCGATGCGGCGGGGCTGCTCGCCCATGTCACCGGCACCAGCGAAAAGGGAGCCGTCACGCCGGTATCCGCGACGGCAGCCTGAAGACCCAACGATAAAACAACCGGGGAGGAAACGATGATACGAGGAGTGGTGGGCGCCCTGCTTGGTGCGCTGTTCAGCCTGTCCTTGTCGGTGGCGGCATTCGCGCAAACCATCGAGCTCAAGGTCTCGCATTACCTGCCGCCGAACCATCAGCTCCACAAGAAGCTGGAGGAATGGGGCGAGGAACTCGCCAAGCGCTCGAACGGTCGGCTCAAGCTGACCATCTTCCCGGCGGCGCAGATGGGGCCGATGCCGCGGCAATACGACCTCGCCCGCACCGGCGTCGCCGATATCGCCTTCTTCCTGCATGGCGCGCTGCCTGGCCGCTTCCCGCTGACCGAGATCACCCAGCTCCCTTATGTCTTCAATCGGGGTGAGGGCGCTGCCTCGAAGGCGATCAGCACGGCAGAGGCGTCCGCGATCGTGACCGGGATGGCCGACGATCTCGCCCCCGAGCACGAGGGCACGAAGCTGCTCTATTTCATCGCGACGCCGACAGTGAGCCTGTTCTTCAACAAGGGCGCGGTGCGCGATCCCGCAGGCGTGCGCGGCCTGCGCATCCGGCATAACGGGCCGATCGCCTCGGCGATCATCGAGGCCTGGGGCGGTAGCCCCGCCGCCGTCGCGCCGGCCGAACTCTCGGACGCGCTCGCCAAGGGCACGATCGCGGGGATGCTGTTCAACTACGAGGCGGCAAAATCCTTCCAGATGGCCGAGAGCATCAAGTCGGTGACGCCGGTCAAGGCTTCCGCCGGCACTTTCGCGCTGGTCATGAATGCCGAGCGCTACAAATCGCTGCCGGACGATTTGCGCAAGCTCATCGACGAGACCACCGGCCCGGAAGCCGCCCGCAAGATCGGCGCGCTCTATGACGCGGCGGAGGACGAGGGCGAGGCTTATCTGCGTGCGGCCAAAGTCGATATCCTCGACCTGACGCCGGCCGAGCGCACCGCCTTCGAGGAGAAGACCAAGCCGCTGGCCGCGACCTTCCTGGCCAAGGCCGAAGCGAAGAACCCGAAGGCGCGCGACTTCTACGAGCGGCTGCGCGCCGCCGTGGGGAGGGCGCAGTGAACGGTCGCGCGGGTTTGCGGCTCGATCCCGCCCGCCTTCTCACCCTTTGCGGCGCGATAGCCCTCGCCGTGATGCTGTTCTGGACGATGTTCGACATCGGCGGGCGCCTCGCCTTCAACCGGCCGATCCACGGCACGCTCGATCTCGTCGAGGTCACGCTGGTGCTCGTTGCCTTTCTCGCGCTGCCGGAGTGCTTCCGGCGCGACGAACTGATCAAGGTCGATCTCTTCGATACGATGGTGAGCCCGCGCACGCTCGGGCGCATGACCCTGATCGGGGAGATCGCGACCTTGGCCTTCCTCGGCCTGCTGGCTGCCACGCTGTGGCAGCCGCTCGCGGATGCCTATCGTTTCGGCGATCAGAAGCCCGATCTGCCGGTTCCGATCTGGACCTTGCTGCTGACGATCGAATTGGCCCTCGTCGTTTCCATGCTCGTCGTCCTGCGCCGGATCGGCTCGCAGATCAGGGCCGCCCTGCAGCCGCCGGGCGCCGAGACGCAGGCCCCAACCCTCCACCGCCACGAGGCTACCCCATGAGCGCGACCTCGATCGGCCTGATCGGCATGGCGACGCTCGTCGGCATGATCCTCGCCCGCATCCCCGTCGCGGTCGCGCTCGGCCTCGTCGGCTTCGTCGGCTATGCCGCGATCGACGGTTTCGCCAAGGCGCGGCTCGTCTTCGGCGCGGTGCCGCTCGAACTCTCCTCGGCCTATGCGCTCTCGGTGCTGCCGCTGTTCACGCTGATGGGCGCACTCGCGACCATGGCCGGGCTTTCGGGCGATCTCTTCCGCGCCAGCAATGCCGTCTTCGCCGGCATGCGCGGCTCGCTCGCCATGGCGGCGGTCGGTGCCTCGGCGGCCTTCGGCGCGGTCTGCGGCTCTTCGCTGGCGACGGCGGCGACGATGAGCCGGATCTCGATCCCGCAAATGCTGAAAGCGGGCTATTCGCCCGCGCTCGCCGCAGGCGTCGTCGCCGCCGGCGGGACGCTCGGCATCCTGATCCCGCCATCGCTGATCCTGATGATCTACGGCATCATCGCGCAGCTCTCGATCATCAAGCTCTTCGCCGCAGCGCTCATTCCCGGCCTCGTTCTGACCGCGCTGTACCTCGCCACCGTCGCGATCTGGGTTTGGCTCAAGCCCGAGGCGGCACCGCGCCTGCCGACGGACGGGCGGGCCCAGTCCTTCCGCCTGGTTCTCTCGATCTGGGACGTCGTCCTGCTGTTCGCGGTCACCTTCGGCGGCATCTATCTGGGCTGGTTCAGCCCGACCGAGGCTGCCGCCGTCGGCGCTTTCGGTGCGCTCCTGCTCGGGCTGCCGCGGCGTGGCTTCAAGCCCGGCGATGTCGGCACCGCCTTCACCGAGACGACACGGATCACCGCCAATCTCGTCCTGATCGTGCTGGGATCGACGATCTTTTCCTATTTCGTCGTCCAGACCGGCATGGCCCAATCCGTGGTCCGGGGCATCAATGCCCTCGGCCTGCCGCCGCTGGCTGTCATGCTGCTGCTCGTCGCCTTCTACGTCTTCCTCGGCTGCTTCCTCGAAGGGATCGGCATGGTGCTGGTGACGGTGCCGGTGCTGCTGCCGCTCGTGCTGTCGACGGGCTACGATCCGATCTGGTTCGGCGTCCTGCTGGTCATCGTCGTCGAGATCGGGCTGATCCACCCGCCGGTCGGGATGAACCTCTTCGTCATCCGCACGCAGGCGCCGGAGATCGGCCTGGGCGCGATGTATCGCGGGGTCCTGCCGTTCCTGGTCGCGCCTTTCGTGCTGATCGCGCTGCTGCTCGCCTGGCCCGAACTTGCGCTCTGGCTGCCGCGCCATCTCGGGGGGCCGTGACGTTCGCGCCTCAGCGCAGACGGCTTGTCAGCATCGCGCGGGGCGTCGAGGTCAACCGCCTCCCGCCCCCGGCCTCGACGACGACGGTCTCGCTGAAACCCAGGCCGGCGGCGGAGACATACATGTGGAAGACCATGCCCTCCTCCAGCCGCCAGCGGGCATTGGGCAGGAAGACGCGCGAGAAGTCGCTGGTCCGGGGCGTGCGGCCGTAAAGGCCGAGCGTGTAGCCGGTGACGTTGTCATAGGCCGGGCGCAGGCCCTCGGCGAGCACGGCCTCGCGCAGGACCGCATCGACCTCGCAGGCGAGGGTGCCGGGCCGCATCGCCGCGAACTGCCTGTCCTGCAAGGCGACGAGGCGCTCGGCGAGGGGCGAGAGCCCGCGCCGGTCGGCACCGATCAGCACCGGCCGCATCAGCCGGGCGCCGTAATTGCGGCGCTTCGGGATCAATTCGACATGCAGGATGTCGCCATCCGCCAGCGGATCGGCGGTCATGACGCCATGCAGGAATTCATGATCGCCGACGCCCGGCAGGATCGGCCCCGTCTCGCCGGTATCGGCGCCGTTCTCCAGAAAGGAGGCCGCTGCGATCGCCGCCGCAGCGCGTGGCGAAAGCCCGGGTCGGGCCTGCGCGGCGATGGCGGCCATCGCCTTGTCGGCAATGCCGGCGGCCTCCGCGATCAGGGCGATCTCGGCCGGCGACTTCACCGCTCGGAGCAGGTCGCTCGCCCGCGGCAGATCGATGAAGCGCACATCCGGCAACAGCGCCGCGAAGCGGTCCCACATCGCGGCCGTGAAACCATAGGAGGCGTGGTCGGCGCCGATGCGGGCCTTCGCGAAGCCGCGACGGCGGAGCTCCTCGGCCATCACGGCCTGCGGCTCGGCCGTGTCCGGAAAGCCGACGATGTCGGAAAACCAACAAGCGTTGCGGCAAGGGCCCGCATCGAGCTCGCGCAGCACGAACCAGGGCTCGCCCTCGCGCGGCAGGAAGGCGGCGCGATACATCGTCTCGGAGACGGTGTAGCCGGTCAGCCATGCCAGGAACTCGGCATGGTCGACCAGCAGAAGCTCCGCGCCGGCCTCTGCCATCGCCGCGCGGACCTTGGCCGCCCGCGCGGTAAATTCCTCGCGCGGGAAGATCGGGCTCACGCGACTTCGCAGATGTCGAGGATGGTCAGCATGTAGATGCGGACCATGTCGAGGAAATCACGGATCTCGACACGTTCGTCGGGCATGGTGTTGTAGCGCCCGCCCGGCCCGCAGACGATGCCCTCCATGCCGGCCTCGGCATAGAGATGGCCGGCATCGGTGCCGAAGAAGCCGGGCGGCTTGATCGCGCCCGTCGGCTGCTTCTCGCCGCGCACGGCCTCATAGGCCGCGTTGACGGTCCTGACGATGCGGGCGTCCTTGGCGACCTCGAAGGCCGGCATCGACTGATGCCCTTCCTTCTTCTCGATGCGGATCGAGGTCTTCAGCCCCGGAAAGCGCTGTTCCAGCGCGGTAAGCTCGCGCTGCATGTCGCCGAGCGCGCCTTCTTGCGTCTGGCCAGGCGCATAGCGGCCGGAGCCCTTGAGCTTGCAGTAATCCGCCACCTGCGGCGCCCGCCACTCGTGCAGCTCCTTGCCGAGCGCGCCATGGACGACGCCGACATGGACGCGATTGATCGATTCATGCTCGGGCGAGGGCGCGCCGGAGAACGTCATCGCGTTGAGGCGCGGGATCAGGTCGCAGGCGGCCATGATCGCGTCGACCGCCTGCTCGCGCTTGGAGAGGTGGCGGGTATTGCCGGTGAGCTCGATCACGAAGGAGAAGGCGCAGGCATGCATGGTCACGGCCTGCACGTCGGTCGGCTCGCTGTTGACGAAATAGTCGGCGCGGATGCCGTTGCGGATCGCCGCGACCGTGCCGACGCCGCCCTGCAATTCGCCGACGACATAGGTCAGGATCACGTCGCCCTTCAGCTTCACCCCGGCATCGAGCAGCGTCTTGACCGCGCAGTAGGAGGCGGCGTCGCCCGCCTTCATGTTGGAGACGCCGATGCCGTAGATGAACTCGTCATCGACGAGGCCGCCCCAGGGATCGACGGTCCAGCCCTCGGTCGCCGGGTTGGTGTCGAGATGGCCGTTGAACAGCAGGCTCTTGCCCCCGCCCGTGCCCTTCCAGCGGCCGATGGCGTTGGCGCGGCGCCCCTCGTCGAAGGGCTGCTCTTCCGCCTCGATGCCCATCGCCTTCATCTGGCCGACGACGTGGCGGACCAGCGCCTTCTCGCCCTCGGTCTCCGAATAGCTCTTGTGCTTGGCCCAGTCCGAGAGCAGCGCGAGGCAGGCCTTCTCGTCGAGCGAATGGATCAGGTCGCGCGGGTTCATGGATGTGGCCTCTGATGTCAGGCAGCAGCCGTGGCCGGGGCAGGCACGGCTTCGAGCAGGGATTGGGTGTAGGGATGGAGGGGCCCGGTCGAGAGCGTGGCGATATCGACGAGATCGACGAGGTCGCCGCGGTACATCACCGCGATCCGGTGAGCGATCTGGCGCACCAGATTGAGATCATGGGTGATGAAGAGATAGGCCGTGCCGAAGCGCTTCTGCAGGTCGACCAGCAATTCGACCACGGAGGCCTGCACGGAGACGTCGAGCGCCGAGGTGATCTCGTCGCAGATCACGAGCTTCGGCTTCGAGGCGAAGGCCCGCGCGATGGCGACGCGCTGCTTCTCGCCGCCGGAGAGCTGGTGCGGATAGCGCTCGGCGTAAGCTGCCGGCAGCCGGACCTGCTCCAGCAATTCGCCGATCCTCGCGGCATCCCGCCTCGCCCCCGGCTCGCCATAGAGCGCGAGCGGCCGCGACAGAATCTCGCGGATGCGCTGGCGCGGATTGAGCGAGGAATCCGGGTGCTGGAAGATGATCTGGACGTCGCGGCGATAGCTCCGGTCCATGTCGGAGAGGCCGGTGATACGGCGGCCGGCGAAGCGGATCTCTCCCTCGAAACGGTTGAGCCCCGTCATCGCCTTGGCGAGCGTCGATTTGCCCGAGCCGGACTCCCCGACGATGCCGAGGATTTCGCCGGGCATCACCGACAGGCTGACCTCGCGATTGCCGGTGAACTGCGTGTTGGCCCGGCCGAGCAGGTTGCCGAGGAAGGGCTTGCGGCCATAGAGCACGCTGACTTTCTCGACCTCTACGAGCGGCGTGGTCGTGGCGGGAGCGCTCGTCTCGACGAGCCGGTGATCGGGGCGCGGCACGGCCGCCAGCAGCTTCTTCGTGTAGGCGTCCTGCGGCCGGGCGAAGACCTCACTGAGCGCGCCCTGTTCGACGATCCTGCCGCGATGGATCACCGCGACCTTGGTGGCGATCTGCGAGACCAGCGCGAGGTCGTGCGAGATGTAGAGCGAGGCGACGCCGGTCTCGGCCTGCAATTCCTTGAACAGGTCGAGGATCTGCCGGGCGGTGATGACGTCGAGCGCGGTCGTCGGCTCGTCGAAAATGATGCATTCCGGCTGGCAGGCGAAGGCGGTGGCGATGACGACGCGCTGCTTCTCGCCGCCGGAAGCCTCATGCGGATAGCGCCGCATCATCTGCCTGGGCACCTTGAGGCCGACATGGGCAAGGCGCTCCTCGCCCTCGGCCCAGGCCTGCTTCCGCGTCAGGCCGCGATGGCGCACCAGCACTTCAGCAAGTTGCTCGCCGAGCGGCAGTGTCGGGTTGAGCGAGGTGCTCGGGTCCTGGAAGACCATGCCGATGCGCTTGCCGCGGATCGCATCGATCTCGGTCTCGGAAGCCTTGAGCAGGTCTTGGCCCGTCAGGGCGATGCTGCCCGCCTCGCGCGCGCTCTGCGGCAGATAGCGCATGATCGCCCAGGCGAGTGAGGTCTTGCCGGAGCCGGATTCGCCGACGAGGCCGAGCACCTCGCCTTTGGCGACCGACAGGGAGACATCGTCGAGCGCGCGGGTGAAGCCGGCCGGCGTCGCGTAGTCGAGGCCGTAGCCGGCGATGTCGAGGATCGTTTCGCTCATCGCTCAGCTCCTCGGGTTCAGCGCGTCGCGCAGCCCGTCGCCGAGCAGGTTGAAGCCGATCGCGACCAGCGCGACGGCAAGGCTCGGCCACAGGATCATCCAGGCGCTCAGATGCATGAAGCGGCGCGCCTCCGAGACCATCAGCCCCCATTCGGAAGCCGGCGGCTGCGCCCCCAGTCCGAGGAAGGAGAGCGTCGCGAACAGCATCACCGCGAAGGCGACGCGGATGGTCATCTCGACGATGATCGGCGCCACCACATTCGGCAGCATCTCGCGCCCGACGATGAAGGCCGCGCTCTCGCCGCGCGCGATGGCGGCATTGACATAGTCCTGCTTGCGCACGGAAAGCGCGACGGAGCGCGTCACCCGCGCCATGCCCGGCGCGAAGGCGAGCGCGATGGCGAGCAGCGCGTTGAGGCTGCTCTTGCCGAGCAGGTTCACGATCAGCAGCGCCAGCAGCAGGCTTGGGATCGACATGATCGCGTCGACGGTGCGCATGATCGCCTCGTCGCTGCGCCCGCCGAGAAAGGCCGAGACGGTGCCGATGACGGCGCCGACCAGCGTGCCCAGCGCCGTCGCCAGAATGGCCAGGACGACGGTGGCGCGGGCGCCGTGCAGCAGCCGGCTCAGGATGTCGCGGCCATATTGGTCGGTGCCGAGCCAGAACTGGGCGCTCGGCGGCTTGTAGCGCATCAGCGGCGCCATCTTCTCGGGGTCGTAAGGGGCGAACCACGGCCCGACGATCACGACGAGCAGGATCAGGCCGACGATGACGAGGCCGAGCGCGCCCTGCGGCGAGCGCAGCATGCGCTTGAGGATCTCAATCATACTGGATCCTCCGGTCGAGCCAGGCGTAAGCGATGTCGGCGAGGAAATTGGCGACGGCATAGGTCGTGGCCATGATCAGCGCGCCGGCCTGGATCGAGGGCAGGTCGCGCGCCTGGATCGCGACGATGAGCTGGCGCCCGATCCCCGGCAGGGCGAAGATCTCCTCGACCACGATGACGCCGCCGAGCAGGTAGCCGACATCGAGCGCGACGATGGTGATGGTCGGCAGCAGCGCGTTGCGCAAAGCATGCTTGAAAAGCACCTGCCGCTTCGAGAGGCCCTTCAGCCGGGCGGCGCGGATATAGTCGGAGTGCAGCACGTCGACGAGCTCGGAGCGCACCATGCGCGAGACATGGGCGATCAGGATCATCGACACCGTCAGCACCGGCAGGACGAGATGCTTAAGCCCGCGCAGCGGGTCTTCGGTCAGCGGCACATAGCCGGTCGCTGGCAGCCATTGCAGCCAATCGGCCAGTACCAGAACGACCAGCGTCGCCGTGACGAATTCCGGCAAGGAGACGCCGATATAGGAGAGGAAGCTGACGCCGAGATCGGCCGCGCGGCCGCGGCGCACCGCCGCGACGATGCCGAGCGGGATCGCGACCGCCAGCATCAGCACGATCGAGAATAGGGCGAGCAGCAGCGAGCGGCCGAGCGCCTCGATCATCGCCGGTGCGACCGGCTGGCCGGTGCGCATCGAGACGCCGAAATCGCCGCGCACGACCCCGCCGAGCCAGTGCAGATACTGCATCCAGATGGGGTCGTTCAGTCCCATCTTGAGACGCAGCGCCGCCAGCGCGTCCGGCGTCGCGTTTTCGCCCAGCATCATGACGGCGGCATCGGCCGGCAGGATCTGGGTGATCGCGAAGACGATCAGCGACACGACGAGAAGCGTGTAGCCGATCAGCAGGATCCGCTTGAGGATATAGGCCGGCGACACGTCCGCTGCCCGTTTCCGCTCAGCCGCGCTTCGGCGCGTTGGCGCCGAGCGAGACGAAATCGAGCCGGTAGACCGAGCCGCGCGGATGGAGCTCATAGCCCTCCACCCAATCGCGCTGCCCCGCCAGCAGATCGAAGAAGGCCGGAATGATCGAGGGCACCTCCTCATACATCAGCTTCTGCGCCTCGGCGTAGAGCGCGCGGCGCTTGGCGTCGTCGATCGTGGTGCGGGCCTCGGAGACCAGCTTGTCGAAAGCGGCGTTGTTCCAGCGCGTCTCGTTCCAGGCGGCGTTGGAGGTGTAGAGCAGCGAGAAGATGGCGTCGGCCGTCGCCTGCATGTTGTAAAAGCCGACATAGAAGGAGCCCTTCTTCCAGACCTGGTCGAGATAGGTCGCGTGCGGCATGGTCTCGACCTTGATGTCGAAGCCGGCGGGCTTGGCCATCTCGCGCAGCGCGACGGCGAGCTGCGTGCGCTGGCCCGGCCGGTCGGAGGCGATCAGCGTCGCTTCGAGCCCCTTGGGGTAGCCGGCTTCGGCGAGCAGTGCCTTGGCCTTGGCGATATCAGCCTTCTTGGCCGGCAAATCGGCATAGAAGCGGTAGGCGGGGTTGAGCGGCGTGTCGTTGCCGGGCGAGCCGAAGCCTTCGGTCACGAAGTCGACCATCGCGGCGCGGTCGACGGTGAGCGCCAGGGCCTGGCGCACGCGGACATCGTTGAAGGGCTTCTGGTCGCAGCCGAAATTGACGTTGCAGAACTGGCCGGAGGCCAGGCGCAGCGCCTTGACGCCGGAGGCCTTCTGCAGCCGGCCGAACTCGGTCGGCGGCGTGGTGCCGAGCAGGTCGGTGTCGCCGGAGATCAGAGCGGAAGCCTCGGCGCTGACATCCGGGAAGACCAGGACCTCGATCTTGTCGAGATAGGGGCGGGCCTTGTCGTAATAGGCGTCGTTGCGGGTGACGACGACCTGTCGCTCCGGCTCGAAGGAGACGAGCTTGAACGGGCCGGTGCCGATCGCCTGGCGGTCGAGCTTTTCAAGGCCGCCCTTGATGACGGCGGCGGGAACGATCTTGGCGTTGAGATAGGCCAGCGTCACCGGCAGGTCGGCGAAGGGCGCGGAGAGCGTGAAGACGACCGTCGTCTCGTCCTTGGCGGCGACCTTCGCGACAGGCCCGATATTCTGGCGGGCGGGCGAAGCCGTCTTCGGGTCGAGGATCGCCTCGAAGGTCGCGACCACGTCGGCGGCCGTGCAAGGCGAGCCGTCATGGAAGGTCAGGCCCTTGCGGAGCACGAAGGTCCATTCGGTGAGATCGGCCGAATTCGTCCAGGACTCCGCGAGGTCGGGCTCCGCGCTCATATCGACCTTCAGCCGCGTCAGGCTCGAATAGAGCAATTCGGCGACGAGATATTCCGGGTTCACGCGGGTCACGAGCGGGTTCAGCTTGGAGACCGCCTGGTCGACGCTGACGCGCAGCGTGCCGCCGCGGCGGGGCGTCTGCGCGAAGGCCGGGACGCCGGACAGGGCGAGGCCGCTCAGAGCGGCGGAAGCGGCGAGGAAATCGCGACGATGGATGCTCGGCATGGAACGCTCCTTCAGCTCAGGGACGGGCTCAGATCGGGATTGATGTCGGGCCGGAAATCGGCGGCGAGGTAATTCAGCACGGCCTGCGCCAGCGAGACGATGTCGCCGCTGGTGGTGTGCTCGCCCGGCGCATGGATATTGCGGGAGGGCCGGCCGAGGCCGCCGAGCAGGACTTCCCTGTGCCCGGTGGCGCGCTGGACCCAACCGAAATCGGAGGCGCTGGCAGCGCCCCAGCGGCGGAAATCCTCCGGCGCATAGCCGAAGCCGGAGCCGACCGCCGCCTGCCAGCGCGGCCAGTGCGGCCCGCCCGGATCGTCCGTCGGAGCGAGATGGCCGACGAGGGCCGTCTCGACGTTCAGCCCGGGGACCGAGGCGACGGCGCGCCTGATGGTCTCCTCGATCTCGGCCAGGGCGGCCTCGAAGGATTCTTCCGGCGCGTAGCGGCGGTTCAGTGTCATCTCGACAAGGGCGGGAACCTGGCCGCCGGAGGTGCCGCCCTTGATCGTGGCGACGTTGAGCTGTCCCGTGAGCGGCGGCTTGCCGGGCGGCGGCGGCAGAGCCGAGGCGCGCGAGGCGATGCGTGCCTTCAGGGCGGCGAGCGCATTGAGCAGGGGCAGCGCCCCGTCCATCGCGTTGTGCCCGAGCCCGCGGCGGTTACCCTCGCCCGCATGAACCGCCTCGCCATGGATTCGCACCAGCAGGTTGAACAGCCCGAAGCAGCCGGCCCAGATCCGCGCCTCGGCGCTGCCGTTGAAGTTGACGATGTGGCCTTCGAGCCGGCCCTGCTCGGCGAGATAGCGGATGCCGGGATAGAGCCCGCCTTCCTCGTCGGTGCAAAGCAGCAGCATCGGGTCGTAGGCGAGCGGGACGCTGCAGGCCTCGGCCGCCCGCAAGGCCAGCAGCACCGCGGCGACGCAGCCCTTCATGTCGGCGGCACCGAGGCCGATCAGACACTCGCCCTCACGCTCCATCCGCAACGGATCGGTCTTCCAGCCGGCCGCGGCCGGCACGGTGTCGACGTGGAAATAAAGGCCGCAGACCGGCCGCCCGCTGGCGCGGCGGGCGATCAGATTGGTGCGCGGGCCGGCGGCCGGGCCGTGCGGAACCTGCCACAGCGCTTCCGGCACGGTGACGCGCTCGGCCACGAAGCCGAGCGGCGCGACGAGCTCTTCCATCAGCCCGGCGAAGTCGTCATAGCCCAGGCCCGGCGGGAAGGAGGTGTCGACCGCGATCATCCGGCCGAGGTCTGCGATGGCGCCCTCGGCATGGGCCGAAATCCAGTCGCCGGCCTGAGCCAGCGCCGACGCATCCTGCCGCGGGGTGGTGGTCCCTGACATGCCTCAGTTCCGCCACGCCGCGCTTGTCCAGCGCTGGCACGATCTGCGATGGAACCACTGAAACGCCGCAGTTGGCTGCGCCATTTGCGGATCCTCTTCTTTCATATAAACTATATAGAAATAGGACCGAACGGCATGCCTTCTGTCAATGCCAAAAAACCGACGCGTGCTGCCGCCGGAACAGGCAACGGCGCCGATGGGCCGCCGATCCTGCCCAATTTCGGTGCCGGCGAGGCCGCTCCGCTCTATGAGCGCGTCAAGAGGCACATGTCGGAGGCCATCCTCGTCGGCGAGTGGCCGCCCGGTATGGTGCTGCCCAACGAGACCGCATTGGCCCAGGGTTTCGGCATCGCTGTCGGCACGGTCCGCCGGGCGATGAGCGATCTGGTGGCGGAGGGCCTGCTCACGCGCCGCCGCAAGACCGGAACGGTCGTGACGGGGCGCACGCCGCATCACAGCCTGCGCTTCTTCTTCCAGTATTTCCGCCTGCACCGCGCCGATGGCAGCCTCGTGCGCTCGACGAGCCAGTTCCTGAGCATCGAGGCGCAGCCGGCGACGGAGACGCAGGCCGAGGCACTGCGGATCAGGACCGGCGGCGTGCTCAAGATCCATCGCATCCGTCAGGTCGATGGCCGCCCCGTGATGCATGACAAGCTGGTGATGGCGGAGGAAAGGCTGCCTGGCTTGCCGCGCGATCCCGCCGAGCTGCCGCCGCTGCTCTATCTCCATCTGGTGGAGCGCTACGGCATCCGGATTTCCGCCGTGCGCGAGCAGATCACGGCCGATCTCGCCAGCGACGAGGATATCGCGCTGCTCCAGCTCGGCGGCAGAGAGGCGATCCTCACCATCGACGAGGTCGCCTACGACCAGGCGGGCGTGCCCACCATCCTCGGCTGGCATCGCGCCACGACGGCTGCCCATATCTATGTCAATGAGGTGCGATAGGCGCGCGGTTCTGGCCCATCTGGAACGGGCGTGCAGCGCGGACTTTGACACCAACCCAATTTGTCCGGTTTGCTGACCGGCCGGCGAGCACCGGCATCGCTTTCGGATCAAGACGATTTCGCGTGACCTCGTGCCGCCGCAGCCTGTGAACACCAGCCCATGAAGATCCGGCAGATCGAGATATTCCGCTCCGTGATGGCGGGCGGGTCGACCATCGCCGCCGCCGCGACGCTCGGCCTGTCGCAATCGGCGGTCAGCCGCCAGCTCGCGCAGCTCGAGGAGGAGCTGGGCTTCGAGCTTTTCGAGCGCAGCAAGGGGCGCCTGCTGCCCCGGCCGGAGGCCTTCGCCCTGATGGACGAGGTCGGCGAATTGACCTCTCTCGTCGCGCGATTGAAGCGCTATACCGAAGATCTGCGGGCGGGTACGGTCGGCCAGCGCTTCCTCAAGGTGGCGGTGCCGCATTCCTTCATCGCGACGCTGATGCCGGAGGTGATCGAGACCTATCTGTCGCAGCGCCGCGACGCCTCGATCGAGCTGATCGGCGGCCATTACGACGCCATCGAGCAGATGATCCTGGCGCGCGTCGCCGATATCGGCTTCGTCGGCCTGCCGCCGCGCGACAAGGGCTTCGATGCCCGCGAGATCGTGCGCTCCGAATCCGTCTGCATCATGCCGGCAGGCCATCCGCTGGCCGCCAGGGCGAGCCTGACGCCGCGCGACCTGTCCGGGCATGGCATCATCATGCTCGGCCGCCAGCGGCCGGCGCGTCTCGCCTTCGAGCGGCAGTTGCGGCGAGCGGGCGTCTTCCCGATCGTGCGCATCGAGGTCCATTCGGTCGAGGCCACTTGCGGGCTGGTCGCGCGCGGGCTCGGAGTCGCCGTGGTGCCCGAGCTGATCGCCGGGCTCTATCGACATCTGCCGATCGAGCAGCGTCCCTTCAGCCCGTGCATCCACGGCGCCTACGGCATCGTCACCCTCAAGGGCGCGCCGATGTCGCGCTCTGCCGAGGCCTTCATCGAGATCCTGAAGAGCCGGCTGGAGGCGGAGGCGACGGCATAGCCCGATGCGCTTTGCGCATACGGTTGCGCGCGTTTCCGGCGCCGCCCATGGTCGCCGGGACACGTGAACGGCGATCACGCCGCCGTGCCGGACGCCGGGAGCCTTCGATGACCGTCTTCGTCATCCGACGATTGATGCAGAGCATTCTGGTGCTGGCCGCGACGGCCGTCATCGTCTTCATCGGCGTCTACGCCATCGGCGACCCGGCGGAGATGCTGATCGCGCCCGATGCGACCGCGGCCGAGCGAGCGCAGGTCGAGGCCTCGCTCGGCCTCGACAAGCCGCTCCCCGTCCAGTTCCTCGCCTTCCTGGGCAATGCGCTGCACGGCGACCTAGGCCGCTCCTTCGTGTTCAACCAGCCCTCGATCTCGCTGATCCTGGAACGCCTGCCGGCGACGCTGGAGCTCGCTCTGGTCGCGATCCTGATCGCGCTGGTGCTCGGCATTCCGCTCGGCCTGATCGCTGGCCTGAAGCCGCGCTCCGTCACCGACGAGACGATCATGACCGGGTCGATCCTCGGCTTCAGCCTGCCGAATTTCTGGCAGGGCATGATGCTGGTGATGATCTTCTCGGTCTGGCTGGGCTGGCTGCCCTCGAGCGGGCGCGGCCCGACCGGGCACATCTTCGGCATCGAGACCAGTTTCGCCTCCTGGGAAGGTATCCGCCACCTCATCCTGCCGGCGATCAATCTCGCTCTGTTCAAGCTGGCGCTCGTCATCCGTCTGACGCGGACCGGCGTGCGCGAGACCATGCCGCTCGATTTCGTGAAATTCGCCCGGGCCAAGGGCCTCACCGAGCGCCGGGTCGTGCTGGTCCATGTGCTGAAGACGATCATGATCCCGCTCGTCACGGTGATCGGCATGGAGATCGGCTCGCTGATTGCCTTCGGCGTCGTCACCGAGACGATCTTTGCCTGGCCCGGCATCGGCAAGCTGCTGATCGACTCGATCATGCGGCTCGACCGCCCGGTGGTGGTTGCCTATCTGCTCGTCGTCGTCAGCCTCTTCATCCTGCTGAACTTCGCGGTCGACGTGCTCTATTCCATCCTCGATCCGCGCATCCGGCTGGGGCGGAACTGATGGCTCTCGCGAAACCTGCCCTGTTCGCGGCGCTGCGCCCCGATGCCGACAGCCTCCTTGCCCGCTCGCTGGCGGGCATCCTGAAGAGCCCGAAGGCGACGATTGCCGCCTTCGTCTGCATCGCGCTCATCCTGACCGCCCTGTTCGGCCCGGCCCTTGCTCCGCAGGACCCCTACGATTTGTCGACGCTCGACATCCTCGATTCCAAGCTGCCTCCCGGCTCGGAGAGCATGACTGGTTCCGTCTACTGGTTCGGCACCGATGTGCAGGGGCGCGACATGCTCTCCGCGATGATCTACGGCCTGCGGACCTCGCTCCTCGTCGGTGTCCTCGCCGGTCTCGTCGCCCTGCTCGTCGGCACCGTGCTCGGCCTCTCGGCCGCCTATTTCGGCGGGCGCATCGACAGCCTGATCATGCGGCTGGTCGATTTGATGCTGGGCTTTCCCACGCTGCTCGTCGCGCTGATGCTGCTCGCCATTCTCGGGCAGGGGGTCGGCAAGGTCATCTTCGCCTTGGTGCTGGTGCAATGGGCGATGTTCGCGCGCGCCGTCCGTGCCGCGGCGCTGGTCGAGAAGGGCAAGGACTATATCGAGGCGGCGCGCATGCTGGGCCTGTCGCGGCCGCGTATGCTCTTCGGCCACCTCCTGCCGAACTGCCTCTCGCCGCTGATCGTCATCGGCACGCTCCAGGTCGCGAATGCGATCTCGGCCGAGGCGACTTTGTCCTTCCTCGGCATCGGCCTGCCGATCACGCAGCCCTCTCTCGGGCTGCTGATCGCCAATGGCTATCAGGTGCTGCTCTCCGGCCAGTACTGGATCAGCGTCTATCCCGGGCTTTTGCTGCTCATCCTCGTCTTCAGCATCAACATCGTCGGCGACCGCCTGCGCGAAGTGCTGAACCCCCGTCTGGCGGAGCGCTGAGCCATGACCCCGGTGCTCGTCGTCGACAATCTCGAAACCCGGTTCGGCAGTGGCGCCGGCCTGGTCCGCGCCGTGGACGGCGTCTCCTTCAGCATCGACCGTGGCGAGATCCTCGGCCTCGTCGGCGAATCCGGTTCGGGCAAGTCGATCACCGGCTTCTCGATCCTCGGCCTGATCGAGCCGCCCGGCCGGGTCGCGGGCGGGCGCATCCTGTTCCAGGGCGAGGATCTGGTCGGGTTGCCGAGCGAGAGGCTGCGGCGCCTGCGCGGCAAGAAGATCGCGATGATCTTCCAGGACCCGATGATGACGCTCAATCCCGTGCTCTCCATCGAGACGCAGATGGTCGAGGCGGTGCTCGCCCATGACGCGGTCCCCTGGAAGGAAGCGCGCGAGCGGGCCCGCGACACGCTCGGCCTCGTCGGCATTCCCTCTCCCGAGGAGCGGTTGAAGGCCTATCCGCACCAGTTCTCCGGCGGCATGCGCCAGCGCGTCGCCATCGCCATCGCGCTGCTCCACCGGCCCGACCTCATCATCGCCGACGAGCCGACGACGGCGCTCGATGTCACCATCCAGAGCCAGATCCTGTTCGAGGTGCGCCGGCTGGCGACGGAGTTCGGCATGGCGCTGATCTGGATCAGCCATGATCTCGGCGTCGTCGCCAGCCTCGCCGACCGTATCGCGGTGATGTATGCCGGCCGCATCGTCGAAACCGGCTTTACCGACGACGTGCTCGACCGGCCGGCCCACCCCTATACGCGCGGCCTGATGGATGCCTTGCCTGCCAATGCGGCGCGGGGCGAGAAGCTGCGCCCGATCCCCGGCCTCTCGCCCTCTCCGCTGGCACGGCCGGGCGGATGCGCCTTCCGCACCCGCTGCTTCGCCGCGACGGAGATCTGCCAGCAGGAACCCGTGTTGCAAGGCGGCGATCACAGCTTCCGCTGTCACCATCCGCTGCCGGCCGGAGTTGCTGCATGAGCGAGGTGCTGATCGAAGGGCGCGGTCTGGTTCGGCGCTTCTCCCGTGGCCTGGATGCGGCGGAGAAGCTCGCCAGGGCTCTCGGTGCCAACGTCTCCGAGGAGGTCGTCCATGCCGTGGAGGGCGTCGACATCGCCATCCGGCAAGGCGAGGTGCTCGGCCTCGTCGGCGAGTCCGGCTGCGGCAAGTCCACGCTCGGCCGGTTGCTGGCAGGGCTCCTGCCACTCACCGAGGGCAGCCTGCTCTGGCAGGGCAAGGACGTCGCCTCGCTGTCGCGCAGCGAGGCTCTGGAGATGCGCCTGGCCGTCCAGGTGATCTTCCAGGACCCGATGTCCTCGCTCAATCCGCGCAAGCGCGTCATCGATCTCGTCGGCGAGGCGCCGCGCGTCCACGGCCTGATCCGGCGCGGCGAGGTCGACGACTATGTCGCCGAACTGCTTGAGAAGGTCGGCCTCGACCCTTCCTACCGCAAGCGCTACCCGCATCAGTTCTCCGGCGGCCAGCGCCAGCGCATCGGTATCGCCCGGGCGCTCGCGGTGAAGCCGCGGATGATCGTCTGCGACGAATCGGTCTCCGCCCTTGACGTCTCGATCCAGGCGCAGGTCATCAACCTGTTCATGGATCTGCGCGAAGAGCTCGGCCTGACCTACCTCTTCATCAGCCATGATCTCAGCGTGGTGAAGCACGTCAGCGACCGGGTTGCGATCATGTATCTCGGCCGCGTGGTCGAGACCGCGCCGGCCGAGGCCTTCTTCGCCGCGCCGAACCACCCCTATGCCACTGCGCTGCTGCGCGAACTGCCCTCGGTCAAGGAGCGGCGGCGCAGCTTCACCCCGATCCGGGGCGAGATTCCCTCGCCGCTGCATCCACCGGCCGGCTGCACCTTCCACCCCCGCTGCCCGCGCGTCTTCGCGCCTTGCGCGCAGGCCCGGCCGCTCCTGAAGCCGGTCGCCGAACGACATCTCAGCGCCTGCCATCTCAACGACGCCCCGGCCGTGCCGCTGCCGGCCGTTGGCGCCTGAAGAGGAGAGTTCGATGACCCGCAAGCACCGCCTCGCCGCGCTCCTCCCGCTGCTGGCAAGCCTCGCCTCGCCGGGATCGGCGTGGGCCACCGACCTCGTCATCGGCACGGCGAGCGAACCCTCGGCGATGGACCCGCTGTTTTCCCGCACCGGGCCCAACCAGAACATCGCGATGCAGATCTTCGACCGGCTCGTCGAGACGGATGCGCATCTGGGCATGCATCCCAGCCTCGCCGAGAGCTGGGCGGCGCTTGATCCGACGACCTGGCGGGTCACCCTGCGCAAGGACGCCCGCTTCCAGGACGGCAAGCCGGTCACGGCCGACGATGTCGTGTTCTCGCTGGAGCGCGCCCGGAATGTCCCCAACAGCCCGGCGCCCTTCTCCAACAACGTCTCCGGCGTGGCTTCGGTCAAGGCGCTCGATGCGACGACGCTGGAGGTGAAGACCGATGTCCCGACGCCCGACCTGATGGAGAGGATCGGCTTCGTCTACATCCTCGAAAGGGCCGCTGCCGAGGGCAAGAGCCTGCAGGACTACAACAAGGGTGAGGGGCTGGTCGGCTCCGGCCCCTACAGGTTCAAGGAATGGGTGCCGGGGGACCGCGTGGTCCTCACGCGCAATGACGGCTATTGGGGGCAAAAACCCGCCTTCGAGACGGTGACGATCCGCTTCATTGCCAATGACGCCGCCCGGGTTGCGGCCTTACGCTCGGGTGCTGTGGATCTGATCGACGGCGTCCCGCCCGCCGATCTGCCCGTGCTGGAGAAGACCGCGGGGCTCAAGGTCCATGCGATCCCCTCGGCCCGGCTGATCTATCTGGCCCTCGACACGGCGCGCGAGGAAAGCCCCTTCGTCACCGACAAGGAGGGCAAGCCGCTGAAGCCGAACCCGCTTCGCGATCTGCGGGTGCGGCAGGCTCTCGCCAAGCTGATCAACGTGCCGGCGATCGTCGAGCGTCTGCTCAACGGGGCGGGCGTCCCGGCCGGCCAGCTCGTGCCGGACGGCGTGGCAGGCTTCGATCCCGCGCTCCAGCCCGTCGCCTACGACCTCGCCGGGGCCAAGGCGCTGCTGCAGCAGGCCGGGCTGAAGGACGGTTTCGGCATCACCATCCATTCCTCGAACGACCGCTTCGCCGGGGACAAGGACATCGCCCAGGCGATCGGCCAGATGTTCGCGCGCGGCGGCATCAAGGTGAACGGCGTCGTGACGCAGCCCTACAATGTCTATGCCGGCGCCGCGAGCCGGCAGAGTTTCTCCGCCTTCATCTTCTCCTTCGGCACGACGACGCCGACCGCCGGCCCCGGCCTGCGCAACCTGTTCATGACCGCCGATCCCAAGGCCGGAACCGGCGGCTTCAACCGCGCGCGCTATTCCAATCCGGGCTTCGACAAGGCGCTGGCGGAAGCGCTGACGCAGTTCGACGAGGGCAAGCGGATCGCCGCGATCCAGGCGGCGACGAAGATGGTCTTCGCCGAGCTGCCGGTGGTCCCGCTCTACTGGCAGAAGATCGCCTGGGCCTCGAAGGCCAACATCACCTATGAGCCGAACATGGCCGAGGACACCTCGGCGGCGCGCGCGGGACTGGCGAAATGAGCACCCTGTCGATGAAGGGCGGTGCTCCGGCCGCTTCCGAACGCTCGCCTGCGGCGGAGGCTGCCGGCGATGTCGTGACGCTGAAGGACGTGATGGTGACGATGCGGGACGGCATCCGGCTCGCCACCGACATCCATCTTCCGGCGCGGGACGGCCGCGCTCTCCCGGGTCCTTTTCCCGTCGTGATGGAGCGCACGCCCTATGGCAAGGCCGAGCGCTCGCGTGCCGAGATCGGCCGCGGCGAGGCCAGCCCGATGGCGCGCTCCGACGTGGCCGCCCATTTCGTCCGGGCCGGCTATGCGGTGGTCTATCAGGATTGTCGCGGCCGCTACGGCTCGGAAGGCGAGTTCGTCAAATACGTCTCCGATGCCGAGGATGGCTACGACACCTGCGCCTGGCTCGTCGCGCAGCCCTGGTGCAATGGCAAGATCGGCACGATGGGCCTGTCCTATGCCGCCCATACCCAGGCGGCGCTGGCCTCGCTGACGCCGCCTGGCCTTACCTGCATGATCCTCGATTCCGGCGGCTTCTCGAACGCCTTCCTCTGCGGCATCCGGCAGGGCGGTGCCTTCGAGCTCAAGCAGGCGACCTGGGCCTATAACCGGGCGCAGGAAAGCCCGGACGCGCTCGCCGACCCCGTCGTCGCCGCCGGCCTCGCGGCCGAGGACCTGCATGCCTGGTTCCGCGTGATGCCATGGAGCGAGGGTCGCTCGCCGGTGCGCTGGGTGCCCGAATACGAGACCTATCTGCTCGACCAGTGGCGCGCCGGGACCTTCGGCCCCGAATGGAAGCGGCCGGGCCTGTGGCTTGAAGGCTTCTACGACGCGGTTCCCGACATCCCGATCATGCTGATGTCGAGCTGGTACGACGTCTATGTGAAGACCACCTTCGACAATTTCGCCGGCTTGAGCGCAGCGGGCCGCCGCCACGTCAACGTCATCATGGGCCCCGGCCTGCACGGGAACCGCCAATCCACCTTTGCCGGCGATGTATCCTTCGGCGAGGCCGCGCCCTTCGATGGCAATGTCGGCGCGAACTGGCTCGATTTCCGCCGGCGCTGGTTCGATCGTTGGCTCAGGGACGAACCCAACGGCCTCGAGGCCGATCCCACCCTGCGCCTGTTCCTGATGGGCGGCGGCTCCGGCGAGAAGGACGCCGAGGGGCGGCTCGTGCAGGGCGGCCGCTGGATCGAGGCTTCGGCCTGGCCGCTGGCGGGCACGCAGCTGCAGGATTGGTATCTCCACGGCAATGGCGTGCTGTCGCAAGAGCAGCCGGCTCACGACGCCCCGCCCCTGAGCTATGATTTCGACCCGGCCGATCCGGTGCCGACCATCGGCGGCGCGCTGACGAGCGGCCAGCCGATCTTCGAGGGCGGCGGTTTCGACCAGCGCGAGGGGCCGCGCTTCTTCGGCTCGCGCGCTGCCGGCATGCCGCTGATCGCGCGCCGCGACGTGCTCGCTTTCGAGAGCTTGCCTCTGGAGCAGGACATGGCCGTGATCGGGCCGATCACGGTCGAGCTCTGGGTCGCCTCCGACGCGCCCGATACCGACTTCACCGCCAAGCTGGTCGACATGCATCCGCCCTCCGCGGACTACCCCACCGGCTTCGCGCTCAACCTGACGGACGGCATCTTCCGCTGCCGCTATCGCAACTCCTGGGAGAAGCCGGAGCCGATCGAAACGGAGGTTCCGTTCCGCATCACCATCGAGCCTTTCGCCACGGCGGCGCTGTTCAAGGCCGGGCATCGGATCAGGCTCGACATCTCCTCCTCGAACTTCCCGAAATTCGACGTCAATCCCAACACCTTCGATCCGGAAGGGCGAGGGCGCCGGCGGCGGATCGCCTGCAACACGGTCTTCTGCGACGGGCAGCGTGCCTCGCGGATCATCCTTCCGATCGTGCCGGTATCCTCGCTGCGCGACCTGTCGAGCATCGCGCGGTGATGGGGAGCATGTTCGAGCGGCGCAGCCTCGGGCTTGCCTGACGAAATTCAGTCGGCCCGCCAATTGAGTTCGACGGCGCTGCGCCCGACCGTGCGGTTGTAGCGGATGGCGGCCTGGATCGTCTCCTCGATGCCGGGGCGGTCGGAGCTGCGCGGGCAACCCGTCGTCTCATGCGGCAGGCCTTGCTGCGTCAGCCAGCCTTCCCAGGCGCGCTCCAGGGCGTCGAGGCTCCGCGCCGTCTGGAAGGGCTGCGACAGGTAGAAGCGCTGCTCCCGATCCGAGCCGGCATAGCAGTAGCGCCAATCGGCTGCCCAGGCCGCCTGCGACGGCAGCAGGATGGCCAGCAGAACAAAAACGGCTCTCGCCGCGCCCCTGCGGCCATGCCCGGCTCTTTCGAGCATTTTCGCCATCAGATCGTCCATGCTCATCGCCGTCAGCCCGCAGAGCCGCGTGCAGGGCAGGTCTCGTGCCATGTCCCGCAGCCTATCGCGGCAACCGGACGGGCGTAGGCCTATCCGCGGGTTTGGCTGGTCGGGATGCCGATAACGAGGGGTCGGGCAGGAGCGTGGGCGACCTCTCGGGGAACGGAAGCATGGGATCGTGTCGGGCGTGATTCGACATTCCGTGAAGCGAGCATCCCAATTTGAGGCCCGGCGTGGCCAGGTGCGGCGCGATCGAAGACGAGATCGATCCGGTCGATGTCGGCTTCGCCCGATAGCGGACAGTCGGTCCGGCGTTTGCAGTAGCCCTCTGAGATGGCCATATTAGCGTGGCTTACTCGGCAAGATTAACGCGATCTCGACCGTTGCCCTTTGCCCTATAGAGGGCATGATCGGCTCGCTCGATTAAAGACGGGAGGCCTTCATCCTCCCGCGCAATCGCGACGCCAAAACTGGCCGTCGGGTGCGCCTCACCCGCTACGGTATCAAATGCGATTTGTTTAAACGCTGTTCTTATCTCTTCCGCCAATTGGTAGGCAGAGGCGCTCGCGTTCGAAGGCAACAGGATTGCGAATTCTTCACCACCAAGACGCGCCATGATCGCATCGCCGGGCGCCTTCTGCTTGAGAACCTCGGAAAACCTCCGAATGATCAGGTCGCCGCCGCTATGGCCGAATAGATCGTTGATCGATTTGAAGTGGTCGAGATCAGTAAGGATCATGGCAGGCGGGTTGCCGGCCGTCCGCTCGGCTAACGCTCTTAGTGCGCGCGGTTCGAAGCCGCGGCGATTGAACAATCCGGACAGGGTGTCGATCAGTGCATCAGTCTTGATTTCATCCATCACGTCGCTTGCAATAACCGCAAGCACACCAACAGCAGTCATCGCGCAGATAAGAGCATCAGAAATCGAAACGACAAGCCAGTAGGAATCTTCGAACCGCTCGCCGGAGGCCCCTGACGCGATCAGGAAGAGCGGGCGAAGAAGATAGCCTGCGCAAGATACGAGTAACAACCCGAGGAGCACCTGCTCGACCGGCGAGCGGCGCGGCGCCCTCGCGACATCCCACAACATCACGAGGCTGAGCAGGGCCAGCCCAGAATTGAGGATGATGACGCGGGCGAGCAGGTTCGGTTCGATGAACTGATAATAGTAGAGCGGTCCGAGCGTGATCGCAGCGATAGCAAGGAGAGCGCCGTAGCGAGGCTGCCTTAAGCGCCGATTGGACAAGCCGATAGAGAGCAGCATGATCGCGAACAGGAGGAAGATGTTCGCCGAATATCGCAAAACCGGATTTTCAAGGGAGAAGGCAAAGTAGAAAATGCCGAAGCACAGCGACCGAATCCCATAGGATAGGCCGAGCACCCCTATATATTTCAGGGCGCGATTGTTTCGCCATATCGTTAGCAGTGCGATACAGAATATCGCAGCCATACTCGTGTTCAGCAAACCTATGACATTGTAATAGTTCATAGATCCAATCAGAAACGAAACTCCGGAACCCGGCTCGCGTGATCGGAGAGGTTGCCATGATCCCGGTAAAGGCGAAGTGAACGTCATCCCAAAGCGAACGACCGCTTGGGAGATGATCGAGTGCAGCACCGAGGGCGTTGCGGGCCTTCACGTCGGGAGGATTGGCCGTCCCGAGGGAAAACCGGATGTCCTGTGCCTTCGGGGAAATCGTCTTTTCAACGACCCTCTCACTGAGCGGAATCGCCGTTGGAGCCCGCTGACTGACAACGGGAAGCGCCTATCCGGAGATTGGAGATGCCCCGGCTTTCCTGCCAGCGCGGCGGCATGCCCGAGAAAGGCGACGAAGCCGTCCACGGTGTTGCTGTAGCTCTCAAAGGTGCTCGGCTTCCGGCCAGTCGCCTGCGCTTCCTTCCGCCAATCCGCAAGGATGCCTGTCAGGCTGGTCTTGCCGGCTGGCTTGGTAGTTTTAGGCTCCTCCGTTGGTTTCCATTCGGGGAACCGGGAAGCCCTCGGGGCGGGGCTATAGTCGCTCTCGGCATTCCGCTTGAGTTGCGCGGCGGCTTGCTCGGATGCTTCGCTGATGGCGACAAGGAGCCGCCCTCGGGGGCCGCTTCGATGTTGAGGCCATGTCGGGCCAGCAACTTATCCACCTCCGGACCAAGCCACTGCTCCAGCTTGCCAGCGTCGCGAGCCCCGCTCGATCCTAAGCCAGTGCTCCCGAACGGAAGGACTGCCGGGCTCGTCGGATAGTTCGGTTGTCAGCTCCAGATAGAAGACGCCGGCAAGGGCGATGACTTGCCTCTGTGCAGGGTTTCAGCCGGCGAGCGGAGCGCTCCCCAGTGCTTCTCAACCTCGGCCGCGATATTCGCGTGAAGAGCGCGGGCCTCGGTAGGGTCCTTTGTCCGGAGCGAACGAAGAGCCCCGCGTTTCCCAACGGTCGCCCGCAGGTCCTTTGGGACGACCCTGCGAAACCAATAGACCCCTGTTTTGGGATGCTTGAACGGCCGGGCCATTGCTAGGACCATGTGGATCACCCGGTCGTATCACTCGGGCGTCCACTAAGCCATTGATATCAGCTAAGGTGCTGACAAACCACCACTCTGGTAGATGAGTGGTGCCCAGGAGAGGACTCGAACCTCCACGCCCTTGCGAGCGCCAGCACCTGAAGCTGGTGCGTCTACCAATTCCGCCACCTGGGCAACGGCGGCTCGTTTACGGGGGGCTGATCGCGCTGTCAACGGCATCCGAAAAGAATTGTGTCGGCTTCGTCATGCGGCTGTTGAAAATCGCCGGTCCGCTGCGGCCCGGCCCACGCCGGAAAGCCGGCTTTCCCGGCTCTAGGCCCGCGATGGACCATGCATCCGCATGCCGGCATGGCCGTTCTGCGCTGCATCGCCGCAAAAGGGATTTCCACTTTCGCGGAACATGATCTAGGAGGGCAGAAGCATTCTAAACGGAGCTTTCCCGATGGCCCTTCAAGCCCCGGCTCAGCAACTCGTCACGGTCTTCGGCGGCTCCGGCTTCGTCGGGCGCCATGTGGTGCGTGCCCTGGTCAAGCGCGGCTACCGGGTGCGCGTCGCCGTGCGCCGGCCCGATCTCGCAGGCTTCCTGCAGCCGCTCGGCACGGTCGGCCAGATCCATGCCGTGCAGGCCAATCTGCGCTACCCGGCTTCGGTCGCTGCGGCGGTCAAGGGCGCGGATGCGGTCGTCAACCTCGTCGGCATCATGAACGAGCGCGGCCGGCAGAGCTTCGCTGCCGTCCAGGCCAACGGCGCGCGCACTGTGGCGCAGGCCTGCGCTGCGGCGGGGATCGACCGGCTGGTGCAGATCTCGGCGCTCGGCGCCGCTGCCGAATCGCGCTCGGCCTATGCTCGCACCAAGGCGGAAGGCGAGAGCGCCGTGCGCCATATCGTGCCGCGCGCGGTCATCCTGCGGCCCTCCGTGATGTTCGGCCCCGAGGACGATTTCTTCAATCGTTTCGCCTCCATGGCGCGGATGATGCCGGTCCTGCCGCTGGTCGGGGACGGCAGCGCCAAGCTCCAGCCGGCCTTCGTCGGCGATGTCGCCGAGGTCGTGGCGCGTGGGGTCGACGGTGCGCTGGAGCCCGGCCGGACTTATGAGCTCGGCGGGCCGGAGGTGATGAGCCTGCGCGAGCTCGTCGAGGATGTCTGCAAGGTCATCGGCCGCAAGCGCCTGATCCTGCCCTTGCCGCTGCCGTTGGCCGGAATCATGGCGCGGGTGCTGGAAGTGGTGGATACGCTGACGCTCGGGCTGCTGCCGAACGAGCTCAAGCTGACCCGCGACCAGGTGACGCTGCTCGGCAGCGACAATGTCGTCTCCGCGGCTGCGAAGGCGGAGGGGCGCGATTTCGCCGGCCTCGGCATCGCGCCGGTTTCGGTCGAGGTCGAGGTGCCGTCCTATCTCTGGCGCTTCCGCAAGACCGGCCAGTTCGACACGGCACGGGCGAGCTGATCGCGGCTCCCTGATTCGGGCGAGGAAGGCGATGCCGTTCGATCTCGTCATCTATGATTGCGACGGCACGCTGATCGACAGCGAGACGGTCTATAGCGAGGTCAGTCTCGCCTTGTGTCACGAGATCGGGCTGACGAGCTGGACGCTCGATGACTACGACACGCAGATGGTCGGCATTCCGCTCGCTGACGGCTTCAAGGTGATCGAGGCGGCGCTCGGCCGGCCGCTTCCCGCCGATTTCGAAGGCCGCGTCGAGGATGGCGTCGCCGCCCGTCTCGAACAGGAGTTGCGGGCGCTGCCCGGCGTGCACAGCGCTTTGGAGCGTCTCGTCGGGCGCCGCTGCGTTGCCTCCTCGACCAGCCTCGAGCCCTTGCGGCGCAACCTGGCGCTGGCCGGGCTGATCGAGCTGTTCGACCCGCATGTCTTCTCGGCCTCGCAGGTTGCGCGCGGCAAGCCGGCGCCGGACGTCTTCCTCTTCGCCGCCGCGGAGATGGGCGCAGAGCCGGCCCATTGCCTGGTGCTGGAGGATTCGGTCCCCGGCGTGCAGGCGGCGCGCGCGGCGGGAATGCGGGTCGCCGGCTTCACCGGCACGGCACGCGACAAGGCGGCGATGCGCGAGCGCCTGCTGGCGGCCGGCGCCGCCATCGTCGTGGACAGCTATGCGGATTGGCCAGGAGCGGTGGCTTCGCTCGCGGCCTGAGCGACCTTTTCAGCCCTCATCCTGAGGAGCCGCGCAGCGGCGTCTCGAAGGATGTTCGAGACGGCACTCTCCTCAGAGCCTCAGAGCATGCTCGGCAGCACGCGGTCCGGCGGCTTGTGGCCGTCCATGAAGGTCTTGATGTTGACGATGACCTTCTCGCCCATATCGGCGCGGCCTTCATGGGTGGCCGAGCCCATATGCGGGAGGACCACGACCTTGTGCTGGCGCGCGAGCTTGAGCAGGCGCGGATTGATCGCGGGCTCCTGCTCGAACACGTCGAGCCCGGCGCCGGCAAGCTCGCCGGCTTCCAGCATCCGGGCGAGCGCCGTCTCGTCGACGATCTCGCCGCGCGCGGTGTTCACCAGAATGGCATCGGGCTTCATCAGCTTGAGCCGCCGGGCCGAGAGCAGGTGATAGGTCGCCGGCGTATGCGGGCAGTTGACCGAGACGACGTCCATCCGCGCCAGCATCTGGTCGAGCGAATCCCAATAGGTCGCGCCGAGCTTCTCCTCGATGCGGGCATCGACCCGGCGGCGGTTATGGTAGTGGATCGACAGGCCGAAGGCGGCGGCGCGCTTCGCCACGGCCTGGCCGATCCGGCCCATGCCGACGATGCCGAGCCGCTTGCCGGTGATCCGCCTGCCGAGCATCCAGGTCGGCGACCAGCCGGCCCAATCGTCTTCGGGGATGACGCGAGCGCCTTCCGCGATGCGCCGCGCCACAGCGAGGATCAGCGCGATCGTCATGTCGGCGGTGTCGTCGGTGAGGACGCCCGGCGTATTGGTGACGGTGATGCCGCGCTGCACGGCGCTGGCGACGTCGATATTGTCCACGCCGTTGCCGAAATTGGCGATGAGCCTGAGCTGGTCGCCGGCCTGCGCGATCACGGCGGCGTCGATCTTGTCGGTCACGGTCGGCACCAGCACATCGGCGGTCTTCACCGCCTCGACCAGGGCGGCCTGCGACATCGGCTTGTCGTCGATGTTGAGCTGGGCGTCGAACAATTCGCGCATCCGGGTTTCCACCACGGCCGGCAGCTTCCGGGTCACCACGACCAGCGGCTTCTTCTTCGACATGGTGACTCCCCTTCCTGGTACGCCGGATTGACCGCTTCTCCTCAACCCACCGTTAACCGTGGTGGCTCAGGAATGGAGCGATCGTGCAGCCCGGCTCCTGTTTGTCTAGGCGGCGCGATGGCGGATGACAACTTGACCCTTCGCCTGAGAGCGGAGCGGGTCGCGTGGGAGAGCAGCCGATGCTGAGCTTGCGGATGAGATGCCTTGCCGTGGCGGGCTTTTTCATCGCCGCGATGGCAACGGGCGCGCAGGCTCAGGACATGCAGGCCGGTTCGGTGACGGGCCTGCCCGTGCCGCGCTATGTCAGCCTGAAGTCGGACCGGGTGAATCTGCGCGAAGGGCCGTCGAAGGAGCATCGCACGCGCTGGGTCTATCAGCGGGCCGGCTTGCCCGTGGAGGTCACGGCGGAATTCGAGACCTGGCGGCGCGTCCGCGATTCCGACGGAACCGAAGGCTGGGTGCTGCACAGCCTGCTTTCGGGGCGCCGGACGGCGCTGGTCGCACCCTGGTCGCGGAACAAGGCGGAGCTGTTTCCGATGCGCAGCGCGCCCGATGCCGACGCCACGGTCGTCGCCGAATTGCAGCCCGGGGTGGTGATCGGCGTCACCTCATGCGTCCGCGCCTGGTGCCGCGTCAGCATCCGTAACGTCACGGGCTATCTGCCGCAGGAACGGCTCTGGGGCGTTTATCCCAACGAAAACGTCGACTGAGGCCATCGGCCGCACCGTTTCGGGCGGGCATCGGCCGGAAAGCGCATCAGGGAGCCGGAAAGGGCGGCGGCTCAGTCGCCGATCTTGCGCAGCCGCACGACCACGTCGACATGGGAAATCTCGTAGCCCTCCGGCGGGGTGGGCAAGGTGGCGACGTCGATCTCCCGCGCGGGGATGTCGATGACGCGGTTCTCGCCTTCGACCACGAAATGATGGTGGTCATGGATCGCCGTGTCGAAATAGGTCTTGTTGCCGTCGATGACGAGCTCGCGCAGCAGCCCGGCTTCGGTGAACTGGCGCAGCGTGTTGTAGATCGTCGCCAGCGAGACCGGGATGCGTTCCTTCGCCGCCTCCTCATGCAGCATCTCGGCGCTGATATGCCGGTCGCCCTTGGCGAAAAGCACCCAGCCGAGCGAGACGCGCTGCCGTGTCGGCCGCAGGCCCACGCGGCGCAGCTTGTGGCGGACGTCATGGAACGGGCAACCCTGCCGCACGGTCGATCCATAGGCCTCGTCGCGGGAAACCTGGTCGCTCATGCCTCTGCTCTGCCCTTCTTGCTGCAACGGGCGTCCTGCGCTCCGCATCATCTGCATTCGATTGGAAATGTAGGACTTCGAACGAGGGCTCGCAAGCGCGGGCTCATGCCAGCATGCTGACAATCGCGCGGGTTGAGCTGCCCCGAGCGGGTCAGCGTGCCATGTGGGTGAATGTGCCTGCGCCCTTTCGTTCCCGGCGTCGGGCATGTTAGGCACGCAGGCGATATCCACCGGTCGAATGCGGCCGAGACAAGGCAACGGAGCGGGAATGCAGCGTCAATCGTCTTTCAGCTACGAGGAGATCCTCGCTTGTGGCCGCGGGGAACTGTTCGGGCCGGGCAATGCGCAACTCCCGCTGCCGCCGATGCTGATGTTCGACCGTATCACAGAGATCACCGAAGAGGGCGGCGCCCACGGCAAGGGCGGTGTCCGCGCCGAATTCGACATCAAGCCGGACCTCTGGTTCTTCGACTGCCACTTCAAGGGCGATCCGGTGATGCCGGGTTGCCTCGGCCTCGACGCGCTCTGGCAGCTCACCGGCTTCTTCCTCGGCTGGCTCGGCCTGCCGGGGCGGGGCAGGGCGCTCGGCGTCGGCGAGGTCAAGTTCGCCGATCAGGTGCTGCCGAGCGTCAAGCGCGTGGTCTACGGCGTCGACTTCAAGCGCGTCTTCAAGTCGAAGCTCGTCCTCGGCATCGCCGATGGCTGGCTGGAAGCCGATGGCAAGCGCATCTACACTGTCAGCGACATGCGCGTCGGGCTGTTCAAGCCCGAAGCGGCCTGAGGAAAAACGCAGCCCGACCTTGCGTCCGGCGGCCTTACGGTCCATTTGCGCGATTGAGAATCCTGAGCGGCGAGGCCTGCCTCGCCGTGGGTGGAGAGCTGGAGTGAAGCGAGCATGAGACGCGTCGTCGTCACCGGGATGGGCATCGTCTCGTCCATCGGCAACAACACGCAGGAGGTCCTGGCCTCGCTGCACGAGGCGAAATCGGGCATCGCCTTCGCCCAGGACTTTGCCGAGCATGGCTTCCGCAGTCAGGTCGCCGGGGCCCCGTCTCTCGATCCCGCGACGGTACTCGATCGGCGCGCCATGCGCTTCCACGGCGGTGGCTCGGCCTGGAACCAGGTGGCGATGGAGCAGGCGATCGTCGATGCCGGCCTGGAGCCGGCCGAGATCAGCAACGAGCGCACCGGCATCATCATGGGCTCGGGCGGCCCCTCCACGCGCGCGCTGATCGACGCTTATGACAAGGCGCGCGAGAGCGGCTCGTCGAAGAAGGTCGGCCCCTTCGCAGTGCCCAAGGGCATGTCCTCGACCGCCTCGGCCACGCTCGCGACCTGGTTCAAGATCAAGGGCGTCAACTATTCGATCTCCTCGGCCTGCGCGACCTCCAATCACTGCATCGGCAACGCCTATGAGCTGATCCAGTGGGGCAAGCAGGATGTGATCTTCGCCGGCGGCTGCGAGGAGCTGGACTGGACGCTCTCCGTCCTGTTCGACGCCATGGGCGCGATGTCCTCCGACTTCAATGCGACCCCGGCTCGCGCCTCGCGGGCCTATGATGTGGCGCGCGACGGCTTCGTCATCGCCGGCGGCGCCGGCGTCGTCGTGCTGGAGGAGCTGGAGCACGCCAAGGCCCGCGGCGCCAAGATCTATGGCGAGATCGTCGGCTATGGCGCGACCTCGGACGGCTACGACATGGTCGCGCCGTCGGGCGAGGGCGCGGAGCGCTGCATGCGCATGGCGCTGCAGGGCGTCAACGCGAAGGTCGACTACATCAACCCGCACGGTACCTCGACGCCGGTCGGCGACGCCAAGGAGATCGAGGCGATCCGCGCGGTCTTCGGCGCCGGCGACAAGAGCCCGCCGATCTCGGCGACGAAGTCGCTCACCGGTCATTCGCTCGGCGCCACCGGCGTGCAGGAGGCGATCTACTCGCTGCTGATGCTCAACAACGACTTCATCTGCGAGAGCGCCCATATCGACGAGCTCGACCCCGCCTTCGCCGACATGCCGATCGTGCGCAAGCGCATCGACAATGCCGGCCTCGGCTGCGTGCTCTCCAACTCCTTCGGCTTCGGCGGCACCAACGCCACCATCGTCATGAAGCGCCTGGAGGCGTGAGGGCGCCATGCTCCCCCTGATGCAGAACAAGCGCGGCCTCGTCATGGGGGTCGCCAATCAGAACTCGATTGCCTGGGGCATCGCCAAGACCCTCCACGCCCATGGCGCCGAACTCGCTTTCACCTATCAGGGCGAAGCGCTGGGCAAGCGTGTGAAGCCGCTGGCGCAGAGCATCGGCTCGGACCTCGTCATCCCCTGCGATGTCGAGGACATCGCCTCGGTCGATGCGACCTTCGCCAAGCTCGATGAGGCCTGGGGCGGCGATCCCGAGCGGAATACGCTCGATTTCCTCGTCCACGCCATCGGCTTCTCCGACAAGAACGAGCTCAAGGGCCTCTACGCCGACACCAGCCGCGAGAATTTCTCGCGCACCATGGTGATCTCCTGCTTCTCCTTCACCGAGGCGACGAAGCGGGCGGCGGAGCGCATGCCGCATGGCGGCAGCATCATCACGCTGACCTATGGCGGCTCGATGCGCCTCATGCCGAACTACAACGTCATGGGCGTCGCCAAGGCGGCGCTGGAGGCGAGCGTGCGCTACCTCGCCGGCGACTACGGCCCGCGTGGCATCCGCGTCAACGCGCTCTCACCCGGGCCCGTCCGTACGCTTGCCGGCGCCGGCATCTCCGATGCGCGCGCCATGCTGTCCTGGCAGAGGGCGAATTCGCCGCTGCGCAAATCGGTGACGCTCGACGAGATCGGCGGCTCTGCGCTGTATTATCTCTCCGACCTCTCCGGCGGCGTGACCGGCGACGTCCATCATGTCGATGCGGGCTATCACATCACCTCGATGCCGGTTCTCGAGAGCCTGCGCGCCGCCGACCAGGGCGAGGCCTGAGGCGAGGCGCAAAGGCGAGGCTGTCGATGCGGCGGGAGGCCATCTATCGGCGCTGGCTCGAGAACGAGAGATTGCTGTTGCTCTGGCCGCATCCCGCGACCTATCAAATCCTGCCGAAGAGAGCCCTCGAGCCTGAACAGGTCGAGGATCTACGCCGTTTCCTTTCGCAGCAGGCCGGAACCTGAGCTCCCGGGCGAGGTTTCCGGTTTTTGAACGGAGGTTGCCATGCCGATCGTCAGGTATGAAGTCGTCGAGCATGATGGTGGCTGGGCCTATAAGGTTGGCGACGTTCTGTCGGAAACCTTTCGCTCGCATGAGGCCGCGCTGAAGGCGGCCACCTCGGCCGCGGCTCGCCAGACGCTCGCCGGCAACACGGACGGGATCGTCTATCAGGACGGGGACGGCCGGTGGCACGAGGAACTGGCGGATGGCCGCGACCGGCCTTCGACGCAGGTCATCGACGAAAGCTGAGCCTGTTGCCACGCCTCAGCGCGAGGTGAAGAAGGTCAGCAGCACCTTGTTCTTCTCGCCGAGCAGGCAGAGGAAGCGGCGCGGCTTGTCCGAGCGGTCGGTCCGCAGATAGGCCTCGGCCATGACGATGCGCGTCACCGGGATCGCCTCGATCTTCGATTCCGACACGGCGACGGTGGCGCCGTCCTCGTCGATATAGATGTCCTTGATATCCGGTTCCTTCGCGGACACCGCCTGCAGGGCCGCGCTCTTGCAGGTCGCGATCTCCGGCGTCGCCGGCTTGGTGCCGGGCGGAACCTCCTGCGCCGAGGCAGATGCGGCGGCCAGCAGCGTGGCGAGAACGGCAAGCGGAGCGAAACGGTTCATGCAGAGGCACTCACGATGAAAGGTGAGTGCTGAACGCGCGAACAGGGCCGCGGTTCATAAAGCGTGCCCGGCACGCGCTGTCGCGTGTGCCGGGCGATGGTGGAGTTCGGCCGCCTTACAGCCCCAGCTTCTTCTTGCGCTGGCCGAGCGTGCGCAGGCGCAGCGCGTTGAGCTTGATGAAGCCGGCCGCATCGCGATGGTCGTAGGCGACCGCGCCCTCTTCGAAGGTGACGAGGTCCTGGTCATAAAGCGAGTACGGGCTGGAGCGGCCGATGACATGGACGCCGCCCTTGTAGAGCTTGAGGCGGACTTCGCCGGCGACGAACTCCTGGCTCTTGTCGATCAGCGCCTGCAGCATCTCGCGCTCGGGCGAGTACCAGAAGCCGTTATAGATCAGCTCGGCATATTTCGGCATAATCTCGTCCTTGAGATGCGCCGCGCCGCGGTCGAGCGTAATCGACTCGATCGCGCGATGGGCGACATGCAGGATCGTGCCGCCGGGCGTCTCGTACATGCCGCGCGACTTCATGCCGACGAAGCGGTTCTCGACCAGGTCGAGCCGGCCGATGCCATTGTCGCGGCCGAGATCGTTGAGCTTGGCGAGCAGCGTCGCCGGGGAGAGCTTCTGGCCGTCGATGGAGACCGCGTCGCCCTTCTCGAAGCCGATGGTGATGACGGTCGGCTTGTCCGGCGCTTCCTCCGGCGAGATCGTGCGCGAGAACACATAATCCGGCACTTCCTCGTTCGGGTCCTCGAGCACGCGGCCTTCCGAGGAGGCGTGCAACAGGTTGGCGTCGACGGAGAAGGGCGCCTCGCCGCGCTTGTTCTTCGCGATCGGGATCTGGTGCTGCTCGGCGAAGGCGATGAGCTGCTCGCGCGAGCGCAAATCCCATTCGCGCCAGGGCGCGATCACGGCGATGTCGGGCTTCAGTGCATAGGCGGTCAGCTCGAAGCGGACCTGGTCGTTGCCCTTGCCGGTGGCGCCATGGGAGACGGCGTCGGCGCCGACCTTCTCGGCGATCTCGATCAGGCGCTTGGCGATCAGCGGCCGCGCAATCGAGGTTCCCAGCAGATAGACGCCCTCATAGAGCGCATTCGCCCGGAACATCGGGAAGACGAAGTCGCGCACGAATTCCTCGCGCAGATCCTCGATGAAGATGTTCTCGGGCTTGATGCCGAGCAGCAGCGCCTTGTCGCGCGCCGGGCCCAGCTCCTCGCCCTGGCCGAGATCGGCGGTGAAGGTCACGACCTCGCATCGATAGGTGGTCTGCAGCCATTTGAGGATGATCGAGGTGTCGAGACCGCCGGAATAGGCGAGAACGACCTTCTTCACGCTGCTGTCAGCCATCTGTGTCACATTCCTGCTAGAGCATTTTCGAGCGGAGTGGGTATCGATCCGCGTGAAGAAAATGCGACAAAACAACGACCTAGAGCATTTTCGCGGTTCGAAGAAGCGCGGAAATGTTCCAGCGGCCGCTCGGGCCGCGTTTCGGACGCAATGGCGCACTATCGCAGCCATCGGGGCGACGCAATCGGAACCTTCTGATCGATCTCGCGTCGTTCCGTGATGGATCGGTGCCGTCAGGCGCCGGTGGGTATCGCCGCGCGCCCTTTCGCGGTGCTTGCAGTCGTATCCCGAAGGGCGCAGGCTCGCTCGGGCGCGACACGACATGACCACCTAATTCGGAGGCTGAATGCCGAATCGTCCCGTTCTGGACTTCTGGTATGAGTTCGCGTCGCCCTATTCCTGCCTGAGCGCCCTGAGAATCGAGCAATTGGCCGAAAATGCCGGCGTCGAGCTGCGCTGGCGCCCCTTCCTGCTGGGCCCGATCTTCGCGGCCCAGGGCTGGACCACCTCGCCCTTCGCGCTCTATCCGAGCAAGGGTCGCTATATGTGGCGCGACACGGCCAGGCGCGCCGGCCGGCAGGGCATCACGATGGTCAAGCCCGAGAATTTTCCGCAGAATTCGCTGACCGCGGCCCGGCTGGCTCTCGCCGGGCGGGATGGTGGCTGGACGCCGGCCTTCTCCAAGGCCCTCTTCCGGGCCCAGTTCTGCGAAGGCCGCAACATCGCCGAGGAGGCCGTGCTCAGCGCCGCCTTGAAGGAGGCGGGCGGCGATCCTGGCAGCGCGTTGTCCCTCTCGCGCAGCGAAGAGGTGAAGGGCCGCCTGCGCGCGGAGATCGAGTACGCCAAGTCGATCGGCATCTTCGGCGCGCCCTTCTTCGTCACGGGGGACAACGAGCTGTTCTGGGGCGACGACCGCCTCGAGGAAGCGCTCGACTGGGCTCGCGATGGCCGCTGAGGCTGCTGGCCTCACGCGCCGCGGCGCATTCGTCGCGGCAGCAGGTCTCCTCTTCGCCCCCGCGGCCTTGGCACGGCCGCGCCTGCCGGGGGACGAGCCGCGCTATGACGCGCGCGAGATCGGCGCCGTGCCGAACGAGCAGGCGATCGGGCGCCGCTACTGGGCTCCGGGGCTGAATGACGGTTTCGTGCCGCAAGGACTCACGGTTTTCCGCGACGAGATCCTCGTCGCCGCCTACCGGAGCGAGGCGCTGGAGCAGGATAATGGCCCGGCCCGCATCTTTCGCCTCGCGCGCAGGGACGGACGCCTCCTCGGCAGCTTCGCCTTGCCGGCCACCTACGGCCATCCCGGCGGCCTCGCGGTGCTCGGGGAGACCGTCTTCGTCGCCAATTCCGGGCGGCTGCTGTCGCTCGATTTTGCGCGTTCCTGCGACACCGGCGAATGCGTCCCGCTCGGCGAAAGGCTGATCGACAAGACGATGGGGCCGTCCTTTCTGGCCGCGTCCGGCGGGATGCTCTGGTTCGGAGCCTTTCGCCGCACGGGCGCGCCCAGCCTCTACGCCGTGCCGGCGGAGCGCCTCCTGCCCGGCGACGAAAAGCCCGTGGAGCCGGGGGATGCGACGCTGACCCTGCCGCTGCCGCAGATCGTGCAGGGCGCCACCTTCGATCGGAAGGGCGACCTCTGGCTCTCGCAGAGCGCCGGAAACAGGCCGGCTTTTCTCTCGCGTCTCGATCCGAAGACCGGCGCGGTGCTGGCGCGCTATCCGGCCCCCGGCGGCATCGAGGATCTGGGCTGCGCTCCCGATGGCAAGCTCTGGGCGGTGAGCGAAGCGGGCTCGAAGCGCTGGAGCCGCTGGGACACCTTCTACCCGCTCGTCTTCGAGATCGATCCGGGCAAGCTTACCGCCTGATCAGCCCGCTGCGGGCCCCTGCGGCGGGCGCGACCACGGCCCGCGCGCGACGCTCTCCTCGACCATGGTCGGCAGGTCCTGGCGCTCGGCGAGCTTCGGCGGGTGCGGCGGCATCGCCGGCATGCGCCCGCCTGCGGTCTCGATCAGCGCCTGCACGCGCTTGGTGACGGAAGGGTGGGTCGAGAACAGGTCGGCGAAATCGTCCGGATCGTTCTCGAAGCACATGTCCATCACGCCGGAGGGCACGCCGTCGATATCGGCCCGGCCCGAGATCTTGAGCAGGGCCGAGATCATCGCGTCGGGGTTCTTGGTCAACTCCACCGCCCCGGCATCGGCGAGATATTCCCGCGAGCGCGACAGCGAGAGGCGGATCAGGATGGCCAGGAACCAGGAGATCGCGATCACCGCGACGCCGACGAGGACGGCGAGCCCGTTGCCCTTCTTGGAATCGTCCGACGACATCCTGATGCGGCTGCGGCCGAAGCCGCGGAAGATCATCTCGCCGACGAAGGAGATCACGCCGGCGATCACCACGGCGACGACCATCAGCCGGACGTCGCCATTGCGGATATGCGTCAGCTCATGCGCCAGCACGGCCTCGACCTCCCGGTCGTCGAGCTGCGCCAGCAGGCCGCTGGTGACGGTCACGGTGAACTGCTTGTCGTTGACGCCGCTGGCGAAGGCGTTGAGGGCATCGCTCTGCATGATCGCGAGCCTGGGCATCGGCAGGCCACGTGAGATGCAGAGATTCTCGAGCATCCGGTAGAGCTTGGGGTTCTCCGCCTGGGTGATGCCCTGCGAGCCTGTCACCGCCCCGATCAGCGCGACGTTCATGCGAAAGCCGATGAAGACCCACAGGATCGTCGCCAGCGTGACGAACGGAAACCACGACAGGAAGATGCGGTTCGCTTCCGAGAAGGCGCTGCGGCCATAGGGCACGCCGCCATAGCCATAGGCGACGAGCAGCAGCCCCCAGGTCGTGAGATAGACCAGCAGGAAGAGCCCGGCGATCAGGAAATTGGACCTGATCCGGTTGTTGCGCTGATGGGTGTAGAGCCCGAAGGCCTGCGCCATCGCTGCCGCTCCCTAAAGCATGTCGCGCAAAACTGCGCAGCGGTTTTGTGAAAACGACATGCGAAACACCAAAGACCTGAGACGCAGGAGCGAATCCGCATGGCGCGTGACGCGCTTCGGGCCGTAAGCGCCTGCCTTCCGTCAGAACTTCACGCTGGGGGCGACCTCGATCTGGGCCCGGGTTTCCGGGCCGACATCGAAGAACTCGCGCTGGGTGAAGCCCATCTGCGGCGCGAACAGCACGGCGGGGAAGGCCTGGATCGCGGCATTGAACTCGCCGACCGCATTGTTGAAGAAGCGCCGCGCCGCCGCGAGCTTGTCCTCGACATTGCCGAGATCGACCTGGAGCTGCTGGAAATTGGCTGATGCCTTGAGGTCGGGATAGGCCTCGCCCAGCGCCAGCAGCCGCCCGACCGCGCCGGAGAGCTGCTGCTCGGCTGCAGCTTTGTCATGGACGCTGCTCGCGCCCTGCGCCGCGTTGCGGGCGGCGATCACGGCATCCAGCGTCGATTTCTCGTGGGTTGCGTAGCCCTTCACCGTCTCGACGAGGTTCGGGATCAGGTCGTGCCGCTGCTTGAGCTGGACGTCGATGTCGGCGAAGGCCTGGTTGACGCGCTGCCGCATCGCGACGAGCCCGTTATAGGTCATCACCGCATAGATCGCGAGGACGACGATCAGCCCCAGAATGATCCAGCCCATGAAGCGTTCTCCCCAAGCCCGTGCCCTGTCGGCGCCAGACTGGCACGAAACCCGCTGCGCGCGAAACCCGCGCCCTTCATCTTGATCTTGACGCCGCGTGACCTGTGTGACGGCGCCGCTTAGCGATCATGGAAAGCGTTGCGCAGCCGCTCTCGCCCGGTGGCCCTTGCTCTCGCGCGGAGCTTGCATTAAATCCGGCGTGTCCGAAGGGTCGTGATCGATCATGAGCCGGGGGCGGTCAGCGAGACCGGCTCCCGTTTTGTGTTGGGAGCGCCCCTCAGGATACGGATCGAACCGGCGGCCCGGTGCCCACCGGCTCTCAGGAGCTGGAAGCCTTCGAAGAGGAGGCGCCGCAGGCGACGATCCGGTGTGCAGCACCAGCCAGGGGCCCATGCCGGACATCCGCGGGATACGCGGCCGGCTTCCAGGAGATTACATGTCAGCAGTTGAAAGCTACAGCGCGGGTCGCGAGGATTTCGCCGCCCTGCTCGAAGAGTCCTTCTCGCGCAACGAAGCGATGGAAGGCTCCGTCATCAAGGGCAAGGTCGTCGCCATCGAGAAGGATATGGCGATCATCGATGTCGGCCTGAAGACGGAAGGGCGCGTCGCGCTCAAGGAATTCAACGGCCCCGGCCGTGATCAGGACATCAAGGTCGGCGACGAGGTCGAGGTCTATCTGGACCGGATCGAGAACGCGCTCGGCGAAGCCGTCATCTCGCGCGACAAGGCTCGCCGCGAAGAGAGCTGGGTCAAGCTCGAGAAGGCCTTCGAGGCTCGCGAGAAGGTCTCCGGCATGATCTTCAACACCGTCAAGGGCGGCTACACCGTCGACCTCGACGGCGCCGTGGCCTTCCTGCCGCGCTCGCAGGTCGACATCCGTCCGATCCGCGACGTCGGCCCGCTGATGGGCCAGCCGCAGCCCTTCGAGATCCTCAAGATGGATCGCCGCCGCGGCAACATCGTCGTGTCGCGCCGCACCGTCCTCGAAGAGACCCGCGCCGAGGCTCGTTCCGAGCTCGTCGCCTCGCTCGAAGAGGGTCAGGTCATCGACGGCGTCGTCAAGAACATCACCGAATACGGTGCGTTCGTTGACCTCGGCGGCATCGACGGCCTGCTGCACGTCACCGACATGGCGTGGCGCCGCGTGAACCATCCGTCGGAGGTCGTGACCATCGGCCAGACGGTCAAGGTCAAGATCATCAAGATCAACCAGGACACGCACCGCATCTCGCTCGGCATCAAGCAGCTGCTGGCCGATCCGTGGGATGGCATCGCCGAGCGTTATCCGGTCGGTACGCGCCTCAAGGGTCGCGTCACCAACATCACGGACTACGGCGCGTTCGTCGAAGTGGAGCCGGGCATCGAAGGCCTGATCCACGTCTCCGAGATGTCCTGGACCAAGAAGAACGTCCACCCCGGCAAGATCGTCTCGACCTCGCAGGAAGTCGACGTCGCGATCCTCGAGGTCGATCCGGTCAAGCGCCGCATCTCGCTCGGCCTCAAGCAGACGCTCCGCAACCCGTGGGAAGTCTTCGCCGAGCAGCACCCGGCCGGTTCGACGGTCGAGGGCGAGGTCAAGAACAAGACCGAGTTCGGTCTGTTCCTGGGCCTGGAAGGCGACATCGACGGCATGATCCACCTCTCGGATCTCGACTGGAACCGTCCGGGCGAGCAGGTCATCGAGGAATACAAGAAGGGCGACGTCCTGCAGGCCGTCGTTCTCGATGTGGACGTCGAGAAGGAGCGCATCTCGCTCGGCCTCAAGCAGCTCGGCGGCGATCCCTTCGTGGATGCCGGCGAGTTCAAGAAGGGCCAGATCGTCACCTGCGAGGTGGTCGAGGTGAAGGAGTCCGGTCTCGACGTGAAGATCGCCGACACCGACATGATGACCTTCATCAAGCGGGCCGAGCTGGCGCGTGACCGTTCCGAGCAGCGCCCCGAGCGCTTCGCGGCCGGCGAGCGCATCGACGCCCGCGTCGTGCTCTTCGACAAGAAGGCCCGCAAGATCCAGGTCTCGATCAAGGCTCTGGAGATGGCCGAGGAGAAGGAGGCGATGGCGCAGTACGGCTCCGCCGACTCCGGCGCCTCGCTCGGCGACATCCTCGGCGCGGCCCTCAAGAAGGCCACGACCACCGACAAGAAGTGAGGTTTCGGCCGCTTCGGCGGCCGGACATCCAAGACAGCCCGCGCGGAGCAATCCGCGCGGGCTTTTGTTTCGGCTGATTATCCTCAGCCCTCATCCTGAGGAGCCGCGAAGCGGCGTCTCGAAGGATGCTCCAGTGTGCTCTGGAACATCCTTCGAGACGCCGGCTCGTGTCCGCACCTCAGGATGAGGGCTGGTCTGTCCATCCGCAAAGGAGCCCGCCATGACCCCCGCCGCCATCGGCATCGATTTCGGCACCACCAACAGCGTCGTCGCGCTGGCTGGCGCCGACGGATCGGTCGTGACGCGTTCCTTCGCCACGAAGCAGGGCGCGGTCGATGCCTATCGCTCGGCGCTGATGTTCTGGCGCGAGGGGCGGCCGCCGCAGTCCCGCATCACCCATGTCAGCGGCCCCGACGCCCTCGACATGGCGCTGGGCATGACCAGCGAGCACCGCTTCCTGCAATCGCTCAAGACGCATCTTTCCAGCCGCGCCTTCCAGGAGACGCGGCTCTTCGGCAAGCTCTACCAGCTTGAAGATCTGATCGGCGTCTTCCTCGGCGATCTGACGGAGGGGCTGGAGGATGCTTCGGCGCTGCCCCTGGTCTCGGGCCGCCCCGTCGTCTTCGCCGGCGAGCGGCCGGACGAGGAGCTGGCGCTCGGGCGCCTGAAAGGCTCCTACGGCAAGGCCGGCATGGATCAGGTCGATTTCGCCTATGAGCCGCTGGGCGCCGCCTATTGGTATGCGCGCGATCTGAAGACGCCGCAGACCATGCTGGTCGCCGATTTCGGCGGCGGCACCAGCGACTTCTCGGTGATGCGCTTCGAGCCAGGCGAGCGCGCGGGGCTGGAAGCCATCCCGCTCTCCCATGCCGGTGTCGGCGTCGCCGGCGACACTTTCGACTACCGGATCATCGAGCACGCCGTCTCGCCGGCGCTCGGCAAGGGCACGCAGTATCGCTCCTTCGACAAGCTGCTGCCCGTCCCGGCGCATTACCACGCCGCCTTCGCGCAATGGCACAAGCTCTCTCTGATGAAGAGCCGCGAGACCATGGCCGAGCTCAACGCGCTGATCCGCGAGGCGGTCGAGCCCGGCAAGCTCGAGGACCTGCTAACGGTGATCGAATACGACCTCGGCTACGAGCTCTATCGCGCCGTCTCGGCCGCGAAGATTGCCCTCTCCGAGCATGAGGAGACGGTGCTGCGCTTCAATCAGGTGGGCGTGACCATCGAAAGCCCGATCCGCCGGAGCGATTTCGAGCGCTGGATCGCGGAGGATGTCGGCGCGATCGAGGCGGCGCTCGACCGGGCTCTGGCCGAGGCCGGCATCGCGGCAGGGCGGATCGAGGCCGTCTTCATGACCGGCGGCACCTCGCATGTGCCGGCGGTGCGGCAGCTCTTCGATCGGCGCTTCGGCGCCGAGAAGGTCCATATCGGTGATGCCTTCCGCTCGGTCGCGAGCGGGCTCGCGCTGCTCGCTCTCGACCGGGCGCGCGCCTCGGTCGCGGCGTAACGCCTTGCCCGTCCAGCGCGACGGGGCTACATCACGGGCCCGCAGCCGACAGGAGTTTCCCGATGGCGTCCGATGCCGATCTGCTTGCCGACCGCCGCAGCCTCAGGCGTAAGCTGACGCTCTGGCGCGTGCTGGCGGTGCTCGGGGTGATCGCGGCTGCGGTGATCGGCGGCCTCGCCTGGCGGGGCGACGGCGCGACCTCGCTGTCGAGCGCCCATATCGCCCGCATCTCCATCTCCGGCTTCATCTCGGGGGATCGCCGCACGCTCGACCTGATCAAGTCGGTCGGCGAGAGCAATGCTGTCTCGGGCGTCGTGCTCGACATCAACAGCCCGGGCGGCACCACCTCCGGCGCCGAGGCGCTGCACATCGCGCTGCGCGAGCTCGCGGCCAAGAAGCCGATGGTGACGGTCGTGGGCGGCCTTGCCGCCTCCGGTGGCTATATCGCCGCCATGAGCACCGACCACATCGTCGCGCGCGAGACCTCGCTCGTCGGCTCGATCGGCGTGCTCTTCCAGTATCCCAATGTCAGCCAGCTTCTGGGCACGGTCGGCGTCAAGGTCGAGGAGATCAAGTCGAGCCCGCTGAAGGCCGCGCCGAACGGCTTCGAGCCGACCTCGCCTGAGGCTCGCGCCGCCCTGCAGAGCGTGGTCGACGACAATTATCGCTGGTTCAAGCAGATGGTGCATGACCGGCGCAGCCTCAATGATACGCAGCTCGGCACGGCCTCCGATGGACGCGTCTTTTCCGGCCGGCAGGCGCTGGGCCTGAAGCTGATCGACGAGCTCGGCGGCGAGCGCGAGGGCATCGCCTGGCTGGAGCGCGAGAAGAAGGTTGCCAAGGATCTGAAGGTGCGCGACTGGCGCCCGCGCAGCAGCTCGTCGAGCTTCGGGTTGTGGAGCCTCGCAGAGGTGGCGGCGCGTCTCGCCGGCTTCGACGGGCTGGCGGCGACGATTGCGCGGGCGGCGGATCAGCCCGTTGGCATGCGGCTTGACGAGCCTCTGGCGCTCTGGCAGCCTGCGGCTGAAAAGTGATGTTGATACAGATGGTTATATTCCAGCGATGATTAAATCGGAACTCGTCCAGCGGATTGCCGACCGCAACACACATCTCTATCAGCGCGACATCGAGAACATCGTCTCGGCCATCCTGGACGAGGTCGTGAAGGCGCTGGAGCGTGGGGACCGGGTGGAGCTGCGCGGCTTTGGCGCCTTTTCCCGCAAGGCGCGCTCGGCCCGCATCGGCCGCAACCCGCGCACCGGGGATGCCGTCGAGGTCGAGGAGAAATTCGTGCCCGTCTTCAAGACGGGCAAGGAGCTGCGCCTGCGCCTGAACGGCAAGGCGTGAGCCCCGAGCGTCTTTGAGCGGAGCGGACGCCGGCTCGCTTGAAGACAATGCGATAAAGCAAGGCGCTAGAGGTGTTCGGTGTTTCCGGGAAATGCCGGATGGCACTGGCGCCGCCGGCCGCTCCGGCGGCACCGTCACGGAGACGCTGATGAAAGCCTTCTTCAAGGCGTTGGTTCTGGTGCCGGTCGCGTTGCTGATCGTGCTGTTTTCGGTTGCCAACCGTGGGGCGGTGCGCGTTTCGTTCGACCCGCTCAGCCGTGATCTGCCGGCGCTCTCCTATGATGTGCCGCTCTTCGCCGTGGTGCTGGCGGCGATCTTCCTCGGCGTTCTCGTCGGGGGGCTCGCCTCCTGGCTCGCCCAGGGCAAGCACCGCAAGGCCGCGCGCCGTGGCCGCCGCGAGGTCGAGGCGCTGCGCTCCGAGACGCAGGCGTTGCGCTCGGCCGTGCCGGATTCGGCGCTGCCCGCCCTCACAGACGGACGGAACTGAGCATCGGACCGAAAAGTGGAATCCATTTTTCGGAAAAATCCGATGCGAAAACAAAGAGTGAGATCGTCACTTTGCGTCCGATAGGACGCACGGCGATCGAGGGATCGGCCCGAAAAATCGCCTGCGGTTTTCGGGAAAAGCCGAGGCGGCAGGCCATTTCGCAAGCGAAGCGGATACCGGTTCGCGTCCAGACAAAGCGGTAAAGCAAAGAGTTCTCGATGCGCCTTTTCGATGTGGCCGAAATCGACGCGGCCCTGAGCTATCCCGCCCTGATCGACATTCTGGACGACGCCTTCCGCAGCGAGGTCATCGCTCCCAAGCGCGGGCAATATGCGATCGAGCGGCCCGGCGAGGACGACGCCATCCTGCTGACCATGCCGGCCTGGAGCGGTCCGGCGGCTGAAAAGCCCTATATCGGCACGAAGATCCTCTCGGTCTTCTTCGGCAACGGCAAGCGCAACCTGCCGGGCGTCCTCGGGGCCTATCTGCTGATGGACGGCACGACGGGGCGCCCGCTCGCGGTGATGGACGGAAACCGGCTGACGCTCTGGCGCACTGCGGGAGCCTCCGCTTTGGCCTCGCGCTACATGTCGAATCCGGAAGCCAGCCATATGGTGATGGTCGGTGCCGGCGCGCTCGCCCCCTTCATCATCAAGGCGCATCGTTCGGTGCGGCCCCTCACCGACATCGCGGTCTGGGCGCGGCGGCCGGAGGCGGCCGAGGCCGTAGTCGCCGAACTCGCGAAGGACGGAATCGAGGCCCGCGCCACGACCGATCTCGAAGGCGAGGTCCGCACCGCCGATATCATCTCCTGCGCCACCAACGCGACCGAGCCGCTGATCCATGGCCACTGGCTCAAGCGCGAGGCTCATCTCGACCTGATCGGCGGCTTCACCATGCAGATGCGCGAGGCCGATGCCGATGCGCTGCAGCGTGCCCGCGTCGTCGTCGATTCCGCCAAGGCGATCGAGGAGGGCGGCGACGTCGCCGTCGCGATCGCCGAAGGCAGCTACAGCGCCGACAAGGTCGCCGGCACCTTGGCCGATCTCTGCCATGGGCGCGTTCAAGGCAGCGTCGCGGGCGGCGGCATCACGCTGTTCAAATCGGTCGGCGTCGCGCTCGAGGATCTGGCGGCGGCGGTGGCCGTCTGGGAGCATGGCGCCGATCGGAGTTGATCGGCGCCGTTCAAAGGCCTCAGACGTGGACGGGAGCGCCGCCGATGGCGCCGAGCAGCCACAGGATCAGCACGACGACCAGAACGAGGCCAACGACGCCGCCGAGCCCGGCCGGGCCATAGCTGCGATGGCCGTAATAGCCGCCCCCGCCAAGCAGCAGGATCAGCACCAGAACGATCAGAAGCGTGGACATGAGGTTTTCCTTGTCGTTTGCGCCCGACAGGCGCGTTCGACGGGGAAAACCCGGGTCATGACGCAACTGTTCCGTTCTATTCGGCCTTGATCCCGGCCTCCTGGATCAGGTCGCCCCATTTCTTGAGCTCGGCTTGCAGGAAGGCGGCGAGCTCGGCCGGCGTCCAGCCGCCCGGCTCGGCGGCGAGCGCGTCCATCTTGGCGCGCAGCGCGGGGTCGGCGAGGCCGGCCTTGGTATCGGCCTGGATCTTGTCGATGATCGCCTGGGGCGTCTTCGCCGGCGCGAACAGCGCGAACCAGGACGAGACGTCGAAGCCCGGCACCGTCTCGCCGATCGGCGGGTATTCCGGCGCCGTCGGGGCGCGCTTGGCGGTGGTGACGCCGAGCCCGCGAATGGCGCCGCCCTTGGCCTGCGGCAGGGCCGAGGTGATGTTGTCGAAGATCAGGTCGACGCGGCCGCCCATCAGGTCCTGGATCGCCTGGGAGGAGCCGCGATAGGGCACATGCACCATCTTCGTGCCGGTGAGCTTCTGGAACAGCTCGCCCGAGAGATGCAGCGAGGTGCCGACGCCGGAGGAGGCATAGGTCAGCTTGCCGGGATTGGCCTTGGCATAGGCGACGAGCTCGGCGACGTTCTTGACCGGCAAGTCGTTGCGCACCACGAGCAGGTTTGGCACCAGCGCCACCATGGTGATCGGCGCGAGATCCCTGACCGGGTCGTAGTTGACCTTGGCATAGAGGTAGCGGTTCGTGGCGAGCCCGACCGAGGCGATCAGCAGCGTGTCGCCGTTCGGCTCGGCCTTGGCGACGGCCTCGATCCCGATATTGCTGCCGGCGCCGGGACGGTTCTCGACGACGACCACATTGCCCCAGCTCTGGCTGAGCTTGTCGGCCGCGAGCCGCCCGAGCACGTCGGTCGCCCCGCCGGGCGTGAAGGGCACGACAAGTTTGACCTGCCGCCCTTGCGGCCAGGGTTGCTGGGCAAGCCCGGCGCCGGACGCCAGCAATGCGGCGCCGGTGCCGGCCAGCAGGGCGCGGCGGTCTATGAGCTCTGGCATGGGGGTCCTCCGGTTGCGGCTGGCGGTTGTCCCGCCTTTTGCCACTAGGCTGCCTGCCGCATCCGCTCTTGTCCATCCGGCGGCTTGACCGCCAGGGGCAGTGCCGCTGATTCTGTGCCGATGCGTCACGCCAAACGAATCGCCGCCCTCCTCACCGTCATGGCGGGCCTCGTGCCCTTCGCGGCCAGGGCCCAGTCCACCGCCGATCAGGAGGCGAAGACGCGCGCGGCCAACATCGCCGCCTGGCCGGATGCCGCCCGTTCGCTCTTCGGCCAGAAGGCGACCCCGGCGCATCTGCCGCCGCGCGCCATCGGCTCCTATGCCCGTGGCTGCCTTGCCGGTGGCGCCGCGCTGCCTCTCGACGGGCCGAGCTGGCAGGTGATGCGGCTCAACCGCAACCGCAACTGGGGGCATCCCGCCCTGATCGACTATCTCGAGAAGCTCGCCCGCGACGTGCCGCGCATCACCGGCTGGTCCGGGCTTCTGGTCGGCGACATGTCGCAGCCGCGCGGCGGGCCGATGCTGACCGGCCATGCCTCGCACCAGATCGGCCTCGATGCCGATATCTGGCTGACGCCGATGCCGAAGAGCAGGCTCGACGGGGAGCAGCGCGAGAACATGCCGGCGGTCAACATGGCCCGGGCCGATTGGCGCGATGTCGATCCGCATGCCTGGACGCCCGCCCATACCCGCCTGATCAAGGCGGTGGCCTCGGAGCCGCGGGTGGAGCGCGTCTTCGTCAATCCGGCCCTGAAGGTGGCTCTTTGCCGCGAGGCGGGCGCCGACAAAAGCTGGCTCGACAAGGTCCGGCCGATCTGGGGCCACAACTATCATTTCCATATCCGGCTGGCCTGTCCGGCCGGCATGGCGAGCTGTGTGCCGCAGGAGCCGCCGAATTTCGGCGATGGCTGTGGCGCCGAGCTCACCGGCTGGGTCGAACGCCAGCGCGAGGCGATCTTCAATCCGCCGAAGCCAAAGCCTGGCCCGAAGCCGAAACCCAAGCCGCCGATGTCGCTCGATGCCCTGCCGCCGGAATGCCGCCAGGTTCTGGCGGCGCCCTGAATTCGCGTTCCCCGAGGAACGACGGGTCATCCCGGACGCAGCGAAGCGAAGATCCGGGAGCCATGCCAGAACTTTTCCGGTAGGCGCTCCTGCATAGATCCCGGGTCAAGCCCGGGATGACCGCGCATTTCCGCGGAAACTCGACATTCTTTCCTAGGTCAGCGCCGCGTCGTGCGCCCTGAGCTGTAGGCGAAGGGGTCGTGCTCCGGCGTGATCGGCTGCGCCTCCTCCGAACCCTGCTGGTCGACGACGCCGGAACCTCCGCCATCGCCGAGCACGACCTCCTCCGACGGCTCGACCGCGCCGGGCAGGGTGAGCGGCCCGCGCGCCTCGCTGGGCAAAGGCTGCGGCCGGTACGGCGCACGGCCGCCCTGCTGCCGGCGTGCGTCGTAGTCCTGGAGGAACCGCATCTGGGCGTCGAGGCTGTGGTCCTGGCCCTGGCCGTTATTGGCGACCGGATAGCCGCCCTGCACGGCGCCGGGCGGGCGCGGGCCATCGTTCGGGCGGCGCAGCGCCGGCCCGCCGGCATAGGCGGTGGCGGCGGGAGCGCCGTCCCGCTGGGTCGCCGGTGCGCTTTGCGCCGAGGAATAGGTCCGGGCCGGATCCGGCGGCGGCAGGTTGTAGTTCGGCGTGTATTTGATGATCGGCTTGCAGATGTGCCGGCCCTTGGAATGGCGGGCGAGGTCGATATGGATGTGGTCGTAATGCATCGGATCGGCGCCCGGCCCGAGGACCGTGCCGAAATAGGTGCAGGCGCCGACGAAGACCTCGCGCAGGAAGTTCTGTTCCTCCGGCGAGCCGCGCCAGCCTTCCTTGACCGTGACGACGCGGTTGTCGTTCAGCCGGAAGGAGAACACGTCGACGGCGTTGCCATAGGCATGCTCCGAAGTGGCCGTCGTATAGGTGCCGTTGTTCATGGAGCGGCAGGAATAGGAACCGGCGCGGATCTCGATCACCTGCGCGCCGAAGATGTTCATCGCGGCTGGCTGCACGACCTCGGCGAACCACTGGTCGGTCGTTGCCACGACCGGGCAGGCGAGCAGGGCCGGGCTCTTCAGGGCGACGCTGCCATTCTGCAGGGCGGTGACCTTGAGCGGCTGCTGCATGCCGCAGACGCCCGGCCCGTCGATCGCCTTGCCGCGCAGGCTGACATAGCTCGAGAGCTGCACCTGGCCGGAGCTCATGCAGGTGGCTTCCGCCTGATCGCGCCAGGGAGCGCGCTGCGGTTTCTGGAACTTGCCGCAGCCGGCCAGCCCGGCGGCGCCGGCCAGACCAACTGCGATGAGGGCGAGTTTTACGCGTCGCATGACCATTCAAATGCGAAGCGTTTGGTGAATGGTTTCTCAACCGACTGCGCCCCGGCCGCCACAGCCGGATTAACTTTGGCGGAGTGGTGAATGCCGACTTAATCCGGCGTTTCCCGCGTTAACGGATGCCGATTGCGCTGCCGCCGGCCCGGTGCGCCGTTCAGTCCGAGGTCAATGCGGAAGAGTCCGGAGAAGAGTGCTGCAACGACTTGGGAAGCCTCTCCGGGCGCCGGTTGCGCGACTGCCGGCATCAGAAATATCCCCAAATCTATTCAAGGATTTAACGCAAGTTTAAGCATGATCTAGCCTTCGCCACCATGCCGCCACGGTGCCGCCCCCTTGCGGCCGCTGCCAGTTCTGGTAGCTTCTGCGACAGGTCAATGACACAGGAGGGTGTGATGACTGTCACGCTGCGTCTCGACCGGTTGATCATGGGTGCGGCCTTCGTTTTCATGATGGCAATCGTTCTGGGAGCGTTCTGACACAAGGGTCAGTCTCGAAGTCGCTAGGACCACAAGAGCCATAAACGATGACGCCGCCGGGAGATGTCCCGGCGGCGTTTCTGTTTCGCAAGATCGCTCGTCTGAAAGATCGCTCCTGCGCAGGATCGCTGGCACGAAAGGCTCAGCTTTCGGGACAGGGTGTTTCCGTCACTTGCCAGGACATCAGGTTGGTCACGCGGCTGCAGGCCGCGATGCGCGGGCCCTGCGAGGTGCGGATGCAGGAGGACGAGCCCTCCGCGATCTTGCGGCCGTTGTTCCAGCAGAAGCAGAGCGGCTCGGGTGCCTGGGCGAGGCGCGGGCCGTCGAGTGGAATGGCCGGTTCTCCCGCGGCGGCGGCTTCGGTGATCAGCAGCAAAACGGCCAGCGCCAGGAGCCAGCTCAACAGGCGATGTCGGTGAGGCCTCGGTTCATGTCCGAACATGGCGCTCTTCCCTTCGTCCGCGGAGAGGACGATGCGACACCTTACCACAGGTCAGCGATCACGACGAATGATTATGCACCGATTTGAAATAGTGAGATCTTTCAGCCGGTTAACAAGCATCCATCTTGCGGCGCGCGCGTTCCTCTCCCATATTGAGCGCCGTCGAGCCCATGGAGGCTCCGGGAGGAACAATGTCTTTGATCTCGCTCGCCCGTCGCGGACGTGCCGTCGCCCTGGTTGTTGGAGCCCTGATGTTGGTGCCGCTGGTTGCCGAGGCGCGCCCCGGTGGCGGCCGCAGCTCGGGCAGCCGCGGGATGTTCTCGAACAGCGCCCCGGCCCCGACCAATACGATTCCCGGCGGCGCGCAGTCCTTCCAGCGCAGCGCGGCGCCTTCGCCGTCCGTCGCCAACCCCGGCATGGGCGCCGGCGCTGCTGCCGCGCAGGCGGCCCGTCCGTCCTTCGCCCGCAACATGATGATGGGCATCGGCGCCGGCCTGCTCGGCGCCGGCCTGTTCGGGATGCTCAGCGGCTCGGGCTTCTTCGGCGGTCTGGCCTCGCTTGCGGGCATCCTCGGTTTCTTGCTGCAGATCGGCCTGATCGCCGGCATCATCATGCTGGCCATCCGCTTCTTCCGCCGCCGGTCGGAGCCGCAGCTCGCCGGCGCTGGCGCGCCCTATGGCCGCGAGGCCTATGGCGCGCAGCCCGACGCGGCCCAGCCCGCGGCCGCCCGCATGGGCGGTTTCGGCGGTGGCGCGGCCCAGCCGGCGACCACGCCGATCCAGCTTGAGGGTGCCGATTTCAGCGCCTTCGAGCGCCTGCTCGGTGAGGTCAACGCCGCCTATTCGAACGAGGACGAGGCCGGCCTGCGCCAGCGCGTCACCCCGGAGATGTTCGGCTATTTCGACGAGGATCTGACCGAGAACGTCCGCCGCGGCGTGGTCGACCGGGTCTCCGACGTCAAGCTGCTGCAGGGTGACCTGTCCGAGGCCTGGCGCGAGGGCAGCACCGACTACGCCACGGTCTCGATGCGCTTCAGCCTGGTCAACGCGCTTTATGATCGCAAGAGCGGCCGCGTCGTCGACGGCAACGCGACCGCGCCGCAGGAGGTCAAGGAGTTCTGGACCTTCCTGCGCGAGCGTGGTGGTGAGTGGAAGCTCTCCGCGATCCAGCAGGCGGCCTGAACCTCCACGATCTTGCAACAAAATCGCATCACGGCCGGGGCAACCCGGCCGTTTTCGCATGCGTCCGGCCATGCGCGGTTTCGGGTGTCGCGCCGCGACGAACCGGCTTATAGCGATAATCGTCCCGCCTTGGTCGTCTTGCGTTAGTCGTCCTGCCTTGCCGCTTCCGTCCGGAAGCCCTTTCGGAGCCTGCCCCATGAGTGACATGCGTCTCGTCGTCGTCGGCGCCGCCGGGCGCATGGGGCGCATGCTGATCAAGGCCATCGATCAGGCTGAGGGATGCCGCCTGGTCGCTGCCGTCGAACGTCTGGGCTCGCCGGCCCTGGGCGCCGATGCCGGTCCGCTCGCCGGATTGCCGCCGCTGGGCGTGACCGTGACGGGCGATCCCGCTGCCGCTTTCGCGCAGGGCGATGCCGTGTTCGATTTCACCTCGCCGGAGGCGACCGTCGCCTTCGCGCGCCTCGCGGCCGATGCCGGCATCCTGCATGTCGTTGGTACGACCGGGCTGGAACCTGCGCATCTCGCGGCGTTGGCGGAGACGGCGCGGCGCATCCCGATTATCCGGTCCGGCAATATGAGTCTCGGCGTCAATCTGCTGGCGGCGCTGGTCCGGAAGGTCGCGGCGACGCTTGGCACCGATTGGGACATCGAGATCGTCGAGATGCACCATCGCATGAAGGTCGATGCGCCCTCCGGCACGGCCGTGCTGCTGGGCGAGGCGGCCGCTGCCGGCCGCGCCGTCGACCTCGCCGAGCAGCGTGTCGCAGCCCGCGATGGCATCACCGGCGCCCGCGACCCTGGCACGATCGGCTTTGCCGCGCTGCGCGGCGGCACCGTTGTCGGCGATCACAAGGTCATCTTCGCCGGAGCGGGCGAACGGCTGGAACTCGCCCATGTCGCGGAGGATCGCAGCCTCTTTGCCCAGGGCGCGATCAGGGCGGCGCTCTGGGGCCGGGGCAGGGCGCCCGGCCTCTATTCCATGGCCGATGTCCTCGGTCTCGATACGCTGTAGCTCGTGACCCGGAGCTGGCCATGACGCGGATCGCCGTCGCCCCGGGCGTCGTCCACTGGCCGGGCCGGCTCTCGGCCGGGGAGCAGGGCGCTCTGCTGGCCGAATTGCGTGCGGTGGTCAGGCAGGCGCCCCTCTTCCAGCCGCGCATGCCGAAGACCGGCAAGCCGTTTTCGGTCAGGATGACGAATTGTGGCCCGCTCGGCTGGGTTTCCGACGAGAGCGGCTATCGCTACCAGCCGCTCCATCCCGAGACGAAGGAGCCTTGGCCGCTGCTGCCGGCACCGCTGCTGGCGCTGTGGGAGGAGCTTTCCGGCTATCCCCATCCGCCCGAGGCCTGCCTTGTCAACTATTATGCGGCCGGCGCGAAGATGGGGCTGCATCAGGATCGCGACGAGCAGGATTTCGACGCGCCGGTGCTCTCGATCTCGCTCGGCGATGCCGCGCTCTTCCGCATCGGCGGGACGACGCGTGGCGGCAAGACGGCTTCCCTCAAGCTCGCCTCCGGCGATGTGCTGGTTTTCGGCGGCGCGGCGCGGCTCGCCTATCACGGCATCGACCGCGTCCTTTCGGGCTCCTCGACCTTGCTGGCCGAGGGAGGGCGCCTCAACCTGACGCTGCGGCGCGTGACGAAGCCGGATTGAAGATGATCGGACCCCGTCCTTCGAGACGCCGCTTCGCGGCTTCTCGGGGAGAGGACTGCCCATCGCAAACGGGATTTATTCGCCCGTGCCGCCCGGCAGCTTCGGGAAGGACCAGCCGAGCAGCAGCGAGCCGGCCCTGAGCCCGAAGCCCATCGTCAGCCCGCCGAGAGCCACGGCATAGGCGGGCAGGCCAAGGCCATGGAGCAAGGCGGTCACCGCCGCACCGGCCGTTGCGGCGGTGACATAGAATTCCCGGCTCCACAGCACCATCGGCCTATCGCCGGCGAGGATGTCGCGCAGGATGCCGCCGAAGGTGGCGGTCATGGCACCGAGCGCGATGGCGGACAGGACCGGCGCGCCGGATTCGAGCCCGATCAGGGTCCCGCTGACGGCGAACATCGAGAGGCCGGCGGCGTCGCTCCAGAGCAGCAGCTTGCGCCCGCTCCAGCCCTCGAGAATGCCGGGGCGCAGATAGGCCAGCGCCCAGGCGCCGATCGCCACCACGGTGCAGATGATCACGCTGGTCGGATCGTGCACCCAGCGCGCGCTATGGCCGAGCAGCAGCTCCCGCAGCGTGCCGCCGCCGACGCCGGTGACGGTCGCGAGCAGGATGAAGCCCAGGGGGTCCATGCCCTTGCGGGCTGCGACGAGGGCTCCGGTCAGCGCGAAGATGGCGACGCCGGCGCCCTCGAACATCGATCAGTGACTCGTGGGCTTGTCGCCGCCCTGCTCGGCCTTGGGGCCGCCGGCCGAGATGCCGACGAGGGCAGGGCGCAGCACGCGCTCGCCGATCTTGTAGCCGACCTGGACCACCTTGGAGACCATGCCCTTGGGCGTGGCCGGATCGGGCGCCTCGAACATCGCCTGGTGCAAATGCGGGTCGAACTTCTCGCCCAGCGGGTCGATCTTGCGCACGCCGTGGCGCTCCAGCGTCTTCAGCAGCTCGCGCTCGGTCAGCTCGACGCCGTCATAGAGTGCCTTGAGCGTGGCGTCGGCGGCGTCGCGCGCAGCGTCCGGCACGCTCTCGAGCGCCCGGCGCAGATTGTCCGAGGAGCCGAGCATGTCGCGGGCGAAGCTCGTCGCCGCATAGGCCTTCGCATCGGCGATCTCGCGCTCGGTGCGACGGCGCAGGTTCTCCATCTCGGCGAGCGTGCGCAGCAGCTTGTCCTTGAGGTCGTCGCGCTCGTTCTGGAGCGCCGCGATCTGGGCCTCAATGCCCCCTTCGGTGGCCTGAGCCTGCTCGGGAGCGTCGGTCGCGGCTTCGAGGTTCGGGTCTTCCGTCGCAGGGTTGCGCGTCATTGCCTGTTCCAATTCCCATCCATCAATCTGGCTGGCCGTGCCGCCCGTCGCCGGGCCTGGCGGGTTTCCCCGGAAACGCGGCCGCGTTCGAGGCCGATATCGGGCTTATGGCGGCCCAAATCAAGCGCGCGCCGGGACTTTCGTCCTGGCTGACGCCGCCTTGCCCCCCTCGAACTCGAACACCTCCAGCAAGGTCTTGCGGATCGCGAGCTGGCGCGCGGTCGAGACGATCTTCGCATTGGTCAGGTCGGTGACGTAGAAAACGTCGACCGCCTTCTCGCCGAAGGTCGCGATATGGGCGGAGGCGATGTTGAGGTTGAGCTTCCCGATCGCGGTGGTGAGGTCGTAGAGCAGACCCGGCCGGTCGAGCCCGGAGACCTCCAGCACCGTGTGGCGGCTGGACAGCACGTTGTCGATGACGATCTCCGGCGCGAGCTGGAAGGTCTGGCCCCGCGGCGGCGGCGCGCGGCGCTGCGCGACGAGATCGGCGATCTTGATCTCGCCCTTCAAGGCCCGTTCGATCGCCGCCGCGATCCGCCCGGCCCGGCGCAACTCGTCGTCGTCGCGGTCGAAGGCGCGCGAGACGGAGATGGTGTCGAGCGCGAGCCCGTCCGTGGTGGTGAAGATCTGCGCATCGACGATGTTGCCGCCGGCCGCAGCGCAGGCGCCGGTGACGATGGCCAGCAGGCGCGGATGGTCGGGCGCGAGCACGGTGAGCTCGGTCACGCCGCGGAACTGGTCGGTCTCGACCACGGTCGCGGTGGTGCGGCCGGCCTTCTCCGCCTCGCTCAGGAAGCGTGCGTGCTTCTCCTGGTCGGCGAGATCGACCTTGATCCAGTAGGGCGGGTAGTGGCGCGCGATATAGGCCTCGCGCTCCTCCTCGCTCCAGTCGGAGAGCCGCTGGCGCAACTCGTCCTGCTTGCGGCCGACACGGGCCTTGCGCTCGACCGCCGAATGCCCGCCGGTCAGGACGAGCTCGGTCTCGTAATAGAGCGTGCGCAGGAGCTGGCCCTTCCAGCCGTTCCAGACGCCGGGACCGACCGCCTTGATGTCGGCAACGGTAAGGATCAGCAGGAGCTTCAATCGCTCCAGCGTCTGCACCGTGGCCGCGAAGCTCTCGATCGTTTTTGGGTCGCCGAGGTCGCGGCTCTGCGCCACCGTCGACATGTCGAGATGGTGCTCGACCAGCCAGGCGACGGTCTCGGTCTGGCCCGGCGTCAGCCCGAGGCGCGGGCCGAGCTTGCGGGCGATGCGCGCGCCGGCGAGCGAATGGTCCTCCGGCCGGCCCTTGGCGATGTCGTGCAGGAACAGGGCGACATAGAGCGCCCGCCGGTTGGCGACCGTCGGCATGATCTCGTTCGCGAGCGGGTGCTCGGCCTCGAGCGTGCCGGAATCGATCTCGGCCAGCACGCCGATGGCGCGGATCAGGTGCTCGTCCACCGTGTAGTGGTGGTACATGTTGAACTGCATCATCGCCACCACCCGGCCGAAATCCGGGACGAAGCGGCCGAGCAGCCCGGACTCGTTCATGCGCCGCAGCACCACCTCCGGCGAGCGCCGCGCGGTGAGGATTTCCAGGAAGATGCGGTTGGCCTCGGGGTCGTGGCGCAGCCCGGAGGTGATCAGCCTGAGCGACTGTGTCACCAGCCGGCTCGTATCGGGATGGATGGCGAGGTCCTCGCGGCTGGCGATCTGGTAGAGCCGGAGCAGGTTGACCGGGTCGCGCTCGAAGGCGCTGTCGTCGATGACGGCGAGGCGCTGGCCCTTCAGGGTGAAATCGGTGTGGCCGAGCGCGCGTACGCGCTTGCGCTTGGTGAAGGAGCCGAGCAGGCGCGAGAGCGTCGCGCGCGGCTTCTGCTGGCGCGCCTCCAGCGCCGCGCAGACGATGGCGGTGAGGTCGCCGACATCCTTGGCGACGAGGAAATAGGCCTTCATGAAGCGCTCGACCGGTGCCTGGCCGCTGCGGCCGGCATAGCCGATGGCCGCCGCCACCTGCCGCTGCAGGTCGAAGGAGAGCCGCTCCTCCGCCCGTCCGGTGATGAAGTGCAGCCAGCAGCGCACGCGCCAGAGGAACTCCTCCGAGCGCTCGAACATCTGCAATTCCTGTGTGTCGAACAGGCCAGCCGCGACGAGCTCGCGCACATCCTTCACCCGGTAGGCGTATTTCGCGATCCAGAACAGCGTGTTGAGATCGCGCAAGCCGCCCTTGCCATCCTTGACGTTGGGCTCGACCAGATAGCGCGAGGTGCCGGCGCGCTGCACCCGCGTCTCGCGCTCGGCGAGCTTCGCCTCGGTGAAGGCCGCGGCCGTGCCCTCGACCACCTCGGCGTCGAAGCGCCGGACCATCTCGTCGAACAGCACCCTGTCGCCGCTGAGGAAGCGCGCTTCCAGCAGCGCCGTGCGGATGGTCATGTCGGCACGCGCTTCGCGGATGCAGTCATCGACCGAGCGGACCGAATGGCCGGTCTTCAGCTTCAGGTCCCAGAGCGGGTAGAGCATGGACTCGACCACACTCTCGCCCCAGGCGGTCTGCTTGTGCGGGAACAGGAAGAGCAGGTCGACATCCGAGCCCGGCGCCAGCGTGCCGCGGCCATAGCCGCCGACGGCGGCGACCGCGATGCGCTCGGATTGCGAGGGGTTGTCGGCCGGATAGAAATAGCCTGTCGCAGCCTTGTGCAGGGCGATGACGACCGCATCCATCACCGCGGACAGCCGGTGCGCGCAGGCGAGCCCGCTGCGCGGCCCTTCGAGAATGGCGCGGGCCGAGGCGTGGCCGTCGTCGAGGAGCTGGCGCAGCGCGCCGACGAGGAGCTGACGCTTCTCGGCCTTGTCGCGCCGACGTGCCGAAGCCAGCAGGCGGGTGACGCCGGCCTCGGGATCCTGCAGCATCTCGGGAAGCGGAAGGGCGGGCTTGTCGTGGGCGGCTGACACGGCAGCAGGGTCTCGCTGTGAAGCCTGTTCCTATCATGACGGCGCGCCGCGCAGGAACGCTTAAAATATACGTGGATTTCCGTGAATTTTGCGGAAGACCATGCAGGTTTGTGTTGTTTGACATACAGAACGATTGGACCTAAGAAAAGGATACGCGCCGATTTGAGCCATCAGCTTGCGGGCGCGAAACAAGTGCAGCTAAAGCGTTGGGAGGGGCGATGAGCGCCCGATCCCTCGCATCGTCGACAAAAGAGGGATCATCCGATGACCAGCATCACCCGCCGTCTTGCGCTCGCGGCCCTGGCGGTCGCCGCGCTCGCCACCCCCGCCTTGGCCCAGCCCAAGGAGATCCGCCTGGATTACGCGACCTATAATCCCGTGAGCCTCGTGCTCAAGGAGCGTGGGACGCTGGAAAAGGCGCTGGAGGCCGACGGCATCAAGGTCCGCTGGGTCTTCTCGGCCGGCTCCAACAAGGCGCTCGAATTCCTCAATGCCGGCTCGATCGATTTCGGCTCGACCGCCGGCGCCGCCGCGCTGATCGGCAAGATCAACGGCAACCCGATCAAGTCGATCTATGTCTATTCACGGCCCGAATGGACCGCCCTCGTCACCGGCGCCAAGAGCGAGATCACCAAGGTCGCCGACCTCAAGGGCAAGCGCGTCGCGGTCACGCGCGGCACCGATCCTCACATCTTCCTTGTCCGGGCGCTGGCCGATGCCAAGCTGACCGAGAAGGACGTCAAGCTCGTGCTGCTCCAGCACGCCGATGGCCGCCTCGCGCTGGAGCGCGGCGATGTCGATGCCTGGGCCGGGCTCGACCCGCTGATGGCGGCGGCCGAGGTCGAGAGTGGCGCCAAGCTGTTCTACCGCAAGCCCGAGGACAACACCTGGGGCATCCTCAATACCCGCGAGGCCTTCGCTGCGGAGAACCCGGCGCTCGTGCGCAAGGTCATCGCCGCCTATGAGGAGGCGCGCCGCTACGCGCTTGCCAACCCCGTCGAGCTCAAGAAGATCCTGGTCGATTACACCAAGCTCTCTGAGCCGGTGATCGAGCGCCAGCTCACCCGCACGGATCTCACCCATTCCGCCATCGGGCAGGCGCAGATCGACAGCATCACCGCCGCCGGCATCGCGCTGAAGGACGCCGGCGTGCTGCCGGCCGCGACTGATGTGAAGGCGGCGGTCGACTCCTTGATCGATCGCGGCTTCCTCGCGACCAATTGAGGCTCGGCCCGACCCGATGAGCGCGGTGGAGGCCGAAGCGGCGGAGACGGTCCGGCAGGAGCGGCAGGGTGACCCGAAGCCGCGCCGTCCCAGCCTCGCCCTTCTCGGCTTCGTGCTGCCGGTGCTGCTGGCCCTGCTCTGGGAAGGGTTGGTGGCGGCCGGCATCGCCAATGGGCGGCTGATGCCTCCACCCAGCGTCATCGGCCGCACGCTCCGGGATCTGGCCGCCTCCGGCGAGCTCCTGACCCATGCGACGGCAACACTCTCGCGCGTCGCGGCGGGTTTCGGGCTCGGGGCGCTGGCGGGCACGGTCCTGGGCGCGCTGACCGGCGCCCTGCCGGTTGCGCGCCGCCTGCTCGATCCGACCTTGCAGGCGCTGCGGGCCATCCCCTCCATCGCCTGGGTGCCGCTCTTCATCCTCTGGCTCGGCATCTTCGAGGCCTCGAAGGTCGCGCTGATCGCGGTCGGCGTCTTTTTCCCGGTCTATCTCGGCGTCGCCGCCGCGATCCAGGGCATCGACCGCAAGATCGTCGAGGTCGGCCGGGTCTTCCGCCTTTCGCGGCTCGCCATGGTCAGGCGCGTCCTGCTGCCGGCGATCCTGCCGGACTGGATCACTGCGCTGCGCTCCGGCCTCGGCCTCGGCTTCATGTTCGTGGTCGCGGCCGAGATCATGGGGGCGAGCGAGGGGCTGGGCTATCTGCTCGTGGACGGCCAGCAGCTCGGTCGCCCCGACACCATCATCGCGGCCATCATCAGCTTCGCCGTGCTCGGCAAGCTGGCTGACGGCCTCCTCGTCGCCATCACGCGGCCCTTCCTCGCCTGGCAGGATACGGCGCGCGACAAGCTCTGAAGGCTTAACCCCGTGCTGAGTTTCGACCGGCTGTCCAAAACCTATGCCGACGGCACCCATGCCCTCTCGGCGATTGACCTCGAGGTCGGGCGCGGCGAGATCGTCGCTTTGCTCGGTGGCTCGGGCTGCGGCAAGACGACCTTGCTCAGGCTCGTCGCGGGGCTCGACACGCCGAGCGCCGGAGCGATCCGGCTCAATGGCGAGACCGTCGCCGAGCCCCGCGCCGATGTCGGCGTCATCTTCCAGGAGCCGCGGCTCTTCCCCTGGCTCAGCGTCGCGGAGAATGTCGGCTTCGGCCTGTCGCATCTCTCCGCCTTCGAGCGGGAAGGGCTGGTGACCAATGCGCTGGTCCGTGTCGGCCTCGCCGGCCATGAGAAGCGTTGGCCGCGCGAGCTCTCCGGCGGCCAGCAGCAGCGCGTCGCCATCGCCCGCGCCCTCGTCACGCGGCCGAAGCTGCTGCTGATGGACGAGCCCTTCTCGGCCCTCGACGCGACGACGCGGGCAAGCCTGCACGGGCATCTGCTGGCACTCTGGCAGGAGAGCCGGCCGACCGTCCTGATGGTCACGCATGATGTCGAGGAGGCGGTGACGCTCGCCGACCGCATCGTGGTGATGCAGCCGCATCCCGGCCGGCTCTTCGACGAGCTCGACAACCCACTCGCCCGGCCGCGTGACCGGCTCTCTCCGGCCTTCGAGGCGACGAAGCGGGAGGCGTTGCGCGCGCTCGACCGCTCGCTGCGCCACGAGGCGCCGCATCAGGAGAAGGCCGCCGAGACCGCCGGCATGTGGTGGTAGCTCGGCTGCGGCGCGCTGCCATCTCTGGCATTGGCCGCGGCTTCGTCCTATCAGCCGCATGACGCGATTTCACAGTCTGAACGAGAGGGTCGGTTCCATGGACGTCACCGCGCTGCGCGCCTTGCAGGCTCCCCTCAAGGACGAATACCGGAGCAACCCCGAGGCGGCGATCGTCACGCTCAAGGCCCATGGCGAGCTCGACGACCAGCACATTGCGTGCAAGGTCGAGACTGGCCGCGCCATCGCGCTGGCCGGCCTGCATCCCGCGACCGGCGGCTCGGGTGCCGAGCTCTGCTCCGGCGACATGCTGCTCGAGGCGCTGGTCGCCTGCGCCGGCGTGACGTTGAAGGCCGTCGCGACGGCGCTCGAGATCGAGTTGAAGAAAGGCGTGGTGCGGGCCGAGGGCGATCTCGACTTCCGCGGCACGCTCGGCGTCGTCAAGGATGCGCCTGTCGGCTTCAAGGCGATCCGCCTCTCCTTCGAGGTCGAGACCGACGCGCCGCAGGAGAAGCTCGACACGCTGCTGAAGCTCACCGAGCGCTACTGCGTCGTCTTCCAGACGCTCAACGTGAAGCCGGAATTGTCGGCGGTGCTGGACCGAAAAGCCTCCTGAGCCACCGTCTGGAGCGCTTTCGGGCGCGCCAGGTCTCGGTCGGGCAGGCCATTGACGCATAAAGAAAACGGCGCCTTTCGGCGCCGTTTGTGTTTGTGACGGAGCGCCTTGAAGGCCGGGCTCCCTCAGAACTCTTCCCATCCGGTGTCGATGGCGCGTCCATTGGCGACCTTGCGGGGGGCGGGAGCGGTCCGGGACTGGACGAAGGCGGCTTCGGCGAGCTGGCGCAGCCGCGCCGGCTCGGGCGCGGTGGTGGCGGCAGCCGGGGCCGGCCGGGCCGGGACGGCAGGGGCCGCCTTGGCCGGGCGGGCGGGCGCCGCCGCATGGGCTTGCGGAGAGGCGGACTGCCCAGCCGCCTCGCGGCCGGTGCGGAAGGTCGCGACGAGGTCGTTGAGCTGGCCGATCCGGCCCGAGAGCGAGCCGGCCGAGGCCGCGCTCTGCTCGGCCAGCGCCGCATTCGCCTGCGTCATCTCGTCGAGATGCGCGACCGCCTGGCTCATCTCGTCGATGCCATTGGCCTGCTCGCCCGACGCCGCCGAGATGTCGGCGATGGTGGCGGCGACCTTGCGCGAGGCTTCGAGGATGCGCGCCAGCTGGTCGCCGGCCTGGCGCACCAGCTTCACCCCGGCGCCGACCTCGTCATTGGAGGAGGAGATCAGCCCGGAGATGTCCTTGGCCGCCTCGCCCGAGCGCTGCGCCAGGGTGCGCACCTCGGAGGCGACGACGGCAAAACCCTTGCCGGCCTCGCCGGCACGCGCCGCCTCGACCGCGGCGTTGAGGGCCAGCAGATTGGTCTGGAAGGCGATGTCGTCGATGACGCGGATGATGTCGGAGATCTTCTGCGAGGCGCTCTCGATGCGGGCCATGGCCTCGACCGCCTGGCCGGCGATGGCGCCGCCGGACTGGGCCGCCTGCATGGCCTCGTCGGCGATGCGGGCGGCATCCTTCGAGGCCTGGGCCGAGGCCTTGACGGACGCGGCGAGCTCCTCGGTCGTCGCGGCGGTCTCTTCCAGCGAGGAGGCCTGCTCCTCGGTGCGCTTGGAGAGATCGTCGGCGCCCATGTTGATCTCGCGGGCGGCGAGCCCGACATCGGCCGAGGTCGTCTGGATCGTCGCGACCGTGGCCGAGAGGCGCTCGACCGTCTCGTTGATCGCGCCCTGCAGATCGGCGAAGCGGCCGCGATAGCCGCCCTCGACCTGCCGCGTCAGGTCGCCGCCGGCCACCGCCTGCAGAACCCCAGCGAACTCCGTCGTCGCCCCGTCAACCACGCTGTTGATCTCGTTGATGCCGGCGACCAGCCGCTGCATCTGCTCGTCGGCATCGTCGATCTGGAGGCGGGCCGAGAAATCGCCGGCTGCGGCGGCCGCGACCACCTCGCCGACATCCGACACCACAGCCTCCATCGACTGCGCCCGCGCCAGCCGCGCCGCCGCCGCGGCGCGTTCCTGCTCTTCCAGGGCACGGACCCTTGCCGCGTTCTCCTGGAAGATCTGCAGGGCGCCGGCCATCTCGCCGATCTCGTCGCGCCTACCGACGCTCGGCACGGTGACGTCCTGCTCGCCATCCGCCAGGCGTTTCATCGCGGCGGTCATGCCGCCGAGCGGCCGCACGACGCCGCTGATCACGAAGGCGAGCGCAAATGCTCCCAGGAGCAGGGCGCCGCCGGCAACGGCGAGCAGCAGATAGGCCGCGGCATGGGCCGTCGACTGGGCCTGTGCTCCCTGCTCGCGCGCCTGCTTGAGCTGCAACGCGGCCAACTCGCCGAGCTTTTTCGTGATCGGGTCCATCGCCTTGTAGAGTTCGTCCGAAGAGAACAGGCGAAGAGCGCTGTCGTCACGATCCTTCAGGATGGCGATGACCTTGGCGATGGCGACATCGCCGGTCTTCATCAGCGCCGCGGCCTGATCCGCAAGCTGCCTCTCATCGGACTCGGTGATGCTGGGCAGATAGGCCTTCCAGCTCTTGTCGATGGTCCCGACCGCGTCCTGGACGCTCTTGAGCGCATTGGTCCAGGTGACCTGGTTGCTCTGCGCCTTCCAGATCGTGTCGACGACGTTGACGGCATACATGTCGCTGACGGAACGCAACTGTTCCATCGGCATGACATTGTTCTGGACGACGTTGTCGACACGCTCCGTCACGGATCGCAAGGCCAGATAGCCGCAGGCGCCGATGGCGAGGACGCACAGGGCCAGGGCGACCAGCGCGGCCGCCAGCTTTGTCTTGATGCTCATTGTCATGACGGACCTTCTGGGAAGACGTCGCTCATTCAATGGAGTGCCGATGATGGAAGGTCCGCAAAGATGCCTATGGTCCAGGCATGGATCGGCGATACCCCGGTCGCGTCATGGCGCTCGACTGTATTGAGAGTTCTCGGTGCCCCAGATCTTTCAGATAAAGTTTAAGGCTGTTCTAATGTCCCCTTCGGAAAAGTGACGACGTTTACTTGCAAATACGCGTATTCACGTTGGGAATGAGCGTTCAGGTTGTGTAGGCGGGCCTCTGTCTCGCCTTCGGCGGACATCCGGGGCAGGCGGCGCGTTGACTTTGGGGTCCTTTAGCGTCGTCGGCCGGATCCGCCCTGCCAGGCAAGGAGCGCGCTACTCCGCGGCCCGCTTCAGTTCGAGCCCCTTGGCGAAGGGCAGCTTCGGCTCGCTCTTCTCGTCGTCGAAATCGAGCGCGCCGATCCTCTCGGCGCGGCTGGTGACCTTGCCGGCCGAGGTCTTGATCTGGCCGACATCCTCCTGCGCCTGCCGGAAATGCGTGTCGAGCTTGTCGACGCGCTCGCCGAGGCGCCTGACATCGTCGAGCAGCTTGCCGACCTCGGTCTGGATGACCTGCGCCTCCTCGCGCATCCGCGCATCGCGCACCAGCGACTGCATGAGCTGGATCGCCAGCGCCAGCAGCGAGGGCGAGACGATCATCACGCGGGCCCGGTGCGCCCGCTGCACGACATCGTCGAAATATTCGTGCAGATCGGCATAGATCGATTCCGACGGCACGAAGAGCAGCGCGATGTCCTGCGTCTCGCCGGGCAGGAAATAGCGCTCGGCGATGTCCTTCACATGCACGCCGACATCGCTGCGGACGCGCTGGCCCGCGATCTTCTTCGCATCCTCGCCACGCGCCTCGCGCAGCATCGTGAAGCTCTCCAGCGGGAACTTGGCATCGATCACGAGGCCGCGCCCGTCACCCGGCAGCGTGACGAGGCAGTCGGGCCGGCGTCCGTTCGAGAGCTGCGGCTGGAAGGCGAAGAAGGCGGCGGGCAGACCGTCGCGGATGATCGCTTCCATCCGGCCCTGGCCATAGGCGCCGCGCGCCTGCTTGTTGGAGAGCACGTCCTTCAGCGTCACCACTTCCGAGGTGAGGTCGGTCAGGTTCTTCTGCGCGCTGTCGATCACCGCCAGCCGCTCCTGCAGCTTGCCGAGGCTTTCGGTGGTCTGGCGGACGCTCTGCTCGAGTCCCTGGCCGACCTTTTGGCCGAGGCCGTCCATCCGCTCGGCCATCAACCTTGCGAGGTCGCCCTGTCGGGTCGAGAGGATCTCGGCCATCGACTGCATCCGGCCGGCGAGCTCGGCCTGCTGCCGGTTCATCTCCGCGACCTTGTCGTCCATCTCGCGGGCGCGTTCGGCGGCCATCGCAGCCTCGATCGCGCGGCTTCTGCCGCCGCGCCAGGCCGCCAAAGCCGTCATCAGCAGCAATGCGAGACTCAACCCGCCGAAGCCGAGTGCGGCCTCCGCCCAGGTCACGGGGCGTTCCAGCAAGGTGAAGGCGATCGCGTTCATGCGGGAAGCCTAGCCGATTCGGCTGGAGATGGCGAACGAAAGCGGAACGGTTTGACCGCCCGCCCACAAATGCTTATGTCCCGGGCTCAACAGCCCTTTTCTCTCGGAACCACATGTCCATTCGTCCGCTCGTCATCCTGCCCGACGCCCAGCTTCGCCTTGCCTCGAAGCCGGTCGAGGCCGTCACGCCGGAAATCAAGGCGCTGGTCGCGGACATGTTCGAGACCATGTACGACGCGCCGGGCATCGGTCTCGCCGCGATCCAGATCGGCGTGCCGTTGCGCGTCGTGACGATGGATCTGTCGAAGCCGGAGGCGAAGGAGGGCGAGGAGCCGGAACCGAGGAAGCCGCAGGTCTTCATCAACCCGGAGGTCACCTGGTTCTCGGAAGAGACCAATGTGTATGAAGAGGGCTGCCTTTCGATCCCCGAATATTACGAGGAGGTCGAGCGCCCGGCCGAGGTCAAGGTTCGCTACATGGATCTCGACGGCAAGACTCACGAGATCGCGGCGGATGGCCTTCTCGCCACCTGCCTGCAGCACGAGATCGATCATCTCAACGGTGTGCTCTTCATCGATCATCTCTCGCGGCTGAAGCGCGAGCGTGTGACCAAGAAATTCGCCAAAGCCGCCAAGCGCTCAGCGGCATAATCACTGCTGCGTCATTCCGGACGAGCCGCGAAGCGGCGCCGATCCGGAATCCATCGAAGGACTCCGGCGCGCCGGCATGGATTCCGGCTCTCCGCGGAGTTTATCCTTGGGCCGATCGAAGATCGGACCCGGGGGCTATGCCCGGAATGACGGGGAAGATTTTAAGGTAAGGTCGAGCGTATGAGCTTGCGCGTCATCTTCATGGGCACGCCCGATTTCGCCGTGCCGGTCCTGACCGAGATCGTCGGGCAGGGGCATGAGGTCGTCTCCTGCTACACCCGTGCTCCGGCCCAGGCCGGTCGTGGGCTGGAGCTGCGGCCCTCGCCGGTGCACAGGGCAGCGGAGCGCTTCGGCATTCCGGTCTTCACGCCCGCGACCCTGAAAACGGCCGAGCAGGCCGAGCTGATCGCCTCGCATGAAGCCGATGTCGCGGTCGTCGTCGCCTATGGCATGATCCTGCCCCAGGCGATCCTCGATCTGCCGGAACTGGGTTGCCTCAACCTCCATGCCTCGCTGCTGCCGCGCTGGCGCGGCGCCGCGCCGATCCAGCGCGCCATCATGGCCGGCGATGCCGAGAGCGGCGTCTGCGTGATGAAGATGGAGGCCGGGCTCGACACCGGCCCGGTCGGCATGGTCGAGACGCTCGCCATCGGCCCCGACATGACGGCCGGCGAATTGCACGATGGGCTCAGCCGCCTCGGCGCCGACTTGATGGTGCGGGCGCTCGCGGCGCTCGGGCGCGGCGGGCTGCAGTTCACGCCGCAGCCGGAGGAGGGCGTGACCTACGCCGCCAAGATCGCCAATGCCGAGGCGAGGCTGAGCTGGAGCCGGCCGGCCCGGCAGGTGCACGACCTCGTGCGCGGCCTGTCGCCCTTTCCGGGCGCCTTTGCCGAGATCGATCTCGGCAAGGGGCCGGAGCGTCTCAAGGTGCTCCGCTCGGCGCTCGCCGGCGGCGCGGCCGAGCCCGGCACGCTGCTCGACGACGAGGGCACGGTCGCCTGCGCGGAAGGGGCGGTGAAGCTCCTTCAGGTCCAGCGCGCCGGCAAGGCGCCGATGAGCGGGGCGGAATTCCTGCGCGGCGCCCGGCTCGGGGCCGGCGACAAGCTTTAAATGAGCAGGCCATTGTCCGAAAACCGCTTCGCACTGTTCGCTGACGCGGACCTCCGGTTGGGTAACCGGCTCTGATGCCGCGCTACAAGCTCGTCATCGAATATGACGGCACGCCGTTCTCGGGCTGGCAGCGCCAGGCGAGCGACCCGTCCGTGCAGCAGAGCGTCGAGGAGGCGGTGGAGGCTTTTTGCGGCCATGCCGTGCGCCTGCATTGCGCCGGGCGCACCGATGCCGGCGTCCACGCCACCCATCAGGTCGCCCATGTCGATCTCGACAAGGACTGGCGCACCGATGTCGTGCGCGACGCCACCAACGCCCGGCTGAAGGCGCGGGTGCCGGTCAGCGTGCTCAGCGCCGAGATCGTGCCGGATGATTTCGATGCCCGCATCTCGGCGAAGCGCCGCTACTACATCTATCGCATCCTCGATCGGCGGGCGCCGCCGGCGCTCGACCGTGGCCGGGTCTGGCACGTCCCGGTGAAGCTCGACCACGAGGCGATGGACCGCGCCGCCAAGGCCCTGCTCGGCAAGCACGACTTCACCACCTTCCGCGCCGCCGAATGCCAGGCCAACAGCCCGATCCGGACGCTGGACCGGCTCGACGTCCGGCGCGAGGGCAGCGAGATCGTGGTCTACGCCCATGCCCGCTCCTTCCTGCATCATCAGATCCGCTCAATCGTCGGCAGCCTGAAGATGGTCGGCGCCGGGCGCTGGCCGGAGGGGAAGATGGGTGCGGTACTGGCGGCGCGCGATCGTTCGCAATGCGCGGCGCTGGCGCCGTCCAGCGGGCTCTATCTGGCCGGTGTGGACTACTGAGGTCTTCGCCGGCAGCGCGGCCGTCAGGCTCCGGCTTGACCCGCACATCTCGTGATGTCGAGGCTCGGATCGCTCACGCGGCATGAGGCTCTCGGGTCGGGGCCGAGAACCACGTCGCGGCCTTAGATCAGGCCGAAGGCCCGGACCACCCCGTAATCCAGCACCACGCTGGCGATGACCAGCGGCAGCGCGATGCCGTTGCCGGCGCCGAAGGCGGCGCGCGCCACGCAATAGCGCAGCCTGAGCACGATCGCGGCGAAGAAGGCCGATTGCACCAGCGCGAGCGTGGCGGGCGCCCAGCCGACAGCGTAGACCGCGGCCGGCACGGCCATCAGGCTGGCGGAGACGATGCCGGCCCAGTTCCAGGCGATCACGAAGCTGGTAAAGCGCGGTGCCTGCGCCAGCTCCGGCCGGATCAGGATCAGGAAGGCCGGCACGACCAGGATGGCCAGCGACAGCGCCCCGACGACGGCAAGCGCGAGCCCGGGCGCGCCGAACAGGCCGCCGGCATTGCTGAGCCCGGCCGCCAGCCGCATGGCCGCGAGCATCGCCACTGTCGCGGGCAGCATCAGCGCGAAGGCGAGGAAGGAGCGCCAGAAGCCGTCACGGCTGAGATCGAGTTCGGGGAGCGCATCCGCGCCCTTCGTCATCAGGCGCCAGGAGCCGCGCAGTGAACGCGCGACGTCATCGGCATCGAGCCTCATCGCGAACCTCATCATGTGGTCTTAGACTTTCGTCTAAGCCAATAATGAGGCGCTTTGCCGGCAGGTCAAGCCTTATGTTGCGTTGCAAAATAAGTGGCGAGCAGCCGATGCGTGATCCGCTCGAGAGCGACCAGGTCCGAAACGGCGACGCATTCGTCGATCTGGTGCATCGTCTTGCCGACGACGCCATACTCGACCACCGGGCAATAGCTCTTGATGAAACGGGCGTCCGAGGTGCCGCCGGTCGTCGAGAGCGCCGGGCGCTTGCCGGTCTCGGCCTCGACCGCATCTGCGACCATCGCGACGAAGGGGCCGGGCTCGGTCAGGAAGGCGACCGAATTCGTCGGCCGGAACGTCACCGCGAAGCGCACCGTATTGCCGGCCGCCTCGCGCAAACGGTGCTCGATCTCGTTGGCGAGCGTCTCCGGCGTCCAGGTATCGTTGAAGCGGATGTTGAAGACGGCCTTCGCCTGTGCCGGGATGATGTTCGTCGCGGGATTGCCGACATCGAGCGTCGTCACCTCGAGATTGCTCGGGTCGAAATGCTGGGTGCCCTGGTCGAGCGGCGTCGCATCGAGCGCCGCCAGCAGGCGGACCATGCCGCGGATCGGATTATCGGCGAGATGCGGATAGCCGACATGGCCCTGGATGCCGCTCACCGTTAGCTCGCCGGTCAGCGAGCCGCGCCGGCCGATCTTGATCATGTCGCTCATCGCGGCCGGATTGGTCGGCTCGCCGAGGAGGCAGTGGTCGAAGCGCTCGCCGCGTCCATGCGCCCATTCGAGCAGCTTGACCGTGCCGTTGACCGCCGGTCCCTCCTCGTCGCCGGTGACGAGGAAGGCGATCGAGCCCGGCGCGTCCGGATTCTCGCGCCGATAGCGGATCGCGGCCGCGACCATGGCGGCGAGCCCGCCCTTCATGTCGCAGGCGCCGCGCCCGTAGAGGACGCCGTCCTGGATCTCCGCTCCGAAGGGCGCGCGGCTCCAGGCGGCCTCGTCGCCGACCGGCACGACATCGGTATGCCCGGCGATGACGAAGACCGGGGCCTCGCTGCCGATCCGCGCGTAGAAATTCTCGATATCCGGCATGCCCGGCTCGCTGAAGACCGGGCGATGCACGCCATAGCCTTCCGCCGACAGGACCGCGGCGAGCAGCGAGAGCGCGCCGCCCTCAGCCGGCGTCACGGAGGGGCAGCGCACCAGCGCCTGCGTCAGCGCGACCGGATCGGTGGGATCGAAATCGAGCGAGGGAAGGGCGGCTGTGGAGTCGGCGGTCATTCCGCCGCTTTAGCACCCAGCACGACAGTCGCAAGCCCGGTTTCGTCCTGATGCGCGGAAGGCATCAGGCCGAGATCGATGAAGGCGACGACCCAGGCGATGGTGCCGATCGCTTCCAGCGATGGCCGCCAGCCGAGCGGAACATGAGGAAGCATCAGCTCCGGCATGACGATCGCGCAGATCAGCAGGATGCCGAACAGGGAAGAGCCGCCGCGATCCTTGGCGCGCTTGGCGGCCAGCGCACACCAGGGAAACAGGGCGAAGGACTTGGCGAAGGCGATGATGGCCGCCGCCGTGGCGGGAGCGGCCAGTTGCGGCGCGAGCCGCTGGATCACGAACAGCGAGAGCGCCACCGCCGCGGTGCCGAACCAGAAGGCCCGCAGGCCGATGCGGCCGTCGAGATCGGTGAAGAGGCGGATCAGGGGCATGTGTCGGGCTCCGTTGCCCTCTTGTCGCATGCTTGCGCCGCGGAATGAAGCTTATGGTGAATAAAAGGTTAACACCGGCCCAAATCCTTGTTCGGCCTCAGAAAAGGCTTGAACGGGGCGAGGCGGGCGGCTAGCTGCGGAAAGATATGGCGCAGGATCCGGGAGCGTCGTTCCCAGGCCGTCCTGCCGAATCGAGCGTGCGTTGACGTGCCGGCCGCCGCTGCCGGACGAGTGAGGTTGCGAGCATGACCATCCGTTTCCATCGCGGCGACCTGCCGGACGGCTACGACGCCGGTACGAGCATCGCGATCGACACCGAGACGCTCGGCCTCAACCCGCATCGCGACCGGCTCTGCGTCGTGCAGCTTTCGCGTGGCGACGGCACCGCCGATGTCGTGCAGATCCCGAAGAATCCGGGGCGGCCGAAGAATCTGGTCCGCCTGCTGGAGGATCCGGCGGTGCTGAAGCTCTTCCACTTCGCCCGTTTCGACGTTGCCGTGCTGCGTCACGCCTTCGGCGTGGTCACCACCCCGGTCTACTGCACCAAGATCGCCTCGAAGCTGACCCGCACCTATACCGACCGTCACGGGCTGAAGGATCTCGTGCGCGAGTTGCTCGGGGTCGAATTGTCGAAGCAGCAGCAATCCTCCGACTGGGGGGCGGATACGTTGAGCGAAGCCCAGCTCGCTTACGCGGCCTCCGATGTGCTGCATCTCCACGCGCTGCATCAGAAGCTCGACACGATGCTGGCGCGGGAAGGGCGCGCTGACCTCGCGAAAGCGTGTTTCGACTTCCTGCCCTACCGTGCCGAGCTTGATCTCGCCGGCTGGGCGGAGACGGACATCTTCGCTCACACTTGACAATTTCTAAGGCTTTCTGCGTCAGTCTGCGCGCGAGCGGGGGTCTTGTCCCGCTCCTTCCGACAGGGCGGGCAGCGCGGGGGCGCGATGCAGTTCGTCCGGCGACACGAAAAAGCCGTGAGCGACTGCCATTGCGCGGGGCATGACTGTGGCAATGACCTTCAATAACCCGACGGGCGGGCTGTCGGCACATATGCTGCGCCGGCAGCGGGCCTTCAGCGCCGCGCAGCGGCACACGCGCCTCGTCCGCCTGCTGCGCCGCGCCATCCCGGTCGTGGCCGTCGTCTCCGTGCTCGGGCTGGTGATCGTGCCCTTCCTCAACCCGCTGGGGGGCAAGCTCGCGAATGTCTCGATCGGCGCGGTCGGCATCACCGGCGGCAAGGTCCGGATGGAGACGCCGAAGCTCTCCGGCTATCGCAAGGACAACCGGCCCTATCAGGTCACCGCGGAGAACGCCTTCCAGGAGATCAAGAATCCGACGCAGGTCGAGCTGCAGGCGGTTATCGCCCGCATCCAGATGGAGCGCGAGGGCTGGGTCACGGTGAATGCGAAGACCGGGCTGTTCGACACGCAGAAGGAGAAGCTCAAGCTCATCGACGACGTCAAGATCCGCACCGAAAGCGGCCATGACATGAGCATGAGAACCGCCGATGTCGACTTCAAGGCCGGAACGGTCGCCTCGAGAGAGCCGGTGACCGTCCATATGGATCAGACGACGGTTGACGCGAACACGCTCGACGTGAAGAACAACGGAGAGCTGATCGCCTTCGAAGGACGGGTCCGCGTGCTGATCAAGAATGCCCCCGCCGGGACGATCGCCGGGCCGGAGCGAGCGGGCAGCACGCCGATGCCGGAATTGTTGAAGGCGAATCGGACGGCTCCCGCAGACTCTGCGGCTCCGTAAGGCAACGAAAAGAGGCAGTGATATGAGAGCGCCGGCGCAGACGTTCCGTTTCATGCGTGCCGGCCGGGTCGCCACGCTGCTGGCGGTGACCGGCCTCGCGCTTCTGGCGACCCAGCAGGATGGTTTTGCCCAGGCCCAGCCCAAGCAGAGGGGAGGCAATGCCTCGTCCCCGCTCGGCGGCCTCGGCGGCGACAGCAAGGAGCCGATCAAGATCGACGCCGACAAGCTCGACGTGCTCGACAAGGAGAACAAGGCGGTCTTCACCGGCAATGTCGTTGCCGTGCAGGGCGAGACCACCGTGCGCTGCACCGTGATGACCGTGCTCTATGAAGGGCGCGGCGGGCAGGGCGCTGCAGCCGCCAAGGGGAGCACCCCGGCGCCGGCACAGACGCCGGCCGCGGCCGGCGGCAAGGATCCGGCCAATGACAGCTCGATCAAGCGCATCCTCTGCAAGGGGCCGGTCACCGTCGTCTCGAAGACTCAGGCTGCCACCTCCGACAATGCCGAGTTCGACCGCGCCAACAATCTGGTGATCATGACCGGCAATGTCGCGCTGAACGACGGGCCGAACATCACCCGCGGCGAGAAGCTGACCTACAATACCGTCACTGGCGTCGCCAATGTCGAAACCAACAAGGGCGGGCGCGTGCAGGGCTTCTTCGTGCCGAACTCGGCCGACGCCAACAAGACCGACGCGGCCAAGCCGGGCGCCAAGCCCGCCGCCGGTGCGGCCGCCAAGCCTCCCACCAACTGATCCGGCTGCCTCGTGACCGTTTCCGACGCCCGTCCCGCCGCCGCACCGGCGCGTAAATCCACCCGTCCGCGCAGCGGTGGCGCGATGGCGCGGCTGCGCGGCCTGTTCGGCGGCCGTTCGCAGGAGCGGCAGGACCGTCCCGGCCTGATCGCGGCCGCGATCGGCGGCCCGGGCATCCTCGCTGTCAGCGGCCTGCGCAAGACCTATGGCGGGCGCACCGTCGTCAGCGATGCCAGCCTCTATCTGCGCCAGGGCGAGGCGGTCGGTCTGCTCGGCCCCAACGGCGCCGGCAAGACCACGATCTTCTACATGATCACCGGGCTGGTCGGGGCCGATCTCGGCGTCATCTCGCTCGAGGGCAACGACATCACCGCCCTGCCGATGTATCAGCGCGCCCGTCTCGGCATCGGCTACCTGCCGCAGGAAGCCTCGATCTTCCGGGGGCTCTCCGTGGAGAACAACATCCGGGCGGTGCTGGAGGTGGTCGAGCCCGACCGCAAGGCGCGTGAGCGCCAGCTCGACCAGCTCCTCGACGAGTTCAGCATCGCGCGCCTGCGCAAGGCGCCCTCGATCGCGCTTTCGGGCGGCGAGCGTCGCCGCTGCGAGATCGCCCGCGCGCTGGCCGGCAAGCCCTCCTTCATCCTGCTCGACGAGCCCTTCGCGGGTATCGACCCGATCGCGGTCGGCGACATCCAGGCGCTGGTGCGGCAATTGACCGATCGCGGCATCGGCGTGCTGATCACCGATCACAATGTCCGCGAGACGCTCGGGCTGGTCGACCGCGCCTATATCATCCACACCGGCCGGGTGCTCACCGAAGGCTCGCCGGCCGAGATCATTGCCAATCCCGATGTCCGCCGTGTCTATCTCGGCGAGGATTTCCGCCTCTGAGCGGTGCCGTCCTGTTCGCGATTGCGGAATAATGCTGCGCCGCATTAACCGGCTTGCCCGTTTCGTCGGCAAGGCCTTTGACGTCGGCGTGATCGGGCGCTAGGGTCTTTCTCGAAAGCAAGAAGCGTGCCGCTGGTGCGCCGTCGCAGAAGGGCCTTTCGCGCATGGCGATGATGCCGCGCATGGAATTGCGCCAGGGGCAATCCCTGGTGATGACGCCGCAGCTTCTGCAGGCGATCAAGCTTCTCCAGCTTTCGCATCTCGAACTCCAGAATTTCGTCGAGGGCGAGCTGGAGCGCAATCCGCTGCTGGAGCGCGACGACGGGGCGGATGTGCCGGCGGAGGCGAATGGCGCCGAGGGGGTGCTCGCTGCGGATGCCGAGAGCTTCGCGCGGGCGGAGAGCCTGAACACGCTGGAGGGCATGGAAGGGCGCCTCGGCACCAGTCTCGACAACGTCTTCCAGGGCGAGCAGCCGAGCCTGGCGCGCAGCGAAGCCAGCGGCGCCGACAGCCTGCCGATCGTCGGCGGCAGCTACGGCTCCTCCGGCGGTTCCTTCGAGGATGGTCCCGACGGCTTCGAAAGCAGCCTGACGGCCGAATTGTCCCTGCACGACCATCTGAGCACCCAGCTCGACCTCGCCGTCGATGCTCCGGCCGAGCGGATCATCGGCCGCCATCTCATCGATGCGGTCGACGATAGCGGCTATCTGACCGAGCCGGTCGCGGAGATCGCGGAACGCCTCGGGGTCGGCGTCGAGCGGGTGGAAGCCGTGCTGCGCATCGTCCAGAGCTTCGACCCGTCCGGCGTGGCGGCGCGCGACGTCGCGGAGTGCCTGGCGATCCAGCTGCGCGACCGCGACCGCTTCGACCCCGCCATGCAGATGCTGGTCGCCAATCTCCACCTCGTGGCCAAGCGCGATTTCGCGGCGCTGAAGCGGATCTGCGGCGTCGATGACGAGGATGTCGCCGACATGGTCGCGGAGATCCGCCGGCTCGATCCCAAGCCCGGCCGCGGCTTCGGTGGCTCGGCGGCGGAGACGGTCGTGCCGGATGTCTTCATCCGCGCCGCGCCGGATGGCTCCTGGCTTGTCGATCTCAACCCGGAGACCCTGCCGCGCCTCCTGGTCAACCAGACCTATCATGCGCGCGTCTCCAAATCGGCGCGCAGCGACCAGGATCGCGCCTTCATCGCGGAATGCCTGCAGACCGCCAATTGGCTGACCCGCTCGCTCGAGCAGCGGGCTCGCACGATCCTGAAGGTCGCCAGCGAGATCGTCCGCCAGCAGGATGGCTTCTTCGCCCATGGCGTCGAGCATCTGCGCCCGCTCAACCTCAAGACGGTCGCCGACGCCATCGGCATGCACGAATCGACTGTCTCGCGCGTCACCTCGAACAAATACCTGACCTGTTCGCGCGGCGTCTTCGAGATGAAGTATTTCTTCTCCGCCGCGATCGCCGCGACGGGCTATGGCGAGGCGCATTCGGCCGAGGCGGTCCGCTTCCGCATCAAGCAGATGATCGACGAGGAAAGCCCCTCCGCGGTGCTCTCGGACGACGCCATCGTCGCCAGGCTCAAGGACGGCGGCATCGACATCGCCCGGCGCACCGTCGCGAAATACCGCGAATCGCTCAGAATCCCTTCCTCGATGGAGCGCCGCCGGGAAAAGGTCGCGATGGCGCTGGGAGGCCGTTGAGCGATTTTGTTCCAAAGCCTTGCGGCATGTGCGCCATGCGGGGCTTCGCTCATTGACATCCCGGACTCGCAGTCCTTAGCTCCTCTGGATGGTCGAACACTGGCCATGGCTAACAAGGGGAAGCACTCCATGAGCCTGCGAATCTCCGGCAAGAATCTCGATGTCGGCGAGGCCCTGCGCGGCCAGGCCGAGGTGCGGGTCGCTGCGGCCGTCAGCAAATATTACGAGGGCGGCTATCAAGGGCATGTCACCGTCGACAAGGACGGTACGGCCTTTCGCACCGACACGGTCATTCACCTCTCCTCCGGGATCACGCTGGAAGCCTCCGCCACCGCCCATGATGCCTATGCCAGCCTCGACAAGATGGCCGAGCGCATCGAGAAGCGGCTGCGACGCTACAAGCGCCGGCTGAAGGACCGCACCGCCGCCAATGGCCGCGATGCCGGGATCGAAATCCCCAGCTATGTGATCGCGGCGCCGGACGACGATGTCGAGGAGATCAGCGGCGATGCGGGTGCCGACAACCCGGTTATCGTTGCGGAATCGACCAAATCCCTGCTCAGCCTGACCGTGGGCGATGCGGTGGCGGAACTCGACCTCACCGGCGCGCCGGTCATCGTCTTCCGCCATGCTGGCAATGGTCGCATGAACATCGTATATCGCCGCCGCGACGGTAACATCGGCTGGATCGACCCGCCGGCATCGTTGTCCTGAGGCCGGCGGAATAATCGCACCGGTCGTCGAACCCCGACCCAGGCCGACGCGTTCAAGAGCGGCACGGGACATGCATGGACGGGCGAATGACGCTGACCGATCTTCTGAGCCCCGCCGCGGTGATTTCGCCGCTGCGGGCCAACGGCAAGAAGCAGGCGCTGCAGGAGCTTGCCCAGCACGCCGCGACGCTGACCGGCCTGCCCGAGCGGGAACTCTTCGAGGCCCTGCTCCAACGTGAGCGCCTCGGCTCCACCGGCATCGGTGACGGCATCGCGATTCCCCATGGTCGCATGGCGGGAATCGACCGCCTGGTCGGCCTGTTTGCGCGAGCGGACAAGCCGATCGACTTCGAGGCCCTCGACGGTCAGCCGGTCGATATCATCTTCGTCCTGATCGCGCCCGAAGGGGCCGGCGCCGACCATCTCAAGGCGCTGGCGCGCGTCGCCCGGGTGCTGCGCAACCAGTCGGTTCTGGAGCAGGTCCGCAAGATCCGCGACCCCGCGGCGATCTACGCGGTGCTGGCCGAGTCGGCCGCTCAGGCGGCTTGAGGGCAACCTTCCATCCGCAGCCCTCATCCTGAGGAGCGCTTCGCAGAAGCGCGTCTCGAAGGATGGTCCAGATGTCTCCTGAGCCTTCGGGAGCATCCTTCGAGACGCGCCTGCGGCGCTCCTCAGGATGAGGGCTGAGGGAAGCCGCTCGGTTTACACTGATTAAAGACTGCTTGGACGCGAACGCCCGAGCCGCTATGACGCCGGCCAGACCGGCGTCGCGCCAGCCCTGAGTCACGCGCGCGGCGCATCCTGCTTCGGAGCCGCTGGCCATGGCCTATACGCATGTCGATCTCTTTCCGCTCGGCGAAGACGAGACGCCTTACCGCAAGCTCGGCAGCGAGGGCGTCAGTGTCGAGACGATCGGTGACCGTGAGGTGCTCAGCGTCTCGCGCGAGGCGATCCGCCAGCTCTCCGAGCAGGCCTTTATCGACATCAACCATCTGCTGCGCCCCGGCCATCTCGCCCAGCTCGGCAAGATCCTCGACGATCCCGAGGCGACCTCGAACGACAAGTTCGTCGCCTATGACCTGCTGAAGAATGCCAATATCGCCGCCGGCGGCGTGCTGCCGATGTGCCAGGACACCGGCACGGCCATCATCATGGGCAAGAAGGGCCGCAAGGTCTGGACCGATGGCGACGACGAGGCCGCGCTGGGCGAGGGCGTCGCGGACGCCTATTTCAAGCGCAACCTGCGCTATTCGCAGCTCGCGCCGCTCTCGATGTTCGAGGAGAAGAACACCGCGACCAACCTGCCGGCGCAGATCGACATCTACGCCGAGGGTGAGGATGCCTACAAATTCCTCTTCGTCTGCAAGGGCGGCGGCTCGGCCAACAAGACCTTCCTCTACCAGGCGACGCCTTCGCTCCTGACCAAGGACCGCATGATGGCGTTCCTGAAGGAGAAGATCCTGACGCTCGGCACCGCGGCCTGCCCGCCCTACCATCTCGCCATCGTCATCGGCGGCACCTCGGCCGAGCAGAACCTCAAGACGGTGAAGCTCGCCTCGACCAAATATCTCGACGCGCTGCCAACGAAGGGTTCGCCCTCGGGCCATGCCTTCCGAGACCTCGAGATGGAGGAAGAGGTCCACAAGATGACGCAGGCGCTCGGCGTCGGCGCACAGTTCGGCGGCAAGTATTTCTGCCATGACGTCCGCGTCATCCGCCTGCCGCGCCACGGTGCCTCGCTGCCGATCGGGCTCGGCGTCTCCTGCTCGGCCGACCGCCAGGCCAAGGGCAAGATCACCAGGGACGGCATCTTCCTGGAGGCGCTGGAGACCGACCCGTCGAAGTACCTGCCGGATATCGACGAAGCCGCCCTCGGCGGCGATGTCGTCAGGATCGATCTCAACCAGCCGATGAGCGAGATCCTCGCCACGCTGTCGAAGCACCCGGTGAAGACTCGCCTGTCGCTGACCGGCACCATCGTCGTCGCCCGCGACCTCGCCCATGCCAAGATCCGCGAGCGGCTGGAGCGCGGCGAGGGCATGCCCGACTATTTCAAGAACCACCCGGTCTACTATGCCGGCCCGGCCAAGACGCCGGAAGGCTTCGCCTCCGGCTCCTTCGGCCCGACCACGGCCGGCCGCATGGATTCCTTCGTCGACCAGTTCCAGTCCTTCGGTGGTTCGATGGTGATGCTCGCCAAGGGCAACCGCTCGGCGGCGGTGCGCGAGGCCTGCAAGGCCCATGGCGGCTTCTATCTCGGCTCGATCGGCGGCCCGGCGGCGCGGCTGGCGCAGGATTGCATCCGCAAGGTCGAGGTGCTCGAATATCCCGAGCTCGGCATGGAAGCCGTCTGGCGGATCGAGGTCGAGGATTTCCCGGCCTTCATCGTCATCGACGACAAGGGCAACGACTTCTTCAAGGAGCTGAACCTCGGATGAGGCTTTCGCTTTCGCTCGCCTTGGCGGTGCTGCTGGCCGGTCCCGCCTTGGCCCAGCAGCCGCGCCCCGCGACCTGCTCGCGCGACCTGTTCCAGAACGAGGCCGGCTTCCGTCAGCAGCAGACCCGGCTCGCCGCCGTGGCCAGTGCGGACCCGGCGACCCAGTGCCGGGCCTATCGCGAGCATGTCGTCTATCTGCAGAAGTCGCGGGCCATCTTCGCCACCTGCCAGGGTGGCGCCGAGCGCGAGCGCAATATCGCGGAGATGGATTCCGAGCTGGTCAACTACCGCGCCCTCATCGCCAATCGCTGCGGCGGGCGGTGAGGCCTGCGCGTCATTGCGAGAAGCGCAGCGACGAAGCAATCCAGGGGAATCGGGAAGGACGGTTCAACCCAGTCTTCCTGGATTGCTTCGCTGCGCTCGCAATGACGTCATGACGTGGTAGGAACCTTCCCGAATGATCGAAAGGCTTCCCATGACCGACCAGCCGCCGCTCCAGATCGCCGTCCTGCAAGTGACGCCGTTCCAGCAGAATTGCTCGATCGTCTGGGACACGAAGACGAAGCAGGCCGCCATCGTCGATCCGGGTGGCGACGTGCCGCGTCTCAAGGAGGCGGTGAAGGAGCTCGGCGTGACGCCGGTCGCGATCTGGCTCACCCATGGCCATCTCGACCATGCCGGCGGCGCGACGGAGCTGGCCGAGGCGTTGTCGGTCCCGATCGTCGGTCCGCATGAGGGTGACAAGTTCCTGCTCGACGGCCTGCCCGAGCAGGGGCTGCGCTTCGACATTCTGGACATGAAGGCGGTCGTGCCGACCCGCTGGCTGAAGGATGGCGACACGGTTTCGCTGGGCGATCTGACCTTCGAGGTCGCGCATGTGCCGGGCCATTCGCCCGGCCATGTCACCTTCTTCCAGAAAGACCTGCGCTTCCTGCTGGCGGGCGACACGGTCTTTGCCGGCTCGGTTGGCCGCACCGATTTCCCTTATGGCGATCACACGGCGCTGATTGCCGGCATCAAGACGAAGCTCCTGCCGCTCGGCGACGACGTGCAGTTCCTGCCCGGCCATGGTCCCGCCAGCACGCTGGGCGAGGAGCGCCGGAACAATCCGTTCCTGCAGGGGTGAAAGACCGCGACGTGGATGCTCGTCCTTGTGGCAAGCGTCGACGTCCTGGACATGGCCTTTGACGAAGGAAGACGTGGTTGGTCTGGACAAGCCAGACCATGACGAAGCGTTTCCCACGGGAAACCGGGCCTTAGAAACGAAAAGACCCGCAGCGGATATCCGCTACGGGCCTCGGAATGAACCAACGGCCATGTCCTGAACGGGTGCGCGTACATCCGGCGTCAAACGTTCGGCCCATGGCCGTCTTCACCGACAATGGAAAGCAGCAGAGCCGCCTTCAACACCGTCGTGACCCCTATATGGGAGGCTAACAAGGCTATTTCAAGGCCACTCGCAAAAGATGCGATCAGGCGTCGAACACACCCTTCAGGAAGTCCTGCTTGCCGATCTGGAAGCCGTTCTGCCGCAGGATGTCGTAGGCGGTCGTGGCGTGGAAATAGAAGTTCGGGATGGCGAAGCAGGAGAGATAGGCCACGCCGGTCATCGTCGCCGTCGCGGAGGGGCCGCGCGGGAAGGTGACCTCGCGGGTGAGGCCTGCATCGAGCGCCGCGCCGTCGGCCGCATTGATGAAGGCCAGCGTCTTGGCGATGCGCTCCTTCAGCTCCGGGAAGCTCTTCTCCTCGTCGGGGAAGCGCGGGTTTTCGCCGCCCGAAAGGCGCGCGACGGCGTTCTTGGCGAAATCGCAGCAGAGCTGGATCTGGCGGGTGAAGGCCAGCATGTCCGGCGCGAGCCGGGCGCTCAGCAGCACCTCCGGCTGGATCTTGCGGCTCTCCGCCTGTTCCACGGCCTTGTCGAGAATGGCGTCGAGCGCCTTGAGCGTCTGCACGAAACCGGAAAGGGCGGCGGCCTGGACTGTGAGCGGCATGGATATCCTCGGGAAACGACAACGGGCCCGGAAAGGGCCCGCTGCGTAAAGCTATAGAGCAGAATTTTCCCCGGCGCTCTGCGCCAGCAGGTCAATCCTTCGCGCGCTCGACATAGGAGCCGTCGGCCGTCATCACGACGACGCGGGTGCCGACGCCGACATGCGGCGGCACGGCGCTGCGCACGCCGTTCGACAGGATCGCCGGCTTGTAGGAGGAGGAGGCGGTCTGGCCCTTGGTCACCGGCTCGGTCTCGACGACTTCGAGCGTGACGCGCTGCGGCAATTCGATCGCGACGGCCTTGTCCTCGAACACCGAGAGCGAGACCTTCATGTTCTCCTGGAGATAGGGAGCGGCATCGCCGACCACGTCCTTGTCGACATGGATCTGGTCGTAGGTCTCCGGGTTCATGAAGACGTACTGCTCGCCATCCTGGTAGAGATAGGTGAAGTCGCGGTCCTCGACATAGGCGCGCTCGACCTGCTCGGTCGTCTTGTAGCGCTGCGTCATCTTCACGCCGTCGGCGATGCGGCGCATGTCGATCTGCGTCGTCGGGGTGCCCTTGCCGGGGAAGAAGCTCTCGGCCGAGATGACGGTGCAGAGATGCCCGTCGAGCTCGAGGACGTTGCCCTTGCGGACGGAAGAGGCGATGACCTTGACCACGTGAATGTCCTTCTGGTGCGCGGCGCGCCCGCGCGAATCCTAAAGTTCAGAGCCTTGCGCTTGCGAAAAACCGGTTCCCACTTTTTCGCGCAATGCTCTATGCGAATTCAATTGCCGCGCAACTACCGCATTCGCGCGCGAAACGAAAGCTTTCCGACGGTTCCGACGCGAGATTCGATGAGTTCGTCCCCCACGCCATTCTGGCGGCCCGACATCCATGCCGACCGCCGGCCGGCGCTTCTGGCGCGCGGGCGGATCAAGACGGCGCTGCGGCGCTGGTTCGAGGCTGATGATTTCGTCGAGGTCGAGGCGGCGATCCTGCAGCTTTCGCCCGGCAACGAGACGCATCTCCACGGCTTCGGTACGACGCTGATCGACAACGCTGCTGAGCCGCATCCCTACTACCTGCACACCTCGCCGGAATTCGCGGCCAAGAAGCTGCTCGCGGCTGGCGAGGCGCGCATCTTCGATTTCGCCCGCGTCTTCCGCAACCGCGAGCGCACGGTGCTGCACCATCCCGAATTCACCATGCTGGAATGGTATCGCGCCGGCGAGGATTACGACGTCTTGATGCGGGACTGCGCGGCGCTGATGGCCGAGGCCGCCCGTGTCGCCGGCACCACCCAGCTGCGCTGGCGCGATGCGGAGGCCGATCCTTTCGCCGAGCCCGAGCGATTGACGCTGCACGACGCCTTCGCACGCCATGCCGGCATCGACCTGCTCGCGACCGTCTCGCCCGCTGGCGTGACCGACCGCGCTGCGCTTGCCGAACAGGCCGTTGCCGCCGGCATTCGCCTGGCCGATGACGATAGCTGGTCCGACATTTTCAGCCGCGTGCTCTCCGAGCGCATCGAGCCGCATCTCGGCCGCGGCCGCGCCACGATCCTTTGCGAATATCCGATCAGCGAAGCCGCGCTCGCCCGGCCCAAGCCCGGCGATCCGCGCGTGGCCGAGCGTTTCGAGCTCTATGCCTGCGGCGTCGAGCTCGCCAATGCCTTCGGCGAGCTCACCGACCCGGCCGAGCAGCGCCGCCGCTTCGAGGCCGACATGGACGAGAAGGAGCGCATCTATGGCGAGCGCTATCCTGTCGACGACGATTTCCTGGAGGCGCTTTCGCTGATGCCGGCCGCATCCGGCATCGCGCTCGGCTTCGACCGGCTCGTCATGCTTTGCGTCGGCGCACGCCGGATCGAGGACGTGCTCTGGACGCCGGTCGCGGAACCGGGCAGGGGAGGCGCATGACCGTTCACCTGCCCCCTGGCGGCCAGCCGCTGCGCAGCATTGACGCGCTCGTCGAGGCCGGGCTTGCCGCGCCCGCGCGCCGTGAAGCCCTGCAGAAGGTGGCGGAGCGCTATGCCGTTTCGGTGACGCCAGCCGTCGCCGGGCTGATCGATCCCACTGACCCGGCCGATCCGATTGCGCGCCAGTTCATTCCCGATGCCGCCGAACTCACGACGCTGCCGCAGGAACTGGCCGATCCGATCGGCGACGACGCCCACTCGCCGGTCGAAGGCGTGGTGCATCGCTATCCCGACCGCGCCTTGCTCAAGCTCGTCCATGCCTGTCCGGTCTATTGCCGCTTCTGCTTCCGGCGCGAGATGGTCGGCCCCGGCGGCGATGCGCTGACGGGTGCCAAGCTTGACGCTGCGCTCGCCTATCTCGCCTCCCGTCCCGAGATCTGGGAGGTGATCATGACTGGCGGCGACCCCTTCATCCTCTCCGCCCGCCGCATCCGCGAGGTCGCCAAGCGCCTCGCCGCGATCCCGCATATCAAGGTCGCGCGCTGGCACACCCGCGTGCCCGTCGTCGATCCCGCCCGGATCACGCCGGATTACGCGAAGGCGCTGCGCATCCCCGGCAAGGCGAGCTATATCGCCATCCACGCCAACCATCCGCGCGAGTTCACGGACGACGCCCGCGCGGCCATCGCGACGCTGGCCGATGCCGGCCATGTGCTGCTCAGCCAGTCCGTGCTGCTCAAGGGCGTCAATGCCGATGTCGAGACGCTGGGTGCGCTGATGCGCGCCTTCGTCGAGAATCGGATCAAGCCCTATTACCTGCACCATCCCGATCTCGCGCCCGGCACCTCGCATTTCCGCCTGACGCTGGAAGAGGGGCAGGCCCTGGTCAAAAGCCTGCGCGGCCATCTTTCAGGGCTGTGCCAGCCGACCTATATCCTCGACATCCCCGGCGGCGCCGGCAAGATTCCGGTCGGTCCCGCCTTCCTGTCCGGTTCCGAGACGCCCGGCGTGGAGGCCATCGCCGAAGACCGACAGGGTGGGCGGCATCTCTATCCGCCCGTCTGACACGAAGGATATCGACATGCAGGACAAGCTGCCGCTCGCGATCGTCTCCGACATCGCCTGCCCCTGGTGCTTCATCGGCAAGACGCGGCTGGAAACGGCGCTTGCCCAGTTCGGCCTGAACGAGCGCTTCACCATCACCTGGCTGCCCTATGAGCTCAACCCGGAGATGCCCGAGGCGGGCATGGACCGCACGCAGTATCTCGACACCAAGTTCGGTCCCGGCAAGCGCAGGGAGATCGAGCTTCGGCTGTCGGAGGCGGCGTTGGAGAGCGGCGTCACCTTCAACTGGGCGAAGGTGACGAAGAGCGTCAACACGCGCATGGCCCATATGCTGGTGGCGGCCGCCTCCACCGTCCAGCGCGGCGGCGACATGACGGCGGCCTTGTTCAAGGCCTATTGGCAGGAGGGGCGCGACATCGGCGATCTCGAGACGCTGGTCCAGATCGCCGTCGAGCAGGGCTTCGACGAGCAGGCCGCGCGCGACGAACTCGCCAATGACGAATTGCGCGAGACCGTGATCGGGCTCGAGAACCACGCCCGCGAGGTCGGCGTCACCGGCGTGCCGTTCTTCATCGTCGACGGCAAGCTCGCCGTCTCCGGCGCGCAGCCGCCGGATGTCTGGGCGCAGGTCTTCCAGCAGGTGCTGGCCGCGCAGCAGCAGCCGGAGATGCCGGAGTTCTGAAGCGCTCCGGCGGCCGGTTCCGGCCTATCGTTTTCGGGTGGCGCCGTTCAGGGCCGCGGCTGCGCCGATGAGTGCCTTGAAGGCGCCTTCGTCGAGCGTCTCGCTCTCGTGGATATCGATCGCGCGCCTGACATTGCCGTCGAGGCTGGAGTTGAACAGGCCGGCGGGATCGTCGAGCGAAGCGCCTTTCGCGAAGGTGAGCTTCACGACGGTCTTGTAGGTCTCGCCGGTGCAGAGGATTCCGTCCCGGGACCAGACCGGGACGCCACGCCATTTCCACTCCTCGGCGACATCCGGAACCGCCTCCTTGATGAGCTTGCGGATGCGGGCCAGCGTCCGGCCGCGCCAATCGTCCAGCTCCGCGATCCGTGCGTCGATCAGCTCGGATGGGGATGCACCGGTATCGGCCTTGCTCATGATGCGCCGCCTTTCCCTTCGTTCTTCGCCTGCGCTCGATGCCTGTCGAGGGTCCATAACAGTTTCTAGCGGCCGAACTGAGCCGTCAGGTGGATCAGCGCCGGGGCGCCCAGCGCGACGCCCGAGAGAAAGAGCAGCGCGAAGACGATCTGCCTCATGGCGCGCTGCGACAGCGGCGGCGGGTAGCGCCGTGCCAGATGGGTGGCCATCATCACGACGGGGACGGCGATCAGGCCGGTGAGCGTCGAGGCTGACGGAACCTGGCCCGAGACGGCGACCATTCCGGTGCGGACCGTGGCATTGAGCGCGAAGATGGTGACGAGGGTTTCCCGGATCGTCGCGAGCGCCAGCGGCTGCCTGTAGAGGTGGTAGACCAGCGGCGGCCCCGAGGTCGAGAACATACCGCCCATCAACCCGGCGACGCCGCCGAAGAACAGAAAGCCGAAACGGCCCGATTCGCGCTGGAGCGGCTGAGGCTTGCGTGCGAGCTGGAGGCTCGAGACGATGATGGTGAGGCCCAGCGCCACCCGCAGGACATCGGCGCGGCTATCCGCCAGCCAGATCAGCAGCTCATAGCCGAGGACGAGGCAAGGCAGGCTCGCAAGCGTGACCAGCCCGAATGTCCGCCAGGCGACGTCGCGCCAGCCTTTCAGCAGCATCTGGCAGGCATTGACTAGGGTCAGCACGCTGACGAGCATGGCCGCATCGGGGAGGGACAGCAGGCCCGTCAGGCCGACCCCGCCCATGGTGATGAGCCCGAAGGCGAAGCCCGTCAGCGTCTGGGCATAGGCCGCGACGCCCGTCAGCAGCAGGAAGCCGGTCAGCGCGGTCCATGACATCGTGAGGCGGCCTCCGGAAGAACGGAGAACGACGCCTAGAGGATTGGCCCGTTTTGGGGAATATTGTTTTCGGAAAAGCACCAATGCGTAGGAGATTGTTCTGCGAGGCGTCGCGGTGGCTTGCGCCCTTGCCTCCTGCTTCGAATCATGCGCCTTCCCTCGAAACTCAGGGAGCCGCCAGATGCAGAAGATCAACGATGTCCGCGACCGCCTGATCGTCGCCCTCGACGTGCCGACTGTCTGGGACGCCTACCGCCTCGTCTCGACGCTGGGCGACGGCGTCACCTTCTACAAGATCGGTTATCGCCTGGCCTTCGCCGGCGGGCTCGACCTCGCGCGCCAGCTCGTCGCCGAGGGCAAGAAGGTCTTCCTCGATCTCAAGCTGCACGACATCGGCAACACCGTGACCGAGGGCGTGGAATCGCTGACCAAGCTCGGCGTCACCTTCCTCACCGTCCACGCCTATCCGCAGACCATGCGCGGCGCGGTCGAGGGCCGGGGCGACGCGGCGCTGAAGCTCCTCGCGGTCACGGCGCTGACCTCCTATGACGACGGCGATTTGCGCGATGCCGGCTACGGCCTTGCGGTGCGCGATCTCGTGCGGCTGCGCGCCGAACAGGCCCGCATCGCCGGCATCGACGGCATCGTCTGCTCGGCGGCCGAAACCGAGATCGTCCGCGACGTGATCGGCAAGGACATGCTCATCGTCACGCCGGGCATCCGCCCGTCCGGCAGTGCTGCCGGCGACCAGAAGCGCACGCTGACACCGGCCGAGGCGATCCGCATCGGCGCCGACCATCTCGTCGTCGGGCGTCCCATCGTCCGCGCGGCAGACCCGCGTGCGGCGGCGGGCGCGGTCATGGACGAGATCGTCGCGGCTTCGTAATCTCCGCCCGAAACCGATTCAGCGAACGGATTGCACCATGCCCAAGGGATATGTCATCGGCCGCGCCAAGGTCACCGACGCGACCAAATGGGCGGCCTATGCCGCCAAGTCCTCCGAGGTGATGAAGATCTATGGCGGCACGCCGATCGTGCGCGGCGGCCAGATGACGGTGGGCGAAGGCGAGGGCCGCGCCCGCAATGTCGTCATCGAGTTCAACGATTTCGCCTCGGCGCGCGCCTATCTGTTCTCGCCGGAATATGCCGAGGCCCGCAAGCTGCGCGAAGGTGCCGGCGAGATCGACCTCGTCGCGGTCGAGGGGGCCTGAGCCATGGCGAAGGGTTACTGGATCGCACGCGTCGACGTCGAGAATGACGAGGCTTACGCCAAGTACCGTTCGCTGAACGCCGTCGCCTTCGCCAAATACGGCGCGAAGTTCCTCGTTCGCGGCGGCGAGTACAAGCTCGCCCGCGGCGAGGGCCGCAAGCACAACGTCGTCCTCGAGTTCAAGGACGAGGAGACGGCCCGCGCCTGCTACGCCTCGCCGGAATATCAGGAGGCGGTGAAGCATCTCAGCGCCGCCGGCAAGTCCGATCTCGTCATCATCGGCGGCTATGAAGGCCCGCAGCCGGGCGAGTGAGCTGAATCCGAATTCCGGGTCTCTCTTCGGTTGCCCGGGATGTCATCGCAGCACTGCAAGGAGCCGCAGGTGGCGGATCGTCTCTCTGACCCGTCCGCAACCCTGACCGCCATCGGCGTGATCAGCGGCACCTCGATGGATGCCATCGACGTGTCGCTGGTGACGAGCGACGGGCGCGACCGGCTCTCCTTCGGTCCCGGCGCCTCCTATCCCTATCGCGACGAGACGCGCCGCGCCCTGCAGGCTGTCATCGCCGATGCCGAACGCGCCTCCTCCGAACCTCTGACGGAGCTCGAGGCGGCCGTCACAGCCGATCATCTCGCCGCCATCCGCAGCTATGCCGAGGAGCAGGGGCTCGATCTCGGCAGCGTCGATCTCGTCGGGCTGCACGGCCAGACGATCTATCATCGCCCGGAGCGGCGCTTCACCCGCCAGCTCATCGACGGGCAGGCCGTGGCCGACGCGCTCGGCATCCCCACGGTTGACCGTTTCCGCGATGCCGATGTCGCGGCCGGTGGCGAAGGCGCCCCCTTCGCGCCGCTCTACCATCGCGCGCTGGTGCAGGGGCTGGAGCAGCCGGTGATGGTGCTGAATCTCGGCGGGGTCGGCAATGTCACCTATGTCGACGGCGACACCGTCATCGCCTTCGACACCGGGCCGGCCAGTGCGATCCTCGACGACTTCATGCTGCGCCGGCTCGGCCGCCCCTACGATGCCGACGGCGCGCTTGCCGCAAGCGGCCGGGTCCATGACGATCTCGTCGCCGGCTTCATGGCCAATCCCTATTTCGACAGGCCGGCGCCGAAATCGCTCGACCGCAACGACTTTCATCGTCGCGCTCAGGTGGTCGAGCCGCTCTCGGACGCCGACGGAGCCGCGACGCTCGCCGCCTTCACCACGGAAAGCATTGTCGCGGCGCTGCGCCATGTCCCGGGCGCGCCACGGCGCTGGCTCGTCGGCGGCGGCGGCCGGCTCAACCGGCATTTCATGGAAAGGCTCGGCCAGCGCCTGGGCGTGCCGGTCGAGCCGGTCGAGGCCGTCGGCTGGAACGGCGATGCGCTGGAGGCGCAGATCTTCGCCTATTTCGCGATCCGCTCTGTCCGTGGCCTGCCCCTCAGCCTGCCTTCGACCACGGGCGTGCCGCAGCCGCTGACCGGCGGGCATCTGCACCGGCCGGCCGTCTCAGTCTAAAAACCCGTCTTCTCCGTCATTTGGATGATGAAGATTTAGGCTGAAGCTGACTAATTTTGCCCTGTGCTCCTGAACGAGCCAGCCCGCGAAGCAAAAGCGCTTCGCCGAACTGTTCTCAACGAGAGCGGAGGGGGAGGTCCGCGCTGCGCAGCAGGGAGACGAGCTGGCTTTGCTGCCGGGTGTCGGTCTTCTGAAAAATCCGCGCCAGATGGGTCCGTGCGGTCGAGATCCTGACGCGTTGAGCAGCGGCCGCTTCCGTCAGTGACAATCCGCTCGCCAGGGCGGAGGCAAATTTGGCTTCGGTTTCGGTCAGGTCGAAGAGCTGGCGCGAGCAGGCGACGATGTCGGTCGCCATCTCGAGCCGGCGGAGCGCGATCATGACCTTGCTGTGTGATCCAGCGGGCGCGAGGGAGAGGGCCGCAGGCATGACGCAGGCAGACAGCGAATGAGCGCGGTCGTCGCCCCGCAGAATCAGGCTGCTACGCTGCTGGCCCAGCGGGTCGCGGCTGCCATGCGCCGCGGCCTCGACCAGTTGCCTGAACTGCCGGTGGTCGCTCGGCTGACGGGCGAAGACGCGCCCCTGCCGGAGCGAGAGCGCTCCGTCGGGCTCGGCCAAAATCTCGTCGGCGCCTTCATTCGCGTAGATGATGCGCAGGTCCTGATCGACGATGACGATGCCCATGGCGAGGCTGTCGAGGGCACCGCGCGCCTCGTCCCGCTGGATCGCGACCCGGCCGAGATGGCGCCGGACCTCGGCGATCCGCCGCAGGACCGGATAGAGCTTGCCGAGCAGGGCGACGTCCTCCCGATCGAACCCCTCCTGGTGGCGGCCGCGCTGCACGTCGAAGAACCAGAACGCCTCGCCGTTCTCCGCGAGGCGGCAGGCCATGCCGCCATGCATGTCCTGCGGCTGCATCCATTCCTGCCAGATGCGGCTGCTGTGCAGCCTTTCGCGGCCGTAGACCTCATGGTCGTGATAGACTTGGCCGAGAGGGATGTTGCGCAGGGCAAAGCCCATCTCGACGAAATCCTGCGCGAGATCGCCGAAGCACCGCGCCTGCAGGGCCTCGTCGACATTGGTGGCATAGGCCACCCAGTCCTCGGGATTCGGTCCGACACTGGCGAAACAGGCTTTCGAGCCATTGAAGAGCTGTCGCAGCGTTTCGGCGGCGGCAGGCATCTGCTCTTCATCCATCGCTCCGCTCAGGAGCTGATCGACGGCGGACATGACGGTATCGAGATTCGGTGCCGGCATGACGCTACCTCGCTCGCGACAGCTGCCGGGGCCCGGCGGCAGCAACGTCAAGCTAGCAGGACGCGTCGCTTTCGTGAAGTCCAAAAGCAATCCAAAAATTTAGCAGGCTGTCGATCGCTCAATCAGCTCTTGCCGAGCAGTGCCCGAATGGCCTCGCCTGTCGGCAAGGCGTCGAACACGCCATGGCGTGTCGTCGTCAGCGCCCCGGCCGCGGCAGCCAGCCGCAGAGCCTCGGCGAGGCCGTGTTTCCGGGCCAGGCTGACGCCGAGCGTCGCGGCGAAGGCATCCCCCGCGCCGAGCGCATCGACGGTGGTGACGGCGATGCCGGCCTGCGAGAGCGCCGCTCCGTCGCGGGGGACGGCGACGGCACCGGCCGCACCGCGCGTCATGACGACGAGGTCGGGCCCCAGCGCCATGATGGCCGGCGCCAGCGTGCTCGCGAAGTGGGCGGGATCGACCGTGATGGCCGGGTCGTGGCCGATGGCGGCGGCAAGGTCTCCGGCTTCGGTTTCGTTGACGATGAGGATGCTGGTCCGCTGCAGGATTTCAGGAGTGACCGGCCGGAACGGCGAGGGGTTGAGCAATGTCGGGACGCCGGCCCGCCGGGCGATGTCGAAGGTTTCGGCAACCGCCTCGTCGGAGGTCTCGAATTGTGCCAATGCGAGGGCCGCGCCGGCGATGGCGCCGGCGCGTTCGCGGATATGCGCGCGGGTGATCGCGAAATTGACGCCGCTGGCAATCGCCACGCTGGTCTCGCCGCGGGGGTCGATGAAGCCGACGCCACTGCCGGTCGGCCCGGCGATCTCGACGAGCATGGCCTGCGGCAGATCGGCGCGTTGCAGCGCCGGAGCGGCGAAGGCCGCGGCCAGATCGTCGCCGATCGCGAGGAGCCCATCGACCGTCATGCCGAGCCGTCGGGCCATGATCGCGAGATTGAGGCCCTTGCCGCCGGGTTCGATCGTTACGATTTCGGCAGCGAGCGCCTCGCCGGGGCGCGGCACGCGCGGCACTGTTGCCGTGCAGGCAACCACGAAGCTTCCGAGCACGAAGACAGGCCGGTCGGTCATGGCGTTTGATTTCCCCGCTCGACTGCTGCTACCCGGGTTGTGCCACACTCATGCAACCATCGACAGAGCTTGAATTGCCTACGCCCAAGCCGGTGTTCCAGGACCTGCTGGACCTACGCGACGACACGGCCAAACCGCTTTATCAGCAGTTGGAAGACCAGCTGACGCGGCTGATCGGCGACGGCACCTTGCCGCCTGGCACGACGCTGCCGGCCGAACGGCAATTGGCCGAGCGGCTGAAGATCAGCCGCACCACCGTGCAGCGCTCCTACAACGCCTTGCGGGAAAGGAAGCTGCTCAGCGCGCAGGGGCGCCTCGGCTCCATCGTGCAGGGGCCGGGGCCGCGTCTGCACCCCGGCATGGACCGGCTGAAGGGCTTCACCGAGGAGATGCGCGAGCTGGGGCGCGTTCCGTCGTCGCGCATTCTCGAACGGGAGATCGTGAACGACCGCTCCATCGCTTCGATCTTCGGCCACTCCTCGCATATCGATCTCCTCAAGCTCGTGCGCGTCCGCTCGGGCGACGGGATGCCGATGTCGCGCGAGATCGCCTGGTACAATCTCGAGCGGGCTCCCGGGCTGGCGCAGGCCGATCTCAGCGGCTCGGTCTATGCGATGCTGGCCGATCTCGGAGCGCCTCTCATCCGCTGCGACCAGACGATCGAGGCGGCTGCGCCGACGCCGGAAGAATGCGCGATCTTCGGCTTCGAGAGGCCGGTTCCGTGCCTGCTGATCAAGCGCCGCAGCTATGGCGCCGATGGCGAGATGCTGGAATATGTCGAGGGCCTGTTCCGCGGCGACAGCTACACTTACCGGCTCTCGCTCCATATTTGACGGCGGCGGCAGGTCGCTCGCATTTTAATCAGTCCAATACCAGTCCAAAAAACAGCATCCGCTTTGAACCTGCTCGCATTCCGGCGCGACGAAGGAATGCGGACGCGCGCTCTGCCCGCCCCGGCTGGATGAACCGGCCGCTGCGGGGGCGTCGCGACGATCCGAGACAACAGGGATGGATGTTTCGATGTCGCTCCACTTCTCGGTTTCCAGCCACGCGAATTACCCGCCCCTTTCGGCGCGCCGCGAGACCATGCCTGAACCCGCCTGCCATGCCTCGAAACCCGTTTTCGTCATCGATGCCAATCTGAACATCCAGTTCAGCAACCGCGGCGCCCGGGCCCTGTCAGGCGAGGGGCTCGGCGCCCCCGACCGCTTCACCGCCGCCGACAAGGAATTCATGGCGCGGCTCCATTCCTGGCTGAAGCGCTGCCGTACCGGCAGCATGGCCGGCGAGACGCGGCTGCCGCTGGCGCTCCGCTGCGGCCGGCAGGTCGCGATCGATGCCGTCCATCTCGAAAGCATCGACCTCTTCGTCCTCTCGGTCGACGATCCCGAGGTCGCCATGGGCCGCAAGCTCGATCAGGTCGCGGAAGCCTGTGGGCTGACGCCGACCGAGGAGCGCATGCTGGCATTGATCGTCGAGGGGCTCGACACCATCGTCGCGGCTAAGCGCCTGGGCATTGCCCCGACCACCGCCCGCACCCATCTCCAGCGCCTCTTCGCCAAGACCGGGACCGCGCGCCAGAGCGAGCTCGTCCGCTTCGTCGCCACCTATGTCGAGGAGCCGCGCTGAGCGTGCTGCCGGTGTTCGTTATGACGCGGGCATAGGACGCGCCCCTCCCTTCTCCCCTTGCGGGAGAAGGTGCCCGGCAGGGTCGATGGTATCGGGCGCTGACGATCAAGGTTGAGAGACCCTCATCCGTCAGCGCTTCGCGCTGTCACCTTCTCCCGCAAGGGGAGAAGGGAAGAGGAACTTATCCCCGCCCTTCCGCCCCATGCCTATTCTCGCCTCGTCCCATTCGACCGAGGGGCTTCGCGAGGCATCGTGCGGCCGGATGGGATTGCGGGTTTCGCGCTCCCGGGCCGTTGCGGGTCCGCTGGATCGCCGCGCGTCCGACAGGACGCGATCACGGTGGTCCTCTCTTTGGTGGCGCGGAGGTGCCGACTTCGCACGGGCCGAACAGGCAGGCCCCCGCCCTTGCCGGGCGTCATCAAGCGAGGCGGACCCCCAGATACCCGTGCGCGGAGCCGGACGGCGCGAGGTCGTCGCTGTTCGACACCATCGACATCGACTCGACATCGGCACGCAGCCGTCGACTGCGAACGCCGCCCGGCTCCGCGCATCCCTCGGATGCAACAGGCCCGAAAACCCCGCAGGCGAGGCCTGGACGGGGTTTTCGGTGCGCGACTTGCCGGGTGCCCGAGGCCGCGATGCCCAACCCGGCGGTCGCCCCATCTTTCAGCGATCCGAGCCGCCGCGTCCGATTGACGCTGCGCCCGTTCGGTGCCATGTTTCTATTAATGGAACTTAAGTTCCATTTTTTGGAACATTTTCTGAGGCGTGCGAATGTCGATCTTGTCGGCGGCTGCGGATGTGCTTCGTTGCTTTTCCAGCACGCGGCACGATGTCACCGTCACGGATCTCGTCACGCTGCTGGGCATGCCGAAGAGCAACGCCTCGCGCCTGCTCAGGGCGATGCGGGACGAGGGGCTCCTGGAAACGGTCGGCGACAGCAAGCGCTACCGTCCGGCCGTGCTGCTCTGCCGGGTTGGCCAGTTCTATCGTTTCGCCGCATCGTTGGTTGACCGTAGCGATGCGGTTGTCCGCCGCATTTCCGACGCGGTTGGCCATACCGGCTATATCAGCGTGCGTCGCGGCGCCGAGGTGATGGGCGTGACCGCCCATTCCGGCCGACATGCGCTCAGGGTCGTCACGACGATCGGCGATGGCTTGCCCGCCTTCGCCTCCAGCACCGGGCGCGCCCTGCTGGCCCGGCTGAGCGACGACGAGGTCCGGGCGCTCTATCCGAATGGGCTCGTCCCGCCCTCGGTCACCGCCCCGCAGGATATCGACGACCTGCTCGCCCGCCTCGCACTGACCCGCCGCGAGGGCTATGCCGAATCCGACGACGAGGCGGTGCGCGGGGTGCATGCCGTCTCGGTCGCCGTCGGGGATCCCGAGACGGGCGACGAGGTCGCGCTCTGTATTTCCTTTCCGGCCGCCATCGTCGAGCCGGCCGAGCGCCTCGCCATCATCCGATCGCTGGGGGAGGGGGCCGCCGAGATCGCGGCCCTGACCCAGGACAAGCGCTTCTATCCCTTGAACCTTTCCATCGCGGAGACCGCTCCATGAGCAATCGTTGGCGTATCGGCTTCGACATCGGCGGCACCTTCACCGATTTCATCCTCTACGATTCGCAGGAGCGCTCCGTCCGCCTGCACAAGCGTCTGACCACCCCGCATGACCCCTCCGAAGCGGCGCTGATCGGCCTCGGCGAGCTCACCGAGATGGCCGGGATCACGCTGGCCGATGTCGGCGATATCGTCCACGGCACGACGCTGGTCACCAATGCCGTGATCGAGCGCAAGGGCTCGAAGCTCGGCCTGATCACCACAAAGGGCTTCCGCGACATCCTCGAAATGGGGACGGAGCAGCGCTACGACATTTACGACCTGTTCCTGACCTTCCCCGATCCCCTGGTCTCGCGCGAACATCGCCTCGAAGTGGCCGAGCGCATGGACCGCGACGGCCAGGTCGTCACCCCGCTCGACGCGGAAGCCGTGCGCAAGGCGGCCCGCGAGCTCGAAGCCGCCGGCTGCGAGGCGATCGCGATCTGCTTCCTCAACAGCTATCGCAATCCGGCGCATGAGCAGGAAGCCGGCCGGATCGTCCGCGAAACCTGTCCGGAGCTGACCGTTTCGCTATCGAGCGAGGTCGTCGCCGAGATCTGGGAATATCAGCGCTTCGTCACCACCGCGGCCAACGCCTATGTCCAGCCGCTGATGCGCCGCTACCTGCAGCGGCTGGAGCGCGAGCTTGCGGCCCGCGCCTTCACCGGGGCGCTCCGTCTGATGCATTCGGCTGGAGGCCTCGTCTCGCCAGAGACGGCGCGCACCTTCCCGATCCGCCTGCTGGAGAGCGGCCCGGCCGGCGGCGGCCTCGCCACGGCCCTGTTCGGCGAACTCGCCGGCCATAAGGACGTGATCTCCTTCGACATGGGCGGCACCACCGCCAAGGCCTGCATGATCGAGGACGGTCGCGCCGAGATCGCGCCGATGCTGGAAGCCGGCCGCGTCAACCGCTTTGCCAAGGGCTCCGGCCTGCCGATCAAGGCCCCTGTCATCGACATGATCGAGATTGGTGCCGGCGGCGGGTCGATCGCCGCGATCGACGAGGTCGGCCTGCTCAAGGTCGGTCCGCATTCGGCCGGCTCCGATCCCGGCCCGGCCTGCTACGGCATGGGCGGCACCAAGCCGACCGTGACCGACGCCAATCTCGTGCTCGGCTATTACGATCCCGGCTTCTTCCTGGGCGGACGCATGGCGCTCGACCTTGAGGCGGCGCGCAAGGCTGTCTCGACCGTCGCCGCGCCGCTCGGCCTCTCGATCGAGGAAGCCGCCTGGGGCATCCACAAGGTCGTGGTCGAGAGCATGGGCGCTGCCGCCCGCGTCCATCTCGTCGAGAAGGGCAAGGATCCCCGCCATTACGCCATGGTCGGCTTCGGCGGAGCGGGTCCGGCCCATGCCGTCGACGTCGCCCGCGTTCTCGGCGTCAAGCAGGTCATCATCCCGCCGGCCTCGGGCGCGGCCTCCGCGCTCGGTTTCCTCGCCGCGCCGCTCTCCTTCGACATGGTGCGCTCGCTGCCGGTCGAGTTCTCCGAAGGCTTCGATGCGGCTTCCGTCAACGCCGTGCTGCGCGATCTCGAGGTCGAAGGCCGCAAGCACCTGACCGAGGCCGGCGTGAAGTCCGGCGACGTCACGGTCGAGCGCACGGCCGATATGCGCCTCGTCGGCCAGATGCACGACATTTCCGTGCCGCTGCCGGGCGGCACCATCGATGCGTCGAGCCTCGACGCCATCCGCGCGGCGTTCAGCAAGGCTTATTCCGCCCGCTACACCTCGGTCTACGAAGGCGCCCGGCTGGAGGCGATCAATTTCCGCGTCCGCTGCGCCGGCCCGGTGCCGACGCTCTCGCTCTCGGGCGCGGCCGGTGGTGGCGATGCCAAGAACAAGATCAAGGGCACCCGCAAGGCCTGGTTCGAAGGCGGCTGGAGCGAGGCGACCGTCTATGACCGCTATGCGCTCCGCTCCGGCGACACCGTCACGGGGCCGGCGATCATCGAGGAGCGCGAGGCGACCACGATCGTGCCGCCCGGCGACAGTGTCGCCATCGACGATGTCCTGAACCTCATCGTCCATGTCGCCCAGCCGAATGCGGCCGAGACGACGATTACCGCCGACATGCCGCTGGTCGAGGCCGCGCGCCGGATCGAAGCCGATCCGATCTCGCTCGAGATCATGTGGAGCCGCATGATCAACGTCGTCGAGGAGATGTGGCTGACGGTCTGCCGCACCGCCTTCTCGCTGGTGATCTCGGAAGCGCAGGATTTCGCCTGCGAACTGCTCGACCCCGAAGGCGAGACGCTGGCGCATTCGCCCCGTGCGATGCCGGTGTTCAACCTGACGCTGCCGCGCGCGGTCAAGGCGCTCCTGGAGCGCTACCCGGCCGACACGCTGAAGCCCGGCGACGTGCTGATCACCAACGATCCCTGGCTCTGCGCCGGCCATCTCTTCGACATCGCGGTGGTGACGCCGGTCTTCCTCGGCAACCGCGTCGTCGGCCTGATGGGCACGGTCGGCCATGTCTCGGATATCGGCGGCACCAAGGACAGCTTGCGGGCCCGCGAGATCTACGAGGAAGGTTTCCAGATCCCGCCGATGAAGCTCTACGAGGCCGGCCGGATCAACGAGACGCTGGTGCGCCTGCTGGCCGAGAACGTGCGCAACTCCGAGCAGGTGCTCGGCGACCTCCACTCCTTCGTCGCGGCCAACGCCATCGGCGCCGAGCGCCTGCAGTCCTTCCTGACCGATTACGGCATGCAGGACCTGCGCGCCTTGGCCCATGTCGTGCAGAGCCGTTCCGAGAAGGCGATGCGCGACGCCATCCGCGCCATTCCGGACGGCATCTATCACGGCACCGCCTCCAACAACCCGCTGGGCACGCCGATGCATTATCCGCTGGCGCTGACGGTGAAGGACGACACGATCCATCTCGACTTCGCCGGCGCCCCGCCGCAGCTACCGCAGGGCGGGCTGAACTGCACGCTCAACTACACGATGGCGCATGCGACCTATCCGCTGAAATGCATGCTGACGCCGAATGTCCGCGGCAATGCCGGCTGCTACCGCGCCTTCACGGTCGAGGCCCCGAAGGGCTCGATCCTGAACTGCGACAAGCCGCTGGCGGTGAACCTGCGCACCCGCACCGGCTGGTATCTGGCGCCGAACATCTTCCGCGCCTTGTCGGAAGCGGCGCCGAAGCAGGTCCAGGCCTTCACCGGCCTGCCGGTGGCGGCGAGTGTCTATGGCCGGGACTCGGCCGGCGACACCTATTCCGACATGCTCTTCTGCGGCGGCGGCCAGGGCGGCTCGGCCCAGGGCGACGGCAAGTCCGGCCTGCTCTACCCGACCTCCGCCGCGAACACCTCGATCGAGACCTTCGAATCGCGGGTGCCGGTGCTGGTGGTCGAGAAGGCCTATCTCACCGATTCCGGCGGCGCCGGTCAGCATCGCGGCGGCCTCGGCCAGCGTGTGCGGCTGCGCAAGCTTTCGGATGACGGGCTGCCGACGCTGGTCTCGCTCTATCCGGAGGGTGTCAACAACCCGATTCCCGGCCTGTTCGGCGGCAAGGCCGGTGGCGGGGCTTCCGGCCGGGTCATCGACGAGCAGGGCCATGTCCTGAAGGACGTCGGCACCGGCGAGCTCGTCCAGGTCAAGCATCCGCATGAGATCGTCGAGCTCGTGCTCGCCGGTGGCGCCGGCTACGGCCCGGCCTCCGAGCGCTCGCGGGAGGCGATCGCCCGCGACATCGCGCTGGGGCTGGTCTCTCCGGATGCGGCCAAGCGCGATTACGGCGTGCAGGGAGCGCATGCCACGCAGGATGTGGGCGAGGCCAAGGCCGGCATCCTTGTTGCCTGACGGCAGACATCGAGATTGACAACAGCCCGACAGGGGCAATGAGGGGACTGAGGCATGACACACCAAAACAACGGAGTGCCTCAGCGGCACCCGAGTCTGTTCGAGCCGGCGACACTGGCGTTGATCGCCATTCTCTGCGTCTTCGGCTCGATCATCGGCATGCAGCTTCTGGTGTCGCTCGGCATCACCGCGAACACCTCGCTGATCGGTGCGCTGGCGGCGATGGCGCTGGCGCGGGTGCCGCTTGCCATGTTCGCCCGCTACCGCTCGATCCATGTGCAGAACCTGGCTCAGAGCGCGATCTCGTCGGCCACCTTCGGCGCTGCGAACAGCCTGCTCCTGCCGGTCGGCATTCCCTGGCTGCTCAACCGGCCGGATCTGGTGCTGCCGATGCTGGCCGGCGCCTTCTTCGCCATGCTGCTCGACGGCTATCTGCTTTACCGGATGTTCGATTCCCGCGTCTTCCCCGCCCAGGGCGCCTGGCCGCCGGGCGTCGCCGCCGCCGAGGCGATCAAGGCCGGCGACGAGGGTGGGCGGAAGGCGGCCCTGATGGGCGTCGGCTTCCTCACCGGCGTGGTCGTCTCCTTCGTCAAGGTTCCGCTGGCCTGGATCGGCTTCGCCGGCTCGACGGCGGTGAGCGGCATTCCGATGTCGGCCTTTGGCGTCGCCTTCATCGGCAATGTCTGGGCGCTGACGATGTTCGGCATCGGCCTGCTGCTGCGCGGCTATTCCGGCCAGCTCTTCGGCGGCCCGCTCTTCGAGACCATCATCCCCAAGGGTGATCTGATGGCCGCCTATATTCCGCACGGCTTCATGATCGGCGCCGGCCTCGTCGCCCTGATCCAGGTCGGAATGCTGCTCTTCAAGCGCGGCGAGACATCCGGGGCTGCCAAAGAGGGCGTCACCGACACCGAAGTCCGCCGGGCGCTCGGCCTCGGCACCATCGGCTATCTCGTCATCGCGGTCTTCATCGCGCTGGTCGGCGGGCTGATCAGCGACATGTCGATCGGCATGCTTATCCTGTTCGTGCTCTACGCCGCCTTCGCGGCCTATGTGCATGAATTGATCGTCGGCCTCGCCGCGATGCATTCCGGCTGGTTCCCGGCCTTCGCGGTCGCGCTGATCACGCTGATCATCGGCATGCTCATCGGCTTCCCGATGCCGGCGCTGGCGCTGCTGGTCGGCTTCTCGGCGGCGACCGGCCCGGCTTTCGCCGATATGGGCTACGACCTCAAGGCCGGCTACATCCTGCGCGGCCACGGCGTCGATCCGGCCTTCGAGCGCGAAGGCCGCCGCCAGCAGCTCTTCGCCGCGATGTTCGCCTTCGTCATCGCCGGCATCGTGGTGCTGTTCTCCTACCAATCCTATTTCGACCGGAACCTCGTGGCGCCCGTCGACAAGGTCTATGCCGCGACGATCAAGGCCGGCGTGGCGCCGGGCGTCGCCTGGCAGTTGTTCCTCTGGGCCATCCCCGGCGCGATCCTGCAGTTCATCGGCGGGCCGAAGCGGCAGATCGGCGTGCTCTTCGCCACCGGCCTGCTGATCAGCTTTCCGATGGCGGGCTGGGCGGTGCTGGCGGGCATCGTCTGCCGGCTGATCTGGGAGAAGCTGCGCGGCGACAGCGGCGAGGGCGACATGGAGGTCTTCGCCGCCGGCATCATCGCCGGCGACGCGATCTTCTCGTTCTTCGATTCGGTCATCAAGAACGTCACCAAGCCCTGACCAAAACAGGCCCCGGGACCAGCATCCCGGGGCCTTTCGCGTCCGGAAGAGGATCATCGCCATGGGCAAGCTTGGAACGCTCACCATCGGGCAGGCGCCGCGCGCCGACATCACCCCGATTCTCGATGCGGTGCTGGACGCCGGTCTTCCGCGCATCCATGCCGGCGTGCTCGATGGCCTCGGCCGCGATGAGATCGCGCGGGATTTCACCCCGCTTCCCGGCAAGGCCCCGCTGATCACCCGCCTGCTGGACGGCTCCTCGATCGTGATCGATCGCGCCCGCACGGAAGCTGCCGCCCAGCACAAGCTCGACGCTCTGGAAGCCGCGGGCTGCACCACCATCCTGATGTTGTGCACCGGGCATTTCGAGAAGCTTTCGACCCGAAAGGCCCGCTTCCTCGAGCCCGACCGTATCCTGCCGCCGACGGTGGCGGCGCTGGCGCGGGGCGCGCGACTCGGCATCATCGTGCCGCTCGTCGAGCAGATCGACAGCGAGGCCGGCAAATGGGCCGGTCTCGATCCGGCGCCGCTCTACGCGGCCGCCTCGCCCTATCAAGGCGATCTCGACGCCGTCGCCGCCGCCGCTCGGGACCTCCGCGACCGGGGCGCCGAAATCTTGCTGATGGATTGCATGGGTTTCGTCGAAAGCCATCGGCGGGCGGCCGCGGCGGCGGGGCTGCCGGTCATCCTCTCCAACAGCCTGGTGTCCAAGCTCGTCTCGGAATTGGTCTGAGCCGAAGCCTGCTGTGCTTCGACAGCCTTCGCCGCCGATGCTCGGGCTTGACCGGAGCATCGGCGATGATGTCCGGAGCCGGCCGGGCTTATGCCAGTCGATCGCGCATTGAGCCCGCATGCTCGTCGGCCGACGTCATGTGAGGTGTTTTGCTCTTCGAGAGCCGGCTGGTGCTGCCAGAGAGGATTGAACTCTCGACCTCTCCCTTACCAAGGGAGTGCTCTACCACTGAGCTACGGCAGCAGGATCGTCAGCCAAGTCGCGCTGGGTCGTCCCGGAGGGCGGCTGCGGCGCGGCATCGTTGCGAAGCGGCGCCCTGATGCCATAAGCGCGGGGCGGACGCAACCCGCTCTCTCAATCCGGCAGCAATAACCGTGGATCAATTCGGAAAAGACGGCCGTCGCCGATGAGATGCGCGCTGAGCCGCCCGCCGAACAACGGCCGGAAAGCGGCGTCCCGCAGGTTGAGCCCGCCGGCATAGGCGCCCATCGCCGGCATCACGCAGCGGCGCGTTGACAGGGCGAAGCAGCGCCGCCGGACCGCCCGCCCGCGCATCCTGACCTTGGCGGCAGGGTGCAGATGCCCGGCGATCTCGTAGCCGTTCTCGGCCGGATCGGGCTCATGGCGCAGCGTCACGCCGGCGAGGCTGATCTCTGCCGCGCTTTCGCCGCCGACGCGGTGGCTGATCGACGGGTCATGATTGCCGGTGATCCAGAGCCAGTCGCGGCCTTGCTGCAGCAGGTGCAGCGTAGCGAGCGTCTGCGGTGCGAGCCGTTCCTCGGCCTGCCGGTCGTGGAAGGAGTCACCGAGCGCGATCACGCGCGCCGGCTGATGGCGCAGGATCGCGTGGCCAAGTGCGGCCAGTGTCGCGGTCGAATCATAGGGCGGCAGCATCACGCCGCGCGCCGCATAGGCCGAGCCCTTCTCCAGATGCAGGTCCGCGACGACGAGCATGCGCTCCTCCGGCAGCCAGAGCGCGCCCGAAATGTCCGGCACGAGCGCGAGCCGGCCCAGCATGAAGGCCTCGCCCGTTGTCGCCAGCGCTGCGGCTGCAACCGTCACGCCATCGCCTCTTCCGTCAGCATCGCCTCTGCCTCCGCCAGGATCTCGTCGGCCGCCTCGCCGAAGACCGCCTCGCGCCCGATCTCGAGCATCACCGAGACGCCGAGCGGCGAAACATGATCGAGCGGCTGATGCACGATTCGGCCGCTGATCCGTGTCAGCATCTCACCAAGCCGGCGAATGTCGAGCAGGCCCGTCGCCGCATCGGCTCGCGCGGCCTTGAGCAGGATATGGTCGGGCTCGTGCCGGCGCAGCACGTCGTAGACGAGATCGGTCGAGATCGTCACCTGCCGGCCGCTCTTCTCCTGGCCGGGATAGCGCCGCTCGATCAGGCCGCCGATGATGGCGCAGGAGCGGAAGGTGCGCTTCATCAGGGCCGATTCCGCCATCCACTCCTCGAGATCGTCGCCGAGCATGTCCTGCGCGAACAAGTCGTCGAGATCGAGCGCGCCGCGCGCGATCGCCGCCGTCATGTCGCCGAGCGTCCAGCAGGCCATGCCGTAATCGTTGCAGACGAAGCCGAGCGGGCGCATCCGGGCGCGCTCCAAACGGCGCGTCAGCAGCATGCCGAGCGTCTGGTGCGCGAGGCGGCCCTCGAACGGATAGGCGACGAGATAGAAGCGCCCGCCGCGCGGGAAGGTCTCGACCAGAAGCTCGCCGGGCTTGGGCAGCCGCGACTTCAGCTTCTGCGCGTGCAGCCAGGCCGAGACCTCCTCCGGCAGCGTATGCCAGAGGCCGGGCGAGGCCAGGATGGCGCGCACGCGTTCGGCCAGGAAGGTCGAGAGCGGAAACTTGCCGCCGTCATAGGAGGGGATTTTCGGATCGGTGCCGGCGGCGGCGCGCGAGCAGATCGCTTCGTTCTCGACGATGCCCTCGAAGCGCAGGACTTCGCCGGCGAAGACGAAGGTGTCGCCCGGCACCATGGTCTCGGCGAAATACTCCTCGATCTCGCCGAGCACGCGGCCACCACGGGTGATCATGCCGGGCTGTCCAGGCCTGCCGGCGCGCGCCCGGCCGAGCCTGACCTTCAGCATGGTCGCCTCGACGATGGTGCCGACATTCATGCGGTATTGCTGGATGACGCGGGCATGGCTGGCGCGCCAGAGACCGGTCTTGTCCTGCCGGAGCTTGGCGAAACGCTCATAGCTCTTCAGCGCATAGCCGCCGGTCGCGACGAAATTGACGACCGCGTCGAAATCCGCGCGGGCAAGCCCGGCGTAAGGGGAAGCTGTGAGGACTTCCTCATAGAGCGCATCCGCCTGGAAGCCGTCCGAGCAGGCGACGCCGAGCACATGCTGGGCGAGCACGTCGAGCGCGCCAATGCGCGGCGGCGGGGTGTCCTGCGCGGCCTCGTGGACGGCCTCCAGCGCGGCGCGGCACTCCAGCAGCTCGAAACGGTTGGAGGGCACCAGCAGCGCCTCGGAGGGCTCGTCCATGCGATGGTTGGAGCGGCCGATGCGCTGGATCAGGCGGCTCGCCCCCTTCGGTGCGCCGAGATTGACGACGAGGTCGACATCGCCCCAGTCGATGCCGAGATCGAGCGTCGCGGTGCAGACCACGGCCTTGAGCCGCCCATCCGCCATCGCGGCCTCGACCTTGCGGCGCTGCTGGGCGTCGAGCGAGCCGTGATGCAGCGCGATCGGCAGATTGTCGTCGTTGAGGTTCCACAGCGCCTGGAAGGCGAATTCCGCCTGCATGCGCGTGTTGACGAAGACGAGCGTCAGCTTGTGCGTGCGGATGGCGTCATAGACATCAGCCATGGCATGCAGCGTGGTGTGGCCGGCGATCGGCAGGCGCCGCTGCGTATCGAGGATGCCGATGCGCGGCTTCGCGCCGCCCGCGACCGTGACGAGCCCGGCCGGCGTCTCGCTGCCGCCGAGATAGCGCTGGAGATCGGCGGGCTCGCGCACCGTCGCCGAGAGGCCGACGGCGGAAACCTGAGGCGCCAGCGCCTTCAGCCGCGCGAGATCGAGCGAGAGCAGGTCGCCGCGCTTGGAGGTGACGAGCGCGTGCAACTCGTCGAGCACGATGCGGCGCAAGGATGAGAAGAACGGCGCGGCGTCGCGATGGGAGACGAGCAGCGCGAGCTGCTCCGGCGTCGTCAGCAGGATATCGGGTGGGCGCTGGATCTGGCGTGTGCGCTTGGCGGCGGAGGTGTCGCCGGTGCGCGTCTCGATCGTGATCGGCAATCCCATCTCGCGCACGGGCGCTTCAAGATTGCGGGCGATATCGACGGCGAGCGCCTTCAGCGGCGAGATGTAGAGCGTGTGCAACCCGTCATGCCGGCCGCCGCGCTCTGCGAGCTCGACCAGCGAAGGCAGGAAGCCGGCGAGCGTCTTGCCGGCGCCGGTCGGCGCCACCAGCAGCGTCGAGCGCCCGGCGCGGGCCTCTTCCAGCAAGGCGAGCTGATGCGGCCGCACGCTCCAGCCGCGGCTGGCGAACCAGGCCTCGAAGGCGGGAGGGAGCGGGGAGGGGGCGGCCATGCCGGCCGAAGATAGGGGGTGGCACAGGAGAACGAAAGGGGAATAACGCGTTGTGGCGGCTCGTCGCCGATTCGCGATCAGGGGCCTACGAGCTGCCCCCCATCGACAACAACGGTCTGGGCCGTGACCCAGCTGGCCTTGTCGGAGGCAAGGAAGAGCGCGACCGCGGCGACCTCCTCGGGCTTTCCCATGCGGCCGAAGGGGATGTTGGCCAGCGTCGCCTGATAGAGCTCGGGATTCGATGTCTTTCGATCTTCCCAAGAGCCGCCTGGGAATTCGATCGAGCCCGGCGCGACGCAATTGACCCGAATGCCTTTCCGCGACAGCATCTTCGCTTGGCTGGCGGTGTAATGCATGACCGCCGCCTTGATCGCGCCGTAAGGTGCCGAGCGTGACGAGGCTCGCAGAGCCGAAATCGACGAAATATTGACGATCGACGAACCCGGTTTCATGTGCGGGATGGCTGCATGGCTCCCGCGGACGACCGCCATCATGTCGATGTTGAAGGACGCGGCCCAACCCTCGTCGTCATCCGAATGGCCGAAGCCCGATGCGTTGTTGACCAGGATGTCGAGACCGCCGAGAGCCTTCACTGCCTCCGGCACATAGGTCGCGATCGCCTCCGCGTCGGCGAGGTCGACACAGGCGGCGTGAGCCGTGACTCCGAGCGCCTCGATCTCCCGGCGCGTCGCTTCCAGCGGCCCCGCTCCCCGGGCGCAGATCGAAACGGACGCGCCGCCTGCTGCAAAGCCCAGCGCGATGGAGCGCCCGATGCCACGGCTGCCACCCATCACGATCACGCGCTTGCCGGTGAATTCCTTGGCCATGCGGGCACTCCCATTGAGACGATGTGTGGATGTCCCTATTGCTCAGGCGAAAGCCGCCGCTTCAAGGGCCGTCAATGTGTATACGGAGTTGCACGGCCTGCGGGCGAGGATGCCCGTCTTCGGGCGATCCGCTTTCGCGAGATTCTGCGCCTGCCCACCATCCGGCAGGTGAAATTGGCGCGATCCGCTTGTTCTGCCGGCCGGGAAATGCCGGGGGGGCATCCCCGGCGGGATGCCTTCACCGCCGCTCCGCCACGACCAGCAGCCCCGGCACGGGCACGCCGCGATCCTGCCGCGTGCTGGCGGGCTCGACGAGTAGGGGGGTAAGCCCCGCTTCCCCCAGCCGCTCCCGCAGCCAGCCTTCCGCATGCGCGAACCGCCTGTCATCGCCGACGACCACGCCCTCGCCCGCATGACTCTGCACCGTGAAGGCGAAGAGCCCGCCGGTCGGCAGCACCCGCGCGCTCTGGGCGAAGCTCGGCGCGAGTTCGCCGAGATAGACGAAGACGTCCGCCGCGATCACCAGATCGGCCGACTGGTCCGGGCGGCTCGCCAGGAAGGCGGTCAGCCCGGCGACGGCGAGCTTGTCGTAGAGCGGCGCGCCATCCTCCCGCGTCTTGACCTGGGCCCGCGCGATCATGCGCGGCGAGAGATCGCAGCCAGCGAGGAAACCGCTCTCGGTGCGGATCGCCTCGCCCATCAGCCCGGTGCCGCAGCCGAGATCGTAGACGGTGTCGAACCGGAAGGGCCGCGCGGCGTTGTCGCAGCAGCGCCGCAGCGCATCCTTCAGCAGAGCAGGGGCATTGTAGTGCAGGGTCTGGGTCAGGTGGCTGTCGAAGCGCTCGGCGTAACCGTCGAACAGAGCGCCGGAGAAATTCTCCGAGGTCGCCTCCTCGGCCGGCATGGCGCCGATGCGGGCGAGGTCGAGCCTGGCGCCGAAATGGTCGTTGGGGTCGAGGTCGAGGCATTGCCGCCAGGCGGTGGCGGCGTCCTCCCGGTGCCCGAGCGCCTCCTTGGCGAGCCCGTAGAGATGCCAGGCTGCGGTGAAGTGATAGGCCCCGGCCAGGGTCTGGTCGAGGATCTCGACGGCGGCTTGTGCGTCGCCCTCCTTGAGCGCGGCTTCCGCCCAGGCGTAGCGTCGGTCGAGCATCGGATCGCCGGAACTGGAATGATGCGTGGTCTGGCCGGTCTCGCTCATGCCAGCCGGTCTAGCCGAGGAGAATGACACTGGCCAGACAAAGCCCGCGCTGGCGCCCCGCCGAATTGCTCGTGCCGACCCCGGCCGGGCTCTTCTGCCCGCCGGCCGATATCCATATCGATCCGGTGCGTCCGGTGCCGCGCGCGCTCATCACCCATGGCCATTCCGACCATGCTCGCGCCGGCCATGGCAGCGTGCTGGCGACGCGCGAGACGCTGGCGATCATGGCGCTGCGCTATGGCGAGGGGTTCGCCGGTTCGCAGCAGGTCGCGGTGCCTGGAGAGGTGGTCCGCATCGGCGAGGTCGATTTCACCTTCGTTCCCGCCGGCCATGTCCTCGGCTCGGCCCAGATCGTGGTCGAGAGCCGCGGCCTGCGGATCGTGGTCTCCGGCGATTACAAGCGCGAGCGCGATCCGACCTGCGCGCCGTTCGAGCCGGTGCCTTGCGACATCTTCATCACCGAGGCGACCTTCGGGCTGCCGGTCTTCCGCCATCCGCCGGCTGATGGCGAGGTCGGGAAGCTCCTGGAATCCGTCAGGCTCTTCCCGGAGCGGACGCATATCGTCGGCGCCTATTCACTGGGCAAGGCGCAGCGCGTCATGGCCTTGATCCGCGAGGCCGGCTACGAAAAGCCGATCTACATCCATGGTGCCGTCGAGACGATCACCGAATTCTATCAAGCGGAAGGCATCCCGCTCGGCGAGATCCGCCTGGTCGCGGGCACGGACCGCAAGACGCTCGGTGGCGAGATCGTCATCTGCCCGCCCAGCGCGACACAGGACCTTTGGGCGCGACGCTTCCCCGACCCGGTCACCGCCTTCGCCTCGGGCTGGATGCGGATCAGGGCGCGTGCCCGCCAGAAGGGCGTCGAATTGCCGCTGGTGATCTCCGACCATGCCGATTGGGACGATTTGCTGGCGACGATCCGCGAGGTTCAGGCCGGCGAGATCTGGGTCACCCATGGCGAGGCCGAAGCCCTCGTCCACTGGTGCGGCACGGCGGGCCTCAAGGCCAAGCCGCTGCATCTCGTCGGCTATGGCGACGAGGGCGAGGCGGAGTCGGAAGCGGAGGCAGCCGATGCGCCGGTGGCGTGAAAACGAGGGCTGGGAGAGTAAATCAGCGCGCCGAGGCGACGACCGGGCGGCTCGGCGCGGTCATGCCGACAAGCGCATTCGCCATGTCGCGGGCGAGGCAGTCATAGCCCGCATCGCTCATATGGAAGCCATCGGTCCAGAGCGCGGCCTTGAAGGCTTCGGCGTCGCTGTCGTGCCATTCCCGCATCGTTTCGTAGCGGCTGAAGACCGGCACGGCCTCGCGCCGCGCGACATCGCCGACAGCCGCGACGAAGCGCTTGTAATTGTCGGAGTCGCGCACCGTGGGGAAGAACTGCGGGTCGAGGATGGCGAGAGGGGTGTTCGCCTGCTTCACCAGCCGGATGCCCTCGCTGACCATGCCGCGGAAGGCCTCGATATCGCCGCCCTTGACGGCGTCGTTGGTGCCGACCTGCCAGATCACCAGATCGTAATGGCGCCCGGCCAGCGCGGTTTCGAGGCGCGCGAGCGTCTGCGGCGCGGTCTCGCCGCCAATGCCGGCATTGACGATCTCGACCGGCGCCTTCGACCAGGCCTTGCCGAGCAAAGCCTGAAGACGGGCGGGATAGGTCTTGTCCTTGGCGCTGGCGCCGATCCCCTCGGTGGAGGAGGAGCCGATGGCGAGGATGGTGAGCGGGCGCCCTTGCGCGACCTTGTCGGCCAGCGGCGCGAGAACCGCACGCGACTGGATGATCGGCGTCTCGCGGCAGGAGAAGCCGGCTGCCTGGGCAGGGGCTCCGACCGAAAGCGTGGCAGCGATGACGGCAGGCAAGGCAAGAAACCGCATCGCGGCACGCATTGGCGTCTGTCTCCTGGCTACACTGCTGCCGTTAAGGTTTGCTTCATGAACGGTATCTGAACGATGCGCTGCAAGAAGCATGCAACGATTCGATGTGGCGGCGCGGTGACACCATGAATCGCTTCGCCTGGCTGCTCGACCGCCTCGCCTATGAGCCGCGCCGCAACGCCAAGCTCGCGCTGATCGCCGATTATCTGCGCACCACGCCCGACCCCGATCGCGGCTATGCGCTGGCGGCGATGACCGGCGGGCTCGTCTTCCGCAACGCCAAGGCCGGGCTGATCCGCGCGCTGATCGCCGAGCGCACCGATCCGGTGCTGTTCGCGCTGTCCTACGACTATGTCGGCGATCTCTCGGAGACGGTCGCACTGATGTGGCCGGCCCGGCATGGCACTAACGCGGTGCCGCATCTGCCCGAGGTCGTCGAGAGTCTGCGCGAGGCCGGCAAGACCGACCTGCCGCGCCTCGTCGCCTCCTGGCTCGACGCGCTCGATGAGACCGGCCGCTGGGCGCTCCTGAAGCTCATCACCGGCGCCTTGCGGATCGGCGTCTCGGCTCGCCTCGCCAAGACGGCGGCGGCGAGCCTCGGCGGCGTGCCGGCTGACGAGGTCGAGCAGGTCTGGCACGGGCTGGAGCCGCCCTATGCCGCGCTCTTCGCCTGGCTGGAGGGCAGGGGCCCGCGGCCGGAGGCCCGCGATCCCGCACCGTTTCGCCCGGTCATGCTCTCGCATCCGATCGAGGACGGCGATTTCGACAAGCTCGATCCGGCTGAATTCTCAGCCGAGTGGAAATGGGACGGTATCCGCGTCCAGGCCGCCAGCGGCCGGCGCGGTGACGGCAGCCGCGTGACCCGGCTCTATTCCCGCACCGGAGAGGATATCGCCAACGCCTTTCCCGATCTCGTCGAGGAGTTGACGCAGGATGGCGCGCTCGACGGCGAGTTGCTGGTGATGCGCGAGAGCGCGGTCCAGAGCTTCAACACCTTGCAGCAGCGGCTCAACCGCAAGACCGTCACAGTGAAGATGCTGGGCGAATTCCCCGCCCATATCCGGGTCTACGATCTGCTGGTCGATGGCGAGGAGGATATCCGCCACCTGCCCTTCGAGGAGCGGCGCAAGCGGCTGGAGGCCTTCCTGTCGCGGCTTGCCAGCCCGCGCTTCGATCTCTCGCCGCTGATCCCCTTCGGGTCATGGCAGGAACTGACGATGGCGCGGGCCGATCCGGCCTCGGCCGGGGCGGGCGCCGATGCGGAAGCGGTCGAGGGCTGCATGATCAAGCGGCGCGACTCGCCTTATCTGCCGGGCCGGCCCAAGGGCTATTGGTGGAAATGGAAGCGCGATGCCCGGCTGGTCGACTGCGTGCTGATGTACGCCCAGCGCGGCCACGGCAAGCGCTCCTCCTTCTATTCCGACTACACCTTCGGCGTCTGGCGGGTGGGCGAGGAGGGCGGTCTCGAGCTGGTGCCGGTCGGCAAGGCCTATTTCGGCTTCACCGACGAGGAACTGCTCGAGATCGACAAATATGTCCGCAAGAACACGCTGAACCGCTTCGGCCCGGTGCGGGAGGTGGTGCACACGGCTGAAAGCGGCCTCGTCTTCGAGGTTGCTTTCGAGGGGTTGCAGCGCTCGACGCGGCACAAATCCGGGCTCGCCATGCGCTTTCCCCGCATCAACCGCATCCGCTGGGACAAGCCGCCTGGTGAGGCCGACCATATCGAGGTGCTGGAAGCGCTATTGCCGACCAATGGCTGACGGCGGATGGGTTGCGCCCATGCGCTGGCAATGCTTGTGATCCGCCTCGCGCCTGAGGCAAAATAAAAGAGTCGCAACCACAGGGTCGCAATAAGGACAATACGGAGTGGCGCGATGAGCAAGCAGCCTTCGACACGGATCGTCATCGCGGACGACCACCCGCTCTTTCGCGGGGCGCTGCGACAGGCCGTCTCGCACGCCATTGCGGGCGCGGAGGTCAGCGAGGTCGGCTCGCTCGAAGCGCTGACCGAGGCGCTGGCGAGCGGCGGTGATGCCGATCTCGTCCTGCTCGATCTGACCATGCCGGGCGTCCAGGGCTTCTCCGGCCTGCTCTTCCTGCGGGCCGATCATCCCGAGATCCCGGTCATCGTCGTCTCGGCCAATGACGACCCGGCGGTGATCCGCCGCTGCATCGAGTTCGGGGCGCTCGGCTTCCTTCCCAAGACGGCCGATGTCGCCCAGATGGGCGAGGCGATCCGCGCCGTGCTCGACGGCGGCGTCTGGACCCCGCCCGGCGTCGATCTCGCAGCCCCCGTCGATGCCGAGGTGGCCGACATGGTCCGCCGCCTCTCGACGCTGACGCCGCAGCAGGTGCGCGTGCTGATGATGCTGTCGGAAGGTTTGCTCAACAAGCAGATCGCCTATGAGCTCGGCGTCTCCGAGGCGACGGTGAAGGCGCATGTCTCGGCGATCCTGACCAAGCTCGACGTCGACAGCCGCACGCAGGCCGTCATCGCCGCCCTGAAGATCGCCGGCACCGCCTGGGCGACCACCGGAGCCGGCGCCTCCGCCTGAGGCTGCCGGGCCCCCCTCGGGGCTCCCGCCCGGACGCAGCGCGGCTGTGCAAACGGCGTTCAGGCGCCGTTCAAGCGCGGCGGGTTTCAGGTTAAGACAGGTGGAAAGCGCCCCGCAGATCCGTGGGCGCGTAGCAGGATGCCAGGGCTTTCATGGAACGGTTCATCGGCGGCTCGCCGCTCAGCGTCCTCGTCAGGCTGATCTTCATCTCGCTGCTCGTCGGCGCCGCCATGGCCTTTCTCGGCCTCTCGCCGCGCGGGCTCTTCGAGGCGGCCTCCCGCTTCATCCGCTCGATCACGGGGCTCGGCTTCGGCGCCATCCGCGAGGTCGGTGACTGGCTCATCGCCGGCGCGCTGGTCGTCGTGCCGCTCTGGCTGCTGATGCGGCTCTTCGCGGCGCGGAAATAGCCGCGGCTAAAGCCCCTCGCCACGCGCGATCGCGGCAGCGTCGCGGCCGATCAGGGCGGTGAGGCGCGGCAGCCCCGCCCGGCGTGCCTGCGCGGCCAGCCCCGTCTTGATCTCCTTGACCAGCCCCGGCCCCTTGAACACCAGCGCCGAATAAAGCTGCACCAGGGTCGCGCCGGCCCGGATCTTGGCGAAGGCGGCCTCGGCCGAATCGATGCCGCCGACCCCGATCAGCGGAAACTGTCCCTCGACGCGCAGGAAGGTCTCGGCCAGGATCTTGGTCGAGGCGGCGAAGAGCGGCTTGCCGGAAAGCCCGCCGGTCTCGGCTTTCGCCGCGTTGCGCAGGCTCTGCGGCCGCGCGACGGTGGTGTTCGAGACGATCATCCCGTCGATGCCGCGCTTGCGCGCGACCGCGACCATGCCGTCGAGCTCGGGCAGCGTCAGGTCCGGCGCGATCTTGAGCAGGACCGGCGTGCGCTTGCCCCCGGCCGCGGCCTCGTCGCGGGCTGCGAGCGTACGCGCCACCAGATCGTCCAGCGCGCTCTCGGCCTGCAGGTTGCGCAGGCCCGGCGTGTTGGGCGAGGAGACGTTGATGGTGAGAAAATCGGCGAGCGGCGCGAGGCGCCGTGCCAGAATCGCGTAATCCGCCTCCCGGTCGGCCGACTCCTTGTTGGCGCCGAGATTGATGCCGACGATGCCGCCGCGTCCCTGCCTGGCCGCGAGACGCCGCGCCATGGCCTCGACGCCCTCGCTGTTGAAGCCGTAGCGGTTGATCACGGCCTCGTCCTCGACGAGCCGGAAGACGCGCGGGCGCGGGTTGCCGGGCTGCGGCAGCGGCGTCACGCCCCCTGCCTCGACGAAGCCGAAGCCCAGCCCCAGCGCGCCGTCGATCGCCTCGGCATGCTTGTCGAAGCCGGCCGCAAGCCCGACCGGATTCGGGAAGGAGAGGCCGAAGGCTTCCATCGCCAGCACGGGGTCGTCGGGAGCCGGCTTCAGCGCCGGCGCCGCCGCCAGCGCCGCGACCGTCAGCCGGTGCGCTGCCTCCGCGTCCATCCGGTGAATCAGGGGGCGGGCGAGATGGAAGAGGCTTGCGAACATGCCGGGGTCTTTAGAGCATCCTACGCGCTGTTGGATATGGATTTTTCGCCGCAGCCGCGAGGCTGTGATGGGCTCAGATCTCGGCCGGAAGCGCGTGGCTGCCGTCGCTCTTCAACGGCAGGGGCATTACCCAGCGCACGGCCTTGGGATCGAGCGACCCATAGAGGTGCGGAAACAGCGCGCCGCCGCGCGACGGCTCGTAGCGCAACGTGGTCCCGAGCCGCGAATCCTCGATCGCGATCAGGAGCAGTCCGTCCTGTCCGGCGAAATGCTTCGCGGCGGTCTCGGCGAGTTGCGTGCCGGTCGAGAAATGGATGTAGCCATCGGCGAGATCGACGGGCGCACCCTCGAAGCGGCCTTTTTCCTCGGCTTCGCGCCAGAGGGCGGCCGGGCATATCTTGTAGATCAGCGGCATCGTTGAGTCTCGTGCGAGAACGGTCATGGACGGTATGGCCAGTGGCAGGAGCTTTCCGCAAGCCATGCCGTGAATGTGGCAAGAATCGGATTGAAATCTTATGAGATAGGGGATATTTCCTATTGCCTATCCCCGCCGAACGGCAAGAGCCATGCGAGGCCCTGAGCGATGCTGTCACATGACCAGATCTGGGGGGCGATCGACACGCTCGCCCAGCGCTATGGCTTCACCGCCTCGGGGCTGGCTCGCAAGGCCGGGCTCGACGCGACGACCTTCAACCGTTCGAAGCGCCTCGGGCCCGATGGCCGCGAGCGCTGGCCCTCGACCGAATCGATCGCCAAGATCCTGGCCGCGACCGGCGCCTCGCTCGACGAGTTCATGAGCGTGGTGCTCAAGCGCGCGCCCGCGCCGGCACGCACCATCCCGCTGATCGGCTTCGCCCAGGCCGGCTCGGGCGGCTTCTTCGACGATGGCGGCTTTCCGGCCGGCACCGGCTGGGAAGAGGTCGCCTTCCCCGGCGTGACCGACGAGAAGGCCTATGCGCTGGAGATCTCGGGCGATTCGATGCTGCCGCTCTATCGCGACGGCGACACCATCATCGTCTCGCCGACCGCGACGGTCCGGCGCGGCGACCGGGTCGTGGTCAAGACGGTGGAAGGCGAGGTGCTGGCCAAGCAGCTCAAGCGCCAGACCGCCAAGACCGTCGAACTCGCCTCGCTCAATCCGGAGCATTCCGACAGGGTGCTGAACCTCGCCGAGATCGCCTTCATGGCCCGCGTGATTTGGGCGAGCCAGTAGCGGCGGGACATCGCGCGCCGCGATTCAGTGCCCGTTGCGGCGCAGCGGCAATGAGACCCGAAAGACGGCTCCGACCGGCGAGGGTTCGAGTTCGATGGTGCCGCCATGGAGCCGGACGAGCTCGGCCGCGACGGCGAGGCCGAGACCGGTGCCGCCGGGCGTGACCGAACCGCGGAAAGCCTGGAACAGATTGGCCTGCGCTCGCAGCGGCACGCCCGGGCCATTGTCGATGACGCGCAGCGTGGCCGAGCCGTTCGCCGGCATCCCGCTCACGGTCAGCATCGGCTGGTTGTCGCCCTCAGTGCCTGCCTGGGTCAGGGCCTGGATGGCGTTGCGCATGAGATTGGTCAGCACGCGGGCCATCTGGTCGGGGTCGCAGGGTGCGACGAGCTCGGCCGGAACCTGATTGTCGAAGCGCAAGTGCCTGTTGTCGGAGAGCCCCAGCAATTCGGCCTGCTCGGCGACGAGCTGGCGCAGCGCTACCTGCCTGATCGCGGGCGTCGCCTCGGCCGCGCGGCCATAGGCGAGGGTGGCCTGGCAGAATTCGATGGCGCGTCCCAGCGTCGCGATCAGCCGGGGCGCGAAGCGCCTGATCTTGGCGTCGCGCGTCTCGACGAGCTGGTCCGACATGAGCTGCGCTGCGGCGAGCATGTTGCGCAGATCGTGATTGATCTTGCTGACGGCGAGCCCGAGCTCGGCGAGATGCTTCTTGGTGCGCAGCTCGTCTGCGAGCGTCCCCTGCATGCGGGCGAGCGCGCGCTCGGCCTCGCCGATCTCGTCGGCCCTGAGCGAGGGCTCGATGATCCGCTGCGGGTTTTCCGGATCGGCCTCGAACTCCATCACATTGGCGGCGAGCTGCCGGATCGGCCCGACGATCAGCGCGTTGAGCGCGATATAGACGGCAAGCGCGGTGAGCCCGGTCAGCAAGAGCGAGATCAGCAGCAGGCTCCAGGAGAATTTCAGCATCGCCCGCCGCAGCGGCGCCTCGTCGATGACGATCTCGACGAAATCCGCCCCGCCGACGGCCTCGCCGACGACGCGGATCGGCATGGTGGCGGGCGCGACCAGCACCGAGATCGCCTCGCGGATCGAGGTCCACCAGTCGAGATTGCGCAGGTCCACGGAGCGCGAGACCTCGGGCGGAGGCATCGAATCCAGGCTGAGCAGCCGGCGGGCGCCGGCGACGCGGGCCGCGATGGAGCGGGCGCCGACGCCCATGAGCAGCCGGTTCTCGCTGCCTTCCGGCAACCCGTCCTCGGGGGCGCCCTCCAGCACCAGCGCCGCGACCTGCGCCGCGGCGATCCGGTCGTTCAGCCAATTGCGCCGGAAATTCGCGATGGAGGGGACGTAGATCAGCACCTCCGCCAGCATCACGAACAGCACGGTGACGAGCAGGAGCTTGGCCGAAAGACCGAGCCGGGTCAGGCCGCGCGGTACGCTGATCGACAGGTTGTGTCTGGGCAGGCCGGGTGGATGCATCGACCCAATCTTAGCCGAAACGGCGCAGAAAGCCGATGAGCCTGCGCAGGCGCGGGCTCGTCGTGGCGGAGGCGAGGAAGCTGAGCGCCGCACGCCGCGACGCATCGGAGGCCGCCAGCTCCGGAAGGGCGATCCCGGCCATGGCCTTGACGTCGAGCCCGGCGTTCAGCGCGACGCACCAGGGCGCGATCAGCTCGCCTGCGCCATCGCCGACGATGGTGACGGCGCGCAGCCGCCCTTTCCGGTCAGTCACGAGCTTGACATAGCCCTCGGTCCGTCCGGCCGCGGCCGCGGCCGGCACCTCGGCGAAGGGCCAGCGCAGGAAGCGCAGCGTGCCCGGCCGGGCATCCTTGACGGCGCGCCAGTCGCCGACGGAGGCGATCTCCGGCCGGCTCCAGGCGATGCGGGGATTGCCGGTCGGATCGAGCGAGCCCTTTTGACGGAACAGGACGCTGCGCAGCACGATGCCGACATGGTCGTTGCCCGCAAGCTCGCGGGAGCCGGCCGCGGCGCCGCCGGCGCAGCTCCCCAGCGCATGGACCCGGCGATTGGCCGTCCGCAGGCTGCGGTCGACCGCCACGCCGTCCGCATCGCTGCGGATGCCGCCGAGATCGAGGTCGAGCGCTTCGATATCGGCCCGCCTGCGGCCGGCGACGAGGATATGCGAGGCTTCGAGCGTCCCCTCTCCCGACAACCCGGCGAGGGTCAGTTTGAGCCCGGACCGGCGGTTCTCGACCCGCACCGCCTCGCTGTCCTCGTGCAGCGTCACGCCTTCCCGCAGCAGCTTCTGCCGCAGGATCATCACCGCCTCGGCATCATGCTCCGGCAGAATCCCGGCAGGGCAGATCAGCGCGACGGTGCTGCCGAGGCGACGGAAGGCTTGGGCGAGGGCGACGGCGGGGCCGCTGCCGCCCAGGACGACCAGCCGTCCCGGCAGACGCGTCAGTTCGGACAGCGCGTCCTCGCTCAGGACGAGTGCCGGATTGAGCTCGGCCAGCCCCGGCAATGCGGGGATGTCCGGCCGCGATCCGGTCGCGATGGCGAAGCGGCGGGCCTTGATGGCGATGTCGCCGACCTGAACGCTGCCGCGGTCGATGAAGCGGGCCTCGCCCTGGATCAGATGGATGCCGAGTGCCTTGAGCCGCTCCGGCTGCTGGTTGGTGGCGGTCGTGGCCAGCGCCCGTTGCACATGGTCGTGAATCAGCGCGTCGTTGACCTCGGGCACCTCGACCGGGACGCCGAGCCGGTCGGCTTCGCGCATGTCCTGGATGCGGGCGGCGGCCTCGACCAGCGCCTTGGCGGCGAGCGACGTCGTCCGCCCGCCCGTCGCCTGACGGTCGATCAGCACGACCGGCGCGCCGAAGGCCGCTGCCGCGATCGCCAGCGCGATGCCGTTGGCGCCGGCGCCGATGACGCAAAGATCGGGTGTCAACGCGGCGGGTTTCGCCGCCTTGGCCTTGGCATCGCTCACCGGGTGATCCGCTCCGCCTGCTGTCCCCATCGCTGATGCGTTGTCGAGTGGGCGGAATCAAGGCCGATTTGGCAAAGACCGGCCTGGCGGGAGATCGTTCGGACGTCTCAGGCGACGCTGCGGTTGCCGCCGCCCTGCTTGAGGTTGGAAAGGCTCTCCGGCCTGCCGAACAGATAGCCCTGGGCGCGATGGGCGCCGAGAAGCTGCACCGCGATGCGCTGCTGTTCGGTCTCGATGCCTTCGACCACCACGTTCATCTGCAGGCGGCGCGCGAGCTGGCAGACCGCCTCGATGATGGCCTTGGGGGCTTCGCTGTTGTGCACGTCGCGCGCGAAGCTCTGGTCGATCTTGACCTGCGCGATCGGATAGGTCGAGAGATAGGCGAGGGCGGAATAGCCCGTGCCGAAATCATCCAGGGCGAAGCTCACGCCGAGCGCCCTGAGTTCCTCGAGCACGGAGAGCGTGAGCTTGTTGTCCTCGATCAGCAGCGATTCCGTGATCTCGAGCGTCAGCCGCCGCGAGCTGAGGCCGGAGGCGATCAGCGCCTCCTTCACCGTGTCGATGAGGCGCCGCGGCTCGCGGAATTGCAGCGGCGAGACGTTGACCGAGACGCTGATTCCGGGCTCCCAGCCGGCGGCGTCCTTGCAGGCCTGCCGGATGGCCCAGTCGCCCATGGCCGCGATCAGCCCGGACTGCTCGGCGATCGGGATGAAGACGCCGGGAGGAACCATGCCGCGAACCGGATGGCGCCAGCGCATCAGCGCCTCGCGCGACACGGCCACCTGCGTCTTCAGGTCGACGATGGGCTGGTAGAAGAGTTCGAGCGAGCCGTCGACGCTGGCCTTGCGGAGGTCGACCTCGATCTCGTGCCGCTCCATCATCTCCTCGGCCATGGCCGGGTTGAAGAACATCAGCATGTTGCGGCCGGCGGATTTCGCCTTGTAGAGCGCGGTGTCGGCGTGGCGCAGCAGGTCGGCCGACGACGCGCCGTCGACGGGCGCCATCGCGATGCCGATGCTGGCCGTGACGTAGACGGTCTTCCCGTCGACGTCGAAGGAGCGCGTCATGCTGTCGATCATGCGCTGGGCAACGGCCGTGACCACCGCATGGTCGGCGGAGGGCAGGATGAGCAGGAACTCGTCGCCGCCGAAGCGCGCCAGCATGTCGTTGCTGCGGATTGCGCTGCGCAGCCGGCTGGCGGTCTCCATCAGGACCTGGTCGCCGATATCGTGCCCCAGGCTGTCATTGACCTGCTTGAAGCCGTCGAGATCGACATAGAGCAGCGCGAAGGTCTCGCCCGTCCGCTCGAGCCGCGCGAAAGCCTCGTCGATATGCCGGTTGTACTCGAAGCGGTTCGCAAGTCCGGTCAATTCGTCGAAGCGGGCCATCTGCTCGATGCGGGCTTCCGTCCGCTTCCGCTCGGTCGCGTCCTCCGTCAGCATCAGGATGCCGCCTTCGGCGGCCGGGGCGAAGGTCACGACGAGCACGAGGCCGCCACGGGTGACGACCTCCTGGCTGGCGGCCTGCTGTGTCGACTGCACGGTGACCAGGGCCGACCGGATGTCGCGCAATTGCTCGGAGCTGATGACCTGCCGCTCGACCAGGAAGCGCGCGATCGCCGTCAGTGGCGTGCCGGGCAGGGCGAGCGTCTCCGGCAGGCCGTAGAGCGCGCTGTGCGGGGCGTTGCTGACGGCGAGCTTGAGGCTGCGGTCGAACATCGCCAGCCCGTCGATCATGGTGTTGAGCGCCGCATCCAGCGTCAGGTTCTGCGAATGCAGCGCGGTGGCGAGCGCCTTCGACTGCTTCGTCGCGTCGCTCAGCGCGAGCAGGTTGCGATGGAGCGAGTTGGTGATCGCGATATTGGCCGCCACGTACAGGAAGGCGAAATAGCCGATATATTTGTAATAGGGATTGCTCGCCGCGATCAGGCCGATGGCCATCGGGACGCAGAAGGTCAGCAGCTGGACCGCGACGAATTTCGGCCGCCCGGCATTGCGCGAGACATAGCCCGAGGCCAATGCGATCGTCGACGACACCGAGGTGATGTGAGCGGCGGGGTCGTCGGTGTGGACGAGCGCGACGTAGCAGCTGTAGCCGAGCACGGCGCTGAAGGCCGTCGCCCCGAGGAAATAGTCGCGATCCCAGCGCCGCGTCTGGGCATAGTTGTCATGCGCATGGTTGCGGCGCCGATAGGTGATGACGGTCGAGATGCGCAGCACGACGACGAGGGCCACCAGCAACGTCAGCTGGATGAAGATGTCGGACCCGGTCGAAATCCAGCAGAGAAAGGGCGTGAGAATACCGGCGATCCCGCCGGGAATGATGGAGGCGGGCGAGGAGAACAGGGAATTGACCAGCAGGGTATAGCCGGTCAGGTCGAAATCATCGCCCCGGTCGCGCTGTCCTGTGGCGATCAAACGCTGGAAAGCGTCTGCCATTCACTCCTGCCTTTGCCACCTCTGGCGGCTCGATGCGTGAGATTTCCGGACGTCCCACGTGATCTGAAGCTGTAGGCGAGTAGAAGTAAATGCTTCGTGAGATTCTGGTCCAATCTTCGATCAGGCGTGCGGATGACGCAACGCCATATATCCTCCCGATTGAATTGTCGGAAGTTTTACAGTCGGCGGTAGGCGTCAGGCGGTTTCCGCCTGACGCTGATAGACGCGCGCCAGCATCCGGTCCTGAGTCTGCGCGATGCGCTGCAGCTTCGAGATCGCGCTCGGGCTCAGGCGCAGCATGCAGTCGGTCCAGATCTGGCCGAGATGGGACAATTCCTCGCGCAGATCGCCGGCACGGCGGTTGAAGGCCCTGAAGAGAGCCGTCCTGGCGGCATGGATCGGCAGGGTATCGGCGCAGTACTTGCGGATCCAGGCCTCGCCGGTCCCGGTCGGCACGACCGCCTCGAGCCCGCCGGCCTCCATGAAGGCCTCGGCGCTCATTTCCTCGCCGGACATCAGCAGCTTCTCCGCCGCGCGCGGGCCCATCCGCCGCGACAGGATCGCTACGGCCGTGATCGGGAAATGGTTGAACTTGATCTCCGGATAGACGAACGAGGCCTGCTCCTCGGCGATCATGACGTTGCATGAGCGCGGCGCGTCGATGCCGCCGCCGATCGCCTTGGCATGGATCGTCGACAGCGTCACCACGAGCCCGTTCAGGCCGCCGGTGTTCCAGATCGCGCCCTCGGCCGAGAGGCGCGCATATTCCGCCAGGGCCGCGCGGTCGTTCTTCGCCAGGCAATCCAGGTAGAAGTCGAGATCGCCGCCCAGCGTGAAGAAGGGGCCGGTTCCGCGGAAGGCGAGGAAGCGCACCGGTGCACGGTGATACTGGTCGGGCGCGCCCCAGAGCGCGACGATCGCGCTCTGGATCTTCACCAGGCTGTCGAGCAACTGCAGCGTGAAGACTGGTTTCAGCTCGGGTCGGATCGTCACCCAGAGCGTTTTGATCGCCGATTCATAGGCGATTTCCACCTCTGGCAGAAATCCCGCCTTGTAACGAATGGCGTCGATCACCTCGCAGCTCTCGATGAGCGCAGAGCCGGCATGATCTCCATTCATCGTGAAGGACTCGAGCATGACGCAATCCCCGCAATATCGACATAGTCAGGGTAAACGAGCTTAACAAACTGTAAACGCATTCCAGCGGAAATGGTTAATTTCATTAATATTTCCGATTTACCTATCGTCATGGTTTCCCTCGGATGCGCGTCTGTCGCGTCCACCCGGCAAAAAACGGGCCTCGGAGCTCGGCCAAAGCTCGTGCAATAAAATTGCGAGATTTGTTGATTAATGGGCTAAAAATGGTTTCGTTGCGGCTGTCTGCGAAACCTTCGGGCGCGCCCGATTACAGCGAGCGCGCGGCTGTCCATGCGTTGTCACGGAACGGCACGGAACCGGCGCCGCCATGGCACAGCTGCGTCCCACGGCCCGCTTCGCGGCCGCGCTTGTCCGCGGCCGGCTGTCCGGCTAACCATGATGCCGCGAATTCGCCGCGTTCCCGCGTTCAAACACCGATGCCGAGTTGATGCCGTGACTCGCCAGACCGCCGACGACGAGAAGCAGGCGCGCCTTGCCGCCGCCCTTCGCGAGAACCTGAAGCGCCGCAAGGCGCAGGCTCGCGCTCGCCGTGTGGAGGAGGCGCAAGCGCATGAACCGGCGCCGCCAGCTCAGGCCGACACTCCGCGGACCTGATTTTCCCGATTTCCACGCGCCGCGGGCCCTTGACCCCGCCGGCCGAGCAGGACCAGACGATGGACAAGATCCGCATCACCGGCGGCCAGCGCCTCAATGGCGCCATCCCGATTTCCGGCGCCAAGAACGCCGCCCTGCCGCTCATGATCGCGAGCCTGCTGACGGACGAGACGCTGACGCTGACCAATGTCCCGCGTCTGTCCGACGTCACCGCCCTGTCGCGCATCCTCTCCAACCACGGCGTCGACCGCACCGTCGCGGGCAAGCGCATCGGCCAGTCGGCCGAGACCGGTCAGACGATCTCGCTGACCGCGCGCCAGATCGTCGACACCTGCGCGCCCTACGAGTTGGTCTCGACCATGCGGGCGAGCTTCTGGGTCATCGCGCCGATCCTGGCGCGCATGGGCGAGGCCAAGATTTCGCTGCCGGGCGGCTGCGCCATCGGCACCCGCCCCGTCGACCTGCTGCTGATGGCGCTGGAGAAGCTCGGCGCCGAGATCGTCATCGAGAACGGCTATGCGCTGGCGCGGGCGCCTAAGGGGCTGAAGGGCGGCGAGATCGTCTTCCCGAAGGTGACGGTCGGCGGCACGCATACCGCGCTGATGGGCGCCGTCCTCGCAGAGGGCACGACCGTGATCGAGAACGCGGCGCGTGAGCCCGAGGTCACCGATCTCGCGGCCTGCCTCGTCAAGATGGGCGCCAAGATCGAGGGGGCGGGGACCTCGCGGATCGTCGTCACCGGCGTCTCGCGCCTGGGCGGCGCCCACCACGCCGTCCTGCCGGATCGCATCGAGACCGGCACCTATGCCATGGCCGTCGCCATGACCGGCGGCGATGTCATGCTCGAGGGTGCCCGCGCCGATCTGCTCCAATCGGCGCTCGACGCGCTGGTGAGGGCCGGCGTCGATATCAGCGAGACGAACGAAGGCATCCGCGTGCGCCGCAACGGCCACGGCATCGATGCCGTCGATGTCGATACCGATCCCTTCCCCGGCTTCCCGACCGATCTGCAGGCGCAGTTCATGGCGCTGATGACCAAGGCCAAGGGCACCTCGCGCATCCGCGAGACCATCTTCGAGAACCGCTTCATGCATGTGCAGGAGCTTGCCCGCCTCGGTGCCAGGATCCGGCTCGACGGCGATGTCGCCCATGTCGAGGGCGTCCGGAAGCTGACCGGCGCGCCGGTGATGGCGACCGATCTGCGCGCCTCGGTCTCGCTCGTGATCGGCGGTCTCGCCGCCGAGGGCGACACCACGATCAACCGTGTCTATCACCTCGATCGCGGCTTCGAGGCGCTGGAGGCCAAGCTCGGCCGTTGCGGCGCCGTCGTCGAGCGCATCAGCAGCTGATTGCGGGCTCCCGATTTTAGGTTGTTGATTTTCTTGAGGCGGCTCGTCAGAACAATCTCATGTCTGACGATGCCGCCGAACCGCTGAAGCTCGTCGCGCTCGACGCCGACGACCTCGCCATTGTCTCCGCCCATCTTCAGGATGCGGTGCTGAAGACGGCAGATATCGTCTATCTGCCGTCCGAGAAGCGCTTCGCCCTCGCGGCGCGCCGCTTCGACTGGGAAGGCGCGGCGCATGGCAAGCGTCGCCGCCGGCTGGCCGCCCTGCATTTCGACCGCGTGCTCGCCGTCCGCAGCGCCAGGCTCGATCAAGCAGAGCCCGGCAAGGTGCTGAACCTGCTGGCGATCACCTTCGACCACAGCGCGGAGCCTGCCGGCGACGTGACGCTGCACTTCTCGGAAGGGGCGGCGATCCGGCTCTCCGTCGAATGCGTCGAGGCCCAGATGAAGGATCTCGGCCCGGTCTGGGAAGCGGTGGCGACGCCCGGCCATCCCGACACCTGACCGCGCAGCTTTTCCCCCGGCGACAACTTTAATCGCCGCCACCCTTCGTCTAAAGAACGCGCGTCATCCCGGACAAGCGGCCTCGGCCGTGCCGATCCGCCTGGGATGGCGGTTGCTGGTTCGGCCTTCGCCCCCGGAAGCGCGGTCCGGTCTGCCAATAGCGAGGATATCCATGCCGATCAGGCTCGACGACCGCGATGCGCGCTTTGCCGAGGGCTTCGCGGCACTGCTTTCCGCCAAGCGCGAGGTCTCCGAGGAGGTCGATCGCGTTGCCGCCGACATCATCGCCGAGGTCCGCGCCAGGGGCGATGCGGCGCTGATCGCCTATACCAGCCGCTTCGATGCCCTCGATCTGGCGCCGCGGACGCTGCGTGTCAGCGAAGCCGAGATCGACGCCGCCGTCGCGGCCTGCTCGCCGGAACTGCTGGAAGCGCTGGAAACGGCGCGCGCGCGCATCGAGACCTATCACCGCCGTCAGAAGCCCGAAGACTCCTGGGTGAAGGACGAGGCGGGCGTCGAGAGCGGCTGGCGCTGGAGCGCCATCGAGGCCGTCGGCCTCTATGTGCCGGGCGGGACGGCGAGCTACCCCTCCTCGGTGCTGATGAACGCGATCCCCGCCAAGGTCGCCGGCGTGCCGCGCATCGTCATGGTCGCGCCGACGCCGCGCGGCGAGACCAACCCGCTCGTCCTCGCAGCGGCCCGGCTCGCCGGCGTCGACGAGGTCTACCGCATCGGCGGCGCGCAGGCCGTCGCGGCGCTGGCCTATGGCACGGAAACGATCGCGCCCGTCGCCAAGATCGTCGGCCCCGGCAATGCCTATGTCGCGGCCGCCAAGCGCCGCGTCTTCGGCCAGGTCGGCATCGACATGATCGCCGGCCCCTCCGAAGTCCTCGTCATCGCCGACCGGACCGCCAATCCCGACTGGATCGCGGCCGATCTTCTGGCGCAGGCCGAGCACGACGTTTCCGCCCAGTCGATCCTGATGACCGACGATGCCGCGCTCGCCGCCGAGGTGGAGAAGGCCGTCGCGGCCCAGCTCGCGACGCTGCCGCGCGCCGGGATCGCCGGAAAGAGCTGGCAGGATTTTGGCGCGATCCTGCTCGTTGCCGATCTGGAAGCGGCCGTGCCGCTGGTCGACCGCCTCGCGCCGGAGCATCTCGAGATCATCACCGAACATCCCGAGCATCTTGCCGGCCTCATCCGCAATGCCGGCGCGATCTTTCTCGGCGGTCATACGCCCGAGGCGATCGGCGATTATGTCGGCGGCCCCAACCATGTGCTGCCGACCGCCCGCTCGGCCCGCTTTTCATCCGGCCTCGGCGTCGGCGATTTCATGAAGCGCACCTCGCTGCTGAAATGCGGGCCGGAGGGGCTGCGCAGGCTCGCATCCGCCGCCACGCAATTGGCCGAAGCGGAGGGCTTGCAGGCGCATGGCCGTTCCGTGACGATCAGGCTCAATCTCTAGAGACGGATTCGGTCGGATTGAATCGGCCCGATCGGTGAATCCGTCTCTCGATGTTTGATAGAGAAAGCGTGATCCGGTCAGATCGCATGGCAATCTGACCGGCGCATTCTTTCGGCGCTGCCGAAAGGGCCGTGCCGTAACAGGAGGAGCGATGTCGGCCGTCCCGTCTTCGGAAAAGCAGTCCCTCGTCGGCGTCACCCTCGATGAATCCTCGCTCGGGCGCGGCTCGCCCGATCAGGAGCACGAGCGCGCCATCGCGATCTACGATCTGATCGAGCGCAACCGCTTCAACGTACCGGGTCATGAGGGCGGGCCCTACCTCGCCCATCTCGCGCTGGTCGAGCGCCGCCTCGTCTTCGACATCAAGGAGTCGGACGGGTCTGCGGTCGTCACGCACCATCTCTCGCTCAGCCCGTTCCGGCGCATCGTCAAGGACTACGAGCTGATCTGCGAGAGCTACTATGCCGCGATCCGCACCCAGACGCCCGAGCAGATCGAGGCGATCGACATGGGCCGCCGCGGCCTGCATGACGAGGCAGCGGCCATCCTCGTCGATCGGCTGTCGAACAAGGTGGAGATCGACTTCGATACCGCCCGTCGCCTGTTCACGCTGATCTATGCGCTGCACTGGAAAGGCTGACGCGCTTGGAGCAGAAAGCATTTTCGAGCGAAGTGGCTACCGGTTCGCCTGAAGAAAATGCGCCGAATGCATGGACCGCTCCGCGCAAGGTCCAGAGCGTGCTCTTCATGTGCGCGATGAACGCCGTGCGCTCGCCGATGGCGGAAGCCCTGGCCAAGCATTTCTTCGGCAAGTCGATCTACGTCCAGTCGGCCGGTGCGCGGAAGGGAGAGGTCGATGGCTTCGCCCGGGAGGTTCTCGACGAGATCGGCATCGATCTCAGCCGCCACAAGCCGAAATCGGTGGAGGAGCTGGAGGAGTGGGAAGGTCTGAACTTCGACCTCATCGTGTCGCTCTCGCCGGAGGCTCACCACAGGGCGCTGGAGCTGACCCGGACGCTGGCAGCCGAGGTCGAATACTGGCCGACCATGGACCCCACCCTCGTCCAGGGCTCGCGCGAGCAGAAACTCGACGCCTATCGTGACCTGCGTGACGGATTGACCCGGCGCATCAAGGAAAGGCTCAGGAGCTGAGGGCGTTACCGCACCAGCACCGCCCCGCCGCAGCGCACGCCCGTCACCCAGCTATCGGCCTGGCCGAGCCCGATGCCGAGCGTGCCGAGAACGCCGTTGAGCAACTGGTCGAGCGGCGTCACGGCTTTGCCGACGATGCCGCTGACCAGCCCGTCGAGCCCGGGCAGGCCGATGCCCAGACCCAGCGCCTCGACCCGCAATTCGAGATCGCCGACGAGGCGGCCGAGCAGCGTCGCGACGAAATCCTGGGTCGAGGTCGTCTTCTTGTCGCCGCGCAGGATCTCGGCATAGCTGAAGGTGACCGGCGTGTCGGCCAGGTTCGTCATCGTCACATGGGCGCGGGCGCTGACCTTGGCGAGACCGGCGACATTGACCAGCGTCGCGGCCGGCGGGTTGGGCGCGGTGCTGAAATTGTTGAACTCGGTCATCGAGACCTGGCCGATCCAGGCATCGACCAGCGCCGGCCTCACCCCCAGCGTCACGCGCGAGGTCGAGACGTCGCCGGGCGAGCATTGGATGCCGGTGAGCTTCGCGGTGGCGGCCGCGAGTTCCAGATAGACCGGCAGCCGCACGAGCGAGGCGGCACCCGAGCCGATGAGGTCGACGGTCAGCAGCAGGCGGGTCTGCGCCGTATGGACACTCGATCCCGTCCGGCCGACCCGGACCATCGGGCTGCCGACCGGCCGCTCGCCGATGCCGAGCTTGAGGTTGATCGCGGCGATGCCCGGCAGGTTGAGCGCAAGTCCGACATCGATCTGCCGCTTGCCGTTGGCGATCTGCGCCACCGCCGAGACGATGTCGAGCGCCGAGACGGACGCTGCGAGCGGCTTCGGCCCCGAGGCCGGCCGGTCGCCGGCCGGGCCGAAGGAGACGAGCTGGGACAGGTCGACCGGCAACCCGCTGGCGGCGACCGAGGCGAGCTTGCCCAGCGCGGCGGTGGCGGTGCCGCTGCGCGCGTCGTTGTCGCGCGAGGCGTCGACGATCGCGGAGAGCACGTCGCCGAGCCGCGCATTGGCCTTCAGCACGTCGTCATAGCTGGCCGCGGTGAGGTTGAGCCGCGTCGCCAGATGTTTCGAGAAATCGAAGAGATCGACCCGCGCCTTGATCAGCGCTTCATAGTCCATCACCGACAGCGAGACGCCGCCGCCGAGCAGGCTGCTCAGCAGGCCGTTGAGCAAGCCGCCCTCGAGCTTGACGAGGCGCGAGCCGATCGCGAAGGAGGCCTGGGCATCCTGATAGGCGATGGCGCTGCTGCCGATCGGGACCTCCCCCGTATCGAGGCTCGCCTGGATCGGCGCCAGCTTGGCGCCGGGCTCCGGCTTCGTCGTGGTGGAGGCGGCCAAGGCGCGCCCGAGCAACAGCGGCGTCGTCATCCGCATGTCGATCCTGACGGCGTTCGCCGTGGCGGCCGGCCCCGACACGAAGCGGTCTTCGGCAGCCTTGGCCGGGTCGGGGGTGTAGACGCCCGGCTGGATGGCCCGGATGTTGCCGTTCTGGAAGCCGTTCTGCGTCACGCTCGCCTGTGCGGCTGCCTGCGCCCGGGGGATGTCGCTCGCCGCGGCCAGCGCCGCGAGGTCGTTTGCCGTCTGCAGCCTGCGCTTTTCGTAGAAGAAGCTGCCGACATCCACCGCCATCGCCCCGAAGCCCAGCAGGGCGACCAGCGAGAAGGCGAAGAGGATGGCGGTGGCGCCGCGCTCGTCGCTTGCGAAATTCCGGAATTTGCGCATATCGAGGCCTCCCCAGCCCGAAATGACGAATTCAGTAGCCGCCGCGTTGCACCACCGCGCGGCGTTCGATCAGAGGGGGCGGCAGCGCCGCCAGCCGGCTGAGCTGGTCGTAGACCGTGCCGCTCATGTCGTAGCTGACCGCGATCTCGAAGCTTTGCTGCTGTGGCCCGGTCTGGCTTGTGCGGACCTTCACCTTCGACGGGTCGATGAAGGCATAGGCCTGGGCGTTGGCCGCGACGTAGTCCTTCGCGATCTGGGCCCTTTCGGTATCGCTCAGCCCCGCCACGGAAGAACGGGCCGCCTCGGCCGCGATCTGTTGAATACTGTGATAGATGCCGAAGACGTAGCCGTAGCCCATGATGCCGAAGAGCAGGATCAGCAGCACCGGCGCGACGAAGGCGAACTCGATGGCGCTCGTCCCGCCTTCGTCCCTTGTCAAACGTTCTAGCGAAGCAGCCATAGAAGAGCTCCAGCAAAGATCGCTCTCATAGGTTGTATTTTTCGCGTTTATGAACCCTTAACAGGCGGATTTAAGCGGGATTTTGCTTGGTGAAAGATTTTGAACTTAAGTAAAATTTTACCGGGTTGCCGTTGCGTGGAGCGTGTTGCTTGCGCCCGGAAATGCCACGCCCATGCCTGCCGTCTGTGCCGCGAAAATCCCCCCGGCCGACGGCCGCAGCCAGGAGCTCACGGCTCCAGCTGCGCTCCTGCTTGCCGTGCTCAGCGTGTTCGTCGGCATCGGCGTTTTTGCGAGCTTGCCCGGCGCTGATGGCCGCGACGAGCCGATCGCCATCGTGTTCCCCTTCTGGATGGCGAGAGACGAAGCGCTGGCGCGCAGTTTCGAGGCGGGCGAGCGCGTGCTGCGAACGGGGCGGCTCGGCTCCATCGTGGTGACGGTTCCGGGCTCCCGCTCGGGAGAATTGCCGCGCGGTGCCTGGTTTTCATTGCGGCTGGCGGGGCTCGCAGGCTGTCTCGACAGTCAATCTTTAGCGGAAGAGCGGCAATGAACTGGTCTCTACGGCTCGTCCGGCGTCGCGTCGGCCTGTCGCTGATCGCATTGGCGCTGCTTCATGTGCCGCTGCTCATGCTCAGCTTCTGGATCCACGGCCAGTCCGGCCTCGCGCCGGTCCTGATCATCGCGATCGCGGCCGCGATCCTGCCGGTTCTCTACCGTGTGGCGGGCATGGCGCTGGTGACGCAGCTGGCCATCGTGGTGGTTCTGATCGGGCAGGTGTCCGCACTGGTCTACAGCTTCGCCGGCCATCCGTGGCAGCCGGACATGCATATGTATTATTTCGCGGTGCTGGCGCTTCTGGCGGGCTTCTGCGACTGGCGGCCGATCATTCTGGGCGCGGCCCTGACCGCGCTGCACCATCTGGTTCTTCAATATGTCCTGCCGGCCGCCGTCTTCTATCAGGGCGGCAACATTCTGCGGGTTCTCCTGCATGCGGTGATCGTGGTCATCGAAACCGCGTTCCTCGCGACCTTCGCGGTTTTCCTGCAGCGCCGGCTCCAGGAGAGCGAGGCGGGCCTCGCCCACGCGCAGGAAGTGGCCGAGCGCGAAAGGCGGGCGACGGAAAAGGAGAAGGCGCTGTCGGAGGAGATGGGGCGCCGCACACAGGCGCTGCAGGCGCTCGTCTCGCGCTTTCGCCACCAGATGGAGCAGGCCATGGCGATGCTCGATCATTCGGCCGAGAACATGAAGGTGAAGGCAAGTGCCCTGACGCAGACCTCCGACCGGGCGCGTGGACAGACCGCGCTGGTCGCCGACGCCGCGGCGGGCACGATGGGGAGCATCGACCAGCTTTCGGCCGCCAGCACCGAACTCGTGGCCTCGATCGCGGAGATCGGCCGCAATGCCGACGAATCCGCCAACGGCTCCAAATCCACGGCCGAGCTGGCGCGCCATGCCAGCCGCGAGATCCAGGATCTCGCCGGACGCAGCCAGGATGTCGGCGCGGTCGTCGAGATCATCCGCGGCATCGCCTCCCAGACCAGCATGCTCGCCCTGAACGCGACGATCGAGGCGGCGCGCGCCGGCGAGATGGGGCGCGGCTTCGCCGTGGTCGCCAGCGAGGTCAAGACGCTCTCCGCCCAGACCGCGAAGGCGACCGACGAGGTATCGGCCCATATCGGGGCGATGCAGGATGCGACCCAGCGCTCGCTCCGGGCGATCCGCGAGATCGTCGAGGCCGTCGGCGAGGTCGAGAGCGTTGCCAATGCGATCGCCCTGTCGGTGGACGAGCAGAGCCGGGCGACCTCCGAGATCGCCTATCAGGTGCGCCTGTCCTTCGAGGGGGCGCAGCGCAGCGCCGACATCGCAGGTGGCTTCGAGGCCATGACGGTCGAGACGCATGGCGCGGCCGAGAATCTGCAGGAGACGGCCGCCGGTCTCGCGCGGCAGGCCCAGACCATCCGGCAGGATGTCGCGGTCTTCTGCAACAACGTCGCCGCCGCCTGATCCCTACCAGTGACGGCCGGGTCCGACCGGCCCGATCCCGAGCCAGATTCCGAGGCTGGCGGCGATGTCGGCGAAGCTCTCGCGCCGCCCGAGCGGCGTGAGCGGGATACCCGGGCCGAAGGCGAGGATCGGCACATGCTCGCGGGTATGATCCGTGCCGGGCCAGGTCGGATCATTGCCATGGTCGGCGGTGATCACGGCGATGTCGCCAGGGCGCAGCGCCGCTTCCAGATGGGGCACCAGCCGGTCGAAGGCTTCGAGCGCGGCGGCATAGCCGGGCACGTCGCGGCGATGGCCGAACTCGGTGTCGAAATCGACGAGGTTGACGAAGCAGAAGCCGCCATCGGGCAGCCCGTCCCAGGCTTCGAGCGCCGCCTCGACCATCGCGGCGTTGCCGAAGGGCTTGATCTCCACGCCGGTTGCGCGATGGGCGAAGATGTCGCCGATCTTGCCGACGGTGACGATGGGCCGCGCCAGCGCCGCGAGCCGGTCGAGGATCGTCTCCTGCGGCGGCGGGATGGCGAAGTCCTTGCGGTTTCCGGTGCGGGTGAAGCCCTCTTCCGGCGAACCGGTGAAGGGCCGGGCGATGACGCGGCCGATCCGGAGCGGGTCGACCAGCGTGCGGACCGTCCTGCACAGCGCGTAGAGCCGGTCGAGACCGAAATGCTCCTCATGCGCCGCGATCTGCAACACGGAATCGACCGAGGTGTAGCAGATCGGCTTGCCCGTCCGGATATGCTCTGCCGCGAGCTCATCGATGATCGCGACGCCGGAGGCATGCCTGTTGCCGAGGATGCCGGGCAGGGCGCCTTCCTTGACGATTCCAACGACCAGTTCGGCCGGGAAGGAGTTCTCCAGCGCGGTGAAATAGCCCCAGCGGAAGCTCACCGGGCAGCCGGCGATCTCCCAATGGCCGGAGGGGGTGTCCTTGCCCTGGCTGACCTCGACGCCGTAGCCCCAGCGCCCTTGCGGCTGAGCCGGCTTGGCGACGCCGGCGAGCGGGCGGCCCGTCGAGGCCTCGCAGGCATGGGCGAGGCCGAGTCGGAACAGGTTCGGCAGGTTCAGCGGCCCGCTGCGCAGCCCCTCCCGGTCGCCGCGCCCTTCCGCGCAGGCCTGCGCGATATGGCCAAGCGTGTCGGAGCCCGCATCGCCATAGGCGCCCGCGTCCTCGGCTGCGCCGCAGCCGACCGAATCCAGCACGATGAGCAGCGCGCGCGCCATGCTCACTCCCTGACGGCGTCGCCGCCGGCCGGCTCGAGATTGAGCGCGGCGGCGAGCAGCGCCTGCGTATAGGCCTCGCGCGGCCGGGCGAAGACCTCCTCGGCCGGGCCCTCCTCGACGACCTTGCCGTTCTGCATCACGACGAGCCGGTGCGAGAGCGCCCTGACCACCTTGAGATCATGGCTGATGAAAAGATAGCCCAGCTTGCGCTTCGCCTGCAGCCCGCGCAGCAGATCGACGATCTGCGCCTGCACGGACATGTCGAGCGCCGAGGTCGGCTCGTCCAGCACCACGAATTTGGGATCGAGCGCCATGGCCCGCGCAATCGCGATGCGCTGGCGCTGGCCGCCGGAGAACTCGTGTGGGTAGCGATCCATCGCCGCCGGATCCAAGCCCACATCGGCGAGCGCCTGCGCCACGATCTCGCGGCGCTGGGCATAGGAGAGGCCCTGCTGCTGCACGCCGAGCCCTTCGGCGACGATCTCGGCCACGGACATGCGCGGCGAGAGCGAGCCATAGGGGTCCTGGAAGACCACCTGCAGGTCCTTGCGCTTGGGGCGAACCTGCTTGCTCGACAGCCCGTCGATGCGGTCGCCGAGGAAGACGATCGGCCCCTCGGAGGAGATGAGCCTGAGGATCGCGAGCCCGAGCGTGGTCTTGCCCGAGCCGGACTCGCCGACGACGCCGAGCGTCTCGCCCTCGCGCACCTTCACGGAAATGCCGTCGACCGCCTTCACATGACCGGTGACGCGGCGCAGGAAGCCCGACTTGATCGGGAACCAGATCTTCATCGGCCCGGCTTCGAGCAGCGTTGCCGCGTCGGGTGCGATCGGCTCGGGGCGTCCCTTCGGCTCGGCCGCCAGCAGGCGCTTGGTATAGGCGTGCTGCGGGTTGGCGAAGATCTCCGCGACCGGACCTTCCTCGACGACCTTGCCCTTCAGCATCACCACGACGCGGTCGGCGATGCGCCTGACGATGCCGAGATCATGGGTGATGAACAGCATGGCCATGCCGAGCCGGCCCTGGAGCTCCTTGAGCAGCTTCAGGATCTGCGCCTGCACGGTGACGTCGAGCGCGGTGGTCGGCTCGTCGGCGATCAGCAGATCGGGCTCGTTGGCGAGCGCCATGGCGATCATCACGCGCTGGCGCTGCCCGCCGGAGAGCTGGTGGGGATAGGCGCCGAGCCGGCTTTCCGCATCGCGGATTCCGACGAGGCCGAGCAGTTCGAGCGTGCGGGCGCGCGCCTTCTCGCCGCGCAGGCCCTTATGCAGTTCGAGGATCTCGCCGATCTGCTTCTCGATGCTGTGCAGCGGATTGAGCGAGGTCATCGGCTCCTGGAACACCATGGTGATGTCGTTGCCGCGCACCTTGCGCATCGCGTCCTCGTCGGCCGCGATCAGGTCCTGCCCCTTGAACAGCACCTTGCCGGAAGGGTGATGCGCCGCCGGATAGTTCAGGAGCTTCAGGATCGACAGCGCCGAGACCGACTTGCCCGAGCCGGATTCGCCGACGATCGCCAGCGTCTCGCCCTTGGAGACCTGGAAGGAGACATGGTCGACCGCGAGCGTGTCCCTGCCGCCCTGGCGGAAGGCGACGGAGAGCTCTTCGACGGAAAGGAGAGGGGCCGTCATGCGAAGGTCTTCCGCGGGTCGAAGGCGTCGCGCACGGCCTCGCCGATGAAGATCAGCAGCGACAGCATCAGCGCGATCACGGCGAAGCCGGACAAGCCCAGCCAGGGCGCCTGGAGATTGGCCTTGCCCTGCGCCAGCAACTCCCCGAGCGAGGGCGAGCCTGGCGGCAGGCCGAAGCCGAGGAAGTCGAGCGAGGTCAGCGTCGTGATCGAGCCGTTCAGGATGAAGGGCAGGAAGGTCAGCGTCGCCACCATCGCGTTGGGCAGGAGGTGGCGGATCATGATCGTGCGGTTGGACAAGCCCAGTGCCCGCGCTGCCCTGACATATTCGAAGTTGCGGGCTCGCAGGAATTCGGCGCGGACGACGCCGACCAGCGAAACCCAGGAGAACAGCAGGAGGATGCCGAGCAGCACGAAGAAGCCCGGCGTGATGATCGCTGCCACGATGATCAGCAGATAGAGCGCCGGTATCGAGGTCCAGATCTCGATCAGCCGCTGGAAGATCAGGTCCGTCCAACCGCCGAAATAGCCTTGCACAGCACCGGCCGCGATGCCGATCACCGAGGAGAAGGCGCAGAGGATCAGCCCGAACAGCACGGAGATGCGGAAACCGTAGATCAATCGCGCGACGACGTCGCGGCCCTGGTCGTCGGTACCGAGCCAGTTCCATTCGAGGTCGCGGCAGGTCGCCCCGCCATTGCGCTCCGCGATCGGCTTGCATTGCTCGTCCTTGAGCAGCCAGGTCGGCGGGGCCGGGGCAGGGACGGGCAGGTCGAGATTGTTGGTGTTGTAGCTGTAGCGGATCGGCGGCCAGATCGCGAAACCATGCGCCGCGATCTCCTTGGCGATCACCGGATCGCGGTAGTCGGTCGTGGCGAGGAAACCGCCGAACTTCTCCTCGGGATAGGTCAGCGCGACCGGGAACAGCCACTCGCCCTTGTAGCGGACGAGCAACGGCCGGTCGTTGGCGATGAATTCGGCGAAGAGTGACAACACGAACAGCGCCAGGAACAGCCAGAACGACCACCAGCCACGCTTGTTGGCCTTGAAGTTGTTGAGCCGGCGCCGGTTGATCGGCGTCAGCTTGAGCCAGCCTTCATTCGCCTCGACCGGCGCGAGCGGCGCGTCGCTGCGGAGAGAGGGCGGCGGGACATCGAGCAGCGTGTCACTCATCCCTAGCTCTCCCGCGTCTCGAAATCGATGCGGGGGTCGACCCAGCTATAGGTCAGGTCGGTGATGAGATGCACGACGAGGCCGATCAGCGAGAAGATGTAGAGATTAGCGAAGACCACGGGATAGTCGCGGTTGACGATCGCCTCGAAGGAGAGAAGCCCGAGCCCGTCGAGCGAGAAGATCGTCTCGATCAGCAGCGAGCCGGCGAAGAGCGCGCTGACGAAGGCGCCCGGAAAGCCCGCGATGACGATCAGCATCGCATTGCGGAAGACGTGGCCGTAGAGCACGCCGCGCTCGGTCAGGCCCTTCATCCGCGCGGTCAGGACGTATTGCTTCCTGATCTCGTCGAGGAAGGAGTTCTTGGTCAGAAGCGTCGAGGTTGCGAAGGCGCCGAGCGCCATCGCCGTCACCGGCAGGCAGATATGCCAGAGATAGTCCTTCACCTTGCCGATCAGGGAGAGGTCGCTCCAGTTGTCGGAGGTCAGTCCTCTGAGGGGGAAGATCTGCCAGAAGGAGCCGCCGGCGAAGAGCACGATCAGCAGGATCGCGAAGAGGAAGCTCGGGATCGCATAGCCGACGATGACCACCGCGCTCGTCCAGGTGTCGAAGCGCGAGCCCTCCTTCACCGCCTTGCGGATGCCGAGGGGGATCGAGATCATGTAGGAGAGCAATGTCATCCACAGGCCGAGCGAGATCGAGACCGGCAGCTTCTCCTTGATCAGCTGGAGCACCGGCGCGCCCCGGAAGTATGAGCGGCCGAAATCGAAGCGGGCATAGTCGGTCAGCATCTTCCAGAAGCGTTCGGGCGCCGGCTTGTCGAAGCCGAACTGCTTCTCCAGCTCCTTGATGAAGGCGGGGTCGAGGCCTTGGGCACCGCGGTAGGCGCTGGCCTCGCCGCCATGAGCGCCGGCATCGCCGCCCTGGCCGCCGCCGACGCGGTCGGCCGCGCCGCTATTGGGGTTCTGGAGCTGCGAGATCACGCGCTCGACCGGCCCGCCCGGCGCGAACTGCACGATGGTGAAGGCGACCAGCAGGATGCCGAACAGGGTCGGCACCATCAGGGCGAGACGCCGGGCGATATAGCTCAGCATTCGCTCACTGCGCCTTTCCGGGCTGGCCGATGGTTCCCAGATGCGTGTGGTTGAACGCGCTCGAATATTTCAAGCCGTAGCCGAGTGCCCTGTCGAGGGTGATGTGAGCTGCCCAGATCAAAGCGAGGGCGAGCGCGAGGGAGGCTTGGACACCCCAACCGATGACCGCGAGAAGGACCGGCCAGAGCAGCGTGTGCCCGGCATTGTAGAGCACCGCGCCGAAACGCGGTCCGGCGAGATAGCCCAGCATTGTCAGATCGGGCGCCAGGATCAGGCTGCCGAACAGCCACCATGAGGCCCCCGACTTGTGAAACAGCCAGATGCAGAGCAGGCCGAGCGCGAGCCCTTCCAACCGCAGCAGCAGGCGCGGCGCGCCTTGAACCTGGCCGACGGAGAACGGTGCGGTCATCACGCCTTCCCGATCCGCTTGGCCTTCTCGGCGTCGTACCACCAGGTTCCCGGAGCGCCGGAGCTGAATTTCGGCTTGGTCTGCGGCCGGTCGAACATATCCCAATGGGCGAGCCAGACCTCGTCGTTCCACCACATCGGGATCCAGTAGCGGCCGGCGCGAAGCAGCCGGTCGAGGCATTTCGCGGCGGTGACGGCGTCGGCATAGCTATGCGCCTGGCCGATCTTCTCGATCATCGCATCGACCGCCGGGTCGCTGATGCCGTTCTGGTTGCGCGAGCCGCGCGTCTTGGCCGCTTCCGAGCCATAAACGATGCGCAGCGTGTCACTCGGAATGGCGCTGCCGCTGAGCGCGCGGGTGATGATGTCGAAATCGAACTCGTCGAGGCGGCGCTGATACTGGGCCGGGTCGACGAAGCGCGAGGTGGCATTGATGCCGAGCCGCTTGAGATTCGCCTGGAAGGGCTGGGTATGCGGCTGCAGCGCCGGGTTCGAATCGAGGAACTCGATCTCGAAGGGCTGCCCGTTCGGCAGCTTGAGCACATTGCCGTCGCGCTTGCAGCCGGCGGCGCGCAGCATCTCGTCGGCCTTGCGCAGCAGGTTGCGGTCGCTGCCCGAGCCGTCCGAGACCGGCGGCAGCCAGGGCTCGCCGAAGACTTCGTCCGGCACCTTGCCGCGCCAGGGCTCGAGCAGCGCGAGCTCCGCGGGCGAGGGCTTGCCGACGGCCTTCGAATCCGAGTTCTCGAAATAGGAGGTCAGCCGCTCGTAGAAGCCGAACATGATGTTCTTGCGCGTCCACTCGAAGTCGAATGCGAGGCCCAGCGCTTCGCGGACGCGCGGATCGGCGAATTTCTCGCGGCGCAGATTATAGATCCAGCCTTGCGAGGCCACCGGTTCCGTCCGCGGCAGGGACTCCTTCCTGACCTTGCCCTCCTTCAGCGCCGGGAAGTCGTATCCGGTCGCCCAGATGCGTGAGGTGAACTCCTCCTGGAAGGTGATGACGCCGCTCTTGAAGCCCTCGAACGCCACCTGCCGGTCGCGGAAATATTCCCAGCGCACCCGGTCGAAATTATTGGTGCCGACATTCACCGGCAGATCCTTGCCCCAGTAATCCGGCAGGCGCTCGAACTCGATGAAGCGGCCTTGCTCGAAGCGCCCGACCTTGTAGGGGCCGGAACCGAGCGGCGCTTCCAGCGTCGCGGCGGTGAAATCCCGCGTCGACCAGTATTTTTCGGAGAAGACCGGCAGGCTTGCGACGACCAGATGCAGGTCGCGGCTGCGCTTCGGCGACAACTGCACGATGGCGATGTCGTCACCCTCGGCGCTGGCCGAGACCATCTCGTTCAGCGTCAGCCGGTATGAGGGGTGGCCCTTCTCCTTGAGGATGTTGAGCGAGAAGGCGACATCCTTCGCCGTGACGCGCGAACCGTCCTGGAATTTCGCCTCGGGCCTGAGGCGGAAGCGATAGGTCAGCCTGTCGACGGAGACCGCGACGCTCTTGGCCAGGAGTCCATAGAGCGAGCCCGGCTCGTCGCCCGAACCGGCCATCAGGCTGTCGAAGCAGGCATCCATGCCGGCCGCACCGTCGCCCTGCAGCACGAAGGTGTTGAGCGTGTTGAAGGTGTCGAAGCTCTGGTTGCCGCCGGCCTGCTTGATCTGCAGGGTCAGCGTGCCGCCTTTCGGCGCCTGCGGGTTCACATAGGGGAAATGTGGGAAATCCGGCGGCAGGCCGAGCTCGCCGAAGGTCGAGAGCCCGTGCGATTCGGCTTCCTGTGCGAGCACCGTCCCGGACAGTTCCGGCAAAGCGGCCGTTGCCGCCATGACGCCTCCGGCTTCGAGCAGCCTGCGGCGTGTGATGCGCATCGCCATCGTCTCGCGTCTCCTTCTCCGATTCGCCTGTTCCTTGTCGCCCGTAGGCGCCGGAACGGCAATGGCGGTGATTATCGCCATGGTGAAGGCGGGAGCAGGGCACCGCAAGCAAAAGCCGGGCGTTAAGCCCGGCTCGGAAGGGTCAGCGAGAGGTGAGATCGAAACCGATCACTTCAACGTGCTGAGATAGGCGATCACGTCGGCGCGGGTCTGGGGATTGCTGATGCCGGCGAAGGACATCGCGGTGCCCGCGACATAGGCCTTCGGGTTCTTCAGGAAGTGGTCGAGCCCGTCGGCATCCCAGGTCTTGTCGTTGCGGCCTTTCATCGCAGCCGAGTAGCCGAAGCCCTCGACGGTGCCCTCGTTGCGGCCGACGACGCCGAAGAGATGCGGGCCGACCTTGTTGGGGCCGCCCTTCTCGAAGGTGTGGCAGGCCTTGCAGGCGGCGGTCGCCTTCTCGCCCTTGGCCGGGTCGGCCTTGGCGAGGCGGTCGGCGATCGGCGGATCTTCCACGGCCGCGGGAGCGGCGCCGCCGGCGGAGGCCGGCTCGGCGGTGGGAAGGTCGTAGCCCGGCACGGCCGGCTTATGCGGCGTGAAGGCGATTCCGGCGACCATCTGGAGACCCATCACCGCGAGGAGCGTGGACAGAACCGCGCCGGCGATCTTGTTGGCTTCGATATTCATCGTATCCGAACCCTGGACCCTCCGCGGCCGAGGCGCGGGAGACGAGATAGAGCCTTAGCCGAAGTCTTCAACGCCTCCAGCCTCGGATGCTGCTTAACCGCTTTGCGCGCCCGATTGCAACTCGTATAAGCGCGCTTCGTTTTGAGACCTTTCGACGCTGCTTCCCGTCCCGAAGCGGCATCCCAGCCGGACCCGCCGCCGATCATGCCGAATCCGCTGATTCTGATCCCCGCCCGCATGCAGTCGACCCGCCTGCCGGGTAAGCCGCTCGCCGACATCCATGGCGAGCCGATGATCGTGCATGTCTGGCGCCGTGCGATGGAGACGGGGCTCGGACCCGTCGTGGTCGCCACCGACACGCCCGAGATCGTCGCGGCTGTGGAAAAAGCGGGCGGCCGCGCCGCCCTGACGCGCTCCGATCATCCCTCCGGCTCCGACCGCATCAAGGAGGCCGCCGACATCGTCGATCCGCAGGGCCGCCATGACGTCATCGTCAACGTCCAGGGCGACCTGCCGACCATCGACCCGCACGTGATCATCGCCTCGGTGGCGCCGCTGGAGGATCCCGCGGTCGACATCGTTACGCTGGCCGCCGTGATCACGCGCGAGGAGGAGAAGACCGAGTCCAGCGTGGTCAAGGCGATCGGCAGCGAGATCGGCCCCGGCCGGATGCGGGCGCTCTATTTCACCCGCGTCACCGCGCCGGGCGGGGAGGGGCCGCTCTATCATCATATCGGCCTCTACACCTATCGCCGCAGCGCGCTCGACCGCTTCGTCTCGCTGCCGCCTTCACCGCTGGAGAAGCGCGAGCGCCTCGAGCAGTTGCGCGCGGTCGAGGACGGCATGCGCATCGACATCATCGTCGTCGACGATGTGCCGCTCGGCGTCGACACGCCCCATGATCTCGATCGCGCCCGCGCGATCCTGAAGTCCCGCTAAAGCCGTTCCAGCGAAGCCGCATCGCGGCTTCGCTGGAACGGCGAAGACAAGAAGCTGAGGAGCCTGAGAGACCCCATGTCCTTCGTCGTGTCCTATCAGGGTGAGCCCGGAGCCTTCTCCTCTCAGGCGGCTCTCCAGGTGTTTCCGGATTGCGAACTCCTGCCCTGTCCCACCTTCGAGGACGCGCTCTCAGCCGTCAGCGACGGCAAGGCCCGCTACGGCATGATCCCGATCGACAATTCGATCGCCGGCCGCGTCGCCGACATCCATCATCTGCTGCCGCGCTCGGGCCTGCACATCATCGGCGAGCATTTCCTGCCGATCCGCTTCCATCTGATGGGCGTCGAGGGCGCGACGCTGGCGACGGTCAAGGTGGTGCAGAGCCATATCCATGCGCTCGGCCAGTGCCGCAAGATTATCCGCAAGCTCGGCCTCAAGGCCGAGGTCGCGGCTGATACGGCCGGTTCCGCCCGGCAGGTGGCCGAGACCGGCGACGTGACGCGCGCCGCCATCGCCCCGCGCATCGCGGCGGAGGTCTACGGCCTCAACATCCTGATGGAGGACATCGAGGACGAGAAGCACAACACCACCCGCTTCGTCGTGCTCTCCAAATATCCGGAATATGCCCGCCAGGGCGCGGGGAAGACCGTGACGACGCTGATGTTCCGCGTCCGCAACATCCCGGCCGCGCTCTACAAGGCGATGGGCGGCTTCGCCACCAACGGCATCAACATGACCAAGCTCGAGAGCTACATGGTCGACGGCCTGTTCGCCGCCACGATGTTCTACGCCGATGTCGAGGGCCACCCGGACGACCCGGCGCTGCGGCGTGCGCTCGATGAACTCTCCTACTTCTCCAAGGAGATGAAGATCATGGGCGTCTATCCGGCGAGCGATTTCCGCTCGACCATCGAAGAGCCGGCGGAGTAGCGGCCGCGTGGCAGCGGATCGGTTGCTGTCGCCACGCGGCGATTGATCCGCGTCTCCGAAGCGATACCGTCAGGTGGCGGCGCATTTGGAGGCGAGCATGGCAGATGAGCGATCGGCAACCGCCGAGGTGCAGCGGATTGCGAAGCTGCGGGCTTTCTTCGCGCGCTACGTGGCGTATACGGGCGCCGTTCGCGATCCGCGCATCGAAGCCGCCTTCGCATCCGTGCCCCGCGAGCCCTTTGCCGGGCCGGGGCCGTGGTTCATCCGCGTCGCCAGCCCGTGGAGGCGGGGTCCCGAGCGCTCCGGCTATATCGAGACGCCGGATGCCGATCCCGCCTTTCTTTATCAGGATGTCCTGATCGCGCTCGATCCGGCGCGGGGTATCAATATCGGCGAGCCCAGCCTGCATGCGCGCTGCCTCGACTGCGTCGGCGTCCTGCCGGGCGAAACCGTCCTGCAGATCGGTGCGGGGAGCGGCTATTACACGGCGATCCTCGCCACGCTCGCTGGCCCCGAAGGTCGGGTCTACGCCTACGAGATCGACCCCGCGCTGGCCGAGAGGGCGACGAGCAATCTCGGCCCTTGGCCGCAGGCGAAGGTGATGGCCCGATCCGGGACGACCGATCCCCTCCCGAAGGCCGACATCGTCTATGTGAATGCCGGGATCAGCCACCCCAGTGTCAACTGGCTCGAAGCCTTGCACCCGGGCGGCCGGTTGCTGTTCCCGCTACAGGCCGAGACGACGCGCGGTGGAATGCTTCTCGTGGAGAAACCACAGGATGATGGATCGTCCTGGCCTGCTCGCTTCATCTCGCGGGCGAGTTTCATCGCATGCCAGACCGAGCAGAACGCCGAGCTCGGCCGCGATCTGGTGGCCGCCTTCCAGCGGGGCGATATCGAGAGCGTGCAGTCGATCCGCTTCGATGGAGAGCCCGACGACAGTTGCTGGCTCGAAGCAGGGAGCTGGTGGCTCTCGACCGCTCCGCCCTGAATGCAGCGGCGGAAAAACCAGGCGGAAACAACCGCCTCAGGCCGCCCTGACCAAACTCGCCGGCGCGCCCTTGCCGCGCACCTCTGCCTCCTCGAATTCCGCCTCGGCAATCGCCCGCCCCAGCGCCGCATGCAGCGCCTTCGCGGTCTCGAGCGTCAATTCGACGCCGGCCCGCGCGCCGACATCGAGCGAAGCGTTGATGAAGTCCAGCGTGACGACATCCGCCAGCGGCGCGTGGCGGGCATGGTCATAGGCGACGACGGCCTGGGTCAGCGAAAACCAGTCATCGCCGCGCTTGGCCATGCCCTCGACCGGGACGATCTCGACAATCGACGTGCACATGATGGGCCTCCGATAGGAGCATTTTCGAGCGAAGTGGATACCGGTTCGCGTGAAGAAAATGCGAAAAACAAAAAGGTAAGATATTCCCGCGTTTTCGGAGAAACGCGGGAATATCTTACGACAGATGCTTTCCGAAGAACGCGAAGATCTTGCCCCAGGCGTCCATCGCCTGCTCGGGCCGGTAGATCGGGCGATTCCAGTAGAAGAAGCCGTGGCCGGCGCCGTCATAGCGGTGGAACTCGTAAGCCTTGCCGTGCTTCTTCAGCTCCGCCTCGTGCTGGTTCACCTGCTCTGGGCTCGGCGCGCGGTCCTCGTTGCCGAAGATGCCGATGAGCGGGCAGGACAAGCCCTCGGTCAGCGTGATCGGCGAGACCGGCGTCTTGGCGTTGAGATCCTCCGGCGCCATCACGACACGCCCGCCCCAGAGCTCCGCGCAGGCGTCGACGTCGTGCTTCTGGCAGGCATAGAGGAAAGCGTGCCGGCCGCCCGAGCAGGAGCCGAAGAGACCGACCTTGCCGTTGTGCTCCTTGAGCGCCCGCACCCATTTCACTGCGCCCTCGGTGTCGCCGATGACCTGCGCGTCGGGAACGCCGCCCTCGGCACGCACCCTGGCCGCGACATCGTCCGGATTGCCGGCGCCGGCCCGCTCGTAGAGATTGGCACAGATCGCGATGTAGCCGTGATGCGCGAAGCGCCGCGTCGTCTCGATATAGATTTCGCTCCAGCCCGGCAGATGATGGATCAGCACCACGGCCGGAAAGGGTCCCGGCCCCTCGGGCTTCGCGACATAGGCGGTGATCGGATCGCCCTTGTCTCCGCCGATGGTGATGTTCGTGCAGGTCATGCCCCGGTAGAATGACATCGGTGATCCTCCAGCAGTTCCGATCGGCACAGGAAACGCGGTCTTCAAGCCATCTTCATGACGCCGCCATGCGTCTCACCAGGGGCGCGGCTCCATCGTCGAGACATGGGCGGAGACGACCTTCCAGCCCAGATCGGGAAAGCGCACCCAGCTCTGGCTCTGGCGCCCGATGACGTCGCGGCCCCGGACCTTGAACTCCAGGTTCACGGTGGCGAGGTCGCGGCCGAGCGTCAGGATTTCCAGCCTGATCCGCTTCTCCTTGATGCCCGGTCCCGGCGGGCGGGCGACGCGGTGCGCGTGGATCTCGGAAAAGCCATAGCCGTTCTCGCCGAGAGCGTAGCGGATGGTGTGCGGGCTGTCCCAGAAGGTCGCGTCGAGAACGTCCACGTTCTTATCGATCAGCGCCTGTTCATAGGCCTCGAAGAGCGCGCTGATCTCGGCGACCACGTCGGGCAGGTTCGGGGTCAGGTCGGTCACGCCGCATTCTCCATGGCTTTGGCGACGGCGATCAGGCTGGCATCGCTGTCGCGCGCGCCGATGATGGACAGGCCGACAGGCGCCCCGTCGACGGTGGCACCCGGCAGGCTGACCTGCGGATGGCCCGCCAGGCCGCCTTGTGCGCAGAGGCAGGTGATGCGGTCGCGCAGCGGTTGAAGCTCCGGCAGGGACAGGCCGCGCAACGGCGCGGGGAACGGCGTCGTCGGCAGGCAGAGGATCGTTCCGGCCGGCAGGAGATAGCGCAGCCGCGCCCGCGCCTCCTCGCGCATCAGCGCGGCCCAGTTGCGCTCGCTCGCCGGAATCTGCGAGCCGGCGATCAGTCCGGCGGCGACGCTGAAGGCCATGCGCGGATTGTGCTGCTCTATCCAGGGCTTGAAGGTCTGCCAGGCTTCGGCCGGTTGCAAGCTGCGCTGGGCCCGCGCCCAGACCGAGAGCCCCTGCGGCGCCATGATCTCTTCACGCGGCGGCGAACCGACGATCCGCGCCAGCCGCTCGACCATGGGCTGCAAGGCGGCGGCGACCTCCGGGTCGGCGAAGCCGAAGGCGTCCACGGCGATGAGGAGCTTCGTCGGCAAACGACCTGGTTCCTCGCCCAGCATCACTTTGCCGACGCGCGCGAAGGTCGCCGCGTCGCGTGCGAACCATCCGGCGGTGTCGGAGCTCGGCGCCTGCGGCATCAGCCCGGCGAGGTCGAGCCGGCCATGCGTCGGCCGGATGCCGTAGAGGCCGCAGAAGCTCGCCGGCACGCGCATCGAGCCGCCCGTATCGGTTCCGAGAGCGGTATCGCACAGGCCGGCGGCGACGGCGGCGGCCGAGCCGGAGGAGGAGCCGCCCGGCACGCGCTCGGGTGCGGCGCTGTTGAGCGGCGTCCCGTCGAAGGCGCTCTCGCCGAGGATGCCGAGCGACACCTCGTCGGTGATCGTCTTGCCGACCAGTTCGGCGCCGGCGTCGAGCAGCCTCTGCACGGCCCAGGCATGGCGTTCGGGCACGGGGTTGGCCCGGGCCCAGTCGTGATTGCCGCCGCCGGTCGGTATCCCCGCGACATCGAACAGATCCTTGGCCGCGAAGGTCAGGCCCGAGAGCGGCAGGCCCGGCTTGCCGGGAATCCGGGCTCGCGGGCCCGGTACGAAGGCGTTGACGGGGTCCGTCGACATCAAGGCTCCGAAAAGGCTGTTCGTTCGTCGCGACGCTAGGCCCTAGACCCGCTCGCCCTCCAGGGCCCAGGCCCGGAGCAGCGTGTTGGCGATGGCGATATGCTGCGGGCAGGCGAGGCCGTTCGGATGGGTGCCGTTCAGCATCTGCAGCACCTCCTCGCGCGGGAACCAGCGGCCTTCCTCGAGCTCGGTCATGTCGAGGGTGATCTCGTCGCCCAACGCCTCGGCGATGCAGCCGAGCATGATCGAGGACGGGAAGGGCCAGGGCTGCGAGGCGAGGTAGCGGACCGGGCCGACCCTTAGTCCCGCTTCCTCCCAGCTCTCGCGGCGCACCGCGTCTTCCATCGTTTCGCCCGGCTCGACGAAGCCCGCGATGCAGGAATACATGCCCGGCGCGAAGCGCGCCTGACGTGCCAGCAGGCATTTGTCGCCACGCGTCACCAGCATGATCACGACCGGGTCGGTGCGCGGGAAATGCATCGCCCCGCAGACGCTGCATTCGCGCCGCCAGCCGGACGCCGCCGCCTTGGTTGGCCCGCCGCACTGCGCGCAGAAGCGGTGGCGCGCATGCCAGTCGAGCACGGCCTTGGCCTCGCCGAGCGGCCCGACCTCGTCCTCGGGAACGAGCCGCTTTAACGCGACCGAGCGCAGATCCGTCACGACGAGCTCGGGGCGCTCCTTCAGGGTCTCGGCCAGGGCCCGATCAAGCAGCCGCCCGAAGCGCGGCGAGCCGTCCTCGGCCATGCCGAGGAAGATCTCCTCCTGCGCCGGGCCGAGCATTTCGGTCTCGCCATGGCTGAACCAGACCGAGAGCGTCTCGCCCTCGATTCGGTTGAGGATCGGCGTCTCGCCCGCCACGGCGGCGATCAGCGTGTCCGAACGGTGGCGCAGCGCGGTCACCGCATCCGGCTTGTTCCGCAAATCCTCGCGCCGGTCGAGCCGGTTGACCGCGAAGCCGGTGAGAGAGGAGCGTTCGCGGCGGAGGGGCGTGTCGTTCATGGGTCCGTCCTAGACCCGCGACACCCTGCCGCGCAAGCGTCTCTCACGCCTCTCCGCGACCGCGCAAAAGATGGATGATCCCGGAGAAATCCGTGCCGCCTTCGCCCCAGGCATTGTGCAGGCCGAAGAGCTGCGCCGCCGCCGCGCCCAGCGGGGTCGAAGCGCCCACCGCCTGTGCCGCTTCCTGCGACAATTTCAGGTCTTTCAGCATCAGCGCCGAGGCGAAGCCGGGCTTGTAGTCGTTGTTGGCGGGCGAGGTCGGCACCGGCCCCGGCACCGGACAATAGGTCGTGAGCGACCAGCACTGGCCGGACGAGGTCGAGGCGACGTCGAACAGTGCCTGATGCGAAAGCCCGAGCTTCTCGGCCAGCACGAAAGCCTCGGAGACGCCGATCATCGAGATGCCGAGGATCATGTTGTTGCAGATCTTCGCGGCCTGCCCGTTTCCGGCGCCGCCGCAATGCACGATCTTGCGGCCCATCTTGGCGAGGATGGGCTCGCCCTTGTCGAACGCTTCCGCCGTGCCGCCGACCATGAAGGTCAGCGTCGCGCCCTTGGCGCCGCCCGTGCCGCCCGAGACCGGGGCATCGAGCGAGAGGCAACCGCGCTCGGCCGCCAGCGCATGCGCCTTGCGGGCGCTGTCGACGTCGATGGTCGAGGAATCGATCAGCAGTGTACCGGGCTTAACCGCCGGCAGGATGTCCGCCCAGACCGAGAGCACATGCTTGCCGGCCGGCAGCATGGTGACGACGATCTCGGCATCCGCGACGGCCTCCTTGGCGGAGGCTGCGATACCGACGCCGAGCTCGGCGGCCGCATGGCGCGATGCCTCGACGAGATCGAAGGCTTTGACGCTGTGCCCGGCCTTGACGAGGTTGCCGGCCATCGGGCCGCCCATATTGCCGAGGCCGATGAAGGCGATGCTGGTCATGTCGCGTTTCCTCCCATTCCTGTTGACGGAATACTTATCGCGGAATAGTCTGTTGTCTCATGATCCGATCGTTCGCGCAGCGCGAAGCCGAGCTTCTGTTCAACGACAGGCCGGTCAAGCGTTTCGCGGCAATTGAACGCATCATCCGCCGGAAGCTTTTGATGCTCCACGCCGCTGCGAAGCTGGACGATTTGCGTGTTCCGCCGGGTAACAGGCTGGAAGCTCTTCGCGGAGATCGCGCGGGACAGCACTCGATCCGGGTGAACGATCAGTGGCGGGTCTGCTTTGTCTGGAGGGATGGGGAGGCGCATGATGTCGAGATCGTCGACTGCCATTGATCCACGAGTCGGCGAGGCTTCCGATGAGAGCCCGTTGGCTGCGGTTCCTCCCGGGGAAATCCTGCTGGAGGAGTTCATGAAGCCGCTCGGCGTCAGCCAGAACCGGCTCGCGCGTGACATCGACGCGCCGGTGAGCCGCATCGCCGGCATCGTCAAGGGCGGGCGGGCGATCACGGCTGACACCGCGTTGCGTCTTGCGCAGTTTTTCGGAACATCGCCGGAGATGTGGCTGACGCTGCAGAGCGACTACGATCTGCGCCTCGCCCGGCAAGCTGCCGGCCGCGAGATCGAGAAGCGCGTGAGACCGCTCGCCGCATAGGCGTCAATTCCCCTTCGCGCGTCCCACCAGCCCGCGCGCGACGATCATCCGCATCACCTCGTTGGTGCCTTCGAGGATCTGGTGGACGCGCAGGTCGCGGACGATCTTCTCGATGCCGTAATCGGCCAGATAACCGTAGCCGCCATGGATCTGCAGCGCGTCATTGGCGACCTCGAAACCGGTATCGGTGGCGATGCGCTTGGCCATGGCGCAGAGCTTCGTCGCATCCGGCGTCTTGGCATCGAGCGCCGCGGCGGCACGCCAGAGCAGGGTGCGCGCTGCCTCCAGCTCGGTTGCCATGTCGGCGAGCTTGAACTGCAGCGCCTGGAAATCGGCGATGGCCGAGCCGAAGGCCTTGCGCTCCTTGGCATAGGCGATGGCCTTGTCGAGCGCTCCTTGCGCGCCGCCGATCGAGCAGGCGCCGATATTGAGCCGCCCGCCATCGAGGCCGGCCATGGCGATCTTGAAGCCGATGCCTTCCGGGCCGAGCCGGTTCGCTACCGGCACGCGGCAGTTCTCGAAGATCACCGCCCGTGTCGGCTGGGCGTTCCAGCCCATCTTCTTCTCATTGGCGCCGAAGGAGAGGCCGGGTGTGCCCTTCTCGACCACGATGGTCGAGATGCCCCCGGGGCCGGCCTCGCCGGTGCGGGCCATCACGACATAGATGTCGGAAACCCCGGCGCCGGAGATGAACTGCTTCTGTCCGTCGAGCACGTAATGGTCGCCGTCGAGCACCGCCTTGGTCTTCAGAGCGGCCGCGTCCGAGCCGGCGCCGGGCTCGGTCAGGCAATAGCTCGCCAGATGCTCCATCGTGCAGAGCTTCGGCAGGAGGCGCCGGCGCTGCTCGTCGGAGCCGTAGCGGTCGATCATCCAGGCGCACATGTTGTGGATCGAGATATAGGCCGCGACCGTCGGGCAGCCGGTCGAGAGCGCCTCGAAGATCAGCGCCGCATCGAGCCGGGTCAGGCCGGAGCCGCCGACATCGTCCTGGATGTAGATGCCGCCCATGCCGAGCGCGGCGGCGGCGCGCATCTCCTCGACCGGGAAATGCTTCTCCTCGTCCCAGCGCATGGCGTGGGGGGCGAGTGTCTCGGCGGCGAATTCCTGCGCCATGTCGCGGATGGCGATCTGGTCTTCGGTGAGAGCGAAGGCGTTCATGGCTGGCCCTCCTGATCAGTGAGATAGTCCCGCGGCGCAGGCGCGCGCAATCGCGACGAAAGGCCGGGCCTGTTCGCGTCGGATCGGGATGGGGAAGGGCGGCCGGCAGATCGCGATGCGCCGGCAGCATTCATGGCAGGTCGAGCCGCGCCAGCGGAGGCCGGAAGCGACGTTACGAGGGTCCGCAGCGTTCGCTCCATGGCCCCCTCCGTCGGCGCTACCTCAGTTCATCGTCGGAATGACGAAGCTCGCACCGTCCTTGATGCCGCTCGGCCAGCGCGCCGTCACCGTCTTGGTCTTGGTGTAGAAGCGGATCGAATCCGGGCCGTGCTGGTTGAGGTCGCCGAAGGCCGAGCGCTTCCAGCCGCCGAAGGTGTAATAGGCCAGCGGCACCGGGATCGGCACGTTGATGCCGATCATGCCGACCTGCACCTTCGAGGCGAAGTCGCGCGCGGCGTCGCCGTCGCGGGTGAAGATCGCGGTGCCGTTGCCGTATTCGTGGTCGTTGGTGAGCTTCAGTGCCTCGTCATAGCTGTCGGCCCGGACGACCGCGAGCACCGGCCCGAAGATCTCTTCCTTGTAGATGCGCATGTCCTTGGTGACGTTGTCGAACAGGCAGCCGCCGACATAGAAGCCGTTCTCGTAGCCCTGCATCTTGAAGCCGCGGCCGTCGACGACGAGCTTGGCGCCTTCCTCGACGCCGATATCGACATAGTTCTTGATCTTCTCCATCGCCGCCTTGGTGACGACCGGGCCGTAATCGGCGGTGACATCGGTCGAGGGGCCGACCTTGAGGCTCTCGACGCGCGGGATCAGGCGCTTGACCAGCTCGTCGGCTGTGGCCTTGCCGACGGGCACCGCGACCGAGATCGCCATGCAGCGCTCGCCGGCCGAGCCGTAGCCGGCGCCGATCAGCGCGTCGACGGCCTGGTCCATATCGGCGTCGGGCATGATGACCATGTGGTTCTTGGCGCCGCCGAAGCACTGCACGCGCTTACCGTTCGCGCAGCCCCGGGCGTAGATGTACTCCGCGATCGGGGTCGAGCCGACGAAGCCGACGGCTTTGATCTCGGGATGGTCGAGGATGGCGTCGACCGCTTCCTTGTCACCATTGACGACATTGAGGATGCCGGGAGGGCCGCCGGCCTCGATGAAGAGTTCGGCGAGGCGCATCGGCACGCCGGGATCGCGCTCCGAGGGCTTCAGGATGAAGGCGTTGCCGCAGGCGATCGCGGGGCCGAGCTTCCAGAGCGGGATCATCGCCGGGAAGTTGAACGGGGTGATGCCGGCGACCACGCCGAGCGGCTGGCGCAGCGAATAGATGTCGATGCCGGGGCCGGCACCGTCGGTGAACTCGCCCTTCATCAGGTTGGGCGCGCCGAGCGAGAATTCCACGACCTCGACGCCGCGCTGGATGTCGCCCTTGGCGTCGGGAATGGTCTTGCCATGCTCGCGGGCGAGCAGTTCGGCCAGCTCGTCGTTGTTCTGGGCGATCAGGTCGAGGAACTTCATCAGCACGCGGGCGCGGCGCTGCGGATTGGTCGCCGCCCATTTCGGCTGCGCTTCGGCTGCGTTCCTGACGGCCGCGTCGAGTTCGGCCGCGGAGGCGAGCGCGACCTTGCCGATCACGCTGCCGTCCATCGGCTGGAAGATGTCGGAGGACCGTCCCGAGGTGCCGGCGACCTGCTTGCCGCCGATGAAATGTCCGACCTGACGCATGGCGCCCTCCCTACGAATTGGTGGTGTGGTGATCGTGACAACTCACTACCATTCTCGTTTGCGCACGGCTATAGCGAGCATGGAACGCCTGTCGTGCAAAAACACAAATATGAGGAGGGAGGCTTGGAGCGCTTCGACTGGGACGATCTCCGCTTCTTTCTGGCGGTGGCCCGCTCCGGCCGGCTGACCGCCGCCGCGCGCCGGCTCGGCGCCGACCATGCCACCGTCTCGCGCCGCATCACCTCGCTGGAGGAGGCGCTGAAGGCGAAGCTCTTCGAGCGTCGTCCGCAGGGCTACACGCTGACGGCGCATGGCGAGCGGCTGCTCGCCAAGGCGGAGACGATGGAGACCGAGGCGCTCGCCATCCAGAGCGATATCGGCGGCGCCGACATGGCCTTGTCCGGCACGGTCAGGATCGGCGCGCCGGACGGCTTCGGCACCGCCTTCCTGGCGCCGCGCCTCGCGGCCTTCGCGAAATCCTATCCGGGGCTGGAGATCCAGCTCATCGCCATGCCCCGCCTGCTCTCGCTGTCGAAGCGCGAGGCCGATGTCGCGATCACGCTCGCCCCGCCGAAGGAGGGCAAGGTGGTGGCGCGCAAGCTCGCCGATTATCGCCTCGGTCTCTACGCCGCGCCGGGTTATCTCAGAGATATGCCCTCGGTGACGAAGCCGGACGACCTCTTCGAGCACCGTATCATCGGCTATATCGACGACCTGATCTTCTCGCCTGAGCTCGACTATCTCGACGAGGTCGCCAAGGGCCTGCGCGCCCATGTCCAGAGCTCGAGCGTCATCGCCCAGATGAACGCGGTCGTCGCCGGTGCCGGCATCGGCATCATCCATCATTTCATGGCGGAGAACGACCCGCGGCTCGTGCCGGTGCTGCCCGAGACGGTGCAGATCACCCGCTCCTTCTGGCTGCTCGTCCATGCCGATCTCAAGGACGTCGCCCGTGTCCGCGCCATCGTCGACTTCGTCGTGCGCGAAGCCAAGGCGTCGCGCGCGCTTCTGATGGGCGAGCCGAGACAGGAGCCGCGCGCGGCGGCGGAGTAGCCGGCTGCGCGCGAGCCTGCCCTAGCTTCTTTGAGCGGCGGCGCAGACCCGGTTCCGGCCGGCCTGCTTGGCCGTATAGAGCGCCTGGTCGGCCCGGCCGAGGCTGGCATCGAGACGCTCGGAGGCGCCGATCTCGGTGACGCCGATCGAGACGGTGAGCGCCAAGGTCTCGCCTCCCAGCAGCAGCGCTTCGCGGGCGATCTCCTCGCGGATCGTTTCCGAGAGCCGCAGGGCTTCCGCAAGATCCGCGCCCCGGAACAGGATCGCGAATTCCTCGCCGCCGACGCGCGCCAGCAGATTGGTGCCGCCCTCGGCCAGACGGCTGAGATTCCGCGCAACCGCATCGAGCACCCTGTCGCCGCCGTCATGGCCGTGGCGGTCGTTCAGCTGCTTGAAATGGTCGATGTCGAGCAGCGCGATCGAGGCCGGCAACCCGGCCTGCCGGGCCGTCTCGACCAGAGCCGGCCCCTGCTCGAAGAAATGGCGCCGGTTGAACAGGTTGGTGAGATAGTCCCGTGCGGCCAGCTCCTGCAGCCGCTTGAGCTGCGTCAGCGTCTCGACATTCGAGGCGATGCGGCATTGCAGCTCTTCCAGGACGAAGGGGCGCGCGACGAAGTCATGCGCTCCGGCCTTGAGGAAGCCGGCGGAGGTCTTCCGGTCGGTCGAGGAGGAGATCCCGATGAGGCGGACATTGGGATGGCTCCGCCGGATTTTGCGAGCCAGCTCGAAGCCGTCCATGTCCGGCATGTAATAGTCGCTGACGACGAGCTCCAGGTCAGGATGGGCGTCGAGCAGGGCGAGCGCTTCCGCGCCCGAGCCGGCCTCGACCACGACATATTGCTGGATCGACAGCATGCGGGCGAGCACCTTGCGGGTGGTGCGGGTGTCGTCCACGACGAGGATGCGCGTGTTGCGGTTGTCGAGCGCGCGTTTCACCGTGCCGACGAGGTTCGGAAGGGCGAACTCGTTGTCCTTCAGAACGTAGTCGATGACCTCCCGCTCCATGATCCGTCCGCGCGTGGCGAGATCGAAGGTCGCGGTGAAGACGACGGTCGGGATGCCGTGGGCGACGGTCCAGTCGAGCGCTTCGCCGCGCGGCGCGTCCGGCAGGTTGAGGTCGACCACCGCGATCGCATAGGCGCCGGGTGCCGCGACGATCAGCTCGCTGAGGTCCTTGAGCGAGGCGCAGGTCGTGACGGGCAGCCCGGTCTCCGCCTCGAGGAACTGACGCAAGGCGATCGCGAATGTCCGCGAATCTTCGATGACGAGGATGCCGCGCTCGTCTTTCCCGGGTTTATCATCGGCAAGAGCCGCCGTAGATGGAGCATTCATGCTCCATCTACGGCGCTGTCAGGCTTAATTTTCCGTGACGTTCCGCCCGCGGTCTCAGGTCGGTCGTGACGTTGATGTCGCGCTTCAGATTCTCCAGGGCAGCACGTTGCGCGGCAGATGCCGGCCGAGGAGGTCGAGCAGCAGCATGGCGGCGAGGATCACCGCGGAGGCGCTGATGGCGATCGCGGCGGCCTCGCCCGCGAGCCCGGCTTCCTTCAGGCTGAACAGCACGACGCCGAGCGTCTCGGTGCCTGACGACCAGAGCAGCGCCGAGACGGTGAGTTCGTTGAAGGCGACGAGGAAGACCATCAGGGCGGAGACGGCGGCGGCCGGCGCCAGGATCGGCGCGACGATGAAGCGCAGCATCTGCCAGAGCCCGGCGCCGTCGAGCTTCGCCGCCTCTTCATGATGCGCCTCGATCTGCGCCATCGCCGCCAGCGGCGCCTTCAGCGCCAGCGGCAGGAAGCGCGCGAGATAGGCGAAGAGGATGATGAAGGGCGTGCCGTAGATGCTGACGCCGATCAGCGGCAGCGGCCTCAGGAAGATCAGGATGCAGGCGATGGCGAGCACCACGCCCGGCAGCGCATAGGGCAATTCGACGATGAGCTCCACCGGCCGCCGGAGCCTGCCGATCCGCCGCTCGAGCCCGTAGGCGAAGGCGATCGAGGTGAGCGACAGCAGGATCGCCGCGACCGCCGCGAACCAGAAGGAATTCCAGAAGGCGCGGATGGTCACGGCCTGGCGGAACAGCACCTCGGCGAATTTGTCGAAGGTCAGCGTCTGCCAGGAGAGCGGCACGCCGAGCGCGGGCGTCAATGCCTCGCTCAGCAGGGCGAAGAAGGGCAGGCCAAGCTTGACGAGCAGCAGCAGCCACAGGCCTGCCGCGACGAAGGGGCGTGCCGGCCCGAGCAGCCAGAATGGCTCCAGCGGCCGTTCGATCTCGACCTTGCCGCCCTGGCGGCGCGCGACGGCCATGCCGGCGAGGATGCCGAGCGCCGCAACGGCGCCGACGAGCAGGGCGAGCGCAGCCGTCTCCGGCAGGCTTTCCGGGCCGAAGCTCGACAATCGTCGATAGATCAGTGTCGGCAAGGTGAGATAGTTCACCGGCAGGCCGAGCAGGGCCGGGATGCCGAAATTGCCGACGCCGGCAACGAAGGCGATCAGCCCGGCCGCGATGAATTGCGGCCGCAGCACCGGCACGATGATCCGCGAGGTGATGGTCGCCGGCCCCGCGCCTTCCATCTGCGCCGCTTCGACCAGCGAATGCGGAATGCTGCGCAAGCCGGTCCAGAGGGTGATCGCGACCAGCGGCGCATGATGCAGCGCCATGACCAGGATGATGCCGCCGCGTCCGAGCAGCGGGTTCGCCGTGCCCGGCGCCGGCGTCAATCCGAGCAGCATCAGCACCTGCGAGTTCGGTGCGAGCAGGCTGAGGAAGGCGAGCGCCGCCACCTGCGGCGCGATCATCATCGAGAAGACGAAGGCGAAGGCCAGCGGGCGCTTGCCGCGGACATCGGTGACGCCGAGCGCCAGTGCGACGACGGTGCCGATCGCGAGCGCGCCCAGCGCCGAGAAGAAGGAGGTGTCGAGCGTATGCAGCGTGGCCGTGATGGCCGAGCGGCCCGTCATCGCGGCAAAGGCGGTCTCCGGCGCGAACTGCCAGCCCGGCGCGAAGGCCGCCAGCACGAGCCGCAGGAAGGGCAGGCCGCCGAGCAGCAGCGCAATCAGGATAATGAGCGCCGGCAACCCTAGCTCGGCAGGCAGGCGCAAAGGCGGAAGCGGGAGCGCCGGAACGGGCTCCCGCTTGCGTGATGGGCGCAGGACCAGCGTCATCGCGCCGTATGTCCGTGAGGCGAAACCGCGCTCACTCGAAGATGGCGCCGAAGCGCTTGCGGGCGGCGTCCGACTCGGCCAGCGCCTTGCCGGCGTCGAAGGGCATCAGCTTGATGGCGTCGCGGGCCGGGTAGCCGGCCGGCAGCGCGACATCGGGACGCGCCGGGACATAGCCCTGCTTCAGTGCGACTTGCTGCCCCTCCTTCGACAGGGCGAAGTCGATGAAGGCACGGGCCGCGGCTTCGTTCTTCGTGCCCTTGAGGATGGCGACCGGTTCGCTGACCGAGGAGACGCCCTCGCTCGGGAAGACGAACTCGACCGGCGCGCCCTTGGCCTTCTCGCGGATCGGCATGAAGTCGACGATCATGCCGTAGAGCTTCTCGCCCGTCGCGACCTGGCGCAGGATGTCGCCATTGGCGCCGGCGGCCAGCGTGCCGTTCTCCTTCAGTGCCTCGTAGTATTTCCAGCCATCCTTGAGATTGCCGGTCAGCGTGATCGTGTGGATCAGCGCCGCGCCCGAGTTCAGCGGGCTCGGCATGGCGATCTGGTTCTTCGCCTCCGGCCTGGTGAGGTCGAGCCAGCTCGTCGGCTTCATCGTGGCCTTGGTGTTGTAGACGATGCCGGTGGTGATCAGCTTGGTCGCGAACCAGAACTTGGCCGGGTCGTGGATCCCAGCCGGATAGGCCGAGACGTCGGCCTTGTCGTACGCCTCAAGCCGGCCCTCCTTCTTCAGCCCTTCCATGGTCACGGAATCGGCGATCAGCAGCACGTCGGCCTGCGGGCTGCCTGCCTCGAACTCGGCCCTGAGCTTCGCCAGGACGCGCGGCGTGCCGTCGCGGACGAAGGAGATGTCGACCTTCGGGTACTTCGCCTTGAAGGCATCGACGGTCTGCTGAGCGTCGGTGTTCGGCTGGCTCGTATAGAGCACCAGCTTGCCTTCCACGCCCTGCGCCTGCGCGCCCAGCGCCGAGACGATCAGGCCGGCGGCAATGGTGAACGCGCTCAATGCCTTGCGCTGCATGTAACTCTCCATCTCTGGCCGCAACCGCGGGATGGCGCTGCCGGTAGACCCTGCGCGTGACAGTTCCGTGAAGACCGTGTCGTAAATGGCCGGTGGTTGCGTGTCACCCGCGCGCATGGTCGGATTGCCATGGCGGGCTCGCAATGGCAGGGCAGAGGCGCCACATTGCGGGTGACCGCCCAAGGATCAGGACACCGGGAACAGATCATGGCTTCCAAGCTCGACCAGCTCCGCGAGATGACCACCGTCGTCGCCGACACCGGCGATATCGAAGCGGTGCGCCGGCTCAAGCCCGTCGACTGCACTACCAATCCGACGCTGCTGTTCAAGGCGGCGGAGACGCCGGCCTATGCCCATCTCGTCGAGGAGGCGATTACCTGGGGCAAGAAACAGGGCGGCGGCGAGAAGGCGGTCCAGGCGGTTTGCGACCGCCTCGCCGTCAGCTTCGGCACGGAACTCACGAAGATCGTGCCCGGCCGCGTCTCGACCGAGGTCGATGCCGATCTCTCCTTCGACGGCAAGGCCACGATCGACAAGGCACGCGCCATCATCGCCGCCTACAAGGAGCGCGGCGTCGCGCGCGAGCGCATCCTGATCAAGATCGCCTCGACCTGGGAGGGTCTGCAGGCCGCCAAGGTGCTGCAGGGCGAGGGCATCGATTGCAACCTGACGCTGCTCTTCGCCTTGCCGCAGGCGGTCGCGGCCGCCGATGCGAACGCCTTCCTGATCTCGCCCTTCGTCGGGCGCATCCTCGACTGGCACGTCAAGGCCGGCGGCGGCCCCTACACGGCCGAGACCGACCCCGGCGTCGTCTCGGTGAAGAGCATCTATGCCTATTACAAGACCTTCGGCATCAAGACGGTGGTGATGGGCGCCTCCTTCCGCAACACCGGCGAGATCGAGGCGCTGGCCGGCTGCGACCGGCTGACCATCGGGCCTAGCCTGCTCGACGAGCTCGCCGCCGCGACCGGCGATCTGCCGCGCCGGTTGTCGCCTGCCGCCTCGCCGCAGACTTCCTCGGAGATGGCGAAGCACATCGTCCTCGACGAGAAGGCCTTCCGTTTCGCCATGAACGAGGATGCGATGGCGACGGAGAAGCTGGCGGAGGGCATCCGCGGCTTCGTCAAGGACCTGCGCAGCCTGCGCAAGCTTGTAGCCGAAAAGCTCGGCTGAGACATGTGCAGCCCGGTGGCTCCGCGCGCTCGATGAGCGCTGCGGCGCTTGGCCGGGCCGGTGCTCGGCCTCTCCGGCGGGCGCGATCTTTGGAGGATGGAGCCGGCTGCGATTGACGCGCCGGCCCGTCGGGTTTCTCATGGCTTTCGTCTGACAGGCGGTTCCGGTCTTCGGCGCCTGCCGCAAACGGAGCCGGTCGCCATGAGCAATCCCTCTGAAATCAGCACGCCGTCCGAAACCTCCCCGCATCGCCCGCCATCGCTCGGCACGCATCTCATTCCGCTCAGGCGCAACTGGCGCTGGCTGATGGCGGCGGGCATCGCCCTGATCGTCCTCGGCGTGCTCGGGCTCGGCGCGGTCGCGCTGCTCAGCGTCGCCAGCGCGATCTGGTTCGGGGCGATGATCTTCGTCGGCGGCATCATCGTGCTGATCGACGCCTTCCGCCATCAGGGCTGGAAGAGCCGCCTGCTGCATGTCCTGATCGGCGTGCTCTATGTCGCCGTCGGCGTAATGACCTTCGTCAATCCGTTGCTCGCGACCGCGTCGCTGACCCTTCTGGCCGGCGCGGCCCTGGTCGCCACGGGCGTGCTGCGCCTCATCGTCGCTTTCCAGAACCGGGAATTGCCCTATTGGACCTGGGTTGCGCTCTCGGGGCTGCTGTCCTTGATCCTCGGCGGCATGATCCTGATGCAATGGCCGGCCTCGAGCCTCTGGGTGCTCGGCACCTTCCTCGCCATCGAGCTGATCTTCCAGGGCTGGGCTGCGATCGCGCTTGCCCGCGCCATCCGCTCCACCTTCGACGGGGTCATCACCAAACGCGCTTGAGCGGTGCCGGTCGCGAATTGCGGCGCCGCTTCACCTTTGCGTGTTGCGGCGCGCTTCGCCACGTTTTTTCCATGGAAAAGACGATACTGCGCGATTCTCGCAAGCCGCCTCCGGTCCGTCATGATCAAGCCAGCTGTCCTCGCCTTCGGCGCCCTCCTGTTCGGCCTGCCGGCCCAGGCCCAGTCGAGCTGGAATTTCGACCGCGCGGCGACGCAGATCAGCTTCATCGGCCACCGCTTCGGCACGGTCGTCACCAATGGCCGCTTCGAGCGCTATGACGGCACCTTCTCGATCGATTTCGACCATCCCGAGAAAAGCCGCATCCGGGTCACGCTGGAAACGGGTTCGATCAAGGCGGGCTCGCCGCTGGTCGACGGCTTCATTGCCGGGGCGAGCATGCTGGACAGCGCGGCTTACCCCACCGCGACCTTCGTCTCGGACAGCGTGACGCGGACGGGCGAGCACGACCTCGAAATTCGGGGCCGGCTCACCATCAAGGGCATGACGCATCCCTTCACCGTGCGCGCCATGATAAACGGCGATATCGGCAAGGCCCGGCGCGGCGAAGCCTTGCCCTTCCGGGCCAGCGGCAGCTTCCTGCGGCCGACCTACGATATCGGCCGGGACGTCAACATCGTCGACGACCAGATCGATATCGAGATCCAGGGCCGGCTGGCGCGATGAATGCGAAGCCCGAAGCATTTTCGAGCGAGGTGGATACAGGTTCGCGTGGAGACAACGCGGCAAAGGGAGCACCGGGCGAGCCGGCGCGCTGGCATCCGGCCAGCGTCGCCTTGCACTGGCTGACCTTCCTGCTGATCCTGTTTCAGTTCTGGGTTTCCGGCCCCATGCTGGACGAGAAGCGCGACCTTCTCTCGCGCTTCGAGCTCTACCAGCTCCATAAATCGGTCGGGCTGACGGTCGCGGCCTTCGTCCTGCTGCGGCTCGTCCTGCGCGTCGCCCTGCGCCAGCCCGGCCCGGAGAACGACAATCCCTGGCTGCGCGGCGCCGCATCGCTCGTCCATGCTGCGCTCTACCTCTGCATCATCGCCTTGCCGGTCACCGGCCTGCTGATGGCGGCGGCGGCGCCGATCCAGATACCCACGCTCTATTTCGGGCTGTTTCCGGTGCCGCATCCGATCGGACCCGACCCGGCCGTCTACCGGCGGATGCTGTGGCTGCACGACCAGTTCGGCAATATCCTCATCGGGCTCGGCGTCGTGCATGTGGCGGCGGTTGCCGTCCATATGGTGCTCTGGCGCGACGGCCTGCTCGGCCGGATGTGGTTCGGCCGGCGCTGGTCGTAACGGCGCCTGGGACCCGTTGCCGATCAGGTTGCTTCTCCCTGATCGGCATGCCCGACAGCTTCCAGATCTGTATGATGTCTAGGGTTCGACGATCTTGAGTTCCTCGACGGTTTCCGCCGTCATGGTTCTTACTTTGGTCGCTCCGGGGCTGAACATGGTGCGCGCTCCGGCGGCGGCGGCTTGCAGCTTCCGTTTCCAGCCTTTGGGATCGCTGCCGCCGAGAGCGCTGAAATCGGCCCGGCGCATGGTATCCGCATTCCGGCCCTGGAAGACGAGCACGCCGCGATCGGTCACCACGATATCGCCGCGCCGCATCGTGGGATCCTTGAGATACCAGTACGGGTCGCTCGAGGGATCGAGCTGCACCACCGGTGGTTTCGGTGTCGACCGAGCCTCGACCGGTGCTGCCTTGGCGCGAGCGCTCTTCTGCCGCCGCGGCTTCACTGTGACGCTGAGCGGGTTGTACGGCTCCACGGCCTGGGGCCGTGGAGGGGCTCCCAAAAAGGCTCGCGCGAGATCGTCGAAAAACCCGGCGGCATGGGCCGGCAAGGCGGTGATACTCAGAATCGTAGCCAGGCCGGCAAGCGAGATCGCGCGAAACGCCATGAGCGGTAGCCTTTCCCCCGAGAGGAAGTTAGCCCATCTACGCGAAAATTCAATGACATGGCTGATGCGCGGCACACGCGCGCTTAAGCGGAGGTTACCTGATCCTGTCGCCTTGAATCTCTCCCGGCCGCGGTTGCGTGCTCCGCGCCGGTTCAACTTGCCCGGGCATTGCCGCCAGGAGCGGCCCGCATCGCGTGGCGGGCCGCGGCCTGCGGATCCGGAGGAACAGCGGCATCGTCACGATGCCGCCGTTTCATCTCAGGCCTTGCCCTGCGCTGCCAGCGCTTCCGCCCGGATGGTCGAGAGCGACTTCGCCGGGGTGATCGCCTCGGGGTCGAGCAGGCAGTGGATGATCGCGGGCTTGCCCGAGGCGACGGCGCGCTCGAAGGCGGCGGCGAAGTCCTCGGTTTTCTCGACGCGCTCGCCATGGCCGCCGAAGGCCTTGGCATAGGCGGCGAAATCGGGGTTCTTCAGCGTGGTCGCGGAGACGCGGCCGGGATATTCCCGTTCCTGATGCATGCGGATCGTGCCGTACATGCCGTTATCGACCACCACGACGATGACGGGCAGGTCGTATTGCACGGCGGTGGCGAAATCCTGCCCGTTCATCAGGAAGCAGCCATCGCCGGCGAAGGCGACGACGGTCCGCTCCGGGAAGATCCGCTTGGCGCCGATCGCCGCCGGGACGCCATAGCCCATCGAGCCCGAAGTCGGGGCGAGCTGCGTCGCGAACTTGTTGAAGCGATGGAAGCGGTGCACCCAGGTCGCATAGTTGCCGGCGCCGTTGCACAGGATCGCGTCGTCGGGCAGGCGGCTCCGCAGCCAGCGCACCATCTCGCCGGGATGGAAGGCGCCCGCGACGGGTGCCGGCTGCTCGCTCCAGGCGAGATAGGCCTCATGCGCTTCGGCAGCCGCGCCGGCCCAGGGGATCGTCTGCGGCGGATGCACGGTCTCGAGCGCCGCGCAGAAGGCGGTCGGCGTGGCGTTGATCGCCTGCGTCGGCCGGTAGACGCGGCCGAGCTCCTCCGGGTCCGGATGGACATGGACGAGCGGGCGTCCGGGATTGGGAATGCCGAACAGCGTATAGGACTGGCTCGGCATCTCCGAGAGCCGGCCGCCGACCAGCAGGACGAGGTCGCTCTCCTTGATGCGGGCGAGCAGCTTCGGGTTCGGGCCGATGCCGAGATCGCCGGCGAAGTTCGGATGATCGGCCGGGAACAGCATCTGCCGGCGGAAGGAGACCGCGACGGGCAGGTCGAAGCGTTCGGCGAAGCGCTGGAAGCGCTCGATCGCCTGCGGATTCCAGCGCGAGCCGCCGAGAATCGCGATCGGCTTCTTCGCCGCCCAGAGCCGCTTCTGCAATTCGATGGTCTGGGTCAAGGAGGGGTGCGTTTCCGTGACCTGATAGGGCTCGGCGTCGGCGACATCGGCGATGTCGGTCAGCATGTTCTCGGGCAAGGCGATCACCACCGGGCCGGGGCGGCCCGAGGTCGCGATATGGAAGGCGCGGCTGATGATCTCGGGGATGCGCGCGGCATCGTCGATCTCGGTCGCCCATTTCGTCATGGTGCCGAAGACGGCGCGGTAGTCGAGCTCCTGGAAGGCCTCGCGCTCGCGCATGCTCTGGTCGATCTGGCCGACGAAGAGGATGAGCGGCGTCGAATCCTGATCGGCGATATGGACGCCGGGCGAGGCGTTGGTGGCGCCGGGGCCCCGCGTGACGAAGCAGATGCCGGGCTTGCCGGTGAGCTTGCCGGCGGCCTCCGCCATCATGCAGGCGCCGCCCTCGGCCCGGCAGATCGTGACCTTCATCGAGGCGTCGTGCAGCGCGTCGAGCACGGCGAGATAGCTCTCGCCCGGCACGCAGAAGGCGTCGGTGGCGCCGTGGAGGATGAGCTGGTCGACGAGGATCTGCCCGCCAGTACGATTAGCCATGCTGCGGCCCTCCCCAGGCCGGATCGTTCAGAATCTCGTCGGCATGCTCGCCGAGCCGTGGGCTCGTGCGCTCAGCCACTTGCCGCACGCCATCCATGACGATGGGCGAGGCGACGGTTGGAATATGGCCCGCCTTCGCGGCTGCGCTCGGCAGATCGACCTTGACGCCGCGCGCGATCACTTGTGGATCGGCGAAGACTTCGCGGATGTCGTTGATAGGTCCGGCCGGGACGCCGACCTTCTCCAGCGCCGCCAGCAGGTCGAGCTTGGCATAACGCTGGCAAAGCCTGTGCAAACGCTCGGTCAGAGCGACGCGGTTCTTCACCCGCGAGCGGTTGTCGATGTAGTCGGGCTCCTCGGCCAGCGTCGGTTCGCCCAGCACCTCGCAGAGCTTGCGCCATTGGCCGTCATTGCCGGTGGCGATGATGATGTGGCCGTCCGCGACCGGAAACACGTCATAGGGCACGATGTTGGGATGCGCGTTGCCGAGCCGCGCCGGAGGCTGGCCGCCGACCAGATAGTTCATCGCCTGGTTGCCGAGCACGGCGATCTGCGTGTCGAGCAGCGCCATGTCGAGCGTCGCACCCTCGCCGGTGAGGTCGCGACGGCGGAGCGCCGCGAGGATGCCGTTGGAGGCATAGAGGCCGGTGAAGATGTCGGCGACGGCATAGCCCGCCTTCATCGGAGCGCCGGCCGGTTCGCCGGTCACCGACATCGGCCCGCCCATGCCCTGGACGAGGAAGTCGTAGCCGGCGCGCGGCGCATAAGGGCCGTCCTGCCCGAAGCCGGTGACAGAGCAATAAACGAGGCGAGGGAATTCCCGGCGCAGCGAAGCCGCGTCGAGCCCGTATTTCTCGAGGCCGCCGACCTTGAAGTTCTCGACCACCACATCGGCATGGGCGGCGAGCCGCTTGACCAGCGCCTGCCCTTCCGCCGTGCGGAAATCGGCCGTGATCGAGCGCTTGCCGCGATTGGCGGAGTGGAAATAGGCGGCCGAGAGGTTCTCGCCCTCGGCACCCTCGACGAAGGGCGGGCCCCATTTGCGGGTGTCGTCGCCTTCCGGCGCCTCGACCTTGACGACATCGGCGCCGAGATCGGCCAACAACTGGCCGATCCAGGGACCTGCGAGGATGCGCGCCAGTTCGAGGACGCGCAGGCCGGCGAGGGGAGGGGATTGAGACATCATCGTATGTCCGCGCCGTCATCCCGGCCGGAGCGAAGCGCAGAGCCGGGATCCATGCCTGACCGCCGATCGGCGATGTTCCGGAATGGATCCCGGGTCGACCTGCGGTCGCCCGGGATGACGCGGAGGGGGGCGGAAGGGCTCAGAAGAACGCCTGCAGGCCGGTGATCGCCCGGCCAAGGATCAGCGCGTGGACGTCATGCGTGCCCTCATAGGTGTTCACCGTCTCGAGGTTCGCCGCGTGGCGCATCACCTGATACTCGATCTGGATGCCGTTGCCGCCATGCATGTCGCGGGCCTGGCGGGCGATGTCGAGCGCCTTGCCGCAATTGTTGCGCTTCACCAGCGAGATCATCTCCGGGGCCATCTTGCCCTCATCGAGCAGGCGCCCGACGCGGAGCGAGCCCTGCAGGCCGAGCGTGATCTCGGTCAGCATGTCGGCGAGCTTCTTCTGGTAGAGCTGCGTCTGGGCGAGGGGCTTGTTGAACTGCTTGCGGTCGAGCCCGTATTGCCGGGCGCGGTGGAAGCAATCCTCGGCGGCGCCCATCACACCCCAGGAGATGCCGTAGCGGGCGCGGTTGAGGCAGCCGAACGGGCCCGACAGGCCCGAGACGTTCGGCAGCAGGTTCTCCTCGGGAACGATGACGCCGTCCATGACGACCTCGCCGGTGATCGAGGCGCGGAGCGAAAGCTTGCCGCCGATCTTCGGCGCCGAGAGGCCCTTCATGCCCTTTTCGAGGATGAAGCCGCGGATCTGGTTGTCATGGGCTGATGACTTCGCCCAGACGACGAAGACGTCGGCGATCGGCGAGTTCGAGATCCACATCTTCGATCCCGTCAGCTTGTAGCCGTCGGCGACCTTCTCGGCGCGGGTCTTCATGCCGCCGGGATCGGAGCCGGCATCCGGCTCGGTCAGGCCGAAGCAGCCGACCCATTCGCCCGAGCCCAGCTTCGGCAGGTACTTCTTGCGCTGCTCCTCGCTGCCATAGGCATAGATCGGGTACATCACCAGCGAGGACTGCACCGACATCATCGAGCGATAGCCGGAGTCGATGCGCTCGACCTCGCGGGCGACGAGCCCGTAGGAGACGTAGTTGGCGCCGGCGCAGCCATATTCCTCGGGGACGGTGACGCCGAGCAGGCCGAGCTCGCCCATTTCGTTGAAGATCGAGCGGTCGGTCTTCTCGTCGAGATAGGCTTCGTTCACGCGCGGCTGGAGCTTCTCCTGCGCATAGGCGCGGGCCGTGTCGCGGATCAGCCGCTCGTCCTCGTTCAGCTGCTCGTCGAGCAGATAGGCATCGTCCCAGGTGAACTTCGCGAGCTTGTGGCTGCCGGCCATGGTGTTCGTCTCCCGTCTTGTTCTCAATAACCGTCATTGCGAGGAGCGGAGCGACGAAGCAATCCAGGGGGACGTAGAGCGCTGCCGCTCCTGGATTGCTTCGCTACGCTCGCAATGACGGTTGCTGTTCAGTTCTACCGATCACGCATCCACGTCGAAGCTGACGCCCTGTGCCAGCGGCAAGGTGGTGCCGTAGTTCAGCGTGTTGGTGGCGCGGCGCATATAGGCCTTCCAGGCGTCGGAGCCCGCCTCGCGGCCGCCGCCAGTCTCCTTCTCGCCGCCGAACGCCCCGCCGATCTCGGCGCCCGAGGGGCCGATATTGACGTTGGCGATGCCGCAATCGGAACCCTCGTCCGAGACGAAGAGCTCGGCCTCGCGCATGTTCAGCGTGAAGATCGAGGAGGACAGGCCGGCGCCGACCGCGTTCTGGATCGCGATCGCCTCGTCGATGGACTTGTACTTCATCACGTAGAGGATCGGGGCGAAGGTCTCGCGCTCGACCGGGCCGCACTGCCTGGGCATCTCGACCAGCGCCGGACGGACATAGAAGCCCCCATTGCCAACGTCGACCTTCTCGCCGCCATGGACCTTGCCGCCCTCGGCCTTGGCCTCGGAGAGCGCCTTCTGCATGCCCTGATAGGCTGCCTCATCGACCAGCGGCCCGACCAGCACGCCAGCCTCGCGGGGATCGCCGATCTTCACGCTGGCATAGACCTTGGCGAGCTTCGGCACGAGCGCGTCATAGACGCTTTCATGCACGATCAGGCGGCGCAAAGTGGTGCAGCGCTGGCCGGCGGTGCCCATCGCCGCGAAGGCGATGCCGCGCAGCGCGATGTCGAGATCGGCCGAGGGCGCGACGATCGCGGCGTTGTTGCCGCCGAGTTCGAGGATGGCGCGGGCGAAGCGCGCGGCAAGCTTCTGGCCGACTTCCTTGCCCATGCGGGTCGAGCCGGTGGCCGAGACGACCGGAACGCGGTGATCCTGGACCAGGATGTCGCCGAGCTCGCGGCCGCCAATCAGGATTTCCGACAGGCCGATCGGAGCCTCGGGGCCGAAGCGCTTCATCGTCTTCTCGACGATGGCCTGCACGGCGAGCGCGGTCAGCGGGGTCTTCTCGGAGGGCTTCCAGACGACGCTGTCGCCGCAGACGAAGGCGAGCGCCGCGTTCCAGGACCAGACCGCCACCGGGAAGTTGAAGGCCGAGATGACGCCGACGACGCCGATCGGATGCCAGGTCTCCATCATGCGATGGTTCGGGCGCTCGGTCGCGATGGTCAGGCCGTAGAGCTGGCGCGAGAGGCCGACGGCGAAGTCGCAGATGTCGATCATCTCCTGGACCTCGCCGAGGCCCTCGGAGGTGACCTTGCCGGCTTCGAGCGTCACCAGCAGGCCGAGATCGGTCTTGGCGGCGCGCAATTCCTCGCCGAGCAGGCGCACGAACTCGCCGCGGCGCGGCGCCGGCACCTTGCGCCAGGCGAGATAGGCGGACTGGGCCCGGCCGATCGCGGCCTCGGCCTCGGCCGGGGAGGTCTCGCGCAGGGTCACGACGGTCTCGCCGGTGATTGGCGAGCGCGCCGACAGGCCGGCATCCGCATAGGCGCTCTCGGAGACGCCGAGGCGCTTGAGCAGGGCGAGCGTGTCTTTCGGCAGGGATGTGGCCATCTTTGTCTTCCAAAACGGTCGCAGCGCCGCAGGGGAGAGGCCCCGGGGCGCATGGCAGAGGGGCGCGGAAACCGAAGGCGCCGCGCTTGAGGCCGGGAGAATGCCCTCTTTCTTATCCTTGGGGCAATCGATATGTTCTCACCACTTGGTGAGTTCTAGTCATGGATGATGTCCTCATTCCCGGCCGTCTGTCGGTGCCCTCGCTCTCGGCGCTCGCTGCCTTCGAGGCGGCGGCCCGGCATGGCAGCTTCACCCGTGCCGCCGAGGAGCTGAGCCTGACGCAGGGCGCCGTCAGCCGGCAGGTGGCTCAGCTCGAAGGGGCTCTCGGCGTCAGCCTGTTCGAGCGCGTCAAGAAGCGTGTCAGCCTCACCGCCGCCGGCGCGGCCTATGCCGCGGAGGTCCGCGAAGGGCTGTCGCGGCTCGCCGCCGCCACCGTATCCGCCATGGCCTTCAGGGGCGCGGCCGGTGTGCTCAACCTCGCCATTCTGCCGACTTTCGGCACGCGCTGGCTGATCCCGCGCCTGCCGCGCTTCACCGAAGCCCATCCCGGCATCACCATCAACTTCGCCACCAAGCTCGTGCCCTTCGATTTCAGCCGCGAGCCGCTCGACGCCGCCGTCCATTTCGGCGACCCGGTCTGGCCGGGGGCGCGGCTGCACCGGTTGATGGGGGAGGAGATCGTGCCGGTGGCGTCGCCCGCTCTCGTCGCCCGCTTCGGGATCGCCGAGCCGGCCGACATGCTGAAGGCGCCGCTGCTGCAGCAATCGACGCGGCCGCGTGCCTGGGCCAACTGGCTGGAGCAGCAGGGCCTGCCGCCCCAGCGCGCGCTGGTGGGACCGCGCTTCGAGCAGTTCGCCATGGTCTCGCAGGCGGCGGTCGCGGGGCTCGGCCTCGCCATCGTGCCGCGCTTCCTCGTCGAGGAGGAGTTGCGCTCGGGCGCGCTCGTCATCCCGATCGACCGTTCGCTGATCGGGCAGGAAGGCTATTATCTGGTCTATCCCGAGGAGAAGGCGAACCTGCCGGCCGTCACCGCTTTCCGCGACTGGCTGTTGGCGGAGTGCGCGCCTGTGGGATAGCGCCCCTCTCGACAAGCGCTCCCAGCCACGTCATTCATGCGCGGAATTCACCAACCCGGCTCCCTGCGGAGTCGTCGCGCGAGGCCCGCCATGCCGTCCGTCTCCGAGACCGCCGATGTCGTGATTTGCGGCGGTGCCGCGATCGGCTCCTCAGTCGCCTATCATCTTGCGGCCGATCCCGGCTTCTCCGGCAAGGTCGTTGTCGTCGAGAAGGACCCGACCTACCGCTACTCCGCCTCGGCGCTCTCGGCAGCCTCGATCCGCCAGCAATTCTCGAGCGCGGTGAACATCCGCGTCTCGCTCTACGGCATCGCGTTTTTGCGCAGCATCGGCACCCATCTCTCGGTCGATGGCGAGGTGCCGGCGATCGATCTCCACGAGGGCGGATACCTCTACCTCGCCGGCGAGGAGGGGAAAGGGATTCTCGAAGCCAGTCAAAGGCTTCAGCAGAAGGAAGGCGCCGATATCGCGCTTTATGCTGCAGAAATGCTGCGCAGCAAATTCCCCTGGCTGAACACCTCCGACCTCGCCTGCGGCACCTATGGCGTCAGCGGCGAGGGCTGGTTCGACGGCTGGGCCTTGCTGCAAGCCTTTCGCAAGAAGGCTCGCAGCCTCGGCATCGAATATCGCCAGGGCGAGGTCATCAGCTATCTCACGGAGGGCGGCCGCGTCACCGGCGTCGAGCTCGCCGATGGCAGCCGCATCGCCTGCGGCGCGGTCGTCAATGCCAGCGGCACCCATGGCGCCAGGCTGGCGGCGACGGCAGGCATCGCGATCCCCGTCAAGTCGATGAAGCGCTATGTCTTCACCTTCACCTGCAAGGGCGATGTCGGGAATTGTCCGCTCCTGATCGACACGAACGGCGCCTGGTGCCGGCCGGAAGGTCAGCGCACGGCCGAAGGGCAACTCTTCATCGGCAGCTGCTCGCCGCTGACGCCCGAGCAGGATGTCGAATGGGTCGAAACCGATCCGGGCGTGGAGGATGTCGACTGGCCCTTCTTCGAGGAGGCGGTCTGGGCGCCGCTGGCCCATCGCATCCCAGCCTTCGAGCAGATCAAGCCCGGCCGTGCCTGGGCCGGCCCCTACGACATGTGCGGGCTCGACCATAACGCCATTGTCGGCCCGGCGGTCGGCCTGCCGAACCTCTATCTCGCCAATGGCTTCTCCGGCCATGGCCTGCAGCAATCCCCGGCCGTGGGGCGCGGCATCGCCGAGCACATCGCGCATGGCCGTTATCGCTCGCTCGATCTTGCCGATCTCGGCCATGAGCGCATCGTTGCCGGCAGGCCCCTCGCCGAGGCCAACATCATCTGAGCAAGATCGCCTGAGAAGGAGGCCGCGATGGTCGATCCCGCCTTCGTCCGGACCATGGCCCGCTACAACGCCTGGCAGAACGAGAGCCTGATGGCCGCTGCCGATGGGTTGACCGACGCGGAGCGCCGGCTAGACCGCGGCGCCTTCTTCAAGTCGATCCACGGCACCTTCAATCATCTCCTCTGGGGCGATGAGACCTGGCTCAGCCGCCTGACAGGTTCCGCCAAGCCGCCGGTCAGCGGCCGCGACTCCGTGATCTATGTCGATGACTGGAGCGCATTCTGCGCCCGGCGCCGCGAACGGGACGCTGCCATCCTCGCCTGGGCGGATGCGGTCGAGGCCGATTGGCTGCGCGGCACGCTGATCTGGTACTTCGGCCGCGCGGGCCGTGAGATCGGCAAGCCGCGTGCCTTCGTCATCGCCCATATGTTCAACCACCAGACCCACCATCGCGGCCAGATCCATGCGATGCTGACGGCCGCCGGAGCCCGGCCGGAGGACACCGATCTCCTTCTGGTCGACGAAGCACGCTAGGCGGCGACACGTCGATGAGGGGAGGCGCTTGTGCGGTGCCCCTATCGCTTAAGCACGGTGCGCACTTTTGGGCCCGGCCATCCGCCTTGGTCTCAGCCGGCTTTCTCCGCCGAAAGGGGCGTCATTGCACGCTGCTTCGACCGCTCGTCCCGCTCCTCATGATCGGGCGGAACCGAAGCCGTCGCATGCTGGCTGAGTTTCTGGAACAGGCCGAGGCCGACCAGCGCGAAGATCGCGAGCAGCATCACAAGGCCGGGATAGACGATCTCGCTCAGCGTCTCGCGGGTGGTCTTGGCGATCAGCACCAGCGCTTCCAGCGCCAGCGCCACGATGATGATCGACATGAACTTGGTCAGCGATCCCCGCGCCTCGGCAGGGTGGCGCATCTCGCGGTCGGCCACCACCTCCTCCTCGAACAGGAACTTGCCGACATCGGAGACGGCGACCGCGATGATGATGAGACCGATCGCGTCGAGCATCGTGTCGAGACCGCCATCGCCGGTCCAGAAGCCATGCGCGGTGCGCCAGACGGCGACGCCGATCAGGATAATCGCGGCGCCGAGCAGCGCGAAGGCGATGATGGTGTAGAGCAGCCGGCTGAACAGCGTCATGTCTTCCCCCAATCCGCTTGCGGGCGACAACGGGTGGCAAGCCCCGCCGGTTCCGTCGCGGGGAGCTTCCGGGGTATCGAAAGCGTGCATGGCCGCTCCGGCAGCCGCGGCGATTGCTGGCTCTCGCGATCCATGCTCCAAGCGCTGGACCCCGCCGGAGCGCGCGCCCATGCCCGAGACGACCACACTCCTCACCTTCGCCCTGATCGCGCTCGGCATGGTGCTGACCCCCGGCCCCAACATGATCTACCTGATCTCGCGCTCGATCGCGCAGGGCAGGGCGGCCGGGCTGATTTCGCTCGGCGGCGTCATCCTCGGCTTCTTCGTCTACATGTTCTGCGCGGCCTTCGGCATCACGGCCCTGCTCTTCGCCGTACCCTATGCCTATGACGCGCTGAGGCTCGGCGGCGCCGCCTATCTGCTCTGGCTTGCCTGGCAGGCGGTGCGCCCCGGTGGCCGCTCGCCCTTCCATGTCCGCGACCTGCCGCATGACGGGCCGCGCAAGCTCTTCGCGATGGGCTTCCTGACCAGCCTGCTCAATCCGAAGATCGCGATGTTCTATCTCGCGCTGCTGCCGCAATTCATCGACCCGGCCGCGGGCGATGTCCTCGGCCAGTCCATGGTGCTCGGTTTCATCCAGATCGCCATCAGCGGCAGCGTCAACGCCCTGATCGCGACGGCGGCGGGCAGCATCGCGCTGTTCCTGCGGACGCGGCCCTTCTGGTCGCTGGTGCAGCGCTGGCTGATGGGCACGGTGCTGGCCGGTTTCGCCCTGCGCATGGCGATGGAAGCGCGCCGCTGACGAGGGCTGCATGTCCGCAAGCGCGTCCACGTCCGCTCTACGGCCGCGATTGCCGGCGCTCTTCACGGGCTTCCTCAAGATCGGGCTGATGGGCTTCGGCGGCGTCGGCCCCATTGCGCGCCATATCATCGTCGCCGAACGCGGCTGGCTCGACGATCGCGGCTATGCCGAGTTGATGGGCATCTGCCAGGCGCTTCCAGGCGCGAACACGGTCAACGTGGCCGTGATGCTGGGGGATCGCTTCCGGGGACCGATCGGCGCCCTGACCTGCCTCGTCGCCCTGATGGCCATGCCGCTGCTGGTGCTCGTCGCCATCGCGAACATCTACGACGCGGTTTCGAACCATCCGCTGGCGCAGATCGCCCTGACCGGGGCGGCGGCAAGCGCGGCCGGGCTCATCCTCGGCACCGCCGCCCGGCTCCTCACCCGCGCCGGGCTTGCCCGCTGGGCCTGGATCATGGCCGCTGCCGCCTTTCTCGCCGTCGGTATTCTCAGGCTGCCGATGCTGCCGGCCCTGCTGGTGCTGGTGCCGCTCGGCCTGGTCGCGGCATCGTTGAGCGCGAGGCGGGTCTGATGGAGCGCGGTGTCCTCGGCCAGCTCGCCATCACCTTCGGCGCGATCTCGCTGATGGCGATCGGCGGCGCCAATGCGGTGGTGCCGGAGATCCACCGCCAGCTCGTCGATGTCCTCGCCTGGATGGATGCGCCGACCTTCGCCCGGCTCTTCGCCATCGCGCAGGCGGCGCCGGGGCCGAACGTCATGCTGGCGAGCGTCGTCGGCTGGCACATGGCCGGGACGACGGGCCTGCTCGTCGCGACCCTTGCGATCCTGCTGCCATCGTCCGTGTTGACCTTCGTCTGCAGCCGCGGCCTGCAGCGCTATCGCGACAATCGCATCGTCAGGATCGTCACGCTGGCGCTGGTGCCGATTGCGCTCGGCCTCATGCTGGCGAGCGGCCTTGTCGCGGCAATCGCGGCCGATGCCGGTGTCTTCGGTTATGCGGTCACCGCCGCGACCGCGATCGTCACCTACCGGTCCAAGGTGAACCCGCTCGTCCCGATGGCGGCGGGCACGGTCGTCTACGCTACCGCCTGGACGCTCGGCTTCGTCTGATCGGGCAGGCCGATTGCCGCCAGGGCGCCAAATGGCGTGCGGCGGCCTGGGCGTGGTACAGATGGGCCGGGAGAAGGGGCTTGTCGTGAAGACCGAGCAAAGCGTTCTGCGCCTCTCGATCGCCGTCACCTTCCTGCTGGCGGCCGCAGGCATCGTCTTCGGCCTTCTCTCCGGTTCCTTCGCGATCGTCTTCGACGGCGTCTACGCCCTGACCGACGCGATCATGACGATCGTCGCGCTGCTGGTCTCGACCCTGATCGTCTCCTCGACGGCGGACGGAGCCGCCGGCAGCAAGCTGGTCAAGCATTTCACCATGGGCTTCTGGCATCTGGAGCCGATGGTGCTCGGCCTCAATGGCGTCCTGCTGACCGGGGCGGCGATCTACGCCCTGATCAATGCCATCGGCAGCATCATGGCCGGCGGTCGGCTTCTCGCCTTCGACTACGCCATCATCTATGCGGCGCTGACGATGCTGATCGCCTTCGCCATGGCGATCTATGGCGCGCGGGCCAACCGCACCCTTCAGTCGAATTTCGTCGCGCTCGACGCCAAGGCCTGGCTGATGTCCGGTGCCTTGAGCGGCGCGCTGCTCGTCGCCTTCGGCTTCGGCTATGCGATCCAGGGCACGAAGCTTGCCTGGATGCTGCCCTATGTCGATCCGGTGGCGCTGGCTCTGGTCTGCATCGCGGTGATTCCCGTTCCGATCGGCACGATCAAGCAGGCTTTCGCCGACATCCTGCTCGTGACCCCGTCCGACCTGAAGCAGCATGTCGATGCCGTCGCGGAGGATTTCGTCCGCCGTTATGGCTTCGCCTCCTACCGCTCCTATGTCGCGCGCGTCGGCAGGGGCAGGCAGATCGAGCTCTTCTTCATCGTGCCGAAGGGCGGAGCGGCGCAGAAGCTGGAGGAGTGGGATCGCATTCGCGACGAGGTCGGCGAGGCGATCGGCGACGACACGCCCGACCGCTGGCTCACCATCGCCTTCACGACCGACCCCGAATGGGCCGATTGATCGGCGGCCCGGCGGTCCCGGCATGCGCCGCATGAAGGGGCTCTCCACCGCGGTTTGCCGTTGCCGCGGGCGGCTCAGCCGATAAGCTGCCGGCATTGTCCCGTTCGGAACGATTGCGAGTGAGTCGATGAGCGTCTTGAGCCCCGAAGAGAAGAAGGTCACTGAGTGGCTGGCGAGCCGCAAGGAAGGCATGGTCGCGCTGTTGCGCGAGCTCGTCGACACCGACTCTGGCTCCTACGACAAGGCCGGCGTCGACCGGGCCGGGCAGGTGATCGCCCGCTTCCATCAGGCCAACGGGCTCGATGTCGAGATCGTGCCGGACAGCCGCTTCGGCGATGCCGTCAAGGCGCGCCTGCCCAACCCGACGGCCAATGACCAGCGCCCCGTCCTGCTGCTCGGCCATCGCGACACCGTCTTTCCGCAGGGCGAGCCGACGCGCCGCCCCTTCACCATCAAGGGCGCGCGCGCCTATGGGCCGGGCGTCGCCGACATGAAGGGCGGCCTCGTCATCGAGGCCTTCGTGGCTGCCGCCTTCGCCGAATTGGGCGGGCTCGCCGCGCCTCTGCTGATGCTGACGACCAGCGACGAGGAGATCGGCTCGCCGTCCTCGCGGCCGGTGATCGAGGCTGCCGCACGCGAGTCGCGCTGCGTCTTCAATGCCGAGCCCAGCCGCCTGCCGGCCGGTACCGATTTCGCCAGGGACCACAAGCAGTCGGTCACCAGCGGCCGCAAGGGCGGCGTCTTCATGCGGGCCGAATTCACCGGCAAGCCCGCCCATTCCGGCGCGAATTACGAGAAGGGCGCCTCGGCCATCGTCGATCTCGGCCACAAGATCCCGAAGCTCCAGGGCCTCACCGACCTGGAGAAGGGCATCACCGTCAATGTCGGGCTGATCGGCGGCGGCCAGACCGTCAACACCATCGCGCCCAGCGCCTGGTGCGAGATCGACCTGCGCTATGTCACCGCCGCCCAGCGCGACGAGATGGTCGGCAAGATCAAGGCGATCATCGAGACGCCCGAGGTCGCCGGCACCAGCGCCGTGCTGTCGATCAAGGGCGAATTCCTGCCGTTGGAGCGCTCCTCGGAATCGGCTGCGCTCTACGACACCTATCGCGACGCGGCGGCGGCCTTCGGCATCGGCGTCACCGCGGAATTCACCGGCGGCTGCGCCGATTCCGGCTTCACAGCCGCGCAGGGCACGCCGACGCTGTGCAGCGTCGGGCCGATCGGCGGCATGGCGCATACGCCGGACGAGTTCCTCGAGATCGAAAGCCTCGTGCCGGCGGCGCAGGTGCTGGCGCTCGCGGTGATGCGCGCAGCGGCGAAGGTGGAGTGAGGCTCAGCGGCAGAGCAGATTGATCTTACGGCTGAGCGAGGGCTCCTCCTCGCTCAGCCGGTCGGTCAGCACGTGCAGCCAGTTGAAGCCGACCCAGAGTTCGAGCCGGTCGTCGATTTCGTCGGCTGCGATATCCCCCCGCTCTGCCGCGCGCACGAACATCCTGCGCGGCGAGGCGAGGCGTTCCGGCATGAACTTGAAGCGCAGTGCGGCGAGTGCCGTCTCGCTGGTCTGTGCTTCGGCGATCAGCCCGCGGAAGACGCGCCCTGCCGCATCCTCGCGCCAGAAGCGCCAGAGATCCCTGGTGTAGCGCAGCAGGTCCTCGCGCAGCGACCCGGTATCCGGCACCGGGATGGCGGCGTCCTTCTCGACACCGTAGATCGCGATGAACAGCTCGGCCTTGTTCGGCCACCAGCGATAGATCGTCGGCTTGCCGGCGCCGGCGCGGCGCGCGACCTCCTCGATCGAGAAGCCGGCATAGCCCTTTTCCGCCAGCAGTTCCCGTGCAGCCGCCTTGACGGCAGCTTCCGTCTCCGGGCTACGCCGGGCGCCGATCGAGGCACGGCGCTTCGGCTTCGGTTCCATCTGTCTGACCTCGTCTGCTTGGCCTCTTGACATAACGAAACGGCCCGTTTAATTCAAGGTCAATAGAAACGGAACGTTCCGTTATGTGGAGAAGCCGATGACCGCATCCTTCGCGTCCCGCCTTGCCTCGCGCCTGCGCTTCCTGCTCGTCGCGACCGTCGGCGCCTATGCCGCCATCAATCTGGTGCTGGCGGTGCTGGCGCCCTTCACCGCCGGCTGGCCCACATTGGGCATCACGGCGCTGGCCGTGCCGCCCATGGTGCTGGCGATGGTCTATGGGGTGATCCCGGTCGCCTTTCGCTTCGGCGCGCCGCGCTGACCGTCCCGGGAGCGGGCCGTCTCAGAACGCCTCTTCCCAGTTGCGGCTGAGCCGCATCGCCGAGTTGATCATGCCGACCATCGAATAGGTCTGCGGGAAATTGCCCCAGAGCTCGCCGGTCTTGAGGTCGGCATCCTCGGAGAGCAGGCCGAAGCTGTTGCGCCGCTGCAGGATGCGCTCGAACAGCGCCTTGGCTTCCTCGCTGCGTCCGATCGCGTTCAGCGCGTCGACATACCAGAAGGCGCAGATCAGGAAGCCGGTATGCATGTAGCCGAAATCGTCCTGCGTGGCGTAGCGCAGCAGGAGATCGCCGCGCGTGAGATCGCGTCCGATCGCTTCGACGGTGGCGACGAAGCGGGCGTCGTCTGGCTTGACGAAGCCGAGCTCGGCCAGGAGCAGCAGTGTCGCGTCGAGCTCCTCGCCATCGAAGGTCGAGACGAAATGGCCCTTCTGCTCGTTCCAGATCCGCTCGGCGATGAAGCTCTTGAGCCGCTTGGCCTCGCCCTTCCAGTATTCCTTGCGGTCGGCCCGGCCGAGCGTGCCGGCGATGCGGGCCAGCCGGTCGCAGGCCGCCCAGCACATCACGCTGGAGAAGGAGTGCACCGCTTCCTTCTCGCGCAACTCCCAGGGGCCGGCATCGGGCTTGTCGAAGACGGCAAGTGCCAGCGCTCCCATGCGTTCGAGCTGTTCGAACAGCGTGTCCTTGCCGGGCTGGATCAGGCGCCGGTCGAAGAAGGAATGCGTCGCGGCCAGCACCACGGCGCCGTAGCCGTCGTTCTGGATCTGCCCGGCCGCGCCATTGCCGAAGCGCACCGGCCGGTGTCCGCGATAGCCGGAGAGGCTGGTTGCCTCGAACTCCGTCAGCGTCCCGCCGCGCGTGATCGGATAGAGCGGCGGCAGGTGCTCCGCGCCGCTCTCCGAGAACGAGTCGACGATGTTGGTGATGAAGCCGAGATAGTCCTCCATCGTGCGCGTCGTGCCGAGGCGGTTCAGCGCATGCACGACGAAATAGGCGTCGCGCAGCCAGCAATAGCGGTAATCCCAGTTGCGCTGGGTGCCGGGGGCCTCGGGAATCGAGGTCGTCAGCGCCGCGACGATGGCGCCGGTTTCCTCAAAAGCGCAGAGCTTCAGCGTGATCGCGGCCCGGATCACTTCGCGCTGGTACTCGAAGGGGATCGAGAGCGAGCGCACCCAGTCGCGCCAGTAGTCGGTGGTCTTGTCGAGGAATTCGCGCGACGTGGTCTCGATCTCGGCGCGCAGCGCCTCGTCAGAGCCGATGAAGAAGGAATAGGCTTGGTCGACGGCGAAGGGCGTGCCTTCCACGACATAGGAGAGCGGGGCGTTCGTCGTCAGCCGGATGGTCTGGTCGGCGCCGACGAAACGGACATGGTTGGAACCGCGCGTGATCTCGTCCGGCTGCTCGCCGAGGCCGAGGCAAGGCTTCACCATCACGCGGATGCGCGGCCGTCCCGACACCCGCCGCACCCGCCGCACGATCTGCGGCGGCCGGAAGAAGCGCTCATAGCGCACGAAGCGCGGCGCGAAATCGAGGATTTCGATGGCGTTGCCCAGGTCGTCGGACAGCACGGAGGAGAGGATCGCGGTGTTGTCGAGATAGCTCTGCTCGCACCGCGTCATGCCGACGAGCTCGATGCCGAAGAAGCCCTTCTTCGGCTCCGCGTCGCCATCGTCCGCCTCGTTGTCGATCAGGGAGCAGAAGACCGGATCGCGGTCGAAGCGCGGGAAGCAGCCCCAGACGATGCGGGCGCGCCGGTCGATGAGCGCGGCGATCGAGCAGTTGCCGATGACACCGAGGTCGAGCGAGGCGGAGTGTTGCCCCGCGGCCGTGGTCGTGACGGTCATGGTCAGGTCGGTCCTCGTCAGGTCGGTCCAAGAGCATTTTCAAGCGACGCGGATACCGGTTCGCATGAAGAAAATGCAATGAAATGAAGAGCTGGAGAATGTCCGCGCTTCGGACACGCGGACATTCTCCGATCAGCCCTGGGTGAAGCTGGCGGCGGAAAGGTGGCCGTTCTCGGCGGCTTCGAGAAGGATGCGGTGCAAGGCCGTCGGCGAGGCGAGGCGATGCATGGCACGGCTTTCGCGGTCGGCGCCGATCCGCACCGACAGGCCACCCATCGCGTTCACCGTCTTGAAGCCGTCCTCATCGGTGATGTCGTCGCCGATGAAGACCGGCAGGCGCGCGGCATAGGTCGGCGTCGCCATCAGCCATGCGATGGCGCCGCCCTTGCTGGCATTCGCAGGGACGATCTCGGCGACCGATTTGCCTTCCTGCAGGCGCACGCCCGGCCCCATCTTCGCGGCGGTGCGGCGCATCAGGTCGAGCGCCTCGTCCTTGAGCGTGGGGGCGAGCCGCCAGTGCAGCGCCACCGAGATCCGCTTGTCCTCGACGATGATGCCGACATGGCTGTTGGCGAAGCGGACAAGCTCGCGCAGCGCTTCATGCAGGCTGTCCGGCGCGTCCGATTGCGCCCGAAGCGCGCCGCCCATCCGGATCTGGGCGCCATGCAACCCGGCGATGTCGAACTGATAGGGAGTCAGCATCTCGTCGAGGAACGCGATCGGGCGCCCGGAGACCAGCGCCAGCGCGCCGCCGAGTTTGAGGCGCAGCGTCTCGAGCGCGGGCGCGACGCGACGGTCGAGCTTCACGTCCTCCGGCGAAGGCGCGATCTCGACGAGCGTGCCGTCGAAATCCAGAAAGAGTGCGATCTGCTGCTCGGTCTGAGCGATGTCGCGGATTTCATGGATAGATTCGGGTTCGATCAAGGTCGTCATCGTTCTGTATCTGAGCGGAGAAGGAGGCAGAAGAACGGCCAGTCGATCCGCTAATCCTTTCTTTCACAATTTGCGGAGCGCCGCCGCCGAAAAATCGTCCTTGGGGTTGTGCCGCTGTACTGGATGCTTAACATGCAGGACACGATTTCACCGCAAGGCCGCCATCGCTTCGTCACGCAGCCGGCCCTGCACCTCGGAAACATTACGCCTTTCGCGGCGTTCTGTTCCTGCCGCCCATGGCAAAAATCGGGCGGCCTTCCTCGGAGAACTCGTCGCCCATGCGTCTTGTCGTCGTTTCCAACCGCGTCACCATCCCCGATCGTTATGAAAAAGCGACGGCGGGCGGCTTGGCGGTCGCGCTGAGGGAGGCGCTCGAAAAATATGGCGGCCTCTGGTTCGGCTGGAGCGGCGCAGTCGGCGAGGACACCCGCCAGGTCCAGCGCGGCAACGTGACCTACGCGGTCACCGACCTGACCGAGGCCGAACGCCAAAGCTATTATCTCGGCTTCTCCAACCGCGCGCTCTGGCCGATCATGCATTACCGGCTCGGGCTGACCGAGTTCCAGCGCAGCGACTATATGGGCTATCTCGGCGTCAACCGCCGCTTCGCCCGGGCACTGGCCGGGCTGATCCAGCCGGACGACGTCATCTGGATTCACGACTACCACCTGATTCCGCTGGCGGCGGAGCTGCGCCGGCGCGGCGTCACCAACCGGATCGGCTATTTCCATCACATCCCCTGGCCTTCCGCCGATGTGCTCGGCGCCCTGCCGTTCAGCGCCACGCTGGTCCGGACGCTCGCCGCCTACGATCTCATCGGCATGCAGACCGAGCTCGACGTCCGCAATCTGATCGGCGGCCTCGTCGATTTGTGCGGCGCTCGCCAGGAAGGGCGGCGCGTGCGCCTCGGCGCGCGCGAGACCCTGATGCAGGCCTTCCCGATCGGCATCGATGTCGAGGCGTTCCGGCGCCTGGCCGCGGCCTCGGTGCGCCGGGCGGTGACGCCGCTCAGGGCCACGCGGGAATCGCTCGGCGAACGCAAGCTGGTGATCGGCGTCGACCGGCTCGACTACTCGAAGGGCATCGTCCAGCGCCTGGAGGCCTTCGGCCAGTTCCTGCGCAGCCATCCGGAGCAGCGTGGCAATGTCAGCCTGCTGCAGATCGCCCCGCCGTCGCGCAGCGACGTGCCGGAATATGCCGAGCTCGACCGGATGTCCGACGAGGTGGCGGGGCGGCTCAACGCCCAGCTCGGCGAATTCGACTGGACGCCGATCCGCGTGGTGAAGAAGGCCTATTCCCGCACCGCGCTCGCCGGCTTCTATCGCCGCGCGCAGGTCGGGCTGGTCACGCCGATGCGGGATGGCATGAACCTCGTCGCGAAGGAATATGTCGCGGCGCAGGACCCGGCGGATCCCGGTGTTCTGGTGCTGTCGCGCTTTGCCGGGGCCGCGCAGCAGATGGGTGAGGCGCTGATCGTCAACCCCTACGACACCCATGAGGTGGCGGAGGCGATCCGCACCGCGTTGGCGATGCCGAAAAGCGAGCGCATCCGCCGCTTCGAGCAGCTCTACCATGTCATCGAGACGACCGACATCGACTGGTGGCGGCGGCGCTATCTGGAAGCGCTCACCGGCGTGCCCCTGTCCACCGGCGCCGTCGAGCCGCCCCGGAAGACCGGGACCAGGACCAAGGGCGATTCGGCGACGAGGCGCGCGAGCCGCGCCAAGGGGGCCGCTGTTCCCGGGCGTACGGATACGAAGAGTCGGGCGGTCGCCGCCGGGCACAAGGCGAGCCCGCATCCGGGCGATGCGGGGCATTCCACGCCCGTCCGCTGACTTGCCTGCCGGGCCGATCGCGAAAATCTGGCCTGAATCGCCGATCGTGCCGCGCCCGGCGCAACCGGCCCTTGCCGAAGGCGGCCTTTGGTCGCTAGAAGGCGCAGTGATCCGGGTGGGCGACTCAGGGTCTGGACAGGCATCGTATCGTCGATGGCTGAGGAGGCGGCGGAGGGCTGAGATCGATGCGAGGCGCTCTCGGAGGACCGGGCGTCCTTTTGCGCCGCCTCCGCGAGGTCATGGCGGCGTCGATCAGCCCGCAGGAGCGGCTGGACAGGCTCGTCGTCCTGATCGCCGGCAATCTCGTCGCCGAAGTCTGCTCGGTCTACGTCCTGCGCGAGGACGGCTCCCTCGAGCTCTATGCCACCGAAGGCCTCAATCGCGAGGCGGTCCACCTCACCACGATGCGGGCCGGCGAAGGTCTTGTCGGCCTGATCGCGAGCGAGGCCGAAGCGCTGGCCCTGTCGGATGCGCAGGCGCATCCGGCCTTCTCCTACCGCCCCGAGACGGGCGAAGAAGTCTATCGCTCCTTCCTGGGTGTGCCGATCCTGCGTGGCGGCGCCGTGATGGGCGTGCTTGTCATCCAGAATCGCGCCTCTCGGATCTATTCCGAGGAGGAGATCGAGACGCTGCAGACCACCGCCATGATCATGGCGGAGATGATCGCGGCCGGCGGGCTGAAGTCGCTGGCCGCGCCCGGCGCCTCGATTGGCCTCGACCGGCCGATCCATGGCGTCGGTGTCTCGCTGGCGGATGGCGTCGGCCTCGGCCATGCCGTGATGCACGAGCCGCGCGTCGCGATCAGCAACCTCATCGCCGAGAACCCTGCCGCCGAGGTGACGCGGCTGGAGGCGGCGATCGGCGAGATGCGGGCCTCGATCGACGAATTGATCGAGCGCGGCGACGTCGCCCATACCGGCGAGCATCGCGACGTGCTCGAAACCTTCCGCATGTTCGCCCATGACCAGGGCTGGCTGCGCCGCATGCGCGAGGTGGTGCTGACCGGCCTCACCGCCGAGGCGGCGGTCGAGCGCGTCCAGTCCGACACCCGCGCCAAGATGCTGCGCCAGACCGACCCCTATCTGCGCGAGCGCCTGCACGATCTCGACGATCTGGCCAACCGCCTGCTGCGGACATTGACGGGCAAGGCCAACGGCGTCGCGCGCGAGGACCTGCCGGAGAACGCCATCCTCGTGGCGCGCTCGATGGGGCCGGCGGCCCTGCTCGACTATGACCGCTCCCGTCTGCGCGGGCTCCTGCTGGAGGAGGGCGGGCCGACCAGCCACATCGCCATCGTCGCCCGCGCGCTCGGCATCCCCGCCGTCGGCGAGGTCGTCAACGCCACGGCGCTGGTCCAGGCCGGCGATGCCATCATCGTCGACGGCCAGGCCGGCGAGGTGCAGATCCGCCCGCAGCCCGATGTCGAGAACGCCTACAAGGACAAGGCTCGGCTGAGGGCGCGCAAGCAGAAGCAATACGAGAAGCTGAAGGAGATGCCGGCCGTCACCAGGGACGGTCTCGGCATCACCTTGCAGATCAATGCCGGGCTGATCGTCGACATGCCGAACATCACGGCGACGGCCGCCTCCGGCATCGGGCTGTTCCGCACCGAATTGCAGTTCATGGTGGCGCAGCACATGCCGACCACCGCCGAGCAGCAGGCGCTCTATGCCGCGGTGCTCGATGCGGCCGAGCATCGCCCGGTCACCTTCCGCACTCTCGATATCGGCGGCGACAAGGTGCTGCCCTATATGGAGCGGATCGAGGAGGAGAACCCGGCGCTGGGCTGGCGCGCGATCCGCATCGGCCTCGACAAGCCGCGGCTGCTGCGGGCGCAGTTGCGCGCGATGTTGCGGGCCGGCGCCGGCCGCGATCTCAAGATCATGCTGCCCATGGTCGCGACGACCGAGGAATTCCGGCGGGCCCGCATGATCCTGCACCGCGAGCAGGCCATGCTGGAGAAGCAGGGCGTCGCGCCGCCGCGTGATCTGCGCGTTGGCGTGATGGTCGAGGTGCCGTCGCTGCTGTTCGAATTGCCCGAGATCGCCCGCGAGGCGGATTTTCTCTCGATCGGCACCAACGACCTGATGCAGTTCCTCTTCGCCGCCGACCGCGAGAACAAGCGCGTCGCCGACCGCTTCGACCCGCTCAGCGTGGGCGCCCTGCGCGCCCTGCGGAGCATCGTCGATGCGGCGAGCGAGGCGCGTTGCCCGGTCACGGTCTGCGGGGAGATGGGCGGCAAGCCGCTGGAGACCATGGCGTTGATCGGGCTGGGCTATCGCGCCTTCTCGATGTCGGCGGCCTCGGTCGGCCCGGTCAAGGCGATGCTGCGCGGGCTCGATGCCGGCAAGCTCCGGGAGCGGCTCGAATGGATGCTCGCCTCACCCGAAGGCGCGGTCAATCTGCGCCCGCAGCTGGCGGCCTTCGCCTCCGAGTTCAAGGTGCCGGTCTAGCGTCGCTTCCCGCCGCGAGACCCGCTTTTCAGATCGTTTTCAGAGTTCCCTCATGTCCGTACAGCTTCCGCAGGATCGTCTCGACGGCATCGTGGCTCGCCACGCCGCCGCAACCGAGGAGATCAACCATGCCACCGATCCGGTGCGCACGGTCGAGCTTGCCAAGGAGCTGTCGGAACTCGATCCCGTCGTGGCCGCCATCGCCTCGTGGCGCCAGGCTCAGGAGACGCTGGCCGAGGCCGAGGCTCTGATCGCCGACCCCGCGACCGATCCCGAGTTTCGCGAGCTCGCCTATGAGGAGCGCGATGCCGCCCGCGCCGAGATCGAGACGCGCTCCCGCGAGATCCTGATCGCGCTGCTGCCAAAGGACGCGGCCGACGAGCGTGGCGTCATCATCGAGATCCGCGCCGGGACCGGCGGCGACGAAGCCTCGCTCTTCGCCGGCGACCTGCTGCGCATGTACCAGCGCCACGCCGCGCAGAAGGGCTGGAGCGTCGAGATCCTGTCGGAGAGCGAAGGCACGATGGGGGGCTACAAGGAGGTCATCGCCGAGATCAACGGCCGCGGCGTCTATGCCCGGCTGAAATTCGAATCCGGCGTCCACCGCGTGCAGCGCGTGCCCGATACCGAGGGGAGCGGGCGCATCCACACCTCCGCCGCGACCGTCGCCACGCTGCCGCTGGCGAGCGAGGTCGACATCGCGCTCAACGAGGCCGATATCCGCATCGACACCTTGCGCTCGGGCGGCGCCGGCGGCCAGCACGTCAACAAGACCGAATCCGCCGTCCGCCTGACCCATATCCCGACGAACACGGTGGTCCTGGTCCAGGATGAGCGCTCCCAGCACAAGAACAAGGCGCGCGCCTATGAATTGCTGCGGGCCAAGCTCTACGACATGGAGCGGATGCGGATCGATGCCGAACGGTCGGCCGATCGACGTTCGCAGGTCGGCTCCGGCGACCGCTCCGAGCGCATCCGCACCTACAACTTCCCGCAGGGGCGCGTCACCGACCACCGCATCAACCTGACCCTCTACAAGCTCGACGAGATGATGCAGGGGCTCGTGCTCGACGAGATCATCGATGCGCTGACGGCCGAGCATCAGGCGAAGCTGCTTCTGGAAGAAGGAATCGCCGGAAAATGACGGCGATGAAACCAAATTCTCCTTCTCGCGTTGCTGATGCATCGACACCAGCAAACGGGGGAACCTCCCATGATGAAGACCGTATCGACGATCGCGATGGCCGGGTTGATGGCTCTGGCCATGTCCGGCGCTTCACAGGCGCAGGAGCAGACCATGCGCAAGGTGACGTCCGGCAAGCCGGCGGCCCTTCAGGGAGCGATGACCCAGGCTCAAGCCCGCAAGGCCTGCCAGACGGAGATGAGGGGCGCTCGCGAGAGCAAGGCCTCGCTCCGCACCAAGATGAAGCTGTGCGTCGACCAGAAGATGCAGGGCAACAGCTGAACCCGACTGACCGAGCGGCCCGAGCGGCCGTCGAGGGGTTAGGGGAGGGCGCCGTGCCGACCGTGAGGGAGGCGCGGCGTCTTGTCGTCCGGGCCCTGCGTCAGGCCGGCATCGAGCCGGCCGGGCTCGAAGCGCGCCTTCTGCTCGAAGGGGCGCTGGAGACGCGCCATCTCGACCCGGATCGTTCGCTCGACCCCGCCACCGCCGCGGTGCTCGCCGGTTTCCTGCATCGGCGGATCGTCGGTGAACCGGTCTGGCGGGTCCTCGGCGAGCGTGAATTCTGGGGGCTTACCTTCCGCCTCTCGCCGGCGACGCTGGAGCCGCGGCCGGATAGCGAGACCATCGTCGAGGCGGCATTGGACCGGTTGGGCGGACGCCGGGACGAGACGCTGTCGATCCTGGATCTGGGCACCGGCACGGGCTGCCTTCTCGTCGCCCTGCTCAGCGAGTGCCGGAACGCGACGGGGCTCGGCATCGATCTCTCAGCGGAAGCCTGCGAAACCGCCGCCGGCAACGCCGCACGGAACGGCGTCGCCGGGCGGGTTTCCTTCCGCCAGGGCCGTTGGACCGAAGGGCTGAGTGGCCCTTTCGACCTGATCGTCTCGAACCCGCCCTATATCCCGTCCTCCGACATCGCGACGCTGGCGGTCGAGGTGCGCGAGCACGATCCGCGCCTCGCCCTCGATGGCGGGCCTGATGGGCTCGATCCTTACCGATGCTTCGCCCGCAGCCTGCCGGCCCTTCTGGCGCCCGGAGGCTTTATCGTTCTCGAAATCGGCGCCGGCCAGAAGCAGGATATCGCTTCGATCATGGCAGGCGGCGGCCTTGAATTGCAGGCGAGTCGTTACGATCTCGGAGGGCATGAGCGGGCCCTGATCTTTGCGCCCGCCTGATCATGCACAGGCTTTTGGTCGATTTCGCTTGGAGAAGCAGCCAAAAGCGGTTATGCAGCTTTCAGCCGAAGCTGGCGGCGTCAGAGCCGGAGCCTTGGGCGGCCCCTTTCATCGGCAGGCCTTGCTCAAGATCAGCATTGTTTACGGGCGTGTTCCTGAAGCGATGTAACTGACCTGCCAGATTGGACTCCGAAGGCGCTGCGGCGCCCCTCGGCCTATGGGGATGGATCCCCTTTTGGAATAAGAGCGCGTGAAGACCAGAAACGGCGCAAGGCCCCTTCAGGTCCACTCAGCCCGACACGGCGTCGCAACCCGCTGTGTGTCGAAACGCGCATGACGACGCCACGGTTGCTTTGAACAAAGAAGCGCGAGATAGACGCGAATGAGACCAGGTCAGAACCGGCGTATGCGCGGCCGTAGCAATAACGGCAACAATAACGGCAATCGTAAATCTCCCAACCCTTTGCAGCGTAGCTACGAGTCGAACGGGCCGGACGTAAAGGTCCGCGGCACGGCTCAGCACGTCGCCGAGAAGTATTTGCAGCTCGCTCGCGATGCGCAATCTTCGGGCGATACCGTTGCTGCCGAGGGCTACTTCCAGCACGCCGAACACTATTATCGCATCCTGCTCGCAGCGCAGGAGCAGATGACGCAGCAATTCGGCCATACCTTCCCGCCCAATCGCGCCTTCGTCGATGTCGAGGACGACATGGAGGAGGAGGGGGACGACGACGGCTCCTTCCAGCCGGGCACGGGCCCGCAGCCGGATTTCCGTGGTCAGAACGGCCAGATGAACGGCAACGGCTATAACGGGCATGGTGGCCAGCGCGCCGAGGGCGAAGCCGGCGACGGCCAGTCGCAAGGTGGCGGCCAGCGCTTCGACCGTCAGAACCGCCGCGAGCGCTTCAACAACAACAACAACAATAACAACAACAACAATAACAACGAGCGTCGCTTCGACCGGCAGGATCGTGGCGAACGCCGCTTCGATCGCAACGGCGAAGCCGGGCAGGGCGGTTACACGCCGCGTCCCGACGCACCGCGTTCCGACATTCCGGTTGGCAATGTCGGGGAGCCGGTGGCGCCCGTCGCTGCCGAGCAGCCGCAGGCCGAGCGCTCCTTCGAGCGTCCGCAGCGCGCCGAGCGCCGCCCGCGTCGCGAGCGGCAGCCCGAGCCCGAGGGGGAAGATGTCGCCAGCGCGCTGCCGTCCTTCCTGACGAACCCGGTCCGCACCGTGGCGCCGGTCGAGCCGGTGGCTGCGGAACCTGCTGAGCCCGCCCCGGTCGGCGATACCGCCGAGGAGGCCGCTCCGGCCAAGCGGGTGCGCCGTCGCCGGTCGCCGCGCGAGGTCATGGACGCGCTGGGTTCCGAGACGGACGGTTCTGCCGAGTAAGTTCGGAGCATCGGACCATCAGAGATAAAAAAGGGCCCGCAAGGGCCCTTTTTCTTGTCTGCGGTGCTCTCCGGGATGGTCAGGCGATGCCGAGTTCCGCGGGCGCCTCGGACGGCATGAGGGCGTCGCCTTCCCGCAGCGTTCCGCCGGCAATGATGCGGCAATAGATGCCGCAATCGACATGGCCGTAATTCTTCATCAGCGCCTTCGGGATCTGCATGTCGCGGGCGCCGGTATCCGGGTCGACATTGGTCGCGGCGCAACGCTCGATCCGCTTGATGACCTGTAGCTTCAGGCCGTCCGGCCCGTCGATGTCGCGGCCGACGAGGTCGTTTTCCCCCCAGGCCGAAAGCCCGCTCACCATCAGGTTGCCGCGGAAGCGCAGCGGATCGACCGGCCGTCCGAGCCGCCCTTCGAGATCGGCGACGCTGGCGAGGTTGATGATCGAGACGAAGCCGGAGCGGGAATCGGTGAAGCGATAGGTTGAGGGCGCTGTCAGCAGTTTCGGCTCCCCGCGCAGCTCATCCGGCATGAAACTCTCGAAGAAGCGGGCGAGCGCGGCGTGGCCCTCTTCGGTGGCCATGGGGGCACGCAAAGCCTCCTTGCCCTCGTGCCGGATGACGAGATCGCCGCTGGCATCGTCGTAGCGCGTGCGCAGCCGCGCCAGCGATTCGTTGCGCATCAGCATGAGGTATTTGATCTTCGGCTGATGCACCGGCTCGGCCGGGTCGAAACCCGAAGGGCCGTTCTCGATGGCGAAGAGCCGATCGCCCGGAAAATAGCCGCCCGCCGGCAGGCTGGCCTGCGACAGGCGCTCCGGCGAAAGGCCCTTCACGGGATAGCGGTACAGTGTCTCGATGCGCATGATCTGTCCGGCCGTTGCAATCTGCCGGACGATAGCCGCCTTCCGGCGCCCTGACAGATCAAATTCTGTATCCGTTTCGATCAAGCGTCCGCATCGTCTTCTCCATCCGCGACCGAACGCTGGCAGCCCCAGCCGGCCAGCACCGCATCGGTCTCGTCGGCGACGAAGAAGCGGGCGGCATCGCGGTCATAACCCTCGCCCAGCAGACGCTCGTAATCGGTATGGACGTGGCGGACATGGCTGCCGAGCGCGAGCCACAGTGCCGTCGAAGGCGGCAGATCCTTCATGTGGCGCCGCTCCGCCAGGGTGATCACCGCCTCTGCGTCGGAAAGCGGGATGCCTGGCGCGAGCGCTCTCAACGCCCGACGAATCGCCTGCTGTCGCTTGGTCCCGGCCATGCCCGATCTGCGCCTGGCGCGACGCTGAGGTCAATTGCATCGCCCCCTCTTCCGTTGCGCCAATGTCACACTATCTTGGGAGGCGAAGGGCGGCCCATCGCGGCGCCCTATCCTGATGAAAGGCAGCGGGTCTTGCGTCGCTACGGGGCGCGGCCTGCGGGCGGAGTGATCTGAATGAACATTGAAAAATATACTGACCGGGCGAAGGGCTTCCTCCAGGCGGCGCAGACGATCGCGCTGCGCGAGGGCAACCAGCAATTCACCCCCGAGCATCTGCTCAAGGCGTTGCTCGACGACAACGAAGGCATGGCGGCAGGTCTCATCGACCGGGCCGGCGGCCAGTCGCGCCTCGCGCTGCAGCTTGTCGACCAGGCGCTGGCGAAGCTGCCGAAGGTCTCGGGCGGCTCGGGCGGCCTCAACCTGACGCCGGGTCTCGCCCGCGTCTTCGACACCGCCGAGAAAGCGGCCGAGAAGGCCGGCGACAGTTTCGTCACGGTCGAGCGGCTTTTGCTCGCGCTCGCGATCGAGAAGGACACAGAGGCCGGCAAGGCGCTGTCGAAGGCGGGCGTCACCCCGCAGGCGCTGAATGCCGCGATCGAGGCGATCCGCAAGGGCCGCACTGCCGATTCCGCTTCGGCCGAGCAGGCCTATGACGCGCTGAAGAAATATGCCCGTGACCTCACCGCCGCGGCGCGCGAGGGCAAGCTCGACCCGGTGATCGGCCGCGACGAGGAGATCCGCCGCACCATCCAGGTGCTGTCGCGCCGGACCAAGAACAATCCCGTCCTGATCGGCGAGCCCGGCGTCGGCAAGACCGCCATCGCCGAAGGCCTCGCCTTGCGCATCGTCAATGGCGACGTGCCGGAGAGCCTGAAGGACAAGGAACTGCTCGCCCTCGACATGGGCTCGCTCATCGCCGGCGCGAAATATCGCGGCGAGTTCGAGGAGCGGCTGAAGGCGGTGCTGACCGAGGTTTCGTCCTCGGATGGCGGCATCATCCTGTTCATCGACGAGATGCACACCCTCGTCGGCGCCGGCAAGACCGACGGCGCGATGGATGCGTCGAACCTGCTGAAGCCGGCGCTCGCGCGCGGCGAACTGCACTGCATCGGCGCGACCACGCTCGACGAGTATCGCAAATATGTCGAGAAGGATGCGGCGCTGGCGCGGCGCTTCCAGCCGGTCTTCGTCGACGAGCCGACGGTCGAGGACACCATCTCGATCCTGCGCGGCCTGAAGGAGAAATACGAGCAGCATCACCGCGTCCGCATCACGGATTCGGCGCTGGTCTCGGCGGCGACCCTGTCGAATCGCTACATCACCGACCGCTTCCTGCCGGACAAGGCGATCGACCTCGTCGACGAGGCCTCGGCGCGCCTGCGCATGCAGGTCGATTCCAAGCCCGAGGAGCTGGATTCGATCGACCGCGAGATCGTCCGTCTCAAGATCGAGCAGGAGGCGCTCAAGAAGGAGAACGACGCCGGCTCGAAGGAGCGGCTGAAGCGGCTCGAATCCGAGCTGGCCGATCTGGAGTCGCGCTCCGACACCATCACGGCCAAGTGGAAAGCCGAGAAGGACAAGCTCGGCCACGCCGCCGAGCTGAAAACCAAGCTCGACAACGCCCGCAACGAACTCGCCCAGGCGCAGCGCAAGGGCGAGTATCAGCGGGCGGGCGAGCTTGCCTATGGCGAGATCCCCGGGCTCGAGAAGCAGCTCGCCGAGGTCGAGGAGAAGGGCGAGGGCGCCGGCATGGTCGAGGAGGCGGTGACGCCGGACCATGTCGCGCAGGTCGTCAGCCGCTGGACCGGCGTGCCGGTCGATCGCATGCTCGAAGGCGAGAGGGAGAAGCTGCTCCGCATGGAGGAGGTTCTGGGCTCCCGCGTCGTCGGGCAGCGCGAGGCGGTGGAGGCGGTCTCGACCGCGGTCCGTCGTGCGCGGGCCGGCCTGCAGGATCCCAACCGTCCGATCGGCTCCTTCATGTTCCTCGGCCCCACCGGCGTCGGCAAGACCGAACTGACCAAGGCTCTGGCCTCGTTCCTGTTCGACGACGATACCGCGCTCCTGCGCATCGACATGTCGGAGTACATGGAGAAGCACTCGGTCGCCCGGCTGATCGGCGCGCCTCCCGGCTATGTCGGCTATGAGGAGGGCGGTGCGCTGACGGAAGCGGTGCGCCGCCGGCCCTATCAGGTCGTGCTCTTCGACGAGATCGAGAAGGCGCATCCGGACGTGTTCAACGTCCTGCTGCAGGTTCTCGACGATGGCCGCCTCACCGACGGCCAGGGCCGCACGGTCGATTTCCGCAACGTGCTGATCATCATGACCTCGAACCTCGGTTCGGAGTATCTGGTGAACCAGCCCGAGGGGCAGGACAGCGATGCGGTGCGCGACGAGGTCATGGGCGTGGTCCGTCACGCCTTCAGGCCCGAGTTCCTGAACCGGATCGACGACATCATCCTGTTCCATCGCCTGCGGCGGAAGGACATGGACGCCATCGTCGATATCCAGATGGCCCGGCTGCAGAAGCTGCTGACCGATCGCAAGATCACGCTCGAGCTTTCGAAGGAGGCGCGCGAGTGGCTGGCCGACAAGGGTTATGACCCCGCCTATGGCGCGCGCCCGCTGAAGCGCGTGATCCAGAAGTTCGTTCAGGATCCGCTGGCGGAAGCCATCCTGGCCGGCGAGATCGTCGATGGCGAGACGGTGCCGATCACCGTCGGTCCGGGCTCGCTGATGCTGGGCCATGTCGCGGCCGTGAAGGAGAAGCGGCCCGTGGGTGTGGCGCTGAACTGAAATCGCGAGCGCCCTTCTCCTCTCGAGGGAGAAGGTGTCTGCGGAGCAGACGGGTGAGGGAAGGGTCGCGTAAGCGGCCCTTTTCTTTGCCTGTCGCGTCGCCCTCATCCGTCAGCGCTGCGCTGCCATCTTCTCCCCTGAGGGGAGAAGGAGAAGGATTCACCCCCGCTTCAGCAGGAACACCGCCTGCGCGCCGAACAGGTTCCAGAACCACCACGGCGCCTTGACGCCGACCTTGCCGCCGGCGGCGTCGAGCGCCACCGCGCGTTCCTTCTCCGCGCCGATCAGGTCGCAGAGCGCGACGAAATCGCGGATCGTGCAGAAATGGATGTTGGGCGTGTCCCACCAGCTATAGGGCAGGGCCTCGGTCACCGGCATATGCCCCTGGAAGAACACCTGCGAGCGCATCCGCCAATGCCCGAAATTCGGGAAGGAAACGATGGCGCGACGGCCGATCCTGAGCATCTGCTCCAGCACGAGGCGCGGATTGCGCGTCGCCTGAATCGTCTGGGACAGGATGACATAGTCGAACGAGTCGTCGGGGTAGTCGGCGAGATCGGTGTCGGCGTCGCCCTGGATCACCGAGAGCCCGCGCGCCACGCAATCGGCCACGCCCTCGCGCGAGAGCTCGATCCCGCGCGCATCGACATTGCGGGTCTCCGCGAGCAGTGCCAGCAGCGCCCCGTCGCCGCAGCCGACATCGAGCACGCGCGTGCCGGGCTGCACCATCTCGGCGACGAGCTTTAGGTCGATGCGGTTCGTCTGGTTGTCCGGGAGGGTCATGCTCAGAGTCCCCGCGCCCGTGCCGCCGCGCCGATGAAGCCGCGCGTCGTGGCGAAGAGGTTGGGCTCTTCCAGAAGGAAGGCGTCGTGGCCCTTGTCGCTCTCCAGCTCGACGAAGGAGACCGAAGCGCCGGCTGCGTTGAGCGCATGCACGATGGCGCGGGAATCCGCCGTGGGGAACAGCCAGTCCGAGGTGAAGGAGGCCACGCAGAAGCGCGTCTTCGTGCCTGCGAAGGCGCGCGCCAGCACGCCGTCATGGTCGGCGGCGAGGTCGAAATAATCCATCGCCCGCGTGACGTAGAGATAGGAATTGGCGTCGAAGCGCTCGACGAAGCTCAGGCCCTGATGGCGCAGATAGCTCTCGACCTGAAAGTCGGCGTCGAAGGAGAAGGTCGGCGCCTCCCTGTCCTGCAGCTTGCGGCCGAATTTGCGGTGCAGCGCCTGCTCGGAGAGATAGGTGATATGCGCGCCCATCCGGGCGACCGAAAGTCCCTTGGAAGGCCGGGTGCCTTCTTCGAGATAGCGTCCCTGGCGCCAGTCCGGATCGGCCATCACCGCCTGCCGTCCGACCTCGTGGAAGGCGATGTTCTGCGCCGAATGCTTGGCTCCCGTCGCCAGCGGCAGCGCCGAGAACACCCGGCCCGGATAGCTCGCCGCCCATTGCAGCACCTGCATGCCGCCCATCGAGCCGCCGGCGACGCAGAACAGCGTCTCGATGCCGAGCGAGTCGATCAATGCCGCCTGCGCCCGCACCATGTCGCGGATGGTGACGACCGGGAAGGACAGGCCCCAGGGCTTGCCCGTCGCCGGATTGGTCGAGGCCGGGCCGGTCGTGCCCGTGCAGCCGCCAACGACATTGGCGCAGATCACGAAGAAGCGGTCGGTATCGATCGGCTTGCCCGGCCCGATCATCGCGGTCCACCAGCCGCCCTTGCCGGTGATCGGGTTGCGGCTCGCGACATACTGGTCGCCGGTCAGGGCGTGGCAGACCAGCACCGCGTTCGACTTGTCGGCGTTCAGCGTGCCGTAGGTCTGATAGGCGATCTGCCAGTGGTCGAGCACGACGCCGCAATCCATCAATAGCGGCGCTTCCGGCCCGAAGCGCGCGACCGGGCTCGAAGGCTCGTTGGCTTCCTTCAGCGGGTCGGCGAGGCTGGGGGAGAGATCGCTCATATCGTCCGTTTCGGCAGTGTTATTTGTCTTGCCGGTCCAAGCGTTCGGAAAATCGAACTCTAGCGATGACCTGCCACGGCGCTGCTGTCAACGCGGGATTGTGCAGCCGGCTTTGCCAAGGCGCGGCGGGAGCGCTAAGGAGCGTGGCCTTGCCGGAAAGCGCGTTGCCATGACCGAAGCCGCCCCGACCACCCTTGCCGATCTGCGCAGCGAAATCGACCGCATCGACAGCACGATGCATGCGCTGCTGATGGAGCGTTCGCAGATCATCGAGACGCTGATCTCGATCAAGAAGACGCAAGCCTCCGGTTCCGCCTTCCGCCCCGGCCGCGAGGCCGACATCATGAAGCGGCTCGCGCTCAGCCATAAGGGCCTCCTGCCGCTCGACACCGTCGAGAGCGTCTGGCGCATCATCATCGCCACCTTCACCTATGTGCAGGCGCCTTATTCGGTCCATGCCGATGTTTCGGGCGGCGACCCGGCGATGCGCGATTCCGCCCGCTTCCATTTCGGCTTCACGGTGCCTTTCGTCCCGCATGAGGACGCCCGCGCCGTGATCCGCGCCGTCGCCGAATCCGCCGGCGATCTCGGCATCTTTCGCATGGATCAAGGCGCCAGCGCCGGCATCTGGTGGCGCGACCTGATCGGGCCGGATGCGCCGAAGATCATCGCGCGTCTGCCCTTCGTCGAGCGCCCGGACCATCCGGCCGGCACGCCGGTCTACTGCATCGCCAAGCCGCTGGCGGACGCCGCGGTGCGCGAGATCGTGCTCTATGCCGCCCGTGTCGAGCGCTGGTCGGAGGCGCTGCGCCACGGTCTTGCCGAGCATCTGGCCGAGGTCTCGGCCTCGGCTGCCGACGGCTCGCATCTGTCGCTGCTGGTCGCCGCCTCCGGCGAGGTCGATCAGGCGGCGATCCGGGCTGCGCTCGCACCCGCCGGTCTCAGCGACTTCTCGGAGATCGGCAGCCACGCCGCCCGTTTCGCCGTCAAATCCGCCCGTTCGTGAACACTCTCACGTATCGCCTCTGATCCGCCGTCGTCATCCCGGGCAAGCGCAGCGCAGACCCGGGATCCATCGTAGAGTGCATCGCCCTCCGATGGATTCCGGGTCTCCCTCCGGTCGCCCGGAATGACGGGGAAGGATCGAACCGAAAGACCGATAGATGACCGCCTCTCGCCCCGTGCCCCGTCCCGGCGTCCTCGAGATCGAGGCCTATGTCCCCGGCAAATCCGCCGCGCCCGCCGGCGTGAAGCTGCACAAGCTCTCCTCCAACGAAACCCCGCTGGGTCCGAGCCCGAAGGCGATCGCCGCCTTCGAGGGCCTCGCCGGCAAGCTGGAGCTCTACCCCGATGGCTCGTCGAGCCGGCTCAAGCAGGCGATCGCCGGCCGCTACGGTCTCGATCCCCAGCGGATCATCTGCGGCAATGGCTCCGACGAACTGCTCGAACTCGTCACCAAGGCCTATCTGGGCGAGGGCGATGAGGGCATCTACAGCCAGTACGGCTTCCTGGTCTATCGCATCGCCATCCTGGCCGCCGGCGGCAAGCCGGTCGTCGTGTCCGAGAAGAACTATACGGCCGATGTCGACGCCATCCTCGCGGCGGTGACGCCGAAGACGAAGATCGTCTTCCTCGCCAATCCCAACAATCCGACCGGCACCTATCTGCCCTTCGATCAGGTGAAGCGCCTGCAGGCCGGCCTGCCGCCGCATGTCCTGCTGGTGCTCGACGCGGCCTATGCCGAATATGTCCGGCGCAACGACTACGCGTCGGGCCTCGAGCTTGTCGCCGAGAGCGAGAACGTCGTGATGACGCGAACCTTCTCGAAGATCTACGGCCTCGCCAATCTGCGCATCGGCTGGCTCTACGGGCCTGCCCATGTCATCGACGCGCTGGAGCGCATCCGCGGCCCCTTCAACGTCAACGGAGCCGCCATCGAGGCCGGTGCCGCCGCCGTCGCCGACGAGGCCCATGTCGCGGCCGCGATCGAGCACAACGACAAATGGCTCGCCTGGGCGACCGCCGAGATCGAGAAGCTCGGCCTCGCGGTCACGCCCTCGGTCGGCAACTTCATCCTGATCCATTTCCCGAAGACGCCGGGCAAGACCGCCAAGGAGGCCGACGCCTTCCTGACCCGGCGCGGTCTCATCCTGCGCGCCGTCGGCGGCTATGGCTTGCCGGATGCGCTGCGCATGACCATCGGCTCCGAGGAGGCGAACCGCCTCGTCGTCGCCGCGCTCGCAGACTTCCTCGCGGGCAAGGCCTGACGCCGATGGCGGAGAGCTTCGCGCCGCGCCGCGCCACACCGGTCTTCACCCGCCTCGCCATCATCGGCATCGGGCTGATCGGCTCCTCGATCGCGCGGGCGGCGAAGGAGCTGAACCTCGCCGGCACGATCGTGCTGGCCGACCAGGACGCGGCCGTGCGCCAGCGGGCGCGCGAGCTCGATCTCGGCCATGCCGTCGCTGATACGGCGGCCGAGGCGGCTGATGGCGCCGATCACATCATCCTCTGCGTGCCGGTCGGCGCCTGCGGTTCGGTGGCGGCCGAAATCGCGCCTTCGCTCAAAGCGGGCGCCATCCTCTCCGATGTCGGCTCGGTCAAGGGCTCGGTGGTCGATGCGGTCCTGCCGCATCTGCCGGAGGGTGTTTCCTTCGTTCCGGCCCATCCGGTGGCGGGCACCGAGAATTCCGGCCCCGATGCCGGCTTCCCCAGCCTCTTCCTCAATCGCTGGTGCATCCTGACGCCGCCGGAAGGCACGGATGCGGCAGCCATCGCCAAAACCCGCCAGTTCTGGGAAGGGATGGGCGCGCTGGTCGAGGTGATGAGCGCGCAGCACCATGACCTCGTCCTCGCCGTCACCAGCCATCTGCCGCACCTCATCGCCTACAACATCGTCGGCACGGCCGAGGATCTGGAGGCGGTGACGCAGTCCGAGGTGATCAAGTTCTCGGCTGGCGGCTTCCGCGATTTCACCCGCATCGCCGCCTCCGACCCGACGATGTGGCGCGACGTCTTCCTGCACAACAAGGAAGCGGTGCTGGAGATGCTCGGCCGCTTCAACGAAGACCTCGCTTTGCTCACCCGCGCGATCCGCTATGGCGACGGCGAGACTTTGCACAAGCACTTCACCCGCACCCGTGCCATCCGCCGCGGCATCGTGGCGCTCGGCCAGGAGAAGCCGGAGACGGAGAAGCTGCGCAAGGATTGAAGGGAGGCGGGATCGCGCCGGAGAATCGCCGGGGCTTCGGTGCTGTGCATGGCGCCGCTTGCGGCTTGCCAAGCAGCCCCCCTGCTGGTACAGCGCCACCCGTTGCCGCTTTAGCTCAGCTGGTAGAGCACCTCATTCGTAATGAGGGGGTCGGGGGTTCGAATCCCTCAAGCGGCACCATTTTCCTCATTCGCTGACGTTTACGAACCGACCCAACCGGTCGGTCTTTTCGTGTTTGGCGTTCGCGGACGACATTCGAGGCCAACAGATGGCCCCGACCGACCCTGCGCTTCGAAATGCCAGCCCCTCTGGAAAGACGGTGAGGCTGCCGCACGGAAAGGGTTTTCAGCTCTCACGCCGAGCGATGATACGCGATGGCGGCGTCTGATAGGTGGGCGCTTCCCGCGGGCGCGCGCTCGGCTGCGGATGGTCGTTGCCCGCGCCAACCAAGTCGCGGTGCGACCAGCTCGACGAAATCCGTCAGGATCTGGCGATGGTCGGCGAGACTGAAATTATACGGCAGTTCCAGCCGCAGCGTGTCGACCAGACGCAGCACCGGATCGGCTTCCAGTCTTTCGACGATGTCCGCGGCCGGCCCGACGATGTCCGGCGCGATCAGCGTCCGCCGCTCGCCCTGCGGCGCCAGCGTGCGCGCCTGGCGGCTGGCGGCATAGTCGCGATAGCGCTGCCGCGTCCCGGCATCGGCGCCGTCGAGCGGCACGATCACCCGGCCGATGGCGATGCGCGGCTCGGCCGGTCCGCGCCAATGCGTGCGGAAGGTCTCGACATGGCGCCGCTGTGTCTCGAAGAAATCGTCGGTCTCCTCGCCGGTGTTGATGTTGCCGAGGAGGAGATGAAAGCCGTTCTCGGACGCCCAGCGGGCGGAGCGCAGCGAGCCGCCGCCATACCAGAGCCGCTGGCGCAAGCCCTGCGCGTGCGGCCGCAGCCGGGGGCGGTGCTCGCCGGCTGCCGAGGTGATGCGCGCCTGCGGCTCGCCCAGCCAGTCGCCCGCGATATTGGCCGCCAGCCGCGCGACGCGGGCATGGGAGAAGTCGATGGCCGCAGGATCGCCGTCGAAGAGGCGTTCTCCCAGCAGCTTGCCGAAGGGCGGCGCCCCGGCGCTCAGGCCGATGTTCAGCCGCCCGCCGGAGAGCACATCGACCAGTGACAGATCCTCCGCCAGCCGGAACGGGTTCTCGTAGCCCATCTGGATGACGGCACTGCCGAGGCCGATGCGCCGGGTGCGCTGGGTCGCGGCGGCGAGAAAGGTCGCCGCCGAGGAGACACCCGGTTCGAGATGGCGCTGGCGCACCCAGGCGCTCTCGAAACCGAGCGCCTCGCCATATTCGAACAGCGAGAGCGTCTCCTCCAGGCCGGTGCGTGGATCGGCGTCGTCGTAGTTGCCGGGCGTCAGGAAGGCGATGTTGCGGATCGAGAGCTGCGTCATGGCTTTTCAGTATTTCGGCAGGCCGGGCGGGTTGGTCTCGGAACGCGGCAGGGCTTCCTCCTCCAGCCCCCAGCGGGCGAGCGCCTGCCCGTACTTGCCGTTCGCGATCAGGTTGTTGGTCGCGAGCGTCAGCGCGTCGACGAGCCCGCTGCCCTTGCGCGTGGCGATCGCGACGTCGGATTTCAGCGGCCAGCCGGCGCTCAAGGTGCCGATGCGCCTGATGTCCTTGTCGCGCGCGGCGATGAAGACGAGTTGCGCGTGGGGCTGGACGATGACGTCCGACCTGCCGGAGCGCAGCGAGACGAGACGCGCTGCCTCGTCGTCGAAAAGCTGGAGCTCGATCGGCTTCAGGCCGGCTGCGACGTTCTGCTTGCTCCACTCGACCAGGATGCGCTCCTGATTGGTGCCGCCGCCGACGGCGATGGTGAGCCCGGCGGCGTCCTTCGGCTCCCTGATGCCGGCGATCTTGCTGTCGGCCTTGACGAAGAAGCCGTGCAGCCCCTGCCGGTAGGTCGAGAAGTCGAACTTCTCCTTGCGCTGCTCGGTGACGCCGACATTGGAGATGACCGCGTCGTATTTCCCGGAGGCGAGGCCGAGCGGCCAGTCGGCCCAGGCCACGGGGACGAGGTTCAGCTTCAGGCCGAGGCTGCCGGCGATGAGCAGCGCGAAGTCGGGATCGGCCCCGATCACCGTCTTCGCATCGGTGGCATAGGTCGCGAGCGGGGGCCCGCCGGGGCTGATCCCGACGGTGAGCACACCGGGCTCGGCGAAGACATAGTTGTTCGGGATGCGCGCGACGGCCGCCGGGTCCTTCTCGGCACGGATACGACCGGTCTGCTCCGGGCCGAGATCGAAGGGCGCCTGCTGGGCGAAGGCGGGCAGGCTCGTGGTGCTGAGCGCGCCGACGAGAAGCGACAGGAGTGTCCGTCGCGGAATCATGATGGTCTCCAGTCCTGAAAGATCGATGGGGTGCTGGCCGCGGCTCAAGCCTTTGGCAGGCCGGGCGGATTGGTGCGCGACTGAGCGATCGCTTCGGCCGTCAGGTTCCAGCGCGCGAGCACCTTGGCGTAGTTGCCGTTCCCGATCTGGGTGTTGAGCGCGTGGGTGATCGCGTCGGCGAGGCCCGCGCCCTTGCGCGTCGTGACGGCGATCTCGGCCAGTTCCGGCCAGCCGCCGCTGAAATTGCCGGCGAGCCGCGTCTTGCCCTCCTGCGCGGCCTTGAAGCTCAGCAGGGCGTTCGGGCCGAGATAGGCGTCGGCGCGGCCGGATTCGAGCGCGAGATAGAGCACCACGTCGTCATCGTAATACTGGATATCGACCGGCTTCAGCCCGGCCTTGATGTTGGCCTCGTTCCAGCGGAGCAGGATCTGCTCCTGGTTGGTGCCGGAGGAGACGATGACCTTCAGCCCCGCCACGTCGCGCGGCTCGCGGATGACGATCTCGTTGCCCTTCTTCACATAGAAGCCGAGCAGGTCCTTGCGGTAGGTCGAGAAGTCGAACTTCTCCTTGCGCTGCTCGGTGACCGTGACGTTGGAGATGACCGCGTCGAACTTGCCCGAGACCACGCCGAGCGGCCAGTCGGCCCAGGCCGTGGTGACGATCTCAAGCTTGCGGCCGAGGGCGTCGGCAACAAGCTGGGCGATCTCCGCCTCCGCGCCGATGACCGTCCTGTTGTCGGTCGCGAAACCGCTGAAGGGAAAGCGCCCGGTATTGTTGCCGACGGTGAAGACGCCGTCCTTGGCGAATTTGGCATCCCCGGCGATGAGCCTGATCGCCTCCTCGTCGCGCTGGGCGCGGGGACGGCCCGGCTGTTCGGGCGAGAGGTCGACCGCCTGCTGGGCGAAGGCCCCGGCGGGGATGAGCGCGGAAGAAGCCGCACCGGCGAAAAGGGCGAGCGAAGCGCGTCTGGTCAGCATGATCGTGTTCCTTGTCCGAAAACTTTGAGCGTCAGAGCACCTTGGCGAGGAATTCGCGGGTGCGGGGATGGTCGGGCTCGCCCAGCACCTTGGCCGGCGCGCCGGTCTCGAGGATGCGACCGGCCTCCATGAAGACGACCTGATCGGCGACCTCGCGGGCGAAGCCGATCTCATGGGTGACGATGACGAGCGTCGTGCCGGAGCGGGCGAGTTCCTTGATGACGTCGAGCACCTCGCCGACGAGCTCGGGGTCCAGCGCCGAGGTCGGCTCGTCGAAGAGCAGGACCTTGGGTTTCAAGGCGAGCGCGCGGGCGATGGCGACGCGCTGCTGCTGGCCGCCGGAGAGCTGGCGCGGATAGGCATCGACCTTGTCGGCGAGGCCGACGCGGGCAAGCAGCTCCCGCGCCTCGGCCAGCGCCTGTTCGCGGGAGAGGCCACGCACCGTCACCGGCGCCTCGGCGATGTTCTCGATCGCGGTGAGATGGGGGAAGAGGTTGAAGTTCTGGAAGACCATGCCGACGTCGATGCGGCGCTTCAGGATGTCCTTCTCCTTCAGTTCGTAGAGCGTCTCGCCGTCCTGCCGGTAGCCGATCAATTCGCCGTCGATGGCGATGAAGCCTTCGTCGACCCGCTCCAGATGGTTGATCGCGCGCAGCAGCGTCGATTTGCCCGAGCCGGACTGGCCGATGATCGCGGTGACGCTGCCCGGCTTCAGCGCGAGGCCGACATCGTCGAGCACCTTGAGCGGGCCGAAACTCTTCGAGACATGGCTGATGCGGATCTCACCGCCGCGACGCGGCGACAGCGTCGCGAGCGAGGCCGCGTCCTGCCGGCTGGCGACCGGTGCCGGCGCGGCGAAGGCGGTGCTCGTGTTGTCTCGACCGCGGCCGAGCCAGCGCAGGGCGCCATCGATCGCCGATGGCGGTGGGTTGCGCAGCGCGCCGCGGGCGTAGTGGCGCTCGATATGGCGCTGGAAGAAGGAGAGGACGCTGAGGATGACGAGGTACCAGACCGTCGCCACCATCAGCAGCGGGATCACCTCGAGATTGCGCCGGTAGATGACCTGGATGGTGTAGAACAGCTCTGGCAGGGCGAGGATGTAGACCTGGCTGGTCCCCTTCGCGAGGCTGATGATCTCGTTGAAGGCCGTAGGCAGGATCGAGCGCATCGCCTGCGGCAGCACGATGCGCGAGATCTGGCGGCGTCTCGGCAGGCCGAGCGCGGCGGCGGCCTCGTGCTGGCCCTGATCGACGGACAGGATGCCGCCGCGCACGATCTCGGATGAGAAGGCGGCGGCGTTGAGCGTGAGCCCCAGCACGGCGGCGAGGAACGGCGTGATGAGCTGCGTCGTCTGCCAGGAGCCGAAGCTGATCCCGGTGAAGGGGATGCCCAGCCAGATCGTGCTGTAGAGATAGCCGAGATTGTTCAGGATCAGCAGCAGCACGATCAGCGGGATCGAGCGGAAGAGCCAGACATAGCCCCAGGACAGGGACGCCAGCAGCGGCGAGCCCGAGACCCGCGCCAGCGCTAGCAGCGTCCCGAGCAGGAAGCCGAACACCGTGCCGAGCAGCGTCAGCAGGAGTGTGCGTCCAAGGCCGACCAACACCGGCTCGGCAAAGAACCACTCGGCGAAGACGTCCCAGCCCCAGCGCGGATTCGACAGCACCGAATTCAGGATCGCGAAGATCACGACGCCTGCGAAGACCGTGCCGATGATCCGCCCGGGATAGCGGGCCGGCACGATCCGGTAGCGGCTGAAGTCGCGCCCGGGCGCTGGCTGATGGGCGTGCGAGGGCAGGCCCGCGAAGTCGCTGGCGAGGGTCATGTCGGATCTTTCGGGCTGAAGGCGGTGTGTTGGTGCGGCCGTCAGGCCGCGTCGAGCGATCGGTGGCTTTCCGATGGCGGGGCCCGTCTCGACGGCGTGACCGAAAGTGCCTTCTCGAATGGCAGGATGCCATAGGTCTCGGGGTCGACGGTCAGGTCGAACAGGGCCGTATAGCCGGCGCCCAGATAAAGCGCCTTGGCCTCGGGTTGGCGGAAGCCGGTGGTCAGATAGATCTTGTCGTAGCCTTGGCGGACCGCCTGCTGTTCCAGCTCTTCGACGATGCGGCGCGCCAACCCCTGGCGGCGCAGCGCGGCATCGGTCCAGACCCGCTTGAGCTCGGCGGTATGGGAGTCGTAGCGCTTGAAGGCGCCGCCGGCGACCGCCCGGCCATCCCGCAGGAGCAGCACGAAATTACCGTCCGGCGGAGCGAAAAGCGCGGCGGGATAGCGGCTCATCTCGGCGCCGGGCGGGTCGCCGAAATAGCTGCCGTAGCGGGTTGCGTATTCCCAGGTCAGCTGCTCGACGAGCGGCTGCGCGCGCGGGTCGAGCGGGGTGGTGTAGACGAACTGATCGGCCATCTCCGGAGCCTTTCTCACAAGCGGTGGCGGCGATCTCAGCCCGCTCTGCGCACGGTTTGCGCGTGGGCAGAGCGGGCATGGCGGCTCTCGCGACGCGGCAGGCCGAGATGATCGCGCAAGGTCTGGCCCGGCAGGCTGCGGTCATAGACGCCGCGCTCTTCCAGCACGGGGATCACCAGCTCGACGAAATCGTCGAGGCCCTGGCCGAGGACCGGGAAGCCGAGCACGAAGCCGTCGGCCGCCCGCTTCTCGACGCGCTCGATGAGGCGGCCGGCAACCTCCTCTGCCGAGCCGATCAGGTCCGTGCGCGGGGTCGCTGCTTCCAGCGCCGCTTCGCGCAGGGTCTGGCGCTTCAGAATCGCGTTGCGCTTGATGCGGTCGGTCGTCGAGCGGAAGCTGTTCTTGCCGATATCGCCGAGCTCGGGGAAGGGCGCGTCCAGCGGATAGGCGCTGAAATCATGATGGTCGAAGAAGCGGCCGAGATAGGCGAGCGCGTCCTCGATCGAGATCAGCGCCCGGATCGCGCGATATTTCTCCTCGGCTTCGGCCGGGGTGCGGCCGACGATCGGCCCCGCGCCCGGAAACAGCTTCACCTCGTCGGCTCTGCGGCCCTGCGCCACCGCACTCGTCTTGATGGCGCGATACAGCGCCTGGGCCTCCTCCAGCGGGACATGGTTGGCGAAGACCGCATCTGCATGCTTGCCCGCCAGTCCGATGCCTGCTTCGGAGGCGCCGGCCTGGAACAGCACGGGCTGCCCCTGCGGCGAGCGCTGGATGTTCAGCGGCCCCTCGACCTGGAAGAAGCGGCCCTTGTAGCCGAGCGTATGCAGCTTCTCGCGGTCGAAGAAGCGGCCGGTCTCGCGGTCGCGCGGGAAGGCGTCGTCATCCCAGGAATCCCACAGGCCCTTGGCGATATCGAGATATTCATGCGCGATCTCGTAGCGCAAAGCATGTTCGGGATGGGGCCGGCTGTAGTTGCGGCCGGATCCTTCCAACGGGGATGTCACGGCGTTCCAGCCCGCGCGTCCACCGCTGATCAGATCGAGCGAGGCGAATTGCCGGGCGATCGTGAACGGGTCGCTATAGGAGGTCGAGACCGTTCCGACGAGGCCGAGTTTCCGGGTTGCGACCGCCAGCGCCGAGAGAATCGTCAGTGGCTCGAAGCGGTTGAGGAAATGCGGGATCGACTTCTCGTTGATGTAGAGCCCGTCGGCGATGAAGGCGAAGGCGATGCCGTTCTCCTCCGCTTTCCGGGCATTGCGGATGAAGAAGTCCAGATTGACGCTGGCATCCGGCGGATTGCTCGGATGACGCCACGCATTCATGTGGCTGCCGGCGCCCTGCAGCATCACGCCGAAGGTCAGGCGGGGAGTCACGGTGCTCTTGGCCATGGATCTCGTCCTTTCCGAATGATCAGGCTGCGAGCGCCGGCGCTTCGCCGGCCAGCAGCATCACGGACGCGAGCCGCTTCTCGGCGGCGGCGGGCGGTGTATCGATGATGAATTCACGGACGCCGAAGCGTGCCTGCAGCCGCTCCAGCTCGCGGCGAACCTGCTCGGCCGTGCCGGAAACGATCTGCGGCTTGCGGATTTCGGTGTGGTAGGCGACGGCGCCGGCCTGCCGGGCATATTCCGCCGCCTGCTCTTCCGAGCCGAGATTGACGCTGTGGCCATCGTCGAGCGTCACGCGCACGATCTTCAGCGCATCGGTGAGGCTGCGCGCCTCGTCCGGCGACGGCGCGGCGAGAGCCGTCACGGCCAGCAGGACCGGTCCTTTGCCGCCCGCGCCGGCATAGGCTTCGAAGCTCGCCTCTATCGTCTTCTCGTCGCCATTATGCTGGCCGGCGAAAACGAAATTCCAGCCGCGCTCCCCGGCCAGCCTGGCGCTGTCCGGGCTGCCGCCCAGCAGGAAGCGTTCGGGTGAAACGGGCGGCTGTGGCAGAGCGCGCGCTGCCCCTTCCTCCGCGGTGTGGACGCTCAGGAACGTATCGAGCTCGCTCAACTGTGCGCTGAAGTCGTGGGCGGGACCGGATGCGTGGAGGACGCGCAGCGCCCGTGTCGACGCCGGCAACCCGCCGGGCGCGCGCCCGATGCCGAGATCGACCCGCCCCGGTGCAAGCGACGCCAGGACATTGAAGATCTCCGCGACCTTGTAGGGGCTGTAATGCGGCAAGAGGACACCGCCGGAGCCGATCCGGATGCTGCGCGTGCGCGCGGCGAGATAGGCGATCAGCACCTCGGGAGCGGAGCTCGCCAGACCGGGAAAGCCGTGATGCTCGGCGACCCAGAAGCGCGTGTATCCGAGCCGTTCGGCCGTCTGTGCCAGCGCGACCGTCCGTTGCAGCGCAACGGCGGCGTTCTCGCCTTCCGGGATCGGGCTCTTGTCGAGGAGGCTCAGGCGGTAGTTCATCGTCGTTCCTCAATAGGCTCGCAGGCCGAGTGCACTTGCAGCCTCGTCGGGAAGCCAGCCGAGGCGCTCATAGGCACCGCGCCAGTAGAGGAGCGCCGCCGACTCGCTCCCGATCCTGATCTCGCGGATCCGGCCGATGACGATGGCGTGGGAATGCCGCTCGATCAGCTCCTCGATCTCGCAGTCGAGATTGGCGAGCGCGCCGTCGAGCAGGGCAGAACCCGATGCGCCCTCCGTCCAGCTTGCCTCGGCATAGCGGGCGAGCCCCTTCTCGCCGCCGCGGCCGGCAAACCGGTCGGCGATGGGCTTCTGGTCGGCGGCGAGAAGATTCACGGCAAAGGCGCCATGCGCCCGCAGCACCGGAAAGCTGGACGATGCCAGGTTGAGCCCGAACATCAATGTCGGCGGCTCGGCCGACAGCGAGGAGACGGAGGTCGCCACCAGGCCGGTCCGCGCGGCGCCCCGGCCCGTCGTGACGACGCTGACGCCGCCGGCGAGCTGGCGAAGCGCCTGGCGGAAAAGCTGGAGATCAGCCGGGGCCGGGTGCGCCGGCGCGGTGGAGGAGGCGATTGCCCTCGGAAGATCCTTCGGGCCGGGGGCCTTCGGCACAAGCGAGACGACCGTCATAATGGACTCCGAGAAGATTGCGCCCTGGCCGGGCCAGGCGACGTCGGCCAACGAGCAGAGCCGGAAAGGGCAGATGCGGGCTCGGCGATGGCGGGGAAGAGGAGGGGCTCAGCGGTCTTGTCGCAGGCCCGTATCGGCGTCGCTGGGAACATGAATCCCCCTTCGCCGGGGAGCCGGCGCTGCAATCTGTCTATGGTGTTCGATGGATCAGTGGTGGCGGCGAGACGTTCTTACGCCAGACATCGGCGCGATCGACGAGATATTCCGCATCGTTCAGCGATGGCAGACATGGGTCAGACTCCGTTGCGGAGCCCACGATCGTCTCGTGGTGCTTTTAGCATTGTTGACGCGGTGCAAGCTGCTCCAGCAAATCCCGCGAATGACCGAACCGAAGCGCGATCAATACTGTCATCTTTCCCTTCGGAACCGTTTCCGTCAATGAAACCGCATTCCAAAGATGGCGGCTCGCGGAGGCCAATCCGCCAAAGGACGATGGCTGACGAGCAGTTTTTTCGACTGGACCTCTCAAAGTCCTCCAGCCCCCGAAGCGCTTAGCAGCGGGAGCAACTGGCGGCCCTGCCGCGCGATCTCGCTGAGGTAGGGCGTGTCGGACAGGATGAAATGGGTGATGCCGAGATCGCGGTACTGGCTCAGCGAACGGGCCACCTCGATTGGCGAGCCGACGAGCCAGGTCGTACCGGCTCCGCCTCCGCCCACACGTCCCGGCGCGGTATAGAGGTTGTCGTCGAGCACCTCGCCGCGCAGGTGCAGATCGAAGAGCCGTTGCTGGCCCACGGCGACGGCGCGGCGATGATCCTGCCAGGAGCCGCTTTGGCCCGCGGCCATGGCCGCGACCCTTGCCTCGGCATCGGCCCAGGCCTGCTCGGATGTATCCCGGATCAGCGTGGTGATGCGCAGCCCGAACTGCAGAGGCGGCAGGTCTCGGTCGAGGGTCTGGCTCAGACGCCTGAGACGTTCGATGCGTTCCGCCAGCGCCTCGCGAGGTTCGCCCCAAAAGAGCTGAACATCCGCTTCGCTTGCCGCCACATGCTCGGCCGCAGCGGACGCGCCACCGAAGTAGAGCGGCGGATGGGGACGGCCTTCACGCGGCGTGATCCGCGGCATCACCGTGGAGTTGGCGAGCTGGAAATGCTCTCCGGCATGGCTCACTTTGTCCTCGGTCCAGAGCCGACGGACCAGGCGCATGAACTCCTTGGTGCGGGCATAACGTCCGGCCTGATCTCCTTCGCTGTCGCCATAGGCTGCGAGATCGTCGAGGCCGGACACGATGTTCACGCGCAGGCGACCATTCGACAGATGGTCGAGCGTCGCGGCAGCGGTCGCGAACTGGGCCGGGCGCCAGTAACCCGGGCGGATCGCGACCAGCGGCTCGAAACGCTCGGTTCGTGCCGCCAATGCCGTGGCGAGCGTGAAGGTATCGGGCCGGCCCCAGCCCGTGCCGATGAGGGCGCCGGCCCAGCCATGTTCTTCGAGGGCCTTGGCGTGGCCAGTCAATGTATCGAGGCTGTTGTGGTCCTGGCTGACGGTATCGCCGCGGTGACCGGACTTCACGTCGTTGGGGATGTACCAGAGAAACTGCGGGCGCTGGCTCGGCATCACGCCGCAACAGCCCGATGCGCCGCCAACCGGGCCGCGATGCGCGCCTCCTGCTGGGCCTTGACCGCAGTCACGCGCGCTGTCGCTTCTTCCAGGGAGGCCGCAGGCGGATAGACGGCAGTCTGCCCGGCCGTGCCTGCCTTGGCGCCGATATGCTTCTCGAACGGCAGGGAGCGATACAGTGCCGGGTCGACCGCCACGTCGAAGAGCGGTCGATAACCCAGCGACAGATAGAGGTTCGTCGCTTCGGGCTGGCGAAAGCCCGTCGTGAGATAGGCTCTCGTGTAGCCGAGATCCGCAGCCGCCTCTTCCAGCGCCTGCACGATGCGACGCGCCAAGCCCTGCCGTCGCAGATCGTCCCGCGTCCAGATGCGCTTCAGTTCGACGGTTTCGTCATCATGGCTCATGAATGCGCCCCCGGCGATGGTCTCGCCGTCCCGGCGCAGAAGCAGGAACTCGCCCAGCGGCGGAGCGAAAGCCTCCGGCGGATAGCGCAGGATCTCGGACCGTGCTCCGCCTGGCCGGCTGTTGGCGCCGTAGCGGCCGTCATATTCGGCGATGAGCCCTTCCAGCAAAGCTTCCGCCTGAACGTCGAGCGGCGATGAACGCACGATCGCATCGGCCATGGCCTAATCTCCATGTTGTTCGTGAGATAAATTGACCGGACCGATGGTATTCGGGAATTTCAGGCGATCAATATCGTCATAAAAATAAGAAAATGGTCCTCCGGCGTAGTGATTTTCTGTAGATATATTTCCCGATCGCTCCTTCTGCGAGCAAGTCCGCCTACTGTGCGGTCGAACAGCAAAGCCTCTTCCGGGAGGGCTTCGCCGACGAAGCGGCTCAAGTTGGGGGATCGGCAGGCCGAAGCGCCCACGCTGCCGAGACCCGGGCTGTCTCAGAGAACCGGGTCGCTGCGGCGCGCGAAATCGGCGCTCTTCTCGTCAAATTGGATGACGATTCCGCCAGCCGGTTTGGTGCCCGATGACTGGCCTGCCAGTGGGTCGTTCCGGACTTGTGCTGGTGGTTTGCGTGACTGTCCCGGCGATGCTGGGGAGGGGAGCCATGACGATCCTGTCGGGGCCGGTGGGCGTGCGCGACGGCGTGACGCAAGTCGCCAATGCGCCCGTCGACCAGCAGAAGATAATCCGGCTGCTCTGGGGCATCGATCCCGGCAACGCCGGCATGAAGGGCGTGTCGCCGCCACCCCCGGCAGGAGCCTTCAAGCGCTGCAACACGACACTCGCCGCGGCGATCCTGGCCTTCCAGACGTTCTGGGTGGAGCGCGGCGAGCTTAACCTGGCCGATGGCGTCGTCGATCCGGGTGGTCGCAGCCTGCGCAAGCTTGATGCCCTCGCAGCCGCCGGGCCGCCGGCCCCGACCCCGCCGAAACCAGACCAGCCCGGCTTCATCGACCTCAAGGTCCTGCGCTTCCAGCAGACGCTGCCGACCGTGCCGGGTTCCTTCAGCATTCCCGCGATCGTGCCGAGCAGCGTGATGCCGTTCCTTTTCGCGCCGGTCGCCCGCGATGCGGCGCTGGTCGAGGGCAGTGCCGAGGGGACGATCTCGGAATTCCTGTTCAAGATCGAGAAGAACGGCGCGATCTTCTGGGTCGGTGCCTGCATCCCGGCCGGCACGATCGATTTCTCGCGGGCCTACATTTATTTTCATCCCGACACGATCTCGGCCAGCGACGATGCCGGCTATCCGACTTTCACGGGCCGCTGGCCGACGGTGAAGCGTTATGTCGCCGGGCAGGGGCTGCAGATGGCCGCGATGAAGACGATGCCGCTGATCGTGCCCTTCATGACAAATGCCTCGCGCTCGAACCAGCCCCGCACCAATCTCTTCGCCGATCGCGGCGTCGAAACGCTCGACGACATTCTCGCCGCGATCCAGATCACGCTCGGCCAGACGACGCCGCGCGGCTCGGTCCAGCAGGTCGGAACCTCGAGCTTCAGCTCCGGCGTCAACCATCTCGCTCGCTTCGCCGAGATGCTCGGCGGGAGCGGGCTGATCCGCGAGCAGATCGATTTCGACAGCGCCTTCATGAGAAATGCGCACAAGCTCGCGCCGAGCTTGCCCGGCGCGGTGAACTGGATGGTGACCCAGTCGCCGCCGCCTTGGGGCAAGCGCATCGGCTGGCTCTACCTGCCGCAGTCCGCTTTCCGCAACGTGCACACCATGCGCGGCGACACGCATAGCCAGATCGGCACGATGATGTTCCAGACCATGATGATGCTGAGCGTCATCCCCTGAGCCAAGGGGCGAAAGACGCAGGGATTCTGGCCTAGCTGGCTCGCCTGACGTTCCAGAAGGTCGGGAAGCTTGCCAGAACGCCTTCCAGCTTGCGGCTGAACGCCGTCGGCTGGAAATACTGGCCGAGCGGTGCATAGGGCACGTCCTCGAAGACCTGCAACTGGATCTCGGCGGCGAGGCGCTTCTTCGTCTCGTTGTCCGGCGCATCGATCCAGGCATCGCGCAGCGCCTCGATCTTCGGCGCGGTGGGCCAGCCCGGCCAGGCGGCAGCGCCATTGCCGCGCAGCGAGACATGGCCGACGGGGTCGAGGATGTCGATGCCGTTCCAGCCGGTGAAGAAGCAATTCCAGCCGCCCTGCGACGGTGGTTCCTTCTTGGCGCGCCGGGTCACCACCGTGCCCCAGTCCATCACCTGGTAGTCGACATTCATGCCGATGCGCTTGAGCATTTCGCCGGCGACCTCGCATTCCGCCTTGAGGTTGGCGAGATCGGAGACGCCGAGCAGCACGACCTTCTCGCCGTTGTAGCCGGCCGCCGCCAGCGCCTGCTTGACCTTGCCGATGTCGCGCGGCCCGTTCAGCACCTCCATGCCGGCATCGTTCGCGAAGGGCGTGTCCGGCGGAAACACCCCGACGCCGGTGCGCCAGAGCTTCGTATCCGAGCCGCCGACCGCTTCCATGAATTCCTTCTGGTCGATCGCCAGCAGCATGGCGCGGCGGATCGCCGGATTGTCGAAGGGCGGGTGCAGATGGTTCATCCGCATGATCGCGATCGCGCCCGTGGTCTCCTTGATCGCGACCTCGAGCCGCGGATTCTCCGAGAGCAGGGGCAGGAGGTCAGGCAGGGGCTGTTCCACCCAGTCGATCTCGCCGCTCTGGAGCGCGGCTCCGGCCGTCGCCGGATCGGCCAGCGTGTGCCACTCGACCCGGTCGACATGGACGATCTTCGGGCCGGCCGTCCGGCCGGGCCTGCCGTCGCCGCGCGGCCGGTAATCGGCGAATTTCTCGTAGACGGCGAGATGGCCCGACTGCCGCTCCGATGCGACGAAGCGGAAGGGGCCGCTGCCGACCACCTCGGTGATCTGGGTGAAGGCGTCCGTGACGGCCAGCCGCTCCGGCATGATCGCCGGGACGAAGGCAGTCATCTTGGCCAGGGCGTCGGGCAGCAACGGAAAGGGCCTTTTCAGCCTGAAGCGCAGGGTGCGATCGTCCGTCGCCGCGAGCTCGTCGGTCAGCGCCATCAGCGTCTGCCCGAAGGAGTCGCGCTTGCCCCAGCGGTTCAGGCTGGCCACGCAGTCGCGCGCCAGAACCGCGCTGCCGTCGTGGAATTTCAGTCCCTCCCGCAGCTTGATGGTCCATGTCTTGCCGTCGGCCTCGGCAAGCGCTCCCTCGGCCATCTGCGGCTGGGCCTTGTAGCTTTCGTCCTGCCCGAAGAGCGTGTCGTAGACCAGGAAGGCGTGGTTGCGGGTGACGGTCGCCGTGGTCCAGATCGGGTCGACGACGGCGAGATCGCCCTGCGGCACGAATTTGATCACGCTCCGGTCGGCGCCTCGGCCGATATTGGGGGCGGAGAGGGTCAAGCTCGCGGCGGCACCTGCGAGGAAGGAACGGCGTGTCGGCATGGCGGTCTCCCGGGCGAGAGGTTCTGCACGTCCTAGCGGGCGGCAGAGTAGCATCGCCTCCAAGCAAGCGACATGCCGGTGCTTCGGTTTTCAGGCGAAGCGCTTCGCCCCGGCCACGGAGAGAACGACGATGCCGGTCGCAGCGACCATGCTCCAGGCGACGGGTTCGTGCAGCAGAAGCCCGGCCAGGAGCAGCCCGAAAAACGGCTGGAGCAGCTGGAGCTGACCGACGCCGGCAATGCCGCCCAGCGCCAGCCCGCGATACCAGAACACGAAGCCGATCAGCATGCTGAACACCGAGACATAGCCGAGCCCGAGCCAGGCGGGCATGCCGATGCCGTTCCATGAGGCCGGCCAATAGAGGAGCGCGACGAGCGCCATCGCCGGCAGGGACAACAGCAAGGCCCAGGAGATCACCTGCCAGCCGCCGAGACGACGCGAGAGCGTCGCGCCCTCGGCATAGCCGAGCCCGCAGAGCAGGACCGCGGCGATCATCAGCAGATCGCCCGCCAGCGAGCCGCCGTCGCTATGGATCAGCGCGAAGCCCGCGACGGTCGCGCTGCCGAGGATCGAGAACAGCCAGAAAGCCGGCTTGGGGCGCTCGCCGCCGCGCAGCACGCCGAAGATCGCCGTGGCCAGCGGCAGAAGCCCGATGAAGACGATCGACCGTGCCGCCGTGATGTGCTGCAGCGCCAGCGCCGTCAGCAGCGGAAAGCCGACGACGACGCCGAGCGCGACGATGAGGAGGGGGAGCAGATCGCTGCGCGCCGGCGGCTTCTGGCGGAGCAGGGAGAGGAACATCCCGCCGAGCAGCGCGGCGATGACGGCGCGCGCCGAGGTCAGGAACAGCGGCGAGAAACCGGCCACGGCGACGCGCGTCGCAGGCAGCGAACCGCTGAAGATCAGCACACCCAGGAGCCCGCTGCCCCAGCCCTTGCCCGCAAAACTCATCCTGCCTCGCTTTCGCAGCAGGCTTAGACAATCCGCCGGCTCCGTGACAGAAACGGTTCAATACGATTTGCGAAAACTGTATTGGTATTGAAACCCATACGGAAAGAGCGGGATGGACAATCGCCAGCAGACGCGCACGGAAGAGGTCATGGCCGCGATCAAGGCCCGGGCTGCTGCGCGGCAACTCGCGCCGGGCGACCGGCTGCCCTCGATCCGCCGCTGCGCCGCGGCGATGAAGGTTTCGCCTTCGACCGTGGTCGAGGCCTATGACCGGCTCGCCGCCGAAGGGCTGATCCGCGCCCGCCCCGGCTCCGGCTTCTATCTCACCGGCCACGGCCTGCCGCCGCTCAGCCTGGCGCAGCCGGCGACGCCGCGGGCGGTCGATCCGTTCTGGGTCTCGCGCCAGTCGCTCGATGCCGGGCCCGATACGCTCAAGCCGGGCTGTGGCTGGCTGCCGCCGGACTGGATGCCGAACGAGGCGCTGCGGCGCGGCCTGCGGAGTTTGGCGCGGGGCGGCGACGAGATGCTCGCCGAGTATGGCAGCACGCGCGGATCGCTGCCCTTGCGCCGGCTGCTGCTCGGGCGCCTCGCGGAGGAGGGGCTGCAGCTCTCGCCGGAACAACTCCTGCTGACCGGTTCGGGGACGCAGGCCGTCGATCTCGTCTGCCGCTTCCTGCTCCAGCCGGGCGACACCGTGCTGGTGGACGACCCCTGCTATTTCAACTTCAGGGCGCTCCTGCGCGCGCATCGCCTGCGCCTCCTGAGCGTTCCCTTCACGCCGACCGGTCCCGATATCCAGGCTTTCGAGGCGATCGTGGCGGCCGAACGGCCGCGCCTCTACATCACCAACGCGGCGCTCCATAATCCGACGGGCGCGAGCCTGTCGCCGCAGGCTGCCTATCGCGTTCTCAGCATCGCGGCCGCGCAGGACATGGCGATCGTCGAGGATGAGATCTTCGCCGATTTCGAGCCCGATCCGTCACCACGCCTCGCCGTTCTCGACGGTCTCGACCGGGTCATCCGGATCGGCAGCTTCTCCAAGACGCTCTCGGCCTCGGTCCGCTCCGGCTATATCGCGGCGCGCCCTGACTGGGTCGAGGGGCTCGTCGATCTGCAGATCGCCACGAGCTTCGGCGGTCCGAGCCCGCTGGCCGGCGGCCTGATCGCCGATGTCCTGGCCGGCGGCGGCTACCGCAAGCATATGGAGGAGATCAGGCGCCGGCTCGCGCAGGCGAGGCGCGCTGTGGCGCCCCGGCTCGAGGCGCTGGGCATCCGGCCCTGGCTCATGCCGCGTGGCGGATTCTATCTCTGGTGCCGGCTGCCGGAAGGGGTGGATTCGGCCGAGCTGTCGCGCCTGGCGCTGGCGGATGGCGTGGTGCTGGCTCCAGGCAACGTCTTCAGCGTGGCGCAGACGGCCGGCGATTTCATGCGCTTCAATGTCGCGCAGATGCGCGAGCCCCGCGTCTATGAGGCGCTGGAGCGATCCCTCCTGGCATCGCGACGGTCGGACCGCCCTGCAGTTGGTGCACGGCCTGCGCCGTGAACGGTGTGGCGCATCTGCGCCGCGTCCAAAAGAGAAGGCCCGGCCTCCGTCGGGAGTGCCGGGCCTTCGTATGACCACCGCCGCATGCCTGCGAGTGGCCGCTATGGTTGGGTCAGAGCGTCTGCGCGATATCGCGGTTGCGTGCCGCGAAGCGCGCCGCCTCCTGTCGGAACAGCATCCAGGCCGGCTGGGGGCTCTCATGCCCCGGCGCCTGCATCGACATGGTGAAAGGACCCTTGTTGCCGGCAGGCTTGTCGGGGTCGATCCGGGCCGCCCGGCACATCGCGCGGGCGATCCGCTTGATTCTGTCTTCGTCCATACTCCCTCTCCGCCGTGAAGGTTCAGAGGCGGGAACGTCGAATCAGGGAGATGGGTTCCACAAAAGTCGAAAAATAAATTTATGATTATATTCAAATATTTAGGCGAAATTAGTTCGGATTTCCGGCGTCGAGGCTGTCAAGCCTTTTCCTGCCGCAGCGCAGGTCCGCGGCCGGCTCGTCGTCAGGGAAATGCCGGGTGAGCTCGGGGGTGTCCGCCGCCAAATATTGCGATCGGCACCCGAGATAATTCCGTCAAGTTCAGCATATTCACCGCTGGGGAACAAGCGGCTGCGCCCAAGGGCGTGCATGCGCGCAAATCAGTGGCGATGACGCGGCAACTCGCCAAAACTGTCAAAAAAATTGAGCAGGGAGCGGAAGGCCGATGACGCGGCGCGGGCTGATTGCCGAAGGCATGTATGAGAGGAGCACCTTCGGTGCTTCCATCACCCGCGAAGTGCCGGGAGGCGACGCCAGCGCGCGCTCGATCCGCAATGTCGAGGAGCGGCCCTCCCGCACGGCATGCCGGCCGATCTTCCCGCTCGACGACATCTGATGCTCGGCGCGCGCCGCGAAGGCGGCAAGGCCGGGGGACAACAGGAGGACATCATGGCTGTTCAGGCCGATATTGTATTACGCAACGGGCCGATTTGGTGCGGTCGCGAGGAGGGCGTGGTCGAGGCGCTGGCGATTTGGCAGGGCAGGGTGCTGGCTGCGGGCCGCAACGACGAGATCGCGCCGCTGGTGGGACCGAAGACGCAGGTCATCGACCTGAAAGGGCGGCTGGCGACCCCGGGTCTCAACGATTCCCATCTGCACCTGATCTCGCTCGGCATGACCATGGGCTGGGTCAATTCCAAGCCCGAGGCCGCGCCGACGCTGGACGCCCTGCTCGGTGCGATCGCGGCCCGTGCCGCGACGGCGAAGCCCGGTGAATGGATCCTGTCGCGCGGCTACGACCAGACCAAGCTCGACACCGGACGCCATCCCTGGCGCGAGGAGCTCGACCGGGCCGCGCCGAACAATCCGGTCATGCTGGTGCGCACCTGCGGCCATATCGCGATCTGCAATTCAGAGGCGCTGAGGCTCGGCGGCATCGACGAAAACTCGCCGACGCCGCAGGGCGGGCTGATCGAGCAGCAAAACGGCCGTCTCACCGGCTTGCTCGCCGAGAATGCCCGCGCCCCGGTGCAGGCGGCGATCCCGGCGCCGACCGAGGAGGAGCTGGTCGCGGCGATCGAGCGCGGCGGGCAATATCTGCTCTCGCTCGGCATCACCAGCTGCATGGATGCCGCCGTCGGCCAGAAGGGCGGCTTCGGCGAGATCGCGGCCTATCATCGGGCCAAGCGCGACGGGCGCCTGCCGGTCCGGACCTGGTTGACCCTGCTCGGCGACGATGGCCGCTCGATCGTGCCGCAATGCTACGACGCCGGGCTGATCTCCGGCACCGGCGACGAGATGCTGATGGTCGGCGCCGTCAAGCTCTTCCTCGATGGCTCGGCCGGCGGGCGTACCGCCTGGATGAGCGAGCCCTATCTCGGCGAGGACAAGACCACCGGCGTCTGGATGTGGAGCGATGACGAGCTGGAGCGCATGGTGCTCGACGCGCATGTGAAGGGCTATCAGCTCGCCTGCCACGCCATTGGCGATGCCGCGATCGAGCAGCTCATCACCGCCTATGAGAAGGCGCTTGCCGCCCATCCCGATCCGGACCGCCGCCACCGCATCGAGCATTGCGGCTTCTCGACCCCGGCCCAGCACGAGCGCATGGTCAAGGCCGGCATCTATCCCTGCCCGCAGCAGGTCTTCATCCATGATTTCGGCGACGCCTATATCAAGGTGCTCGGGCCGGAGCGGGCGCTGCCGAGCTACCCGTTCCGCACCTGGTTCGACCTCGGCCTGAAGCCCGCCACCGGCAGTGACGGGCCGGTCTGCGATCCCAACCCCTTCCCGAATTTCCACACCATGCTCACCCGCCAGACCTGGAAGGGCACGGTGATGGATGAGCGTCAGCGCGTCTCGATCGAGGAGGCGCTGCAGGCCTATACCGAATATGGCGCCTTCTCGCAGAAGCAGGAGAATGTGAAGGGCCGCCTCTCGCCGGGCTACCTCGCCGATGTCGCGGTGTTCTCGCGCGACCTGCTGACGGCGAGCCCGGGCGACATCCTCGGCGAAACGCGCTGCGACCTCACCATCCTCGAGGGCCGCATTGTCTATGAGCGCGCGGGGCAGTGAAGGGACGGCTGAATTTTTGGGCAGACAAGCGGCGCAGAGCCGTTAAGGTTCCATCTGGAAGCAACGACTTCGGTTTGAGCCGGAGCGCATAAACACAAAAACGGGAGGATTTTCGGTGTTGAAGAGATTTGCCTTCGCGACCGCGCTGACGCTTGCCGCCTTTGCGGCGCAGGCCCAGGAGCCGCGCCATGGCGGAACGATCCGCTTCACGGCGCCTTACGGAGCCTCCTTCGTCAGCAATGACAGCCATGTCTCGAACCAGATCCAGGACGAGATCTACGGCTATGCCCTGCACGGCATGCTCTATCGCTGGGACGCGAGCGCGGGCAAGCCGGCGCTGGAGCTCGCCAAGAGCGTCTCGGTCTCGCCGGACGGGCTGGTCTACACCTTCAAGCTGCGTGACGACGCGCTCTTCCACAACGGCCGCAAGATGACGGCGGACGACATCATCTGGTCCTACAACCGGATCATGGACGGCTCGAAGAACTACCCCGGCGCCCGCTATGTCGCCCGCATCAAGGGCGCGACCGCGGTTCAGAAGGGCGAAGCCAAGGAAATCTCGGGGCTGAAGAAGATCGACGACTTCACCCTGGAGATGACGCTGACGGACAAGACCGATCCGGGCTTTCTGTTCTACAGCGCCAACACCGCGATCCTGCCCGCCAAGGAGGCGCAGGACCCGAACTTCTTCAACAAGCCGATCGGGCTCGGGCCCTTCAAATTCGTCGAGCACGTTCCCGGCTCGCGCATGGCCTTCGAGAAGTGGGAGAAGTACTACAAGACCGGCCGGCCCTATGCCGACAAGCTGGTGATCGTCCCGATGGGCGAGGCGGCCGCGCGTGACGTCGCCTTCCGCAACAAGGAGATCGACGTCTCGATCCTCGGCTCGTCGCAATACGTCGCCTACAAGGCCGATGCCAACCTGTCCAAGGGGCTGCTCGAGGTCGCCGAGGTCTTCACCCGCAACATGGGCATGAACCCCGAGTTCAAGCCCTTCTCCGACAAGCGGGTGCGCCAGGCGATCAACTACGCAATCGACAGCGATCTCATCATCAAGCGGCTGGTCCGCGACAAGGCCTATCGCGCCGTGAGCTGGCTGCCGCTCTCCGTGCCGGCTTTCGACAAGGACGCCAAGCCCTACGCCTACGATCCCGAAAAGGCCAAGAAGCTGCTCGTCGAGGCCGGCTATCCCGACGGTTTCGAGTTCGAATGGACCGCGACGCCCAACGAGAGCTGGGGCATTCCGATCGTCGAGGCGACGATCCCGATGCTCGCCAAGATCGGCATCAAGGTGAAGGTCAAGCCGGTCGAGACCTCGGCGCTCGGCGGCGTGGTCGCGAAGGGCGACTTCCAGGCCTATATCTGGTCGAACACCTCGGGTCCGGACGCGCTGACCCAGCTCAAATGCTTCTATTCGGCGACGCCGCGCTCCTCCTGTAACTACACCGCCTTCAAGAACCCGGCCTATGACAAGCTGATCGATGAGGCTTCCGCCGAGACCGACGCGGCCAAGCAGCTCGATATCCTGAAGAAGGCGAACGCCATGCTGCAGGATGAGGCGCCGGTCTGGTTCTTCAACTACAACAAGGCGGTGCTGGCCTATCAGCCCTGGCTGCACGGGCTCCAGCCCAATGCGACGGAGCTCGCGCTCCAGCGCTATGAGGATCTCTGGGTCGACGCCTCCTCGCCGGCGGCGAAGTAAGCGAGCCTCGCCACCCGGTCCATGGGCCGGGTGGCGGAATACCTCCGTCATTCCGGACAAGCCGCGAAGCGACGCCGATCCGGAATCCATCCTTAGGCGCTGCGCTCGATGATGGATTCCGGGTCAAGCCCGGAATGACGATCTGGTTTTCGCGGTCGGCAGCACACTGGCCGGGTTTGATCATCGACCGGCTTCGGTTGGAGTGGTTCGGCCGGTTTCGTGCTGCGGCGGTCAGGAGTCCCTCATGTTGCCCTATGTCTTCCGCCGGCTGCTGCAGGCCATCCCCATCCTGCTTGCGGTCGCGGCGCTGATCTTCGTGCTGTTCAGCGTCATTCCCGGCAACTTCGCCACCAGCCAGATGGCTGACGGGCGCAGCAATGTCGATGCCGAGACCATTGCGCGCATGAACGAGCAGTTCGGGCTCAACGACCCGCTGCCGCTGCGCTTCGCGAAATATGTCGGAGGGCTCGCGGTCTTCGATCTCGGCGATTCCTTCCGCACCCGCCAGCCCGTGACCGGCGTCATCGGCGAGCGGCTCTGGCCGAGCCTGCAGCTCGCGCTTGCGGCCATGCTCTTCGCCGTCCTGATCGGCGTGCCGCTCGGCTTCCTGGCGGCGCTCAAGCCCGGAAGCTGGCTCGACACGCTCTCGATGGTCTTCGCCGTCTCCGGGTTGTCGTTGCCGCTGTTCTGGCTCGGCCTGCTGCTGATGTATGCCTTCGCGCTGACGCTCGGCTGGTTTCCGAGCTTCGGCTATGGCGACGGCAATCCGCGCTACATCGTGCTGCCGGCGATCGCGCTCGGCGTCGCGCCGCTGGCCCTGCTGGCGCGCACCGCCCGTGCCGCGGTGCTGGAGGTGATGCATGCCGATTTCGTCCGCACGGCCCGTGCCAAGGGCGCGGGCTCCTATCGCGTCCTGCGCTGGCACGTCGCGCGCAACGCGCTCGTCATCGTGCTGACCACGCTCGGTCTGCAATTCGGCTCCGTCCTGGGGCAGGCGGTGGTGGTCGAGAAGCTCTTCGCCTGGCCGGGCCTCGGCTCGCTGCTGGTCGACAGCGTCACCTGGCGCGATATCCCGGTGGTGCAGGGCTGCATCCTGACGATCGTCCTGTTCTTCCTCGTCGTGAACATCGCCGTCGACGTGCTCTGCGCGGTCGTCGATCCACGCATCAAATACAGCTAGGCGGCCCGCATGAAGTTCCGTGCCAATCTCTGGATCGGCGGCGCCTGCTTCGCAGCCGTGGTCATCGGCGGCGTCCTCGCCCCCTGGTTCGCCCATACCGACCCGGTGATGGACGCCAATCTGATGAACGCCGAAATCCCGCCGGGGTCGGAGTTCTGGTTCGGCACCGATGCGCAGGGCCGGGATATCTACAGCCGCGTGCTCTATGGCGCCCGCATCTCGCTGACCGTCGGCATCGTCTCGCAGCTCATCAACACCATGATCGGCGTCGCCTTCGGGCTGACGGCCGGCTACTGGGGCGGCTGGTGGGACGATTTCGTCAACGGCCTGACCAATATGATGCTCGCCATCCCCTCGCTCGTCTTCGCGCTGGCGATCATGGCGATCCTGAGCCCCGGCCTCACCAGCCTGCTGATCGCGCTGGGCCTGACCAACTGGTCCTTCACCTGCCGGCTGACCCGTGCCGCGACGCTCTCGGTCAAGTCGCTCGGTTATATCGAGGCGGCGCGCTCCCTCGGCTACGGCACCTTCCGGATCATGCTGACGCAGATCCTGCCAAACGTGGCGGGGCCGATCATCGTCATCGGCACGCTCGGCATGGGCGGCGCGGTGCTGGCGGAAGCCTCGCTCTCCTTCCTGGGCCTGGGCATCCGCCCGCCCTTCCCGAGCTGGGGCTCGATGCTCTCAGACGCGCGCGACCAGATCTCGACGGCGCCCTGGATCTCGATCTTTCCGGGTCTCGCGATTTTTCTGACCGTGCTCGGCCTTAACCTGCTAGGCGACGGCCTGCGCGACATCCTCGATCCGCACTCACAACTTCGCAAAGCCTGACGATAGACCTATGACCGCTCAAGACCTCATCGACCCGCCGCTCGAGACCATCCGCTTCCATGGCCTGAAGGCGGGGCCGAAGCTCCTCGTCCTCGGCGCCGTCCATGGCAACGAGACCTGCGGGCCGAACGCCATCGCCCGGGTGATCGAGGATTGCCGCGCCGGCCGTGTCGCGATCCAGCGCGGCGAGGTCACCTTCCTGCCCGTCGCCAATCCCAAGGCCTATCGCCAGAACACGCGGGAAGGAGACCGCAACCTCAATCGCGACCTGCGCGAGCGGCCGCAGCCCGGCGACAACGAGGATCGGATCGGCAACCGGCTCTCCGGCATCCTGCGCCAGCACGACATGCTGCTCGACGTGCATTCCTTCAGCGGCGAGGGCGTGCCCTTCGTCTTCTTCGGGCCGGAGGATAATCGCGGCGCGCTCGAACCCTTCCGCCATGCGGCTGCCGAAATGGCTTTCGCCGCCAGCCTCGGCGTCGATCTGATGATCCATGGCTGGCTCGACATCTATGTCCGGCTGATCGCGGCGCGCGAGCGATTGAACCTGCCGCGCCTCGCCGTGACCGAAGGCTTCGGCACGACGGAGTTCATGCGTTTCGCGGGCGGCTACGGCGTGACGCTGGAATGCGGCCGGCACGAGGATCCGGCGTCCGTCGAGGTCGGCTACAGGGCGATCCGCAGCGTGCTCGCCCATCTCGGGCTGACCGACGAGGCGGCGCCCGCCCCCGCGAGGCGCACCGTCGTCCATATGGACGATCTCGTCATCTGCGAGGCCGAGGGCGACCGCGTGGAGGGCACCTGGAAGACAGGCGACCGCGTGGCCCAGGGCACGCCGATCGCACGCCGCGCCGACGGCACCGTCGTCACCATGCCGCGCGACGGCTTCATCATCTTCCCGAACCCGAAGGCGAAGCCGGGCGAGGGCATCTGCTATCTTGGCAGCGAGAGCCGCCGCAAGGCCTGACGGCGGCGGCGCCGTTTACTGGACGATGCCGCGCTTGTTGCCGAAGCCGGGGATATAGCAGCCGCAGCTCGACCCGTAAGGCAGCGGCGGCGTCGGGCATTCGCCGCGGCCGGTGACGCAGAGATTGCCATAGGCCGGGCGATAATAGCGCCGGCCATAGCCGTAGCCATAGGGCCGGACCGGCGCCTCATCCTCATCGTCATAGGATGGCGGCGCCGGGCGGTAGGGCTCGTAATACTGTGCCCGGACCGGAATGGCGGAGAGCAACACGGCACCGAGCAAAACCGAGAGGGCGAGCTTGTGACGCGACATGGCGCTTCCTTTCCGCTGCTTCACGCACGAGACGCGTGGGCGAAGTCCTGTGGGCGGTTCTAGCAGCGTCGAGGTGAACAGGGGCTGATCGGAAGGCGGCGGAAAAGCGGCGCCATTGCCTGTCAGCTTCCCGCCTTCGTCGGCTGGTCGGGCTTGGCGAGGGGTGTGCTCCGGCTCAGGTCGATCTGCTTCTGCAGCCCGAGCAGCAGGTTGAAGGAATCGACCGGGGTCAGCCCCGTCTCCTTCGTCCGGCGCCAGCCGCCTGAGGCGGTCGCGATCAGGCCCTCGCCCAGGGCGCGTTGATATTCGAGGCCGATGCCCTTCTGGTCCGAGCGGGCGTCGAGGCCGACATAGTCGTCGGTCTTGCGGCGGGCGACCAGGCTCACCGCATTGTGCTCGTCGATCCTCGCGGTCAGCTTCGCCTCATGCGCCGTCACCAGGTCGATGACCGTGAAGGGCAGCGTCGTGTCCTCGACACTGCGGCTGGAGCCGAGCTCGAGGGTGAAGCGCTGCCAGGGCAGCCGGAGCTTGGCGGTATAGAGCAGGCTGTCGACCGTCTCGAAATCCTTGTCCGGGAAGCTCGCGCGGAACGGCGACACCGAACCCTCCAGCGACGCCTCGCCGATCATGGTCGAGAAGAACAGGTTCGGCTGCAGCCGGTTATGGTCGCGACGGAAGCCGATATAATCCATGCCGTTGACATAACGGACCTGCGCCGCGCTGAACGAGACGCCGATCTCGGTCTGCCCGGCTTTCCAGGCGATGCCGGTCGTCCCCGACAGCGTCGTGAAGTTCTCGTCCGAGGGCAGGAAATCGCCGAGATTGAACACGTTGCGCTCGTTCAGCGCCGTGACGCGGGCCTCGCCGCTGGCGAAGAGGCGGAAGGGGCCGAGTGCGTGGTCGATGCGCTCGCGCCAGGCGAGGCTGCTCTTGCGGCGTGACCAGCTCTGCTCCGCGCTGGCGGCCAGCGAGGACTGGATCACCGTGGCTTCGCCGAGGGTGATGCCGTGCTTCAGGGTCAGGGAGTGGCTGCGCGCCGCGGCGAGGTTGCGTGGGTCGTACTGCGTCTCCACCAACGCCAGGTTGAGGCCGTAGCCGTCCTGGATCGTGCCGTTGAGATAATCCCAGGTTGCAAAGACGGTGGCGACGGGGCTGCCCTTCTCGCCTTCGACGCCGGAGGGATTGCTGTCGAAACCGCCGCGCAGTCCGACGATCGCGACCGAACTCTCCGCGCTTTGGACAGTGTTCTCTGCGCTAAGGGCCGCTCCTGCGCCCGATAGGTGCAGGGCTATCATCGAAAACAGCGCAATATTTTTCATATCGCCCTCAATTTTCGACGTATAGATAGATGATTATGCTTAATAAAGTGTATATGAGTGAATTTATACGTACTGATCGGCGTATGAAGTGGGCCTTGTGAAAGAAATTAGTATTTATTGTATTCACGACATCGCTGCGTGGCGCAATGTTAACGCTAGCAAGTATGGTTAATGAATGGATAAGGTTGCCGCTCCGATAAAATGCAACTTATACGTGCTTCATCGCTTCGATCCCCGGAGCGACAACTGGGAGAGTGATATGAAGTACGCGCTTGTACTCGCTACGGTTGCAGCTTTCGGCATCTCGCCTGCCATGGCCGGTGGCCGCGGCGGTGGCTCCTTGCTGGGTGGCGTCCTGGCCCCTGTGACGGCGGCCGTCTCCGGCATTCAGGTCAATGCGCTGAACAATGTCAGCGTGCTGAGCGGCAGTCCGATCGCCAGCGGCAACAAGGTCGGCATCATCGCGCCGGTCAAGGCGATCGTCAGCAAGAACGGCATCGTCGGCGGCCTGCTCGGTGGGCTCGGCCATGGCTGCGGCTGCAACTGAGCCGCGCTTCGGGAGGAGGGAGATCCGTCCCTCCTCCATTCGCGGCGTCAGCCCGGCGTAAGCGCGATCAAAAGCTCGCCCGCCGCCGCCGTCATGCCCGGCTTGGCCGCGACCCGCGCCACGATCCCTGCCGCCGGGCTCTTGAGATCCATGAAGAGCTTCATCGATTCGAGCACGGCGACGACCTGTCCCGCCGCGACGCTGTCACCCTCGCGGACATGAATCGCGGCGACGGTTCCCGGCATGGTCGCGCGCACTGCGTCGCCGGCGCCGCCGGAAGCCTCGCGCGCTGCCGCCTCCGCGGCGACTGCGAGCGCGATGCCGATACGCCCCTCGAACGCCCCCCAGCGCAAGGAAACGCCGGCCTCGTCCCGGACCGCATCGACCGTCAGGCGCTGGCCGTCGAGCGTCACCCTCCATCGGGTCGGATCGGCGCCGACCGCGACCGAGACCTCCGTGGCCCCATCTTGAGTGACGACGCGGAAGACGTCGCCCAGGCTCTCGATCTTGATCCGCTTGCTGTGCTCGCCATGGGTTAGCGCGAGATGGCTCGCGCCGGGCTTTCCGGCCGTTCCGAGCAATCGGAAATCGGCCAGCGCTCCCCAGGGGCCTGCCATTGTCGGTTTGAAACCGGCGAGCCAGATCGCGGCAGCCAGCGCGTCGCGCGACGGCCTGTCTTCGGCGCCCGGTCGCCAGCCGCCCGGCCAAGACTCGCCAATGAACAATGTCGTCGCCTCGCCCCGCGCGAAGACCGGATGGCGCAGCGCATCGACCAGGAAGGGGCGGATCGTCGCCGGGCCGAGCACCGTCATATGGTCGAGGCTGTCGGCAAGGCGGCGCCGCGCCGCATCGCGATCCGGGCCATGGGCGATGATTTTGGCGAGCATCGAATCGTAGAAGGGCGAGACCGTGCTGCCGGTCTCGACACCGCTGTCGATGCGCACGCCCTCGGGCTCCCGCCACAGCGCGATCGTCCCGGTGTCGGGACGGAAGCCTTCCTCGGCCCGCTCTGCCGTCAGCCGCGCCTCGATGGCGTGGCCGGTGCAGGTGATCTCGTCCTGCCGGCGTGGCAGTGTTTCGCCGGCGGCGATCCAGATCTGCCATTCGACCAGATCGAGCCCTGTGATCGCCTCGGTCACGGGATGCTCGACCTGAAGCCGGGTGTTCATCTCGAGGAAGAACACCTCCTGCGTCACAGCATCGACGAGAAACTCCACGGTGCCGAGATTGTCATAGGAAATAGCGCGGGCAAGCTTCAGGGCGTGACCGTGCAGCGCCGCGCGGGCTTCCGGCTTGAGATTGGGGGCCGGCGCCTCTTCCAGCAGCTTCTGGTTCGAGCGCTGCACCGAGCAGTCGCGCTCGAAGAGATGGACGATGTTGCCGCGCCTGTCGCCGGCGACCTGCACCTCGACATGGCGCGGCCGTGTCACGAATTTCTCGATCAGCAAACGCCCATCGCCGAAGGCGGACTCCGCTTCGCGGCTCGCGGTCGCGATGGCAGCGTCGAGATCGGCCTCCGCCTCGACCTTGCGGATGCCCTTGCCGCCGCCGCCGGCCGAGGCCTTGACCATGACGGGCAGGCCGATGCGCAGCGCCTCGCGCTTCAATGTCTCGGGCGATTGTTCGGCGCCGTCATAGCCGGGCACGCCCGGCACGCCGGCGTCGCGCGCGATCTGCTTGGAGCGGATCTTGTCGCCCATCGCCGCGATGGCACCGGCGGAGGGGCCGATGAAGGCGATGCCGTTCGCCTCGCAGGCGGCGATCAGGTCGAGCCGCTCCGACAGGAAGCCGTAGCCCGGATGGATCGCCTGCGCGCCCGTCTTGAGCGCGGCATCGATGATGCGGTCGGCGCGCAGATAGGAATCACGCGCCGGGGCCGGGCCGATCGGGACGGCCGTGTCGGCGAGCCGGACATGCAGCGCGTCTTTGTCGGCGTCGGAATAGACCGCGACGGTGCGGATGCCGAGCTTGCGGCAGGTGCGGATGATGCGGCAGGCGATCTCGCCGCGATTGGCGATGAGGATTGTGTCGAACATGGCGCCGCTCACATCCGGTAGACTGGCCGCGGGCCGGTATCGCGCGCCTCGCCCGCCGAGAGGGCAAGGCACAAGCCGAGCACGTCGCGCGTCTGCTGGGGCTCGATGATGCCGTCGTCCCAGAGCCGGGCGGTGGCGTAATAGGGATCGCTCTGCTCCTCGAACTGGGCGCGGGTGCGCCTGTCGAGTTCGGCGATGGCCGCCTCGTCCGCGGCGCCCTTGAGCGATTGCCGGCGCAGCTCCGTCACCACGGTTGCTGCGACCTCCGGGCTCATCGTCGCGATGCGGGCATTGGGCCAGGAGAACAGGAAGCGCGGCCTGAAGCCGCGACCGCACATGCCGTAATTGCCGGCACCATACGAACCGCCGATCAGCACGGTGTATTTCGGCACCCGCGCATTCGAGACCGCATAGACCAGCTTGGCCGAATGCTTGGCGATGCCGCCGCGCTCGGCCTCGGTGCCGACCATGAAGCCGGTGATGTTCTGCAGGAACAGGAGCGGGATCTGGCGCTGGTCGCAGAGTTCGATGAAGTGGGCGCCCTTGATCGCGCTTTCCGAGAACAGCACGCCGTTATTGGCGAGGATGCCGACTGGATAGCCGTGGATATGAGCGAAGCCGGTGACGAGCGTCGCGCCGTAATCGGGCTTGAAGGCGCTGAAGGCGCTGTCGTCGACCATGCGCGCGATCACCTCGCGGACGTCATAGGGCCGGCGCAGATCGGTCGGCACGATGTCGGTGAGTTCAGCCGCGTCGAGCTTCGGTGCAGCGGGAGCCTGCGGCGGCGGCGTGACCTTGCCGATCTCGCCCAGCGCCCCAACGAGCTCGCGCAGCTTCGCCAACCCCTCCATCTCGGTCTGGACGAGGTGGTCGCTGACGCCGGAGACCAGCGTGTGCATCTCGGCTCCGCCCAGCGTCTCGCCATCGACGACCTCGTGGATCGCCGCCTTCACGATCGGCGGGCCGCCGAGATGGATGCGGCCGGTGCCCTTGACCATGATGACCTGGTCGGAGAGTGCCGGAATATAGGCGCCGCCAGCCGTCGCGCCGCCAAAGACGATCGAGATCTGCGGGATGCCCGCCGCCGACATCCGGCACTGGTTGTAGAAGGAGCCGCCGAAATGGTCGCGATCCGGGAAAACGCGGTCCTGCTCCGGCAGGAAGGCGCCGCCGCAATCGACGAGATAGAGGCAGGGCAGGCGATGCTCTCCGGCGATCTCCTGTGCTCGGAGGTGCTTCCGCACCGTCTCGGCGAAGAAGGAGCCGCCCTTCACCGTCGCGTCATTGGCGATCAGCACACAGGCCCGTCCCGCGACGATGCCGATGCCGGTGACGATGCCGGCGCCCGGCACCTCGTTGCCATAGAGCCCGTAGGCGGCGAGCGGCGAGAGTTCGAGGAAGGGCGTCTGCGGGTCGAGCAAGAGGTCGATGCGCTCGCGCACCATGATCTTGCCGCGGGATTCATGCCGCGCGCGCAACTTTTCGCCGCCCCCCTGCGCGACGAGGCCGTGACGCTGGCGCAACGTCTCCAGCATGGCTGAGAGCGGGGGAGGGGGCGTCGCGGTTTGCGATGCTGTTTCAGGCACAGGCGCACTCCTCCAAGGTCGCCGTCATTCCGGGCGCAGCGAAGCGGAGGCCCGGAATCCATCGAAGGGCATTGTGCGCTACGATGGATTCCGGATCGGCGCCGCTGTCGCGGCTTGTCCGGAATGACGGGGCCGTCGATCCAAGGTGAATGCCGCAGCTTGATCTCGCTGCGATATTCACCTACCGTCCGGTAGGTAGTCAGATCGCGGCGCTGCGGTCAAGCAGGGAGGAAGCCATGTCGGCCGTCGAGAAACTTGCAGGCGAAGGCGCCCGTCGTTCGCCCTATTTCACCGAGGAGCACGAGGCGCTGCGCGATCAGGTCCGCCGCTTCGTCGAGGCCGAGATCAAGCCGCATGCGCTGAAATGGGAAGAGGACGGCTTCGTCCCGCGCGAGGTGCTCAGAAAGATGGGCGCGCTCGGCTTCTTCGGCATCCGCTACCCGGCGGAGTATGGCGGCTCGGAGATGGACACGCTCGCGACGGTGGTGCTGGCGGAGGAGCTGGGACGCTCGACTTTCTCGGGTGTCGCCATTACCGCGCTGGTTCACACCGACATGGCCTCGGTCCATATCGCCAATGCCGGCTCGAAGGCGCAGCGGGACAAGTACCTCCCGGCCATCATCGCCGGCGAGAAGATCGTCGCGGTCGCCGTCACCGAGCCGGACGCCGGCTCCGACGTGAAGGGCATCCGCACCACCGCGCGGCGCGAGGGCGATCAATACATCCTCAACGGCGCCAAGATGTTCATCACCAACGGCGTCCATGCCGATCTCTACTGCGTTGCAGCCAAGACCGACCCGGCGGCTAAGCCCTCGCAATCGGTCTCCATCTTCCTCGTCGAGAAAGGCACGCCCGGCTTCACGGTCTCGCGTGCGCTCGACAAGCATGGCTGGCGCTCCTCGGATACCGCCGAGCTCTCCTTCGTCGATTGCCGCGTGCCGGCCGAAAACCTGCTCGGGCAGGAGGGGCGCGGCTTCTACGCGATCATGAGCAACTTCCAGAACGAGCGCACGGTCATCGGCGCCATGGCGATCGGCGAGTCGCAGGCTGCGATCGACCTGACGCTGGACTATGTGAAGACGCGAAAAGCGTTTGGCGCGCCGCTTTGGGAGAAGCAGGCGATCCGCCAGCGCCTCGCCGAGCTCGCCGGCAAGGTCGAGGCCGGGCGCCAGCTCGTCTACCACGCCGCCTGGCTGGATGCGCAGGGCTTCGACGCCACCCGCGAAGTCTCGATGGTCAAGGCCTACTGCGGCGAGCTGGTCAACGAGGTCATGTATGACTGCCTGCAGTTCCACGGTGGGATGGGCTATATGCGCGAAAGCGCGATCGAGCGCATGACCCGCGACGCCCGCGTCCAGTCCATCGGCGGCGGCGCCACCGAGGTGATGCTCGAAGAGGTCGCGAAGCGGCTGTGAGTGTCGCGGCGGACAAGGACGCGACCCGGGCCGAGGGCGGCTCGCGCCGCCACATCCTCGACCACGCCGCGCGGCTGCTGCGCAATGGCGGCTACCACCAGACGACCTTGCGCGAGATCGCCGAGGCCGTCGGCATCCGCAAGGCGAGCCTCTACTACCACTTCGCCTCGAAGGAGGAGATCGTCGAGGCGGTGGTGAATGACGGCGTCCGCTTTGTGCATGAGGGTGTCGTCGCCGCATTGGCTGAGACGGAAGGTGCGGCTCCCAGAGTGCGGCTGGAGGCGGCGATCCGCGGGCATCTGGCGGCGCTGCATGGCCATGGCGATTACACCAGCGCCAGCATCAAGGTCTTCAATTTCGGCGCCGCGCCTGCGCCGGAGAGCGTGCGCGCCGTGCGCCGCGCCTATGAGGAGGTCTGGCGGCGCCTGATCGCCGAACTGCAACAGGCCGGCGCCTTGCCGGCGGAACGTGCGCCGGATGTGCTGCGCAATTTCCTGCTCGGCGCCCTCAACGGCTCGACGGATTGGTACCGGCCGGAGCGCCACGACATCGCGACGCTGGCGCGCGAATTCGCGGCACTGATCTCGCCTGCGGGCGCTTGAGCGTTTCGTCCCCAACGCAGGGGCGGCCGGCGCGGAACGACTGGCGATGCCCGGGCAGCTTGCTACGATGGCGGCGTGACCGCCGCTGTCGAGGCGGCTCAGCCTAGAGGATTTGCCAGCCGATGCGTGCCTTCTACCACCCCGACCAGGCGCTCCATGATCCCCAGCAATATATGCGCTTCGGCAAGGTCGTCGCGCCCAAGGACCTGCCGGAACGGACGGAAAAGCTGCTCGGCGCACTGGCGAAGCATGGCATCACGCCGGAGCGGCCGGCGGAGCATGGCGTCGAGCCGATCCTGAAGATCCATGACGAGGGCTTCGTCGATTTCCTGCAGAGTGCCTGGCGGCGCTGGCAGGAGCTTCCGTCGGAGCGCGGTCCGGAGGTCTGGCCGAACACCTTCCCTTATTGGAGCGGGCGTCCGGACGAAGATGTCCGCCCGCCTTGCCGCCCGACCGGCTTCATCGGCCAGCTCGGCTGGTATCTCGGCGATCTCTCCGTGCCGATCGGCGAGCATTGTTGGCATTCGACCTTGCGCTCGTCCGAGACCGCCGTGTCCGGCGCCGACGCGATCCTTGCCGGCGAGCGCGCGGTTTATTCGCTGTGCCGTCCGTCCGGCCATCATGCCCGCGCCGATCGCGCCTCGGGCTTCTGCTACGTCAACAACACGGCGATTGCCGCCCAGCGCCTGCGCTCGACATTCGGCAAGGTCGCGATCCTCGATGTCGATGCCCATCACGGCGACGGCACGCAGCAGATCTTCTATCGCCGCGACGATGTGCTGACGATCTCGGTCCATGCCGACCCGGCGAATTACTACCCCTTCTACACCGGCTATGACGATGAGCGCGGCAACGGGCCGGGCGAGGGCTTCAACCTCAACCTGCCGCTGGCGCATGGCGCGGGCGGGGCGGAGATGCAGGCGGCGGTCGACCGCGCCGGCAAGGCGATCCGCGATTTCGGGGCTGAGGTGCTGGTCGTGGCGCTCGGCTACGACGCCCATAAGGACGACCCGATCGGCGTGCTGAAGCTGGAAGCGAGCGATTTCGGCACGATTGGCCGGCAGGTGAAGGGCTTCGGCCTGCCGACGCTGGTCGTGCAGGAGGGCGGCTACGCCATCGAGGCGATCGGCGATTGCCTCGACGCGTTCCTGGGCGAGTTCGCTCGCTAGAGCATCGGCCCGAAAAGTGGCATGCGGTTTTCGGGAAAAGCCGATGCCTTCGGACCAAGCGCCGGCGTCACGTCGCCAGGTAGTCGTGCAGCACTCGGCCGAAAGGCAGCGTGAAGTCGACGACCTGGTGGCGGGCGCTCACGACCCGGCGCACCGGAAAATCGGCGACCCGGCAATTGACGTGAGGGATGAGGTGTAGCCTTGCCTCGCCCTCCCAGGCACCATGCACGGTGATGTCGGTGAGGTTATAGCCGACGAGCTGCGCGATTTTCGGCGAGCCGTCGACATCGGGAAGCAGCTTCAGGTTGACGTTCAGGCCGGCGATGCCGTCGCGAACCTTGTCGAGCTGGTTCTCGAGGCTGCGGTGCTTGTAGGTCATCGTGCCCATGGCCACGCGCTCGCCATCATAGTGCAGCGTGCCGGTCAGCGTGTCCTTCATGACCTTGAGCCGCGGCACGCCGTATTTCTTGGGAAAGCCCCAGATCTCGCGTCCGCCGGTGATGGGCGGCTCGTCGTCGAGATACATCTGGACGGAGAAGTTGCAGGGCTCGTCCTTGTAGAGCGCTCGGATGCCGGTGCCGCTTTCCTCGTAATCGCCGAAACCGGACGAATCCGGCATTTTCATCCACTCGTAGAAGACGAGGTTGCCGGGCGCGGGCTCGAGCGGCTCGGGTAGCGCCGCGCGGATCACCTCCGGGTCGGTTTCATAGGTGATGATCAGGTATTCGCGCTTGATGAAGCGGTTCGGCGGATGCGGGTAGCTCGGGCTGAAGACCGGCATCGACGGCGCTTTGAGGATCTCGTCCCGGTTCATGCTGGTCGCTCCTTCTCGAAATCAGCCGCAACTCTGGCAGGGGCACTGCGACAGATTGATGGTGACCGGACGAAACGGGAAGCCCCTCCTCACGGCTCGCGCAAAGATGGCCCTTCACCCCGAGACCTGTTCCCCGGGGTGAAGGGCGTGTTTCTCGAACGGCCGCTCAGATCGCGGCTTCGATCAGGAACGGCCCCTTCTTGGCCAGCGCGGCCTTGAACAGGCTGGTGAACTCCTCGGCCGTGGTGGCGCGGGCGGCTTCCACGCCCATGCCCTTGGCCATCGACACCCAGTCCAGCGCGGGCTCGTCGATATTGAGCATCTGCGTGGCGTTGCGGCCGAAATCATTGACGCCGACGGCGCGCATCTCGCCATGCAGGATCTGGTAGGTCCGGTTGGCGAAGACCACGGTGACGATGTCGAGATTCTCGCGGGCCTGCGTCCACAGCCCCTGCACCGTGTACATGCCGGAGCCGTCGGCCTGCATGCCGATGACCTTGCGGTCGGGGCAGGCCACCGCCGCGCCGACGGCGAGCGGGATGCCTTCGCCGATCGCCCCGCCGGTGAGCTGGATATAGTCGTGCTGCGGCGCGCTGTGGCAGTCGAAATAGAACATCCGGCCGGAGGACACCGACTCGTCGCAGATGATGCTGTTCTCCGGCAACAGCGTCGAAACGATGCTGCAGACCTTGTCGGCATCGAGCGGGCCGGTCGGCAGGCCCGGCTGCTCCTTGCGCGGCGGCGCGATGAAGGCCGGCGCCGTCTTCGTCGCGCCCATCTCCTCGGCGAGAGCGGTGATCGCGGCAGGCAGATCGTCGCCGGGCTGCGCCAGCGCCGTGACTTCGCAACCGTCATGGACGAGCCGGCCCGGCTTGCCTGGATAGGCGAAGAAGCCGACGGGAGTCTGCGCGCCGACCAGTACGAGATAATCGACGTCCTTGAGCTGCTCGAGCGCCTTGTCGATGGGATAATGGATCTTGGGGATCGCGACGCGGCCGGCGCCGCGCTGGATGCGCCCGTTCGACATCTGGGCGAAGATCTGCGCACCCGTCGCGGCGCAGATGCGTGCGGCCATTTCCATCGGCTTCTCGCGCAAGGCGAGGCCCGTCAGCATGATCGCGGCGCGCGCGCCATGCTGGCGCAGGCTGGCCGCGACCTCGCGGATCGTGGCGGCATCGACGCTCTTCAGCGCCGGCAGCTTCACCGGCTTCAGCGCGGCGGGCTCGACGCTGTTCCAGGCGCAATCGGCCGGCAGGATGACCGTGGTGACGCCCGGCAGCGTCAGCGAGGCGACATAGGCTTCCTCGATCGCCGGGCCGACATCCTCGGACGAAGCGATGCGGCGCACGAAATGCGACATCGGATGCGCCAGCGATTCGATGTCGCTGGTCAGCGGCGCATCATGGACGAGGTGGTAGGTGGCGTGATCGCCGACGACGTTGATCATCGGCGTGCGGGCGCGCCTGGCATTGTGCATGTTGGCGAGCGCGTTCGCCATGCCCGGCCCACAATGCAGCAAGGTGGCGGCCGGCTTGTCGGCCATGCGGGCATAGCCGTCGGCGGCGCCGGTCACCACGCCCTCGAACAGGCCGAGCACGCAGCGCATCTGCGGCTTGCGGTCGAGCGCCGCCACGAAATGCATCTCCGAGGTGCCGGGATTGGCGAAACAGACATCGACATCGTTGACCAGCAGCGTGTCGCAAAGGCGGTCGGCGCCATTCATCCCGGAAACCTCGAAGGCTGGAAGAGAACAGAGGCGATGTGCCTCGGACGGTGAGGGGAGGAAATTGCGCAGCCTGTGTCAAACGAGAGAATGTCATGGCTTCCCCAAGCGGCTGTGATCGGCGGCTTGACGGTTTTGCATAGGCATTTAACCTGATTTGGAACGAAGGTTGCATCCGGCCGCGAGCTCTGGCGTCGTGGATGACGGGTCAGTCAAAAAGCAGGGGAAGGGTTTCCATCATGGCAGTCTTCAAGCGCGTCAGTGCCGGCCTCGGCTTCGGCCTCGCGGCTCTCCTGGCGGCGGGCGCGGCTCAGGCGCAGACGAAGGTCGCGATCGGCATTTCCGGTTGGACCGGCTTCGCGCCGCTGGTGCTCGCCAAGGAGGCCGGCATCTTCGCCAAGAACGGCCTCGACGTGACCATCAAGAAGATCCCGCAGAAGGACCGCCACCTCGCCATCGCCTCCGGCGACATCCAATGCGCCGCGACCACCGTCGAGACCTGGCTGGTGTGGGACGCCGCCGGCATCAAGACGAAGCAGATCTTCCAGCTCGACAAGAGCTACGGCGCCGATGGCATGGTGACGCGCAACACCACGGCCTCGATCAAGGATCTGAAGGGCAAGACGGTCGCGGCCTCGGCGCCGGGTACCTCGCCCTATTTCGCCCTGGCCTGGATGCTCAAGGAGAACGGCCTCTCCGTGAAGGACGTGAATGTCGTCAACATGGAGCCGGGTCCGGCGGCGCAGGCCTTCATCGCCGGCCAGAACGACGCGGCGCTGACCTATGAGCCCTATCTCTCGGCCGTGCGCGACAAGCCCGATGCCGGCAAGATCATCGCCACCACCCTCGACTATCCGATGGTGATGGACACCTTCGGCTGCACCCCGGCCTTCCTCGCCGACGAGAAGGCTGCGGCTGCGTTGACCAAGAGCTATTTCGAGGCTGTGGCGATGATCAAGAGCGATCAGGCCAAGGCCTATGAGATCATGGGCGCGGATGTGAAGCAGACCGGCGAGCAGTTCGGCAAATCGGCAGCCTATCTGCGCTGGTCGGATGCCGAGGGGAACCGGAAGTTCTTCGCCGGCGACTGGCAGGCCTTCAACGCCAAGGCCGCAGATCTGCTGTTGGAGATCGGCCTGATCAAGGCCAAGCCCGATCTGGCCACGCTGGTCGATACGAAGTTCGTCGAAGGCAAGTGAGGCGATATTCCAGGCCTGTGCCCGCCGTCATGCTCGCCCTTCTGGCGAGCATCCACGTCTTGAACGCAACAACGCTCGACCAGCGAAGACGTGGATGGTCGGGACAAGCCCGACCATGACGACAGCGGCAGTCCTGCCGGATGTTCTGGAGCCCGGCTTGCGCGTCGTCTTCTGCGGCACGCAGGCCGGCGCCGTCTCGGCGGCGCGCGGTGCCTACTATGCCGGGCCGGGCAACAAGTTCTGGAGCGTCATCCACGAGATCGGGCTGATTCCGGAACGGCTCGCCCCGGAGCGTTTCCGGGAGCTGCCGCGCTACGGCATCGGCCTCACCGATGTCGCCAAGCTGACATCGGGGCCGGATTCGGCCTTGCGCGGCGCCCATTTCGATGCAGAAGGGCTGCGTGCGCGGATCGCTGCCCATCGCCCGCGTTATGTCGCCTTCAACGGAAAGCGTGCGGCGCAGGCGGCGCTGGGAGCGGCTGCCGGTTCAATTGCCTATGGCCTGCAGCCCGGCACCTTCGCCGGTTCGGGCGTTTTCATCCTGCCCTCGACCTCCGGCGCGGCTGCCGGCTTCTGGTCGATCGAACCCTGGAAAGACCTGGCGCGCGCCATGACCGGAACCGAATCCCCATGAAACCGCTCAGACCCGTCTCAGGCGGCGCGCGCGTCGGCTACGGCCTCGCCTTCTTCGCGCTCTTCGTCGCACTCTGGTCGGTCGCGACCTTCGGCGGCTATGTCCAGCGCCTCTTCCTGGCCGATCCGCTGACCATGGTTGGCGAAGGCTATAATCTAATGGTGCGCTACGGCTTCAGCTTCGACATCATGATGACGATCTGGCGCGTCGTCGGTGGCTTCGTCATCGCGGCGGTGGTGGCGCTGCCGCTCGGCATCCTGATGGGCGCCTACAAGCCGATCGAGGCGTTCCTCGAACCCTTCGTCTCCTTCGCGCGCTATCTGCCGGCCTCGGCCTTCATTCCGCTGCTCATCCTCTGGGCCGGCATCGGAGAGACGCAGAAGCTGCTCGTCATCTTCCTCGGCTCGGTCTTCCAGCTCATCCTGATGATCGCGGTGGCGGTCGGCGGGGTCCGGCGCGATCTGGTCGATGCCGCCTATACGCTCGGCGCCAGCGACCGCTCGGTGGTGCGCCGCGTGCTGCTGCCGAACGCGGCGCCGCAGATCGCCGAGATCTTCCGCCTCGTTCTTGGCTGGGCCTGGACCTATGTCATCGTCGCCGAATTGATCGGCTCGTCCTCCGGCATCGGCCACATGATCACCGACAGCCAGGCGCTGCTCAACACCGGGCAAATCATCTTCGGCATCATCGTCATCGGGCTGATCGGCCTGATCTCGGATTTCCTGTTCAAGGCGGTCAACCAGCGCCTGTTTCCGTGGGCCAAGCTGTGAGCAAGCTCGTCATCGACAAGGTCGGCAAGGTCTTCCCCGCGCAGCGCGGAGGCGAGCCGACGCGGGCGCTGATGCCCACCTCGCTCAATGTGGCCGACAATGACTTCATCACCATCCTCGGCCCCTCCGGCTGCGGCAAGTCGACCTTGCTGCGCATCATCGGCGGGCTGGAGACGGCGAGCGAGGGCCGCATCCTGCTCGATGGCGCGCCCGTCGCGGGGCCGGGCGCCGATCGCGGCTTCGTCTTCCAGAGTTACACGCTCTTCCCCTGGCTGACGGTGCAGCAGAATATCGCCTTCGGCCTGCGCGAGAAGAGTGTGCCGGTCGCGGAGCGCATGAAGATCGCGCGCGACTGGGCGGTGCGCGTCGGGCTTTCCAGTTTCGTGGACCACTTCCCGAAGCAGCTCTCGGGCGGCATGCAGCAGCGCACGGCGATTGCCCGCGCGCTCGCCAACGATCCGAAAATCCTCCTGCTCGACGAGCCCTTCGGCGCGCTCGACAACCAGACCCGCGCCCTGATGCAGGAGATGCTGCTCGGCATCTGGGAGCGCGAGCGGAAGACGGTGCTCTTCGTCACCCACGACATCGAGGAGGCGATCTTCGTCGGCTCGCGCGTCGTGGTGATGAGCGCGCGGCCAGGGCGGATCAAGGCCGATATCGCCGTCGATCTGCCGCATCCACGGCCGTACACCATCAAGACGACGCCGGAATTCGTCGCGCTGAAGGAGCGACTCGTCGAGGAGATCCGGGCTGAGGTCATCGCGGCCGATCCCTGAGCGAGAGCACTACCAGCGGTTGAGGTGGCTATGCTTTCCTTGCGTGATGTGTGTGCTTTGCCTGCGCTGTCATGACGCAGGCGAGGGGCAGCCTTGCGCGCAAATGGAGTTACGGCGACAATTTCCCTTGCCATCTTTTGAACAACAAGGGGGCACTGCCAATGGTGGGGCCGATGCGTTCACTGGTTGCAAGAATGCTGTCGCGGCTGGCGATCGAGCCGCGGATCGATGTGGTTTTCCCCGATGGAACGTTGCAATCCGTCGGACGAGGTTGCGCACCGCGATTGCGGATGCGGATTGTTGACACGCCTACGGAACTCAAGCTCGCGCTCAATCCCGAGCTCGCTTTGGGCGAGGCGGTGATGGACGGGCGCGTCGTCGTCGAGCAGGGCTCGCTCTACGATCTGCTCGATGCGCTGGTGACCGCGGTGCACAAGGCGCGCCCGCAAGGCTGGGGCAAGACGCTCGACGGCCTGCGGACGGCAGTGCGCCGCTTCCACCAGCACAATACGCCGACATTGGCGAAGCGGAATGTCGCGCACCACTACGATCTGAAGAGCGATTTCTTCAAGCTCTTCCTCGATCCGGACATGCAGTACTCCTGCGCCTATTTCGCGCGGCCGGAGATGACGCTTGCCGAGGCGCAGCTTGCCAAGAAGCGCCACATCATGGGCAAGCTCGATCTGCAGCCGGGCCAGCGCGTGCTCGATATCGGTTGCGGCTGGGGCGGCATGGCGCTCTCGATCGCCGGCGAAACCGGCGCCTCCGTCACCGGCATCACGCTCTCGGAGGAGCAGCTCGCCATCGCGAAGCATCGGGGCGCAGAATCCGGCCTGCCGGTCGAGTTCCGCTTGCAGGACTATCGTCACCTGACCGAGAGCTTCGACCGTATCGTCTCGGTCGGCATGTTCGAGCATGTCGGCGTCGGCTATTACCGCGACTATTTCCGCAAGGTCCGCGAATTGCTGACCGATGATGGTGTCGCGCTGATCCACACGATCGGCCGCAGCTCGCCGCCGGGCGCGACCAACCCCTTCATCGCTAAATACATCTTCCCGGGCGGCTATATCCCCGCCATGTCGGAGGTTTCGGCCGCGGTCGAGAAGGAAGGGCTCGTCATCACCGATGTCGAGGTGCTGCGCCTGCATTATGCCGAGACGCTGAAGGTGTGGCGCGAGAACTTCCTCGCCCGGCGCGACGAGGCGGTGGCGATGTATGACGAGCGCTTCGCCCGGATGTGGGAGTTCTATCTCGCCGCCTCCGAAGCGAGCTTCCGGCACGACGATCTGGTGGTGTTCCAGTTCCAGCTCGCGAAAAAGCTCGACGGCCTGCCGATCACGCGCGGCTATATCGAAGAGCGCGAGGGCGAGCTTGGGCGCAAGCCTGCGCAGGCGAAGGTTCCCGAGCCGGCCTAGCCCGGCTCCGGCCCGACATAGCGGGCGCGAGGCCGGATCAATCGTCCGGTCTCGCCCTGTTCCAGCGCATGCGCGATCCAGCCGGCGCAGCGCGCGGCGGCAAAAATCTGGAACGAGACATCTGGTGCAAGCCCGAGCTCGCTGGCGATCGCCGTCAGCACGAAATCGATATTCGGCTCCTCGCCGGTCAGCGCCGTGACGGCTCGGCGCGTCTCCTCATAGGCCGGTGGTAGCGAGAAGGCCGTGAGCAGCGCCCGCGCCCGCGCATCGCCATCGGGGTAAAGAGGATGGCCGAAGCCGGGCAGGGGCATGCCGGTCGCCAGCCGGGCGGAGACCGCCATTTCCACGCCTTCGCTGGCGATCTCGCGCATCAGCCCGAGGACGCGCGGCGTCATCCCGCCATGCAGCGGCCCGGACAGCGTCGCGAGCCCCGCCAGGATGCAGGCGGCCAGCGAAGCGCGCGTCGAGGCCGCGACCCGGACAGAGAAGGTCGAGGCGTTGAGCTCGTGGTCGGCCAGCAGCACGAGTGCGCGGCGGATGAGGTCGGCGCCGCGTTCGTCGCAGCCCCAGGCCAGCGCCAGCCGGTGATGGATCGGCCCCTGTCCCGGCCGCCCGGCGATGGCATCGACGAGCGAGTCGATCACGGACGCGGCTTCCAGATAGAGCGCCTTCTTCGTGCGGCCGGCCATGGCCGGGTCGCTGGCGGCGCGGGCGGCGATCACCGCGAACATGCGCTGCCGCGCCGGCGCTTCCGGCACGATCGTGAACAGCGGCGGGAAGCGCTGCGAGCCGCAATCCCAGAGCAGCCGCGCGACATCCTCCAGCTTCGCCGTATCGGCGAGTTTCTCGGCATCCTGCCCGCGATACCAGAGCTTGCCGCGCTGGATCGTGGCGATGCCCGAGGCCAGGATCGGCTCGCCGAAGGCGATCGCATCCTCTGCGATGGCCGTCGGTTTCCGCCCCCGCGCCTTGCGGTGCTCCAGCCGTGCCACATCCTCGGCCCGGTAGAGCCGCCGACGCGAGTCGCCGGCATCGCCGCGCGCCTCGATCAACCCGCGGCTGACATAGGCGTAGAGCGTCTGCGGCTTCAGCCCGAGCCGCTGCATCACCTGTTGCGCCGTCAGCCAGTCGGTCATCGGAAAATAGATTGATTATATTGTTCAAGATTGATTCTATCGATGGAGCTATCAATCTTCAAGGCCTCAGATGTTGAGGAGAACCGCCATGTCCGATGGCCTTGAAGATGTCGTTGCCGCCCATACCGTGCTCTCGGAAGTCGATGGAGCGGCGGGGCGGCTCGTGATGCGCGGCCACAGCCTCGATGAGCTCGCGGGCCATACCTCCTTCGAGGAAATGGCCGCGCTGATGCTCGACGGCTTCGTGCCGGACCTGCCCGCCATGAAGGACCTGCCGGCAGCGCTCGGCGCGGCGCGAAAGGAGCTGTTCGAGACAGTCGTGCAAAAGGCCGTTGTCCCCGTCACGCTCGGCCCGGTCGAGATGATCCGGGCGATGACCGCATTGATCCCCGACGGCGAGGACGCCGGCACGGTGCTGCGGCTGCTGGCGGCGCCGGCCGTTTTCACGGCCGCCTCATTGCGCCTGCGTCAGGGTCTCGTGCCGGTCGCGCCCGATCCGTCGCTGTCGCAGGCAGCGGATACCCTGCGCATGCTGACCGGCAAGGCGCCGACCAAGCAGCAGGCGGCCGCGCTCGACACTTACCTCGTCACCGTCGCCGATCACGGCCTCAACGCCTCGACCTTCGCGTCGCGCGTCGTCGCCTCGACCCGCACCGGACTGGTCTCGGCCGTGCTCGCCGGCATCGGTGCGCTCAAGGGGCCGCTCCATGGCGGCGCGCCCGGCCCGGTCATCGAGATGCTCGATGCGATCGGCGCGCCCGCCAATGCCCGAGCCTGGCTGGAAACCGCACTTGATCGCGGCGACCGATTGATGGGCTTCGGCCACCGCATCTATCGCGTCCGCGATCCGCGCGCCGACGCGCTGAAGGGCGCGATCCGCCGGCTCGGCGCCGATAGCGGGCGCCTCGCATTGGCCGAGGCGGTGGAGCAGGCGGCGCTCGCCATCCTGCGCGAGCGCAAGCCCAACCGCACGCTGGAGACCAATGTCGAGTTCTACACGGCGCTCCTGCTGGAGGCGCTCGGCTTCACGCCGGATTCCTTCACCTGCGTCTTCGCGCTGGGGCGGACGACGGGCTGGCTCGCCCATGCCAAGGAGCAGATCGCCGGAGGCCGTCTGATCCGCCCGCAATCGGTCTATGTCGGCCCGCAGCCGCGCCGGGCGGCCTGAGCCGGCACAAAGGGCGTCATTCCGGGCGACCGAAGGGAGGCCTGGAATCCATCGAAGGGCGATGTGCTCTACGATGGATTCCGGCTCTGCGCCGCTGGCGCGGCTTGGCCGGAATAACGGAGTTCAGGCTTGCGAGGTTAGCTTCACGACGAACAGCTCGCTGCCATTCTGGGCAGCGAGCTTTGCTGTGACGGGCGCTTCAAGAACTGCGCTGTCCCCAGCCGCCAGAGCCGCTCCATTCACCTGCCACTCTCCCTGCCGAGCCATCAGGACCAGCATGCCACGCTCAACCGCGACCTCATGCGATCCGCCGCTCAGACGCTCGACGCTATGGCTCGATGCCCCGCGCCGGCTCATCACGTTGAGATCGTCGATCGCCCCGTCGACCAGCACGCCATCCACCGCCCGGTCGGCGGCGAAGAAGAACGGCGGGGTGGTGCGGTCGAGCGAAACCGTCTCGCCGTCGCCGAAAGCCAGCCGGATGCCGTTGCCGCTCAGCACGCACAAGGTCCGGTCGATACCGGGAAAGGACGAGAACGGACCGTCCGCGCCCACATGGGCCATCGATATCCGCCAGTCGAAATCGCCGAGCGAGGCGCCTTCAGGCGCGACCGCGATTTCGGTCGTGGTGCCGCCACCGTTCTTCCACGGCATGACCTTGCAATCGGCGGCGCGGATGATGCGCATCGTACTTGTTTCTCCGCTCGGAACCACAGCGTCATTCCGGGGCATGGCGAAGCCATGAGCCCGGAACCCAGAACCGATACCCTATCCGAATGATCAGCGGGTTTGCCGAGCCGATGCGAAGATCGGCTTCGGTTCTGGATTCCGGGCTCGGCGCTGACGCGCCGCCCCGGAATGACAGCGGGGGTTCCTCAGCCCAGAATGCCCGGCAGATTGAGCCCCTTCTCGCGGGCGCAGTCCAGCGCGATGTCGTAGCCGGCATCGGCATGGCGCATTACGCCGGTCGCCGGGTCGTTCCAGAGCACGCGCGAGAGGCGGGCGGCTGCGTCGTCCGTGCCGTCGGCGCAGATCACGACGCCCGCATGTTGCGAGAAGCCCATGCCGACGCCGCCGCCATGGTGCAGCGAGACCCAGGTCGCGCCGGAGGCCGTGTTGAGCAGGGCGTTGAGCAGCGGCCAGTCGGAAACCGCGTCCGAGCCGTCCTTCATCGCCTCGGTCTCGCGGTTCGGCGAGGCGACCGAGCCGGAATCGAGGTGGTCGCGGCCGATCACGACCGGCGCCTTGAGCTCGCCGTTCCGAACCATCTCGTTGAAGGCGAGCCCGAGGCGGTGGCGATCGCCGAGGCCGACCCAGCAGATGCGCGCCGGCACGCCCTGGAACGCGATGCGCTCGCGCGCCATGTCGAGCCAGCTGTGCAGATGCGTGTTGCCGGGCGTGAGCTCCTTCACCTTGGCGTCGGTCTTGTAGATATCCTCCGGATCGCCGGACAGCGCGGCCCAGCGGAACGGGCCGATGCCGCGGCAGAACAGCGGGCGGATATAGGCCGGCACGAAGCCCGGGAAGGCGAAGGCGTTCTCCAGCCCCTCATCCTTGGCGACCTGGCGGATGTTGTTGCCGTAGTCGAAGACGGGCAAGCCCATCTCCTGGAAGGCGATCATCGCCTCGACATGCTCGCGCATCGAGGCGCGCGCCGCTTTCTCGACGGATTTCGGATTGGCTTCGCGCGCCTGCTTCCACTGGCCCATGGTCCAGCCCTTCGGCAGGTAGCCATTGACCGGGTCGTGGGCCGAGGTCTGGTCGGTGATCATGTCCGGGCGGATGCCGCGGCGGACCATCTCGGGCAGGATCTCGGCGCAGTTGCCGAGCAGGCCGACCGACTTCGCCTCGCCGTTCCTGGTCCAGCGGGCGATCATCTCCAGCGCCTCGTCGAGCGTCTCGGCCTTCTCGTCGAGATAGCGGGTGCGCAGGCGGAAATCGATCGAGTCCGGGTTGCACTCGACGGCAAGGCAGGAGGCGCCGGCCATCACCGCGGCGAGCGGCTGCGCGCCGCCCATGCCGCCGAGGCCGCCGGTCAGCACCCATTTGCCCTTGAGGTTGCCGCCATAGTGCTGACGCCCGGCCTCGACGAAGGTCTCGTAGGTGCCCTGCACGATCCCTTGCGTGCCGATATAGATCCAGGAGCCGGCCGTCATCTGGCCGTACATCGCGAGCCCCTTCTTATCGAGCTCGTTGAAATGGTCCCAGGTCGCCCAATGCGGCACGAGGTTCGAGTTCGCGATCAGCACGCGCGGCGCATCCTTGTGGGTGCGGAACACACCGACCGGCTTGCCGGACTGGACGAGCAGGGTCTCGTCGGCTTCGAGCTGGCGCAGCGCCGCGACGATGCGGTCGAAATCCTCCCAGGAGCGGGCGGCCCGGCCGATGCCGCCATAGACGACCAGCTCATGCGGGTTTTCGGCGACGTCCGGGTCGAGATTGTTCATCAGCATGCGCAAAGGCGCCTCGGTCAGCCAGCTCTTGGCGGTGAGCTCGGTGCCGGTCGCGGCGCGGATGGTGCGGGTGTTGTCGAGGCGGGTCATGAGCGGCTCCGTTCGAGGGCAGCGGCCGCGCCGAGGGCGGCTTCGATGATGGCGGACAAGGCTGTCTGCAGGCTCGCGGCCTTCGTCGCGTCGAAGGCCCAGGGCGCGGCTTCTTCAGCCAGATAGGCGGAGAGCGCGATCTCCATCTGCAGCGCATGGACGCCCGCGAAGGGGCGTCCGTAATGGCGGGTGATCCAGCCGCCCTTGAAGCGGCCGTTGAGGATCTGCGTGAAGGGCTGGCCGGCCATGGCGGCGACGGCCGCCCGCTCGACACCGGGTGCGCAGCTTTCGCCGGAATTCGTGCCGAGATTCAGCGTCGGCAGCGTGCCTTCGAACAGCCGCGGGATCTTCGATTTGATCGAGTGGCAGTCCCAGAGCAGGCAATAGCCGTGCTCGGCCTTCACCCGTGCGATCTCGGTTGCCAGCGCCGTGTGATAGGGCTGGAAATAGGCCGCCTTGCGCCGCTCGATCCCGGTGGCGTCCGGAGCATTCTGCCAGATCGGCGCGCCGTCGAAGGTCGTGCTCGGCACGAGTTCGGTCGTCGCCTGGCCCGGATAGAGCGAGACGCCGGCCGGGTCGCGGTTGAGGTCGATGACGAAGCGCGAGAGCTGCGCCTCGACGATGGTGGGCTGGAAGGGCGCGGCGAAGCCGTAGAGCCGGCGCATATGCCAGTCGGTATCCTCGACCAGCCGGCCACGTTCGTTGAGCGTCGCCGCGACTTCCGGGGGCAGGGCCGTACCGGGATGCGGCATCGAGAGGATGAGCGGGGAGGAACCCCGCGTGACGGTGACGATGTCGGTGGTCACGCCTCGAACTCCGCAAAGCTGTCGAGGCCGGCGGCCTTGCCGATGGCGCCGGAGAGCACGAGCTCGGTCGCTGCCGCGAGATCGGGGGCGAGGTAACGGTCCTCGGTCAACGGCGCGATCTTGTCGCGGAGCAGGGCGAGCACCGGCTCCAGCCGCGCGCTGGTCTTGAGCGGGCGGTGATGCTCGATCGCTTCCGCCGCCGCCATCAACTCGACGCCGATGATGCTGGCGGCGTTGCGGGCCATGTCGAGCAGGCGGAAGGCACCATGCGTCGCCATCGAGACATGGTCTTCCTGGTTGGCGGAGGTGGGGATGGTGTCGACCGAAGCGGGGTAGGCCTTCTGCTTGTTCTCGGAGGCAAGCGCCGCGGCGGTGACCTGAGCGATCATGAAACCGGAGTTCAGCCCGGCGTCGCGGGCGAGGAAGGGCGGCAGCCCGCTCATGACGGGGTCGACCAGCAGCGCCATGCGCCGCTCGGAGAGGTTGCCGATCTCGCAGACGCCCATCGCCAGCATGTCGGCGGCGAAGGCGACGGGCTCGGCGTGGAAATTGCCGCCCGAGACGATCTCGCCGGGCCCAAGCACCAGCGGGTTGTCGGTGACGGCATTGGCCTCGATGCCGAGCGTCGCCGCGACGCTGCCGAGCAGGCCGTGCACCGCGCCCATCACCTGCGGCTGGCAGCGCAGCGAATACGGGTCCTGCACCTTGCTGTCGCCATGGCGATGGCTCTCGCGGATCGCGCTGCCGGCGATCAGCTCGAGCAGGATTCTGGCGACGCGGATCTGGCCGGGCTGCCCGCGCAGGGTCTGGATGCGCGGGTCGAAGGGCGTGTCAGAACCCTTCAGCGCATCGACCGAGAGCGCGCCGGCGACGAGCGCTGCGTCGAAGACGCGGGCGATGGCCGCAAGGCCGGTCATGGCGAGCGTGGTCGAGACCTGCGTGCCGTTGATCAGCGCGAGGCCCTCCTTGGCGCCGAGCGCGAGCGGGGCCTGGCCGATGCGCTTCAGCGCCTCGGCCGCCGGCAGGGTCTCGCCCTTCAGGCGGATCTCGCCGAAGCCCATCAGGGCCGCGGTCATATGGGCGAGCGGGGCGAGGTCGCCGGAGGCGCCGACCGAACCCTTGGCCGGGATGATGGGCATGGCGTCGGCCTTGAGCGCGCCGGTCAGCGCCGCGATCACCACCGGCCGCACGCCGGAGGCGCCGCGCGCCAGGCTTGCCGCCTTCATCGCCAGCAGCAACCGCACCACGCCGTCTGGCAGGGCAGGGCCGGTGCCGACCGCATGGGAGAGGATCAGGTTGCTCTGCAGCTTGGCGAGGTCGGCATCGGCGATGCGCACGCTGGCGAGCTTGCCGAAGCCGGTGTTGACGCCATAGGTCACCGTGCCGGCGGCGACGATCTCCTCGACGATCTTCTGCCCCGACGCGATGGAGCTGGCGCTGTCGCCGGCGAGGCCGGCCGTGGCGCCGTCGAGGACGGCGCGCCAGTCGGTGAGGCGGGCTGCGCCCGGGTTCAGCGAAACCGTGGTCATTGTCCGTTCCAGATGCGGGTGTGAAGCGGGTTGAAGCCGATGCGATAGGCGAGCTCGGCCGGGCGTTCGATGTCCCAGATCGCGAGATCGCAGCGTTTGCCGGCTTCGAGCGTGCCGATTTCGTCCTGAAGTCCGAGCGCGGTCGCGGCATTTCGGGTGAGGCCGGCCAGCGCCTCCTCCGGCGTCATCCGGAAGAGCGTGCAGGCCATGTTGAGCACGAGCAAAGGCGAGGTCAGCGGCGAAGAGCCGGGATTGGCATCGGTCGCGAGCGCGATGGCCGCGCCATGCTTGCGCATCAGCTCGATCGGCGGCTTCTGCGTCTCGCGCAGGAAATAGAAGGCGCCGGGCAGCACGACCGCGACCGTGCCGGCCTTGGCCATGGCGATCACGCCGTCCTCGTCGAGATATTCGAGATGGTCGGCGGAGAGCGCGCCCATTTCGGCGGCAAGCTTCGCGCCATGCAGGTTCGAGAGCTGCTCGGCGTGGATCTTGACCGCCAGGCCCTTGGCCTTGGCGGCTTCGAAAACCGCTTTCGTCTCAGCCGGCGAGAAGGCGATGCCCTCGCAGAAGACGTCGACGGCGTCGGCCAGCCCTTCCGCCGCGACGGCATCGAGCATGGGACCTGCGACGAGCGCGGCATAGTCGCCCGAGCGGCCCTTATATTCCGGCGGCACGGCATGGGCGCCGAGGAAGGTGGTGCGCACGGTGACGGGGCGCTCGCGGCCGATCCGGCGCGCGACGCGCAATTGCTTGAGCTCCGCCTGCTGCTCCAGCCCGTAGCCGGACTTGATCTCGACGGTGGTGACGCCCTCCGCCATCAGCGCGGCGAGGCGCCGGTCGGCGGAGGCGAAGAGCGTATCCTCGCTCGCTTCGCGCGTCGCCTTGACGGTGGAGAGGATGCCGCCGCCGGCCCGCGCGATCTCCTCATAAGTCGCGCCTTGCAGGCGAAGCTCGAACTCATGCGCCCGGTCGCCGCCATAGACGAGATGGGTGTGGCAATCGATCAGGCCGGGCGTGATCCAGCGGCCCGCGCAATCGATCGAAACGGCGGCATCGAAAACCGGTGCCTCACTACGCGGCCCGACGAAGACGATGCGGCCGTCACGCGTGGCGATCACGCCATCCTCGATGGCGCCGTAGGGTGTGCCGACCTTGAGCGACATCGTCGCCAGCCGCACATTCGTCCAGAGCTTGTCGCAAGCCAGCGTTTCGCCCGGCGCCTTCGCCACGTCGCGTCCTCCCGCTATCCTTTGGCTGCGAGTATGCTATCTAATTGCATATGCAAATGGCAAGTGTGTAATTGCATATGCAAATGACCGATGGAGTGAAGCGGTGACCGAGACCCTGCATCTGGCCGAGGCTCTTTTGCCTGAAGGCTTTGCCAGCCATGTGAAATTGACACTGGAGCAGGGCGTGATCACGGCTGTCGAGGCCGGGGCGCCGCCGGAGCCGGGCGGCCGGAATTTCCGAGGCATCGCGTTGCCGGGCATGCCGAACCTGCACAGCCACGCCTTCCAGCGCGGCATGGCCGGACTGTCCGAGCGGCGCGGCGCGCCGGAGGATTCCTTCTGGACCTGGCGCGAGGTGATGTATCGCTTCCTCGACCGGCTCGACCCCGAGGATGTGCAGGCCATCGCGGCGCAGGCCTTCGTCGAGATGCTGGAGGGCGGCTTCACCGCGCTCGCGGAATTCCACTACCTGCACCACGACAAGGACGGCCGCCCCTATGCGAATATCGCGGCGATGGGGCAGGCGATTGCCTCAGCCGCGGCGGAAACCGGGCTCGGCCTCACGCTTCTCCCGGTGCTCTATCGTTTCGGCAATTTCGGGCAGGCGCCCGCGGTCCATGGCCAGCGCCGCTTCGTCAACGAGCGCGACGCCTATCAGCGCCTGCTGGAAGGCAGCGCTGCCGCGATCCGCGACCTGCCGGACGCGCGGCTCGGCGTCGCCCCGCATTCGCTGCGCGCGGTCGCGCTCGACGATCTCGGCTGGGTGTCGTCGCTGCGCCCGAACGATCCCGTCCATATCCATGTCGCCGAGCAGGTGCCTGAGGTCGAGGCCAGCCTGAAGATCACCGGCAGGCGCCCGGTCGAATTGCTGATGGACACGGTCCCGCTCGACCAGCGCTGGTGCCTGATCCATGCGACGCATCTGAGCGACGCCGAGCGTGACGGCATTGCCTTGAGCGGCGCGGTGGCCGGCCTGTGCCCGATCACCGAATCCAGCCTCGGCGACGGCATCTTCGACGGCATCCGCTATGCGCAAGCCGGTGGCGCCTATGGCGTCGGCAGCGATTCCAACATCCAGATCGATGCCGGCGCCGAATTGCGCCAGCTCGAATATTCGCAGCGCCTGCGCGACCGCCGCCGTGCGCTGTTCGCGGAGGAGGAGGCTTCGACGGGCCTTGCGCTCTGGCAGGCGGCCTGCGCCGGAGGGGCTCAGGCCTGCGGCCGGGCCATCGGGCGGATCGCGCCCGGACATCGCGCCGATTTCATCACGCTCGACACCGATCATCCGGCGCTTGTCGGCCGGGCAGGCGCGGAGGCGGTCGACAGCGCGATCTTCGCGGCCAACGCACTGCCTTTGCGCGATGTCGTCGTCGGTGGCAGGAGTGTCGTCGCCGAGGGACGGCACATCGCCCGCGATTCGGTGCGCGTGCGCTTTGCCGGCGTGATGCGGCGCCTGCTCGCAGCCGCATAGGGGGCAGGATGACGGAAACCCGGCTCGATGCGGTGAAGCTGGACGGCACCGGGCCGGTCTACGATCAGATCCGGCGCGCGATCCGCGATCTGGTGGTCAGTGGCGAATGGCCGCCGGGCACCGGCGTGCCGCCGGAGCACGCCCTGATGGAACAGCTCGGCGCCTCGCGGATGACGGTGCACCGCGCGCTCGTGCAGCTCGCCCGCGAGGGTCTGATCATCCGCCGGCGCCGCTCGGGCACCGTCGTCGCGAGCCCGCCCGCCAGCCACGCCATGCTCGACATCCTCTCGATTCCGGAGGAGGTGGAGCAGCTCGGCCAGGCCTATGCCCATGACGTTCTTTCGCGCAGCGATGGCCGGCCCGCCCCCGAAGTCGCCGAGCGTTTCGGCTTGAAGCGCTCGGACAAGGTCACCCATCTCGTGGTGCTGCATCGCGCCGGCGGCAAGCCGCATGTGCTGGAGGAGCGCGTCATCCACGCGGCTTCCGTGGCGGGGCTGGCGGAGGAGGATTTCGCGCAGACGCCGCCGGGCGACTGGCTGCTCAAGCACAGCCTCTGGTCGCAGGCGGAACATGCGATCAGCGCTGTTGGCGCGCAGGGCGACGAGGCCGTCTTGCTCAAGATCGCGGTCGGAGAGCCCTGCCTGCTCGTCGAGCGCCGGACCTGGAACCAGGACCGGCCGGTGACGGCGGTACGCCTGCTCTATCCCGGGCCGAGGCACCGCTTCGTCGGGCGTTTCGGCCCCTATGGCCAGGTTTAGGACGCGTTGAATTCGCTGCGGCCTTGTCGGTTCCATCGGTCATAAAAAAGGCCCGCCATGACCGGCGGGCCTTGTCTCATGAGACGGGTATCCGTCCCGGGATGGACCGAAATCAGCAGTCGTAGACCACGCGCCGGCCCCACTCGTCACGGCCATAGCAGCGTTGCGGAGTCGCGGCGCCGCCGATGATGGCGCCGCTCGCGCCGCCGATCGCCGCGCCCGCCAGAGCACCGCCCGCACGACCCGTCGCCGCGCCGCCGATGATGGCGCCGGCCCCGGCGCCGATCAGCGCGCCCGTGCCGGCATTCTGCTCACGGGGCGTGCAGGCGCCCGCTCCAATGGCCGCGCCCATTGCGACGATCAGTATCAGCTTTTTCATTCGAGTCCCTCCTCTCGAGTCCCATTGTCGAGTTCGCTTGTCGCTCGCAGCCCCAACGGCCCGGCATCGAAAATGTTCCGGTGCTGGTGGCATCGACCGGGAGACGGCACGAGAAAGGCGCGCAAAATAAGACCGTTTCAGGAACGCCCCCGTGCCCGCGAGCCGGCCGCGCAAGGCGATCGCGGAGAGGCCGGAATCGGCGGAACCTTCATCTCGGAGACGAGTTGACCCAGCGAGCTTGAGAGCCGTGCCCCGCTTCAATGCAGGCGGTGCGGCCTAACCGGATGGAGTGAACAATGACCATGACCCATGTTTCTGCCAGCTCGAATCCGCTGATCGCCGGAGCCCGCGTCGCCGGGACGGATGTCTACAACACGTCGGGCGATCATCTGGGCGAGATCTACGACATCATGCTGGACAAGCAGACCGGCAAGGTCGCCTACGCCATCATGTCGTTCGGCGGCTTTCTGGGGCTCGGCGAGAAGTACCACCCCATCCCGTGGAGCGTTCTCGACTACGACCCCCAGCGTGGCGGCTATGTCGTGCCTCTGACCAAGGAAAAGCTCGAAGCCGCCCCGATGTATGACAGCGAGGGCGAGCCCGACTGGGAGGACAAGGCTTACGGCAAGCGTGTCCACGATTACTACGGCACGATGCCCTACTGGATGATGTAGAGGCAGCCCAGGCGCAGGTCGCGGCGGTTGCTATCCCCCCAGCCGAACCGCCGTGGCGGCGGGATGCGGGCCGAAAGGCCCGCATCTTCCTTTTTTGGGGACCGTATTTTTCCGGCCGGGCCCGGAACCAGGCACCCCCGCTCCGCGTCTGATCAGAGAGGGTTCAGTCAGCAGAGCCGCAGCGGTGCATGGCCCGCAACAGGCCGCCCTTCAATCGGGAGAGCGATATGCAGATCCGTTACGGGTATCGGATAGAACTTGTCTGCGAGCACGACATGCCACTGATGACGCTGCTCGATGTCCATCCTTCCCGCCGCCATGACCTGATGCGACCCGATGAGATGCGGGCGACGGCCTTGCGCGATCCGTCCGTCGAGATCGCTGTCAGCCAGCATCGGGACGCCTTCGGAAACATCTGCCGGCGGCTGGTTGCGCCGGCCGGTGGCATCCGGCTCGAGTCGGAGGGCGTCATTCATGATTCCGGCGAGCCCGACCGTCAGAGCCCCTCGGTGCAGGAGACGCCGCCGGCGCGGCTGCCGGACGAGGCTCTCGTCTACCTGCTGGGCAGCCGCTACTGCGAGACCGACAGGCTCTGCGATCAGGCCTGGCGCCTGTTCGGCCAGGTTCCTCCAGGCTGGGCCCGGGTGCAGGCGATCACCGATTTCGTCCACAACCACCTGACCTTCGGCTACGATTTCGCGCGCAGCACCCGTACCGCTGCCGAGGCTTTCGAGGAGCGGGTCGGTGTCTGCCGCGACTTCGCCCATCTGGCGGTCGCCCTGTGCCGCTGCATGAACATCCCAGCCCGCTACTGCAACGGCTATCTCGGCGATATCGGCGTGCCGGCGAATCCGGCGCCGATGGATTTCAATGCCTGGTTCGAGGTCTTCCTCGGCGGTCGCTGGCACACTTTCGACGCCCGTCACAATGAGCCGCGCATCGGCCGCATCGTGATCGCGCGCGGCCGGGACGCGACGGATGTGGCGATGATCAGCTCCTTCGGCACGCATACGGTGCAGCGCTTCGAGGTCGTCACCGAGGAAATCGAAGAACTGCCCATGCCGCTCGCACCGGCGATGCCGCCGCAGTTCGATGCCCGCCCTGCCGCAGCCTGAGGCATCGCTCCCGTCCGAGGCGCCTTGCGAACGGCTCCGGGCGCCCCATCTCGACCGGGCGATGCGTCATACGGTGATCGTCAACGCCCGCGCGGGCACCGTCCTCGAAGTCGGAGCCCACGCTTTTTCCGAGCGGCTGACAGCCGCCTTCGCGGCGCATGGCTCGACCGCCGAGGTCAAGCTCGTCGCGCCGCGCGAATTGGACGACGCCCTGGCGCTCGCGGTCCAAACCAGCGACGCCGTCCCGGTCATCGCCGGGGGCGACGGCACGATCAACCGCGTCCTGCCGGTGCTGATCCAGGCGGCCTGCCCCGTCGGCATCCTGCCGATGGGGACGGTCAATGTGCTGGGGCGCGATCTCGGATTGTTGGGCCCGCTGGAGCAGCAGGTCGCGGCGCTGTGCGAGGGTGAGCCGGTCGAGATGGATGTCGGCCGGGTCAATGACAGGCTGTTTCATTCGATCTCCGGCCTGGGCTTCTTCAGCCTGATGGCGCGCGAGCGCGAATATGCGCGCCGGCGCTTTCCCTTCAGCCGCGTCGCTGCCTTCGGCGTCGCGGCGACGCGCTCGATCCTGTTCACCCGGCCGATCTCGGTCGATATCCGCATCGGCAGCGAGCATCTCGTCGTCGATGCGGATGCGGTACTGGTCACCGTCAACCGCTTCGACGGCGCGGAATGGCGCCGCGAGCGGCTCGACGCCGGCATCTTCGAGGTCCATGTGCTGAATGCTGGCGGTCTCTATTCCCGCAGCAAGGCGGCGCTCTCGGTCGTCTCCGGTCGTTGGCGCTCCTCACGGAACCTCACCTCCTTCACCGGGGACGAGGTGGTGCTGCGGCGGCGCGACAAGCGCCGTGGCCACGTCACCTTCGATGGCGAGGTCGAGCGCAGATCCGGCTCCCTGACATACCGCTTGCTGCCGCGGGCCTTTCGCGTCATTGCCGCTCGCTCCTCGAGAGCCTTGTCGAGCGAGGCGGGCAACCGGCTCGCGTGAAGGCAATGCGACGAGGCAACGGTCCTGAGTTTATGAGAATCGACGCCCCGATGTCCCGCCCCGTACCCGGCCAGATTCCTTCTCCGCTACGTCCGCGGCTGGTCGTTCCCGTCCTCGCCGGCCTGGTCTTCGTCGCGCTGGCCGGCTTCATCGCGTCCGGCCACGGCTTCGCTTTCGACCGGAGCCTGATCCTGCTGTTTCGCGAGCCGGGCAATCCAGCCCAGCCGCTCGGCCCGGCCTGGTTCCAGGAGGCGGTGCGGGACATGACGGCGTTCGGCAGCTTCGTCGGGCTCTTCTTCATCACGACGGCTGCGGCGCTGGCGCTGTGGCTCTGCGGTTATCGCCGTCTCGCGGCCGGGCTGGTCCTGAGCGTGTTGACGGCGCTCCTGGTCAGCAACGGCCTGAAGATCGCGATTGGCCGGGAGAGGCCCGACATCGTCGCCCACACCGCGCTGACCTTCACGGCGAGCTTCCCCAGCGGCCATGCCTTCCTCTCGGCCGCGACGATGCTGAGCATCGCCGGTTGTGTCGGCATCGCCTCGCGGCGCGATGACATCGCCCTGCTATGCCTTGTCCTCGCCTGGGTGATGATCCTGCTGATCGGCCTCAGCCGCATCTATCTCGGCGTCCACTGGCCGACCGACGTGCTCGGCGGCTGGTCTCTCGGCGTCGTCTGGTCGAGCGTCGCCACGGCCTGGATCGGCCGCTGGGCGGCGGCCTCCGATCCGGGCTGACTATCGCCGGCGGGATCGTCCGGCAGCTCCGTTCAGCGCATGTCGATGGTGGCATTGACGCCGAGATCGGGTGTCCGGCCCAGGATCTTGGCGGTGGCGAGCTTGAAGGCCACCAGCACGCCGCTGGACGGCCCCTCCCAGATCTCGGCCGAGACCGGCGTCAACGCCAGCAGGGTGGCGTCCGGATCGTCCGGGCCGTTTGGGAACCATGCGCTCGCCATCGGCGTCCAGATCTGCCGCAGCAGATCGCGGCTCGGCAGCTCGGAGGCCGTGCAGGCGATGGCCGCGTAGAAGTTGCGATCCTCATGGCTGATCGCGATCGAGACCGAAGGCGATCGCAGCGCCTCGCCGATGATCCCGGTATGGCGATGCGTGATGAACAGCAGGCGGTGATGCTCCCGGTCGAGATGCCCCGACATCGGCCGCGTCCTCAGCCCGTCCTCGGCGATCAGCGACACCATATAGACCGGGTGCGCGTCGAGCGCCGCCCAGATCCGCTCCTGCAATTCCGTGTCCGGCATCGCTCGCTCCTGCACCACGCGACTATCTCATGCTGCGCGGCCGATGGAAACGCCCGGAGGAGGGCGACGTTCCATCGCGAGGGAACCTTTGCGCCGCAATATGGGTTTGCCCTGCGCCGCGGCCTCCGCCGCCCGTTTCAGGAAAACATATGCCCGCATCGCGCAATCTGCTCGCCATTCTCGTCGTCGTTCTCGTCGCTGCCCTCGCGGTGACCGGCTATTCGCTCTACCAGGAAAAGAAGCGGCCCGAAGGGGTCGAGATCAATCTCGGAAAGAACGGTCTCTCGATCGAGAAGAAGTAGGCAGGCGCGCCGTTTTCGATCGCCTTGCGGCAGGCGGGTGGCAGGCAGTCGCGGGGGCATTGGCCTTCCGGGGGCAAAGGCGCTAACACCGCCCGCGAGGATTCATTGCCCCGGGAGAGATGCAGATGAACGCGCCCTTCAAGAACCTGATCGCCGGCGAATGGGCTGGCGGCGTCAACGCCTCGCGCAACATCAACCCCTCGAACACCAACGACGTCGTCGGCGAGTACGCGCAGGGGACCGTCGAGGATCTGAACAATGCCGTCGCCGCCGCCAAGGCCGCTTTCCCGGCCTGGAGCCGCACCACGCCGCAGGAGCGCTACGACATCCTGAAGAAGGCCTCCGACGAGATCCTCGCCCGCAAGGACGAACTCGGCCGGCTGCTCTCGCGGGAGGAGGGCAAGACGCTGGCCGAGGGCATCGGCGAGGCCGGCCGTGCCGGCCAGGTCTTCGCCTTCTTCGCCGGTGAGTGCCTGCGCCTCTCCGGCGAGATGGTCCCGTCGGTGCGCCCCGGCGTCGGCGTCGAGATCACCCGCGACCCGCTCGGCATCGTCGGCATGATCACGCCCTGGAACTTCCCGATCGCGATCCCGGCCTGGAAGATCGCGCCGGCGCTCGCCTGGGGCAATTGCGTCGTCATCAAGCCGGCCGATCTGGTGCCGGGCTCGGCCTGGGCGCTGGTCGACATCATCCAGCGCGCCGGCCTGCCCAAGGGCGTGCTCAACCTCGTCATGGGCCGCGGCTCGGTCGTCGGTCAGGCGCTGCTCGAGCACAAGGACGTCACCGCCATCTCCTTCACCGGCTCGGTCGCGACCGGCCGCAAGGTCGCGGCCGCCTGCATCGCAGGCAACCCGATGAAGAAGGTCCAGCTCGAGATGGGTGGCAAGAACCCGCTCGTCGTGCTCGACGACGCCGACCTGAAGGTCGCCGTCGAGGTCGCCGTGAACGGCGCCTTCTTCTCCACCGGCCAGCGCTGCACCGCGTCCTCGCGCCTGATCGTCCAGGCCGGCATCCACGACAGGTTCGTCGAGGCCTGCATCGAGCGGCTGAAGGGGCTCAGTGTCGACGACGCGCTCAAGGCCGGCACGCATATCGGCCCGGTGGTCGACCAGAGCCAGCTCGACCAGAACCTGAAATACATCCAGATCGCCAAGGACGAGGGCGGCAAGCTCGCCTTCGGCGGCGAGCTCTTGAAGCGCGACACCCCCGGCTTCTACCTTCAGCCGGCGCTGTTCACCGAGACCACCAACGCCATGCGCATCTCGCGCGAGGAGGTCTTCGGACCGGTCGCCAACATCGTCCGCGTCAAGGACTATGACGAGGCGCTGGCCGTCGCCAACGACACCGAGTTCGGCCTCTCCTCGGGCATCTGCACGACCTCGTTGAAGTATGCGACGCATTTCAAGCGCAACAGCGAAGCCGGCATGGTGATGGTCAACCTGCCGACCGCGGGCGTCGACTATCATGTGCCGTTCGGCGGCCGGAAGGGCTCCAGCTACGGCCCGCGCGAGCAGGGCGCCTACGCCAAGGAGTTCTACACCACCGTCAAGACGGCCTACACGCTGGCCTGACCGGCTGCGTCAGGCAGGAACGATACGGCCCCGTCTTCGGACGGGGCCGTTTTCATATCGGCCTGGGCCCGTGCAGCAGGCGCGACAGCGCCAGCCCGACCAGCCCCGTTGCCAGCGTGACGGCGCCGAGCGTGGCGATCATGGGCGCGAGGCCGAAGGCGGCGAACAGGCTCGGCGCGGCGAGATAGCCGATCAGCGAACCGCCGAACACGGCGCACATCTGCAGGCGGTAGACTTGTGCGATCCGCTGCGGCGGGAAATCGTGCTGGATGATGTGCAGCAGAGCGAGGTTCTCGAACGGGCCATTGACTGCGGCCAGCGCCGCGCAGGCCATCAAGGCCGCCGTATTCGGCGCGAAGGGCATCAGCAGCACGCCCAGCCCGAAGGTGAGCTTCGACATCACCAGCCACAGCAGCGGCCGCTTCGGCGTGATCCCGGCCAGGACGAGGTTCGCGGCGAGATTGCCGGCGCCATAGGCGGTCATCATCAGGCTGTAGGCGGTCAGCGGCTCGGCGCTCGTCATGCGCAGATAAAGCGCCATGCCGAGCAGAACGCCCATCGACCAGGTGACGTTGCCGACGAAGTCGGCGATGAGGCCGAAATGCATCAGGCGGTGATGCCGCACGGCACGCGCCCCGCCCATGATCGCGTCGAGCACCGATGACAGGCCGCGGCGCGTCTCGGGTGGCGCGGGCAACGGCGCCCCCTTCAGGGCGGCCCGGACGCCGAGCGCCGAGAGCAGGAACCCGCCGGCCGTGATGGCGAAGAACTGGCCGATCGGCACGAGGCCGTTGACGAGGGCGATCAGGCTGGGGCCGAGGATACGCGCCATGCGCCGCGTCGCGTCGAACAGCCCGTTGACGGCGTGGCGGATCGAGGTGCCGGGCGCCAGGATCGGCAGCGTCGCCTGCAAGGCGGGGTCATAGACGGAGGTGGCGAGCGCGACGGCGCCCGCGGTCACTGCGAGCAGGGGCAGGCTCATGAAGCCGAAGGCGCTCGCCGCCGCCAGCAGCAGGAGAAGCGCCGCCCGGAACAGGCTGACGCCGACCATCGTCGTCGCATGCCGCCAGCGATCGGTGAGGGCTCCGGCGAACAGGCTGCCGAAAAGCAGGGCGCCCGATTGCAGTGCCGAGACATAGCCGGCGTCGCGGCCGATCAGCGCGGAGGCGATCCAGATCACCGCCACCATGTAGAATTCCGCACCGGTGGCGGAGAGGAGCTGCGAAGACCAGAGCAGGCCGATGCGCTTGTCGCCCAGCGGTTTCAGGATGAACATGAACGAGCGGGCCCCGGCGTGACCGGGGCTCGCTAGCATTCCCTGCCGCGCGACTCCAGTCGCGAGACTTCGGAAACCGCAGGTGATGTGCCGGGCGTCGGATAAGGGCGTCGTCAGAAGCCTTCCAGCACGATCTTGCCCTTCGCGCGGTTGCTCTCGATCAGCGCGTGAGCGCGTTTCAGATTGGCCGCGTTGATCGCGCCGAAATGCTCGCCGAGCGTCGTGCGGATCGTGCCGGCGTCGACGAGACGCGAGACCTCCGCCAGCAGCCTGCCTTGCTCTGCGATATCGGCCGTCTGGAACACAGGGCGGGTGAACATGAACTCCCAATGCAGCGAGAGGCTCTTGCGCTTCAGCAGGGTGACGTCGAGCGTCTTGGGATCATCGATCAGGCCGAGCCGCCCCTGTGGTGCCAGCAGCTCGACGATACCGGCGAGATGGGTGTCGGTATGCGTCGTCGAGAAGACGAAGGCCGGCGCGCCGAGGCCGAGCGCGGCGATCTGCTCCGGCAGCGCCTTGGTGTGGTCGACGACATGATGGGCGCCGAGCTCCCTGGCCCAGGCTTGCGTCTCGGGGCGGGAGGCGGTGGCGATCACCGTGACGTCGGTCAGCCGGCGCGCGAGCTGGATCGCGATCGAGCCGACGCCGCCGGCGCCGCCGACGATCACAAGCGCGTTCGCGGCGCCCGGCACCGCATCGCGGATCTTCAGCCGGTCGAACAGCATCTCCCAGGCGGTGATCGCGGTCAGCGGCAGCGCGGCGGCTTCCGCGAAGCCGAGCGAGGCGGGCTTCGGCCCGGCGATGCGCGCGTCGACGAGGTGGAATTCGGCGTTGCTGCCGGGACGATTGATCGCGCCGGCATAGAACACGGCATCTCCCGGCTTGAACCCGGTGACCTCGGAGCCGACCGCCTCGACGATTCCCGCCGCGTCCCAGCCGAGCACGGCGCTTTCGCCCGCCGCAGGCTGGCTGCGCATCCGCACCTTGGTATCGACCGGGTTGACCGAGATGGCCTTGACCGCGACGAGCAGGTCGCGCGCCCCAGCGGCGGGCTTCGGCAGGTCGAGGTCGATCAGGCTGTCTTCCGCGGTGATGGGCAGTGACTGGCGGTATCCGACGGCGCGCATGGCGTCTCTCCTGCGTTGCGATGGAGGCCAGATGAGCTTAACCTGCAAATAGCGCAAGAACGCACAAATTCAGCCCATAGTGTCGAAAAGGATACCGTCATGCCGCCGCGTTTCCAGGAGCCTTACTGTTCGCCGGGCTGCCCCGTCGAGGCGGCGCTCGGCTTCATCGGCGGCAAGTGGAAGGGCATCGCGCTCTATCACCTGCTGACGGCCGGCACCTTGCGCTTCAACGAAATCCGCCGCCGCATGCCGGGCGCGACGCAGCGCATGCTGACCAATCAGTTGCGCGAGCTGGAGGCGGACGGGCTGATCGTCCGCGTGGTCTATCCGCAAGTGCCGCCGCGCGTCGAATACAGCCTCTCGGCCAAGGGCCGCACGCTCGAGCCGGTCATCATGGCGCTGAAGGCCTGGGGCGAGGCGCATGCGCGGATGCCGGCGCCGGCTCACCCGTCCGAGGAAGCGGCCTGAGCGCTCTTCAGCCGACCGGGATCACGTCCACCGCGACGCCGATCTTCTGCGAGCCCGGCCCGATCAGCACCCCGTCGAGTGGCGCGACATCGGCATAGTCGCGGCCGATGGCTGTGACGATGTGGTCGTCGGCGACGATCAGGTCGTTGGTCGGGTCCAGCCCCACCCAGCCCGTCTCGGGGCCGCACCAGAGCAGCGCCCAGGCATGGCTGGCATCGGCGCCTTCGAGCCGCTTCTGGCCCGGCGGCGGAATGGTGCGGATATAGCCGCTGACATAGGCCGCGGGCAGGCCCAGGCCCCTGAGCCCGGCGATCATGATATGCGCGAAATCCTGGCAGACGCCGTGGCGCTGGGCGAAAGCCTCCGCCAGCGGAGTCGAGACCTCCGTTGCGGCGGGGTCGTAGGTGAAGTCGTGCCGGATCCGCGCCATCAATTCGCTCGCCGCTTCCAGCACCGGCCGTCCCTTGCCGAAGCTCGTACGCGCATAGGCGACGACGGCGCCGACCTCGGGCACCAGCCGGCTGGGATAGATGTGATGCGTCGGCGACGCCGGTGCGAGACTGTCGGAGGCGAGCGCCAGCGCTGCGACCTCCTCCCAGCCGCGCGTCAGCCCTGGATGCGGCGGGGCAGAGCGCTCGACGGAGAGGCGCGCCCGCATCTCGACCTTCAGCTCGCGATGCGGCTTGGTGATCGTCACCGTCGTCATCCGGTTGCCGAAGAAGCAGGCCGCGTCGCTGCGTTCGGCCGGGCGCGGCATGACCGAGAGCTCGCTCTTCTGCACGCTCTGGCCGGAGCCGTCGCGCGGCAGCAGCCGCATGATGCAGCGCGCGAAGGGCACCTGCCGGCTGTAGCCGTAGGTGGTGACGTGGCGGACGTCGTAGATCACGCGATGCCTGTCAGTCGCGACCCTTCGGGGCCGCTGTTCTGGAGGAAGTAGCGGTCGGCGATGGCGCTGGATATCCCCATCAGCAACTGCTCGAACAGCAGGATGCTGGTGCGGTCGAGCCGGCTGGCCTCGGCGGTGCGGCAATCGGCGGCGAGCCGCAGGATGAGCCGGCGCGGCGCCTCCAGCATGCCGTCCTCCGTCAGGGAGGGCAGATCCGCGATCTCGGCCTCGAGCCGCTCGATCTGGAAGGCAACCGAGCGCGGATTGTAGGGATCGAGCATCACCAGATCGAGCACGGGCTGGAGACTCGCGCCGAGCAGATAGCGCGAGCGGTAGGTGATCTGCGAATCCGTCAGGTCGAGCAAGGCGTCGAGCGAGTCGACCGAGGCGTCGTTCTCGGCGAATTGCCGGGCGAAGCGGCAGGTGCCGACGCCGCGTTCCAGCCGCCGGCCGATATCGAGGAAGCGCCAGCCGGCCCCGCGCACCATGTTCTCCTGGCTGAGACCGGAGAAGGCCGCGAGCGTCTTCAGGGCGCGGTCGGCGATCTCGTAGGCTTCGCCCTCCGAGGGCTTGCGCCCTTCCTTCGGCGTGAGCTGGCTCTGCAGATCGCCGAACAGCCGCCAGGCATCGACCGAGAGCCGCTCGCGGATGACGGACGCGGTGCGCCGGGCCTCGCGCACCGAGGCCGCGGCGGAGCCGTAATCGTCGAGGCTGTAGAGCGCCGAATAGGCTTGCGTCGCCGGGCTCTGGCTGCGGCCGCGCTGGGCCGAGCCCCAGGCCACGAGCAGATCACCCAGCCGGCGCACGGTCCCGCTGCGCCCCGGAGCGGGATCGGAATCGATCAGCCGGCCGAGCAGTGCGCGCACGAGCCGCAAGGTCGCCTCGCAGCGCTCCAGGTAACGTCCGAGCCAGAACAGATTGTCCGCCGCGCGGCTCGGCAAGGTGCCGGTGATGCGGCGGATGGCGATGCGGTCCGGCGTCGGCAGCAGCGTGAGAGGCTCGACCGGCGCATCGGCCGTGACCCAGACATCGCTGGAGCGCACGCCGTTGCGCAGGCTGACGGCGCGCGCATCCGGCTCATCCGAGATCCGGCAGAAGCCGCCGGGCATCACCTTCCAGCCGTCCGGCGTCGCGGCGGCGAAGACGCGTAGCGTCATCGGGTGCGGTTCGAGCCGGCCGTTCTGGAACACCGGCATGGTCGAGAGCCGGACGATCTCCTGCCCGACATAATCCATGCCGCGTGCGGCGATGCGGGCGCGCAGCGCCTCGCGCTCCGCTGCCGGCAGATCGCCGGCGAGCACGGGGCCGGTGTCGAGCCCGCCGCCGGCGCTGCGGAAGGCTGGCGCGATGCTCATCTCGTCGAGGCGGTCGAGCACGGCCTCGCGCTCGCGCCGCTGGCCGCACCACCAGGTCGCGATATTGGGCAGGATCAGCTCCTCGCCGAGGAGCTGGCGGGCCACCGCCGGCAGGAAGCCCATCAGCGCGCGCGCCTCGACGACGCCCGAGCCGAGGCCGTTGGCGATATGGACATTGCCCTCCCGCACCGCCTCGACGAGGCCGGCGACGCCGAGCGCCGATTGCGCGTTGAGCTCGAGCGGATCGGCGAAATCGCCGTCGATGCGCCGCCAGATCACATCGGCGCGCTTTAAGCCCGCGATGGTGCGCACATGCACGCGCCCTTCCCGCATCAGCAGGTCGCCGCCCTCCACCAGCAGGAAGCCGAGATAGCGCGCGAGATAGGCCTGCTCGAAATAGCTCTCGTTGAGCGGGCCCGGCGTCAGCAGGCAGATGCGCGGCTCGATCCGCTTCGAGCGCGCGACCAGCCCGGCCCGGAAGCTCTGGAAGAAAGCCGCCAGCCGCTCGATGTTCATGCTGCGGAACATGTCCGGAAAGGCGCGCGTCAGCGCCAGCCGGTTTTCCAGCGCATAGCCCGTGCCCGAAGGCGCCTGGGCGCGATCCTGCAGAACCCACCAGCGCCCGTCCGGGCCCCGGCCGAGATCGGCGGCGTAGAGCTGCAGCGTGCCGCCGCCCGGGGCGCCGTGCAGGGGGCGCAGATAATCGGGGCTGCCGCTGACGACCGCGGCCGGGAGCAGATCCTTCGCGACGATCTCGCCCGGCCCATAGATGTCGTCGAGCAGGGTCGAGAGCAGTTGCGCCCGCTGCGCCACGCCGGCGGCGATCGTCTGCCATTCCGCGCCGGGGATGACGAGCGGCACATGGCTCAGCGGCCAGGGGCGCTCGCCCGCGCTCGGGTCGCGTTCGTCGATGTCGCCATGGACGCGATAGGAGACGCCGGTGTCGTGGACATGCCGGTCGGCCAGGCCGAAGCGTTGCAGCAGCTCGTCCTGCGACAACGCGCACCATTCCTGCAGGAAGGGCTCCCAATGCGGCCGGACGGCGCCCTCGGCGTCGACGAACTCGTCACGGGCGCCGGGCAGGGGGCGATAGCCGGCGAGCAGCGCCGCGCGCCGCTCCGCCTTGGTGCGTCCAGACCGGATGCGGCCCTGCACTGCCAAAAGCTCTAGACCCCTGCCGGCGCGCCATTCGCTAGGCCGGACTCAGCCGAACGAAGAGAAACCGCGCAAATCAAAGCGGGCGCCTCAGATCCAGCGTGAGCGGAAATTCGGCGCTGCGTTCCTCCGGCGGAATCGCCAGAGTGCCGGGACTATGACCGATCGCCTCGAAACGCGCGAGCCGTCTTGCCTCCGCCTCGTAGGAATTCACAGGCGGTGTCTCGTAATTGCGACCGCCGGGATGGGCGACATGGTAGACGCAGCCCCCGAGCGAGCGCCCGACCCAGGTGTCGACGATGTCGAAGGTCAGCGGCGCATTCACGGGAAGCGCCGGATGGAGGCCGGAGGCCGGCTGCCACGCCTTGAACCGCACCGCCGCGATCGCCTCGCCGGAGGTTCCCGTCTCCGTCATCGGCAGGCGCCTTCCATTGCAGGTGACGAGATGGCGCCCGGGCACGAAGCCCTTCGCCTTGACCTGCAGCCGCTCGACCGAGGAGTCGACATAGCGCACCGTGCCGCCGGCCGCGCCCTCCTCGCCGAGCACATGCCAGGGCTCGAGCGCCTGCCGGATCTCGATCTCGACGCCGCCATGCTCGACCTTGCCGAAGAAGGGAAAGCGGAACTCGGCCTGCGCCTCGAACCAGACGGGATCGAAGGGATAGCCGGCGCGGTCGAGATCGGCGAGCACATCGCGAAAATCCTGCCAGACCAGCTCCGGCAGCATGAAGCGGTCATGCAGCGCGGTGCCCCAGCGCACCAGCTTGCCGCCTTGCGGCTCGCGCCAGAACCAGGCGATCAGGGCCCTCAGCAGCAGTTGCTGTGCCAGCGACATCCGCGAATCCGGCGGCATCTCGAAGCCACGGAACTCCAGCAGGCCGAGCCGCCCGGTCGGGCCATCCGGCGAATAGAGCTTGTCGATGCAGATCTCGGTGCGGTGCGTGTTGCCGGAGACGTCGACCAGAAGGTTGCGGAACAAGCGGTCGACCAGCCAGAGCGGGATCGGCGCCTCGCCGGGCTTCGGCACCTGCGCCATCGCGATCTCCAGCTCGTAGAGCTGGTCCTGCCGGGCTTCGTCGATGCGCGGGGCCTGGCTGGTCGGGCCGATGAACAGGCCGGAGAACAGATAGGAGAGGGACGGGTGCCGGTTCCAGTAGAGCACGATGCTCTTGAGCAGGTCCGGCCGGCGCAGGAAGGGTGAATCGGCCGGCGTCACGCCGCCGAGCACGACATGGTTGCCGCCGCCGGTGCCGGTATGGCGCCCGTCGACCATGAACTTCTCGGCGCAGAGCCGCGACAGCCGCGCCTCCTCATAGACGCCCTGCGTGATCGCCACCGCCTCGCGCCAGTTCGTCGCCGGATGGATGTTGACCTCGATCACGCCGGGATCGGGCGTGACCTTGATGACGTCGAGGCGCGGATCGGAGGGCGGGGCATAGCCCTCGATATGGACAGGCAGGCCGGTTTCCTCGGCCGTGGCCTCCACCGAGGCGACGAGGTCGAGATAATCTTCCAGCCGCTCGACCGGCGGCAGGAAGACGCAGAGCACATTGTCGCGGATCTCGAGGCTGAGCGCGGTGCGCACATGCTCGCCGCCGATCTCCTGCTCGGTACGCTGCTGGGCCGTGCTCGTGCCGCCTGGATCGGCAGAAACCGCCATTTGCGGGGGAGGTGCGCCGAAGCTGGTCGGAGCCGCCGGCGATGGCGGAGTTCCGGCGCCGGGCGCCGGAGCGGCCTGCGAGCTGCCCGCCGGCGGCAGCGGACCGCGCGGCTCCATCGGGTCCTGCGGATGGATATGCGGATATTCGGCCTTGGGGATGTCGGGCAGGGAGCCGAGCGGCAGCCGGTAGCCGACCGGCGAATCGCCGGGCACGAGAAAGAGCTTGCCGCGCCGCAGCCGCCATTTCTCCGAGCGCCAGCGCCGGTCATTCGCCGCCGCCTGCCAGCGCTGAACCGGGATGACGAAGCCGCGGGGATGGCCGAGGCCTAGCTGGAAAACCTGCGCCATCCGCGCCCGCTCCTCTGGGTCGGCGAGGCGGGAATCGAGCGGGTCGACATTGTCGGGAAGCTGCGCCTCCTTGAGCAGCCAGTGGCCGGTATCCTCATAGGCGGGGAGGACGTAATCGGCTCCGAGGCCGAGCTTTTCGGACAATCCGCGCGCCAGCGCTTCGGCGTCCTGGATCGTCGCGCCCGCCTCCAGCTCGCGATCGCCGCCGGTCTTGGCGCCGGGCTCGCGGGCGATCAACTCGGCATTGCGCCAGATCGGCTCGCCGTCCCGGCGCCAGTAGAGCGCGAAGGCCCAGCGCGGCAGGCTCTCGCCCGGATACCATTTGCCCTGTCCGTAATGCAGCATCCCGCCCGGCGCGAAGCGTTCGCGCAAGCGGCGGATCAAGACATCGGCGCGCTCGCGCTTGGTCGGCCCGACCGCGGCGATGTTCCATTCCGCCCCGGTCTGGTCGTCGATCGAGACGAAGGTCGGCTCGCCGCCCATGGTGAGCCGCACATCCTGCGCCTTGAGATCGGCCTCGACGGTCTCGCCGAGGGCATCGAGCGCCTGCCAGGATTCGTCCGAGAAGGGCAGGGTGATGCGCGGCACCTCATGCACCCGCGCCACGCTCATCTGGAAGTCGAAGGTGGTCTCGGCATAGCTCGCCACGCCGGAGACCGGCGCGGCCGAGCGGTAATGCGCGGTCGCCGCCAGCGGCAGATGGCCCTCGCCGGTGAGCAGGCCCGAGGTCGGGTCGAGCCCGATCCAGCCCGCGCCGGGAATATAGACCTCGGCCCAGGCATGCAGGTCGGTGAAGTCCTTGTCGGTGCCGCGCGGCCCTTCCAGCGGGTCGATATCGGCCTTCATCTGGATCAGGTAGCCGGAGACGAAGCGCGCTGCGAGGCCGAGATGCCGCAATGCCTGGACCAAGAGCCAGCTCGTGTCGCGGCAGGAGCCGGAGCCGATCGACAGCGTATGCTCGGGCTCCTGCACGCCCGGCTCCATGCGGATGCCGTAGGTGATCATCCCCTGCAGCCGCGCATTGAGATCGACGACGAAATTGACGGTGTTGGTAGGTTCCCTCGGCAGCGCGGCAAGGAAAGCTTCCAGAAGCGGGCCGGCGGGCTCCGTCGCCAGATAGGGCGCGAGCTCGTCGCGCAGCTCCGGCGCATAGGAGAACGGAAAGGTCTCGGCCTCGGCCTCGACGAAGAAGTCGAAGGGATTGATCACCGAAAGCTCGGTGACGACGTCGACCTCGATGCGGAATTCGCTGACCGGCTCCGGAAAGACGAAGCGCGCCAGCCAGTTGCCGGCCGGGTCCTGCTGCCAGTTCACGAAATGCTGCGCCGGCGTCACCTTGAGCGAATAGCTCTTGATCGCCGCCCGGCAATGCGGCGCCGGTCTCAGCCGGATGATCTGCGGCCCGAGCGTGACCGGGCGATCATAGCTGTAATGGGTGACGTGGTTCAGCGCGGCGATGATGGCCAAGGCTCGGCACCTGCTAGTCGTCCGCGGACAGACCGCCGCAGATTCAGGTTAACGGCGCTTGTTCCCAGCGCAAAGCGCCATCCTGCCCGCGGAAACGGCAGGGCGGCGAGCGGTTGCCCAAGGCTTGGGCTGTTGCAGGCCGGCGGCATGGCATGGCCGCTGCCCGCTGTTTCCCCTTTGCAAGCGCTCCGAACCGTCTCACTCTGGTCGCAGCGATCGGCTAATCGAATCTGGTGAGCCGTACGGAGTTTCGAGTGTCATGGACGCCATTGCCGATCAGGGGCTTCGCCCCGAGACCATTCCCGAGCGCACGCCGGTTCCGCCCTTCGATCTGGTGATCTTCGGTGCCGGCGGCGATCTGGCGCTGCGCAAGCTCTTTCCGGCGCTGGCCCAGCGCAATCGCGAAGGCGTGCTGCCGGAGGACAGCCGCATCCTCGCCGTCGTCCGCAAGGAAGAGGACGTCGAGGGCCTGCCCAAGCAGATCGCCCAGCGGCTCCATGAGGAAGGCCTTCCGAAGGATCAGGTCGCGACCTTCCTGCGCAGGCTCACCATGGTGCTGCTCGATGCGCTGAAGCCGGAGACCTACAAGGCGCTGAAGAACGCGCTGGGCGACAGCGAGCGCGTGCGCTCCTTCTATCTCTCGACGCCGCCGGACCTCTTCATCCCGATCTGCGAGAACCTCGCCAAGGCCCATATCCTGACGCCGACCTCGCGCGTCATCCTGGAGAAGCCGCTCGGCCGCGACCTCGCCTCGGCCCGCCAGATCAACGACGCCGTCGCGCGCATCCTGCCGGAAAGCCGGACCTACCGGATCGACCATTATCTCGGCAAGGAGACGGTGCAGAACCTGCTCGTCCTGCGCTTTGCCAACACCCTGTTCGAGCGGTCATGGTCGAGCCGCGACATCGACCATGTCCAGATCACCGTGGCCGAGACCGTCGGTCTCGAAAGCCGCGCCGGCTATTACGACAAGGCCGGGCATATGCGCGACATGGTGCAGAACCATCTCATGCAGTTGCTGACCCTCTTCGCCATCGAGCCGCCGAACATGCTCGAGGCCGGCGCGGTCCGCGACGAGAAGATCAAGGTGCTGAAGGCGCTCAGGCCCATCGTCGGCCCCGACGTCCAGCGCTTCACGGTGCGCGGCCAGTACGGGCCGGGCCAGATCGACGGCCAGCGCGTCAGGGGCTATGCCGAGGAACTCGGCCACGCCTCCAACACCGAAACCTTCGTCGCCATCCGCTGCGAGGTCGACAACTGGCGCTGGGCCGGCGTGCCGATCTATCTGCGCACAGGCAAGCGCATGGCACAGCGCTATTCCGAGATCGCCGTCACCTTCAAGCCGGTGCCGCATTCGATCTTCGGCAACGGCACTTGCGACCGGCTCGACGCCAACCGCCTGTTCATCCGCCTGCAGCCGAATGACGGCGTCCAGCTCCAGCTCATGATGAAGGTGCCGGGTTCCGGTCGGCTCAAGATCGTGCCGCGCCAGCTCGACCTGCGCTACTCCACCGCCTTCGACGAGCGCACGCCCGATGCCTATGAGCGCCTGCTGACCGATGTCATCCGCGGCGACCAGACCTTGTTCATGCATCGCGACGAGGTCGAGCAGGCCTGGAGCTGGGTCGATCCGATCATCGCCGGCTGGCAGGACTACAGCCCGCATCCGCACCGCTATGCCGCCGGCTCCTGGGGGCCGTCGCAGGCGATCGGGCTGATCGAGCGCGATGGCCGTTCCTGGGCCGATCCGGATCTCGTCTGATGGCGGCGGGGCCCGTCGCCTGGCATCGCTTCGCCGCCTTGGCCGACGCCTCCGAGGCGCTGGCGGAGGCGGTCGCGATCCGGCTGAAGGAATTGCTCGCCGGGAAGGAGCATGCCTCGCTGGTCGTGCCCGGCGGCACTACGCCGGCGCGCTTTCTCGCGGCGCTCGGCCGGCAGGATCTGCCATGGGAGAAGGTCACGCTGCTGCCGACCGACGAGCGCTTCGTCGCGGCTGACGACGCGGCTTCCAACGAACGGATGCTGCGCGAGCAATTCGCTCCGCTCACGCAGGGCCGCGTCCGCTTCCTGTCCTTTCACGGCCATGGCAGCGACATCGAGGCCGCCGCGGCGTTGCTCTGCGCCGAGCTCGCCGAATTGCCGCCGCTCGATCTCGTCGTCAGCGGCATGGGGCCGGACGGCCACATCGCCTCGCTCTTCCCGGGCGGGGAGGCGGTCTTCAATGCCGTGCCCGACAGCGGCATCGTCGTGGCGCGGCCGCCCGGCCTGCCGCCGCGGCTCTCGCTCTCGCCCAAGCGCCTGATCGAGGCCGGCTGGGTGAGCCTGCTCGTCTCCGGCGCCGTCAAGGAGGCGGTGCTGAAGGATGCCGGCGCCCGCGCCGCGCCGCTGCCGGTGGACATGCTGCTCGGCCGCCCGCAAGGGCTCGACGTCTATTGGGCGAAGGAGTAGAGCCCATCCGCCGCCTCCAAATCGATTGAAAGATGAGACCATGGACGAAGCTGCCGCGATTGCCCGGCTGAAGAGCTGCGGGGTCATCCCCGTCGTCGTGATCGAGGATGCGGGGCGCGCCGTCGATCTCGCCCATGCGCTGGTCGCCGGCGGCATCGATGTCGTCGAGGTCACGCTGCGCCGTCCCGCGGCGATCGAGGCGCTCGCCGCCATCGCCAGATCGGTGCCGAAGGCGCTTGCCGTCGCCGGCACGGTCGTGACCCCCGCCCAGGTTTCGCAGGTGAAGGATGCCGGCGCGCAGGCCGTGGTCAGCCCCGGCTTCAGCGAGAGCGTCGACGAAGCCTTGCGCAAGGCCGGCTTGCCCTGGCTGCCGGGCGTCGCCACGGCCTCCGACTGCATGCGCGCCGTCGCGGCCGGCCGCACCACCGCGAAGTTCTTTCCGGCCGAGCAGGCCGGCGGCCCGCCGGCCCTGAAGGCGCTCTCGGGCCCCTTCCCGCAGATGAGCTTCTGCCCCACCGGCGGTGTCGGCCTGAAGAACCTCGGCGATTATCTGGCCTTGCCGCAGGTCATCTGCGTCGGCGGCTCCTGGCTCGTCCCGGCCGATGCCATCGCCAGCGGCGACTGGAACCGCATCACGACGCTGGCGCGCGAGGCGAAGGAAGCGTTCCTCAAGTTCAGGGGATAGGGCGCGCCCGCGTTCCCCTGCGCCCTTCTCCCCTTGGGGGAGAAGGTGCCGGCAGGCGGATGAGGGCGGTTCGGCGCCTGCATTCCCTCATCCGTCAGCGCTTCGCGCTGCCACCTGCTCCCCCCGAGGGGAGAAGGACGCGGGGGACGAGGTTACCGCAGCTTCTCCCGCACGATCTCCGCAATCGCGAGCGAGCTCGTCAGCCCCGGGCTCTCGATGCCGAGCAGATTGACCAGCTCCGCTACGCCATGCACCTCCGGCCCGTCGATGCGGAAATCCGGCATCGGTTCGGTCGGCCCGTGCAGCTTCGGCCGGATGCCGGCGTAATCCGCGACCAGCGCTCCGTCCGCCAGCCCCGGCCAATAGGTCCGGATCGCCGCGTAGAACTTATCTCCGCGACCGGGATCGACGACCAGGTCCTGGTCGCTTTCGACCCATTCGACATCGGGGCCGAACTTCACCCGTCCGCCCATGTCGATGGTGGCGTGGATGCCCAGGCCCGCTGCTTCCGGCACCGGATAGACCAGATGCGTGAAGGGCTGCTTGCCGGTCAGGGCGAAGTAGTTGCCCTTGGCATAGTGCTGCACCGGCACATGCTCGGCCGGAAAGCCCGCGAGCATGCCGATGAGCTTCGGCGCGCCGTGGCCGGCCGAGTTGATCACGGTTCGCACCGTATAGGTCGCAGGCTCCGCCCCGCCGAAATCGACGCTGAAGCCGTCCGCTTCGCGCCGCCAGCCGGTGATCGGCGTGTTGAGCGCGAGCGAACCGCCGGCCGCCTCGCATTCGCCGAGCAGCGACAGCATCAGCGCATGGCTGTCGACGACGCCGGTCTCCGGCGAGAGCAGGGCGATCTCGCAACGCACCTCCGGTTCCAGCGCCTTCGCCTCCGAGCCGGTGAGCCAGCGCAGCGTGTCGACGCCCGAGGCCTTCGCGCGCGCCATGATCGTCTCCAGCGCCGGCTTCTGGCTTTCCGAGGTCGCGACGATGAGCTTGCCGCAGGCCTTGTGCGGCAGGCCGCGCCCTTCGAGATAGGCGTAGAGCTTCTTGCGGCCTTCCACGCAGACGCGGGCCTTCAGCGAGCCGGGCGGATAATAGATCCCGGCATGGATGACCTCGGAATTGCGCGCCGAGGTCTGGGTGCCGATGCCCTCGGCCGCCTCGGCGATGACGACCTCGCGACCGCCGAGCGCAAGCTCGCGGGCCACCGCGAGGCCGACGACGCCGGCCCCGACAACCAGGCAATCGATATCGCTCATACCGCTTCTCCGGCCCATCTCGGCGCGTCCGAGATGGGCAGTTTTGGGTGCCGAAATCGGCGAAAGCCGACTTCGCTGCGCTCAGCTGCGCTGCGGCATCGAGATTTCGATCAGGCTCGCCCAGTAGTTCACGCCGACAGGGATCGCCTTGTCGTTGAATTCGTAGGCGGGGTGATGCAGCCCGGCCGAGTCCCCGTTGCCGATATTGATGAAGGCGCCCGGCCGTTCCTCCAGCATGAAGGAGAAGTCTTCCGAGCCCATCGTCGGCGGGACGTCGGTGGTGATCGCGTCGGAGCCGAAGGCTTCCTTGGTCACGCTGGTCACGAAGTCGGTCTGGCCGTGATGGTTGAAGGTGACGGGATAGCCGAGATGGTATTCGAGATCGTATTTCATGCCGAAGGCCTTCATCACGCCGTCGACGATCTCGGTGATGCGCTTCTGCGCGAGCTCACGGGTCTGCGGCGTCAGCGTCCGCACCGAGCCCTTGATCTCCGCCGTCTGCGGGATGACGTTGAAGGCCTCGCCGGCATTGAGTGCGGTCACCGAGACGACGATCGACTCGAGCGGGTCGGCATTGCGCGAGGCGACGGTCTGCAGCGCGCTGACCAGGGCGCAGGAAGCGACGATCGGGTCGTTGACGCGATGCGGCGCGGCGGCGTGCCCGCCCAGGCCTTCGATCTTGATGTGGATGCGGTCGGCCGCGGCCATGGCCGGGCCCTTGGTGATCTCGAACTTGCCGACCGGGACGCCCGGCTTGTTGTGCATGCCGTAGACTTCCTGAATGCCGAAACGAGTGATCAACCCGTCGTCGATCATCGCCTTGGCGCCGGCACCACCTTCCTCGGCCGGCTGGAAGATCAGCACGGCGGTCCCGTCGAAATCGCGGGTCTGCGTCAGGTATTTGGCGGCGCCGAGCAGCATCGCGGTGTGGCCGTCATGGCCGCAGGCGTGCATCTTGCCCGGCACGGTCGAGCGGTGCTCGAGATTGGTCTCCTCATGGATCGGCAGCGCATCCATGTCGGCGCGCATGGCGATGACCTTGCCCGAGCCCTGGCCCTTGCCCTTGATCACGCCGACGACGCCGGTCTGGCCGATACCGGTCACGACCTCGTCGACGCCCCATTCCTTCAGCTTGTCGGCGACGAGACCGGCGGTCCTGTGAACGTCGTACATCAGCTCGGGATGGCGATGGATGTCGCGGCGGATCGCGGTGATTTCGGGGGTCAGCGTCGCGATGATGTCGGTCTTGGGCATCGTATCCTCTGAGATGAATTGAGCAACCACGCAGAAAGCGGGTGCCGTGCGCAAGCTAGACCAGTCGCCCGGTGCCTGTCCAAGCCGGCGGGCGCGCAGGCGGTGGGCACGGATGGCATGGCGGCGGCCGGCTGGAAGGGGTGCCCTTGTGGTCCGAGGGGCCGTTCATCGATTGCGAATGAAACGATCAATAGAAGAAAATCACACCAGCCATGATTTCGCCTTTTACAGGCAATAGTGAGCCATCATCTCCGCTCAGATCGTTTGCATTTGCCGATCTGAATTGGCTCACATCCCCCTTCATGTTTGGTTGATTATGCGTCGATTGATGTTGCTTGCGTGCGTGTCCGCGTTCTTGCCTGCTGTCGCTCTGGCTGATGAGCCGATCCAGAAAATATCCTTCCAGCCGCAGGTCAAAGGCCTGGGCTGCCTGAAGCCGGAAACCCGGTCCATGATCACGGCGCTCGTCGACAAGATCGGCCCCATCCAGATCACCTCGACCTGCGGCGGACGCCACGCCCGGCATTCCCAGCACTATCTCGGCCGCGCCATCGACTTCCGTCCGCTGGCGGTCTCGTCGCGCAAGGCGGCCGCCGCCGCCCGTTCGCTGGCAAGCGTCGGTGGCGTCGGCACGTATTCGAATGGTCTCGTCCACGCTGATGTCGGCCAGCGCGAGGCGTCCTGGTACGGTCACAAGCGCAGCCGCTATGCCTCCGCCGCCAAGCGCGGTCGCTATGCGAGGCTCGCCCGCAACGGCGGCTGATCGGCGTTCAGCCGGATAGAGAGCTCAGCGCGTGCCGATAGACCAGATCCTCCGGGTCGGGCCTTTCGGCGCGCGCATCGCGGACCGCCCCGAGCCGTTCGGCGACGGCGATCGAGGCGGCGTTGCCGGGGTCGACATAGCTTACGAGGCTTGAGAGCCGGAGGGTTCGTGCCGCCCAGTCCAGCATGGCACGCGCGGCCTCCGTGGCGTAACCCTGCCCTTCATGGCCGTCATAGAGCAGCCAGCCGAGCTCCTTCTCGGGGAAGAGCGGGCCGGCATTGATGCCGACCTGCCCGATACAGGCCCCGTTCGCGCTCAGCGCGATCATCAGCGCGCCATGCCCGAACAGCGGCCAGCAGGCGATGTCGTGGCAGAACATGCCCCAGGCCTCTCGCGTCGTCAGCGGGCCGCCCATCCACCTGGAGCGGGGCGACGCCAGAAACGCTGCATAGGCAGGAAAATCCGCCTCGGTCATGGGGCGCAGCGTGAGGCGCTGCGTCTGCAATGTCGGAACAAGGGGCTGGCTCATGGGGCGGCTTCTAGAGCCGCGCCGCCTCGCAGGCTAGACCGCGAATTCGGTCCGCCAGCGGGCGATGTCCTCCAGCGCGACGTTGGAGCCGCAGAGCACGAGGCAGATGCGTTCCCCCGGCCTGAAGCTGTCCTTGCGGGCCAGTGCCGCGGCGACCACGCAGGCGGCCGCCGGTTCCAGCAGCACGCGCCCGTTCTGGAGCACCCAGATGAGCTCGCGCACCGCCTCGGCGTCGGACACCGTCACGATCTCCTCGAGGAACTGCCGGGCGGCGGCCATGGTCCGCTCGGTCGCGAAGGGCGCGCCGAGCGTGCGTGCGATCGAGGTCGGGCGGATAGGCACCGGTTTGCCGGCTTCCAGCGCCTGGGTCATCGTCGTCGCGCCCTCGGTCTCGACGCCGTGCAGCCTGACGGCCGGGTCGAGGCCTTTCAGTGCCGCGCCGACACCGGCCGAGAAGCCGCCGCCACCGACCGAGATGAAGACATGGTCGAGCCGGCCGCCGGCGTCGCTGGCGAGTTCGAGGCCGAGCGTGCCGTGCCCGGCGATGATGGCCGGATCGTCATAGGAATGGACATGGACCATGCCCTGCGCGGCGTAGTCCTCGGCCTTGGCGAAGGCTGCGACCGAATCCTCGCAGAGCTCGACCTCGCCTCCGGCCTGCCGCGTCAGCGCGATGTTGAGCTCCGGCGTCGCCTTCGGCATCAGGACGAGCGCACGCGCACCCATGGCATGGGCGACCAGCGAAACCGCGATGGCATGGTTGCCGCCCGAGACTGTGACGACCCCGTGCTTCAGCTCCGCCTCGCTCAACCCCATCAACCGGTTGTAGCAGCCACGCACCTTGAAGGAGCCGCCGAGCTGCAGGCTCTCCACCTTCACCCAGGTCTCGACGCCGAGCCGGGCCGAAAGCCCGGCGCTGTGATAGGTCGGCGTGCGGCGCACCTTGCCGGCAATGCGCGTCGCGGCCGCCTGCACATCGGCGAGGGTGACATCGAAATCCATGATGGCGGCAATCCTGTGCTGCTTCGTCGGGTCAGGGCGACACGAGAGCCCGTCGCGGCATCCTGCGTCAAGCATGGTCAGTGCCGCGGCTTGTCCGGAATCACAGTGAGCTCCGGAGCGATTTTCGACCCGGCTGAACCGTCATTGCGGCTGTAGCGAAGCCATCCAGGGCGTCGAACGCCACCGCTCCTGCGTTGCGTCGTGGCTTCGCTCCTCGCAATGGCGGGTTCGGGTTTCACTCGGATCGAAAACCGCTTTAGCCTGTCGGCATGGAACCTGCGTCTGGCGGGATTTTGGGAGAAGCCTTCGTGACGATGACGCCGAAAGAGATGCTGGCGAAGCTGGTTTCGTTCAACACGGAATCGCAACGCAGCAATCTCGACCTGATCCATTTCTGCCGGGACTACCTCGCCTCGCTCGGCGTCGAGAGCCGGCTCGCGCCGAGCCCGGACGGGCAGAAGGCCAATCTTTACGCGACCATCGGCCCCAGGCGCGACGGCGGTATCGTTCTCTCCGGCCACACCGATGTCGTGCCGGTCGCGGGGCAGGACTGGACCTCAGATCCCTGGACGCTGACCGAGCGCGACGGCAAGCTCTATGGCCGCGGCGCCTGCGACATGAAGGGGTTCGACGCGCTCGCGCTGGCCCTGGTGCCGGAGATGCTGGCCGCGCCGCTCGAGCGGCCGATCCACATCGCGCTGTCCTATGACGAGGAGGTCGGCTGCCTCGGCGCGCGCGTCATGATCGCGTCGATGCAGCAGGAGGGGCTGAAGCCCTCGGCCGTGATCGTCGGCGAGCCTTCGATGATGAAGGTCGTGACCGGCCACAAGGGCGGCCTGCGTATGCGCACGGCGATTCGCGGCCATGCGGTGCATTCCAGCCGCATCGATGTCGGCGTCTCGGCGGTGATGGTGGCGGGCGAGCTGATCCATTGGCACAACACCACGATGGCCGAGAACAAGGCGCGCACCCCGGCCGGAAACGGCTTCGAGCCGCCCTATTCGACGCTGCATGTCGGCGTCGTGCAGGGCGGGACGGCGGTCAACATTGCCGCTGAGCATTGCACGTTCGCCCATGAGGTGCGCTGCATTCCCGGCGAATTGCAGGAGGCCTATGCCGAGCGCTACAGGGCAAAGCTCGCCGAGGTCGAGGCCGGGATGAAGGCGGTGGCTCCGGAGACCGGCATCGCTCTCGAGATCACCTCCAGCACGCCGGCCATGGGGCCGGAGACGGATGGGGCGGCGGAGGCACTCTGCCGGCGCCTGACCGGTGACAATGGCCGGCATGTCGTCGCCTATGGTACGGAGGGCGGGCTCTTCCAGGGCGCCGGCTGGTCGACGGTGGTGTGCGGTCCGGGCGATATCGCGCAGGCGCATCAGCCGGACGAGTTCATCGCGGTGGAGCAGCTCGAGGCGGGGGAGCGCTTCGTCCGGGGCTTGATCGCGGATCTGTCGCGCTGAGGATCGGGTGGGCCGCAGGAGGCGGCTCGCGAGCAAGCGGTTTTCGGGCAATCGGCGTGTGCCGATGCCCGGATCGCCAAGAAGAGGCCTCGCCGCAGGATGCCAGGCGCGGCGGGATGAGGGTCGGGACCCTGAGGGGGGAGGGATGTCGCGCAGCCGTGCCGCTGCTCTTCTGTTCGCGCTGCTGGCTTTGCTGCTGCCGGCCGCTGCGCAGGCCTTTGTCTGGGCGCGCTCGAGCGATGCGCTGACGCTCGACCCCCATGTCGCCAATGAGGGGCCGACCACGGCTCTCGTCCAGAACATCTATGAAGGTCTCACCGAGCGCGATCGGACAGGGCGCCTCGGCCCGCTTCTGGCGGTGTCCTGGCGGATGCTGCCGGAGGACCCGACGATCTGGGAGTTCAAGCTGCGCCAAGGCGTGGTTTTCCAGGATGGCAGCCGCTTCTCGGCGGATGATGTCGTCTTCTCCTATCGGCGCGCGCTGCAGCCGAATTCCGGTTTTCGCGACCATCTCGCTTCGGTTGCCGATATCGAGAAGGTCGACGACACCACGGTCCGGATCAGGACGCGCAGGCCCAATCCGGTTTTCATCGCCAATACGCCGGCGATCCTGATCATGAGCAAGGCCTGGGCGGAGCGGCACGGGACAGCCACTATTCCGGACAGCCCGATCTCCGACGCCAATTTCGCCAATGCCCATGCCAACGGCACCGGTGCCTTCGTGCTGGTGTCGCGGCAGCCGCTCGTCAGGACCGTGCTGAAGCGCAACGAGGCTTACTGGAATCGCGGCGGCGTCCCGCTTGGCATCGCGGAATTGACCTATCTGCCGGTGCCGCAGGCGAGCGCGCGCGTCGCGGCCCTGCTCGCCGGTACGGTCGATTTCCTGCAGGACGTGCCGATTCAGGATCTGCCGCGCCTGCGCGCCCGGCCCGGCCTCACCGTCACGACGGGTGTCGAGAACCGGACGATCTTCCTCGGCTTCGACGTCGCCTCGCCGGCGCCGCACGGAACCGAGGCTGGCGGCCGCAACCCCTTCGCCGATCTGCGCGTCCGGCGCGCGATGAACCTCGCCATCGATCGCGACTATATCCGGCGTGCCGTCATGCGCGGCGAGGCGCTGCCGAGCGGCATCATCATCCCGCCATTCGTCGATGGCTGGACGCGCGAGCTCGACATGCCGCCGCCTTTCTCGCTCCCGGAGGCCCGACAGCTTCTGGCCGAAGCCGGTTATTCCGAGGGCTTCTCGACCACGCTCTACTGCCCGAACGATCGCTACGTCTACGACGAGGAGACCTGTCGCGCTTTGGTTCCGATGCTGGCCCGGATCGGAATCCGGGTCACGCTCGTCGCCCAGCCGCAGGCGGCGCAGTCCCAGGCGCTGCGGCGCACACCCGGTCCCGATGTCTTCCTCGCCGGCTGGGGGACGCTGACCTATGACAGCGAATACCTTTTCTCGTCGCTCTATCACAGCCGCGACGGGCAACGCGGCACCTACAACGCCACGGGGTACAGCGATGCGGAAACCGATGCGCTGATCGACAGGATCTCCGGGGAAATCGACCGGAGCCGGCGCGCCGGGCTCGTCGCGCAACTCTGGCAGAAGCTGCGCAACCAGACGATCTACCTGCCGCTGTTCCACCAGATGCTCAGCTACGCGACGAAGGAGGCGTATGAGATACCCGTCGACGTCGCCAACACGCCGAAGCTGAAGCTGGTCGCTGCCCGCGGGCAGTGAGCCGCGCCGCGGAGCTTGCCTCTGTGGTGATCTTAAGTCGCGGACGCCGGCGGCTCTCCAGCCTTCGGCCGCGTATGGTTCGTGGCGCGCATCGGCAGCGGTACGGCCGGGCGGTCCGTGCGGTACTGGCCGCGCGCGATCGCGCCGAACATCAGCACGACGGCGGTCAGCGTCATCAGCCACCAGGGCAGCAGCGGCGCGAATCCGAAGGTGCCAAGCGCGAAGGCGGTGGTGAAGGCCGCGACGCCGCCCGCCGAGAGGGCGCCGGACATGCGCCCCGCGGCGCGGATCGCGAAATAGAGGCAGGCGGCGGCCGTGGCGGCCCCCACCAGCCCGAGCTCGTACCAGGTCTCGAACAGCAGGGTCACCGGCGCCGGCTGCGGCAGGACGCCGGTCATCTGGCCGCGCAGCACGGTGTCGAGGCCGTGGCCCGTGATCAGCTCCACCGGCGATTGCCGGATGACGTCGGCCCAGATCGACAGCATCTGGGCGAAGTCGCTGCTGCTGTCCGGCAGGGCCGAGACGAGCGGCGCGAGCAGGAAGGGCAGGAGCGGCGCGAACAGCATCAGCCCCGCGATGATCGCGGCGATGACCTTGGTCGCGCCTTCGCGGCTGGCGGTGACCGCGCCGAAGGCGACGGCGCCGAAGATCATCGCCACCGTCTCGCCATCCTCGAAGCGGGTCAGCGCCAGCAGGCCGACGATGAGCGCGAGCCCGAGCGCGGTCATGCCGCGCTCGCGCGACAAGAGCCAGGCCAGTGCCGGCCAGGCCATGATCAGGATGATCGAGACGCCGCGCTCGACCGCGCCGGGCGGCGCCGCCGCATGGCGCAGCGCCGCGACGATGATGAGGCCCAGCGCGAAGACGCCGGCGACGCTGGTGCCGAGCGCCACGAGATTGAGGTTGGAGGCCCGCATTCGCTCGGGCAGCGCCGACAGGCCGACGAAGCCGAGCGCGACGGCGAGCGCCAGGTTGCCGGCCTTCTCGGCGGCGGTGCCGGGATAGGGGCTCCAGATCAGCGACAGCGCCGCCCAGGCGATCAGCCCGAGCAGGATGAGCCCGGGGCGGCTGAGCAGCGCCGCCTTCAGCCCGCCGAGGAAATGGCGTGGCTCCTCCACGAGCGCGGCGATGATCAGCAGCGCGATGCCGATCGGCACCAGCACCACCGCGGCGCGGCGCGAAACCAGCGCGGCCAGCGGCAGCACGAGTGCGAGCGTCGCGAAGCCGATGCGTCGCAGCAGTCTCGCTGCGTCGGTAGCGGGGTCGAGCTGGGCCTTGGGAGGAGGTCGGTTCATGCGTCCCGGATCGATGACAGGCCTTCGGTCAGCCCGGCCGCCCGGATTGAGCCGTCGCTACCCTAGCGAGAGAGGGCGCGCGCGACTGTAGGTGCGGCGCAACACTGCGCCGGCATCTTGCGAGTCCGCCGGCCACCGCGAACCACTGGCGCGACAGGGGGCTTCGTGAGATGAATCGGCCATGATCCGGCTGGCCGCCATCCCCTATGCAAGCAATGTCGGAATCGACGGCTTCATGCAGGGCGTCGTCGCGCGGCTGAGGCGCCGCGGCCTGCGGCTCGGCGGCGTCATCCAGCATAATGACGAGGACTGCGAAGACCGCTGCATGGCGATGTCGCTCGAGGACCTTGCCAACGGCACCCGCTTTCCGATCAGCCAGGATCTCGGACCTTCCGCCGAGGGCTGCCGGCTCGACGCGGCCGGGCTGGCCGCCGCCGCGGCGGCGTTTTCGGGCGCGCTGACGGAGCGGGCCGATCTCGTCGTCGTCAACAAGTTCGGCAAGCAGGAGGCGCTGGGCGGGGGGCTGCGCGACGAGATCGCGAAGGCGGTCATGGCCGGCCTGCCCGTCCTGCTCGCCGTGCGCCATGATGTCCTGCCGGCCTGGCGCGCTTTCGTCGGTGATGATTGGATCGAATTGGCGGTCGATGAGGAGCAGATCGAGCGCTGGGTGGTGGATGCGATGCGGCTTGCGGCCTGATCGGCGCGGGCTGATGGCGTCCTCGCGCGCACCGTCATGAGCAGCGCCCCGCCTGCGCCTCCCCTCGGGCTTATCCTTGCCGGCGGCCTCGCCCGGCGCATGGGCGGCGGCGACAAGCCGCTGAGGCTCCTGGCCGGGAGGCCCGTGCTCGACCATGTCGTCGAGCGCTTGCGCGGCCAGTGCGACGGCCTGCTGCTCAACGCCAATGGCGATCCCGCCCGCTTCGCCGCCCATGGCCTGCCGGTGGTGGCCGATTCCGTGCCCGATTTCGCCGGCCCCCTTGCGGGCATCCTCGCCGGGCTGGACTGGCTTGTCGCGCATCGGCCGAACGATGGCTGGCTCGTCAGCGTCGCGGCCGATACCCCCTTCATTCCGGCCGATCTGGTCGCCCGCCTGCATGCGGCGCGCGCAGCCGCCGGAACGCCGCTCGCCTGTGCCGCATCGGCCGGCCGGCAGCACCACGCCATCGGGCTCTGGCCGGTGGCGCTGCGAGAGGATTTGCGGGCAGCGCTGGCGGCCGGCGAACGCCGGCTCGGCCACTGGACGGCGAAGCATGGGGTCGCCGTCGCCGAATGGCAGGCGGAGCCGGTCGATCCCTTCTTCAACATCAACACGCCGAACGATCTGGCCGAGGCGCAAGACATCTTCCGGCGCCTGGGTTAGCTCGTAATGGCGCCTCAGGCTCCTCCGCGCTCCAGCAGCGCCTTCAGCGCGGCGAGGTCGCGCGCGATCATGCCCGCATCGGCCGCCATGTCGTCGTCGGACATGCCGTCGCGCTGGAACAGGGTGAACACCACCTCGGCGCCGTCGCCATTGGGCACGACCCGCATCGGATTGTGCATGGCGGCGCCGTGATCGGGGATGACGGCATGGTCGAGCACGCCGTGCTGGTTCGGCTCGCTGAACAGGATGCGCATCGGCCCCATCGGCGTCTCCGCCCGCCAGGTCATGCCCTCGACATGGACGAAGCTGTGGCCGAGCCCTTCGGCCCATCGCGGAAAATTCACGGGATCGGCGAGGAAGGCATAGACCTCCTCGGCCGGGCGCGCGACGCCGATGCCGATATGCCGGGCGCGATGGATGGCCATCACATGCCTCCTTCGTTCGATTAGGAACAAAAGAAGAACAAGATCGTCGCCATGTCAAGCGGCGTCCATGCAAGCCGCGTCCTGCGGCCGGAGCCTGGGCTCTATTCGATGACGATGCGCGGTGCCGCCCGTGTCGCGCCACCCAAGGCCGCCTGGACCTGCCGCGCCAGGGCGATATAGGCCTTGGCATGGGCGCTCGAAGGGTCACTGGCGACGATCGGACGCCCGCCATCCGAGGTTTCGCGGATCGGCATGGCGAGCGGGATTTCGCCGAGGAAGGGGATGCCGAGCCGTTCCGCCTCGTGCCGCGCGCCGCCATGGGCGAAGATGTCGGAGCGGTGTCCGCATTCCGGGCAGATGAAATAGCTCATGTTCTCGACGAGTCCGAGGATCGGCACGGCGACCTTCCTGAACATCGCCACGCCGCGCCTTGCGTCGAGCAGGGCGAGGTCCTGCGGCGTCGAGACGATGACCGCCCCCGCCAGCGGCACCTGCTGGGCCATGGTGAGCTGGGCGTCGCCGGTGCCGGGCGGCATGTCGACGACGAGCACGTCGAGCTCGCCCCAGGCGACCTCGCGCAGCATCTGCGTGATCGCCGAGATCACCATCGGCCCGCGCCAGATCATCGGCGTCTCCTCGTCGACGAGGAAGCCGATCGACATCACCTTCAGCCCATAGGCCTCCATGGGGCCGAGCGTGCGGCCGGAGACGATCTGCGGCTTGCCGGTGATGCCGAAGAGCTTCGGCATCGAGGGGCCGTAAATGTCGGAATCGAGCACGCCGACCTTGAGCCCCAGGGTCGAAAGCGCCACGGCGAGATTGGCGGCGGTGGTCGACTTGCCGACGCCGCCCTTGCCGCTCGCCACCGCGATGATCTGCTTCACGCCGGGCACGCCGGCCGGCTTCGGCGGCGGGCCGCCGGGCGCGGGGCGGTGCGCCTGCTGGCGGGCCTGCATCCCGGCGGAAGGCGCGGCCTTGTCGGCGGTCAGCCCCACCAGCACCTGCGTCACGCCGGGCAGGCCGCCAACGGCGCTTTCCGCCGCCTTGCGCACCGGCTCCATGGCGGCGGCTTCGGTCGCGTCGATGCCGATGGCGAAGATCACCTTGCCGCCGTCGATCAGGATGTCCGCGACCCGGCCGGACGCTGCGAGCGATTGCCCGCTCGCCGGCAGTTTCACCAGTTCCAGCGCCCGCAGGATGTCGGCTTGGGAAAGGCTCACGTCGGAAGTCTCCGTTCCTTGCTTGGGGCTTCAGCTTGCCTTGCGGATATGGAAGACGAGGATGCGCCCCGCGCCATCCTGCCGCTCGATCGCATCGCCCGTCTCGCGCGCCAGGTTCGGCAGGTCGATCGCCGCCATCGGATCGGTGCACTGCACGACGAGGAGGCTGCCGGCCACCGCCGCATCGAGCGCCTTGCGCACGTGCAGCACGGGCAGGGGGCATTTCAGGCCGCGCAGATCGAGCGCAATGGTGTCCATGGTCGCGCCCGCCCGGGTCGTTGTCGTCGTCATGTCTCATATGATGGCTTTTCGGGCAGGGGCAACCTGCGCCGCAGCCATGCGCTTGACCCATCCCCGCATGGCAAGGGAGAAGGGGGAGGGATAACGCGGCAACGTCCCGGACGATGCCGCGAAGCCGGGGAGAGGCGGATACCGATGGAAGCGGGTGGCCGCGAGCGGCGGGAACGGCCATGGCGCGCCTGAAGGGCATCGGGCCGGGCCATGCGCCGATGACGCTCGCCGAGGCTGGCGCGCGGGCGGTTTCCCTGGTCGCTCCGGTCGCCGGCACGCAGGCGCTGCCTTTGTCGCAAGCCGATGGCCGCGTCCTGGCGCAGGATGTCTTCGCCGGCTTGCCCCTGCCGCCCTTCGCCAATTCGGCCGTCGATGGCTACGCGCTGCGTTTCGACGATCTCGCGCCCGGTGCCGAAACCCGCCTGCCGGTGTTCGGTCGCGTCGCTGCGGGCGAGATGGCGCCAGCGGAGCTCGGGCGCGGTGCGCTGCGCATCTTCACCGGCGCCCCTATCCCGCCAGGTGCCGATACGATCGTCATGCAGGAGGATGTGAGGCGCGAGGGCGACGCGGTCCTGCTGCCGCCGGGGCTGAGGCGCGGCGCCAATCTGCGGCCGGCCGGCGAGGATGTCGCCCGGGGCGCTCGCGCATTCGAGGCCGGGCGCCGTTTGCGCCCGCAGGATCTCGGCCTGCTGGCGGCGCTCGGGCTGGAGCGCCTCACGCTCCGGCGCCGCCCGCGCGTCGCGCTGTTCTCGACCGGCGACGAATTGACCGAGCCCGGCGGGACACTGCCTCCGGCCGCGATCTACGACGCCAACCGGCCCATGCTGCGCGCCCTGCTGGCGCGCGCCGGCGCGGAGCCTGTCGATCTCGGCATCCTGCGCGACGACCGCGACGGCCTGGCGGCGCGGCTGAAGGAAGCCGCGCGCGATTGCGACCTCGTCATCACCTCGGGCGGGGTCTCGGTCGGGGAGGAGGATCACGTCAGGGCGGCGCTGGCCACGCTCGGCTCGCTCGATTTCTGGCAGATCGCGATCAAGCCCGGCAAGCCGGTCGCCGTCGGCACGATCGCGGAGACGCCTTTCCTCGGCCTGCCCGGCAATCCGGTCGCGGTCTTCGTCACCTTCGCCTTCGTCGCGCGGCCGATGATCGCGCGGCTGGCCGGCACGGCGTGCGACCCGCTTCTGCGTCTGCCGGTGCGGCTCGGCTTTTCGCATCGGGGCAAGCCGGGGCGGCGCGAATTCCTGCGCGTCTCGGTCGAGCCCGGGGCGGATGCCATTCCGCTGGCACGCAGGCATCCGGGCGAGGGGGCGGGCTCGCTGGCCTCGCTGACCCAGTCCGACGGGCTCGTCGAGCTGGCCGAGGATCCGGCGCTGGCCGAGGAAGGCAGCATCCAGCCCTTCCTGCCCTATTCCGCGCTTCTCGGCTGAGGGGCCAGCCGGTTCAAGGCCGCGACGGATCGAAAAAGAGAGCCTCAATCCCGCCGGAAGACGACGCTGGCGCCCCAGCCGAGGAACAGCGCGAGCAGGATGGTGGCGAGCCCGTAGAGCCACGGCCAGTCATAGGCGCCGGAGGCGAGGCGCTGCTCGGCGCCGGTCTTGATCACCTCGAAATTCGTCTGCTGCCGCGCCAGCGGCACGCCGCCGGCATAGAGCACGACATCGACGGTATAGGAGCCCGTCGGCGCCGTCGCGGGGACGTCGATCGGCGCGCTGAACAGGGAGTTCGAGAGAAAGGTCACGCCCCGTTGCTGATAGGCATAGAGCTCCTTGCCCTGCATGATGCGCACGAGGCTGTCGCGGAACGTCGCCACGCTGCTGTCGTCGAACCAGTTCTGCGCCGGGCGTTCGGCATTGGCGAGGCCAACCCGGTCGCGCCTCGCCGTTTCCGCGCTCATCATCTCGCTGATCGGCCGGTTGGTCGCGACCAGCAGGAAGACCGGGCTCTCGGGGAAGCGCCGCTGCGTGCGGTTGATCCAGATCGGCCCGAACCGCTCCTTCTGGCGCACCAGCAGCATGCGGCGCGGCCCGCGCACGGTGATGATGATGTCGTGCGGGTCGCCGCGGGCGACGCTGCGCCCGTCGCGCTCGACGAGACCGAAGACGGTGAGCTGGCTGCCGGTATAGTTCGAGGTGATCTGGATCTGGTGGCTCGACATCGCCGCGATCAGCGTCTCGGCCCGCGCCGGCATGGCGAGGGCCAGCAGGGCGGCCAGCAAGGCGAGGGCGTGGAGGCAGGCCCCTCTCATCGCGCGCTCTCCGGCACGACGACCGAGAAGGGCTCGCTCGGCGGAATGAACAGCTCGATCGCGAAACGCAGCCCCACCGAGAGGATCAGCAGGGCGAGCAGCAGCCGGAAGGATTCGACGTTGAGGTTGCGCGCGGCGCGGCCGCCGAACTGGGCGCCGACGACGCCGCCGACCAGCAGCAGGGCGGCGAGGATGATGTCGACCGACTGGTTGGTAATGGCGTGCAGCAATGTCGCGCCGGTCATCGTCACCAGGATCTGGAAGAGCGAGGTGCCGACCACGACGGAGGGCGGGATGCGGAAGAAATAGATCAGCGCCGGCACGAGGATGAAGCCGCCGCCGACGCCGAGCACCGCGCCGATGAAGCCGATCACGACCGCGAGCAGCGCGATCGGGATGATGCTGCAATACAGGCCGGAGCGGTAGAAGCGCTGGCGGAACGGCAGCCCCATCCACCAGGGGTGCAAGCCGCCGCGCCGCTTGCGCCGCGCCGGCTTGCCGGCCCTGACGCGCAGCATCGCGCGCACGGCGTCGTAGAGCATCAGCCCGCCGATGATCGAGAACAGCGTGACGTAGGACAGGGTGATGACCAGCTCGAGCTGGCCGAGGCGGCGCATCGCGTTGAAGAACGCCACGCCCAGCACGGTGCCGACGATGCCGCCGGAGACCAGGACGCCGCCGAGCTTGAGATCGAGCGCTTTGCGCCGGAAATAGGTCAGGACGCCGGTCATCGAGGAGCCGGCGACCTGCGCCGCCACCGTCGCCACCGCGACCGCCGGCGGAATGTCGAGGAAGATCAGCAGCGGCGTCAGCAGGAAGCCGCCGCCCACGCCGAACAGCCCGGAGATGAAGCCGACCGCACCGCTCAAGCCCAGCACCATCAGCACGCTGATCGGAAGCTCGGCGATCGGCAGGTAAATCTGCACTTCTACCCCTCATGGACGGCGCTTGAGCAGTCGCTTGCGCCGATGATCCCAGGCTACGCGGTCCGGGTTAAGGCAAATTGTCGAAATAACGAAGGACGGGCCCCTATCGGCCCGTCCCAGAGACGGTCATTCTTCCTGCCGCGTCAACACGTCGTAAGCATGACGTGTTTCAGGGTTTTCAGCTCCGGCTCGGCTTGCCGGGCTTCGCCATCGAGGCCGTCGGGCCGGCATCCCAGCCCTTCGGCGGCGGGGTGACTTCGTTGGCGGCGGTGTCGAGCACTTTCGGCTTCCAGCCCGTCGCCCGGGCCTTGGCGGCGGCGAGCTCTTCCGGCTTCAGGCGTTGGGCGACTTCGTCGCGCTTGCGGGCGGCGTCCTCGTCGCCCTGCACGGCCGCGATCGCGAACCAGACATAGGACTGCGCCAGGTCGGCCGGCGCGCCGAGCCCGCGGCCGAGCAGCACGGCGAGATTGTACTGGCTGTCGCGCACGCCGAGCTCGGCCGCTTTCGCAAACCAGGTGTTCGCGGTGGCATAATCCGGCTTGCCGGCGGCACCCTCGGCATAGAGCACCGCGAGGTTGTGCATCGCCTTGGCGTTGCCGCGCTCGGCGGCGCGCTGATACCAGATCCGGGCGAGGGGCAGGTCGCGCGGAGCTCCCACGCCCTTCTCGAACATGTTGCCGAGGCGGAACTGTGCCGGCGCGAGCCCCGCGACGGCCGCCCGCTCGAACAGGCGCAGGGCGAGCTTGGGGTCGCGCGAGCCGGTGGGGCCGTCGGCGGCGCGTGTCGCCAGTTCGTAGACGGCGCGTGCGTCGCCATCGAGCGCGGCCTTGCGCAGCCCGGCGCTGCCCAGCCCGGTCGGCAGATCGCCGAGGCCGGTCACGGCCTGCACCGGCTCGGAGGCGGGCAACGAAGCGCTGGCCGTTTCCGGCGCGGCCTGCGCCGATTCCGTGGCAGCGGAAACGGCGGCCGGAGCCGGGGCGGCGGGGGCATTGCCCGCATCCGCGTTGATGGCGCCGCCCGCATTCGCGGCGGGAGATGAGAGAGCGAGCGAGGACTGGTCCTTGGAGGGAGCCTGTTCCGCCGGCGCTGGCGGCGACAATGCCGCCGCTGTTTCCGGCAGGGCGGCCGGGGGAGCGAGCAGGTTCTGGCTCTCGTTGCTGGCCGTCTTCGTATCCTTGCCGCCCAGCGAGCTGGTGACGACCTGGGCGGTTCCCAGCGCGAGGATCACGGCGGCGAGGCCGAGCAGGAGGGGGCGCTTGCGCTTCTCCATGATCTCGCGCAGCCGGCCCGGGCTTTTCGCGGCGGGTTCGGCCGCCGTGGTGGGCGCGGTCGCGGCGGCTTCGCTGGCGGCCTTGGCCGAGCGGCGCGCGGCGGCGATCAGGCTCTGGCGAACCGATTGCGCATCCTGGCCGGCATTGGCGGTCGCCTCGGGGCGGGGGCGACCGGAGCCCGGCTCGAGCGGCAGGTCGAAGGCCGCGCTCGGCATGGCGAGGGTCGGCTCGGTGCGCTGGGGCGCCTCGCCGGCAACCGGCCGGTCCTGAGCGGCGGGAGCCGCGACGAGCGGCTCGCGAGACGTCGAGAAGCGCCTGGTCGGCTCCTGGCGCGTCGCCGGCTCCTGGGCCCGCGGCGCGGCTGGCCGGCCGGAAGCGCCATGGCGCTCCGCCAGCAATTCGCCTTCGAGGTTCGACAGGCGGCCCATGATCGCTTCGAGCGTCTGGTTGAGGGCGCCGAGCGCGTCATGCGTCTGCCGTTCCGAGGAGATCTGGGTGTCCCGCATGCCGGAAACCAGGCCGGAGAGCTCGACGATGCCCTTGCCCGGCGTCACCGCGCTGGTGGCCTGCACGAGCGCGGCGCGCTCGGCTGCCGTTTCCTCCCGCATCGAGCGCAGATGCACGACCAGATCCTGCAGCGTCCGCTCGATGCCGCTCTCGGCGTGGCGGGTCGCGGCCGCCTCGTCGAGCCGGGCGGCGATCCCCGAGATCTGCTGCTCGAGCGCGTCGAAGGACTCCGAATTCGCTTCAGGCGCGCCAGCTTCGTCGATCTTCTCGGCGAGGTGGCGCAGCATGTCTTCGATCGGCTTGAGAGCAGCCGGCACGCGCCCGTCCGCGCCCTCGGTCATGCGGACAAGCTCGCTCGAGGCCGCGAGGCTCTCGATGCGCCCGGCCAGGGCTTCGATCTGGCGCGTGACGGCGACCGGGCTGTTCTCGGCGAGCCGCTCGACATGCTGCTGGAGCAGGTCGAGGCGATGGTCGATCTGGTTATCGGGGCGACGCTCGGCGATTTCGTCGAAACGCTGCGACAGCCGGTCGATCTGGCCTGCCAGCGCCGAGAGCGGCCCCAGCTCGAACTCGCGCGGGCGGCCCGAAAGCACGGCGCTGCGCACATCCTCGATGGCCGAGGACAGGTTGCGCATCTCGCGCATGTCGGGTTCGATCTCGCGCAGCCGGCTGATCTCGAAGCCGAGCGAGGCGATCTGTTGCGAGAGCTCTTCCAGCCGGTGGTCGTTGCCGTTCTGCGCGACCAGCTCGCGCAGCTCGGCGATGTCGCGCGCCAGCGGCGTCGGATCGATGCCGCCACCCGATGCGAGCGCGTCGATCTTGTTCGCCAGATGCGCGATCTCGCGCTGGACATGCTGGTAGCCACCGCCCGAGCGATCCTGCGACAGGCGTGAAACCTCCGCCTCGAGGCGGGCCAGCGGCTTCAGCACCGGTTCGAAATGATCGCGGCCGGCGAGCCTGTCGAGGCGCTCGCCGAGAGCGGCGATCTTGGTCTCGATCGTATGGGCGAGATCGCCGCCGAAGGGGGCCGCGGGCCGCTGCTGCGGCGCGGCCGCGCGCCGCGCATCCGGCGAGAGGCGTGCGCTGAGGTCGCGCAGATCCTCGCGCAGCGCCGAGATGCGGTCCTGCGAAGCTTGAGCCGGCCGAGGCGCCTCGCTCTCGTCGCGATCGAGCAGGCGCTGGCGCGTGCGGATATCGGTGACGGCGGCGGCGAGTCCGTCGCGACTGAACGCAAGCCGGGGAGAGCGATCCTCGCCGGCCTGCTGCCGGGGCTCGACGGCGCGGCGCTCGATCTCGACGATCCGCTCGCCGATCGACTTGATGGCCTCGGCGATGACGCTGGTCGCCCGCTCCTGGCGTTCGGCAGCCGTCCGCTCGCCCGAGGACAGGCGGTCCTCGGTCTTCTCGATCCAGCGCGTGATCGAATCGAGCGCCCCGGCGGTGCGTGCGCTCGTCTCGCGCGTCAGCTTCTCGGTCGCCGCCGCCTGGCGGAGCAGGACGTCGATCTCATTGCGCGAGGGCTGAGGGGTCGGTGCGCGCGCGGCGGTTTCGGTCTGCGTCTGGGAGAGCCGCGCGAGCCGCTCCGAGAGGGCGGCGATATCGAGCTGCTCCGGCGGCGCCGTGGCGGCCATGGCCGGCTGCGCCTCCTCGCTCTCGTCGCGAATCTTGTGATCGAGCCATTCGCCCAAGGTCATGCCGGCGCGGCGAGCCGCCGCCTTAGCCGCATCGCGCGTCCTCGGGTCGACCCCCTTGACGCTCCAGGGCAAGCTGTTCGCCATGATTGTGCTCGCCTCCAGGGCCCGTTGTTAACGAAGGCGCAGCTCCCTGACGCCGCCGCTTCCGCTCGATCCGGCGATCCGTGAAAAGAACGTTGACGAAGTCGCAACGCCGGTCCGCGCCCCTGAGATTTCGCCGGCATGGTAAACAGCGGGTTAAGAATTCCGACCGATCCGTTAATTTTTTCCGAAGCGCCGCTTTTCTGCCGCCTTGTCGGGGTTCGTATAACCGTAACTTACCCCACCCCGGGGGCGTATTACCTGACGCTAGGGGAGGGGGTGCCGTAAGAAGACATCTCAGCAAGGCGATGCCGCCAGTATGTGCCGGTGCCGCCGTCCATCTTTCAAGGAATGAATGCTCATGTCGCGCCAAAGCTCAGCTATGGCGGGTTCCTCGATTCATGAGACCCGCGCTGACAATGTCCCGGTCGCGGATTCCGATGCCGGGGGCTTCACCATCAGCGATCTCGCCCGTGATTTCGGCGTGACGCTGCGAACCCTGCGCTTCTACGAATCCCGCGGCCTGCTTGCGCCGGCCCGCTCGGGCATGACGCGCATCTATTCGGCGCGTGATCGTGCCCGGCTCGCGCTCATCCTCAAGGGCAAGCAGCTCGGCTTCACCCTGGTCGAGATTCGCGCCATGCTCGCCAATGAGGAGAAGAAGGCGGGCTCGGCGGGCAAGTCGGCCTCGGTCGGCGGCCTGCATCTCAGCCGCGATCAGATCGTCGAGCAGCTCGAGCTGCTGCGCAGCCAGCGCGCCGAGATCGAGGACGCCATCAAGGAGCTCGAGGGCTCGCTCACCCGGCTCAGCGCCGCCTGAGATCGCATCGCGTCGCGGGCCGAATCCGGTTTCCGGCGAAAAGCGCGGGGCACCTCCCGTCTCAGGATGGATGCGCGACGCTCTGTCCCAGAACCCCGGCTTTGCCGGGGTTTTTTATTGCCTTGCCATCGAACGGTCACGCGCGGGAGGACAAATTCGCCGGACACCCATTGCATGCCGGGTGAGATTGTTTATATGTGAACTATCTTGAAGCGGTGCACCCATGAGCGCCGCCGCGCGAGGTGAGGGAGGACCACGATGCCGGTCTACAAGGCGCCCGTCGACGATACGCTTTTCCTGCTCAACGACGTTTTCAATATCGAGCGCTACAACAACCTGCCGGGCTTCGCCGACGCGTCCTCGGACGTGATCGAGGCCGTACTCGGCGAGGGCGCCAAGCTCTGCGAGGAAGTGCTCCAGCCGATCAACTATTCCGGCGACCAGGAGGGCTGCACCCGCCATCCAGACGGCCGCGTCACCACGCCGAAGGGCTTCAAGGAGGCTTATGAGGCCTATGCCGGCGGCGGCTGGATCGGCCTTGCCATGGACCCGGAATATGGCGGCCAGGGCCTGCCCTACACGCTCGGCGCCGTGATGAACGAGTATGCCTCGGCCGCGAACATGGCCTTCGCCATGTATCCGGGCCTGACCATGGGCGCGATCGCCGCGCTCTATGTCCACGGCTCCGACGAGATCAAGCGCACCTATCTGCCGAAGATGATCGACGGCACCTGGTCGGGCACCATGAACCTGACCGAGCCGCATTGCGGCACCGATCTCGGCCTGCTCAAGACCAAGGCCGTGCCGAACGGCGACGGCTCCTACGCCATCTCCGGCACCAAGATCTTCATCTCGGCCGGCGAGCAGGACATCACCGGGAACATCATCCATCTCGTGCTCGCCCGGATCGAGGGCGCCCCGGCCGGCGTGAAGGGCATCTCGCTCTTCGTCGTACCGCGCAACAAGCTCGAAGCGGACGGCTCGGTCGGCGCCAATAACGGCGTGTCCTGCGGCTCGATCGAGCACAAGATGGGCATCCACGGCAACGCCACCTGCGTGATGAACTACGACGGGGCGCAGGGCTGGCTGGTCGGCGACGAGAATCGCGGCCTCAACGCCATGTTCGTGATGATGAACGAGGCCCGCCTCGGCGTCGCGATCCAGGGGCTCGCCCAGTCCGAGGTCGCCTATCAGAACGCTGTCGCCTACGCCAAGGAGCGCCTGCAGGGCCGCGCGCTCACCGGCGCCAAGGAGCCCGCCAAGCCGGCCGACCCGATCATCGTCCATCCGGACGTGCGCCGCACGCTGATGTCGATCAAGGCCTTCAACGAGGCGGCCCGCGCTTTCGTGCTCTGGAACGCGCTGAAATCCGACATCGCCCATCGCTCCGGCGACGCGGCCGAACGCCAGGCGGCCGACGATCAGCTTGGCCTGATGACCCCGGTGCTCAAGGGCGTGCTCACCGATATCGGCTTCGACAACGCCGTGAAGGCGCAGCAGATGTTCGGCGGCCACGGCTACATCGCCGAGACCGGTGTCGAGCAGTTCGTCCGCGATGCCCGCATCGCGATGATCTACGAGGGCGCCAACGGCGTGCAGGCCATGGATCTCGTCGGCCGCAAGCTCGGCCGCGACGGCGGCCGCGGCATCATGGCCTTCTTCAACGAGGTCGGCGGCTTCCTGAAGGAGAATGCCGAGGACGAGGCGCTGAAGCCCCTGCTCGGGCCGCTCCAGCTCTCGCTCGGCCATCTGCAGCAGGCGGCGATGTGGTTCATGAACAACGCACTCGCCAAGCCGGACAATGCCGGCGCCGGCGCCAGCGATTTCATGCACCTGCTCGGCCTCGTCTCGCTCGGCTACATGTGGGTGAAGATGGCCAAGGCCGCGCAGGAGAAGCTCAAGGCCGGTGCCGACGAGCGGATGAGCGCCAAGCTCGTCACGGCCCGCTTCTTCATGGAGCGCACCTTGCCGGAAACCGCTGCCCATCTGGCGCGCATCACCGCCGGAGCGGATACGACGATGGCGCTCAGCGTCGAGCAGTTCTGACGAAAACGCCGTCATGCCCGGGCTTGACCCGTGCATCTCTTGCAGAACCCGCTGGATGACGAGATGGTCGGGTCAAGCCCGACCATGACGTCCGGCACCAGAACGCGCCGTCCGACGGCGCCCCGGGAGGCCACCAAATGGCAGACGCATTCATCTACGACCACGTCCGCACGCCGCGCGGCAAGGGCAAGGCCGACGGCTCGCTTCACGAAGTGACCGCGATCGAGCTCGGCACCCAGGCGCTGCGCGCGATCAAGGACCGCAACGATCTCGATCCGCTCCTCGTCGAGGACGTCGTCTTGGGTTGCGTCGATCCGGTCGGCGAGGCTGCGGCCGACATCGCCCGCACCGTCGCGCTCAAGGCGGGCTACGGCAAGGAAGTGCCGGGCGTGCAGATCAACCGCTTCTGCGCCTCGGGCCTCGATGCGGTGAACCTCGCCGCCGCGCAGGTGATGTCCGGCCAGAAGGAGATGGCGATCGGCGGCGGCGTCGAATCGATGTCGCGCGTCGGCATGGGCGCCTCCGGCTTCGGCATCGCGGTCGATCCAAGCGTCGCCATCGATACCTATTTCATGCCGCAGGGCATCTCGGCCGATTTGATCGCGACGAAATACGGCTTCTCGCGCGACGATGTCGACGCCTTTGCCGTGCGCTCGCACCAGCGCGCCGCCAAGGCCTGGAAGGAAGGCCGCTTCAAGAACTCGGTCATCCCCGTCACCGACGTCAACGGCCTCACCATCCTCGACCATGACGAGACGATCCGCCCCGATGCCAACATGCAGGCATTGGCCGCGCTGAAGGCCTCCTTCGTCCAGATGGGCGAGATGGGCGGCTTCGATGCGGTCGGGACCGCCGCGCATCCCGATGTCGAGTTCATCAACCACGTCCATCATGCCGGCAATTCCTCCGGCATCGTCGATGGCGCGGCGGCTGTGCTCGTCGGTTCGAAGCGGGCCGGCAAGGCGGCGGGCCTCAAGCCCCGCGCCCGCATCAAGGCCTTCGCGACCGTCGGTTCCGACCTCGCGCTGATGCTGACCGGTCCGATCGACGTGACCCAGCTCGTGCTGAAGAAGGCCGGCATGACCATGAAGGACATCGACCTCTTCGAATTGAACGAGGCTTTCTCCTCCGTGGTGCTGCGCTACCAGCAGGCGCTCGACATCGACGACGCCATCCTGAACGTCAATGGCGGCGCCATCGCCATGGGCCATCCGCTCGGCGCGACCGGCGCGATGGTGCTGGGCACCGTGCTCGACGAGCTGGAGCGGCAGGACAAGCAGACCGCGCTGGTGACGCTCTGCGTCGCCGTCGGCATGGGCGTCGCCACCATCATCGAACGCGTCTGAGCGGAAGGGCAGGGAGAGACATCATGAACCTCACCAATTTCCGCTTCGAGACCGACGCCGACGGCATCGCTGTCGCGACCTGGGACATGCCCGGCCGCTCGATGAACGTCATCACCCCCGAGGTGATGGAAGAGCTGAACCAGATCGTCGACAAGGTCGCGGGCGACGAGGCCATCAAGGGCTGCGTCATCACCTCCGGCAAGGAGAGCTTCTCCGGCGGCGCCGATCTCACCATGCTCCAGGGCCTGCGCGACCTCTATGTGAAGCTCGCCAAGGAAAAGGGCGAGGCGGTCGCGATGCAGAGCTTCTTCGACGAGAGCCGCAAGCTCTCGCTGCTCTATCGCAAGCTCGAGACCTGCGGGAAACCCTTCGCCGCCGCGATCCATGGTGTCTGCCTGGGCGGCGCCTTCGAGCTCTCGCTCTCCTGCCAGTATCGCGTCGTTTCGGACGATGCCTCGACCCGGGTCGGCCTGCCCGAAATCAAGGTCGGACTGTTTCCGGGCGCTGGTGGCACCCAGCGCGTTTCGCGCCTGATGCAGACCGGCGACGCGCTCCAGATGATGTTCAAGGGCGAGCAGGTGAAGGCGCTGCCGGCGCGCAATTCCGGCCTCGTCCATGCGGTCGCAGCCCGCGCCGACATCGTCCAGAACGCCAAGGACTGGCTCAAGGCCAATCCGCAGGCGACCCAGCCCTGGGACCAGAAGGGCTTCAAGCTGCCTTCCAACAAGGTGCATTCGCCGGCCGGCATGCAGATCTGGCCGCCGGCCAATGCGATCTATCGCCGCGAGACCAACGACAACTACCCGGCGGCGCGGGCCATCCTCTCGGCGGTCTATGAGGGGCTGCAGCTCCCGATCGATCTCGGCCTCAAGGTTGAGAGCCGCTACTTCGCCAAGATCCTCCGGACGAAAGAGGCGGCGTCGATGATCCGCTCGCTCTTCGTCTCGATGCAGGAACTCAACAAGGGCGCCCGCCGCCCGGCCGATGTGCCGCCGTCGAAGCTCAAGAAGGTCGGCGTCATCGGCGCGGGCTTCATGGGTGCCGGCATCGCCTATGTCACGGCGCAGGCCGGCCTCGAGGTCGTGCTGGTCGACAAGGACGTCGAGGCAGCGGAGAAGGGCAAGGCCTATTCGCACAAGCTGGTCTCCGACCAGATCATGAAGGGCCGCGCCAAGACCGCCGATCGCGATGCGCTGCTCGGCCGCATCAAGGCTTCGGCCGACTATGCCGATCTCAAGGGCTGCGACCTGATCGTCGAGGCCGTCTTCGAGGACCCGAAGGTCAAGGCCGAGGTCATTGCCAAGGTCGAGGCGGTCGTCGGACCGCGCACGATCTTCGGCTCCAACACCTCGACCCTGCCGATCACCGGCCTCGCCGAGACCAGCCAGCGCCCGAAGAACTTCATCGGCATCCATTTCTTCTCGCCGGTCGAGAAGATGCTGCTGGTCGAGGTCATCATGGCCAAAAAGACCGGCAAGAAGGCTCTCGCCATGGCGTTGGACTATGTCCGCGCCATCAAGAAGACGCCGATCGTCGTCAACGACACCCGCGGCTTCTACGCCAATCGCTGCGTCGGCAACTATATCCGCGAAGGCCACCTGATGCTGATGGAAGGCGTGCCGCCGGCCATGATCGAGGCCGCCGGCAAGCAGGCCGGCATGCCGGTCGGTCCGCTCTCGCTCAATGACGAGGTCGCGGTCGATCTCGCCTACAAGGTGCTGAAGGCGACCAAGGCCCAGCTCGGCGAGGGCGCGGTCGATCCGGCGCAGGAGAAGCTGCTCGCCGACATGGTCGAGAAGCATGGCCGTCTCGGCCGCAAGAACCGCAAGGGCTTCTATGACTACCCGGAAGCCGGGCCGAAGCGGCTCTGGCCGGGGCTCGCCGAGCTCGTCGGCAAGCGGCTCGACCCCGACAGCGTCGACATGGAGGAGCTGAAGCACCGCCTCCTGGTGACGCAGGCGCTGGAAGCCGCCAAGACCTATGAGGAAGGCGTCGTCACCGATCCGCGTGAGGCCGATGTCGGCTCGATCATCGGCTTTGGCTTCGCGCCTTACTCGGGCGGCACGCTGTCCTATATCGACAATATGGGCGCCGCCGCCTTCGTGAAGCTCTGCGAAAAGCTGGCCAAGACCCATGGCGAGCGCTTCAAGCCGAACCGCCTGCTGAAGCGCATGGCCAAGACCGGCGAGAGCTTCTACGGCACGGCCGAGACGAAGGCGGCCTGAGCCTTAGGGCTCAGTTCGCCAGCCGCGTGCGCAGCAGCGCCACGAGCCAGTCCGCGAAGACCTGCAGCCGGCGCGACAGGTGCCGGCGGTGGGGATAGAGCAGGGTCATCGGCATCGGCGCAGCCCGGTGTCGGGGCATCACCTCGACGAGATCGCCCGCAGCGAGATGCTCGGCCACATCATAAGCCGGGATCTGGATCAGGCCGAGCCCGGCGAGGCAGCAGGCGATATAGGCCTCCGCGCTGTTGACGGTGACGCGGCCGGGCAGGGGGCGGTCGTGCAGCGTGCCATTCTCCAGCCATTCCCAAGGCTCGATCCGCCCCGTCGACGGCGAGGCGTAGTTGACGGCCTTATGCCCATCGAGTTCGCCGGGATGCCCGGGCACGCCGTGCGCCGCGAGATAGCCGGGGCTGGCGACATTGATCAGCGGCAGCTCCCCGACCGAGCGCGCGATCAAACCTGAATCGCTCAACGCGCCGACGCGCAGCACGCAATCGATGCCGTCCTCGATCAGATTGCTCGCCCGGTCGGTGACGCTGAGATCGATGTCGATCTCGGGATAGCGGGTGAGGAAATCCGGCAGGGCGGGCGCGATGATCAATCGCCCGATCCGGCCGGGCACGTCGATCCTGAGCCGCCCGGCAGGGCGCGCGGCGCTGTGGCGGAACAGCGCCTCGGTTTCCTCGACATCGGCGACGAGCCGGGCGCAATGCTCGTAGAAGGCCGCGCCGTCCTGCGTCGCGGAGACGCGCCGCGTCGTGCGCTGGAGCAGCCTTGTGCCGATCCGTTGCTCCAGTGCCGCGACCGCCGCCGAGACCGAGGAGCGCGGTAGCCCGAGGGCCTTGGCCGCCTGGGTGAAGCTCTCGCACTCGACGACGCGGGCATAGATGCGGAAGAGGTCGATGCGGTCCAAATCGGCGCTCCAGATTGTTCGGAAATTCTGACCAGTGATGTCCTGATACAAATCTTTATATCTGATTTTCGGACGATATTTTGTCGCCATCGATTGCAGCGAACAGGAGCATGCGATGGCCGATCACGGCATCAAGGGTAAGACGGTTCTGATCGCCGGCGGCGCCAAGAATCTGGGCGGCCTGCTGGCGAAGGACCTCGCGGCGCAGGGCGCAAGTGCCGTCGCCATTCATTACAACAGCGCTCCGGCCAAGGCCGAGGCCGAGAAGACCATGGCCGCGATCAAGGCTGCGGGCGCGCAAGCCTATGCTTTCCAGGCCGACCTGACCTCGGCGGCTGCGATGGAGAAGCTCTTCGCCGACGCCAAGGCGGCGATGGGCGCGATCGACATCGCCGTGAACACCGTCGGCAAGGTGCTGAAGAAGCCGATGGTCGAGATCAGCGAGGCCGAGTTCGACGAGATGAGCGCGGTCAACTCGAAGACGGCGTTCTTCTTCCTCAAGGAAGCCGGCAAGCATGTCAGCGACAACGGCAAGGTCTGCACGCTGGTGACTTCGCTGCTCGGTGCCTTCACGCCGTTCTATGCGAGCTATGCCGGTACCAAGGCGCCGGTGGAGCACTATACCCGCGCCGCTTCCAAGGAATTCGGCGCGCGCGGCATCTCGGTGACCGCGATCGGGCCGGGCCCGATGGACACGTCGTTCTTCTACCCCGCGGAAGGCGCCGATGCGGTCGCCTATCACAAGAGCGCGGCGGCGCTCTCGCCCTTCTCGAAGACGGGGCTGACCGACATTCAGGACATCGTGCCCTGGCTGCGCTTCCTCGTCTCGGACGGCTGGTGGATGACCGGCCAGACGATCCTGGTGAACGGCGGCTACACGACGAAGTGAGTGTGTCGTTGATGCAGCCGCAGGCCGATGAAGCGGCTGTCGTCGTTCGGTCGCATGATGCGCTTCCCGATAACATCGGGAAGCGGTTTGTTGGTTGGCGCTGGTTCCGGGAAGGTCGGAAACGCGACTGCACGCAAGAAGTCGGAATGAGCATATGCCGTCCAGGCCGATCCTGAACTTTCCCGACCCGCGTCTGCGGGTGGCGGCGGCGTCCGTCACGCGTTTCGATGCCGACCTGCGGGAATTGGCGGCGGATCTGCTCGACACGATGCGAGAGGCGCCCGGCATCGGCATCACCGCGCCGCATGTCGGCGTGCTCTTGCGACTGGTGGTGCTGGAGCTGACGCCGGGGGATGTCCGGACCTACGTCAATCCCGTGCTGGACAATGTCTCGCGCGAGACCATCCGCCATGTCGAGGGCAGCGTCTCGATGCCGGGTGTGACCGACGAGCTGGAGCGTCATGCTCATGTCCGCGTGCGCTACCGCGATCTCGACGGCGTCGAACATGTCGAGGACGCGGACGGGCTGCTCGCCGTCTGCCATCAGCACGAGATCGACCAGCTCGATGGCCTCTTCTGGATCGACCGCCTGTCGCGGCTCAAGCGCGACAGGCTGATTGCGCGCTACAACAAGCTGCGGCGCGGCTGAGCGCAGGCGAGCTTTGCCTGCCTTCGCCCGGCTGGAGTGCGGGCGTCGTAAGCTCGCAGTATCTGTATCTGTTTTCGACGGTGAGGAGCAGGCATATGCATATGGCGATGGTGATCGGCGGCGGCGTGGTGCTGCTGGGCCTGTTCCTGCTCTTCGGAAAGCTGTGGGGCGGGACCCAGCCGGATTATGCTCTCGCTGCCAAGCTTTTCGTGCCGGTCTGGCTTGTCGTGGCATTGCTCAACATGTGGGTCGGCGTCGCCAAGGCGGGCTACTCCGTGCGCGCGGAATTGCCGATCCTTGTCCTGGTCTTCGCCGTGCCGGCCTTGCTCGCTCTGCTGGTCGCCTGGCGCGTCGCGCGCTGACAGATGCGTGAAGGGCCGCCTCCCCAGGGAGGCGGCCCTTGGCGTTATGCCGCTGGGAATACCGGCGCGCGTGCTCGCCGCTTCAGTTCGCGACCGACCGGATCACCCGGCGCAGCTTGCCGATCAGCTCCTCGACCTGCGACTCCGTGATGATCAGCGGCGGCGAGAAGGCGATGGTGTCGGCGGCGGTGCGGATCATCAGCCCTTCCTCGTGGAAGCCGCGCTCGATCGCCTCGTAGCCGCGCTTGCCGGCGCCCTCCGCCCGTGGCGCGAGATCGACGGCGCCGACCATACCGAGCGTGCGGATGTCGACCACGTTCGGCTCACCCTTCAGGCTCATCACCGCATCGGCGAAGGCGCCTTCCATGGCGCGCGCGCGCTCGAACAGCCCCTCGTCGCGATAGATGTCGAGCGAGGCGAGCGCCGCGGCCGCCGCCAGCGGATGGCCCGAATAGGTGTAGCCGTGGAACAGCTCGATGACATTGTCCGGGCCGTTCATGAAGGCGTCGTAGATGTGCTTGCGCACGATCACGCCGCCCATCGGCACGGTGCCGGAGGTCACGCCCTTGGCGAAGGTGATCATGTCGGGGATCACGCCATAGCGCTCGGCCGCGAAGGCGAAGCCGAGGCGGCCGAAGCCCGTGATGACCTCGTCGAAGATCAAGAGGATGCCGTGCTTGTCGCAGATCTCGCGCAGGCGCTTGAGATAGCCCTTCGGCGGCGGCAGCGCGCCCGTCGAGCCCGCCATCGGCTCGACGATCACCGCAGCGATGGTCGAGGCGTCGTGCAGCGCGACGATGCGCTCAAGATCATCGGCGAAATGCGCGCCGTATTCGGGCTCGCCCTTGCTGAAGGCCTGCTTCTCGCGGTCGTAGGTATGGGCGAGATGGTCGACGCCGGTGAGCAGCGAGCCGAAGAATTTGCGGTTGTTCGACATGCCGCCGACCGAGATGCCGCCGAAGCCGACGCCGTGATAGCCGCGCTCGCGGCCGATGAGGCGGGTCTTGGCGGCCTTGCCCGAGACGTTCCAGTAGGCCAGCGCGATCTTGAGCGCCGAATCCGCGGCCTCCGAGCCCGAGCCGGCGAAGAAGACATGATCGAGATCGCCCGGCGCCAGCGCCGCGATACGGGCGGCGGCGGCGAAGACCTTGGGATGGCCGTACTGGAAGGAGGGAGCGTAGTCGAGGTCGCGCGCCTGGGCCTGGATCGCCTGGATGATCGGCTCGCGCGCATGGCCGGCATTGCAGCACCACAGGCCCGCCGTGCCGTCCATGACCGGCTTGTTCTCCGGCGTGTAGTAGAACATGCCCTCGGCGCGGGAGACCATGCGCGGGTTCTTCTTGAACGACCGGTTCGCCGTGAACGGCATCCAATAGGCTTCGAGATCGTTCGGCGTGGCGATCGGCGACGAGGCAGCGGTCATCGGGGCATCCTGTGGATTAACGTTCGTTCAACCTAGCAGGTCGATGCAGGGTGTAAATCGCCGCCGAGCGAGGCATGAGTGCGGGCCGCGACATGGCTGCCGCAGCCCGATTTGTCGGATGACGTTAGGTCGTCGATAGCGTAGCTTACCCTCTGGGGCATGAACTGAACGGACCCCGATGGGCGATAGTGTCGAGGACAACGAACGGCTGGATGAGCAGGCCGTCGCGTCGATTCGCGCTGGCCTCGCCCGCATCCTTGCGTCGGATGTCTTCAGCGCCGCGCCGCAACTCTCCGCTTTCCTGAGCTTCGTCGTCGAGCGGGCGGTCGAAGGCCGGCGCGCCGAGCTGAAGGGCTACACCATTGCCGTCGAGGCACTCGGTCGCCCGGCGGATTTCGATCCGCAGGCCGATCCGATCGTGCGCGTCGAGGCCGGCCGTCTGCGCCGCGCCCTGACTCAGTACTATGCCGGAGAGGGACAGGACGATCCGGTGCGGATGACCATGCCGGTCGGCGGCTATGCCCCGGTCTTCGCCTTTGTCGAGCCGGGCGATCGCGTCGGGCCGGAGCCGTTCGTTCCTCCGGGCGGCCCGGTCGACGGACAGGATATGCGCGCGGACATCGCTGAGCGGGACGCGGCGGCCCGGCGCTGGCTCCTCGTGGCCCTGGCGGTGCTCGCCTGCGCGCTCCTCGCGCTTCTCGTCTGGTATCTGGAGCCGTTCGGCGAGACGCCGCAAAGCAATCTGGTGACGCAGACCAGCCGCCCGGCGGACACCTCCCCGCCGGAGGTGGCGCGTGACCGTTCGACCGCGCCCTCGGCCCAGCTCGTCTCGGTCGCGATCGTCATCCCGCGCGTGCCGACCGACCCCAAGCTCGCCGAGGCGGTCCGCCGTGTCGCGGAAGTGCTCGTGGACGTGACGGCGCGCTTCGACGATCTCCTTGTGATCAAGGCGCCGGCTCCCGGAGCGCCGCCGCCCGAAGGGGTGGATTACGTCTTCGAGATCAGCATTCTCTCGACCGAGGGAGCGCTGGAGGGCTTCGGCCGGCTGCGCGCCGCCAAGGACGGCCGGATCGTCTGGACGGCCTCGTCGAGCCGGCCTGTCGGCGAATTGTTGCAGGATCAGGATCTGGTGGATCTCGCCCGGCGCGTCGGAACGCGGCTGGCCGAGCCTTTCGGTGTCATTCATGCCGATTTCCGGCAGAATTCATCCGCGCCGGCGATGCAGTGCATCTTCCAGGCCTTCGATTACCGCCGCTTCATGACGCCTGAGAAGCGGGTCGCGGCCCGCACCTGCCTGGAGCAGCTGGTCGAGCGGGACCCCGGATTTTATCCCGCCTGGGCGCAGTTCGCGCTGCTCATGGCCGGCGAATATGCCGCGGCGCCCGATGCCGGCCGGAGTGCCTCGCTCGACCGGGCGATGGCGGCGACCTTGACCGCGATCAGGCTGGCGCCCTCCGGGGCCCGTGCCCAGCAGGCGATGATGGAGATCCTGTTCCTGCGTGGCAGTGTCGCCGACGCGATCAGGGCCGGCCGCGAGGCCGTGAACCGGAATCCCTACGATCCGGACATCATGGCCACTCTCGGCTCGCTCTATGTCCGTCTCAACCGTCCCGCCGAGGGCCTGCCCTTGTTGGAGCGCGCCATTGAGATCAGCGCCGGGCGTCCCCCCTGGTATGATTTCTACGCTTTCCTGGCGGCCTATCTGACCGGCGCCAGGCGCCTGTCGGAAACCTATTCGGCGGTTCTGGAAGCGGATGGCACGCCGTTCAGCTTGCTGGGGCAGGCTTTGCAGGCGAGCATGAGCGGCGATTCCACGCGGCGCGACTTCGCCCTGAGCGAACTTGCGAGGCGCTCTCCGCTCTTCGGAACCGATCCTCGCCTTTATCTGGCGCGCAGGGGCTTCAGCGAGGACGTGACACAGCGGATCGTCGGCGATCTCGGCATCGCCGGGCGCTAGAGCGTTTTCGAGCGAAGCGGGCACCGGTTCGCGTGAAGAAAATGCGATGAACCAAAGAGAGAGCATTTCTGCGATTCGGAGAAACGCGGACATGCTCTAGGCTGGCGCGGGAACGTCGAAATCCGGGCGAGAGGCGATGAATCGAGCGGTATCGCTCGCGTGTCCGCCTGTCGGGAGGTACTCTACCGCGCAGCGTTGTGATTCGTTTCCACCCCCGATCAACCCTCGACGCGCGAGCGCTGCCTTGGCTCCTGTGCGCCTGAAAGCCCTGCATCCCCTCGCCGGTGCCGTGACCGGTGTTTCGGCTGGCGCCATCGTCGCTATCCTGATGCCGGGAGCATTGGGGCCGGCATTGGGCCTGATCGCAGCCGGTGCGGGGCTGGCGACGAGCCTCTGGGCCCTGGAACGACGCAATCTGGGCCAGCGCGAATTGCTTCTGGCCGGGCTCGGCGAGGTCAAGGTCCGGCTCGCGACCAACGCCATCCGGATCGATGCGCTGTCCCAGCGTGTCGAGCAGATGCCCATGCGCGACGTCGATGCCGCACCGGCCCGCGCTGCCATCAACGAGCTGACCGCCGAGGTCGGCCTGCTCGGCGATCTCATTCACCAGGTCGCGACGACGCTCGCCGACCACGACGACAAGCTCGCGAAGCTGCCGGCGGCGCCCGTGCAGGCACCGGCGCCGGCCAGGGCCTCCGCACCGGAGGTCCGCATCGACCCCGAGGCCGCGCGGCGCGAGCACGCCGAAAAGCTGGCGGCGGAGCGTGCCGCGGCGGCCAGGGCCGCGCAGGAGGAGGCCGAGGCGGAGCGCGCGGGCATCATCAGCACCGCCCTGCGCGAGGGGCGGATCGAGGTGCATCTGCAGCCGATCGTCTCGCTGCCGCAGCGCCGGACCCGTGGCTATGAGGCGGTGGTCGGCCTGCGCATCGACGAGAACACGCTGCTGCTGCCGCATGAATTCCTGGAGATCGTCGAGGAGCGCGGCTTCGGGCCGACGCTGGACGCGCTCGTCCTCACGCGAGCCCTGGCGATCGCCCGTCACCTCGCTTCGAGGGACGGCGACATCTTCGTGACCTGCAACTTCAGCGCTGCGACCTGGGGGGCTTCGCGGGCGCTGGCGGCATTGACCCGCATCCTCGACAAATATCGCGAGCACAGCAGCCGCCTCGTCATCGAGATGCCGCAGGCGGTCTTCCGCGCGCTCGATCCGACGAGCCTTGGCCTGCTCGGCGCGATGTCGGCCAGCGGCGTGCGCTTCGCGCTCGATCAGGTCGCGGATCTGCGCTTCGATCCGCAGGCCCTGTTCGATCGCGGCGTGCGTTTCATCAAGGTCAGGGCGGCGCTCCTCCAGGCTCATGCCGAAGGGCGCGTCGCGAGCGACATCGCGGCCGGCGATCTCGCCGCCATGCTCGCCCGTGCCTCGATCACGCTGGTCGCGGAAACCGTCGAGGACAATCCGATGGCGGCGGACATGATCGAGCTCGGCATCGCGATGGGGCAGGGCAATGCCTTTTCGCCGCCGCGTCCGGTGAAGCCGGAGGTCTTCGCCGAGCCTGCGCCCGAACCCGCAGCCGCTGCCCGGACCGAACCCGCGCCGCCACCGCCCCGGCCCTCCGCCGAGGTGCTGGGCTATCCGCAGCCTGCCGCCGCCCCGGCCGAGGAAACGCCGCGGCGGCCTGAGCGGCTGCCCTTCCGTGCCGTGCTGCGCCGCGCCAGCGCCTGAGCCGCCACGCACCGCGAAGAATGGCGGACGCAGGGTTCCACCCCGCGCGAATACCGTCTAGAGCGTGGCGCGCCGCTACCTCGCCTCATCCGTAGGAGAATGACTGTGCCGATGACGGGCTCCGAACCGGTTGCCGCCCTTTCGGGGTTTTCCGAGATCGCCGATCGTTTCGATCTCTGCTTCTGCGATGTCTGGGGCGTCGTCCATAACGGCGTCGCCGCCTTTCCGGACGCGATCGAGGCCCTGACGCGGATGCGCGAACGCGGCACCAGCGTCGTCCTCATCACCAATGCGCCGCGCCCGCGGGATGCGATCATCCGCCAGCTCGACGGCTTCGGCGTGCCCCGCGCCGCCTGGGATGCGATCGTCACCTCGGGCGATGTCTGCCGCGCGCTGATCGGCGCGCGCGCCGGCCAGCCGATGTTCCGGCTCGGGCCCGACCGCGACCTGCCGCTGATCGCCGGGCTCGATGCGCCGGAGACCGGGCCCGACCAGGCTTCCTATGTGCTCTGCACCGGCCTCTTCGACGACGAGGCCGACACGCCTGCGACCTATGCCGACCTGCTCGCGGGTTTCGCGGCGCGCGATCTTGCCATGATCTGCGCCAATCCCGATCTGGTCGTCGAGCGCGGCGGCCATATCGTCCCCTGTGCGGGCGCGGTCGCGCTCGCCTATGAGGAGATCGGCGGCGCGGTGACCTATGCCGGCAAGCCGCATAGGCCGATCTACGAGGTCGCGCTCGGGCTCGCCGAGGAGAAGCGCGGCGGGGCCGTCGCCCGCGACCGGATCTGCGCCATCGGCGATGCGATCCGTACCGATATCGCGGGAGCGGCCGCGTTTGGTGCCGCCGGCATCATGGTGCTGGCCGGCATCCATGCGCAGGACCTGATGCAGGTTTCGTGGGAGGAGCGCCACGGCTGGTTCGGCCGGCAGACGCACCGGCCCGACTACGCCATTCCGCATCTGGTCTGGTGAAACGGGCCGTCATTCCCAGGCGAAGCGAAGCTTCGGGCGGTCGGCCCCGGCATCGTGCCTGGGCCGCGAGAGACCGGGGGGTCAGGCCGCCGAGCAGACGGACTCGATCTTCGTCTTCAGCGTCTGGGCGTTGAACGGCTTGACGATGTAGTTGCTGACGCCGGCCTTCTTGGCGGCGATGACGTTCTCGGTCTTCGATTCGGCGGTGACGATGATGAAGGGCGTCTCCGCCAGCTTCGCCTCCTCGCGCACGCGCTGCAGCAGCTCGAAGCCGCCCATCGGCTCCATGTTCCAGTCCGAGATGACGAGCCCGTATTGCTTGTCCCGCATCTTCGCGATGGCGGCCGAGCCGTCCGAGGCGTCGTCGACATTCTCGAAGCCGAGCTGCTTCAGCAGGTTGCGGATGATCCGGATCATGGTCTGATAATCGTCGACGACCAGGATCGGCATGGACGGGTCGAGCGCCATTGCAATGCTCCGGCACAGTGGTTTCGTGCCGGGACATACCGGCGACGCGCTGCCTTGGGAAGACAGCCTCTGTTTCAGCGGTGATAGCCGGGGCGCGTTGCGAAGCGGTTAATCCGATCTCAGACAACCCGGCATTTTTGAGGCGGCGGAGCCGGCACCAAAGTCCAATTGCCGCAATGCTGCGAGTGCGAGATGGTTAGCACTCGCACAGGGAAAGGGGCGGCGATTCCGCCGCGTCGCACAAAGCTCATGACAGTACAGCCGGTGCCGGGCGGGCTCTACACCGTCCATGCCTTCGAGGATTTGGCGGTCGGCCAGAGCGAAAGCCTGATGCGGACCGTGATGGAGCGCGACATCGCGCTGTTCGCGGAGCTTTCCGGCGACGCCAACCCGATCCATCTCTGCGAGCAATTCGCCGCCAGCACCAAATTCGGCCAGCGCATCGCCCATGGCATGCTGACCGCGAGCCTGATCTCGGCCTTGCTCGGAACCCGGCTGCCGGGGCCGGGCGCGGTCTATCTGTCCCAGACCCTGACCTTCCTGTCTCCGGTGCGGATCGGCGATGTGGTCACCGCCCGCGTCGAGGTGGTCGAGCTTGTCTCCGAGCGCCGCCGGGCCCGGCTGTTCTGCGAGTGCCTCGTCGACGGCAAGCCCGTCATGGAAGGCGAGGCCTGGGTGGCCATGCCGCCGACGCCGAGGCGCTGACGGGAGCGGCGGCCGGCAGCTGCGGCGACGACCTGCGGGGCGACTTGCCGGCATGGCGACATCTCGTTCGCGCGCTTGACGCCCACCGGGCTTGGCCGCAAAGACGGTGACGACGCGGCTACGGCCGGGTGCTGGATTTTTGCGATCGATGACAACTGAAACCGAGGCGGCGCCGCGCGACGAGCCGGCGGCTCTGGTCCTCGACCTCGACAAGCAGCTCCCCGGCAGCCTGCGTGGCGCCGTGCTCGCGCTGGGCAATTTCGACGGCGTGCATCGCGGCCATGCCGAACTCGGGCGCACCGCCGCCGCGATGGCACACGGCCTTGGCACGCGGCCGGCCGCCTTCACCTTCGAGCCGCATCCGCGCAGCGTCTTCCGGCCGGACCAGCCGGTCTTCCGCCTGACGCCGCCGCAGCTCAAGGTCGAGTTGCTCGCCGCGATCGGCCTTCCCCGGACCTTCGTCCTGCCCTTCGATCTCGAGACGGCGGCGATCCCGGCCGAGCGCTTCGTCGATGAGCTGCTCGTCGGCCGGCTCGGCGCTGCCGGCCTCGTCTGCGGCTATGATTTCCATTTCGGCAAGGGCCGCACCGGCTCGCCCGAGATGCTGCAGGCCCATGGACTCGCCGCCGGCATCCCGGTCGCGGTCGTCCCGCCCTATTCCTGGCACGGCGAGCCTGTCTCCTCGACCCTGATCCGCGTGGCGCTGGAGGAGGGCGATGTCGCCCGTGCCGCCGAATTCCTCGGCCATCCCTGGTTCGTGCGCGGCCTCGTCTCCCATGGCGACAAGCGCGGCCGCGACCTCGGCTACCCCACCGCCAACATGCATCTGGCCCGCGATTGCAAGCTCCGCCACGGCATCTACGCGGTGCGGATGAGGATCGACGGCATCTGGCGTGACGGCGTCGCGAGCTTCGGCCGCCGCCCGACCTTCGACGACGGCGCGCCGCGGCTGGAGACCTTCGTCTTCGATTTCTCGGGCGACCTCTACGGCAGCCAGGTCGATGTCGCCTTCGTCGACTGGCTGCGCGGCGAAGCGAAATTCGACTCGCTCGAGGCCCTGATCGCGCAGATGGACGCCGACAGCGCCCGCGCACGCGACATCTTGGCGAAAACGCCGCCCTTCCTTCCGTAAGCCCCTCCTGCTAGAAGCCCCCCATGCTCGCTGAACGCGCCCTGTCGATCGATTTGTCCCGGCGAATTACGGGCCCGGCTGCCGCCTCGCGCTGAACCAAGGCGCGGGCGCTTGCGCAGTCCGGGTTGAAGACCGCTTTTCCCGTTTCAAGCGAGGATGCGCCGGAGCCCGATGAAGGGCCCGCCGTCCCGATGGCCCGAGCCGGAACATGACCGAACAGACGAAGACCGCCCAGCCTGCCGCAAGCGTCGATTATTCGCAGACGCTGTTCCTGCCCCAGACCGAGTTCCCGATGCGTGCGGGCCTGCCGCAGCGCGAGCCGGAGCTGCTCTCCCGCTGGGCGAGGATCGATCTCTATCGCAAGCTGCGCGAAGCCGGGCAGGGGCGCGACAGATTCGTGCTCCACGATGGCCCGCCCTATGCCAATGGCAACATCCATATCGGGCACGTGCTCAACAAGGTCCTGAAGGACCTCGTCACCCGCTCGCAGCAGATGCTCGGCCACGATTCCAACTACGTGCCGGGCTGGGACTGCCACGGCCTGCCGATCGAGTGGAAGATCGAGGAGCAGTACCGCGCCAAGGGCCTGAACAAGGACGACGTTGATGTCGTCGAGTTCCGCAAGGAATGCCGTGCCTTCGCCGAGAAATGGGTCGATATCCAGCGCGAGGAATTCAAGCGCCTCGGCGTCGAGGGCGACTGGGCCAACCCCTATCTGACGATGGCCTATCCGGCCGAGGCGCAGATCGCCCGCGAGATCATGAAGTTCGCCGAGACCGGCCAGCTCTATCGCGGCTCCAAGCCGGTGATGTGGTCAGTGGTCGAGAAGACCGCGCTCGCCGAGGCCGAGGTCGAGTATGAGGAGCATACGAGCGATACGGTCTATGCGGCCTTTCCGGTGCTGAACGCGCCGGCGCCGCTTGCCGGCGCCGCGATTGTCATCTGGACGACCACACCCTGGACGATCCCCGGCAACCGCGCGATCGCCTATCACCACAAGGTCGCCTATGGTCTCTACAAGGTCACGGCGGCTGCCGAGAACAACTGGGCGAAGGTCGGCGCGACCTACATCCTCGCCAAGAACCTGGCCGAGAGCGTCTTCAAGGCGGCCAAGGTCGAGGCGTTCGAGCTGGTCGCGGATGTCCCGGCCGAGCAGCTTGCCGGTCTGACCGCCGCCCATCCCCTGCGCGGTCACGGCTATGATTTCGATGTCCCGCTCCTGGATGGCGACCACGTTACCGACGACGCCGGCACGGGCTTCGTCCACACCGCGCCGGGCCATGGCCGCGAGGACTTCGACGTCTGGACCGCGAATGGCCGCCAGCTTCACGAGCGCGGCATCGAGACGCGCATCCCCTACACCGTCGACGCCGATGGCCGTTTCACCAAGGAGGCTCCGGGCTTCGAGGGCGCGCAGGTCATCACCGACAAGGGCGAGAAGGGCAACGCCAACGACGTCGTCATCAAGGCGCTGGTCGAGGCCGGCAACATCATCGCGCGCGGCCGCCTGAAGCATCAGTATCCGCATAGCTGGCGCTCGAAGAAGCCGGTCATCTTCCGCAACACGCCGCAATGGTTCATCGCCATGGACAAGCCGATCGGCGAGGCCGGCGCGCCGGACGCGGCCGATCCGAAGCCGGTTGCCGGCGGCAATGCCGACACGCTGCGCAACCGCGCGCTGAAGGCGATCAAGCAGACCGAATGGGTGCCCGCCGCCGGCGAGAACCGCATCAACGGCATGATCGCCAACCGGCCTGACTGGGTGGTTTCGCGCCAGCGCGCCTGGGGCGTGCCGATCACCGTCTTCGTCGAGAAGGAGAGCAAGGACATCCTTGTCGATCCGGCCGTCAACGCCGCCATCGCCGAGGCCTTCGAGGCCGAGGGCGCCGACGCCTGGTTCACCGACACGGACGGCGCCCGCTTCCTCAAGCCCTTCGGCTATGACCCGGCGAAATACGAGCGCGTCACCGACGTGCTCGACGTCTGGTTCGATTCCGGCTCGACCCATGCCTTCACCCTGGAGAAGCGCGCCGACCTCAAGACCCATCGCATCGTCGATGGCGGCAAGGACCGGGTGATGTATCTCGAAGGCTCCGACCAGCATCGCGGCTGGTTCCATTCGAGCCTGCTGGAAAGCTGCGGCACGCGCGGCCGCGCGCCCTTCGACATCGTCCTCACCCATGGCTTCTGCCTGGACGAGAAGGGCGAGAAGATGTCGAAGTCGAAGGGCAACGTCACCGCGCCGCAGGACATCATCAAGGACTCCGGCGCCGACATCCTGCGCCTGTGGGTCGCGGCGGCCGATTATTCCGACGATCTGCGCATCGGCAAGGAGATCCTCAAGACCTTCGTCGAGACCTATCGCAAGCTGCGCAACACCATGCGCTGGATGCTCGGCACGCTCGCCCATTTCAGCGAGGAGATCCGCGTCGTCGAGCCGCAGACCATGCCGGAGCTGGAGCGGCTGATGCTGCACAGGCTCGCCGAGCTCGGCCCGCAGGTCGAGGAAGCCTATCGCACCTACGACTACAAGAAGGTCGTGTTCCTGCTCTCGCAGTTCATGAACACCGAGCTCTCGGCCTTCTATTTCGACGTGCGCAAGGACGCGCTCTACTGCGATCCCCGGTCGAGCCATGTCCGCCGCAGCGCGCTGACCGTGGTCGACCATCTTTTCCGCTGCCTGACGACCTGGCTCGCGCCGATCCTGGTCTTCACCGCCGAGGAAGCCTGGCTTGAGCGCTATCCCGACACCAAGGCGCAGGACGGCTCGGTGCATCTGGAGCTCTTCGCCGAGGCGCCGGCGGGCTGGCTCGATCCTGAGCTCGCCGAGCGCTGGTCCAAGATCCGCCGCGTCCGCCGCGTCGTCACCGGCGCGCTGGAGCTGGAGCGCGCCGCCAAGCGCATCGGCTCCTCGCTCGAGGCCGCGCCTCAGGTCTTCGTTGCGGATGCCGATCTCTATGCGGCGCTCTCCGGCGTCGACCTCGCCGAAGTCAGCATCACCTCGGACATCCGCATCGAGAGCGGGGAGGGGCCGGCGGAGGCCTTCCGTCTCGCCGAGGTGCCGGGCGTCGCGGTCGTGCCGCATCGCGCCGAGGGCATCAAATGCGCCCGCTCCTGGAAGTATTTCGATCCCGCGACGGCCGATCCGGCCTATCCTGAGGTGACGCCGCGCGACGCCAAGGCGCTCAAGGAACTCGGGGTGCGCGCCTGATGACGTCCGCCCGCCGCCTCGGCCTGCTCACGGTCCTGATCATCTTCATTTCGGATCAGCTCCTGAAATGCTGGCTGCTCTACGGCGTCGGGCTGGCGGAGAACGGCCCGTTCGACCTCGCCCCGTTCCTGACGATCGTGCTCGCCTGGAACCGCGGCATCTCCTACGGGCTCTTCCAGCAGGGCACGGATCTCGGACGCTGGCTCCTGGTGGCGATCTCCTTCGTCGCCGCGATCTGGCTCTGGCGCTGGATGTGGCGGACTGAAAGCCGCTTCACCGTCTTCAGCCTGGCGCTGATCATCGGCGGCGCGCTCGGCAACGGGCTCGACCGGGCCTGGTACGGGGCGGTCGTCGATTTCGTCCATCTCCACTGGGGCAATTTCAGCTGGTATATCTTCAACATCGCCGATGTCGCGATCGTTGTCGGCGTGCTGGGTCTCCTGTATGAGTCCTTCCGGCCGGCTGGGGAAAAGACGGCTTGACGACGATTTCGCCATCCTTTCGCCGTTCGTCTGTGGTTGAGGCGAAGGTGAGATTGTCCAAAGGGAGATATGACATGGCGCAACGCATCCGCGTGACGCATCTGCTGCTCGCCGGCGGGCTTGTGCTTGCGGCCCAGCCTGCCCTCGCTCAGGAAGGCATGCTGTTCAAGAACCTGCTGGAAGGTGTCGTCGGCGGCAAGGGGCCGGGCGACGACATCGACTATCGCGAGCGCGCCCCGCTCGTGGTGCCGCCGAACTCCGCCTTGCCGCGGCCGCAGGACGCCGGGAGCGCCCGCAACGCTGCCTGGCCGACCGATCCCGATGTCGAGCGCCGCAGGAACGCGAAGAACGTCACCCCCTATGTGCTGACCGAGAAGGCGCGCAACAACCCGATGCTGTCGCAGGAAGAACTGCGCAAGGGCCGCACCTCGGCGCGCGGGCCGCAGCAGCCGGAGATCCGTGAGGGGGACAACAGCAACTACGACAACCAGATCAAGCCGATCCGGGTCGGCAAGGAGGTTGCCGCGCGGCGCGACCAGGCGGCCGAGGACAACCTCACCTATGGCAGCGAGCCGCAGCGCACCACGCTCATCGAGCCGCCGATGGGGTATCGCCGGCCTGCCGATACCGCCGTGCTCGGCCCCGGCCGCGGTGGCCCGGTCGAGGACAAGCAGGCCGTCGGCCAGCGCGAATTCGTGACCGGCCAGGGCCCGGTGATGCAAATCCAGCCCGAATAGGCTGAGTTGCGGGATCGGCAGGGGACCCCTTGCCGAAACCGCATCGCCTGACCAAGTTCCTTTCAGGGCGGGCGCATCGTGCCCGCCCTTTTCTGTCCGAGTGGGGAGACGGCATCCGGTGAATATTCATGCGCGCCAGCCCGGGCTGGCCGAGCCCGTCGAATCCTTCCGGCTCGGCAACGGTCTCGATGTCGTGGTCGTGACGGATCGGCGCGCGCCGGTGATCACGCATATGGTCTGGTACCGCAACGGCTCGGCCGATGATCCGGCGGGCAAGTCCGGCATCGCGCATTTCCTCGAGCATCTGATGTTCAAGGGCACTGAGCGCTGGCCGGCGGGCGAGTTCTCCAAGATCGTCGCCGGCTTCGGCGGCCAGGAGAACGCCTTCACCTCCTACGACTACACCGCCTATTTCCAGCGCGTGCCGAAGGAGCATCTGCGCGCGATGATGGATTACGAGGCCGACCGCATGACCGGCCTCTCCTTCGACGAAAGCGTGGTGGCGCCCGAGCGCGACGTGGTGCTGGAGGAGCGGCGCATGCGCGTCGATTCCGACCCGGCCGCCCAGCTCGGCGAGGAATTCTCGGCCTCGCTCTTCTTCCATCATCCCTATGGCACGCCGATCATCGGCTGGGAGCACGAGATCGAGCGGCTGAACCGCGACGACGCCTTCGCCTATTACCAGCGCTTCTATACGCCCGAGAACGCGATCCTCGTCGTCGCCGGCGATACCGACTCCGCCGAGGTGCGCCGCCTCGCGGAGGAGACCTATGGCAGGATCGCCGCGCGCGGCGCTGCCCCCGTGCGTGAGCGCCCGATCGAGCCCGATCCGCGCGCCTCGCGCCGCGTCCAGCTCAACGATCCGCGCGTGCAGCAGCCCTCCCTGCGCCGCGGCTGGCTGACGCCGACCTATACCAGCGGCAATGCCGAGGAGGTCTTCGCGCTCGAGCTCGTCGCCGAGATCCTGGGCGGGGGCACCACCTCGCGGCTCTATCGCAGGCTCTGCGTCGAGGAGGAGCTGGCGGCCGGCGCCAGCGCCTATTTCATGGGCTCGATGGTCGACCGCGCCGCCTTCCAGCTCTCGGTGAGCCCGCGCCCGGGCGTCGCGATGGCGGTGCTGGAGGCCGGGCTCGACACCGCGCTTGCGGCCTTCCTCGCCGACGGCCCGAGCGAGCTGGAGCTTGCCCGCGCCCGCACGCGCCTCGTCGCCGAGACGGTCTTCGCCCGCGATAACCAGGCTTCGCTCGCCCGGATCTTCGGCTCGGCGCTGGCGGTCGGCGAGACCGTCGCCGATGTGCTCGCCTGGCCGCAGCGCATCGAGGCGGTGCCGCGCGAGGCGGTGGTCGAGGCGGCGCGCCGCTATCTCAGGCCCGACCGCAGCGTCACCGGCCTGCTGCTACCGGCCTGACGTCGCTCCTCCGATGCCGAGAAGGGTGGGGCTTTGAGCCCTGCCGACAGGAAACGCCATGAACGCGCCCATTCCGACTCCGAAGCTCAACACCGCCGGCCCCGCCATCGACGTCAAGACCGTGCGCTCGCCCGGCGGCGTCGAAGCCTGGCTGGTCGAGGAGCACAGCCTCCCGCTCATCGCCATCGATTTCGCCTTCGACGGCGGCTCGTCGCGCGATCCGGCCGATGCCGCTGGCGGCGCCTATCTGGTCTCCGGCCTGCTCGACGAGGGCGCCGGCGATCTCGATGCCGAGGCCTTCCAGGGCCGTATGGCCGATCATGCGATCAATCTCGGCTTCGACGCCCGCCGCGACGATTTCCACGGCTATCTCCAGACGCTCTCCAGCCATCGCGAGACCGCCTTCGAGCTGCTCGGCCTCGCGCTCAACAAGCCACGCTTCGATCCCGACGCGGTCGCTCGCGTCAAGGCGCAGGTCATCGCCGGCCTGCAGCGCCAGGCGCAGAATCCGGAATCGCTCTGCCGCAACGCGCTCTATGCGGCGGCCTTCCCCGGCCATGCCTATGGCCGCCCGGAGAAGGGCGACATCGACAGCGTCTCGCGGCTGGAGGCCCCGGCGCTGCATGCCCTGACCCCGACGCTGCTCGACCGGAGCGGGCTCAGGATCGTCGTCGTCGGCGATATCGGCGCCGATGAGCTTGCCGGGCGGCTCGACGCGCTGTTCGGTGCGCTGCCGAAGGGCGAGCCGCGCCCGGAGATCGCGCAGCCGCTGCCGATCCAGGGCCTTGGCCAGACCCATGTCATCGACCTCGACGTGCCGCAGACCGTGCTGCGCTTCGTCGGACCCGGCCTGATGTGGCACGATCCCGACTTCGTCCCCGCGAGCGTGCTCAACCACATCCTCGGCGGCTCGGCCTTCACCTCGCGCCTGTTCATGGAGGTGCGCGAGAAGCGTGGCCTCGCCTATGGCGTCTCCTCGAGCCTTCTGCCGCTGCGCGAGAGCGCCATGCTGGTCGGCGGCACCGCGACCCGCAACGACCGTGCGGCCGAGTCGATGACCGTGATCCGCGAGGAGATGCTGAAGCTCGCGACCGAAGGACCGACGGAGCACGAGGTCGAGGAGGCCAAGCGCTACATCATCGGCTCCTATCCGCTGCGCTTCGACACCTCGCCCAAGATCGCCGGCGAGTTGCTGAATCTGGCCCTGCGCGGCGACACGCCGGAATTCCTCGCGACCCGCAACGAGCGCTTCGCCGCCGTCACCCTCGCCGATGTGAAGCGGGTGGCGCAGCGCCTGTTCGGCCATCCGGATCTGCTGGTCCAGGCGGTCGGGCGGCCGGTCGGGCTCGCCTGAGCGGTCCGTTCGGCGCTAGACTGCGGCAGAGCTGGAATCGCCTGCAAATCATGACCGTTCGCCGCCTCGAGCCTGTTCTCGTCGACCGCATCGCCGCCGGCGAGGTGATCGAGCGCCCGGCTGCGGCCGTGAAGGAGCTGGTCGAAAACGCCATCGACGCCGGCGCGCGCTCGGTCGCCGTCACCATCGCTGGCGGCGGGCGCGAATTGATCCGCGTCGTCGATGACGGCGCCGGCATGACGCCCGACGACCTCGCGCTGGCCGTCGAGCGCCACGCCACCTCGAAACTGCCGGATGGCGACCTCTTCGCGATTCGCTCGCTTGGCTTCCGGGGCGAGGCCTTGCCCTCGATCGGCTCGGTCGCGCGGCTCTCCATCGCGACCCGCCGCCACGATGCCCCGCAAGGCTCGGGCCTCGTCGTCGAGGCCGGCGAGAAAGGCGTGGTTCGCCCCGTCGCGGCCGCGCCCGGCACGCGCATCGAGGTCAGCGACCTCTTCATCTTCACACCCGCACGGCTCAAATTCCTGAAGAGCGACCGGGCCGAGGCGCAGGCCGTCTCCGAGATGCTGCGGCGCCTCGCCATCGCCCATCCCGAGATCCGCTTCTCGCTCGAAGGCGAGCATGCCGGGAATTTCGACTGGCCGGCGGAAGCCATCGGCGAGGAGGGTTTGCTGCGCCGCCTCGGCCGCGCGCTCGGCCGCGACTTTCCGGAAAACGCCTTGCGCATCGAAGCCGAGCGCGAAGGCTTCGGCATCAGCGGCTTCGCCGGCTTGCCGACCTTCCACCGCGGCACCTCGGCCGGCGTGCATCTCTCCGTCAACGGCCGGCCGGTGCGCGACAAGCTCCTGCTCTCGGCGGTGCGCGGCGCCTATGCCGACGTCGTCCCCGCCGACCGTCACCCGGTGCTCTTCCTCGATATCGGCTGCGATCCGCGCTCGGTCGACGTCAACGTCCACCCGGCCAAGACCGAGGTGCGCTTCCGCGATCCCGCTCTGGTGCGCGGCCTCGTCGTTTCCGGGCTGAAGGCCGCGCTCGCCGCCGCCGGCCACCGCGCCACCACGACCGGCGGCGCCCGCACGCTCGATGCTTTCCGCGCGGTGCTCTCGATGGGTGGCAGCGGTAACGCCATCCCGCGCCCGGCCTTCCCGGAGACATCCGGCTGGAGCGCGCCGCAGCCGACATCGTTTTCAGCCCCGCAAGCCGGCTTCGCCGATTTCGCCGCGGCCTCGGCCGATGCCCGCGCCCATCTGGCCGAGCCCTCGGCGGATGCGCTCGAACGGCCGCTCGGAGCGGCGCGGGCCCAGCTTCACGAGACCTATATCGTCGCCCAGACGCGCGAGGGCGTCGTCATCGTCGACCAGCACGCGGCCCATGAGCGGCTGGTCTATGAGCGGCTCAAGGCCGAGCGCGCCCGCTCCGGCATCGCCCGCCAGCCCCTGCTGCTGCCGGAGGTGGTCGAGCTCGACCCGGTCGATGCCGACCGCCTCAACACGGCGGCTGGCGAGCTCGAAGGCCTCGGCCTCGTCATCGAGCCCTTCGGCCCCGGCGCGGTGCTGGTCCGCGAGGCTCCCAGCCAGCTCGCCGGCGGCAACCTCCAGCGCCTCGTCCGCGATGTCGCCGATGCGCTGGCCGAGCACGGCACGGCCGGTTCGCTTGAAAGACGGCTCGACCATGTGCTGGCGACGATGGCCTGCCACAACTCCGTCCGCGCCGGCCGGCGCATGCGCCCCGAGGAAATGGACGCGCTGCTGCGCGAGATGGAAATCACGCCCAATTCCGGCCAGTGCAATCACGGACGGCCGACCTATGTCGAGCTCAAGCTGGCGGATATCGAGCGGCTGTTCGGACGGCGGTAGCGCCGTCTTAAATATGGTGATATCAACCTTTTGTGCTTCTCGATGGAACGCTGCGGGCGATTGCGCATTCCATGAGCATGCTGAGGGAGGCCGAACGCCACCCCGGCCGCGGACGGCCGGAACCGAATCGAACGCGAAGGGACGAACCATGGCCATCGCCAAGAACACGATCTGCGTCTGGTACGAGAAGGATGCCGAAGCCGCGGCGCGCTTCTACGCCGAGACCTTTCCCGACAGCGCCGTGCAGGCCGTGCATCGCGCGCCGACGGATTTCCCCTCCGGCAAGGCGGGCGACGTGCTGGTCGTCCATTTCACCGTCGCCGGCATCCCCTGTATCGGGCTCAATGGCGGGCCGGCCTTCAAGCAGAGCGAGGCCTTCTCCTTCCAGATCGCGACGGACGACCAGGCCGAAACCGACCGCTACTGGAACGCCATCGTCGGCAATGGCGGCCAGGAAAGCGCCTGCGGCTGGTGCAAGGACAAATGGGGCGTCAACTGGCAGATCACGCCGCGCGTGCTGACCGAGGCCATGGCGGCCGGCGGCGAGGAAGCCAAGCGCGCCTTCACCGCGATGATGGACATGCGCAAGATCGACGTGGCGGCGATCGAGGCGGCAAGGCGGGGGTGAGGGTCAGGTCGGGCGGTAGAAGCCGCGGTCGAGATTCCAAAGTGTCATGCCGGCGTCGCCGGCCTGCGGAAACCATTGCTCGTCGATGATGGCTTCAAGCTCACGTCGCGCGGCTAGGTAATCCACGGCGAGATTGGCACGTGCGGCAGCCAAGCGAACCTGCATGTTGGGGTGGCCGAACAGCTTCATGAGGATGCGCCTTTGGTCACCCGGGCGAGACTTGAGCTCGTTTTCCATGGCAAAAGTACTTGTGATCAGGCGGTTGGCTCGCGCGTTCTCGTTGCCTTCGATGGCGTCATATTGCTCGATGCAGAGCTGCTCGAAGAGTTGAAGGATTTCTGCATTCGACAGCGACTTGAGATCGTGCTTTCGGCTCATTTCAGCACCTTGAACTGCCGTAGCGCTTGGTGACCCACCCGGACATGCTCGGACCAGTCTCGACCAAGAAGGTAGTCACGCGGCGCTTGCATCCCGAATTCCAGATTGGGGCGACTGTACCATCCTGTGATCTCATGATGCTTGTATCGCGGAATACTGACAACGTTGTCGACGCCGTCGATGCCGGAGCGCGGAAAACCTTCGCGTCCGCCCGCGCCTTGCTCGACGATATGATGGTCGTCATAGCCTGGTCGCTTCTTACCGGCCTGTTCCTTGAGCTCTTCAAGCGATTTCGGCTGGTCCTGGTAGGAGCGGATCGAGGGCCACTCCGTATAGAGCCAGTGCCCTGCTTCGATCGCCGTGACGACGGCGCCGATCGGGCCGGCGCGTCTCAGCGCCTGGCGCGCGATTGCCTTGGCCAGCGCCTTGGCGGCCTTGATCTTCGATGACCGATCTTTCGATGGGTCCTTGGGCGGATCCAGCGACGGGCCGCCATTGTCGCCGATGCCGGGCTACCGGCTCTGTGCGTAGCCCTCGACATACCTCCATCGTCCGCTGTCGCGCCCATTGCCACCGGGAACGCGGGGCTGATTTTCGTTGAAGCCCGCCTTTCCGACGGGCGTTCCCAGCCGCGCGAGCGCACGCATCATGCGCTCACCGGCGAGATTGCTGGCGATCCTGCTTTGGCGCAGCCGAGCGGCTCGCGCCCGGTCTTGTATCGATGAGAGAAGGGGCATCCGTGCGTGTGATCTCCGCGACGGATACGGAGCTTAAGCACGTCAGCGGGGCCGGGGATAAAGTCGCCGCCAACCCCCGCTCAGCGCTTCGCGCGGGTTACAAGGCCCGGAGCATCACCACCTGCGTCTCGCCATAGGCTCGCCGCTCGAGCTCTTCGAAACCCTCCGGCAAGACAAGCTCGGCATCCGCGGCCTCTTCCAGCACGACGAGCGCGTCCTTTTCCAGCCAGCCGCCATCGCGGGCCGACGCCAGCGCCTTCTCGCCCAGCCCCTTGCGATAGGGCGGGTCGCAGAAGACGAGGCCGAAGGGCGCCATGCCGGTGATCGGCCCGAGCTTCGTCGCATCGCGGCGGAAGATCCGACTGAAGCCGGCCAGCCCCAGCGCCATCTGGTTCTCGCGGATCAGGCCGCGCGCTTCGGTGCCGTCATCGACCAGCAGCGCGAAGCCCGCCCCGCGCGAGAGCGCCTCGAAGCCAAGCGCGCCCGTGCCGGCGAAGAGGTCGAGCACGCGCGCACCCTCGACCGCCTCGTCATAGGCATGGACGAGCACGTTGAAGAGGGATTCGCGCAGGCGGTCCGAGGTCGGCCTGATGCTGCCGATCCCCGGTTTCGGGCCGGCCAATGGCCGGCCGCCGAGACGTCCGCCGACGATCCGCATCGCTTAGTCGCGCTTGCCTCGCGGGCCGCCGGGACGCGGGCCCTTGCCGCCGCCAGGACGTCCGCCGCCGCCCGGCTTGCCGCCGAACGGGCGAGCGCCGAACGGCTTGCCGCCGCCGCGCTCGCCGCTGCTGCGCCCGGCCGGGCGTTCGGAGGAGCGGGCGCCGAAGCTCTTCTCGCCGCCGCCGGGCCTGTCGCCGAAGCTGCGGCCGCGCGGCTTGTCGCCGGCCGGCCGTTCGCTGAAGCGGCGGGCAGGGCGCTCGGCGCCGTCACGCGGCGCGCGGTCCTGCCAGGGGCGCTCATCGGAGCGGTCGCGTCCGCCGGCCTCCTCGCGCGGGCGCCGCGCCGGCCTGTCGCCGCCGCTGCGCTCGAAGGAGCGCGGCGCGCGATCCTCGCTGCCGCGCTCGTTGCGGGGCTTGCGGTCCGGCCTGCGCCGGCTCTCCGGTTGGGCGGTTTCCTCGCGCGGTGCGGCGCTGATGCGCTCGACCAGCACGCGCCGGCCCTTGGGGTCGGCGATCGCCTTGTCGCGCTTGCGCGCGACCGTGCCGGTCGCCTCGCGGGTCTCGCGTTCCAGCTTCGGATCGGCGCCGCGCCGAGGCGGCGCCTTGCGCTCGCGCTGCGGCGCGGCCTCGGCGTCGCGCCAGACGGTTCGGGTCCAGGGCTTGTCGCCGCGCGGGAGCTGGCGTGGGCTCTCGTCGTCGCGGCGGGTTTCGTCGCGGCGTCGACGCGGACGATCGTCCCCGGCCGGGGCACGGGGCGGGGCGGTCGGCAGCATGTCGCGGCGCGGCGCCTCGAAATCGGCGCCGGCCTTGGCCGCGAGCTCGATCCCGAGCTGGTCCTGCAGCACGCGCGAGCGGATTTCCTCGACCTCGCCTTCCGCGATCTCGCCGAGCTGGAAGGGCCCGAAGGAGATGCGGATCAGCCGGTTCACCGCGAGCCCGAGATGCTCGAGCACGGTCTTGACCTCGCGGTTCTTGCCCTCGCGCAGATCGACGGTCAGCCAGGTGTTGAAGCCCTGCTGACGCTCGAAGCGGGCGATCACCGGCCCATAATGGATGCCGTCGATCTCGACGCCGTCCCGAACCGTGTCGAGCTTGTCCTGCGTGACTTCGCCGAAGGCGCGCACGCGATAGCGCCGGAGCCAGCCGGTTTCGGGCAGCTCCAGCACCCGTGCCAACCCGCCATCATTGGTGAGCAGCAGCAGTCCTTCGGTGTTGATGTCGAGCCGGCCGATCGAGAGCACGCGCGGCAGGTCTTCCGGCAGCGCCTCGAACACGGTCGGGCGGCCTTCCGGGTCGAAGTTGGTGGTCACGAGGCCGCGCGGCTTGTGGTAGAGCCAGAGCCGGGTGCGCTCGCGCGCCGGCAGCGGCTCGCCATCGACCAGCACGACGTCGGTCGGCTTGACGTCGAGGGCGGGGCTTTCCAGCACCGTGCCGTTCACGCTGACGCGGCCCTCGGCGATCATCGCCTCGCTGTCGCGCCGCGAAGCGACGCCGGCGCGCGCCATCACCTTGGCGATCCGCTCCGGCTCCTGCGCCGCGATCAGCTTGCCTTCCGTGGGCGCCTCCTCGCGCGGGCGGCGCGGCCGGTCCTCGCGATGGGGATCGCGCTCTGCCCGTTGCGGGCGCGGACGCTCGAAGCGCCTTTCGCCGTCGCCGGTCTCGTTGCGGCGCGGCGGCCGGCCGAACCCGCCCCGTGCCGGACGCTCCGCCCGGTCTCCCGCCTCGCCGCGCGCGCGGAAGGGGCGTTCGGCGTGACGTTCGCCGTCTCGCTCGCTGCGACGGGGGCGATCCTCGCCGGTGCGTTCGCGGAAGGGGCGGGCCTCCCCCTCGGGCCTGAACCGCGCGGGTCTGTCGCCTGCGGGGCGCTCGGCGCGCGGAGCGCGACCCTCGGCCGGCTTGTCGAAGCGGCGGGCAGGGCGCTCAGCCCCCTCCGAATGGCCGCGAAACGAGCGGCGCTCGCCGGCTTCGCCAAAGTTCTTGCGCTCGGCGCCGTCGCGGGCCGGCGCACGACCCTCGCCGCTGCGGCCAGCCGGGCTTCTGCTTCCCGGGCCCTTGCCACCGAAGCTCTTGCCGCCGAAACCTTTGCCACCGAAACCTTTGCCGTCGCCACGGCCGCCGGCTCCGCCGCCCTTGCGGGGGCCGCGGCCTCTGCTGTTGTCGTCGTCTTTCATGACTGCTCCTGAGCCCGGCCTTTGCACATCCGCTTTGCGGGAAGGGCCTGGCTCGCTTATTCGCTATGACCGGCGCTTGTAGCAGAGGCTTTTCCTCGCCGCGAGCGCCAAAGCTGGGGTTTTTCGATGTCTCTGTCGCAAGCACCTTCCGTGACCGATGCCATGACGCAGGCCTTCGACGAGGCGCGCGCGGCCGCCGCACGTGGCGAGGTGCCGGTCGGCGCGGTGGTGATGCGCGACGGCGCGGTGCTGGCCCGCGCCGGCAACCGCACGCTGGAGCTGAAGGATCCCACCGCCCATGCCGAGATGCTGGCGCTCAGGCTGGCTTGCGAAGCGATCGGCAGCGAGCGTCTGATCGGCTGCGATCTCTACGTCACGCTCGAACCTTGCCCGATGTGCGCGGCGGCGATCTCGTTTGCCCGCATCCGGCGGCTTTATTTCGGGGCGGCTGATCCCAAGGGCGGGGCCGTCGAGAACGGCGTCAGGCTCTATGAGAGCCCGACCTGCCACCATCAGCCCGAAATCTATGGTGGCCTGCGCGAGAGCGAGGCGGCGGCGCTGCTGCGGGAGTTCTTCCGCGAGCGGCGATAGCCGATGCGCCAGAACCTCCCGTCATTCTCGGGCGGCGCGAAACGACGACCCGAGAATCGCGTGCCGAGAGGGCATTGGTTTCCGAGATGCTCGGGGCAAGCCCGAGCATGACGCCCCGCGAATTCCCGCTCAGGTATCGGACGAGGTGATGCCGAACTTCTGGGCGAGCTGGGTGCGGTCCATGCAGGAGACGTCATAGGTCACCTGCCGCCCCTTGAACTCGGGGCGCTTGCCGAATTCCTTGGTCATGGTGCGCGTGATGTCGTCGATGCGCGCCTCGCAGGCCTGCGCGGTGGTGAAGTCCATCTCGCTGATGCGTGAGGTGGTGCAGTGCGGCTCTCCCGAGACGCAGGCCATGATGACCATGGTGAAGGCATCCATAGCGGGGCATGCTCCTGTCGCTTCGGGTTGAGGCTGCGCTGATAGGGTTAGCGAGCGGTTAACGGCAGGCGAAGCGGCAGGGACAGCCAAGCAAGATACGCGCCGTCAGGCAAGACCACGCCAGCAGAGATAGGCGCCCAGCGCCAGCAAGCCTGTGAAGAAACAGATTTTGAAGGTCGCGGGCGAGATGCGGTTGCGGACGAACTGACCGGCACCCATTCCCACGAGAGCGGGGATCAGCGCGAGCAGAGATTGCCACGCCACCGTCATGTTGAGCGCGCCGGCCCCGATCAGCCCGAAGGAGAGCGCCAGCGTCGAGACGATGAAGGAGATGCCGAGCGCCTGCACCAGCTCGTCCTTGTCGAAGCCGAGGGCCTGCAGATAGGGCACGGCCGGCAAAACGAAGACGCCGGTCGCGGCCGTGACGACGCCGGTGACGAAGCCGATGACCGGCCCGAGCCAGACCTCCCAGCCGGGCGGCACGCGCAGCTTCGCCGCCTTGAGGCCGACCAGTGCGTAGAGAATCAGCGCCGCGCCGAGCCAGAGCGTCGCGCTGCCGTCCTTCTGCTGCTGCAGCAGGCCGGCGCCGGCCCAGGTGCCGAGGCAGATGGTGGCGAGCATCGACCAGAGCCGGCGCAATGTCGCGACGAGCTTCGGCCCGGTCGCGATCTGCCAGCCATTGGTGACGAGATTGGGGACGACCAGCAGCGCGGCGGCCTGGGCCGGAGCCATGACGACGCCGAGGATGCCGACCGCGATGGTCGGCAATCCCAGCCCGATCACGCCCTTGACGAAGCCGGCGAGCACGAAGGTCGCGGTGACGAAGAGGAGGAGAGCCGTGTTGTCCATGTCCCGCTTCTGGCATTCCGGGGCAGGTCTGTCTCGGATCGACACTACGGCCCTGACCGTAGCGTCCTGGCTTGCGGCGGCGCGCGAACGGCGCATCATGGTGCCATGAGCACGCAAGGTCCCTATCTCGCGGAGATCGCCCATCTGATGGGCGACCCGGCCCGCGCCAACATGCTGCACGCGCTGATGGATGGCCGGGCGCTGACGGCGAAGGAACTCGCCTGGCTCGCCGGCGTCGCGCCGCAGACGGCGAGCGGCCATCTCGCCAAGCTGATGCAGGGCGGCTTGCTCGCCGTCGCCGCGCAGGGGCGCCATCGCTATTACCGCCTTGCCGGGCCGGAGGTCGCGACGGCGCTGGAAGGGCTGATGGTGCTGGCGAATATGGAAGGAACGACGCGCCGCCTGCCGTCCCGCGTCGGGGCCGAACTGAGCTTCGCCCGCACCTGCTACGACCATTTCGCCGGCCGGCTTGGCATCGGCATTCACGATGCGCTGATGACGGGGGGGCATCTCGCTGCCAGCGAGGGAGGCTATGCGCTGACCTCGTCGGGCAAGGCGATCTTCGCCCGGCTTGGCGTCGAGCCCGGCCAGAGCGGCAAGACCCGCCGCGCGGCGCTTCGCCCCTGCCTCGACTGGAGCGAGCGCCGGCCGCATCTCGCCGGCCATCTCGCCGCCGCGCTCGCCTGCCGCTGCTTCGAGATGGGCTGGACGCGCCGCCGCAAGGACAGCCGCGCCGTGACGCTGACGGAGGAGGGGCGCGCGATGCTCGAAACCGCCTTGCCCGGTTTCCGCTGCGATGCGCCCGAGCCTTCCGTCAGCCCGCTGCGGCGAGAGCCCGTTCCAGCGCTCGCTTGACCTCGTCCTTGACCGGCTCGGCGGCGGCGAGGATCGCCTTCGCCTTGAAGAAGTCGAGCCCGCCGATCCCGTCGAGCCCGCTGCGGATCAGAATGTCGGGCGGCTGCCGCTCGACCATGCGCTGCACCAGCGTGCGGGTCAGGATCTGCGAGGCGCCGACGATCGTCTCCATCGCACCGGGAATGCGGCCGTCGCTCGTGGCAAGCGGCGGCGCGCTGACATCGATCGCCAGCACGATCCGGCCGGGCGCCAGCAGGCGCTCATAGGGCAGGGGATTGATCGCCCCGCCATCGATCAGCACATGCCCCCCGAGCGCGACCGGCCGCACCAGCCCGGGAATGGCGAGAGAGGCGGCGACCGCCGGTGTCAGCGGCCCCTCCGACAGCGTCACCTCGACATGGCGGTGGTAATCGGCCGCCGTCGCGCTGAAGGGGATGGCGAGTTCCTCGAAACGGTCGGGAACCGCCTCCGGCCAGAATAGGTCGAGCAGGCGTTCGCCATCGATCAGGGCGGGATTGCCGAGGCCGCGCACCAGATCGGCGAGCTTGCCGATGCGGGCATCGAGCAGTTTTGCAACCACGCGGGCCCGGTCGCGGAAGCTGCCGAGCACGTGCTCGCGCAAGGCGGAGCCCGGGATGCCGGCCGCATAAGCGGCACCGATGATCGCGCCGATTGAGCAGCCGGCGATGAGCGAAGGCTTCACGCCGAGCTCGTCGAGCGCTTCGAGGACCGGAATCTGGCTCAAGCCCCGCGCGCCGCCGGCGCCGAGCACCAGCGCGAATTCGCCGGCAGGCTTCGCGGCTTCGGGTCGGTGGGCGGCACGGCGCGGCGACATCAGCCGAATCTGGCCATTGCCGTTCGCTCAGGCAAGCGGCTGCGCGAGGAACGGCTTCAGCGCGGCGAGCGTCGCCTGCGGATTCTCCTCCGGCAGGAAATGACCGCTGTCGATGGCCTGCCCCTCGGCCTGCGGCGCGAAGGTCTCGTGCCAGATCTCGAGCGGGCTTGCGCCCTTGGCCGGGATGCCGGCCTCGCCCCACAGGATCAGCGTCGGGCAGAGGATGCGCTTGCCTGCGGCGAGATCGGCCTTGTCATGCGCGATATCGGTGGTGGCGCCGGCGCGATAATCCTCGCAGGACGCGTGGATGCGTGTCGGGTCGCTGAAGGATTCGGCGTAGGAGCGCAGCGCCAGCGGGTCGAACAGGTCGAGCTTCTTCGCCCGGCTCCAGCTGGCGATGGTGTGGTCGAGCCAGCCGACCGGATCGGCCTTGAGCAGATTTTCAGGCGTCGGCTCGGGCTGGGCCAGGAAGGTCCAGTGATAGACCTGCATGGCACGCGCCGCGTCCATGCCCTCCCACATCGAGACGGTCGGCAGGATGTCGAGCAGCGCGAGCCGCTCGACCCGGCCGGGATGGTCGAGCGCGAGGCGATAGGCGACACGCGCGCCGCGATCATGCCCGATCACGCCGAAGCGCAGATGGCCGAGCGCCTGCATCACCGCGACGATGTCCTCGCCCATGCCGCGCTTCGTGTAGGTCGCTGCCCCGCCATCGCCATGCGGCGCGGCCGACCAGCCATAGCCGCGCAGGTCAGGGCAGACGACGGTATGCGTCTTCGCCAGCTCCGGCGTGATCTTGTGCCATTCGGCATGGGTCTGCGGAAAGCCGTGGATCAGCACGAGCGGCGGCCCTTCGCCGCCGACGCGGGCGAAGATCTTGCCGACCGGGCCGTCGACCCAATGGGCCTTGAAGCCGGGAAACAGGCTGTCGATGTTGCTCATGGCTGCGCCCTTGCCGTGGCGGCGGAGACGATGTCCGTCCGGCCGAAATCCTCCCCCTTGTAAAGCAGGGGAGCGTTCAAGGATTTGGCAAGAGCGTAGGAGAAGCAATCGCCGAGATTGAGGCGTGCGGGGTGCCCGGTTTTGTCAGGCTTGCTCGCGCTTCACCGCCTGCCAGCCGATGTCGCGGCGGCAGAAGCCCTCCGGCCAGTCGATCAGGTCGACGGCCTGATAGGCTTTCGCCTGCGCCTCGCGCACGCTCTTGCCCAGGCCGACCACGTTGAGCACGCGCCCGCCATGGGCGACGAGCTCGCCCTCCCTGAGCTTCGTGCCGGCATGGAAGACGAGGACGTCGTCCAGCGCATCCGCCTTCTCGACGCCGCGGATGACGCTGCCGGTCTCCGGCTTGCCGGGATAGCCCTTCGCGGCGAGCACGACGGTCAGCGCCGCCTCTTCCGCCCAGCGCAGGTCGAAGGAGCCGAGCACGCCGTCGCAGGCCGCGAGCAGGGCCGGCACGATGTCGCTCTTGAGGCGCGGCATCAGCACCTCGCATTCGGGGTCTCCGAAGCGGACATTGTATTCGATCAGCTTCGGCCCCTCGGCGGTGATCATCAGCCCGGCGAAGAGCACGCCCTGGAAGGGCATGCCGCGCTTGGCCATGCCGACGAGCGTCGGCCGGATGATCTCGGCCATGACGCGCTCTTCCATGGCGGGCGTCATCACGGGGGCGGGCGAATAGGCGCCCATGCCGCCGGTATTCGGCCCGGTGTCGCCGTCGCCGACGCGCTTGTGGTCCTGCGCCGAGGCGAGCGCCAGCGCATTGGTGCCGTCGCAGATGGCGAAGAAGCTCGCCTCCTCGCCGATCATCCATTCCTCGATCACGACCTCGGCGCCGGCGCTGCCGAGACCGCCCGAGAACATCATGTCGATCGCTTCATTGGCCTGGTCGAGCGTCTCGGCCATCACCACGCCCTTGCCGGCGGCGAGGCCATCGGCCTTGACCACGATCGGCGCGCCCTGGCGGGCGGCATAGGCCTTGGCGGTGTCGGCGCTGGTGAAGCGGCCGAAAGCGGCGGTCGGGATGTTGAACTGGGCGCAGAGCTCCTTGGTGAAGCCCTTCGAGCCCTCGAGCTGGGCTGCGGCCTTCGAGGGGCCGAACACCTTGATGCCGGCGGCCCTGAGATCGTCGGCGATGCCGGCGACCAGCGGCCCTTCCGGGCCGACGACGACAAGGCCGATGGCCTGAAGATGGCAGAAGGCGACGACCGCGGCATGATCGGCGATATCGACCGCAACGTTCTCGCCGCATTGCGCGGTGCCGGGATTGCCCGGCGCGATGAAGAGCCGCTCGCAGAGCGGCGAGGCCGATATCGCCCAGGCGAGCGCGTGTTCGCGGCCCCCCGAACCGATCAGAAGAATCTTCATGCTGGCTCCCATCCGCATTGGCGGGTTTGTGAGCCCTCATCCTGAGGAGCGTTCCGGAGGAACGCGTCTCGAAGGATGCTCCAGCGCCCCCTGGACCATCCTTCGAGACGCCGCTGACGCGGCTCCTCAGGATGAGGGCTGAGGTCGGCCGAAAGGATCCTTGCGCAATACCTGCCCGGCGCGGCGACGGCAACGCTTCTGCTCGTCGGGTCCGCCCGCTATGGTCCGGCCATGAACAGCGAATCGACCGTTCCCACAGGCAATGCGCCCGAATGGACCGTCTCGGACCTCTCCGGCGCGCTGAAGCGCACCATCGAGGATTCCTTCGGCTTCGTGCGCGTGCGCGGCGAGATTTCCGGCTATCGCGGCCCGGTCGCCTCGGGCCATGTCTATTTCTCGCTGAAGGACACCAACGCCAAGATCGACGCGGTGATCTGGAAAGGCGTCTTCGGCCGGCTGAAGACGCGTCCGCAGGATGGGCTGGAGGTCATCGCCACCGGCAAGATCACCACCTTCGCCGGCAAGTCGAGCTACCAGATCGTCATCGATTCGCTGGAGCCGGCCGGCATCGGCGCGCTGATGGCGCTGCTGGAGGAGCGGCGCAAGCGGCTCGCTGCCGAGGGCCTCTTCGCCGAGGAACGCAAGCAGCTCATCCCCTATCTGCCGCGCGTCATCGGCGTCGTCACCTCGCCGACCGGCGCGGTCATCCGCGACATCCTGCACCGGCTGGAGGATCGCTTTCCCCGCCATGTCCTGGTTTGGCCGGTGCGCGTGCAGGGCGAGACCAGCGCCGCCGAGGTCGCCAACGCCATTACCGGCTTCAACGCTCTCCCCGAAGGCGGACGCATCCCGCGCCCCGACGTCATCATCGTCGCGCGCGGCGGCGGCTCGCTCGAAGACCTGATGGGCTTCAACGAGGAGGCCGTGGTCCGCGCCGCCGCCGCCTCGACGATCCCACTGGTCTCGGCCGTCGGTCACGAGACCGATACGACGCTGATCGATTTCGCCGCCGATCTGCGTGCGCCCACCCCGACCGGCGCGGCCGAGAAGGTCGTGCCGGTCCGCGCCGAATTGATGGCGCTGGTCGCCGACCTCGCCCGCCGGCATGGCGGCGCCATGCGCCGGCTCTCGGATCGGCGCCGCAGCGATTTGCGCGCCCTGGCGCGCGCGCTTCCGGGGCCGGAGGCGGTGCTCTCCGCTCCGCGCCAGCGGCTCGACCTCGCGGCTACGCGGCTCGCTCCCGCGCTCGCCCGCAACGCCCGCGCCCATGAGCAGGCCCTGCAAGGTCTGGCGCGCCGGCTCGAGGCCCGCTCGCCGCGCATCGCGCTCGCCCGGCTGCGCGCCCAGCTCGACGGTTTCGCGCGCGTGCTGGCCGCCGCGCGCGGCAACGCGATCACGAGCGAGCGCACCCGCATCGCCCATGCCCGCGACCGGCTGGCGACGCTCGAAGCGCGAGCGCGCAACGCCTTCGGCCAGAGCCTGATCCAGCGTCGCGAGCGCGGCAACCTGCTCGCCGACCGAGCCACGCGCGCTTTCGCGCAGGGGCTGCATCGCCGGCAGGACCGCCTCGCCTCGCTCTGGACGCTGATCCGTTCGCTCGGCCCCGAAGCAGTGCTCGCCCGCGGCTATGCGCTGATCCGCGACGAGGCCGGCGCGCTGATCCGCAGCGTCACCCAGGCGCAGGCGGGCCAGGTCTTGACCGTCGAGGTCAGCGACGGCCGCTTCGGCGCCGTGGTGTCCGGGAGCGGCGGAACCGCACCGAGGCTGCAGCCCCGTCCGGCGCGCAAGGAGGCGCCGCGATCGGAGCCGCCGAAATCCGCTCAGGGCGATTTGTTCTGACAGGCCGTTGGAAAGCCTAGAGCTGTCATCCCGAGGAGCCGCAGCGGCGTCTCGAAGGATGCTCCAGATGGCTCCGGGGCTTCCTGAAATATCCTTCGAGACGCCATTTCCGGCGAAATGGCTCCTCAGGATGAGGGCTGAGGGGTTCTCATGAAGGGAATCAAGGTGCCTTCAGGAAGGCGTCGACGCGCTTGAGCGCATCCTCCCGCGCGGCCGGGTTGGTGCCGACCATCACCTTGCCGGTGCCATTGGCGGAAAAGGCGACGTTCTCGCGCTCCTTCACCTCGAGGCGGGGATGATCGAAATCATGGACCGCGCCGGGATAGGTCACGAATTCGACCTTCTCGCCGCGCGCCTGCGCCGCCTTGGCGAGGTAGCCGCAAGGGGCGGCCGGCGTCCAGTCATCGGCCTCGCCCATCAGGATCAGCAGCGGCATCCGCACGGCAAAGCTCGGCGATTCCGACTGGATGCGGCAACCCGGATAGAAAGCGATCGCCCTTGTGAAATCCGGCATCTGGTCTGCCGGCTGCCTGTCCTTGCGGATGGCGGTAAGCACCGTCGAGCCGCCGCCGGACCAGCCGATCAGGGAGAGCTGGCCGGGGCGGATATCGTTGCGCTGCAGCAGCCAGAGGCGGGCGGCCATGGTGTCGGCGACCCGCTCGCGCCCGGCCCGGACGGTGAGGTCCTTCACGCCGCATTGCGAGGCGAGCCCGCGCGAGCCATAGCTGTCCGGCATCAGCACGGCGAAGCCCGCATTGGAGAGCCGTTCGCCCCAATCCAGATGGCGTATCGAGAGCTTGCCTTGCTCGCGCCACAGACCGCCGCAACCATGCAATGCGACGACCGCCGGAAACGGCCCCGGCCCCGGCGGGCGGAAGAAAACGCCGTCGAGATGGCCGCCGTCCATCGCGATGGAGACACGCTCATAGCCGCCGGCATGGACCGCCGAGGTTGCAAGCAGAACGAGACACACCACACGCGCCAACAGGCGCAGGACACTGGACATCGCCGACCGGAAAATGACACCGCGCAGTGATTATCCCGGCTTTCCGTTTCGCAATCAATGATTTAATACGATTTTGATGAATATCAGCGAGCGCCTTCCCACTCCCGCTCCCGAAGCGGTCGTCGATTACGGTCACGGCGAATTCCGCGTGATCAAGCCGGGCGGCTTCGTGCGCTGCGCCGTCACCGGCGCGCCGATCCGCCTGGACGATCTGCGCTACTGGTCGGTCGAGTGGCAGGAAGCCTATGCCTCGCCCGAGGCGGCCCTGCTAAGGCTGCGTCGCGCCGGCCGCGGCTGAGGCCGTCTCCAGCAGCTTTGCGATCCGCTCCGGCGCGTCGAAGACCAGCCTGACCGGCAGCACGACGAGCCGCTGCCTTTCGCTCTGCGGCCAGAGCGCCGCCAGCTTGGTCATGTCCTTTTCGGTGGTGGCGACAAGCAGGTCGCCTGACCGCGCTTGCGCGACAACGCCCGCGACATCCGCTGCCGAATAGGCATGGTGGTCACCGAAGGCCCGTTCGACCGCAATGATGGCGCCGATGGATTCCAGCGTGGCCCGGAATTTCTCCGGCCGGCCGATGCCCGAGAGCGCGACGACCTTGCGCCCGCGCAGCGTCCCGGCGATCTGCCCGTCGGGTTCGAGCCGCGCCGCGATGACCGCCTTGTCCTGCCTTGCGGCCGCCTCGGCGACGCGCGCGCCTGCCGCTCCCGGTCCGATCACGATCACCGCATCGGTACAATCGAGCTGGCCCGCCAGCGGTGCCCGCAGCGGCCCCGCCGGCAGGCTGAGGCCGTTGCCGACGCCGCTCGCGCCGTCGACGACCGCCAGCCGCAACTGCTTGGCGAGCGCCGGGTTCTGCAAGCCGTCATCCATGACGATCACGCTCGCGCCGCGGGTACGGGCCAGCGCCGCGCCGGCGATGCGGTCGCGGGCGATGACCGTGCGGGCATGGCCTGCCATCAGCACGGCCTCGTCGCCGACCTCGGTGGGGCCATGCCGCGCGGGATCGACCTCGACCGGGCCGGGCAGGCTCCCGCCATAGCCGCGCATCAGCACGAAGGGCGTCTCGCTGCGCGCGCGCAGCAGCCCGGCCAGCGCGATCGCGGTCGGCGTCTTGCCGGCGCCGCCGGCGATGAAATTACCGACGCAGATCACCGGCACGCCCGCTTCCGCGCCGGGTTTGCGCATGCGCTGCAGCGTGATCGCGCCATAGACCAGCCCGAGCGGGGAGAGGAGCCGGGCCAGCAGCCCCGGCCGGTCGCGCCACCAGAAGCGCGGCGCACTGAGGCGGGATGCGAAAAAGTGGAAACCGGTTTTTCGCTTGGATCCCGCCTGTGATCCAGACATCAGGGCGCGCTCTCGCGCTGGCCGAGCGCGGCGCGCATCAGGAGCGGCTCGATGGCCTGCAGCGTGCGGTTGATCGCCCCGCCGAGCTCGCTCGCCGTATGCGCCGCCGCGCGCGCCGCCTGCCGGGCGCTGGCCGGGTCGCTCAGCCAGCGATGCACCGCCCCGGCGAGCGCCTGCGCATCGGCGACCTCGCGCGAACCGCCGTCGCTGTCGAAGGCGGCGAAGATCTCGGCGTTGTTGTGCACGTAAGGGCCGTGCAGCAGCGCGCAGCCGAGCTTGGCCGGCTCGATCGGGTTATGCCCGCCGATGCCTTCCACCAGCGAGCCGCCGAGGAAGGCGACCTGCGACAGCCGGTAGAGCAGGCCGAGCTCGTTCAGCGTATCGGCGACGTAGAATTCGACATCGCGTTCCGGGCTTTCGCCGGCGGCGCGGCGCGCGACGCCGACATCGTTGGCCTGCGCCAGCGCCTCGATCTCGGCACCGCGCTGCGGATGGCGCGGGGCGACGATGGTGAGCAGCTTCGGCAGGTGGGATCTCAGCGCGAGATGGGCGGAGAGCACGAGCTCGTCCTCGCCCGGATGCGTGCTGGCGGCGATCCAGACCGGGCGCCCCGTCGTCATGCCGTCGAGGATGGCGAGCGTGTCGGGGTCGGCCGGCGGGGCGGGCACGTCGAATTTGAGGTTGCCGGCGACGCTGACGCGTGGCGCGCCGAGCTGCGCCAGCCGCTCCGCATCGGCCTGCGACTGCGCCAGGCACGCCTCGAAGCAGGAGAGCAGGAAGCGCGCCGCCCGTGGGCGCTTGTACCAGCGCGCGAAGGAACGTTCCGACATCCGCCCGTTGACCATCACGACCGGGACGCTGCGACGCTGCGCCTCGATCAGCAGGTTCGGCCAGATCTCGGATTCGCAGATCAGGCAGAGTTCCGGCTGCCAGTGATCGAGGAAGCGACGCATGTAGCGTGGCACGTCGAGCGGGAGATATTGGTGGATGGCGCCGGCCGGCAGGCGCGCCGCGAGCAGCCGCGCCGAGGTCACCGTGCCGGAGGTCACGAGCACGGCGAGCCCGCGCTTCTGGAGCCTGGCGATCAGCGGCAGCAGCGTCACGGTCTCGCCGACGCTGGCGCCGTGCAGCCAGACCAGCGGGCGGTTCGGACGCTTGACGGTGGCGTAGCCACGCCGCTCGGAGAGCCTTTCCGCATCCTCCTTGCCCTGGCGGCGGCGCCATTGCAGCAGCCCGGCCGCGGCCGGTTCGAGCAGGGCGGTCGCCAGCCGGTAGCTTCGGATCAGGGCGCCCTTGCCGCTCATGCCGGCGTCTCGGCCAGAGTTCGCCGGGCTTCCTGCTCGTCGCGCAGGCCGGCGCCGGGGTCGCGGCTGCCGACGAGCGCGTAGGCGCGGGCATGGACGGCGTCGAGGCTGGCCTGCACGGCGAGCCGCGTCGCCTCCTGCGTTGCCTCGTCGGCATCGCGCGCGATCGTGATCGGTTCGCCCACCACGATGGCGCAGCGCCCGAAGGGCAGGCCGATCGAGGCACGGTCCCAGCTGTTGAAATCGATGCGGCGGCTGGTCACCACCGCGACGGCGCGGATCGGCCGGCCGGAGGCGCGCGCCAGCGCCACGATGCCAGGCCCGGCGACGCGGGCCTGCTTCGGGATATCGGCCGTCAGCACCATCGAAACGCCGGCTGCGAGCCGCTTCACCATGGCGAGGAAGGCGCCGGCGCCGCCCTTCTCGCGCACCTTCCGGCGGCCGCGTGCGCCCGAGCCGCGGATCGAGCCGATGCCGAGTTCGCGCAGCGCCACGGCGTTGAAGCCGCCATCGCCATGGCGCGAGACCAGCGAGGCGGCCGGCATCCAATCCGGCCGCGCGAAGGGGATCATGATGTGCTGGCCGTGCCACATCGCATAGATGACCGGCAGTTCCGGCCGGACATGGTCATAGATGTCGGCAGGCTCGAATACGATCCGGTTCGTGCGCCGCACCAGGCGCAGATAGCCGGCCAGAAGCCGGCCGAGCGCTTCCTGCGCCACGCGTGTCTTGAGGATCGAAAAACCCATCTGCCTCTTGTCTCATGCATCGGGCCGAAAAACGCTTTCGGCTTTCGGCCCGTTGCGGAATCGGAAATCGTAACCTCGGCCTCAGGCCTTGGTCGCGTCGGGGTCGAGCAGGCGGTGCAGATGCACGACGAAATAACGTGTCTGCGCCTGGTCGACCGTTTGCTGCGCCTTGGCCTTCCAGGCCATATGGGCACTGGCGTAGTTCGGGAAAATACCGACGATGTCGAGCTTCGACAGGTCCTTGAAGGTGACGCCGTCGAGCGAGTCGAGCTCGCCGCCGAAGACGAGATGGAGAAGCTGCTTCTGGTCCGGTTCCGCGCTCATCGTTCTCTCCAGCAGGATTGGTCCGCGCCCCCATAAGCCATCCCGCGCGCGGGCGCGAGCCGGGTGGCCGCGTCTTCGATGAAAAAGTTCAGCTCGGCTGCGGCTGACCGCGCAATTGCTCGAGAGCATTGAGCAAGGGCGCCGCGAGCGCATCGGAGCTGGCGACCAGCATGCCGTGAACCGGCACGGGGCGGTTATAGGTCACTGGCCCGCCATCGCCGCCGCTCAGCCGGCCGCCGGCCTCGCGCAGCACGAGGTCGGCCGCGGCGAGGTCCCAGTCGCGCGCATCGGGCGAGATCAGCCCGGCATCGATCGTGCCGTCGGCGATGCGGGTGAGCCGCAAGGCGAGGGAGGGGATCTTGCCGACCGCCTCGAAAGGCTGCACCCGCGCCAGCGCGTCGAGCATCGGCTTCGGCCCGGCGATCCTGGCGCCGGCGAGCGTCCGGCCCGACGAAGCCCGGATGGCTTCGCCATTGCGCTTCGCGCCGCTCCCGGCAATGGCGGTGTAGGTCGCGGCGCAGGCCGGAGCATGCACGACGCCGAGGATCGGCACGCCCTCGTCGAGCAGCGCCACGCAGACGGCCCAGTCCGGCGAGCCGCTCATATAGGCACGCGTGCCGTCGATCGGGTCGACCACCCAGACGAAGCGGCGCGTCAGGCGCAGCGCGTCGTCCACCGTTTCCTCGGAGAGCCAGGCGGCTTCGGGCAGCAGTGCCGAGAGGCGCACGCGCAGGAAGGTGTCGACGCCGATATCGGCTTCCGTCACCGGCGAGCCGCCGCTCTTGGCCCAGGTCCGCGCGGCGGTCTGCTCTCCCGGTCGGAACAGATCGAGGGCGAGGCTTCCGGCTTCGAGGCAGCTCTCGCTCGCCGCCTTCAGGAGGTCGGCGGCGATGGGTAGCGTGGATGCGCTCATGGCTTCCCTATCGAATGCGAATGCCGCGGTTTCAAGCCGAAAATGCGCCATCGGGCTGAAAGATTCCGTCAAGCATCATGCAGAAAAGGGGCCATCCTGGCCCCGATAGAGCGGAAATCACGCTCCTTTAACCCAACCCCTTAAGCGCTCGGACACGCCTGCGGCACATCCTCACCCGGCAAGCACGAGAGTCCCGCATCCGACAGAGGACTCCGTTGCAGCAGGGATTAGGAAAGGCGTTATTACCGATGGCCAGCGTCACGCCGGTCGCCGGAGAGAGCGGTTTTGTGCCGCATCTCTCCGGTGGGCCGTTCACCACAGCGATCGTCCCCCGCAACCCGATGCCGCGCCAGCCATCGGCGCCGGGCATCGAGCGCGTCGGCTCCGTGCGGATTTTGCGCGCCTCGGCGGGGTGGAGCGGGGTCGCGCTGCGGCTCGCCAATCCGACGGGCGAGGATGAGCGCTTCGAGCTCGCTTTGACGGCCGGCGACGGGCGCTCGATCGTGATCGCCAGCGTCGATCAGGCCGATGCGGTTGCGCTCTGGCGCGATTGCGGTCGCCGCAGCGGCTTGCCGCTGCTGCTCGAATCCGTCGACGGCACGGTGAGCGAGCCGTTTCCGCAGATCGGCCGCGTCGCGCTGGGGCCGGTGCGGATCCGCCGCCGCCATGCCTTCCTGAACGGGCGTCGCCCGCGCTTCCTGACGCGCCGCAAGCCCGGCCGTCTGGCCGATCTGCCGGTCGTCCTCGCCAATGAGCGCTTGGTCGATTAAGCGAAGGCGTGCCGGCTGATCGCGTCGAGCGCCAGCCCCGCGGCGAGCAGCAGCCCGGCATTCCGATTCGAGCGGAACAGCATCAGCGCCTGCGCCGCGCTCGCCCCCTCGATCCGCGTCACCTGCCAGCCGAGATGGGCGACGAAGGCGGCAAAGCCGAGCCAGGCGAAGACACCGCCATTGACCAGCCAGATCGCGATGCCGCTGAGCACAGCCGTCAGGGCGAAGCAGAGCGCGACGGCCTGGCGCGTATGGTCGCCGAAATAGCGCGCGCTTGATTTGATGCCGGCGATGGCGTCGTCCTCGATATCCTGCATCGCATAGATCGTGTCGTAGCCGACCGTCCAGGCGATGGCGGCGGCGTAGGTGAGGTAGGCCGGCGCGTCGAGCCGGCCGAACACGGCGCTCCAGCCGAGCAGCGCGCCCCAGGAGAAGGCGAGGCCGAGCACGAATTGCGGCATGTTGGTGATGCGCTTCATGAACGGATAGATCGCCACGATCGCGAGCGAGGCGAGGCCGAGCAGGACCGTGAAGCGGTTGAACTGCAGCAGCACCGGCAGGGCGGCGAGCGCCTGCGCGACCATGAACAGCACTGCTGCCGCGACCGTGACCTGCCCGGAGGGCAGCGGGCGGCCGCGCGTGCGCGCGACTTCGGCATCGAGCTTGCGATCGATGATGTCGTTGAAGGTGCAGCCCGCTCCGCGCATCAGCACGGCGCCGATCAGGAAGAGCAGGCAGTGCCAGGGATTGGGGTATGGCTGGCCCGCCGCGATCGCGGCCAGCCCCGCCGCCCACCAGCACGGAAGCAGAATGAGCCACCAGCCGATCGGCCGTTCGATCCGCGCGAGCTTGAGATAGGGCCTGATCGCACGCGGCGCGCGCGTATCGACCCAGTGACCGCTCAGCGCGTCGGGGAGGGGGGCATCCGGCAAGGAGGCGCCGGAACGGAGCGCGTCGCGCCCCGGCGTGGGGCCGGCGTGGACAGGGTCCGCCATGGCCGGCCCGCCTTCCGTCTTAGAGCGCGCCCTGTGGGACCTTCAGCCCGCCACCGGCGCCGCTGGTGATCGAATCCGCGCCGCCGAAGGGGTTGGCGCTCTGGGCCTGCTGCTGGGCGCGCCGCTGCATCGCCGCCTGCTGCTTCACCGCATTGCAGGCCTGGCCGCGAAACGTCCCGATTCGCGCGTTGTCGTTCTTGAGCCCCTCGATGAACGTGGCCGGGATCTGGCACCAGTCCTGGTTGGCGGACGCGAATTTCAGCGTCTCGTTGCCGTTGTTCACGAGCGAGCCGAAGGTGCTGCATGCCTCCTGCGGCGTCATCTTGCGCTTGGCTTTCTGCGCGGCCGTGATCTTGGCCACCATCGCCTGCCGCGTCGTCAGCAGCTTCTGCAGCGGCTCGCAGCCGGAAACCTGCGCGCTGGCCGGGGAGGCGATCACGAGCGATGCCATGGCGAGGCCCAATGTCGCTGCCAATCCCGAAGCCGTCCTGAGCCGCATGATTCCCTTCTCCGCTTGCCGGCCTGTCGCGCCGATCTGTGAACATGTCCTTAACAGCAGGCGCTGTTAACGCCAACGACTCTTGCAAGTCCATCTGCCATCTCGGAGGAAGCACTTGCCGTTAGGCGAGGATTGTGGCGGTTTTCGCGCTGCTCACAACAAATTTGTAGATGCAGGAGGCGGCTTCGCCGATGTCCATCCCCGATTTTGCACGCCATCGGCTCTTCATCGATGCCGCTTTCGCTGCCGGCGGTGAACTGCCGCTGGAGCGGGACCAGTCGAATTATCTGCTCAACGTCTTGCGGCTCAAGGCCGATGGGGCGGTCCTCGTCTTCAACGGGCGCGACGGCGAGTGGCTGGCCCGCGTCGCGCCGGAGGGGCGCAAGGCGGCGCGGCTGATTCTCGACCGCCGGGTGAAGGATCAGCCGCCGCCCTCAGACCTGCATTATCTCTTCGCGCCGCTGAAGCATGCGCGGCTCGATTATATGGCGCAGAAGGCGGTCGAGATGGGCGCGGGCCTGCTCCAGCCCGTCATCACCCGCCGCACCCAGGTCTCGCGGCTCAATCTCGACCGGATGCGGGCCAATGCCGTCGAGGCCGCCGAGCAATGTGGCATCCTCAGCCTGCCGCGCATCGAGGCCGAGACCTCGCTCGAGGCCGCGCTCGCGGCGCTGGACCCGGCCCGGCTGCTGATCTTCTGCGACGAGGGGCTGGAGCAGGGCAGCCCGATCACGGCGCTGCAGGCCCATGCCGCCGGCCCGCTCGCGGTGCTGATCGGGCCGGAGGGCGGCTTCGACGAGGCCGAGCGCCGGCTGATCGCCGCGCGCCCGCAGACGCTGGCGATTTCGCTGGGCCCGCGCATCCTGCGGGCTGATACCGCCGCCGTTGCGGCGCTCGCCGTCGTGCAGGCGGTGCTCGGCGATTGGGCGGGGCGGCGCTGAGCGTTCCGGCGCCGGACCTGCCGCCAGCGCTTGCCGCCCTTTCACGAATGCAAGGTCCGGGTCGTTGTCGCGCGTCCGGCTCTCGCCTATGTCTGTTCGCCCTACGCCTTGAACCCGCGGCCTCCCAGCCGCCGGGAGCCTTGGCTTTATTGCCTGTTCTGCCGGAGCGCCCATGGCTCGCGATGTGTCCGACTCGACTCCGATCGGCTCCAAGGAGGAGCTGATTTCCTGGATCGCTGCCGGCGAGAAACCGGAATCGCGTTTCCGGATCGGGACGGAGCACGAGAAATTCCCGTTCTACCGGGAGGACCTCGCTCCGGTGCCTTATGAGGGCCGTGCCGGGGCGGGCGGCATCCGCGCCTTGCTCGAGGGCATGCAGCAACGTCTCGGCTGGGAACCGATCGTCGACGCCGGCAACATCATCGGTCTCGGCGGCCCCGACGGGGGCGGGGCGATCTCGCTGGAGCCCGGCGGCCAGTTCGAGCTCTCCGGCGCCCCGCTCGAGACCATCCATCAGACGCAGGCCGAGCTCGCTGCCCATCTCGCCGACGTCAAGGCGGTCGCCGAACCGCACGGCATCGGCTTCGCCGCGCTCGGCGCCTCCCCGCTCTGGACGCGGGCGCAGACGCCGATGATGCCGAAGAGCCGCTACAAGATCATGGCGAACTATATGCCGAAGGTCGGCACGATGGGTCTCGACATGATGTTCCGGACCTGCACGGTGCAGGTCAATCTCGATTTCGCCAGCGAGGCCGACATGGTGCGCAAGCTGCGCGTCTCGCTTGCGCTGCAGCCATTCGCGACGGCCCTGTTCGCCTCCTCGCCCTTCCTGGAGCGCAAGCTGAACGGCTTCCAGTCGATGCGCTCGGAGATCTGGCGCGATACCGACAATAACCGCTCCGGCATGCTCGCCTTCGCCTTCGACGAGGGCATGTCCTACGAGGCCTATGTCGATTGGGCGCTCGACGTTCCCATGTATTTCGTCAAGCGCGGCGAGACCTATCACGACGTCGCCGGCGCCTCTTTCCGGGACCTCATGGCGGGCAAGCTGAAGCAGCTGCCGGGCGAATGCGCCACGATGTCGGACTGGGTCAACCATCTCGGGACCCTGTTCCCGGAGGTCCGGCTGAAGCGCTTCCTCGAGATGCGCGGCGCCGATGCCGGCCCCGCCGACATGCTGGCGGCGCTGCCCGCCTTCTGGGTCGGGTTGCTCTATGACCGCGGCGCGCTCGACGCCGCCTGGGATCTGGTCAAGGGCTGGAGCGCCGAGCAGCGGCAGGGATTGCGCGATGCGGCGCCCAAGCTGGGTCTGGATGCCTCCATCGCCGGGCGCAAGCTTGGCGAGATCGCGAGCGAAGTGCTGGAATTGTCGCGTGCCGGCCTCGCCCGCCGGGCCCGCCGCGACGCGGCTGGCCATGACGAGAGCATTTACCTCGCTCCCTTGCAGGAGATCCTGGCCAGCGGGCAGACGCTCGCGCAGCGCCTCGAAGCGCGCTATCGCGGTCCATGGGGTGGCAAGGTCGAGCCGGTCTTCACGGAACTGGCGCTGTAAAGCTCATCCGCGCCGGAAAAAGCGATATTCGGCGCATTGCAGCGGCCGGATTAACGATTTGGCCGGAGCTCGCGCCCTAACCTTGCGGCATGAATCGAGTCAGCGCCAGTTTTGACGCCTTTCTTCGCGACGAGAGCGGTGTGACCGCGATCGAGTATGGCCTCGTCGCGAGCATCGTCTCCATCACCATCCTGACGTCGATCACCTATTTTGGGACGCAGGTGAATTCGTTCCTGACGGCTGCGGCAAACGCCATCAAAGGTCCGTAGATCGCCGCGCGTCGTGGCGGACGCGATGACGGCGGTCTGACGGACTATTATCGCCACGCGTTTCCGTGAACGATCGGCAGGCTCCGGCAGCCTCTGGAGGCGGCTCTCATTCCGCCGCGGTCTTGAAGCTCGCCAGATTGTCGAGGCTCTGGATGATGTGCTCGGCCAGCGCATTCGAGAGCACGGACGGGTCGAAGCGCGTGCGCAGCAGGCCGATCTTACAGGACGGCAAGGTCGCGAAGCCCTCCGACGGTCCCAGAATCCGCATGCCCGGCCTCACCGCGCTCTCCGGCAGCACCGAGACGGCGAGCCCTGCGACCACCGCGGCGCCGACCGCCGTCGAGTTCCAGCTCGCATAGAGCACGCGGAACCGGCGGCCCTTGGCCTCCAGGGCATCGACCGCCGCCTGCCGCCAGTTGCAGGTCGGTCGGCCCAGCGCCAGTGGCAACGGATCTTCCTCGTGCACGGTATGGCGGGCGGAGGTGACCCAGAGCAGCGGCTCGATGCGGATGATCTCGCCCTGGCCGCGGCTCTCGACATGGGTGATGATGGCGAGGTCGATATCGCCGGTGGCGATCCGCTCGGCCAGCATCGGCGTCGGTTCGCAGACGACCGTGACCTCGGCGCGCGGGTTCGAGCGCGCGAAGCGGGCGAGGATCTCGGGCAGGTAGCGGTCGGCATAATCGTCGGGCACGCCGAGCCGGATGCGCCCCTTCAGATCGGCATCGGTGAAGGTCGCGACGCATTCCAGGTTCAGCCTGACGATCCGGCGGGCGTAGTCGAGCAGGCGCTCGCCATCCTCGGTCAGCTTGGCGTGGCGTCCGTCGCGCCCGAAGAGCGGCCGCCCGACCCGCTCCTCCAGCCGCTTCATCTGCATCGAGACGGCCGATTGCGTCTTGAACACGATCTCCGCGGCGCGGGTGAAGGAGCCGGTGTCGGCAATGGCGACGAAGGTCTTCAACTGGTCGGCGTCGAGCACATGGGCCATGGCGATCCCCCGTCGTGCGTTCATCAATATCCGTGCTGTCAAGCATCATAACCATTCGTTTGGCTGATGGCCAGCGTCTCGCTATCGTTCAATCGTTCTCCGGGATTTCAGCCAGTTGGCGCGTCCGGGCTGAAGGGGAACGCCGATCCGTTCTCGCATTCCATTGGAGGCCGTCATGCTGCTCATGACCATTGCCACGAAGACGCTGTCATCGGTTCCGGCCGGTGTCGTGCGCATCGCCGCCGCTGGAATCCAAAAGCCCGTATTCCTCCTGCGCGCCCTGATCCATCGACGCGAGGTGATGCGCCTCGCCGAGCTCGATGAGCGCGGCCTCAAGGATATCGGCCTCGTCCGCTCCGATATCGCCGGCGCGCTGGCGACGTCCTGGCTCAACGATCCCTCCGCGGTGCTGGCCGCGCGGTCACGCTCCAATGCCGATATCGCCAAGGCGCGGCGCGAGCAGGCCGTCCGTCATGCCGGCACCCAGCCGACAGTGCCGGAGCCGGTGCTGGCGAAGAACGCAGATTTCATGGTTGCACGCTGCGCCTGACCCCTTGGCGTCAGCGTCTCTGTGGGCGGAAGCTTCGTGCTTCCGCCCTTTTTTTATGCGCCGGAGCAGCGGAGGCGTGTCCTAACGCAATTTTATGCATTTGGCTGAAATGTGTCCGCCGGATGCGGCCGGCTGGCCGCCTGACGGGGTGGGCACGGGCATGAAGTTCTCTCTGCGCCTCAAGGATCTGAGGATTCGCACCAAGATCGCCATTCCATTGATTGCGATCGGACTGATCAGCATCGGTACTGCGATCTATGCCGGGCACGAATATCAGCGCATCAACAAGAGCTATTCCGATCTGATCGATCAGCGCTCCGCCGCGATCCTCGATTCGGCGCAGTCGACGCTCGTGACGAGCTACGTGCTGCGCGACCTGTATAAGGCGATCGCCTATCCCGAATACATGAAGCAGAACACCACGAGCATCGCGGATGTCCGCAAGGATTACGATCTCGCGCTCCAGCAGCTCGTCAACGCCAAGATCAGCTTTCCCGAGCGCCATGCCGAGTTCGACAAGCTCGCGCGGGCGCTTTCCGAGCTCAAGCCGAAGATCGACGACGTGCTGGCCCAGGCCGCGCGCGACGAGGATCTGGCGGCGCTGTCGGTGATGTCGGAGCTGGACCGCGCCTTCGGCGCCATCGTCGCTGATGCGGTCAAGCTCAACGGCGACATCAAGAGCCAGACGCAAGCCGACGGGCAGGCGCTTGACGCGGAGGCGAAGCAGCTCAACCTGATCCTGCTGGCGCTCTCCGTCGCCGGGGTCCTGCTCGGCCTGATCGGGGCGCTTCTGCTCGCGCGGCAGTCCATCACCAGGCCGCTCGAGACCCTCAAGGCGCGCATGGACGATCTCGCCACCGGCGACTATGCGGTCGAGATCGACGGCCAGAACCGGCACGACGAGGTCGGCGCCATGGCGCGGGCTGTGCAGGTCTTCAAGGAGAACGGGCTGGCGGTCCGGCGTCTCGAGGCGGAGACGGCCGAGAGCCGCGACGCGACGGAGGCGCAGCGCCGCCTCGCCGAGCAGGAGCGCGCCGCCCGCGCCCGTGAGCACGAGCTTCTCGCCGCCGAGCAGGCCAAGGTGATGGAGGCGCTGGCCGAAGGGCTCGACCGGCTTTCGCGCGGCGATCTCACCTGCCGGATCGAGGCCGATCTCGCTGCCGAATACGAGAAGCTGCGCGACGATTTCAACATGGCGGTTGCCCATCTCGCGGAGACGATCCGCACCATCCAGTCGACCTCGGGCGATGTCGGCAACGCCGCCCAGGAGATCAATACCGGCGCCGACGATCTCTCCAAGCGCACCGAGGAACAGGCCTCCTCGCTGGAGGAGACCGCCGCCACCACCGAGGAGCTCGCCGCGTCCGTCAAGGCCTCGGCCCAGGCTTCGATGCAGGCGGTCGCGCTCGCCGACGAGGCGATGGAGGTCGCCCGCAAGGGCGGTGCCATCGTCAAGGATGCCGTGGATGCCATGGCGCGGATCGAGACGGCCTCGCGCAAGATCTCCGACATCACCACCGTCATCGACGAGATCGCCTTCCAGACCAATCTGCTGGCGCTCAACGCGGCAGTCGAGGCGGCGCGTGCCGGCGATGCCGGCCGGGGTTTCGCCGTGGTCGCCTCCGAAGTGCGCACGCTCGCCCAGCGCTCCAGCGAGGCCGCCAAGGGCATCACCACGCTCATCACCGAATCCGGGGCGGAGGTCGCGCAGGGCGTCGGCCTCGTGCGCTCGGCCGGCACCGCCCTGGAGCGGATCGTCGAAGCCTCGCAGAAGGTGTCCGCCACGGTCTCGGACATCTCCTCGGCCGCGGCCGAGCAATCGAACGGCATCGACGAGATGAGCCAGGCCGTCGCCCATATGGACGAGATGACCCAGCAGAACGCTGCGCTCGCCGAGCAGAGCGCCGCCTCGGCGACGGCCCTGGCCAACCAGATCCAGCGCCTCAACGATCTCGTCGCCAGCTTCCGCACCCGCGACGATGCGGCCGAGCTGCGCGGCATGGCCGCGGCCATGGTGCAGGCGGACCAGAACTGGCAGCAGCGCCGGCCTGCTTGAGCGGCCACAAGCCGAGAAAGCTGGTCTGAGTCCGTCGACAGGACATGCAGGACCGGACGCTGCTGCGTCCGGTCTGTCGTTTCAGCGCTGCTGACCGCCGCCGAGCATGGCGTCGAGGATCGATTTCAGCGCGCTCTGGTGGTCGTCCTGAATCTGCCGGCCATGCTCGAACATCTGGTTCAGCGCGTCGAGGCCGATCGAACCGGGCCCGGGTGCGGAGGCGGAGGGCGCGGACTCGTCCGGCGCGGGCTCCGGGGCAGGCGCGGGGCGCTGCGGCGCGCTGCGGGGCTGAGATGGCTGCTGCGGGGCGGGTTCGGGCGCGGCCGCGCCGCCGAACATGCCGCCGAGGATCTGGCCGAGCATGCCGCCGAACGGGTCGTTGGCCGCGGCGCCGGGGTTTCCTTGCGGCTGTGGCTGAGGCTGGCCTGCCCCCGCGCCCTGGCCGAACATGCCGCGCAGGATCGCATCCATCGGATTGGCCGGCATCTGCGGCTGGGCCTGTGGTTGCGGCGCCGGCTGCATGCCCGGCATCTGGCCGCGCATCATCTCGGCAAACTGGCCGAGAATGCCGCCGAGCCCCTCGCTGTTGGTGGATTTGAACAGGCCGCCCATCAGGATCGAGGCGATCACCGGCAACATCTGCTTGAGGATGGCCTGGCTGACGCCGCTCGTCGCCGCAGCCTGCGCCGCGATCGCCTGGCTCACCTCGGTCGAACCGAAGAGCTGGCCCAGCACATCGTTGCCGGCCATCTGCGCGCCTTGCGGGATGCTGCCGCCCGAGGTCTCGAAGAAGCGCGCATAGGGCGAGGCGGTCATCATCTGCGCCAGCGAGCCGAAGGCATAGGGATTCTGCGTCTGGCGCTGCAGCCCCATCGAGAAGGCCGGCAGCAGCGCATCGAGCGCGGCCTGGGTCTGCTGCTGGCTCAGCCCGTATTGCCGGGCGAGATTCTGCATTGCCTGGCCATTCTGGGCCGATTGCATGATCTCGAACAGGTTCATCATGGACGCCTCCCGGGCCGTTGCTGGCTCTGTCGCGACGATAGCAGCGCGCGGGGCCCCGGCAAGTCGCCTTGGGAACGAGGCGCGTCATTCTCGGGCGCAGCGAAGCGTAGACCCGGGAATCTCTGGCAGAAATGGGCGCCTCTCACAGGAGCAAGCGCCCTTCTTTCCTGAGATGCTCGGGTCGAGCCCGAGCATGACGGCGGCGCCGGCTGGCGCTCAGCGCTCCGGTTCGCCGACGCCGCCGACAGCGACCTCGGCCCCGCCATCTTCGATGACCTCCTGCGTCTCGGCCGTGAGCGCCTTGGACTTGCCCTTGGGCTTGACCAGCGGCTCCGGCGTCACGCGCGGGACCCGGTTGAGGGCGGCCGCAATGCCCTCGTTGAACTGGATTTCCATGCGTTGCGCGTCGCGGTCGCGGACATGGTCGATCACGAGATCGGCCTCGTCGCGGGTCAGCCCGACCGCCTCCAGCGTGACGCGGCCGAAGCCCAGCGCCGATTCGAAGGTCTCGCGCATCTGGTAGTCGACATCCGCCTTCATCAGGTCGATGGCGTGGATGCGGTCGAAGGCCCGGGCATGCACCCGCACATTGGGGAACTCCGACTTCACCATCTCGAGGATGCGCAGGGCGGCGTTCTTGTCGTCGACGCAGATGCAGATGACGCGGGCCTTGCCCGCGCCGGCGGCGCGCAGCACGTCGAGCCGCATCCCGTCGCCGTAATACACCTTGAAGCCGAAGCGCGCGGCGGCGCGGATCTGCTCCACATCGGAATCGATGACGGTGATGTTGACGTGCTGGAGCAGCAGCGCCTGCGTCACCACCTGCCCGAACCGGCCGAAGCCGATCACCATCACCTGGCTGTCGCCGACGCCGTCGAAATCCTCGTCCATCGTCTCGGGCGTGATGCGCGCGAGCAGGACGTTGTCGATCAGCTTCGCGACGATCGGGCCGAGCAGCATGCTGATCGCGGCGAGCGCGGTGACGATGGCCGCCTGCTGCGGGTTGAGCAGCCCATGCGCCACGCCGAGCGGCAGGAGCACGAAGGCGAATTCGCCGGCCGGCGAGAGCAAGGCGCCGGCCCGGATGGCTTCCAGCGTCGACGAGCAGGACGCCCGCAGGATCGAGGCGACGACGGCAATCTTGAACAGCACGAGCAGCGGCACCGCGATGGCGAGCAGCAATGCGTTTTCGACGACCAGCTTGAGATCGAGCGACATGCCGACCGCCATGAAGAACAGGCCGAGCAGCACGCCGCGGAACGGTTCGATATCGGCTTCGAGCTCGTGGCGGAAATGCGAGTCGGCCAGCATCAGCCCGGCGAGGAAGGCGCCCATCGCCATGGAGAGTCCGACATGCTCCATCAGCAGCGCCGCCCCCAGCACGATCAGCAGGGCGGCCGCGGTCATCACCTCCTTGGCGCCGCTATTGGCGAGGATGCGGAAGAACGGGTTGAGCAGGTAGCGGCCGGCGAAGACGATCGCGACGACGGCCGCGATCGCGATGCCGAAGCTCGCCAGCGCCCGCATCGCACTGCCGGATTCCGCGCCGGTGGTGGCGAGCAAGGGCAGCAACGCCAGCACCGGCGCAATCGCGATGTCCTGGAAGAGCAGGATCGAGAAGGTGCGCCGGCCATAGGTCTCGTTGCTGTCGCCGCGTTCCTCCAGCAATTGCAGGGCGATGGAGGTCGCCGAGAGCGCCAGCGCAACGCCGACCGCGATCGCGCCCCCGACCGAAAGCCCGAACCGCCAGCCGACCAGGCCGATGACGGTCGCGCTCACGGCCATCTGCGCCAGTCCCGAACCGAGAATGTCCCGCCGCATCGAGTAGAGGCGGGAGGGTTGCAGCTCGAGCCCGACCAGGAACAGCAGCAGCACCACGCCGATCTCGGCCGTGCCGCGGATGGCGTCGGGATCCTTGATGACGCCGAGCAGCGAGGGGCCGATCACGACGCCGGCCGCCAGATAGCCGAGCACCGCCGACAATCCGAGCTTGCGGAACAGCGGCACCGCAATCACCGCACCAGTGCAGAAGGTCAGGATCGGCGGCAGGTAGCTCGCATGAGAAACGGCATCGGCCATGGGCGGCTCACGCTGTAGGGGCACGGCCGGCTCGGGGGGCCGACTGTCCCTATCTAGGCGCTCGCCTTGCAGAGCGCGAGGGGGAATTGTCTCGCGCCATGCATTCCGTGCGTAGCGGCCTCAAGCGGCCGGAGCGTTCTCGCGGAAGGGCGCCATCTGCGCCTCCAGCGCCCGCACGAAGGCCGGCCGCGCGATGCAGCGGGCGCGGTAGGCCTCAAGCCGCGGGAAACGCGACAGGATGTCGTCCGGCACGTCACGCAGGACGCTCGCCATGATGAGGTCGCCGGCGGTAAAGCGGCCTTCGAGATAGTCCTTGCCGCCGAGCCATGCCTCGAGTTGCTGCAGGCGTTTCTCGACCATCGCGACGATCTGCGGCCGGCGCTCGACCGTCCAAGCCTCGCCCTTGTGGAAGATATCGGTGAGGGCAAGCTGGCCGATATGCGGCTCGAGCGAGTTGAGCGCCGCGAGGATCCAGGTCGCGACCCGGGCGCGGCCGGCCTCATCCGCCGGCGCCAGCGCCGGGGACTGGCGCGAGAGATAGAGCACGATCGCCCCGGATTCGAACAGCTCGACCTCGCCGTCGCGGAAGGCCGGCACCTGCCCGAAGGGCTGCCAGGCACGATAGGTCTCGGAGGTCTGGTCGGCCGGGCCGATCAGCGCCGCCTGATAGGGCAGGCCGGCTTCTTCCAGCGCCCAGCGCACCCTGAGATCGCGGACATGGCCCTGGGCGAAGGGCGGCACCCAGCGGAAGGCGGAGACATGGATCGTCATGGCGTTTTCTCCTGTTCGTCGTTGCCGCCCATTCCTGCCGGGCGGCGGCTGCCCTTGGTCGAAGCGTGGACGAGTGCGACATCGGGCGCTGCGCCGGCAGATGCCGGATATCGCCAGCGCAGGCCGGGTCGCCTCGCAGGAGCTTCTGTTGGGCGTGCGGAAAAATAAGTTTATATCAACCTGTATGTCAAACCTGCATCGCGTTTCCTTGACATCGCCGTCTTCCCGCCGAAAGAAGACGCTGACCCGACCGGAGATCTTCCAGCGCGTGACCAAGCCGCCGCTCGACATTCTGCTCTGCGCCCCGCGCGGCTTCTGCGCCGGCGTCGTGCGCGCCATCGACGCGGTCGAGAAGGCGCTGACGCTGCATGGCGCGCCGGTCTATGTCCGCCACGAGATCGTGCACAACAAATACGTGGTCGAGTCGTTGAAGCGGAAGGGCGCAGTCTTCGTCGCCGAGCTCGACGAGGTGCCGGACGAGACGAGGCCGGTGATCTTCTCCGCCCATGGCGTCGCCAAGGCGGTGCCGGCGGCGGCGAAGGCGCGCAACCTCTTCGCCATCGACGCGACCTGTCCGCTGGTGACCAAGGTCCATCGCGAGGCCGAGGTCCATCACAAGCGCGGCCGCCACATCCTGCTGGTCGGCCATGCCGGCCACCCGGAGGTGATCGGCACGATGGGCCAGCTCCCCGAGGGCGCGATCACGCTGATCGAGACGCTGGCCGATGTCGCCGCGCTCGAGCCTCTGCCGGGCAAGCCGCTGGCCTATGTCACCCAGACGACGCTCTCCGTCGACGACACCCGCGAGATCGTCGAGGCCTTGCAGCTCCGCTTCCCGGAGCTGATCGCGCCGCACAAGGAAGACATCTGCTACGCCACGACCAATCGCCAGGAGGCGGTGAAGCGCGTGGCGCCGCTGGTCGAGGGGCTGATCGTCGTCGGCTCGCCCAATTCCTCGAATTCGCAGCGCCTGCGCGAGGTCGCCGAGCGCGCCGGCTGCCCGGTGGCGCGCCTCGTCCTGCGCACCGACGAGATCGACTGGTCCGCCTTCGGGAATATCCGCAGCCTCGGCATCACCGCCGGCGCCAGCGCGCCCGAGGTGCTGGTCGAGGAGATCATCGACGCCTTCGCCGAGCGCTACGACGTCCGCGTCGAGACGGTCTCGACGGCCAGCGAGGACGTGTTCTTCCCGCTGCCGCGCGAATTGCGCGGCGATGCGGCACCGGCCGCGGCCGAATAAATCCAACCAGAAAGCGACCGATCTTGGCCGTCTATACCGAAGTGCCCGATGACGAGATGGCTGCCTTCGTGGCGCGCTACGGCATTGGCGAGTTGCTGTCCGCCAAGGGCATCGCCGAGGGCGTCGAGAACTCGAACTACCTGATCCGGACCACGCAAGGCGCCTATATCCTCACCCTCTACGAGAAGCGGGTGAACCCGGACGATCTGCCCTTCTTCCTCGGGCTGATGCAGCACCTTGCCGCGCGCGGACTGATCTGTCCGCAGCCGGTCGAGGACAGCCGCGGCGAGATGCTGGGGCGTCTCGCCGGGCGCCCCGCCGCCATCGTCACCTTCCTCGACGGGCTGTCGGTGCGCCGCCCGACCGCCGCGCATTGCGTCGAGCTCGGCCGGGGCCTCGCGCAGCTCCACGCCGCCGGCTCCGACTTCGCCATGGAGCGCGTCAATGCGCTCTCCGTGCCGGGCTGGCGCCCGCTCGCCGAGCAGGCCGGCACCGAGGCCGACAAGGTTTCGCCGGGCCTCGCGCGCCGCGTCGCCGCCGAGATCGCGGTGCATGAGGCGAGCTGGCCGCAAGGCCTGCCGCGCGGTGTCATCCATGCCGATCTCTTTCCCAACAACGTCTTCTTCCTCGGCGACAGGTTGTCGGGGCTGATCGACTTCTATTTCGCCTGCACCGATGCCTTCGCCTACGACCTTGCCATCTGCCTGAACTCCTGGTGCTTCGAGGCCGACAGCTCCTTCAACCTCACCAAGGGGCAGGCCTTGCTGGCGGGCTATGAAAGCGTCCGCCCGCTCGAGCAGGCGGAGGTCGAGGCGCTGCCGCAGCTCTGCCGGGGCTCGGCGCTGCGCTTCCTGCTGACCCGCCTCGTCGACTGGCTGAACGTGCCGCCCGATGCATTGGTGAAGCCGCTCGATCCGCTCGAATACGACCGCAAGCTCGTCTTCCACCAGCGCGTGCTCGACGCGCGCGAATACGGGCTGAAGCGGTGAGCGGCGATACGGTCGAAGTCTGGACGGACGGCGCTTGTTCCGGGAGCCCTGGCCCCGGCGCGCTTGGGGCTTGCCCCATTCGCGCGACCAAAAACCGGCGGGGCCTGCCATGAGCGATACGGTCGAAGTCTGGACGGACGGCGCTTGCTCGGGCAATCCCGGCCCTGGCGGCTGGGGCGCGATCCTGACCTTCAATGGCGTCGAGAAGGAACTCTCCGGCGGCGAGGCCCAGACCACCAACAACCGCATGGAGCTGATGGCGGCGATCGCTGCGCTGGAGGCGCTGAAGCGGCCCGTCACGGTCGCGCTCCACACCGACAGCCAGTATCTGCGGCAGGGGATCACCGGCTGGATTCATGGCTGGAAGAAGAACGGCTGGAAAACGGCCGACCGCAAGCCGGTCAAGAACGCTGAGCTCTGGCAGCGCCTCGAAACGGCGTTGGGCCGCCACAAGATCGAGTGGAAATGGGTCAAGGGCCACGCCGGCGACGAGATGAACGAGCGCGCCGACGCGCTGGCACGCGCCGGCATGGCGCCGTTCAAGCCGGGTGGAAGATAGCCCTAAGCTGTCTTCGGCTTGGGGCATAAGGCTGCATGCCTTAAGGCGGAAATGGTCTTGCGCCATTTGGAGCGCATTTGGGACCCTGAGCAAAATATTCGGAAATTTTAGGGGCGGACAATTGTTGAATGCGGAGCACTATGCTGCAGTGAAGTAATGCGCAGTCAGGCAAAGATTACTGCGCCCCGTGGCAATCGGCTCCCCGCACGCGGGGTGCATGGCAGGGTGGGTCCAGCAGCGATATGCCTATCGACGGCGTTGAAGAGAGGGAAATCGCATCGGCGCTCGACAACCTCTTGAATGCGCCGGGCGCGCGGATTTCGGCACGAGGCGCGCGCTTCCTCCGATATGTCGTCCAAAAGGCCATCGAAGGAAAAAGCGCCCAGCTGAAGGCCTACACGATCGCTGTGGACGTCTTTGGCAGAGGCGTCGATTTCGACCCCGCCAAGGATGCCGTCGTTCGCAACGAGGCAACCCGCCTGCGCTCGGCGCTGGCCCTTTATTACGCTGTTGATGGTGCCTCGGAGAGCGTGGCGATTCTTCTGCCCGTCGGCGGATACGTGCCGCGCTTCGAACGTCGCCAGGCGAAAGTGACCGGGTCTTCGGGCCGCAACGAGACACTGGTCAGGACGGGACTTCGGCCGATGTCCGCGGAAGCGCGGCCGGAAGAAGCCCGGCGCGGCCCCGAGCACAAGATCCCCATCATCGTGGTCAGGGCCGCGGCCGGCGGCGGCCCCGGCGAGGCATCGTCTCGCATGATCCGCTCGGTCGTTGCAGCTCTCGTTCCCTATCACGGCCTGCGCATCGCCGGTCTTGAGCCTCACAGATCGTTTGAGGAGCTCGTCACGTCGCTGCGCCCCAGCGGGGCGGGCAGCCTCTATGTCCTCGACATTGCCGCCGACGTCGAGGATCGAGTGCTGCGATGCCATTGGATGCTGAGCGAGCACCGGTCGGGTCTCATTCTGGCGTCGCGCGAGGAAATCGAATCCGCCGGAGCGTCCTCGATGATGGCGGCGGAGAAGGCTGTCGGCGAGGCCATCGCGAGGCAGATCGGGCAGCGCTGGGGCATCATCAATGTGAATGAGCGCAAGCTCCACCCCGACAAGCACCAGGATGCGTATAGCTGTGTCGTTCACGCCTTTACATATGTGGCAACGCTCGAAGATTCGGAGCAGATCAGTATCCGCAAATGTCTTGAGTCCGCCGTCAGTAAAGAGCCGCTTTATTCGGACGCTTGGGCGATGCTGTCCTATATTCACATGAACGAGGTTCGAGGGCTCTACGCCAAACCGACTGAAAGCGGCAAGATACTACAAGAAGCTCTCGGCATGGCCGATCAAGCGATCCGCGCGGCACCGCACTCGGCGCTGGCGCACACCATGCGCTCGACCGTGCTGTTCGCCATGGGGAGGTTCGAGGAGTTCGAGCGGGCGGGGCGGCAGGCCATAGCTTTGAATCCCGGATCCGGAGAACACCAATTGATGCTGGGCAATCGCCTCTATGTCATGGGTCGCTATGAAGAGGGAGCCGAACTTGTGCGGCAAGCCAACGCGCACGGATATTACCATCCTGCAATGGCATATGGCGTCCCGATCCTGGAATTGTATCGCAAGCGCGATTACGAAGGCGCTTTTAAGCTTGCCTCAAATTTCAGCATTGATGAGAAATATTATTTCCTGCACGTTATGCTTGCCGCCATCTGCGGGCAGCTCGGTGCCACAGCCAAAGCGGAGATGCATCTTCAAATCCTGCGCCATTTGAGGCCCAACTACGCCACTGAATTCTATATCGATTGGCGCGGGCGCAAGTTCCAGGAAGATTACATCGCTCATATCGCGGAGGGCCTGGACAAGGCCGGGTTCGCGGTGACCGATACTCGCATCGATCCTTGAAAGAGCCGGAAAGCCGCGAAGCTTTCCGCGCCCGACGCACGGCTTAAAATACGCATCCCGTCAAGAGGCATCAGGAGCAGATACTGTCGCTGCTCTGGTCAGGTATCCAAAACCCGGTCAGTTCCGTCGAGGATCGCGGCTTGGCTGCTGCGACCAGTGGAGACGGAACATGCTCGATCACGGCATCAAGGGTAAGACGGTTCTCATTGCTGGGGGAGCGAAGAATCTCGGCGGGCTGCTTGCCCGCGATCTTGCCGCGCACGGTGCGAAGGCCGTGGCCATCCACTACAACACGAGTGCGACCAAACCCGCGGCGGATGAGACGGTTGCAGCCATCAAGGCCGCCGGTGCAAAGGCCGTCGCCCTTCAGTCCGACCTGACCACGGCCGGCGCGGTCGAGAAGCTCTTCGCCGACACCGTCGCCGCCATCGGTAAACCGGACATCGCCATCAATACGGTCGGCAAGGTTCTGAAGAAGCCCTTCGTCGAGATCACCGAGGCCGAGTACGACGAAATGACGGCGGTGAATTCGAAATCCGCCTTCTTCTTCCTCAAGGAGGCCGGCAAGCACGTCAACGACAACGGCAAGATCTGCACGCTCGTGACCTCGCTGCTCGGCGCCTACACCCCCTTCTATGCCGCCTATGCCGGCACGAAGGCGCCGGTCGAGCACTTCACCCGCGCAGCTTCGAAAGAGTTCGGCGAGCGCGGCATCTCGGTGACCGCCATCGGCCCGGGCCCGATGGACACGCCGTTCTTCTATCCGGCGGAAGCCGCCGACGCTCAAGCCTATCACAAGGCGGCGGCAGCTCTGTCGAAGTTTACCAAGACAGGCCTGACCGACATCGAGGACATCGTGCCCTTCATCCGCTTTCTGGTTTCGGATGGCTGGTGGATGACCGGGCAGACGATTCTCGTCAACGGTGGCTATACCACCAAGTGAGGTCGTTCGGTTGCTCTCTGGAACCGAAAACCGTCCCGGAGAGGCAGCGTCCTACCACTATGATTAACCATTGAATGCTAGCCTTTTGCAACCGGCGGTAGCGATTCGCTCTCGGCATGATTCTCCGCGTGAACACGTGCCTGTGCGGGGAATATCGACGAATAGGGCGACATCATCGGGTGGGGGCTGAACATTGACGAGACGAGCGATGAAGAGCGTGGCTGCCGCTCGCGATTGTCGCCAGGCCCTGCTGCTGTCGACAGCGCTCGTCGCACTGGTCTGCGCCACCGGCCTTCCGGCACGCGCACAAATGGTCACGGGCAACAACGATCTGAATCCTAACCTTGGCCCGTCACCGAGCTGGACAATCACTGGCGACCTCGTCGTCGGCCAATCCAGTGTCGGCTCCCTGAGCATCATGAATGGCGGCGCCGTGACCAATGATTACGGCACCATCGGCGATGGCGCGGGCGGCGACGGCTCGGTGACTGTCTCGGGTGTCGGCAGCAACGGCACGGCCTCGACATGGACCAACGCCTTTGATCTCTATGTCGGATATGACGGCGCCGGAACGCTGAGCATCCTGAATGGTGGCACGGTCAGCAACCTAGCCGGCTACATCGGTGCCAATCCCGGCAGCCAGGGCACGGTCACGGTTTCGGGCGTCAACAGCAACGGCACGGCCTCGACATGGACCAATGCCAGCGATCTTTATGTCGGATACTCCGGTTCCGGAACGTTGAATATTCTGGCTGGCGGCCGGGTTTCAAACGCCGCCGGCAACGTCGGTGGCGGCAGCAGCGCCTTGATTAGCGGGCTTGGCTCGTCCTGGCAGAACACTGGCCGGCTGGCCGTCGGCCAGTACGGCACAGTAGGTTCGACAGGAACTTTGCGCGCCGAGGGCGGTGCGACCATTTCGAGCGCGGACGGCGTCATCGGCAGTGATACACGCGGCGACGCTGTATTGACCGGCGTGGGCACGACCTGGACCACCATCGGACAGTTCACCGTCGGCAGCTTCGGCCCAGGCACCTTGCGCATCGAAGACGGCGCGAGTGTCATCAGCAATCAGGGCTATATCGGCGCCAACGACACCGGCACGGTCACAGTGACAGGCGCGGGGTCGAAATGGGTGATGTCGCCATTCAACCTCACCATCGGCAATTTCGGAGCCGGTTCGCTGACGGTCGAGAACGGCGGGCTGGTTCGCGCCGAAGGCGGTGTTCTGCTCGGCGTTAACGCGGGAGTCAGCGGGACGCTGCTTGTGCAGGGCTTGGCGAGCAATCGCGGCGTTCTGGAAACCGGCGGCATTCGGGGCGGCTCAGGGATCGCGAGCGTCACCTTCGATGGCGGCCTCCTGCGCGCGACGCGAAACAATTCCACCTTCTTCAACAATTTCGACACCCGCACCATCGCCATCGGCGCGAATGGCCTCGTCATCGACACGGATGGCCATGATATCGGCATCTCCCCGACCTTCACCGGCGCGGGCGCGCTGATCAAGGATGGCCTGGGCAAGCTGGAGCTGACCGGCAACAGCGGCGCGACCTACACCGGCGCCGGCAGCGTCTTGGCGGGCACGCTCGCCGTGAACGGCGTCCTCGGCGGGACGATGGAGGTCATCGGCGGCCGCCTGCAGGGCATCGGCACGGTCGGCTCCACGATCAACCAGCCGGGCGGCACGATCGCGCCCGGCAATTCGATCGGCACGCTGACGATCAACGGCAATTACGTGGGCAATGGCGGCCGGCTCGAGATCGAGACCGTGCTCGGCGGCGATGCCTCGCCGTCCGACCGCCTCGTCATCACCGGCAGCACGGCAGGCTCGACCCTCGTCACGGTGCTGAACCAGGGTGGTGCCGGCGCACAGACCATCGAGGGCATCAAGGTCGTCGATGTCGGCGGGGCCTCGAACGGCGTCTTCACGCTCCAGGGCAACTATGTCTTCCAGGGGCAGCCGGCCGTCGTCGCCGGCGCCTACGCCTACACCCTGCAGAAGAACGGCATCAGCACGCCGAACGACGGCGATTGGTATCTGCGCTCCGCCTATCTGACGCCGCCTCCTACCTCACCGCCTCCCACCTCACCACCTCCTACCTCACCGTCGACCGGCCCGACCGAGATCGGCCCGATCTACCAGCCCGGAGCCCCCATCTACGAAGCCTATGGCCAGGTCCTGCAGAGCCTGAACGAGCTGCAGACGCTGCGTCAGCGCGTCGGCGAGCGCTTCGACGGCCGGCCTGACGACACGGCGAATGCGGCAGGCCGGGCGATCTGGGCCCGCATCGATGCAGCCCACAGCCGCGTCACGCCGGGCTTCTCGACCACCGGCACGAGCTACGCGATCGATAGCTGGCGCCTGCAGGCCGGCGCCGACGGGCAGGTTTTCGCTGGCGATGCCGGCACGCTCGTCGGAGGCGTGACGTTGCATCATGGCGAAGCGCTGGCCGATATCTCGTCGGTCTTCGGGCGCGGCAAGATCAAGGCCTCCGGCACCGGGTTCGGTGGGGCGCTGACCTGGTACGGCGCGTCAGGCTTCTATGCCGATGCGCAGACCAAGCTGAACTGGTTCGACAGCGACCTGTCCTCCACGACGGCCGGGCGTCAGCTCGCCAAGGGCAAGGGCGGCTTCGGCTATGCGCTGGGGCTGGAAATTGGGCAGCGCATCGCGCTGTCAGGTGCCTGGTCGCTGACGCCACAGGCGCAACTGACTTACTCACATGTCGATGCGGACAGCTTCGTCGACCCATTCGGCGCCCGCGTCGCGCTCGGCGACGGCGACAGCCTGCGCGGGCGGCTCGGCATCTCCGCGGATTACCGGCAGAGCTGGCGCGACAGCGCTGGGCGGCAGGTCAATGCCTCGCTCTACGGCATCGCCAACCTGCATTACGAATTCCTCGACGGGACGACGGTAACGGTCGCCGGTACGCCGTTGACCAGCCGGGGGCAGCGGCTCTGGGGAGGGCTTGGCCTCGGCGCCAAATACGAAACGGGCCGCTATGCGCTCTATGGTGAGGTCGAGGCCCAGACCAGCCTGGCTCATTTCGCCGACAGCCACAGCATCACCGGGCGGGCCGGCCTGCGCGTCAGTTGGTAGGAAATCCATCAATGTCCCGTTCGGCCCAAAGTGGCCGTTCGAGACCGAGAACGTTCACAGGTCGCGAGGCGCCGAGAACGGAGGTTCGCAAGCCCTGGGGCGGGCCTGCGTCTCCGTGGCCGTCCTTCATGCGACGAAGCCGAAGCCAACATTTCGCCTTCGCGATGATCACTGTTTGGCCGCTACGGCGTCGAAAGCGTCGCGGGCGCGCTGCACGACATCGAGAAACGCCTTGATGACCCGGCTGGACTCGCGCTGTTTCAGCACGACCACATGCGCGTAAGTGTAGACTTCGGCACCTTCGATCCGGATCAGTTTGAGGTTCTCGTCCGGCACGAATTCGGCTTCGGAAACATAGCTGATGCCGAGGCCATGGATCACCGCCTCGCGAATGGCTTCGCGGCTGCCGATCTCCATCATCAAGCGCGGCTTCGTGCCGGTTCTTGAAAGCGCGTCCTCGAAGGCGCGTCGCGTTGTCGAACCCTGCTCGCGCACGATCATCGGCTCGCCCTCCAGCTCCGTCAGCCGGATGGTGTCGCGTTCGGCGAAACGATGGTCGCGGCGCACGAACACGGCGACGGGGTGACGCCTGTAGGGCATGGTCAGAAGGCGGTCGTCTTCGTCGATATAGGCGAGGACGGCCACGTCGCATCGGTAACTGGCGAGATCGTCGAGGACCTCGGCGGAGTTCCCCAGCTTCACGGCGAGCTCGATCTCCGGATAGGCCTGGTTGAAGGCGGCCAGCATCTCCGTGACGTGGAACGGCCCGACGGCGCTGATCGAAAGGCGCCCGGTCCGCAATTCCCGCGTTTCCGTCAGGAAGGCGAGCACCTCGGCTTCCTCGGCGAAAAGCCGGGTGGTGATGGCCAGAAGCTGCCGGCCGGTATCGCTGAGCTCGCGCCGCCGGCCGCGCTTGACGAAGAGCTCGACGCCGAACTCCTCCTCCAGCGCGCCGACCTGCGCCGTCAGGGTCGGCTGGCTGATATGGAAGGCGTCGGCGGCGGCGTTGAAGCCGCCTGAGCCCGCCACGAGATGGAATGATCTGAGCTGAGTATAACGCATAGCAAAAATCTATCCAATCTGATCAAAAAATCAATTTGTCATAAGGTCTGGCTTCGAAGAGCATCCTCGCAACAAAGCCGGCAAGGCGCATCGCGAGGATGGAAACGCATGACCTGGGCGTATTGGAACCCCGTGAAGATCCGGTCCGGCAACGGCCTGCTCGATGAGGTCGCAAGCCTGATCGGTAACCGGCGCTGGGCCCTCGTCACCTATGACCAGCCCATCTTCCGCGAACTCTCCGCCCGCCTGACGGCGGTCGCCGGTGCTCCTGTCGTGTCGATCACCAATATCGAGACCAACCCGGACTGCGCCGACCTCGCGCTGTCTTGCCAGCAGTTCGGCGCGGCCGAGCCGGCCGAGGTGATCGTTGCTCTCGGCGGCGGCTCGATGATCGACGCCGCGAAGGTGCTGGCGGCTAGCGGCGGCGATTTCGAGACGGTGCGCCGCCATCTCGTCGAGAAGAAGCTGCTCGACGAGAGCGCGATCCTTCCGATCATCGCCGTGCCGACGACGGCGGGCACCGGCAGCGAGGTCACGTCCTGGGCGACGGTCTGGGACGCCGCCAATGGCAGCAAGTACTCGCTCGCCCATCCCCGGCTTTATCCGGAGACGGCGGTTCTCGACCCCACCCTGACGGTCGGCGCGCCGCGCGGCCTCACGCTCGCGACCGGGCTCGATGCGCTCTCGCATGCGCTGGAAAGCATCTGGAACGTCAATGGCAATCCGGTCTCCGCCAATTATGCGGTCGAGGCTGCCAGGGAGATCATCGACACCTTGCCGCGCCTGCTGGAGCGCCTCGACGATGTCGAGCTCCGGACGCGGCAGATGCGGGCGAGCCTGCTGGCGGGGCTCGCCTTCTCCAACACCAAGACCGCGCTCGCTCACAATATCTCCTACGACATCACGCTGAAGAGCGGCACGATCCATGGCATCGCCTGCTCCTTCTCGCTGCCGATCGTGATGCGCTGGGCGATGGGCGCTGAGCCGCAATGCGACGCCGCGCTGCGCCGCGTCTTCGGCCCGGACCTCGAAGCGGGCGCCGAGCGGCTCGGCGCCTTCCTGCGCAATCTCGGCGTCTCGACCGACCCCACCGCCTACGGCGTCTCGCCGCCCGAGTGGAACCGCCTCGTCGGCAAGGCGCTCGAAGGCGAGCGCGGTCGCAACTTCATCGGAAGGCAGGCGGCCATGGCCGCCTGAGATCAAGCAAGGGGCAACGGCGCCCGCAACGGTTCACCGGCAGATCAAAAGATCGCCGGATCATCTTGGGAGGATGACATGACCATCACGCGTCGGACGATTTTGAAGAGCTCGCTGGCCGGGGGCACGCTGCTGGCGATTCCGTCTCTGGTTCGAGCAGAGACGAAACAGGTCCGCGTCGGGCTGATACCGTCCGAGGATTCGCGGGCGATGCTGGAATCGAGCCAGCAGCTCCTTGACGCCCTCCAGAAGAACCTCGGCATCCCTGTCCAGGGCTTCGTCGCCTCGGACTATAACGGCGTGATCGAAGCGATGCGCTCGAACCATGTCGACGTCGCCTATCTCGGCCCGTTCTCTTATGTGCTCGGCACCACGGTCGCCGCGATCGAGGCCTTCGCGACCGCCGAGACGGCCAAATCCAGCCGCAGCTACTATCGCAGCCTGATCATCACGCGGAAGGATAGCGGCATCAAGGAGGTCAAGGACCTCAAGGGCCGGACCTTCGCCTTCGTCGATCCCTCATCGACCTCGGGGCATCTCTTCCCGAAGGCCGGCCTGATGAAGCTCGGCTTCGATCCCGAGAAGGATTTCGGCCGTGTCCTCTTCACCGGTTCGCACGACGCCAACGCGCTCGCCGTCGCCAACAAGCGCGTGGATGCGGCGACGATCGCCGACCGCATCTTCGATACGGCCGTGCAGAAGAAGCTGGTCGATCCGGCCGACATCCAGGTCGTCTGGCAGTCCGACCCGATCCCGGAATCGCCGACCTGCTGGCGCAAGAACCTGCCCGAGGATCTGAAGGCGCAGATCAAATCCGCCTTCCTGAACATCCGGGACATCACCTGGGCCGACCAGGGCAAGCTCAACCGCTTCGTCGAGACCAACGATCAGGCCTACGACATCATTCGCGAGACGGCGAAGGTGCTGAAGCTCGATCTCACCAAGATGAAGTAGTCGCGGACGCGACCGGCGGAGAACGCGACATGATCAAGATCGAAGGCCTGAAGAAGTCCTATGCCGGCCGCCCTGTCCTACAGGGCATCGACCTCAGCGTCAAAGCCGGCGAGTTCCTCGTCGTGCTCGGCCCCAGCGGTGCCGGCAAGTCGACCCTGCTGCGCTGCATCAACGGGCTGGCGCAGCCCGATGCCGGGCGGACCGTCATCGACGGCAAGGTGCTCGACCTCAAGCGCGGAGCAGCCGGCAAGCGCCGGGTGGCGATGATCTTCCAGCACCATAATCTGGTGAAGCGCCTGTCGGTGCTGAAGAACGTGCTGGTCGGCCGCATGGCCGGCCTGTCCTCCTTCCTGAGCATGCTGCAGCTCTTCCCGCGGCAGGACGTCGCGATCGCGATGGACTGCCTGGCGCGGGTCGAGCTCGCCCACAAGGCGAATGCGCGCGGCGACCAGCTCTCCGGCGGCGAGCAGCAGCGCGTCGGCATCGCCCGCGCGCTGGCGCAGCAGCCGGCCGTGATCCTCTGCGACGAACCGGTGGCGAGCCTCGATCCCAAGACCTCGCGCATCGTGCTCGGCTACCTCAAGGCGATCTGCAAGGCGGAGGGGATCGCCGTGATCTGCAACCTCCACCAGGTCGATTACGCCGTCGAGTTCGGCGAGCGCATCGTCGGCCTGAGCGGAGGCCGGGTGATCTTCGACGATACGCCCGACCACCTCACCTCCGAGATCGTCCACCAGATCTATCCCGGCCTCGAAGATCCCGGCATCAGCCGCGTGCTCAAGCCGCGTCCGGTGAGCCAGCCCGTGCTGGCGCCGATCATCGCCCCTGCTATCGCCTGACGGGAGGCTAGACCCATGTCCTTCGGAACGCTGCAACTCGTCATTCGCCCGCCGCAGAACCGCTTCGGCTGGTGGGGCGTCGGCGCGATCGCGCTCGCCATCCTCGTCTTCCTGTGGTGGGCCGCGGTCGGCTCCCAGATCAACGCCAGCAACCTCTGGAACGGCATCCCCTATATGTGGGATTTCCTCGTCCGGATGGTGCCGCCCAACCCGGAATTCCTCGAACGCTTGTGGAAACCGGCGCTGGAGAGCCTGCAGGTCGCGGTCTGGGGCACGCTGCTTGGCGTCGTCATCTCCCTGCCGATCTGCTTCTTCGCCGCGCGCAATCTCAGCCCGAGCCCGGCGATCTTCCACGCGACGCGGCAACTGCTGAATTGCCTGCGTGGCATCAACGAGATCATCCTGGCGCTGATCTTCGTCGCCGCCATCGGTCTCGGCCCCTTCGCCGGCGTCCTGGCGCTCGCCATCCACGGCGCCGGCATGCTCGGCAAGTTCTTCGCCGAGGCGATGGAGGATATCGACGAGGGGCCGCTGGAGGCTTTCCGCTCGGCCGGCGTCGGCCCGTTCAAGACCTTCTTCTTCGGCGTGCTGCCGCAGGTCCTGCCGACCTGGCTCGGGACGATCTTCTACCGGCTGGAGACCAATGTCCGGCAGTCCACGGTCCTCGGCATGGTCGGTGCCGGCGGCATCGGCTTCGAGCTCGTCTCCTCGATGAAGCTGTTCAAGTACCAGGACACCGCGACCTGCATCCTTGTCATCCTGGCGATGGTGCTGGTGGCGGACCTTGTTTCGTCCCGCGTCAGGGCGCTGATCCGCTGATCGGCGCCCGCACGAGGAAAGCATTATGACGCTTCACACGAAGATTGGTTCTGGCGTCATTGCGAACGGTCGCAATTATGCGCGCCCGTAGCGTCCGACGGTGGTGATCTGCATGGACGGTGCGGAACCGGCCCATATCGAGGCTGCCAGCGCCAAGGGCCTGATGCCGAACCTCGACCGGATCATGAAGATGTCCCCTTCGGCGGCATCAAGGATTCCGGCCTCGGCTACAAGGAGGGCGTCGTCGAGGCCATGAAGTCCTTCACCAACGTCAAGACATGGTCCATGCCCTGGTTCGCGTGACCTCAGCAGAACAGCGCTGAAACGCCTGGAGCCCTCACGAGGACTCCGGGCGTTTCAGCGTGAGGATTTTGCGATGGGCTGGACCTCTTCCAACAGGCCGAGGTCGCGTGCCGAGCGCCAATCGGCAAGCCAAGCCGCCGACTCCGGATGTGACCTCCCACAAGAATGAGGGAGCCATTCACCGGAAATCCAAAGCCATTCAGGACGGCGGCCGGCAGGACCATTGATCCACCGAGTCCGCCAATAGTCGAAGCGGGGCCAGCAAGGCGCACGCTCGCAACGCGTCGTCCATATGAAGGAAGCGGCACCGGGCTACCTCGGCCATTCTTGCCTGCGCGGCGCGGGGCGCCGGAATGACGCCGTTCCGTAAAATGGCTGCAACATTCTGAACGAAGGAGCTGCATATGCCGCATTTTGTCGGTATTCCGGCGACCGCGAACAGCCCCGGTTTAAGCAGCCTGGCCCTGAAAGATCCTTCAGGAAACGCCGCCGTCGCAGTTTGGGCCGCCGGTATGGATTGGAGGATCCGGCTGTGTGCGCCAGGCAACGCTTTCGTGTCGATGTCCAGCAGCCGTTTTCAATCGCCGCCACCGTACAAAAAAGACGCCAATCTGCACGTCTACTTCATGCTGCGCGGATTGAAGGCCGGAGACAATATTGCTGCATATGACGCGTCCGGCAGGCCGCAAACGGCAGCTCTGCCGATAACGTTTGCTTCCACCGACCGTCCATCGAACAACTTGCCGCCTCGGCCAAGCGTATCTTCTGCCAAGTTGATCCTAAATCCTGCAGGCGCAGAACAAGCAGATCTTAAAACCACGGGCCAAGATTGGGTCAACGGCATCGAAAAGGTGATAAAATATATCCTTGCCAATCAGATGGGCCGTCTGATTGTTAATTTCTTGCCGGGGAACGTTAATATATTCCCGTTCCTGTCTGGGGAGCAAAACGCCAATTCAACCGTTCAGTTTTCGCCGAAAAATTTTTCTGGCAGTTTGGCGCCCGGCGCTCAGCCGAACGAGATCCTCTTCCATGAATTCTGCCACATCGCGGATGGCGTATTGCGAAGTTACGATCCTTTGACAGATCCTGAAACGGGAATAGTTTTCAACTATAGTGGAACTGATTTCTTCTCTGTCAATGCGACAAACGTGTACGCGTCTATGAGAGGCCGGCCATTGAGAAAGGATCATGTCGGCTTCCAAGCCATGCCAGCGAAATTCAAAGACTTCGACAAATTTTGGGATTTGGCGAAGCCTAACCTGGACAAGCTCAGAGCGGCCAAACCCATTTTATACGGACAGGTGAGCGCCATTGACGCGCCTTGGAACCCGTTCTGATTGGAAGGCGGGTAGGGGCCGAAAGCCGAGCTGTTTGAGAGGCGCTGGCCCTGCCGGGGCGGTCGCCGTCGAAAACTTATCCCCGCCTTCCAACGCCCGCCTATCCTTGGCCCACCTCATCCCCGAGGGGCAGCCATCCGGAGGCATGTCGTATGGCGGGATGAGGTCGGCGCCTGCGGCTGGCTTTGCACGCCAGACTCGGGAGGCTTCGGGGCACCGCCCTGGGGGGTACTACGGCCCTGTGCGAGGAGCTCGCTGGAAGGCTCGGTGGCAACGGATGGGTGGTGCGACGACGCGACAACCCGATGAGGGGAACTGGCGTCCGAGTTCGCCTTTCCCGACCCGCAAAGCCATATAAGCGCGGCCCGGAGATTTAAGAACGCCGATAAGCGGAGCGCCACGGGGCGTGCGGAGGGTGGCTCAATCCCTCCGCGCCGCATCCTGGCTCAATGGAAGCGGCCTGATACCCAACCGCGCCTCGCGGCGCTCCGCTGCCCCTCACCACCACCGAACGCGGCAACGCGGGCGGTGAAGGTGCGTGCGCGGGGTGCCTGTGGCTTTTGCCTCAGCGCCAGCCGAGCGGCGGCGCGACATGCTTCAGGATCGCCTCGATCACATGGGCGTTGTAATCGACGCCGAGCTGGTTCGGCACGGTGAGCAGCAGCGTGTCGGCCTCGGCGATCGCCTCGTCCCGTGCCAGCTCCTTGACGAGCTTGTCCGGCTCCGCCGCATAGCTGCGGCCGAAGATGGCGCGGGTGGTGTCGTCGATGAAGCCGATGGAATCGTCGCCCTCATTGCCGCGGCCGAAATAGGCGCGGTCGCGGTCATCGACCAGGGCGAAGATGCTGCGGCTCACCGAGACGCGCGGCGTGCGGCTGTGCCCGGCCTCCTTCCAGGCTTCGCGGTAGGCGCGGATCTGCTTCGCCTGCTGGATGTGGAAGGGCTCGCCGGTCTCGTCGTTCTTCAGCGTCGAGCTCTGCAGGTTCATGCCGAGCTTGGCGGCCCAGATGGCGGTGGCGTTCGAACCGGCGCCCCACCAGATGCGCTCGCGCAAGCCCTCGGAATGCGGCTCGAGCCTGAGCAGCCCTGGCGGGTTCGGGAACATCGGGCGCGGATTGGGCTTAGCGAAGCCTTCGCCGCGCAGCACGTCGAGGAAGACCTCGGCATGGCGGCGGCCCATATCGGCATCGCTCTGGCCTTCCGCGGGCTGGTAGCCGAAATGGCGGAAGCCATCGATCACCTGCTCGGGCGAGCCGCGGCTGATGCCGAGCTGGAGCCGCCCGCCGGCGATCAGATCGGCGGCGCCGGCATCCTCGGCCATGTAGAGCGGGTTCTCGTAGCGCATGTCGATCACGGCGGTGCCGAGCTCGATTCGGCTCGTCTTCGCCCCGGCCGCCGCTAGCAGCGGGAAGGGGGAGGCGAGCTGCCGGGCGAAATGATGCACGCGGAAATAGGCGCCGTCCGCGCCGAGCTCCTCCGCTGCGACGGCGAGATCGATCGATTGCAGCAGCGTGTCGCCGGCCGAGCGCGTCTGCGACTGGGGCGAGGGGGTCCAGTGGCCGAAGGACAGGAAGCCGATCTTCTTCATGACGTCACGCCTCTGAGGGAGCGCGGGCGATGCCGCGTTCGGGGAGCGGATTGACCGACGACACGCTACGCAACGCGCCGCAGGAAAGCATGCCCCTCATATAGGCGAGCGGTGGAAGATCGGGATTGCGCCGGCGCAAATATGGCTCTGCGTCGGCGCAGTCGAAATGCTCGCGCCTGCAAGCGGCGGCGTGGCTCAGCCGAGCGGCTGCCGGTAGACGATGAAGCCCGATTTGTCGGCGACCTTGTTGTAGAGCTCCTGCGCCTGGAGATTGGTTTCATGCGTCTGCCAGTAGACGCGGAAGCAGTTCTTCTCGCGGGCCATCTGGTTCACGGCCTCGATCAGCTTGCGGCCGACGCCGGTTCCGCGCGCCTCGGGAACGGTGAAGAGATCCTGCAGATAGCAGATGTTCCGTTCGCTCCAGGTCGTGCGGTGGATCACCCAGTTTGTCATGCCCAGCGCCTTGTCGCCCTGGAAGGCGATGAAGCCGCCCATCGGCTCCGTGCCGCCGGTCAATCGCCCGAAGGTGACGTCGTCGAGCTCGGCGGGAAGCGTCGATTTGTAGAAGGTCAGATAGCCATGCCAGAGCGGGGTCCAGGCGGCGCGGTCGGTGGCAGCAAGCGGGCGGATCGTGATCTCAGGCATCGGCATCTTCCTCCAAGGAGGAAGCTAGCGCCTGCCTGGTGCCTTGTCTCATGACAAGCCGAGATCGGAAGGATCAACGGAAGGGTGTGCGGCTGTGGGAAAGCGAGGCGCAGACTTGGCGGCACTGGATTCGGCACCATCTATCCCTGCGACCAAATTCGTCGCGATCGCTGCTATAGATGGCGCGAATGCCGAAGATGTCCCGGCAGAGCAGGAGCACATTGTGACCGAGCGATTTGAACGGCATCGCCAACCCTGGACACATGAGGAACTTGAGAAGCTAAAGTTGCTCGCCAAGAAGGGCATGGCACTGAAGGCGATTTCGAAAGCGATGACCCGTAGCGAGGAATCCATCAAGGACCGCGCCAAACTCGATGGAATTGGGATCGCCAAGCTCCGTTAGTCGGGCTCACGGCAAGGCCTTGGGCCCAAAGCCGAGGTCCGTTCCTGGTGCGATGGCGATACCCCGAGCGGCGCTCCATGAAACCCGGCCATCCATCCCGCTCTAGGCATTCGCCGTGCCGAACGGCTTGACCTCCGACGCCCAACAAAAAGCCCGCACGATTGCATCGTGCGGGCTCGATAATTTTCGGTCGCGAAGTGCCTCAGAGCTGGCCGAGCATCGTCTCGGCGCCGGAGGCCTCGGCCTTGCCGGCGGCTTCCTCGACATTGAGCGCCTTCACCACGCCGTCCTCGACGATCATCGAGTAGCGCTGCGAGCGGGTGCCGAGGCCGAAGCCCGAGCCGTCCATCGACAGGCCGATCTCCTTGGCGAAATCGGCGTTGCCGTCTGCGAGGAACTCGATCACGCCGGCGCCGCCAGTGGCCTTCGACCAGGCGTCCATCACGAAGACGTCGTTGGTCGAGGTCACCATGATGGCGTCGACGCCCTTCTCCTTGATTTCGGCCGCCTTGCCGACATAGCCGGGCAGATGGTTGCGATGGCAGGTCGGGGTGAAGGCGCCGGGCACGGCGAAGAGAACGACCTTCTTGCCCTTGAACAGCTCGTCCGTCGTCCTGGCCGCGGGGCCGTCTGCGGTCATGATCCGGAACGTCGCCTGCGGAAGCTTGTCACCCACCTTGATGGTCATGCGCCTGTTCTCCAGAAAGCCCGCGGCATCGACGCCGCCCGGTTCAGGGCTTACGGCTTGGCGGCGGGGATGTCGAGGTCGAGCCGCGTCTCCACCGGCTTGGGCGAGCCGCGCACGGTGAAGATCAGCGGGATCGGCCCGGCGACGCCCTTGGGCCGGTCGTTGATCCTGATCCTGGCCGTGACGGTGCCGTCGGCCTCCGGCGTCAGATGGGTTTTGCCGAAGGACCACATGCCGGGACCCTCGACGAAGATGTCCTCGACCTTGCCGCCGGGCGGCGTCTGCAGCACGAGCTTGAGGCCGGGATCGACGACGGTGTCGTCGAGCCCGACGTCGAGGAGGGCGAGCTTGCCGTTATGCGGCCCCGGCTTCACCGGGACGGGAACGCGCGCCTCGTAGCTCTCCAGGCGCGGCGAGGTCACGGTCGTCACGCCCGGTTCGAGCCACAGGCTGGCCTCGCCCCTGGCGGGGATGCAGATCTTCTCGCAGACCGCATAATCGAGCTTGAGCACGACCATGACCGGCCGCGACGGATCGACCGGCTGGACCGATATCGGGATCACCACCTCGCCGACATAGCCGATCGAATAGCCGGCCGAGTCCTGGAAGCGCTCCGGCACCGGCCAGCGCACGTCGAGCCCGCCGATATTGGTCGACCCGCTCCAGTCGAAGGCGGGCGGCACGCCGAACTCGCCGGGGGTGCGCCAATAGGTCTTGAACCCCGGCGACATCACGATCTCGACGCCGACGCGCTGCTTGCCGGTCGGCGTGGTCGGGCCGGCGATGAGACGCAGTCTCGCATGCTCGCCGGTCGACCAGGGCGACGTGGCGGCTTCGGTCGTGGCGTCCTGCGCCTGGGCGACCGTGCCGAAGGCGAGAAGGGCGAGGGCCAGCAGGGGAAGGATCCGGATCACAGCTTTGCCTTAACCAGTGCCAAGCCGAAAAGCGAACAAAACCTCTGCCTCTCACATGATTGCGACGACAAACCGGGGCCGGATCTTCGTCGAAGAATGGGGCGCAATCGCGATGCCGGCTTTTTATGCCCGATCGGCGTTTCCCGTGCGCGGGAAGTGATCTAGCATGGCGGCATGAAGATCGGCCCCCAAACGCGCCTCGGCAGCCGCAGCTATCTCGACGGGCAGTGCCTGATCGCGATGCCCGGCATGACGGACACGCGCTTCAGCCGCAGCGTCGTCTATGTCTGCGCCCATTCCGAGGACGGGGCGATGGGCATCATCGTCAACAAGCCGGCTGCGGATACGAAATTCCCGGACCTTCTCGTCCAGCTCGACGTGATTCCGTCGGAGGAAATCATCCGCCTGCCGAGCCGGGCGGAGAAGATGCAGGTGCTGCGCGGCGGCCCGGTCGAGACCAAGCGCGGCTTCGTCCTGCACACCGCCGATTTCTTCCTGGAATCGGCGACCTTGCCGATCGACGACGGCATCTGCCTCACCGCGACGCTCGACATCCTCAGAGCCATCGCCGTCGGCACCGGGCCGGAGAGCGCGGTGCTCGCCCTGGGCTATGCCGGCTGGGCGGCCGGGCAGCTCGAGGCCGAGATCCAGTCCAATGGCTGGCTGCATTGCGAGGCCGATCCCGCGCTGCTCTTCGATGAGAGCGTCGAGACGAAATACCAGCGCGCGCTGGGCAAGATCGGTATCGATCCGGCTTTCCTGTCGCGCGAGGCCGGGCACGCGTGAAGGTCCGGCGTCATGCTCGGGCTTGACCGTCTCCTGGCTGTCCACGGAACCACGGAGCCATCCCGGGCTTGACCCGGGATCCATGCCGGAACTCTTCCGGTTGATGCTCAGGCATGGATCCCGGATCTCCGCTTCGCTGCGTCCGGGATGACCCTGCTTCTTCGTCGTCTCTTTCGAGGGGCGTCAGCTCCAGCTTTACGCCGCTTCGGTCGCCGCGGCCGTCGCGCCCATCAGGCGGCGGGCTTCCGCCGCCGTCATCGGCTGGCCGAAGATGTAGCCCTGCGCATACTGGCAGCCGAGCTGGTAGAGCTCGATCGCGTCGGACTCGCTCTCGGCTCCTTCCGCGACGACATCCATGTTGAGGTCGGAGGCGAGCTGCACGATCGAGCGCAGGATCACGGGCGGGCGGCCATTGCCCATCTGCCGCACGAAGCTCTGGTCGATCTTGATCGTGTCGAAGGGGAAGCGCTGGAGATAGGACAGTGAGGAATAGCCCGTTCCGAAATCGTCGAGCGAGAGGCCGGCGCCGAGATCGCGGATGCGCTGCAGCATCTGTGCCGCATATTCCGGGTTCTCCATCACGAGGCTCTCGGTGATCTCGAGCTTGAGCGTGCCGGGCAGCACGCGCCGGCGCCCGAGCACGGTCTTCACGTCATGCAGCAGGTCGTGCCGCAGGAGCTGGCGGCTCGACACGTTGACGCTGGCGAAGATCGGCGGGTCGACCTCGAGTGCGGCCTGCCAGGCCTCGAGCTCGCGCGCGGTCTTGTCCATGACGTAGATGCCGAGATCGACGATGAGCCCGGTCTCCTCGGCGATGGCGAGGAAGTCCTGCGGCATCAGCCGGCCTTCGCGCGGATGGTCCCAGCGCACCAGCGCCTCGAAGCCGGCGATGGTCCGGTCCTCCAGCCTGACGATCGGCTGGTACATCACCTGGATCTCGTTGCGCTCGATCGCCTTGCGCAGGTCGCTTTCGAGCGCGAGCCGGTCGTTGCGGTCTGTCCGCATCGCCGGGACGAAGATCTCGATCCGGTTGCCGCCCTGGCGCTTGGCGTGGGCCATGGCGAGCTCGGCGTTCTTCAGCGCGTCGTCCTTGCGCGCGGCGGACGGGGCGTCGAACAGGGCGAGCCCGATCGAGGGCGTCAGCACGATCTCGCGCTCGGCATAGGTGATCGGCGTCGAGACGGCGCGGCGCACGAGTTCGGCCAGCGCCAGGATGCGCTCGGGATCGCGCTCCGAGACGAGGATCATCGCGAAGGTGTCGCCGCCGATGCGGGCCAGCGTGTCCTGCGCCCGGAGCAGCCGGCCGAGCCGGCGCGCCAGCGTCAGCAGGATCGAGTCGCCGGCCGAGAAGCCGACGGATTCGTTGACCTGCTTGAAGCGATCGACATCGATGACCAGCACGGTCGGGCGGATATTGTCGTCGGCGCGGGTGAAGCCGAAGATCGCCCCGAGCCGGTCCTGGAACAGCTTGCGGTTGGGCAGGCCGGTCAGATTGTCGTGCACGGCGTCGTGCAGCATCCGTTCCTGCGCCGTGCGCTGGTCGGTGACATCCGCCAGCGTGCCTATGACGCGGATGACCTCGCCGTCCGAGCCGAGCACCGGACGGGCCTTGATGTTGACCCAGTGATAGGTGCCGTTCGCGGCGCGCAGGCGCACGTCGAGATTGAGCTTGCCGCGCCGCTGTTCCAGCACCGCGTCGAGCGTGACGCGGTAGCGGTCGCGGTCGGCGACATGCATGTGTTCCAGCCAGCGGGCGGCCGAGCCTTCGAGCGAGCCCTTGGCCAGGCCGAGCAGGGCCTCGATCTGCGGCGAGACGAAGATCTTGTCGCCGCTGACGTCCCAATCGAAGACGAGGTCGCCCGAGCCCGAGAGCGCCAGCGCCCGCCGCTCGGTGTCGGAGACCAGACCGTGCGAGATCGCGCCGCCGGCGAAGGCGTGCTGGATCACGGTGAAGCCGATCAGCAGCACGATCAGGACGAGGCCGCCGAGCAAGGCGGGCGCGACGAGATCGCGTTGAAACTGCCCGGTCACGGTGAAGCCGGCCGCCGTCACCCAGACGGCGAGCAGGAACCAGGTCGGAATCAGCATCACCGCCCGCTCATAGCCATGGGTCGCCAGATGCACCACGAGGACGAAGCCGACGGCAGCCACGGCCGCGATCGAGATGCGGGCGATGCCGGCCGCCATCGGCGCATCGAAGACGGCGAGCCCGACGAGGCCGGCGAGGCCGAGAATCCAGACGATGGTGACGTGGCCGTAGCGCACATGCCAGCGCGACAGGTTGAGATAGGCGAAGAGGAAGACGAGCAGCGTCGCCGCCAGCACCACCTCAGCGCCGGCCCGGTAGATCCGCTCGATGGCCGGTGTGAGTGGGAAGAGCCGCTGGAAGAAGCCGAAATCGAGCCCGGCATAGGCGAGCACCGCCCAGGCCAGCGCCGCCGCAGCCGGAAAGATCACCGCGCCCTTGACCACGAAGATGATGGTCAGGAACAGCGCCAGCAGGCCGGCGATGCCGATGATGATGCCCTTGTAGAGCGTCAGCCCGTTGGTCTTCTGGCGATAGGCGTCCGGCTCGTAGAGATAGAGCTGCGGCAGGTTGGGCGATTTCAGCTCGGCCACGAAGGTGACGGTCGTTCCCGGATCGAGCGTGATCAGGAAGACATCGGCATCGGGGCTGGCCTCGCGGTCGGGCGAGAGGCCCTGGCTCGCCGTCACCGCCTCGATGCGCCGGTCGCCGAGATCGGGCCAGACCACGCCCGATCCGATCAGCCGGTGGAAGGGCGCGACCAGCAACCGGTCGATCTGCTCGTCGGAATCATTGGTCAGCGCGAAGACGATCCAGTCCGGCCTGGCGCCGGATTCGCGCGCCTTCACCGCGATGCGGCGCACGATGCCGTCCGGCCCCGGCGCGGTCGAGATCTGGATGACGTCGCCGTCGGATTTGTTGCGCTCGACGATGTGGGTGAGGTCGATGACCGGCGCGTCGACCGGCACGCGGACGGCGTCGACGGCGTTTGCCGGCCCGATGCCGGCGCAGCAGAACCACAAGGCCAGACCGGCGACGGCGAGGCCGATCCGGAGAATTCGCTCGGAGATGGACAAGCTGCGCTCGGCTACCAGGCGGGATATGATCGTTCGATATTGAAGCAAAAGTCCTATCGGCCGCTCGTGGCGAGGGCAAGGCAGGGCGCACCTGCCGTCCACTGCCGCGGTCAACGGCTTGCCCCCGGCAGGCGGTCGTTGGAAAGGGCGGCATAGAGCAGGTGATCGGCCCAGACGCCGTTGATCTTGAGATAGGCCCGCGCCAGCCCTTCGGGCTGGAAGCCGACACGCTCCAGCAATCGTCGCGACGGCTCGTTATTGGGCAGGCAGGCCGCCTCGACGCGGTGGAGCGCCAGTTCCGAAAAGGCGAAGCGCAGCGCCCCGCGCACGGCCTCGGTCATGTGCCCTTTGCCGGCATGGCGCTGGCCCATCCAGTAGCCGAGCGTGCAGGCCTGCGCGACGCCGCGCCGGATCAGCCCCAGCGTTAGCCCGCCGAGCAGGGTTTCGCTATGGCTCTCGAAGATGAAGAGCGAATAGGCCTCGTCCGTGGAGATCTCGCGCGCGGCGCGCTTGGCGCGCAGCCGGAAGGCGTTGCGGGTGAGGTCGTCCTCGTTCCAGGTCGGCTCCCAGGGCGCCAGGAATTCGCGGCTTTCCATGCGCAGCACCGCCCAGGTGGCGAAGTCGTCGATGGATGGCGCACGCAGGTAGAGATTCGGCGTCCGGATCAGCGGGCGGCTCTGCGGCTCGCTCGGGAAACGGAAGAGTGCCATCGCCGGTCAGTCCGCCGCTCGCGCCGCCTGGCGCAGTCGCTTCGCCGGCGGCAATCCATGGAGGGGGCCGATCGCCGCGATGGTCGGCTGGTGGCCGAGCAGCGACCGGCCGGCGCTGCGCACATCCGCCAGCGTCACCGCATCGAGCCGCGCCGCGAGCTCCTCGCGTGGGATCGCCCGGCCGAACAGCAGCACCTGCCGCGCCATCTGCTCGAGCTTGCCGCCGGGGCTCTCGAGCGAAGCCAGCAGCCCGACCTTCATCTGGGCGCGGGCGCGGGCGACCTCGACCTCGGTCACGTCTTCCGCCGCCTGCCGCAGGCAGCCGAGCGCCACCTCGATCAGCTCGTTGGCATCCTCCGGCGCGGTGCCGGCGCCGATGCCGAAGACGCCGCAATCGGAGAAGGGCCAGTGGAAGGCGTCGATGGCATAGGCGAGGCCGCGCTGTTCGCGCACCTCCTGGAACAGCCGCGAGGACAGCCCGCCGCCGAGCACGGAAGCGAAGATCTGCAGCGGATAATGCGCCCCTCGCGCGAAGGGCAGGCCGGGCAGGCCGAGCACGAGATGCACCTGCTCCTCGTCGCTGCCGATCCGCGCCTCGCCGCCGCGATACTCGCCGGGCTCGCGGATGAGCGGCACCGCCGGCCGCGCGGGCAGGGCGGAGAGATGCTTGCGGGCGAGCGCCACGAGCTCGTCATGGTCGACGGCGCCGGATGCGGCCAGCACCATGTTCCCGGCATGGTAGTTCCGGGCGAGATAGGCGCGGATGGCGTCGGGCGTGAAGCCCTTCACCGTCTTCGCCGTGCCGAGGATCGGCCGGCCGATCGGCTGGTCGGGGAAGGCGGCTTGCAGGAAGCGATCATAGACGAGGTCGTCCGGCGTATCCTGCACCGCCGAGATTTCCTGCAGGATCACGCCCTTCTCGCGCTTCAGCTCCTCCTCGGTGAGGGCCGGCGCGGTGACGATGTCGGCGAGGATGTCGACCGCGAGCGCAAGGTCGGCGCCGAGCACGCGGGCGGTGTAGCAGGTGTATTCCACGCTGGTCGCCGCGTTGAGGTCGCCGCCGACGCTCTCGATTTCCTCGGCGATCTGCAAGGCGCTGCGCCTTGCCGTGCCCTTGAAGGCCATATGCTCCAGAAGATGGGCGAGGCCGTGCTCATGGGGCAGCTCGTCGCGCGAGCCGGCCCCGATCCAGATGCCCAGCGAGACCGTCGCCGCATGCTCCATGTGCTGCGAGACGATCCGCAGCCCCGAGGGCAGGGTGGTCAGGCCGACATCGGGATCATGCGCGCCGCGGCTTTCGTCGGGAGCCACGATCTCGGCCAGCTCGGCGGGCGCGGCCACGCTCACGCCGCGGCCCCCCGCACGGCGCGGGCATGCTCGCGCACGAAGGTCTCGATCGCCGCGAGGTCGTTCGGCAGCAACGTAACCCGCTCCTTGCGCTCCATCAGATCGGCGAGATGCGCCGGAAGCACGGGTTCGACGCCGCTGGCCGCTTTCACGGCGGCCGGGAACTTGGCCGGATGGGCGGTGCCGAGCACGATCGTTGGCGTTGCCGCGTCGCGGGCGAGCTTCTGGCGGGCGGCGCCGATGCCGATGGCGGTGTGCGGATCGGCGAGGTAGCCGCTCTCGGTCCAGGTCTGGCGGATCTCGGCGGCGATTTCGCTCTCGCTGAGCGCCGTCGCCTCGAACTCGCTGCGGATGCGGGCGAGCGGCTCGGGCCCGATCTCGAAGCGGCCGGACTGCTGCAACGATTGCATCAACCGCCGCACGGCGGCGCCGTCGCGCCCATGCGCCTCGAACAGCAGCCGCTCGAAATTGGAGGAGATCTGAATGTCCATCGAAGGCGAGGTCGTCGCCTGGACGCCACGCATCTCGTAGACGCCGCTCGCCAGCGTGCGGGGCAGGATGTCGTTGCTGTTGGTCGCGATCGTCAGGCGCTCGACGGGCAAGCCCATCCGCTTGGCGACCCAGCCGGCGAGGATGTCGCCGAAATTGCCGGTCGGCACTGCGAAGGACACCTTGCGGGCGGGCGCGCCGAGCGAAACCGCCGCCGTGAAGTAATAGACCACCTGCGCGGCGATGCGCGCCCAGTTGATCGAATTGACGCCGGACAGGCCGATCTCGTCGCGGAAGGCGTGATGGTTGAACATCGCCTTCACCAGGTTCTGGCAGTCGTCGAAGGTGCCTTCGACCGCGATGGCGTGGACGTTCTCCGCATCGACCGTGGTCATCTGCCGGCGCTGCACGTCCGAGACACGGCCCTGCGGATAGAGGATGAAGACGTCGACGCTCTTCAGCCCCTTGAAGGCGTCGATGGCCGCGCTGCCCGTATCGCCGGAGGTCGCGCCGACGATGGTGGCGCGCTGGCCGCGCAGGCCGAGCGTGTGGTCCATCAGCCGGCCGAGAAGCTGCATCGCCACGTCCTTGAAGGCGAGCGTCGGGCCGTGGAAGAGTTCGAGCACGAAGAGGTTGTCGCCGATCTGCGTCAGCGGGCAGACGGCCGGATGCCGGAAGCCGGCATAGGCGTCGTGGATCATCCGGCCGAGCGCCTTCGGCTCGACATCGCCGTCGCTCAGCGCGCCGATGACGCGCTCTGCCACGGCCGCATAGGACTTGCCGGAAAAGCCGGCGATCTCGGCGGCGTCGAGCGTGGGCCAGCTCTGCGGCAGATAAAGTCCACCGTCGCGGGCGAGCCCGGTCAGGAGCGCGTCGGAAAAGCTGAGCGCCGGGGCTTCGCCCCGGGTGGAGACATGCAGCACGGTCTTGGGCCTCTTTGATCTATATCTGATGCTATAGGCCGGTCTGCTGCTTTGGGCAAAACCGTTTGATGTCGATCCTGCGGTCTCAGACCGAGCTCGCGCCTTTCCGACCCTGCCAGGCATAAGCTCCGAACACCCCGACCAGCGTCAGCGCGAGCGCGAACCAGGTCAGCGCATATTGCAGGTGGTTGTCGGGAATGCGCCCGATCAGCTCGCGCACATCGACGCCGGCCGGCGGCGTCAGCCCGTCGCCCTCGCGCTCGGCCTCCAGATAGAAGGGCGCCGGCGGCAGGTTGAGGGCGGCGGCGATGGCCGCGGGGTCGCGGGTGTAGAACTCGCGGATCGCCGGCAGGTCCGCCGGTGTGAAGGCGTTGCGTGCCTCCGGCGCACGCAGGAAGCCGCGGATCGTGTCGGGGCCGGAAGCGGGGCGGATCTGCCCGAATCTGCTCTCGGGCACGAAGCCGCGATTGACGAGGATGACGCCGCCATCCTCCAGCCTGAAGCCCTGGAAGATCCAGCGCCCGAAGCCGGAGAGCTGGCGTGTTCCCGGCGGTCCCGCCGCGATCGTGGTGCGCACGCCCGCGACATGCTCGTCGGTATAGCTGCCTTTGGCGACCACATGGGTCAGGTCGAGCGCACCGGCGTCGAGCTTCGCCCAGTCGGCGCTCGGCGGCATCGGCGCCGGGGCGCCCGCGGACTGGGTCTCGAGCCGGTCGATATAGGCGCGCTTCTCCTGCATCCGCTCGAGCTGCCAGGTGCCGAGCCCGCAAAGCACTACGGCGCCCAGAACGGTCAGGAGCCCCGGTAGCAGCAGGCCGGGTCTCTTCGCCTTGGCTGACGGGGAGGTCACTTCTCGCGCCTGCCTTCCTCGGCCTTGTTGACGTATTGCAGCGCCACCGCGAGCCCCTTCATCGGCCGCAGCAGCGCGAGGCAGATGGCGATCGCGAGCGGCAGCCAGATGGCGAGATGCAGCCAGATCGGCGGCTCATAGGCGATCTCGACATAGAGCGCCGCCCCCAGCACCACGAAGCCTGCGATCAGCATGATGAACACGGCCGGCCCGTCGGCGGAATCGGCGAATTTGTAGTCGAGCCCGCAGGCGCTGCAGCGCGGCTTCAGCTTGAGGAAGCCGTCGAAAAGCGCGCCCTCGCCGCAGCGCGGGCAGCGCCCGGCGAGCCCCGTCGCATAGGGGGAGGGAAGGGAGGGTTGAGGTTCGGCCATTGATGCCTCCTGAACGAAAAAGGCGGCCTCGCGGCCGCCTTCTGTCAGCGCGACCGCCGGGCGCGCGGCAGCCGGTCAGTGCCCGGCAGCGGTCTGTGCGCCAGCGCCCCAGACATAGATCGAGATGAACAGGAACAGCCAGACCACGTCGACGAAGTGCCAGTACCAGGCGGCGAACTCGAAGCCGAGATGCTGCTCCGGCTTGAAGTGGCCAAGATAGGCCCGGTAGAGGCACACCGCCAGGAAGATCGTGCCGATGATGACATGCGCGCCGTGGAAGCCGGTCGCCATGAAGAAGGTGGCGCCGTAGATGTTGCCGCTGAAGGCGAAGGCCGCATGCGAATATTCGTAGGCCTGGCACAGCGTGAACAGCAGGCCGAGGATCACGGTCAGCCACAGGCCCTGCTTCAGGCCGGCCCGGTCATTGTTGATCAGGGCGTAGTGCGCCCAGGTCACGGTGGTGCCGGAAGTCAGCAGGATCAGCGTGTTGAGCAGCGGCAGATGCCAGGGATCGAAGGTCTCGATGCCCTTCGGCGGCCAGACGCCGCCGGTGAAGTCGTGGCGCAGGAAATTGATCTGCTCGTAGGAGAACAGGCTCGCGTCAAAATAGGCCCAGAACCAGGCGACGAAGAACATCACCTCGGAGGCGATGAACATGATCATGCCGTAGCGGTGATGGAGCTGCACCACGCGGGTGTGATGGCCTTCCTTCTCCGCCTCGCGGATCACGTCCATCCACCAGGACAGCATGGTGTAGAGCACGCCGAGCATGCCGACGCCGAAGACCAGCGGGCCGATATGCAGGCCGCCGACCGGCAGGGCCTTCATCCACATCACGGCGCCGATCGCCATGATGGTCGCGCTGGTCGCGCCGATGAGCGGCCACGGGCTCGGATCGACGAGGTGGTAATCGTGGTGCTTCGTATGGGCCCCGGCCATCGTATTCGGTCTCCGCGTGCGACTTCTTGTCCGCGCTCTCTGTGAGCGCGCTTTTACAGTTTCGGATTCTTCGCGTCACCCTTGGCGGTGCCGGCCTGGTCCTCGGCGACCGGCTGCCCTGCCTTGGAGGCGAAGTAGGTGTAGGAAAGGGTGATGGCCTTGATGCCGTCGAGATCGCGATTCTGCGCGATTTCCGGGTCGATGTAGAACACCACCGGCGCCTCGAAGCTCTCGCCCGGCTTCAGCGTATGCTCGGTGAAGCAGAAGCACTGGATCTTCACGAAATAGGCCGCGCTCTGCTCGGGCGTGACATTGTAGGTCGCGATGCCCGTCACCGTGCGGTCGGAGCGATTCGTGACCTTGTAGAACACCGTCTGGGTGATGCCGACCTGCGCGCTGATCTCGGGGCTCTCGGCCTCGAACTTCCAGCCGAGGCCGGGCGCGACATTCGCGTCGAAACGCACGGAGATGAAGCGGTCCAGCACCTTGCCGGTCGCGGCGGTGCCGATCTGCGGCGTGCCGCCGAAGCCGGTGACCTTGCAGAACAGGTCGTAGAGCGGCACGGCCGCGAAGGACATGCCGAGCATGCCGAAGGCGACGCCGACGCAGATCAGCGCCGTGCGGGTCGATTTCGCGGAATGCGTCGCCACGCGGCTGTCGGAGGGCTTCGTCATCACAGCGGCCGGTTCATGATGGCCGGGCCGGTCTTCACCAGCGTCACCACGAAGAAGAAGACCACCAGCCCGGCCAGAACCAGCGCGAGCGCCAGATTCCGGCGCCGACGGCGCGCCATGTCTTCCGGCGAGAAGGGCGCCGGCGCGACCTTTCGGTTGTGATTCTCGCTCATCCGATCACCTTCGGCAGCGTCCACATCAGGCCGAAGCCGTTCTCGACGAGCAGCACCGCGAAGAGCAGGAACAGATAGAGGATCGAGAAGCCGAACAGCGACCAGCAGGCCTTGATCGCGGCTTGCCCCTCGGTGCGGCGCCAGACCTGGATCGAAAGCCAGATCATCGCGAGCCCGGTCGTGACCGAAACCACGAGATAGATCAGCCCGCCGAAGCCCATCAGCGCCGGCAGTACCGCGACCGGCGCCATGACCAGCGAATAGAGCACGATCTGCCGGCGCGTCGCGGCCGGGCCGGCGACATTCGGCATCATCGGGATGCCGGCGCGGGCGTAATCGGCGGATTTGACCAGCGCCAGCGCCCAGAAATGCGGCGGCGTCCACAGGAAGATGATCGCGAACAGCACCAGCGAGTGCCAGCCGAACTGGCCGGTGACGACCGCCTCGCCGATCATCGGCGGGAAGGCGCCGGCGGCACCGCCGATGACGATGTTCTGCGGCGTCCAGCGCTTCAGCCACATCGAATAGACGACGGCATAGAAGAAGATGGTGAAGGCCAGCATCGCCGCCGCGAGCAGGTTGGCGACGAGCCCGAGCACCAGCACGGAGCCGACCGAGAGGGTCAGCCCGAAGGCGAGCGCCTCGGAGGGCAGGATCCGGCCTGACGGGATCGGGCGCTTGGCCGTGCGGCTCATCAGCGTGTCGATATCGGCGTCGTACCACATGTTGAGGCAGCCCGAGGCGCCGGCCCCGACCGCGATCGCCAGCAGCGCCGCCAGCGCCAGCACCGGGTGCACCGTGCCGGGCGCCGTCGCCATGCCGGTCAGCGCCGTCACCACGACGAGCGACATCACCCGCGGCTTCAGCAGCGCGAAGAAATCGCGCGCCTCGCCGGTGGAGGCGATGGTGCCTTCGGTGTGGGTTTCAAACGCGGCGGACATCGATCTGATCGTCTTCGTACTCTTTGGATCGGCACCGTTCAGGGGGCCGGGGCATTGCGAGCGGTTTGCGGTCGCCCGTCTCCGGAACGCCTCTCGGGAGGCGCTCGGGGGAAGGGCGGCGGCGGACCCTGAGGTCCGCCGCCGGTCGTCTCAGTGGTCCGAGCCGGTGATGCGCGGCAGCGTCTCGAACTGGTGGAAGGGCGGCGGCGAGGACAGCGTCCACTCCAGCGTCGTCGCGCCTTCGCCCCACGGATTGTTGCCGGCGAGTTCCTTGCGGCTGAACGCGACCACGATGCCGTAGAGCCAGACAAGGAGGCCAGCCGCGAAGATGTAGGAGCCGATCGACGACCAGAAATGCCAGCCGGCGAAGGCGTCCGGATAGTCCACATAATGACGCGGCATGCCGGCGAGCCCGAGGAAGTGCTGCGGGAAGAACAGCAGGTTCGCGCCGATGAAGGCGATCCAGAAGTGCAGGCGGCCGATCCAGTCCGGCATGATGTAGCCGCTCATCTTCGGGAACCAGTAGTAGAAGCCCGCGAAGATGCCGAACACGGCGCCGAGCGACAGCACGTAGTGGAAGTGGGCCACGACGTAATAGGTCGCATGCAGCGAGCGGTCGACGCCGGCATTGGCCAGCACCACGCCGGTGACGCCGCCGACGGTGAACAGGAAGATGAAGCCGATCGCCCAGACCATCGGCGCGGTGAAGCGGATCGAACCGCCCCACATCGTCGCGATCCAGGAGAAGATCTTGATGCCGGTCGGCACCGCGATGACCATCGTCGCGAACACGAAATAGCGCTGCGTGTTGAGCGAAAGGCCGGCGGTGTACATGTGGTGCGCCCACACGATGAAGCCGACGACGCCGATCGCGACCATCGCGTAGGCCATGCCGAGATAGCCGAAGATCGGCTTCTTCGAGAAGGTCGAGATGATGTGGCTGACGATGCCGAAGGCCGGCAGGATCATGATGTAGACTTCGGGGTGACCGAAGAACCAGAACAGGTGCTGGTACAGGATCGGGTCGCCGCCGCCGGCCGGGTCATAGAAGGTGGTGCCGAAGTTGCGGTCGGTCAGCAGCATGGTGATCGCGCCGGCGAGCACCGGCAGCGCCAGCAGCAGCAGGAAGGCGGTGACCAGCACGCCCCAGGCGAACAGCGGCATCTTGTGCATGGTCATGCCGGGCGCGCGCATGTTCAGGATCGTGGTGATGAAGTTGATCGCGCCCAGGATCGAGGCCGCGCCCGCCAGGTGCAGCGACAGGATGCCGAAATCGACCGACGGCCCGGGATGGCCCGCCGTCGAGAACGGCGGATAGATCGTCCAGCCCGTGCCGACGCCGTTGGCGCCGGGCGCGCCGGGCACGAAGAGCGAGATGACGAGCAGCACGAAGCCGGCCACCGTCAGCCAGAACGAGATGTTGTTCATGCGCGGGAAGGCCATGTCCGGCGCGCCGATCATCAGCGGCACGAACCAGTTGCCGAAGCCGCCGATGACGGCGGGCATGACCATGAAGAAGATCATGATCAGGCCGTGGCCGGTGACGAAGACGTTGTAGGTCTGGCCGCTCGAGAAGATCTGCAGGCCCGGATACATGAGCTCGATGCGCATCATGATCGACAGGAAGCCGCCGACCAGGCCCGCAATGATCGAGAAGATCAGGTAGAGGGTCCCGATGTCCTTGTGGTTGGTGGACAGAAGCCAGCGCCGCCACCCGGTCGGGTGGTCATGGGCTGCGTCGTGTTCGTGGTCGTGAGCGTGCGGTGCCGCGGTTGCCATGGTCTAGTCTCCTCGGCGAATTACTTCGAGGCCGCGGCGAGCTTGCGGCCCGCATCTTCGGCATTGGCGAATTTCTGCTTCGCCTCCGTCAGCCAGGCGGCATAGCGCTCCTGGCTGACGACGCGGAAGGCGATCGGCATGTAGGAGTGGTTCTGGCCGCAGATGAACGAGCACTGGCCGTAATAGATGCCCTCGCGCTCGGCCATGAACCAGGTCTCGTTCAGGCGGCCGGGGATGGCGTCGATCTTGATGCCGAAGGACGGCACCGTGAATTTGTGGATGACGTCGGCACCGGTGACCTGGACCCGGACGATCTTGCCGACCGGGACGACCGCCTCGTTGTCGACGGCGAGCAGGCGGGGCGCCTCGTCGGCGGCGATCTTCTTGGAGGCGATCGCCTCGGCGCGCTGCTTCTCGTCGAGCATCAGCGAATCGAAGCCGAAGGCGGCGGCGTTGTCCTGCGCGTATTCATAGGACCAGTACCACTGCTTGCCGGTGACCTTGATGGTCATGTCGGCCTTCGGCACCTCGAGCTGCAGCTTGAGCAGGCGGAAGGAGGGGATGGCGATCACGACCAGGATCAGGACCGGGATCACCGTCCAGGCCACTTCGAGCAAGGCGTTATGCGTGGTCTTGGAGGGGACCGGGTTGGCCTTCTCGTTGAAGCGGAAGATCACATAGACCAGCAGCGCGAGCACGAAGAGCGTGACCACGAAGATGATGATGTTCAGCCAGTCGTGGAACCAGTGGATGTAATCCGAGACGGGGGTCGCCGCGCCCTGCAGATTCATCTGCCAGGGAGTGGGCATGCCGGTGCCGGCGAAGGCCGGGACGGTCGCCAGCGCGATGGCTGCAAGGGCCGCGAGTGCGGCGGTTGCAAGGGTCCTGCTCAGAAATCGCATCGGTCCGACATAGCTCCTCAATCGACCTGCATGGGAGCCGGAGCTCGGGTCCATGCACGAAGGGGCGACCGTGAGGTCGCCCTGCTCTTCGGGATTGCGATAAATCAAAGATCACGCTTGCGCCAGAGGGACAATGCCGGCTGCGCCTCATGTCGTGCGGCATAAGCACGCGAGGTGGGGTTTGAAGTGCGGCATCGGGGCGCGGTCCGCCTTGACAGGACCGGGCCTGCATGGTCCGAACGCGTTTTATGTTGATGGCGGTGGGATTTCGTGGCGCGGCCGGGCTTTCGCCCGAATCCTGCGTTCCTGCTGTGGTTTGTGTCGCAAGATGCGATTTGGAAGGATGGCAGGGATGAAGAGGATCCTGGGGGCGCTTGGTGCGCTGGTGCTGGCGCTCATGGCGGCCGGCCTCGCCGCCGGTCCCGCTTATGCGCAGGGTACGGTGCGCTCGACACATGGCGACTGGCAGATGCGCTGCGAGGTGCCGCCCGGCGCCAAGGCCGAGCAATGCGCGCTCGTCCAGAACGTCGCCGCCGAGGATCGCCCGAATCTCACGCTCCTCGTCATCGTGCTGAAGACGGCCGACCAGAAGAGCCGGCTCCTGCGCGTCGTCGCTCCGCTCGGCGTGCTGCTGCCCTCGGGGCTCGGCCTCAAGATCGACGACAAGGACATCGGCCGCGCCGGCTTCGTGCGCTGCCTGACCACCGGCTGCGTCGCCGAGGTCGTCATGGACGATACGCTGCTCGGCCAGCTCAAGAGCGGCAAGAGCGCGACATTCATCGTATTCCAGACGCCGGAGGAGGGGGTGGGCGTGCCCGTTTCGCTCAACGGCTTCGGCCCTGGCGTGGAGGCTTTGCCGTGATCGATCGAACCCTTGACCGGAGCCGCTGGCTCGCTCTGCCGCTGCTCTGCCTGGGCCTTGCCGGCTGCGGCTCGCCCTCATCATCCTCCGCCGGCAGCACGGCGCTCAACATGCTGATGTTCCAGTCCGCCACCCCGCCGCCGGCGGACCAGCTGCCGAAGGACGAGGACGACATGACGGTCGTCTGTCCGGAGGTCATCGTCGCCGATGGCGGCGCCGCGATCCGGGCCCAGGCCGGGCAGGATTCGAGCGGCCTGCGCTACCAGATCTCGATCACCAACGTCGCGCGCGAATGCACGCCGACCGGCAATGGCGGCTTCCGCCTCAAGGTCGGCGTCGAGGGCCGCATCCTGCTCGGCCCGGCCGGCGGCGCGGGCAACTACGGCGCCACGCTGACCACGACGGTGACGCGCGGCACCGATGTCGTCGCACGTCGCGGCGCGCGCGTCGGCGGGACGATCCCGTCCGGGCAGGGCGGCGTCGACTTCACCCATGTCGAGGAGGGCATCACCGTGCCGCCCGGCAAGAGCGACGTCGAGATCATCGTCGGCCTGGGGCAGGGCGGCGCGGCGACGCCGGCCCGCCATCGCCGTCGATAACGGCAGGCATTGCCGTGAAAGAAGGCGCCGCCCGGATTGACTGGGCCGGCGCCTTCTGTATCTGTGCCCGAAGCCGCATATCCCCGCGGGAGAGACCGGGCCTGATCCGTCAGGGCCGGCGCCGAAGGCGCAACCGCCCCGGAAACGCTCAGGCAAAAGGACCGCTGGGGAGTTGGCGCTCTGGAAAGTGGCGGAAGCGATTCCGCCCACCGACGGGTGTAACCTGTCCGGCTGAGTTGGCCGGGGCGGGGAAATCTCTCAGGTTCCGAGACAGAGGGGGCGCGTTCCGGACAGTTCCGTCCGGGGCTTGCGCTCGACTCTGGAAGGGGCCGCCATGGCTGCCGAAGCCGCCGATGCCACGGATGCCGTGGTGCTCAAGACCCCGCTTCATGCGCGCCATGTCGCGCTCGGCGCCCGCATGGTGCCCTTCGCCGGCTATGACATGCCGGTGCAGTATCCGACGGGCATCCTGACCGAGCACAACTGGACGCGCGACAAGGCCGGGCTCTTCGACGTCTCGCATATGGGCCAGTGCTTCCTGATCGGCCCCGATCACGAGACCACGGCCAAGGCGCTGGAAGCGCTGATTCCCGCCGATATCGTCAATCTCGCCCCCGGCAAGCAGCGCTACTCGCAGCTCCTCAACGAGGAGGGCGGCATCCTCGACGACCTGATGATCACGCGCTCGATCGACCCCGATGAGGACGGCGCGCTCTATCTCGTCGTCAACGCCGCCTGCAAGGATGCCGACTACGCCCATATCGAGGCGCGCCTGCCGGCCAACGTGAAGCTCATCAAGGCCGAGCATCGCGGCCTGATCGCGCTGCAGGGGCCGGGCGCCGAAGCCGCGCTCGCGGCCATCGCGCCGGAAGCCGCCGAGATGGGCTTCATGACCTCGCGCACCATGAAGGTCGCCGGCATCAAGGCCAATGTCAGCCGCTCCGGCTATACCGGCGAGGACGGTTACGAGATTTCTGCCGCGGCGGCGAAGATCGGCGAGATCTGGGACACGCTGCTGCTCGATGCCAACGTCAAGCCGATCGGCCTCGGTGCCCGCGATTCGCTGCGGCTCGAAGCGGGCTTGTGCCTCTACGGCCACGACATCGACACCACGACCTCGCCGATCGAGGCCGCGCTCAACTGGTCGATCCAGAAGCGCCGCCGCGAGGAGGGCGGCTTCCCCGGCGCCGCGCGCATCCAGCGCGAACTGGCCGAGGGCACGTCCCGCATCCGCGTCGGCTTGCTGCCGGAAGGTCGCGCCCCGGCCCGCGAAGGCACGGAGATCGCGACGCCTGAGGGCGAGGTGATCGGCACCGTGACCTCGGGCGGCTTCGGCCCGACGCTGAACGGCCCGCTCGCCATGGGCTATGTCGCCAAGGCCCATTCCGCGCCGGGCACCAAGCTCAACCTCATCGTGCGTGGCAAGCCGCTGCCGGCTGTCGTGGCGCCGATGCCCTTCGTCCCCAACGGTTACAAGCGCTGATCCGATTTCCCGATTTTCGCCAGGAGGAAACCATGGCCGAGACCCGCTACACCAAGGACCATGAATATATCCGCATCGAGGGTGACACCGGCACGGTCGGCATCTCCGATTACGCCCAGTCCCAGCTCGGCGACGTCGTCTTCGTCGAGCTGCCGACGGTCGGCAAGGCGCTGAGCAAGGGCGGCGAGGCCGCGGTGGTCGAGAGCGTCAAGGCCGCTTCGGAAGTCTACGCCCCGGTTTCCGGCGAGGTCGTCGAGGTCAATGGCGAGCTCGAGGCCGCGCCGGGCACCGTCAACGAGGACCCGGCCGGCAAGGGCTGGTTCCTCAAGATCAAGCTCACGGACGCAGCCGAGCTCGACGCGCTGATGAGCGAGGACGAGTACCAGAATTACGTGAAGACGCTCTGATGTCGCTCCACCGTCATTCCGGGCAAGACGCGTAGCGGCGCAGACCCGGAATCCATCGTGGGGCACAGCGCTCTAAGATGGATTCCGGCTCTCCGTCTCGCTCTGGCCGGAATGACGGAGCGCTTTGAATCGAAAAGATACGGACGCACCCCATGCGCTATCTCCCCCTTACCGATACCGACCGCGAGGACATGCTCGCACGGATCGGCGTCTCCGACATCGACGCGCTGTTCAGCGACGTGCCGGCCGGCAAGCTGCTGAAGGCCCCGGTCGACCTGCCCCGCGCCAAGGGCGAGCTCGAGGTCGAGCGCATCCTCGGCAAGATGGCCGGCAAGAACACCGCCGCCTCGGCCGTTCCCTTCTTCGTCGGCGCCGGCGCCTACAAGCACCATGTCCCGGCGACGGTGGATCACCTGATCCAGCGCTCGGAATTCCTGACCAGCTACACGCCCTACCAGCCCGAGATCGCGCAGGGCACGCTGCAATATCTCTTCGAGTTCCAGACCCAGGTCGCCGCGCTGACCGGCATGGAGGTCGCCAACGCCTCGATGTATGATGGCTCGACCGGCACCGGCGAAGCCGTGCTGATGGCGCATCGCGTCACCAAGCGCCGCAAGGCGGTGCTCTCCGGCGGCCTGCACCCGCATTACACCGCGGTCGTCGAGACCCTCTCCGAGATGGCCAATGACGAGGTCGTGGTGCTGAAGCCCGACGTCTCGGCCAATGAGGACATCCTCTCCCAGATCGACGACAGCACCTCCTGCGTCGTCGTCCAGTCGCCGGACGTGTTCGGCAACCTGCGCGATCTCAAGCCGATCGCCGAGAAGGCTCATGCCCATGGCGCGCTGCTGATCGCGGTCTTCACCGAGGTCGTCTCGCTCGGCGCCGTCGTGCCGCCGGGCGCGCAGGATGCCGATATCGTCGTCGGCGAGGGCCAGTCGATCGGCAACGCGCTGAATTTCGGCGGCCCCTATGTCGGCCTCTTCGCCGCCAAGTCGAAATATATCCGCCAGATGCCGGGCCGGCTCTGTGGCGAGACGGTCGATTCGACCGGCCAGCGCGGCTTCGTGCTGACGCTCTCGACGCGCGAGCAGCATATCCGCAGGGACAAGGCGACCTCGAACATCTGCACCAATTCCGGCCTCTGCGTGCTGGCCTTCACCATCCACATGACGCTGCTGGGCCAGGCCGGCCTCGCGCGCCTTGCCGAGGTGAACCACGCCAACGCCGTGAAGCTCGCCGACGCGCTCGCGGGCGTCGAAGGCGTGAAGGTGCTCAACGACAGCTTCTTCAACGAGTTCACCGTGAAGCTGAAGAAGCCGGCCGCCGAGGTCGTCGAGGTGCTCGCCGCCAGGGGCATCCTGGCCGGCGTTCCCGTCTCGCGGCTCCTGCCCAAGGCTGGGCTCGACGACCTGCTGATCATCGCCTCGACCGAGGTGAATACCGATGAAGACCGGGCGGCCCTCGTGGCGGCGCTCGTGGAGGTGCTGTGATGTTGAACCGTCAGGGACGTCCCACCCAGGCCGGCGAGGCCTCGCATGAAGAGCACCTCACCTTCACCGGCAACAAGGCTCTCCAGCAGATCGAGCCGCTGATCTTCGAGATCGGCCATCGCGAGGCGACCGGCGTCGACATCGACAAGCCGGCGCCGTTCAAGTCGCGGCTGGGCAAGCATGCCCGCCAGGGCGAGATCGGCCTGCCCGGCCTCTCCGAGCCCGAGACGATGCGTCACTATGTGCGCCTCAGCCAGAAAAACTACGGCATCGACACCGGGCTCTTCCCGCTTGGTTCCTGCACGATGAAGCACAATGCCCGTCTCAACGAGAAGGTGGCGCGGCTTCCGGGCTTCTCCGACGTGCACCCGCTGCAGCCGATCTCGACGGTGCCCGGCGCGCTCGACCTGATGCTCGAGCTCGCCCGCTACCTGATGACGCTGACCGGCATGCCGGCGGTGGCCCTCTCTCCGAAGGCCGGTGCTCATGGCGAGGCTTGCGGCATGATGGCGATCAAGGCCGCCATCGCGGCGAAGGGCGAGGGCGCGACCCGCAATGTCGTGCTCGTCCCCGAATCGGCCCACGGCACCAACCCGGCGACGGCGGCCCTGATCGGCTTCTCGGTGAAGGCGGTTCCCGCTCGCCCGGACGGCACCGTCGCGGTCGAGGACGTCAAGGCCCTGCTCGGGCCGGACATCGCCGCGATCATGCTGACCAACCCGAACACCTGCGGCATCTTCGAGCCCCAGATCGTCGAGATCGCCGCGGCAATGCATGAGGCCGGCGCCTATTTCTACTGCGACGGCGCCAATTTCAACGCGATCGTCGGCAAGGCCCGTCCGGGCGATCTCGGCGTCGACGCCATGCATATCAACCTGCACAAGACCTTCTCGACGCCCCATGGCGGCGGCGGTCCCGGTGCCGGCCCGGTCGTGCTCTCCGAGCGTCTGGCGCCCTTCGCGCCGGTGCCCTTCATCCATGTCGAGAACGGCAAGCCGCACCTGATCGAGTCGCGTGGCGAGGCGCCGGCGGGCAACCATCCCTTCGGCCGCATGACCGCCTTCCACGGCCAGATGGGCATGTATGTCCGCGCGCTCGCCTACATGCTGAGCCACGGCTCGGACGGCATGCGCCAGGCTTCGGAGGACGCGGTTCTTAACGCGAACTACATCCGTGCCGGCCTCGCGGACCTGATGTCGCTGCCCTTCCCGGACCACCCCTCGATGCACGAGGTGCTGTTCGACGACGAATGGCTCAAGGGCACCGGCGTCTCGACGCTCGATTTCGCCAAGGCGATGATCGACGAGGGCTACCATCCGATGACGGTGTATTTCCCGCTCGTCGTCCATGGTGCCATGCTGATCGAGCCGACGGAGTCGGAATCGAAGGCGGCGCTCGACCTCTTCATCGCGACGCTGCGCGACCTCGCCATCGCGGCCAAGGGCAATGACAAGGAGCGCTTCACCAGCGCCCCGCATCACGCCCCGATCCGCCGCCTCGACGAGACCCGCGCCGCCCGTTCGCCGGTGCTGAAATGGACGGAGCCGGCTCCGGTCAAGGCCGCGGCGGAGTAAGGGGCGGCCCGCCCTGACGATATCCGTCAGCATGGTGAAGGGCGCCCGCCGATTCTTAAGCATTCCTTGACCATGTCGGGGAATGATCGCCTCCGTGCCGCCTTGTGTGGCTCGGGGGTAGTTCGATGTTCCTGCGTAACGCCATCCTCGCTACGGCGGCTGTTGCCGCCCTTGCGGCGCTACCCGCGCGCGCCAACGAGGCGAGCTATGGCCCCAACACCTATGACCGCACGCTGGAAGCGCTGATCGCGCATGAGGACGTCGCCGCGCGCGGCGGCTGGCCGAAGGTGCCGGCAGGCGCCACAGCCCTCAAGCCCGATTCGCGGGGGCCGGACGTCGTTGCGCTGAAACAGCGTCTCGTCGCGGGCGGCGACCTTTCGGCCGAGGCCCTGCCGGGCGACGTCTACGATGCGGCCGTCGTCGAGGCGGTGAAGCGCTTTCAGCGCCGCCACGGTCTCTCGGATCTCGGCACGGTCGGCCGCCTCACCCTCAAGGCGATGAACATGCCGGTCGAGATGCGCCTCAACCAGCTCACCGCCACGCTGGAGCGGCTCAAGGGCAACGGCTTCAACTTCGCCAGCCGCTATGTCGTGGTGAACATCCCCGGCGCCAGCGTCGAGGCGGTGGAGAACGGCGAGGTGAAGGAGCGCCATCTCGCCATTGTCGGGCGGCCGGACCGGCCTTCGCCGGTGATCCAGGCCAACATCACCTCGGTCAATCTGAACCCCTATTGGACTGTGCCGATGTCGATCGTGAAGGCCGACATCATCCCGCATATGCGCAAGGATCCGACGTTCATCGCCAAGTCGAACATGAAATTGCTCGGAGCCGAGAACAAGGAGATCGATCCGGCGAGCGTCAAATGGGCGACCCTGACCAATCCGTATTTCTACGTCCGGCAGGAGCCCGGCCCGACCAATTCGCTGGGCCAGCTCAAGATCGACATGCCCAACAGCGATGCGGTCTACATGCACGACACGCCGAAGAAGACGCTGTTCCGCAACGATGTGCGCTTCAACTCCTCGGGCTGCGCCCGCATCGAGGGTGTCCGCGACCTTGCCGCCTGGCTGCTCGAAGGCTCCGAATGGAGCCGACAGGCGATCGAGGACGAGATCGCCAAGGGCGAGCGCAAGAACATCCCGCTGAAGAAGGCGGTGCCGGTGGCCTGGGTCTATCTCACCGGGTGGCAGGGCGCCGACGGGCAGGTCCAGTTCCGCGACGACATCTACGGCCTCGACACGCCGCAAGGCATCGTCACCTCGACGATCCAGCCACGCAAGCCCAAGCCGAAAGCCACCGCCGCGGTTCCCCCAGTGAGGCCGGCTGCTGCGCCGAAGACCGCCTCGGGCAATCCGCCGGCGGTGCAGGCGACCGCCAGCAACTGAGGCGTTCTCGATCTCAAGCCCTCATCCTGAGGAGCCGCGTCAGCGGCGTCTCGAAGGATGATCCAGCCATCTCCAGAGCCTCCTGGAGCATCCTTCGGGACGCAGCCTATGGCTGCGCCTCAGGATGAGGGCTCGAATATTGGAAGAATCTAGGGCGTCTTCAGGATCGCCATCACGGCGTCGATCGCCTCAGCGCGCGCTTTCGGGTCGCTGCCGATCGTGACCATGCCGTCGGGCCGCTGGGAATAAGCCGCCTTGCGCTCGCGCAAGGGCAGGCCCGGATGGTCGAAATCGTGATAGGCGCCGGGAAAGCCGACGAAGCGCGCTCCGCCGCGCTGCGCGAGTTCCTCGCAAGGTGCAGCTGGCGTCCAGTCATCGGCCAGTCCCTGGAAGATCGCCGTGTCCGTCCGCGCGCGCCAGTCACGCTTCAGCATGACGCGGCAGCCGGGATAGAAGGCGATGACGTGGCGCAGGCGTTTGGCCTCGGGGCTGTCTGCGACGCGTAGCGCCGTGGAGCCGCCATTCGACCAGCCGATCAGGCTGATGCGCTGGCTTGCGGCGAAGCTCTGCCTGTTCAGCCAGTCGACGGCGGCGAAGGCGTCGCGGGCGCGGCCGGCGGGCGTCAGCGATCGTTCACGCTCGGTGCAGAGCGCCTTGATGCCGCGCGGACCGAAGCTGTCGACCAGCAGCACGGCGTAGCCTGCCTGCGTCAGCCGCTGCGACCAGTCGTTCTCGCGGGCACCGATCTCGCCCGAGCGTGCATAGAGTCCGGCGCAGCCATGCAGGCCGATGACAAAGGGGAAGGGGCCGGCCCCCTCCGGACGCGCCAGCCAGCCGATGAGGTCCAGCGCGTCACGTGACGGAAAGCTCACCTTTTCGAAAGCGCGGGCTCCACCGAGCGTGGCGGCGAGAAGCAGTGGGGCGAGCTGGAGCACGCGAAGAAGGTTGCCGATCACCGCGTCTGTCCTCCGATCCGGGGCACCGCCATGGTCAAGCTATCCCAGAGCATGATCTCGGCGGAAGCCGGGCAAAGAAAAACGCCGCGCTCCGAAGAGCGCGGCGTCGAATGTTCGAACGATCCGGCCAGGGCTCAGTTGAGCTTGGCCTTGACCTCGGTGAGCCCCGCGGCGAAGGCGGCCTCGCCAGCCTTGCCGGCCATCTGGCCGCGCAGGATGGTCTCGGCGGCCTTGCTGGCGGCCTCGGCAGCCGCGGCGCGAACCTCGGCCTCGGCCTGGCTCTCGGCCTGGGCGATCTTCTCCTCGGCCGTCTTGGTCCGGCGGGCGACGAAGTCCGCGAGCTTGGCCTCGGCCTCGGCCGCGAGGCGCTTGGCCTCCTCGGTGGCGGAGGAGATGATCTCGGCGGCCTCGGCCTCGGCGGCCTTGCGCTTGGCGTCGTATTCGCCAAGCAGCTTCTCGGCCTCCACGCGCAGGCGGCGAGCCTCCGCCAGCTCATGGGCGACCTTTTCGCCGCGGGCGTCGAGGCCCTTCACGATCATCTTCGGCACGCCGAACTTGACCAGGATCGCAAGGAAGATGACGAGCGCGACGCCAACCCAGAAAGTATCCATCAAAACTCTCCTCAGCCGCGCGACAGCGCCTGGTCGACCGCTTCCGAAGCCTCGGAGGCGGTCGGGGCCTGGCCCGTCAGCTTGGTGACGATCGCGACCGCGACGTCGCTGCCGAGGCCGCGCACATTGCCCATCGCTTCGGTCTTGGTCTTGGCGATGGTCGCCTCGGCCTGGGCCAGCTTGGCGGCAAGCTCGGCCTCGGTCGCATGACGCTGGGCGTCGCTCGCCTTGGCACCGGTGTCGCGCGCCGTCTGGGCGATGCCCTGGGCGTTCTTGCGCGCCTCGGCGAGGGCCTTCTCATAGGCCTGCGCCATGTCCTCGGCCTTGGCCTGCATCTCGGCCGCCTGGTCGAGGTCGCGGCCGATCGTGTTGGCGCGCTCCTCGAGAATCTCGCCGATGCGCGGCAGCGCTACCTTCGACATCAGCCAGTAGAGCGCGGCGAAGGTGATGGCGAGCCAGAACAGGTTGCTGGCGAAATGGGCCGGGTCGAAAGGCGGAAAGGATGCTCCCTCGCCGCTCTCGCCGTGTTTTTGCTCGGCAGCCTGCGCCGCGCCAGCCAGCAGAGTGGCGAACGAGGCGACAGCCAGCGGCCATCCTTGTCGCACGAACCCTGAAGATCGAACCGGCATGGGGTGCCTTTCAGCGCAAAGGATAGGAAGAAGGTCGCGCCCGCGGCCGAAAGCGGCCAGCGCGCGCGACTTGTGTCGTGCGGTCGACGAAAACGTCAGACCACGAAGAGCAGAACGAGCGCGACGACGAACGCGAAGATGCCCAGACCTTCGGCGAGCGCCGCGCCGATGAAGGCGCGCGGGAACTGGCCGTCGGCGGCCGACGGGTTGCGCAGCGCGCCGGACAGGAAGTTGCCGAAGATGGTGCCGACGCCGATGGCGGCGAGGCCCATGCCGAGCGAGGCGAGGCCGGCGCCGATGAACTTGGCTGCAACAGGATCCATGATGTTTCTCCAGTGGGAAGGCTAAAGGGCTGGTTGAACTCTTAACGGCGCTTGCAGGGCCTCAGTGGCCGGGATGCAGCGCGTCGTTGAGATAGACGCAGGTCAGGATCGCGAAGACATAGGCCTGCAGAACCGCGACGAGGACTTCGAGCGCCGTCAGCGCGACCGCCAGCAGCAGCGGCAGCGGCGCGATGGCGTATGTGAACAAGCCGGCGGCGGCACTGGTGGTCAGCGCGACGACGAAGCCGCCGAAGACCTTGAGCGCGATGTGGCCGGCGAGCATGTTGCCGAACAGGCGGAGCGAGAGCGAAACCGGGCGCGACACGAAGGAGACGACCTCGATCAGCACCACGAAGGGCAGGAGCCAGCCGGGCACGCCCGACGGCACGAACAGGCCGAAGAAATGGGTGCCATGCTTGGCGATGCCGTAGATCAGCACGACGCTCATCACGAGCACGGCCAGGGCCGCGGTGACGATGATCTGGCTGGTGACGGTGAAGGAGCCGGGAAGCAGGCCGAGCAGGTTGGACGCCAGCACGAACATGAACAGCGAGAACACGAAGGGGAAGAACTTCATGCCGTCCTTGTTCATCACCCCGGTGAGGGTGGAGGCGACGAATTCGTACATCATCTCGGCGAGCGACTGCAGCCGGCCGGGAACGACCGAACGCTGGCTCGAGCCATAGATCATGATTGCCGAGACGACCGCGGTCACGATCACCATCCACAGCGAGGTGTTGGTGAAGGACAGGTTGAGGCCGAACGGCTTCAGCTCCACGATCGGGTTGATGTGGAATTGGTGGATCGGATCGATTCCGCCGCCAGCCGCCATGATCTCGTCCCTCGTCGTGCGGCTTTATGGGCCGCCCCTTCGGTCAATCTCTCTTCGGATCGCTCTTCGACACGGAGGTCGGGCGCGAACCGAGCCGATAGACGGATCTGAAGCCCGCGATGGTTCCGATCACCAGGAAGGCGATCAGCAGGAACGGAGACGTTCCAAGCCACCGGTCGCCGAGGTACCCGATCAGGGCGCCTGCGATGATGCCGCCTGCGAGATCCGTCGCGGCGCGAAAGCCGGAGGACATCGCGCCCGCAAGGGCCTTGTCCTCTCCAGCCGGACTCGCGCCCGGCTTTTCGTTCTCCTCCGCCCGCTTGATCGCGGACTTCAGGGAACCCAGTCTTGCGCGCAACTCCGAGTCTGAGGCGTTGGGGTCAGGTTCGGTCATGGTCCCGGGTCTCCCGTCTTGATCGTGAAATCGCCACGATCCGGCGAAAAACCAGTATAACCCTGTCCAAACCCGCGCATCGAGCCGTCGTCAGCACGGCCTCCTTTATTGGCAGCCCCCCGCGCTGTCAAGGCAGGTGGATAATAGCTAACGCATTGGAATATCTATAAATTCGGGCTAAGTGCGACATTCTCGCCGCATTGCGGCGGCGATTGTGGCATTTTTTCAGCGGCTCCAGGCGCGCTTCAGCCGGCCTCGCGGATGTGCTCGGCCGTCGCCAGATCGACCGAAACCATCTGGCTCACGCCGCGCTCGGCCATGGTGACGCCGAAGAGCCGTTCCATCCGCGCCATGGTAATCGGATTATGGGTGATCAGGATGAAGCGCGTCTGCGTGTTCCGCGCCATTTCGGTGAGCAGGTCGCAGTAGCGCTCGACATTGGCGTCGTCGAGCGGGGCGTCGACCTCGTCGAGCACGCAGATCGGCGAGGGGTTGGTCAGGAAGACGGCGAAGATCAGCGCCGTCGCCGTCAGCGCCTGCTCGCCGCCCGAGAGCAGCGTCATCACCTGCGGCTTCTTGCCGGGCGGCCGGGCGAAGATCTCGAGCCCGGCTTCGAGCGGATCATCCGAATCCACCAGCTTGAGCTCCGCCTCGCCGCCGCCGAACAGCACGCCGAAAAGCTGCTGGAAATGGCCGTTGACGATCTCGAAGGCGGCGGTCAGGCGCTCGCGGCCTTCGCGGTTGAGCGCGCCGATCGCCTGCCGCAACCGCCGGATCGCCTCGGTCAGGTCGTCGCGTTCGGATGAAAGCCCCTCGCGCTTGCCCTTCACCTCGGTGAGCTCGTCCTCGGCCCGCAGATTGACGGCGCCGAGCCGCTCGCGCTCTGCCTTGAGATTCGTAAGGCGCCGTTCGACCGCCTCCGTCTCGGGCAGCGGGTCGCCGGCCTTGTGCCCCGCGATGGCCTGCAGCCCGTCGAGCCCGGTCTCCAACCCGTCCTCGATCTGGCGCGCGATATCGGCGACACGCTGGCGCGCGGCGTCGCGCCGGGCTTCGGCCGAGGCTCTCCGCTCGCGGGCGCCGGACAATCCCTCCAGCGCGATGCGCGCCTGCCGGTCGGCATCCGCCAGCGCGGCCTCGCCATTGGCCAGCCTGTCGGCGCTCTCGCGCCGCGCTGCCTCCGCCTGCTCGATCTCGGCGACGAGGCGCCTGCGCTCGGTCAGGAAGGTGTCGGGAGCTTCGAGCAGCGCCTGCCGCTCGGCGGTGGCCGTCGCGATGCGCTGCCGGCTCTCCCCGGCGCTCTGGCTGCTGGCGTTCGCGCGCTTGCGCCAGGCTTCGATATCGGCGGCGATGGCGGCGCGGCGGCGCGTCCGCAGTTCCGCCTCGCGCGCCAGGGTCTGCAGCCGCGCGCGGGCGTCGGAGGCGGTGGCCCGTCTTTCGCCCAGCGTGGCCCGTGCCTTGAGCAGGCTGTTTTCGAGCTCCACCGAAACGGGCAGCGCGGCTAGGGCTCTCTCCTGCTCGCTCGCCTGCGCGCCGGCCTCCGCCGCGCTCTGGCCGAGCCGGCTGATCGCCTCCGTCAGGCCCGAGAGCCGTGCCGCCATCTCCGCCGCCTTGCGTTCGGCGCCGGCGAGTTGCTCGCGGCTCTGGTCCAGCAGGCGCCGCGCCTGCCGTGTCGCCTCGATCGCTGCGGTCTCGGCCTGCGCAGCGGCGCGCGTTTCCGCGATGACCGCTTCCAGCGCCCCGCGCGCGACTTCGGCCGCCTCGCGGGCGGCGATGGCCTCGCGCTGGAGGTCGTCGAGCCGGTTCTTTTCGGCCAGCCGCCGCGCGGCGGGGGAGGGCGCCTCGGCGGCGCTGGTGAAGCCGTCCCAGCGCCAGACATCGCCTTCGCGCGAGACGAGGATCTGTCCAGGCGCGAGCAGCGCGCGCAGACGCTCGCCATCCGCCCGCGCGACCACGCCGATCTGGGCGAGGCGACGGCCGAGCGCGGCCGGCCCCCTCACATGGCGTGCCAGCGCCTCCGCGCCATCGGGCAGCGCCGGGTCGCCTGCGCCGGAGCCGGTCTCGCGCCAATGCGCTGGCGCGGCCGTGTCGGAGGCGGCGTCGAGATCGTCGCCGAGCGCCGCGCCCAGCGCGACCTCGAAACCCTTGGCGACCCTGATCGCCTCGACGATGGCGGGCCAGCGGCCATCCGTGGCGGGGGCCAGCAGCTTGCGCAGCGTCCCGATCTCGGTTTCGAGCCGCTGCGCCTTGCGGTCGGCTTCGGCCAGCGGCCCGCGCGACTGATTCTCTCGTTCCCGGGCCGCCGCGAGCGCCGTGCGTGCGGCGATGGCCTGCGCATCCGCCGCCCGCATCGCCGCCTCGCCGGCAGCGAGAGCCTCGCGCAAGCCGTCGAGCGGCGCGCCGGTGCTGGCGGCTTCGATCGAGGCCTGGTCGCGCTGGAGCCTGTCGCGTTCCGCCGAGGCCCGCGCCTCGCGCTCGCGGGCTTCGCGCAGCGCGCGTTCCAGGGCGCCGCGGCGGGCGGCGAGTTCGGAGAGCGCGGCCTGAGCCGCGGTCTGCTCGGCCTCGGCGGCGGCCAGCGCCGCTTCGGCCTCTTCCTGCGCGGCCGTGGCGGCTTCGGTGCTGCCGCCGGAGCCTTCGCTTTCCCGAACGAGCGCGGCGTCCTCCTCGGCGAGCCGGGCGAGGCTCTCGGTAGCGTCGCGGCCGATGCTCTCCTGCCGCGCCAGATCGGTCTGCAATTCGGCCAGCCGCTTGCCGAGTTCTTCCGCGCGTTGCTTCGCCCGGCGGTTCTCGGCCTCGAGCTCGTCGAGCCCGCGCTTCAGCCGGACGAGAGCCGCGGCGGCCGCTGCTTCGCCTTCGCGCAGCGCCGGCATCTCATGGGCGGCGATGGCCTGCCTTTTCGCGGCCTCGGCCTGGATGCCGGTCTGCTCCGCGACGGCGCGCACGGCTTCTTCCAGAACGTGCTCGGCCTGCGCCTCCTGCACGCGGCCATCATGCAGGGCGATCAGCGCCAGCATGGCCTCGGCCCGGCGGATATCGGCGGCGAGGCTGCGATAGCGTCCCGCCTGTCGGGCTTGCCGCTGCAACGCCTCGATCTGCCCGTCGATCTCGCCGAGCACGTCCTCGAGCCGGGTCAGATTCTCTTCGGCGCCCTTCAGCCTGAGCTCCGCCTCGTGGCGTCGGCTGTGCAGGCCGGCGATGCCGGCGGCGTCCTCCAGGATGCGCCGGCGCGATTGCGGCTTGGCCGAGATGATCTCGCTGATCTGCCCCTGGCGGACGAGGGCCGGCGAACGGGCGCCGGTCGCGGCATCGGCGAAGAGGAGCTGCACGTCCTTCGCCCGCACCTCCTTGCCGTTGATGCGGTAGGTCGAGCCTTCCTCGCGCTCGATCCGGCGCGTGATCTCGAGGACATCGGCCTCGTTGAAGGCGGCGGGCGCCTTGCGGTCGCTATTGTCGAGGGTGAGCGCGACCTCGGCCATGTTGCGGGCCGGGCGCTCGTTCGAGCCGCCGAAGATGACGTCGTCCATCCCCGAGCCGCGCATGTTCTTGAACGAGCTTTCGCCCATCACCCAGCGCAGGGCTTCGACGAGATTGGACTTGCCGCAGCCATTCGGCCCGACAATGCCGGTCAGCCCCGGCTCGATCTGGAATTCCGTCGGCTCGACGAAGGTCTTGAAGCCGGTGAGCTTGAGGCGCGTCAGATGCATCGGCGCGCCTCTTCCTTCTCCCACCAATCCCGGGCTTGCCCGAGATTGGAGCTTTTAAGCGCATGTCGGAAACATCCGACATGCGCGGGGAAAAGGTGTCTGCGAAGCAGACGGATGAGGGTTGTCAGCGCTGGGCTACCCTCATCGGTCAGCGCTTCGCGCTGCCACCTTCTCCCCCGAGGGGAGAAGGATACGCGGCCGCCCCGCTCACTTCGCGAGCAGCGGCTCCAGCACCTTGTCGAACTCGGCGATCGAGACTGCACCGGAGAGTTTCTGCCCGTTGACGAAGAAGGTCGGGGTGGCGTCCACGCCCGCCTTGGCGCCGCCATCCTTCACCGTGGTAATGGCGTCATAGATGTCCTGCCTTTTCAAGCAGGCTTCAAAGGATTCCTGCGAGAATCCGGCCTGTTTCACCAGCGCCGAAAGCGCATCGACCGGCTTGTCGACGAAGGCCCAGTTCTTCTGCTGCGAGAACAGCAGGTCGGTCATCGGGTAGAATTTGTCGTTGCCGTTGCAGCGGGCGAGCATGAAGCCGGCCGTCGCGAGCGGGTCGAGCGGGAATTCGCGCAGTGTGAAGCGGATCTTGCCGGTGTCGATGTACTTCTTCTTCAGCTCCGGCCAGGTCGTCTCGTGGAAATGGGCGCAGTGCGAGCAGGTCATCGAGGCATATTCGATGACGGTGACCTTGGCATCGGCCGGGCCGAGCCAGACATCGCCGAGCGGGCCGGCATCCGGCAGCTTGGTCTGGGCACGGGCGGCGGTGATGCCCGTGAATTCGGCGCCCGCGAGCGCGGCGGCGGCGATCCCGGCTGCGCCGGTCAGGAGCTGTCGCCTGTTGGTCATCGTGAGGGGTCCTCGAAGGGTCAAAGATCGAAATCGGGAGCTATAGAGGCCGGTGCATTGTGGCAAGAGCCCATCGGCGCCTGCGGCCTCATGCTCACGAAGCCGTGTCATTTGTGATCGGGATCGCCCTGCCGTGCTTTCTGCGACACCGCGCGGCCGAGCCGGGCCAGCGCATCGCGCAAGCCCTCATCCGCGACCGAAGCGACCTGATCGTCGATCCGCGCGGCGGCTGCGGGGTCGAGTGGCGGCGCCGGCCGGGCGGGGACGTGCAACGGCGCCACGGGACCTTGCTTCAGCACGAGCTTGCCGACGGCGCGCCAGCCGAGATGGGTGTTGACGCGCTCGACCACCAGCGGGCCGAGCTGCTGCATCTCCAGCGCGAAGGCGCTCTCGACGCGCACGACCATCGTCGCCGGCTCCGTCGCCTCGCCCGGCGCCGGGCGCCGCTTGGGCCAGTCGATCTTGAGCGGCCGCGTGCGCTGGCTGAGCCGCTCGCCGACGATCTCCGGCCAGAGCGAGACGATGGCCCGCCCCGCGAAACCCTGCGCGGCGAGCGCGGGCGCGATGCAATCGTCGATCAGCTCTGCGAGGGATTTGGCGGCCATGGCTTATTCTGCGCGTGGGGCTCGGGGCGTGGCAAGGCGGTGGGGCGAGAGCGCGAGCGGGTTGCTGCTTTCGACCTGTTGCAGAAGGAACGAGATGTTCCACTCTAGGCTTCGGGCTCGTATCATGGGCGAAAGGATACCGAGAGCAGTGATAGGACAGTTCTACGTCGTTACCGATTGCGAGTTCGACGGGCCAACGCCTGGTGAAAATTCGATGCTCTCATTCGGCTCCGTCGCCGTATCGGCCAGCGGCAGCATCCTTGGCGAGTTTGAGGCCGTTCTCGAAACTCTCGATGGAGCAGGAAGCGATCCCAGCACCATGTCCTTTTGGGAGAAGCACCCGGAAGCATGGGCGGCTGCGACCGGCAATCCAGAACCTGCCGCCGCTGTCATCGGCCGATTTGTCGACTGGGTGAAATCATTCCAGGGCAAGCCGATCTTTGCGGCGCATCCCGTTAGCCTCGATGGGGCATGGTTCGATTATTATCTGCGGCGATACATGAAACGCCCGCTGTTCGAAGGGCCATGGGTTTCCGATCGGCTTTTCCACCATGCGCCCCTTTGTCTGATGTCCATGGTGGCTGGAAGCACAGGGCGAGATCATTGGGAATGCGATGTTGAGAACTATCCAACCAGATGGCTCGGCGAGGTCGAGCACACGCATCGCGCGATTGATGACGCTCGCGGTTATGCAAACCTCTTGAGCTTCTTCATTCAGAATGGGCGCGCTGTGCGCGAGTTTTAGATCTGCTCCCCAGGCTAGGCGCACAATTCAGAAAAGCTCCCTGACCCCGCCCGGCGTCTCGATGAGGGCGCCATAGCGCAATTCGGGCCCCGGAACCGCGATGGGTGGACGGTCGACAGCAAGCTCGCGGAACAGCGTCCCCATCGTTCCGGCTTCAGGATGTTCGAACCAGAAGCAAAGCAGCCGCGCGTCGAGATCGGCCATGCTCGCCATTGAACGCGGCTTGCCCCGCCTGTCGATGATGGACGGGGCCCCGTCCGGGGGCAGCGCGCCATCGTCCGGGATGGCGAAATCGAAGCTCGGGGCATCCATCGGCAGCGCGATCTTCCTCCCGAAAATCTGCTCGCGGCCCCTGAGGAGGCCATCGATGTCGTCGGTTCTGGCCACCCAGCCGCGGAGCCGGCGGCCGGTATCCCAATCCCGCCTGACCTGCTTCTGGTCGTCGAGGCCGAACCAGCGCGCGCGGTCGGGCCGGCGCCCATCCGGATCGAGCGCGACGATCTCCAGATAGACCATGTTCCCGAGCTGCAGCAGGCGGTTGTGCGTGCCCATATAGGCATGCCGCTGACCGAAGGGGACGTCGATGTCGAGACAGGCGCGGACATGGTCGACGCCCTCAGCCAGGGTCGGGGCGATGACGGTGAGGTGGTCGAGCTTGAGCATGCTTCATCACTGCGGGTGATCATGCCCGCTGTCCACAGCAGGCAATTGTTGATGTGACAGTGCCGTCGCACGCCTCTTCGCAGCCTCGCCGCCACGCGCTAAACCGGCTGGATGGACGCCTCCGTTCCGATGCCCCGCGCCGCCGATCTGCTCGCCTGGTACGACCGGCATCGCCGCGCCTTGCCCTGGCGCGCGGAGGCGGGCGAGCGGCCCGATTCCTACCGCGTCTGGGCCTCCGAGATCATGCTGCAGCAGACGACGGTTACGGCGGTGAAGCCCTATTACGAGCGCTTCATGGCGCGGTTTCCGACCGTGCAGGCTCTGGCTCGGGCGCCCTCGGAAGAGGTCATGCAGGCCTGGGCCGGCCTCGGCTATTATTCCCGCGCCCGCAATCTCCATGCCTGCGCGAAGGCGGTGATGGAGAATCACGCCGGCCGTTTCCCGGACACGGAGGAGGGCTTGCGCGCGCTGCCCGGCATCGGCGCCTATACGGCCGGCGCCGTCGCGGCGATCGCCTTCGACCGGCCGGCGGCGGCCGTGGACGGCAATGTCGAGCGGGTGATGACCCGGCTTTTCGCCATCGCGGACGAATTGCCGGGCGCGCGGCCATTGATCCGCGAAAAGGTGCTGGCGCTGTTGCCGGCCGGCCGGCCCGGGGATTTCGCGCAGGCCCTGATGGACCTCGGCGCCACCATCTGCACCCCGCGCAACCCGGCCTGCGGGCTCTGCCCCTGGCGCGAGCCCTGCCGGGCGCGGATCGAAGGCACGCAGGAGAGCTTCCCGCGCAAGGCGAAGAAGAAGGCGGGGCAGACGCGCTATGGCGCCGCCTTCGTGCTGACCCGCGCCGATGGTGCGATCCTTTTGCGCACGCGACCGGCCAAGGGCCTGCTCGGCGGCATGGCCGAAGTGCCGACAAGCGAATGGCGTGCCGATTACGAGCTCGACGGGGCCGCGCAGGACGCCCCGCTGCCGCTGCGCTGGACGGAAGTGCCGCAGCCCGTCCGGCACGTCTTCACGCATTTTCCGCTGGAGCTGACGGTCTTCACCGGGGCCGTGCCGGCGAAGACCCCGGCGCCTGCGGGCATGCGCTTCACGCCGCTGGGCCGGCTCGCCGAAGAGCCTCTGTCGGGCGTGATGGTGAAGGTGCTGGCCGCGGCCGGCGTGAAGCCCGCCGGCCTCAGCGCGTGACCGCCACCACGGCGCCGGTGCCGATCATCACGCCGCCTGCGGCGCGGTTCATTCTTTTCACGGCGGCCGGCGTGCGCAGCCAGCGCCGCGCCCGGCCGGCGAGCAGGACATGTCCACCGATCACCACCGCCTCGACCAGCAGGATGACGCTGGCCAGCACCGCCACCTGCGAGAGCGTCAGCTGCGGGCCGACCACATGCGGCAACAGTGCCAGATAGAACAGCGGCATCTTGGGGTTGCCGAGATTGAGCGCGACCCCCGTCAGGAAGACCGGCACGAGCCCGCGCCGCTCCGTCTCCCCGCTGGAACCCGGCAGAACCGGATCGGCGCGCCAGAGCATGATTCCCATCACCACGAGATAGGCCGCTCCGACATAGCGAAGGACCGTCATCGCGGTGCCCACCTCGGCAGCCAGTAGCGATAGGCCGAAGGCGGCGAGGGTCAGGAAGATCAGGATTCCGGCCACGGTGCCCAGACCATAGGCGAGGCCCGAAGCCGCTCCATGCGAGAGCGCGCGTGCCACGATCGTCATGTTGTCGGGGCCCGGGCTTGCCGCGAAGACGAAGAACGCTGCGCCAAAGGCCGCGAGGGTGCGGAGATCGAGTGTGACGGGGTCCATGAGCGGTCTCCTGCCGATAGGGCAGGGATAAGCATGAACCGTGCCGGCGATCGGCTCAGGCCGCCGCCATCTGCGCCCTGATCTCGCCGCGCAGCATGTCGAGCAGCATCAGCTTACCCTCCCGCTCGACATGCCAGAAGGTCCAGCCATTGCAGCTCGGCAGGCCCTGCACCAGCGCGCCGACCTTGTGGATCGAGCCGATGGCGGGGCCGACCGACAGCGTGCCGTCGGCGCGGATGACGGCGCTGTGGCGGCGTTTGTCGTCGATGACGGTCTCGCCCGCCTTGACCAGCCCGGCCTCGACCAGGCTGAGGAAGGGCACGCGCGGCTCGCTGCGCTTCGACGGCGCGGTGGCGAAGGCTTCAGGCGGCAGCGGCTTCACCGCCGCGATCCGCTCGCGCGCAGCCTTCGCATAGACGGCTTCGCGCTCGAGCCCGATGAAATGGCGGCCCAGCGCCTTGGCGACGGCACCGGTCGTGCCGGTGCCGAAGAAGGGGTCGAGTACGACGTCGCCGGGATTGGAGGCCGAGAGCAGCACGCGGGCAAGCAGGGCTTCCGGCTTCTGCGTCGGATGCACCTTGGCGCCGTCGGCGCCCTTCAGGCGCTCATCGCCGGTGCAGAGCGGCAGATACCAGTCCGAGCGCATCTGAAGGTCGTCATTGCCGCCCTTCAGCGCCTCATAGTGGAAGGTGTATTTCGATTGCTCGCCGCGCGCCGCCCAGATCAGCGTCTCATGCGCGTTGGTGAAGCGCCGGCCGCGGAAATTCGGCATCGGGTTGGCCTTGCGCCAGACGATGTCGTTCAGCATCCAGAAGCCGAGATCCTGCAGGATCGCGCCGACGCGGAAGATGTTGTGGTAGCTCCCGATGACCCAGAGCGCGCCGTCGGGCTTCAGCACTCGCCGCGCCGCTGCGAGCCATGCTTTCGTGAAGGCGTCGTATTCGGCGAAGGAGGCGAACTTGTCCCAGTCGTCGTCGACGGCGTCAACGAGGCTGTCGTCGGGCCGGCGCAGATCGCCGCCGAGCTGGAGATTATAGGGCGGATCGGCGAAGACGAGATCGACGCTCGCCGGCGGCAGGGCATTCATCGCCGCGACGCAGTCGCCGACGATGACCTGATCCAGCGGCAATGCCGCAGGAATGCCGCCCTGTTCGAGGAGGTTATGATCGTGAAGGCCCTTGGCCTTCATCCGAGCCCCCAGCGCTGGCCGTCCGGTACGCGAAACCTGAATCCGGACGGGAGCGCTGGCGGTCCCGGTACGCGAGATACCCATGACGCCAAGACCGTTACGCAACTTCAACGAGGGCGATACTGGCGAGTCAGGGTAAAGGCCGGGTTTCCGGTTTGAAAAAAATGCGTCCCATTCTGGGGCTGCAGTTTTTGCCTAGGCCATTGGCAAGAAAGAGAAATTCGTAAACGCACGTTAACCTGCGGACCTCCCGTTGGGGCAGGGGGGCGGCTTCGATGGGCTTGCGGCCTGAGGCCAACGTCATGCCCGGGCCTGAACCGGGCATCTCCTGCCGAAGGAGGTTCTGGCGCCTTTTTTGCCTGAGATTCTCGGGTCTGCGCTTCGCCTGAGGATGACGCCTGGCGATCCCTACCGGAACCAGACGCCCTTCACGGGCGCGAAGGAATAACGGTGCTCGGGGCAGGGGCCGTGCTCGGCGATCGCCTTGCGGTGCTGCGGCGTCGCGTAGCCGACATGTCCGGAGAAGCCATAGGCCGGATAGCGCCGGCACAGCCGCGCCATCATCCGGTCCCGCGTCACCTTGGCGACGATCGAGGCGGCCGCGATGGAAGCCACTGCCCCGTCGCCCTGGATGATCGCCTCGCAGGAACAGGCCAGCACCGGCGGATCGTTGCCGTCGACCAGGACATGCAGCGGCGCCAGCGGCAGCGCCGCCACGGCCCGGCGCATCGCGAGCAGCGTCGCCTGCCGGATGTTGACGGCGTCGATCTCGACCGCGGTGGCGCTGGCGACGGAAACCGCGAGCGCCCGCTCCATGATCTCCGCGAAGAGCTCCTCGCGCAGGGGTGCCGGCAGCTTCTTCGAATCGTCGAGCCCGGCCGGCACGCGCTCGGGATCGAGAATCACCGCAGCCGCCACCACCGGCCCGGCGAGCGGCCCGCGCCCGACCTCGTCGATGCCGGCCAGCGGCCAGCGGCCGTCGGCGATGGCAAGCGTTTCGCGGGTGAAGTCTGCAGGCATGGCGGGCTTATGCAACAGAGTCCGATTCGGAGCCAGAGCGACGTGAGCGCACGCCCTCCGTCATGCGCGGGCGCAACCCGAGCATCTCTCGCCGCAGGGGGCTCTGGAATCCTCTCGGGCGAGAGATTCTCGGGTCGGCGCTTCGCTTCGCCCGAGAAGGAGGGCTTCATTCAGTAGGCCGGCACTGCTCGCGCGTCAGAACAAGCTCAACTGCGCCTTCTCCTTCTCCGGCTTGACGAACAAATCCGTACGCAGCCGCCTGCGCGCTGTGTTGAAGCCGATGCGCTCGGCCGCCATCTCGAAGCGCCGGCCGATCATCCAGGCATAGGGGCCGGAACCGACCATGCGCTGGCCCCATTGCGAATCGTAATCCTTGCCGCCGCGCGTCGAGCGGATCAGCGACATCACATGGCGCAGCTTGTCCGGGTGATGGGTGAGCAGCCATTCCTGCACGATGTCGCGCACCTCCAGCGGCAGCCTGAGCAGCACGTAACCGGCCTCTTGCGCGCCCGCGGCCTTGGCAGCATCGAGGATGCGCTCGATCTCGTGCTCGTTGATCGCCGGGACGATCGGCGCCACCAGCACCGTGACCGGAATGCCGGCTTCCGAGAGCTTGCGGATCGTCTCCAGCCGCTTCGGCGGCGAGGCGGCGCGCGGCTCCATCCCACGCGCGACCTTCGGATCGAGCGTCGTCACCGAAAGCGCGACCTTGACGAGCCCCTTCGCCGCCATCGGCGCGAGGATGTCGATGTCGCGCTGCACCAGCGCCGATTTGGTGACGATGCCGACGGGATGGTTGAACTTTGCCAGCACCTCCAGCACCTGGCGCATGATGCGCAGCTTCTTCTCGATCGGCTGGTAAGGGTCGGTGTTGGTGCCGATGGCGATGGTGCGCGGCTGGTAGGAGGGAGCGGAGAGCTCCTTCTCCAGCAATTGCGCCGCATCGAGCTTGGCCGTCAGCTTGCTCTCGAAGTCGAGCCCTGGCGAAAGGCCGAGATAGGCATGGGTCGGCCGGGCGAAGCAGTAGACGCAGCCATGCTCGCAGCCGCGATAGGGATTGATCGAGCGGTCGAAGGAGATGTCCGGCGAGTCGTTGCGCGTGATGATGCTGCGCGCCTTCTCATAGGCGATCTCGGTCTTGAACGCCGGCAAGTCGCCGAGCGAGCCCCAGCCGTCATCTTCCGCGACGCGCTGTTCGGCCTCGTAGCGCCCGCCCGGATTGATCGTGGCGCCGCGCCCGCGCCGCCGCTCGGGATCGATGCTGCTGCCGACATGGGCGAGCGGATCGACAGGCGCGATTCGCACGGAGGCGGAGACCGGCTCGCTGTCCTGCCGCCGCAGCGGCAGGGCCGTCGGCATCGGCCGGGAAGTCGGTCTGACCTGGGGCATGGCTGTTCCATCCTGCCGAACGCCGGGAATCGGCGTCCATCATTGGTCTCGAATGTGAACATAACGGGAACAAAAGGCAAGTGACAGGATTGCGACGTGTTGCGCTGCGCCATACACATTGCAGATGCTCACAGCCGTGATCCGTGCGCCCGGCTCGGCGCAAGCCATCGCCGCGACCTTCGCCGTGCTGATCCCGGCGGTGGCTGAGGGATTCCTTGGCCATGCCGTCGTCGTCGACACCGTCGGCGCGGACGGTCTCGCGCGCATCGCCGATGCGACGGGGGCGAGCTATCTGCGCGCGGGCAACGCCGAAGGCTGGCATCTCGGTGCGCAGGAGGCGCGCGGCGACTGGCTCCTGCTGCTCGATGCCGGCGACGTGCCGCAGCTCAATTGGGCGCAGGCGGTCGAGCGGCATCTCCTGCTCGCGCCCGATGCGCCGGCGCTGCTGCCGCTGCGCGGCTTCGCAGCCTCCTTGCGCGAGCGCGCCGCGATCTCCTTCGGCGGCCGGCGGCTGCGTGCGGGCCTGATCGCGCCCAAGGGCGTGGTGCTCGCCGGCCGGCTCGGCCATGCGCCGCGGCGGCTGCAGACGGGGCGGGAGCGCGTGAGCGGATAGCTGGCCGTCGGGGCGAATGGCCCGGCAAGGCGGCTGCGCAGGAGCGCGAACGCATCAGCGATGTTCGAGATAGTCGCCCGTATAGTTCAGCAAGGCGCGCATGGCCTGGCGCGCGGCATCGGCGTCTTCGCGCTGGATGGCGGCGGCGACGGCGCCGTGATTGTCGAGGTTTCCCTCGAACACGGTCACGGTGAAATCGAAGATCGCGCTGAGCAGCGCGTCGATCGCGCCGTGAAGGCTTTGCAGGACGGGATTATGCGTGGCGTCCAGAACCGCCAGGTGAAAGGCCTTGTCGGCTGAGATCGCGCGGGCGGGATCGTGGCGGTCGCGGACCATGGCCGCATAGGCTGCGCTGATCGCGTCGCGCTGCACGTTGGTCGCGCGCGTGGCTGCGAGCGCCGCCGCTTCCGGCTCGATGATGCGGCGCGCTTCCGCGAAGGCGAGGAGATCGGCGCGGCTGATCCCGCTGGCGGCGATCCAACCGATCAGGTCGCGGTCGAGCCAGCTCCATTCATGGCGCGGGCGCACATGCGTGCCGTGGCGCTGGCGGACGCTGACCAGCCCCTTTGCCGCCAGGATCCGGACGGCTTCCCGCACGACGCCCCGGCTGACCTGGAAGCGCGCTTCGAGAGCAGGTTCGGCGGCCAGCGCACCGCCCGGCGGCGGATTGCCGCCGACGATCTCGATGCCGAGGCTTTCGACCACGCTGCTGGTCCGGGCGGGCTTGCGGTTGGTCATGAGCCTCGAGCGATGCGGTTCGGAGGCTTCTTAGCCGCCGCCGTCCTGCGTCACAAGCAAGCGGGTTTCGTGTCCCGCATGCTTGCGGTCAAACATCATATGTTTTACATCGGATGTTTGAAAGGCCGCGGCGAGAAGATCGCGGTCACCAACACTTGGGAGGAGTTGGGCCATGGCCACCGTCGAAGGGACTGTGAATCGAGCGGAAACGATGCGGCGGGTCGGCTGGCGCCTGCTGCCCTTCCTGATGCTGCTCTATCTGATCGCCTATATCGACCGTTCGAACATTTCGGTGGCGGCGCTTCAGATGAATGCCGAGCTCGGCCTCACAGCCGAGATGTACGGCCGGGCGGCTGGCATCTTCTTCGCGACCTACATCCTGTTCGAGATTCCCAGCAACATGGTGCTGGCCCGCGTCGGTGCGCGCCGCTGGATCGCCCGGATCATGCTGAGCTGGGGCGTCATTGCCGCCGGCATGGCCTTCGTCACCAGCGCCAACCAGCTCTACGGCATGCGCCTGCTGCTCGGTGCAGCGGAAGCCGGCTTCACCCCCGGCGTGATCTATTACCTGGCGCGCTGGTTCCCGTCGCGCGAGCGCGCCAATGCCATGTCGTTCTTCTATATCGGTGCGGCGCTCGCCTCGGTGATCGGCCTGCCATTGTCGGGGTTGCTGCTCGGCCTCGACGGCTGGCACGGCATGGGGGGCTGGCGCTGGCTTTTCCTGATCGAAGGCATTCCGGCGGTGTTGCTGGCCTTCGTCACGCTCAAAGTCCTGACCGACCGGCCCGCGGATGCGGCCTGGCTCGCGCCGGCCGAGCGGGACTGGCTCGAAAAGACGCTGGCGCAGGAGCAGTCCGCCACCCCGGTGTCGCATACGGCCGGGTGGCGTCAGGCCTTCACCAGCGGCAGGGTCTGGCTGCTGGCGCTGTTCTGGCTGCTGCAGGCCTTCGGCACCATCGGCATCACGCTGTTCCTGCCGCTGATCGTGAAGTCGGTATCGGGCCAGAGCAACATGACGGTCGGCCTGCTCTCGGCCGTGCCGTTCCTGGTCGCCTGCATCTTCATGTTCTTCAACGGGCGCCATTCGGATGCGAGCGGCGAGCGGGCGCTCCATCTCGGCCTGCCGCTGGTCCTGGCTGGTCTGGTTCTGGCGGTCGCCGTCCAGCTCGCGGGCCAGCCGACAGTGGCCTTTCTGCTGCTGGCCCTGTCGATCGGTCTCAACTGGGCCGCCATCCCCGTCTTCTGGGCGGTCACGACCGAGTACGTCTCCGGCATCGCTGCCGCCGTCTCGATCGCGCTGATCAATGCGGTGGCGAACCTGGCCGGGCTGGGCCTCCCGCCGGTCATCGGCTGGATCAAGGACGCAACCGGCAACTTCAACATCGCGCTCCTGGTCGTCGCCATCGCTCTGGTGATCGGCGGATTGCTGGGCATCGTCCTGGCTCCGCGTCGTCGGATGATCGATGCCGTGCAGGACGATGGGCTCGCCCGGGCGGGACGGGGCACCCCATGATGGCGGCCAGCAAGACCGCGGCGCTGCACGGCATCCATGCCATCGCCTATGCGCTGTTCGACGAGAACGAGGCGCTGGATCGCGCCGCCATGAGGCGGCAGACGGAGCTGTGCCTCGCAGCCGGGGTCCATGGCATGGCGGCGCTCGGCCTGGCGACGGAGGTCGCCAAGCTCTCCGAGGGCGAGCGTCGCACCATCATGGACTGGGTGGCGGAGGATACTGGCGGGCAGGTTCCCCTGGCCTTCACGATCTCAGGCAATTCGGTCGCCGAGCAGGTCGCCCAATTGCGCCATGCGGAAAATGTGGGAGCCGACTGGGTCATCCTGCAGCCGCCGGCGGTCGGGAGCTTCCCGGCCGGCGAATACATCCGCTTCTTCGGCCGCGTGGCCGAGAAGAGCACGATCCCCGTGGCGATCCAGAACGCGCCCGCCTTTCTCGGGCGCGGCCTGACGGCCGAGGATATCCGGGTGCTGACCCGCGAATATCCGAACATCAGCCTGCTCAAGGGCGAGGGATCGGCCGTCGAGATCGAGCGCGTCATTCAGCTCACGGAAGGGCAGGTGCCCGTTTTCAACGGTCGCGCCGGCCTGGAACTGATCGAGAGCCTGCGGGCCGGGTGCGCCGGCTTCATCCTGGCACCCGACTGCATCGATCATGCCGTGCGCATCTATGAGCGCTTCCGCGCCGGAGAGGAGGCGCAGGCCGAGGAGATGTACGCGCAGGTGCTGCCGGCCATCACCTTCGTGATGCAGGGGCTCGAGCACCTGATCTGCTATGGCAAGCGCCTCTTCACGGCCCGCACAGGCCTTCCGGTCTTCGACCGGGCACCGGCGCTGCGGCCGACGGACTTCGGTCTCTCGCTGGTCGAGGCCCACGCGAAGCGGCTGGGCGCCTTCGCGGCCCCGAATTCCGCGGGGAAGAAGCCGGTCTAGCCGGAGCGCTCATGTCCGGCGCCCCGGATCGGGGGCCCTTCAGGAGCACAAACCGGCCATCAGGCTTGCGCTCCTGTCTCTGTCAGATCTGATTCCTGAACGTATCGCAGCTCTGCAACGAGCCCGACTGGAAGCCGGTGTTGAACCATTTGGTCCGCTGCGCCGAGGAGCCATGCGTGAAGGAATCCGGCACGACCACGCCTTGCGCCGCCTTCTGCAGCTTGTCGTCGCCGATGGCCGAGGCTGTGCGGATCGCTTCCTCGATATCGCCCTGGTCGAGCCGGCCCATCGCCTGGATGTTGTGGGCCCAGACGCCGGCGAAGCAGTCCGCCTGCAATTCGATCCTGACCGAGATCGCATTGGCATCGCGCTCCGAGGAACGCTCGCGGAGCTGATTCGCTTTCGGCAGGATGCCGATCAGGTTCTGGACATGGTGCCCGACCTCGTGGGCGATGACATAGGCATAGGCGAAGTCGCCGCCACCGCCGAGCTTGCGCTGCATTTCCTGGAAGAAGGAGGTGTCGAGATAGACCTTGCGGTCGTTGGGGCAATAGAACGGCCCCATCGCCGACTGCGCCACGCCGCAGCCGGAGCGGTTGACGCCGGAGAACAGCACGAGCTGCGGCGCCTGGTAGCGGGTGTTGGCCTGCTGCGGCAGCAGCTTGGTCCAGACGTCCTCGTTCTGCGCCAGCACGGCCGAGACGAAGCGGCCCATCTGGTCCTGCGGCGGGCCGGAGGACTGGCGCGTCTGCGGCGTCTGCTCGCGCCCGCCGATGCCGCCGATCATCTCGGCCCCGCCGATCAGCAGGCGCGGGTCGATGCCCAGCGCCCAGCCGAGCAGGCCGAGCACCACCATCGTGCCGATGCCGATGCCGCCGCGACCGCCGGGCATGCCGGCGAAGCCGCCACCGCCACCTCCCCGCCTGTCCTCGAGATTGTCGGACTGGCGGTAATCTTCCCACTGCATGGTCAGGTCCCCGACGAAACTCTTCGCAATCTCGCCAAGAGAGACGGCGAACTCAAGCTGTCTTTGCGGGCGATGGCTGAACGCGAGGTGACTGCGGCGGTTTACAACCGCTCAGGTCTCCGCCTCCAGCGCCGTCTTGAGTGCGCGCAGGTCGCGCCAGACCAGGCGCTTCTGCAGAGGCTGGCGCAGGAGATAGGCCGGGTGCAGCGTCGCCATGGCGCGGATGCGGCGCGAGCCGGTGTCGTACTCGACCCATTTGCCGCGCGAGGCCAGGATGCCCTTGAAGCCGAGCAGGCCCTGCGCCGAGGGGCCGCCGATGCAGACCAGGATCTCGGGGTTGGCGAGCTCGATCTGACGCTGGATGAAGGGCAGGCAGATCGCGACCTCCTGCGGCGTCGGCGTGCGGTTGCCAGGCGGGCGCCAGGGCAGCAGGTTGGCGATATAGACGTCGTCCTTCCGTGTGAGGCCGATCGCCGCCAGCATGCGGTCAAGGAGCTGGCCGGACCGGCCGACGAAGGGAAGGCCGAGCCTGTCCTCATCGGCCCCCGGCGCCTCGCCGACCATCATCACGCGGCCTTCCGGATTGCCGTCGGCGAAGACGAGGTTCTTGGCCGTGGCCTTGAGCGCGCAGCCCTCGAACGTCGCCAGCGCCGCCCTCAGCTCGTCGAGCGTGTGCGCCTCGCGCGCCAGGGCGCGGGCCGTCAGCGTCGCATCGTCGGGGGCGGTGGCCGCAGCCGCGATCGGCCGGCTCGCCGGCGGCGGGGCACCTCCCGGAACGCGCCCGGCCAAGGTAGCGAACGGACGCTGCGCGGGCGGCGGCGCGGGCGCGGAGAAATGGTCGTGCGGTTCCTCGTCGAGCGCCTCGGTCACGCCCATCTCGGCGTACCAGCTCAGGAGCTCGTAGGGACCCGGCTCGTCGGGAGAGACTGCATCGGAGAAGCTCATGGCTCATCCTATACCCTGTCGAGCCGCTTCGCGAGCGTTCGCGGTTGCAAAATGGAGCATAGGCTTGGATAGAGGGTTTCCAGACTGATGAGCGCCCGTCGTTGAACGAACGGGCAAAACAGTTTACATATAAACTATCTGGGCAGCGCGTTTTCGCGTGCGGAGGACGGGATGGATCTGAAGGAAGCGCAGAGCGAACCGCGCGAGAGCATGGACTATGACGTCGTCATCGTCGGCGCCGGCCCTGCGGGCCTGGCCGCTGCGATCCGGCTGAAGCAGCTCGACGAATCCGTCTCCGTCGTCGTCGTCGAGAAGGGCGCCGAGGTCGGCGCCCATATCCTCTCCGGCGCCGTCATCGACCCGATCGGCCTCGACCGGCTGGTGCCGGACTGGCGCGACGATCCGGAGCGTCCGCTGACCACCGAGGTCAAGGAAGACGTCTTCTATTTCCTGACCGAGCCCAGCGGCATCCGCCTGCCGAATTTCGCCATGCCGTCGCTGATGAACAATCACGGCAATTTCGTCGGCTCGCTCGGGCTGGTGACGAAGTTCCTGGCCGCCCGTGCCGAGGCGTTGGGCGTCGAGATCTATCCCGGCTTCGCCGCCGCCGAGCTGCTCTATAACGAGGACGGCTCGGTTGCGGGCATCGCCACCGGCGACATGGGCATCGCCAAGGACGGCACGGTTTCCGAGCGCTTCACCCGCGGCATGGAACTGCGCGGCCGCTACACGCTCTTGGGCGAGGGCGCGCGCGGCTCGCTCTCCAAGATCGCGATCAGGAAATTCGCGCTGGACGAGGGGCGAGAGCCCCAGAAATACGGCATCGGCCTGAAGGAGCTCTGGCAGGTCAAGCCGGAGAAGTTCCACAAGGGCCGCGTCCAGCATTCCTTCGGCTGGCCGCTCGACAACGGCACCGGCGGCGGCTCCTTCCTCTACCATTTCGACGACAATCTCGTCACCGTCGGCTTCGTCGTGCATCTGAACTACCGGAACCCGACGCTCTCGCCCTTCGACGAGTTCCAGCGCTTCAAGACCCATCCGATGATCCGCGACGTCTTCGAGGGCGCCAAGCGCCTCTCCTATGGCTCGCGCGCCATCACCGAGGGCGGCTACCAGTCGGTGCCGAAGCTGACCTTCCCGGGCGGAGCGCTGATCGGCTGCGCTGCCGGCTTCGTCAACGTTCCCCGCATCAAGGGCAGCCACAACGCCATCCTGTCGGGCATGCTCGCGGCGGACAAGCTGGTGCCGGCGCTGCAGGCGGGCCGCAAGCATGACGAGGTCGTCGAGATCGAGACGAGCTGGCGCGACAGCGCCATCGGCAAGGATCTGAAGCCGGTCCGCAACGTCAAGCCGCTCTGGTCGAAGTTCGGCACGCTCATCGGCATCGGGCTCGGCGGCGTCGACATGTGGCTGAACCAGCTCTTCGGCTGGTCGCCTTTCGGCACGCTGAAGCACGGCAAGCCGGACTTCGCCACGCTGAAGCCGCTCGCCGAGGTTAAGCCGATCAGCTATCCGAAGCCGGACGGAAAGATCTCCTTCGACAAGCTCTCCTCGGTCTTCCTCTCCTCGACCAATCACGAGGAGGACCAGCCGGCCCATCTGAAGCTCACCGATCCGTCGGTGCCGATCACTCAGAATCTTCCGCTCTATGGCGAACCGGCGCGGCTCTATTGCCCGGCCGGCGTCTACGAGGTCGTCTATGAGAACGCGGAGACGAAGAGCAATCCGCGCTTCGTGATCAACGCGCAGAACTGCGTCCACTGCAAGACCTGCGACATCAAGGACCCCGCCCAGAACATCACCTGGACGGTGCCCGAGGGCGGCGGCGGGCCGGGCTACGCGAATATGTGATCGCTCGGCGAGGCTGCTTGGCGGTCTTCCCCAAATGAAAAGGGCGCGCCTCGCGGCGCGCCCTTTGTTTTACGCGAGGGGCGATCAGCCCTTGCGCACGACCTTCGGGGCTTCCTTCACCTCGGTGGTGGCGCAGCCGGCGACGAAGCCGGCGAGAAGAGCGACGGCGGCAAAGCTCAGAACAATCTTTTTCATTGGAATGACCCCCAATAGAGCGCCCGCCGGATCTGCGGGTCGCAGGAATATAGCCCGGATATCCCGCGCCGAAGACTGGCGATTGCTTCATGGCTCCTTTTGGGGAGCGGGTTTTCGGCAACTGTTGCGCGGTCGCTACGAAAGTGCCGCATTCGCGCCGGGCCCGGCTTGCCCGCTCGCCCGGAAACCGCCATCTTGCCCCCCTACGCGAGCGATCACGGTCCGCTGGAAGAGCGCCCCGGAACAGCGGGGCGGCGGACCGAGGGAGAATGGCAGTCGTGACATTTTTGAAGAAGGTGCGTGCCTCCGGCACGGCTGCTGCATTGTCTTTGGTCCTGGCCTTGCCGGTGGCCGCCGCTGCGCAGGGCGCGACGCCACGGTCCGCCGAATCGCTTGAGCCCGCCGACAGCCTCGAAGGCAATTACCTCGCGGCGATCGTGGCCGGCGCCTCGCGTGATCTGGGTGCGGCTTCCGTCTATCTGCGCGAGGCGGTCAAGGAAGATCCGCAGAACAACGATCTCTTGGAACGCGCCTTCGTCGCCTTCCTGGCCGACGGCTCGATGCCGGACGCCTTCCGCGCCGCCGACCGCCTGATCCAGGTCGATCCGAGCAATGGCCTCGCCCAGCTCGTCGTCGGCATCCGCGCGATCAAGCAGAAGAGCTACCAGACCGCGCGCAACCATCTGCAGCGCGGCGGGCGCGGTCGCGCCGCCGACATCACCGCGACGCTGCTGTCCGCCTGGTCCTATCTCGGCTCGGGCAATTCGAAGCGCGCCGTCGAGACGCTGGAGCGCCTGAAGGGCGAGCCCTCCTACAATCTCTTCCGCGACTATCACGCCGGCTTGATCCTCGATGCGGCCGGGCGCCGGAAGGAGGCCGAGAGGCGCCTGAAGAGCGCCTACGACGCCGAGAAGACGACCTTGCGCCTCGTCGATCTCTGGGCCCGTTTCCAGGCCCGCAACGGCGATTTCGACGATGCCATCGCAACCTATGCCGATTTCGACCGGCTGCTGCCGAACCACCCGATCATCCGCGAGGGCATGGCCCTCGTCGCGAAGAAGGAAGCTCCGCCGCGCCAGATCGCGACGCCGCAGCAGGGTGCGGCCGAGGTGCTCTATGGCCTCGCCAGCGCCGGCAACCGCCAGGGCGACGAGGCGGCGGCGCTGCTCTATCTGCGCATGGCGATCTTTCTCGATCCGAGCCACGACCTCGCCATCCTGACGCTTGGCGACATCCTCGAGCGCTCGCGTCAGCCGGAAGATGCGGTCGCGGTCTACGACAAGATGCCGATGACCTCGCCGCTGCGGCCCAATGCCGAGATCCAGGCCGGGCTCGCGCTGGAGAACCTCGGCAAGCACGACGATGCCGTGAAGCATCTCGACAGGGTCATCAGCGAGCGGCCCGACGACGTCGATGCGCTCGCCGCGCTCGGCAACATCTATCGCTCGCGCAAGCAGTTCGCCGAGGCTGCCGACACCTATGACAAGGCGATCGCCAAGCTCGCCGTACCCGGCCGCGCCAACTGGGATCTGTTCTATTTCCGCGGCATCGCGCGCGAGCGCATCAACCGCTGGCCCGATGCCGAGGCCGATCTGCGCAAGGCGCTGGAACTGCTGCCCGATCCGCTCGGCCGCGAGCGGGCGCTGGTGCTGAACTATCTCGGCTACTCGCTGGTCGACAAGCATCTGAAGCTCGACGAGGGGCTCGACATGCTGCGCCGGGCCGTCGAATTGCGCCCGCGCGACGGCTACATCATCGATTCGCTCGGCTGGGCCTATTATCGCCTCGGCCGCTACGAGGACGCCTCGCGGGAGATCGAGCGCGCCGCCGAATTGCGCCCCTCCGACCCGGTCATCAACGACCATCTCGGCGACGTCTACTGGAAGACCGGCCGCAAGCTCGAGGCGAAGTTCCAGTGGAACCACGCCCGCGACCTCAAGCCCGAGCCAGAAGATCTGCCGAACATCCTGCGCAAGATCGAGCGCGGGATGGAGGATACGCCATCGGCGAATGCGGGCGAGCAGGTTAGCCCCGCCGAGCAGAAGAAGGACGGCGGCTGACGCCTGCCCCGCGCGATGGAGCCGGGAGCGGAGAGCAGGGGCCTCGCCATGGCCGCCTCTGCCGGCGGTGCGCTGCCCTTGCGGACGCGTGCCCGCGCCAAGGTCAATCTCGACCTGCGCGTGCTCGGCCGGCGTCCGGACGGCTATCACGAGCTTGAAAGCCTCGTCGCCTTCGCCGGCATCGGCGACGAGCTTGCGCTCGACCCCGGCCCGTCGCTCTCGCTGACGATCGCCGGCCCGCGCGCCGCCGGGCTGGAAGCCGATGATCGCAACCTCGTCCTGCGGGCGGCACGCGCTTTCGGTCAGGCCTTTCCGGGTACGCATGCGGGCGCATTTCATCTCACCAAGCGATTGCCGGTGGCTTCGGGCATCGGTGGCGGCTCGGCCGATGCGGCCGCGGCGCTGCGCCTGCTCGCACGGCTGAACGGCATTGCCCTGTCGGACCCGACTCTGCGTGAGGTTGCTGCGGGCGTGGGGGCCGACGTTCCCGTCTGCCTGGAATCGCGGGCGCGGCTGATGGCCGGCATCGGAGACAGGCTGGGGCCGGCGCTGCGGCTGCCTTCCTTGTTTGCCGTACTGGTCAATCCGGGCGTGCCGGTCGAGACCGTCGGGGTTTTTCGCGCGCTGGGGCTGGCGGCCGGCGATCGACTTTTGGCCGCTGGCGGGGGCTTGCCCGCGCTGCCCACCTCTGCGGCTGAGTTGCGCGCCGTGCTGGCACGCTCCGGCAACGACCTTGCCGTCCCGGCGCAACGCATCGCACCCGAAATCGGCGAGGTTCTGGAGCGGCTGGCGGCGCTGCCCGGAAGCCGCCTTGTCCGCATGTCCGGCTCCGGCGCGACCTGCTTCGCCCTGTTCGACGATTGCGTTGCCAGTGCCGCAGCCGCGAAGGCGCTGGCGAGGCAGCGCCCCGAATGGTGGGTCAGGGCGACGCTGCTGCGCTGACCACGGAGGTCGGCACGCTGCGCCGGCGATAGGCGATGAGCGTGGCGACGAAGCCGCAGGCCGCCGCGAACATCAGCCAGAGGCCCGCCACGGCCCGGTTGCCGGTCGCCTCGATCAGATAGGTGCTGACCGCCGGGGTGAAGCCGCCGAACAACGCGGTCGCGAGGCTGTAAGCGACCGAGAAGCCGGTCGTGCGCAATTCGACCGGAATGATCTCGGTCAGTGCCACCACCATCGCGCCGTTATAGCTGGCATAGATGAAGGAGAGCCACAGCTCGACCATCAGCAGCCGCGCGAAGGAGGGCTGCGAAACCAGCCAGGACAGGGCCGGATAGGCGCTGACGAAGAGCAGGGCGGTGAAGGCGATGAGAAGCGGCTTGCGGCCGACCCGGTCGGATAGCGCCCCCATCACCGGCAGCCAGAACAGGTTGGAGATGCCGACGCAGAGCGTCACCAGCAGGCTGTCGATGCTGGAGAGCTTCAGCACCTCCTTGCCGAAGGTCGGGGTGTAGGCGGTGATGAAGTAGAAGGACACCGTCGTCATCGTCACCAGCAGCATGCCGACCAGCACGGTCTGCCAATGCGTCGCCAGCATCCGGATGATCTGGCCGGGCGTCGGATGGCTCGCGCTGCGCTTGCGCTCGGCGAATTCCTCGGTCTCCTGCATCGAGCGGCGCAGCAGGAAGATCAACGGCACGATCAGGCAGCCGACCAGGAACGGGATGCGCCAGCCCCATTCCGTCATGGTCTCGGGCGGCAGGATGGTGGCGAGCCAGACGCCGAGCAGCGCCACGAAGATCACCGCGACCTGCTGGCTGCCCGACTGCCAGCTCACATAGAAGCCCTTGTTGCCGGGCGTCGCGATCTCCGAGAGATAGACCGAGACGCCGCCGAGCTCGACGCCGGCCGAGAAGCCCTGCACCAGCCGCCCGATCACGACGATGATCGGCGCCAGGATGCCGATGGAGGCGTAGGTCGGCGCGAGCGCGATGGTGAGAGTGCCGAAGGCCATCAGCATCAGGGTGAGGAGCAGCCCGGCGCGGCGGCCGTGATGATCGATATAGCTGCCGAGCACGATGGCGCCGAGCGGGCGCATCAGGAAGCCCGCGCCGAAGGTCATGAACGCCGCCATGAGCTGTGCGAACTCGCTGCCGGACGGGAAGAACGCCTTGCCGATCGCCGCGGCGTAATAGCCGAAGACGAAGAAGTCGTACATTTCGAGGAAGTTGCCACTCGAGACGCGGACGACGGACCAGATCTGCGACTGGCGTTGCGACGATGCCGACATGGCCATTCTCCGGCCTAAGCGTTTCCCACAGCCATCACGCTATGCCTGCGCATGGCCAGAGGGAAGCCCCGGATTAGAGAAACAGGCGCCCCTTTTGGCTTCGGTTCAGTCGGTACCGCCGCTGCCTTGCGGGAACAAACCTTTCATCATCATGAGACCGATCGCGGCGACGGTCGTCGCATCCCTGATCCGACCGCTCTCGATCATCGCGACGACTTCGCTGGCTGTGAAGCGGCGGCAAACGAGGCCTTGCTCTTCGAGATCGAGATCGCTGCCTTCGTAGCGGAGCCGGCGGGCGAGAAAGAGATGACAGCCCTGATTGGAATAGCCATAGCATTCGAACAGATAGCCGAGCTTGACCATGTCTTCGGCGTGGAGGCCGGTTTCCTCGCGCAGTTCGCCGCGAGCGACACTCACGGGATCTGCCTGCGGACTCAGCTCCCAGGAGCCTTGCGGTAGCTCCCAAAAGCGCGCGCCGACGGGGTAGCGATACTGCTCGACCAGGTGAATGCTGCCATCCGGTTCGACCGGGATGATGGCGACAAAATCAACTTTCTCGACGACGCCATAGATGCCGTGCGACCCATCCTGCCGCTGGATGGCATCCTCGCGAACCGTCATCCAACGGTTTGCGTAGACGACTCTCGACGATAGGGTCGCGATTTCCGGTTTCGCGTCGGACGCCGGATCTGCCATCGATGGCTCGACCCGCGGCTTCAATGCGCCCGTGCGATGCAGAAATCGACGGCGTCATTGAGCGCCTGCTTCATCGGCGAGGCCGGGAAGAGGCCGAGCGCATCCTTCGCCATCTTGGCATAGTGGCGCGCGCGCTCGATCGTGTCCTCCAGCGCCTTGTGCTTGCGCATCAGCGTCTGCGCCTGCTCGAGATCGCCGTCCTCGATCGCGCCGTCCTGCAGGGTGCGCTTCCAGAAGGCGCGCTCCTCGCTGCTGCCGCGGCGGAAGGAGAGCACCACAGGCAGCGTGATCTTGCCCTCGCGGAAATCGTCGCCGGTGTTCTTGCCGAGCTTGGCGGCGACCCCGCCATAGTCCAGCGCGTCGTCGATGAGCTGGAAGGCGATGCCAAGATTGAGCCCGTAGCTGCGGCAGGCCGCCTCGTTCGCCTTGGAGGAGCCCGCGATCACCGGCCCGACCTCGCAGGCAGCGGCGAAGAGCTCGGCGGTCTTGCCGCGAATCACGGAGAGATATTCGTCCTCCGTCGTCTCGGTGTTCTTGGCGACGGAAAGCTGCAGCACCTCGCCCTCGGCGATCACGGCGGCCGCCGTCGAGAGAATGTCGAGCGCGCGCAACGAGCCGACCTCGACCATCATCTTGAAGGCCTGGCCGAGCAGGAAGTCGCCGACCAACACGCTCGCCTCGTTGCCCCAGAGCATGCGGGCGGCGAGCTTGCCGCGGCGCATGTCGCTCTCGTCGACGACGTCGTCATGCAGCAGCGTGGCCGTGTGCATGAACTCGACGGAGGCCGCGAGCTTGACCTGGCCTTCGCCCTGGTAGCCGCAGAGATCGGCCATCGCCAGCGTCAGCATCGGCCGCAGGCGCTTGCCGCCGGAGGAGATCAGATGGTTGGCGACCTCCGGGATCATCGTCACGTCCGAGCCGGTCCGCGACAGGATCATCGCGTTGACGCGCTCCATGTCCTCACGCGTCAACGCCACCAGCGGCTCGATGCCGCGCTGGCCCGATTCCCGTTCCTCGAAGGATACGACGACACCCAATGGACTGAACTCCAGCCAAACCACTCGCGCCGGGCGGCGCGCCCGGAGCCATGCCACAACCGTTGCATGGGACGCCAGCCCCCGCAATTGCACCGCGTCGCCGCAGTGGGGCCACAGGGTGCTTGCGCCGGACCCGGCGCTTCGGCTCCATGGCGGCATGCATGAACTCGTCCGCACCAATGATCTGATCCTGCTCGGCGCCCTCGAAGCGCTCCTGAGCGCGGCCAATCTCGATTGCCTGATCGCCGACCAGCACATCAGCGCGCTGGAAGGCATGATCGGCGCCTTCCCGCGCCGGCTGCTGGTGCGCGACCAGGATCGCAGGCGCGCTCGCGCATTGTTGATCGATGCGGGCTATGGCGCCGAGCTGCGCGATGAGTGAGGCGAAAGCGCCCGCCGGCCTCGGCGAGATCGTCGAGGATCGCCTGCTCGACGGGCGGCTCCTTCTGCGCCAGCCGCGCAAGGGGCATCGCGCCGGCAGCGACGCGGTGCTGCTCGCGGCCGCCCTGCCGGAGCTTGGGGCGGGCCGGCTCCTCGACATCGGAGCAGGCGTCGGGACGGTGGGGCTCGCTGCGGCGCTGGCGCAGCCGGAGCTTGGCGTCACGCTGCTGGAGCGCGACCCGGAACTGGCGGGGCTGGCGGCCGGCAACGCGGCGCTGAACGGCATGGAGGGCAGGATCTCTGTCGTCGCGGCCGATGTCGGCGCTCCGGCGGGGAAACTCACCGGGCTCGGCCTCGCGTCAGGGTCATACGATGCTGTCGCGATGAACCCGCCCTTCTATCCACCCGGCGGTACGCGGGCGTCGCCGGTGCCGAATCGCAAGGCCGCCCATGTCGCCGAGGGCGATCTGGCAATCTGGCTGCGCACCGCCAGGCGCCTGCTGAAGCCGGGCGGGCTGATCGCGATCATCCATCGCGCCGAGGCCTTGCCGGAATTGCTCGCCGGCCTCGAAATCGGCTTCGGCGCGCTCGCCATCCGGCCGGTCCATGCCTTCGCCGAGCGCCCGGCGATTCGCGTCATCGTCACGGCTGTCCTGAACAGCAGAAAGCCGGCAGAGTTGCTGCCGGCTTTCGTCATCAATGGTCCGGATGGGCGGCTAACCGCGCTGAGCGACGCCGTCCATCGCGGGCGGGCTAAGCTGGGCTGACGCTACCAGTAACGTGGGCCGTAGAAATAGCGCGGCCCGTAGACCGGCGGCGCGAAGAGCGGCGGCGCATAGTAGCGCGGGCCATAATACCGGCGCGGCCCGTAATAGCGCGGTCCATAGTAGCGGCGCGGGCCGTAATAGCGGCGCGGTCCGTAATAGTACTGCGCCTGCTGGACCATCCCGCCGGTCGCATCGACCAGCGGCGCGGCGGCGACGGGCGCGGCGGAGGCCGGGGCGGCGCTCAGAGCGGCCAGGCCCAGCGTGCCTGCCGCCATCGCGGAAAGAAGCATGGTTCTGAACATGAAATCCTCCGTGAGACGGTGTCGGCCGGGTGAACTTGCGAAAGCTGGCACCGATCTTGGACTGAAACTTAACCCTTGAAACCTGAACGGCGCGAAACCGCGCCGTTCATCCTGCCTTCATTCAGCGGCTGATTATGGCCGCATTGCGTCGGTCTCAGCGGCAGACGCGCACCGGCCGGATGACCCAGCGCCAGCCGTTCCAGACGCGACGGTTCGCCCAGAAGCAGCGCGGGCGATAATAGGGGCGGCCGTAATAGCGGCGCGGACCATAATACTGCGCCTGCTGCAGCAGATCGCCTGCCGGTGCGGCCTGGAGCGGCGCGGCGGCGACGGGGGAGGCAACCGGCGCGGCCGAGGCCGGAACAGCGGCGAAAGCGGAAGCGGCGAGGGTGAGAGCGCCGAAGGTGGCGGCAACGATACGATGGGTCAGCATTGTAGAACTCCTGCTGTCTATAGCCCGCCGGCCCGGCTCAAACGCTCACCCCGAACGCCGCGGACCGTGCGGATGGCCCAAGTCATAATCCTCCGCATATGAACGAAAGCTGTCCGGCGCCGGTTCCGGTCCCGTTTGGTCGCTTTGGCTTGACCGCGCCGGGCGCGAACCCCTAATCACGCCGCACTCATCCGCGTTTTCGGAAGGCTTTTCGCCCTTGTCCGCCCTCGCCCAGCATTCGCCCGCCGCGCCGTCCCCGGCGCTGGACCCGACCCGCTCCTTCCAGGGGCTGCTGCTGACGCTGCAGCGCTTCTGGGCCGAGCGAGGTTGCGTGGTGCTGCAGCCCTACGACATGGAGGTCGGCGCCGGCACCTTCCATCCGGCGACGACCCTGCGCGCGCTCGGGCCGAAGCCGTGGAAGGCGGCTTACGTCCAGCCTTCGCGCCGCCCCAAGGATGGCCGCTATGGCGAGAACCCCAACCGCTTGCAGCATTACTACCAGTTCCAGGTCATCCTGAAGCCGTCGCCGCCGGATCTGCAGCAGCTCTATCTCGACTCGCTGCGCGCCATTGGCGTCGATCTCGGCCTGCATGACGTGCGCTTCGTCGAGGACGATTGGGAGAGCCCGACCTTGGGCGCCTGGGGCCTCGGCTGGGAATGCTGGTGCGACGGCATGGAAGTCAGCCAGTTCACCTATTTCCAGCAGGTCGCGGGCGTTGAATGCGCCCCGGTCGCGGGTGAATTGACCTACGGGCTCGAACGGCTGGCGATGTATGTCCAGGGCGTCGAAAACGTCTACGATCTCAACTTCAACGGCCTCGATGGCGAGGATCGCATCTCCTATGGCGACGTCTTCCTGCAAGCCGAGCAGGAATACTCCCGGCACAATTTCGAGCATGCCAATACCGAGATGCTGTTCCGGCACTTCTCGGATGCGGAGGCCGAATGCAAGGCCCTGCTCGCCGCCGGTGAGCCGGCTGCCGGCGCCAACCAGCCCCGCCATGAACTTGCTCTGCCGGCCTATGACCAGTGCATCAAGGCCAGCCACATCTTCAACCTGCTCGATGCGCGCGGCGTGATCTCGGTCACCGAGCGTCAGAGCTACATCCTGCGCGTGCGCGAGCTCGCCAAGGCCTGCGGCGCGGCCTGGCTGAAGACCGCCGGCGGGGGAGCGAACTGATGCCCGATCTTCTGCTTGAACTGTTCTCGGAAGAAATCCCCGCGCGCATGCAGCGCAAGGCGGCTGACGACCTGAAGAAGCTCGTCACCGATGCGCTTGTCGAGCGCGGCCTGCTCTATGAGGGCGCGAAGGCCTTCGTCACGCCGAGGCGTCTCACGCTGCATGTCGCCGGCCTGCCGGTGCGCGGCCGCGATGTGCGCGAGGAGCGGAAAGGTCCGCGCGTCGGCGCGCCCGACGCCGCCGTGCAGGGCTTCCTCAAGGCTGCCGGGCTGGCCTCGCTCGATCAGGCCACCATCGTCAGCGATCCGAAGAAGGGCGATTCCTACGTCGCCATCATCGAGAAGCCCGGCCAGGAAACGCTTGCGGCCATCGCCGAGATCGTCCCGGCCGTGATCCGCGCCATACCCTGGCCGAAATCGATGCGCTGGGGCAAGGCCTCGGCCGCCGGCGCCAGCCTGCGCTGGGTACGCCCGCTGCATTCGATCCTCTGCACCTTCGGCGCCGAGACCGAGGACACCGAGATCGTGCCCTTCGAAGTCGACGGCATCGTCTCGGGCAACGTCACCCATGGCCATCGCTTCCTCGCGCCCGGTCCGATCACGGTGCGGCGCCTGGACGACTACGTCTCTTCGCTTGAGAAAGCCAAGGTCGTGCTCGATGCCGACCGCCGCAAGGAGATCATCCTCACCGATGCCAAGAACCTCGCCTTCGCGCAGGGGCTGGAGCTGATCGAGGATGAGGGGTTGCTGGAGGAGGTTGCGGGCCTCGTCGAATGGCCGGTGGTGCTGATGGGCTCCTTCGAGGAGCGTTTCCTCGACATCCCCGGCGAAGCGATCCGCGCCACCATCCGCGCGAACCAGAAATGCTTCGTGCTGCGCGATCCCGCGACGGGCAACCTCGCCAACCGCTTCATCCTGGTCTCGAACCTCGTCGCCAGCGATGGCGGCGTGGCGATCACCGCCGGCAATGGCCGCGTCGTGCGCGCCCGCCTCTCCGACGCCGCCTATTTCTGGCAGACCGATCGCGGCTCGCTGCCGGACCTCGATACGCTCAAGGAGAGCGCCGAGAAGTTCGGCCTCGATCTCGCAAAACCGCTCGACCAGCGCATGGCCAAGCTCGACAAGCTCGGCGTCGTCTTCCACGCCAAGCTCGGCACGCAAGGCGAGCGCGTCCAGCGCATCGCCGCGCTGGCGAAGGAGCTGGCCCCGATCGTCGGCGCCGATCCCGAAAAGGCCGAGCGCGCCGCCAAGCTCGCCAAGGCCGATCTGCCGACCGAGATGGTCGGCGAGTTCCCGGAATTGCAGGGCCTGATGGGCCGGAAATATGCCGAGCTGCAGGGCGAGGACGCCTCGGTCGCCGCGGCGGTCGAGGAGCACTACAAGCCGCTCGGGCCCTCGGATCGCGTGCCGAGCGACCCGGTTTCGGCGGCGGTGGCGCTGGCCGACAAGCTCGACACCCTCGTCGGCTTCTGGGCCATCGACGAGAAGCCGACCGGCAGCAAGGACCCCTATGCGCTGCGCCGTGCGGCGCTGGGTGTAATCCGGCTGGTGGTTGAGAATGGGGTGAGGCTGCCGCTGATTAAGGTCGTCAAGGATGCCGACCTCCTCTCCTTCTTCCACGACCGCCTGAAGGTCATGCTTCGCGATCAGGGCGCGCGGCATGATCTCGTCGATGCTGTGCTAGGCGAGGGCGCTTCGGCCAATGACGACCTCCTCCTCATCACCCTGCGTGTCGCCGCACTCGGCCGCTTCCTCGACACCGAGGACGGCCGGAACCTGCTCGCGGGCTACAAGCGCGCCGCCAACATCCTCAAGGCCGAGGAGAAGAAGGACGGGGAGGGTGCTTTCGCCGGCGCTGCCGATCTTCAGCTCATCGCCGATGCCGGCCTGATCGAGGAGAAGGCGCTCGCCGTCGCGCTGGCGCAGGCGACGCCGAAGGCCGAAGCCGCCGTCGCCGCCGAGGATTACGAGGGCGCCATGGCCGCGCTCGCCGAATTGCGTCCGGCGGTCGATGCCTTCTTCGACAAGGTCACGGTGAACGATCCCGATCCGGCCCAGCGTGCCAACCGCCTGAAGCTGCTCAACCAGCTTCGCCAGGCGACGCGCGCGGTCGCGGATTTCGATCGCATCGCGGGATAAAGGAGGGGCGCGGGGAACCCCTCTCCCGGATGGGAGAGGGGCAGGGGTGAGGGCCTGCCGGCGATCACCCTTACTCTGCGCTCTCCGCTGCTGCGGTTACTGTTGCGAGGAGCGGGTTTTCCGTCCTTCCCTCACCCCTACCCCTCTCCCATCCGGGAGAGGGGTTTCTGTTTGCGGTTCCCGCGTTCATTTGGAACCCACCGCCCCTTTTCGCCCCCAAAATCCCCCCTCCGGAACCTATTCCCACCCTGCGACGTTCTGTCATCGGGGCTGACTTGCCGCGAAGACGTCGCGGTGGGGCTCGGGGGGCCGGCGACCGGCCGAGATAAAGGGCTTCGATATGTCCATTCTGATTTCGCTTCTGATCACCGTTCTCGTCATCGGTCTCGTGCTCTATCTCGTGCGCATGCTGCCGCTCGACGGGCAGATCAAGAACGTCGTGCAGATCATCGTCATCGTGATCGGCATCATCTCGCTTCTGCGCTATCTCGCTGTTTTCTAAGCTGATTGACGGCGCGCCTGCGCTGGTTCAGACTCGTTGAAATCCAGAGGGCCCCGGACATGCCGTCACGGGGCCTTTCCTGTTTAAGGGCAAGACCTTCGGGGTACGACCGCGATGAACGCGCCGAACCGCACCGGCCATATCAGGCTGACCTCCCATCCCGAACCCGGCAGCGCCGCCCTGCGCTTCCCGATCCGATGGGGCGCACCGACGGCGGCCGAGCGCGGCCCGGTCATCGCCTCGACCACCAATCCCGCCGACCGCAACGTCATCGGCGCCCATGGCGGCTCCTATTCGGTCTATCGCGCGCTCGCCATCTCGGCCCGCGCGATGAATCCTTCGCAGCGCCCGGACCTGACCAACACCCATCCGACGGCGGAGATCGCGCCGCAGCCGCAATGGGCCGATCCCAAGAAGATCGTCTCGCTCGACCCCTTCGGCCATACGGTGGCGCAGGATTTCGGCAAGCTGATCGGCGAGGGCATCGATATCCGCCCCTCGATCGCGATCACCAAGGCGCGGCTCAACCTGCCCGAGATCCTGGCGGCGATGGGCGCGCATCGCCTCGCGGCGGACGGGCACATCCTGCACCCCACCGGCGACATCTCCGTCACCAAGATCGCGGTCGATCCGGTCTGGTATCTGCCGGGCATCGCCGAGCGCTTCGGAACGACGGAAAACGAGTTGCGCCGCACGCTCTTCGAGCAGACCGGCGGCATGTATCCCGAACTGGTGACACGGCCGGACCTCAAGGTCTTCCTGCCGCCGATCGGCTCGATCACGGCCTATGTCATGGGCGAGGTTTCCGCGCTCGCCGATCCGAAGAGCCGCATCGCCTGCCGCGTCCATGACGAATGCAACGGCTCGGACGTCTTCGGCTCCGATATCTGCACCTGCCGCCCCTATCTCACCCATGGCATCGAGGAATGCGTGAAGGAGGCGCAGAGCGGCGGCGTCGGCCTGATCGTCTACAACCGCAAGGAGGGCCGGGCGCTCGGCGAGGTCACGAAATTCCTCGTCTACAACGCCCGCAAGCGCCAGGAGGGCGGCGATTCCGCCGCGACCTATTTCGAGCGCACCGAATGCGTCGCGGGCGTGCAGGATGCCCGCTTCCAGCAGCTCATGCCGGACGTGCTGCACTGGCTCGGCGTCACGCATATCGACCGGCTGATGTCGATGTCGAACATGAAATACGACGCCATGGTCGAGAGCGGCATCGCGATCGGCGAGCGCGTCGCGATTCCCCCGGAGCTGATTCCGCTCGACGCCTCGGTCGAGATCGAGGCCAAGAAGGCGGCGGGCTATTACTCGCCCGAGGGCGCGCCGGGCGACAACGCGCTCAAGGCCACGGTCGGCCGCGATCTCGACAAGTTCTGAGCGAGCCGATTCCAAGCGACGCAAATTCTCAGCGACGAAAGCCGCAGCTCCATGCCGAGTTCCAATCCCGAGGCGTTCCGCGCCCTGTTGAAGCCTGCGGCCGTCCGCGCCCGCGCGCAGGAGATGCTGGAGCTCGGCCTTGCCGGGCAGCTCCTGCATTTCAGCGTGCATCCCGAGCGGCTGGAGGCCTGCGCCGATTATGTCCTCGACACCATCCGCGCGAATTACCCGACGCTCGACATCCCCTTCCATGCGCGCTGGCGCCATTTCGTCCTGGCGGGGGACGACCGCTGGCAGCGGCTCGACGCCGCCGCGCACTTTCCGGATCCTGCCGCGCGTGGCCGCGCCGCCTATGACCTCGCCGTGGTCAGCGTGCTGCTCGACGCCGGCGCCGGGCCGGACTGGCGCTATCGCGACGCTGCGACGGGCCGCGAGATCGGTCGCTCCGAAGGGCTGGCGCTCGCCTCGCTCGACATGTTCGCGGCGGGCCTGTTCTCCAGCAACCCGGTCGATCCCCTGCGCGCCGATGCTGAGGCGTTGAGACATCTCGACGAGGCCTCTTTGGCACAGGGTTTCCAGGCGGGGCCGGCCAACCCGCTGATGGCGCTCGAAGGGCGTGCCGCCCTGCTCAATCGACTTGGCGAGGAGCTGGAGCGGCAGGGCCTGTCACGCCCCGGTGAGCTGTTCGACCGCTTCTCGACGGCTGCCGATACGGGAACCGTCCGGGCCGGCCACATGCTGGGCGAGGTGCTGGCGACCTTCGGCGGAATCTGGCCGTCGCGCCTGACGCTCGCCGGCGTGGCGCTCGGCGACACCTGGCGCCATCCGCTGATCGCCATGGGCGAGGTCACCGAAGGGCTCGTCCCCTTCCACAAGCTCTCGCAATGGCTGACCTATTCGCTGATCGAGCCGTTGGAGTGGGCCGGCATCGCCGTCGTCGACATCGACGATCTCACCGGCCTGCCGGAATACCGCAATGGCGGGCTCTTCCTCGATCTCGGCGTGATCGCGCTCAAGGACGAGGCCGACCGGGCAAAGCCCCATGAGGTCTCCTCGGCCCTGGTGGTGGAATGGCGTGCGCTGACCGTCGCGCTGCTGGATGAGGTCGGCTCGGTCGTCCGCAAGCGCCTCGGCCGCTCGCGCGAGGAGTTGCCGCTCGCCAAGGTGCTGGAAGGCGGCAGCTGGGCCGCCGGCCGGCGCATCGCGCGCGAAAAGCGTGTGGATGGCGGCCCGCCCCTCGCCATCATCAGCGACGGCACGGTATTCTAAGCGGATCTATGCTATCCGCCTCGTCATTCCGGACAAGCCGCGATAGCGGCGCCGATCCGGAATCCATCACCGGGCTCGGCGCTCTACGATGGATTCCGGGTCTGCGCTTCGCTTCGCCCGGAATGACGGCGTGACGAAGATGCTCGGAGCACCGAGAACAGGGAAGGGGAATCGATGACCTTGAGCCAGGACGGTGTCACCGTCGTCGACCATCCGCTGGTCCAGCACAAGCTGACGCTGATGCGCGAGAAGGACCGCTCGACCAAGAGCTTCCGCCAGCTCCTCAACGAGATCGGCATGCTGCTCTGCTATGAGGTGACGCGCGACCTGCCGACCGAGCTGATCGAGATCGAGACGCCGCTGCAGACATCGATGCAGCCGGTCATCGCCGGCAAGAAGCTGGTCTTCGCCCCGATCCTGCGCGCCGGCGTCGGCTTTCTCGACGGCATGCTCGAGCTCGTCCCGGCGGCCCGCGTCGCTCATATCGGCCTCTATCGCGACCCGGATACGCTGCAGGCGGTGGAGTATTACTTCAAGGCGCCGTCCGACATCGCCGACCGCATGATCGTGGTGATGGACCCGATGCTGGCGACGGCCAACTCCGCCGTGGCGGCGATGGAACGCCTGAAGGAGCGCGGCGCGAAGGATCTGCGCTTCGTCTGCCTGCTCGCCGCGCCGGAAGGCATCGCACATCTGCGTGGCGCCCATCCGGATGTCCGCATCTGGACCGCCGCTATCGACGAGAAGCTCAACGATCACGGCTATATCGTCCCCGGCCTGGGCGATGCCGGCGACCGGATGTTCGGCACGCGCTGAACCAGGCCGAAAAAATGGGCCCGCGCCGTTTTGCCGGCACGAGCCCCTCCGAGCAGCCGAAAGGGCTATTCGATCACTTCGACGACGCGCCTCGTGCGCGGCTCGACGATGACGGCCTGGTCGTTCACCACCGTGTAGCGATAGCCATGCGCGCCATATTCCGTCGGCACCGCGTGGAACGTCACGCCTCGCGCCGGCAACATCGTGCCGACCTCGACCGGCTGGCGATAGTGATAGGACCGCACGTGCTGCGCCATCACGTAGTTCCGGAAGGCCGCCTCATCGCTGATCATCATCCCGCCGGCGGCCTCGTGCATCGGAGCCGGGGCGAAGGTGCCGAACATGGGTTCTGCCAGGGCAGGGTCGCGCGTCGAACCGCCCGTGGGATCGCGGATGATCGGGCCGGTGGTTTGCGCGAACGCCACGACAGGGACGGCCGCGAAAGCAGCCGCAATCAGGATACGCTTGATCATAATCGTCCTCCGACGTCGATTGCGCCCCCTTGCCCCGGGGAAACTGCGCTGCCGCCTTCCTGTTCCCGATGGATCCGGCGTCTTGCGAAAAATAAAAAAAGCCCGCCCCGGTTTCGGGGCGGGCCGTGGCCGAAGGCCGGCGGGTTTCGCTGGCAGTGCCTTCGGCGCGATAGCGGTCGTTACTGGATGATCTGTACCACGCGGCGGGTTTGCGGCTCGACGATGACCGCGCGGTCGTTCACCACGGTGTACGCGTAGCCCGACGCCTGCGGGCCGTATTCCGCCGGCAGGGGGCGATAGACCACGCCCTGTTCCGGCAGGACGGTGCCGACCGCGACCGGCTCGGCATAGGTGTAGGACGGCACGCGCTGCTCGACGACATAGGTGCGGAAGCGCGGGGTCGCCGCATCGCCGACGATGGCGCCGACCACGGCGCCGCCGACACCGCCGACCACGGCTCCGACCGGGCCGCCGACCACCGCGCCGCCCACGGCACCGGCCGCCGCGCCGCTGGTCGCGCCGCCGACGGCACCGCCGGAGGGCTGCTGGGTTTGGGCGAAGGCGGTCGCCGGAACGAGGGCGAGCGCCGCAACGAAAGCAAGCTTCTTGATCATGGTTCTTCTCCTTATCGAAGTGAACTTCGCGTCGAAGCGAACTTCGTGGGGGAAGAACCGGCAGGGGGAGCGCCAGTTCCGCTCAGGCCCGGTCACGAGATGTTAACGGTCTGAAACAAGCTCCGGAAAGCCGTTTTAGCTCAGTGTCTTGTCGGGGTAACGCAGCGGCGGGGGAGGGTGAAAGGGCACGCTCGAACGAAAACGGCGGGCCCGAAGGCCCGCCGTCACGCAACCCAAAAAAGTGGGGGATTACTGCTTGGGGGCAGCCGAAAGCGCCGGGGTCAGCTTGTCGGCATCGCGCTTGATCAGGGCGGCGAAGCCGGCCGGCGTGCGCTCCTCGGCGGTCGGCAGGACGGTGCCGAGATCGAGCAGGCGCTTCTTGGTGCCTTCGTCGTTGAGCGCCTTGTTCAGCGCGTCGACCAGCTTGTCGACGGCCTCCTTCGGCAGGCCCTTCGGCCCGGCGATGCCGTTCCAGGCCTCGATCTGGTACTCGGGCAGGCCGGCTTCCTTGGTGGTCGGGACGTCCGGCAGCGCCGGCGAGCGCTGCGCCGAGGCGACGGCATAGGCCTTGATCGAGTTGGCGCGCACCTGCTCGGCGACCGAGACGATCTGGTCGCACATGAAGTCGACCTGGCCGGAGACGAGGTCGTTGAGCGCCGGGCCGGTGCCGCGATAGGCGACGGCATTGATCTTCGGCGTGCCGAGAACGCCCTTGAGCAGGGTGCAGGTCGTCCAGGAGACCGAGCCGAGGCCGGCATGGGCCTCGTTCACCTTGTCGGCGTTGGCCTTCACATAGCTGACGAACCCGTTGAGGTCCTTCGGCTCGAAATTCTTGCGCGCCACGATCAGGATCGGCGTGCCGCCGGCGAGCCCGATCGTCTGCATGCCGTTGATCGGGTCGTATTTCAGGCCGGGATAGGTGGCGGGCGCCGCCGAGAAGGTGCCCAGATGCCCCATCGCGATGGTGTAGCCGTCCGGCGCCGCCGTGAGGGCGCGGGCGATGCCGGTCGTGCCGCCGGCGCCGGCGACGTTCTCGATGACGATCTGCTGGCCGAGCGTCTTCGACATGTTGTCGGCGACGATGCGCGCGATGATGTCGGTGGGGCCGCCGGCCGCGAAGGGCACGATCATCGTGACGGGCTTCGTCGGATAGCCCTGCGCCTGCGCGCCGCCGGCGAAGGCCAGCGCCGCGGTGGCGGCAAGGCCGAGAACGAGCTTCTTCATTGGCATTCCTCCCTGAGATTATTGACGATGAGAGTGGAGGGGTGCCGCCGGGGCGGCAACCCCGTCATTCGGTGAAGACTTCGTCGCGCTTCTTCGAGATCGAGGGCAGCAACGCGACGACGAGCACGAGCACGGCGACGACGAGCAGCCCGGCGGAGATCGGGCGCTCCACGAAGGTCACGAACGAGCCGCGCGAGATGATCAGCGCCTGCCTGAGCTTTTCTTCCATCAGCTTGCCCAGCACGAAGCCGAGCAGCATCGGCGCCGGCTCGAAGCCGAGCTTGATCAGCAGATAGCCGAACAGGCCGAACATCGCGGTGAAGGCGACGTCCATCGGCTGGTTGTTCACCGAATAGATGCCGATGCAGCAGAAGATCAGGATCGCCGGGAACATCAGCCGGTAGGGCACCTGCAGCAGCTTCACCCACATGCCGACCAGCGGCAGGTTGATGACGAGCAGCATCAGGTTGCCGATCCACATCGAGGCGATCATGCCCCAGAACAGCTCCGGATTGCGGGTCATCACCTGCGGGCCGGGGATGATGCCGTGGATCGTCATCGCGCCGACCATCAGCGCCATCACCGCATTCGGCGGGATGCCGAGCGTCAGCAGCGGGATGAAGGCGGTCTGCGCGCCGGCATTGTTGGCCGATTCCGGCCCCGCCACGCCCTCGATCGCGCCCTTGCCGAAACGCGAGGGATCCTTGGCGAGCTTCTTCTCCATCGTATAGCTGGCGAAGGGGCCGAGCACCGCGCCGTTGCCGGGCAGGATGCCGAGAACGCCGCCGATCGCGGTGCCGCGCAGCACCGGCGCCACCGACTGCTTGATGTCGCTCCAGCCGGGCAGGAGCCGGCCGATCTTGGCCTTGACGACGTCGCGCGCCTCGGGGTTCTCGAGGTTGCGCAGCACCTCGGCGAAACCGAACACGCCCATCGCCAGCACCGAGAAGTCGATGCCGTCGGACAGGGCCGGGATGCCGAAGCTCAGCCGTTCCTGGCCGGTCTCGAGATCTGTCCCGACCGTCGAGAGCAGAAGCCCGAGCATGATCATGCAGAAGGCCTTGAGGATGGAGCCGCGCGCCAGCACGACCGCGAAGCACAGGCCCATCACCATCAGCGAGAAATATTCGGCCGGGCCGAACAGCAGCGCCATCTTGGTCAGCGGCGCGCCGAGCGCGGCGATGGCGACCGTGGCGACGCAGCCGGCGACGAAGGAGCCGATGGCGGCGGTGCCGAGCGCGATGCCGGCGCGGCCCTGCTTGGCCATCTGGTGACCGTCGAGCGTGGTCACCACGGCGGTGGCCTCACCCGGGATGTTGACCAGGATCGCGGTGGTCGAGCCGCCATATTGGGCGCCGTAATAGATGCCGGCGAGCATGATCAACGCGCCCGTCGGATCGAGGCCGAAGGTGATCGGCAGCAGGATCGAGATCGTCGCGATCGGGCCGACGCCGGGCAGCACGCCGATCAGGGTGCCGACGAGGCAGCCCACGAAGCACAGCGCGATGTTCTGCATCGTCAGCGCGACGCCGAAGCCGAGCGAGAGGTGGGAAAATGTCTCCATCATCGCTCAAACACCCAGAAGCCAGGGCGCGAGCGGGATCGGCAGGCTCAGCGCGTATTTGAACATCAGGATGCAGGCTGCCGACATCGCCACGGCGAAGATCAGCAATTCCTTGAGCCTGCGGTCATCCGCGGCGAGGCCTGCGAAGAAGACGAGGAGCGGTCCCGAGACGAGCAGCCCCAGCGCCGGGATCCGGATCGGCCCGATCTCGAAGCCGCGGATGGTCAGCGCGAACAGGCAGGCCCCGCCGAGGGCGTAGAAAATGCCCTTCCAGGACCAGCCGCTCAGCTGCTCGCCATTGTAGCGCAGCGACGACAGCACGAGCATGAGCCCAAGGGCGCCGCAGATCACCGCGAAGGCTTTCGGCAGCATGCCGGGGCCGAGCTGGCGCAGCGTTCCGGCCGGCAGCTCCCAGGCGAAGACGAAGGCGATCAGCGCGAGCAGGATCATGAACAGGCCGCCGGCGAGATCCTGCGTCGAGCGCACGCGCAATCCTTGCGCCCGTTCTATCTGGTTCAAACTCATGAGGCTCCTCCGGCTGGCTTATTGGATCCGGGCCGGCCGCTTTTGCGGCTTCGGCGGGGTTGCGTGAGGCAGGACGTGGCGCTCCTCGATCAGCGTCACGCTCTCGCGCAGGATCGCGAGAAAATCGTCCCGGGACGGCAGCTTCTGCTGCGGCCGCCAAGCGACGCCGACCAGCGCGCCGGGCGGCGGCGGGTCGAGCATCGCGCCGCGCAGCCGCCGCAGCGTCACGCCCGGAAAGGTCAGCCGCGAAACCCAGTCGGGCGCGAGCGCCATGCCGAGCCCGGCTGCGACGGCCGACATCATCGCCGGCTTCTCGGTCGCCTCGATGGTGACGTTGGGAACGGCGCCGACGCTCTCGAAATAGGCCATCACGAGATCGTAGGCATAAGGCCGGATGCGTTTCGAGGGCACGACGAAGGGCTCGCCCACGAGGTCGTGCATGGTCAGGTGGTCACGCGCCGCGAGCGGATGGTCTTCGCCGAGCACCACGATCGGGCGCTCGACCCGCAGGATCTCGAAGGCGCAGTCGGTCGGCTTGCGCGGCGGGCGCACCAGGGCGAGGTCGAGCTTGCCGGCCTCCAGCATCTGCACCAGCGCGGCGGTCATCGCCTCGACGAACTTGATCTCGGTGCCGGGGAAACGCTTGCGGAAGGTCATCAGCGCCTCCGGCAGGAAGCTCGACGACGCCGCGTCGATCGCGCCTACGCGCAGCACCTTGCCCGACGCCAGCGAGGCTTCCCGCACCGCGCGCGAGGCCTGCTCCATCTTGACGAGGATGCCCTTGGCCTCTTCGAGCATGATCAGCCCGGCGCGGGTGAGCGCGACCTGCCGGGTGGTGCGGGTCAGGAGGTTGACGCCGAGCTCGTCCTCGAGCGCGCTGATCTGGCGGGAAAGGGCCGGGGGGGCCACGCCGAGACGCTCGGCCGCGCGACCGAAATGCAACTCTTCCGCCACCGCGATGAAGCACCGCAGTTGCCGTACATCCATGGTCGTCCCCTGTTCCCCGTATCGCTTGTCGCGATATCTCAGTCAGTAGGGCGGGCCAATATAGTCTCCAGCCGACAAGTCGACTCTAGAACAATTCATAATTTTTTGGCAATAAAGCCTTTGGTCTCAGGCCGGGCGCGTGCGCCTGGCCCGGAACAGCCTGCCGTCGATCAGCGCGAGCCCGGCGGCGATGGCCGCCATTCCTAGGAAATGCCGCGGCAGCAGGGCTTCGCCGAGAAAGGTCGCGCCGAGCAGAATGGCGCTGACCGGGACGAGGAACGTCACCAGCATGACATTGGTGCCGCCGGCGCGGCGCATGACCCGGAAGAAGATGACGTAGGCGAGCGCCGTCGAGAGGATCGCGAGCCCGACGAGCGAGAATACAACGGGGGTGCTGGGAGCGGGCAGCAGCCAGGGCGGGTCGAAGGCGATCACCAGCGGAATGGTCATCACGGTGGTGGCGCTGACCTGTCCGGTTGCCGTGACCAGCGGCGGCAGCTCGCGAAAGCGCCGGCCGTACAAACCGGCGAAACCATAGGAGAGCGCGGCGGCAAGGCAGGCGAGCTGGGGCAGCAGCGCTCCCGAGACGCCGCCAACCGCGTCGGGGCCCATCAGGATCGCGACGCCGACGATGCCGGCGGCGACCCCGGCGATCTTCAGGCCGCTCGCCTTCTCGTCCTGCCCGAAGACATGGGCGACGACGACGCCGAAGAGCGGGGTTGTGGCGTTGAGGATCGAGGCCAGCCCACTGGCGATCTGGGTCTGGCCCCAGAAGATCAGCCCGAACGGAATCAGATTGTTGAGCAGCCCCATGCCGAAGAAGGCGAGCCACATCCGCCCGCCGACGCGCATCGACAGTCCCGACAGCCTGACGACCAGCAGCAATGTGGCCGCCGCCAGCCCGACCCGCGCGAGCACCACCGCCAGCGGTGGCCATTCCGAGACGGCGATCTTCCCGAAGAAGAACGACCCGCCCCAGAGCAGCGAGAGCAGGATCAGCAGCAGCCAGTCGCCGAGATCCATGACGGGCTGCTTGGATGGGGCGGACATGGGAGGCCTGTGGTTAGGAGGAACTGGGCACGGCGCCTGGCCTCGCCGGAAATCCGCCGTCATTCCGGACAGGCCGCATAGCGGCGCCGATCCGGAATCCATCGTAGAACGCAGCGCTCGACGATGGATTCCGGGTCAGGCCCGGAATGACGGTGCGCTTCCGTCAAAGGTGGCTCGGTCTAGGCGGATGCCGCCGTCCGCTCCACCCGTTTCCTGTGTTCGGGCCTTTGTTCAGGCGGCTTCGGCGTCGCGCGCCTGCCACATCGCCTGGAAAGCCGGCCGCGCCTGGCAGGCCTCGAGCCAGGCCTTCACGTTCGGATGGGCGTCGAAGAGCTGCGTGGCGGGCCTCGCATAGCGGATGACCTCGGCGACGTTGATGTCGGCGACGGTGAACCGCCCGCCCATGACATGGCCCTTGCCCTCGACCAGCGTGCGGTCGAGCACGGCGAAGGGGGCGGCCAGCGTCGCGAGCGCCGCTTCGACCACCTCAGGTTTGCGCTTCTCGGGCGGGAAAGCGGCGAGGTGCTGCTGCAGGCTGAGCGCATGCGTCTCGCATTCGGTCGCCGCCCAGAGCGCCCACATGACGGCGAGCCCTTCCTCCTGCGCGTCCTTCGGCGCCAGCGGCCCGCCGTGCTTGCGGGCGAGGTAGAGGTTGATCGCCAGCGATTCGTGCAGCTTGAAGCCGTCATCGTCGATGCTGGGGATATGGCCGTTCGGATTGACCTTCAGGAAGTCGGGGCTGCGTGTGTGCAGCGGCACGCCGGGTGCCTGCGGGTCGGCGAGGCGATAGGCCTGGATGACCGGCACATGCCGGAACGGCAGTCCGAGCTCGTTGGCGAGCCAGATGACGCGCGTCGCGCGCGAGCGGTAGCAGCCATAGATCGTCAGGGTCATCGCATGGGGTCCGGCGTCGGAGAAGAGTGCGGCGGCAGCGGCGGCTGGCCGCCGATTCCGTCCCGGCCACCATAGTCGCCGCCCCCCTCCCGACCAAGGCCCGAGATCGATGCTGCATCGCCAAAAAAACGTTTGACGACGAGGCGTTGCGGGTGCATGTGGCCAGCCGTCGCCGGCTCCCGCAGCCGGCACTCACAGGACAACCAGACCCGATGCCCGACGACAGTCCCAGTCGACAGTCGAAGCCGTCTGCTGCCGCCTCGCGCGGCTGATCCGGGTCCCCGGCTCAGCCTTGCGATCGGTGCCGACGGCCGATCGCCAGGAATAAGAGCCATGAACGAGATCGAACTCGCCCCCGACCTGCTGTCGGTCGTCGTCGCCAGGACTCTGGCGGAAGAGCATGTCGCCGACATCGTCGAGACGCTCAACGAGCAGGACAGCGCGACCATCGCGCATATCCTGCAGGAATTGCCGTTCGAGCGCGCCGTGGAGGTGCTCGACCAGCCGGAGCTGGCCGACGCCGCCGAGGCGCTGGCATTGCTGCCGGAGGACCGTGCCGGGGCCTTCCTCACGGCCATGTCGGCCGACCGCGCCGCCGACGTCTTCCAGGACTTCGACGACGAGACCCGGCAGCGCCTGAGCGCGCGCCTCGACCGCCAGACCCGCACCGATCTCGGCAAGCTGCTGGCCTACCCCGAGCACAGCGCCGGCTCGATCATGACGACCGAGTTCGTCAGCGTGCCGTCGACCTGGACGGTGCAGCAGACGCTCGACTACATCCGCCGCGTCGAGCGCTCGCGCGAGACGGTCTATGCGATCTACGTGCTCGATCCGGCGACGAAGAAGCTCGTCCGCGCCGTCTCGCTGCGGCGGCTGATCAGCGGCGACCCTGCCGCGCCCGTCGAGTCGGTCGTGCCGGCGCACAAGCCCATCACGGTGACGCCTGAGGTCGATCGCGAGGATGTCGCGCGGCTGATCACGAAATACGACCTGCTCTCGGTCCCCGTCGTCGATGCCGAAGACCGCATCATCGGCATCGTCACCTTCGACGACGTCATCGACGCGATGATCGCGGAGACGACGGAAGACGTGCAGAAGCTCGGCGGCATGGAGGCGCTCGACGAGCCCTATAACGAGATCGGCTTCCTCGCGATGATCCGCAAACGCGCCGGCTGGCTCTCGATCCTGCTGCTCGGCGAGATGCTGACCGCCTCGGCCATGCAGTTCTTCCAGACGGAGCTGGAGAAGGCGATCGTGCTGACGCTGTTCATCCCGCTGATCATGAGCTCGGGCGGCAATTCCGGCTCGCAGGCGACCTCGCTGATCATCCGGGCGCTGGCGCTGCGCGAGATCACGCTGAAGGACTGGTGGCGGGTCATCCTGCGGGAGTTGCCCTCGGGTCTCGTGCTGGGCTCGATCCTCGGCGCGATCGGCATCGTCCGCATCGCGCTCTGGCAATGGCTCGGCTTCTACGATTACGGGCCGCATTGGATGCTGATCGCGGCGACGGTCGGCGGCGCGCTGATCGGCATCGTCACCTTCGGCTCGATGATGGGCTCGATGCTGCCCTTCCTGCTGAAGCGGGCCGGCTTCGACCCGGCCAGCGCCTCGGCGCCGCTGGTGGCGACGCTGGTCGACGTCACCGGCCTCGTCATCTATTTCGGCGTGGCGGCGCTGATCCTGAGCGGGACCTTGCTCTGACCGGGCCGTTTCGTCAGGCGTCGTCGCCGCTGGCGATGACGCGGTTCCGCCCCCGCTGCTTGGCCGCATAGAGCGCCATGTCCGCGGCCCGCAGGAGGTCGAGCCAGATGGCCGGGCGGGCCGCCGTCATCGCGGTGCCGAGGCTGGCGGTCAGGGCGATCAGGCCTCCGTCCGGCAAGACGAATGGCTCGCTGGCCACGATCTGTCGCAGCCGCTCGGCGACAGAGGCGATCGTTTCGGGCGATTGTCCGGTGACGATGATCGCGAATTCCTCGCCGCCGAAGCGGGCCAGCACGTCCTCCTCGCGCAGCGCGCCACGCAGGCGTTGCGCCGTGCTGCGCAGCACGGCGTCGCCGGCCGCGTGCCCGTAGCGGTCGTTGACGCCCTTGAAATGGTCGAGATCGAGCAGGATCAGCGCGACCGGAGCCGCCGCGCTCGCCAGTTGCGGGACCAGCCTTTCGAGCGCGCCGCGGTTGAGGACGTCGGTCAGCCCGTCGGTATCGGCCTGTCGCCTGAGCTGCTGTTCGAGCCGCGTGCGCTCCTCGTCCAGCCGGTCGCGCTCGATCAGCTTGGCGCGAAGGGTGACGAGGGCATCGAACAGCCCGCGCATCTCGCCGCGCAGCCCGGGGCCGGCGACGGCCGGCTCCAGCCGTCCTTCGGCGAGACGGATGACCTCTTGGCGAGCCAGCAGCAGCGGGCGGAAGAACAGGTGCTGTCCGGCGAGCAGGAGCAGCAGCTCGACCGTCAGGGCCAGCCCGGTCGCGGCCGAGGCGTAGACAAGAGCTTCTTCGGCAACGTCGCGGCGCGTCTCCAGCTCGCGGATCGTCATCGCGAGATAGGCTTCGCGCAGCTCTTCGATCGGCTTGAAGCTGGGCACGATCATGCGCGTGAAGCTTGCTGTGGTGAGGTCCGCTTGGCCGGCATCGAGCTGCGCCCGCGTCGAATCGATCAGCAGCAAACCGTCCCGGATGAAGGCATGGGCGGTGTCCTGGCTGGCCCGCACCACCTGCTCCGTGCCGCTGGTGACGATCTGCTGCTGGATGTTCTCCCAGAGCTGCCAGACGCGCCCCCGGGTCGCCTCGAAGGCGGCGCGTTGTTCGGGCGTCATCGGGCGACCCTGGGCGATCACGATCACGATGTAGGAGCCGAGCCGGCCGGCATAGTCGCGCAGCTCGCCGATCATGCGCGCCGTCATGGCCCTGCCGACCAGATTCGAATCGTCCTTCAGCAGCGCGGTCATCGCCGTGTCCAGGAGGGGCTGCGTCAGGTCGTAGGTGGCGAACATGCCCTGGATCGCCCGTTCGACGGCCGCAGGGGCGCGTTCCGGCTGAGGCCGGTCGAGAAGCGCATCGACATCGGCACGGGTTCGACGAAGCTGGTCCTGCAAGTCCGCGACCGAAGCTGAGAACGCCGGAGAGGAGGCGAGCCCGGCAAGGGCCGCGTCAGTCGCCTGACGAGCGAGCGCGAAGCCGCCCGCCCGCGCGCCGTCGCCGACGGTGATCCGGCCGAGCGCGGCATTGGTCGGCCGGCGTTCGACCGACACGCGGTTTGCCGCATCGAGCACCGCGCGGAAGGCGATCAGCCGGCCGAGGCCGAGTTCGCTGTTGTGGAAGGTCCGGTAATAGCCGGACAGGACATTGGTCCCCAGCCCCGCCGAGCAGAGCAGGATGATCGCCACGGCACCCAGGAAATACGGGTTGAGCGCCGTGCCACGCAGGCCGGAGAAACGCATCGGTCGTGACTCGGGGAAAGCTGCTCGCGACGTGGCAAGACTGCCGCTGCGGCAGTTCGCGCTAAAGCCCGGTCGAATGCGGTAAAAATGTGGCGAGCAGGCGATTTTCGGCCTGCCGGGCCACTTAGCTCGCCAGCACGCGCTGCGGCGGGAAGGTGATCTCGACGAGCGTGCCTTCCTTCTTGACGCTGGTGATCGACATCGCGGCGCGGTTGGCCTCGACCAGCGCCTTGGTCAGCGGCAGGCCGAGCCCCGTGCCGCCGGCGCGGCGCGTCGTCGGCACCTGCCGGAAGGGCTCGAGCGCGAGCTTCAACTCGTCGTCGTCCATACCGATGCCGGTGTCGCGCACCCGCAGGATCGCTTCGCCCTGATCGCCGAGCGCCGTCGAGATGATGACCTGCCCGCCGGCATCGGTGAACTTCACCGCGTTGGAGAGCAGGTTGATCGCGATCTGGCGGATCGAGCGCTCGTCGGCGACGACCGGCGGCAGCTTCGGCGAGAGCCCCGAACGCAGCACCACGCGTCCGCGCTGCGCTTCCGGCTGGAGCAGGGCTACGGTCGAAAGCGCGATCTCGTTCAGGTTGACGCTGACGAAGTCGAGATCGAGTTTGCCGGCCTCGATCTTGGCGAGGTCGAGCAGGTCGTTGACCAGGCTGATGACGTAGCCGCCCGACTGGTGGATGTCGCGCAGATATTCCTTGTAGCGCTCATTGGCGATCGGCCCGAAGCGCTCCTCGGCCATCACCTCGGCGAAGCCGATGATGGCGTTGAGCGGCGTCCTGATCTCATGGCTGATCTTGGCGAGCACGTCCGATTTCTGGGCGCTCGCCATCTCCGCCGCCTTGCGCGCATCGACGAGCTCGCCCTCGGTCTTCTTCCAGGCGGTGATGTCGCGCAGCACGGCGCAGAAGCGCGGCTCGGCACCATGCGCGATCTGGCCCATGGTCATGAAGAGCGGGATCTTGCCGCCCTGCCGCACCCGGCCGACCACCTCGCGCCCATCGTTGAGCACCGAGGCGACGCCGCCGCCTTTCAGCCCTTCGAGATAGTCGAGCGCCGGCGCATGGCTCTCGGCCGAAAACAGCAGCGTGAACAGCTCGCCTGTCACCTCGCGCTGGTCGTAGCCGAACAGCGCCTCGGCCGCCTTGTTGAGCGAGAGGATGCGGCCGCGATCGTCGACGGTGACCACGCCGTCGGTTGCGGTGTCGAGCATGGCGGTGAGCTCGGCGATGCGGCCGTCGCGCGCCTCGGCATCGAGCCTGAGCGCCTCGACGCGCGCGGCCGATTCGGCTTCCTCGGCGGCGAATTCGGCCGCGAGCTCGGCTTCCTCGGCCTCCTCCGGTGTCATCACCGGCGCTTCGCCGCCGCCGCTGTCGGGGTGGCGGAAGGCCATCAACGTCGCCGGCGCGTCGAGCCAGTTCACGCTGGAGAGCACGGCATCGACGCCGACGAGATGGCCGGTCCGGTCGATCAGGGTCATCGCCGCGCCGCCGCTGCGCGAGGCTTCCTTGATCAGACGGCTGACGCCACCGGCCTTCAGGTCGGCGAGATCGGCGTAGTCCAGCAGGTCGAGCAGGGTGCGGTTGGCATAGAGCGCGTCTTCGCCGCGATTGACCAGCACGGCCACCGGCAGCCGGTCGAGCACCTCGGCGTGGGAGTTGCGCTGGCGCGCGGGGGTGATCGCCGGCTCGGACGCCAGGGGGGCGGCAGGAGCGGGCGCTTCCGCTTCGGCCTCCTTCACCCGCAGCGGCGCGACCGGCGGCAGGCGCGGTACATCGTTGGTCTCATCGTCGGCGAGCCGCGCGCCGAGCGCCTTGGCGATCTCGCGGAAGGCATTGCGCTCGGCCGAGCTGAGATGGGCCTTGGACGGCTCGAGGACAGGCCGGATCGCCGCGTGCTGTCCGTTGCGCAACGGCACGATGTTGGCGGCCGGCGCGACGACGGGCGATGCCGGCTCCTCGGGCGCGTCGCGGCGGTCGGCGGGTTGGACCTTCGGCTCTTCCGCGGCGATATCCGGCTGGGCGGGCTCCGGCTGCTGGGAGACGGGCGACGGGGCGTCGGTGGAATCGGCTTCGTGATGCCGTGCCGATGCGGGCTCTTCCCGTGCCGGCTTGGCATCGGAGGCGGGCTCCGGATGAGAATCCGTTTCGCCGGCCGCGATTGCGTCCGTGTCGGCGGCAGGCAATGGCTCTTCGGGGAAGGAGCCATCCCGCGCCGTGGGTGCCCCGATCGTGGCTGCTCCGTCCTCGGGAGTCGGATCGGCCTCGACGGCATCGTCCTGCGCTACCGGCTCTTCGCTCACCGGGAACGGCTCCGGCGCGTTCAATCGGGCGATGCCGAAGCCGCGAAACCCGGCGAACTGTCTGTTGGTGCCGAGCACGGGCACGCCGGAAAGCTCGACCGGCACGGCCTCGCCCGGCGTCTCGCTCCGCCACAGGACGGTATGGCCGCTCCAGGTCGCCTGCGTGGCGAGGCGTTCCCGCAGCGCGCCGCTGCGGTCGATGAAATGGCTGCCGGCCAGATCGTCCCAGCGTTGGCCGACCAGCTGCGCGGCGGCGGCTGGGCCGGTCAGGGTTGCAATGTCCCCGGACAGCTTGGTCAGCCGCCCATCCGCGTCGCTCTGCCAGAGGAAGCGAACCGTGGCCGGACGCGCAGGAGCGGGCTCGGCGGAGGGCGCAACGGAGGCAGGCGCAGAAACGAGCGAGGGAAGGGAAGCGGGATGCGCATTCGCCGGCGGCGGCACGGCCACGCCGAGGCGGCGCAGTTCGGAGGCCGGAATGGCGATGGCGAGGACGGTGCCGGCATCGGCCAATGTCAGCAGTTTGCAGCCGCAGGTGACGGGAAAAGCCGCGAAGCTGGCGGTCAATCGCAGCCGCTCCAGCCGGATGCCGGCGGTCGAGGCGAGGCCGCCCGCGAGCAGGAAAAGACGCTGGCGCGTCGGTGCCGGCAGCGACACCGCCGAAGGGGTGGCACCGAGCAGGGCTTGTCCCGCGGGATTGATGAAGCCCGGCCGTTCGGCCGCGGCATCCCACAGGATCAGCGCGCCGCCGGCGGCAAAGGCCGTGAGCGCGGGGTCTTCACCCGCCGCCACGCCCCATCGCGCCCAGTCCTGTCCGGCTTCGCTCATCCTGGTCCGCTCGTTCGATCCGACTCTTTATGGCTAACAAATCTTTAATAGCTTCCAAACGTCGGCGAATCCATGGAACCAAAGATTGCTCTCCCGCTTCTCTTCCAAACAGCGTTAACGTAGCCGGGCGCAGCTGCTGTCGCGTCGTTGTCATCGCACGGCAACAATGATATTGCAGTGCACAATGAATTAGAGGTTCGGTTGTAACAGGAGGATCCCCATGGACGGCAAGCTTCCCTACGAGATACCGGCAGAGATGCGCGACTTCGCGGAACGCAGCGTAGAGCAGGCGCGCAAGGCTTTCGACGGCTTCATCGGCGCCGCGCAGAAGGCTGTGGATAGCGCGCATGGCTCGGCCGAAAACGCCCGCGTCAACACCCAGGAAGCGACGCGCAAGGCGATCTCCTACGCCGAGAACAACGTCGCGGCGGCTTTCGAACTCGCCCAGAAGCTGGTGAAGTCGAAGGATCTGACCGAGGTGATGCAGCACCAGTCCGATTTCCTGAAGGCGCAGATGGCGACCCTCCAGAGCCAGCTCAAGGAAATGGGCGCTGCCGCCCAGGACGTCGCCACCAAGGCGGCCGAAAGCGTCAGCAAGGCCACCAAGGGCCGCTGAGCCCTTTTGAAGGCTGCCGTTTCGGCGGCGGCTCCGACGCGCGACCAGCCGGGCAGGGTGCCCGGCTTCTGCCTGCCAGCCGTTGAAGGAGAGCCGTGATGGCCAAGCCGCCTCCGACCCGGACCATCGCCAGAGCTCCGGTCAGCCTGCCTCCCGTCAAAGCCTTGTCCTCGGCACCGGCCGAGGCGAAAGCCGCGCCGCCCGCACCCGCTGCCCCGCAGCCCGTGCCGGTAGCCGTGGCTGCAAAGCCGGTTCCTCCGGTCGCCGTGACTCCTTCTCCGGTACAGCCGGCCAAGCCTGCTTCTCCGATCGCCTCGAAGCCCGCGCCGGCAGCCCTGGCGGCCAAGCCCGTTTCTCCGGTTGCGGCGGCGCCTGCGCCGATACAGCCGGCGCCAGTGGCCGTGAAGGCTGTTCCTTCCGCCCCGGCGGCAAAAGCTGTGATCGCCACTCCGGCAACCGCCACCAAGCCGGCGCCGGCGAAGGCGCCCGGCAAGTCGCCCAGGAAGGTGGCTTCGGCCAAGCTGCGGATCGAGAAGCCCGTGACGAAGATCGTCGCGCCGAAGAAGCCGATGGCTGCCGCGCCGGTACCGAAAGCTGTCGAGGCCAAGCCTGCCCCGTTCAAGCCGGCCCAGCTCAAGCCCGTTGCCGCCAAGCCTGTCGAGCAGCCGAAGCCGGCTGCGAAGGTGGAGGTGCCGCTCAAGCCTGTGCCGGCCGCCGCCGCGCCGCAGGCGCCCGCTGCCGCTCCCAAGGCCCCTGTGAAGCCCGTCGCGCTGGATTCGCTGCCGCTGCCGCGCCCGCCGGAATTCGCCGCGGTCACGGCCGAGACGGTGATGAGCCAGGCCCTTACCATGGCCCGGGCCTTCGGCGCGTTGCAGGCGAAGGTGCTCGACCATGCCTGCGCTGAGCTGAAGGCGACGCTGGGCGACGCCGAAAAGATGGCGCGCACCGAAAGCGCTTCCGAGGCGATCACGCTTCAGGCGAAGGCGGTCCGCCGCAGCTACGAATCCTATGCCGAGCACCTGAAGGAGCTTGCGCGCATCGCCAACGCGGCTTTGCGCAAGGACTGAAGGTGCGGATCGCGGCTCTGACCGGCCTGCCGCGACGGCGGCCGGCTGCGGCGTCGGTTTTTCGTTGGCGAAGTTGAATTACGCGGTTGCAAAAGCGCGGCGTCGGCACTAGGTTCCGCGCCGCTGGAGACCCCGCTGCGGCGCCGGGTCGAACAGTCATGGGCAGCCATAGCTCAGTTGGTTAGAGCGCTAGATTGTGGATCTAGAGGTCCCCCGTTCAAGCCGGGGTGGCTGTACCATCTTCTTCAGGACAATCGATAGGTTGCGCCGTCGGTGACGAGACGTCCCGGACGGCTCACGGCGAATCGGCCGTGAGCGCCGGATTCGGAGCGGCTCGTCCCGAACGATGAGGCCTTTCTGGCCAGCTCTGTCCCATGCCGGCAGCAGCGTTCGCGCGCCAGCTCGATCGTCCGTTCCGGGTCTTGGAACGGAACGGCTCAGCGGATGGCGCAGGGCTTCCCGCCGGGGCCTCCTCCGGGAGGGGGAGGCCTATGCGGTGCGTGACACCGCCTGGCCGCGCATGCGCCGGATGGTGGCGCCGATCAGCGGCATGAACAGGAGCATGAGGCCGATCCCCATCAGCGTCGAGACCAGCGCGTTCGACCAGAAGATCGAGAGCGAGCCCTGGCTGAAGATCATCGACTGGCGGAAGGCGTCCTCGGCCTTGTCGCCGATCACCATGGCCAGGATCATCGGCGCGATCGGGTAGTCGAGCTTCTTGAAGGCGTATCCGACGATGCCGAAGGCAAGCGCGATCCACAGGTCGAAGGGCTTGCCGGCGACCGTATAGGCGCCGATGAAGCACACCACGATGATCAGCGGCCCGATGATCGAGAACGGGATGCGCAGGATCGAGGCGAAGAGCGGCACCGTCGCCAGCACGGTGATGACCGCGACGATGTTGCCGAGATACATCGAGGCGATCAGCCCCCAGACGAAGTCCGGCCGGTCGGTGAAGAGCGTCGGGCCGGGGTTGAGGCCCCAGATCATCAGCCCGCCCATCATCACCGCCGCCGTCGCCGAGCCGGGAATGCCGAGCGCCAGCATCGGCAGCATCGGCAGCATCGCGGCCGAGCCGGCCGCGTGGTCGGCCGTCTCGGGCGAGATCACGCCCTCCGGCTCGCCCTTGCCGAACTTCTCCGGGTTGCGCGAGGAGCGCTTGGCCATCGCATAGCTCAGGAACGAGGCGGCGGTCGGTCCACCCGGCGTGATGCCCATCCAGATGCCGATGGCGGCCGAGCGCAGCAAGGCGAGCCAGTAGCGCGGCAGCTTCGCCGCCGTGCGCAGCACGTCGCCGAGTCGCACCTTCGCGGCGATGCCGCGGAAGCTCAGCCCGTCCTCCATCGTGAGCAGCAATTCGCCGACGCCGAACAGCCCGATCACCGCGATCAGGAAGCTCACCCCGGCCAGCAGCACGTCGAAGCCAAAGGTCAGGCGCACGCTGCCCGAGACGGTGTCCATGCCGATCGAAGCCAGCGAGAAGCCGACGCACATCGCCACGATCGTCTTGAAGGGAGAGGCGCCACCGAGGCCGATGAAGCTGGCGAAGGTGATGAAATAGACCGCGAAGAATTCCGGCGAGGAGAAGCGCAGCGCAAAACCGGCGACCCAGCTCGACAGCACGGTGATCAGGATCACGCCGGCCAGCGCGCCGAAGCCGGCGGAGAGAAAGGCGAGGGAAAGTGCCTCGGTCGCCTTGCCCTGCTTGGCCATCGGATGGCCGTCGAAGGTCGTGGCCACGGAAGAGGGCTCGCCCGGGATGTTGAACAGGATCGAGGTGGTCGAGCCGCCGAACAGCGCCCCCCAGTAGAGCGAGGTCAGCAGGATGATCGCCGAGACCGGGTCCATCGAGAAGGTCAGGGGCAGCATCAGGGAGACGCCGTTGGGCGCGCCCAGCCCGGGCAGCACGCCGACCAGGATGCCGAGCAGCACGCCTGCGATCATCAGGGCAATGTGGTGGAAGCTGATCGCGACGGAGAAGCCGTGCATCAGCGAGGCGACGTTATCCATGAGCCGGAGCTCCCTTCCGGGTTTCGGTCCGGGTCAAAGCCCGAGCGCGGCCTCTAGCGGGCCCTTCATCAGCGGAATGTGGAAGAAGCGTTCGAGCGCCAGGTAGAAGAACACGGCCGAGCCGATGGCGACGGTCAGCGTGCGCAGCCAGCCGAAGCCGCCCTGGAAGCGCATCGTGAAGACGAGATAGACGACGGTCGCGACATACATGCCGAGCGTCGCGCACAGGATCACGAAGCCGAGGATGGGCAGGAAGAAGCTGGCGACGCGGTGGATGCGCTCGCCGTCGAGCACGACCTCGGCCAGCATGTCTCGTCCCGAGAGCCGCTTGCCCCAGGTCAGGGCGAGGGTGGCGAGGCTGCCGAGCGCAACCAGCATGCCGGTATAGAACGGAAAGGCGCCGGCCTCGGGGCCGGAGGTGTCCCAGCCGATGCCGAATTCGAGCGCGCCCCAGACGATCGTCAGCCCATAGGCGAGCGTGAACAGCGCGACGACGGTCTCGGCCCAGAGGCGGGTGACCATGGGATTTCCCTTCTCGGATCAGGCAGGTTTCGATCAGGCGTCATCCCGGGCTTGACCCGGGATCCATCGAAGGGCGTCGACCGCCACGATGGATCCCGGCGCGACGCTTCGCTGCGGCCGGGATGAGGGGGGGCTGCCGCGGCAGCCCTATTTCACCACCCAGCCCTCGGCCTCGAACACCTTCTTGTTCGCGGCCTCGTCCTTGGCGACGAAATCGGCGAGTTCCTGGCCCTTCATGAAGCGCGCCGTCTGCGCGGTGCGGGTCACGAATTCCTGCCATTCCGGGGTCTGGCTGACCTTCTCCAGCACGCCCTCGTAGAATTTCACGGCGTCCGCGGGCACGCCGGCCGGCAGCCAGACGGTGCGCGGCATCTGGAAGCTCTCGATCGGAATGCCGGATTCCTTGCAGGTCGGGATGTCGCCCCAGCCCTTGCCGCCAAAGACCGGCTCGCTCTTGGCGAGGCGCACCGGCGAGAACACGCAGAGCGGCTTGACCTGCCCGGCCTTCCACTGGCCGACATTCTCATTGGGGTTGTTGGTGTTGGAATCGACATGGCCGCCGGCGAGCTGCGTGGCCGCCGCGCTGCCGCCCTGGAACGGCACATAGATCCATTTGGCGCCGGTCGCCTCCTGGATCATGACGGTCAGCGTCTGGTCGGTATCCTTCGACTGGCTGCCCGCCATCTTGAAGCCGGGCTTGGCCTTGACCGCGTCGATATAGCTCTTGGCGTCGTTATAGGGCGCATTGCCGTTGACCCAGAGCAGGAACTCGTCGAGCGCCAGCGCCGCGACCGGGGTCATGTCGGACTTGCTGAAGGCGAGCTTGGCGACATAGGGCAGCAGGTAGGCGTTGTTGGTGCCGAAGATCACCTTGTGGGCGTCGCCCTTGCCGGCCTTGCCCTGGAGATAGCCTTCGGCGCCGGAGCCGCCGCCCTTGTTGACCACCACGATCGACTGCTCGACCAGCTTGTGCTTGCTGATGATCGACTGGATGACGCGCGCGAAATTGTCGGTTCCGCCGCCGGGGCCGGAGGTCACGACGAACTCGATCGGGCCGGTCGGCTGCCAGGCCTGCGCCGTGGCGCCCCCGCCGAGCGCGAAGGCGGCGGTGAGCGCCGCGGTGAGTGCGAATTGCTTCATCTGTTTCGTCTCCCTGGGATGTCTGGTTATGCGCGGCTCTTGCGGCCGCTTGGGTATTGAGAAACCGGTTCAGGCCGCTGCGCGGCCGGGCTCCTTTCCGTCCTTGGCCATCTTGATGGCCAGCGACAGGGCGGCGCGCGAGGCGCCGAGATTGGCGATGCCCTTGCCGGCGATCTCATAGGCCGTGCCATGGGCCGGGGTACAGATCGGGAAGGGGAAGCCGCCGATCAGCGTGACGCCGCGGTCGAAGCCCATCAGCTTCATCGCGATCTGGCCCTGGTCGTGATACATCGTCAGCACCGCGTCGAAATCGCCGTTCTTCGCGCGCAGGAAGACGGTGTCCGACGGGAACGGCCCCTCGACCGTGAAGCCCTTGGCCTTGGCCGCCTTGACCGCCGGCTCGATCGTCTCGATCTCGTCGCGGCCGAAATTGCCGCCGTCGCCGGCATGGGGGTTGATGCCGGCCACCGCGATGCGCGGCGGATCGAAGCCGGCTGCCCGCAGATTGGCATCCGCCAGCGCCAGTGCCCGCAGGATGCGCTCCTGAGTGATGTTCTCGGCCACCGCCGAGAGCGGAATATGCGAGGTGACGCGCGCATTCCACAGCGTGTCGAGGACATTGAACTCGCTCGCAGGCCCCTCGAAGCCGATGGCGTCGCGCACGAAGCGGATCTCGTCGTCATAGCCGGGATAGGCGAAGCGCATGGCTGCCTTGTTGAACGGCGTGAAGAACACGGCGTCGGCCTTGCCGGAGGCGGCGAAGCGTAGCGCCCGGCGGAAATTCTCGGTCGCCGCCTTGCCGCCCGCAAGCGTCGCCTTGCCGCGCTGAAGATCGGCGGGGTCGTGATTGGCGAGGTCGATGAAGACCGGCTTGTCGGCCTTCGCGGGCAGGGCGTCTTCCGAGGCGGCGATCTGCACATCGGGGTCGAGCCCGGCATCGGCGGCGCCGAGATCGAGCAGGCGCTTGTCACCGAAGATGACGTAACGGGCCGCGTCGCGCAGATCGGGCTCGCGCAGCAGGCGCGCCAGCAATTCGGGACTGATGCCCGAAGGATCGCCCATCGCCACCGCGATGACCGGCTTCTTGCCGTTCTCGGAGCTGTCCACCGCTGATCCTCCTGCGGGGCGCGCGTCGATTCGCAAGGGCAATTCGCCCTGATCCGGCTGCGCGTTCCCTCTTGATGTCGTTCGTTGCCGAATTCGCTAACACAGCTCGCCCGACTCCTCAAGTATGCTGTATGCAGTATAACAGCAGCACATGAGAATGAGCGAAGCGGCGCCCGAACACCGGGAGCGCGCCGCCGACAGGGAGAGCGAGACGATGAATTTCCACGCCCATTACGCCGGCATCCGGCAGCCGGTCGCGACCTGCCTGGTCGGCAGCGGCGGCTTCGGGCGCAGCTATCTGGCGCAGGCGCGGCGCACGCGCCTGATCGAGGCCCGCATCGCAGTGGATATGACGGCCGAGGCGGCTGGCCGGGCCTTTGTGGCGGCAGGCTATGCCGCCTCCGAGGTCGCCCTGTGTGAAACGGCGGCCGAGGCGCGCGCGGCCTGGGAGGCTGGGCGCTGCGTCGCGGCGGGGCGGCTGGAGACGGTGATCGATCTGCCTTTCGCCTTGCTGGTGGAGGCGACCGGCTCGCCCGAGGGCGCGACGCGCCATGCGCTGATGGCGATCGAAGCCCGCCGCCACGTCGCGCTCGTCTCGAAGGAGGCCGACAGCGTGGTCGGCCCCGGCCTCGCGCGGCTGGCGAAGGACAAGGGCGTGCTGGTCACGCCGGTCGATGGCGACCAGCCGAGCCTGCTGATCGCCCTCGTCACCTGGGCGGAGGTCCTCGGTCTTGAGATCGTCGCCGCCGGCAAGTCGAGCGAGTACGACTTCGTCTTCGATCCGGCGTCCGGCAACGTCACCTGCAACGGCGTGACGAAGCAGCTGCCGGAGCTTTCCGCGCATTGGCTGCCGGGTTCGCGCTCGGTCACGGCCGTTGCGGCCGAGCGCGCGCGCATCCTCGGCGGCGCCTTTCCGCTGCGCGCCGTGCCCGATCTCTGCGAGATGACGCTCGTCGCCAACGCGACCGACCTCGTGGCCGACCGCGCCGGCTTCCACGCGCCGCCGGCGCGCATTCCCGAGATTGCCGATCTGTTCACGGCACGGGCCCAAGGCGGCCTGCTCAGGGGCGCGCGCCGGATCGACGTGTTCCATCATCTGCGTCTGGCGGAGGAGGCGAGCTTCGCCGGCGGCGTCTTCGTCGTCGTGCGCTGCGAGAACGCCGAAACCTGGGAGATGCTGGCCGGCAAGGGCCATGTCCTCTCCCGCGATGGCAGGACGGCGATGCTGTACCTGCCACGCCATCTGCTGGGCGTCGAGGTTGCGACCAGCATTCTCGATACCGCCGGGCTCGGCCGCTCGGGCTATGGCGACGACTACCGGCCCCGGCAGGACCTCGTCGCCGTCGCCGAGCGGGATCTGGCGGCCGGCACGGTCCTGGCCATGGGCGGCCATCATCACAGCATTGCCGGCATCGGTGCGGAAGTCCGTCCGGCCGCGGCGCTGGCCGAGGACCGTCCCGCCCCGTTCTACCTCGTCGCCGACCGCAGGCTGCTGCGCGATGTGACGGCCGGCGAGGCGATCCGGCTGGGCGATGTCGAGATTGCGCCGGATTCGACCTTGCTCGCGACGCGCCATCGCCAGGATGCGCTCTTCGCCGATGATCTGGCCGGGAGCGGTTTGACAGGGCAGGGCGCCCATGGCGTAAACGCCGATAGTTTGGAAACGATGGCGACACGATGAGCGATGCAGCGAGCGATTATCCCCGCATCACCCGCCGCACGCTGCACGACGAGGTGCTGGAGCGCCTCCGCGACATGATCATCGAGGGCCGGCTCGAGCCCGGCCAGCGCATCAATGAGGGGCAGGTCGGCGCACAGCTCGGCGTCTCGCGCACCCCCTTGCGCGAAGCGATCAAGACGCTCGCCAGCGAGGGGCTCGTCGAGATCCTGCCGGCCAAGGGCGCCGTGGTCCGCAAATTCTCGGCGCAGGATCTCTATCAGGTGCTCGAGGTGCTGAAGGCGCTGGAGCAGCTCGGTGGCCGCATCGCCTGCGAACAGGCCCCGGATGCGACCATCGAGGCGATCCACGCCTTGCACAGGCGCATGCTGGAGCTCTATGCGACGCGTGAACGGCTCGAATATTTCAAGCTCAACCAGGCGATCCATACGGCCATGGTCGCGGCCTCCGGCAATCAGGTGCTGGTCGAGATGCACGGCACGCTGCAGTCGCGGATCAAGCGGCTGCGCTTTATCGGCAATGAGGGGCCGGAGAAATGGGCCGGCGCCGTCGCCGAGCACGACGAGATGATGGCGGCCCTGTTGAAGCGCGACGCGGACGCGCTCTCGGAGGCGATCGGCAAGCATATGGAATCGACGCTCAGGCGCGTCCGGGACGTGCTCTGAGATCGGCTTGAGTTCCCGCGCCCGCTGTCGAACGGCCGGCGCGGGAACGGAGCCGTTTAAGCGAACTCAGCTCTGCACGAAGGCGAGCAGATCGGCGTTCAGCACCTCGGCATGGGTGGTGAGCATGCCGTGCGGATAGCCCGGATAGACCTTGAGCGTGCCGTTTTTCAGCAGCTTGATCGATTCATGCGCCGAGGCGCCGATCGGCACGATCTGATCATCGTCGCCATGCAGCACGAGAGTCGGCACGCCGATCGCCTTCAGATCCCCGCTCTGGTCGGTCTCCGAGAAGGCCTTGATGCCGTCGTAATGGGCCTTGGCGCTGCCCATCATGCCCTGGCGCCACCAATTCCTGATCACGCCCTCGTCGACCTTCGCGCCCGGCCGGTTGTAGCCGTAGAACGGCCCGGTCGGGACATCGAGGAAGAACTGCGCGCGGTTGTCGGCGAGCGCCTTGCGGAAGCCGTCGAAGACCTCGATCGGCAGGCCGCCCGGGTTCTTCTCGGTCTTGACCATGAGAGGCGGCACGGCGCTGACGAGAACCGCCTTGGCGACCCGGCCCTGCGGTTCGCCGAACTTCGCGACATAGCGGGCGACCTGCCCGCCGCCGGTCGAGTGGCCGATATGGACGGAGTTTCTCAGGTCGAGATGCTCGACGACGGCCGAGGCGTCGGCGGCGTAACGATCCATGTCATGGCCGTCCCAGATTTGGGCCGAGCGGCCATGGCCGCGCCGGTCGCTGGCGACGACGCGATAGCCCTTCGCCAGGAAGAACAGCATCTGCGCGTCCCAGTCGTCGCTGCTCAGCGGCCAGCCATGGTGGAACATGATCGGCTGGGCGTCCTTCGGCCCCCAGTCCTTGTAGAAGATCTCGACATTGTCCCTGGTCGTTACGAATGGCATGTCGGTCGTCCTCTTTTGCCTGACAAAGTCCCTGCAGAATTGATGCCGATGTCGCGGCTCGCTGCATTTCACCCTGAGTTTGTGTCAGGTTGTCATTCGCGATGCGAAGCCGCGCGCCGCGATGGCGCCCGCCGATAAAAGCGCATGCGCCGGGTAAGGCAAGAGGCGTATTGGCCGCTGCCTTGTGCTTCGCCGGCTCCCCTTGAAGCCGCGGCGGCTCTTCGCCATATCTAGCGCAAGCGGAAGGGTTCGCCTTTCGCCCGCGGGATGCTGCCAGTGGCGGGTTCCGATGATTGATGAGGCGCCTTTCGAGGGCTTCTGTATGACGCGTACGCCTAGTCTGTCCCATCCGTTCCTGCTCGGTTTCGATGATATCGAGCGCGCGCTGGATCGCGTCGCCAAAGGCGCCAGCGAGGGATATCCGCCCTATAACATCGAGCGGTTGCCCCGGACGGAGGAGGAGCCGGATCGCCTGCGCATCACGCTGGCGGTCGCCGGCTTCGCGCGCGAGCAGCTTGAGATCACGCTGGAGGAAAACCAGCTCACGATCCGCGGCCGCCAGGGCGACGACAAGAACCGGCAGTTCCTGCACCGTGGCATCGCGGCGCGCCAGTTCCAGCGCAGCTTCCTGCTGGCAGACGGCATGCATGTGCTCGGCGCGGATTTGTCGAACGGTCTGCTCGCGATTGATCTGGCCAGACCGGAACCAGAGAGGCTCGTCAGGCGTATCGATATCGTGAGCCGCGAGTAGAGGACGAGGGTTCGTCCGATTTTGAAGGGTGCGTCAGCGGTTTACGCATCTGTTCATAATTGAAGGCGCAGTATCGAAACCGCATTCGCACTGCTCTGAAGGAGGGCGCGATGAAACAGGACAGGATTTTGATCCAGAGCAACCCGCTGACCCCCGCTGAATTCGCGGCACTCGGAACAGGTGAGGTCGCCTACGTCAAGCCGATGACTTCGGACGAGCTGATGCGGATCTTCCCGCAGGCCCCGAAGATCGAGTCCGGCCTCAAGCTCTATACGCTGCTGTCGGCCGACGGGGCACCGATCCTCGTGACCGATACGCGCGAGGCCGCCACGGCCAATGCCTGGGAGCATGACCTCAAGATGGTCAGCGTCCACTGACGCCGGCTGGCTGAATTCAGGAGGCGGTCGCCACCCCGGCGACCGCTGCCTGCAACCGGGCGATGTCGGCGGGTGACGAGAGGCGGTGATCGCCGTCCTTGACCAGCGTCAGCACCACCGGGTCGCCGCTCAGATGTTCCACCAGCTTGAGCGCCTGCCGCCAGGGCACGTCCGGGTCGCGCATTCCCTGCAGGATATGGACCGGGCAACCGGCCTTGATCTCGCCGCCGAACATGAGATGCCGGCGGCCATCCTCGATCAGGGCCCGGGTGATCGGCGTCGGTTCGGGTGAATACTCGGACGGACGCAGCCAGACGCCCTCGTCGAGGATCGTCCGGCGGATCGAATCGGGCATCTGCGCCCACATCAGTTCCTCGGAGAAATCGACAGCCGGCGCGATCAGCACCAGACCTGCGGGCTGGAGCGCCGTGCCGAGCAACCGGCGGGCCGCGAGCAGCGCGATCCAGCCGCCCATCGAGGAGCCGACGAGAATCGGCCGCTGCCGACACTGGCTTTCGATCATGGCGAGGGCGTCGCCGAGCCAGTCCGACAGGGTGAAGTCGCCGAAATCGCCGTCGCTTTCGCCATGCCCGCCATAGTCGAAGCGCAGGCAGGCCCGGCCGCTCGCGCGAGCCCAGTCGGCGAGCGCCTCCGCCTTGGTCGCGCGCATGTCGGAGCGGAAGCCGCCGAGCCAGACGACCGGTGCCCCTTCGCCCTCTTGCAGGAGGAAGGCGAGGCGACGGCTTGAGCCTTTACCGACCTCGAGCCATTGCGGGGGCTGGCGCTCCAAGGCAAATCTCCTGTGACGAATCGCGGTGCCGCGGCGATTATGGGTGCGGCGACCGTCCGATAGGGGCATATTCGCCCGCACGAATGAAAGTCCAGATCAAGAGCGCATGTCCTTCAAGCCGGGTGCCCATCTTTCGCTGCCTTCGACCGAGACCCATCCGCTCGCCGGGCGCACGATCCTGCAGATCATTCCGGAACTCGAAGCTGGCGGGGCCGAGCGTACCGCCGTCGACATCGCCAAGGGTCTGACCGATGTCGGCGCCCGCGCGCTGGTCGCGACCGAGGGCGGGCGCCTCGTCGCCGAGCTTCAGGCCAAGGGCGGCGTCTGGCTGCCTTTCCCGGCCGCATCGAAGAACCCGGTCGCGATGGCGCTCAATGTGCGCAAGCTCGTCGAGCTTTGCCGTGAGGAGGAGGTCGAGCTCATCCATGCCCGCTCGCGGGCGCCGGCCTGGGTCGCGCTCGCCACCGCGAAGATCCTGAAGCTGCCCTTCGTCACCACCTATCACGGCTCCTATAACAGCCGTTCCACCGTGAAGACGCTCTACAATTCGGTGATGGCGCGCGGCGATGTCGTCATCGCGAACTCCGCCTATACGGCCGGGCTGATCCTGGACAAGCACCCGGTGGCGCGCGACAGGGTGCGGGTCGTCAACCGCGGCACGAATTTCTCGGCCTTCGCGCCCGCCGCCGTCAGCGCCGACAGGGTGCAGGCGCTGCGCAAGGCCTGGGGGGTCGAGCCGCATCAGCGCATCGTGCTGCTGCCCGGCCGCTTGACCGGCTGGAAGGGCCAGCGCGTTTTGATCGAAGCCGCTCGCATCATGCGCGACGGCGGCGATACCGACACCGCCTTCATCCTCGCCGGCGATGCCCAGGGTCGCGACAACTACGTCAAGGAGCTTGACGGCCTGATCGCCAAGGCCGGGCTGGAAGGTCGCGTGAAACGTGTCGGCCATTGCAGCGACATGCCGGCGGCGATGCTTTCGGCGGCGGTCGTGGCGGTGCCCTCGACGAGCGCGGAGGCGTTCGGCCGCGTCGCGGTCGAGGCGCAGGCGATGGGCACGCCCGTCGTCGTCTCCGATCTCGGTGCCGTGCCCGAGACGGTGCTCGCCCCGCCGCAGGTCACGCCGGCCGAGCGCACCGGCTGGCATGTTCCGCCGGACGATGCCGCCGCTCTGGCGGCTGGCTTGCGCGAGGCGCTCGATCTGCGCCCGTCGGCGCGGGAGGCTCTGGCGCGGCGCGCCCGCGTCCATGTCGAGCGGCATTTCTCGCTGGAGGCGATGGTCGCGGAAACCCTCGACGTCTATTGCGCGTTGCTGGGGCGCTGACCGACTTCTGCGGCAGGAGATGCCTGACGCAGCTTCGTCATGCATTGACAACGCGCGTCTTTATGCAATGTGTCTGAATCAACGGCGCGAGCCGCGCCAAATACAGGAGAATACCCCATTCGTCGTCCGTACCGCGCTGCCCCGACCCCGACCAAGGAAGGTCCCCGCTCGAACCGCGACATCCGCGGAGTTCGCGAAGTCCAACTCATCGACGATACCGGCGCCAATCGCGGCGTGGTCTCGTTTTTCGATGCGCTGAAGCTCGCCGAGGATGCCGGTCTCGACCTGGTCGAGATCGCCCCGAACTCCGTTCCGCCCGTCTGCAAGATCCTCGACTACGGCCGCTTCCGCTTTCTTGAGCAGAAGAAGGCCGCGGAGGCGCGCAAGAAGCAGCGCACCATCGAGATCAAGGAGATCAAGCTCCGGCCCGGCATCGACAAGCACGATTACGACGTGAAGATGAAGGCCATGCACGGCTTCTTCGAGGAAGGCGACAAGGTGAAGGTCACCCTGCGCTTCCGCGGCCGTGAGATGGCGCATCAGGACCTCGGCGTGAAGGTGCTGGAGCGCGTCAAGGCCGATCTCGTCGAAATCGCCAAGGTCGAGAGCGACTGGCAGCTCGAAGGCCGCCAGATGGTCATGGTGCTCGCGCCGCGATAAGCGCGGGCCCAACCGGTTTCCGGAAAGAGCGCGCCTTCGGGCGCGCTTTTTCGTTCTGGGTCGCCCCCAGGGTTTTTTGCGTCAGCTCACCGAGCGGATGATCTCGCGATAGGCTCCTTCCGGAAACGCCTTGAGCGTCTCGGTTCGGATATTGCCCAGCATGGCGAGCTGCAGGCAGAAGCGAGCCTGCACGGCGTCATCCGGCGCCTCGCAGACGATGACCATGTCGTATCGACCCATGGTCATGAAGAATGCCTTGAACGCGCCGCCCATCTCGGCGAGCGCCTGTTTGGCCGCATCGAGCCGGCTCGGCGACGCGGTGAGGTTGCGCGCGCCCTGGTCGGTCCAATTCGCCAGCATGATGTAGGTTGTCATCGGGCTACTCCCTGAAGCGGCCCGGCCTGTCCTTCGGAAGCATGGGCGGCGGCTCGATACCGCCGCCGTGTCGATCATGGGCTGTCGCCGGACCTCGGCCGCCATCTTACCGCATCAGCCGGGGGGAGCGGAACCGGCTTCGCCGCGCCCGGGTATTTTCGGGCGAAGCGGGCACCGGCCTGCGCGAAGAAAACGCGATCGAAGCAAGGGCCGGATCACCATTCCGCGTCCGACAGGACCCGGGGAGGCGATCCGGCCGCCGCTTTCGCGCGCTCGCCGCTCAGCGGATCGGCGGGCCGTATTGCAGGCCGCCCTGCGTCCACAGCTTGTTGACGCCGCGCGGGAGCGGGTTGCTGCTCTTGGGGCCGAAATGCCGGTCGAAGCTCTCGCCGTAATTGCCGACCGCCTTGACGATGCGCACGACCCAATCATTGGTCAGGCCGAGACTTTCGCCGAACTTGCCCTCGGCGCCGAGCATGCGGCGCACTTCCGGGTTCTGCGAGGTCTTGGCCAGTTCCTCGACATTGGCCTGCGTCACGCCCAGCTCCTCGGCATTGATCGTGGCGATGACGGTCCAGCGCACGAGATCGAACCAGGCCGGGTCGTTCTTGCGCACCCAGGGACCGAGCGGCTCCTTGGAGATGACCTCCTGCAGCAGCACATGCTCGTCGGGGTCCTTCAGCCTGCCGCGCGTGCCGGCAAGCGCCGAGAGATCGGTGGTGTAGGCGTCGCAGCGGCCTGCCTCATAGGCCTGGACCGTGTCTTCCAGCGTGCCGAACGCCACGGTCTCGAACTTGATGCCGTGGGTGCGGCCGTAATCGGCGAGGTTCAGCTCCGTGGTCGTGCCCTGCGCGACGCAGACCGAGGCGCCGTTGAGATCCTTGACGGTGTTCACGCCGAGCTTCTTTCGGACGATGAAGCCCTGGCCGTCGTAATAGTTGACCGTGGTGAAGCTGACTCCCTGGCCGATGTCGCGGCCGAGCGACCATGTCGTGGTGCGGGCGAGCACGTCGATCTCGCCGGCCTGCAGCGCGACGAGGCGGTTCTTGCTCGACAGCGAGAGATAGCTCGCCTTGTTCGGGTCGTTGAAGATCGCCGCCGCGAGCGCGCGGCAGACATCGGTGTCGAAGCCGACCCAGATTCCGTTCTTGTCCTGCAGCGAGAAGCCCGGAACGCCCTCGCTGGTGCCGCAGATGATGTTGCCGCGCGCCTTGATCTTCTCGAGCGTCGATTGGGCGAGGGAAGGGGCGGCGGCCGTGGCCGTCAGGGCCAGGCCTGCGGCCAGGCTGAGCAGGAAGCGTTTCACGGTGGATCTCCGGGTTGGGCGAGGGCAGCGGGCCAATCTGCCAGTTTTGCGACGGAGGTGTGAAGCCGATTTCCGTAAGGTTCTCCCGCCAAATCGCGGCGGGCCGCTCCGGGTGTGTCACGCGCTGTTTCGGCGGGGCTTTGCCCGCGGTTTTCCCCAGAAGCCGGCTTTTCGCTTGCCAGCCGGCTTCTTTTCTGCGATACGCGCGGCCTTCGATCGCCCGGCTGATAAGGGCTGCCGTGGCGATCGTGCTTTGCTTCCTGAAAGCAAGACATTGGCTTGAGCCGCCGCAAGGCGCGCTGGCCTTATGACCGATAGGAGCTGAAATGCCCAAGATGAAGACCAAATCGGCCGCCAAAAAGCGGTTCAAGATCACCGGTACCGGCAAGGTGCTCTACGCCCAGGCCGGCAAGCGTCACGGGATGATCAAGCGGACCAACAAGCAGATCCGCAATCACCGCGGCACCACCACCCTGTTCGAGGGTGATGCGGCCAACGTGAAGAAGTACTTCCTCCCCAACGGCTGACGCCACCTGATAGTCCGGAGATCATGACATGGCTCGCGTGAAACGGGGCGTAACGTCCCACGCCAAGCACAAGAAGACATTCAAGGCCGCCAAGGGCTTCTATGGCCGCCGCAAGAACACGATCCGCGCCGCCAAGGCGGCCGTCGATCGCTCGATGCAGTTCGCCTATCGCGACCGCAAGAACAAGAAGCGCTCCTTCCGCGCGCTCTGGATCCAGCGTCTCAACGCTGCGGTGCGTGAGCACGGCCTGACCTATTCGGTCTTCATCGGTGGCCTGATCAAGGCCGGCATCGAGCTCGACCGCAAGACCCTTTCCGCCATGGCGATCGACGACGCGGCCTCCTTCACCGCCGTGGTCGAGACCGTCAAGGGCGCGCTGGGCGCGCAGGCCCAGGCCGCCTGAGCGGTTCGGACCGATCTGATTTGGAGAAGGCCGGCGGAAACGCCGGCCTTTTTCTTTGGTGACGGCGATGAGGCCCGAGAAACTCCGATGGGAAGAGGCGCGGCATCGGAGCGGCCTCTCCGGCGAGAGATGCCCGGTCAAGCCCGAGCATGACGGCTCCCGTTACGTCTGTACGCTGCCATTCCCCGGCGAGGCCCAGCCATCGCCGGCGCCGTCGACGATGCACTGATATGCCGCTTCCGGCGTGTCGGCATAAGCGAACAGCTTCAGGTCCTCCGGGCGGATGAAGCCGGCCTGCGCCATCGTGTCGAGGTTGAGCAGCCCCTTCCAGTACGCCGAGTCGAACAGCACGATCGGCACGCGGCCCATCTTTCCCGTCTGCACCAGCGTCATGATCTCGAACAATTCGTCGAGCGTGCCGAATCCGCCGGGAAACACCACCAGCGCGGCGGCCCGCATCGCCAGATGCATCTTGCGCATCGCGAAATAGTGGAAGCGGAAGGTCAAATCCGGCGTCGACCAGGCGTTGGGCTCCTGCTCATGCGGCAGGGTGATGTTGAAGCCGATCGAGAGGGCCCCGGCTTCGGTCGCGCCGCGATTGGCCGCTTCCATGATGCCGGGGCCGCCGCCGGTGGCGATGACGTGGTTGCGGCCGGCATCCTTGGGCGCCAACGCCCCGCCGCGCTCGGAGGCGATGCGGGCGAACTCGCGCGCCGCCTCGTACCAGCGATTGCCCTCTCGCACGCGTGCCGAGCCGAAGACGACGATGGTCGAGACGATGCCGCGCGCCCGCAGCAGATCTTCCGCCTTCTGGTATTCCAGCATGAAGCGGGCGCCGCGCATCGAATCGCCGAGGAGAAAATCGGGATCGAGGGCCGCGAGCCGGTAGGAGGGGGATTCCTTCTGGGCGGTGCTGTCGGGCATGGCATTGTCCTGGGTCGGCATGTTTCTGACCGGGAAGCGAAACCGCTTACCCGAGAAATCCGGTACGGGAATGTTTCGCGAATCGCGAAGATAATCACTGTTTGGCGTTTCATTTCTCCGTCATCCGCTATCCCGAAAAGCGTTTCACTTTCTGGCTCGATAATCTAAGAACGCGCCGTCCCCACGCCTTCAACACGTTGCGACCCGTTCATGACCGATATCGCCACTCTGGAACGCGACCTCCTCGGCGCGATCGATTCTGCCGCCGACGAGGCGGCCATCGAGGAGCTGCGTATCGCGGCGCTCGGCAAGTCGGGCTCGATCTCGGCGCTGCTCAAGACGCTGGGCGCGATGACGCCGGAGGAGCGCAAGGAGAAGGGCCCGCTGATCAACGGCCTGCGCGATCGTGTCCAGGGCGCGATCGCGACGCGCAAGGAAGCACTCGGCGAGGCGGCGCTCGATGCGCGGCTCAGCTCAGAGCGGGTCGACGTCTCGCTGCCGGTGCAGGACGGCCCGGAGGCGCGCGGCCGCATTCATCCGATCAGCCAGGTCATCGACGAGATCACCGCGATCTTCGGCGATATGGGTTTCGCCATCGCCGAGGGGCCGGATGTCGAGACCGACGATCTCAACTTCACCAAGCTGAACTTCCCGGTCGGCCATCCCGCCCGGGAGATGCACGACACCTTCTTCTTCGCGCCGGATGCGAATGGCGAGCGCAAGCTTTTGCGCACCCACACCTCGCCGGTGCAGGTGCGCACCATGCTGGCGCAGGAGCCGCCGATCCGCGTGATCTGCCCGGGCCGCACCTATCGCAACGATTCCGACCAGACCCACACCCCGATGTTCCATCAGGTCGAGGGGCTCGTCATCGACAAGAAGGCCAATCTCGGCCACCTCAAGTGGGTGCTCGAGGAGTTCTGCAAGGCGTTCTTCGAGATCGACGATGTGAAGATGCGCTTCCGCCCGTCCTTCTTCCCTTTCACCGAGCCTTCGATGGAGGTCGACATCCAGTGCTCGCGCAAGGGCGGCGAGATCCGCTTCGGCGAGGGCGACGACTGGCTGGAGATCCTCGGCTGCGGCATGGTCCATCCGAACGTGCTGAAGAATTGCGGGCTCGATCCGGACGTCTATCAGGGTTTCGCCTGGGGCATGGGCATCGACCGCATCGCCATGCTGAAATACGGCATGCCCGATCTGCGCCCCTTCTTCGAGGCGGATGTGCGCTGGCTCGCGCATTACGGCTTCCGCCCGCTCGACCTGCCGACGCTGACGGGCGGCCTCTCCTCATGACGATGCGGGCCGGGCAGGGGAGGGCGCGATGACGGCTGCGGGCTGGGCGGCTGGACTGGCCGTGCTGCTGGTCGCGGTGAACCTGGCGGGCCAGGCCATCGCGCTCTGGCGGCTGCGCCGGCCTCTGCAGCGCTCGGCCGTGCTCGCGGACCTGCCGCCGGTCACCATCGTCAGGCCGGTGCGCGGCATCGAGGCTTTCAGCCGCGAGACGGCCGTCTCCGGGCTCGAGCTCGACTACCCCAGCTACAGCACCATCTTCTGCGTTGCCGATGGCGACGACCCGATCGTTCCGCTGATCGAGGAGATGATCGCACGCTACGGCGCCGACAAGGTCAGGCTGATCGTCGGCGACGTCGTCGTCAGCGCCAATCCCAAGCTCAACAACTGCGTGCGCGGCTGGGAGGCGGCGACGACCGACTGGGTCATCCTCGCCGATTCCAACGTGCTGATGCCGAAGGACTACATCCAGCGCATGCTGGCCGCCTGGCGTCCCGAAACCGGCCTCGTCTGCTCGACGCCGGCAGGCTCGCGGCCGCAGAGCTTCGGGGCCGAGGTCGAATGCGCCTTCCTCAACGCCTTCCAGGCGCGCTGGCAATATGTCGGCGAGGCGCTGGGGCTGGGCTTCGCGCAGGGCAAGTCGATGCTCTGGAACAAGCCCTTCCTCGACGCGCGCGGCGGCATCGCCGCGCTGGGCGCCGAGATCGCGGAGGATGCCGCCGCCACCAAGCTCGTGCGCAGCGCCGGCAAGCATGTCCATCTCGTCGGCCAGCCCTTCGAGCAGCCGCTGGGCCCGCGCCGCATCGCCGATGCGGTGCAGCGCCAGTTCCGCTGGGCCCGCCTGCGCCGCGTCACTTTCCTGCCCTTCTTCGCGATCGAGATCCTCTCGGCTCCGCTGCTGCCGGTCCTGCTGGCTGCCTTCGCCTGCCTCGGCTACGGCCTGCCGGTCTGGCTCGGGCCGCTCGCCGTGCTGGTGCTCTGGTATCTCGGCGAGATCGTTCTGTCGGCCGGTGTCGGCTGGTTCCTGAACTGGCGCTCGCCCTTCGCCATGCTGGTGCGCGACATCGCCTTTCCCGGCATCTGGGCCTATGCCTTCGTCGGCGGCGAGGTGAGCTGGCGTGGCAACGCCATGAAGATCCGCACCGACGGCACCAACGAGCTCAACGACACCGCGCCGGCGCTCTCGGCGGCGCGCGCGAAGATTTCCGACTGATCCGGCAAAGCTGATCCGATAAGACGATGAAGTTCACGATCTCCTGGCTCAAAGAGCATCTCGACACCGACGCCTCCGTTGCGGAGATCACTGATGCCCTGACCCGCATCGGCCTGGAGGTCGAGGCGATCGAGGATCGCGCCGCCGCGCTCTCGGCCTTCACCATCGCCTATGTCATCGAGGCGAAGCAGCACCCGAATGCCGACCGCTTGCGCGTCTGCATGGTCGACACCGGCACGGGCGAGCCCGTGCAGGTCGTCTGCGGCGCGCCGAACGCCCGCACCGGCATGAAGGGCGTGTTCTCGCCGCCGGGCAGTTACATTCCCGGCAAGAAGATCACGCTCGGCAAGGGCGTCATCCGCGGCGTCGAGTCGAACGGCATGCTGGTTTCGGAAGCCGAGCTGGAACTCTCCGAGGACCATGACGGCATCATCGAACTGCCGGCCGATGCGCCGGTCGGCCAGCCCTATGCCGTCTACGCCGGGCTCGACGACGCCGTCATCGAGATCGCGGTGACGCCGAACCGGGCGGATGCGCTGGGTGTCGCCGGCATCGCCCGCGACCTCGCCGCCGCCGGCCTCGGCAAGCTGAAGACGCAAGCCATCCCGCCGGTGCGCGGCTCCTTCCCGTGCCCGGTCAAGGTCGTCATCGACTTCGCCGAGGAAGACAAAAAGCTCTGCCCGGCCTTCGCGCTACGCCTCGTGCGGGGTGTGAAGAACGGCCCGTCGCCGGACTGGCTGCAGGCGCGTTTGCGTGCCGTGGGCCTCAGGCCCATCAACGCGCTGGTCGACATCACCAATTTCATGACGCTCGACCGCAACCGGCCTTTGCACGTCTTCGACGCGGCCAAGGTCAGGGGCAACCTCACCGTCCGCCGCGCCAAGGCAGGCGAGACCATCCTCGCTCTCGACGGCAAGACCTATACGCTCACCGAAGAGCAGGTCGTCATCGCCGATGAGCACGGCGTCGAATCGCTCGCCGGCATCATGGGCGGCGAGGCCTCGGGCAGCAGCGAGGCGACCACCGACGTGCTGATCGAAAGCGCGCTCTGGGATCCGCTCAACATCGCCCGCTCCGGTCGCGCGCTCGGCATCAATTCGGATGCGCGCTATCGCTTCGAGCGCGGCGTCGATCCCGACTTCACCCGGCCCGGCCTCGACCTCGCGACGGCGCTGGTGATCGAGCTCTGCGGTGGCGAGGCCTCCGAGATGGAATTCGTCGGCGAACTGCCGGAAAGCCCGGCCGCGATCGATTTCCCCTGGTCGGAGGTCAAGCGCCTGACCGGGCTCGAATTGCCGCAGGTCGAGATGAAGCTGGCGCTCACCTCGCTCGGCTTCCACGTCTCGGGGGCGGGCGAGCGGGTCAAGGTCGCAGCCCCCTCCTGGCGCGCCGATGTCGGCGGCAAGGCCGATCTCGTCGAGGAGATCGTCCGCATCGCCGGCCTGGACCGCGTCATCTCGACGCCGCTGCCGCGCATCAAGGGCGAGGTCGTCAAGCCCGTCCTGACCGTGCTGCAGAAGCGCACCCGCACCGCCAAGCGCACGCTGGCCGCGCGCGGCCTCGTCGAGGCCGTGACTTGGTCCTTCATCTCGCATGATCAGGCGAAGCTCTTCGGCGGCGGCTCGCGCAAGCTCGCGCTCGCCAACCCGATCGCGGCCGATCTCTCCGACATGCGCCCCTCGCTGCTGCCGGGTCTGATCCGCGCCGCGCAGAACAATGCCGATCGCGGCTTCCCGGATGTCGCTCTGTTCGAGGTCGGCCAGATCTTCCTCAGCGACGAACCGGAAGGCCAGCTCATCGCCGCCACCGGCCTGCGCCGCGGCACGGCCAAGCTTGACGGTGTCGGCCGCCACTGGGACGGCGGCGCCAAAGCCGTCGACGCTTTCGACGTCAAGGCCGATGCGCTCGGCCTGCTCTCCGCTCTCGGCGTGCCGACCGGCGGCTTGCAGATCGTCGCGGGCGGTCCCGGCTGGGCCCATCCCGGCCGCTCGGCGACCCTCCAGTTCGGCCCCAAGGGCGTGATCGGCGCCTTCGGCGAGGTTCACCCCAAGATCCTCAAGGCGCTCGACGCGAAGGGGCCGCTCGTCGCCTTCGAGATCCATCTCGATGCGCTGCCGTTGCCGAAATACAAGCCGACCAAGGTCAAGCCGAAGCTTGCGCTCTCGGACTTCCAGCCGGTGACGCGCGACTTCGCCTTCATCGTCGACCAGGCCGTTGCGGCTGGCGACATGATGAAGACGGCGCAGGGCGCCGACCGCGCGCTGATCGCCAATGTCGGCGTCTTCGATCTCTATGAGGGGCAGGGCGTCGAGACCGGCAAGAAGTCGGTCGCGCTGGCGGTGACGCTCCAGCCGGTCGAGAAGACCCTGACCGAGGCGGAAATCGAGGCCGTCGGCAGCAAGATCGTCGCCGAGATGGCCAAGCGCTACGGGGCGACGCTCAGGGGCTGATGCCCGCCATCCAACGCACGTCATGCTCGGGCTTGACCCGAGCATCTCGCGCAGGATGAGGCTCACCTGCTCTCTTCGGCAGGAGATTCTCGGGTCCCCGCTCCGCGGCGCCCGAGAATGACGTCGGGGCCAACAGTCTCTGACCATTGACCATGATTATGTAATAATCAGCGGCAGAAAACCCTGCGCATTCGGAGTATCGGCACCGGATTGTTGCAATTTCGCTGACTGATGACTCTCACCGAACGCCCCGTCACGGACAATTTGTTCCCCGGCTTCCGCCTGCTCGACGCCGCGACATCGGGCGCGCGCATCCGTGTGCGCACCGGCGGCGAGGGGCCGCCACTCCTGCTGCTGCATGGCTACCCGCAGACCCATGCGCTCTGGCACAAGGTGGCCGAACGGCTGAAGGACCGCTTCACCCTCGTCTGCGCCGACCTGCGTGGCTATGGCGACAGCGAGAAGCCGCCGACCGACGCCGGGCACACGCCCTATTCCAAGCGCGCCATGGCGCAGGATATGGCCGAGGTGATGACGGCGCTGGGTCACGAGCGCTTCTTCGTCGGCGCGCATGATCGCGGCGCCCGCGTCACCCATCGCCTGGCGCTCGACCATGCCGAGCGCGTCATCCGCCTCGCCACGCTCGACATCGCCCCGACGCGGGAGATGTATGCCAATACCACCGACGCTTTCGCCCGTGCCTATTGGCACTGGTTCTTCCTGATCCAGCCCGCGCCCTTCCCGGAACGGATGATCGGCGCGGATCCGGAAGCCTATTGGCGCAAGAAATGCGGTTCCGGCTCGGCCGGGATGACGCCCTTCGCGCCGGAAGCGCTCGCCCATTACCTGCGTTGCTTCGCCGATCCCGCGACGATCCATGGCTCCTGCGAGGATTATCGCGCCGCCGCGACCATCGACATCCGCCATGACGACGAGGATGGGGACCGCAAGCTGACCCAGCCGCTGCTCGCGCTCTGGGGCGCCAACGGCATCATCGGCAAATGCTTCGACCCTCTCGCCTTGTGGCGCGAGCGTGCGCAGGATGTGCGCGGCCATGCCCTGCCGGGCGGCCACTATCTCGCGGAGGAGGTCCCCGACCTCGTCGCCGCGGAGTTCCAGGCCTTCTTCGGAGAAGCAGCATGACCGGGACCAATCGCGTCTATCGTATCGCCGTCATCCCCGGCGACGGCATCGGCAAGGAGGTCATGCCCGAGGGGCTGCGCGTGCTGGAGGCGGCGTCGAAGAAGTTCGGCTTCGATCTGCGCCTCGACGAGTTCGATTTCTCCTCCTGCGACTACTACGCCAAGCACGGCAAGATGCTGCCGGACGACTGGAAGGACAGGATCGGCGGCCACGACGCGATCTATTTCGGCGCGGTCGGCATGCCCCAGCAGGTGCCGGACCACGTCTCGCTCTGGGGCTCGCTGCTGCTGTTCCGGCGCGAGTTCGACCAATACGTCAATCTGCGCCCCGTCCGCCTGATGCCGGGCGTGCCGGGCCCGCTCGTGGGCCGCAAGCCGGGCGACATCGACTTCTTCGTCGTGCGCGAGAACACCGAGGGCGAGTATTCCTCGGTCGGCGGGCGCATGTATGCCGGCACCGAGCGCGAGATCGTCATCCAGGAGACGGTGATGAGCCGTGTCGGCGTCGACCGCGTGCTGAAATACGCTTTCGAGCTCGCCCAGCGCCGCCCGCGCAAGAAGCTGACCTCGGCCACCAAGTCCAACGGCATCTCGATCACCATGCCCTACTGGGACGAACGGGTGAAGGAGATGGCCAAGAACTATCCGGGCGTCGCCGTCGACCAGTACCATATCGACATCCTGACCGCGCATTTCGTGCTGAACCCGGATCGCTTCGACGTGGTCGTCGCCTCGAACCTCTTCGGCGACATCCTCTCCGATCTCGGCCCGGCCTGCACCGGCACCATCGGCATCGCGCCGTCGGGCAACATCAACCCGACCGGCGATCACCCTTCGCTGTTCGAGCCGGTCCATGGCTCGGCGCCGGACATTGCGGGGCAAGGCATCGCCAACCCGGTCGGGATGATCTGGTCAGGTGCGATGATGCTCGATCATCTCGGCGAGCATGAGGCGGCCAAGGGCATCGAGGCGGCGATCGAGCGGGCGCTCGGCGACGCGCGGACGCGGACACGTGATCTCGGCGGCTCGCTCGGCACCGAAGCTGCCGGCAAGGCGGTCGAGCAGGCGCTCGGCTGAGCGAGAAAAAGGGCGGCGCGGCCTTGGCCGCGCCGATTGGGGCAAACGAAGCCGGAAGCGGCCGGGGCAGACGAGGAAAGTCGCGCGACCATGGATCTGACGTCGTTTTCGCTGGGCGATCCCCTGCTCTGGGGCAAGCTCTTCGAGATCATCCTGCTCAATGTCATCCTCTCGGGTGACAATGCCGTCGTGATCGCGCTGGCCTGCCGGGCGCTCGCGCCGGAGCAGCGCACCAAGGGCATCGCGCTCGGCGCGGCGGTGGCCGTGGTGCTGCGGATCGCCTTCACGGTGGTCATCGCGTCCCTGCTGAGCATGCCCTTCCTGCGCATCGTCGGCGCCGGTTTGCTGATCTGGATCGCGGTGAAGCTTCTCGTCGAGGATGAGGGGCAGGACGAGGATTCCATCGCCGCCAGCAGCAAGCTCTGGAAAGCTGTGCAGACGGTCGCGATCGCCGACATCGTCATGAGCCTCGACAATGTCCTCGCCATTGCCGGCGTGGCGCGCGATTCCATGCCGCTGCTGATCGTCGGCCTCGTCATCTCGATCCCGCTGATCGTGGTCGGCGCCTCGCTGATCACCAATCTCTTGACCCGTTTCCCGATCCTGGTCTGGGCCGGCGCGGGCCTGCTCGGCTGGGTGGCGGGCGAGATGCTCGACAGCGACCCCTGGCTGGTGACCCGCTTCGGCGCGGAACTGCTGCACCAGCTCGAATACCCCGTCGCCATCCTCGGTGCGCTGCTCGTGCTCGGACTTGGCTACCTCATCAAATCGCGCCGGCCGGACCCGGCACACTAACCGATTGTTTTGATGCAATTCCGGCGCGGTGCCGCTGCGCGCTTCTGCTGGAACGGCTTGAAGGACTGACCGACACATGGATTTCTCATCTTCGACCTTCTGGGTGTCGCTGCTCCAGATCATCTGGATCGACCTCCTGCTCTCCGGCGACAACGCCATCGTCATTGCGATGGCGGTGCGCTCGCTGCCGGAGAAGCAGCGCAAGCTGGGCATCCTGCTCGGCGCCGGCGCCGCCGTGGGCCTGCGCATCCTCTTCGCGGTGGTGGTGTCCTATCTGCTCAACATCCCCTTCCTGAAGGTCGTCGGCGGGCTGCTGCTGTTCTGGATCGCGATCAAGCTCGCCAAGGGCGAGGAAGAGGCGCACAGCGACATCGCGGCCAGCGACAATCTCTGGAAGGCGGTGCGCACCATCGCCATCGCCGATGCAGTGATGAGCCTCGACAACGTGCTCGCCATCGCGGCGGCGGCGCGCGGCCATTTCGAGCTCTTCATCTTCGGCCTGCTGTTGACCATTCCGCTGATCATCTTCGGCGCGAACGTCCTGTCGAAGGTCCTCGAACGCTTCCCGATCCTGGTCTGGTTCGGCGCCGGCCTGCTCGGCTGGATCGCCGGCGAGATGCTGGTCAGCGACATCGCCGTGCTGCAATGGCTCCAGACCGCCATTCCGAGCTGGGTCCAGACCGTTCCGGTGTCCGACACACATCCGGTCGGGTTGGCGACGAACAAGACGGTCTTCTACGGAGCGGCAGTCGTCGGCGCAGCCTTCGTCTGCGCTGTCGGCTACCTTCTCAAGCGCAAGCCTGCCGACCAGCCGGGCTGAGCTTCAGGCGCCATCCAGAACGATCGCCGCGGCGGCCAGGATCTCCTGGCCGCCGTTTTCGATGGTGACGAGCGCGCCGTCCGCCATGCCCCGCAACGGATCGTGGACACGGAAGCGTTCGGGCGAGATGAGTAAGATCGCGAAGCTTTCGGGCGGTCGGACGAATCCGGTTCCGAGCGCCTTCACATAGGCCTCCTTCGCCGCCCAGAGCCGGGCGAAGGCGAGGGCGCGCAGCGAAGGTTCGCTCTCCTCCAGCATCCGCCATTCATCGCGGTGCAGGGCTTCGCGCGGAATGACGCCGGCCGGATCGACCCGTTCCACATCAACCCCAACGGGTGCCTGCGCGAGCGCGATGGCGACGACGCCCGCCCGTGTCGCAAGCGAGATCTGCAGGTCGGTCTCCCGCGCCGTCGCCAGCAGCGGCCGGCCGGCGGAATCATGAGCGATGGCGATTTCGGCCGCAGGGCGGCCGAGCTGCCGCGCCAGGATGGCCCGTGCCGTCTCGCGCCGGAGTGTCGAGCGCTCCGTCAGGTTGCGCGGCCGCTGCGGCGTCGCAACCAGCCAGACGGCCGGGTAGCTGGGCGCGGTCGCCTCGATCGAACGGAGCCAATGCATGGGCCGGACTATGGCATGCGGCTTATCCCGTCACCACGCGCGCGGGCCGATATCCGGACCGCGTCCTGCCCCATCGGCCTCCGCCTTGCATGGGGCACATGCGCAGGTGCAGCCGGCATGCGTTGACCCGACGGCGCCTTCGGCCTTTGGAAAGACCATGCAGTCACACGATACCGAACCGCCATTGGCGGGCAATGTTGCTCCCTTCACGGCACAGGGCATGTTGCTCGGCCTGCGCAAGGTTTCCGTGCTGCTGCCGGGCATCGTCGTCTTCGCCGTGGCCTTCGGCGCCGCCGCCTCGGCCAAGGGCATGAGCCTCGTCGAGACGCTGCTGATGAGCGCCCTGGTCTATGGCGGCGTCTCGCAGCTCGTGGCGATGGAGCTGTGGCGGCCGGAATGGAGCTGGGGCGCCATCGTCGGGCTGGCGGTGGTCACCGCCACGGTCAATGCCCGGTCGATCCTGCAGGGGGCCTCGCTGCAGCCCTGGTTCGCGCGCTATCCCAAGGGGCTGAACGCCTTCCACCTGTTCTTCTTCACCGATGCGAACTGGCTGATCGGCACGCGCTACCAGGCCGAGGGCGGGCGTGATCTCGGCGTCGTGGTCGGAGCGGGCCTCGGGCTCTGGGTCGTCTGGGTTCTCGCCACGGTTCCCGGCCACATGCTGGGCGCCCTGGTCTCCGATCCGCGCCGTTACGGCATCGACCTCGTCATGCCGATCTTCTTCGCGGCGATGATCGTGCCGCTCTGGCGCGGCCGGCGCGCTGCCGTTCCCTGGGTCGTCGCCGGTATCGTCGCCTTGCTGACGGCGAAGCTCGTCGACGGCTACGCCTTCATCATCGCCGGCTCCCTCGCTGGCGCGGTCACGGGGGCGTTCCGCGATGACGCTGTCTGATCCCGGCCCCTGGGGCGCCTTCATCGCCATCGGCGCCATGGCGGTGGCGACCTATCTCTGCCGGCTGGCAGGGGTGGTGCTGATGAGCTTCGTGCCGCTGACGCCGCATGTCCGGCGCGGCCTTGCCGCGCTGCCCGGCTCGATCGTGGTCGCGACCGTGCTGCCTTTGATCGAGCGGCTCGGCCTCGCCGCGGCCGTGGCGCTGCTCGCCGCCATCGGCGCGATGTTCGTGACCCGCAGCGAACTCGTCGCGCTGCTCACCGGCATGGCGATGATCTCGGCGGCGCGGTTCTTCGGCTTCTAGAGCATTTTCGAGCGAAGTGGACACCGGTTCGCGTGAAGACAATGCGGCAAACCAAGACCTGACCCATCACCCCGCCCGATGGCTTCCATCACATCCCGTCATCGCGCCATGTCCGGCTGGCTGTTGACGGCGCGTGGCGGCGGGAGGACGGTGCGGCTTAGCAAAACCGACTGAAACGGAGCGCCGTCATGGCATGGTATTCTCAGACCTGGACCTGGTTCGACGGAGCCTGGCATGAGGGCAACCCCGGCCTCGTCGGCCCGCGCAGCCATGCTCTCTGGCAGTCCTCCTCCGTCTTTGACGGCGGCCGCTATTTCGACGGCGTCGCCCCCGACATCGACCTGCACGCCGCGCGCGTGAACCGCTCCGCCGTGGCGCTCGGCCTCGAGCCCACCGTGACCCCGGATTTCATCGTCGAGAAGATGTATGAGGGCGCGAAGAAATTCGCTCCCGGCACGGCGCTCTACGTCAAGCCGATGTACTGGGCCGAGGCCGACGGCCCCTCGACCATCATGCCCGATCCGGATTCGACCCAGTTCGCGCTCTGCCTGTTCGAGGCGGCGATGCCGCAGCCGACGAATGGCTTCTCCGTCACCAAGGGCATCTATCGCCGTCCGACCTTCGAGACCGCCCCGACCGATTCCAAGGCCGGCTGTCTCTATCCGAACAATGCCCGCATCCTGAAGGCCGCCAAGGCCGCCGGCTTCGACAACGCGCTGGTGCTCGACATGCTCGGCCATGTCGCGGAGACGGCGACCTCCAACATCTTCCTCGCCAAGGACGGCGTGGTGAAGACGCCGGTCCCGAACGGCACCTTCCTGAACGGCATCACCCGCCAGCGCGTCATCAGGCTGCTGCGCGAGAACGGCGTGCCGGTCGAGGAGTGCAGCCTGCGCTACGAGGATTTCGAGACGGCCGACGAGATCTTCATCTCCGGCAATTACTCGAAATGCATGCCGGTGATCCGCATCGACGACCGCGTGCTCCAGCCCGGCCCGCTCTTCCGCAAGGCGCGCGAGCTCTACATGGACTTCGCGCACAGCAAGGCGAAGGCCGCCTGAGGCCGTAGGAACTGGCCATGGCGCGCCTCGCCACGCGGCTGACCGAGCGGCTCGGCATCGCCCACCCGATCCTGTCGGCGCCGATGGCGCTGGCAGGCGGCGGGGCGCTTGCCGCCGCCGTGACGCGGGCGGGCGGGCTTGGCCTGATCGGCGGCGGCTATGGCGATGCTACGTGGCTCGATCAGCAATTCGCCGCCGCCGGCAACACCCAGACCGGCTGCGGCTTCATCACCTGGTCAATGGCGAAGCGGCCGGAGCTGTTGACGCAGGCGCTGGCGCATAAGCCTGCCGTCCTGATGCTGTCCTTCGGCGATCCGCGCCCCTTCGCCACCGAGATCGCGGCGGCGGGCGTGCCGCTGATCTGCCAGTGCCAGTCATTGCAGCATGTCCGGCAGGGTCTGGAGGCCGGTGCCGCGATCATCGTCGCCCAAGGCGCCGAGGCAGGCGGCCACGGCGCGCGCCGCGCAACCTTGCCTTTCGTGCCCGAAGCGGCCGATCTCATCGCCCGCGAGAGCCCGCAGACGCTGCTTCTCGCCGCGGGCGGCATCGCCGACGGGCGCGGGCTCGCCGCCGCGCTGATGCTGGGCGCGGACGGCGTGCTCGTCGGCACCCGTTTCTGGGCGAGCCGCGAGGCGCTGGTGCATGAGCGCCATCATGCCGCCGCCGTCGCGGCCACCGGCGATGGGACGGTGCGCTCCTCGTTGCCCGACATCGCCCGCCAGCTCGACTGGCCGAAGCCCTTCGACATCCGCGTCGCGGACAATGCCTTCATCGCGCAATGGGCCGGGCGCGATCACGAGCTGAAGGCCGCGATCGCGACAGAGGCTACGGCCTATCGCGAGGCCTTCATGGCCGGAGACCCCGACAAGGCGGCCGTGATCTTCGGCGAGGCGGCGGGGCTGATCGCCGATGTGCCGTCAGCCGGCGAGATCGTCGAGCGGATGGTCGAGGAGGCCGCTGCGCTGCTCGGCGGGGCAGGGCGCTTCCTCGGCTGAGAATTCAGCGCAGCAGCCTGAGCAGCCCCGTCATCTTCAGCCCGATGCCGGCGATGGCGACATAGAGCAGGCCCGCGGCTGTGGACAGCAGCAGCACCGCCATCAGCAGCGGCTGCGGCAGGGACGCTGTCCATGCCTGGGCCGGAGAGGCGAACCACCAGGCCAGAAGGCCGGCGGCGATGGTGGCCACGCCGACGATCGCGACAAAGCCCGGCAGGCGCCGGTCCGGCGCGGTCCAGCCGCGCCGCCGCGCCAGCACGAACAGCGTCAGCAGATTGACCCAGGCGCCGGCGGCGGTGGCGAGGGCGAGGCCCGGAGCGCCCCAGTCGCGCCACAGGAACAGCTTGAGCGTGAGATTGCAGGCGATGGCCGCGAGCGCGACCAGCATCGGCGTCCTGGTGTCGCCGCGCGCCTGGAAGGCCGAGACCTGGGTGCGGATCATCACGATCGCCGGCAGGCCGAGGGAATAGGCGAAGAGCACGGTGCCGGCCGCCCGGCTCGCTTCGGCATCGAAGGCGCCGCGCTGGAACAGCCCCGCCACGATCAGGTCCGGAATCGCGATGAAGGCGGCGACGAAAGGAGCGCTGGCGAGGAGCGAGATCGCGACGGCGCGGTTCTGCGAGCGGTTGGCGCCGGCCTCGTCCCCGCGCGCGACCTGCCGGCTCATCGCCGACAATGCGACCGTGCCGACCGCGATGGCGATCAGCCCGAGCGGGAGCTGGTAGAGCCGCTCGGCATAGTAAAGGGCCGAATAGGCGCCGCGCGGCAGCAAGGAGGCGATGATCGTGTCGGCGAAGATCGCGATCTGCACGCCGGCCGAGCCGATCACCGCCGGCCCGAAGGCCTTCAGAAAGCGCCGGACGCCGAGATCCATATGCGGCCTGACCAGCTTGCTGGAGACGCCCGCGCGCTTGGCCGCCACATAGAGCAGCACCCATTGCGCCAGCCCGGAGATCGCGACGCCCCAGGCGGCGGCATAGGCCGCGCCCGGAAACAGGAAGGGCACGGCGAGTGCCGCCATCACGCCGATATTGAGCAGGATCGGCGCGGCTGCGAAGGCCGAGAAGCGGTCGACCGCGTTCAGCGTCGCGCCGAGGAAGGTGACCATGGTCACGAAGAGCAGATAGGGGAAGGTGATCCGCGTCAGCGCGACGGCGAGCGCGAAGGTGGCCGGATCTTGCTTGAAGCCGGGCGCCAGCAGCGTCACCAGCCAGGGCATAAGCGGCAGGGCCAACGCGAGCAGCACAACCTGGATCAGGAACAGCACGGTGAAGAGCCGGTCGGCGAAGAGATTCGCCGCCTGCTGCCCCTGCTTCTCCGCGACATGAGCATAGGCCGGCACATAGGCCTGGTTGAAGGCGCCCTCGCCGAAGATGGCGCGGAAATGATTCGGCAGGCGCAGCGCCACCGAGAAGGCGTCCATGGTGGCGCCGGCACCGAGCACGGCCGCGAGCATGATGTCGCGCGCGAAGCCGGTCAGGCGCGAGATCAGCGTATAGCCGCCGACCGACAGGATGTTCCGGAGCATGAAAATCCTAGCGGATCAGCGGCGGCAGGGCGTCGCCGCGCGGGTGGTCGACGGTGCGCGCCTCGAAACCGACGCGCTCGCCGATGAGGTAGAGCGGCCGGCGCTTCACCTCGGCGAAGATGCGGCCGACATATTCGCCGATCATGCCGAGCGAGACGAGCTGGATGCCCGAGAAGAACATGATCGAGACGATCAGCGACGGGAAGCCGGGAAGGTCCGTGCCGTAGATCAGCGTGCGCAGCATGAAATAGAGCGCCGACAGCGTCGCGATGCAGGCGATGATGGCGCCCGACCAGGTCGCGATCTTGAGCGGCACGGTCGAGAAGGAGGAGAGCCCGTCGAAGGCGAAGGAGAACAGCTTGCGATAGCGGAACTTCGATTGCCCGTGCTCGCGCTCGGCGACCTGGAAAGGCACGCCGATGGAGCGGAAGCCGACCCAGGCATAGAGCCCCTTGGAGAAGCGTGCCCGTTCCGGCAGCGCCCGCAGCGCATCGACCGCCTTGCGGTCGAGCAGGCGGAAATCGCCGGCGCCTTCCGGCAGGTCGGTTTCGCCGAACTGCGAGAAGATGCGGTAGAAGGCCTTGGCGAAATTGCGCTTCAGCCGGGTCTCGCTCTCGCGGTCGACGCGCTGGCCATAGACGTTGAGATAGCCCTCGCGCCACTTCTCCAGAAAGGCGGGAATGACCTCGGGCGGGTGCTGCAGATCGGCGTCCATGATGACGACCGCATCGCCATAGGCATGGTCGAGCCCGGCGGCGATGGCGATCTCCTTGCCGAAATTGCGGCTGAAGGAGACGGCGTTGATCCGCGGATCGGTAGAGTAGAGCTCGCGGATGGTCGCCAATGTCGCGTCCTGGCTGCCGTCGTCGACGAAGACGATTTCCCAGGAGGCGACCGCCTCCGTCAGCACGGCCCGCAGCCGCTCGACGAGCGGGCGCAGATTGTCGGCCTCGTTGTGGACGGGCACGACGATGGAAAGCTCCGGCCAGCGGGAGACCCGGGGCGTGCGCTGAAGCGGCGGGGACGCGATGTCCGACACGAACGACCTTTCATGACGCGTCTGTCGACGGGGTGACGCGCGACGCACAGAACCGTAAAGCTTGCCGGCCGACAAGCCCGCATCCGACGGCGTCTTGCGGCCGAAGGAGGAACACCAGCAGCGATGGCGAACGGCTTTGTTCTCTGCGCCGATGATTTCGCCCTCACCGAAGGCGTCAGCCGTTCGATCCTGGATCTCCTCGGCCGTGGCAGGCTTTCCGCCACCGGCGCGATGACCAACCGGCCACACTGGCGCAGATTGGCGCCGGAACTCGGCGCTTTTGCGGAAGCCGCCGATCTCGGCCTGCATTTCAACCTGACTTGCGCCGCCCCGCTCGGCTCGATGCCGCGGCTGGCGCCGGGCGGAGAATTCCAGGCGCTGGGCGTGGTGGCGCAGGCCGCCGCCGTATCGCCGGTCGCCCGGCGCGAGATCGCGGCCGAGTTCGGGCGCCAGCTCGATGCCTTCGAGGATGCGATGGGGTGCCCGCCTGATTTCGTCGACGGGCATCAGCATGTCCATGTCCTGCCCGGCGTGCGGCGCGCGGTGCTCGATGCGCTGGCGCGGCGCTATCCGGCGGGGTCGATCTATGTGCGCGATCCGGCCGACAGGATTTCGGCGATTCGCGAGCGTGGCGTCGCGGTGGGCAAGGCGCTGGTGATCGCCGGGCTCGCGACTGGCTTCCGCGCGGCCGCGCTGCGCCGGGAGCTTCGCGTCAATCGTGGCTTCTCGGGCGTCGCGCCTTTCGATCCGGCGCGCGATTTCATGGCCGATCTGCGCCGCTTCCTGATCGCGCCGGGGCCTGCGCATCTGGTGATGTGCCATCCCGGCTTCGTCGATGACGAGTTGGCGCGGCTCGACCCCGTCGTGGCGCCGCGGCCGGTCGAGCATGCGGCGCTCGCCGCCTTCCGGCCGCCGGCGGACATGCCCATGCGGCGTTTCCGGGAGCTTGCCGCTTAGAGCATCGGCCCGAAAACTGGACCGCGGTTTTCGGGAAAAGCCGATGCTCTAGGGCCGGCTGCCGGCCGTCGCCGCAAGCGATTTGTTTACCGGCTTAGGTCAGTGTCCTCGCGGTGGATGGGGGCGCCGTCCGTCGATGGATCGCGCCGGGTTTTAAAGGGCAGTCGCTCGATGACGGGGTTGACGCGGGCGGCCGAGGCGGCTGAGGAAACGCAGGCGCAGGGTGGGATGAAGGGCTTCGGCTCGCTGAGCCGGCAGATCGCGCTCGCGGCCGTGGTCATCGTGGCCGTGGCGATCATCTTCGTGGTCATGGCCGTGGCGCGCTACAATGACAGCCGCACCCGCTCCGATCTCGACCAGAAGGCGACCGCGCTGACGATGATGGTCGCCAATGCGGCGCCGTCGCTGATCCTGTCGCGCGACAACCTCACCCTGGGCTACATCCTCGAATCGCTGCGGCGCGACCCCGATTTCGATGCCGCCATCGTCGCCGACGATCTGGTCTCGCTCGCTTCCGCCGGACGGACCGAGGAGGCGCGCCTGTCCCTGACGCCGCGCTGGCTGACCAGCGCGGTCGGAGAGGAGCCCTGGCGCAAGCTTCTGTCGGTTCCTTCGGTCGAGATCGAGGACGATGTCAGCGTCACCAAGATCCAGCCCGTGCGCGTGGTCGACAGGCAGATCGGCTATGTCGCGGTGCGCTTCGACAAGACCAGGCTGGTCGCACGCGCGACCTGGGAGCAGTTCGTCATCATCGGCCTGGGGCTCGCCGTCCTGATCGTGCTCGGGCCGCTGCTCTGGTTCTCGCTGTCGCGCACGATGCGCCCGCTGCGGGGCATGACGAATGCCATCGTCAGCATCTCCGACGGCGATCTCGACACGCCGATCGACGCGCAGGAACGCAGCGACGAGATCGGCGCGATCGCGCGCGCGCTCGGCGTGCTGAAGATCAGGCTGGCCGAGCGCGCGGCGCTGGAAGAGAAGCAGACTCTCTCCGAGACCGAGCGAAGGGCCCGGCAGCAGAACGTCGACGGCGCGATCGCGATGTTCCGCAGCGAGGTCGGCCTCGCGCTCGAAGCCTTCAAGAGCAACGCCGATCGCATGCAGGAGGCCTCCGACGGGCTGGCGCGCGTCGCCGCCGAATCCTCCGAGCGTGCTGCGCGCGCTGCCGACAACGCGCATGGTGCCTCTGGAAACGTCGAGAGCGCGGCGCAGGCGGCCGAGGAAATGGGCGCCGCGATCCGCGAAGTCGAGTTCCAGGTTCGGCGCGTCCGCACCGAGATCGTCGAGGCGGCCTCGGCCTCGCGCAACACCGCCGGCTCGGTCGAGGCGCTGGACGAGACGGCGCGCGCCATTGGCGAAGTGGTCAATCTCATTCGCGACATCGCCGCGCAGACCAACCTGCTCGCGCTCAATGCGACCATCGAGGCGGCGCGGGCCGGCGAGGCCGGGCGCGGCTTCGCGGTGGTGGCCTCCGAGGTCAAGTCGCTCGCGGCCCAGACCGCCGATGCAACCGACCGCATCGTCTCCCAGGTCGCCGCGATTCAGGGAGCGACAGGGCAGGTCGTCGGCGCGATACAGAACATCGCTGAGCGGATGAATGCCATCGAAACCTTCGCCAACTCGGTCGCGGCCTCGATCGAGCAGCAGGCGCTCGCGACCGGCGAGATCGCCAGCGGCGTCGCCATGGCGAGCTCCTCGGCCCTGTCCGTCTCGAGCGACCTGAGCGTGCTCGCCGACAGCGTCGAGGAGACCGGCCGTTCGGCCGAGCAGGTCCGCGGCGCGGCCGGCGAGGTGGCGACGCAGGCCCAGAGGCTCGATTCGACCGTGGACCAGTTCCTGCGCAACGTCGCCGCCTGAAGCCGTCGCGGAGCGGCAAACAAAAACGGGGCCGCGAGGCCCCGTTTGCTTTTCCGGTTGCTGATCGCCGGGATCAGCCCTTGGCGGCTGCGCCATGGAGCTCGGCGACGTATTCCCAGTTCACTAGGCTTTCGAGGAAGGCCTTGAGATAGTCGGGGCGCCGGTTGCGGTAATCGATGTAGTAGGAGTGCTCCCACACGTCGACGCCGAGGATCGGCGTGCCGCCATGGACCAGCGGGTTCTCGCCGTTCGGGGTCTTGCTGATGGCGAGCTTGCCGCCCTTGACCTCGAGCCAGGCCCAGCCCGAGCCGAACTGGCCGATGCCGGCGGCGATGAAGTCTTCCTTGAACTTGTCGACCGAGCCGAAGGAGTCGACGATCGCCTTCTCCAGCGCGCCCGGGATCTTGCCGCCGCCATTCGGCTTCATCCACTTCCAGAAATGGAGGTGGTTGTAGTGCTGGCCGGCATTGTTGAAGACCGCGGCATTCTTGCCGTAGGAGCCCTTGACGATCTCCTCGAGCGACTTGCCCTCGAATTCCGTACCCTTGATCGCGTTGTTGCCGTTGTTGACATAGGCGAGGTGGTGCTTGTCGTGGTGGTACTCCAGCGTCTCCTTCGACATGAAGGGCTGAAGTGCGTCATGTGCATAGGGGAGATCGGGAAGGGTAAAGGTCATTGGGCCTCTCCTTGGGCTGTGAAATCGCTTGAATCAGAATGGCTTGCCATTCGGAGGCTGGGCCATGACAACCCTGCCGCTCCACGCGTTAGTTAAGCCGCCGCGCGCGGCTCGACAACCGCCAAACCTGCGAAAAACCCATGTCCTCTCGACAGGCGGCCACAATGGGGCCAGATTCCTCTCCTTAAGCCAGGTCGATTGGAAACTCTCTCTTATTCAATACGTTAGATATTGGCATGTTCCCGCCCGTCCATGAGCCGGGCAGGCCCTGCGTCAAGGAAGCCGAATTGATCGCGATTTTTACTCTCCTCGGCCTCGGGCTCTTCGGCGGCGGTGCCTATGCCGTCTATGATGGCTGGCCCTATCTGGTGCTGGAGCGGGGCTTCACCCAGGTCATCATCGGCTCGATCGCCATGACGGCAGGCCTCATCCTGCTGGCGCTGGCCTGGGTCCTGAAACAGCTCAAGGCGATCAGGACGGAGCTGGCGGAAGCCGCCGAGGCCCGCGTCTCCGTTGCGGCTCCTGCGGAAGCCGCTTTTCCGGTCGTCTTGCCCATGGCGCCGGCGAATGCGCCGCCCGCCTCGTCTCCGATCGTGCCCGCCGTGCTGGGTGCGGGTGCTGCGGCCGCCGCGGCCGCCGTCGTCGCGGAGACGTCAGAGGCCAGCCCATCGACCACCGGAGCGGTGGAGCGGGACCTGTTCGGCACGCTGGTCGCCGACCATCTTGCTGCCGCGCCGAAAGAGGAAGAGGAAGAGCAGGATGAGGTGCCGGCGCCGGAGCGCGATGATTCCGTGCCGGACATGTTCGCGAAGGTTGCGGCGGACATCGAGCCGACCGAGGCGGAGCATCCGATCGCCGTCGAGGATGAGAGCCACGAGCCGGCTGAGATCGTTGCGGCCCATATCCAGCCGCTGAGCGAGGACGAGGCCCTGGCGCACAGCGACGAGCAGGCCGAGGCGGCGGTCGAGAAGGCGGAGATCGACGAGCTTCCGCCCGAGCATCCCGTCGCCGCCGTCACGGATCAGGCTCCCGCCGATGAGGAAGACACCGCGCGTGACGAGTTCGCGATGCTGCGGGAAAGCCTGACCACCGAACTCGGCGACCTGCGCCGGCCGGCCGGGCGTGTCGAGCCGTCCTTCGCGCTGGACGATCCCTTCGCGGAAGCCGAAACCTGGATGAAGCCCGGCGCCAAGCGCCAGGAGCCCCGTTTCGACACGGAGCAGCCTTCGGCCGAGGTTGAAGAGACTCAAAAGCCCATGCCGGTCGCGCCGATCTGGCCGCCGCGTACCGGGCCCCATGCTTTCGGTGTGTCGCCTGCGAATGAAGCCGAGCAGCCGGCGAAGCTTTCTCCCGAGCCCGTCGGGATGGATGCGGCTCCGGAAGCGCCTGTGCCCTCCGAAGAGGTCGCGGAAGCGCCATCGAAGCCGGCCGATGAAGAGGTGCCTGCGGGCGAAAGCTCTCCCGCTGTCCCGTCCGAGCCGGCAGCGCCCGAACCTGCCGCCTCCGAAGAGGGTGTCGTCGGCGCCTATCAGGTCGGCGAAGCCCACTTCACCATCTATGCCGACGGTTCGATCCGCGCGCGCACGCCCGACGGTGAATACAGCTTCGCCTCGATGGACGAACTCAAGGTCTACCTCGCCAGCGAGAAGAGCCGGCTCGGCGTTTGAGCATCCGCGAGCGCCGCCGTCATTCTCGGGCTTGACCCGAGAATCTCATGACATGGCGGCTCCCTCGCCTCATCGAGCGCGAGATGCCCGGGTCAAGCCCGAGCATGACGCGGGAGGTTCTCGGGCCAGCCTTCGCCGACGGCCTTGATGGCGAAGGCATAGGCCAGCGCCGTTTCCTTCAGCGAATCGAAGCGCCCGGCCGCGCCGCCATGCCCCGCCTCCATATTGGTGTGGAGCAGGATCGGCCCGCCGCCGGTCATGGTCGCGCGCAGCCGCGCCACCCATTTCGCCGGCTCCCAATAGGTCACGCGGGGATCGGTGAGGCCGCCCATCGCCAGGATCGGCGGATAATCCTGCGCGGTGACGTTGTCATAGGGCGAGTAGCTGCGGATCGTCTCGAAGGCTTTGACGTCCCGGATCGGATCGCCCCATTCCGGCCATTCCGGCGGCGTCAGCGGCAGGCTGTCGTCGAGGATGGTGTTGAGCACATCGACGAAGGGCACCTCCGCGACGATGCCGGCGAAAAGCGCCGGCGCCATGTTGGCGACTGCGCCCATCAGCATGCCGCCGGCGCTGCCGCCCTCGGCGACGATGCGCCCGCGACGGGTGAAGCCGGCCTCCGCCAGCGCTTCCCCCGCGGCGATGAAGTCGGTGAAGGTATTGCGCTTCTTCTCGCGCTTGCCGTCGAGATACCAGCGCCAGCCCTTGTCCGTGCCGCCGCGGATATGGGCGATGGCATAGACGAAGCCGCGATCGACCAGGCTGAGCGGCCGCGTCCGGAACGAGGCGGACATCGCCGAGCCGTAGGAGCCGTAGCCGTAGAGTAGGCAGGGCGCATTGCCGTCGAGCTTCAGATCGGCACGGTGCAGGATCGAGATCGGCACCCGCTCGCCATCCTCTGCCGTCGCGAAGATGCGCCGCACCTTGTAGTCGGCCGGGTTGTGGCCCGACGGCACCTCCTGCCGCTTCAGCAGGGTCCGCTCGCCGGTTGCGAGATCGTAGTCATAGGTTTCGGCAGGCCGCGCCATCGAGGCATAGATGAAACGCAGCGTATTCGTGTCGAACTCGTAGCCGGCATCCATGCCGAGCCCATAGGCCTCCTCGTCGAAGGCAATGCTGCTCTCGGCCCCATCGGCGAAGTCGCGGATCACGATGCGCGGCAGCCCTTCCTCGCGCTCCAGCCGGATCAGCCTGCCCTTGAGGCAGACATGGTCGAGGATAAGCCGGCCCTGCCGATGGGGAACGAGATCGCGCCACCCTGCCGGATCGGGGTTGGCGAGCGGGGCCGTCACGATCTTGAAGTCTTCCGCCCCCCCGGCATTGGTCAGGATCACGAAGTCGTCGCCATGGTGCTCGACGCTGTATTGCCGGCCGGGCAGGCGCGCGGCGACGAGGTTGAGCTTCGCTTCGGGTGAAGCGAGATCGAGCAAACGGATCTCCGAGGTTTCGTGATCGCTGATCGAGATCAGCAGGAAGCGGCCGGACTGGGTCTTGTCGATGTCGACGAACATGCCGGCATCGCTCTCGTCATGCAGCAGCTCATCCGTCTCGGCCGCCGTGCCCAGACGATGGCGCAGCACCCGCGACGGGCGGTGATCGGCATCAACGGCGACGTAGAAGAACGAACGGGAATCGCTCGCCCAGACGATGTCGCCCGTGGCGTCGTTCACCTGGTCGGGCAGGTTCTCGCCCGTTTCGAGATCGCGGACGCGGATCCCATGCAGTTCCGAGCCGGCCTCGTCCGCGCTCCAGGCAAGCAGCCGATGGTCGGGACTATGGACGGCGTCGCCGAGGTCGAAGAAGTCCTTGCCTTCGGCCAGGGCATCGGCGTCGAGCATGATCTGCTCGCGGCTCTTGCCCTTGCTCTTGCTTTGACCTTCCCGTGGGCGGCGGCAGATCAATGGATGCTCGGCGCCCTTGCGATAGCGTGAATAGTAGAGCCAGGCGCCGTCCGGCTGTGGAACGCTGGAATCGTCTTCCTTGATCCGGCCGCGCATTTCCTTGACGAGTTCGCGCTGCAGGTCGCGGGTCGAGGCCATCAACGCCTTGCAATAGACATTCTCTGCTTCGAGATAGTCGCGGATATCGGCGGGCAGCACTTCGGGGTTGCGGAGCACATCCTTCCAGTTCGGGGCTCGCAGCCAGTCGTAATCATCGCGCAACAGCACGCCGTGGACGGTGCTTTCCTTCGTCCTGATCTCTGCTTTGGGCGGCGCCGGCAGGCGGCGGGATCGGCGCGATACGCCGCTCTGATCTCGAAGGCCGGGGGCAGGACGCATGAGCGGTTCTCCATGACGGGCGCCCGAGAGGTAGAGCCCCGCTGCTACGGTGACAAGACGCACTTCTTGTCGGTAGGTATACCTTTGCGTGCATTGGAAATCGCAGTCATTTGCGCTGCCGAATATTGGATCAAGATATTCCTGTTCGATTGAATTGTTCTCTTGCGTGAATAGCCAGTATCCATTACAGGCTGATCTCGATCGATCGGGTCGATGATTCTGTTTCCGGTAGTGCCCGCCACTATTGGCAAGGATGGCCACCAGGTGGGGCTTTCAAAGACGGGCGATCGCCAAAGTCCACGTTAAGAACGATAAGGAGCGACATAGCTATGGCCGATCACGAGGGAGCGGACTTCATCGAACTGACGGCAGACATCGTTTCTGCCTATGTCTCCAACAATTCAGTTCCTGCGTCCGACTTGCCGGCGCTGATCAGCGAAGTCCATTCGGCGCTCAGCCGCGTCATCGGCGGTGTGGCTCCGGTGCTTCCGGTCGAGGCGCCGAAGCCGGCGATCCCGGTCAAGAAGTCGATTACTGCCGATTTCCTGGTCTGCCTCGAGGACGGCAAGAAATTCAAGTCGCTGAAGCGCCATCTGCGCACGCAGTACAACATGTCGCCGGAGCAGTATCGCGAGAAGTGGGGCCTGCCGCCCGACTACCCGATGGTCGCTCCGAACTACGCCGAGGCTCGCTCGCAGCTCGCGAAGAAGATGGGCCTGGGCCAGCAGCGTCGCAAGCGTCGCTGAGACGCGGGACGAAGCAGAATTTCATCGACAGAAGCCGCCGGATTTCCGGCGGCTTTTTTCATGCCGATGGTTTCGTGCCGGTCGTTTCTTACTGGTCGCTTCTTGCCGCCGTTCGCGGGGATAACCGAGCGCGCAGGCTTGCCAAGGCGAACATAAGAATATAATCCTATTGCCCGGATCTCGCGCCGTCGCTCGCGCAATCGGAGAATGGGAACATAACATGAACAATATCAAGGCCGGCCCTGACATGATCTTGCAGGAGGCTGCCGGCGCCAGACTGGCCGAGGCCACCGTCGCGGCTGCGGCGAAGATCGCTCCCGGGAAGCTCAGGGCCTTCAATCGCGGCCGGCGGCCGGTTGCCCGGGCGCGCCAGCGAGCGATGTATCTGGCCCATGTCGCCTTCGGGCTGAGCCTCACCCGCGTCGGCGCCTGTTTCGGACGGGACCGGACCACGGTGCGCCATGCCTGCGCCTTGGTGGAGGACAGCCGCGACGATCCGGGGACGGAATTCGGCCTGAACGCACTCGAAGCGGCCCTCCTTGCCGCCAGTGCCAGCCTGTCGGCCCATCCGAGGGAGATTCTGTGATGACGAACGAGATCGACCGGCGTGATCGCGAGCGGCTCCTGCGCCATCTGCGCGAGCCGAATGCCTATGGCATCGTCTCTCCGCTCGGCTGCGGCCGGATCGCGCTCTATCGCGAGCGGAACGGCGCGAGCCTTGGCGCAGGCTATGTCGCGGCGGAAGCGGCGGCGGCGCTCATGGCCGAGGGGCTGATCGCCTGGGCGGGCGAGGGCAGGGGCGCCCGCCTTACGCTGAAGGAGGCGCCTTCCGGGCAAGGCCTTCCCGCCGCCCCGTCATCCGACGCAGCGCAGGCGCCGGAGGTCCGGATCGACGAGCGCGAAAGCCCCTTGCTCTGGCTGAGGCGGCGGCCCGGCAAGGACGGCAAGCCGCAGATCAGCGACGAGGAATTCGCCGCCGGCGAGCGCTTCCGGGCCGATTTCACGCGCGCGCAGATGCTGCCGCGCACGACCATGAACTGGGATGCGGCGCTGACCCCGGATGAGCGTAGCCCCGGCCCGCGCGATCCCGCCGGCGCGTCCGATGTGGCCATCGCGGCCCGCCAGCGCGTCCGGCATGCCTGCGAGCGGCTGGGGCCGGCGCTGTCCGGCCTTGCCATCGACGTCTGCGGCTTCCTGAAGCGGCTCGATCTGGTCGAGCGCGAACGGCACTGGCCGGCACGCTCGGCCAAGGTCGTGCTGCGCGTCGCGCTTGCGACGCTGGCCTCGCATTACGGCATGGATCGCGGCGGCAAGCCGTCCGGTCTCACCGCCTGGCAGGCGCCGGACGCGCGGCCGGGCATCCCGCCCGCGGCCGGGCGCTGAGGCGTTTCACGCTGCCGTGGTGCGGGCGTCGCTCTTGATGCGCTCGATCATGGCGCGCACGCCGTTGGAGCGCTGCGGCGTGAGATGCGCGGCGAGGCCGAGCTTCTCGTAGATCGCGAAGGCGTCGGTCGCGAGGATCTCCTCGGCCTTCCGGCCCGAGAAGATGGCGAGCGCCAGCGCGACGAGACCGCGCACGATATGGGCGTCGCTGTCGCCGCGGAAGAACAGGCGCGTCTGCGGGCCGGGCCCACCTTCGCGACGCAGGTCGAGCCAGACCTGGCTGGCGCAGCCGCGCACCTTGTTGGTGTCGTTATGCGCGTCCTCGGGCAGCGGCTCGAGGCTCTTGCCGAGCTCGATCAGGTAGCGGTAGCGGTCGTCCCATTCGTCGAGCAGCTCGAAATTGGCGACGATCTCGTCGAGAGTGGTGGTCATGTCCTGCCTTGCCGACCTCCGATCCATCCGGAGCCGGCGCGCTCTCTTCCCGCGCCTTGCGGGCTTTCGTCAAGCATTCAACGCGGGGCGGAGCGACCGGTTGCAGCCGATGCCGCGGCGTTGATGATACGCCCACGCGTCTCCGGATCGAGTCCCGCCAGGATCTGGGCCGCCTCGCGGGCCGCGGTGAGGCTGCCGGCCGCCACGCGCGGCTCGGCCTGGACCGCGCTCACGACCTGCCGCACGGCCTGGGGCAGCTCCACCTCGGCCGGCTTGCCGCCATGGACCGGGGAGTTGATCGCGATCAGGCCGATGATCGCGACCTTGCGCAGGAAGTAAGCCATCTCGATCTCCGTTGCGGTTCTTGCGACCGCGACGCTGACCCTAGCCGGGGATCCGGAAAAATCGCGTCATTCCAAACGCTCAAATGCGAGTCGAATGCGAATGGCGATCTTCAGGTTCCGTTCACCCTGCTTTGAACCTTCATGCCGCATGAGAAAGCCGCCGAAACAAGCGTAACTATCTGCCGAATTTATATAAACTTGAAATTGGCCGCCTGTGGGGCGTCTTGTCGGGCGATCGCCTTAAGCCCCGCTTAAACCCGCCATGGCGAGATAGCGGCAAGCGGGCATGTCGGTCCGCACGAGTTAGGCGTTGCGTTTCGGATGGTGATGGCAGCACTCAGGACACAGGCGGCAGCACTGGTGCATGCATCGGCGCGGTCGGACACCTGCGAGAGGGGGCGCCACGAGCGCTTCATCCTGTCGCGGCTGCTCGTCGGCGCCGGTGCCCTTGGTCTTGCGCCTGCCTATCTCGCCTGGCGCGGAACGCTTGGCACCTTCGAGGCCGCGATCGTCGTGGCGGCGGCGCTGCCGCTCCTGGCCGTCTTCATCCTCTCCCGCAGCGGGCGGCTCGACATCGCCCATGCCGTCTCGGCGGCGGCGCTGTCCCTGTTCATCGTGACGCTCGCGGCCGCGACCGGCGGCGCGCGCTCGCCGCTCCTCGCCGGGCTCGCCATCTTGCCAGTGGAGGCCGCCAGCCTCGGCGGCCGGAAATACGTTTTTCGCGCCGGGGTGGTGGCGGTGACCGCGCTGCTAGCCATGGTCGTCGCCGACCAGCTCGGCGCCTTCGCCGCTCCCGCGGCCTGGACGCAGCAGGCGATGCCGCTTCTCGTCATCGGGGCACTGGTGCAGGCGCTCGTCGTCACCGCGATCATGCTGCGTCGGCGCGATACGGAATTGCGCGAATACAAGGCGTCCGACGAGCGCGCCCGGGCGCTGCTCGACCATGTCGGCGATCTCGTGACCTGGCATGACGTGGACGGTGCCGTCGTCTTCGCCAATGCCGCGGCGCGCCAGCTCGCGGGAGCCGAGCCGCGCGAATTGATGGGCCGTGGCCTGTTCGAGCGTGTCCACATCGCCGACCGTCCGCTGTTCCTCAAGGCGCTGAGCGATGCCGCCCATGGCGATGCCGGCGTCAGCGCCTGCTTCCGCACCCTGTTCGTGCCGCGGGAGGATGGCGGGGCGGGGCGGGTGCCGGTCTCGCGCTGGCTCGAAATGCAGGCTTATCGGGTCGCGGGGTCTCAAGCCGGCAAGGGCGCGACCGTCGTCTGCGTGATGCGCGACGTCACCGCGCGCCGGGTGCTGGACGAGGAGCGTGAGCGCGGCCATGCCGAGGCCCTCAAGGCCAACGACATCAAGGGCCGCTTCCTGGCGACGGTCAGCCATGAATTGCGCACGCCGCTCAACGCCATCATCGGTTTCTCCGAGATGCTCAGCATGGACGAGACGGGGCGCCTCGATGCCGGCAAGCGCGCCGAATACGCACGGATCGTCCATGCCTCGGGCAACCATCTGCTCGATGTCGTCAACACATTGCTCGACATCTCGAAAATCGAGAGCGGCGCCATGTCGATCGAGCGCGAGCCGCTCGACCTCGGGGTGCTGGCGCAGGATTGCTGCGCGCTGATGGCGCTGCGCGCCGAAACCGGTGGCATCGCGCTCGAGCATGTTCTGGGCCCTGCGCTGCCGCAGGTCGAGGGTGACAGGCGCGCGCTGAAGCAGGTCGTCCTCAACCTCCTGTCCAACGCGGTCAAGTTCACCCCTGCCGGCGGCCGCGTCACTCTGGCCGTTATTCGCGATGGGGATGTGATCGACCTCTCCGTCTCCGACACGGGCATCGGCATCTGTGCCGCCGATCTGCCGCGATTGGGTGATCCCTTCTTCCAGGCCAAAGGCTCCTATGACCGCTCGCATGAAGGCACCGGCCTCGGGCTTTCCGTGGTGCGCGGGCTCGTCGGCCTGCATGGTGGGCGGCTGAGCATCGAGAGCGCTCCCGGCGTGGGCACGCGCGTTTCGGTGCGCCTGCCGGTCGGCGGCGCCGAGACGGTCGAGCCGCCGGCCAAGATCGTGACCTTCGCCAGGGCGCCGCGCCGTGGCATCGACACCAAAGAACCGCTTCGCCTGACTGCCTGAGAACGAGCCGAACAGATGTCCGCAACCATGGCCGCCCGCGCCCGCCCCGGCGCCTCCTTGTCCGCTCCGGTCCGGCGCGCGCAGCCGGTGCGCCGGAAATCATCCTCATGGTTCGCCCAGCTCATCCGGACGGCGAGCCGGCGGCCGGGCCGCGCCCTGATCCTGCTCGTTTTCGGCATCGTCTCGCTCGCCATCGTCGCCAATGCGCTGATGTTCCAGACGGCGCGTCACCCTCATCCGATCTTGTCGGCGCCGCGCCCGGTCGAGGAGGCGCGTCCCGCAGCCCGGCGTGCCGAACCCGCGCCGGCTCCCGCTGCGGCGCCTCCGACCGACATTCCTTCGCTGCTGGGCCCGGCCCTGCCGCCGTCGCGCCCCAGCGACCTGTCCCAGGCACAGCCGGCCGTGCGTGAGGCCGCGCCCCGGCCGCCTGCGGCCGTCACCAATGTCGCGCGCACGCCGGCTCCCACTCCCGCCCCGGCGGCAGCCCCCGCGCCGCGCGCTGCTGCGGCTCCCGCTCCGCGCGATCCCATCGCGGATCTGATCAACGGCGCGGATATGCGTCCGCCGGCTGATATCCGCGGCGCCGCCACGCGTTCGGCGGCAGCGCCGCGTCGCACGGCCTCCAATTGACGCCCGGCTTCGCCAGCCCATGGCGCGCCTGACCAGCGAGTTCTGGGTTTCGGCCTGGCTGCGGCAGGCGGCGCATGACGGGCTCATCGCCGTGCTGCGGCGTCGCGGCGCGGCCGAGGCCGGTGCCATCTTCGTCAAGCTCGACCGCCTCGACGGCACCGCCGTGCTCTATGGCCCGGCGCCGCAGACGCTCGCCAGCGATGACGGTGTCCGTCGCTTCCAGCTCCTGCTCGACGCCGATCCGCTGACGGTCGAGGATCGTGTCACGCGCGAATTGCGCTTCGACGGTGACCTCTGGCTCGTCGAGATCGAGAACCGGGCGGGCGATCCGCGCCTGGAGCTGGTGAGCGACTAGCGCATGTTCTTCACGCGAAGCGGACACCGGTTCGCGTGAAGAAAATGCGATAAAACAAAGAGATGGAGCATTCCTCCGATTCGGAGAGAAGCGGAAATGCTCTAGCCGCGCTCCCGCTGCGGGCCGATCCGCCCCAGCACCTCGGACATGGCGGGCTGGCCTTCCGGCCGGGCGGTGCCTGCTCCGGCGCGCGAGGGCGTGCCGCTCGGGTCCATCGCCGGCTGATGCTGGCCCCGGCGCTGCGGAGCCGGTGGCGCGAGCCCGGCGATCTGCTGGACGAGGCGCCGGGCGATGACCGGCCTGATCGAACGCATCAGGGCGACGAGCGCGAAGATGCGCTCGACCGAATGCGCGGCCTCGTCGCCGAGCCGGATCAGGAAGCGCGTCGCCTCCTCGACGGTGGTGCCGCTGGCGATCAGGGCCAGCGCCGCGAGTTCGCGTGTCGCGTCGCGGTCCATCGCCTCGGCGAGCGCCGGGCCGCCGCCGAAATGCCGGGCGATGGCGCCGAAGGCTCGCTTCCGGTCCTCGCTGGCGAGCGCGAGCCAGTCGGCGAGGACCGCGGCCGGAAGCGGCGGGAGCCGCTCGCCGGGATGCAGCGCCTCATGCGCGGCGAGCGAATCGAGGATGCTGAGCCGCCGCTCCGCGCCGGCGCGCAGGAAGAGCGGGGCGAGCTCGAGATTCGAGAGGTCCGGCCGCCCGAGCAATCCGGATCGATAGGCCGGGCGGCTGCGGGCGCGCGCGATCAGGATGTCGGCGGCGGCGCGGGGCAGGGGTGCCTCGGTATTGGCGATGAGGGCGAGGTCGAGCGCGTCGGAATCCCGCTCGACCAGCATCAGCGTCGCGGCGGCGGTGAGGTCGCGGCGGGCGCTCAGGGCCGACAGCATCTCGTCATCGCCCGTCTCCGCCAGCTCTTCGACCTCGGCGGGAGCGAGCGGCAGGCCGTGCCGCAGCATCTCGGCGAGGACCGTGCCGCCGCGCTCGCGCAAGGCCAGCAGGACCGGCGCGGGTGTGTGTCGCCAGCCGGAGAGCTTGCGCGCGAGGATGAGCGCCGTCGCCTCGTCGATGCTCGGAATCAGGGCCGTCGCCATCTCGGAAAAGGCCGCGAGGTCGTCCTGCGGAGGGCGCGGCGCCGAGAGCAGCAGGTCGGCTCTGACACGCAGCGAGACCTGGCTGAGATCGAGCCCGCCTTCGCGCGCGAGGCGAGCGAGATCGGCGAGTTCCTTGGCGGGGGAGGTGGTCATGAGGCAGCAAATCCGATGTCGGATCGCAGATTATCCCCGATGGCTTAAGGCCACGTTAACCATGTCCGGGCCTGATGGTCTTGAGAGCTGTGACACGGGGAGCGGCCTCCGCGTCGTCCGTGGCTTTCGCGATCGTAAGCAGGCGCTGGATAAGGAGGCGCACATGGCCGACGTCATCCCCTTCGCGCTCTGGCGGCGCTGGCAGGCGCGGAGCTGCGCCTTCCCGCAGACGAGCGCCGAAATCCTGTTCTTCACCGGCGTGCGCTTCGAGCGCCCTGCCGAGCCCGGCCCACGCAACGCCTTGCCGCGCGGCAGCCGCCCGGCGACGGGCAAAGTGGTCGGCCGCAGGAAGGCCAGGCAGCCGGCGTGACGGATTCAGCAGACGCGACGACGCGCCGCTGGCCGTGCGGCGGCAAGACGGCTTTCGCCGCGCTGTTCGCGCTGCTGGCCTCGGCCTGCACCGCGACGACCGGCGATCTCGGCCGGCCGCGCCCGACCGTCTGGTCGCAGCTCCTGGCGCCCGAGGCGGGTTTCCTTGCGGCGGCGGTCCGGGGCGAGGCGGCCTCGCCTTTCCGCCTGACCGATGACGAGGAGCAGATGCGCGACCGCGCCTGGCGCTTCGTCATGCCCGCCAGCCCGCACAGCATCTTCCAGGGGGAGGTGTCGAACCTCGCCCATACCCGCATCCTGCCGGTCGCGGCGCAGTCGAACGACGTCTCCGACTATTTTCACGGTCTGACATCGACCTCCTTCGCCTCGCAGAGTTCGCGCTACAACCGCATGAGCGAGGATGTGAATGCCGATCGCCTGCTGATCGGCCCGTTCCGCGCCAATGCGATGCGGGTGGTGAGCATGGACCGGGTGCGGATGCGCACGGTCGAATCCTCCCCCGATGTCGCACCCGAGAAGCAGGACCCGGCCCTGGCGCGCGTCGTCGAGAACGAGGGGCTGGTCTTCTGGGTCTGCGAGCGCCTCGATTTCCGCCTGAGGAGCTATCGTTACGCGCTGGCCAATCTCGTGGTCGAGATGCCCTCCCGCGAGGCCATCCGTGCCGAACGCGCCATCATGGCGCTGGAGGCCGAGGCCGGCCCGCTCTGCAGGATGCCGCTCAACGACGCCTTCGGCGAAGGCACGAAACGCCCCGTGGTCTACAAGGGCTGAGCGGCGGGCGGCGCATCGTCAGTTCGCCATGCCGCACTGGATGCCGGTGGCGAGCGCTTCGGCATCCGCTCGGTCGGAGGGGCGCTTGGCGAGCACGCGCGCGACGATCAGCCCCTGTGCGGTGTCGGAGACCACGCGCAGTTCGCGGCTCGTCTCGCCCTCCTCGTCATTGGCGACGCGCTCGTCATATTGCGCCTCCGTCATCACCAGGAATTCCAGCACGCCGCGGATCGCGGCCCGGTCGGTGATGGCGTAGATCACGCCGCCGCCCTGCCGGTGCAGGGTGAGCCCGAGCGGCAGCGTCCCGATATGGGCGACGACCCGCATCGGCCCGGCCGAGAGATCGTAGCCGCAGATGGCGGTCACCGCATTCGGGTCGGCCTCCTGCAAGGGCGGCAGTCCTGAGGCATTGCCGGCCGGCGGGACGATCTCGGCATGGCCCTCGCTGCCGAGATTGCGATAGGCATGCGCCGCATCGCGCTGCGACAGGACCGGGATCAGGAGGATCGTGACGATGTGCACGATGGCCGCGAGCATCAGCCCGGCGAGCGTCGTCAGGGCCAGGCGCATGGCTGCGGAGCGCAGCCGCTCGGGCCAGCTCCGGGGCGCCGGTGCGGGCCGGGGAGCCTTCCCGGGCCGGGCCTCGTCCGGAAGCGGCGCGGCTGTGGGGTCGAGCGCGCTCATCGGCAGTCGATGCGCGTGATCCGGGGCAGGTTCGCCGCCCGCGTCTCGCCGGTCTGGCTCGACACCGGCGTATCGTAGAGCCGCAATCGGAGCTGGAAGCGTCCGCCCGCCGGCAGCGGCAGCCAGTTGCCGGCCTGGGCTGCCGCCGCGGCCGTGATCGACAGCCCGCCATCCTCTCCGCGCACGATTTCCGAATCGGTGAAGCTCACCCGTTCGAGCGGCAGGTGGAAGGGGCGGCCGGCACCGTCCGTGACGCCCAGCGTCCAGCCCCGCGATGTCGGGATGGTGCCGCTGACGCGATAACGGCAGCGCCCTTCGAGCGGCGCGCCGTCATCGCTGCGCTCGGCGATCAGCTCGAGCCCCTCGCCGGCGCCGATGGGCAGATGGACGCCGCGTGCCAGATAGGCCCGCATATAGGGATCGACGTCGCGGCTGCCGCTGCCGGGCCAGGCCATCCAGGAGCCGACCTCGACCTTGCCCACCACCGGCCGGCCGGCGACCGCCCAATGGGCCGAGACCAGCCCGAGACCGGCGCCCAGCCCGAGAATAGTGGCGAGATCGAGGATTCGCACGCTTGCCTTCCGCGCCTGCGTTGCATCGCAGCCCGCCGGAGTTGAGCCCCGGCGCGTCGGGTCGTCAACCGCTGGCGGTGTCTCGGTTTGAATATCGGGTTGCGCGCCCCTGGCGAACCCACAAAGCGGATTGAAACACTGCGTGGAGACCCGCGCTCATCATGGCCAAACGGGCACGCCGTCCAACCCCTCGGTTTCCGGCAGGCCGCAGATCAGGTTCGCATTCTGCACCGCCTGGCCGGCGGCACCCTTGCCGAGATTGTCGACCGCGCCCATCGCGATCACCAGGTTGCGCTCCGGATCGGCCGCATAGCTGACGAACGCCAGGTTCGAGCCCGTAGCCCATTTGGTCTGCGGCGGCTTGTCGGTCACACGCACGAACGCTCGCCCGGCGTAGAAGCGCCGGGCCGCGTCCAGGCACTGCTCCGTGGTGGCGCGGCCGCGGCAGTAGATGGTGGCGAGGAGGCCGCGGGTCATCGGCACCAGATGCGGCGTGAACACCAGCCCGGCCGCGCTGCCGCCGCTCAGCCGCTCGATCGTCCTGGCCATCTCGGGCATGTGGACGTGCTTGAGCAGACCATAGGGCACCAGGTTCTCATTGCTCTCGGCGTAGCCGAACTTGCTGTCGGCGCCGCCTCGGCCGGCACCGGAGATGCCGGTCTTGGCGTCGATCATGATGTTGCCCGGCTCGATCAGCTTGTCGGCCAGCAGCGGCGCCAATGCGGTCAGCGTCGCGGCCGGGAAGCAGCCGGGGTTGGCAACGCGGGTCTGACCCTCGATCTCAGCCGGCCAGACATCTGCCAGGCCATACGCCCAACCCTCGACATAGCGGTGGTCGCCGCCGATATCGACGATCTTCACGCTCCGGGAGACGCGCGCCAGCGCCTCGGCCGAGGCGCCCGTGGGCAATGACGCGAACAGCAGATCGAGTTTCGGCAAGGTCGCAGGATCCCACTTCTCGATCACCAGCTCGGCCAGCTTGGCCGGCACACCGGGGAAGCGGTCCACCAAACGGCTGCCGGCACTGCTCTCGCCCGCGGCGTAGACGAGCTCGAAAGACGGGTGGCTGGCGATCAGGCGCAGCGCTTCGCCGCCGCCGAAACCGCTGATCCCGACAATGCCGACGCGAATGCTCATGGTGGTGTCCTTCTGGAGTTCGGGCAAAAGAAAACCCCCGGAGCCGAGGGCTGCGGGGGTTCAGGAAGGCGGGCCGAGGCCGCTTCGGCGGGTGCGACCTACGATGAGGCCTTCACCATGCGGAAGAACGCTGATCGACGCGCAGCCCGAAGAGCCGCCGCTGGGGGAAAGCGGCGTCGGCGTCGATCACAAAGGTTCTGGTTCCTGAACATGCCCTGGGACACTGTCGCGAGCCCTATTCATCGTCAAGCGGAATATCCGCTTTCGACGGTGGGTTGGCGGAGGTTGGCACCCTCGGCTCACGGACTAAAACAGGCTCGCAGGATAAGGACGATGACGATGACCGAGGCGCTGGACGAGGGGCCGTTTTTTCACGGCACGATCGCGGATTTGCGCGTGGGTGATTTCCTCACCGCAGGATACCGGTCGAACTATCGTCCCGAGGTGGTGATGAACCACATCTACTTCACGGCCCTTGTGGACGGCGCCGGGCTTGCCGCCGAAATCGCGGCGGAACTCACCGAAGGCGATGCCGTCCCGCGTGTTTATGTCGTAGAGCCGACCGGGACATTCGAGAACGACCCGAATGTGACCGACAAGAAATTCCCCGGCAACCCCACTCGGTCGTATCGCAGCAGCGCACCGCTCAAGGTCACCGGCGAAATCACGCATTGGACCAGATTGACGCCCGAAGCGCTCCAGATGTGGAGAGAACGACTGACGGCACTGCGCTCGAACGAACGAGGCGAAATCATCAACTGATGCGTGGCGACACGCATCTCGTGCCGAGGCCGCGCGCCCCGTCAGCGCAGCCGCGTCTCCAGCCCCGAAACCTCGCGGATGCCGACCTGGACCGGGCGGCTGGCGCTGCGCGAAGGCTCGACCGTCTTGAACAGCGCCCCGACGGCGGACAGGACCTCGAAGGATTGCCGCGGCATATGGCCGGCGCCCGGCATGCCCGCGCCGAGCGGGTCCGGCGTCGCGCCGTTCGCCTTCGCCACCGTAACGGCCTTGGGGTCGACGGGGACGCCCGGAATCGGCTTCAGCTCCAGCCCCTGATGGGCGAACTGCATGATCTCCTTGAAGGTCATGGCCGGCAGCGCGCCGCCGGTCAGGTTCGCCGTCTCGGAGGAATCGTCGTTGCCGAACCAGACGGCTTCGACGAGGTTGCCGGAATAGCCGACATACCAGGCGTCCTTGTAGCCGTTGGTCGTGCCGCTCTTGCCGGCCGTCACGACGCCGTCGAGCGCGGCGCGACGGCCGGTGCCCTCGGTTGGCACCTTGGAGAGCATGAAGTTCATGTCCTGCACGACCTGGGTCGTCAGGACCTGCTGCGGCTCGGGCTCGTCGCGGCCGTGATTGTAGATCAGCTCGCCCTGAGAGTTATGGATGTCGAGCGCCGCATAAGGCTTGGCCCGCTTGCCGCCATTGGCGAAGACGGCGTAGCCGGCGGCCTGGTCGATCACCGTCACCTCCGCCGCGCCGATCGGCAGCGAGACCGTATCGGTGAGCGGCGTCGTCAGCCCCATCGCATGGCCCATCGCCACGATCTTCTTGCGGCCGATGGCGGCGGCGCGCGCCTCATGCGTCTCGCCGGTGGCGCGGCCGATCGCGATCGACATCTGTACCGGGATCGAGTTGATCGACTTCGCCAGCGCCACATAGAGCGGCATCGAACCCGAGAACGAGCCGCCGTAATTCTTCGGGCACCAGTTGCCGATGCAGACAGGCCGGTCGGTGACGATGGTGTTCGGCCGATAGAGCCCGGCCGAGAGCGCCGTCGCATAGACATAGGGCTTGAAGGAGGAGCCGGGCTGGCGCTGGCTCGCCGTGGCGCGGTTGAACTGGCTGGCGCCATAGTCGCGCCCGCCGACGATGGCGCGCACCGCCCCGTCCGGGTCCATCACGACGGTCGCCGCCTGCTTCACGCGATAGGTCGGACCGTGCTGGCGCAGGATCGCCTCGACCGCCTCGTCGGCCCGTTGCTGGATCGCGGAATCATGCGGCGTCTTGACGGTGAGCACCCGGTCGGAGCCGAGCTTGCCCTCCTCGGCCAACTCCTTCACCTGGTCGAAGGCCCAGTCGAGATAGTAGTCGGGGCTGGATTCGCGCTTGCGGTCGACCGGCGTCGCCGGATTGCGCTTGGCGCTGTCGACCTGGCCGGCGGTCATGAAGCCGGCATCGACCATGGCGTTGAGCACGTCATTGGCCCGTGCGCGGGCGGCGGGCAGGTTGACATGCGGCGCGTATTTCGTCGGCGCCTTGAACAGGCCGGCGAGCATCGCGGCTTCCGCCAGCGAGACGTCCTTCACCGACTTGCCGAAATAGTATTCCGCCGCCGCCGCCACGCCAAAGGTGCCGCCGCCCATATAGGCGCGGTCGAGATAGAGCTTGAGGATCTCGCTCTTGCTCAGCCGGGCCTCGAGCCAGAGCGCCAGGAAGGCTTCCTTGATCTTGCGGTCGAGCGAGCGCTCGTTGGAGAGGAACAGGTTCTTGGCGAGCTGCTGCGTCAGCGACGAGCCGCCCTGCACCACGCCGGAGGCGCGCGCATTCACGGTCAGCGCCCGGAAGGTGCCGATGACGTCGATGCCGAAATGGTCGTAGAAGCGCCGGTCCTCGGTCGCGATCACGGCCTTCAGCAGATGGTCCGGCATCTCCTCCAGCTTGAGCGAGTCGTCGTGCCGGGCGCCACGATGGCCGATCGCATTGCCGTAGCGGTCGAGGAAGGTGACGGCGAGCACCTGGCTCTTCAAAGCCTCCTCATTGCCGATGCGGAAGGCGGGCAAAGCCAATATCAGGACGAAGAGCGCGCCGACGATGCCGATGTTCAGCCCCTCGCTGGCGAATTCGGCCGCAAGGCGCCTGGGGCCGGTCACGGTCAGGCGGTCGGCCTGGCTGCGGATGCGCTCGTAGATCTCGCCGACGCGGCGGCCCGCGCCCCACAGGCCGGCATCGAGCCATGAATCGACGGCGAGCGCATAGCGCTTCAGCCGCGTCCTCCAGCCTGCCTTCCTGAACTCCATGGCCGTTCCAGGCTTCCCGAATGGCCCCCGACACAGTCCTGCCCCGCGGTCGCCGCCTTGGCAACAGGAGGGTGCCCGGTCATAGACACATAATCACGCCCCGCGCGGCGGTAAGGGCAGCATGCGCGGAATTCTTTTTTAACAGCAGGAAGCAGGCCAGCCGGCCTGTCCCGGATTGGGACAAGGACGCGCGCCGATGCGCCGCCCTTCCATCTTCCGGCGCATCGGCGCATAAGCCTGCCATGGAGCCGAAGCCCGCGACAAACGAGCCGTTCTGGCTGACCACGCCGCTCGAGGAGATGAACCGCGAGCAGTGGGAGTCGCTCTGCGACGGCTGCGGGCGCTGCTGCCTCGTCAAGCTCGAGGACGAGGATAGTGGCCGCCTCTTCGCCACCGATATCGGCTGCCGCCTGTTCGACGCGGGCACCTGCCGCTGCCGCGACTATCCGAACCGCTCCCGCGAAGTCCCCGATTGCGTCACCCTGACGCCGCAGGATGTGCGCACGCTGCCCTGGCTGCCGCCGACCTGCGCCTACCGCCTCGTCGCGGAGGGAAGGGATCTGCCCTGGTGGCATCCGCTCGTCTCCGGCGACCCCGAGACGGTCGTCGCGGCCGGGATCTCGGTGCGTGGCCGCGTCTTCGCCAATGAGGACGAGGTGACGGAGGACGAGGTGACCGAGCGCATCGTCGCCTGGCCGCTGCGCTGGCCCCGGGCCGCCCGCGGCGGACGCGCGAAATGAAGCGTCGGTGCTTCCGCGCTTGCGGGCGTTTTGTTGCACCTGCTCATTGATTGTTCAGCCGCTTTTGGGCATGACCGCCCCATCCCGCCGTCCCTGCCTATGGGGCATCGATGGCACGCGCACGAAACTTTCGCATCGCCGTGGCGTTGCTGCGTCCGGCTGCAAACGAAGAGGTTGAAGTGATGGCAGGTGGGAAGTGGGTCTATACCTTCGGCGACGGCAAGGCCGAGGGTGAGGCGGGAATGAAGAACCTGCTCGGCGGCAAGGGCGCGAACCTCGCCGAGATGAGCAATCTGGGTCTGCCCGTTCCGCCCGGCTTCACCATCACCACCGAGGTCTGCACGGCCTATTACGACAACGGCAAGAGCTTCCCGGCCGAGCTCGACGGGCAGGTCAAGGCCGCGCTGGCCGGCATGGCCAAGCTCACCGGCAAGACTTTCGGCGACCCCGCCAACCCGCTCCTCGTCTCCGTCCGCTCCGGCGCGCGAGCCTCGATGCCGGGCATGATGGACACCGTCCTCAATCTCGGCCTCAACGACGAGACGGTCGAGGCCGTCGCCAAGGCCTCGGGCGACGAGCGTTTCGCCTGGGACAGCTATCGCCGCTTCATCACCATGTATTCCAACGTCGTGCTCGATATCGACCACGGCCTCTTCGAGGAGGCGCTGGAGGACTACAAGGAGCGCAAGGGCCTCCATCTCGACACCGACCTCAAGGCTGCCGACTGGAAGGTGCTGGTCGGCAAGTACAAGGAGATCGTGAAGAAGGCGCTCGGCTCCGACTTTCCGCAGGAGCCGGAGAAGCAGCTCTGGGGCGCGGTCGGCGCCGTCTTCTCCTCCTGGATGAATGCGCGTGCCATCAAGTACCGCGAGCTCAACGGCATCCCGGCGAGCTGGGGCACGGCGGTCAACGTCCAGTCGATGGTGTTCGGCAATATGGGCGACACCTCCGCGACCGGCGTCGCCTTCACCCGCAATCCCTCGACCGGCGAGAACGCGCTCTATGGCGAATTCCTGATCAACGCCCAGGGCGAGGACGTCGTCGCCGGCATCCGCACGCCGCAGGACATCACCGAGAAGGCGCGCATCGAGGCGGGTTCCGACAAGCCTTCGATGGAGAAGGAGATGCCGGAGGCCTATGCGGAGCTCGTCCGCATCTACGGCATCCTCGAAAAGCACTACCGCGACATGCAGGACATGGAATTCACCATCCAGGAGGGCAAGCTCTGGATGCTGCAGACCCGTTCCGGCAAGCGCACCGCCAAGGCTGCGCTCAGGATAGCGGTCGACCTCGCCAGCGAGGGGCTGATCACGCAGGCGGAGGCGGTCGGCCGCGTCGAGCCCGGCGCGCTCGACCAGCTGCTGCACCCGACCATCGACCCCAAGGCCGAGCGCCGCGTGCTGACCACCGGCCTGCCGGCCTCGCCCGGCGCCGCCGCCGGCGAGATCGTCTTCAACTCGGACGACGCGGAAGCCGCGAAGAAGGCCAACCGCAAGGTCATCCTCGTGCGCGTCGAGACGTCGCCGGAGGACATCCACGGCATGCACGCCGCCGAAGGCATCCTGACCACGCGCGGCGGCATGACCTCGCATGCGGCGGTCGTGGCGCGCGGCATGGGCAAGCCCTGCGTCTCCGGCGCCGGCCAGATCCGCGTCGACTACGCCAAGGGCACGCTCGCGGTCGGCAACACCACGCTGAAGGCCGGCGATTTCATCACCATCGACGGCGGCAACGGCCAGGTGCTGCTCGGCGAGATCAAGATGCAGAAGCCCGAGCTTTCCGGCGAGTTCTCGACGCTGATGGGCTGGGCCGACAAGGTCCGCCGCCTCAAGGTCCGCGCCAATGCCGAAACGCCCGATGACGCGAAGACCGCGCGCGAGTTCGGCGCCGAAGGTATCGGGCTCTGCCGCACCGAGCACATGTTCTTCGACGAGAGCCGCATCCAGTCGGTGCGCGAGATGATCCTCGCCCAGGACGACAAGGGGCGCCGGGCGGCGCTTGCCAAGCTCCTGCCGATGCAGCGCCAGGACTTCGTCCAGCTCTTCACCATCATGAGCGGGCTGCCGGTGACGATCCGCCTGCTCGATCCGCCGCTGCACGAATTCCTGCCGCATGGCGAGAAGGAGATCGCCGAGGTCGCCGCGGCGCTCGGCGTCTCGTCCGATGCGCTGCGCCAGCGTGCCGCCGAACTGCACGAGTTCAACCCGATGCTCGGCTTCCGCGGCTGCCGTCTGGCCGTCGCCTTCCCCGAGATCGCCGAGATGCAGGCCCGCGCCATCTTCGAGGCGGCCGTGATCGCCGCCAGGGAGACCGGCAAGCCGGTGATCCCGGAGGTGATGGTGCCGCTCGTCATGGGCAAGCCCGAGCTCGACCTCGTCAAGGCCCGCATCGACGCCATGGCCAAGGCCGTGATGGAGGAGAGCGGCACGACCATCGACTATCAGGTCGGCACCATGATCGAACTGCCGCGCGCCGCGCTGCGCGCCGCCGAGATCGCCGAAAGCGCCGAGTTCTTCTCCTTCGGCACCAACGACCTGACGCAGACGACGCTCGGCATTTCGCGCGACGACGCCTCCTCCTTCCTCGGCTCCTACACCGCCAAGGGCCTGCTCGAGGCCGATCCCTTCGTCACCATCGACCAGGACGGCGTCGGCGAACTGGTCAAGCTCGCCGCCGAGCGCGGCCGCAAGACCCGCAGCGACATCAAGCTCGGCATCTGCGGCGAGCATGGCGGCGACCCGGCCTCGATCGGCTTCTGCGAGAGCGTCGGCCTCGACTACGTCTCTTGCTCGCCCTTCCGCGTGCCGATCGCGCGGCTTGCGGCGGCGCAGGCGGCGCTGGGCGCGATCAAGCCGAAAGACGGCTGAGCCGGATCGCAACTGCCGGGCATGGCGCCCCTGCACGGGCGCCATGCAATTTGCTGCGTCGCAGCATGATGGGCGGAGTGCCATAGTACGGTCCTCCGCCCGGTTGTCCGGGCCTGTCGGTCCATCACCATGAACGAGACGACTTCCGACGCTCCGACCATCGGGGCGGGGCTGACCATTGTCCTGGCCGCGGCCTGCGGCCTGATCGTCGCCAATCTCTATTATGCGCAGCCCCTGGCTGGACCCATCGGCGCAACGCTCGGCATGTCGGCGGAGCTGACTGGCCTGATCGTCACCCTGACGCAAATCGGATACGGGTTGGGGCTGGTCTTCCTGGTCCCGCTCGGAGACCTCGTCGAGAACCGGCTGCTGATCGTCACCCTCGTCGTCCTGGCGGCCGTTTCGCTCGGCATGGCCGCCCTGGCCGCCAGCGCGGCCGTCTTCCTCGCCGCTTCGCTCTTGATCGGCATGACCTGCGTCGCCGCGCAGGTCCTCGTACCGCTTGCGGCCCATATGGCGCCCGAGCAGATTCGCGGCCGGGTCGTCGGCAATGTCGTGAGCGGCCTGCTGTTCGGCATCATGCTGGCGCGGCCGGTGGCGAGCCTGGTCGCGGACGCTGCGTCCTGGCATGCCGTCTTCGTCCTCTCGGCCGTGGCGATGTTGGCCCTGGCGGCCTTCCTGTGGTTTCGCCTGCCGCAGCGCCGACCCCATACGCGGCTGGGCTATGGCGAGCTGATCGCGTCCATGGGCGCGCTGGTGATGAGCACGCCGGTGCTGCGCCGCCGCGCCGGCTATCAGGCCTGCCTGTTTGCCGCCTTCAGCCTGTTCTGGACGGTGACGCCGCTTTATCTCACCGGTCCGCAATTCGGCCTGACCCAGCGCAGCGTCGCGCTGTTCGCATTGGCGGGGGTCGCGGGCACGATCGCCTCGCCGATCGCCGGGCGCCTCGCCGATGCGGGTTGGACGCGCCCGGCGACGGCCTTCGCCCTGATCCTCGCGGCAGGGTCCTTCGCCCTGACCTTCCTCGCCGAGCCGGGCTCGACGGCGGCCCTGGCCTTGTTGACCATCGCCGCGATCCTGCTCGATTATGGCGTGACGACGGGCCTGGTGCTCGGGCAGCGCGCCATCTTCGCGCTCGGGCAGGAACAGCGCAGCCGCCTGAACGGTCTTTTCATCGCGAGCTTCTTCATGGGCGGTGCGCTCGGCTCGGCGCTCGGGGGCTGGGCCTTCGCGCATGGTGGCTGGCCGCTCGCGGGCGCGCTCGGCGCGGCGATGCCGCTGCTGGCGCTGGCCTATTTCGCGACGGAGTTCCGGGCGCGGGATTGATGCGCCCCGCAGGTGGGGCATGATGCCTCGCGAAGGAGCATCGCATGGGCGATCTGACCACCATCGGCTTCGATGCCGACGACACGCTCTGGCAGAACGAGCAGTTCTTCCGCATGACGGAGGAGCGCTTCGTCGCTCTGCTCGGCGAGCATGGCGAGGCGGCCGAGATTTCCGGCCGCCTGCTCGAGGCGGAGAAGCGCAACCTTGGCTTCTACGGCTTCGGCATCAAGGGCTTCGTGCTCTCGATGGTCGAGACGGCGATCAAGATCACCAGGGGGCAGGTCCCGGCCGCCGTGATCGGCGAGATCCTCGCCGCCGGGCGCGAGATGGCGGCGCATCCGGTCGAGACGCTGCCGCATGTCCGGGACACGCTCGAAGCGCTGTCGGGCGACTACCGGCTGGTGCTGATCACCAAGGGCGATCTCTTCGACCAGGAGCGCAAGCTCGCCCAGTCCGGCCTCGGCGATTTCTTTCACGCGGTCGAGATCGTCAGCGACAAGAAAGCCGCCACCTATGAACGCATCTTCGCGCGCCATGGCGACGGGGCAGGGCGGGCGATGATGGTCGGCAACTCGCTGAAGTCGGACATCCTGCCGGCGCTGGAGGCCGGCTCATGGGCGGTGCATGTTCCGCATGAACTGACCTGGGTGCTGGAGCATGCCGAGGAGCCCGTCGGGCACGGGCGTTATCGCGCGATACCGCATCTCGGCCCTTTGCGGGGCCTCGTCACGCAGCTCGCGCGGTAGCCGTTCACCATCGGCCTTCACTCGACCCAAAGGCCATGTCTGCGGTGCCACTCCTCGATGGATTCCTCCGGATAGCCTTCGAAGCTCAGGTCGTTCTCCGCGATATCCGGGTCGACCCAGCCGGCCTTGAAGCGCAGCATGATATGGGTCTTATCGGGAGCGCGTGGCAGATGGCTGTCGATCGCCGAGGCGAAGGGATGCAGCAGATCCGGCCAGCGCGGATCGAACAGCCACAGCGCCGTCCCGCAGGACTTGCAGAAGTGGCGCCGCGCTTGCGATCGTTCGCAGGTGCCGTCGTCGTCGCGAATCTCGGCGCTGAAGCTGCCGACGCTGTCTTGGCCCTCGACCTTCAGCGTCGCGGCCTCGGCCGACAGGTTGATCGCGAAGCCGCCTCCGCCTGCCGTCTTGCGGCAAATCGAGCAGTAGCAGAGTTGATACGGGACGGGCGCATGGCTCTCGACCGAGAAGTGAACCGCCCCGCAGCGGCATGAGCCCTTCAGCGTGATCGGCATGACGTAGCCTCCCTTTGCCTGTCCAACACCGGCTTTCGCCGCGTGTTCCGCGATGCCCGCGGGCGCCTTGCTGGACCTGGCTTGCATTTCGTGCTATCGCCACCGATGTAAGACGAGATGCGGCCGGGTTCTGGCCACTCCTCCGCTTGGCGGCTTGTCCGGTGGCGGTTACGAATCAGATCCACCACACATCGCTACAAGGCCATGGCGAGGCGTCCGCGCGTCCGTCGTGTCATACCGATAGACGCGGATCTGAACGTAAGGACTAACACTATGAACAAGGGCACCGTGAAGTGGTTCAACGCCACCAAGGGCTACGGCTTCATCACCCCTGAGAACGGCGGCCAGGACGTTTTCGTCCACATCTCCGCCGTCGAGCGTGCCGGCCTGCGCGAGCTGCGCGAAGGCCAGGTCGTCTCCTTCGAGATGGTCGCCGATCGCAAGACGGGCAAGACCTCGGCCGGCAACCTCGTCGCCGAGTAATAACCGAATCGACCGGGTGGGCGTTCGCCCGCCCGGTCCACAATAAACCTGCCGGCGCTGTGGCTAGCGGTTCGCCGGTGGGACCGATTCTCTGATATCCAGGCCGGATACGGGCCGACGGCGCAGCCGAAACCACATGCGCCCCCCGTCATCACGGCGTCCAGAAAGCTTTTTCTTGACTAAATTCGCTGATCTCGGCCTCGCCGAGCCGCTTCTCAAGGCGCTCGCGGCCGAGAGCTATGAAACGCCCACGCCGATCCAGGCGCAGGCGATCCCCCACATTCTGAAGGGCCGCGACCTGCTCGGCGCCGCCCAGACCGGCACCGGAAAGACCGCTGCCTTCTCGCTTCCGATGCTGCACCGGCTGCTCGGCAAGCCGCGCCAGATGCCGCAGCGTGCGGTGCGCGTGCTGATCCTCTCGCCGACGCGTGAGCTCGCCGCCCAGATCGAAGCCTCGATCCGCACCTATGCGCAGTTCACCACGCTGCGTTCGACCGTGATCTTCGGCGGCGTTCCGGTCGGCAAGCAGATCCGCGCGCTCGGTGACAAGATCGACATCCTCGTCGCCACGCCCGGCCGGCTGCTCGACCTCGTCGACCAGCGCGCCGTCTCGCTGCGCGAGATCGAGTTCCTCGTCCTCGACGAGGCCGACCAGATGCTCGACCTCGGCTTCATCCATGCGCTGCGCCGCATCGCGACGCTGATCCCGAAGGAGCGCCAGACGCTGCTCTTTTCGGCGACCATGCCGAAGCCGATCCGCGACATCGCCTCCGCCTATCTCACCGACCCGGTCGAGGTCGCGGTGACGCCGGTCGCGACGACCGCCGAGAAGATCGACCAGCGCGTCATCTTCACCGAGCCCGGCGACAAGCCTGCGCTGCTGGCGAAGACGCTGTCCGTGCCGGAGATGGAGCGCGCCATCGTCTTCACCCGCACCAAGCATGGCGCCGACAAGGTCGTGCGCCAGCTCGAGCAGTCGGGTATCGAGGCGGCGGCGATCCACGGCAACAAGAGCCAGGGCCAGCGCGAGCGCGCCCTCGGCGCCTTCCGCAACGGTAGCTTGCGCATCCTCGTCGCCACCGACATCGCCGCACGCGGCATCGATGTCGACGGCGTCAGCCATGTCGTGAACTACGACCTGCCGAACGTGCCTGAGAGCTATGTCCATCGCATCGGCCGCACGGCACGCGCTGGCGCTTCCGGCGTTGCGATTGCCTTCTGCACGCCGGAAGAGCGCGGCGATTTCGCGGCCATCGAGAAGCTGACCGGCGTCAAGCCGACGCCGATCGGCGAGGTGCCGTATTGGGACGGTCGCACGCCCAAGAAGCCGGCGCAGAATCGCGGCGGCCGCAGCCAGCAGCAGGCCCGCCCGCAAGGGCAGGGCAGGCCGCAGGGACAGGCCAAGCGGGCGGACGGCAAGCGCTCCGACCAGGGCGGTCATCGCAACCATGCCGGCGGCGCGCCGCGGCAGGAGCGCCAGGATCGTCCGGAGCAGCGGCAGGAGCATCGCCCCCGCACGGGCGAGCGGCAGCAGCGTCCTGAGCAGATGCAGCAACGAAAAGAAGCGACTTCCGCGAAAGAAGGGCTTGGCGGCGTCGCGTTCTTGCAGCAAAGAACACAGCAACCACGCACCGACGGCGCCCGGCGGCGCGCGCGCTGACGCGCGATCGGCCAGAACAGGGCGGGCTCATTCGTTATCCTAACGGGACGATGGCCCGCCTTTGCGCCACAGGGCTCACGAAGGACGACAGATGGCGAAAGAAGAACTGCTTGAATTCGATGGCACCGTGGTCGAGGTGCTTCCCGACGGCAACTACCGGGTCAAGCTCGACAACGACCATGTGATCCTGGCCTATGCGGCCGGCAAGATGAAGAAGAACCGCATCCGCACCATCGCGGGCGACCGCGTCATCGTCGAGATGTCGCCCTACGATCTCGATCGTGGCCGCATCAACTTCCGCCAGAAGACGGCTGGTCCCGGGCCGGGCGGCCCGCCGCGCCAGAATTTCCGCCGCCGCTGAGCGAAGCGATGCGCCTTTCGCGAAACGAGCTTCTCTTCGTCGCGCTGGGCGCCGTCCTCGGCGCCGTTGTCGCCTATGCCGTCAAGGCCGGCCTCGTCGCGCGGGACGGGGCCCTCCCGCCCTTCGCCATCGTGCTGCTCGGCCTCGGCTTCGTCGAACTGGTGTTCGGCTATGCTGCGGGCCGCTCGCCTGGCACGCTGGTCGGCATGCCCGCCCGCTTCCTCGCCTTCGTCGTCGGCGTCTGCGTCTTCCTGCTCGGCGACCGCTACGTCTGAGCGGCTGCAGCGCCGCACCATCCCATCATCGTCATTCCGGGCAAGCGAAGCGCAGACCCGGAATCCATCATCGGGCATTGTGCTTTGTGATGGATTCCGGATCGGCGCCGCTGGCGCGGCCTGTCCGGAATGACGTTGGATCGGGGGCGTAATCCACCCAAGAAAAAACCCCGGCCGAGGCCGGGGTTGAAGTGGTCGTTTCCGTGGATAAAGGGTCTGCGTGAAACTCTCTGATGCATCGGCCCGAAAACTGGAATCCGGTTTTCGGACAAGCCGATGCTGCGATACCGCGCTCAGTAACGGGCGCGGGACCAGTACTGCGAGCCGGGGCTGACCAGGACCTGGCGCTGCCGCGTCTCGTAGACGGCGGGGATCTCCTCCCGCACGACCTGAGTGGGACGCACCATCACCCTGCGTTGACGCTGCGTGTAGACGGCGGGAACCGTCTCGTATTCGACGGTCGCCGGCGAAACCTCGACGCGGCGGCTCTGGTAGCCGTATTGCGCGGGTACATCGACCCAGCAGCCGACTGTCCTGCCCCAGGCGTCGCGGGTCACTTCCCAGCGGCGCGTGGCGGGCGAGATCAGCACCTTCTCGGTGACGGTGTCGTAGACCGCGGCGCGGTGACGCGGAATCTGGCGGGCCGGCGCGATCATCACCGTGTCGGTGACGGTCTCGTATTCGGCCGGGACGACGTGGCGCTGCACCTGCGGCGGCTGGACCTGATAGGTTTCGTCGACGGTGCCGTAGACCGGCGGCGTGCTGACGAGGTTGTAGCAGGCGGAGCCGTGGCAACCGCCGGCCTGCGCCGCGCCTGCACTGAGGAGAAGAACGGTCGTGAGCGCCGAGGTGGCGAGGAGCAACCGGGATGAGAGCGAGCGCGCCATGATGGACCTGACCTGTCGGTTCCGGCGTCTGAGCGCCGTTCGTTGGGATCAGGAAGCCAATTTGGCGTGATGAACGCAAGGTAAACGCTAAAACAAGGTAAAATTAACCACGTCGCGCGCGCTGGCGACCTTCCTCCCGCTGCTGTTCAGGTCGATGGAATCGCTTGCTTTCCTGTGACACGAACAATCATATGGCATCAGGGCAGTGAAGCGGGACAAGCCTGGACGATGCGGGATGTCGTGGGACGGCGGCCTTTCAAATCAATGGCTTGGACGGCGCGGCGGTGCCACACGGCGCGGCGGCCATTGCCATTTGATTGTTCGTCGATTTCGGGGTGTGAAATCCCGAAAGGCAGAAAGCCAGAAATCTGGCCCGCCGCTAACCCGTTGAAATGTCGTCGCGGAGCCCGCCGGAACTGTCACGATTTGCCCTGGTGGCGGGGCCGTGCATGACAGTTACGAAAAGCGACCTGTTTTCAAACACATGGACCGGGAGAGCGGGCATAGTACCCATTCTCGAACTGTCATGCTGATTCAGCGCTGCCGGAAGCGCTCCACCGCCCGTCGCGCCAGATCGTCTGCGTCGCTGGCGACCATCGCATAACTCGCGATGAGGTATGCCATGCGCGCGCGCTCGAGTTCGTGCTTCTCCTCAGGAATCGAAGAAGCCACTTCGGCCCAAGCCGCGTCGAGAGCGCCTTGCGACCGCGCGACGTCGGCGGGATCACTGAAAGATGAGAACGGAATTTTCCAGGCCTCCTTGAACGGCCTCGTTCTATCAACCGGCTTGCCGCCCGTCACGATCTCGATGGCATAGAGCGACGCATTGGCGCGGCGCTCGAGTTCCTTGCTGCTCGGCTGGTCGAGGGCGAGGCCGTAAGGGTTGATGGGCTTGTCGACCCGCCGGCCGCCGCAGTCCATCGCGAAGGCATCCGCAGTCCGCGCGTTGAGGAAGCACCAGCTCATGTAGGCCCCTCGGTTCGTCGTTACATGATCGAACCAGGCGGCCCAGCGATACATGATGGCGGCGGCGGCATGGAGCCCGCCCAGTGGCACGACGATCTCGACCTGGAATGGATGCGAAAGGTCGCGCTGCTTGTCGGTGATTTCGCCCTTGCGCCTGGCCACGATCAGCCCCGCAGCATGAACGCGATCGCCAGCGCGAACACGACGCAGCCCAGATAGAATAGGCCTTCCAGCCGCCCCTGGCGCGTCCGGCGCCGGTACTCTGCCTGGTTGTCCCCGCTGTTCACCGCACCCTCCGCTCCTGACTCGTGGTGTCATGCATTGCCCTTGAGAACAAAACTAGAACACGCTTCCATGGCTTTGCCCTAGCGGCACTAGGGCGTCAACAGGAGAGAGCCATGAGTAAGGCCAAGCGGGAGACCGTCGCACACCTCACGTATTTCGTCGTTCAGGCCTACAAGGCCGTGAAAGGAAGGGGGAAAATCTCGGCCGATGAAGCAATTCCGGCCCGCGACCACGATCACGCCATGCGGATGTTCGGGCGCTTCAAGGAGACCCGCGCCGGCGTCGTAGCATTTAGCCGGACGGGCGATCCGACCACCGGCGATTACGAGGATGCGGTCATCATCGCGCGCCACGGCATCCTTCCGGCTGAGGTCGACGGTCTCGCCGATATGAGCGAAACGGAATTCGAGAGCTGGGATCTCTCGAGACACGATTTGAAAGTCGCTTGAATTGACGGAGGGCGGCTGCAAAGCCGCCCTTACGGTCTGGTCAAATCGCTTGACATCCACAGGCACGAAACGTCGCCCGTAGGGCGATAGCAGAACAGCCCGGACCAAACCGCGGTGTCCTCAATAAAGAGCATGGTGCCCTTACTCACAATTCGGCATTTTCCGGCCAAAACAGCGGCTCCAGCTAGCTTTTTAAATGCTTCTTGGTCTCCGGAATTAGCAATGGTCGCAATCCGGCTCTGGAGTTCCTTGTCCGTGCAGCCGAGCGCATCTCTCTGAGACGGCTTGGCCGACTGAGAAAAGGCAGCTGAGACCGATAGGCCGATCACAACGATGGCACCTGCTACCCCACGCAAGACAATGCGGCTCGTCATCATATCTTTCCCCCCGCCCAGACAATCTTTCCAGCGATCCGCAGCGCCTCCGCCTCTGGCGCCGCCAGCGTCTCGGACTCATAGCGCTCGTTGTCGCTGATCAGCACGATCTTGCCTTCCCATCCGCGGGCGATCCGCTTGATCCGGACATCATTGCCGTCGATCAGCGCATAGACGCCATCGATCCGCGGAACCTGAAAGCGAATATCGGCCAGGCAGATCGCGCCGTCGAGAATCGTCGGCTCCATACTATCGCCGCGCGCGCCAAGAAAACGCGCATGCTTCTCCGGCAGCCCGAGTTCCTCAAGCCAGCGCTTCGGAAAAGGCAGGTGATCGATGGCCAAGGGAAAGGGGTTTTCAATTCCAGGCCCAGCCGAGGCGATAACGTCTAGGAGGGGAATCGACGCGACCTCTTCATCGTCGTTGTCAGCCGATGCAATGAGCTGCGTCCGAGTCATCGGCACAATTGGCGCAATCTCGCCACCAAAAATGATCGAGTCGCTACTGACGTTACAGGCGCGGGCAATTTCACCCAACCGCGCCGCGGGCGGCGCTGACTGGTTGCGGCAATAGCGGTCGACTGAGCTCAACGGTATTCCCGTTCGCTCGGAGATGACGGCCCGGCCGCCAGCGCGCTCAATTGCATCAAGCAATCTTGCCGCCAATTCTGCGTCATCAATCGGCAGATGAGTGCCCTCTCGCTATTCAGTCACCAGAAATGGCTTGACCACTATCCTCACATGTGATGTTCTCACCACAAGTGCCGTCTAGATGTGTGGTTAACACGCCAAATCCGGCATTGCGAGACAGGACACCTATGGCGAGCAATTGGACCAAGCAGGCCATCATTTTCGCGCTACGCGAGAAGGGCATCACCGCAGCCGAGTTGGCGAGGCAGAACGACCTCAGCCGCTTCACGATCTACAGCGGGATGGAACGCCCCGCGCCCAAGGTCCAAGGCCTCATATCTGAGGCTCTGGGTGTGCCGCGACACCACATCTGGCCGCAGTTTTACGACAAGCGCGACAACCGCATCGGTCTAATCGGCGCATCGAGGGCCGCGTGATGCACGACGTGCTCAGCCTGACGTCCGCGGCGCCCCTCCCTGACCACGAGATCGAGATCGAGATCGCCGCGATCGATGTCGTCGACCGCCTCCGCCTCGTCGATCGCGACAAGGTCGAGATGATCGCGGCCTCTGTTTCCGAATGCGGCTATCTGCATCAGGCCATTGCCGTGGCGGCGATCGCCGACAGCAATCGGGTGGAACTGGTCGACGGCGAGCATCGCCTCGAAGCATTCAAGCGGCTCGGTCGCGTCACGATCCCCGCCCGCATCCGCGAGATGACGGTGATCGAGCGCCGGCGGCACGAGATCCATGCGAACCTCATCCGCAACGAGCTCAACAAGCTGCAGCGCGCCCGCTTCATCGGCCAGTTGGCCGAACTGTTTGCTGGTGAGAACGCGAACGCGCGCAACGGCGGCGACCGCAAGTCTAAGAAATGGCTCGCCCAAAACCAGTTGCTCAACTTGAGCAACTGGTCGGCCTTCAACAAGGAGGCTGCTCGCCGAACCGGGCTGTCTGAAGGCTCCATCCGCCGCGATCGCGAATTGGCAGCCGCTCTCTCCCCGGATGTCGTGGCTCTCATCGACGGCACCAAGCTCGCCGATAACCAATCACAGCTGCGGGCGCTGGCCGACCTGCCCGTCGATCAACAGCTCGCGGTGGCCAAGGCCGTCGCGGCGAAACCGAAGCTTTCCTTCGGCGCGGCCCGCGAGGCTGCGGGGCTCGTCCCGGAAGGCGGGGCCGTTCGCGAGCCGGACCGCTTCCTCACCAAAATCGAGCCGATGCTGCCGCGCATGTCAGCGCTCGATCTGGAAACGCTGATCGACATGGCGAAGGCGGAGCTCGCCGGTCGCCGCAAGCCGGCCAAGCCTTCCCGCTCGCAGAAGGGTGATGCCCTGTGAAGCCCGATCGGTTCGGCGATTTCCTGATGCGCTTTCTCGGGGTCAGCGAGATGCTGGACGGGGCCATCAAGCCGGTTGCGCACGGCTCGGCGCCTCCCGCGGCGGGTGCGCTTGACGAGGCGCGCCGCCATTTGTTCGAACTGCGCGGCGAGGCCCGCCAACTGATCGTCCTGCTGGGCGAGGAAACGGCGACAGAGGCAAAAGAGCCTGCTGCTCCGGCCATGCCGATCCTCAGCCATGGGCGCAGGCCGTCCTGGTGGCAGGATGTCGAGGTCGCGCTCCTCGTCACGCGTCTCCATCGCCTCGTGGAGATCAAACAAGCTGTCGCGCTGTGTCGTGAGCGCTTTGGAAGAGCGCGCGCGCACAGCCTGTCGTCGCTGCATCGCTACTGGATGAAGCTGGACGCGGTGGCCCGGGAGAGCCGCCGGTGAAGCTCTGGCTGACCTCCTCCGAAATCGCGGATCTCGCGCTGCCCGACATGCCGACGACGCGCCAGAACGTCGTCGAACTGGCCCGGCGCGAGGACTGGGCCCGCTTCTCGGCATGGTGCCGTCAGCGCGCCGGCCGAGGCGGCGGTCAGGAATATCATATCCGCCTGCTGCCGGTGGCCGCACGCATCGCCTATCTCGGTCCGCAGGCCGGGCAGGCTGAGACGTCGGCGCCGGCGGAGGCCCTGCAGGCCGCCCCTGAGCCCCCGCCCGCTGCCACGCGCGCCTCGACGCTGCAGCTCGACGCCCGGCTCGCCGTACTCGGCGCTCTCAAGGCCTTCGTCCGCTCTTCGGAGATGAAGCAGACCCTGGCGATCAGCTATTTCGTCGACCTCTACAATCTCGGCCGCATCGAAATCCCGGCATGGGCGCATGCGGTGCTGCCGCGGCTCTCTACCCGGACTGCGCAGCGCTGGCTCTCAGCCTCCCGCGATGGTGAAACCGATCGGCTGGCCGTGGACCGGGGAGCCGGCAGGCGCGGCCAGGGCGTGCTCGACGCCGCGTTCGATGGCGAGATCAAGCATTTCGCCATCGCGGTGCATTCGCTCAACGACCTCTACACCGCCAGCCAGATCTACAAGGCGGTAACGGGCGAGTTCGGCGCTCGACTGACCGAGGCGGGCCTGCCGCTCCCTGGCCAGCGCGCATTCGAGATCCGCCTCGGCGCCTGGAAGCAGGAATACGCCGCCGGCCTGCTCAAGATGACGGACCCAGACGGCTTCCGATCGAAGATGAAGGTCTCCGGCACCTTCGATTTCATGGCGCCGCACCTCAATGCGCTCTGGCAGATCGATGCGTCGCCGGTCGACGCCATGTGCACCGATGGCCGCCATTCCGTCTATGTCTGCATCGACTACTGGTCGCGCCGGATCATCCTGTTCATCTCTAAGACGCCGCGCTCCGAGGCCGTGCAGCTCCTCATGCGCAAGGCCATTCTGGCCTGGGGCGTGCCGGATGCGGTCAAGACCGATAACGGCTCCGATTTCGTCGCTCGCGCCACGGTGCGTCTCTTTGCCCGCTTGCAGATCGATCCGATCCGCTCCGCCGCCTTCTCGCCCTGGCAGAAGGGCGTGGTCGAGCGCAACATCAGGACCTTCCAGACGGATTGTGCCCGGATGCTGCCGGGGTTCGTCGGACACAACGTCGCCCAGCGCAAGAAAATCGAAGGTCGCAAGGCCTTCTCGCAGCGCCTTGGCCAGGAGAATGCCGCCTTCAACGTCACCATGACGGGAGAGGAGCTGCAACGGATCTGCGACGTCTGGGCGGCCGACATGTACGCCCATCACGAGCATCGCGGCATCCGCAACATGACGCCCTTCGCCAAGGCGGCGTCCTCGACCCATCCGATCCGCACGGTCGATGCCGACGCGCTGGCCGCGCTGCTGATGCAGGCGCCGAAGGGCGACGGATATCGCACGGTCGGCAAGCGCGGTGTCCTGGTCGACGAGTTCTACTACCAACCCATGGGCCTGCTGCCCGGCGAGCGCGTCTTCGTGACGCTCGATCCTGCGGACAAGGGCACGATCTGGCTCTTCGCCGATGAGACCATGGATCGGCCGCTCGGCCGCGCGGTCAACGGCGAGCTCGCCGGCGTCGACCCGGTCGAACTGCAGGCGCAGCGCAAGGCCATGCAGGCGCGCGTCGTCGAGGAGCAGATGGCCGAGGCGAAGGCGATGCTCCGGTCGAAACGCGTCACGGATCGCACGGTGCTCGATCATCGCATGGCCGAGGCCGCAGCCCGGGCCGGCAACCTCGTCGCCTTCCCGCCGCGCAGCGAAATCCACAGCACCCCGGCGCTCGAAGTCGGCGCGGAGCTTGCCGCTCTGCGTCGGGGCGAGGCGCCTGTCGCAGCCCCGCTGTCGGACGCCGCCGCCGCGCGACATCGCGAGCTGCTGGAGGAGGCTGCCTCTTCGGCCACCCCGGCCAAGGTCACGCCGCTGCGCCAGCAGGAAACACCGCGGCAGCGATACCGCCGCGCGCTCGACATCGAGGCAGCCATCGCCGGCAGCGAACCTGTGGAGACTGCCGATGCCGTTTGGCTCGGCTCCTACCAGACCAGTGCGGAATACCGGGCCGAGAAAGCCCTCGACCCGCTCCACCAGGAATTTGGAGAGGCGGCGTTGCGTTAGGCCCCGCCCAAAAAAGAGCCCCGGCGAACCGGGGCTGAACAGTCTTCACGAGGAAAGATACATGAGCAACGGAACTTCGCACAAGCCCAAGGGAACATTGGCTCCGCTCAAGAACGTGGCGGCCATGCTGACCTTGGCCGAGCGGCTGATCGAGCGGCCGCCGCATCTCCCCGGCCTCGGCGTCTTCAACGGCTATTCGGGGTTCGGCAAGACCTTCGCCGCGATCTATCTGCAGAACAAGAAGGACGCGCTGCGCGTCGAGATCGGCGACAGTTGGACCCGGCTAACCCTGATCCGCGCGATCATGAAGGAGCTTGGCGTGCACGACCCGAAGGGGACCGTGCCGAAGCTCACCGAGATGGCAATCGAGCGCCTGGCGCTGCCCGGTCACCCGCCGCTGCTGATCGACGAGGCGGACAAGGCCGTCGACAAGGGCTTCATCGAGATCATCCGCGAGATCCACGAGGCGACGCAGGTCCCGATCATCCTGATCGGCGAGGAGGAACTGCCGTCGAAGCTGCAGCGCTCCGAGCGGACCCATAACCGGGTGCTCGAATGGGTGGCCGCCCAGCCCTGCGATATCGAGGATACCGCCCTCCTGGCGCGGCTCTTCGTGCCCGAGACCCTGAAGTACTCAGAAGATTTCCTCGAACGCAATCGTCGCAAATCGACCGGCCGGGCTCGCCGCATCACGGTGAACCTTGAGAAGGCCATCGAATGGGCGCGCGTCCATAACCAGAGCAATCTCGATGCCTTCCCGGACAGCGATTTCTATACCGGCGAGCCCCCGGCTCGCGGCCGGAGGGCGGCATGAAGCGCGTCTTGCCGAGCCATGGCCTCAAGGGCCCGCAGCGCTATTGGAATGCGATGATCGCGCTCTCGGCGAAGGGCGGCTTCACCATCGCGGACGTCCATGGGCTCACGAACGGCTGCGCCCTCCGGACGGTGAAGGCCTATGTGGTGTTCTGCGCCAAGCAGGGCCACGTCCTCGCGATCGGTGAGCGGCCGACGATCAAGAACCGCACCGCGACTGTTTACAAGGTCAAGGACCGCCGCCTGCCTGCGCCGATCCAGCGGCGCGCCGGGTTCGAGAACCGTCAGGGCCGGGGCCGCCAGCAGCTCTGGACCGCGATCCGCGCGCTGAAGTTCTTCACGGTCCGCGAGATCGCGATCGCAGCGACGACGTCCGATGTCGCGGTCTCGGAGAAGCTGGCACGCGGCTATGTCGGCGTGCTGGCGAAGGCCGGCTATCTCGTCGAGATCGGGCGCCGGACCCGTTCCGGTCAGCAGGCACACTGGAAGCTGATGCCGGCTTTCAACACCGGCCCCCTCGCACCGGCCACGGTCGAGCGCGGCGCCGTGCTGTACGATCGCAATTTGGGCCGGTCCGTTAACCTTAACGGTTCGGAAAACGTCGGGAGGGCGGCATGAGCGCTCCCCGCGACCAGATCGCGAAGGCGCACGCCGCCTGGGGGGAGGCCATCCCGGCCGAGGTCCTCATCCTCGCCGAGGCCTGCAAGGCCAGGACCTCCCGGGCCGTCGCCCAGCAGCTCAACTACTCCGACGCGGTGATCAGCCACGTCCTGGCGAACAAGTATCCGGGCGACCTTCCGAAGGTCTTCGCCAAGATCCGCGGCGCCCTGATGGGCGAGATGGTGATGTGCCCGATCCTCGACGCGATCGGCCGCGACCGCTGCCTGACCGAACAGGCCAAGCCCTTCGCCGCGACCAATTCCACCCGCGCGCGGCTCTTTCACGCCTGCCGCACCTGCCCCAACCGCCAGCAGAAGGATGTCGCCTGATGCTCTTTCAATCCGCCTTCAAACTGTTCTGCGTCGGCGCCGCCATGCTCGGCCCCTTCGCCGCCGGCGTGCTCTTCGCCTATGTCCGCGAGCCCGAGATCTACGCTCTCTTCGCCGCCGGCGGCGGCCTGCTCGGCTTCGGCGGGCTCTGCGGCTTCGCCTCGACCGAGCGCTACGAGCGCCGCCGGCATCATGTCGCCCGCTTCGGCCGGGAGCTCTGACCATGGCGGCCAGCTCTCTCCCCATCGATCTGCGGCGCCTCGCGAACCATGCCCGCATCTGCGCGGTTCGCGGCATCGGCATGACGCCCGATGAATGCGGCCGCGTCGCGGTGTTGCTCGATATCGCGGTCAAGGAGGCCGACCTCGTCGTCGGCCAGGCAGAGCTCATGCCCGAGCTCGAAGACGAGCTCCACGCCGTCGCCTGCGATCTGGATCGCGTAACGCCGGCACCGGTCGCCACCGGCTACCAGGCTGCACTCAAGGCCCAGCAGCTCCAGCTCCAGCGCGAGCTGGACGGCGAGCCGGATCATGTCTCGCGTCCCGGTCTCGCCGCCCTCGCCACGCCGGTCGGCGACACGAATGTCGTGCTCATGCCGATTGCGCCGCGGCCGCGGCCGCTCGGCGGCGGAGACGCAGCATGAGCGAGCGGCACGTCACCGTCGACATGATCGTCGAGGCGGTCTGCGCCACGACGGGGCTCGCGCGCCGGGATGTCGTCTCGGACCGTCGCACCGATGACATCAGCCAGGCGCGCTTCACGGTCTTCTGGCTGGCCGGCAAGCTCACGCCGCTGTCCTCGGGGGCGCTCGGCCGCTTGGTCGGAAATCGGGATCACTCGGCTGTCCTGTTCGGTGTGAAGCGGGCCGAGGAGCTGCGGGCTTCAGACCCCGATTTCCGAGCGGCGACAGATGCGCTGCTCCACACGCTCGCCGCCCTGCAGCGTGTCGGTGTTCTGAGAATGGCCGAAGCCGCCGATCCGCTCGCCACCGCCCGTCGCGTCCTGGCGGCTCCCGAGCGCGAGGCCGTGCGCGTCGGCGTCTCCGAGATCATCGCCCTTTGCCGCTTCGTCGTCGACCATGACGCGCCGGCCCCGATCACGTCCCCCGATATGGAGAATTCCGATGCAGCCTGACCCGCAATCGCTCGCGCGCGCTGCCTACGAGGCGGCCCAGCGCCTTCCCGAACCGCTCTCGGCGGCCGTCATCCACTGGGACGAGGTCCATGACGACGAGCGCGCCGCTTGGGCCGGGGTCGCGGCAGCCATCCAGGCGGCGGCCCAGGGCACCGGTCGCGCTGCGGCTGATGCAGCCATGCACGCGGGCATCGTCGAGGTCGGCGCCGAGAAATACATGCGCGACGCCAAGGGCAACCTGATGGCGCTCGGGACGGTGAAGCCGCAGCGCCTGCTCGAAGACGAGATGGTGCGCAAGGTGATGTTCTTCGCCCGCGACCTGTCGGATCAGGTTCGGCGCTTCAAGGGCCATACCTTCGCGGATCTCGCCGCCTTCCAGTCGCTTCTCGAGCAGGAGTACAAGGTCCCGCCCAGCACGGGTAAGGGCAACTGCAGCTACACCTCCTTCGACGACACGATGAAGGTCGAGGTGAAGATCGCCGATCAGATCGCCTTCGGCCCGGAGCTGCAGGCGGCCAAACGTCTGGTCGACGAGTGCCTGAAGGAATGGGGCGCCGATAGTCACGAGGCCCTGCGCTCGCTGGTGAACCGCGTCTTCAGCGTCGAGAAGGAAGGCCAGATCAACCGCGGCGAGCTCTTCTCCATGCTCGCCATGGAGATCGCCGACGAGCGCTGGCAGCGCGCCATGGACGCGATCCGCGATAGCATCCGTGTCATCGGGACCAAGGCCTATCTCCGCTTCCGGATCCGCGAAGAGGATGGGGCCTGGTCGACGGTGACCATCGACCTCGCGGCAGCGTGAGGGCGCCATGGCCGAGACCTCGCCCTCCCTGATCCCGGAAAGGCTGCCCGCTCATATGCGGGTGACCTACACCCTCTTCATGACCAGCGACGCCACCGGCCTTGAAATGGCGGTGGCGATCAAGGAACTGCCGGTCCACGTCGCGTTCGCGGATGACGCCCTGCCTGCCGCGATTGCCAAGGCGCTTGGCTTCCGCTCGGACCATTTCGAGAGCTGGCGGTTCATGACCGCCGCGGAGACCGCTGACTACCTCAAGCGTCGCGACGAGGGCGACCTCGACGATCTCGTGGAGGAGGTCTGACATGGTCCCCTCCGATTTCCCCCGCGAGGCGCTCGTCCAGGTCGATACCTTCGACCATGAGCAGGGCGAGCTGCACTTCACCGCCCGCGTCGTCGGCCCGAGCTCGGAGAGCCATCTCCGGATCCGCGCCGATGACGGCCTGGTCTTCATCGTGCCGGCGGCCGACTGCCGCGTCACCGAGGAGGCCAGCCGGTGAGCATCCTCCTGTCCAGGGCCAAGGCCGGCCAGTGCCGCTGGATCGTCTGCGAGGCTGTCTCGCAGCCCTCGCTCCGCGGCGACACGTTCGGCGGCCGCCGGGTCTGCGGCGCCGTCACGTCCTGGCCGAGCAGCTTCTGCCTCGGCCACCGCCTCGTCGCCTACCAGCGCACCGAGAAGGTCGCCGGCCCGCCGCAGGAATTCGCGGTGCTGCGCCGCCAGCCCGAGCCTGAAACCCTTCCCGAACTGACGGAGATCTTCGGATGAGCCTGCGCCCAATCTCGATCGATGACTTCGCCGCCGACGTCCCGCGCCGCCCCGTCGAGGAGTGCGGGCCGGCGCCTCAACTGCAATGGCTCGATATTGCCGCCCTGGTCGTCGACCCGGCTTACCAGCGCGACATCACCGCGCAGGGCAAGCGCAACGTGAAGCGCATCGCCGAGCTGTTCGACTGGCGCTATTTCTCGCCCGTCGTCGTCGCGCCGATAGCCGGAGGCCGGTATGCGGTCGTCGATGGTCAGCATCGCACCACGGCGGCGATGCTGGTCGGCCATGCCTCGGTACCATGCCAGGTCATCTTGGCGGCTCCCGGCGAGCAGGCGAAGGCCTTCACCGCAGTCAACGGGACCGTAACCCGTGTTCATACCCTCGCGATGCACAAGGCTGCCGTGGCCGCTGGCGACGCTACGGCCCGCGAGGTCGAGCGCGTGGCCAAGGCCGGCGGCGCCAAGATACTCTCCTATCCGGTACCGGAGCTGAAGCAGGCGCCGGGCCAAACTATGGCGATCGGCGCGGTCCGTGAGCTCATCCAGGAATACGGCGCCGAGGCGACGATCCTGGGCCTGCGCGCGGTGACCGAAACCAAGAATGCCGTCCGCGGCGGCCTGACCGGGCCCATCGTCAAGTCGATGGGTCGCCTCGCCGCGATGTGGCTCATCCAGGGTCGGAGCGAGACGGGCTTCATCGGCTCGGTCGGAGAACTCAACCTGATCCGCGAGGCGGACAAGGCCGCAAGGAACGATCGCGCGCCTGGCGAGGCGGTCGCGGCGGCCATCGTCCGGCGCCTGGCGCCGCGGCTAGGCTTGACCAAGCCCGAGATCATCAAGGTGCCGGCATGAGTGCGCCTCGCTTCACATTTGATCAGCTTGCGGTTGCGGCCGAACGCGAGGTTCGCTTCCGCGAGCGCGTCTACGCCCGCCGGGTCCAGACCGGGAAGATGACCCGACAGAAGGCCGACGAAGAAATCGCCCTGATGAAGGCTATCGCGGAGCATATGCGCGCCCAGGCCGATGGCGAGAGCCTCTTCGGGAGGTCCGCATGACCGATCGGACCTTCATTGTATCGGACGAGGCTATTCTTGAGGCCATCCGCGATGGCGGTCGCACCGAGCGCGTTGCCGATCGGCTCAAGCTGCTTTCGGAGCGATCGCTGATCTATCGCCGCCTCAAGCGGCTGGAGCGCATGGGCAAGGTCCGGCGCAGCGAGCGATACAGCTACGTCAACAGCATCTACTGGGAGCGCGTGGAATGACCGCGCCCGCCATCCCGCTCGTCCAGCAGATCGAGGAGGTGAAGTTCGCCGTCGTGCGGCAGCGCAGCCTCATGACCGGCGCCAAGATCCGCGAGCTGCGCAAGCCGGCGATCGCCGAGCACGGGTTGCAGAAGCTGGAGACGGCTGTTCGCACTCTCGAAACCCTCGCGGTCAACGCCGACGAGATCCGCGCCTTCCTGAAGCTCCCGGCCGAGGCGCGCCATGCCGTGCTGCGGGGACCAAAGGCGATCGACGATTGCTGGCGCGAGCTCAGCGAAATGGATGATCGTACGAGCCCAGCCGACCACCCCGAGATGTGCCTGATCACGCTCCACGAGCTAGCCGCCTTCATGGCCATGGCTGCGGTGGGAGGCTCTGTCCGCTGATGGTCGCCTATTCCTTCAACAAGCGTTTCGCCGAGCCGATTGCGAGCGGCCATCCTGCCACCGGGATCATCAAGCGTCAGACCATCAGAGCGCCGCGCAAGCGCCATGCCCAGCCGGGCGAGGCGATCCAGCTCTATCAGGGCATGCGGACGAAGCACTGCCGCAAGATCGTGGCCGACCAGATCTGCGTCGAGGTGCGGCCGATCGAGCTGTTCGTAGCACTCGGCTACGTCCGCTTCACCGATACCGGTACAGCATTCGGCATCACGACGATGCTTGACGATTTCGCGCGTGCGGACGGCTTTCTGCATTGGGCTGACCTGCAAGCCTTCTGGCAGGGCGTGCATCCCGAGGCCTCCGATGAGGAGGAGCTGGCATTTCAGGGCGTGCTCATCCGCTGGGAGCCGGCGCGATGACCGACATGGTCCGCTACTCGCTCTGCTGGGGCAATCCCTACACGCAGCCTCCCGGGCCCCGCGTGCTGGCGGCTGTCCTGGTGCCACGAGGCGAGCGGTGCCCGGCCGAGGTGATGACGCACTGGACGCCCGGTTGCGGCTATGCGGTCCGATGGGAGCTTGTGACGCAGAAACCTATCCGGCGCTGGAGCACCGAGGCGAAAGCCCGGGCACGCCAGCGCAACCTGCGATCTCGCCTGGAGCGACGTGTTCCACTCTTCGCCGACATCTTCATCGCCGAGGAAATGGAACGCCGTCCGAGCTATTTCGCTGGTGGCGACGAGGATTTCCGAAATCGCGAGGTGGCGGCATGAGCTGGCGCTTCGGCGATCTTATTCCGATGTCCTTCGACTTCGTCATGGTGGATTTCCCATGGCGGTTCGAAGCCTGGAGCGAAGCGGGCAAGCAGGAGAAGGCCCCGGAGGCGCATTACAAGACGCTCTCGATCGAGCAGTGCGCGACTTTCCCGATCGCGGATCTCGGCCGCGGCGACGCTATCTATTGGGTCTGGGCGACGCATCCCATGATCGACCAGCAGGTCGCGCTCTGCCGTCGCCTCGGACTGAAGTTCGTCACCACCGGGGTGTGGGTAAAGACGACGAAGAACGGCAAGCTCGGCTTCGGCACCGGCTATCGCCTGCGCTGCGCCTCCGAGCCCTTCATCATCTGCACGCTCGGCCGGCCGGAGAGCGTCCGCAACATCCGTACCGCCTTCCTCGCGCCGCTCGGCCGCCATTCAGAAAAGCCGGACGAGGCCTATGCCATCGCCGAACGCATGATGCCCCAGGCGCTCCGCCGTGCCGACATCTTCTCGCGACGCAACCGCGGCGGCTGGACAGCGTGGGGCGATGAGGCCGGCAAATTCGACGTGGAGGCCGCCTGAAGCATGTCGCGCTTCTTCGCCCCGCGCCCAGCTCCCTCCGACGCCAGCGCCATCTCGGCCTTGCTGGCGAAGGACGAGCTGCGCCGGGTCGACGAGGAGCGCGCCCGTCTCTTGCAGGTCATCGCCGGCGTCGCGCCACGCCGTTCCACCATCGTTGAAGGCGCGTTGAAACGGCTGACGAAGCGCCGCGTCGCGCTGCTCGCCGCCATCGCGAGGACTCGTCGATGAGCCACCCTGCCATGCTCGCCAAGATCCACATCGCCAAGAAGGAGCTCGCGCTCCAGGACGCCGAATATCGGGCGCTGCTCTCTCGCATCGCCGGCGTCGCCAGCGCGAAGGATCTCTCGGAGAAGGCGGCGATCGCCGTCATCGCCGAGTTCAGGCGCCTCGGCTGGCAACCGAAGGAATCGACCCGGCCGCGCGCCGAGCGCGACGATACCCGCAAGATCTACGCGCTCTGGGGCGCGCTTCATTCTGGCCCGCTCGATCGCGACGCGCTGCGCGCCTGGGTGCTGCGCCGGTTTCAGGTCGCCGCGCCGGAATTCCTGAAGCCCGCCCAGACGCGCGAGGCGATCGAGCAGCTCAAGGCCTGGCAGAAGCGGTTGCGGGGACAGTCATGATCCGCGTCACCGATCACGCCTTCGTCCGTTTCCTCGAGCGCTCCGGCGCCGCCGATGTCGAGCAGCTGCGCGCCCTGATCGCCGGCGCGCTGGAACGCGGCCGGCGCCAGGCCGAGCGGGCCGGCATCACAGACTATGCGATCGTCGCGGATGGGCTGCGCTATGTCGTGCGCGGCGGCGAGCTCGTCACCGTCCTGGACGATTCCATGCGGAGGCGCCGGTGAGCCGCGCCGGCTGGCCCGATCTGCCCGAGCTGCTGCGCGAGATCGCCGAGATCGCCGGTATCGATGCGGCGCTGGCGATCGCCGATGCAAAGGGTGGGCAGGATGTCATCATCCCGACCCGGCTCCGGCCGGACCACTGGCTGGTCGTTGCGGTAGGACTGGAAAAGGCGGAGCGCATCTCGGCGCACTTCACATCCGGGCATCGCCGCCAGCGCGTGATCGTGCCGCTCGGCCCGGCAGGCAGCTTCCTCGCTGAGCGTCGCCGGCGGGCCAAGGCGCTCGCGGATGCGCAGGCGCGTGGCTCTTCCGCCAACCAGATCGCCGCGGAAGTCGGTATCACCGAACGTTCGGTGCGGCGCTTCCGATCGAAGCAGCGACAGGACAACGGGCAGGGCGACCTGTTCTGAAGCCGCCCCGGACGCACGTCCGGGGCCTCTATGCGCGACGATTTCGGGAATGTCGGGATCATTCCCGAGGCCGCTCCCCCAAGTCAAGAGCGCCTCTCCGGAGGCGCCTGGTGACCTTCAAACTCGTCTGGAACTGGAAGCGCGTGCTGAAGCACGCCTGGTCAATCCGCCTGATCGTTCTGGCGGGCGTGCTCTCGGGCGCCGAGATCGCGTTGCCACTGATCCGCGAGGCCATCGACGTGCCGGCTGGCACTTTCGCCGGTCTGTCCTTCGCGGCAACGGCGGGCGCGTTTATTGCGCGCCTGGTCGCACAGGAAACCGTTTCGGGGCCGGCCAATGGCGAGTAAGCGCGCCAAGGTCGCGATCGCCGGGGCGGCCACCGCCATCTCGCTGGCGACGTCGGCACTGATCATCCCCTGGGAAGGCTTGGTCACCAGCTCGCACTGGGACCGCTACGCCAAGATCTGGGACATCTGCTACGGCGAGACGCGGGTGGACGGAAAGCCTGTCCGGCCGGGCATGAGCTTCAGCCCCGCCGAGTGCAAGACGATGCTCTCGAAGCGCGTCATGAGCGACTACTACCTGCCGCTCACCCGCTGCATCGCCGGCTTCGACGACAAGCCGAAGAGCTGGCAGGCGGTCGCCATATCCGCCTCCTACAATGTCGGCGTCGGTGCCATCTGCAAATCCACCGCGGCCGATCTGGCGCGCCAGGGCCGCTATCGGGAGAGCTGCGAGGCCTTCACCCGTTTCAACCGTGCCGGCGGCCAGGTGATCGACGGCCTGAAGCGCCGCCGTGAAGACGGTGACCCCCAGCGCATCGGCGAGCGCGAGCTTTGCCTTGAGGGCCTCTAGATGCTGGAGGCTTGGGCATTGAAGAACTGGAAGTCGATCGCCGTCATCATCGTCGTAGTGGCGCTGTTCGCCGCCGGCGGTCTCGGCTTCTGGCGCGGTCTGGTCGAAATCGGCCGCCTGCAAGACAAGGCGGCGACGCTTGCCCGGGACGCGCAGGACGCGAAATGGCAGGCGCAGATCGCCAAGGCGAATGCGGCGGTCGCGACCGCGCGGGCCGATCAGGCGATCACGGCCGCAAAGGCGGACGCGGCGGCGCGCGATGCCGAAAGCCGGTTTCAAGAGCAGTTGAACCAACTGGAGAAGAACGATGCGGCGCTTGCTGGCGGCGCTGATCTTGTGCTCCGGCGCGATCGCGTCCGGGTGCTCGACGGCGCCAGACCCTGAACCGACCGTGCAGGTCGCGTTCACCAAGCCGGAGCTCCCTGCCGTCGCCCGCCAGCGCTGCGCCGAACCTGCTGCGCTGCCGGACCGCGACATGAGCGCCTCCGAGGTCACCAACAGCTGGGGCCGCGATCGCGCCTCCCTGCGCATCTGCGAAACGAGGCGGGCGGCGGCCGTCGCGGCCGTCGATGGAGCCGTGCCGTGACGAATCTGGACTGGCCTTCGATCCTCTCCTTCGCGAAGGACATCTGGTGGATCATCTCCGTGCCGCTGACCGTCCTGGTCGGCGTCGGCATGTTCTTCCTGCGCAGCCAGTTCCCGACCAAGGCCCAGCACGACGCTCAGACCGCAACCCTGCAGGAGTCGATCAAGAATCTGAGCGACCACGTCGCGATCAACGAGCGCGCCATCGAGCAGCGCGTCGGCAAGATCGAGGCGGATCTGCGCCAGCTCCCTGATCGGCAGGAAGTCCAGGCGCTCGGCGAACGGATCGGCCGTGTCGAGAAGGAGGTTGCCACCTCCGTGGAAACCATTCGCGGCGTCGAGAAGACGGTGACGAAGATCGACACGACCTTGGGCCTGATCCTCAAGCACATGTTGGAGAAGAGCGCATGAGCTCGCTGGCAGATACCCTCGCCAAGGATCGCCGCCTGGTCATCCTGCGCCTTCTCTCCGAGGTGCCCAACTATTCCCTGTCGGCCTCGATGCTGACCAAGGCGGTGCGCGCCATGCGCCATGCCGTCTATGACGACACGATCGCCGCCGACCTGGTCCTGCTGGAGCAGCATGCGCTCGTCACCCGCGAGGAAGAACCGCACAACGGCAAGACGCTCGTCTTCGCCACGCTGACCCGCTTCGGCCTCGAAGTGGCGAACGGCCGGCCGCACCCGATGGTCGACCAGCCCTCACCGAAGTTCTGACCATGGCGAAGCGCCCGAGCTCGATCGACCGGATGCCGCCCGAGGTCCGCGACTGGATCGGGCGCCTGCGCGAGCAGGGCCGCACGCTTGACGAGATCATCGCGAAGCTGCGCGAGCTCGACGTGGCGGCGTTGCCCTCGCGCTCGGCCCTGCATCGTCATCTCCAGCAGGCTGAGGCCGTCGCCGAGCGCCTGCGCAAATCCCGCGCGATCGCCGACGTGATCGTGCGTCGCCTGGGGGATGCCGAGCCGGACAAGACGACCCGGCTCAACATCGAGCTGATGCACCAGGCCATGTTCGACATGATGTCGGGCGTCAATTCCGAGGAAGGCGAGCCGGTCACGCTCGACCCGATGCAGGTCATGCTCCTAGCCAAGGCGCTCGACCATCTCGGCAAGGCGTCGAAGGACGATGTCGCCCGCACCGTCGCGATCGAGAAGCGCGCGGCCGAGAAGGCTCGGACCGAGGTGCTGAAGCAGGCCGACGCAGCGATGGAGAAATCCGCGGCCTTCAAGGGGCTTTCAACCGAGGCAAAGGATGCCTTCCGCCGCGAGCTCTTCGGGGTGCGCGATGGCTGAGACCGATCTCATCGAAGCGTCGATCGACGTGACGGCTCGTCCTGAGCGGGACGAGTGGGTCAGCATCCGCACGGCGCAGGGCCGGGCCACCGCCGATACGTGGCGCGATACCGCGATCCTGCTGAACTACCAGGCCGAGGTTGCGCGCCAGTGCGACGTTCACGATGTCGTCGTCGTCGAGAAGAGCCGCCGCACCGGCGCCACCTTCGGCGCGGCGGCGGACGCCGTGCTCCGCTCGGCCAGCACCCGCGCCGACGGCGGCATGGACACGCTCTACATGGGCACGTCCCACGACATGGCGAAGGAGTTTATCGACGCCGCGGCCATGTGGTCGAAGCTCTACGAAAAGGCGATCAGCGAAACCGGCGAGGTCATTTTTGACGACGGTTCGGAGAAGGGCATCAAGGCGCTGAAGATCGATTTCGCCTCTGGCTTCTCGATCGTCGCTTTGTCCTCGAAGCCGCGCAGCCTGCGCGGCCGTCAGGGCTTCGCGATCCTCGACGAGGCCGCCTTCGTCGACAATCTGGCCGAGCTGATCAAGGCGGCCATGGCCTTCCTGATCTGGGGCGGCAAGGTGCTGATCATCTCGACGCATAACGGCGTCGACAATCCCTTCAACCAGCTCATCACCGATATCCGGGCCGGCCGGCTGCGCTACGGGCTCGTACGCTTCGATCTGGACGAGGCGCTGCAGGACGGGCTGTTCGAGCGCATCTGCCTGATGAATGCGCACAAGCACGGTGAATGGACGCCGGAGAAGGAGGCGGACTGGCGCGAGAAGCTGATCTCCGATTACGCCGCCGGCGCCGACGAGGAGCTCTACTGCATCCCCAGCCAGGGGGCCGGCGCCTGGTTGCCCGGCCCCCTGATCGAGGCGCGCATGCACGACGCGCCCGTGCTGTCTCTGTCCTTCCCGGAGAGCTTCAACCTCGAGCCGGAGCATCGCCGGCGGGCCGAGGTCGATCGCTGGATCGAGGACGAACTGCGACCCGTCATGCTCGCGACCCTTGACGAGAACCTGATGACGGGCTTCGGCATGGATATCGGCCGGCTGCGCGACCTGACGGTGATGTGCCCGATGCAGATCACGCGGCTGATGCGCCGGGTCATCCCGTTCATGGTCGAGCTCTTCCGCGTCCCCTTCCAGCAGCAGGAACAGATTCGCGACGCGATCGTCCCGGGCTTGCCTCGCTTCATCGGCGGTCGCACCGACGCCACTGGCATCGGCGCCAGCCTGGCCGAATCCGGGTTGCAGAAATTCGGCCCGCAGATGGTCGAGGTGAAGCTCTCGACGGAATGGTACCGAGTCGAGATGCCGCCGGTGAAGGCGGCCTTCGAAGACGACATGATCGCGATCCCGCGCAATGCCGAAGTCGGCGCCGATCTGCGCGCCTTCAAGGTGGTGAAGGGCATCGCCTGCCTGCCGCATGTTCGCACCCAGGCCGCCGCCGGCGGCATGCGCCACGGCGACGCCGGCATGGCGATCGTGCTGGCCTATTCCGCAACGCGCCAGCCGATGGACGCCTACGGCTACCAGTCGGCTCGCAAGGGCTTCGATGAGATCACCCGTCGGGATCCCAAGCGCTGGTCGCGTCCCGACGCGCCGACCGACGTCATGATGCCGGGCCGACGCGACGGGCTCTGGTGAGGTGAAACATGGCTGACGCTTTTCGCTGGCTCGATGCCTATGGCGCCCCCATGCGCATCAACCGTGCCTCGCTCTCCCAGGAGCGCGCCGTGCCGGAACTCACTGGCATCCGCCACCAGTTCGACGAGGCGATCGCGCCTGGGCTTAATCCCGGGCGCCTTGCCCGCACCTTGCGCGATGCTGCGATGGGCGAGGTCTATGATTTCCTGACGCTGGCCGAGGAGATCGAGGAGCGCGAGCCGCATTACCGCTACGTGCTCGAGACCCGGAAGAACGCGGTGACCTCGCTCAACGCCCAGGTCGATCCGGTCTCGGAGGATGACCGGGACGTCGAGATTGCCGACTTCCTGCGCGACAACGTTGTGGAGACACCGGCCTTCCAGACCTTGCCCGACATGCTGATGGACGGGCTCTCGAAGGGCTATGCCCATGTCGAGACCATCTGGGAGACGGGATCGGCCTGGATCCCGCGCCGCTACATTTGGCGCGATCCGCGCCTCTTCCAGTTCGATCGCGAGACCCGCAGCCAGTTCCGCCTGCGCGTCCAGGGCGAGACTGATGGCGTCCCGCTCGATCCGCTGAAGTTCATCACCCACGTGCCACTTCTGAAAATGGGCCTGCCCGCCCGCAACGGCTTGGCGCGGGTCGGCGCCTGGTCGTTCATGCTGAAGAGCTTCAGCCTGCGCGACTGGGCCCAGTTCCTCGAGATCTACGGGATGCCTCTCCGGCTCGGGAAGTACTCGGCCGGTTCCTCGGCCGATGATCGCGCCGTGCTGCTCTCGGCCGTGCGCAACCTCGGCCGGGACGCCGCCGCGATCATCCCGGTCGGCATGGAAATCGACTTCATCGAAGCGAAGGGCTTCTCCGACAAGCCGTTCGAGGCCAATGTCCGCTTCATCGACGAGCAGGTCTCGAAGCTCGTTATAGGAAAGCCGGGCGATGGCACCGCCTCGAGCAAAGCCGGCGAGGAGGTGCTCGACAAGGTTCGCGCCGATATCCGCAAGTCCGATGCGCGAGACCTGCAGCTGACGCTCATGCAGCAGCTCATCCGCCCGATCGTGGATCTGAATTTCGGGCCGCAGAAAGCCTACCCTCGCGTCCACTTCCCGATCCCGGAGCGGAAGGATCTTCAGGTCTGGTCGGACGCCGTCGGCAAATTCGTCGATCGCGGCCTCGAGGTCGAGGCGAGCCAGATCTATGACCAGCTCGGCCTGAAGGAACCGGCCGCCGGTGCGCGGCTGCTCAAGACCCCAGACCAGGGCGGCCCGCAGCCGAAACCGGCGCAGGTCACGCCGGTCGAGAAAGCGGCCGCGGCTTCGGCGTATAGGATCGATCCGCGTGCCTGCCCATCATGCGGCCCGGCCCGGCTCGCAGCCGATGATCCCGATGCCGAGCCCGACGAAGTCGACGAGCTCGTCGCCGAGGCGCTCGACGGCTGGCAGCCCGACCTCTCGCCGATCGTCGCGGCGATCCGAGCGGCTGCCGACGAAGCCGGATCCTATGAGGAATTCCAGGCGGCGATCGAACGCCTGGCGCCGGACCTGCCGGTCGAGAGATTGGGCCGTCGGCTCGGCAAGCTCGGGATGGTGGGTCGAGGGCGTGGCGATGCCGGTCTCGACTGATAGACAAACCGGCCGCCAAACGGCCACAGCGCTTTCAATTTCAGTTTCAAAAGATTCTGCGGCCCGTCGGGGCGGTCGACTGCTCTCGGCCGTCCTGAGCCATCTGTGGGGCTCGCCCTTCAATGGCGGTTGAAGACCTCTTCGTCACGGCGCCGAAGCCCGTCGTCGAGTATTTCGACCGGCGGCCTTCGCGGCCGTCCTTCCGCTGGGACGAGGTCGCGCCGCGCGAACATGCGCTGGGCTTCACGGTCGCCCGGACAGCCGGCTTCGATGTGCTCGACGATATCCGGACCGCCACCCGGAAGGCCGTGGTCGATCGCATTCCCTTCAGCCAGTTCCGCGACGAGCTCGTGCCGGTGCTGAAGGCGAAGGGCTGGTGGGGCGAGAAGCGCGTCATCGATCCGCGCACCGGCGAGATCGCCAAGGTCCAGCTCGGCTCGCTCCGGCGGCTCGACCTGATCTACGATGCCAATATTCGCTCGGCCGAGGCCGCCGGCGACTGGGCACGGATCCAGCGCGTCAAGGACGTGCTGCCCTATCTCGAGTATCTGACCTCGACATCGGAGCGGAAGCGGCCGCTGCATCTGTCATGGGTTGGTACGACGCTTCCGGTCGACGATAGCTGGTGGTCGACGCATTACCCGCCGAACGGCTGGCGCTGTAAGTGCCGGGTCCGCTCCCGGGCCATGCCGCGCGAAGGCGCCGGGCTCACGCGCCCGCCGCTCAATCCGCGCCCGTGGACGAATGGCACGACCGGTGAGAGCCGCCTCGTCCCGGCCGGCATCGATCCGGGCTGGGATAACAATCCGGGCAAGGCTCGCGAGCAGATGGCCGGTCGGCGTCTGGTCGAGCGCCTCGACCGCATGGGCAGCGAGGCGCGCCGCGAGGCCGTCCGCCGCCTGCGGCAGGACCCTGTCTTCAGCTATGTCACCGAGAACGGCGCGGGCTTCGACCATCGCAGGCGCCTCGATCCCGCGCAGGAAGGCGCCGGTCGCTTGCGCTGGCCGGTGGCCGTGCTTCCGGATCCGCTGGCCGCCAGGCTCAGCACGACCAGCCGGACGGTTGCGCTCTCGGTGGCGGACGCAGCCAAGATCGTTGCGAAGCATCCGGAGATCGGCGCGGACTTCTGGACAGCCCTGCAGGCGGGGCTCGATCAACCGGAGGCGGTCGAGAGCGGCGACAAGCTGCGCGTCCTGGTCAGGGTCGGCGGCAAGCCGTTCATGGTCGTGATGAAGCGAACCGCGGCCGAGGAAGTGCTGCTCAATAGTGCACACCGCGTCGAGGAATGGCAGGCCGACAGGCTGAAGAGGAAAGAGGCGGCCGGCGGGGCATAACTCCCGCGCGTCACAGGGACGGAGGTACTGTCTCGACCGCGACCGGAATATAGTCCATCCTGTGCTCGAAACCAAATCAAGGCCCCTGACGCCCGTCAGGGGCCTTTTCGTTTCCGCTAGTCCGCATGTTGCGGGCATGAACAAGCGTCTCGCCCTCTGCAGCTCCTTGCCGGCCGGCCTCATCGCCGGCGTCGCTGCCTTCGAGGTTGTGATGGCGGCCGCTCAGGCCGGCGGCGAGCTGGTGCCGCCGGAGTGGGTCCAACTGACGCCCCGCGGCGATGTCGTCGCCCGCGACGGCCGCTCCTTCCGCTTCGATCCCGAGCGCCTGGCCGCGGTCTTCGCGGAGGGCGGCCTGAAGCTGCCGATCGACTTCGAGCACGAGAGCGAGTTCACGGTCACGCTCGGCGCCAAGCCAGCCCGCGCCTGGATCGTCGAGACGCAGGCCCGGCCACAGGGGCTGTTCGGTCGCGTCGAATGGCTGCCTGATGCCGTCGCCGCCCTGAAGGCCAAGGCCTACCGCTACATCTCGCCGACTTTCTATCGCGACGAGGACGGCATCACGGCCAGCCTGGTCAAGGCCGCCGCTCTCGTGGCGGCCCCCGCGCTCGGCATGCCGGCGCTTGCTTCCGCAACACCCCAGAACGGAGCCACCATGCTCAAGGACATCCTGATCGCGCTCGGCCTGGCCGAGACCGCCTCCGCCGGCGACGTCGTCTCGGCGATCGCGCTGCTGAAGGCCGGCGACCCGGCGAAGTTCGTGCCGAAGGCCCAGCACGACGCGACTGTCACCGCGCTCGCCAGCGCCGAGAAGAAGCTGCAGGACGCCGACGATGCGGCCCAGGCGGCGCGCTGCTCGACGCTGGTCGACGACGCCGTCAAGGGCGGCAAGATCGCCCCCGCCGCGAAGGATCAGTACCTCGCGCTCGCCAAGTCGAACTACGACGGCACCAAGGCGGCGATCGACGCCATGCCTGTCGTGCTGAAGGCGGGCACCGACACGGCACTCGATACGGCCGACGCGGACAAGGGCGCGGCCGGCAAGCTCTCCGAGGCGGAGAAGGCGATGGCGAAGACCCTCGGCTTGACCGAGGAGGCCTTCCTGGCCGCCCGCGCCGCCTGATCCATCCCGCAACATCACGAGGAGCGCGCCGCCATGGCGTTGACCAAGCCCAGAGACACCATCGAGCGCGGCCGTGACCTGCTCGTCATCCCCGTCGCTGCGTCGACCACCATCTACCAGGGCGCGCTCGTCGCCGTGAACGCCTCCGGCTATGCCGTGCCCGGTTCGGTCGCGACGACGCTGAAGGCCGCCGGCCGCGCCGAGGAGACGATCGACAACGCATCCGGCAGTGCCGGCGCGCTCTCGGTCAAGGTCAAGCGCGGCGTCTTCAAGTTCAAGAACTACGCCTCCGATGCCTGCGTCCAGGCCAACGTCCTGGGCGACTGCTTCATCGTCGACGACGAGAGCGTGGCGAAGTCGGACGGCTCCAGCGCCCGCTCCAGGGCCGGCAAGATCCTCGAGGTCGAGGCGACCGGCGTCTGGGTCGAGATTTCCTGACAATCGGTGGAGTGGCGCAGCGGTAGCGCGCCGGGCTCATAACCCGGAGGTCGGCGGTTCAAATCCGCCCTCCGCAACCAGAAACCTGATCGCGAGGACGGTTCATGATCATCAATTCCAGCAACCTGCGGATGCTGACCACCGGCTACCGTGCCAACTTCGTGGCCGGCCTCGCCGCTGTCACGTCGATGTGGGGCCGCTTCGCCACCGAGGTCCCGTCGACCACGGCCGAGGAGCTCTATCCTTTCCTGAACCAGATTCCCGGCATGCGGAAATGGGTCGGCGAGCGCCAGCTGAAGAACGTCAGCACCGGCGACTATCGCCTGGTCAACGAGGACTGGGAGGACACCGTCAAGGTGACCCGCAATGCGATCCTCGACGATCGTTTCGGCATCTTCTCGCCGCTGATGACCATGCTCGGCGATGCGGCCGCCCGCCAGCCGGACGAGCTCATCTTCCCCGCCTTCGCCAAGGGCTTCAGCACGAACTGCTTCGACGGCCAGTACTTCTTCGACACCGACCATCCGGTGCTCGATGCCGATGGCTCGGTCATCTCGGTCTCGAACATGCAGGCCGGCGCCGGCGCGGCCTGGTACCTGCTCGACCTCACCAAGGCCGTGAAGCCGATCATCTTCCAGAACCGGCAGAAGCCGGTCTTCGCCGCCATGGACAATCCCGACGACGAGTCGGTGTTCATGCGCAAGGAGTTCGTCTACGGCGCCGACAGCCGCAATACCGCCGGTTTCGGCTTCTGGCAGACCGCCTTCGGTTCGAAGGCGACGCTCGACGCTGCGAATTTCAAATCGGCTTACGACGCCATGACGCTGTTCAAGAAGGACTATGGCGCGCCCCTGGCGATCACGCCGAACGTTCTCCTGGTCGGCCCGACGAACCGCTCCGCAGGCGAGACCATCGTCGCGAAGGCCAATCTGGCCGGTGGCGAGTCCAACCTCGACTACAAGCGCGTCGAGCTGGTCGTCGCGCCCTGGCTCGGCTGATCCGCCGGGTTTGCGTCGAGCCCTCCGCCAGGAGGGCTCTGGCAAGCCCGTAGGAGATCGTCATGGATCCGAAAAACAAGTCGAAGGCCGGCGCTGCCGAAGCCGCCGAGCAGGACATCGATCGCGACCGCCGGAAGCCCGGCAGCGGCCGCGTGCTCGTCGCCGCAACGGCGAAGGAAGGCCGGCGTCGCGCCAGTCTCGAATTCAGCCAGGCCGGCACCGTGATCGAGCTCGGCGAAATCAGCCAGGAGCAGTGGGAACAGATCCTCGACGATCCGCAGCTCACGCTTCGCCCGGCGAGGGAAACGGCCGAACCGGCCGCCTGACGAGATACCCCCGGAAGGGTCCGGCTCCGCTCGCATGCTGCGCCGCCGGTTAGGTCCAGCGGACCCGGACATCCCAAGCGATAGATCGGCCGCCGGCATGCGGGGCGGCCGATCGCCGTGGAAGTGATCATGGCCTACGCCACCCGCACCGATATCGAGGCGATCTACGGCGCGCGTCACCTGGAGACGCTCGTGCCGGCCGATGTCGACATGGACGTCGCCGTCGCCAACGCGATCGAGTCGGCGCAGGCGATGATCGACCCCTATCTTCGCAAGCGCTACGTTCTGCCGATCGTGGTGGCGACGCCCCCGATCCTGAAGCAATGCGCCATCGATATCGCCTGCTGGCAGCTCGCGCCGGCGGCCGACCGCATGTCGGAGGAGATCGAGAAGCGCGCCAAGCTGCGGCTGGCCTTCCTCCTGGATGTGTCGAAGGGCAATGCCGAAATCGTCGAGTTGACGCCGGTCGCCGGTTCGGACGGCGGTGGCGTCGTCTCCGGCGGCGGCGCCTTCTTCTCGGCCGAGCCGCGGCGCTGGTCGGGAGAGCTCGAATGAGCATCCTCGCCATCCACGTCCAGCTCTCGGGATTCGAGACGGTCGAGCAGGCGCTGGCGCGCCTCAACCCGTTCCAGGGCGAGCAGCTTCTCGAGGCGCTGGCCCGGCTCATTCAGCAGTCGGTTCGCGAGCGGCTGATCGCCGGCGGCCCGGCGCCAGATGGCGCGGCCTGGGCTCCGAACATCGAGGGCCGCCGGCCGATCCTACACCGCTCAGGCGCGCTCGCCCGTTCGATCGATTACGCCGTCAGCGGCATGCAGGCGGTGATCGGTTCCGGGCTGATCTATGCCGCCATCCATCAGTTCGGTGGGGTCATTCTGCCAAAGAAGGGCGACAGGCTCTCCTTCCAGGTCGGCAATCGCCACGTCTTCGCACGCAAGGTCACCATGCCGGCGCGGCCCTATATCGGCCTTTCGGGTGAGGATCGGGCCGAGCTCGTCCAGGCGGCCGCCACCTATCTGCGGAGCCTCTTCCCATGAACCGGCTCGCGGAACTCCTGTCGGCCGCCGCGGATGTCATGCGCTCCGCCGAATCTGCCCCATCCCGCAAGATGTTCGCGGATGTACGGGTCGAGCTCGATCGTTTCGACCTGGCCGACCTGATCAACGAAAGCACGAAGACCCCGGCTTGCCGCGTGTGCTTCCTCGCCGGCAAGCCAGTCCCGCGCACCGATGGCGGCGATGACGTGGACGTCTCGGTCGCGTTCGTGGTCGTTGCCGGCCGCGAGGGCCGGGCCAATCCGAACTTCGCCTCGGCCGACATGGCCGCGCTCGACCTCATGATCGGCGTCGGACAGATGCTGAAGGCGCAGCCCTCGCTCGGGCTCGGTAGCATCGCGGACGCCAGCATAGGCCAGAGCCTGGTCGCGGTTTCGGAGGCGACCAGCAAGAAGGGCGTCGCGATCGCCTTGGTCGAGGCCAAGTGGCGTCTCCTCGAGGTGCAGATCGCGCGACCCAACACCCAGCGCGCCATCGAGACCGGCCGTAATCCTTGGGTCCCCGATGGCGTTTCGATCAATGGCAGCGACCCGCTGCCGCGGCCGATCGGCGTGCCCGAGCCGGAGGATTCACCATGAACCTCCGGGAATTCGCCAAGCGCCTGGCTGCGCTCGAGCGCCGCGTCTCGACCATGATCATGCTCGGCACAGCGAAGAGCAGCGAGGGCAGCAAGACCATCGCACGGTTTGACGACAAGGGCGCGGACGGCCAGCCCTTCGAGTCGCCGGCCCTCTCCCATGTCGCAAGCTCGGGCAAGACGGGCGGCGGCGTCTCCCGTTTCAGCAAGATCGGCGACGGCGAGCCCGTCATCGTGATCTCGCCGGGCGGCGAGCTGGGCAAACACTCCCGCATCATGCCGGCCGGGCCGGTCGACGATCATCCCTCGCCCGGCACGGCCGAGCAGGATGGCGTCATGGAGCAGGTCGGCAACGCGGCCTGGTCAATCAAGAACGGTGAGATCAAGGCCGTGGTTGGCTCCTCGAGCATCACCATCACGGACGGCGGGGTCGTGATCCGTTCGCCGCGCATCGAGATGGAGCAGGGTTGATGCCCGGGATCGCGGTCAAAGGTCTCGACAGCGCCGGTGGCACCCAACTCGCGGGAGGCCAGGGCTTCGTCTTCGTTGGCGGCGCGCTTGTCGTCGTCAAGGGCGATCCGGTCACCCCGCACGGTATCCCGCCGCATTCGCCCAACCCGATCATGGCCGAGGGCTGTGACTGGCTCACCATCAACGGAATCCCGGTCTGCCGCGAAGGCCATGTCGCCAGCTGCGGCCACCCCACCACCGGCCGAGGCTGGGTCCAGGTCATCGGCTGAAAGGAGCTTTCAATGTCGGTTGAAGAGAAGAAACCCTATGCCATCACCGATCGCGCCGGCTGGTTCGTCGCCGGGCGCAAGGTACCGTCCCGCCGCGACGAGGATGGCAATTTGGTCCCGCTCGTCGGTCACGTCTTCTACCTGACCGATGCCGAGGCGAAGTATGAGCTGCTCAATCTGACGATCGAGCCGGTCGGACAGCCGTCGACCGAGGATCCCCAGGCCACGGACGCCGGCGGCAAGCGCAAGAAGAAGGTGGCCTGAGGCATGCGCGTCGGGCTGAACAGGCGCACGGGCGAGGTGCTGACGGGCTGGGATCATTGCGTCCAGTCGATCAGCTTCATCATCCGCACTCGCGTGGCGAGCCTCGTCATGCTGCGCGCCTTCGGCTCGCTCGTGCCTGAATTGCAGGACGCCAACGCGACTTCGCGCACGATCATGCAGGTCTATGCCGCGATCGCCGCGGCGCTGAAGGCCTGGGAACCCGGCTTCCGCCTGACCAAGATCCAGCTCACGCGTTACGGCGCGGACGGCGTCTTCGCCTTCGTCATCGAGGGCCGCTTCTACCCGAACGGCCATCTCGGCGATTACTCGGTCATGGAGGCGAAGCGGGCGGTCCTAGCCGCCAATGACAACGGCCTGAAGGTGCTGGCGGCATGAGAGCGAGCTCCCCCGTCGCCATCGACCTGTCGCGGCTGCCGGCGCCGAACGCGATCGCGCCGCTCGACCATGCGATCCTTCTCACCGAGTTCATCGTCGGCTTCCTCGCCTATTGGGACGAGCTCCGGGCCACCCGCCCGGATCTTCCGGGTTTCACGGCGGAGACGCTGGCCAGCGAGCCGGCGATCGTCATCGGCCGCATCACGGCCTTCCTGCGCCTCCTCGACCGCGCCATGGTCAACGACGCCGTCCGGGCAGTGCTGGCGCCGCTGGCGAAGAAGGCGGATCTCGACAATGTCGTCGCGCGCCAGGGCGTTCTCCGCCTCGAGACGGCGCCCGGCGTGATGGAAACCGACGAGCAACTGCTCAAGCGCTATCTTCTCAGCTTCGGCCGGGCCAGCGCCGGCAGCATCGACCGGATCCTGTTCGACGCCTACACGGCCTGGCCGGCGATGTGGGACGCTCGCGTCAACGGCTTCGCTGTCCACGGCCGGCGCGGCGAAACCGATCTGGTCATCTCCGGCACGGCCGGCGTAACGCCGGCCGAGAAGCTCGCGCTCGTCCGGTCTGCGGTGACGGCGCCGTCCGCCAAGCCGGAAGCGATCGGCATCTTCGTGCTGGCAGCCGCCCCGCTGGGCTATGCCGTGGCGCAGACGGTCGCTGTTCCGGTCGGTCCCGATGCGGAGCTCGTCCGCCTCGAGGCAGTGGCGCGCGTCGCGGCCGCCACTGACGAGCGCCATCTGATCGGCGGCACGATCCAGCGCGACCTGGTCGCCGGTGCCGCCTATGGAGCTTCCATCGCCAGCGTTGCCCATGTCGCGCCGCCGGTGGACGTCGTCGCGACGCCCTATCAGATCCCGGTGCGCACCGGCATCGCCATCGCCGTCGAGGTGCTCGGATGAAGTGGTCGGAACTCCTTCCCGACACGGCCGACCATTATGAGCGCGTCAGCATGGACGCTGCCCAAGCCGAGCTGCCGATCCCGATCCGCCAGCTGGTCGCCCCTGAAACGACGACGCTGGCCTTCCTGCCCATTCTGGCCGTCCACGAGGGCGTGAAGCTCTGGTTCGACGACTGGAGCGAGGTGCGCAAGCGCCAGATGACGGCCGATTGGGAACTGCCGGACCTGATCGGCACCCGGCCCGGGCTGAGGCGGTTCCTCGCCTATGTCGACGCCGAGCCGATCTCCTCCGTCGCACATCCGCGGCGCTTCGTTGCCGGACTGTCGGCTGTCGGCGTCCAGCCGCTCCAATTCCCGATATTCACGGCGCGCTATCTGATTAAGGTCGGCCTGCGCCGGCATATTCGGAGTGGCGTCGCCAGCCGCGGCGCGCTCGGCAAGCATGCCTTGGTGCCAGTCAACCTCGAACCGATCCGGCGGGCCAAGATCGCCGCCACGGTCTCGAAGGGGCCGGGCACGCAATACACCGCCACCTTCGCCCATCGCCGCCGCCCGCGTTTCGACGAAATGCAGTTCGGCATGGGCTTCGACGAATTCATCGACCGCACGAGCTTGTAGGAGCGATCATGTCGCAGCGCATGCTGTTCAACGACGCCGAGGTGATCGAGGCCGAGGATCTGACCGCCATCGGCGAGGCGGTCCAGGCCGCCACCGATAGCCTGGTCTCCGACGCGATCGGTTATCCGGCACATTGGTCCGGCTTTACCGCGACCCAGCAGTCGGCCCAGATCGTTCGCCTGACGCCCGGCCGCTACTACACCGCTGACATGGTCTTTGCGGCCGACGCGCAAACCGACATCAACCTGCAGGTCCATATCCCGCTTGCCGCCTCGGATCAGCGATGGGTCGCGATCATCATGCGCGGCAGCATCGAGGAAGAGACGGCGCTGAGAATCTTCGAGACCTCGACCGATGTCGAGACCTCGGAGCCGGTCCAGCAGACGGCGCCGAAGCGCGAGGTGCGCGAGGCTTCCTTCACCATCCAGCAGGGCGCGGCCTCGCCGGCGCCGGCCCTGCGGCCGACCATCGCCGCCACCGACGCGGTGGTTGCCTGGGTGTTGCTGAGCTCGGAGGGTATCGCGTCGATCGAGCCCGGCGAGGGCTCGCGCGTGAAGTCGCTTTACGAAGTCGAGCAGCGCGTTTCGACGGCCGAGACAGACCTGTCGAACATCACCCGCCGCACCACGACGATCGAGACGCAGATCGTCAACATCACGCAGCGCCTGACCGACATCCCGCATCCGACGATCATTCGCCAGCTCAAGCGCGATGTCGCGGCCACCCGCCGCCTGATCGCGCTGCCGGACGAGGCCCGCGCCTACTGGTACGACCCCGGCCTGCTTCAGACCGAGTGGGACAAGACGCATGCGAGCTGGCTCGCCCGGGTGCGTGAGGGCGTCCGCTTCCCCTGGGCGGGCGAGCGCGACGCGCAGCTCGCGCTGCTCGATGCCGGCTCTTCAGCGATCCGCATGTCTGGCTCGCTGCTCATGCCGGCCTGGACCGAGGTCGCGCGCCTCGAAATCGCCAGCGATGGCTCGAACATCAACATCTCGCAGACGACACATACCGTCGTCACGGCGATCCGCCGTGAGATCGCCCGGCAGGTCATCGAATACGGCCCGACCGTCACCGTCTGCGAGAATAGTGCGGAATGGGCGAACACCCACTACCTGTCGGTCGGCGAGTTGTTCACCAACAACGGCGAGACCTTCGAGGTCGTCGGTATCGCCGGAAACGTCGAATGGGCGGGCCACGTCCTGCGCGCGGTGCGGCAGGTCATCAGCCGCACCGTCACCGATGTCTATTGGGACTATGTCACCGAAGAGATCGGCGTGAACGGCTCGGTGCATGGCCAGACCTGGCTGTGCTCGCAGCCGATGATCCTGACCTCGATCGATCTCGATTTCGACAAGGTCGGTTCGACCGGCGACGTGCATCTCTTCGTCTGCGAATGCGACGAGTCGGGCGCTCCGGACTTCGGCACTGTCGTGGTCGCGACCGTGAAGGCGCCGGCAGAGATCGGCCTCGGCTGGGTGAACTTCACGCTGCGTCCGACCCTGCTCGAATCCGGCAAGCGCTACGCCTGGTTCACCGTCACCACCGGCAACCACGCCCTCGGCACCGTCTCCGGCAACAGCTTCACGCAGGGCTCGCGCTTCGTCTGCACGGATGGCGCCTGGTCGCAGGTCGTGACCGACAGCGACTTCGCGATGCGGCTCAATGTGGCTTCCTTCGCCTCGACTCGCACCGTCGTCGAGATGGACGCGCTGACGCTCGATAGCGGCATGACCGAGATCCGGCTCCTTCATGGTGGCTGGGTGCCGGGCGGCACCTCGTTGATCTGGGAAATCCAGCCATCCGGATCCGAGGACTGGCAGGCGCTGACGCTCAACAATGCGGAGGGCGCCGATAGTCTCGTTGGCCTTCCGGCGCTTGTGCGCTTGCGGGCCGTCTTCGTCGGCACCACGGACCTCGCGCCGGCGATCGTCATGGACGCGACCGCCCGCGGCTACACCTTCCGCCCGCGCGGAGACATGGTTGCCGTCTCGGTCGACCACGCTTTCGGGCTCTCGACCACCTCGATCCAGATCGAGGCCGTGCTCGACAACTATGACCCGGCCAAGCACACGGCCGCGCCGAAGATCATCGTCGGGGCCACGGTCTACACGCCCTCGGCGACGGTGGTGACGCCCGATCTGATCAATCCGCTGAAGCGGACCTTGCTGGCGAGCTTCACCGTGCCGGCGACCACCTCGGCGCGCGCCCGGATCGACATGACCTCGACCGAGGTCACGGACGAGCCCTTCGTCCAGAACATCGCGATGTACGCACTCTGAGGAGGCCACCATGGCAAAGCAGACCACCGCGGCGGGCTATGAGCCCGCCTCCGAATACCGGGTCGAGCTCGGGCGCGTCGTCAAGTTCGACGGGCTGCGCCTGCGCGGCGAGATCACCCTCACCGGCGAGGCGATCGAGCGCCTGATCGCCCAGGAAGGCGCCGATATCATCCTGTCGGCCGAGAAGCTCTGAGGAGGCGGCCGTGGCCGACGTCGAACCGGGTCCGGACAACGACTATCAGGTCAGCCCGACGCTGACCTTCAGCCGCGCGCGCTGGAATGCAGTGATGGCATCGATCGCCGCCCGCCTGAAGGCGCGCGAACTGCTCGAAGCAACGTTCGAGACGCTGATCACGGACGGCACGCAAGCCGCTCTGGATATGATCAGCGTGAACGTCGCGCCCCAGCTCGAAAGCCTGATCGAGCAGATCAACACGCTCGAAGAGCAGCTTGAAGACATCATCAGCGGAGGCGTCGCTCCGGACTCGCTTCAGCTTGGCGGGAAGAACCCGAGCTTTTACCTCGCTCTCGCCAACGCGACCGGGGCGCTTCCGGTCGCCCAGGTGACGGGCGTCGACGCCATGATCGCCGCGGCTGTCGCCGCGCTCGTGAACGGATCGCCGGCGACCCTCGACACGTTGAAAGAGCTGTCCGACGCGCTCGGAGGGGATGCAAACTTCGCGGCCTCGGTGGCCGCTTCTCTCGGCAGCAAGGTCGCGAAGGCCTCGAACCTCTCCGATCTGACCGACAAGGACACTGCACTTGGCAACTTGCTCGGCGGCGCGATTGGCATCGCCGTCTTCAAGGCCGCGACCAAAGCGGCAGCCCGCGCTGCGATCGACGCCGTCTCTAAGGTTGGCGGCGACACGATGACCGGCGACTACGCCACTGATGGCTCGCTTACGGCGGCCACGGACAGGGTTGAAGTTGGGTCGGAAGGCCTAACGAAAATAATGCTCTACAACCCGGCTGCCGGAACGAACCTGAAAAGGTCGTACATCTACAACAGCGGCGGGAAGACCACTTTTGGCAGTCATGATGATGCTGTCACGACAGCGAATGGGATCATCGAGTTAGATCACGCGACCGGGGCAGCGATTTTCTCTGGAAGTATTCGACATATCGGCGAATCGCAGACTACCTATGCCCTAGACACGTCGAGCCGCTCGATCACAGCCGCCAACAACGCGGCTGTTATGATCGCAACCAATTTCTCCGGTCGCATCATGGTTTGCGAGACGACCGGAGGGAAAATGGCTGATTTTTTGTGTAGCGGTGGCGTAATCAAAGCGAGCGCAGGCGATACCACTCTCATCGAATGCGTCTACGCGGCCCCGCAGAATGGCTATGCCATCTTCAACAAGACGGGAGCTACCGGGACTTTCACTGTCATGACACTCCGCTTGAGGGACGCAGCATGAGCTTTACTGCCACTCCATATCCGGCTGACCCGAAGCGGTTCCGCGTCGTCACGGAAGACGAGCGCGATTTCGATATATCTGTGGCCGTCGATGAGAGCGAAATTCCGGCTCTCGTGGATTTCCACCTCAACCCGCCGCCCTATGTCGTGCCCGAAGCTCCCGCTCCGGCGATCACGGCGCGGCAGCTCCGGCTCTGGCTTGTGCGGAACGGCTATACCCTGGCTCAGGTCGAGGCGGTGATCGACGGCCTGCCCGAACCGGCCCGTACCGAAGCGAAGATCGAGTGGGAGTTCGCCTCGGAGTTTCAGCCTGGCCACCCGACGCTGCTCGCCGTGGCGGCCGCGCTCGGCATCGCTGATATCGCGCAGGCCGCCAGCGAGGCGGCGCTGATCTGATCCAGCGGCCCTAACAGCGGCATGAAAAGAAGGCCCCGGACGCGCGTCCGGGGCCTTTTGCATGGGTCTCGCACCTAGCCTCGGCTCCGATCCCAGCGATGTCAAGCGCCGGCGCCGGAGCAGCAGATGGCCACCACAGAACGGTTTCACGGTACGCGCGTCTTCAAGGAAGGCCAGACGGCGCGGCCGGTCGAGGTCACGGATTATTCCACCCTCGGCACGGTCATGATCGCGCCGAACGCCGATCCCGACGTCTATCCGCTCAACACGCTCGTCACGGTCTTCACCAACGACACCGCCGCCATCACGGCGGCCGGAGCCGGTGGCAACGTCGATGCCATCTTCGATGCCGTCAACGACCAGGGCGTCACCGCGGAGCTGCAGGTGGTGCGGGTCGAGGAAGGCGTCTCGGCCGTGCCGCAGACCAAGCTCGAGCAGACGATCGCCAACATCGTCGGCTCCGGCGCGAACAATTCTGGCGTCCACGCCTTCAAGGAGGCTTCAAAGCCCGCGAAGCTGATCTTCGTGCCGGGCTATGACAGCCAGCGCATCGCGAACGCGAAGAACCCGGTGGCGGCCGAGCTCGTCGGCATCTGCGATCGCCTGCGCGCCATCAAGATCCTGAACACGCCCGATGCCTCGAAGGAGGCGGCGCAGGAATATCGCGAGGATTTTGCCGACGATCCGCGCGCCTATCTCTTCCATCCCTCGGTCAAGGTGTTCCGGTCGGTCACGGTGACGGAGCCGGCCTCGGGCCGCGTCGCAGGCCTCTTCGTCAAGCGCGACAAGGAGGTCGGCGGCCCGCATCGCAGCCCGTCCAACCAGACCATGGGCGGCATCACCGGCCCGTCGCGGCCGATCCCCTATTACGATGGCGAGCCGGACAGCGAGGCCAACTGGCTCAACCAGAACGAGATCGCGACGCTGCGGGCCGGCTCCATCCTGTGGGGCAACCGGACCTGCGCGGCCGATCCGCTCGACGCCTTCGTCAACGTCGTGCGCATGCAGGACATGATCGACGATGCGGTCATGAAGGCCTTCTACTGGGCGATCGACGACAACCAGTCGGTACCGCTCGCCCAGGCGGTCCTCGAGACGCTCGATCAGTTCGGCGACGAGCTCGTCGGCAAAGGTGGTGTGCTCGGCTTCCGCGCCTGGTTCGACCGCAGCCAGAACACCAATGCCGCGCTCGCCGGCGGCATCCTGCGCCTGACCTATGACCGCGAGCCGGCGGCGCCGCTCGAGGATCTGCAGTTCGGCGCCCGCCGCAACGTCGAGTACTACGCCACCCTCGCGGACGGCATCCTCAACATCTCCAGCAACATCACCGCCGCCGCGGCCTGACGGCGGACGGACGGCCGGAGGCCTCCATGACCAAGCTTTCGCTCCTCAACGTCCGCGGCATGAACTGGTACGCCGAGGACGCCGCCGGGACGGCACTCAACACCCATCTCGCCACCGAGAGCTCGAAGCTTCCGGCGATGTCGGAGAACTTCGACACCTTCGTGCCGGCGGCGGCCAATGGCGCGATCGACGTGCCATTGAACCGCGAGGCTTTGGAGATCAGCCTCGCGACGAAGGGTTTGCAGCCCGAGCTGCTGCGGCTGTTCTCCACGCCTTTCGGGACGCGCCGGAAGTTCACGGGCTTCGGCGCCCTGGTGAACGAATACGGCTCCAACGACGCGGAGCGTCTGATCCAGGTGGTCGCGACCGCCTATGGTCGCCTCGGCGCCGAACCCGATGAGCACAACGGCACGGCGCTGATGGGGACCTCCTACACCATCAAGTCGATCTCGAAATACGTGCTGACCATCGGCAACACCGAGATCTGCCGCTTCAACATCGAGCTTGGTGGTTGGGTCGATTACGAGGGCCAGCAGGCCCAGATCGCCACCATGCTCGGCCTCAACGGCTGACGCCATGGACCGCCAGCCGCACGATCCCGATTTCGATCCGATCCGCCCGCAGGCCGGCGCGCCCGATCAACTGGGCGTGGTGCGCGGGCAGGCTCCGGAGCCGGCCGCCGGCACGATCGACTGGTCTGTACCCGCGCCGGAGATCCGCCCGGCCGATCCGGCGGCCTGGTCAATCACCGTGCCGCTGGATTTCCCGCTTGTCGTCGATGGCGTGCGGCTCGCCGAGATCACGGTCCGGCGGCCGACCGGCGCCGATATCGCCGAGCTGATGGAGGAGAGCCCGGACGAGGCCAGCCTGCCGGGGCGGCTGCGCGTCCGGATCTGCAGCATCCACCCGGCCGTATTAGCCGCGATGTGGCCGGACGATTCGGAGCGGGTGGCCGAAGCCTCTCGCCCTTTCTTACCCCGCGCCATCCTCGACATCGAGGCGGCGCTGGAGGCGGAAAGCGGGAGCGCCTGATCCATCGCACGCCGCTCGCCCTCGTGCCGCTGATGGCGATCGAGGTGGCGCGCGGCACCGGCACGCCGCTGCCGACCGTGCTCGCCTGGCACGTCGACAGGATCCTGTTCTGGCATGGCGAGATCTCAACTCTCGCCGGCGCATAGGAGCCGACGCATGCGCGTCAAGATGATTCTCGACCTGATCGCGAACACCAAGGGCGCGAAACAGGCTCAAAAGGACGTGAAAGGCGTCAAGGACGCGGCCAAAAGCCTGGACGGCACCCGTGCCGGTGGGCGCATCAGCCGTGATTTCCTCAATCTCACGTCTTCGTCCAAACAGGCAGTTCGTTATCTGCGCGAGACGAAGACTGCCGCCAACCAGCTCGGGACGAGCACCGGGCCGAAGAAACTCAGCCGGGATTTCCTCGACCTGTCGCGGAACGCCAAGACGGCAGGGCGAGAGATCGACCAGGTCGGCCGCAAAGCCGCGCGAGCGCAGGCGCGGACACAACGGTCGCAGGGGCGCAAGGAAGCCGCGCCGGGTGGTCGGGAGAGCGGCAAGGACGGCGGTTCCACGCTCTTTGCCGGGACGAAGGCGATGGTCGGCGGCTATCTGGGCATTCAGGGCGTGCGCATGGCCGGGCGCGCCACGGTCGGCAAATCTATCTCCTTCGAAAAGGCGATGGCAGATGTAATCAAGAAGGTGGACCTGCCTGAGGGACAGTCCCAAGGTGACTTGGAGAGGATGATCACCGGCTCGGCGATCAAGTTCGGACGCTCGCGAGAGCAAATCGCCGGCTTGGCTGCCGAACTGGGAGCTGCCGGTGTTGCCTACACCGATCTGGCACGGGCAATCGCCCAGGCCACACGAGCATCGGTCGCATGGGATGTTACGCCGAGCGAAACCGGCGAGAAGCTGGCGAAGATCCGTACTCAGCACGGCATGTCCCTCAATGAGCTCGATGACTTCGTCGACAAGGTCAACTCGCTCGCGGACACGACCGCCTCGAAGGAAAGCGACATTGTCGAGATGTTCCAGCGGGCAGCTGCCGGCGCGAAGGTCGCGGATGTCGATCGAGATGCATCGCTCGCATTTCTGACTGCGATGAATGCCGGCGGGATGCAGCCGGAGATCGCCGCACGTGGTTTTGGCGCAATGGTGTCGAAGCTGCGCACCGCCAAATCCAACGGCGGGAAGAAAATGGCCGAAGGCCTCAAGATGCTCGATTTGACGCCTGGTCAGGTCGAGAAGGGCATGAAAACCGACTCGTTGAAGACGCTGATCGACCTCATGGCTCGATTCGAGAAGTCCTCGGATAAGGCGGCCGTAGCGGTGAAGATGTTCGGCGAGGGCTGGTGGGACGAATTCTCCCGCATGGTGCAAGGAGCGCCCGAAATCCTCAAGAACCTCAGGCTGCTCAATGATCCCAAGAACTGGAGAGGCTCTTCGGACAAAACCTTGAATATCGAACTGGCGACGACGGCCAACCATTTCGAACGGTTGAAGGCATTGGCCTCGGACGTAGGCGACAAGCTCGGCCGCTGGGCGCTGCCGGCGATCAATGAGGGCATCGAGAAGATCATTGCGGGCTTCGATGCACTGGACAAGCGCGCCGCCGACCGGGCCCAGGCTCGTGCCGATCGCGCGATGGAGGACACCACCGCCGGGCGGGTCGCCAGCGACCAGCCGCTGACGCCCGAAGAACGCGAGCGAATGGCGACCGATGCCGCCTATCGCAAGCGGATTCAGCAGGGCGCTGCCGACAAGCGCACGGACAAGGCCAATCTCGGCCTGACCAACAGCTCCCGCTTGATCGATCTTGAGCAGGAGCGTGCCTCTCTGGGCACGTCGATCGAGAACCGGCGCCGCGCCGGCGCGACCGAAGAGCAGCTCGCCTATTCGGTCAATCGGCTCGCGGCGATCGTCGAGGAAATCCGGGCCATCGATCCGAGCCGCGTGCCGGCAGCCTTGGATCCGCGCCGGCCGGCTGACCAGGACGATCGCGCCAACCCGGGACGCGGTGAGGCCGTTGCCTTGCTTGAGCGCGTTAAGCGGTTAGAGGCGAAACTAGCCGCCACCGAGGAACTCGCCGCCACCTCGTCCAACCCGGCTGACCGGGCCGGTTTCCAAGCCGACGCCGTGCGCGCGGGCACCAGGCTGGGCTCGGCACGGCGCCCCGGCGGTCAATTCGGCTTCGGGCCCGGCGGGGCTCCGACCTCGGCCGAGCCGAAGGGGGCTGGCCCGGGAATCCAGTCCTTCCGCCCGTCCATGAAGAACTGGGCGAGCAGCGTGCTCGGCGCCCAGGACATCGACCTGAGCGGCATCGGCATCACGCTCGCCGAGAGCTTGGCCCAGGGTCTGAAGAGCGGCGGCTCCCAAGCCGAGATGGCAGCCGGCGGCATCCGCAACGGGATCACCGGGGCGTTTTCCGGCGCGGACCTCTCGGCCGCCGGCGCCCAGATGATGGCGACGCTGGAGCAGGGCATCACGGCGGGCGGCGACCGCGTCGTCGCGGCCGCGCAGCGCGTCGCCGGCCGAGCCAGGGGTGCGCTCGCCGCCGGCGGCCGCCAGTCGCTTTCCGGCGCCCTACATGACGGGGTCGAGTGATGGCCGGCGTTCCCATCCTCGCCATCGGCCCGCATCTCTTCGCCGCGCTGCCGCTCTCGCTCCAGAAGATCGAGGAGCGCACGAAGATGAACTGGCCGGCGATCAAGCGCTTCGGCGTCGGGCCCGCCCGCCAGAACACCGGCCGCGACGAGGACGAATTCGCCGTCGAGGGGCTGTATTTCGACGATGAATGGGGCGGTCATGCCGAGTATCTAGCGCTGAAGGCGGCGCAGCGCGCCGGCCAGCCGGTCGAGCTGCTCGGTGCGGCGGCCGGCGGCGGGGCCTCCGTCTTCGGTACCGTCGTCATCCTCGAGGTCGGCGCGACGCACTCGACGCTTCGGCCGAGCGGTCTTGGCGCGAAGACGGAATTCGACGTGAAGCTGGCGCCGTTCGGCGGCGAGCTCTCCTTCGGAGGGCTGCTTTGATGCGCGTCCAGATCACCCGGGAGAACATGACGTTCGATCTCATCGTCTGGCAGGCCTTCGGGCGGCAAGACAGCGGCGTCATTGAGCAGGCGCTCGCGCTCAACCCGGGTATCGCGGCTCTCGGTGCCTTCCTGCCTGTTGGAACCACCATCGAGCTGCCCGAACCGCAGGCGCCAAAGCCGACTCTCCTTGAAACCGTGACGCTCTGGAGCTGACGGCGATGGCCTTCGCCCTCAGCCAGCCCAACGCCCTCGGCTACACGCCGATGATCTCGATCGAGGTCAACGGCAAGGAAGTCGCGGCGGGTTTCTACGGGCGGCTGATCAAGGCCACGCTGACCGACCAGGCCGGGCAGGAATCGGACAAGCTCACTTTCGACCTGGATGACGCCGACAACGCGATCATCGTGCCGCCTCCGAAGGCAACGATCGTGGTGAAGCTCGGATTTAAGGAAACCGGGCTCGTGCCGAAGGGCACCTTCGAGATGCAGCCGATCGCCTTCAAGGGGGAGGTCGACGAGGGCGAGACGCTGACGATCCAGGCCAATGCGGCCGATCTCAAGCGCAAGCTGAAGGGTAAAGGGCGGGAAAGCTTCAGCAACAAGTCGGTGAAGGAGATCGCCGATACGATTGCCGGCCGAAACGGGATGACCGCCCATGTCGATCCGGCGATCGCCAACTTCAAGTTCGATTTCCGGGCGCGCGTCGATGTCAGCGAGATCGACTTCCTGACCACGCTCGGCGACGAGCTCGACGCCGTCGTGAAGCCGATGGGCGACAAGCTCGTGATCTCGAAGAAGGGCGCTGCATCCTCGGTCAGCGGCCAGGCTCTGCCGCAGATCCTGATCGAGAAGGCGGATTGCGCCAGCTGGGAGGTCACGCCGGACGGCCGAGTCGAATACGGCACAGTGAAAGCCGCCTGGATCGACCAGAAGACCGGCAAGCGCCAGACATCAGAGGCCAAGACCGGGCTCGAAGGCCCCGAAACCGTGCTTCGCTCGCCTTATCCGACGAAGGAGCTCGCTGAGAAGGCCGCCATGGCCGAGGCCCGGCGTCTGACCAGGCGCAGCGGCAGCGGCAACTTCAAGCTCTACGGGCGGCCGCAGGCCCAGGCGGAAGCCGATGTCGTCGCCGGCGCGAGCTTCCGCCGGGAAATCGCCGGCACATGGCGCGCCGATTCCGTCGAGCACGAATTCGATGCCTCCGGCTTTACGACCACCGTCAACATCGCCGCGAAAGAGGACGGTTCGTCCTCGAAAGAAAAGGACTGACCATGGCGACGCAGATCTACACCATCACCGAAAAGGCCGGGAAATACATCGCCGGCATCCGCCTTGAGCCCGGCCAGGAGACGATCGAGCTCACGCCGGAACAGGCGGCCTACGAGGTTGCTCAAGGCACGATCATCGGGACGGGCGAGCCGGGCTCGGCCGTTCCCGACGCTGCGCCGGTGTTGAAAGCCGATACCGTGCAGCTGTTGCGCGGCGGCCTCGCGACCCGGCCGACCGCCGCGGAGCTCGCGAGTTTCGTCCAGCAAAGCGGCGCCCGGATCAACCGCTATGCCGCCGACGTTGCCTTGTCGGCCGACGACAAGGGCGCGATCGCCATCCTCTCCAACGCCGCTGCCCGCGTTGTGACGCTGCCAGCCGATTGGGCTGAAGGCGAGACCGTCACGGTGCGGCGCGGTGGTGCCGGCGCTGTGACCTGGGCGCTCGAGGCCGGTGCCACGCTCGCGCTGCCCGCGTCGAAGGCCGAGCATGTTGGTGTCGCCGAGCAGCATGCCGAGGTGATGTTCATGGTGCTTTCAAACGCCGGTGAAGCGGCTGTTTGGGGCGTGTCGGGAGCGACGGCATGATCGCCGCTTTCATTATTGTATTGGCCTGCGCGATCCTGAACCGGATGCGGGGCGACGATCGCTGGATGCCGACCTGGTTGCCGGGCCGCTCTTTATACTATGTGGCGCCGGCGATCGGCGCGGTGGCACTGCTCGTGGATACGTGGTCCGTCGCTCTGGCGGCCGCCGCAGCTTATTTCTTCTGGGCCGTCTGGCCCTGGGGGCGTTGGTTCGACCTCGGGCGGCTTCTAGCGCCGGCTTCCGCCTCCAACGGCAACTTCGAGTCGATCATCGAGCAACTGGCCGGTGGCAGCGATCACCGGGCGCTTTTTCTCCGCCATCTCATGGCAACACCGGGCCTCTGGCTACTCGGAGTGTTGAGCGGCTGGCCGGCTGATCTCGCTCTCGTTGCGCCGTTGCTGTTCGCCGGGGTCGTCACCCTGGCCTACGAGCTCGCATGGCGCTCCGACCCTTCGAATCCGATCTGGCTCGCCGAGCTCACAGCCGGAGCCATCTGGGCAGGAGTCATCCTCGCATGTTCCGCTTCATTCTCCTCTTCGTCGCCGGCCTCGTCCTGGCGGACTGCACCGGTCGCTCACACGACGGCGACGACTTCATGGACGGAGCCGGCGTAGTGGCCGGACTCCGACAGGAGCTCCAGCGAAACGATCGGTGACGTGACAGGGGAGCCTTACGGCTCCGGCGGCAGTTCCCGGGAAGGTCTTAGCCGCCCGACGAGAGTTGAATCACATCGCCCGCCACGACGGCCGTGAGGCCGCGCCACAGCGGGCGCTATCAGGTTCTAAAATCCCGTGAACGAAGTTCGCCCCATCTCGCCTGTCGCCGGCTATATCGGCGGCAAGAAGCAACTCGCGCGCACGATCGTCGAGCAGATTGGCTCGATTGAGCACACCACCTACGCAGAGGCCTTCGTCGGCATGGGCGGCGTGTTCCTGCGCCGGCCTATGAAGCCGAAGGCTGAGGTCATCAACGACGCCTCGCGTGATGTCGCCACGTTCTTCCGCGTCCTACAGCGGCACTATCAGGCCTTCCTGGACATGCTGCGTTGGCAGCTCGCCAGCCGAGCCGAGTTCGAGCGGCTGAACGCCCAGGATCCGGAGACCTTGACCGACCTCGAGCGCGCCGCCCGATTCCTCTATCTCCAGAAGCTGTCATTCGGCGGGAAGGTCGCCAGCCGCAGCTTCGGCATCGACACGAAGGGGCCGGCCCGCTTCGACATTACGCGGCTTCAGCCACTGCTGGAGGCGGTTCACGATCGTCTTGCCGGCGTCTGGATCGAATGCCTGCCTTGGCAGGAGTTCATCCGGCGGTGGGACCGGCCAGGCACGCTGTTCTATCTTGACCCGCCCTATTGGGGCACCGAGCACTTCTACGGTCGTGGATTATTCGGCCGAGAGGAGTTCGAGCAGCTCAGCGTAGCTTTACAGGGCCTTCAAGGCCGCTTCATCCTCTCGTTGAACGACGTGCCCGAGGTGCGCGAGCTGTTCGCCTGGGCGACGATCGACACGGTCGAGCTGAGCTACCAGGCGGGCGGTGGCGACAAAACCAAGCGGGTGCGTGAGGTGATCATCTCAGACAGTGGGTGCCGATTGTGAGTGAGCAGGTTTGGACCGCATTCGTCATGGCTTTCCCCTGGAGCGCGCTTATCACCGCGCTCAGCACGATTGCCGCAGTCTTTGCCACTAGCTTTCTTACAGAGCGCCGCTCAAGGAGAGAACGACTCTGGGAGATACAGCGCGAGGCCTTCGGCGAGATCATAAGCAGCGTGCGCGAAGGCGAGCGCATGGTACTTCGGCTTTCAGAGCTCGCTGAGGTATCAAAAACCAATGTATCGCTCAGAGCGTCTCTTGCTGAACTCAATAAGGAGTGGTTGGAGACGGGCGCAGTTGGCCGTCGACGCGCGACCCGTGATGGCCTCATTTTGCCCGACGCGTTCAACGACGCCTATCAGCGGATGTCCCAGAAATTGAGCGCACTCGACGGCGGTGACGAGTCTCACCCCGAGCGAGGGCGACGCGCGATGTCCATTATGGAGACATCGCGGAGGGAGCTCGAGCAGATCGCTCGGAAGCATCTCAAGCGACGAGTCTAGCAGGACGGTTAGAAACGCGACCTGTTGCCATTTGATTGTTCGCGCGTTGCCATTTGAAAGTTCGCGCTACATTTCCAGCGCTCAGGTCTGGCCGGGCCGGAGCTGGTAGAAGACGTGCTGGCCGATGGTGTCCATCTTCTTCAGCCGCTTCGCCCAGTAGGGGCTGACGTAGCGCGCATGGTAATGCGTCGAGGCGCCGACCTCGGCGAGATAGGTCGTGCCCTCATAGACCTCGCGTGCGATCCGCACCGCATCGCGCCACGGCCCCGGCTCGGTGATGCGCAGCGACTTGCCTTCGCAGGTGAAGGTGAACTGGCAGGAGAGGTAGCGGTTGCTGTTCTGGTAGACGGTGCCGCAGACGCTGTTCGGATAGAGCCCGCTCTTCACCCGGTTGAGCACGACCTGCGCGACGGCGGCCTGACCCTCCGGCGATTCCGAACGGGCCTCGAAATAGACCGCCTCGGCCAGGCAGCGCTGCTCGCGCGCCATGTTTTCCGGCACGATCAGCCCGGCATAGCTCTGCCGCTCGCCCGGCGTCGCGAGGCGCAGGTCTCGGGTCGCCGGCGCGGAGGCGAGCGCAATCCGCGACTCCGGCTGCTGCGCGCCATGCGCGGGCAGGGCGGGGGGCGTCAGCTCCGCCATGGCGATCGCCGAGCGGGGCGTCGACGAGCTGCGCTGGCTGGGCGAGGGCACCGCAGGCGAGGAGCCGTCGATGCTCTCGAGATAGAGCTCGGCTTGGCGCGCCGAAGTGATCTTGGGCTTCAGCGAGACCGGCGAGGAATCGGACAGGGCCGGGTCGGTCAGGCCCTCGTCGATCGCGTAGGGCTCGAAACCGCTCGGCGGACCCTCGACCTCTCCCGCTGCGCGCATCGCATCGAGCGAGAAGCCGCCCGAGATCAGCCTGGGCTGGGTGTCGCCGAAGACGACGCGCTCGAGCTCGACGGAGGGGTGCTGGGACAGGCCGGGCCGCAGGCTCGGCAGCATGTCGCCCTTGGCCGTGCGGTCGACCTCCGGGAAGCTCGCTGCCGTGCGCTTCATGTCCTCGCGCGGCTGGCGCGGATCGACGACGATGCGCCGCTCCGGATCCTCGAAGGAGAGGCTGGCCTGCACGATGGCCGAGGACAGGGCAAGTCCCGGCAGCCGGAAGGCGCTCTCCGCCACCAGCATCGAGGGGCCTTCCGCCAATGCGGAGGCGGGGCCGGGATCGATGCGTGGGATCGCGCTGGAGGGCAGGCCGGTCGGTCCGAAATTCTGTCCGGCCGAGGCGGTGAAGGAGACCAGCAATCCGACCGACAGGGCCCAGGGCGCAGCCGTCACCGCGGCCCATCTGAGCCCCGGCGCCCGCCCGCCTCGCTTCCGCCTGTGAAGACGCAAATGACTCAAAACGACGCACCCGTCCCGACGATACGGAACGAAAGACCGCCGGCCGGAGCCGCGTCTTCGTTGGAATCCGTTATCGCCTCGGTAAGGTTGAGCGGCAGTTAACGCCGGAGGGTGTTTTTGGCCGGGCCGGAGCGTCATTGCCGTGCGAGCACCCGGGGCTTGCCTTCGGCGCCCCCCGGCACAGGTTCCGCAAAGCAATTCGCAATGACGACTCCGGCGGTCCTTTCTGATCGAAAGCTGCTCCGGCGCGGCCGCCGGCCATATCGGTCCGTGATGCCTCGTTTCACGAAAACGCGCTGGTTGCCCCCGGGGCGAGCCGCTATCGTGTAGTCACACATTCGAGGCTTCGGGGACATTCATGAGCTCCACTCCGGCAAGCTCCAAACCGGCACGCAGCTACGCTCCGGAGGTCATCGTCGCGGCCGGCTGCCTGATCGCGCTGATCACCTTCGGGCCGCGCGCCAGTGCCGGCCTGTTCCAGATCCCGATGACGCTGCAGTTCCATTGGGGCCGCGACATCTTCGGCCTGGCCCTGGCGATCCAGAACCTGCTCTGGGGTCTCGGCGCTCCCTTCGCGGGCGCCATCGCCGACCGCTACGGCACGGTGCGCGTGCTCTGCGTCGGCGCGGTGCTCTATGCCGCCGGCCTCGTCGTCATGGCCCATGCGACGACGCCGCTGCAGCTCCATCTCGGCGCCGGCGTGTTGATCGGCTTCGGCCTTTCGGCCTGCTCCTTCAACCTCGTCCTCGCCGCCTTCGGCAAGCTCCTGCCGGAGCAGTGGCGGCCGATGGCCTTTGGCGCCGGCACGGCCGCCGGCTCCTTCGGCCAGTTCCTGTTCCCGCCGATCGGCAACATTCTCATCGACACGCTGGGCTGGCAGCAGGCGCTGATGGTCTTCGCCGTGACCCTGCTGCCGGTGCTGCCGATCTCGATCATCCTGGCGACGCGCAAGCTCGGCGGCTCCGGCAGCACCACCGCCAACCTGCCGAATCAGACGGTGGTCCAGGCCCTGACCGAGGCGTTCAGGCACCGCAGCTACGTCCTGCTCGTGCTCGGCTTCTTCACCTGCGGCTTCCAGCTCGCCTTCATCACCGTCCACATGCCCGCCTATCTCCGAGATACCGGCCTGCCGGCCTGGGTCGGCGGCTGGACGCTCGCCGTCATCGGCCTCGCCAATGCCGTTGGCTCGCTCTCCTCCGGCTGGCTCTCGACACGGATGCCGAAGCGCCATCTCCTCGCCTGGATCTATCTGGGCCGGGCGGTGGCGATCGCCGCCTTCATCCTGATCCCGCCGAGCCCGCTGACGGCGCTGACCTTCGGCGTCGTCATCGGCCTGTTCTGGCTCTCGACCGTGCCGCCGACCTCCTCGCTGGTCATGCTGATGTTCGGCACGAAATACATGGCGATGCTCTACGGCTTCGCCTTCTTCTCGCATCAGGTCGGCGGGTTTCTCGGGGTCTGGCTCGGCGGCGTGCTTTATGAAGCGATGGGCAACTATCAGTTCGTCTGGTGGCTCTCGGTCGCGCTCGGCGTTGCCTCGGCGTTGATCAACCTGCCGATCGTCGAACGACCGGTCGAGCGACCGCAGGCGCAGCCTGCCTGATCCGGAAGACGATCCCGCGCACGGCCGACGGGGTTGCGATGGCGGACCGCCGCTGCAACCTTGTCGGCTTTCGCATGTCAGTGTTCGGGAGATGGGGATGACGACGTTCAAGGCCCTGGTGGCGACCAAGGGGGAAACCGCGCCCAACCTCGCCTTCACGGATTTCGCCGAAAGCGATCTGATGGAGGGCGACGTCACCGTCCGCGTCACGCATTCGACCGTGAACTACAAGGACGGCCTCGCCATCACCGGCAAGGCGCCGGTGGTGCGCCGCTGGCCGATGATCCCGGGGATCGATTTCGCGGGCCGCGTCGAGGCCTCCGATCATCCCGGCTTCAAGCCCGGCGATCTCGTCGTCCTGAACGGCTGGGGCACCGGCGAGACGCATCTTGGCGCCTACGCCCAGAAGAGCCGTGTGAAGGGCGACTGGCTGGTGCCGCTGCCGGCGGGGCTGACCCCGGCCGAGGCCATGGCCATCGGGACAGCCGGCTACACCGCGATGCTTTGCGTGCTGGCGCTGGAGAAGCATGGGCTGAAACCCGCGGACGGTCCCGTCGTCGTCACCGGCGCCGCGGGCGGCGTCGGTTCGGTCGCGATCGCGCTCCTGGCCAAGGCCGGCTGGCACGTCATCGCCTCGACCGGCCGCGCCGAGGAGGCCGATTATCTCAAGGGCCTCGGTGCCGCCGAGATCATCGACCGCAACGAACTCTCCCAGCCCGGCCGCCCGCTCGGCAAGGAGCGCTGGGTGGCGGGCGTCGATGCGGTTGGCTCGCATACGCTGGCGAACCTGCTCGCCATGACGAAATATGGCGGCGCGGTTGCCGCCTGTGGCCTTGCTCAGGGCATGGACCTGCCGATGACGGTCGCGCCTTTCATCCTGCGCGGCGTCGCGCTGTTGGGCGTCGATTCGGTGATGTGCCCGAAGCCGCGCCGCCTCGAGGCCTGGCAGCGCCTCGCCAGCGATCTCGACCGCGAAAAACTCGCCGTCATGACGACGACGATCCCGCTCGACGCCGTCATCGAGACCGGCAAGGCGATCGTCGAGGGCAAGGTCAAGGGGCGCGTCGTCGTGGAGATCGGCTGAGGTTCAGCCGAGCTTCGCTCCGGCGCGGCGTGCCAGGGCTTCGCGCGCTTCCTGGAACGCGGCCGTGTCGGCACGGACGGCCGCGATCAGATCGGCTGGCGCCGAGGCGGGGGAGCCGCCGCTGAAGGGAGGCTGCGGGTCGTATTCCATCTGCAGCTGTACTTTCCGCGCCCGCTCCTCGCCGAAGAGGTGAGCGGCGAGGGACAATGCGAAGTCGATTCCCGAGGTGACGCCCGCGCCGGTGATGCGGTTGCGGTCATGGACGACCCGTTCGGCGACGGGCTCGGCTCCGAGCAGGCTCAACTGCGACAGGGAGAGCCAGTGGCAGGTGGCGCGATACCCCTTGAGAAGCCCCGCCGCGCCGAGCACCAGCGAGCCGGTACAGACGGAGGTGATGTAGCGCGCGCTGCCGGCCTGCTCCTGCAGGAAGGAGAGCACCTCCTCGTCCTCCATCAGCGCGCTTTGGCCTGGCCCTCCGGGAACGAAGAGGATATCGGCCTGCGGACAGCTCCGGAAATCGCAGCTTGGCAGGATCGTCAGCCCGCTGGCGTCCCGGACCGCCTCCGTCGTCTTCCAGACCAGATCGATCTTGCACTCGCGGAAGCGGGACAGGACTTCGAAAGGCCCGGTCAGGTCGAGCTGCGTCAGGCGCGGGTAGAGAAGCATCACAATCTGCATGGGCTCGGCTCCGTCGGGAAGGTGAGGCCCAGGCGCGCGGCTCATGCGTTCGCGTTTCCCGATGGTGATCCATCTCGTAGCGCCAGTCGCGCGAACGCTGCGAATGTAGAGCGCCACACCCGAGCGGGCAATGCAGTCCTTACTCCGCCCCCTCGATCAGCATCCGATGCCGCATGAGCTCATTGCTGCAGTAATCCATGAAGGCGCGCACGCGCGGGACGTGGCGGATGTCCGGATGGGTCAGCACCCACAGGCCCGTCGCGAAATCGGGATTGGGCGGCAGCAAGCGCGTGAGCCCCGGCCGCCGGTCCGCGATGAAGCAGGGCAGGGGGCCGATGCCGAGCCCCTGCTCGACGGCCTCGGTGATGCCGAGCACGGCCGAGCTCTTCAGCGCGATCCGCTCGGGTGCGACGTGCTCGCGCACGAAGCGCGCCGCCTTCACATGCGAAAGCTGGTCCCCGAGAGCGACCCAGTCGCGCAGGTAGAGCCGGGCCGGGTCGGCCTTCTCCTGCGCCGTGATGCCGTCCTCGCTGCGGCCATAGATCGCCCAGGCGAGGGTGGCGATGCGCCGGCCGACCAGCGTCTCGCCCGGCGTGTCGCTGGCGCGGATGGCGACGTCGGCGTCGCGCTTGGACAGGTTGAGCGCCTGGTTGCCGATGACGACATCGAGCCGGATCGCCGGATGCGCCCGCCGGAAACCGGCGAAGATCGGCAGCAGCAGGTTGAGATGCAGCGTATCGGTGGTGGTGATCCTGATCTCGCCGGAGGGCGCCACGTCGCGGCCGGCGAGTCGCCGGGAAAAGGCCGTCACGTCCTCTTCCATCCGCCCGGCCAGCGCCGCCATCTCCGCGCCGGCGACGGTGGCGACATAGCCGGTCTTGCGCCGCTCGAAGAGCGGCATGCCGACCATCTCCTCGATCTGCCCGAGGCGGCGGAACACGGTGGAATGGTTGACCGCGAGCGCTCCCGCCGCACCCGTCAGCCCGCCATGGTCGGTGATGGCCTTGACCAGGCGGAAATCGTCCCAGGCGAGCTTGGAAGACATCGGCGATCTTTTCCTCCCCGCCGGCACGCAAGCCGAAATCTTGCATGGATGCAAGGTGATGCCGTCCAAATCCGAACGAATGGCGACGTGCGAAACGGTCGAGCCCTCATCCTGAGGAGCCGTTCCGTAGGAGCGGCGTCCCGAAGGATGCTTCACGGGCGCAGAAACCACTGGAACATCCTTCGAGACGCCGCTGACGCGGCTCCTCAGGATGAGGGCTGTGAATTGCAGATGCGTTCTCAGCGCGGCGCGGCCGCTCGCCGCAGCCTGTCGTTGATCGCCTCGCCCAGGCCTTGCTCGGGGATGCGGGCGACGGCGATCGTCTTCCGGCCGGTCTCGTCGAGCCGGCGCAGATAACCGAACAGGTGGCTCGCCGCCTCGCGCAGATCGCCGGTCGGGCTCAGATTGAGCGCATGCGGATGGCTGTGCGTCTCCGGGCCGAAGCCGAGCCAGGCCTCGCCCTCTCGCGGCGCATCGGCATCGAGCCGGACCCGTGCGGCCGGCGCGTAATGCGAGGTGAGCATGCCCGGCGCGATCGGCGCCTGCCCGGCCTCGCCCGCCTGTACCAGCGGGCGGCCGATCACGCCTTCAAGCGCGGCGCGGGGAATTCCGCCAGGCCTGAGCAGGCGCGGCGCCCCGTCAAGGCAGGCGACGATGGTCGATTCGACTCCGACCTCGGTCGGGCCGGCATCGAGCACGGCGTCGATCCGCCCGTCGAGATCGGCCAGCACATGGGTGGCGCTGGTCGCGCTGATCCGGCCGGAACGGTTGGCCGAAGGCGCCGCGATCGGCCGCCCTGCGGCTTCGAGCACGGCATGTGCGACGGGGTGGGCCGGCACGCGCAGCGCCACGGTGGCAAGCCCGGCCCGCGCCAGATCGCTGACCGTGCAGCCCGGCGACGCCGGCACCACCAGTGTCAGCGGCCCCGGCCAGAAGGCTTGCGCCAGCGCCAGCGCATTGGCGTCGAACAGGCCCTGCCGCCGCGCGCCGGCAAGATCGGGCAGATGCGAGATCAGCGGGTTGAAGCTCGGCCGCTCCTTGGCCGCGTAGATACCGGCGACGGCCGTGCCCGCGGTCGCGTCGGCCGCCAGCCCGTAGACCGTCTCCGTCGGCAGCGCGACGAGGCCGCCCGCGCGCAGGATCGCAGCCGCCTCGGCGATGCCGGCGGCATCGGCCGCGAGACGCTTCGTCGTACGGGAGAGGGAAGGAGACTGATCCACGAGGCGATTGACCGAAGATGGTTTATATATAAACTAATTACCGGGCGCGGCACGGGACGAAGGTCGCGCTCGTCTGCGCGTGGCATAGGCGATAGTTCCTCGCTACCATCGCGGCAACGGCAAATTCGGGCCCGGCCGCCCCAGCGGGCGGAAACGCGGCCGAAGGGAGACGATCATGACTTATCGCGCCCCGGTTTCGGACATGCTGGCGACCATGCGCCATGTCGCCGGCCTCGACCGGCTGATTGCGGACGGGCTGGCGCCGGAGCTCGAAGGCGGCGTCGCGGAAGCCGTGCTCGACGAGGCCGCCAAATTCGCAACCGACGTCATCGCGCCGCTGAACCGGGTCGGCGATCTCAATGGCTCGAAGCTGAAGGACGGCGCCGTCACCACGCCGCCGGGCTGGAAGGAGGCCTACAAGGCCTGGGCCGAGGCCGGCTGGAATTCGCTGCCGGCGCCGGAAGCCTATGGCGGGCAGGGCCTGCCGACGCTGCTGCAATCGGCCTGCATTGAGATGTGGAACTCGGCCGCCTTCGCCTTCGCGCTCGGCCCGCTGCTGACCGTCGGCGCGATCGAGGCGCTCTACGCCCATGGCTCGGATCATCTCAAGGAGACCTATCTCGCCAAGCTCGTCTCCGGCGAGTGGATGGGCACGATGAACCTGACCGAGCCGCAGGCCGGTTCGGACCTCAACGCGCTGCGCAGCAAGGCCGAGCGCCAGTCCGACGGCACCTATCGCATCACCGGCCAGAAGATCTTCATCACCTATGGCGAGCACGACCTGACCGAGAACATCGTCCATCTCGTGCTGGCGCGCCTGCCCGATGCCCCTCCCGGCACGCGTGGCATATCGCTCTTCCTCGTGCCGAAATATCTCGTCAATGCCGATGGCTCTCTCGGCGCGCATAACGACCTGCGCTGCTCCGGCATCGAGCACAAGCTCGGCATCCATGCCTCGCCGACCTGCTCCATGGCCTTCGGCGACAAGGGCGGCGCGATCGGCTGGCTGATCGGCGAGGAGAATCGCGGCCTCGCCTGCATGTTCACGATGATGAACAACGCCCGACTCAACGTCGCGCTGCAGGGCGTCGCCATTGCCGAGCGCGCCTATCAGCAGGCGCTCGCCTTCGCCCATGAGCGCAAGCAGGGCGCCGCGCTCGATGCGCCCAAGGGGGCCCCGATGAGCCCGATCATCGTCCACCCGGACGTCCGCCGCATGCTGATGGACATGCGCGCCAAGACCCAAGGCGCCCGCGCCATCTCCTATCAGGTCGCCGAAGCGCTTGATCGCTCGCATCGCGAGACCGACGAGGTCAGGCGCAAGGCCGCCTCCGAACGCGCGGCGATCCTGACGCCGATCGCCAAGGCCTATGCCACCGATATCGGCATCGACGTCGCCTCGACCGGCGTGCAGGTCCATGGCGGCATGGGCTTCGTCGAGGAGACCGGCGCCGCCCAGCATCTGCGCGATGCCCGCATTGCCGCGATCTACGAGGGCACCAACGGCATCCAGGCCATCGACCTCGTCACCCGTAAATTGCCGCTGTCCGGCGGCGAGGCGGTCAAGGCGCTGATCGCCGAGATGCGCGGCATCGTCGGAGAGGTCGAGCGCGCCAATAATCCGGGCTTCGGCCACGCCGCCACCCGTCTCGGTGCCGCGGTCGATGCGTTGGAGCGCGCGACGGAATGGATGCTGGCGACGCTCGGCACGAGCCAAGCCGATGCGCTGGCCGGCGCCACGCCCTATCTCAAGCTCTTCGCGCTGGCGCAGGGCGGGACGGGGCTGGCCAAGAAGGCACTCGCCACCCGCTCGGAAGCCGAAGGCACCGGCGACCTCGCCACCGCTCGCTTCTATGCCGAATACATCGCGACGGAGGCCCCGGCGCTGGAACTCACCGTGACGGAGGGCGCCGGCGCCATCGCCGACGCGGCCGCGGTCTTCGCGGCGTGAGGGCGGCCGCGCCCTGCTCAGGCAACCGCGCTCTTGCGGACGCGGATATGCAGGAACAGCGGTGCGATATGCGTATCGGCGAGGTAGGGCTGGGCCTGCGCCGTCTCGGCATCGACGCGCGGCTCGGCCATATGCTCGATCGTCAGCCCGGCCGAGACGATCATCGCGACCCATTCGCTCAGCGTGCGGTGGAAGCGCGGCACGCGGAACGGTTCGACGCTGGCCTTGACCTCGGCCGGCGCGGCGCCGAAGCGCCAGGTTTCGATCTCGCCGTCGACGCCGTCGAAATAACGACCGACCTCGATTCCACGGATGGTCCCGGCCTCGTCTCGCAGCACCTTGCGATAGGGTGGGGCAAAGCACGGATGCAGGATCGAGAACTGCAGGAACCCTCCGGGTCTCAGCACGCGCGCGGCTTCCGCCAGCGCCTTGTCCTGCCGCGGCATGTCCATCATCGACATGAACGCCGTGGCGAAGTCGAAGCTTGCATCGGCGAAGGGCAGGGCGGTGCCGTCGCCCTCCCGATAGGCGATCCCGAGCGGCGCCTGCATCTCGGTCTCCTGCGCATGGCGAATGAAGGTCGGCGCGATGTCGACCGCAGTCATGCGCGCGCCGGCCTCGGCCAGCTTGCGTGTGTTCGAGCCTTCGCCGCAGCCGATGTCGAGGCCGTCCAAGCCGGCAATATCGGGCAGGTTCGCCAGGAAGGCCGGCGTGTTCAATGCGTCGCGATAGAGGTCGTAGCCGGCGCGCGCGTGCCGGGTCCAGGTTTCGGCATTGGCCTCCCAGCAGGCCGCGACATCCGCGCTGTCCATGGTTCTGCTCCGTTGCGAGGGGAGCGGGGCTATAGAGCAGGAGATGGTGCGTGGCTAGCGGATTTCCTTTGCACCCACGCGTGTCATCCCGGGCGCAGCGAAGCGGAGACCCGGGATCCATGCCTGAGCGTTTCCGATCGAGTTTCAGGCATGGATCCCGGATCGGCGCCGCTGACGCGGCTTGCCCGGGATGACTGCGGAAATCTGGGGGGATGGGATCCATCAGGGCCGGGAGCCTCCGCATGACCCCCGCCACACCCGCACTCTTCGGCCGCATCTGCCTCGTCGCGGGCGCCTCGCGCGGGCTTGGGCGCGGTATCGCCAGGGCGTTGGGGGAGGCGGGCGCGACCGTGATCGTCACCGGCCGCTCCAGCGAGGCCGGGCCGCATACCGACCAGCGCCCCGAAACCTTCGAGGACGCGGCCCGCGAGGTCGAGGCCGCTGGCGGCAAGGGCCATCCCTATCGCTGCGACCACACCAATGAGCGCGAGGTCGACGGCCTCGTGTCCTGGGCCCTGCGCCGCTTCGGCCGGCTCGACTGCGTCGTCGATGCGGTCTGGGGCGGGAACGAGGGCTATGACGGCGAGCGCTATCCCGATGGCTCCGGCTACGGCACGCCGTTCTGGCGCCGGCCGGTCGCGAGGCTTGGCGAGAGCTTCGAGAGCGGCGTCTATGCCCAGCTCCTGCTGGCGCGGGCGGTCGCTCCGGCGATGGTGCAGATGCGCTCGGGCCTCATCGTCACGGTGAGCTTCGACACAGGCACCGGCTATCTCGGCGATGTCTTCTACGATCTCGCCAAGGCCGCGATGAATCGCCTGACCTTCGCGATGGCGCAGGAGCTGGCGCCCTTCGGCGTCACCGCGCTCGGCCTCTCGCCCGGCCATGTCCTGACCGAGCGCGTTAGCGATGCGGGGCTGGCGGCGCAAACCACCGAGACGCCGCTCTATGCCGGCCGCGCCGTCGCGGCACTGGCCGCCGACCCCGATGTCGCGCGTCATGCCGGGCAGGTGCTGCACGTTGCCGATCTGGCGCGCGCCTATGGCTTCACGGACCGGGACGGCTCGCAGCCCGGCCGCTTCATCATCACGAACCAGGAGGGAGGCGGCGATGTCGCTCAAGGGTAAGACGCTCTTCATCACCGGCGGCTCGCGCGGCATCGGGCTCGCCATCGCGCTCAGGGCAGCGCGGGACGGCGCCAATGTCACCATTGCCGCCAAGACGGCCGAGCCGCATCCCAAGCTGCCGGGCACGATCTACACCTCGGCCGCCGAGATCGAAGCGGCTGGCGGCAAATGCCTGCCGCTGATGGTCGACGTCCGCGACGAGCAAAGCGTCGCCGAGGCGATCGCCAAGACGGCCGAGACCTTCGGCGGCATCGACATCGTCGTGAACAATGCCAGCGCGATCCAGCTCACCAACACGCAGATGACCGACATGAAGCGCTTCGATCTGATGCATCAGATCAACACGCGCGGCACCTTCATGGTCTCGAAATACGCCATTCCCCATCTGGAGAAGGCGGAGAACCCGCATATCCTGATGCTCTCGCCGCCGCTCGACATGAAGACGCAGTGGTTTGCGCCGCATCTGGCCTATTCGATCGCGAAATACGGCATGAGCCTGTGCGTGCTGGGTCTGGCCGGCGAGCTGGCCCGCCAGGGCATCGCCGTCAACGCGCTCTGGCCGCGCACGACGATCGCCACCGCCGCCGTCCAAAACCTGCTCGGCGGCGACAAGATGGTGCAGGCCAGCCGCACGCCGGAGATCCTGGCCGACGCCGCGCATATGATCTTCTCGAAGCCGTCTCGTGAATTCTCCGGCAACTTCCTGATCGACGACAGCTTCATGGCCGGCGAGGGGGTAACCGACTTCACGCCCTACCGCGTCGACCCGTCAGTGCCGCTGATGCCGGACTTCTTCGTCCCGGCCGATAGCAAGCCACCGCAGGGCGTGAAGGGCGGCGTCTGAAGAAGGTCACACGCCGTCCTGCTCGGGCTTGACCCGAACATCTCATGACAAGGAGGCTCCTGAGCCTTTCCTGAAAAGAGATTCTCGGGTCGGCGCTTCGCTTCGCCCGAGAATGACGCTCTTTTAAGTTTCCGGTTTTCGGGCGCGGGCCCGAAGGCTCCGCCGACCGTCATCGGTTTGACATCCGCCTCGGATCGGAGTTCCTGCCGGTTTCCCTCCTGACCGTGCATCGAGATTCGCGCCCATGCTGATGATCCACGGCATCTGCCCCGACTCGCGCGACAAGCTGCGCTCGGCGACGCTCGGGCCGGCAGAAATCTTTTCAGCCGATACGGTCTGGATCGACCTGCTCAACCCGACGCCCGAGGAGGACAAGCGCGTCGAGGAACATCTCGGCATCTCGATCCCGACACGGGAGGAGATGCACGATCTCGAGCCCTCCGAGATCATCTATACCGAGAACGGCGCGCATTACATGACGGCGCGCGTGATCTGCCAGTCGGAAACCATCGTCCCCAAGCTGGCCGACGTCACCTTCATCCTCACCGAGAAGGCGCTGGTGACAGTGCGCTATGACGAGCCCGGCGCCTTCAACATCTTCCTCAACCGCGCGACCAAGCCCGGTGGCTGCGGCGAGCAGCCGGAGGCGGTGCTCGACGGGCTGATCGAGGCGATCGTCGACCGCGCGGCCGAGGTGCTGCGCGGCGTCGGCGACAAGATCGACATGGCCTCGCGCCGGATTTTCGCCGGTCGGGCGCAGGACGTCGAGCAGGGGGGCGTCTATCAGGTGGTGATCCAGCGGATCGGCCAGCACGAGCACATCATCTCGAATGTCCGCGAGAGCATGATGTCGGTCGAGCGCGTCCTGCTCTTCCTCTCGGCCAACTACAAGCGCCCGAAGAAGGCCCAGACCGGCTTCTCCGCCGAATGGCGCTCGGCGGTGCGCGACGTGCAGGCCATCGAGGAACATGCGACCTTCCTGTCGAACAAGCTCCAGTTCATGCTCGACGCGACGCTCGGCCTCGTCTCGATCGAGCAGAACAAGATCATCAAGCTGTTCTCGGTCGTCTCGGTGGCGCTGATGCCGCCGACGCTGATCGCCTCGATCTACGGCATGAACTTCAAGGCCATGCCGGAACTCGACTGGCAGTGGGGCTATCCGCTGGCGCTGGTCTCGATGGTGCTCTTCGCGGTGCTGCCCTATCTGTTCTTCCGCTGGAAGAAGTGGCTGTGAGCGACTGCCCGGCTACAGCCAGCCATTGCGCTTGAAGCGCCAGTACAGCACGGCGCAGGAGGCAAGGATCACCACCAGCACGCCGTAATAGCCATAGGGCAATTCCAGCTCCGGCATGTTCTTGAAGTTCATGCCGTAGATGCCGGCGACCGCGGTCGGCACGGCCAGGATCGCCGCCCAGGAGGCGAGCCGCTTGGTGATCGCGTTCTCCTGGCTCTGCCCGACCAGCAGGCTCGCCTCGAAGGCGAAGGCCAAAACCTCGCGCAGGCTGTCGATCTTCTCCTGCACGGTGCGGACATGGTCGGTCACGTCGCGGAACATCGGCGCGAGTGTCGGCCGGACCTGCGGCACCGTGCCGTTCATCAGGCGCTGGCAGACATCGACCAGCGGCGCCACCGCATTGCGCAGGCGCAGCAGGTCGCGCCTGAGCATGTAGAGCCGCTCGATGTCCGAGCGCGCCATCGGCTTGGCCAGCACCTTGTCCTCGATTTCCTCGACCTCGTCATGGATGGCCTCGAGCACTGGCATGTAGTTGTCGACGATGAAGTCGAGGATGGCGTAGAGGATGAAGTCCTCGCCCTTCGCCAGCGAGGTCGGGCAGGTTTCCCAATGCTGCCGGACCGAGGTGTACGAGGTCGAGGCGCCGTGCCGGACGCTGACGATGTAGCCGCGGCCGAGGAAGATATGCGTCTCTCCGAAGGCGATGCGTCCCTCGATCAATTGCGCGGTGCGTGCCACCACAAAGAGGGCGTCGCCATATTGCTCGAGCTTCGGGCGCTGATGGGCGTTGGTCGCGTCCTCGACGGCGAGCGGATGCAGGTTGAATTGCCGCTGGACGCAGTGAAGCAGGGCGGCGTCGGGCTCCAGCAATCCGATCCAGACAACGTGGTCGTCCTTGCGCGACCACTCGCCGGCTTCCTCGACCGGGACATCGGCGACGCGCACGCCATGGGCATAGACGCTGGAGGCGACGACGCCGGCCGCATGGAGATGGCCCGGCTCGGCCGGGGCAACGGAGGGTGAGGGTTCGGGCGCGGTCCTGGCGGCGAACCTGACCTGTGAAGCCGTCATGCGATCACCTCATCTTTCGCGGGATCACCTTAGGGCAGGCTAGAACGCTTCGACCTTCGGGGAAATCATTTTTGCGGCAAAAGAATTTCCGGCCTTCGCGGCGGAGGGGGCTTGTCGCCGACGCTCTTGCCGCGAATGGATACATTTTCTCTTTTTGCGCCAGTCCGGAGAGTATTTTTGCCGCCGGCGCGGCCAAAGACGGAAGCCTCCGCTTTTGCGAAAATCGCGCCAGATCGTATATATAGCGCGTATCTTCAGCCATTTGCGGCGATTGACGAGCTCTTGCCATGACAACATCGATATCCCGGAGCGGTTCGTCCGCTGCCGGCGCTAAGCCGTTCTATTCCAACTTCGGCTTCCAGGTTTTGACCGCGATGGTGGTCGGGCTCGCGCTCGGCTGGGTCGCGCGCAACATCGGCCCGGATGCGGCCGGACAGCCCAACTGGCTCACGACCACGCTCGCGACGACGGGCTCGATCTTCGTGCAATTGCTGCAAGCGCTGGTGCCGCCGCTGATCTTCACGGCGATCGTCGCCTCGATCAGCAATCTGCGCCAGCTCTCCAACGCAGCCGCGCTGGTCTGGCAGACTCTGCTCTGGTTCGCCGTCACCGCTTTCATCGCGGTGTTGATCGGCATCGCGCTCGGCCTTCTGATCCAGCCCGGCATCAATGCCGGCGTGGTCGCCGCCAGCGCCAAGGCGCCGGGCACGGTCGGCTCCTGGCTCGACTTCCTGAAGGGGCTCGTGCCTGCCAACATGCTCGGCTTGCAGGCGACGACGCGGGTCGACGGTGGCGGGGCGACCACCCGCCTCGGCTTCAACGTGCTGCAACTGCTGGTGATCTCGATCGTCGTCGGCGTCGCCGCGCTGAAGGTCGGCGAGCGCGCCAACAGCTTCCTCGCGCTGAACGAGTCGTTCCTGGCGATCGTCCGCAAGATCCTGTGGTGGGTGATCCGGCTGACGCCGATCGGCACCGTCGGCCTGCTCGGCAATGCCGTGGCGCAATATGGCTGGCAGACGCTGGAGCAGCTCTCCTGGTACGCCTTCGCGATCTATCTCGGCCTCGCCATCGTCCTGCTCGTCGTCTACCCGACCTTGCTCGTCCTGCACGGGCTTTCGCCTGCGCGCTTTTTCGCTGGCGCCTGGCCGGCGATCCAGCTCGGCTTCGTCTCGCGTTCCTCGATCGGCACCTTGCCGGTGACCGAGGCCGTGACCGAGAAGAGCCTCGGCGTGCCCCGCGAATACGCTGCCTTCGCCGTGCCGCTCGGCGCGACCACCAAGATGGACGGCTGCGCCGCGATCTACCCTGCGATTTCCGCGATCTTCGTCGCGCAGTTCTACGGCGTGCCGCTCGGCATCCAGGAATATGTCCTGATCGCCTTCGTCTCGGTGATCGGCTCGGCCGCGACCGCCGGTCTCACCGGCGCGACGGTGATGCTGACGCTGACGCTTTCGACGCTCGGCCTGCCGCTGGCGGGTGTCGGCCTGCTGCTCGCCATCGACCCGATCCTCGACATGGGCCGCACGGCGGTGAACGTCGCCGGCCAGGCGTTGGTGCCGACCCTCGTCGCCAAGCGCCAGGGCATGCTCGACCAGGCGCAATACGACCGCGCCGGCGATATCGACGCGATCGACGCGACGCCGCGGGCGGCGTGAAGCCGAAGGGCCTGAGGCGGCTGCCGCCTCAGGCCATCACCTTGGCGACGACCTGCTTCAGCGCCGACCCGTCGCGCTCGAGCCAGCCGGGAACCGGCAGGTTCTTCGAACGCAGGAACTCCGGGTTGAACAGCTTCGACTGGTAGCGCGTGCCGTAGTCGCAGAGCACCGTCACGATGGTGTGGCCCGGCCCCATCTGCTGCGCCAGCCGGATCGCACCGGCGACGTTGATGCCCGATGAACCGCCTAGGCACAGCCCCTCATGCTCCAGCAGGTCGAAGACGATCTGCACCGCCTCCGCATCCGGGATCTGGAAGGCGGCATCGACGGGTGCATCGACCAGATTGGCGGTGATCCGGCCCTGGCCGATGCCCTCGGTGATCGAGGAGCCCTCAGACTTGAGGACGCCGCTGGTGTAATAGGAATAGAGCGCCGCGCCCATCGGATCGGCCAGTCCGATCGTCACCTTCGGATTGCGAGCCTTCAGCGCCATGCCGACGCCGGCGAGCGTGCCGCCCGAACCGACCGCGCAGATGAAGCCGTCGACCTTGCCTGCCGTCTGCTCCCAGATCTCCGGGCCGGTGGTGTCGAGATGGCCCTGCCGGTTCGCGACATTGTCGAACTGGTTGGCCCAGATCGCGCCGTTGGGCTCGCTCTTCGCCAGTTCCTCGGCGAGGCGGCCCGAGACCTTCACGTAATTGTTCGGGTTGGCGTAGGGCGCGGCCGGCACCTCGACCAACGTCGCGCCGGCGAGCCGCAGCATGTCCTTCTTTTCCTGGCTCTGCGTCTCCGGGATGACGATGACCGAGCGATAGCCCAGCGCGTTGCCGACCAGCGCGATGCCGATGCCGGTATTGCCCGCCGTGCCCTCGACGATGACGCCGCCGGGCTTCAGATGCCCTTTCGCCTCGGCGTCGCGGATGATGGCGAGCGCGGCGCGGTCCTTCACCGATTGGCCGGGATTCATGAACTCGGCCTTGCCGAGGATGGCGCAGCCGGTTTCCGCCGAGGCGCGCTCGAGCTTGATGAGCGGGGTATTGCCGATGGCTTCGATGACGCCGTCGCGGATAGTCATGGCAGGATTTCCCAATTCGTCCCTGACCTGATAGGCGAAAGCCTCGTTCCCGTCATCAGCAGGCCGGCTCTGCGCCGGAGATTGTCACGATGCCCGCCGCCCGATCGAATCCGCCTCCGGATGCTTCGCCTCGCCTCGCGATGAACGAAGTCCTGACCATCGATCGCCTCGGCCAGAAGGGCGATGGCATCGTGCAGGCGCCCGCCGGCAGCATCTTCGTTCCCTATGCGCTGCCGGGCGAGACCGTGCGCGCCGTGGTCGATGGCGATCGCGGCCAGCTCGTCGAGATCATCGCGCCCTCCGAATCCCGCATCGCGGCGATCTGCCCGCTCTTTACCCGTTGCGGCGGCTGTGCTGCGCAGCACATGGCACCCGGTCTCTATCGCGAATGGAAGCGCCAGCAGGTCGTGACCACGCTGAGCCGCGCCGGCATCGAGGCGCCCGTGGCCGATCTCGTCGACGCCCATGGCGCCGGGCGTCGCCGCGTCACCTTCCATGCCCGCCGCCAGGGCGAGGCGATGGTCGTCGGCTTCATGGCGGCGCGCAGCCACGATCTGGTTCCCGTCGAGGCCTGCCCGGTGTTGGCGCCGGGCCTCGACCGGGCACCAGCCGCCGCTCAGATGTTGGCGAACCGGATGGGCGGGGCGAACAAGCCGCTCGACATCCAGATCACCGCCTCCGAAGCGGGGCTCGACGTCGATATGCGCGGCCACGGACCGCTCGGCGACAAGCTCAGGCTTGCCTTGACCCAACTGGCCGAGCGGCTCGACCTCGCCCGGCTCTCCAACCATGGCGAGATCGTCGTCGAGCGCCGTCCGCCCTTGCAGCATATGGGCAAGGCGCTCGTCGCCCCGCCGCCCGGCGGCTTCCTGCAGGCGACGGTGCTGGGGGAGGAGAAGCTGGCGAATCTCGTCACGGCGGCTCTGCCCAAGGGCAAGCGCGCCGCCGATCTCTTCGCCGGCTGCGGCCCCTTCAGCTTCCGCATCGCCGAGCGCATGCAGGTTCTCGCCGTCGAGAGCGACAAGGCCGCGATGCTGGCGCTGGCGAAAGGTTTTGGCGCGACGCCGGGGCTCAAAGCCATCGCGACCGAGACGCGCGACCTCTTCCGCCGCCCGCTGCTGGAGCATGAGCTCAACGGTTTCGACGTCGTCGTGCTCGACCCGCCGCGTGCCGGCGCCGAGGCCCAGGCGAAGCGGCTGGCGGCCTCGAAGGTCAGGGACGTGATCTACGTCTCCTGCGATGCCGGCAGTTTCGCGCGCGACGCTGCGACGCTGGTTGCGGGCGGATATGCGCTGGAAGGCGTGACGCCGGTCGATCAGTTCCGCTATTCCGCCCATGTCGAGCTCGTCGGCGTGTTCCGGCGCGGCAGGAAGGGCTAGGACTTCAGGATGAGCGCAATTCTCGATCGCATGGCCGGCATCGTCGGCGCGAAGAACATCGTCACCGATGCCGACGCCATGGTGCCCTATCTCAAGGAATGGCGCGATCTCTTCCGCGGCAAGGCGCAAGGCATCGTCCGCCCCGGCTCGACGGCCGAGGTCGCCGAACTGGTGAAGCTCGCAGCCGAAACCGGCACGACATTGGTGCCGCAAGGTGGCAATACCGGTCTCGTCGGCGGCCAGATCCCGATCGCCGAGGGCAGGGAGATCATCCTCTCGCTGCAGCGTCTCGACAAGGTCCGCGCGGTCGATACCGATGGCGACACCATGATCGTCGAAGCCGGCGTCACGCTGAAGCGGGCGCAGGATGCGGCGGAAGCGGCCGGACGCCTCTTCCCGCTCTCGCTGGCCTCGGAAGGCTCCTGCACCATCGGCGGCAACCTCTCGACCAATGCCGGCGGCACCGCCGTGCTGGCCTATGGCAATGCCCGCGAGCTCTGTCTCGGCCTGGAAGTCGTGCTGCCCGACGGCCGCATCTGGAACGGCCTGCGCCAGCTCCGCAAGGACAATACCGGCTACGATTTGAAGGACCTCTTCATCGGCGCCGAGGGCACGCTCGGCATCATCACGGCGGCCGTGCTGAAGCTCTTCCCGCTGCCGGCGGCGCGGGCCACCGCCTTCCTCGCCGTGCCGGACCCGGAAGCGGCGCTCGCGCTGCTGAATGCCGCCAAGGCCGGCGCCGGCGGCACGCTCACCACCTTCGAACTGATGCCGCGCATCGGCCTCGATTTCGTCCTGCGCCACGCCTCCGGCACGCGCGACCCGCTCTCTGAACCATCGCCCTGGTATGTGCTGATGGAGGTCTCGGCCCAGTCTGCTGCCGGGCTCGACGAGCATGTCGAGGCCTTCCTCGGCGATGCTCTGGAGAAGGGCATCGTCACCGATGCCGCGCTCGCGGGTTCGCTGACCCAGCGCGCCGATTTCTGGAAGCTGCGCGAGATGATGTCGGAGGTGCAGACCTATGAGGGCGGCTCGATCAAACACGACGTTTCCGTGCCGGTCCATGCCCAGCCGGAGTTCCTGAAGCGCGCCATCGCGGTGGTCGAGGCGATGGTGCCGGGCTGCCGGCCGGTGCCCTTCGGCCATCTCGGCGACGGCAACATCCATTTCAACGTCAGTCAGCCGGTCGGCGCCGACAAGGCGGCCTATCTTGCCGGCTGGAGCGAGATGAACGAGGCGGTCCACGCCATCGTCACGGAGCTGCACGGCTCGATCTCGGCCGAGCACGGCATCGGCCGCCTGAAGCGGGACCTGCTGCCGGGCGTGAAGGACCCGGTCGAGCTCGACCTGATGCGCGCGATCAAGCAGACGCTCGATCCCAGGGGCGTGCTCAATCCGGGCGCGATGCTGGCCGCGAAGTAAGCTGCGGTCGAGAGTGACGCACCTGCCTGCATGGCTGCCTAAAAAACTGGCAGGACGGCCTTCCCGCCTGATTGACCGCTTTCGGGCCCCTCTCTAGCCTTTGAAGCACAATCAAAAATCGGGGGTCGGCTCAGATGATCGGCGTGGTGCGTGGGGTTTCGAAGAATGCGGCGGCGAAGGGCAGGGGGATGACCCGCCGCGCGCTGGCCGCAGCCGCTGCCGGCTGTGCCCTGGCGCTCGCCTCGGCAGCGCCCGCCATCGCCCAGACGCCGGTCAAGTTCACGCTCGACTGGGTCTTCCAGGGGCCGACCTCGCCCTTCCTCGTCGCACTCGACAAGGGCTACTACAAGGCCGAGGGGCTCGACGTGACCATGGATCCCGGCCAGGGCTCGGCCGGCGCCGTCCAGCGGGTCGCGACCGGCGCCTACGATATCGGCTTCGCCGATGTGAACTCGCTGATCGAATACAACGCCAAGAACGCCGGCAAGGAAATTCTCTGCGTCTTCATGGCCTATGACTTTCCGCCCTTCGGCGTGCACGCGCTGAAGAAGAGCGGGATCACGAAACCCGCCGATCTCGCCGGCAAGAAGCTCGGCGCCCCGGTCTTCGACGCCTCCTTCCGCCTGTTTCCGGCCTTCGCCAAGAAGGTCGGCATCGACGCGGCAAGCGTCCAGCACGTCAATCTGACGCCGCAGCTGCGCGAGCAGTCGCTGGTGCAGGGCACGGTCGACTTCATCTCCGGCCATTATTTCTCGTCGATCCTCGACCTGAAGGCGCGCGGCGTGAAGGCCGAGGATGTCGTCTCGTTCAACTACTCCGACTACAAGATGGATGTGTACGGCAACGGCATCATCGTCTCGCCGGCGCTGGCCGCGAAGCCGGAGGTCGTGACCGGCTTCCTGCGCGCCACCGCCAAGGCCTGGAAGGAGGTCGCCGCCAATCCGGCGCTCGGCATCGCCGCCGCCAAGAAGCGCGACCCGCTGATCGACGAGAAGCTTGAGGCCGAGCGCCTCGACATGTCGCTCAAGATGAACGTGCTGACCCCTTACGTGAAGGAGAACGGCATGGGCGATGTCGACCCGGCGCGCTTCGCCCGCTCGGTCAAGGACGTGGCCGAAGCCTTCGGCCTGCCCGCGGCGCCGGAACCGGACAAGGTCTTCACGGCTAAGTTCCTGCCGCCGAAGGCCGAGCGGATGGTCGCGCCTTGATTCCTGAAGGGTGCCGAAGAGAGCGATGAGCGGAATGACGAATGCGGGGAACCCTTCTCCCGTGTGGGAGAAGGGCAGGGATGAGGGCCCGCCTTTCCCGCAGAAGGCGCAGCCGCTCCTTGTCGTATCGACGATGACCCAGTCCCTCACCCCTGCCCCTCTCCCATCCGGGAGAGGGGTTCCCCACGCCTGCCGGTGATGACGCTGCCTATGCTTGACAGTTCGGAACCGCCCCTCGTCGAACTGCGACAGGTCAGCCTCGCCTATGGCAGCGGCCCCGCGCGCATGCTGGCGCTGGAGGATGCGACGTTGTCCATCGCCAAGGGCGAGTTCATTGCCGTGGTCGGCCCTTCCGGCTGCGGCAAGTCGACCCTGATGAAGCTCGTCACCGGCCTGCTGCCGCCGAGCGGCGGCGAGGTTCGCGTGCACGGGCAGGTGGTGAAGGGGCCGATCCGCGGCGTCGGCATGGCCTTCCAGGCGCCGACGCTGATGCCCTGGCGCACCACGCTCGACAACATCCTGCTGCCGCTGGAGGTGGTCGAGCCGCATAAGCGCCGCTTCCGCGCCAACAAGGCCGAATACGTCGCGCGGGTCGAGGCGCTGCTGGCTTCTGTGGGCTTGGGCGGTTTCGGCCAGAAATATCCCTGGCAGTTGTCCGGCGGCATGCAGCAGCGCTCGAGTCTCTGCCGCGCGCTCGTCCACGAGCCGGATATCCTGATGCTCGACGAGCCTTTCGGTGCGCTCGACGCCTTTACCCGCGAAGAGCTCTGGAGCGTGATGCAGAAGCTCTGGATGGAGCGCCGCTTCACCGCGGTGCTCGTCACGCACGATCTGCGCGAGGCGGTCTATCTCGCCGACACCGTCTATGTGATGAGCCGGCGTCCCGGTAAAATCGTCAAGATCCGCAAGATCGAATTGCCGCGTCCGCGCACGCTGGAGACGACCTTCACGGTGGAGTTCGTCGACATCGTCCACGAACTGCGCGAGCGCATCCACATGGAGCATGCGTGATGCGGCCCCCGGCGGGACAAAGACCATGACGGAGAGACAGAAACGTCTTTTGCTCGTCGCCATGCCCTGGCTCGCCATGGCGGGGCTGCTGCTGCTCTGGGAGCTGGCCTGCATCGTCTTCGACGTGCCGGAAATCCTGGCCCCGCGTCCGAGCCGGATCTTCGAGACGATGGTCCAGCGTTGGGACATCCTGCTGCGCTTCTGCCTGGAGACGCTCTGGACCACGATCATCGGCTTCGCGCTGGCGATCGGCTTCGGCCTGCTGCTCGGCCTCGCCATTGGCGCATCGCCCTTCATCTATGCCGGGCTCTACCCGCTGCTGATCGCCTTCAACGCGATCCCGAAGGTCGCGATCGTGCCGATCCTGATGATCTGGGTCGGCGTCGGCGCCTTGCCGGCGGTGATCACCGCCTTCGTCATCTCCTTCTTCCCCATCGTCGTGAACGTCGCCACGGGGCTTGCCACCATCGAGCCCGAGATGCGCGACGTGATGCGCTCGCTCGGCGCGAGCCAATGGGAGATCCTGACCAAAGTCGGCGTGCCCCGCGCGATGCCCTATCTCTTCGCCAGCCTCAAGGTGGCGGTGACGCTCGCCTTCGTCGGCTCGGTGCTGTCGGAGACGGTGGGCGGCAATCGCGGCATCGGCTTCCTGATGTTGTCCGCCGGCGCGCGCAACGACGCGCCGACGACCTTCGCCGGCCTGTTCTCCATCGCCATCATGGGCATGGCGCTCTACGCGCTCTGCGCCCTGGTCGAGCGGCGGATGACCCGCTGGGCGTTTCGCGCCGAGATCGTGAGTTAAAACGGGCAGTTTGCCCTGAGAGCCACGCCGTCATCCCGGACAAGCGGCGTAGCCGCGACGCTCCGGGATCCATCTTAGAGCGTAGCGGTCTCCGATGGATCCCGGCTCAAGCCCGGGATGACGTCTGAACTCGCCGGGAGCTTCCAGGCGCCTACGGTGTCGCGACGTAGCCGTCGCGGCGCGGATCGGCGGCGCCGGTGAACACGCCGGTCGCCGGATCGACCGCGACCGCCTGCATGCCGCCGCAGCGCATCGTCCAGCCGACATCGAACGCCTTCGCATCATGGCCGCGCCGGACGAGTTCGGCGATGGTCTCCGGCGCGATCCGGTTCTCGATCTCGACGAGGCGTCCATCCCAGAGCCGGGCGCGCGGCGCCTCGATCGCCTCCTGCAGCGGTAGCCCGAAGACGAGATGCTGCACCATGGCCTGCGCCTGCGTCTGCATGATGCCGTAGCTGCCGGGCGTGCCGAGTGCGAGCACCGGCTTGCCGTCGCGCGTCGAGATCGAGGGCGACATGCACATGGCCAGCGCATCGCCGGGCTTGGCCCGGTTCGGGCTGCCGGTCTGCACATCCGCCCAGTACAGGAAATTGTTGAGGCAAAGCCCCGTGCCGGGCACCACGACGCCGCTGCCGAACGGGCTGCCGAGGCTCTGCGTGATGCAGATCAGGTTGCCCTCGTTGTCGGCGATCGAGAAGGAGGTGGTATGCGCCGGATCCTCTTTCTCCTGCGGCGTCCATTGCTCGGTCGGTCCCGTCACCGGCTTGCCGTCGGTGAGGCGCTGGCGCAAACGCGCGACGGAAGCCTCGGACAGGATTTCGGCGAGCGTCTCCGGGCTTGGATTGTTGTGGGCGATGCGCTCGCCCGCCGCGAGGCGGATCGCGCGATAGACGAGGTCGAGATGGTCCGCGCCGTCCCTGGGAAGCGAGGCGAGATCGAGACCTTCGAGCAGGCGCAGCGTCAGCAGGAACTGGAAGCCTTCGCAGGGCGGCGGCGGCACATGCACCGACAGCCCTTTGAAGCTCGCGGCCAGCGGCTCGCGCCACACCGTCTTCACCGCCGCAAGGTCGGCCATCGTCATCGAGCCGCCGAGCCCCTGCAGATGGGCCACGATCGTCTCGCCGAGCGTGCCGCGGTAGAAGTGATCCGGTCCCTTTTCCGCGATCTCGCTCAGCGTCCGGGCGAGATCGGATTGGACCAGCAGCGAGCCGAGATGCAGGGCGCCATCGGGCTGGTAGTTCTTCGACCAGGCCGGATAAAGCGCCGGGTATGTCTTCAGAAGCGGGTCGTTCTCCTCGAACTCCGCCGCGCCGAATTCGGCGAGAGCGAAACCGTCCCGGGCGAGCGCGATCGCCGGTGCGAAGATCTCCGGCAGCGATTTGCGGCCATAGGTCTTCACCAGCTCGCACCAGCCGGCGAGGTTGCCGGGCGCGGCGACCGAGAGGGCGCCGCGTTCGAGATCGGAGCGCTTGCTGAAGCGCTCGACCGGGAAGCTCGCCGGGATCGGCGGCACGAAATCGAGCACCCGCACCCGCTGCTCGGCTGCGACCCACAGCGTCGCGAAGCCCATGCCGGCGAGGCAGGACATGAAGGGTTCGACGACATTGAGCGCCGCGGCTGTGGCTGCGGCGGCGTCGAAGGCGTTGCCGCCCTGGGCCAGCAGCCGGGCCCCGGCCTGGGCTGCGAGCGGATGTGCGGCGGCGACCATGCCGTGGCGGGAGGTCATGGTGGGGCGGCGGCCGTGCATCTGCGCGTTCTCCTCATCGTGCTTTTGCACGATCAGAGCATGATTCCGCCGCTAGAACAGGCTGCCTTGCCCATCATCGACGGGACGCCGGGTCGCTTTGCGCGCATGGCTCGCCGGCTCGGCCGCGGGAGGCTCCGGCACCGTCTCCGCCATTGGCGCCTGCACTTCCGGCCCGTCATGCGCCACCTTGTTGACGGCGGGTCCGATCGCGACCGGCTCCAGCAGAGCGTCCGGTGGCGGCTTGAGCAGGCGATCGATCTGCTGCGGCGCGGCGCCCGGATCGAGCCAGGCATCGTAATCGGCCGGGTCGAGGATGACCGGGCAACGGTGGTGGATCGCGGCCATGGTGCCGTTGGCCGGGCCGGTCATCATCGCGACGGTGTCGATCTCCGAACCATCAGGCGAATGCCAGGTTTCCCAGAGCGCCGCGAAGGCGAAGAAGCCGCGATCCGGCCGGCGGAACAGGAAGGCGTCGGCGCGCGCCTGCCGCCCCGTTCCGGAGCGGCGCCACTCGTAGAAGCCGTCCGCCGGCAGCAGGCAGCGCCGCCGCGTCAGTGCGTGGCGGAAGGAGGGCTTCTCGGCCGCGCTCTCCATGCGGATATTGATGACGAGGGGGAAATCCTTGGGGTCCTTGACCCAGCCGGGAATGAAGCCCCAGCGCATCAGCAGGAACTGCCGCGCCCCGTCATGAAGTCTGACGATCGGCACGGGCTGCGTGGGCGCGATGTTGTAGCGCGGCGGAAAATTCGGCTGCTCGCGATAGCCGAAGCTCGCGCGCATCGCCTCGGGGGGCAGGGTGATCGCATAGCGTCCGCACATGGCGCCTGTTTAGCGCGATAGCGGCAGAGCAAAGCAACACTTTGTTGGGGTTTGGCCCACCATAGTCGCGGCGAGTTGGGGCTCAGGATGACCGTCTCCGCGACGCAATTGCAGGCCGGCGAGGCGGCTGATCGGATGGACGGGCTCCGCGCCCCCCGTCTCTCGACCGATTTCCTCAACCGCTACAGCGAAGCGTTGATGCTGATCGAGATGGCGGAGAGCGACGACAGCGTCATCGAAGACCTGCAATCCTGGCGAAACCTCTGCTATCGTGGGCATTTCGAGATATCGGCCCTGCGCTGCGCTGGCGAGGCGCTGGTCGCCTATGACCGGCTTGACCCGGCGCGGCGCAAGAGCTTCGAGGAGGTCTGCCGTTCCATGGCCCGCCTCGTCGCGACGGTGACCGCGCTCCTCGTCGAGAAACCGCGCCCTGCCGAATTGCCGACGATCATCGAGGTGGCGAGCGAGGCCTTGCGCAGGCTCATCACGCGCTCCACCCAGTTCATCAACGCCAACGGCACGATCGACATCGCGACCTTCGACGATGCCAGCCTGCAAGGCGAGATCGACGCACTGCTGGCGCGCTGATCAGGCGCTTTGTCTCAGCATCAGATCTCTCCGAAAAGTGGATTCCACTTTTCGGTCCGATGCTAGCGCTGCGCGCCGACGAGGAATTCGCGATTGCCGTCGCCCCCCTCGATCGGAGAGAGGATCGGCCCAGAAACGGTGAAGCCCAGCTCGCCCAGCAATCCGACGATCTCGTCGCAGACCTGAAGCTGGATCGCCTCGTCCCGGACGATGCCCTTCTTCAGCGCCGCCCGCCCGGCCTCGAATTGCGGCTTGATCAGCGCCGCGATGCCGGCGGCAGGCGCGAGCAGCGCCGCGACCGCCGGCAGGACCAGCTTGAGCGAGATGAAGCTGACATCGATCGCCGCGAGGCTCGGCCGCTCGGGCAGTGCCTCGACATCCAGCGTGCGGATATCCTGCCCTTCGAAGCTGGTGACGCGCGGGTCTGACCGCAGCGAAGCATGGAGCTGGTCACGCCCGACATCGACGGCGACGACATGGCGTGCACCGCGTTTCAGCAGCAGGTCGGTGAAGCCGCCGGTGGACGAGCCGACATCGAGGCAGACCAGACCCTGTGGATCGAAGCCGAAGGCATCGAGCGCGCCCGCCAGTTTCAGCCCGCCGCGCGAGACGTAAGGATGCGGCGCCTGCGCGGTCAGCACCGCATCAGCGGCCACCATCTCGGAGGCCTTGCGCACGGGGGTGCCATTGGCGGTGACCAGCCCGGCCGCGATCGCGGCCTGCGCCCGCGCCCGGCTCTCGAAGAAGCCGCGCTCGACGAGCAACTGATCGGCCCGGCTCTTCATGGCAGGGATGTCAGGCCAGTTTCACCGCGCTCGGCGTGCCCAGCGCAGCCTCGACGGCCTTGACGATGCCGGCGGCATCGAGCCCGGCAGCGGCATACATGGCGTCCGGCTTGTCATGGTCCTGGAAGACGTCGGGCAGCGTCAGGCTCCGGATCTTCAGGCCGGCATCGAGCGCGCCGTTCTGCGCCAGCAGATGCAGGACATGGCTGCCGAAGCCGCCGACCGAGCCTTCCTCGACCGTGACGAGAACCTCGTGCTCGCGGGCGAGCTTGAGGATCAGCGCTTCATCGAGCGGTTTCGCGAAGCGGGCATCGGCGACCGTGGTCGACAGGCCGCGCTGTGCCAGCAGTTCGGCGGCCTTGAGACATTCGCCGAGGCGCGTGCCGAGCGAAAGCAGCGCGATCCGCGTGCCCTCGCGGACGATGCGGCCCTTGCCGATTTCGAGGGGCAAGCCGACATCCGGGATCTCGACGCCGATGCCTTCGCCGCGCGGATAGCGGAAGGCGATCGGCCCTTCGTCATAGGCGGCGGCGGTCGCGACCATATGGGTGAGCTCCGCCTCGTCGGCGGCCGCCATCACCACCATGTCCGGCAGGCAGGCGAGATAGGCGATGTCGAAGGAGCCGGCATGGGTCGCGCCATCGGCGCCGACGAGTCCGGCGCGGTCGAGTGCGAAGCGCACGGGCAGCTTCTGGATCGCCACGTCATGCACGATCTGGTCATAGGCGCGCTGCATGAAGGTCGAGTAGATCGCGACGAACGGCTTGTAGCCCTCGGTTGCCAGGCCGGCCGCGAAGGTCACCGCATGCTGCTCGGCGATGCCGACATCGAAGGTGCGGCCCGGAAATTCCTTGCCGAAGGCGTCGAGCCCGGTGCCTGACGGCATGGCGGCGGTGACGGCGACGACCTTCTCGTCCTCCCGCGCCTGCTTGATCAGGGCCTGGGCGAAGACGTTCGTGTAGCTCGGCGCATTGGCCGGCGCCTTGGCCTGCAGGCCGGTGACGGGGTCGAATTTGACGACGGCGTGGTACTTGTCGGGCGTTGCCTCGGCCGGGGCGTAGCCCTTGCCCTTCTGCGTCACGACATGGACGAGGATCGGCCCGTTGCCGGCGTCGCGGACATTGCGCAGCACCGGCAGCAGATGGTCGAGATTATGCCCGTCGATCGGACCGACATAGTAGAAGCCGAGCTCCTCGAACATCGTCCCGCCGGTCCAGAAGCCGCGGGCATATTCCTCGGTGCGCCTCGCCTTGTCGTGGAAGAAGCGCGGCAGCCGCTCGGCGAGCTGCTTGGCGACCTCGCGCAGCGAGCGATAGGTACGGCCTGAAACCAGCCGCGCCAGATAGGCCGACATCGCGCCGACCGGCGGGGCGATCGACATGTCGTTGTCGTTGAGGATGACGATGAGCCGCGAATCGAGCGCGCCGGCATTGTTCATGGCTTCATAGGCCATGCCGGCCGACATCGCGCCGTCGCCGATCACGGCGATGACGTTGTTCTTGCGGCCGGCGAGATCGCGCCCGACCGCCATGCCGAGCCCGGCCGAGATCGAGGTCGAGGAATGCGCGGCGCCGAAGGGGTCGTACTCGCTCTCAGCGCGCTTGGTGAAGCCCGAGAGCCCGCCGCCCTGGCGCAGCGTGCGGATGCGGTCGCGCCGCCCGGTCAGGATCTTGTGCGGATAGGCCTGGTGCCCGACATCCCAGATCAGCCTGTCGCGCGGCGTGTCGAAGACATGATGCAGCGCCACCGTCAGCTCGACCACGCCGAGCCCGGCGCCGAGATGGCCGCCGGTGACGGAGACGGCGTCGATCGTTTCCAGCCGGAGCTCATCGGCGAGCTGGCGCAGTTGCGTGTCGTCGAGCCTGCGCAAATCGGCCGGGGCTTGGATCGTGTCGAGGAGCGGCGTGACAGGACGGGGCACGAGGCAATGTGATCCTTCGGTGAGATCACCTGAAATAGAGGTTGCGTGGCGCGCTGGCAAACCAGAGGTGGGGGGCGGCCCGCGCATGGCAAGCGCCGACTCATCCCACGAAACGGGTGGCTCCCGCGCCAGCAACGCCGTTTAGTGCCCTCAAGACCGCTTTCGAGGACACCGGGCGATGGAAACGACCGATACCGCGCCGCTGCCGATGGCATTCCGCCGCATCGGCTGGTCCAATCTCTCCGCCCAGTTCTCGGAGCAGATTGCGCTGGCTGCCGCGCCCTTGGCCGCGGTGCTGCTGCTCTCGGCCGGGCCGGCCGAGACCGGCTGGCTGCAGACGGCGCAGACCCTGCCTTTCCTCCTTTTGTCCATCCCGGCGGGCCTGATGGTGGACCGTGCCTCGCGGCGCCGACTCATGGTCGGCACGGAAGCGCTGCGGGCCCTGTCGCTGCTGGCGATCCCGCTGCTGCTGGCCGCAGGCAGCCTCAACCTGACCTGGCTTGCCGTGCTCGGCGCGCTCGGCGCCATCGGCACGGTCTGCTACAGCGTGGCGGCACCGGCCTTCGTTCCCTCCGTGGTGCCGCGCGCGCGGCTTGCGGATGCCAATCGCTGGCTGGAGCTGGCGCGCAGCGTCGCCTATGCCGGCGGGCCGGCTCTCGGTGGGGCGCTCGTCGGCTGGATCGGCGTCTCGACGGCCTATGGCCTGGCCGCCGCACTTTCCATCCTGGCCGTGCTCCTGCTCGCCGGCCTGCCCAAGGATGAACCGCCCTCCGGTCAACGGCGCCATCTGCTGCATGATCTGGGGGAGGGCGCCCGTTTCGCGGTTGGCCACGACCTGCTCAGGCCGATCCTGCTGACGGCGGTCTTCTTCAACATCTCCTGGTTCGTCTTCCAGGCGGTCTATGTCGCCTATGCGATCCAGAACCTCGGCCTGAGCGCGACCCAGGTCGGCGTCACGCTCGGCATCTACGGCGCGGGAATGATCGTCGGCGCTGCTCTCGCGCCCGCCATAGCCCGGCGCGTCTCTTTCGGGACGTTGATCCTGCTCGGGCCCTTCGCCGGGCTTTGCGCGGCCAGCGTGATGCTCGCGACGCTCTGGTTCCCGTCTGTCCAGCTGGTCGGAGCGAGCTTCTTCCTGTTCGGTGTCGGGCCGATCATCTGGACGATCTCCACGATGACCTTGAGGCAGGCCGTCACGCCCAATGCGATGCTCGGCCGCGTCTCGGCCTTGATCATGACGGCGACCTTCGGCGCCCGTCCACTGGGCGCCGCGATCGGAGCCTCCGTGGCGGCGCATTTCGGCATCGCCGCCTGCCTGGGTCTCGCAACCGCGGGCTTTCTGGTTCAGCTGCTCGTCATCGCCTTTTCGCAGGTGCCGAGATTGCGGGACCTGTCCGAGATCGCCTGACGGGTTGTGGCTGCTGGGAGGGAAGGTGTCATCCCTCCGGCAGCGGAATGAACTCCTTGTCGTCGCCCGGTACGGTGTCGAAGCGGCCGGTCTTCCATTCCTGCTTGGCCTGCTCGATGCGCTCCTGCGAGGAGGAGACGAAATTCCACCAGATATGGCGCGGGCCATCCATCGGCTCGCCGCCGACGATCATCACGCGGCTTTGATCGACGGCGAGGATCGAGATGCGGTCGCCGGGCTTGAAGACCAGGAGCTGGCCGGCGCCGAACTCGTCCCCGGCGATGTCGACCTTGCCCGAGACGATGTAGATCGCGCGCTCGTCATAGTCCGGGTCGAGCGGCAGGATCGCGCCGGGCGAGAGCACCGCCTCGGCATAGAGCGCCTCCCAGGGGAATTTCACCGGCGAGCTCTGGCCATAGGCCGAGCCCATGATCAGGCTGATGCGCTTGCCGCCTTCGACGATGCGCGGCAGCATTGGCGCGCCGTGATGCACGAATTCCGGCGCGACCTCCTCATGCGATTTCGGCAGGGCGAGCCAGGCCTGGATGCCGTAGAGCTTGGGGCCGCTGGCGCGTGCCTCCATGCCAGTGCGTTCCGAATGCACGATGCCGCGCCCGGCCGTCATCAGATTAACCGCCCCCGGCTTGATGGCGAGTGCGGTGCCGAGCGAGTCGCGATGCATGATCTCGCCGTCGAAGAGATAGGTCACGGTCGAGAGCCCGATATGCGGATGCGGGCGCACATCGAGCCCTTCGCCGAGATGGAACTCGGCCGGTCCCATCTGGTCGAAGAAGATGAAGGGGCCGACCATGCGCTGGCCGATCGCCGGGAGCGCCCGGCGCACCTGGAAGCCGCCGAGGTCATGGGAGCGGGGCACGATCACCTTCTCGATCGCCTCGCAGGAGCGGGCATCGCCCAGGACGGGATCTTCGGCTGGCAGTTGCGACATGGCGGCCTCCTGTGTCGGCGAGAGCCTACCCCGATCGCGCTGGCGGGCAAGGCTGTTCAGGCGGCCGCCGCTGCCGGTGCCGGCGCGGCCAGGCGCCGCAGCCGCGAGGCGTAGTAGTCGCCTGCGGCCTTCAGGGCTTCATCGTCGGCGCGACGGGCGTCGTAAACGAGAAAGGGCTCGGCCCAGGCGAGACCGCAGCGATGCGCCGTCGCCCGCAGCGGGAGCAGGAGTTCCGTCAGCGGGAAGAGATTGACGCCTTGCGGTGCATAGGCCGTCTCGACATTGCCCGCCGTCGCCGCGACCAGCAGCGGCCTGCCGACGAGTTTGGCGCCTTCCGTCTCATAGTCGAGGTAGAACATCCGCGTGAGTACGACATCCTGCCAGGCCTTGAGCAGCGGCGGTGTCGAATACCACTGGACCGGAAACTGCAGCACGATGCGATCCGCCGCGACGAGCCGGGCGGCCTCGGCATCGGCATCGATCTGCCCGTCCGGATAGAGCGCATGGAGATCGGCGATCTCGGTATCAGGCAGATGCTGCGCTGCCTCGACGAGCGCCCTGTTGGCACGCGAAACCGAGAAATGCGGGTGGAACAGCAGGATCAGGGTCTTGGTCATGGCATCCTCCTTCGGAATGAGCAGAGGATGGCTGCGTCGATAAAATTACTCCAATGGATGATCGATATACCGTATCATCGATTTCATGAATTTAAGGTCGGTCGATCTGAACCTGTTGGTGGTGCTCGACGCCCTGCTCGACGAGGCGCATGTCTCGCGTGCGGCGGATCGCATCGGCCTGTCGCAACCGGCGATGTCGAGCGCGCTGGACCGCTGCCGCCAGCTCTTTGGCGACCGGCTGCTGGAGCGCGGTCCCGGGGGAATGGTCCTGACGCCAAAGGCCCATGCGCTGGCCGGGCCGGTGAAGGACATTCTGGCGAGCACGAAATCCCTGCTCGACCGGAACGAGCCGGATCTCATGGCGATCCGGCAGACCGTGCGGGTCGTGACGGCCGATTATCCGGCCGTGGCCATCGCCCCCGAATTGCATCGCCGCCTGGCGCGGACGGCGCCGGGCATCACGGTCGTCCTCATGCCCTGGCATGGCGCAGCCGCCGCGCTTGAAGGCCTTGGGCGCGGAACCATCGATCTGGCGATCTCGGTCTTCCCGGTCGTCGAGGCCGATTTCACCCGCCGCGAATTGCTTCGGGAGAGCTATCTCGTCGTGATGCGCCGCGGTCATCCGGCGGCGGCCGGCTTCGATCTCGAGGGCTGGCTCGCCCATCCGCATGTTCTGGTTTCGGGGCGCGGCGACACGAAGGGGCCTCTCGACGAAGCCCTGGCGCGGATCGGGCGCGAGCGCCATGTCGGCATGGTCGTGCCGAACTTCACGATGGTGCTGCCTTTGGTGGCCGGCTCCGACATGATCGGGCTGTTGCCGAGCCGCTGCCTGCAGGATGGCGACGACGCGTTCGTCACTTTCCCGCCGCCGCTTGCCGTGGAAGGCTTCCCGCTGCACAGCGCCTGGCACAAGCGCCGCGCCGGCGATCCAGCCGTCCAGCACGTCGCAAGGCTGATCGAGGATCTGATCCTCGCGCTGCCGGTCGGAGGCTGAGATTGCCGTCGGCGAGCGGCAGGCCTAGCGCAGGGAGGCGGCTGCGGCGCTCGATTTCAGGCTCATCAGGATCTTCAGGCCGTCCCGATGGCGTTCCTCGCCGGTTTCGCAGGTCTTGCAGATCCCGCCGACATAGAGGCCGCTGACGACCGTCTCGGCGAAAAGGCCGGATTTGTAGTTGTGCCGCGCATCGGTCTCGACGCGGTACCATTCTCGCTCGCCCATCCGCACGATCTCCAGCGGCTTGCGAATCTCGGCGTCCTTGCTGGTCGAGCGCAGCACGGCGCGCAGGCGGGTGTAGCGGTCGAGAGGCGAGGCATAGAGCGCGCGCAGCCTGGCCGCATCGTCGGCGCCCTCGATCTCCTTCGAGCGCATCAGGATGGTGCAGGTTTCCTGCGTCTTCCTGCAGGCCTCGCTGTCGCAGACGAGCTGCACGCGGCGAAGTCCGGTTTGCGAGACCTCGCCTTCCGGCGACCCGTCAACGTGCCAGCCCTCGGGGAGGTCGACCGAAAGCCCGTGCGGCATCACGATGGTCTCGGCGTGAGAGGTGGCGGCCGCGACGGACAAGGCCAGCGCCGCCAGCGCTGTTGCAATGGAATTCGCGAGCGGCTTCGTCACGTGCCTGCCTCCGGCCGATGGCTCCCCCCATCGATGCGATGATCGACGATGCGCTGGAAGATGGCCAGCTTGTCGCCGTCGAGCGCGCGCAAAGGCAGGATCAGCGGCTCGCCTTCCCGCCGCAGCAGGATGAGATGGTCGCCCTGGCGTTCGATCCGCTCGAACCCCTTCCAGTCGAAGCCGTTGCAAAAGCCGTCCTGCCAGGTTTCGAGGCCGTCGTCGTAGAGCCGCACCTCGTGCTCATAGGCTTGCACGCGCTTCTGCATCTGCCGGGCGAGCTGGCGCGCATGCCGGCGTCTCATCCAGGGATGGAGCAGGATGACGGCCGTCATGACCGCCCAGAGACCGAGCACCCATTTCCAGAAGGTGCTCGCGAACATCTCGACGAACAAGGGAAAGGCATAGCGGAAGGGCACCCTCTCGGGATCGAGAAGCCAGAGGACGCCGAAGAGCAGCGGGGGGATCAGTGCCGCGACAAGGAAGGCGAGGATAAAGCCGCGCCTGCGCCGCCGCCGCGTCCCCGGGCGCTCCATCTGCCAGCCGAGCGCGACCGCGCGATCATCCTCGGTCAGCTCGAAACGCGCGGTCAGCAGGGGCGCGCGCCCCGGCGGCGTTTCCAGCTCCGGAAAGGCGCGGGCCGCTCCCGCGCCATCGACATGACAGGAGGCGGCCCATGCTCCGATCTGCGCGACCTGCTCCCCGGATAGCGCGCTGCGGGGCAGGGCGAAGACATCCTCGATGTCCTTCAACCGGATGAAGAGATGGGTGGAGCTTTCGGAGATGCCGCCGATGCGGCGGCAGGCGAGCGCGCTCCCGCGGCCGGGCAGGGTCACGGCGATGCCGCCGGGCTCGAAGCGATAGGTAGTGCCAATGGGGCGGTCGAGCCGTTCGTCGCGATACCAGCGCTTCAGCCGGCTGCGAACGAGCGCCGGCTGGACGAGGTAGTAGGCCAGCATGGGCCCCGCGACGACGAGGATCGGCAGGCCGCCGAGACCGAGCAGGTCCGCGCCGAAACGCGACAGGAAAGCGCGGGCGCCCAAATGGCCGCTTTCCTGCCAGGAGGCGTAGTAGGCCATCGCCAGAAGCGCGATAACCACCCAGATCAGCAGATGGAGCTGGCGCCGTCGTGCCACCGCGAACAGATCGGCATAAGCGAAGAGCGCGGCCGCGACCCGGTCTTCGAGGCGGACCGGAGCCTCGATCGTGAAAGCCTCGGGAGGATCGGTTGCGTCAGCGCGGCGGATCGTCGGCGTCGTGCGCATCCTGCCGGTCGCCTCCGCCCTCTCAGTTCTCGACGTCGAGCGGCGTCGTGCCCGTGGGCTTGCCGTCTGCACCGAGGGTGATGCGCTCGATGCGGGCTTCCGCCTGCTTCAGCAGCGCGTCGCAGCGCGCCTTCAGTGCCTCGCCGCGCGTGTAGATCGCGATCGATTCCTCGAGCGGCACGTCGCCGCGCTCGAGCCGCGCGACGATGCCTTCGAGTTCCTTCAGCGCCGCCTCGAAGGGCAGGGCGGCGACGTCGGCATGGGGAGTGCCTTGGGTCTTGTCTTCGCTCACGGGCCTGATTCCTGTTTGAGGCAAGCTTATCGGTCGGACGGCGCCCCGTCGCAACCCGCGAGCCGGAATTAGATCCGCCGGGCTCAGACCGGCAGGGCAGAGGTCTTCTTGATCGTCCGTAGCGTCAGTGTCGACTGCACGCGCGTCACGCCAGGCAATTGCGTGATGATGTCGGTGTGGATGCGCTCGAAATCGGCGCTGTCGCGATAGATCACGCGCATCAGATAATCATGCGCCCCGGCGAGCAGGTGGCATTCGAGGATCTCGGGCAGGTTCTGCACGGCCTGCTCGAAGCTCTCCAGCGAGGCCCGGCCCTGCTGGTCGAGCGTGACGAAGACGAAGGCCGTGCCCGGAAAGCCGGCGATCTTGTCGTCGAGCATCATCGCATAGCCACGGATCAACCCGCTTTCCTCGAGCTGCCGCACGCGCCTGAGGCAGGCGGAGGGCGACAGGTGCACCTTCTCGGCCAGGTCCGAATTGGTGATGCGTCCGTCCTGCTGCAGGATTCGCAGGATCGTGCGGTCGCGCGAGTCGAGTTCGATCGTCATGGTGCCGGAATTGCCTCCCGCGCGATCAATCGTCGCAAATTTTGCCGGATGCAAGCAATCTTCTGCCTCGCTCGTCGAGGAGCCCGGTACGATCCGCGACGATCCTCCGGAAGGCCGCATGAAGCTGCCGTTGCGGCATCCTGGCTCAAGCCAGCGGGAAGACGAAGGGCTGCCCCTCGAAGGCGTCGGCTCCGCGGCCGATCCGCTCGATGGCGCGGATCATCCGGCCGCCCCGTCCGAGGCTGGCGTCGGCGAGTGCGACGAGGCGGGCATTGGGCGTTGCCGAGGGCGAGGCGGCGCGCAAGGCCTCCGCCGCTTCCGCCTCGTCCCGCTCAGGCGCGAGCGCGCAGGCGGTGATGTAGGCGGCCGCGGTCGAGCGGCTGATCCCGGCCCAGCAATGGATCACCAGCGGCGCGGCGCGGTCCCAGTCCCTGACGAAGGCGATGAGCCGCGCGATATGCTCCTGCCCCGCCAGCACATGCCCCTCCATCGGCTGGCTGATGTCGGACATGCCGAGGAAGAGATGGCGGCTCTCCGCGATGCCGGCGGGCCGCTCGACCTTGGTGTCGGTATTGATCAGCGTGACGAGATGGCTGGCGCCGCAGGCCGCGACCGTGACGTCGAGCTTCGACAGGGGCGAGACGTGAAGGGTGGGCAAGCCGGCGACTCCGCTGCCGCTCTCTGGCGGGTTCGAACCAGACGATAGCATGATCGACAGCGATGCCGCCCGTATGACATGGGGCTCGCAGCGACCGGTCCACAATCGGAAGGCCGACATGAATCTCTGGTTCCGCCTGATCTGGCTCCTCGCCACCTTTCGGATGCGCCCGCGCCTGAAGATGCCGGGCGGAGCCTCTCTCCTGCCGTTCCGCGTCTGGTTCCACGATCTCGACACCAGCCTGCACATGAACAACGGCCGCTACTGGACGCTGATGGATCTCGGGCGGACCGACCTCGTGCTGCGCAGCAGCCTGTGGCGCGCGATCCTGCGGCACCGCTGGGTTCCGGTGGTCAATGCCGGGACGATTCGCTTCAGGCGCGAGATGCGGCTCTTTCGTTCCTTCAATCTCGAGACGCGCATCCTGTGCTGGAGCGAGAACTGGCTGGTGATGCAGCACCGCATGCTGATGCAGGGCCGCGACGGGGGTGAGATCGTCGCTGCCGTCGCGCTGGTGCGGGCGGCGATCTACGACCGGCGGGCGAGGGCCTATGTGCCCGTCGAGCGGCTTCTCGCGGAGATCGGCATCACCGCGCAAAGCCCGGCGCCGAGCCCCGAGGTCGCGGCCTTCCTGGCATCGGAAGAGGTGCTGCGCGGCGCCGGCGCAAGCGAGCGCTGAGGGCTGGAAACCTACTCCGCCGCCAGCCGCGTCGCGCGCCACTGCGCCAGCAAGGCGCGCAGCGCCGCCGGCTTCAGCGGCTTGTTCAGCAGATGGGCGTCGAGCGCGTTCGCCGCCTCGCGCACATGCGGCGTGCGGTCGGCGGTGAGCAGGATTGCCGGCATCGGCGTACGGGCATGGGCCCGCAGCGAGCTGATCGCGGTCAGCCCATTGCCATGGTCGAGGTGATAATCGGCGATCAGCACGTCCGGTTCGTTCTTGCCCCCGACATGCGGCAGCGCCTCTTCGAGCCCTGCCGCGATCGTCACCCGGCAGCCCCAGCCTTCGAGCAGGCGCTTCATGCCGTCGAGGATCGCCGGCTCGTTGTCGATCACCAGGAGCCGCATTCCGGCGAGCTGGCCGGCCGGGGACTGGCGCGGAGCCGCGCCGGTCGTCATCGCCGGCAGCGGCGCGGTGCGCGGCACCATGAGCGAGAAGCGCGTGCCGCGGCCGGGCACCGAATCGAGCGTCAGCCCATGGTCGAGCGCGCGGGCGATGCGCTGGACGATCGACAGGCCGAGCCCGAGGCCGCGCGCTACTCGCGCGCCCTGGTCGAGCCGCTGGAACTCGCGGAAGACGGTCTTCTGCTTGCTCTGGGGAATGCCGAGCCCGGTATCGATCACCTCGACCGCGACCTGGTTGCCGCGCCGCCGGCAGCCGATCAGCACCTTGCCGTTCGGCGTGTATTTGATCGCGTTGGAGATCAGGTTCTGCAGCAGGCGCCGGAGCAGGCGCCGGTCCGAGCGCACGGCGAGCCCGGTCGGCACGAAGACGAGCTTCAGCCCCTTCTCCTGCGCGCTGGGCTCGAATTCGCGCTGGAGCTGGCGCATCAGCTCGTCGAGGCGGAAGGCGGTGAGCTCGGGCTTGAGGGCGCCGCCGTCGAGCCGCGAGATTTCGAGCAGTGCGGTGAGGATCTCTTCCACCGCGTCGAGCGAGGCGTCGATGTTCTCGGCGAGGTCGGGCTGGCCGGCGGTACGATCCCGCTCGACCAGCGAGGTCGCGTAGAGGCGCGCAGCGTTGAGCGGCTGCAGGATGTCATGGCTCGCGGCCGCGAGAAAGCGCGTCTTGGAGAGGTTCGCGGCCTCGGCCTCGGCCTTGGCGCGCTGGAGCTCCGTGTTGACGTGGAGCAGCTCCTCGGTGCGCTCGGCGACGCGCCTTTCCAGGCTTTCATTGGCGCGTTCGAGCTTCTCCTCGCCGGCGACGGTCTCGGTGATGTCGGTATAGGTCGTGACGAAGCCGCCATCCGGCAGCGGGTTGGTGCGGACCTCGATCACCTTCTTCGAGGGGAAGAGCTTGAGGCGGACCGGCTCGCGGTCGTTGACGAAGCTTTCCAGCCGCGCCGCCATCAGGTCGTCCTGCGCGCCGTCGCCATAGGCGCCGCGTGCCGCGTTGAAGCGCACGATCTCGTCGAGCCCCGTGCCGAAGCGCACCAGCGAGGGCGGCAGGTCGTAGAGCTGGAGGAAAGCCTGGTTCCAGGCGAGCAGCCGAAGATCCCGGTCGAGCACCGTGATGCCCTGGCCGGCATGGTCGAGCCCGTGCTGGAGGATGTCGCGGTTGTACTGCAAGGCCGCCGAGGCATCGTCGAGCAGCTTGAAGGCGGCCTCGGTCGAGAGGTTGCGCTTCTTCAGCAGCAGCGACAGCACCAGCCGCGAGGAGGCTGCGCCGATCGCCGAGGAGAGCAGGTGCTCGCCGAAGCGCAGCAGGTGGATGTCGGCGTCGCGAGCGGGCTCAGGCGTTTCGCCGCGGCTGTGGTTGAAGCTTTCGAAGGCACCTTCCGTGCGCTCCCGGCCGAGATAGCGGGCGATGGTCGCCTGCAACTCGCCCTCGGTGACGCTGGTGCGCCAGAGCGAGAAGGTCTGCGCCATCGTCGCCCGGTCCGATTCGACGAAGGCGTTGGCCTGCAGACGCTCCATCGGATTGGCCGGCCTGAGCAGCGAGAAGCCGACATAGGAGAGGATGTTGAGCCCGAGGCTCCAGGCGACGCCGTGCGGCAGGGCCGGCATGCCGTCGAAGCCCAGCAGCGCTTCCGGCCGCAGCAGGTCGAGCCCGAGAAGGCCATGCGCGACGATCTCGCTCCACCAGCTCCCGGGAATGGCGAGGCTCGGCATCAGCAGCGTATAGGCCCAGACGGTCGTGCCGACGATGAGCCCCGCCGCCGCGCCCAGCGACGTGCCGCGCCGCCAGATCAACCCGCCGAAGAAGGCAGGCGCGATCTGCGCCGTCGCCGCGAAGGAGAGCAGGCCGATCGAGACCAGCGCCGCCTCGCCGGCGGCGCGGTAATAGGCATAGCCGAGCAGGATGACGAGGAAGATGCTCACCCGGCGGATGATCAGGATCTGTGAGCCGAGATCGCCGCCGGGATTGCCGTTGCCCGGCGTTTGCGGGCCGAGCGAAGCCTTCGCCTTCCTGGGCTCGCTGAGGGCCCGGCGGCCGCGCAGCAGCAGCGGCATGACGAGGTGGTTGGCGATCATGATCGCGATCGCGACCGAGGCGACGATCACCATCGCCGTCGCCGCCGAGAGCCCGCCGATGAAGACGAGAAGCGCGATCAGCCCGGCCTCGCGCTGGAGCGGCAGCAGCAGCACCGTCATGTCGCGATCGATGCCGCTGCCGGGCAGCAGGATCTCGCCGGCGGCCGCCAGGGGCAGGACGAACAGGTTGATCAGCACGAGATAGAGCGGGAACATCCAGGCCGCGCGGCGCACGTCCCGGGCATCGCGATTCTCGACGATGGTCATATGGAACTGGCGCGCCAGCAGCAGCGCGGCACAGCTCGACAGCAGCGTCAGCGTCAGGAAGCCCGGCCAGCTCGATGTCCGGTCCCAGATCGGCGGCATGTCGGGTGCTGGCTTTGCCGCCTGAGCGAGCAGGTCGCCCATGCCGTCGAACAGCCCGTAGACGATGAAGATGCCGAGCACGAGGAAGGCGATGAGCTTGACCACCGATTCGACCGCGATGGCGAGGACGAGGCCGTCCTGATGCTCCGTCGCATCGATATGGCGCGTGCCGAAGGCGCAGGCGAAGCCGGCCAGCACCACCGCGACGAGGAAGGCGATGTCGCTCAGAATCGGCACGTCATAGGCCGGGGCGTGTCCGCCGGTCGCGGCGAGGAACACGGAGAGCGAATTCGAGACCGCCTTGAGCTGCAGCGCGATATAGGGCAGGGCGCCGATCACGGCGACGAGGCAGACCAGCGCCGCCACGCGCTCGCTCTTGCCATAGCGCGCGCCGACGAAATCCGCGACCGAGGTGATATTCTGCGATTTGGCGATGCCGACGATGCGCGCGACGAAGCGATGGCCGAAGCCGATGACCAGGATGGGCCCGACATAGATGCCGAGAAAATCGAAGCCTGCGCGGTTGGCGAAGCCGACCGAGCCGTAGAACGTCCAGGAGGTGCAGTAGACGCCGAGCGCCAGCGCATAGATCGTCGAGCGCGCCCGCCCGGTCATCAGCCGCCGGCCGGATATGTCGGCGGTGTGGGCGACGGCGAAGAGCCCGCACAGATAGGCGAGCGCGACCAGTACGACGGACCAGGCTGGAATCACGATGCCATGTCCTGCGAGAGCGCCTGCAATCGGGGCCGAAAAGCTGCCGGCATGACCTTCCGTTTCAGGTTTCCCACCAGTCTAGCGATGTGTCTTCCGGCTTGCCACAGGTCATTTGTCCAAGTCGTCCCCCGAATATTTCGCGCAAACCGGGTCGAACGCGCCGAATATACCGCCTGCGGGCTTTTCCTGCCTGGGCTGCATGGTCTAGCCTGCGCCGGCCGATGGAAAAATCCGGGCGACTAAAGAAGGGGTGCAGCATGCTCGATGAATTCAAGAAATTCGCGCTGCGAGGCAATGTGATCGATCTCGCGATCGGTGTCGTCATCGGCGCCGCTTTCGGCAAGATCGTGGACTCCCTGGTCAACGACATCATCATGCCCTTTATCGGCGCATTGGGCGGTGTCGATTTCTCGAACTATTTCATCGGCCTCAACAGCGGCATCACCGCCACGACGCTGGCCGAAGCCAAGAAGCAGGGCGCGGTCCTCGCCTACGGCAACTTCATCACGGTCGCGGTCAACTTCATCATCATCGCCTTCGTGCTGTTCCTCGTCGTCAAGGGCATCAACACGCTCCAGCGCAAGCAGAAGGAAGAGCCGGCCGCGCCGCCTCCGAAGGCCGACGACGTCGTCCTGCTCACCGAGATCCGCGATCTGCTCAAGCAGAAGACGGTTTGATCGGCTGACGCCGCCGGTCGCGATTCATCACCGCGACCGATCGACCCGATCTCGCGATTTCATGCCCCGCCGCGCCGTCATCGGCTAAAGAAGGGCAGGACAAATCGCGAGGTCGAAGCCGATGAATTCCGCTCTCCCGACGGGCAGCACGCTGATCGCCGATCTGCGGCCGGAGGCGCGCGAGGCGCCCGAAAGCGGTATCGTCGAGGTGATGAATTACGGCCGCCTGCGGGAGGGGTTGATTCCGCTCTGGGTCGGCGAGGGTGATCTGCCGACTCCGGCCTTCATCCGGGACGCGGCGGCGCGCTCGCTCGCCGCCGGCGAGACCTTCTACACCTGGCAGCGCGGCATCCCGGAACTGCGCGAGGCGCTGGCCCGCTATCACGAGCGCCTGTATGGGCAGCCATTCTCGCCCGAGCGCTTCTTCGTCACCGGCTCCGGCATGCAGTCGCTCCAGATCGTGGTGCGCATGATCGCGGGGCCGGGCGACGAGCTCATCATCCCGACTCCGGCCTGGCCCAATTTCGTGGCCGCGACGAGCGTCGGCGGCGCCAGGCCCGTCTGCGTGCCGATGGAGTACGACCAGGGCCGGTTCACGCTCGATCTCGGCAAGCTCGAGGCCGCGATCACGCCGAAGACGCGCGGCATGCTGATCAACTCGCCCTCCAACCCCACCGGCTGGACGGCGACGAAGGCGGAGCAGGAGGCGCTGCTTGCCCTGTCGCGCAAGCACGGTATCTGGATCGTCGCCGACGAGATCTATGGCCGCTTCGTCTATGACGGCTCGGCGCGGGCGCCGTCCTTCCACGACATCATGGCGCCGGAGGACCGCGTCATCTTCGTCCAGACCTTCTCGAAGAACTGGGCGATGACCGGCTGGCGCATCGGTTGGATCGAGGCGCCGGAGGCCTTCGGCCAGGTGATCGAGAACCTGATCCAGTATTCGACCTCCGGCTCGCCGGTCTTCGTGCAGCGCGGTGCCGTTGCGGCGCTGGACGAGGGCGAGGATTTCATCGCCGGCCAGATCGCGCGCGCAGCCGAAGGACGCCGGATCGTCCATGAAGGGCTCAAGGCGACCAACCGCGTCTCGCTCGCGGCGCCGGTCGGGGCCTTCTACCAATTCTTCACTGTCGATGGCCGCGAGGATTCCCGCAAACTGGCGCTGGATCTCGTCGATACCGCCAATGTCGGGCTGGCGCCGGGCACAGCCTTCGGCCCCGGCGGCGAGAAGGGCCTGCGGCTCTGCTTCGCCCGCAACGCCGCCGATCTCACGGAGGCGGTAGCGCGGTTGCAGAAGGCGCTGATGGCGGCCTGACCGCCCGCCACGCAAGGCGGCCCTGCGCGGGCCGGCGGCCGGCGCGGTTGACCGTTGCGCCAGCGATGGTCATGAACGCCCGGCGTCGCCGATGCGGCACGCTTCGGGGCAGAATGAGACTGTTCGGCTACCCTTCCTCGCGATTTGCGCTCCTCGGACGCGAGGCGGTCGTCATCGCGATCGCGGCGCTCGGGGGCGCCCTGTTCGCGACGCTCGGCATGCCCGCCGCCTGGCTGTCGGGGTCGATGCTGCTCAGCACCATCGTGTCGCTGATTCGCCCGCTGCCGGCGCTTCGGCGCCCCTGGTTCGATTCGACGATGCTGTTCTCGGGCACGATTCTCGGCTCGGCCGCGACACCCGAGGCGCTGGCCGCGCTCGCGCGCTATCCGGCTTCGCTCGCGGTTCTGCTGGTCGGCGTCGCGGCGATCATGCTCGCGACCGGGGCTTATCTGCGCCATGTCGCGCGCTGGCCCTGGATCGACGCGCTTCTCGCCGCCGCGCCGGGCGCGCTCTCGACCGTTCTGGCGATCGCCCAGGCGAAGGGCGCCAATATCGGCCGCATCTCGGTCGTCCAGCTCTTCCGGCTGCTGGTCCTGGTCGCGTTCCTGCCGAGCCTGATGCAGGCGACCGGCACCTCGGCGGGCGCGCCGGCGCCGGTCCTGACGGCAGTCGGTCCCTCGACCATGCTGGGTCTGGTCATGGCCGGGTTGCTGCTGGGTCTCAGCTTCGAGCGCATCGGGCTTGCCGCGCCCTTGATGTTCGGAGCGACCTTCGCCAGCGCGATCCTCCATGGCAGCGGGCTCGTCGAAGGCAGCTTGCCGCAGCCGATCCAGATCGCGGTGCAGATCCTGCTCGGCTCGACCATGGGCGGGCGCATCGCCCATATCCCGCGCAAGGAGCTGCGCGGCCTGTTCCCGCTGGCGATCGGCGGCTTCGCCGTCTCGATGGGCGTCGCCTTCCTCTTTGCCTGGCCGGCGGCCTGGCTGGCTGATGTCCCCTATGCCAGCGGCATGGCCGCCTTCGCGCCGGGCGGGCTCGAGGCCATGGCGATGCTCGCCTTCGCCATGGGGCTCGACACGCTTTATGTCGGCGCCCACCATCTGGTGCGGTTCGTGGTGATCGGCCTCGCCATGCCGCTCGTGCTGATGCGGATCAAGGGCGAGAAGCCCGGCTCCTGAGTGCCGCCGCTCCGTTAGCGTTAACAGTTCATGACGATCTGAGCCCTTGATTGTGAAGTCGGCTCAAATCGGGATTCATCCGCTCCTGTTACGTCAGTTCATGCCGGAACCTGCCGGCGGGCTTCGGAACGCGGGGGCTTTCTCCATGGACATCGCAGTCAAGGCGCCGGCTGTCTGGCGCCGTCTCGCCAAGCCTGTCGCGATCATCGGCGCCGGCATCGCCGGGCTGACGGCGGCTTTCGATATCGAGCGGCGCGGCTTGCAGGCTGCGGTCTTCGAGACCGGCCGCGCGGTCGGCGGCATGGCTTCCTCCTTCAAGGATGCCGAAGGCTACACCTATGATTTCGGCGCGCATTTCGTCAGCAACCGGCTGGCGGACGCGCTCGGCGCGAGCGAGATCTCGCGAACCGTCGGTCACTACGGCGAGGCGGTCTCGCTCGGTGGGCGCAGCTACAGCTACCCCTTCGGGCTGGCGGCGTCGCCGCGCTACGCGGTCAGCGCCTTCGCGGCCCGGTTAAGCCCCGGTAAGGTCGAGAACGCCGCCGACTGGTTCCGAAACGCCTATGGCGAGGCGCTGGCGCAGGATGTCGCGATTCCGCTGGCGGAGGCCTGGTCCGGCGCTCCGGCGAGCGAGCTTTCTCCGGCCGTCGGACAGAAGCTCTCGGCCGGGGTGATGAAGACGCTCTATCTCAAGGCCGCCTCCCGCGTCACGGGTCGTGCGGTCTGCAACGGCTATTCGCACGAGATGCCGGAGAGCCCGCGCGTCTATCATGTCTATCCGGAAGGTGGCGTCTCGCGGCTGCTGGAGCCGACGATGAAGCAGGTCGGCCACCGCATCGAACTGGAAGCGCGCGTCGAGCGCGTCTTCGTCGAGCGCGGCCGCGTCGCCGCGATCCAGGTCAATGGCCGCGAGATCGGCGTTTCGGCGGCGATCAGCACGGCGCCCGTTCATGTCCTGCCGCGCCTCGTCGAGGGCACGGACCAGCTCGACGAGCTCGGCCAGTTCCGCTACCGGCCGATGATCTTCGTCAATCTGCGCTTCGAGGGCCGCAACCTGCTGCCCGACACGATGCTGTGGGTGCCGGACCGTTCGCAGCCCTTCTTCCGGGTGACGGAAGCTCCGGCCGCGATGCCCTGGCTTGCGCCGGAAGGGCGCACGCAACTGACCTTCGACATCGGCTGCGAGGTTGGCGACGCCCATTGGTCGATGTCGGACGAGGAACTCGCGACGCTCTGCCTTGAAGGGCTCTGCAGGATCTATCCGCATCTGCGGGCGCGCTATATCGGCGCCGGCGGGATGCTGAAGACGCCCTTCGCCTATCCGGTCTATCTCTCGCGCTACGAGCAGCGGCGGCAGGCCTTCGCGCGCGGCACCGGAGTCGCCGGGCTCTACAGCATCGGCCGCAACGGCGAGTTCGCCCATCTGCTGATGGAGGACATCTACTGGCGCACGCTGAAGCGCATGCAGCATGTGGCCGATTATGTCGGGCAGGACGTGTAGCGCCCTGCCGCGCTGATCCGCTTGGGATCAGGGTCGCCGCGCGCCGTTGGTGTGGGTCATCACCGAATAGAGCGAAGTCGTGCCGCAGATGAAGAGGCGGTTGAGCTTGGGGCCGCCCCAGCAGAGATTGGCGACGATTTCGGGAATCGCGACCTTGCCGATCAGCGTGCCGTCCGGGTGGTAGATGTGGACGCCGTCGGCGGCGCTGGTCCAGATCCGGCCCTCGACATCGAGGCGGAAGCCGTCGAACAGCCCATTCGTGCAGGTGGCGAAGACCTTCGAGGCGCCGAGCGTCTTGCCGTCGGCGCCGACCGCGAAGGCGCGGATATGGCGCGGGCCGTTCTCGGGATCGTGGCTGGCGCCGGTATCGGCGATGTAGAGGATGCTCTCGTCGGGCGAGAAGGCGAGGCCGTTGGGCTTGACGAAATCATCGGCGGCGATGGCGATTTCGCCGGTTTGCCCGTCGATCCGGTAGACATGGCAGGCGCCGATCTCGCTCGGCGACTTGTCACCCTCATAGTCGGTGAGGATGCCGTAATCGGGGTCGGTGAACCAGATCGAGCCGTCCGATTTCACGACGACGTCGTTGGGCGAGTTCAATCGCTTGCCGCCATAATGGCTCGCCAGCACGGTGACCCTGCCGTCATGCTCGGTGCGCGTCACCTGCCGCCCGCCATGCTCGCAGGTGACGAGCCGGCCCTGCGCGTCGACCGTGTTGCCGTTGGAATTGCGGGCGGGCTCGCGGAAGACGGCCGTCTGGCCGGAGAGGGCGTCGAAGCGCAGCATCCGGTTGTTGGGAATGTCGGACCAGACCAGCGTGTTGTGGGCGGGAAACCAGGCCGGCCCCTCCGACCAGCGCGCACCCGTCCAGAGCCGCTCGACCCGGGCCGAGCCGGGAACGATACGGTGGAAGCGCGGATCGAGAACCGAGACGCCTGTGCCTTCGAGCACGCCGAACATGAGTATCCTCCCAGAAGCCCTTTCCCGGAGCATCCCCCGGCGGCCTGGCCGCCGGCAATGCCCTATAGCGCAAGCCCCGCATCCCAATAGGGCGTGGCGCCGTAGAGTTCGGCGAGATAGTCGACGAAGGCGCGCACCTTCTGCTCCATGTGGCGGCGGCTCGGATAGACGGCATGGACCGCGACGCGAGAGCCCACCGCATAGGCCGGCAGGACCCGTTGCAGGGCGCCGGATTTCAGCTCCGGCCCGACATCCCAGGTCGAGCGCAGGGCGATGCCGACGCCGGCCAGCAGCGCCTCACGCACCACCTCGCTCGAATTGGTCCTGAGCGGACCGCCGACCCTCACCGAGACAGGACCTTCCGGCCCATCCAGCCGCCAATGGTCGGCATTGTGCGCGATCAGCGTATGCCGCGAGAGCGCGGCGATGTCGGTCGGCGTCCCGTGCGCTGCGAGATAGCCCGGCGTGGCGCAGAGCACGCGGTGGTTCGGGGCGAGCCGCTTCGCCACGAGGCTGGAATCCTGCAGATCGGCGATCCTAACCGCGAGGTCGAAGCCTTCTCCCACCACATCGACGAAGGCGTCGCTCAGCACGAGCTCGACGGTCACCAGCGGGTTGGCGTCGAGGAAGGCCTTGAGATGGGGGGCGATATGCATCCGGCCGAAAGAGGTGGGCGCCGAGACGCGTAAGGTGCCGCGCACCTGCCCCGCGCCGCTCGCGACCCAGGCCTCCGCCTCCTCGATCGAGGAGAGAATCGAGACGACGCGCTCGTAGAAGCCTTGCCCGGCCTCGGTCAAAGCGAGCTGCCGCGTCGTGCGCTGCAGCAGCCGCACCCCCAGCCGCTCCTCGAGGCGGCGGATGCGCTTCGAAATGACCGCGGGTGACAGATTGAGCTGCCGTCCCGCGGCTGACATGCTCTTCGCCGTGACGACATGGGCGAAGACGTCGAGATCGCCGAACCGATCCATGGCAAGCCCACCTTTTCCATTTTGGAAATAATGGCTGGCTTTCCACACGCGCTGCAAGTGGTCTTGAATTGGTCTAGTCTCCGGCGCAATCAGAGCCGTGTGTTTCGCGGGGCGAGGGGAGGGACAGATGAGCGCGATTGCCTTTCCGGAGCCGGATGCCGGCATTCTCGCCCGCCGCGAATCGATCATCGCCGGCCTGTCCCGGCTCGTTCCGCCGCAGGCCCTGATCACCAGCGACGACGAGCGGCGCCCCTATGAGACCGATGCGCTCACCGCCTATCGCCGCATGCCGCTGGCGGTCGTCCTGCCCTCGACGACGCAGGAGGTCGCGGCGGTCCTGCGCTATTGCCTGGAACAGGGCGTGCCGGTGGTCCCGCGCGGCTCCGGCACCTCGCTCGCCGGCGGGGCGATCCCGCAGGAGGACGCCGTGGTGATCGGCGTCTCGAAGATGAACCGCATCCTCGAGATCGACTATGCCAACCGGATCGCCAGGGTCGAAGCCGGCGTCACCAATCTCGCGGTGACCGGTGCAGTCTCGGCGGAGGGCTTCTTCTACGCGCCCGATCCGTCCTCGCAGCTCGCCTGCTCGATCGGCGGCAATATCGGCATGAACTCGGGCGGGGCGCATTGCCTGAAATACGGCGTCACCACCAACAACGTCCTCGGCGTCACCATGGTGATGCTCGACGGCAGCATCGTTGAAGTTGGCGGCGGCCATCTCGATTCCCCCGGCTACGATCTGCTCGGCCTGATCAACGGCTCGGAAGGCCAGCTCGGCATCGTCACCGAGGCGACGGTGCGCATTCTGCGCGCGGCGGAAGGAGCGCGTCCCGTGCTCTTCGGCTTCCCGACCAGCGAGCAGGCCGGCGCGGCTGTGGCCGCCATCATCGGCGCCGGCATCATCCCGGTCGCGATGGAGTTCATGGACAAGCCGGCGATCGAGATCTGCGAGGCCTTCGCCAAGGCCGGCTATCCGATGGATGTCGAGGCGCTGCTGATCATCGAGGTCGAGGGCTCGGATGCGGAGATGGACGCCCAGCTCGCCCGCATCGTCGCGATCGCCCGCGAGCACGGCGTCAAGACGGTGAAGGAGAGCCAGTCGGCCATGGAGTCGGCGGCGATCTGGAAGGGCCGCAAATCGGCCTTCGGCGCGACCGGCCGCATCGCGGATTACATCTGCATGGACGGCACGATCCCGACCGGCCAGCTCCCCTATGTGCTCAAGCGCATGGACGAGATCGTGAAAGCTTACGGCCTGCGCGTCGCCAATGTCTTCCACGCCGGTGACGGCAATCTCCACCCGCTGATCCTGTACAACTGCAACGATCCCGTAGAGGCGCAGAAGGCGGAGGATGCCGGCATGGACATCCTCAAGCTTTGCGTCGAGGTCGGCGGCTGCCTCACCGGCGAGCATGGCGTCGGCATCGAGAAGCGCGATCTGATGACCTTCCAGTTCACCGAAACTGACCTCGCCCAGCAGATGCGGGTGAGGGCGGTGTTCGATGCCGGGTGGCTGCTCAACCCGGCCAAGGTGTTCCCGCTGGAAGGCAGGGTCGCGGCGTGACCATCCACACCCCCACCACCGAGGCGCAGGCCTGCGCCGTCGTGAAATCCGTGGTCGACAACAACGTGCCGCTGATCCTGCGCGGCGGCGGCACGCGTGCCGGCCTCGGCCGGCCCGCCCAGGCTGCGAGCACGCTTTCCAGCGCCGGCCTCACCGGCATAACCCTCTACGAACCGGCCGAGATGGTCATCGCCGCCCGCGCCGGCACGCCGCTGCAGATCGTGCAGGAAACCCTGACCGAGCGCGGCCAGATGCTGCCCTTCGAGCCGATGGACCATCGCGCCCTCTTTGGCAGCGAGGGCGAGCCGACGATCGGCGCGGTCGCCGCCTGCAATGTCTCGGGCCCGCGCCGGATCAACGCCGGCGCCGCGCGTGATTCCCTGATCGGCGTCAGGCTGGTCAATGGCCGCGGCGAGATGATCAAGTCCGGCGGGCGGGTGATGAAGAACGTCACCGGTCTCGATCTGGTTAAACTGCTGAGCGGCAGCCACGGCACGCTCGGCTTTCTGACCGAAGTGACCTTCCGCGTGCTGCCGCGGCCGGAGCGCATCGCGACGCTGCAATGGCGCGGCCTCTCCGACGAAGTGGGAGTTGCGCTGCTGGCGAAAGCGCTGGGCTCGCCCTTCGAGCCGATGGCGGCGGCGCATCTCCCGGCCCGGATCGCTGGCGAGGAGGCGCTGACCCTGCTGCGTCTGGAGAATTTTTCGGACTCGATCGATTACCGTGCCGCTGAACTCGCGCTGCTGCTCGGCGACTATGGCACGCCCGATCGGCTGGAAGGAACAGCCCCGACCGAGCTCTGGGTCGACATCCGCGATGCGGCCTTCTTCGCCGGGAGCGATGACGCGGTCTGGCGGCTCTCGCTCGCCCCGACCAACGGCCCGAAGGCCGCCGCTGCGATTGCGCGGATGATCCCGGCTGCACGCTGCTTCTACGACTGGGGCGGCGGACTGGTTTGGCTCGCGGTTCCCGCCTATGGCGATGCCGGCGCCGCCGCGATCCGCACCGCGTTGAAGCCGCTCGGCGGCCATGCCACGCTGGTCCGGGCGCCGGATGCGATCCGCGCCGCCGTCGACGTGTTCCAGCCGCTGGCCGAGCCGCTGATGCGGGTGACGGCCGGCATCAAGAAAAGCTTCGATCCCGCCGGCATCTTCGAGCCCGGCCGGATGTATGCGGGGATATGATGGCGCTCGCCGAACCGGTTTCCAGCGAATTTGCCGCGCCGCGCCCGAGCTGGGCGCCGGGGCGTCTCGGCCCTCTTGCAATCGCCGGGCTGGCGCTGCTGCTGGTGGCGGCGGCCGCCGTGATCCTGTTGGCCATGGGCCGCGAACCGATCTGCAAATGCGGCTATGTGAAGTTCTGGCAGGGGCAGGTTTTCTCCTCCGAGAACTCCCAGCACATCGCCGACTGGTACACCTTCTCGCACATCATCCACGGCTTCCTGTTCTATGGCCTGTTCTGGCTGGTGCGCCGCATCACCGGCCTGCCGATCTCCTTCGGGCTGGCGCTGCTGCTCGCCATCATCATCGAAGGCGCCTGGGAGATCACCGAGAACTCGCCGGCCGTGATCGAGCATTATCGCTCGGCGACGATCTCGCTCGACTATTACGGCGACAGCGTCCTGAACTCGGTCAGCGACATCCTCTCGATGGTGCTGGGCTTTCTCGTCGCGCGGCTCGCGCCGGTCTGGCTGACGGTGACCAGCGCATTGGCGATGGAGCTCATCGTCGGCTGGCTGATCCGCGATAACCTCACCCTCAACGTCATCATGCTGCTCTGGCCGATGGACTGGATCAAAGCCTGGCAGGGCGGAGCCTGAGCCATGCAGACCAACTTCACCTCCGAGCGCCTCGCCTCCGATCCGCGCATGCCGGCCTCGGAGAAGATCCTGCGCACTTGCGTGCATTGCGGCTTCTGCACCGCGACCTGCCCGACCTATCTGCTGCTCGGCGACGAGCTCGATTCCCCGCGCGGCCGCATCTACCTGATCAAGGACATGCTGGAGAACGGCAAGCCGGCCACCGCCGAGGTGGTGCAGCACATCGACCGTTGCCTCTCCTGCCTCTCCTGCATGACGACCTGTCCGTCCGGCGTGAACTACATGCACCTCGTCGACCATGCCCGCGCGCATATCGAGGAGACCTATACGCGCTCCTGGCATGACCGTTTGCTGCGCAAGGTCCTTGCGGCGATCCTGCCCTATCCCGGCCGCTTCCGCGCCGCGATGCTGATGGCCCTGGCGGCCAAGCCGCTCGCTCCGGTGCTCGGCGTTCTCCCGGTCGTCGGCAACCGGCTGAAGGCGATGCTGGCGCTGGCGCCCGCGCGCCTGCCGACGCGCTCGGCGATGGAAGGCCCGCAAAGCTTCCCGCCGCCGGCCGAGCGATCGAAGCGCGTCGCGCTGCTCTCCGGCTGCGCCCAGCCCGTGCTCGACCCCGCCATCAACGAGGCGACGATCCGCCTGCTCAACCGCCATGGCGTCGAGGTCGTGCTTCCGAAGGGCGAGGGCTGCTGCGGCGCTCTCGTCCACCATATGGGGCAGGAGCACGACGCGCTCGCCTTCGCCCGGAAGAACGTCGACGCCTGGACGGCGGAGATCGAGGGCGAGGGGCTCGACGCCATCCTGATCACAGCCTCAGGCTGCGGCACGACGATCAAGGATTACGGCTTCATGTTCCGCAACGAACCGGCTTACGCCGAGAAGGCGGCGAAGGTCTCAGGCTTGGCCAAGGACGTCACCGAGTTCCTGGAGACGCTGGAGCTCGCTCCGGTCCGCGACGTCGCGATGCCGATCGCCTATCACTCCGCCTGCTCGATGCAGCACGGCCAGCAGCTCAAGGACGGGCCGAAGCGCCTGCTCTTGGGCGCCGGCTTCAAGGTCAAGGAGGTGCCGGAAGGGCATATCTGCTGCGGCTCGGCCGGCGTCTACAACATCCTCCAGCCCGAGATCGCGGGGAAGCTGCGCGAGCGCAAGATCGGCAATATCGAGCGGACGAAGCCGATGCTGGTCGCGACCGGCAATATCGGCTGCATGACCCAGCTCGCGAAGGGTTTTGCCGACAAGGGCTCGGGCGTGCCGGTCGTGCATACCGCCGAACTGCTGGATTGGGCGACCGGGGGCCCACTGCCGGAAAAGCTGGCGCGGGCAGGGATCGAGGATCGGCCTTTACGAGAGACGAGGCTCGCGGCTGCGGAATAGCCTTCCTTCTCCCCTTGCGGGAGAAGGTGCCGGTAGGCGGATGAGGGGTCGCGCCGCACTCTCCGTCATTGCGAGAAGCGAAGCGACGAAGCAATCCAGGGGACATTGCGCTCTGCGATACTGGATTGCTTCGCTGCGCTCGCAATGACGGCTGAGGATGGCGCGACCCCCTCATCCGTCTCGGCTTGGCCGAGCCACCTTCTCCCGCAAGGGGAGAAGGGAACGCGCTTGCCCCTCGCGCCCGTACGGTCTAACCCGCCATCCAGCCCCTTTCGTGTACACGAAATCCGTTTTTCCGAGTTCGCCCATGTCCGCCGACAAGACCGCCCCTGCCAAGCTGAAAGCCCGCCAGCCGCGCGGCTTCGTCGATCGTGGCCCGGCCGATGTCGCCGCCACCGAGCGCATGCTCTCCGTCATCCGCGAGCAGTTCGCCCTTTATGGCTTCGATCCAGTCGAGACGCCCTTCGTCGAGTACACCGACGCGCTCGGAAAATTCCTGCCGGATCAGGACCGGCCGAACGAGGGTGTCTTCTCCTTCCAGGACGATGACGAGCAGTGGCTCTCGCTGCGCTACGATCTGACGGCGCCGCTCGCTCGCTATGTCGCCGAGAATTTCGACGCGCTGCCGAAGCCCTATCGCGGCTACCAAGTCGGCTATGTCTTCCGCAACGAGAAGCCGGGCCCCGGCCGCTTCCGTCAGTTCATGCAGTTCGACGCGGATATCGTCGGCTCGGGCACCGTCGCGGGCGATGCCGAGATCTGCATGCTCGCCGCCGATACGATGGAGGCGCTCGGCATCAAGCGCGGCGACTATGTCGTCAAGGTCAACAACCGCAAGGTGCTCGACGGCGTGATGGATGCGGCGGGCATCGACCCCGCTGTGCGCCTCACCGTGCTGCGCGCGATCGACAAGGCCGACAAGTTCCCGCTCGAGGAGGTCCGCAAGCTCCTCGGCGACGGTCGCAAGGATGAGAGCGGCGACTTCACCAAGGGGGCGGGTCTGTCCCCCGCGCAGACGGATCGCATCATTCGCTATCTGGAGCTCGGCCAGAAGCTCGCGGAGCTGGGCAAAGCCAATGCCGAGGACAGCGAAGGTTCTGCCAAGCTCTCGGCCGAGGCTCTCACCGATCTGCGCGGCCTTGTCGAAGATGCCGAGAATGGCCGCGCCGGCATCGGGGAACTGGAGCAGATCCGCGAGTTGATCACGGTGGCCGGCTATCTCGGGCGGATCATTATCGACCCCTCGGTCGTCCGCGGCCTCGAATACTACACCGGCTCGGTCTACGAGGTGGAGCTGACCTTCCCGGTCACCAATGACGACGGCCAAATCGTGCGCTTCGGCTCGGTCGCGGGCGGCGGGCGCTATGACGGGCTGGTCGGCCGCTTCCGGCCCGAGCCCGTGCCGGCAGTCGGCTTCTCGATCGGCGTTTCCAGGCTCTATTCGGCGCTGAAGGCGGTGAAGTCGCCCATCGTCGATAGCAGGAACGGACTGCCTCTCGTCGTCGTCACGGCGATGGACAACAAGTCGCCGGAGTTCATGCCGGGCTATCAGGCGATGGTCGCAGGCTTGCGCCAGGCCAAGGATGCCGAGGGCAAGCCGCTGCTGCGCGCTGACCTCTATCTCGGCTCCTCCGGCTTCAACGCCCAGATGAAATATGCCGACCGGCGCGGCGCGATCTGCGCGGTCATTCAGGGCTCGTCCGAGCGCGAGGCAGGGACCGTCGTCATCAAGGATTTGATCCTCGGCGCCGAACTCGCCGCCGCCAGCCGCGACGTCAAGGATTCCGCCGAGCACAAGGCCAAGCAGGCCGAGGCTCAGTTCGCTGTGCCCGTAGCGGAACTGGTCGAGGGCGTGAAGCGGGTGCTGGCGCGACATTCGTGAGGCACTGAGAACCCTCTCCCTGCGGGAGAGGGTTCCGGTCAGCCCTTCGATTCCCATTCACCCATTTCCCTCAAATCCCTCGAAAATCCTCCGCGCCGCTGCTAGGACGACGCTCGCAACAGGACAGGACGACCCGTGCCCGCAAGCCGCGCCAGCATCGAGACCGTGATCGCGCTCTTCGCGGGCGAGGGCTATGGGCATGCCGAACCCGCGATCCTCCAGCCCGCCGACGTCTTCCTCGACCTGTCGGGCGAGGATATCCGCCGCCGCATCTTCATGACGCAGGATGTCGACGGGCGCGACTGGTGCCTGCGCCCTGAATACACCATCCCCGTCGCGCTCGATCACATCGCCTCGGGCTCGACGGAGCCTGCGGCCTATGGCTATGCCGGCCCGGTCTTCCGCATGCGCGCCGGCGAGCCCGGCGAGTTCCAGCAGGCGGGAATCGAATCCTTCGGCCGTGCCGATTTCACCGCCGCCGATGCCGAGATCATGGGGCTCACCATCGAGGCGACCGCTGCGCTGGGCCTGCAGGCGCCGCGCATCCTGATGGGTGACGTCGCGCTGCTCGGCGCGCTGCTCGACCGGCTGGCCGTGCCCCAAGGCGCACGCCGGCGCCTGGTGCGCGCCATCGTGCAGGGCAGGGGGACGCAGGCCGTCGCGGCGCTCGATCCCCCGCTCGCCGAGGGCGAGGCCGCCCATGCCGGCCTGCTCAAGGCGCTGGAAGGGCAGGATCCCAAGGCCGCCCGTGCCTTCGTCGAGGATGTGCTCTCCATCGCCGGCATCTCGACGGTCGGCGGGCGCAGCGCCGCCGATATCGCCGAGCGCTTCCTCGCCCGCGCCGCCGAACGCGAGAATCCGATCAATGGCGACGTCAAGGCGTTGCTGGCGCAGGTGCTGGGCGTCTCGGGTGATCCCGATACGGCCTCCGCCGCGCTCAGGGCCTTGGCCGATCAGGCCTCGCTCGATCTCGGCCGCGAACTGGACGCCTTCGACGAGCGCACCGGCTTCCTGGCCGCGCGCGGGGTCGATGTCGGCGCCATCGGGTTCTCGGCCGGCTTTGCGCGCAATCTCGACTATTACACCGGCTTCATCTTCGAGCTGCACGATCCCGCGCGTGGCGACGGCAAGCCTGTGGCGGGCGGCGGGCGCTACGACAACCTGCTCGGGCGCCTCGGCGCGAAGCGCGCGATCCCCGCGGTCGGCGCCTCCCTCTGGCTCGACCGTCTGGCGGGAGAGACCCCATGACTCAAGCGCCGCAAGCCAATGACGCTCCTCTCGTCCTCGCCGTCCCCTCCAAGGGCCGGCTGCAGGAGAACGCCACCGCCTTCTTCGGCCGCGCCGGGCTGAAATTCGTCAAGGCCAGCGGCGAGCGCGGCTATCGCGGCACCATCGCAGGCGTCGAGGGGGCGGAGGTCGCCTTCCTCTCCGCCTCGGAAATCGTCGCCCAGCTCGCCTCGGGCGCGGCCCATCTCGGCATCACCGGCGAGGATCTGGTTCGCGAGCAGCTCTCCGATGCCGATGCGGCGGTGGAGATGCTCACGCCGCTCGGCTTCGGCCACGCCAATGTCGTCGTCGCCGTGCCGCAGGCCTGGATCGACGTGCGCAGCATGGCCGATCTCGATGACGTCGCCTCGACCATGCGCGCCCGCCACGGCCGCAAGCTGCGCGTCGCCACCAAATATGTGAACCTGACCCGCCGCTTCTTCGCTGAGCATGGGCTCGCCGATTACCGCATCGTCGAGAGCCTGGGCGCGACGGAAGGCGCCCCTGCCGCCGGCACCGCCGAGATCGTCGTCGACATCACCACGACCGGCGCGACGCTCGCGGCGAATGCGCTCAAGGTGCTGGACGATGGCGTGATGCTCGCATCGGAAGCCAATCTGGTCGCCTCGACGCGCGCGCCCTGGGACGACCGCGCCAGGGCCGCCGCCAGGACGATTCTCTCCCGCATCGCGGCGGAGGAGGAGGCGCGCACGGTCCGCGAAATCCGCGCCAGGTTAGACCTCGATGCGTCGGCGCTGGCTGCGCTGACCGAGCGTTTCGGGGCGCGGCTGCCCTTTGGCGCCCCGGCCGCGGGGGCGCCATTGACCCTGCATTGCCCGGACAAGGCGGTCTTCGCGCTGGTCGAGGAGCTCGACCGCAAGGGTGCGGACGACATCACCGTCACCGCGCCGACCTATGTCTTCCGCCGCGCGAACCGGCTGCTGGAGCGGCTCGACGCCCGGATCTGAACGCATAACCGGCCATCCGGCTGTGCGCTTTCCGGTGCAGCAGCCTTGATCCTGAACCAATTGGCATCTACGCGTTTAACCATGAAGGGGTCCGCGGCCCATTTGATCCTGGATCGAGGCGGCCGCGCGCGTGAATGCAGGTAAGACGAAGATGACTCGACGCCTTGGCCTTGCGGCCGTCCTTGCTGCGCTGGTTGCACCGATGCTGATGCCGGGAGAGGCCGCCGCGCAGCGCCGCCAGCAGATGCCGTCCCGCGAGGAGCTCGGCGGTGGCGGCACGGCGATTCCGCTGCCGCAGCAGGAGAAGACCTTCCCGATCGGCGCGAGCTGGAGCGTCATCGAACTCAACGGCAAGCCGGTCTATGATCGCCGCGCCACCCTGATGATCGACGCAAACCTGCGCGGCACCGGCTTCGGCGGCTGCAATACCTTCTCGGCCTCCGCCTATCCGCTGCGCCAGCAGGCTCTCGCGGTCGGGCCGATCGCGCTGACCAAGCGCTCCTGCGACAAGGGGCTGCTCGATTTCGAGCGCTCCTTCCTCACGACTTTGCGCGCCACCCAGAAATGGGACCTGGTCAATGGTCGCCTGGTGCTCAAGGGCAGCGCCGGCGAATTGGTGCTCAGCCGCACGCTCTGAGTTCTTGAGCCGACAGGCTCGGGCTCAACCGGACCATTCTCCCGACGCCAATCGCCCAGCAACAGCGGACTGAATATGATGTTCAGTCCGCTGTTGCTGGGCTTTGTTCTTGCGTCGGCCTCTCTCAAAACCGCATGCCGCTTCTCGGGCTGACGATCAGGCGACCGGCGCCTTTTCTGTCGGCGTCGGTGTGAAGGTGCCGTCGGCATTGGGCTCCATCGTCACGATGGCATCGTGCATCTCGCGCAGCGTTGCCCGGTGGCCGATCGAGACGATGCGCGTCTCCGGCAATTCCGTGTCGATGGTCGCGTAGATCTCGCCTTCGAGCTTCTCGTCGAGCGAGGCGGTCGCCTCGTCGAGGAAGAGCCAGTCCGGCTTGCTCAGCAGGGCGCGGGCGACCGCCAGCCGCTGCTGCTCGCCGCCCGAGAGACGCTGGCCCCAGAGATCGACCTCGTCGAGCCTGTCGGCGAGATGGCCGAGCTTGACCTTCGCCATGGCGGCGCGGATCGCGGCGTCGTCATAGGCGCCTTCCTCGGCCGGGTAGGCGAGCGCCGCACGTAGCGAGCCCTGCGGCAGATAGGGGCGCTGCGGCAGCAGCATGATCTGCGCATCCGCCGGGATTCCGACCTTGCCGTCGCCGAAGGGCCAGATGCCGGCGATGGCACGGAACAGGGTCGACTTGCCCGAGCCCGAAGGGCCGATCAGCAGGGTCGAGCGCGCCTGGCCGAAATCGAGCCGCTCGAACCGGACGATCGGCTGGCCGTTCGGCAGCGACAGCACCGCCTTGCCGACATGCAGGCCGCCGTCGCGCGACGTCTCGCGGCTCAGCGCCTCCTCGCTGATCGCGCCGTGCTGCGCATCGGCGATCGCTGTCTCGAAGGAGGTCAGGCGGTTGATCGAAGCGAGGTAGGAAGCGATCGAGGAGTAGCTGTTGATGATGAAGGACAGCGCCGTCTGCACCCGGTCGAAGGCGCCCGAGACCTGCTGCAATATGCCGAGCGTGATCGTGCCCGCGAAGAAATACGGTGCCAGGATGATGGTCGGGACGACCACGCTGGCCTGGTTGTAGGAAAAGGTGAAGGCGGTGAGCTTCAGCCGGCGCCAGACCAGCCGGTAGAAGTTCTCGACGATATCGCGGAAGCGCTGGGCGAGGTGGCTGCGCTCCGTCGGCTCGCCGACCATCAGCGCGATCTGCTCGGAATATTCGCGCAGGCGCGCCAGGGAGAAGCGGAAATTAGCTTCCCGCTTCTCCTGCTCGAACTCGAGCCGGATCAGGGGGCGGCCGATGAGGTGGGTCAGCGAGGTCGCCGCCGCCGCATAGAAGAACGCCACCCAGAAGATGTAGCCGGGGACCGCGAAGGAGGTGCCGGGCAGGGTGAAGGCGACGGGGATGTTCCAGAGGATGATCGAGAACGAGACCAGCGTGGAGATCTGCGAGAGCAGAGGCAGTGCGAAATTATAGGTCTGGTTGACGAAGGCTCGCGTGTCTTCGGCGATGCGCTGGTCGGGGTTGTCGACGCTGCCGACCAGGGCGATCCGGTAATGCGTGGCGTGGCTGAGCCAGCGCTCGGTGTATTCGCGCGCCATGAACTGCCGCCAGCGGATCAGGATCGTGTAGTTGGCGAACAGCTCGATCAGATTCGAGACGACCCAGATCGTTGCCCAAGGCACGAACACCCAGAAGATCTGATACCAGAAGCTCGGCGCGTCCTTGTTCTGCAGCGAGTCGAACATGTCGCGGCTGAAGAACGAGATCCTGAGCGAGATGCCGACCTGGAGCTGGTTTATGACGACCAGGAAGACGAGGAGCGCGACGGCGAGCCGTCCGAGCCGGATCTGGTAGGGGCCGATCGGCCAGAGATTGGCGGTGGTCACCTCGTCGGTTTCGAAGAAGGGCGAGGCGAGCCGCGAGATGCGTGCGATCACCGGTACGAAGGAGATCGCGTAGATCAGGACGCCGAAGACGCCGACCGTGGTCGGCAGGCTGGTCGGAATCGCGGGAATGCCCAAGGGCGCCGGCCACAGCCCGGTCTGGGCGAGCAGCGCGGCCGCGCCGAACAGCACATATTCGATGGCGAAGACGCCGGAGAAGATGCGCAGGAAGAACGTCAGCGCCGGGGAGCGGAAGGTCACCACCGCCAACAGCAGGCCGATGACGCCCATGCCGATGATGGCGGCCGATTGGGCCGAAGCGCCGACCGCCAGCGCGGCGGCCGCCATCACGGCGACGAGAATGCTCAACAGACGCATGGGCTGAAATCCTGGCGGGAAACGGTGAAAGCCACGATTCGGACCATGTCGCAGCGCCGATGGCCTTTCAATGGCAACGCGCGCAGATGAGCAAATTGTCATCCGCCGGAGAGGCGAACAACAGCGTGATATTACCCAGCGAGGTGGCTGTTTGCGGCCACCCGGAGCGCTCCAATCGAGAGGTCATCCCGGGTCAAACTGAGGTTGCCTAGGATGACCCGCGCCCCGAAAAAAGGCGAAGCGGACATGACCCGCTTCGCCCTCTGTCTCACTCCGCCGCGACGATCTTGCCGGCGTCCCACTTGTACATGGAGAAGCTCGGCGAGCTCAGATCGCCCGTCTTACCATAGGTCAGCGTGCCGATGGCGGTCTTGATCGGCATGCCCGATTGCAGCGCCTTGGCCGTGCCCGAGGCGTCGGTCGCCTTGCCCGCCTTCTCGATGCCGGCCTTCAGCACCTCGACCGCGGCATAGGCGTTGAGCGTGAAGGCTTCCGGCGGGATGCCCTTCTCCTTCAGCGCGGCGACGGCCTGCGCCGAATCCGGGTTCTTCAGTGCGTCGGTGGCGTTGGTGAACAGCGTGCCGGTGGCGTGGTCACCGCCGATTGCCGCGAACTCGGTGTTGGAGAGACCCTCGCCGCCGATGATCGTCGCCTTGACGTTGGCATCGGCGAGCTGGCGCGAGAGCAGGCCGCCCTCGGGGTGATAGCCGCCGAAATAGATCACCTCGGCGCCGGCCGACTTCAGGCGCGTGATCACGGCCGAGAGGTCCTTCTCGCCCGGCGTCAGCGAGAGATAGGCCACTTCCTTGAGCCCGCCCGCATTGATGCCCTTCTGGAAGTTGTCGGCGAGGCCCTTCCCGTAGGTGCCCTTGTCGTGGACGATGGCGATCTTCTTGTCCTTCAGGGTCTTCAGCACATAGGCGGCGGCGACTTCGGCCTGCTGGTCGTCGCGGCCGCAGGTGCGGAAGACGTTGGTGAGGCCGCGGCTGGTCAGCGCCGGCGAGGTCGCGGTCGGCGTCACCATCAGCACGCCGCTTTCGGCGAGCGCGTCCGAAGTCGCCATCGCGACGCCCGAGGTCACCGGACCGACGACGAACTTCACCTTGTCGCCGACGAGAAGATTGGCGGCCGAGACGCCCTGCTTCGGGTCGCCCGCATCGTCGGCGAGCTTGAGCACGAGCTTTTCGCCGAGCACGCCGCCATTCTTGTTGATGGCGTCGACGGCGGCCTGGGCGCCGTTCTTGACCTGCTCGCCATAGGCGGCGACGGGGCCGGTCAGCGGCGCGATCAGGCCGATGGTGATGTCGGCGCGAGCGATCTGCGACGCCAGCAGCGTGGCGGTGAAAGCGACGCCTGTGAGGAATTTGGAGGTCTTCATGGGCCTCTCCCGATCGGTTTTTGCATGTTCGCGCATCCGTTGCGGAGGCGCTTGCCGCTTTTATAGGCGAGGAGAGGGGATGATGACATCTCATCGGCTCCCAAGCGGGCCGCTTGGGACGCATGGCCGCAGGGGAGCGTCGGCTCCCTCGCTTGCTGCTTTGGAAAATCACGCAAACGAAAAAGGCCCGGCTTGCGCCGGGCCTTCTCGATAGCTTGCGAGAAGCTGGACTTCCTCAGAAGTCCATGCCGCCACCGAAGCCGGGCTTGCCCGGCTTCGGCACTTTGACGCTTTGGGCGTCTGGACTTCCTCAGAAGTCCATGCCGCCCATGCCGCCGCCGCCCATCGGGGGCATCGGAGCTTCCTTCTTCGGCAGGTCGGCGACCATCGCCTCGGTGGTGATCAGCAGGCCCGCGATCGAAGCCGCGTCCTGGATCGCCGTGCGCACGACCTTGGTCGGGTCGATGATGCCGGCCTTGACCAGATCGCCGTATTCGCCGGTCTGGGCGTTGTAGCCGTAGGTGTAGTCCTTCGACTCGAGCAGCTTGCCGATCACGACGGCGCCGTCATCGCCGGCGTTGTCGACGATCTGGCGGGCCGGGGCCATGATCGCCTTGCGGACGATCTCGACGCCGGTCTTCTGGTCGTCGTTGACGGTCTTGATCGACTTGACGGCCTGGAGCGAACGCAGCAGGGCGACGCCGCCGCCCGGCAGGATGCCTTCTTCCACCGCGGCGCGGGTGGCGTTCAGGGCATCGTCGACGCGGTCCTTCTTCTCCTTGACCTCGACCTCGGTCGCGCCGCCGACGCGGATGACCGCGACGCCGCCGGCGAGCTTGGCCAGACGCTCCTGGAGCTTCTCACGGTCGTAGTCCGAGGTGGTCTCCTCGATCTGGGCCTTGATCTGGCCGACGCGAGCCTCGATGTCCTTCTTCTTGCCGGCGCCGTCGATGATCGTGGTGTTCTCCTTCTCGATGCGCACCTTCTTGGCGCGGCCGAGCATCTGGAGGGTCACGGTCTCGAGCTTGATGCCGAGGTCTTCCGAGATCATCTGACCGGCGGTCAGGATCGAGATGTCCTCGAGCATGGCCTTGCGGCGATCACCGAAGCCCGGAGCCTTGACGGCCGCGACCTTCAGGCCGCCACGGAGCTTGTTGACGACGAGCGTGGCCAGGGCCTCGCCCTCGACGTCCTCGGCGATGATGAGCAGCGGCTTGCCGGTCTGCACGACGGCCTCGAGGATCGGCAGCATCGCCTGGAGCGAGGACAGCTTCTTCTCGAAGATCAGGACGTAGGGGTCGTCCAGCTCCGCGATCATCTTCTCGGAGTTGGTGATGAAGTACGGCGAGAGATAGCCGCGGTCGAACTGCATGCCCTCGACGACGTCGAGCTCGGTCTCGGCGGTCTTGGCTTCCTCGACGGTGATGACACCCTCGTTGCCGACCTTCTGCATCGCGGTCGAGATCATCTTGCCGACCGACTCGTCGCCGTTCGCCGAGATGGTGCCGACCTGCGCGACTTCCGCGTTGGACGTGACCTTCTTGGAGTTCTTCTTGAGGTCGGCGACGATGGCCTCGACGGCCAGGTCGATGCCGCGCTTCAGGTCCATCGGGTTCATGCCGGCCGCAACCGACTTGGCGCCTTCACGGACGATCGCCTGGGCGAGAACCGTGGCGGTGGTGGTGCCGTCGCCGGCATGGTCGTTCTGGCGCGAAGCGACTTCGCGGACCATCTGGGCGCCCATGTTCTCGAACTTGTCGGAAAGCTCGATCTCCTTGGCGACGGTGACGCCGTCCTTGGTGATGCGCGGCGCGCCGAACGACTTCTCGATCACGACGTTGCGGCCCTTGGGACCGAGCGTGACCTTCACGGCGTTGGCGAGGATATCCACGCCGCGCAGCATCTTGTCGCGGGCTTCAGTGCCGAATTTGACGTCTTTGGCAGCCATGAGAGCTACTCCTTGAACTTGAAACGGAAGAGAGCGGTCAGGCGGCTATCAGCCGACGACGCCCATGATGTCGGATTCCTTCATGATCAGGAGGTCCTGACCATCGATCTTGACCTCGGTGCCCGACCACTTGCCGAACAGGACGCGGTCGCCCTTCTTGACGTCGAGCGGAACGAGCTTGCCGGCCTCATCGCGCGCGCCGGAACCGACGGCGATGACCTCGCCCTCCTGGGGCTTTTCCTTGGCGGTCTCGGGGATGATGATGCCACCCTTGGTCTTCTCTTCGCCATCCAGGCGACGGACCACGACGCGGTCATGCAAAGGACGGAACTTCATGGTTCTGTCTTCCTCTCGGTCTTATTCGTTTCGGGCGCCGCTGATGGGCTCCCGGGGGAGGCTGTTAGCAGTCACCTGTTGGGAGTGCTAACAGATAGCGCGGAGATAGGCGCGGGTGTCCGGAGAGTCAAGAAAGCCGCGAGCGATAAAGTGAACGCTCCGGACGCAGCCCTTAGCCTTCCGGCTGCGGTAAAGGGCAGAACACGTTAAGATGGCGACATGACGACATCCGCGACCCCTCCCGCGCCCGACCCCCGTCTCGATGAGATCGCCCGCTCCTGCGTGGCGCTGCACATCCGCATGACGGCGCGCGCCGTCACCCGCGCCTATGACGAGGCGATGCGGCCGAGCGGGCTGAAGATCACCCAGTTCGTGCTGCTCTCGGCGCTGAGCACCGGGCAATGGAAGTCGGTCACCGAATTGGCCGAGCGCTTCGCGCTGGAGCGGACGTCGCTGACCCGCAATCTCCAGCTTCTGGCGGCCGAGGGCATGGTCGAGCCGGTCGAGTGCCGCGGCCGCGCCTCCGTCTATGCGGTGACGGAGAAGGGCCGGGCTGCGATCGCGGCGGCGATCCCGTTCTGGCGGGCGGCGCAGGACAAGATCGAGGGCGGCTTCGGCGAAGAGCGCTGGCGCGAGACCCGCGACGGGCTGAAGGCGCTGCGCCGCGCGGCACGCGAGACACGCTAAGAACCTTGCCTGAAAAATACGGCACTCCTCAGGATGAGGGCTTTAGAACACGTCTCCCGCTTTTCGCGGCATGATCTCCGGCGGCCCGGTTGACGGTACAGTCAGGCTCTCTCTATCGTGCAGATACACGATTGGAGAAGCGGCCATGGATCGAACCTTCGGAGTGGTGTCCCGCGAAGTGCTGACCGCCGGCGACGGCCTGAGCTTCCTGCGCGGCATCATCGATGGCTCGCAGCCGGCCCCGCCCTTCGCGCAGACCATGGATTTCGACCTGGTCGAGGCGGATGAGGGCCGGGTCGTCTTCGTCGGCCGGCCGTCGCCGCGCTTCTTCAACCCGCTCGGCACGATCCATGGCGGCTGGACGGCGACGATCCTCGATTCCGCCATGGCCTGCGCCGCGCATGCGACGCTGAAGCCGGGCGAGGGCTACACCACGCTGGAGATGAAGCTGAACTATGTCCGCCCGGTCATGCCGGAGAGCGGCACGGTCCGCTGCGAGGGCAAGCTGATCCATCGCGGCGGCACGGTCATCACGACCGAGGGCAAGCTCGTCGACGAGCGCGGCAAGCTGCTCGCGCATGGCACCGAGACCTGCGTCGTATTCCCGGCGAGGCCTAGCGCCGGCTGACTGCCACCGCTCCCGCTACGATCAGCACCGCCCCGGCATAGGTCGTGTAGAGCGGCACCTCGCCGAAGAGGTGGAAGCCGAGCAGGCTCGCCCAGATCAGCGCGGTGTATTCGATCGCCGCGAGCTTCGAGGCCGCCGCCCGGGCATAGGCCGAGGTCAGCGTCAGATGACCGGCGACGCCGAGGATGCCGGCGCCGAGATAGATCGCGAGGTCGATCGCCGCCATCGGCACGAAGACGGTTGCCGCCGGGATGGCGAGGCAGAGAGCAGGGCCGACATTCTGGAAGGCGACGATCACCGTCGGGTGCTCGCGCATCGCGATGCGCCTGAGCAGGATGAGGTTGAAGGCATAGCTCACGGCCGAGAACAGGGCGGCGGCGACGCCGAGCCCCGCGCCACTGACATGGCCCTGCAGCCGCGGCCAGACCATCACCAGCATGCCCGCGAGGCCGAAGGCGAGCGCCTGCAGCACGCGCTTGTCGATCTTCTCCTTGAGCAGAAGCCCGCCCAGCAGCGCGACGAAGACCGGGGCGAGGAAGGAGAGCGTCAGCGCCTCGGCCAGCGGCAGCACCGAGACCGAATAGAAGAAGCTGCCGGCGGTGAGCACCACCAGCGGGATGCGGGCGAGATTGCCGATCAGGCTGTCGCGCGTCGGCCTCGCGGGCCGGGCGATCGCCAGGACGACGAGCGCGCAGAGCCCGCCCATGGCGAAGCGCATGAACAGCGCCAGCACGAAGGGATGCTTGTGCATCTGCCCCTTCAGCACCGCGTCCATGGCGGTGAGCAGGGCGATGCCCAGGGCGGCGCGCAGCGCCGTCGACCAGGTCATGACACGCAGCTGAGCGGCTTGCGGAAATGATATTCCCAGGTGGCGGAGACGTCTGCGAGATAGCGCTCGCCCGGCCAGCGCCGGAAACCGAGCTTCTCGTAGAACCGGTGGCCGCGCGCGAAGCGCGTGTCAGACCACAGCATCATCTCGGCAAAGTTGCCTGCCTTGGCGAAAGCCAGCGCCTCCGAGAAAAGCGCCTGCGCCAGCCCGGTGCCGCGAAAGGCCGGGTCGGCATAGACCTTGGTGAGCTCGACGGCGTTCTGCTCGGGCAGCGGCGTGGCGCCGAGCGAGCCGGCGATGCCGCCATCCGGCGCGTCGACGATCCAGAGCTTGCCGCCCTTGTTGGCGAAGGCCGTCGCCGGCTGCCGCAACTCCGGGAATTCCTCCCAGACGAAATGGCAGTTCGGATATTCGGCGAAGCTCGCCGCGATCAGCGTGGCGAGAGGCTCGGAATCGGTGTCGCGGGCAAGGCGGATCGGCGGGAGCGCGGTCATGACGACGGCTCTAGGGATAAACCGGTATCGCGCCTAGAGGGGCCGCCGCATTCCGCCATGCCGCTATCGCATCAGGGCGAGCGCAGCATCGGCGGTGAGCTTCAGCGCGGCGACTGCGAGCAGGGCGTAGCACCAGAAGAACAGGGCCTTCTGCTCGAGCCGATCATGCAGCACGCGCCCGAGCCAGATCCCGATCGGCACGGCGGGAGCCAGCGCCAGCGCGCCCCAGAGCGCCTCGGTATGTTTCAGGCCGAGGCTGAAATAGGGCGGCAGCTTTAGCCAGTTGCCGAGGGTGAAGATCGCCACCGTCGTGCCGACGAACAGGGTTTTCGGCAGGCCGCGGGCGAGCAGATACATCGCGACGGGTGGCCCGCCGGCATGGGCGACGAAGGTGGTGAAGCCGGAGGCCGTGCCCGCGGCGAGGGCCAGCACCGGTGAAACCGGGCGGTTGCCGGGCGGGGCGAGGCGCCCCCTCAGGAACCAATGCGCGGTGAACAGCAACGTCACGACGCCGATCATCAGGTTGACGATGCGCGGGTCGATCCGGATGAAGACGAGATAGCCAAGCCCGATGCCGAGGACGAGGCCCGGCAGCAACCAGACCAGGTCGGGCTTCGACCAGGTGTCGCGCCCGAAGCGTTGTAGCGCCATCAGGTCCATCAGCGAGACCAGCATCGAGACCATGATCGCGGCGTTCTGCGGTGTGGTGACCATCGCCAGCAGCGGAATGCCGAGGATGGCGAGACCGCCGCCGAAGGCGCTCTTGCCGATGGCGATGATCAGCGTCGTCACCCAGCCGACGAGATAGAAGGACAGCGGCTCAGGCATCAGGCCCCCGACCTCGCCCGAGACGCGGCCACAACCCGGCTCCTTCCGCTTGGAAAACCATCCGCGCCCCGCTACGCCATGTTTCGCTGAGCTTCCCGACTTGTCGGCGAGTCGCAAGGGCGTTGGCCGCATGGGCGTCGCGAGGGAAAACAAGGGGATGACCGAGACGCGATGACCGTCCTGCTGCCCTTCCTCGTCAACGCGGTGCTGAATTTCGCTCTCGGCCTGCTGATCGCGCTGTTCCTCGGCCCCGAGGCTTTTGGCCTCTATGCGATCGGCGCGGCGCTGGTCGTCCTCGTCAACACGGCGGCGCTCGACTGGTTGAAGCTCTCGGCCGTGCGCTTCTACACGGCGCAGACCCGCGCGAGCGATCCCGGCATCCGCTCCACGCTGGACCTGCTTTTTGCGGGTGCCGCACTGGCGCTGTGCGGATTGCTCGGGATCGTGCTGCTGGCGGGCTTCGATGGTGGCGTGCCGGTGGCCCTGCTCGTCGCTGCCGTCCTGGCCGGGATCGGCGCTGGCTGGTTCGACTATCACGGCGCCATCGCGCGGGCGCGTTTCCTCGATGCTGCCTATGGCCGCCTGATCGCCGTGCGCGCCGCCATCGTGCTCGTCCTGATGGTCGGCGGCGCCTGGCTGACGCGCGATCCGGTGGTCGTGCTGCTTGCGGGGCTTGCGGGGACCATCGCCTCGGTGCTCAGCGTGCGCGGCCGGCTCTCCGACGGGCCGCTCGCCATCGCCGGGGCGCGCATGGATCTGGCACGCGCCTTCCTGCGCTACGGCCTGCCGCTCGTCGCCGGAAATGCGGTCTATTCGCTGATCCCGCTTGCCAATCGCAGCCTGCTGGCCGAGGCGCACGGCCTCACGGAGTCCGGCTATTTCTCGCTCGCCTCCGATATCGGCCTCAGGCTTTTCCCGATGCTGGCGTCGATGCTCGAGATCGTGCTGTTGCGCGAGGTGATCCGCCTCGACGAGACGCGCGGGCGCAACGCCGCCCAGAAGCGGATCGCCGGCAACATGGTGCTCGTCCTGGCCGTGGTCCTGCCCGCCGCGCTCGGCTTCTGGCTCGTGCTGCCGGCCTTCGAGGCGCTTTTCGTCCCGGCGACGTTCCGCGGCCATTTCGCGGGCTACATGGCGTTGCTGCTGCCGGGCTTCGCCGCCATCGCCCTGTTCCAGGCGGCGATCTATCCGGTTTTCCTGCTCCAGAAGCGAACCCTGATCGCGGCGATCGTCGCGCTCGCGGGGCTCGCGGTGAATCTCGCCCTCGTCTCCGGCCTGCTCGGCACCGCGTCGCCCTCGCGCTTTGCCATCGCGCAGAGCGCGGGATTCCTGGTCGTGCTGCTGGTGACGGCTCTCGTCGCCTTGCGCTCCCTGCCGAAAGCGCCGCCGCCGCGCGATATCGCCTGCGTCCTGTTCGCGGGAGCCGTCATGGCGCTGGCGATCTGGCCGCTGCGGAACCAATTGCCGCCGGTGCTCGAACTCATCCTCCAGATCGGGCTGGGTGGGCTCGTCTACGCTGCCATCATCCTCGCCTGCGACGTCGCCCGCTGGCGCACCGGGCTCAGGTTGCGCTGGCTTGCCCGCAAGACGCGGCCTCCGCGCGGTTCTGCCTGACCTGCACGCGGAAAGCTTTCCTTCACCCTGTCTCTTGGCAAGGCACTAAGGTTAATTCCGCGAATTCGCGCCTTTCGGCCCTGTTTCAGGCCGAAAGAGTCAACGATTCACCATTCCTTCGAGACCGTTCCGCAGGCTTTCGGGCAAGTCTTTCCGTTGAGAGAGTTGTGTCATGCGTCGAGCGTTCATCCTCTCCTGTCTGGCTGTCGCCGGCAGTCTGGCCGTGGCCGATCCCGCCGCCGCGCAAGGATATGGCTATCGCGGCCCCGACGATCCGATGCTGCAGGCGCAGCGCGGCCGCTCGAACTATGGCGGCGGCTTCATCGAGATGCTGATGACCGGCCGCGATCCGACGCCCGCGAGCCGTGGCGGCGCGGTCTATAACCGGCCGGGCGGCTATGCCTATGGCCAGGCGATGCAGGCGCCCGCCGGCTACGGCGCCGATCCCTTCGCGGAAACGCGCCGCCCGCAGCCCGGGCGGCAGGTCGCGGCCTTGGGCCAGCCGGTCGAGCCGCAGGCCGGCATCCCCTATGTCGTCGAGCCGCGTTTCCGGAAGCAGGAGGTCGCCTATGACGGGCCGCATCGGCCCGGCACCGTGATCGTCGACACGCCGAACCGCTTCCTTTTCCTGGTTCAGCCCGGCGGCCGGGCGCTGCGCTACGGCATCGGCGTCGGGCGTCCCGGCTTCTCCTGGGCCGGCACCAAGACGGTGACGCGAAAGGCCGAATGGCCGAGCTGGACGCCGCCGGCCGAGATGATCAAGCGCCGGCCCGACCTGCCGCGTTTCATGGCGGGCGGCCCCGAGAACCCGCTCGGCGCTCGCGCCCTCTATCTTGGCTCGACGCTCTACCGCATCCACGGCACCAACGAGCCGAACACCATCGGCCACGAGGTCTCCTCGGGCTGCATCCGCATGACCAATGACGACGTCATCGACCTCTACGGCAAGGTCGGCGTCGGCGCGAAGGTCGTCGTGATCTGAGGGCGACGGCCCTCAGGAACTGCCGATCAGGATGCCGACGGCCAGCACGGCGAGGCCGCCGAGGATGATCTGGACGATCGCGGAGGCGAAGGGCGTTTCCATGTAGCGGAAGCGCACCCAGGCGATGATGACGAGCTCGCAGGCGACGACGACGCCGGCGATGGCCGTCGCCAGCCAGAAATCCGGGATGAGATAGGGCAGGGTATGCCCGAGCCCGCCGATGGCGGTGGCAATGCCGCAGGCGGCGCCGCGCACCCAGGGGTGGCCGCGACCCGTGACCACGCCGTCGTCGGAGAGCGCTTCCGTCAGCCCCATGCTGATGCCGGCGCCGATGGAGGCGGCGAGGCCGACGACGAAGGCGTTCCAGGAATCATGTGTCGCGAAGGCGGCGGCGAAGATCGGCGCCAGCGTCGAGATCGAGCCGTCGATCAGTCCGGCCAGCGCCGGCTGGACGATCTGCAGGACGAAGAGGCGCTTGCGCGTCTCCTCCTCCTCATCGGCCGCGCCCGAGCTCTTGAGCTCGTCGTCGAGCCGTTCCGCCATCTTCTCATGGCCGCGCTCGGCCTCCGCCAGATCGGCTAGCAGCTTCCGCGTGCCGGTGTCATGCGCCCGCTCGGCGGCGCGCGCATAGAAGCGGCTGGCCTCGACCTCCATCACGGCGGCGTGGCGACGCGCCGCCTCGAGCTGCAGGTCCTCATGCAGCCAGATGGGATTGCGCTTGAGGAAGCCTTTGACGTCCTGCCGCGTGATCAGCGGCAATTCGGTGCCGAACCGGCTCTCATACTGCGCCAGGAGCTGGTGGCGATGGCCGCTCTCCTCGGCTGCCATTTCCTCGAACATCGCGGCGGAGTGGGGATAGTTGGCCCGCAGCCTCTGCGCGAAGGTCAGATAGATTCGCGCGTCCTCCTCCTCGCTGGCGACGGCGAGGGCAAGGAGTTCGGCTTCGTCGAGATCGTCGAGGCGCTTCATGGCGGATCCATAGATTAGAATTATTCTAACCTATCCTCGGCGCATCGGCTTGTGAAGCCCTTCGGCAGCAAAAAGCCCGCCTCCTGGAGGCGGGCTTTAAGGTCGTTCAGGGAGCTGTCAGACCCAGCTGTCGTCGTCCGAGTTGCCGCCGTCGTCGTAACCCGGATCGTCGTCGTCATCCGCCTGGTCGTAATTTGCCTGGCTGACATCCTGTCTGTCGGCAGTGCTGTCGGTGCGCGCCTGGTCGTCCGCGCCGCGATCATAGGCGGACTGGTCGGCTGCCCCCTGCTCGTAGGCGGATTGCTGGGCGTTCGTGCCGCTCGAGCCCGAGCCGAAGTTGCTCACCGAGCTGGCGAGACCGCTTGCCGCGGCGCCGTGACCGCTGAAAGCGTTGGTCAGGACATTGCCGAGCACGAGGCCGCCGGCCACGCCCGCCGCGGTCGTCAGCGCGCTGGCCATGAAGCCGCCGCCACGTGCGGCCGGCTGCTGGGGCTGGTTGCTCCAGGGGCCGGGCTGCGACTGGGGCGGGGGAGGCTGCATCGGCTGGGCGGCCGGCGCATTCGTCCAGGCGGAAGAGGGCTGCCCCTCCGGGCGGGGCGGAACCGGCGGAACGGAGCCGGCACGCGGCTGCGCGGGAGCGCCGCCGAAAATGCCTGACAGGAAGCCGCCCGAGGCTTGAGGCGCTTCGGTGGGACGGCTCTGCAGCTCACGCACCTGCGCCTGCAGGCTCTCGACCTGCTGGTGCAGGTTGGTCAGCGCCTGCTCCTGCACATAGACGGCTTGAGCCATCGCATAGGGCGCATAGGGCTGCTCGCGCAGTCGCTCGGCGATGAAGGCTTCGGCTTCCGGGTCGCGGGGCTGGGTGGCGGCCTGCTTGAGCCGATCGAAAATCCCGGCGATCACGTCGCGTTCTTGCGGCGTCATCGTCATCTCCTCTGGTTGGACGGCGCCGATGCGCCGCCCTCAAGAGGTGGGCCTGCCCTGTGACGGTATCAAGGCGGAGCGCGGCAGCATGCCGCGCGCTGCGATCAGAAGTCGCCGTCGGGGCTGTAGTCGTCCGGCGGCGGCGCCTCGTCGCCGTCGGGCGCGACCAGCGTGCCGCGGTTGAGGACGAGGACGTTCGTGCCGGCAGGGACGCGGCTGTGGAGGTCGATGATGTCCTGGTTGAACAGGCGGATGCAGCCGGAGGACATCGACTTGCCGATCGACCACGGCTCCGAGGTGCCGTGGATGCGGTACAGGGTGTCGCGGCCGCCCTGGTAGAGATAGAGCGCGCGCGCGCCGAGCGGGTTGTCGAGGCCGCCCTGCATGCCGCCGGCCCAGGGGCCGTTCTTCTTCGGGTCGCGGCGGATCATATCAGGCGTCGGGGTCCAGCGCGGCCATTCGGCCTTGCGCTGCACCGTGGCGCGGCCGCGCCAGGACATGCCCTGCTTGCCGACGCCGATGCCGTAGCGGATCGCCTTGCCGCCGGGCTGGACGAGATAGAGGAAGTGAGCGTCGGTATCGACGACGATCGTGCCGGGATGCTCGGCGGTCTGGTAGGAGACGATCTGGCGCAGGAAGCGCGGATTGACCTCGGAGACGTCGGTCGCCGGCAGCGGGAACTTTTCGTCGGGCCGCTCGCCATACATCTCCAGATATTCCGGGCTGACCATGCGCGCCCGCGGGGTCGGCACCTCATAGGGCTGCTGTCGCTGGCTGACGCAGGCTGCCAGGAACAGCGGTGTCATCGCGGCGAAGACGCGGCGGGTCGGCCGGGCGAGGGGAGAGGCGTCGTGGCGGGCGGAAGACATTGGACTGAAAACTCGATCTGGACGGGCGGGCGGTAGCTGGCGGAAGGCGACCACACAATTCCCTGCGCCGTCGCTTGTTCCGGTTCAAGGAACCGGAGATGGCTGCGGGGTGAATACCGTGTGGCGGAATTGTGGCAAGCCGCGCCTGTTGCGTATGGGCAACAATGTTCCCGCGCTGCCACAACGACGCCCGGCGAATCCCCCGCTTGGCGAGAATTCCCGCTTCCGGCGCTGGAAAAGCGATTCTTCTGCGGCCCTAGGAGACCGTCACAGGGTTAATAAAAGACTATCGCGGTCGCTATGGATTGCTTTTCCGGCGTGACTATCCCGTCAATGGCCGGGAGGCATGCGCCAGAGACATGCTCATCGGCCGTTTCCGCTACGCGGGGCGCCCGGCAGCTTCTGGCGAACAACGGATTGTGATCGCGCCGAAAGCCGCCCGGCAGCCGAAGCGACGGGGTGACGAACTCAGAAGGCCGCCGCCCGCGTGGGCGCGACGAGACCGAGGCGTTCGCGCGACCACCAGCGGCCGAGCATCATCACCGACACCACCGCGAGGCCGATCACGAGCCCGATCCAGATGCCGCGTCCGGCCAGCGGCGTGAGGAAGCCAAGTGCTGCCGAAAGCGGCAGGCCGATGCCCCAATAGCCCAGGCCGGCGAAGATCATCGGCAGCCGCGTATCGCCGAGGCCGCGCAGGATCGAGGCGCCGACGACCTGCGCCCCGTCGGCGAGCTGGAAGACGGCGGCGTAGAACAGGAACGTCATGGCAAGCCCGGCGACCTCCGCGGCTCCGGTTTTCGAGACGTCGAGGAAGGGCGCGACGAGCCATTGCGGAGCGAGCGCCATCAAGAGCGCGGTCGAGGCCATGAAACTCAGGGCGAGGAACAGCGCCGTGGCGCCCGCGCGCCGGACACCCTCGCTGTCGCCGGCCCCGAAGGCGCGCCCGACCCTGACCGTGCCGGCCTGCCCGATGCCGAGCGGCACCATGAAGGTCAGCGAGGCGATCTGGATCGCGATGGCATGCGCCGCGAGCGGGCTCTCCCCGAACAGGCCCATCATGAAGGCGGCGCCGTTGAAGATCACGACCTCGAAGGCGACCGTCAGCCCGATCGGGAAGCCGATGCGCCAATAGGTCCGGTAGCGCGGCCAGTCCGGCACCCAGAAGCGCCCGAGCAGGTGGTAGCGGCGGAAGCGCCGGTCGAGCGAGACGACGAGCGCGAGGCCGGCGAACATCAGCGCCGAGGACAGCGCGGTCGCGAGGCCGGAGCCCGGCAGGCCCAGCGCCGGAAAGCCGAGATGCCCGAACATCAGGCACCAGTTGGCGAAGGCGTTGAAGGCGACGGCGAAGAGCACGACGATGAAGGCCCAGCGCGGCCGCTGCAGCGCCGCGACGAAGCCGCGCAGGCACAGATAGAAGAAGAAGGGCAGCAGCCCCCATTGCAGCGTATGGACATAGGATGCGGCCGCCTTCGACAGCGCCGGATCCTGCCCCATCGCGTTCAGGATGGCTTCGGCCTGCCAGAGGACCAGCCACATCGGGCCGGCCATCGTCGCCGCCGCCCAGAAGCCTTGCCGCACCGTCCGGCGCAGGTCGCGCACGGCATGGCGGTTGCGGCCGAGCTCGATCGCGATCATCGGCGAGACCGCACTCATCACGCCGATGCCGAAGATCAGGAAGGCCGTGTAGAGATTGCTGCCGAGCGCGCCGGCCGCCAGCGCCTGCGGGCCGAGATGGCCCATCATCACGACATCCGTGGCCGTCATCGCTGTCTGCGCGACATTGGTCAGCACCATCGGCCAGCTCAGGGCGAGCATGGCCCGGGCCTCGGTGAGCCAGGGATGGGAACGGGCGGGGGTTGCGGCGACGGTTGACATGGCGCTCCGCTTCTACCCGCGATTGCCGATCGCAGACAGCCACCCGCGCAGGGGGGCGGCTGCGCGCCGGGCGGGTCGACAAGCCGGGACGCGGCCTGCATCTTGCCTCGCGCTAGGCAAGGAGGGTTGTCGTTCATGAGCACCAATCTGCGGATCGACGGCGCGCGGCTGACCTCGCGGCTGGCGGATCTGGCGCGCATCGGCGCGACGCCGGAGGGCGGCTGCCGCCGTCTCGCCCTGACCGATGAGGACAGGCAGGGCCGCGACTGGCTCGTCGGCCAGCTCGAGACGCTCGGCCTCGACACCCGCATCGACGCGATCGGCAACATCGTCGGCATCCTCAAGGGCCAGCTCGATGGACCCGCCGTCATCATGGGCTCGCATATCGACACGGTCGGCACCGGCGGGCGCTTCGACGGCGCGCTCGGCGTCGTGGCCGGCGTCGAGGTGTTGGCGGCCCTGCGCGATGCCGGCCTCACGCCGAAGCGCGACATGGCCGTCATCGCCTTCACCAATGAGGAGGGAGCCCGATTCCATCCCGACATGCTCGGCTCCTATGTCTGGGCCGGCGGGATGAGCGTCGAGGCCGCCCACCGCGAAGTCGATTCCGAAGGCGTCGGCCTCGGTTCCGAGCTGAAGCGCATCGGCTACGAAGGCGCGGAGCGGCCCGGCTTCCTGCCCGCGCATGCCTATCTGGAGATGCATATCGAGCAGGGGCCGGTCCTCGAGAACGAGGGCGGCGGTCTCGGCGCCGTCACCGGCATCCAGGCGATCACCTGGCTGGAATTGACGCTGAAGGGCCGCCCGAGCCATGCCGGCACGACGCCGATGGCCTATCGCAAGGATCCGGGGCTGGCGGCGGCGCGCATCAACATCTTCGCCAACGAGCTGACCAAGACCATCCCGCACCAGCTCGCCAATTCCGGCGTCATCCGCGTGCAGCCCGGCAACGTCAACGTCGTGCCCGAGACGGTGGTGATGACGCTCGACCTGCGCAATCCGCAGGATGCGCCGCTCGCCCAGGCCGAGGAGGCGGTGCGCCGCTTCTGCGCCGAGCTTTCGGAGCGCGACGGCATCGCCATCACCTTCCGCGATCTCGCTCGCTTCCCGGCGACGCCCTTCGCCGAGGAGTTGATCGCCGAGGTCGAACGCAGCGCGGGCGAATTCGGCTTGCCGATCCGGCGCATGATCTCCGGCGCCGGCCACGACGCCCAGATGATGGCGCGGCTTTGCCCGACTGCCATGGTCTTCATCCCCTCGATCGGCGGGCTCTCGCACAACCCGGCCGAGTTCAGCACCGACGAAGACATGGTCGCCGGCGCCAATGTGTTGCTCGCCACCGCCTGGCGCGTGGCGAACGCCTGAGGATCTCCCGCATGACGACGATCGCTTCGCTCTCGGCCGCCGAGCTCGGCCCCCTCTACGCCAGCAAGGATGTGTCGCCGGTCGAGGTCGCGAAGGACGCGCTCGCCCGCATCGAGCGCTTCGAGCCGCAGATCAACGCCTTCGTCCATCGCGACGAGGCGGCGACGCTCGCCATGGCTGAGGCGTCGCAGGCGCGCTGGCTCAAGGGCGAGGCGACCGGCCCGCTCGACGGCGTGCCGGTCACGATCAAAGACAACATCGCCGTCGCCGGCTGGCCGATGCGGCGCGGCTCCGCCGTGGCCTCCGACGCGCCCTTCCCGGAGGATGCGCCGGCCACGGCCCGCCTGCGTGAAGCCGGCGCCGTCTTTCTCGGCAAGACGACCATGCCGGAATATGGCTGGAAGGGTGTCGGCGATTCGCCGCTCACCGGCATCACCCGCAATCCCTGGAACATCGGCACGGGGCCGGGCGGCTCTTCTGCGGGAGCGGCATCGGCTGCGGCGCTCAATCTCGGCTGCATCCATATCGGCACCGACGGGGCCGGCTCGGTCCGTATCCCTGCCGCCTTCACCGGCGTCGTGGGGCTCAAGCCGAGCTATGGCCGCGTGCCGGCCTGGCCGATCTCGACCATGGGCTTCCTCGCCCATCTCGGCCCGCTCACCCGCACGGTGACCGATACGGCGCTGGCGATGCAGGTGATCGGCCAGCCCGACGAGCGCGACATGACGGCGATGACGGGAAGGCCGCCGGACTATGTCGACGGCCTCAAGGGCGGGCTGAGGGGCCTGCGCGTCGCCTGGTCGCCGCGGCTCGGCCTCGACGTGCCGGTGGATCCCGAGATCGCGGCGCTGACGAGCGCAGCGGCACAGCTTTTCGCCGAGCTCGGCGCGACGGTCGAGGAGGCCGATCCCGGCTTCGCCGATCCGATCGAAACCCTGATCACCCTATGGGCATCGGGCGCGGCGCTGGCACTGCGCGACACCGATGCTGCCGGTCGGGCGCGGATGGATCCGGGCCTCGTCGCCGTCGCCGGGCAAGGCGAGCGCATTCCGGCCTCGGCCTATGTCGATGCGCTGCTCAACCAGCGCAACGCGCTGGCGCTGTGCATGGCCCGCTTCCACGCCCGCTTCGACCTGCTGCTCACGCCGGCCCTGCCGCTGCCGGCCTTCTCGGTGGGCCGCAACACGCCCGAGCATGGCGCCTATGGCGATGACTGGACCCGCTGGACGCCCTTCACCTACCCCTTCAACCTCACCCAGCAGCCGGCGATCTCCGTGCCTTGCGGCCTGACCGCGGCCGGGCTGCCGGCGGGGCTGCAGATCGTCGGCGCTTTCGGGCGCGATGCGCTGGTGTTGCGGGCGGCTGCCGCCTTCGAACAGGCAAAACCCTTCGCCCGCGTCGATCAGCCGATCAAACCGATTTAACCGGCTTTTTTCTGCGGTCGCTCCTTTGCCGCGCGATCCAACGCCAAGGGCCGGATATTCCGGCCCTTTCGTCGTTTTGCGCCGCTCTGGCACGAACCCTGCAGGCGACCGCGCTGCCTGAAGGAGCGTCTTCGGCGTGTTGTCAGGGAGAGTTTTTCTGCCCAAACTCGCGCCAAGGCCGCCCGCTCAGAGGTTGCCACACAGGGGAGAGAATGATGGATCGCAGGACGTTTCTGAAATCCGCGACCGGTGCCGGCGTTGCTGCCGCGGCAGGGGGGCTGGCGATGCCGGCCCTGGCGCAAGGCGCGGCGGCCAAGACCCTGCGCTTCGTACCGCAGGCGAACCTCGCCAATTTCGACCCCATCTGGGGGACGCAATATGTCGTCCGCAATGCCGCGGCGCTGGTCTGGGACACGCTCTACGGCATTGATTCCAAGTTCCAGCCGCAGCGCCAGATGGTCGAGTCCGAGGAAGTCTCGGCCGATGGATTGACCTGGACCTTCAAGCTGCGGCCGGGCCTGAAATTCCATGACGGCACGCCGGTCCTGGCCAGGGACGTGGTCCAGAGCCTGGTGCGCTGGTCCGCCCGCGATCCGATGGGGCTGATGCTCCGCGCCATCCAGGTCGAACTTGCGCCGGTCGACGACCGGAGCTGGAAATGGGTGCTGAAGCAGCCCTTCCCGAAGATGCTGCTGGCGCTCGCCAAGAACAACGCGCCCTGCTCCTTCATCATGCCGGAGCGCATCGCCAAGACCGACCCCTTCACGCAGATCACCGAATTCGTTGGCTCCGGCCCGATGAAGTTCGCCCGGAACGAATGGGTTCCCGGCGCCAAGGCCGTCTTCGAGAAGTTCACTGATTATGTCCCGCGCTCCGAGAAGGCGGACTGGCTGGCCGGCGGCAAGAACATCCTCGTCGACCGCGTCGAATGGGTCATCATGCCCGATCCCGCGACGGCGGCCGCAGCCCTGCAGAACGGCGAGGTCGACTGGTGGGAGACGCCGCTCTCCGACCTCGTGCCCGTGCTCAAGGGCAATGCCAACATCAATGTCGATATCGGCGATCCGCTCGGCAATATCGGCTCCTTCCGCATGAACCACCTCTTCCCGCCCTTCAACAACGTCAAGGTGCGCCAGGCGGTGATGACCGCGCTGAACCAGGAAGACTACATGCGCGCCCTCGTCGGCGAGGACGACAAGCTCTGGAAGGAGCTGGGCGGCTTCTTCACGCCCGGCACGCCGCTCTATACCGAGGAGGGCGGCGAGATGATGAAGGCGAAGAACGTCGCCGCCGCCAAGAAGCTCCTCGCGGAATCGGGCTACAAGGGCGAGCCGGTGGTCTGCGTCGTGGCGCAGGATATGGCGGCGACCAAGTCGATGGGCGACGTCACCGCCGAATTGCTGAAGAGCATCGGCATGAACGTCGATTTCGTCGCGACCGACTGGGGCACCGTCGGCGCCCGCCGCGCCCAGAAGACGCCGCCGGGGCAGGGCGGCTGGAGCATGTTCCACACCTGGCATGCCGGCGCCGACTGCATCAATCCGGCCGCCTACACCGCGATCCGCGCCAATGGCGAAAAGGCCTGGTTCGGCTGGCCCGACGTGCCGGCGGTCGAGACCGAGGTGACGAACTGGTTCAACGCCAAGGACCTTGCCGAGGAGAAGGCGGCGCTCGGCCGCCTCAACAAGGCGGCGGTCGAGAATGTCGTCTATGCGCCCACGGGCTTCTACCTCGGCTATCAGGCCTGGCGGAAGAACGTCTCGGGCGTGGTTTCAGGCCCGCTGCCCTTCTTCTGGGGCGTGTCAAAGGCCTGACGATGGCGGGGGCGGCGGTGGCCGCCTCGACGCTTCACCCTGCTGCGTCCGGGACATCCGTTCCGGCCGTGGCCCCTGGTCAGACTTGAACGAGGTTCGGACAGCCCCATGCTTGCATTCGTCGTCAGACGCATCGTCGCGACCATCCCGGTGATGGCGTTCGTTGCGCTGTTCGTATTTTCGTTGCTGTACATCGCGCCGGGCGATCCGGCGGCGATCATCGCCGGTGACCAGGCTTCGCCGGCCGATGTCGAGCGCATCCGCGCCAGCCTGGGGCTCGACCGGCCCTATCTGGTCCGTTTCGGCGAATGGTCGTGGCGGGTCGTGCAAGGCGATCTCGGCACCTCGATCTTCACCAACCTGCCGGTGACGCAGCTCATCGCCCAGCGCGTCGAGCCGACGCTCTCGCTGATGGTGCTGACGCTGATCTTCGCAGTGGTGATCGCGGTTCCGATGGGCGTGATCGCCGCCTGGAAGGCCGGCACCTGGATCGACAAGGGCGCGATGGCCTTCGCCGTCCTGAGTTTCTCGGTGCCCGTCTTCGTCGTCGGTTATCTGCTCGCCTGGATCTTCGCGCTGAAGCTCGACTGGCTGCCGGTGCAGGGCTACACGCCGCTCTCGCAGGGCGTCTGGCCCTGGCTCAAGAACCTGATCCTGCCGGCGGTGACGCTCGGGCTGGTCTATATCGCGCTGATCGCGCGCATCACCCGCGCCACCATGCTGGAGGTGCTGCAGCAGGACTATGTCCGCACCGCCAACGCCAAGGGCGTGGCGCAGAAGGACGTGCTCTTCCTGCACTCGCTCAAGAACGCGGCGGTGCCGATCGTCACCGTCATCGGCATCGGCATCGCGCTGCTGATCGGCGGTGCCGTCGTCACCGAGAGCGTCTTCGCCATTCCCGGTCTCGGCCGGCTCACCGTCGATGCCATCCTGCGGCGCGACTACCCCGTCATCCAGGGCGTCGTGTTGATGTTCAGCCTGGTCTACGTGCTCGTGAACCTGCTGATCGACCTGACCTACACCCTCGTCGACCCGAGGATCCGCTATTGACCTTGCAGCATCCCATTCCGGCGAACGGTATCGCCGCCCCCGCAGCCCCGGCGAAGCCCGCCGGGCCCGGCAAGCTCGTCCGCTTCGGGCGCTATCTGCGCCGCCACCCCTCGGTCGCGATCGGCGGCGGGCTCCTTGTCCTCATGGCGCTCATCGGCCTGTTCGCGCCGCTGCTCGGCACCGTCGACCCGACGGCGATCTCGCCCAGCCGGCGCACGCGCGTGCCCTCGGAGCTCTACTGGTTCGGCACCGACATGCTCGGCCGCGACATCTATTCGCGCGTCATCTACGGGGCGCGCGTCTCGCTGCTCGTCGGCTTCAGCGTGGCGATCCTGGCCTCGATCGCCGGGCTCGCCATCGGCCTCTTCGCGGGCTTCATGCGCTGGGCCGACGGCATCGTCATGCGCATCATCGACGGCTGGATGTCGATCCCGCCGATCCTGCTCGCCATCGCGCTGATGGCGCTGACGCGCGGCTCGATCGGCAACGTCATCCTAGCCATCACCGTCGCCGAGATTCCGCGCGTCGCCCGGCTCGTCCGCGGCGTGGTGCTGTCCTTGCGCGAGCAGCCCTATGTCGAGGCGGCGGTGGCCAACGGTGCGCGCGCGCCGCGCATCATCATCAAGCACATCCTGCCCAATACCTTCGCACCGATGAGCGTGCAGGCGACCTATATCTGCGCCAGCGCCATGATCGTCGAGGCCATCCTCTCCTTCATCGGCGCGGGCGTGCCGCCCTCGACCCCGTCCTGGGGCAACATCATGGCCGAGGGTCGGGCGCTCTGGCAGGTCAGGCCGCACATCATCCTGTTCCCGGCCGTCTTCCTCTCGCTCACCGTGCTCGCGGTGAACATGCTCGGCGACGGCCTGCGCGACTCGCTCGATCCGCGCATCGCCAAGCGGCTCTGACGCGGCAGCCCTGCCGCTGAAGCAACCCCCGCCAACCACTGCCGGCGCTTGACGCGCCGGCAGTGGTTTTCGAGCCTGTCACCCCATTATCCGGAGCCTCCCGCCGTGAGCCGAATCCTGACCGTCGCCGCAGCCCAGCTCGGCCCGATCCAGCGCGACGAAAGCCGGGCTTCGGCCGTCGCCCGGATGATCGCGCTGATGCGGCAGGCGAAGGAGCACGGCGTCGATCTCGTCGTCTATCCGGAGGCCGCGCTCACCGCCTTCTTCCCGCATTGGTGGATGGAGGACGAGGACGAGATCGACAGCTATTTCGAGACGGCGATGCCCTCGAACGAAACGGCGCCGCTGTTCGAGGAAAGCAAGCGGCTGGGGATCGGCTTCCATCTCGGCTATTGCGAGCTCGCCCATGAGGAAGGGCGCAAGCGGCGCTTCAACACCGCGATCCTGGTCGACAAGACCGGCACCATCGTCGGCAAGTACCGCAAGATCCATCTGCCCGGCCACCCGGAGCATCGGCCCGATGCGCCGTATCAGAATCTCGAGAAGCGCTATTTCGAGACCGGCAATCTCGGCTGGCCGGTCTGGCGGACGATGGACGCCCATATCGGCATGATGATCTGCAACGACCGGCGCTGGCCCGAGAGCTACCGCGTCATGGGTTTGCAGGACGTGGAGCTGATCGTGCTCGGCTACAACACGCCCAAGCACAACCCGCCCGCACCTGACCATGACCGCCTTGGAAACTTCCACAACCAGCTCGTGATGCAGGCCGGCGCCTATCAGAACGCCAGCTGGGTCGTCGGCGTCGCCAAGGCGGGGCTGGAGGCCGGTGTCGATCAGATCGGCGGCTCCTGCATCATCGCCCCGACCGGAGAGGTCGTGGCGCAGGCCGTGACGGAGGGCGACGAACTCGTCATCGCCCGTTGCGACATGGATCTCGGCAAAAGCTACAAGGCATCGACCTTCAACTTCGCGAAGCATCGCGAGCCGCAGGCTTACGGCATGATCGTCGAGCGCAAGGGAGCCGGGCCTTTGTTGAGAGGATAAAGCCCGTGTCACCCGACCCGTTGAACCGGGATTGTTTCTTCCCACCGAAGCTTTCCACCTATGAGCAGGCGGCGCGCGGTTTCTCCGCGCAGGGCCAGAACGGCGGCATGTCCCAGGTCCAGCGCGTCCATCTGAGCGTTGGCCAGAATTATTATCGCTTCTGCGATGCGGCTCGCTTCGCCAGCGATCCGCTGCGCGCCGCTGCCGGCGGCTGGTGGGCGGATCACGAGGTCTTCAGCAAGGTCAGGAGCGTGGCGGGCCGCTCGGCGACCATGGCGCGCTATGCCCAGGGCCTGGGCGAGGCCACGCTGAGCTACGCCGCCAAGCTCTATTTCGCGATTCCCTATGAATGGGGCGATTGCGGCGTCATCGTTGTCGCGAGGCTCACCGACCGCATCGACGCCTTCCGCGGCCGCGGCCTGACCGCCTATCTCGGCGGCGCCGACGTCCGCGATGGCGGTGCGAAATACACGCCGATCCAGGACCCGACGATTTCGCAACTCTTCATTCCCGAATTGCATCTGTATTTCGGGCGCGCCTTCTCTATCGTCCGGCAGGGGCCGGCCTCCACCTTCTGAACGGCGTCGCCATCGCCTTTGCTCAATGGCCTGCGGAGTAGTTTCGATGACCCACGACATTATCCTCAAAGGCGGCCGGGTCATCGACCCCTCGCAGAAGCATGACGGCATCCTCGACGTCGCCTTCACGGACGGCAAGGTCTCCGGCTTCGGCAAGGATCTGAAGGGGGCGAAGGAGATCCGCGACGTCTCCGGCTACATCGTCACGCCCGGCCTGATCGACCTGCACACCCATGTCTATTGGGGCGGCACCTCGCTCGGCATCGATGCCGACGAATTCTGCCGCCTGTCGGGTGTCACCACCTCCGTCGACACCGGCTCGGCCGGCCCCGGCAACTGGGCGGGCTTCCGCAAGCACGTCATCGAGCCGAGCCAGGCGCGCATCCTCGCCTATCTGCATGTCTCGCATGCCGGCATCTACGGCTTCGACCACCGCGTCATGGTCGGCGAGAGCGGCGACATGCGCCTGATGAACCCGATCGACTGCGCCGAGGTCGCCGACAAGAACCGCGACTACATCGTCGGCATCAAGGTCCGCGTCGGCCTGCATGCCTCGGGCGACCAGGGCACCAAGCCGCTCAACATCGCGCTGCAGGTGGCCGAAGAGGTCGGCATGCCGCTGATGTGCCATATCGACCATCCGCCGCCATCCTATGAGGAAGTCCTTGCCATGCTCAGGCCGGGCGACGTGCTGACGCACGCCTTCCGCCCCTTCCCGAACGCCCCCTGCACGGCGCAGGGCACGGTGAAGCCGGAGGTGGTGGCCGCCCGCAAGCGCGGCGTGATCTTCGATATCGGCCACGGCAAGGGCTCGTTCTCCTTCAAGACGACGCGCGCCATGCTCGCCAACGGCTTCGAGCCGGATGTGATCTCGTCGGACGTTCACAAGCTCTGCATCGACGGCCCGGCCTTCGACCAGGTCACCACCATGTCGAAATTCCTCTGCATGGGCATGAGCCTGAACAATGTCGTCGCCGCTTCGACGGTGAACGCCGCCATGGCGCTGAAGCGCCCGGAATACGGTTCGCTCAAGGTCGGCTCGCTCGGCGACGCGACCATCCTGACGATCAAGGAAGGCAAGTTCGACTATGTCGACGTGGTCGGCGAACACCTGATCGGCGACAGGAAGTTCGTCTCCGAGGGCGTCGTGCTCAAGGGCAAGTGGTGGCACCCGAAGCGGACCAGCAAGTTCCCGAAGGTCGCGGCGTAACTTTCATGTCACGCGAAACGGGCTGGCGCCGCATGGCGCCTGCCGATCTGCCGGCCGTGATGCGGATCGCGGCCGTTGTCCACCCGGCTTATCCCGAGGACGAAGCCGTCTTCGCCGAGCGGTTGCGGCTTGCCGGCGAAGGCTGCCATGTCCTGGAGGGCGAGGGCGGGGCGCTGCTCGGCTATCTCGTCAGCCATCCCTGGCCGGCCGGCGAGATCCCCGCGCTCAACTCCCGGCTTGGCGCCGTTCCGGACGGTCAGGCGAACTGGTATCTGCACGATCTCGCTGTGCTGCCCGAAGGACGCGGAGCGGGGGCTGGCGGCCGGATCCTCGCGGAGCTCGCCCGCCGGCTCGGGCAGGCCGGCTACCGAAGCCTCTCGCTGGTGGCGGTGAACGGCTCTACAAGCTTCTGGCAGCGTCAGGGATTTGCCGTTGTCGAAGAGCCCGCGCTGGCCGGGAAGCTGGCGACTTACGATGAAGCGGCCTGCTATATGCGCCGCGACCTGAAGGACTGAGGAGAAAGATAACATGAGCGCCGATGACAGGCTGAAGGAACTGGGGCTGACCCTGCCGGAGGTGCCGACGCCGGTCGCGACCTATGTCAGCTTCAAGCAGGTCGGCGACATGATCTATCTCTCCGGGCAGGGACCCAAGCGCGCCGACGGCACCTATCCGACCGGCAAGGTCGGCGCCGACGTCACGATCGAGCAGGCCTATGAGCATGCCAAGCAGACCGGCCTCGGCCTGCTCGCGGCGATGAAGAAGGCGGCGGGCTCCCTCGACAAGGTCGAGATCGTCAAGCTGCTCGGCATGGTCAATGCAGCGCCCGATTTCTCGGATCATCCCAAGGTCATCAATGGCTGCTCCGACCTGTTCGTCGCCGTGCTCGGCGACCGGGGCCGCCACGCCCGCTCGGCCGTCGGCATGGGCTCGCTGCCGAACCGGATGACCGTCGAGATCGAGGTTATCGTCAAGGTGCATCCATGAGCGTGACCGCGACCACCTCCAGGGCCGTCGATCAGCCGGCCGCCACGCCGCTCGCCGCCGAGATCGCCCGCATTTACGGCACCCCTGCCGTCGTGATCGACCTCGACAAGGTCGATGCCAACATCGCCCGTCTCCAGGCCGCCTGCGATGCGGCCGGCGTTGCCAACCGCCCGCATATCAAGACGCATAAATCGCCCGAGCTGGCGCGGCTCCAGATCGAGGCCGGCGCACGCGGCGTCACCTGCCAGAAGCTCGGCGAGGCCGAGGTCATGGCCGATGGCGGCATCGACGACATCCTGATCAGCTACAACATCCTCGGCGAGGAGAAGCTGGGCCGCCTCGGCGCGCTCCAGCGCCGCGTCCGCATGATCGTCGCCGCCGACAACCCCGTGACCATCTCCGGCCTGCCGCGCGCGGGCGAGATTGCGGGGCGTGATCTGGAAGTCGTCATCGAATGCGACACCGGCCGCAAGCGCGCCGGCGTCGAGACGCCCGGCGAGGCGGTCGAGCTTGCGAAGATGGTCGCGGCGTCGCCGGGCCTGCGCTTCGCCGGCTTCCTGATGTACCCGCCGGAGGATGGCTGGGAGCGCACGCAGGTTTTCCTCGACACCGCCAATGCCGGCCTGCGCGATGCCGGCCTCAAGGCCGATATCGTCTCGACCGGCGGCTCGCCCAACATCCCCAACATGGGCAAGCTCAAGGGCGCGACCGAGCATCGCTCGGGCACCTCGATCTTCAACGACCGCATGCAGATGGCGGCCGGGGTCGCGACGCTCGATGATTGCGCGCTGACCGTCTACGCCACGGTGGTGAGCCGGGCGGCGCCCGAGCGCGGCATCCTCGATTCCGGCTCGAAGACGCTGACCAGCGACAAGGGCGGCCTCGACGGCCATGGGCTGATCCTCGAATATCCTCGCGCGAAGATCGCGCAATTCGCCGAGGAGCACGGTTTCCTCGATCTCTCCGGCACGAACGAGCGTCCCGTCGTCGGCGAAGTCGTGCGCGTCGTGCCGAACCATGTCTGCGTCGTCGTCAACATGGTCGACCGGCTGATCACGGTGCGGGGCGACAAGCTGATCGGGGAACTGCCGGTTGCGGCGCGTGGGAAGCTGACCTGACCTGGAAAGACGGCGTGGTTCCGTGAGAAGCGCGGTGCGTGTCAATTCTGCAGGATTTTCGATCCTTTGATCGTGACATGTCCGGACGCCTTGGCTTCGAGGTGTCCGGAGGCCTTGAGCGTGACGTCCCGTCCGTGAAGCTCGACGCTGCCGTCCTTCTTCAGGTCCAGCCTGGCATCGCCGCTTTTCAGCACCATCGCGTTGGCGCTTTCGACCAGAAGCGTCTTGCTGACCGCGACCGTCATCTCCTTGCCGGAGGTGACGGCAAGGCTCTGTCCGCTATCGATCTTGCAGCCCACGGCCGCCGTGACGTTGAAGCTCCGTGTTTCGAACGAGGCTTCATGGCCGCTGCTGATGCGCAGGCGGTTGCCGACAACGAGGCTGGCATTGGCGCCTGCGATCACGGCAAGGTTGGCGCCTGCGGTCAGCGTCATCGCGCTGCCGGCCGTGAGCGAGATCCCGAGCCCGCAATTGACGGTCAGAGAGCCCGGCGCGTTGATGACGACATTGCCGCCCCGGTCTGCCGAAATCGCCTGCAGCAAGGCTGCGACCTGCGTCTCCAGCGTGGCGATGCGCTTCTGGAGGGCTTCGTTGTCCCGATCGGCCATCGCATTCCCCGCTTATTGGATGACAGGGTGACGAAACGTCACCTTATCACGCGACAGGCTTGGCGAGAATGCGCTCCGCGGCTCAGCTCTCCGGATGCCGCGCGTTCCAGTTCGCTGCGTATTCCGCGCAGAGCCGGTCGAGTTCGGCCCTGTCGGTGACGCCGGCAGGGCGGCTGCGCGACGGCGAGGCCTGCTGGAACGGCACGGAGCGCTGATGCGCCACCCGCCAGAGCCGGCGCAGCTCCGCCAGCGGATCGGCATGATCGTCGACGCGGATGTCGAAGCTCGGCACCGGCTCGCCGTTCCAGATGCGGATGGCGGCTGATTGCCGGCCGCGCTTGTCGCCGCCGGCCTTCTCGCCGGCTTCGAGCGCGACCAGGAGCCGTTCGTCGAAATCGAGGCCGGATGCCGCGATATAGGCCTTCAGCGTCTGCTGCACGACCTCCGGCCCCGCCAGCATGTTGCCGGCGACCGAGACCTGCGGCCCGTCCACCGCACCGCACCAGTCGATGCAGGCCGCACCCGTGTGAGCGGCGATCTTGCCGTCGCGGTCGATGACATGGAGCTGGCGATGGGCACGGCCCTCGTCGGCCGCCGTCAGCGTCGCGACGATCTCGAGAGCCGAGCGACCTTCCTGCAGCAGCTTCAACCCGTCGACGCCATAGAGCGGATTGACGAAGGCCTGCGTCGCGATGGCGCCGATCCGGCCGCCGCCATAGGGCACGCGCGCGCCGACGGCGAAGGCGCAGGTCGAGACGGCGACGCCATAGGCGCCCGTGGCGGCGTCGCGGGCGACGATGGACCAGGTCATATGCGGTTCCTCGTTATCCGGTCGATCTCAGTCTTCCCCGTCATCCCGGACAAGCGGCGAAGCCGCACCGATCCGGGATCCATCGAAGGGTGAGGCGCTCTACGATGGCTTCCGGGTCTGTGCTTCGCTTCGCCCGGAATGACGACAAAACCGGCAGAGCTTACCGCCCCGCGGCATAGGCCTGCATCAGACGCGGCGTCGCGGCGGCGCGCAAGAGGCCGTCATCGCCCGTCTCCGCCGCCGTCAGGCGCCCGACCGTCCAGGCAGGGGCGCGCTCGAGCCTGTGGCCGCGCCGCTCCAGCTCCGCCAAGGCCGCCGCGCCGATGCTCTCCTCGATCATCAGATGTCCCGGCCGCGAGGTCCGGGGATAGAAGGAGGAGGGGAAATGCTGCGTGTGGAACAGCGGCAGGTCGATGGCTTCCTGCAGATTGAGCCCGTGATGGACCCGGCGCAGGAAGAGGCCGAGCTGCCATTGCTCCTGCTGGTCACCGCCCGGCGTGCCGAAGGCGAGGCGTGGCCTGCCGTTCTCGAAGGCGATGGTCGGCGTCAGCGTCGTGCGCGGCCGCTTGCCCGGCGCAAGCGAAGCCGGCAGGCCCTCTTCCAGCCAGAACATCTGCGCCCGCGAATTGAGCGGGAAGCCAAGCTCCGGGATGACCGGCGAGGATTGCAGCCAGCCGCCGGACGGCGTCGCCGCGATCATGTTGCCCCATTTGTCGATGACGTCGATATGGACGGTGTCGCCCTTGCGCCCGGCCGCGACCATCGAGGCCATGGTCGGCTCGCCGACGCTGGCGCCGCCCTGGGTCGGCTGGGCGATGGCACCGAGCGCCTTCAGCGCATGCGCGACCTGCGCCTCGTAGCCGGGCACGATGCCGGGGCGCAGCTCCAGCGAGGCCTGTTCGCCGATCAGCCTGCGCCGGCCGGCGGCGTAATCCTCCGAGAGCAGCGTCGCGAGCGGCACCGTCACGAAATCCGGGTCGCCGTAATAGGCCTCGCGATCGGCGAAGGCGAGCTTCATCGCCTCGACGACATGATGCACGAAGTCGGGGCTCGCCGGACCCATTCCCGCAAGGTCGACGCCCTCCAGGATCTTCAGCGTCTGCAGGAAGGCCGGACCCTGGCCCCAGGGGCCGATCTTGAAGACCTCCCAGTCGTGATAGGTCACCGAGGTCGGCGTCTCGTAGGTCGGCTTGTAATTCGCCATGTCCTGCGCAGTCAGCAGGCCCTTGTTGCGGCGGCCGGAGGAATCCATCACCTCCTGCGTGCGGCAGAAACGGTCCATCGCCTCGGCGACGAAGCCCTTGTACCAGGAATCATAGGCGGCCTGGATCTGCTCCTGCCGGTCGGAGCCTGCGGCCTCCGCCTCGTCGAGGATGCGCCTATAGGTTGTGGCGGCGGCCTTGTTGGCGAAGAGCTTGCGCGCCTCCGGCACATTGCCGCCGGGGAGGTAGACCGCGCCGGATGTCGGCCACTCGCCGGTGAAAAGATCGGTGAGCTCCCGGATCGAATCCGAGACGCGCGGCAGCATCGGGTGGCCGTTCTCGAAATAGCCGATGGCCGGTTCCAGCACCTCGCGCAGCTTGAGCCGGCCATGGTCGCGCAGCAGCGTCATCCAGCCGCCGAAGGCGCCCGGCACGACGGTCGCGAGCAGGCCGGAGCCGGGGATCATATCGAGGCCGAGTGCCTTGTAGGCCGCGATGGTTGCGGCCTGCGGGGCGGGTCCCTGCGCGCAGAGCGTCTCGACCTTCTTCGTCTCGGCCGAATAGAACACGGCCGGCATGTCGCCGGCCGGGCCGACGAGATGCGGCTCCACCACTTGCAGCACGAAGGCGGCGGCGGCGCAGGCGTCGAAGGCGTTGCCGCCCTTCTCCAGCATCGCCATGCCCGACGCGGTCGCGAGCCAATGCGTCGAGGTGACGACACCGAAGGTGCCGAGGATTTCGGGGCGGGTGGTGAACATGGGTGTATCCAGTCGTGGAAAGTGGTCGGTGCGGTGTCAGCGGCGAGGGCCGGGCATGGCTGGCGTCATCTAATTCTCTCTGGGATCGAGCGCATCGCGCAAGCCGTCGCCGAGCAGGTTGAAGCCGAGCACCGCCAGGAAGATGCAGATGCCCGGCGCCACCGACATCCACGGCGCCTGCTCCATGAAGTTCTTGGCGACGTTGAGCATCTGCCCCCAGGAGGGTGATGGCGGCTGCTGGCCGAGCCCCAGGAAGGAGAGGGCGGCTTCGAGGATGATCGCCTGCGCCATGAACAGCGTCGATTGCACGATGATCGGCGAAAGCGTGTTCGGCAGCACATGGCGGAACATCAGGCGCAGATCGCGCGCGCCGACGGCCCGTGCGCCCTCGACGAAATCCTCGGCCTTCACGCTCATCACCTGCCCGCGCACCAGCCGGATGAAGATCGGCACGGCCGACAGGCCGATCGCGATCATCGCATTGGTCAGCGAGGGGCCGAGCACCGCCGCAAACGCGATGGCCAGGATCAGGAAGGGGCAGGCGAGCAGGGCTTCGGTGACGCGCGAGATCACGATGTCGATCCAGCCGCCATACCAGCCGGCGATGAGCCCGAAGGGCAGGCCGATGGCGACCGCGATCAGCACCGAGACGATGCCGGCGAGCAGCGAGGCGCGCGCCCCGAAGAACAGCCGCGCCACCTGATCGCGCCCGAGCTCGTCGGTGCCGAACCAGTAGAGCTCCGAAGGCGGCTTGCGGATGGCGAGGAAATTCGACTTGAACGGGTCCGCCAGCGGCAGCACCGGCGCCAGCACCGCCAGCAGCACGAAGAGGAGCACGAGCCCGCCGCCGATCAGCGCCGAGGGATTGTGGAGGAGCCGGGCCAGCACGCCCGGCCGCGCCTTCAGCCCGCTCGCCGTGCCTGCGCCCGAGGAGATGGAATCCATCGATGCCATCAGGCCGCCCTCAGCCGCGGATTGACGAGGATGTAGAGGATGTCCGCCAGCAGGTTCATCAGGATGAATCCGATGGCGGTGCACAGCACCACGCCCTGCACCACGCCATAGTCGCGGTTGAATACGGCATCGACGATGAGCTTGCCGAAGCCGGGAATGGTGAAGACCTGCTCGGTCAGCACCGCGCCGGCCAGCAACTCTCCGAAGAGCAGCGTCGTTAGCGTGATGATCGGCACCAGCGCGTTGCGCAGCGCATGGCGATGCACGACCGTGTCCTCGTCCAGCCCCTTGGCGCGGGCGGTGCGGACATAGTCGGAGCGCAGCACCTCCAGCATGGCCGAGCGGGTATGGCGCATCAGGAAGGCGGCGAGCCCGTTGCCGAGCACGAAGGCCGGCATGATCAGGCGCTGGATCGCCTCCCAGGGGTGGACGAAGATCGATTCGTAACCTGAGGCCGGCAGCCACTTCAGATAGACCGAGACCAGCAGGATCAGCATGATGCCGAGCCAGAAATTCGGGATCGACAGCCCCGACAGCGCGACGGCGCTGGCCGAATAGTCGACGATGGTGCCCTTGCGCCGCGCCGCCAGGATGCCGATGGGGATGCCGATGGCGATCGCGACCAGGATCGCGGCGGTGGCGAGCTGGATCGTCACCGGCAGCTTCTGCAGGATGAGCCCGAGCACGGGCTCCCCGGTGCGCAGCGAGCGGCCGAAATCGCCCTGGACCACCTGTCCGAGCCAGGCGAAGAACTGCACGAAGACCGGGTCGTTCATCCGGTAGATCTCGCGCAGCCTGGCGATGGCCTCGGGGTCGCGCTCCTCGCCGGCGAGGACGAGGAAGGGGTCGCCCGGCAGCGCGCGCTGCAGGGCGAAGACGAAGACCGACACCAGGAACAGTGTCGGGATCGCGATCAGGATGCGTCGCAGGATGAGCGTCAGCATGGCGCACTCGAAACCGCTTTGTCATTCCGGATGCAGCGAAGCGGAATTCCGGGGTCCATCATAGGGAACTGCGCTCTACGATGGATCCCGGGTCGACCCTCGGCCGCCCGGGACGATGGCGCCGTGGTCGGCGCGAGGGAAGGGCTCACGAGCGCTTCAACCCTGCCAGCCGGATCAGCCCGTCCGGGTTGATGACAAAGCCGTCGATGTTCTTGCGCAGCGCGAAGAAGACCGTCTGATTGTAGAGATAGATGATCGGCAATTCGTCGTTCAGGATCTTCTGGGCGGCATCATAGAGCTTCTTGCGTTCGGCCGGATCGTAGACGGTCCGCGCCTGGTTGAGCAGGCGATCGACCTCGGGGTTGGAGTATTTGCCGTCGTTCTGGCCGCCGCCCGTGGTGACGAAGGGGTGGATGTTGCCGTCGGGGTCGATGCGGCCCGACCAGCCGATGCGGCTCATCTGGAACTTGCCCTGCTGCTGGTCGCGGAGCTGGCTGGCGAACTCGGTCGCGCGGAGCTGGACGTCGATGCCGGCCTCCTGCGCCATCGCCTGGATCACCTGGCCGACCTGGGTATCGACGGGATTGTTGGTGACGAAGAGCTCGGCGGTGACTTTCGGCTGCCCGGCTTCCTTCAGCAGCGCCTTGGCCTTGGCGACGTCACGCTCCGGCACGGGGAAATCGCCGCTGACATAGAAATTGCCGGGGTTGAAGGGCTGGTTCATCGGCTCGTAGAGCCCCTCGAACACCACCTGGCTCAGCACCTTGCGGTCGATGGCGAGCGAGAACGCCTGGCGCACCCGCTTGTCCTGGCCCATCGGCTGCTTCGCGGCGTCGCCGTTATTGGTGTTGATGGTGATGCCCTGATAGCCGAGATTGGCGATGCTGGTCACCTTGAGCGAGGCATCGGCCTTGGCCGATTTCACGTCGGTCGGCGCCAGTCGCTCCAGCATGTCGAGCTCGCCCGAGCGCAGATTGGCGAGCCGGACGGTGGTGTCGGGAATCGAGCGGTAGATGATCCGGTCGAAATTGTATTTGTCCGCTTCCCAATGCTCCTTGAACTTCTCCAGCACGATCCGGTCGTTCTGGACGCGCTCGACGAATTTGTAGGGGCCGGAGCAGATCGGCCTGGCGGTGACGTCGCCGGTGAGGCTTTTCGGCGCCAGCATCATGCCGGCACGGTCGGTGAGCTGGGCAAGCAGGGTGGCGTCGGGCCGCTTGAGCTTCAGGACGAGCGTCGCCGGGTCGGGCGCCTCGACCTTGTCGACCGAGGCGAGCTCCGATTTGCGCAGCGATTCAGGCAGGGTCATCGCCCGTTCGAGATTGGCCTTGGCGGCCTCGGCGTTGAAGGCCTCGCCGTCGTGGAACTTGGCCTCGGTCCGCAGCTTCATCGTCAGCGTCAGCCCGTCGGCCGAGAATTCCCAGGAGGTGGCAAGCCGCGGCACGAGTTTCAGCTCGGGCGTGATGTCGAGCAGCCGGTCGCACAGCCCCATGAAGACGATCCGGCCGACGAAGGTGCGGGCCTTGTGCGGGTCGAGCATGTCCGGGTCTTCCTGAAGCCCGATCCGCAGCGTCGATGGGGCTTGCGCCAGCGCCGGTGACAGGCCGGGCCACGCGGCGAGCGCGAGGGTGGAAGCTGCGGCCAGAACTTTGAGAAGCTTCATGGTTTTCCCCTCTTCGAACGTCGTTTTTCAAGGCGTCTCGGAAAGCGGGCGAGCACTCCGATCCGGCTCCATATCGGCGAACTTGTTCCTTGCGGGACCAAGTTGACTCAGAACCGCGGTGCCGTCGACGCTGCGGCGCACCAATTTCCGGGCGGCGCTGCACGGTTTTTGGGCGGCTCCCGCGGCATGCCGAACACTCGGGCAGGCGATGCGGCGATGACGGTCGCGCTGGCCGTAGGCGCCGGCTAGAAGGACGTAGAAAAGCGAGAGGGAGGAAACCGTGCTTCTGGGTGTGATCGCCGACGACATGACGGGCGCGACCGATGTGGCGCTGATGCTGAACCGGGCGGGTATGCGGACCGTGCAGGTCATTGGCGTGCCGGCGGCCGGCGTCGCCTTGCCCGATGCCGATGCGGTGGTGGTCGCGCTGAAATCGCGGACGAATCCGGTGGCGGAGGCGGTCGCCGACTCGCTGGCCGCCTGCGAGGCGCTGCTGGCGGCAGGGGCGCGGCAGATCCTGTTCAAATACTGCTCGACCTTCGATTCCACGGCGGAGGGCAATATCGGCCCGGTTGCGAACGCGCTGATGGAACGGCTTGGCGCGAAGCTCGCCGTCGTCTGCCCGGCCTTTCCGGCCAATGGCCGCTCGATCTATCAAGGCTATCTCTTCGTCGGCTCTGTCCCGCTTCACGAAAGCTCGATGAAGGACCACCCGCTGACGCCGATGCGCGATTCCAACCTGATGCGATTGATGGCGGCGCAGGCGAAGGCCGAGGTCGGCCTGGTCGACTATGCCACGGTGTTCGCCGGCCCCGCCGCGGTGAAGGCGCGCCTCGCCAAGCTCGAGGTCGAGGGCGTTCGCTATGTGGTGACCGACGCCCTCACCAATGAGGATCTGATGACGCTCGGCCATGCCGTCTCCGAGCATGTCTTGCTGACCGGCGGCTCCGGCATCGCGATGGGCCTGCCGCAGAATTTCCGCCGGGCCGGGCTCCTGCCGGAGCATCCCGGCCCGCAGGATTTGCAGGCACCGGCCGGGCGCAGCGGCATCATTTCGGGAAGCTGCTCCACTGCGACGCGCGGGCAGATCAAGGCGGCGCTGGCGGCGGGCTATCCGGCGCTCAAGGTCGATCCCTTCGCGCTGGTCGAAGGCCGGCAGGATGCGGCCGGGCTCGCTGCCTGGGCGTTGGCGCAGCCGGCCGATAAGCCCTTCCTGCTCTATTCCAGCGACGATCCGGCCGAAGTCGCGGCGGTTCAGGACAAGCTTGGCCGTGAGAAGGCGGGGGGTGTCGTCGAGGATGCCTTCGCCGAAATCGCGCGACTGTTGTCGAAGGGTGGCGTCACGCGCCTGCTCGTCGCCGGCGGCGAAACCTCCGGCGCCACCGTGCTGGGCCTGGGGATTCGCACGCTGGAGATCGGCCCCGAGATCGACCCCGGCGTGCCCTGGACCCGCGTCGTAGACGGGCCGGCGATGGTCGTCGCGCTCAAATCGGGGAATTTCGGCGCCCCGGACTTCTTCCTGAAAGCCTGGAGCCTGCTGCGCTGAGACGCGGTTTGCGCCGGCGGAAACTCGTATAGGATCGCGGGGCAACCGGTCTTGGCAGTATTGGGAGCCCGCATGGATATGGCGTTTCTCGGCGAACTCCTGACCAACGTCGCCGATCGCGGCCGTGCGCTGATCGGCTTCGAGCGCTTTCTCGGCAAGGGCGCCCGGCCGATCGACCGGCTCTGCGAGGATCTTCTGTCGGGCAAGGGCGAGGCCTCCGGCATGGCGTTCGCGCAGGCGGTGCTCGACGCCTGGCAACGCCTCGACAAGCCCGGTCGTCTCGCCTTCTTCAACCTGCTCGCGGAGCGCTTCGGCCCGGATGCGGAGCGGCTCGACAAGGCCATCGAAACCTATCGCAAGAAGCCGGACGCGGCGGCCGTCTCGGCCCTGCATCTGGCATCCGAGCCTCGCCGGCAGGAATTGCTGCGCCGCCTCAATCTTGCGCCGGACGGTACCCATGTCCTCGTCCAGATGCGCGAGGCGCTGTTCGAGGCGATGGAGGCGGAGCCTGCGCTCAAGGCCGTTGATGCCGATTTCCGGCACCTTTTCGGCTCCTGGTTCAATCGCGGCTTCCTCGTGCTGCGCCGCATCGACTGGCGTACGCCGGCCAATGTGCTCGAGAAGATCATCCGCTACGAGGCGGTGCACGAGATCCAGGGCTGGGACGATCTGCGTCGGCGCCTCGAACCGGCGGACCGGCGCTGCTTCGCCTTCTTCCATCCACAGCTCGTCGACGAGCCGCTGATCTTCGTCGAGGTCGCGCTGACGACCGAGATTCCACGCACCATCGGCGAGGTGCTTCAGCCGGAGCGCGAGGTGCTGCCGGCGCAGGAGGCGACGACGGCGGTGTTCTATTCGATCTCGAACTGTCAGGAGGGCCTGCGCGGCATTTCCTTCGGCAATTTCCTGATCAAGCAGGTCGCCGAGGACCTCAAGCGCGAGTTGCCGGGGCTCGACACCTTCGTCACGCTCTCGCCGGTGCCGGGCTTCGCCCGCTGGCTTTCCGGCATCGCCGCCGATCCCGGCGCGTTCCATCTCACCAATGAGGAGCGCGCGGAGCTGGGCCGTCCGGCCGGCGAGACCATCTCGCTCGACGACGCGACCAAGGCGCGTCGCGACAAGCTGCTCGGCCAGATGGCTGCGCAATATCTGCTGCGCGCACGGGGGAGCTCGGGGCGCGTCATCGACCCGGTCGCGCGCTTCCATCTCGGCAATGGCGCGCGGCTGGAGCGCGTCAATGTCGGCGGCAATCTCTCGGCGCGGGGTCTGCGCGAGTCGCATGGCGTGATGGTGAATTACCGCTACGACCTCGACGACATCGAGACCAACCACGAGGCCTTCGCCACGCGCGACACGGTCGTGGCCTCCTCCTCGGTGCGCAAGCTGCTGCGCCCGGCCAATCCCTGACAGACCCGACGACGGAAACGCCTGAAAGGACCCGAAATCATGGGCAACCACCTGTTCGACCTCATCCGTGCCCGCATGCCGGGGCCAGGCGCGCGTTTTGCGCTCCTCGATGACGGCCGAAGCTACAGCTATCAGGACGTGCTCGACGTCTCCGCCCGCTTCGCCAACGCGCTGGTTGGCCTCGGCGTGAAGCCGGGCGACCGTGTCGCGGTGCAGGTCGAGAAGAGCATCGAGGCGCTGATGCTCTATCTCGGCACGGTCCGGGCCGGTGCGATCTTCCTGCCGCTCAACACCGCCTATACCCCGGCCGAGATCGAGTATTTCCTCGGCGATGCCGAGCCCGCCGTCTTCGTCTGCGATCCGGCGAAGGCCGAGGCGCTCAGGCCCTTCGCCGAGAAGGCCGGCGCGAAGCTGGAGACGCTCGGCGTCTGGCGCGCGCCGGATGTCTCGGCGGGCACGCTGTCCGACAAGGCGCTGGCGGCCTCGACCAGCTTCGCCGATGTCGCGCGCGGGCCGGACGATCTCGCGGCCATCCTCTACACCTCCGGGACGACCGGGCGCTCGAAGGGCGCGATGCTCAGCCACGACAATCTGTCGTCCAATGCGCTGACCCTGGTCGACTATTGGCGCTTCACCAAGGACGATGTGCTGCTGCACGCGCTGCCGATCTTCCACACCCATGGCCTCTTCGTCGCGACCAATGTGGTGCTGCTCTCCGGCTCCGCGATGATTCTGCTGCCGAAATTCGATCCCGATCAGATCTTCAAGCACCTGCCCCAGGCGACCAGCATGATGGGCGTGCCGACCTTCTATGTCCGGTTGCTGCAGGATGCGCGGCTGACCCGGGAGGCGACGAAGCATATGCGCCTCTTCGTCTCCGGCTCGGCGCCGCTGCTGGCCGAGACCCATCGCGAATGGCGCGAGCGCACGGGCCACGCCATCCTCGAGCGCTACGGCATGACCGAGACCAACATGAACACCTCGAACCCCTATGAGGGGGATCGCGTCGCCGGCACGGTCGGCTTCCCGCTGCCGGGCGTTTCGGCCCGCGTCACCGATCCCGAGACGGGCAAGGAAATCGCCCGCGACGAGATCGGCATGATCGAGGTCAAGGGCCCCAACGTCTTCAAGGGCTATTGGCGCAACCCCGAGAAGACCGCGGCCGAGTTTAAGGCCGACGGCTTCTTCATCACCGGCGATCTCGGCAAGATCGATCCCGCTGGCTACGTCCATATCGTCGGGCGCGGCAAGGACCTGATCATCACCGGCGGCTACAACGTCTATCCGAAGGAAGTCGAGACCGAGATCGACGAGATGCCGGGCGTGATCGAGAGCGCGGTCATCGGCGTGCCGCATCCCGATTTCGGCGAGGGGGTCACGGCGGTCGTGGTCTGCAAGCCGGGCGCCGAGATCACCGCGAAGGGCATCGCCGGGGCGCTGGAGCAGCGTCTCGCCAAGTTCAAGCAGCCCAAGCAGGTCTTCGTCGTCGGCGAATTGCCGCGCAACACCATGGGCAAGGTCCAGAAGAACCTGCTGCGCGAGCAGTACAAGGACATCTACGCCAAGCAGTTGAAGGCGGGGGAATAGACCCCTTCCGTTTTAAATCGCGTGTCATCCCGGCCGGAGCGAAGCGAAGAGCCGGGATGACACGCGTATTTGAGCGGCTCAAACCAGCGCCGGCACGCCGAGTTCGATCGTCTCGCCGTCAGCGGGGATTCGCAGGCGCCGCGTGTCGACGCCGCGTTCCTTCGCCGCCTTGCGCAACGCTGTGCGACTGACGGTGGCGTGGTCCAGCGCTTCCATATGCGTCGCGATCATTGTCGCCCGCGGGAATGCTTCGGCAAGATCGAGCGTCTGCTCGTCGTCCATCACGATCAGCGTGTTGTCCCACATCGCCCCGCAGGAATGCGTGACGATGACGTCAGGTCCCGTCGCCGCCGCGGCATCGCGCAGCGGCGGATAGAGCACGCTGTCGCCGCACCAGTAGAGCGTCGGCTCGCCCGGCGCCTCGAAGCTCAGCCCCATCACCGGCCCCATCTTATCGACCACGGCGCCGGTGCCGTGCTGGGCCGGATGCCGTTTCAGGATGATCGGCCCCAGCCTGATGAAGCAGTCGATCGCCGTGATCGAGGAGAAACCCGCCTGCGCGATCGCCGCTTCGTCACCCGGCCGGCAAATGATCGGCAGGTTCTTCGGCACGCGCTCCTTCGCGACCGCATCGAAATGGTCGGCGTGGAGGTGGGACACGATCACCGTGTCCACCCCGGCGAGGATGTCCTCGATCGGCTCGGGCAGCGGCGTCATCGGGTTCTGCGAGCGGCCGGTGAAGGAAGGGCGACTGAGCGGCACCCCGAAATCCGGGTCGATCAGGAAGGTCCTGCCGCCATAGTTGAGCTTCAGCGTCGCGTTGCGGAGAAGTTTGAGCTTCATATCCGTCCGGCTCCTGGTCTCGGGGCGGGCATTGTTTCGCCCAGGCCGCAGCGAGACCAGTTCGGATTTGTGAAGCTCGCCCCAACTTCGCGTGAGGTATCAGGCCGGTGAGAACTGGCCGTAGGGCACGGTTTCGCGCGCGGTCCGCAGCGCGCTCGCCCACCAATGGAGCTGCGCCAGCATCGTCGCCATCGCGCGTTCGGCACGGTCGGCTTCCATGAGCCGGCCCTCTGTGTCGAAGCGGCCCCAGACATCGGCGAAGGAGACGCCGTCGCGGATCGGTGCGGCGTGCAATTCGCCGAAGACGAGCCGCAACTGCTCCACGGCGCGCAGGCCCCCCGAGATGCCGCCATAGGAGACGAAGCCGACCGGCTTGCCGCGCCATTCCGGCCCGATCGAGTCGATCAGGAATTTCAGGATCGCCGGATAGGCGCGGTTGTATTCGGGCGTCACCACGATGAAGCCGTCGGCCCAGGCGATGGTCTGTCGAACCTCTTCCAGAGCCGGATGGCCGCTGCCGACATGGCGCGGCGGCAGTTCGAGCGTGCCGGGGTCGATGATCGCGAGCTCGAACGGGCCGTCGCCCTCGATCTGGGAAATCGCCCAGCCGGCGACCTTGTCGCAGAAGCGGCCCTCGCGGCCGCTGCCGTAGATCAGCGCCAGCCTGATCCTTGTGTCGAGCTTCTTGAGCATGGATGCGCTCCGGTTTGCGTCACGGGAGCGAGGCTTATAGAACCTCAACTAAGGTTAAGGTCAAGCGCCGAAAACGGAGGGGCGTGCGATGGATGTACCGCAGCGCCTGCCCATGGAATTGAGCGTCGGCGAGGTCGCGCGCCGCAGCGGGCTCGCCGTCTCGGCACTGCATTTCTACGAGGCGGAAGGGCTGATCAGCAGCCACCGCACGGCCGGCAACCAGCGCCGCTATCCGCGCGAGGTGCTGCGCCGTGTCGCGATCATCAAGGTGGCGCAGCGCGCCGGCATGCCGCTCAAGACGATCCGCGAGGCCTTCAAGGCCCTGCCGCAGGGGCGCACGCCGACCGTGGCCGACTGGAAGCGCCTCTCCACGGCCTGGAAGGCGGAGCTTGATCGGCGCATCGAGCGGCTGACGCGATTGCGCGATCATCTCAACGGCTGCATCGGCTGCGGCTGCCTTTCGGTGAAGGACTGCCCGCTGCGCAATCCCTGGGACAGGCTGGCGGAGGAGGGGACGGGCGCGCGCCTGCTCGATCCGGACTGAGCCAGAGCTTCGGCCCGAAAAGCGGAGCGCGTTTTCGGGAGAAGCCGATGAACAACCCAAAAATCTAGTCCGCCTCGTGCAGCCTCTCCAGCGGGAAGCGCGCCACGTCGGCCATCAGCTCGGCAAAGCCCTTGGCCTGCAGCGCGGCGGTCGCCTTGCCTTTCTCGGCCGTGGCGAGGCTGGCATCGCCCGCCACGCCTGCGGGGTGCACGTCCTGAGCCATCCAGGCGAAGGCATGCGGGCCGGTCGGCCTCAGCCAGCGATAACCCTCATCCGCCATCGGCAGCATCAGCGGCTCGAAGCGTTCGGCCTTGCCCATACTGACGAGGTCCGGCCGGAAATGCAGCATCAGCGCGGTCTCGACATCGCCGCCATGAATGCCGTGGCGGATATCGAGATCGGCAAAAAGCCCGTCCGGCAGGCCGAAGGACATCCAGGCGCTCGTCACTGCGAGCATGCCGCGCTCCACGCGCAATTCACGCGCGGCGATCTTCATCGGGTCGACATTGCCGCCATGGGAGGTCAGCAGCACGAGCTTGCGAAAGCCCGCCCGCTTCACGCTCTCGCCGATCTCGATCCAGGAGCGGACAGTGCTCTCCCAGCCGATGGTCAGCGTGCCCGGCGAATGCAGGTGTTCGTTCGATTTGCCGATGGCCTGCGTCGGGAGCACCAGCACCTCGACCTCGGCGCCGACCAGCGGCATCGCCTCGGCGAGCATGCCGTTCATGATGGTGGTGTCGGTCGAGACCGGCAGATGCGGGCCGTGCTGCTCGATCGCTGCCAGTGGCAGGACCGCGACGGTGCTCTCGCGCGGCAGTGCGGCGAAATCGGAGCTCTTGAGATCGCCCCAGAAGCGTGCGGTCATGCTCGGCCTGTCGATCGCGGGTTGCGGATGTCGCGAAGCCGCCTGCCGCGAGGCGGTGTTGCGATTTCCTGCCATGCTATCGCATGGCATAAGGGCACAAGGCCAGAGATTGCCGGGTCCGCCGTGGGGGAGTTCCGAACATGACGATGATGAGATATCGCCTGGACCGGCGCGCCGCGCTCGGCCTCATCGGCGGCTCCGCCGCTTCCGTGCTGGTGCCGGTGCCGGGCGCGCGGGTGAACGCGCAGACGCTCGACAAGGTGAGCTTCCAGACCAATTGGCGCGCCCAGGCCGAGCATGGCGGCTTCTATCTCGCGCTCGCCAACGGCATCTACAAGAAATACGGCATTGACGCCGAGATCCGGCAGGGCGGCCCGCAGCAGAACCCGTCGCAGCTCCTGCTCGGCGGTCGCGTCGACATGACGATGTCGACCAGCTTCGAGGCGGTGCGCTTCGCGCAGGAGAACATCCCCTTCCTCGCCATCGCCTCGATCTTCCAGAAGGACCCGCAGGTCCTGATTTCGCATCCGAACCAGGGCAACGACTCGCTTGCGGCCCTGAAGGGCAAGCCGATCCTGATCGGCACCGAGGCACGCACCGCCTTCTGGCCCTTCCTGCGCGCGAAATTCGGCTACACCGACGACCAGATCCGCCCCTACACCTTCAGCATGGCGCCCTTCCTGGCCGACAAGCGGATTTCGCAGCAGGGCTTCTTGTCCTCCGAGCCCTTCGCCATCCAGAAGGCCGGGGTGAATCCGGTGGTGCATCTGCTCGCCGACAATGGCTTCGACGCCTACAACACGACGATCAACGTCTCGCGCAAGCTGATGGAGACGAAGAAGGATCTGGTCCAGCGCTTCGTCACCGCGACGCTGGAGGGCTGGGCGCAATACATGAAGGCCGGCCCCGAGAATGCCGCCGCCAACGCGCTGATCCTGAAGGACAATCCCGACATGGATCAGGAGAAGATCGACTACGCCGTCAAGGTCATGAACGAGAACGGTATCGTCCTGTCGGGCGATGCGCTGACACTCGGCGTCGGCGCCATGACCGATGCGCGCTGGGCCAGCTTCTACAAGACCATGGCCGATGTCGGCGTCTTCCCGGCCGGCGTCGATGTGAAGAAGGCCTATACGCTCGACTTCATCAACAAGGGCGTGGGCAAGCCCTGAGCGTCGCGGGTCGATCGGTCTTGGACGAGGCCACCATGCCCCTCGTCGCATTGCGCGGGGTCTCAAAGCGCTTCGGCAACGGGACGCTCGCCGTGCGCGACGTCGATCTCGATCTCGCCGCCGGGGAGTTCGTCAGCCTGCTCGGCCCCTCCGGCTGCGGGAAGTCGACCCTGCTGCGCATGATCGCGGGCCTGGGCGCGCCGAGCGCGGGCACGATCGCCTGGCCGGGCCGCGACGAAAAGGCGACCGGGCCGGGGCGCGATCTCGGCTTCGTCTTCCAGGATCCGACGCTGATGCCCTGGGCGAATGCGCTCGCCAACGTCATGCTGCCGCTGACCTTGCAGAGGTTGCCGCGGGCGGAAGCGGAGCAGCGTGCCGCCGCGATGCTCGCTCTCGTCGGGCTGAAGGGCTTCGAGACATCCTATCCGCGCGAACTCTCCGGCGGCATGAAGATGCGCGTCTCGATCGCCCGCGCCCTGGTGATGCGGCCACGCATCCTGCTGATGGACGAGCCCTTCGCCGCGCTCGACGAGATCACCCGCCATCGCCTCAACGACGATTTGCTCGCGCTCTGGGCGCAAGAGCGCTTCACGGCCGTCTTCGTCACCCATTCGGTCTTCGAGTCGGTCTATCTCTCGCAGCGCATCGTGGTGATGGCGGCCCGGCCCGGGCGCATCATCGCCGATCTGCCGGTCGCAGCCGCCTATCCGCGCGACGACCTCTTCCGCACCTCCGGCGAATATGCCCATCTCTGCCGCATCGCTTCCGGCAAACTCAAGGAAGCGATCGGCCCATGAGCGCGCCTGAGGATACCCTGGCGCGCGAGGCTGCCGCTGCCGAGGCTCTGCCGGTTCCGGCCGAGCCCCGCTTCCTCGGTTTGCCGGTCAGCATCTGGCCCCGCATCCTCGCGCCGCTGGTCATCGGCGTTCTGGTGCTGACGCTCTGGGAGCTGGCCGTCCGCTGGAACGACATCCCGCCCTATGTCCTGCCCGGACCGCTGCTTATCGGCCGGACCCTAGTCGAGGATTGGGCGACGCTCTCCGCCTCGCTCTGGGTGACGTTGCGCATCACCTTCCTGGCGCTCGCGGCAGCCATCCTCATCGGCGTGGCGCTGGCGGTGCTGTTCAGCCAGTCGAAATGGCTGGAAATGGCGCTCCTGCCCTATGCGATCGTCCTGCAGGTGACGCCGATCGTCGCCATCGCGCCGCTGATCATCATCTGGGCTGATGACATCGACCTGTCGCTGCTGATCTGCGCCTGGATCGTCGCCTTCTTCCCGATCCTGTCGAACACGATCCTGGGCTTGAGCGCGGCCGACCACAACCTCGTCAATCTGTTCGAGCTCTATGGCGCCAGCCGCTGGCAGACCTTGCGCTATCTCAAGCTGCCGGCGGCGCTGCCTTATTTCCTGGCGGGGCTGAAAGTGTCGGGCGGCCTCGCTTTGATCGGCGCGGTCGTCGCCGAATTCGTCGCCGGCACCGGCGGCAATGCCTCGGGGCTGGCCTATCGCATCCTCGAGGCCGGCTACCAGCTCAAGATCCCGCGGGTCTTCGCGGCGCTGGCGATGATCTCGCTGTCGGGAGTCGCGATCTTCCTGGCGACGAGCCTGATCTCGCATCTCCTGCTGCGCCGCTGGCACGAAACCGCGTTGCGGCGGGAGAATTGAGCGTTCCGGCTCAGACGAAATAGGCGAGCTTGCGCTCGGCCGGCAGCGCATCGATCTCGCGCAGCGCCGCTTCGGACGGAGCGGCGGCGGCCTGCATGCGCGCGGGCGCCTGAGGGGCCGTTTCGGCCTGGGTGAAGACGAGGTCGTCGTCCAGCAGATCGATCGTTCCGATCCGCTTTTCGGTGCTTGCCACGTCGTCGAGACTATGCGGCTGCGTTTGGTCGCTGCTTGCGGTGCCGAAACGGCCGTCCGCGACGCTGTCTTCGCTCGCCCGTGCCGGCCGGGGAGGCAGGCCAGCCAGTTCCGTCGCCGTCAGGTAGTGCGGGCTCGGATCGCGCGTGATCTCGCCGAAGGCGCGCAGGCTCGAATCGAGCATGGCGATGGTGTCCGCGATCTTGTCGATGCGCTGGACGACGCCATCGACGAGACTGACGGCCTGCGAGATATCCGCGGCATGTTGGTCGAGCCTGTCGCAGAGATGATCCTCGGCGCCGGCCTCGCGCAGCGTCCAGGCGACCTCCTGGATGTTCTCCGTCGCACCCAGAATGCGGCCGGCGGCTGTTTCGATCTGCATGGCGAGGCCGGAGGCGCGTTCCTGGGACCTGCCGCTGATCCGTTCGAGATCGATGCGCAGGTCGCTGATCAGGGCGGCGGCTTCGATCAGGCTGGCATCCCGGCTCGTCTCCTGCACGCCGAGGCCGACGACGCGCTCGATCCGGCCGATCGCGGTCAGGAGCTGAGCGGTGTCCGCCTGTCGGTTGCGCTTGGCGTATTCGGCCATGAACCAGCGGCCGCGCGAAGTCTCCATCACCGCCGCCTCGATGGCGTCGAAGTCGGTTTGGCTCAGCGGTGTCAGGGAGCGGGCATCGCTCATGACCGGTCTGCCTTCGCAAGGGACGGCCGAATCAGCGACGGCCGCAACGTGAACGGGGCAAGATTGCGCGACGATTTCTTAAGGAATTGCTGCTTCGGCGGGCAGGCGGGGTTCCATGCTATGGCGCTTCGGCAACGCTCCTCCGGCGTAATGCCGCACGGGGGCTGTCCGGCTTGCCAAGCGTCCCCGGCGCGGCAATACAAGGCAAAGGGGTGGATTCCGACGCTGAGCGACGCCGAAACGGCAGGAGTGCCGCTCGGCCGGGTGAGGGACATCACGGGCATATGCCGAGCGTTGACACCGCCGAGCCTCAGGCGATTTTCCGCGATGATGCCGGAACGCTCGCAGTCGCGCTGGCCGGGTCCTGGAGCGCGGACCGGGCGCCGCGGCTGGAGAAGCTGATCGGCGAGATCGCCGGACGCATGCCGCAAGCGGCGCATGCGCGCCTCGACCTGTCGGACGTGACCCGGCTCGACACGCTCGGCGCCTATGTCCTGAACCGCCTGAAATCGAGGCAGGAGCGGCAGGGCGCCTCCGTCGAGATCGTCAGCCGCAGGCCCGAGCACGGCATCCTGCTCGCCGAGGTCAAGGTCCATGACGAGGACGTGCCGCTGCATCCGGACCATTTCAGCGTGGTCAGCGTGCTCGCCAATGTCGGCGAGGCCATCATCCGTTTCGGCCGCGACATGGTCGGCGGCGCCATGTTCCTCGGCGAGGTGGTGGTCGGCTCGGTCGCCGTGCTGCTCGGGCCGCGCAAGTTCCGCGGCCCCTCGCTGGTCAATCAGGTCGAGCTGATCGCCTTCAACGGCGCGCCGATCATCATGCTGATCTCCTTCCTGGTCGGCTGCATCGTCGCGCAGCAGGGTATCTTTCAGCTCCAGCAGTTCGGCGCGACGGCCTTCGTCGTGAACCTGACCGGCATCCTCATCCTGCGCGAGCTTTCGGTTCTCCTGACCTCGATCATGATCGCCGGCCGCTCGGGCTCGGCCTTCACCGCCGAGATCGGCTCGATGAAGATGCGCGAGGAGATCGACGCGCTGCGCGTGATGGGGCTTGATCCGATCGAGGTGCTGGTGGTGCCGCGCATCCTGGCGCTGGTGATCTCGCTGCCGATCCTGACCTTCATCTCATCGATGGCGGGCCTGACCGGCGCGGGTCTCGTCGCCTGGCTCTATGGCGGCATCGGCGTCGACACCTTCCTGGCCCGGCTCCAATCGGTCATCACCTGGAAGCATTTCGCCGTCGGCCTGATCAAGGCGCCTTTCATGGCCTTCGTCATCGGGCTCATCGCCTCGATCGAAGGGCTGGCGGTCAAGGGCTCGGCAGAATCGCTGGGCCGACAGGTCACGGCCTCGGTGGTCAAGGCGATCTTCATGGTCATCGTCGTCGACGGGCTTTTCGCCATGTTCTTCGCCTCGATCGAGTTCTGACGATGGGCGAGCACGAGATCTCCCGCGCGGCGGCCGCTCGGCGCGGACATGAGGGCGAACCCGGCCGGCGGGGCGAGCCGGACGCCGTCATCCGGGTGCGCGACCTCAAGGTCGCCTTCGGTGACAAGGTCATCATGGATGGCCTCAACCTGGACGTGATGCGCGGCGAGATCCTCGGTTTCGTCGGCGGTTCCGGCCAGGGCAAATCGGTGCTGACCCGGACGATCCTCGGCCTGGTGCGCAAGCAACGCGGCACCATCGAGGTCTTCGGCGAGAACGTCGACAAGCTCAACGCGTCGCAGCGCCGCGTGCTGGAGCGTCGCTTCGGCGTGATGTTCCAGCAGGGCGCCCTGTTCTCGGCCCTGACCGTCAAGCAGAACATCCAGGTCCCGATGCGGGAATATCTCAAGCTCTCGCCGGACCTGCTCGACGAGCTGGCCATGGTGAAGCTCGATCTCGTCGGCCTCCCGGCCGATGCGGCGGACAAGGTGCCATCCGAGCTCTCGGGCGGCATGATCAAGCGCGCCGCGCTCGCTCGCGCACTCGCGCTCGATCCCGAGATCGTCTTCCTCGACGAGCCGACCTCCGGCCTCGACCCGATCGGCGCGGCCGAGTTCGACGATCTCATCATGACGCTGAAGCAGACGCTCGGCCTCACCGTCTTCATGGTGACCCACGATCTCGACAGTCTATATGATGCCTGCGACCGAATCGCTGCGCTGGCGGACAAGAAGGTGATTGCGGTCGGAACGCTGGAGACGATGCTGGAATCCGACCATCCCTGGCTGAAGGCCTATTTCGGCGGTGAGCGCGCCACGGCCCGGCAACAATCCGGGAAACGAGAGCGGAACGGCTAGTCCATGGAATCGCGCGCGAACTACGCTCTCGTCGGCCTTTTTACCCTCGCGGTGCTCGCTGCGGCCTTCGGCTTCGTCTACTGGTTCAACAGCGGCGGCGCCGGGCGCAAGGACAACATCCGCGTGATCTTCACCGGATCGGTCACGGGCCTCGGGCGCGGCTCGAGCGTGCTGTTCAACGGTTTGCGCGTCGGCGAGGTGACGAGCATCGAGCTTCAGCCCGATGATCCGCGCCGGATCTACGCCGTCATCCAGGTTGCCGCGACCACGCCCATCCGGGAAGACACGCGCGCGCGCATCGAAGCTCAGGGGCTTGCGGGCGTCGTCGCGCTCCAGCTCATCGGCGGCGCGCCCGACGCGCCGGTCCTGAAGGCCAAGCCCGGCGAGCCGATGGCGACGATCATCGCCGAACGTTCGGAACTGCAGGACATCATCGAGACCGTTCGCAACGTCGCCCAGCGCGCGGACGGTGTCCTGACCTCGCTGGACGGCCTGATCAAGCAGAACCGCGAGCCGATCAACAACACGGTCCGCAATGTCGAGAAATTCTCGGAGGCGCTCGGCAAGAACTCCGACGGGCTCGACAAGCTGATGGCCGGCTTCGGCAACATCGCCGACACCATCCAGCCGCTGTCGCAGAAGCTGCAGTCGCTCAGCGAGGAGTTGACCGGCGTCGTTCAATCCGTGGACCGGAAGAAGGTCGCGAGCATCGTCGACAATGTCGACAAGTTCACCGGCGCGCTCGGCGGCTCCAGCGAGGATGTCGGCAAGGCGGTGAAGGATGTCGCCTCGATCACCGCGAAGCTCAATCGCGCGGCCGATCAGGTCGAGGGCGTGCTGAAGGGGGCACAGGCCTTCCTGAACACGGCTTCGGGCCCCGATGGCCGCAGCGCGCTGAACGAGGTCGCCGACGCCGCGAAGTCGATCCGCGTGCTGGCCGACAATCTCGACGCGCGCACGGCGGAGATCACGGTCGGAATCAACCGCTTCACCGGTTCGGGGTTGCGCAATGTCGATTCCACTGTCTCGGAGGCCAAACGCGTGCTGACGGAACTCAATCGCACGCTCCGGAATTTCGAACGTAACCCGCAGCAACTCATCTTCGGCGGCAAGCCGCCGCTCCCGCAATACAACGGATCGCGCTAGCCGATGACGATCGAGGCTCCCCAGACCGCCATGGCCCGCCGCTGCCTGAGCGTGCTGGCGCTCTCCGTCGGGCTCGCCCTGGCAGGGTGCGGCGGCGGCCAGACGCCGACGACCTTCGACCTGACGGCCCCGAGCGGCTTCGGGCGCGTCGGCGGCTCGCATGCCACGATGGTGGTCGCGCGGCCGACCGCCGTGCAGGCGCTGGATTCGGACCGGGTCATCGTCAAGGATTCGGGCGGCGCGCTCTCCTTCCTCGGCGGGGCGCAATGGGCCGATCAGGTGCCGGCGCTGGTGCAGACCCGGCTGATCCAGACCTTCGAGAACGCCAGCCGCATCGGCTCGGTCTCCGCGCCGGGGCAGGGCATCACGCCGACCGTCCAGCTCGTGACCGATATCCGCAGCTTCAACATCGACGCGGCGTCGGGTTCGGCCGTCGTCGAGATCACCGCCAAGATCGTCGGCGACACGAGCGGCCGAATCCAGCGCGCGAAGCTGTTCTCGGCGCGTGTTCCGGCCGCGGCGGTGGATGGGCCGGGCGCGGCGCAAGCCCTCGACCGCGCCCTGTCGCAGGTGCTGGTCGACATCGTCCGCTGGGCGCGCTGATATCTGCGCTCACGATACCGGCGGTGGGCACTGCTCCCGCATCACCCGCCCGCCCGGGCCGAGTGGCGCGTCGATCTCCAGCCTCGGAGGCTGGCGCTTCTCATAGCCGCGGTACAGCGCCGTCAGCATAAGATCGGCGACGGCCGAAAAATCGGCGGCTGTCGCGGTGCTGACGAAGGCCTGGAAATTACCTTTCGTGGCGTCGCCCGAGAAGCCGAGCCGCTCCAGGGCGGAAAGGCCCTGCGGCGAGACGATCCTGATCCGGTTCTCCTCGGGTTTGGTCAGGAAGAAGCCCGACGCCACTTCGCACAGCATGCGCGCGTCGTCTTCGATGAACAGGCATTGCACATAATGCTCCGGCTGGCTCGTGTCCGCCAGGATGATGTAGCGGGCTTTCCGGTTCGGGTTGGCATGGATCTGGCCGAGCCGGCCGACGATCTCGCAGTGATAGGTGGAGAGGAAGGCGGCGAGATGATCGCTCTCCCGACCATCGACGGCCGAGGCGAAAAAGGCAGAGGCCAAGGCGAGTGCCGTTTTGAGCGAGCGACGATGCCGCACGGCCGTCCCCTCCTGAACAAATCGCGGCGACTATGGCGCAGGCCGCGGCCGCTGTCCCCCTAGATCGACGTGAATGAAAAAGGCCGCCCGGAAAGGGCGGCCTTCATCGTCTCCGCGAGGAGCGCCGTTCCTTACTCGAAGCGCCCGCTGGCATGGGCCAGCATGGTGTAGACCTTGCCCGTCTCCGAGGTGAGGTAGGTCTTCGCCACCATCGAGTCCCGGTCGTCCTTGGACGCTTCGCCGAGCAGCCGCTCGAACTCGTCGATGTAGCGATCGACCGTCTCGCGGAACTCCATGTCGCGCCGATACTTGCGGCGGATCTCGTCGAAGGTCTGCTGGCCCTGCAGGGTGTAGAGCCGGCGGGTGAAGACGTTGCGCTCGCCGCGCTTGTAGCGGTCCCACAGCTCGACGGCCGCGTCATGGTCGATCATCCGCGCGATGTCGACGGAGAGCGAATCGAGCTTCTCGATCGAATGCGTCGTCGGCTTGCTCACCTCCGGCGCCTTGTCGTCGCGGGAGGCGCGGACCAGCAGGTCCGAGAGCCAGCCGGCCTTGGCCGGCTGCTGCGGTTCGGGCGCGCGGCGCGGCGCCTCCTGAACCGGCGCGGGGCGCGGCGCAGGCTTGGCCTCGACGCGGCTCTCGGCCCGGGCAGGCGGCGCGCTGGGCGTCGGTTCCGGCGCGGCGTCGAGCGACGGGCGCAGCGCAGGGCCTTCAGCCGCTGGAGGCTTGGGCTGCGCCGGAGCCGTATAGACCGGGGCCGGCTGGGCCGCGGCCGGAGCGGAAACCACAGGTGCGGCGGCTCGGCGCGGCGGGGCCTGCTCGATCGGCAGCGAGACGTCGCCGCGCCGGCCGGAACGGGTCACGATCTCGGTGAGATCGTTCAGCGCCTTGATCTGCTCGGCAACGACCCGGCGCATCGCCGAGGCCGATTCCTGCGTCTCCTGCGGCAGCTCGAGGACGCCGCGCTTCAGCTCGGCGCGGGTGGCTTCCAGCTCGCGCTGGATGTCGACCGTGACGCCGCGCATGTCCTGCGCCGCCTTCTGGAAGCGGTCGGTTACCTTCGAGAGCTCGCCGTCGATCTCGGTCGTGACCTGGGCATAGGCCGCGCGCAGCGCCTCGGCCGTCCGCTCGCGTTCCTTGCCGGTCGCGGAACGGATCGTCTCGAACTGCTGGGCGATGGCGCTGGTCGTCGCCTCGGCCGAGTCGGAGAGCACGGCGCCGATCTGGCGCGCGCGCGCCTCGGCGGTGCCGAGCGACTCGTCGATCAGCGAGGCGAAGGAGCGGGTGATCGCCTCGACATCCTCGGTGCGCCCGCTGATCAGAGCGTGCAGCTCCTCCAGCGAATCGCGCCGCTCGGCGAGCGCCTTGCCGACGCGGGCCTCGACCTGCTCGAGCCGGCCGACCACGGCGTTGAGCGCCGCGCTGCTGGCCTGGGTGACCTCGCCGAGCGAGGCGCCCTTGTCGTCGAGCTTGGCGACGAGGGCGGTCGTCTCACGCAGCGTGCCTTCGGAGTAGTCCTTGAGGTCGGCGATCTGCGCGGTGACCTGCTGCGAGGCGCGGTTGGCCTCTTCCATCACCGTGCTGATCACGGTCTGCAACTCGCCGACGCGGGTCGACAGGCTGTTCTCGACGGCGGCCAGATTCTTGTTCGCGCCGTTGACGATCTGCTGCATCAGCTTGTTGGCCTCGCCGAGGCGGCCCAGCATGCCGCCCAGCTCGTCGCGCAACTGCTCATTGGTGCCGACCAGCGCGTCGATCGACTGGCGCGAGCCGGATTCGAGCGTCTCGCGCAGCGCATTGGACGATGCCTCGATCGCATTGGAGATGGCCGCGCCACGGTCGCGCAGACCCGCGACGAAGGCATTGCCGCGGTGCTCCAGCGCCCGCACCACCGTCTCGCCGGCGGCGGTGAAGGCGGCGGCCAGAGCCTGGCCACGCTCGTCGAGCGCTTCGACCATGCCGCTGCCCTTGGCATCGAAGAGGGCGCGCAGCGCCGCGGTCCGCTCGTCGAGCGCGCCGGAGATGGCCTCGCCCTGGCGGCCGAGCGCCTCGACGACATCGCCGCCCTTGCCCTCGAAGAGGACACGCAGCTGCTCGCTGCGCTGGTCGAGTGCGTTCGAGATGGCGTCGCCCCGGCGTCCGAGCGCGGCGACGATGCCGAGCCCGCGATCGTCGAACAGCGTCCGGAGCTGCTCGGCACGTTCGTTGAGCGCGGCGGCGATCGCCTCGCTCTGCTCCGTCAGCGTGGAAACCACACCGTTGCCGTTATGCTCGAACAGGGCGCGCAGTTCCTGCGCACGCTCGCTGAGCAAGGCGGCGATGAACTCCGAACGGCCCTGCAGGGTCGACGCGATCTCCTCGCCGCGCGTGTCGAGCGTCTGCGACACGGTGTCGAGCCGGCCCACCACGCGCTCCTCGAAGCGCGCCACGCTCTGGTCGAGCGTATCGGCGATCTGCAGCGCGCGGCCGCCGAGCGTGGCGTTGATCGTGTCGGCCTTGTCGCTGAGGGTGCGGGTGAGCGACTCGCTCTTGGAGGTGACGACCTCGCCGATCTCGTCCGCCTTGGCGGCCAGGGCGCGGGTGACCTCGCGTCCGCCTTCCGCCAGCACGCGGGCGATGTCGACCGTGCGCTCGACCAGCGCCTCGTTGAGGGCGGTGGCGCGCGAGCCGAGGCTGCCGTCGATGCGGGCGATCAGGCTGTCGAGCGCGCCGGCGATCTCGGCGCTCTTGGCGCCGGAACGCTCCTCGAACAGCTTGATCTGGCCCTCCATGGAATCCGCCGCCTCGCGGGTGCGCTCGGCGAGGAGGCTGGCCGCCTCCAGGGCGCGGGTGCCGACCTTGTCGGCCAGCGAGACGCCGTCCTGCGAGATCAGCTTCTCGACCTGCGCGATGCCGGTGTTGAGCGCCTCGGTGAGCTCGCGCGCATCGCCCGAGATCTTGGCCGTGAGCGAGCCGCCCTGATGGACGATGAGATCCTCGAAGGCGTTGAGGCGCGCGGCGAGGTTCTCCTCGACCTCGCGGCCCTGGCTGTCGAAGAGATGCGAGAGCGAGGCGAGGCGCATGCCGATCGCCGTCTCCATCTCGTGCCCGCGCTCGTCGAAGAGGCGGTTGAGCGCGTCATGGCGGCTGGCCAGCGCGTCGGCCAGCGCCTGGGCGCGGCCTTCGACGGAGCGCAGCATCGAGTCGGCGCTGGCCGCGAGGGCCTCGCCGACGCGTCCGTTCTGGTCGGTCAGCGCCAGGACGAGCTCGTTGCCGCGCTCGTCGAAGAGCTTGGTCAGCGCGTCGTGGCGGGTCGCCAGCGCCTCGGTCAGCGCCTGCGCGCGGTCCTCGACCGAGCGCAGCATCGACTGGGCGTTGGCGGAGAGCGCCTCGTTGACGCGCCCGCCCTGCTGGGTGAGGGCGAGCACGATCTCGCGGCCGGTGCCGGCGAGCATGGTGCGCGCATCCTCGGCGTGGACGGTGAAGGTGTCGCGCAGGCCCTGCGTCGCCTCGACGACACGGTCGGCGACATGGCGGCCATCGACATTGATCGTCTCGGTGAGGGTGCGGGTCGCTTCCGTCATGCGGCGCGCCAGTTCCTCGCTCTGCTCGCCGAGCAGCGTGTGGACCTCGCGGCCGGTGTCGACGAGACCGCGAACCGTCGCCTCGCGGTGCTCGCCGAGCAGCTGGCCGACCTTCTCGCTGGTTTCGCTGACGCTGGCGAGGAAGCCGGTCTGCTGCTGCTCCAGCGCCACGCGCGCGCCTTCGACCGCGTCGGTGATGCGGCCGGCCAGCGCCAGCCCGCGCTCGTCCAGCTTCTGGTCGATGCTTTCGCCGGTTTCGGCGAGGCGGCTGATGAGGGCGCCGCTGCGCTCGGAGAGGATGCCGTGGACCGAGCGGCCGACATCCGCGATGCGGCTGGCGACGAGCTGGCTCTCGTTGCCGAGCAGATCCTTGATCTCGAGCCCGGCCTGCGAAACCTTCACGGTCATCGCGCCCGTCTGCTCCTCGAGCAGGGCGCTGACGCGCTCGCCGGTCTCCGACAGGCCGGAGATCATGCGCTCGCTTTCCTGGCCGACGATGCGGCTGACATCATGGCCCGCCTGGGCCAGGCGGCTGACCAGGATCTCGCTCTCGTCGCGCAGGCGGGTTTCGACGGCATTGACCGCGCCGGACACGCTGGAGACCAGCGACTCGCTGCGCTCCTCGAGCAACCGCGCCACATCGGCGCCGGCACCCGAGACACGGGCGACGACGCTGTCGCTCTGCTCGCCGACGAGCTGGGCGAGATCGCGCCCCGCGCCGGAGACGCGCCCGACCAGTGCACTGGCCTGCTCGTCGAGCAGGCTATGGACGGCCTCGCCGGTCTCGTTGAGGCGCGTGACCAGTTTCCCGCCCTGCTCGTTGAAGAGGCCGTTTACCCGGTCGGCAACCTCGGTGATGCGGTGGGTCAGCGTGTCGCCATGCTTGTCGACGGTGGAGCCCAGCGTCTCGCTGGCGTCGCTGACGCGCAGGATGATCGCTTCGCCACGCTCGCGCAGCACGTCGTCGACCGATCGGACGGTTTCGTTGAGACGGCTGACCAGCGCGTCGCCATGCGTGCCGATGAGGCTGTGGACGCTCTCGCCGACCTCGTTGAGGCGCGAGGTGATGGCTTCGTTCTGCCGGCTGAGCAGGCTGTTGACGCCGCGCCCGACCTCGGTGAGGCGCACCGTGACGCTCTCACCCTCGGCGGAAAGCACGCTGCGCAGCGCCTCGCCGGATTCCGCCAGCCGCTGCTGCAGGGCCTCGCTCTGGCTCTCGATCAGCGAGACCATGCTGCGGCTGCTGACCTCGAAGCGCTCGGCCGCCTCGACGCCGCGGGCGGAGATGTCCTTGGCGAGGGTCTCGCCGGTGGTCTTCAGCGTCTCGTTGACGGTCTCGACGCGGGCGGTCAGCGTTTCCGCGACCTGCATGCCGGTCTCGCTGATCGCGCGGGTGACGTTCTGCGCCTCGTTCGTGAGGCCCTGGGTGAGGGCGACGCCGGTCTTTTCCAGCGAGCCCGCGATTTCCTTGGCGCGACCGTCGAGCATGGTCGAGAGGTTGTCGCTGGCGCCGGCGAGGCGCTCGGAGACTTCGCCCGAGGTGACCTGCAACCGCTCGACGAGATCGTGGCTGCGGCCGCTGATCTCCTCGATCATCCGTTCGCCGGCGCGGCCGAGCGCCTGGGTGATCTGGTCGCCCTTCGTGCCGAGCGAGCCGGTGACACGGTCGCCGGCCTGCGCGATCGCCTCGGCGATGGTGCGGCTGGCGCCGTCGAGATCCCTGGCGATGCCCTCATGCGCGCCGCTGATGGCGAGCTTGACGCGCTCGGCATTGCCGACCACGGCCTCGCGCTGCGTCACCAGCTCGTCGATGAGCGAGCGCAGGCGGATCTCGTTGTCGGCATAGGCGCGTTCCAGCGTCGAGATTTCGCCGCGGACGATGGTTTCGAGCTCACCGGCGCGTGCGACCGCACGCTCGATGCCGTCGCCCATGGCGGCGACCTCGCGGCGGATGGTCTGGCTCAGCGACAGGACGGAATCGGCGCCGGCCACCTCCGGCTCGGCCAGGCGCAGCGCGACTTCCGTCATCGCGCGCGAAATTAGGCGCATTTCTTGCGTGCGGCGGTAGAGCGCCGCGAGGACGAAGAAGAACACCACCGGCGCGCCGATCGAGAGCGCGAGCAGGGTCCATTCGCCGATGCCGAAGGCGGCGACCGGCTCCGGCAGGCCATTGCTGAAGGAGCCGTAGCGGCCGAGCAGGACGAAGGCGGCGCCGCCCAACCAGGCGAGCGAGGCCAGGCCGGCGAACCAGTAGGGCCTGCGCGAGGGGCGGACGGAGAAGGCCTGGACGAGCGAGCTGGAATCGCGCCGGTCGTCATTGGCGACGCGGCTCGTATCCGGGGCGATGGCGGCGCGCGGCGGCGGGGCCGCTTGCTGAGGCTGCGCCGTTGCCGCCGGAGGCGCGGTGACCGGGATGGCGGCCGGCTCGACGCGCGGCATGTCCAGCTTCAGATCGCTTTCGCTGGTGGTGGGCAGGCGCGGCTCGGCCTCGACCGGAGTTTCCGTCTCACCCTGCGGCTGTTCGAGGCGCAGGGCCTCCTCGATCGCCGACATCGCAGCTTCAGTGGGATCCTGGAGCTTCTTGGGTCGATTCATGGTTGCCGCCTCGCCACGCTACTGAAGATGGTCGCGAACTCATGCTCCGCCATCCGGACCGCCTCTGGCCGGATGAATGGAGACACTGCGCCCATCATTTACCAATTGGAAGGGTAGTGGAGGCCCGGAGCCTTGGAAACCCATTTGAGTGCCTGATTCACAAACGTCGTTAACGCCTCGTTCACCATCAAGGCGCTTCTTGAAAGGGGTCGATTTGCCCGTGCGGCCGGTCGATGTCACTGCGTTCACGAGTTTTACCATGTCCCAGAAGGCAATCGATACCGAGCATCTGTCCCGCCAGACCGGCGGCGACCGTGAACTCGAGCGCGAGCTGCTCACGCTCTTTGCCCAGCAATGCGCCACGCATCTGCGCACCATCCACGGCAGCGCCGATCCAAAGGCGCGCCTGGACGCGGCCCACAGCCTGAAGGGCGCTGCCCTCGCGGTGGGCGCCTGGCAGGTCGCCGAGGCGGCCGACCGGATCGAGCAGGGTCTCGGTCAGGGCGACAAGCACCCCACGGAAGCCGCGATGGATGCGCTGACTCTGGCCGCCGCCGAGGCGCGCGCCGTGATCTGCCGCTGCGACTGCGCGGCCTGAGCAGGCCGCCGCCGCATCGCCGCCGTTTCGCGCGAGCTGGAAATCCTCTAAGCGAGCAAGCGTCATGCCCGCGCGAGGCCGAGCGCGGGCGCGCCGGAGACAGGACATGCCGAACATCACCTATATCGATGCCCATGGGGAGAGCCGCACCGTCGAGGGCGAGGTCGGCGCGACCGTGATGGAAACGGCGATCCGCAACGAGGTCCCCGGCATCGAGGCAGAATGCGGCGGCGCCTGCGCCTGCGCGACCTGCCATGTCTATGTCGACGAGGCCTGGATGCCGAAGGTCGGCCAGCCCGAGCCGATGGAGGAGGACATGCTGGACTTCGCCTTCGACGTCCGGCCGAACTCGCGCCTCTCCTGCCAGATCCGCATCCGCCCCGAACTCGACGGCCTCGTGGTCCGCACGCCCGAGCGGCAGGGCTAGCGAACCGGCGCGGCGGTCGCCCGCGCCGCGTGCCGCGCTCCATGCGCGATTTGCGTTGGATCAATGCGCCGGCGCTGGCAAACTCCACAATGGTATCGCAACCAGCCTTGAGGAGTTCGCGATGTACAAGTCGATCATGGTCCCCGTCGATCTGGCCGAGGCGGAACTCGCCAGGCCGGCGATCGACGCAGCGGTCTCCTTCGCCAAGGCCTCCGGCGGTTCGGTGCGGCTGGTCTATGTCCGCTCGCTGATCCCGGTCACCTACATGGAGTTCGTGCCGAGCGATTTCGACACCGAGCAGCAGCAGGATGCCGAGGCCAAGCTTGCCGAGATCGCCGCGAAGGTCGATCTTCCGGCGGAGCAGGTTTCGGCCAAGGTGCTGATCGGTTCCGTGCATGGCGAGGTGCTGGCCGAGGCCGATGCCGGCGGCATCGACCTTATCGTCATCGGCTCGCATGAGCCGGGCATGCTGGCCTATGTCATCGGCTCGAATGCCTCGGCGATCGTGCGCCGCGCCAAGTGCTCGGTGCTGGTGGTGCGCCAGGCCTGAGCCGCATTCCGGCCGCAGCGTTGCGACGGCTGAACCTCAGGCCTTCGGCTCGCGCCCCGGCACGAGATCGTCCGGCACCTCGCCGGTCGCGAGTTCGCGCGGCCGGTTGAGCGAGATCAGCGGCCAGACCTGCCAGTAGGACGCCGCCAGCAGCAGCAGCGCGAGCAGCCCCGCGCTGGTCTGGCCTTGCTGGAAGGCATGCAGCGCGAAATACGCGATCATCGCCAGCGAGAGCGCGCCGACGGCCGCGACCCCGAGCCAGATCGGCCCCGGCCGGCCGCCGACGAAGCGGGCTTTCGGATTGGCGCGCGCGATCGCGGCCGCTAGCGCCGAGACGAAGCGGTGATAGCGGGCGTCGTCGCGATCGAGATCGGTCAGCGAACGCCAGGAGAGGTTGCCGAAGGTGACGGTCCTGCCGTCGCTGAGTCGCAGCTGGGTCTTGTAGCCCTTGGAGGAGATGTTGCCCGGGGCGAACACGAAGCGAACCTGCTCGACGGCGCTCAGCCGCAGCCGGTCGACCGCCCTGGTCCTGTCGATCTCCAGAAAGTCGCCGTCGAGCTTGTAGGCGATCTCGAAGCCGACCGGCTTCGGGCGCTGGCGCCAGCTCGGGGCAGGGTCGTCGTCAGGGTGCTCGGTCATGGGCGGCAGATAGAGCAACTATGCCCGTCAAGGGAAGCCGGCCAATCGTCTCGGCTCAGCGCGCCAGCACCTTCATCGCGCCGTCGAGGCCATCGAGCGTCAACGGGAACATGCGCCCGCCCATCAGGCCGCCGATCTGCCGGATCGACTGGGTGTAGTTCCACAGATGCTGCTGGACCGGGTTGAGCCAGACCGATTTCGGGAACTTCGTCGTCAATCGCTCCATCCAGACCTGCCCCGCCTCCTCGTTCCAGTGCTCGACGGAACCACCGGGCATCGCGATCTCGTAAGGGCTCATCGAGGCGTCGCCGACGAAGACGAGACGGTAGTCGCCGGGATAGGTCCGCAGCACCTCCCAGGTCGGGATCTGCTGCTCGTGGCGGCGGCGGTTCTCCTTCCAGACCCGCTCATAGGGGCAGTTGTGGAAGTAGAAATGCTCGAAATGCTTGAACTCGGCCCGGGCCGCCGAGAACAGCTCCTCGGCCAGCTCGACATGCCAGTCCATCGAGCCGCCGACATCCAGGAAGAGCAGCACCTTCACGGTGTTGTGGCGCTCAGGGCGCAGCTTGACGTCGAGATAGCCGTGTCTCGCCGTCTCCGTGATCGTGTTGTCGAGGTCGAGCTCTTCGCCTGCACCCGTGCGGGCGAAGCGGCGCAGGCGCCTCAGCGCGATGCGCAGGTTGCGCACGCCGAGCTCGCGCGTGTCGTCGAAATCCTTGAAATCGCGCTTGTCCCAGACCTTCACCGCCCGGAAGTTTCGGTTCTTGTCCTGGCCGATACGCACCCCTTCGGGGTTGTAGCCATAGGCGCCGTAAGGCGAGGTGCCGCCGGTGCCGATCCATTTGTTGCCGCCCTGATGGCGGCCCTTCTGCTCTTCGAGGCGCTGCTTCAGCGTCTCCCAGAGCTTGTCCCAGCCGAGAGCCTCGATCTGGGCCTTCTCTTCGTCGGTGAGGAACTTCTCGGCGAGCTTGCGGAGCCATTCCTCCGGGATGCCGGCCTGCTCGATCGCCTGCTGGAGCGTCTCCATGCCCTGGAAGACCTGGGCGAAGACCTGATCGAACCTGTCGAGATGGCGCTCGTCCTTCACCAGCGTGGCGCGGGCGAGATAGTAGAACTCGTCGACGCTGTGCTCGGCGAGATCGGCCTCCACCCCTTCGAGCAGCGTCAGATATTCGCGCAAGGTCACCGGGACCTTGGCGGCGCGCAGATCGGTGAAGAGGCGAAGGAACATGCCGCTACTGTGCGGGCATGGAGCACGAGGTCAAGCGGTGTCCGCGCTTGCACGGACACCGCTCGATCCCGACAGACAGCTTTACGCCACCGCGTCGGCGAGGTCCTTGGTGACCTTGAACTTCACGACGGTCTTGGCCGGAACCTTGATGGTGGCGCCGGTCGAGGGGTTGCGGGCCTCACGGGCTTCGCGCTTGGCCGCGGAGAGCTTGCCGATGCCGCCGAGCGTGACGTCGTCGCCGCCCTTCAGGGTCTTGGCGACGGTCGCGCCGAGGGAGGCCAGAATGGCGGAGACATCGGCCTTCGTCTTCCCGGTCTCTTCGGCGATCGCGGCGATCAGTTCGTTCTTGGTCATGAAATCCTCCTTGAGAAGGGTGTTATAGGCGTCGCGTGCTGGATCTGGGTCGTTCATGCCCGTTTCCGACACGAGCGACCGCGGAGATATTCGCGGCGCGCAACTCACGCAGTTGCCACGGTTATCGTGGAAAGACGATGCCCGCGGCCGTAGATACGCACAGGAAACGGCTTCGTTCCGCCGAAAGAAGCTGGATTTTTGGGCTTTTCGCGGGTGCGGGAACCGAGAAGAGGGGGAGCGAGCCCGCAGAATCGTGCCCCCGATTCGGTTGCAGATGGCGGCGCGCAACGCTGCGCCCGCCGCCATCGATGCCGCTCAGAGCAGGATGCGAAAAAGCGGGAACCGGTTTTTCGCGAGAATCCTGCTCCGGCTCTAGGCCTGCACGCCGTCGACGTACCAGTCCATCTTGGAGAGGATCTCGTCGGAGGCCGTCTCGCCGGCCTTGACGCGGATTTCGCCCTTCTGGTCCTTGAGCTCGCCGGTGAAGGGGTGGAGCTTGCCGGAGACGATGCCTGCCTGGACCGCGTCGGCAGCTGCGCGGGCAGCCGGCGTGATCGCGTCGTTATAGGGGGCGAGCTTGACGAAGCCGTCCTTGATGCCGCCCCAGACCGCTCCGGTCTTCCAGGTGCCGTCCATCACGTCCTTGACGCGCTTGATGTAGTAGCCCGACCAGTCGTCGACGATGGCCGAGAGATGCGCCTTGGGCGCGAAGGCCTTCATGTCCGAGGCCTGGCCGAAGGCGTAGACGCCGCGCTGCTCGGCCGCCTGGAGCGGCGCCGCCGAGTCGGTGTGCTGGGTGATCATGTCGGCGCCCTGGTCGATCAGCGCCTTGGCGGCGTCGGCTTCCTTGGCCGGGTCGTACCAGGTCGAGCACCAGACGACCTTGGTCTTGAAGTTCGGGTTCACCTTGCGCGCCGCCAGATGGAAGGCGTTGATGCCCATCACCACCTCGGGGATCGGGAAGGAGGCGACATAGCCCGCCTGGCCGGTCTTCGACATGTGGCCGGCGATGGTGCCGATCACGGCGCGGCCCTCATAGAAGCGCGCATCATAGGTCGCGACGTTTTCGGCGCGCATGTAGCCGGTGGCGTGCTCGAAATGGATCTTCGGGAACTGCTTGGCGACCTGGATCGTCGGGTTCATGAAGCCGAAGGAGGTCGAGAAGATCAGCTGGTTGCCGGCCTGGGCGAGCTGGCGGATGGCGCGGGCGGCATCCGGGCCTTCGGCGACGTTCTCGAGGAAGCTCGTCTTGATCTTCGAGCCATATTCCTTCTCGATCGCGAGCCGGCCCTGATCATGCGTCCAGGTATAGCCATGGTCGCCGATGGGGCCGACATAAACGAAGCCCACGCCGAGCGGGGCCTGCGCCGAGGCACCGCGGCCCAGCAGTGGTAGCGTCGAGGCCGCGGCGGCGCCGAAGGTCAGCCGGCGGCGGGTGATGATGCTGGTCATGGTCCTATGAACTCCCCGTTGTCGGTTGCGGCGTCAGGACGCCGTGAAAGGTTTGCCGAGGCAGGCCGGTGCGTCGAGCCGGCCGGTCTTTCGTCCTAGCGACATCATGGTCAGAACTGCAATGGTCGCAAGGTAGGGGGCCATCGCCAGCACCTCCGGCGCGAGCCAGCTCACGCCGGCGGCCTTGGCCTGCAGCTCCAGCGTCATCACCGCGCCGAAGAGATAGGCGCCGAGCAGCAGCCGGCCCGGCTTCCAGGCCGAAAAGACGACGAGCGCCAGCGCGATCCAGCCACGCCCCGCGGTCAATCGTTCGGCCCACATCGGCGTCAGCGCCAGCGAGAAATAGGCCCCGCCCAGCCCCGCCAAGGCGCCTCCGAAGGCGACCGCCGCATAGCGGATGGCGACGACCGGGTAGCCGATGGCATGTGCGGAAGCGTCGTTCTCGCCGACCGCGCGCAGGATCAGCCCCGCCCGCGTCCGGCGCAGGAAGTAGCTCACGCCGGCCACCAGCGCGAGCGAGAGATAGACGACGACGTCCTGCCCGAAGACGATGCGCAGGATGGGATGTTCGGACAGCGCCGCCGGGAAGATCGGCCCGAGCCGCTGCACGGTGCGCCCGACGAAGCCGGCGCCGATCAGCGAGGAGGCGCCGATGCCGAAAATCGTCAGCGCAAGCCCGGTCGCGACCTGATTGGCGGTGAGCGACAGCGCCAGCACCGCGAAGACCATCGCTGCGGCGACACCGGCAAGGATGGCGGCCAGCAGCCCCAGCGCCATGCTGCCGCTCGAGAACGCGACGGCGAAGCCGGCGACCGCGCCGCACAGCATCATGCCCTCGACGCCGAGATTGAGCACGCCGGATTTCTCTGCGACGAGTTCGCCCAACGAGGCCAGCAGCAAGGGCGTCGAGGCCGCGATCAGCGTCATGATGATCGAGACGAGCATGGCCGTGGTCATGCCGCCCTCCGCTTCCAGCCGATCTGCCAGCGCACCAGCACGTCGGTCGCCAGCAGCATGAACAGCAACATGGCCTGGAACAGCCCGGTCGCCGCCTGCGGCAGCCTGACCGTCGATTGCGCGATCTCGCCGCCGACATAGGTTCCCGCCAGCACGATGCCGCCGAAGACGATGCCGAGCGGGTGCAATCGCCCGAGGAAGGCGACGATGATCGCGGTGAAGCCGTATCCCACCGGGAATTGCGGCGTGAGCTGGCCGAACGGTCCGGCCGCCTCGAAGAGCCCGGCCAGTCCCGCGAGGCCGCCGCTGAGCAGCATCGTCGCCCAGGTCGTGCGCGCCGCGCTGAAGCCGCCGTGGCGGGCTGCGGCCGGCGCGAGGCCCACGACCTTTACCGCATAGCCCGCCGTGGTCTTCTCCATCAGTAGCCAGGCGACGACAGCCAGCAGCAATGCGACGGGAATGCCGAGATGGACCAGCGAGCCCTCGATCACCGTCGGCAAGGTCTGGTCGGCGGTGAACATACGCGTCTGCGGAAAATTGAAGCCGCCCGGGTCCTTCCACGGTCCGCGCACCAGGAAATAGAGGAACTGCACCGCGACATAGGTCAACATCAGGCTGGTCAGGATTTCGCTGACCTGCAGCTTCACCCTGAGGAGCGCGGGGATTGCGGCCCAGGCCATGCCGCCGAGGATGCCGGCGAGCACCATGGCGGGCAGGATCCACCATCCGGTCATGTCATAGGTCAGCAGCGCGACCCCGGTGCCGGCGATGGCTCCCATGACATACTGCCCCTCGGCGCCGATATTCCAGACATTGGCGCGGAAGCCGATGGCGAGCCCGAGCGCGATCATCACCAGTGGTGCGCCCTTGACGCCGATATCGGCCCAGCGCTGCGGTTCCAGGAATGGGGTCAGGAAGATGCTCTCGACCGCATGGAAGCCGTCATAGCCGATGGCGGTGAAGACGATCATGCCGGTGAGCATCGTCAGCCCGATCGCGATCAGGGGGCTCAAGACCAGCATCGGCAGGCTCGGCTCGCGGCGGCGGCGCCATTCAAGCATGCGCCGCTCCCACCTGCTCGCCAGCGCCGTGAATTCCGCCCATCATCAGGCCGATCTCGTCGATGCCGAGGCTGGCAACCGGGCGCGGCGCCGAGAGCCGGCCTTCGTTGATGACGCAGAGCCGGTCGGCGAGCTCGAGCAACTCGTCGAGATCCTGCGAGATCACCACGACGGCCGAGCCCTTTGCGGCGAGGTCGACGAGCTCCTGCCGGATCGCGGCGGCCGCACCGGCATCCACGCCCCAGGTCGGCTGCGACACGACGAGCACGGCGGGCTGCTGGCCGATCTCGCGACCCATGATGAATTTCTGGAGGTTTCCGCCCGAGAGCGAGCGAGCGAGCGCGCCATTGCCGGTGGTCCGGACATCGAAGAGCTTGATGACGCTGTCGGCGAAGCGGCTGACGGCACCGCGGCTGATGAAACCATGCGGTGCCAGCGGCAGCCGGTGGCGCGCGGTCAGGACGCCGTTGTCGGCGAGCGAGAAATCCGGCACGGCGGCATGGCCGTTACGCTCTTCCGGCACGCAGGAGAGGCCGAGCGCCCGGCGCGCGCCGGCACCTTCGAGCCCGACGGCCCTGCCGTCGAGCCGGATCGCCTCAGGCGCCGCAGCCAGCCGCTCGCCCGAGAGCGCCGTCAGAAGTTCCGCCTGGCCGTTGCCGGCGACGCCGGCGATGCCGAGGATTTCGCCCGCCCGCGCCTCGAAGGAGACACCCTTGAGATCGGTGCCGAAAGGCGGCTCGCCCGGCAGCGAGAGCCCGCTGACGGCGAGCCTGACCGCGCCGGCTTCCTTCGTCTGGCCGTGCTCGATCTTGCGCAGCTCCGCGCCGATCATCAGTTCCGCCATGCGCCTGGTCGTCTCGACCTTCGGATCGCAGGTCGCGACCACGCGCCCGCCGCGCAGGATGGTGGCGCTGTCGCAGAGCGCTTTGATCTCGTGCAGCTTGTGCGAGATGTAGAGGATCGAGCAGCCTTCCGCCGCGATCTGCCTGAGTGTCGCGAACAGGCGCTCGACCTCCTGCGGCGTCAGCACCGAGGTCGGCTCGTCCATGATCAGGAGCTTCGGCTTCTGCAGAAGGCAGCGCACGATCTCGATGCGCTGGCGCTCGCCGACCGAGAGCGTATGCACCTCGCGCTCCGGATCGAGCGGCAGCGAATAGGATTGCAGGATCGCGGCGACTTGGCTCTTGAGTTCCTCGCGATCGACGGCTTCGTCGAGCCCGAGCGCGATGTTCTCGATCACCGTCATCGCGTCGAACAGCGAGAAATGCTGGAAGACCATGCCGATGCCGAGCTTGCGTGCGGCCTTGGGCGAGGGGATCGCGACGGGTGAACCGTTCCAGGAAATGGTGCCTTCGTCGGCCTGCTGGACGCCGTAGATGATCTTGACGAGCGTCGACTTGCCGGCGCCGTTCTCGCCGAGCAGGGCGTGGATTTCGCCGGGCCGGACGCTCAGGCTGATGTCCTCGTTGGCTTTGACGCCGGGAAAGCTCTTCGAGACATGGGCGAGCGCCAGCCGCGGCGGCACATCCTGCTCACGCGGCTGATTCATGTCGCGACCGTCTCCCTTTCGCCGGCTCCCGGCGGCCAAGCAAGCAACGCACCAGCTCGGCTGCCGTCAAGGCCGCGATGACCTCCGGGCGCTTGTCGTCCACATCCGAACCGCCGATCGGGCAGGTCAGGCGCGAAAGTGTCTCCCGCCGCCCGCCGGCGCGCAGGAAGCTCGCGTCGAAACGGGCGCGCTTCGTGGCCGAGCCGATCATGCCGACATAAGCGGCATCGCCCCGCGCCAGCGCCGCCTCCGTCAAGCGGTAGTCGAGCGCATGGCTGTGCGAAAGCACGACGAAGGCGGCGTTTGCCGGAGCGTCCGCGACCGCATCGACCGGATCGGCCATGCGGATGCAGGTGACGGCCGCCGGCAGCCCGCTCATGACGTCGTCGCGATCGTCGATCAGCGTCACCGTAAAGGGTAGGGCGGCAAGCGCACGGGCAAGCGCACGGCCGGTATGGCCCGCACCGAAGATCAGGACAGGCGGTCTCGCTGCGACCTCGGCCTTCTCGCGGGCGACGATCAGCGCGATGTCGGCGGCGGCGAGCCGGTGCAGCGACACGCGCACCCGCCCGCCGCAGCACTGGCCCATCTGCGGGCCGAGCGGGATGTCGAGGATCTGGTCCGGCGAAGCCTCGCTCAACATATGGCGGGCGAGGTCGATGCAATGGAATTCAAGCTGCCCGCCACCGATCGTTCCGGCGATGGCACCTGGGCTGACGGCCATGCAGGCGCCGGCCTCGCGCGGCGTCGAGCCTTCCACAGCCTCGATCCGGACGAGAACGATGCCGTCGCGCTGATGGGCTGTGAGGAAAGCGGCGAGGGTCATCGCGTGGCCTCCGCCCTGACCCGCTCGACCGCGTCCAATACGCGCTCCGGTGTCGCCGGCGCATCGAGGCGCGGACAGATGCGATGGTCCCCGACGCTCGCCACCGCATCCGACAGCGCATGCAGAACTGAGATCGCCAGCATCAATGGCGGCTCGCCGACGGCCTTGGAACGGTGGATCGTCGGCTCGCGGTTCGGCGCGTTCTCCAGCAAATGCACATTGAAGATGCGCGGCCGGTCGGAGGCGACGGGAATCTTGTAAGTGGACGGCGCATGGGTCCAGAGCCGGCCTTTTTTATCCCAGACCAGCTCTTCGGTCGTCAGCCAGCCCATGCCCTGCACGAAGCCGCCCTCGATCTGGCCCTTGTCGATCGCGGGGTTCAGCGATTGCCCGCAATCATGCAGGATATCGACCCGCTCGACCCTGTACTCGCCGGTCAGCGTGTCGATCGCGACCTCGGCCGCCGCCGCGCCATAGGCGAAATAGTAGAACGGGTGGCCGCGCCCGGCCTTGCGGTCCCAGTGGATTTTGGGCGTCGCGTAAAAGCCGGTCGCGGAGAGCTGGACGCGGGCCATATAGGCGGCCGCGATCAGGTCCTTGAAGGCGATCTCGCGGGGGCCAACCTTCACGCGGCCCGGTAGGAAGGCGATGTCCTCCGCCTCGACCTGCCAGTGTTTCGCGGCAAACTCCGTCAGCCGCTTCTTGATCGTCTCGCAGGCATCGAGCGCCGCCATGCCGTTGAGGTCGGAGCCGGACGAGGCGGCGGTGGCCGAGGTATTCGGCACCTTGCCGGTGGTGGTGGCGGTGATCTTGACCTGGTCGAGCCTGATGCCGAAGGCCTGCGCCACCACCTGCGCCACCTTGATATAGAGCCCTTGCCCCATCTCGGTGCCACCGTGGTTCAGCGCGACCGTGCCGTCGGTATAGACATGCACCAGTGCGCCGGCTTGGTTGAACCAGGTCGCTGTGAAGGAGATGCCGAACTTCACCGGCGTCAACGCGATGCCGCGCTTGACGATGGGGCTTTTCCTATTGGCTTCGCGGATCGCAGCCTTGCGCGCCTGATAATCGCATCGCCGTTCCAGCTCGGCGATGACATCGGCCGCGATATTGTCCTCGACAGCCTGGTGATAGGGCGTGACGTCACGGCCGGCGCCGCCATAGAGATTGCGCCGTCGCACCTCCAGCGGGTCGAGTCCGGTCGCGTAGGCGACCTCCTCGATGAAGCGCTCGGCGCCGACCATGCCTTGCGGACCGCCGAAGCCCCGGAAGGCGGTGTTGGAGCAGGTGTTGGTGAAGAGCGGTTCCGAGCGGGCGCGCACCGCCGGGTAGAAATAGCAATTGTCCATGTGGAACAGGGCGCGGTCGGTCACCGGCCCCGAAAGATCGGCATTCCAACCGCAGCGCGCCGCATAGACGGCGTCGAGTGCATGGATGCGGCCCTCGTCGTCGAAGCCGATCTCGTAGTCGCAGACGAAGTCGTGGCGCTTGCCGGTGATCGCCATGTCGTCGTCGCGATCGGGCCGAAGCTTCACCGGCCGCTTCAGTTTGCGGGCCGCGATAGCCGCGACGCAGGCGAAGAGATTGGCCTGCGTTTCCTTGCCGCCGAAACCGCCGCCCATGCGCCGCACCTCGACGGTCACGGCATGCGAGCCGACGCTGAGCACGGCCGCGACCATGTGCTGGACCTCGCTCGGATGCTGGGTCGAGACCAGCACCGTCATGTCCTCGTCCTCGCCGGGGATGGCGAGTGCGATCTGGCTTTCGAGGTAGAAATGCTCCTGCCCGCCGATCGCCATCGTGCCCTTGAGTCGGCGCGGGCTCGCGGCCATGGCCGTCGCGACATCGCCGCGTTCGAGCTTGAGCGGGTCGGTGACGAGCCTGCCGCCGGCCGCACGCGCGGCGGCGATGTCGAGGAGAGGGGTCTCTTCGGTGTACTTGGCTTTGGCCAGCGTTGCGGCCAGACGTCCCTGCTCGCGCGTCTCAGCCACCACTGCGAAGAGGGGCTGGCCGTGGAACAGGATCCGATCGGTCGCGAAGACCGGCTCGTCATGGCGATGCGTTGAGGAGATGTCGTTGGCGCCGGGAATATCGGCCGCCGTCAGCACCGAAACGACGCCGGGCGCGGCACGCACCGCATCGAGATCGAGCGAGGTGAGCTGCCCATGGGCGATCCCGCTCAGGCCGAGATAGGCGTGAAGCAGGCCTTCCGGCGCGGCGATGTCGTCGATGTAGAAGGCCTCGCCGGCGACATGCTTGGGTGCGGAGTCGTGGATGCGGGCACTGCCGACCGGCCCGGTCTCGGGGACGATGTCGAGCTTGCGGCGCGCGTCAGCCATGGGCGGCCTCCGCGAGCAGGCCGGCGACGCGTGTCTCGGTTTGCGGCTGTGTCGTCTCGATCAGGAAGCGCCGCAGCAGGTTGCCGGCGATCTTGAGCCGATAGTCCGCCGAGGCACGCATGTCGCTGAGCGGCGTGAAGTCCCGAGGCAAGGCGGCGATGGCCGCCTCGACGGCGTCCTCATCCCACGGCCGGCCGATGAGCGCCGCCTCTGCCGCAGCCGCCCGCTTCGGGATGCCGGCCATGCCGCCATAGGCCAGTCGCGCCTCGCTGATCGGGCCATCGGCATGCCGGGTCAGCCGGAAGGCGCCGCAGACGGCCGAGATGTCCTCATCGAAGCGTTTGGACACCTTCGAGGCATGGAACAGCATGTCTGGCGCCAGCTTCGGCACCAGCACGGCCTCGACGAATTCGGCAGGGCGGCGATCCTGCTTGCGATAGTCGAGGAAGAAGCTTTCGAGCGGGATGGTACGGCGTTCGACCCCGGCTCTGCCGCGCTGCGCCAGCACCAGCGTCGCGTCGAGCGCGATCAGGGCTGGCGGCAGGTCGCCGATCGGCGAGCCGTTGGCGATGTTACCGCCGATCGTGCCGGCATTGCGCACCTGCTCGCCGCCGAACCGGCGCATCAGTTCGTCGAGTTGGGGCGAGAGGGTAGCCAGCGCGGCTCGGACGTCGATATGACCAGCCATCGCGCCGAAGCGCAAATGATCGCCTTCATCGGTGATCTCGCGCAAAGTCTCGATCCGCCCGAGATAGATCACCGGATCGAGCCGCTTCATCGCCTTGGTGACCCACAAGCCGACATCGGTCGCGCCGGCGACGAGTGTCGCCTGCGGATGCGCCGCGACGAGTTCCGCGAGCGCCTCAACGGTTGCGGGGGCGTAAAAGCGCCCGCCTTCGCCTTCAAGAGCCAGCGTCGCGGCATCGTTCAGCGCTGCAAGTCGCGCTGCGATGGTCTCGCGCTCGCGCAGAAAGCGATCCGTCTCGCGCGGGGCGATCTCATCCATGCGCCGCCCGGCCGCGATGATCGGCTCATAGCCGGTGCAGCGGCAGAGATTACCGGCGAGCGCATCCTCGATGCGGCTGATGCTTGGCTCCGCCTCGTTCAGCCTGAGTGCGAAGAGCGACATCACGAAGCCCGGCGTGCAGAAGCCGCATTGCGAGCCGTGGCATTCGACCATCGCCTGCTGGACCGGATGCAGGCTGCCGTCATCGCCCTTGAGGTGCTCGACGGTGAGGAGCTGGCAGCCATCCAGTGTCGGCAGGAAACGGATGCAGGCATTCACCGCCTCGTAGCGCAGCCGCCCGCGGTCGAGCCGGCCGACGACGACGGTGCAGGCGCCGCAGTCGCCCTCGGCGCAGCCTTCCTTGCTGCCGGTCATGCGCTTCTCGAGGCGCAGCCAGTCGAGCACCGTCAGTGTCGGATCGCAGCGATCGATCTCGACAAGCTCGTCACCGAGGAGGAAGCGCAGGCGTTCACGCATCCTGCCCGCTCCACTCGCAAAGCCAGTTCATGCCTCCAGATTAGGCACGATCCGTGCTTGGCCGGAAGCTTTGATTTGGTGCAGATGTGATGTGAATTTAAGCCGGAGCCGCCGATTGTGACCGCATCTCCCGTCATCCGCGCCTTACGCGGTCGTCTGCTCTGGTTTGTCGGCGATCCGGAGGTTGCGGGCGAGGCGGCGTATCGCTTCGTCGAGGACGGTTTGCTCGTCATCGAGAACGGGCTGGTCAAGGCGACAGGCGAGGCAAGCGCGCTGTTGCGGGCGCTGCCGGCCGATGCCGAGATCGTCGACCATCGCCCGCATCTGATCATGCCGGGCTTCATCGACGCGCACATCCACATGCCGCAGACGCAAGTCGTCGCCTCCTACGGCGCGCAGCTGATGGATTGGCTGAACAAATACACCTTCGTCGAGGAGCAGAAGCTCAGCCAGCAGGGCCATGCCGAGAAGCTCTCGCGCTTCTTCCTCGACGAGCTTCTGGCCAACGGCACCACCACGGCGGCTGTCTATTGCTCGGTGCATCCGCAATCGGCCGAGGCATTCTTCACCGAGTCGCAGCGTCGCAACACCCGCATGATCGCCGGCAAGGTGATGATGGACCGCAACGCGCCGGAGGCGCTGACCGACACGGCCGAGAGCGGCTATCGCGACTCGAAGGCGCTGATCGCGCGCTGGCATGGCAAGGGCCGGCAGCTCTATGCGATCACGCCGCGCTTCGCGATCACCTCGACGCCGGAGCAATTGGCGGCGGCAGGGCGGCTGGCGGCCGAGCATCCCGACTGCCACGTCCAGACCCATATCGACGAGAACCGGGCCGAGATCACCTTCGCCCGCGAGCTTTACCCGGAAGCAGCCGACTACGCCGACATCTACCGGCGCCACGGCCTGCTCGGTCCCAAGAGCCTGATGGGCCATTGCATCCACATGACCCACAATGAATGGAGCGCCTTTGCCGAGACGGGTGCCGTCGCGGTCTTCTGCCCGACCTCGAACCTCTTCCTCGGCTCAGGACTGTTCGACTGGGCGCATGCCCGGCAGCGCGGCGTGAAGGTGGCGGTCGCGACCGATATCGGCGGCGGCACCTCTTATTCGATGCTCCGGACGATGGCCGAGGCCTACAAGGTGCTGCAGTTGCAGGGGCAGTCGCTCTCCGCTTTCGCGGCGCTGCACGCCATCACGCGCGGCAATGCGGCTGCGCTCGGCCTCGACCATCTCATCGGCTCGTTCGAGCCCGGCCGGGAGGCGGATGTCGTCGTGCTCGACACGGGCGCGACGCGGGCGATGGCGCATCGCATGGAAACGGTGCGCGATCTGGCGGAGGAGTTGTTCGTGCTCGTCACGCTGGGCGACGAGCGCAATATCGCCGCGACCTATGTGATGGGGGAGTTGGTCGCGGGCGCGTCATTCTCGGGCGGCGCCTGACGGACTCTTGTTTGCCACGGAAGCGCGCCGTCATTCCGGGCTTGACCCGGAATCCATCGTAGAGCGCAGCGTCCTATGATGGATTCCGGATCGGCGCCGCTATCGCGGCTTGTCCGGAATGACGGCGGTTTTTGATCCCGGCGGGGGGCTCAGCCCAGCACGCCGCCCTTGCGGGCGAAGTCGATATAGATCTCACGCAGGCGCAGCGTGGTCGGGCCCGGCGCACCATTGTGGATGGTGTGGCCGTCGATCGAGCTCACCGGCATCACCATGCTGGTCGCCGAGGTGATGAAGGCCTCCTCGGCGTCGAGCGCCTCGGCCAGCGTGAATTCGCGCTCCTCGAAGGTGAAGCCGGATTCGGCGATGAAGGCCAGCACCGCCTTGCGGGTGATGCCGGGCAGGACCTTGTGCGAGAGCGGGCGCGAGATCAGGGTCTTGCCCTTGACGATCCAGGCGGTGGAGGAGGCGCCTTCCGTCACCACGCCGTCCTCGATCATCCAGGCTTCCTGCGCGCCGGCCTCGGCGGCGATCTGCTTGGCCAGCACCGGCGCGAGCAGGTTAACGCTCTTGATGTCGCGGCGGACCCAGCGCAGGTCGGGCGTCGAGACGACCTTGATGCCGGTCTTCACCGCCGGCGCGTTCACGAAATTGCGGGCCTGGGTGAACATCACCAGCGTCGGCTGGGTGTCCTTCGGGAACGGGAAGTCGCGATCGGCCGCGCCGCGCGAGACCTGCAGGTAGATGCTGCCTTCGTCGAGGCCGTTGCGCTTGATCAGTTCCTCATGGATCGCGACCAGCTCGGCCTTCGACCAGGGCAAGGCTAGCTGGATCTCGCCGCAAGAGCGTTCGAGACGGGTGAGATGCGCCTCGCAATCGACCAGCTTGCCGCCGATCACGGCCGAGACCTCGTAGATGCCGTCGCCGAAGATGAAGCCGCGATCGAAGATGGAGATCTTTGCCTCTTCCTCGGGAAGATAGGCGCCGTTGACATAGACGATGCGGCTCATGGAATGCGGACTCTGCTAGGGGGACGGAAAGCCGTTCCTTCCTAGCGAAACCGCGAGCCGGGCGCGAGCGATAAGGGCGGATTGCCGCCCGGCGCCGCTTGCAGGGCGCAGGCTCAGGCTTTCAGGCTCAGGAACCGCGTCGGGATCGCGCCGCGCAGGTTCTGCCCGAAGCCGGCGAGCTTCGGCGAGACCAGATTCTTCGTCGAATAGTGCAGCACCGGAATCCAGGGCTGCTCGGTGGTGACGATGCTGTCGGCCTCGCGCAGGATCGCGGCGCGCCTGGCGATGTCGAGTTCGTCGGCGGCGAGCTTCATCAGCGCGTCGAAGCGGGGATTGGCGTATTTGCCGATGTTGAAGCCGGCATTGTCGCTCTGGAACAGGAACAGGAAGTTCTGCGGGTCGGAATAGTCGCCGATCCAGCCATAGCGGGCGACGTCGAAATCGCCACCATCGCGCAGATAGGCGAAATGCGTGCGGAAATCCGTCTCGACGAAGCGCGTCTCGACGCCGATGGCGTGCCATTGCTCCGCGATCGCCTCGGCGGTGTGCCGGTTGTTGTCGGTGGTGTTGAAGCGCAATTCGATATGGAGTGGCACGCCGTTGCCGAACCCGGCCGCGGCGAGGAGCTGCTTCGCCTCGTCCTCGCGTTCGAGCACCGATGCGTAGCGGAAATCCATCTCCGCCCGCTCGCCGTAATTGCCGATATGGGGCGGGATCACGCCATAGGCCGGCAGCATCGTGCCGCCCCAGATCCGGTCGGCGATGAAATCCCGGTCGATCTGGAGGGAAAGCGCCCGCCTGACGCGAGGGTCGTCGAAGGGCTGCTTGGCTGTGTTGATGATCAGGAAATAGGTCGCGAGATAGGGGCCGATCCGCACCTGCTCGCCGAGCTTGCGGCGCAGTTCCTTGAATTGCTCGGCCGGGATGTCGGTCGTCAATTGCAGCTCGCCGGCCTGGAAGCGTCGCGCCGCCGCGATGAGGTCAGGCGCCGGATAGAAGATCACCGTATCGATCTTCACACCCGCCGCGTCGTGGAAATGCGGATTGCGATCGAGCCGGATATGCGAGTTCGGGATGAATTCCTTGAGCATATAGGCGCCGTTCGTGACCCAGCTTCGCGGATCGGCCGGAGCGAGCCCGGCCTTCGCGGCCGTCGCCGGATGGACCGGCAGGGCGCTCTGATGGGTCAGGAGCTCGAGCAGATAGGGCGTCGGTCGCTCCAGCTCGATCTCCAGCGTCCGCTCGTCCGGCGCCCGTACGCCGAGTTCGTCGAGCGAGGAACCTGTGGCTGCCTTGTGGATCGCCTCGGCCTTGCGGATCGGATAGAGCAGGTTGGCGTATTTGGCGCCGGTCTCGGGGTCGACGATCCGCTTGAACGAATAGACGAAGTCGCTCGCTCTGAGCGGGTCGCCGTTCGACCATTTCGCGTTGGCCCGCAGGCTGAAGCGCCAGAGCTTGCCATCGGCACTGGCCGTCCAGCTCTCGGCGACGCCGGGCACGACCTCGCCCCTCATATTGTGGATGACGAGGCCTTCGCGCAGGTCGCGCAGCAGATGCGCTTCCGCCACGGTCGAGGTCCGGTGCGGATCGAGCGTTTCCGGGTCGCCGTCATTGCCGCGGTGGAAGATCACCGACCCTTGCGCTGCCGCGGCACGTAAAGTCGCGAGCAGGGCGACGAAGGCGAAGGGAGCGTGGCGGCGGGTGACGTCGAGCAAATCAGCCTCCCCTGGCGCCGGGCACCGGCGCGAGCGCTGCCCGACTCAGGAGATTAGAACGCGACGGCTCCCGCCTGCCAAGCGGGAAGGAGCCCCGCGTCGTCAGCGCGCTCCGGCGGCGCGATTGTTCTCGAAGACGATGGCGCAATCCTCGGCCTTCTTGCGGCATGCGGTCAGTGCAGTCTGGCGCGCCTGCTCCAGATCTTTCTCGCCGTACCGGTAGTTGAATGTCTTGCTGGCCTTGCTGAAAGCCATCGCCTTGTCGCCGGGCGCGCTGAAGTAATCCTCGAATGTGCGGGCGCCCTTTTCGAGGCCGAGGCGCTCGAATTCTGCTTGCGGACGCCCGGTAGGCAGTGTCGGCAGCTTCCATGCGCGAAGCGAGGCATCCATCTCCCGAAGCCAGGCGAAACGGGCCTGGTTGTTCTGGAGAATCGCATGGCCGCGTGGCTTGATCTCCGGCAGCGTGATCAGGCGCACGTTCCCGCCACGGTCGAGCGCAGCGGCGCGCATGCGGTCGACGAGGGGTGGTGGGAAGAGTTCGTCGTTGGCGGCATAGACCCAGAGCTGGGGCACGGTCTCCTGCCAGGGCCAGTGCCGGACGGTCTCGACGAGCGCGTCGCGGCCTTTCTCCACGCATTCGTCGAAGTTCAGGCCACCGGCAATGTTGATCACCGCCTTCAGGCCTGGGGGCTTGCGTTGGGCCAGCGCCATGATCGCCGCGCCGCCGGCGGATTCGCCGAGTGCGATGATCCGATCGGGATCGACATCAGGGCGTTCTCGCAGCGTCTCGAGCGCCGCCTCGAGCTCCTTCGCCTCGCTGTCGAAACGCCGCGTCATATCGGGCAATCCGCAGCCCGCCCCTTCACCGGAAAAGGGGCCGTCCGATTGGCCGAAGCCGCGGCGGATGACGATAGCGGCCATCCAGCCACGGCGGGCGAGATCCCGCGCGATCGACCTATATTGGATGGCGTGCAGGTCGCCCATCCGGGAACCTGTCGCCGATTTGCCGTGCGTGATCAGTGCGAGCGGCAGCCGGCCGTCGATCCCCTCAGGGCGGATGATCAGCGACTCCAGACGGATCTCGCGGCCGTCGATGCGGGCCCGGAGAAAGCCGTTATCCTCGCGAAACGGCTCCTGCGCGCCTGCCGACATCGTCGCCGCCAGCCAGAAGGCGCCCGCGAGCGCAAGCGCTCCTGACCGGAGGGCGGCCCCGATGGTGGCTACCATGCCCGACAGCTCCAGCCGATCCGGTGTCTGCTAGGGAGTGGCGGCTATCGCGGCCGCGCGCTCCTGCGCCTCGACCACCGCCACGGCCGTCATGTTGACGACGCCGCGCGCGGTGACCGAGCCGGTGAGGATATGCGCGGGCTTCGCCGTGCCCATCAGGATCGGCCCGACCGGCAGTGCGTCCGCCATCACCTTGGCGAACTGATAGGAGATGTTCGCCGCGTCGAGATTGGGGAAGATCAGGACGTTGGCCACGTCCTTCAGCGTCGAGGAAGGCAGGACGCGCTCGCGGATCATCGGCACCAGCGCGGTGTCGGCCTCCATCTCGCCGTCGCATTCGAGGTTGGGCGCGCGCTCGCGGATCAGCTTCAGCGCCTTGCGCATCTTGAGCGAGCTCGGCGTGTCGGCGGCGCCGAAATCGGAATGCGACAGCAGCGCGATCTTCGGCTCCAGGCCGAAGCGCTGGACATGGCTCGCTGCCAGCACGGTCATGTCGGCGATCTCCTCCGCCGTCGGATCGTGCTTCACATGGGTGTCGCCGAGGAAGAAGGCGCCCTTGTTGGTGATGATCAGCGTCATCGCCGCGAGGTCGCAGACACCCGGCGCCAGCCCGATGATGTCCTTGATGTGCCGCAGTCGCGACATGAAGCGGCCTTCGAGGCCGCTGATCATCGCATCCGCCTCGCCGCGCGCCACGGCCAGCGCCGCGATCACGGTGTTGTTGGTGCGCACCAGCGCGCGCGCCGCATCGGGCGTGATGCCGCGCCGGCCGGCGATGTCGAGATAGGTCTGGACGTAGTCGCGATAGCGCGGATCGTCCTCCGGGTTCACGATCTCGAAATCGACGCCGGGCTTCAGCGACAGGCCGAAGCGCTGGATGCGCGTCTCGATCACGCTGGGGCGGCCGATCAGGATCGGGATGGCGAGCCCTTCCTCCAGCGCGACCTGGGCGGCGCGCAGCACGCGCTCATCCTCGCCCTCGGCATAGATCACGCGCTTGGGGTCGGCCTTGGCCTGCTGGAACAACGGCTTCATCAGGAAGCCCGAGCGGAAGACGAAGCGCGAGAGCTGCTCGCGATAGGCCTCGATGTCGACCAGCGGCTTGCGCGCGACGCCCGTCGCCATGGCGGCTTCGGCCACGGCCGGGGCGATGCGCATGATCAGGCGCGGATCGAAGGGATTCGGGATCAGCGATGTCGCGCCGAAGGTCGAGGTCTCCCCGCCATAGGCGCGTGCAGCCACATCCGAGGACGCCTCGCGGGCGAGCGCGGCGATAGCGCGCACGGCCGCGAGCTTCATCGCCTCGTTGATCGTCGTCGCCTGCACGTCGAGCGCGCCGCGGAAGATATAAGGGAAGCACAGGACGTTGTTGACCTGGTTCGGATAGTCCGAGCGGCCGGTGCAGATCATCGCATCGGGGCGCACGGCCAGCGCGTCCTCCGGCGTGATCTCGGGATTGGGGTTGGCGAGCGCCAGGATCAGCGGCTTCGGCGCCATGCGCTTGGCCATCTCCGACTTCAGCACGCCCGCGGCGGAGAGGCCGAGAAAGATGTCGGCATCGCCGATGACGTCGTTCAGCGTGCGGGCGTCGGTCTTCTGCGCATAGACCTCCTTCCAGCGGTCCATCAGCGTGTTGCGGCCCTCATAGACCACGCCTTCCAGGTCCGTGATCCAGATGTTCTTGCGCTGCGCGCCGAGCTCCACCAGCAGGTTGGTGCAGGCCAGCGCCGCCGCGCCGGCGCCCGAGACGACGATCTTGACGTCGGCGATCTTCTTGGCGGCGAGGTCGAGTCCGTTCAGCACCGCCGCGCCGACGATGATCGCCGTGCCGTGCTGGTCGTCATGGAAGACGGGGATCTTCATCCGGGCCTTGAGCTGCTCCTCGATCTCGAAGCACTCCGGACCCTTGATGTCCTCGAGGTTGATGCCGCCGAAGGTCGGTTCCAGCGCGGCGACCACCTCGACGAATTTCTCGATGTTCTTCTGCTCGACCTCGATGTCGAAACAGTCGATGCCGGCGAATTTCTTGAACAGGACCGCCTTGCCCTCCATCACCGGCTTCGACGCCAGCGGCCCGATATCGCCGAGGCCGAGCACGGCGGTGCCGTTGGTGATGACGGCGACGAGGTTCTGCCGCGAGGTGAGCTCGGCCGCTTCCGACGGGTCATCGACGATCGCCTCGCAGGCGGCGGCGACGCCGGGCGAATAGGCGAGTGCGAGGTCGCGCTGGTTGCCGAGCGGCTTGGTCGCCTGGATCTCGAGCTTACCGGGCCGCGGCTGGCGGTGATAGACGAGCGCGCCCGAGCGCAGATCTGTGGAGAGCGTGCTTTTCATGGCGCGATGGTCCCTGCAGTCCGAAGGATGCTGGTCGCGCGAAAGCCCCCATGCCGTCAAGCCGCCGGGATGCCGCTGGCAGCTTCTCCGTGAGGGAAACGGTGCTTCGGGAGACAGGGCCGTGCCGGTCGCATCGGCCCTTCGGTGGAAAGGGTCGCTTGAATCAGTTTGGCAAGCCGTTGAGACGGTATGCGAGGGATCACGCACAAGACGTGGAATCGATTCAGCAAATTTCCTGCTGAGTCGGAACGCGAAGCCGTAGAGACAAATCCAGGGTCGGCGCCGGCCGGTCAGAACGCCTTGAAGGTGATGATCGTATGGGTGTCGGCGATCTCGGGGATCGACTGCACCTTCTGCGCGACGAAATGGCCGATATCGACATCGGCCGCGACGTGGAACTTGGCCAGGATGTCGTAATTGCCGGCGGTCGAGTAGATCTCGGAGGCGATCTCGCGATCGGCCAGTTCGCTGGCGACCTCATAGGTCTTGCCGAGCTTGCATTTGATCTCGACGAAGAAGGTCTGCATCGCGCGCTCCGAAACTCTCTGCGGACTGGATAGAACTCCCAGTGCCCCGAGATCAAGCGCCGGCGAGCGCCGCGATCCGCCGCGTCATCGGATTGTCGGGGTCGGTGAGTCCGCCGATGACCGTGAAATGGTTCGCGCCTTCGATCTCCTCATAGCGCGTCTGCACGCCTTCCAGCCCCCAGACATCGACGAGGCGGCGGCTCTGCTTGTGGTACTCGTCGCTTTCAGCGCCGCCGACGACGGCGTCCATCGTCAGCCGCGACGGTGCCGGCCAGAACAGCGGGCTCTCCCGCTCCGCCGCCTCCATGTCGAGGCCGAGCGCGGTGTTGATGCTGGTCTCGGTCAGGGGTTTCAGGTTGTAGAGTCCCGAGATGCCGTAGGCGGCCGGCACGAGGCGATCGGGCAGGTCGGGGTCGACATTGTGCCAGTTGGTCGCCAGCGTGCAGGCCGAGAGATGGCCGCCCGCCGAATGCCCGGTCGCGACCACCGGCAGGCCGAAGCGTCGCCACAGCGCGGCGGCCGCCTGCTGCAATTCCCAGACGATATGGCCGAGATGGACCTGTGGGCAGAGGTCGTAGCCGACGACGGCGACGGGCAGGCCCAGCCGGTTCAGTCCGCGCGCCATATGCGAGAAGAAGCTGCGGTCGAGTGCCTGCCAGTAGCCGCCATGGATGAACATGACGAGCGCGTTGCCGCGCACCGTCTCGGGCTTGAAGATGTCGTAGAGCTGGCGCTCGCCGGCGCCGTAGGAGATGCCGAGCTCGCAGAGCGCGGTGGCGCGGTAGGCGGCGGCGTCTTCCTGCCAGCCGGCGATGATGCCGGGATGCTCGGGCACCCGGGCGCGGTTGTTGTATTCGGCTTCGTAGTCGGGGGTCGTCATGGTCTGGTCCATGGTTCGCACCGTGGCAGCAGCGGAGCTTTTTCGCCACTGCTTTTGACAGCCCGGGCGGCCGGCGGCAAAAGCGATGCGCCCATCGATTGGGCACTGGAGGTCGCCATGGAAAACCCTGTCCTCGCCGAAGTCACGCGCGGCAACACCGTCGAATCGCGCCATCGCGGTGCGGCGATCGTCATCGATGCCGAGGGCGGCGTGGTGTTCTCCGCCGGGGATGTCGAGCGCCCCGTCTTCCCGCGCTCGGCCGTCAAGGCGATTCAGGGCCTGCCATTGATCGAGAGCGGCGCCGCCGACCGCTACGGGCTGACCGAGGCGGAGATCGCGCTTGCCGTCTCCTCGCATTCCGGCGAGCCGCTCCACGCCGAGACCTCGCTGGCCATGCTGAAGAAGGCCGGCCGCGATGCCGGCTGCCTCGAATGCGGCGCGCATTGGCCGATGAGCGAGGCTGCGGCGCGCGCCCTGGCCAAATCGGGCGCCGAGCCCAGCGCGCTCAACAACAACTGCTCCGGCAAGCATGCCGGCTTCGTCTGCCTGTCCTGCGCGCTGGACGAGGATCCCGCTGGCTATGTGAAGCAGGGTCATGCGGTCCAGCAGGCCGTGCGCGGCGCTCTTGAAGAGGTGACCGGCGCTGCGCATTCCAGCGACCGCATGGGCATCGACGGTTGCTCGATCCCCTCCTATGCCGTGCCGCTCAAGGCGCTGGCGCTCGGCTTCGCCCGGCTTGGCACCGGCCATGGCTTCGGCCCGGAGCGCGCCAGGGCGGCTGCGCGCATCCGCGCCGCTGCGGCGGCGCATCCCTTCATGGTGGCGGGCACCGACCGTTTCGACACAAGGCTGATGAGCCTGCTCGGCGCGCGTGCCTTCACCAAGACCGGGGCCGAGGGCGTCTACTGCGCGGCCCTGCCGGAGCTCGGCTATGGCATCGCGCTCAAATGCGACGACGGCGCCGGCCGTGCCGCCGAGGTGGCACTGGCGGCGCTGATCGGTCGCTTCCTGCCGATGGATGAATCGACGCAGGTGGCCTTCGCGCCGCTGCGAGAGGCCGTGCTGAAGAACTGGAACGGCACCGAGGTCGGCCGGGTGAGGGCGCCGGCCGGCTAGGGCCGGTCGTTTTTCCACGGAAGCGCGGGTCGTCCCGGGCGGAGCGAAGCGAAGACCCGGGATCCATGCCTGAGCCGTGGTCGAAAGCGCTCCGGCATGGATCCCGGATCGGCGCCGCTGACGCGGCTTATCCGGGATGACCCGCGCTTCCTTCGAAAAGGCGGCGATCTTAACTGACCGCGTTGTTCTCGACCCTGATGCCGGCCGCCCGAGCATCGGGAGCCTTCGTCAGGTCGCCGGTGACCGGCTTGCCGTATTCGCTGCCGATCACGGCGCCGTTCCGTGCCTCGGCGATGAGGTTGTTGGCGATCAGCGCATTGCGCTCCTTCGGCACCAGCGAGATCGAGATGCCGATACCGGTCTTGCGGATGATGTTGCCGGTGGCGGCGAGATTGCGCATGCCCCAGGACCAGCCCAGCGAGATGCCGGTCTCGCCGGCGTTCTCGATGACGTTGCCGGTGACGGCGGCTTCCGCCTCGACATGGACGCCGATGCCGCCGACGGGCCCCTTGCCGTTCGGCGCGACCGCCTTCCGGGCGTTGCGGACGATGTTGTTGGCGAAGACGGCGAGCCGCCCGCCATGGTCGAGATTGGTGATGTTGGCGCCCTGCGCGCAATCCTCGATCAGGTTGTTCGCCATGATCGCGCCCTCGAAGGCGAATTCGGAATAGAGCCCGGCCTCCCCGCAGCGCCGCCCCTGATTGCCGAGGATCTGCACGCCCGAACCGGAATTGTTGCGGATGAAGGTCATGGCGCAGTCACGGAGCTGGTTGCCTTCGATGATGACGCCGCCCGCACGATAGAGGCTGATGCCGTTGCCGTTCTGCCCGTCGCCGCCGGCATCGGCCCGGATGCGCTCGACGCGGTTGCCGCGCAGGATCGAGCGGTCGTCCCCGGCCTCGCTGCGCCAGATCTGGATGCCGTTATTGCCGCAATCGGCGACGGCATTGCCCTCGATCGTCAGCCCGCGCGAATCCAGCGAGAACAGCGCGGCGTCGCGCATCTTGCGGAAGCTGCTCGCTGTGATGCGCCCGCCGCAGCGGTTCAGCGTCAAGCCGACGGAGCCGGCATTGGCGAAGGCGAGTTCGGCGATCGCAATCTCGCCGACGGCATCCGCCGCGAGCAGGGCGGAGCGTTGCGGCGAGGGGATGTCGAGCCCGTCGAGCACGAGGCCGGAAAGGCTTGCGCGGGAGATGTTGCTCGCCGTCAGGACGGGCCCGCCATCGGCCGTCACCAGCCTTGTCGCCTCCGACACGCCGATCAGGCGCGTGCCCTCGGGCAAGGCGACCCGGCTGATGCGGTAGCGGCCGGGCGGCAGCAGCAGCGGGGCGGAACGGCGGGCCGCCTCGCCAAGCGCGGCCCGAAGGCGCTGCGACTGGTCGTCGGTGGCGCCCGGGCGCAGACCGAATTGCGTGGCATCGAGGCCGAGCTGGCCGAGCGGCGTCGGCGCGGCACCACGCTGCTGCGCCTGCGCGGGCAGATGCGCCGCGATGGGACTGAGAAGGCCGCCAGCCAAGAGGCAGCGCCGGGAAAGGGTCATGACATCTCCTGTGCCGCTTCCCTCGATCAAGCCCCGTGCCAGCGCCGCTGTGCCGTTTCGGGACCGTCAGCGACCTGTGATCGCGAGATTGCGTCCGATCGCCGCCAGCGCTGCGGTCAATCCCTCCGTCCGCGGTCGAAAGCCCGCGACGCGCTTGGTCGGGCGGGTGCCGGCCGTCGGGCGCAGCCAGGGAACATGCACGAACAAGACGGGCCGTCCCGCCATCGCGGCGTGGCGCAACGCCGTGGCATAGCTGGCATCGCAGAGATAGCGCCCGGCCGAGGGCGAGGGCCGGCTGGCGATCGCATGCCGGCGCAGATGGGCGAGCGCGCCCTGCGGACGCCCGGTGGTTCGCGTGGGCAAGGCAGGGCAGCCGCCCGTCGCGGCACCGGTGGCGGCGCGCCCGGTGACGTCGGGATGGAGCGAGCTGGAGCGGCCGCGTGCGAAAAGCTCGATCCGGACATGGCGGGCGCGGGCGGCGAGGCCGAGCATCAGCAGCGCTCTTGGCCTGGTCGTCTCGATCTCCTGCGCAAGTGCCGGCAGGCCGGCGGCATAGCTGGTCTCGAGCACGAGGCTGCGCACGCGCAGGCCCGAATGCCGCAGCCGCGCGGCGATGGCGCCTGCAAGTCGCGTCGTCGGATTGACCCGGACGCCCGGAAACGGGCCGAACCCGGCGACCAGCAGGTCGATGCGCTGCATGTCGCCCTCACAATCCCAATGCCTGGGCGATCTCGTCGGCCGCGAGCGTCGGCGCCAGCTCGCCCGCCGCGACCGCCGCTTCGAGTGCCGGCGTACGCGCTTTCAGCGCCGGATCGTGCCGGAGCCTGGCTTGCAGCCGGTCCTGCACCATCGCCCACATCCATTTCACATCCTGCCGCCGGCGCCTCTCGGTGATCAGCCCCTTTGCCTCGAAGCGGTGATGATGGTCCTCGATCTTGCTCCAGAGCGCATCGAGCCCTTCCCCGGTCAGGCCGGAGATGGTGACGACCGGAGTCGACCAGAGCGGCGAGGCCGGCGCGAGAATATGCAGCGCCGCCTTGTACTGCGCCGCAGCCGCCCGCGCGGCCGTCGCGCCGGCGCCATCGGCCTTGTTGACCGCGATCATGTCGGCGAGCTCGACGATGCCTTTCTTGATGCCTTGCAATTCATCGCCCGCGTTGGGCAGCATCAGCACGAGGAAGAAATCGGTGAGGTCGGCGACAGTCGTCTCCGACTGACCGACGCCGACCGTCTCGACCAGGATGACGTCGAAGCCCGCCGCCTCGCAGAGCAGCATCGTCTCGCGCGTCTTGGCGGCGACGCCGCCGAGCGTGCCGGAGGAGGGGGAGGGGCGGATATAGGCGTTCGGATCGACGGAAAGCCGCGCCATCCGCGTCTTATCGCCGAGGATCGAGCCGCCGGTGCGGGTCGAGGAGGGGTCGACCGCGAGCACCGCGACCTTGTGGCCTTTCTCCGTCAGATGGCTGCCGAGCGCATCGATGGCGGTCGACTTGCCGACGCCGGGCACACCGGTGATCCCGACCCGGATGGCCCGGCCCGTTTGGGGCAGCAGCCGCTGGATCAGCGCCCGGGCCTGCTCGCGATGGTCGGCTCGCCGCGATTCGGTGAGCGTGATCGCGCGCGCCAGTGCGGCGCGCTCGCCGGCCAGAATGGCGTCGGCCAGCGTTTCGAGGCGGGAGGCGAGGTCGACCATCGCGCCAGTTAGCAAGCCGGCGGAGCCGGCGGCAAGGCGCCTTGCCGCATCGCGCGTCGTGACCCTGTCACATGCGCATCTTGAACATTCGCCGGTTCGGTGACACGACAAGGCGATGATCGGCGTGGCGATGCGGCTTCCTGTCTTGATTCTGGCGTTGCTCGCGCCGTTGATGCTGGCTGCCTGCGGCACGCCGCGCGTGCTGGAACTGAGCCAGGCGCCTCGGCAGGACATCGCCGGAAAGGTCGAGATCTACGTCGCCACCACCCGTGAAGCCTCGGCGGCGCCGGTCTATTTCGACGGCGAGCGCGCCCCGAAGCTGGCCTTCGCGAAGCTCGAGATCACCGTGCCGCGCAGCCACAAGCCGGGCGAGCTCGAACTCCCCGATTCCGGCCCGGGCGATCCGGCCAAGCATTTCACCGCGACCAATATCGAGCGCCTCGATCTCGCGCCGGTCGTCGCCGACGTCCGCCGGGAGATCATGCGCCGCCCGGCCGGCCAGCGCGACGTGCTGGTCTTCGTCCATGGCTACAACACCAATTTCGCCGACGCCGTCTATCGTTTCGCTCAGATCGTCTACGACTCCGGCTTCAAGGGCGTGCCGGTGCTGTTCTCCTGGCCCTCGCGCGGCCAGCTCCTCGCCTACCCCTACGACCGCGAAAGCGCCTATTACTCGCGCGACTTCCTCGAAGCGAACCTACGCGGCATCACCCGGGACATCGGCCCGGGGCGGATGGACATCCTCGCCCATTCGATGGGCACGATCCTGACGCTCGAAACCTTGCGCCAGGCGGCGATACGCGGCGACGGCGCCTTCGGCGGCAAGCTGCGCGACGTGATGCTCGCCGCGCCCGATGTCGATCTCGACGTATTCAAGACCCTGATGAATGTGATCCGGCGGCCGGTGACGGTCTTCGTCTCCGCCGATGACCGGGCGCTCGATTTTTCCCGCCGCTTCGCCGGCGACAAGACCCGGCTGGGCGCTGTCTCCACCAAGGATGCGCCGACGATCGCCGAGCTGGAGAAGCTCGGCGTACATATCATCGACCTCTCGGAGGTGTCTTCGGGCGACAGCCTGAACCACGCCAAGTTCGCTTCCTCGCCGAAGGTCGTGCAGCTCATCGGCGAAAGGTTGCGACAGGACAAGGGCATCGGCTTCGCCGGCCCGCAACTGGGCGACCGTCTGGGCGACATCGCCGGCGGGGTGGTCGGCACGGTCGGCTCGACCGTCGGGCTGGTGGTGACGGCGCCCGTCACGATCATCTCCGGCGGCCGCTGACGCCTCGTCGGCTGGGCCCGAGGGCCACGAGCCCTCCTTGCGAGGAGCGCCGGCAACGAGGCGATGACGGGCGGATGTGACCGTGGAGGCACGGGCTGCCGGCATTTCGGGTTTGCCCGGCGTTTCGCCCCATTCTGGCCGCGTTAGCCTGTCCTTAAGACCGGATCATCCAGATCGGCCCCTCTCGATTGTCCCGGATATCCGCTCCCATGCCTGTCACAAGGCGCGACTTTTCACGCTTCTCTCTGGCCTTCGCCTCGCTCCTTCCGCTCGGGCTCACGGCCTGCGCGCAAAGTGAGGCGACCGTCTCGCCCTTCTCCGTGCCGGAGCGGGCGGATTTGTCGGCGCTCGGCAAGGATCCGGCCCTGCTGGTGATGACGACGCGCCGGTCTGTCGGCAACGTGGCGCCCTATTTCGGGTCGGATCGCGGGCCGCTGACCTTTGCGGTGGCGAGGCTCTCGCCGCCGGGACGCGGCATCGCAGGGCGCGTCTCCTCGGCGGTGAGCGGCGACTGGGCGGTCCTCGGGATCGAGCGCGAGACCACGGCCGATGCCGCGCGCGTGTTCTCGAACGCGGCGAATGGCGGCGATGTGCTGCTCTATGTCCACGGTTACAACGAGACCTTCGAGTCCGCCGCCCGCAGCGCCGGGCAGCTTTCGCATTCGCTCAAGTTCCAGGGGCGCACGGCGCTCTTCACCTGGCCTTCGGGCGGCAAGCTGCTCGACTATGCCTATGATCGCGAAAGCGCGCTCTGGTCGCGCGACGGCTTCGTCGAGACCTTGCAGGCGCTGGTCGCGAACCCCACGATCGGGCGCATTCACATCGTGGCCCATTCCATGGGCACGTTCCTGACGCTGGAAGGCCTGCGCGAGCTGCGCGATTCGCCGGATGTCTACGCGCGGATCGGCTCGGTGGTGCTCGCCTCGCCCGATGTCGATATCGACGCCTTCGAGCAGACGGTGAAGCGGATCGCGCCACTGGCGAAGCGCATGACCGTCATCATCGATCCTGGCGACCGGGCGCTCGCGGTTTCCGCCCGCATCGCTGGCGGCGTGGCACGCGCGGGCGCGGCCGACCGGGAGCGCCTCGATGCGCTGGGCGTCCGCGTCGCCGACACGGCGGGGCGCGGCTGGAGCCTGCTCCGGCACGACCTCTTCCTCTCGGATAGCGAGGTCACGCAGGTCGTCCGCCGCGCCATGGATCGCGGCGAGAGCTGAATGCGGGTTTCCAAACGCCTCGGCGCGGTTCTGCTCGCGTTCGCCGTTTGGCTCGGACCAGCGGCGGCGATGGCGGCGACGCCGGGGCTCTTCGCCGATGTGGGACGCGGAGAATGGACGCTCGACGATCCCGTCTGGAAGGCCATCGACGTCGAGACCTATACGCCGGCGGCATGCGCGGCCAAATCCTGCCCGCTGGTGATCGTGATCCACGGCGCCGGCCGAAACGCGGCGAATTCGCGCAATTATTGGATCGAGGCCGCCGACCGCTATGGCGTCCTCATCGCCGCGCCGCGCTTCGACAAGACCCGTTTCCCGGGCCGGCTTTTCCAGCAGGGCGCCGTGCGCGGACAGCCGGACCGGTCGAAATGGACCTTCGGCGTCGTCGAAAGACTGTTCGATGCGGCCCGCGCTGCCGGTCGCGCGTCAGGCACGAGCTACAGGCTCTTCGGGCATTCGGCCGGCGGCCAGTTCGTGCACCGGATGGCGCTGCTCATGCCCGAGGCCCGCTTCTCGCGGGCCGTCGTGGCGAATGCCGGCTATTACACCCGTCCTCTCGATGCTGCTGCGGCCGGGGGCTTCGCCTATCCCTATTCGCTGGGCGGAACGCCTGCGACCGACACCACCTTGCGAGCCGCGCTCGGCAAGCAGGTCACGGTCATGCTGGGCGAACGCGACACGAATCCGGAACACCGGCAGCTCAACAGATCGGTCGGCGCCGAGGAGCAGGGAGCAACCCGGTTCGCACGCGGTCAGCATTTCATGGCCGATATCCGTGCCGTTGCCGCTCGCCTCGGCGTCACGCCGCAATGGCGCGAGATCACCGTGCCGGGCGTGGCCCATCAGCAGGACCGCATGGCCCGGGCGGCAGCGCCGGAGCTGCTCGGCCCCTGAGGACCATTCAGATCGGCGGGAGGCCGGAGCGCTTCTTGATCGTCGCCAGCGCGAAGTTGGATTCGACCGACTGGATGCATTTCAGCCGCGTCACCTTCTGCTTCAGGAAGCGCTCATAGCCCTCGATGCCGTCGGTGACGACGCGCAGCAGATAATCCTGCGAGCCGGTCATGAGATAGCACTCCGCCACTTCGCTCCAGCTTTCGATCGCCTTCTCGAACTCGGCGATATGCTCCTGATTCTGCTGGAGCAACCGGACCGAGACGAAGACGCTGAAGGGCAGCCCATAGGCCTTCGGATCGACGATCGCGGCATAGCCCTGGATGACGCCTGTCTCCTCCAGCCGCTTGAGGCGGCGCAGGCAGGGGGTCGGCGACAGCCCGACCTTCTGCGAGAGCTCCTGATTGGTGATCCGCCCGTCCTCCCGGAGCAGGGCGAGAATGCGGCGGTCGATCGTATCGAGCATCATATGCTCCATCCTGGCTCGTGTTGAGCAGAAACATGCAGGAAGAGCGTTAGCGCGAGTGTGACCAGCCAAGCAATCGCGTCGATGCAGGATTATTCTGGTCGCAAAGCGGCCAGGCCGGAGCCGAGGGAGAAAGCCATGAGCGCAGACAACTACCACAAGGACCGGATCGCCAACCGCAAGCTCCATCCCGAGACGCTGATGATGGGCTTCGGCTATTCGCCGGCCATGTCGGAGGGATCGCTGAAGCCGCCGGTCTTCCTGACCTCGACCTTCGTTTTCGAGAACGCCCAGCAGGGCAAGGATTTCTTCGACTTCACCTCGGGCCGGCGCCAGCCGAAGCCCGGCGAGAAGCCCGGCCTGGTCTATTCGCGCTTCAACCATCCCAATATGGAAATCCTCGAGGATCGCCTGGCGATCTGGGACGAGGCCGAGAAATGCGCCGTCTTCGCCTCGGGCATGGCCGCGATCGCGACCACCTGCTTCGCCTTCCTGCGCCCGGGCGACACGATCCTGCATTCCCGCCCGCTCTATGGCGGCACCGAGACCCTGCTGAAGAACCAGATGGGCGCCTTCGGCGTGACCCCCTTCGGCTTCACCGACGGGCTCGACATCGAGCAGATGCGTGATGTCGCGCGGGCTGCGGCCGCCAAGGGCCGTGTCGCGATGATCCTGGTCGAGACCCCGGCCAACCCGACCAATGGCCTTGTCGATCTCGCCGCCTGCAAGATGATCGCGGACGAACTGGAGAGGTCGCAGGGCCACCGCCCGCCGGTCGTCGTCGACAACACCATGCTCGGCCCGAAATACCAGAAGCCGCTGAAGCAGGGCGCCGACCTCTCGCTGCTCTCGCTGACCAAATATGTCGGCGGCCATTCCGACCTTGTCGGCGGCTCGATCAGCGGCTCCGAGGCGCTGGTGCGGCAGGTGAAGGCCTGGCGCGGCTCGCTGGGCACGCAAGCCGATCCGAATTCCTGCTGGATGCTGATGCGCTCGCTGGAGACGCTCGACATCCGCATGAGCCGCGCCAACGAGAACGCCAAGCTGGTGGCGGAGTATCTGGAGAGCCATCCGAAGGTCGCCAGGGTCCACTATCTCGGCAACCTCAAGGATGGCGATCCGCGCAAGGCCGTCTTCGACCGGCAGTGCACGGCGGCCGGCTCGACCTTCGCCTTCGACGTCAAGGGCGGCGAGAAGGAAGCCTTCGCCGTGCTCGACAATCTGCAGATCATGAAGCTCGCGGTCAGCCTCGGCGGTACCGAGACGCTGGTCTCGCATCCGGCCGCGATGACGCATTCCGGCGTGGCGCGGGAGCTGCGCGAGGAGATCGGCCTCACCGACGCCCTGATCCGCATCTCGGTCGGCATCGAGAACATCGAGGATCTGATCTCGGATCTGGCGCAGGCCTTCGAGGCGGTTTGAGGCGTTCTCTCACATCCCGACCCGTCCCCAGCCCGGCAGCTTCAGCGCCGGGCTGCGCAGGTCGAATCCCGCGACGAGGCCGAGGATGTTGACCTCGACGCCTTCGACCCACCCGACCGTGATTCCGGCCAGCCCGTAGAGTGAGGCTTGCAGCCCGGTGCGGCTCGGCGTGAGCCCGGCGAAGAGTCCGCCTTCCCGAAAATCCTTGCCGATCGCGGTCGGCGGCAAGGCTTCGCGCAGCTCCGGCACCTCCGTCAGCACATGCTGGACGAAGCTGTTCGAGTTCGGGCCGGGCCAGGCGAGATAGCTGCCCGGTTCGGCATAGGCATAGCTCGCCACGGCGGCCCGGATGCGCGGGATCAGCCGCGCGGCGACCGCTCCTCGGATCTCCGCGACTGGTTCGGGCTCGTTCCCGAACCAGCGCCCATCCGCCTCGCGGTGGTTGACGCGCACCGGCATGCCCCAGCCAACGACGTCGAAGCGCGTATAGGCGGAGGCGTTGGCCTCCTTCACCACGATCCAGGAGTGATGCGCGAAGATGCCGCGCCAGCGGCCGACGCGGGCGGCGAAGATGTGCACGGTCGCCTCGGGGTCCGTCGATGCGGCCGGCAGGAGCCTGGCGCTCGACCAGTCGGCGCGGCGCCAGTCGGGAGCATGCGTCTGCCAGATCCACCAGCCGGCATGGGTCGCGAGCGGCAGCAGAAAAGCGAGAACGAAGAACAGCAGGAAGCGGCGGAAGAGGTGCATCCGGCACGGTATGTGCAGGACGACGCGAACCGGCAAGAAGACCGCGGATCACGCTTGCGTCAGCCGGCCGGAACATGCTGGAGGGGCTTTCGGAAACGCTCTGTTGTGCGCGGACCGCCGGCCGCGTTTGGTGGCGGTTGATGCCGGGGGGAAAGCTGGTAGCGTGCGCGCGCCTGAGCTTGATGGAGGGGCAGATTGGGTGAGACGACGAAGCGACTGAGCAAGGCCATTGCGGCCTGCGCGATCGGACTGGGACTTCTGGCCACGCCGGTGGCCGCGCAGGACAAGCAGCTCCGGATCTTCAACTGGTCCGACTATGTCGATCCCGAGGTGCTCGACGCGTTCAAGAAGGAAACCGGGATCACCGTCGTCTACGACACCTTCGACCAGATGGAGACGGTCGAGACCAAGCTTCTTGCCGGCAAGACCGGCTACGACCTGATCGTCGTCACGGCTTCCTTCCTGCCGCGCCATATCCCGCTCGGCATCTACCAGCCGATCGACAAGGCCAAGGTCCCGAACCTCAAGAATCTCTGGCCTGAGATCCAGGCGCGGCTCGCCAAATACGACCCCGGCAACACATACGCCGTGAACTACATGTGGGGCACCACGGGGATCGGCTACAACACCGCCAAGATCAAGGAACGGCTCGGCCCCGACGCGGTGATCGATAGCTGGAAGATCGTCTTCGAACCCGAGCAGTTGAAGAAGCTCTCTAATTGCGGCGTCCATGTCCTGGATGCGACCGAGGAGCTGTTCCCAGCGGCGTTGCGTTATCTCGGGCTGAACCCGGATTCGAAGAACGAGGCCGATCTCAACAAGGCCGGCGAATTGCTGCGCAAGATACGGCCCTATATCCAGAAATTCCACTCCTCCGAATACATCAACGCGCTGGCCAACGGCGATATCTGCCTCGCGGTCGGCTATTCCGGCGACATCCTCCAGGCCAAGAAGCGGGCCGAGGAGGCCAAGAACGGCGTCCAGATCGGCTATTCCATCCCGAAGGAGGGCGCGCTGATGTGGTTCGATTCCTTCGTGATCCCGAAGGACGCCGGCAACGTCGACGCGGCGCTGAAGTTCATCGACTTCGTCAACAAGCCGGAGATGGCGGCGAAGAACTCGGACTTTATCCAGTACGCCAACGGCAATATCGCCTCGAAGCCGTTCCTGTCGGCGGCCTTGCGCGACAACCCCGGCGTCTACCCGCCGGACGAGGTGATGGGGCGGCTCTACACGATCACGCCTTATGACCAGAAGTCGCAGCGGCTGGTGAACCGGCTCTGGACGCGCGTGAAGACCGGCAAGTGAGCGCGTTCGGACGGAGCGCGGTCACCGTCAAGAAGACCTCGCCCGGCAGCGTGCGCCGGGCCTTCCAACCCTGGAACGACCCGGCGGCGAAGCCGCTGGTCGAGTTCCGGGGCGTGACCAAGCGCTTCGGTGACGTCACGGCCGTGGGCGATCTCACGCTCGCGCTCTACCAGCGCGAATTCTTCGCGCTGCTTGGCCCCTCGGGCTGCGGCAAGACCACGCTGATGCGCATGCTCGCCGGTTTTGAGACGCCGGACGAGGGAGCGATTCTGCTCGACGGGCAGGACATCACCGCCGTGCCGCCGCATCTGCGGCCGGTCAACATGATGTTCCAGTCCTACGCGCTGTTCCCGCATCTGAGCGTGGCCGGCAACATCGCCTACGGCCTGAAGCGCGAGGGCCTGCCGCGCGCCGAGATCGCGCGTCGCGTCGACGAGATGCTGGCGCTGGTCAAGCTCGCCGGCCTTGGGCAGCGCAAGCCGCATCAGCTCTCCGGCGGCCAGCGTCAGCGCGTCGCGCTCGCCCGCTCGCTCGCCAAGCGGCCGAAGCTCTTGCTGCTCGACGAGCCGATGGCGGCGCTCGACCGCAAATTGCGCGAGCAGACCCAGTTCGAATTGATGGATCTGCAGAGCGAGCTCGGCCTCACCTTCATGGTCGTCACCCACGACCAGGACGAGGCGATGACCATGGCCGACCGCATGGCGGTGATGGACCACGGCAAGCTCGTCCAGATCGGGCCTCCCGACGTGATCTACGAGGCGCCGGCCAACCGCCATGTCGCGGAGTTCGTCGGCGACATCAACATCTTCGAGGGGCGGGTCGAAGCGATCGATGGCGAGTTGGTGAAGGCAGAGGTGCCGCGCGTCGGCACCGTCGAGCTCGACGAGGAGGCGCTGGCGCTGAAGGCGGGCGACGCCCTGCTGATCGGCATCCGGCCCGAGAAGATCGAGATCGCCCATGACGAGCCGGGCCAAGTCGTCAACAAGGTCGCCGGCGAGATCTGGGACATCGGCTATCTCGGCGATTTCACCATGATCCAGGTGATGATCGGCGGGGAGGGTGGTCAGCTGGTCAAGGTCGCGCTGGCCAACCGGACACGGCGGGTGGCCCGGCCTTTCGCCTGGGACGACAAGGTCTGGCTGTCCTGGGATGTCGAGGCCGGCGTGGTGCTGTCGCCATGAGCGCGGTCGCTTCGCTGCAGCGGCTGCGCCGTCTTGTGGTGGCCGTGCCCTATCTCTGGCTGGCGCTGTTCTTCTTGGCTCCCTTCGCCATCGTGCTGCGCATGGCCTTCTCGCAGGCTGCGACCGCGCTCCCGCCCTATGCGCCGCATTGGGAGGGGTTCGCCCAGCTTGGCGACTTCCTGTCCCAGCTCGACCTGACGAATTTCAGCCTGCTCGGCGATGATCCGCTCTACTGGCAGAGCTACCTCTATTCCCTGCGCATCGCGGCGCTGACCACGATCTTCGCCCTCGCCATCGGCTATCCGCTCGCCTACGCCATGGCGACCGCGCCGGCGCGCTGGCGCGGCCTTCTGCTTGTCTTCGTCATCCTGCCGTTCTGGACCTCCTTCCTGATCCGCGTCTACGCCTGGATCGGCATCCTGAGGCCGGACGGGTTGCTCGACGCCGCGCTCGCTTTCCTCGGCTTCGAGGGCGAGCCGCTACGGCTGCTCAATACCGAGACGGCCGTGCTGCTCGGCATGGTCTACTCCTATCTGCCCTTCATGGTGCTGCCGCTTTTCGCCACGCTGGAAAAGCTCGACCGCAGCCTGCTCGAAGCTGCGTCCGATCTTGGCGCGACACCGATCACCGCCTTCTTCACCGTGACGCTGCCGCTGTCGCTGCCCGGTATCCTCGCTGGATCGGCACTGGTCTTCATCCCTGCCGTCGGCGAGTTCGTTATCCCCGATCTGCTCGGCGGCCCCGATACGGTGATGATCGGCAAGGTCTTGTGGAACGAGTTCTTCTCGAACCGCGACTGGCCACTGGCGTCGGCGGTCGCCGTCGTGCTGCTGATCGTGCTGGTCCTCCCGTTGGTCCTGCTCCAGCGCGCCCGGTTGAAGCGGGAGCTGGCGGCATGAAGCGCCTCGGCCCCGGCCTCATCCTGGCGCTGATCCTCGGCTTCGCCTTCCTCTATCTGCCGATCGTCACGCTGATCGCCTATTCCTTCAACGCCTCGCGCCTCGTCACGGTCTGGGGTGGTTTCTCTACGCACTGGTACGGCGCGCTCATGGCGAACGAGCCGCTGCTCGATGCCGCCTGGCTCTCGATCCGGCTCGGTGTCGTCTCGGCGACATTGGCAACCGCGCTCGGTACGCTCGCTGCGCTGGCGCTCGCCCGGCATGGCCGCTTCTTCGGCCGCACGCTGTTTTCCGGGATGGTGCTGGCGCCTCTCGTCATGCCGGAGGTGGTGACGGGGCTTTCGCTGCTGCTGCTCTTCGTCGCCGTTGATGTCGAGCGCGGCTTCTGGACCGTGACCGTCGCGCACGCGACCTTCAGCCTCGGCTTCGCCTGCATCGTCGTGCAATCGCGGCTGGCGGGCTTCGATCGCTCGCTGGAAGAGGCAGCGCAGGATCTGGGCGCGACACCCTTCGTCACCTTCTGGACGGTGACGCTGCCGCTGATCTGGCCGGCGGTGGCGGCGGCCTGGATGCTCGCTTTCACGCTCTCGCTCGACGATCTCGTCGTCGCGAGCTTCACCACCGGCCCCGGCGCGACCACCTTGCCGATGCGGCTCTATTCGGCGGTCAAGCTCGGCGTCTCGCCCGAGATCAACGCCGCCTGCACCATCATGATCGCCGCCGTGGCGGTCGTCGTGATCGCCGCTTCGCTCCTGCTCAAGCGCGAGCAGTTGTCCGGCGGTTAGGCTGCGCTTCGATCCACCCGAACGCGCCGTCATTCCGGACAAGCTGCGAAGCAGCGCAGATCCGGAATCCATCATATGGCTCCGGCGCGCTACGATGGATCCCGGGTCAAGCCCGGGATGACGGCGTTGGGTGCTTGGATAAACGCGGGCTGAACGGCGCCCTCAAAACCCGTTCAGGCAGGATCTGCGATGGTCCGTTCCAAGGCAGGGATCTTCCCGGCCTTGAGACAGGACAAGGACCATGTTTGGCAATCGCGCCCGGATCGGTTTCGCCGCCTTCGCACTGGGCGGCATCGCACTGACAGTCTCGACCTTTGCCGGAACGGGCAATGCCCAGGCCTTTGGCGGCCGCTACGAGCCCGCCTATGAGCGCCCCGCCTATGGCTATGGTTGGCGCCCGGCGCCGCCCGCCATGTACGGCTTCTGGGGTCAGCGCCGCTGGCATCGCTATTTCGACGGTTATGGCGGGCGGCCGATGCCGCCGCGCGAGGGCTATGGTTACGGCTGGCGGTAAGTGTCGCCCCGCTGGTCGTAAGCATGGGGCGGGCGCGGCCTTCGGGCAGCGTCCGCCTTTCTTTTCGAGACTTTACTCGGCCGCCGTCCGCTGCGCATAGCCGAGGCGCTGGTTCAGCTCCTGCAGCAGCTTTTCCGCCGCATCTGCGATGACCGTGCCGGGCGGGAAGATCGCCGACGCGCCGGCTTCGATCAGTGCGTCGAAATCCTGCGGCGGGATGACGCCGCCAACGACGATCATGATGTCGGGCCGCCCGGCCTCGGTGAGCGCGGCCTTGAGTTCCGGCACCAGCGTGAGATGTCCCGCCGCCAGCGAGGAGACGCCGACGATGTGGACGTCGTTCTCGACGGCCTGCCGCGCCGCCTCGTCGGGCGTCGCGAAGAGCGGACCGATATCGACGTCGAAGCCGAGATCGGCGAAGGCCGAGGCGATCACCTTCTGGCCGCGGTCATGCCCGTCCTGCCCCATCTTGGCGACGAGGATGCGCGGGCGGCGCCCATCCGCCTCCTCGAAATCCTGGCACATCAATTGGACGCGCGTGACGGCTGGGTTCATCGTGCCGACCTCCCGCTTGTAGACGCCCGAGATCGCCTTGATCTCGGCCCGGTGGCGCCCGAAGACCTTCTCCATCGCCATCGAGATCTCGCCGACCGTCGCTTTGGCGCGAGCGGCCTTGACGGCGAGATCGAGCAGATTGCCGTTGCCGGCCGCGCCGTTGGTCAGCGCCGTCAGTGCGGCCTGCACCTCGGTCTCGTTGCGCTCGGCCTTGAGGCGTTTCAGCTTATCGAGCTGCTGGGCGCGCACCGAGGCGTTGTCGACCTTGAGCACATCGATCGAAGCCTCGTTGTCAGGCTTGAAGCGGTTGACGCCGATGATCGCCTGCTGGCCGCCATCGATGCGGGCCTGCGTCTTGGCGGCGGCCTCTTCGATCCGCAGCTTCGGGATGCCGGCCTCGATCGCCTTGGCCATGCCACCAAGCTTTTCGACCTCCTGGATATGGCCCCAGGCCTTCTCGGCGAGCTCGGCGGTAAGCCGCTCGACATAATAGGAGCCGCCCCAGGGATCGATGATCCGGGTCGTGCCGCTTTCCTGCTGCAGCAGGATCTGGGTGTTGCGGGCGATGCGGGCCGAGAAGTCGGTCGGCAGCGCCAGCGCCTCGTCGAGCGCGTTGGTGTGGAGCGACTGGGTATGGCCCTGCGTCGCCGCCATCGCCTCGATCATCGTGCGCGGCACGTTGTTGAACACGTCCTGCGCCGTCAGCGACCAGCCGGAGGTCTGGCTATGGGTGCGCAACGGCAGGGATTTCTCGTTCTGGGCCCCGAAATCCTTGACGAGCTTCGCCCAGATCAAGCGGGCCGCGCGCATCTTGGCGACTTCCATGAAGAAGTTCATGCCGATCGCCCAGAAGAAGGATAGCCGCGGCGCGAACACATCGACGCCGAGCCCCGCCTGCTGCCCGGCGCGGATATATTCGACGCCATCGGCCAGCGTGTAGCCGAGTTCGAGGTCCTGCGTCGCTCCGGCCTCTTGCATGTGGTAGCCGGAGATCGAGATCGAGTTGAATTTCGGCATATGGGCCGAGGTGAAGGCGAAGATGTCGCCGATGATCCGCATCGAGGGCGAGGGCGGGTAGATATAGGTGTTGCGGACCATGAACTCCTTGAGGATGTCGTTCTGGATGGTCCCCGAGAGCTTGGCCTGCGGCACGCCCTGCTCCTCGGCCGCGACGATATAGAGCGCCAGCACCGGGAGCACGGCCCCGTTCATCGTCATCGACACGCTCATCTGGTCGAGTGGGATGCCGGAGAAGAGCGTGCGCATGTCGTAGATCGAATCGATCGCGACGCCGGCCATGCCGACATCGCCGGCGACGCGCGGGTGATCGCTGTCATAGCCGCGATGGGTCGCAAGGTCGAAGGCGACGGAGAGGCCCTTCTGCCCGGCCGCGAGGTTGCGGCGGTAGAAGGCATTGGAATCCTCGGCCGTGGAGAAGCCGGCATATTGCCGGATCGTCCAGGGTTGGTTGACATACATGGTCGGGTAGGGGCCGCGCAGATAGGGCGCGATGCCCGGCATCGTCTCGACGAAGGGCAGGCCGTCGCGATCCCTGGGTCCGTAGACCGGCTTCACCGGGATGTCTTCCGGCGTCAGCCACGGCTCGCCTGCGGGCAATGAAGGCGGTGCGGACGCCTTGCCGCCTGCGAAGGCGATCTTCGTGAAATCCGGGATCGCGGTCATGGCTTGCTCCCGTCCGTCTTGTCCCACCAACGGTGGAAATGATGCACCGGTCCGTGGCCATGGCCAACCGCGACCTGATCGGCGGCGGCGATGGCGGCCGAGATGTAGGTCTTCGCATGATCGACCGCCTCCGGCAGCGGCAGGCCCCTGGCGAGGTTGGCGGCGATCGCCGAGGACAGCGTGCAACCCGTGCCATGGGTGTTGCGGGTGTCGATCCGCGGCGCGTTGAAGCGCTGGCGCATGCCGCCGGCGAGCAGGAGCAGATCGCTGCTGACATCGCCATGCCCGTGGCCGCCCTTGACCAGGACATTGGCCGCGCCCAGGGCGGCGAGCTTCTCCGCCTGTTCGTCGACGGCCTCGTCCGTCTCGGCGATGCTGGAACCGAGCAGGGCCGCGGCCTCCGGCAGGTTCGGCGTGATCAGGGTCGCGAGCGGAAAGAGGTGCTTGCGGATCGCCTCGACCGCGGCTTCCTCGAGCAGGCGCGCGCCGGAGGCGGCGACCATCACCGGGTCGAGCACGATGTTTTTCGCACCGTGCTTTTTCAGGCCGGCAGCCACCGTCTCGATCAGCTCGGCGGTCGCCAGCATGCCGATCTTGACGGCGCCGACATCGAGATCCTCGAACACGGCATCCATCTGCTTGGCGACGAAGTCGCGCGGCACGGCATGGATCGCGCTGACGCCCTTGGTGTTCTGCGCCGTCAGCGCGACGATGACGCTGGCTCCGTAGACCTGATGCGCCGCGAAGGTCTTGAGGTCCGCCTGGATTCCGGCGCCGCCGCTCGAATCCGAGCCGGCGATGGTGAGAGCGATGGCGGTCAAGGCAGATCTCCGTTCAGGCGGCCGCGATGGCAAGCGCGCGATCCAGCGTCTCGACCACGTCGCAGCCCATGAAGATGAACGAGGAGACGCCGGCCTTGTTCAACGCCGCTTCGCTCTCGCCCGGGCGCCCGGCGAGCCAGACCGTCGCGCCTGCTTTCGTCAGCGCCTCGGCCGCGGCTGCGCCTTCCTCGGCATAGGCAGTGTCGGAGCCGCACAGGCAGGCAAGCTTGGCACCTGAGCTGCGGAAGGCACCGACCAGCGCGTCGAGATCGGTCGCGCCGTTCTGGGCGAAGCCGTCGCTGCCCGGGGCCGAGAAGCCGCCGGCCTCGAACAGATTGCGGGCGAAGCCGGCGCGGGCGGTAAAGTCGGCGATCGAGCCGAGCGTGGCCAGGAATACGACCGGGCGCTGCGGCAGGGCGTCGGCCTTGTCGCGCAGCGCCTCGAAGGGCTCGGCCAGCCGATGCGCGGGCAAGGCCTCGACACGGAGCCTCTGACTGGGTGGGATCAGCGCTTCCGGGCGCCTGGCGCCCGCGATGAAGGCTTTGACGATTTCGCCGGGATTGCGTTCCGCCGTGCTGCCCGGCTGGGGGGAGGCGGCCTTCTCCACCGGGGCGATCTCCAGCACCGAGACGGGATTCTCGCGGATATTCGGGAACTCGCTCGTGCCGGTGATCGGTACGCGTCGCGTCGCGATGGCCTTGGCCGAGGCGACGCGCTCGCGCGCGATGCCCTGCTGGACATGGCCGTTGGCAAGCGCCGCGAGCACGCCTTGCAGGTCGTCGCTGCGCTCGCGCTCGAGGTCCTGGAAACGGCTCCAACCCTGCTCGCACAGCGCCTGCGTCAAGGCCTCGAAGCCTCCCGCGCCGGCGGCGGGGTCGGCGACGCGCCAGAGATTGGATTCCTCCAGCAGGATGAGCTGCGTGTTGCGGGCGACGCGCCGGGCAAACAGGTCGGGCAGGCCGAGCGCCGCGGTGAAGGGCTGGACGGTGAGCGAATCGGCGCCGCCGACACCGGCGGAGAAGGCCGCGACGGTGCCGCGCAGCAGATTGACCCAAGGGTCGCGCCGGGTCAGCGAGCGCCAGGCGGTTTCGGCATGGATCGTCGCCGGCTTCGGCTCCAGCCCACAGGCTTGCTGCACCCGGTTCCAGAGCAGGCGGGCGGCGCGGAACTTCGCCACGGTCATGAACTCGTCGGTATCGGCGACGAGCGTGAAGGCGATGGCGTCGCGCGCTTCCTGCAGCGACAGGCCCTGCGCCTCCAGCGCGCGCAGATAGGCGAGTGCCGTCGCCAGCGCGGCGCCGAGCTCCTGGGCCTCGGTGGCGCCGGCCTCGTGATAGGGGCGGGTATCGACCGTGACGAAGGGGCCCTTGAAGCCACGCTGTTTCAGCGCCGCGATCACCACCGCCAGCCGGCGGCCGACCTCCGGCCAGGGCGCCGCGAGCGAGCCATGGCTGGCGAGGACGCCGATCGGGTCGAAACCGAACTCCACCGACAGCTCGCCTGGGGCGTGGCCGCGTTTCTCGATCAGGGCGGCGAGCATGAGCGCGTTGACGCGCCCCTGCGGCGCCGGATCCAGCCTGAGGCGGATCAGGTCGAGCATCACGCCGTCCAGCGCGCTGTCGAGTGTCGCGATATCGTCGGCAACAAGGCCATAGCCGCGAGCGGCGCGTGCACCGGCGAAAGCGATGGTGAGCATGTCGGCTCCGCCTTCGAGCTCGGCCAGCGCCAGCCTGCGCGCCTCCTCCGCTTGCGGATGATCGACCCGCGCCGCGACATGCCAGCGACCGGCCTCAGCACGGAAGGCCCGCTCGCCCGATGCCGCTTCGTAGAGCGGTTCGATGCGGATGCCGTCGGCGCTGCGCCCGACCAGTTTCTTCTCGAAATCGGCGCCCTTCAGCACCTTGTCGACGGCAGTTCGCCACGCCTCACGCGAGGCGGCCGGAAAGGCGTCGAGATAGGGCAGGTCGGATGAGGTCGCCGAGTTCATGCGCGCCGATGCTCCCTTCCGCACGATGTGCCGTCGCGGGGACTGATTGCCACGGGCGCGGCCGCACGGCCATCCCTACTTCGTCGCACGGCCGGTGCGCAAACGCACGGCCGTCGTGAGCTGAAAAGAAAACACCGCCCGAAGGCGGTGCTTGGAGACTGCGATGCGCGCCGCTCAGACGAACTGGCCGAGCCCTGGGATCGCGCCGACGATGGCGCCCATCGTGTCCTCGCCCGCCTTCTCGCGGCCATAGGCGAACATTTCCTTCGAGACGGATTGGATCTGCGGCATCGAGAGGCCGGCCCCCATCAACTGGCCACCGAGCGCCATGACGCCGCCGCCTCCGCCCATCAGGCCGCCGATCGCGCCGAGCACGCCGCCCTTGGCGCCGCCTTCGGCATCTGCGAGCTCCTGAGAGCCCGGCAGCGCCGCCATCAACTGGCTGATCTCGCTCGTCGGGCCTTCCTTCTGCAGGAAGGCGAGGATGATGCCGAGGGCCTTGCGGGCCAGATCTTCGTTGAGGCCGGACGCCGCAACGATCCTTGAAATCAGTTCATCCATGTCGTGTGTCCTTACCCGGCCGATACGGCCTCCCGAAAAATAGTTTACATATTTACGATCCAATTCCAACGGCCATCGGGCTTCCGCCCTCTGCGTCCTTTGGTTACAGGTTTAACCTGACAGTTTTGAGAGCGATGGACGGTGACGATGGCGGATGACGGTGCGATTCTGATCGGCAAGAGCGGCAAGCCGGAGAACCTCTTGCTGAAGCTCGCCAACCGCCACGGCCTCGTGACGGGCGCGACGGGCACCGGCAAGACCGTGACCTTGCAGGTGATGGCGGAAGGCTTCGCGCGCAACGGCGTGCCGGTCTTCGCCGCGGACATCAAGGGCGATCTCTCCGGCATCGTGGCGCCGGGCGATTCCAAGCCGGCCTTCGTCAACCGGGCCAAGGAAATCGGCGTCAAATATGAGCCCGACCAGTTTACCACCGTCTTCTGGGACGTCTTTGGCGAGCAGGGGCACCCGGTCCGTGCCACCATCTCCGAGATGGGGCCGCTGCTGCTGGCGCGGCTGCTCGATCTCAACGACACGGCCGAGGGCGTGCTCAATATCGCCTTCCGCATCGCCGACGAGCAGAAGCTCCTGCTGCTGGATCTCAAGGATCTGCGCGCGATCCTGACCTTCATCGCCGAGAACGCTTCGGACCTGACGACGAAATACGGCAATGTCAGCCCGGCGACCGTCGGCACGATCCAGCGCGGACTTCTGGTGCTGGAGAACCAGAAGGGCGATCTGTTCTTCGGGGAGCCGGCGCTCGACATCAACGACCTGATGAAGACGGATCGCGACGGCCGCGGGGTCGTCAACATTCTCGCCGCCGACAAGCTGATGAACAATCCGCGACTCTACGCGACCTTCCTGCTCTGGCTGCTCTCCGAGCTGTTCGAGCAGCTTCCCGAGGTCGGTGACCTCGACAAGCCGAAGCTCGTCTTCTTCTTCGACGAGGCGCATCTGCTCTTCAACGGTGCGCCCAAGGCCCTGCTCACAGCGGTCGAGCAGGTAGTCCGCCTGATCCGTTCCAAGGGCGTCGGCGTCTATTTCGTCACGCAGAACCCGCTCGATGTCCCCGATACCGTGCTCGCCCAGCTCGGCAACCGCGTCCAGCATGCGCTGCGCGCCTTCACCCCGCGCGACCAGAAGGCGGTGCGCGCCGCCGCCGAGACCTTCCGCCAGAACCCCCAGATCGATACCGAACAGGCCATCACCCAGCTCGCGGTCGGCGAGGCGCTGATTTCGATGCTGGAGGGCAAGGGCTCGCCCGAGATGGTCGAGCGCGCGCTCATCGCCCCGCCGATGGCGCAGGTCGGCCCCTGCACCGCGCAGCAGCGCCAGCAGGCGATCAACGGCTCTCCCGTGAAAGGCAAGTACGACACCATGGTCGACCGTGAGTCGGCCTATGAAGTGCTGATGCAGCGCAAGAACCTTAATCCGGACGGCTCGCCGATCGAGGCGTCGACGGATGGCGGCGGGGGCGGCGGCATTCTCGACACGATCGGCGGCTGGCTCGGCGGCGGGGCTCCGCAGCAGCGGCCCAAGACCGGCCCCGGCTCGCGCGGCGGCCCGCTGCCGCAGAGCATGACCGAGAAGATCATCACCTCGGCGGCGCGCTCGGCCGCGACCTCGATCGGCCGCCAGGTCGGCACCGCGATCCTGCGTGGTATTTTGGGCTCGATGACCGGGAAGCGCTGAGCGCGGGCGCCAGGCGTCATTCTCGGGCGGCGCGAAGCGCAGACCCGAGAATCTTAGGCCGGAAGGGGTGCGGGAGCCTCTTTCGGCAAGAGATGCTCGGGGCAAGCCCGAGCATGACGAGACTGGGGCCTCAAGACCCCGTCGCGAAATCGACGATCAGCTTGAGGTTCAGCACGATGATGATCGCCGCGGTCAATGCGGCGATCACGGTCAGCCAGCGCGGCGCCACCAGCTCGCCCATCTTGGTCTTCGAAGCCGTGAACATCACGAGCGGCACCACCGCGAAAGGGAGCTGCAGGCTGAGGACCACCTGGCTGAGGATGAGCAGTTTCGCCGTCTGGCCCTCACCATAGATCAGCGTGACGACGATCGCGGGCACGATGGCGACGAGCCGGGTCACGAGCCGCCTCAGCCAGGCTGCCAGCCGGATGCGCAGGAAGCCTTCCATCACGATCTGCCCGGCCATGGTCGCCGTCACCGTCGAGTTCAGGCCGCAGCAGAGCAGGGCGATGGCGAAGAGCGAGGGCGCGATCGAGGAGCCGAGCAGCGGCTGCAGCAGCTCCTGTGCCCGGCCGAGTTCGGCGACGTCGGTATGCCCGCCCTTGTAGAAGGTCGCGGCGGCCAGGATCAGGATCGCGGCGTTGATCACCAGGGCGAAGGTCAGCGCGACGGTCGAGTCGATCGTCGCATATTTCAGCGCCTCGCGTTTCTCCGGCAGCGTGTGACCATAGGCGCGGGTCTGGACGATGCCGGAGTGCAGATAGAGATTATGCGGCATCACCGTCGCGCCGATGATGCCGAGCGCGATGTAGAGCATGTTCGGATTGGTGACGATCTCGGTCGTCGGCGCGAAGCCGCGGATGACTTCGCCCCAGTTCGGATCGGCGAGCGCGATCTGGATGGCGAAACAGACCGCGATCACGCCGAGCAGCGTGATGATGAAGGCCTCGATCCAGCGGAAGCCCTTGGTCTGCAGCCACAGGATGATGAAGACGTCGAGGGCGGTGATCATCACGCCGATCTCGAGCGGGATCCCGAAGAGCAGGTTGAGGCCGATGGCCGTGCCGATCACCTCGGCGAGGTCGGTGGCGCAGATCGCTAGCTCGGCGAGGAGCCAGAGCGGCCAGGCCATATAGGGCGGATAGGCATCGCGGCAGGCCTGGGCGAGGTCGCGCCCCGTCGCGACCGCGAGCCGCGCGCAGAGCGACTGCAGGATCACCGCCATGATGTTGGAGATGAGCGCGACGACGAGGAGGGTGTAGCCGAACTGCGCCCCGCCCGCGAGCGAGGTCGCCCAGTTGCCGGGGTCCATATAGCCGACGGCGACCAGATAGCCCGGTCCGAGAAAGGTCAGGAATTTCCGCCAGGACGAGGATGTCGGAGCCACCGAAACCGAGCGGAACACATCGGCGAGCGAGGGCTCGCCGCGCGATCGAAGCCAGATCGACGAGGATTCCGGAGCGCCCTGGGACATGGTCTGACCTTGCTGCAACTTATTTGCAATAAGCCTTATAGAGCGCTCCGGTGCCTGTCAATGCAGTTGCGAAGCGTTATCAATTTGAGCGTGTGCGAAGCCGGGCGGCAATGCGCGATGAGGGGCTGACGCCCGGGCCGGGGCTTGCCATGATGCCGTCACCTGAATCGCATCCGATGGCCGCCATGTCCCAGCTTCCCGCTATTCTCGCCCGTCTCGATGCCGGGCTCGACGCCTCGCTCGAGCGTCTCTCTTCCTGGCTTGAGATTCCGTCGATCGGCACCGATCCGGCTTTCAACGCGCAGACCCGCGCCGCTGCCGAGTGGCTCCGCGCCGATCTGGAAGCGCTCGGCTTCAAGGCGGAGCTGCGCGAGACCGGCGGTCACCCCGTCGTATTGGCGCATCGGCCCAAGCCCGGCGCGCCGCATGCGCTGTTCTACGGCCATTACGACGTGCAGCCGGTCGATCCGCTGAATCTCTGGGATACTGAGCCGTTCAAGCCGGTCATCCGCGAGATCGAGCCGGGCCGCAAGGTCATCTCGGCGCGCGGCGCCTGCGACGACAAGGGCCAGGTGATGACCTTCATCGAGGCCGTGCGCGCGACGCTGGCCGAGACTGGCGATCTGCCCATCGGCCTGACCATCCTCGTCGAGGGCGAGGAGGAATCCGGCTCCGTCAACCTGCCGCCCTACATCAAGGCCAATGCCGCCGAGCTCAAGGCGGATTACGCGCTCATCTGCGACACCGGCATGTGGGACCGTGAGACGCCGCTGATCACCTCGACCCTGCGCGGCATGGTCTATCAGGAGGTGACGCTGACGGCGGCCGATCGCGATCTGCATTCGGGCCTGTTCGGCGGCGCCGCCGCCAACCCCATTCATCTCCTCGCCAGGATACTGGGCGAGCTCCATGACGAGACCGGCCGCATCACCGTCCCCGGTTTCTATGACGGCGTGCACGAACCGACCAATGCCCAGAAGGCCGAATGGGCCGATCTCAACCTCACCGAGAAGGAATTCCTCGGGCAGATCGGCCTGAAGCACTCCGTCGGAGAGAAAGGGCGCATGCTGATCGAGCAGATCCAGTCCCGCCCGACTTGCGACGTCAACGGCATCTGGGGCGGCTATACGGGAGAGGGCAGCAAGACAGTCATTCCGGGCCAGGCTTCGGCCAAGGTCTCCTTCCGCCTCGTCGGCGATCAGGACCCCGTGAAGATCGCCGCCGCCTTCCACCAGTTCGTCCGCGACCGGCTGCCGGATGATGTGACGGCCGAATTCATCAGCCATTCCGGCTCGCCGGCTCTCGCCGTGCCGCCGGATTCACCGGTGCTCCAGAAGGCACGCAAGGCGCTGGCCGACGAATGGGGCGGGCGCGTGGTTTCCATCGGCAGCGGCGGCTCGATCCCCGTCGGCGGCGATTTCAAGCGCACGCTCGGCATCGACACGCTCTTCGTCGGCTTCGGCCTCGACGACGACCGCGTGCATTCGCCGAACGAGAAATACGACCTGTCCTCCTTCCACAAGGGCCAGCGTTCCTGGGCCCGCATCTTGCAAGCTCTCGGTTCATGAAATCAGTCTGTGTCTTCTGCGGCTCCAATCCCGGCAATGACCCCGTCTATGCGGCCGGCGCCCGCGCCATGGGCGCCGAGATCGCAAGGCGGGGCCTGACACTGGTCTATGGCGGAGGCGCCGTCGGGCTGATGGGCATCGTCGCCAATGCGGCGATGGAGGCCGGCGGCGAAGTCCACGGCGTCATTCCCAAGGCGCTGCGCGACCGCGAGGTCGGCCATGTCGGCCTGACCCGGCTCGAGGTCGTCGACACCATGCACACGCGCAAGGCCCGCATGGCGGAGCTGTCGGACGGCTTCATCGCCATGCCCGGCGGCATCGGCACCTTCGAGGAGCTGTTCGAGATCTGGACCTGGGGCCAGCTCGGCATCCATTCCAAGCCGCTCGGCCTGCTCAACGTTGCTGGGTTCTACGATCCGCTGGCCACATTCCTCGACCAGACCGTGGAGGCCGGCTTCCTCAAGCAGAGCCACCGCGCCATGGCGATGACCGATACGGAGCCGGCGACGCTGCTCGACCGGATGGAGGCCTATGTTCCGGCGGCGACCTATAAATGGGTCGAGAAGGAAGAGGTCTGACTTAATCCCCGGCATTGCCCTCTCAGGTTGTAGGAATATTATCTTGACATTGTGACGCTGATCCGGTAGAGATCAGGAACGCTCACGAACTATGCCCGAACGAAGCCGCCGCGCGCTCCAGCCGGCGGCTTTTTCGTGGCCGTCATCCGAGAGGGACGTCATGGCAGAAGAGGACGAGACAACGTCGCAGCCAGCCGCCGAGCTGAAGCCGAAACGGAAGACGGTCTCGCGCAAGGCGGTGGTGGGTCAGCTCTGGCGTGCTGCCAAGCGCCAGATCGATACGCATGAGGAACATCTCGCCGACCTGCCGAGGGGCACGACCGCAAGCGAAGCCGACGCTAAGGCGTTGGCCGTGCTTGCCCGCACCGTCCGCGAACTGGTCGCGATCGAGGAGCCTCAGGCCACAAGGAAGGACAAGCGCACGGATGAGCCTTCCGCTGCCGATGATCTGCGACATGTCGCACAGCTCCGTCAGGATCTTGCTCGACGTCTTGAAGCCCTTGTCGCTCAGGACGCGCGTGAGAATTCTGAAGAAGCTGATGCCGACAGCGACGCCGGATGAGGTCGAACTCATTCGGAATACCTGGAATATCTGGGCGCGCCCCGATCAGTTGCCACCCGAACCGCTGAAGCCGATCTGGCTCGTCCTCGGCGGACGCGGCGCCGGCAAGACCCGCACCGGCGCCGAATGGGTCAGGGGTATGGCGCTGGGCCATCCGCCTTTCGCGGACTTGCCGACGGAGCGGATTGCCCTCGTCGGCGAGACGCAAGGACAGGTCCGCGACGTAATGATCGAGGGCGTTTCCGGGCTGCTGGCGGTCCATGCGCGTGGGGAGCGGCCGAACTGGCAGCCCTCGCTGCGCCGCCTGCAATGGCCGAATGGCGCGATCGCGCAGGTTTTCTCCGCCGAAGATCCGGAGGGCCTGCGCGGTCCGCAATTCGGCGCCGCATGGTCCGACGAGCTGGCGAAATGGCCGAACCTTCAGGAGTGCTGGGACATGCTGCAATTCGGCCTTCGCCTCGGCGACCATCCCCGTCAGGTCATCACGACGACGCCCCGCCCCGTGCCGCTGGTCAAGCGCCTGCTGGTCGAGCCCCATGTCGCGGTGAGCCGGGCGAGGACACAGGACAACCATTACAACCTCGCCGCGGAATTCGTCCGCACGGTCACGCAAACCTATGGCGGGACGCGGCTCGGCCGCCAGGAACTCGACGGCGAGATCGTGGAGGAGAGCCCGGACGCGCTCTGGACGCGGGCCATGATCGAGGCGGCCCGCGAGCGCCGGCACCCGCCGCTCGCGCGGATTGCCGTCGCCGTCGATCCGCCTGCCTCGTCCTCGCAGCGGGCCGACCGCTGCGGGCTGGTCGTGGCCGGCATCGATAGCGACGGCCTCGGTCATGTGGTGGAGGATGCGACGATGGCCGGCGCCCGCCCGCAGGAATGGGCCGAGAAGGCGGTGGCGCTCTATCGGCGTTACGAGGCGGATGTCCTGGTCGTCGAGGTCAACCAGGGCGGCGAGATGGTCGAGAGCGTCATCCGCGAGATCGATGCCGGCGTTCCGGTCGTCCCGGTGCGGGCGACGCGCGGCAAATATCTCCGCGCCGAGCCGGTTGCCGCGCTCTATGCGCAGGGCCGCGTGCGCCATGCCGGCCCCCTCCCGGAGCTGGAGGACGAGATGTGCTCCTTTGGCCCAGGCGGCCTCGAAGGCGGCCGCTCGCCCGATCGGCTCGACGCACTCGTCTGGGCGCTGACCCATCTGATGCTCGCGCCCAAGGGCCGGCCGCGGGTGAGGGGGATGTAGCCTTCACCGTCATTCTCGGGCGGCGCAAAGCGCCGACCTGAGAATTTCATGAGGGGAGAGACCCGGTTTCCGGGATGGTCGGGTCGAGCCCGACCATGGCGGCACGTCGTTTCACGCTCCAACAGCGAGATCTCCATGTTCGATTTCCTTCGCAGCCTGCGCGGCCGAGCCGCGCCGGACCAGAAGCGCTCGCGCGTCGGGCCGCTCATTGCCCTGCACGAGGCTGGGCGAGCGGTCTGGACGCCGCGCGATTATGTCGCCCTGTCCCGCGAGGGCTATGAGCGCAATCCGGTGGTGCATCGTTGCGTGCGCCTGATCGCGGAGGCGGCGGCGCAGACGCCGCTCGTCGCCAAGGTCGGCGACCGCGAGGTGCCCGAACACCCGGCATTGGCGCTGATCGAGCGACCCAACCCGCGCCAGGGCGGCATCGCCTTCCGCGAGATGCTGTTCGGCCATCTGCTCGTCGCCGGCAATGCCTATGTCGAGGCGGTGAACGCTGGCCGCGAGCCGCGCGAGCTCTATGCGCTGCGGCCTGACCGGATGCGTGTCGTGCCGGGCCGCGATGGTTGGCCGGAGGCTTACGACTATACCGTCGGCGGCGACACCGTGCGCTTCCGGCAGGACGAGGCCGAGGTGCCGCCGATCCTGCACCTGACGCTGTTCCACCCGATCGACGACCATTACGGCCTCTCGCCGGTCGAACCGGCGGCATCAGCGCTCGACATCCACAATGCCGCCAGCAACTGGCACAAGGCTCTGCTCGACAATGCCGCGCGCCCGTCCGGCGCGCTGGTCTATGACGGACCGGGCGGCGCGACGCTGACCGAGGCGCAGTTCGACCGGCTGAAGCAGGAGCTGGAGGATTCGTTCCAGGGCGCGCGCAACGCCGGCCGGCCACTGCTGCTCGAGGGCGGGCTCGACTGGAAGCCGCTCTCGCTGACTCCGGCGGAACTCGACTTCGTCGCGGCCAAGGGCGTGGCGGCGCGCGAGATTGCGCTCGCCTTCGGCGTGCCGCCGCTGCTGCTCGGTTTGGCCGGCGACAACACCCACGCCAATTTCGCCGAGGCCAACCGCGCGCTCTGGCGCCAGACCGTGATTCCGCTGGTGAGACGATCGGCGCAATCGCTGGCGCAGTGGCTCGGGCCCGCCTTCGGTGACGAGCTCTCGCTGGAGCCCGATCTCGATGCGGTCGAGGCGCTGGCCGACGAGCGGGAATCGCTCTGGCGGCGCCTCGGTGCGGCGGATTTCCTCGACGACGACGAGAAACGCGAGGCGGTCGGCTACGGCCGGCGTGCCTCCGGGAAGGAGCCATCATGACCATGCTCGACCAGATCGTCACGGCCTTCATCGGCCGGGCCGATGTCGGCCATCTCGGCCTGCTGCTCTGGGCCGCGAGCGCATCCGGCCTCGCCTGGCTCGTCCTGCGCGAGCTGACGGCGGCGAACCGGCGCTTCGACGATTTCGTCCGCGAGCTCAACCGCTTCAACGCACGCCACGAGGGGGATCAGTCATGAAAGGCAGCAGCGATGCGAAACCGCCATCGACCCGGCGAGGCGCCGGCCAGGCGCAGCCGGCCAAGGCGAGGCCGGGCGGCGTAACGACGGAGACCTTCAGCCGCTTTGTCCGCAACCTGGCCAAGCTGGAGGGTGGGCAGCTCCAGGCTGGCAAGAGACAGCGCGGAAGCGGCGGGGAGGGCGGTCGATGAGCGATCTCCATCGTCTTCCGCTCGAATCCAAACTCCTGCCCCTGCAACCTTCGCGCATTGCCGTCGACGGCAGTTTCGAGGGCTATGCCAGCCTCTTCCGCATCCCCGATCTCGGCAAGGACGTGGTCGAGCCCGGCGCCTTCCGCGACAGCATCGCCCGGCGCGGCCCTTCCGGCGTCAAGCTGCTCTGGCAGCACGACCCGGCCGAGCCCCTCGGCCGCTGGCTCAGCCTCGCCGAGGACAGTCGCGGCCTCTTCGTGCGCGGCAAGCTCTCGCTGGCCGTCGCCCGCGCCCGCGAGATCCACGCTTTGATGCGGGAGGGTGCCATCGACGGACTCTCGATCGGCTTTCGCCCCGAAAAGGCGCGCAACGAGCCCAGATCGGGTCTGCGCCGCCTGGAGCGCGTCGATCTCTGGGAGGTCTCGATCGTCACCTTCCCGATGTTGCCGCAGGCCCGGATCAGCGCCGTCAAGACGGCCTTCCGCAAGCCTGCTTTCGCCTGACCATCACCCAAGAAAGACCCTGCAAGGAGAAGCCATGACCCGTTTCGACACCGCCCCCGAGACCAAGGCCGCCGGCGCCGACCTCGCGCTTGCCTTCGAGGATCTGCGCTACACGCTGGAAAGCTATCGCGCTGCGAATGACGAGCGCCTTGCGGAGATCGAGGCCCGCAACAGCGCCGATCCGCTGACCGAGGAGAAGCTCGTCCGCATCGACGCCGCGCTCGACGACACCATGCGCCGCATCGACCGGCTGACGCTGGAGCGCGGCCGTCCGGCACTGGGCCATGACGGCCAGGGCGCTCATGGCCGCGACCCGCTCGTCGCCGAACACAAGGCCGCCTTTGCGGCTTATGTCCGCACCGGCGAGGCCGGGGGGCTGAAACGCCTGGAAGCCAAGGCGCTTTCGACCGGCTCCGGCCCGGATGGCGGCTATCTGGCGCCGTCGACCGTCGAGGGCGAGATCCTGCGCCGCCTGGCCCATGTCTCGCCGATCCGTTCCCTCGCGACCGTCCGCACCATCTCGTCGGGCACCTACAAGAAGGCCTTCTCCACGACCGGCCCGGCTTCCGGCTGGGTCGCGGAGGCGGCGGCGCGTCCCCAGACGGGCTCGCCCACGCTGGCCGAGCTCTCCTTCCCGGCGATGGAGCTTTACGCCATGCCGGCCGCGACGCAGACGCTGCTCGACGACGCCATCGTGAACATCGACCAATGGATTGCCGAGGAGGTCGAGAGCGCCTTCGCCGAACAGGAGGGCGCGGCCTTCGTCAACGGCGACGGCACCGACAAGCCCAAGGGCTTCCTGGCCTATCCGACGGTGGCGGAAGCGAGCTGGAGCTGGGGCAATATCGGCGTGCTCAACACCGGCGTCGCCGGGGCCTTCGCCGCCTCCAACCCCTCCGACGTGCTGGTCGACCTCGTCTATGCGCTGAAGGCCGGCTATCGCCAGAATGCCTCCTTCGTGATGAACCGCAAGACGCAAGGAACGGTCCGCAAGTTCAAGGATGCCAACGGCAACTATCTCTGGCAGCCGCCGGCTTCCGCAGGGGCGCCGGCGACGCTGCTCGGTTTCCCGCTGGTCGAGGCGGAGGACATGCCGAACATCGCCAACAACGCCATCTCGGTCGCCTTCGGCGATTTCCGGCGCGGCTATCTCGTCGTCGACCGGGCCGGCGTGCGCATCCTGCGCGACCCCTATTCCGCCAAGCCTTACGTGCTGTTCTACACCACCAAGCGCGTGGGTGGCGGCGTGCAGGACTTCGCGGCGATCAAGGGGCTCAAATTCGCCGTCTGACGATCGAGGCGCGCCCTGCATCCCCGCCAGGATGCAGGGCGACACTATTCCTCGTCAGCGCGAAAGCCACCAGCTCCAGCCGGAGCTGACCTGCGGCTGGACGGCCTCCTCCGAGCGGCCGTCCGCTCCCAGCGCCAGCAGCCTCGCGCTGCCCGTGGCGATCCAGTCCCGGTGGTCGCTCACCGGGGTGATCGCGGTGAAGCCGCCGCAAATGCGACGCGCGCGCGTCTTCAGCGGTCCACTCGACCAACTGACGATGCCGACGAGATCGCGCGAGCGGGAGGAGCCGCGCAGGACCGGCCCACCCGAATCGCCGCGGCAGGCGCCGGCGCCGGGCGTCTCGCCCCGCGCCTCGACATCGACGGCGACCTTGACGGTGTTCTGTGTGGTGTAGTTGCCGGCGTTGACGAGCTGCGTCTCCCGCAGGCGTCGCGCCGTGCGCTTGTTGTCCTCGGCGGAAAGGCCGTAGCCCGCCATGGTGACGGTCTCGCCCTGCGAGAGATAGCTGCCGACAGCGAGCGGCTGAATGTCGAGCGGCAGGGGCTGCGCCAGACGCAGCAGGGCGAGGTCGGTGCCTGGTTGCGTGCGCGGCGTCGTGCCGGGCACGAAGCTCGGATGCGGCAGCACGGCGATGACGGGCTGGCGCCGCGCCCGGAAGCGCGGATCGAGGCTGACGACGCTGATCGAGCCGCCATCCATCAGGCAATGTGCGGCCGTGAGGATGATTTCAGGTGCGATGACAGCCCCGGAGCAGAGCTCGCCCCGGCTGGTCTCGACCCTGACGGTCGAGGCGCGCGTGCCGTTCGCATCGCGCGAATTGACGCCTCCGACAACGGCGGAAGCAGGTTGCGCCAGGATCGAGAGGGCGCAGGACAAGGACAGGATGGCGAGGGCGCGCGCGAGCATGGAACACATCAACGAGGTCGGTGGAACAATTTAGAGGCTGTCGCGCCCCAGTCCAGCGTTTCCGTCAGCGACCGCTGGTCCAGCGCGCAGTTTCACCCCATTGCGCCAGCGTCGCGTCGATCCAGCCACGTTGCGGACCGATGAGAATGCCCTGGCTGAGCAGGCCGCAATTGCGCTTGGCCGGCCCGGTCGACCAGCTGCTCACGGCGACGACGCCGGCCCCGCTGAAGATCGGGCCGCCCGAATCGCCCTGGCAGGCGCCGGCACCCGGCCGCTTTCCCGCTCCGGCGGGGTCCGCGGCCCAGAGCAGGACATGCCCGGGCCCGTAGGGCTCGATGACGGAGAGGGCGGCGGAGCGATAGGTGCCGGTCGTACGCGCTTCGCCCTCCTGCGAGACGCCATAGCCGGTCAAGGTGACCGGGGCGCCGGCGCGCGGCTGGGCGCCGTCGTCGAGCGTCGCAGCGACGAAGCGCGCCGGCAGCGGCTCGGCCATTCGGATGAGGGCGAGGTCGATCGAGCGGCGGCGGTTGCTGACCGCCTTCGCGTTGAATTCGGGATGCAGGCCGACCGCGGCCGGCGCGATCAGAACCGGCTCGCTGCCCGCGCGCCAGTGAATGCGCAATTCCGTGCCGCCGGCCGCGCAATGGGCGGCGGTGAGGATCGCGCGGGCCGACAGCACGATGCCTGTGCAGACGCCGCCGCGCGCGTTCAACACCATCAGGGTCGCGGCTTCGGCCGGGCCGCCCTCCTGCCCGCCGACGACGGCCTGCGCCGGAGCGAGCCCGGCTCCGCAAGCCAGGCCGAAGCCGAGAAACCAGTTCGCGATCCGCATCGGGCGCTCCTTCCAGAGCTGCGCTGATAGCGCGTCGCTTCCCGCAATTGAACCCTTGAACGGAGCGATCATGACGCCGCTTGCCCTGGAGCCGCCCGTTGCGGAGCCGGTTTCGCTCGCCGAGGCCCGGCTGTTCCTGCGTCTCGACCAGACCGAGGAGGACGATCTGCTGGCGACGCTGATCACGGCCGCGCGGCTGATGGTCGAGGCGGTATCGGGCCGCTGCCTGATCGACCAGCGCTGGCGGATCGTGCTGGATCGCTGGCCTGTCGGCGGCGAAATCCGCCTGCCGCTATCGCCCGTGGGCGCGATCGAGGCCGCGCGTGTCTACGATCTGCTGGGCGTCGCCCAGGCGGTCGCCGGGACGGCCCTGGCGCTCGATACGCTGGCGGATCCGCCCTTGATCCGCATCGTCGGCGAGGTGCCGGAAATCGGACGAGCGCACGGCGCGATCGAGATCGATATCACCGCCGGCTACGGGACATCGGCGGACGCGGTCCCGGCCCCGTTGCGCCAGGCGGTGCTCCGCCTCGCCGCGCGCTGGTTCGAGCAGCGCGGCGATGTCGCGAGCCGCGATGCGCAAGCCTTGCCGGCCGAGATCATGGCGCTGGTCGCGCCTTATCGCCGCGCGAGGCTCTGACCATGGCGGAGATTCCGATCCCCGCCATCGGCCGGATGCGGCGCCGGCTCGTGCTGGAAGCGCCGGTCGCGGCGCCGGACGGCCTCGGCGGCGCGACGCAGAGCTTCGCCGCGGTCGGCGCGCTCTGGGCGCAGCTCGAATGGCTCTCGGGCGTCGAGCAATGGCGCGAAGGGCGGCCCGAGCAGCTCGCGCGATACCGCGTCGCCCTGCGCTGGCGCGGTGACGTGGATGCCGGCCGGCGCCTGCGCGACGGCGAGCGCATCTTCGACATCCGCACGGTGGCCGATCCCGATGGTTCGCGCCGCCGGCTCGTCTGCCTGGTCGAGGAGGTCAAGCCGTGAGCGACGCCATCCTGGCTCTGCGTGCCGCGATCCAGGCGCGGCTTGCCGCGGACGCGCCCTTGATCGCCTTGATCGGCCCCGATCGCATCTTCGACGAGGCGCCCCGCGCCGCGCGAGGCCTTTACGTCGTCCATGGCGATGTCGAGGCGCGCGATTGGTCGGCCGGAGGCGAGCGCGGCTGCGAGCAGGAGCTGACGCTGATCGTCTGGGCTGCCCAGAGCGGCTCCGCCCGCCAGGCATTGGAGGCCGCGAGGCTGATCGTGATGGCGCTGGACGATGCCGATCTCCCCCTCGACGGGCACAGCCTCGTCAATCTGCGCTGGCTCTCGAGCCGGCTGGCGCGCGAACCGCGCGGCGGGCTTCCCAACGTGACGATCCGCTTCCGCGCGGCGACCGAGCCGCTCTGAACACCCGAAACATCGCGACAATCGAAGGAGGCGCCGCATGCCGGCACAGAAGGGCAAGGATCTGCTGCTCAAGGCGGCGGATGGGGAGGGCGGTTTCACCACCGTCGCAGGGCTGCGTGCCCGCCAGATCGCGTTCAATGCCGAGACGGTGGATGTGACCCATGCGGAATCGGCCGGGCGCTGGCGCGAGTTGCTGGAAGGCGCCGGGGTCCGCCGCGCCAGCATCAGCGGCTCCGGCATCTTCAAGGACGCCGCCTCGGACGCACTTGTCCGCCAGACCTTCTTCGATGGCGCGATCCGCGACTGGCAGGTGGTCGTACCGGATTTCGGCACGGTTGCCGGGCCGTTCCAGCTCACCAGCCTCGAATATCGCGGCGACCATGCGGCGGAGGTCACCTTCGACCTTTCGCTGGAATCGGCCGGCGCACTCGCCTTCACAGCGCTCTGAGGAGACCGGCATGGTCAATCGTCATCGCGGCGAAACCGCGCTCATGATCTCGGGCGAGGCCCTGCCGATGCGTCTCACCCTGGGCGCGCTGGCCGAACTCGAGCACGCCTTCGCGGTCGATAGCCTGCCAGCGCTCGGACAGCGCTTCGTCTCAGGCCATCTCTCGGCGCGCGACATCATCCGCATCATCGCCGCCGGCCTGCGCGGCGCGGGCAAGGTGATCCGCGACGAGGAGGTCGCGGGGCTGTCCTTCGATGGCGGCCTCGCGGGCGCGATCAAGGCCGCCATCGCCCTGCTGGAGGCGACCTTCGGCGAGGGCGAGCCCGCCCGCCCTCCGCAGCCGCCGGAAGCCTGAGCGCACCGGCGGCCTTTCCCTGGGAGGAGGCGATGGCCTTCGGGCTCGGCCGGCTCGCCTGGCCGCCGGATCGCTTCTGGGCGGCGACCCCGCGCGAGCTGGCTGCAGCGATGAAGGCTTGGGGTTGGGGAGCGTCGGGCGCCGCGACCGAACGCACGGCTTTCGAGGCATTGATGGCCGCTTTTCCCGACATCTGACGCAACGTCTTGAATCAATTTCTGAAGAGGATCGTCATGGCCGATGAGACCGATTTCGACTCCGTCCGTCTTTCCGATCTGCGGACGATGGATTCCCTGACTCAATCCCTCAACCGCTCTTCGCAAAGCTTTGGTAAATCGATCGTAAATGCCTTTTCGCGCGGTGTCGTCGAAGGCAAGCGCTTCGAGGACGTGTTGCGCGGTGTCGGGCGCTCGCTGACCGACGGCCTGCTCAAGAATGCGCTGAAGCCGCTGCAGACCGGCATCTCCAATCTGCTCGGAACGGGTATCAAAAGTCTGACCGGCCTGTTCACCGGCGGTTTCGGTTCGCTCGGCGGTGGGGCTTCGATACCGGTTGCCCCTTTTGCGGAGGGCGGCATCGTCGCCTCGCCTGCCTATTTTCCGACCGGGCGCGGCCTCGGCCTGATGGGTGAGCGCGGCGCCGAGGCGATCATGCCGCTCTCGCGCGGGCCGGACGGACGCCTCGGCGTCAGAGCCGGCGGCGGGGCACGCCCGCTCAACGTCACGGTGCAGGTCTCGACACCCGATGCCGAGAGCTTCCGCCGTTCGGAGGCGCAGGTTTCGGCCGCGATCGCGCGAGCCGTGGCGCGCGGCGGTCGCGCACTCTGACGAGGCAGGTCATGACCGATTTCCATGACGTCCGCTTTCCGCTCGACGTCGCGCGTGGGGCGCGGGGTGGGCCGGAGCGCCAGACCCAGATCGTGACGCTCGCCTCCGGCCGCGAGGTCCGCAACAGCCGCTGGGCCCATTCGCGCCGCCGTTACGATGCGGGCCTCGGCGTGCGTTCCTTCGACGCGCTGGCGCAGGTCGTCAGCTTCTTCGAGGAGCGTCGCGGCAGGCTCTTCGGCTTCCGCTGGCGCGACCAGCTCGACTGGAAGAGCTGCGCACCTTCCCGGGCGCCGGCCGCGACCGACCAGGTCATCGGGATCGGCGACGGGCTGACGGCGGCGTTCCAGCTCCGCAAGAGCTACGGCACGGGAGCGTCCGCCTATAGCCGGACCATCGCCAAGCCGCAGGCGGGCAGCGTGCTTATCGCCGTCGATGGTGTCGCGCAGGCGCCGGAGGAGGCCTTCTCCTGCGACACAGCGACCGGGCTCGTCACCTTCGCCGCCGGTCATATCCCGCCGGCCGGTGCCGTCGTCACGGCCGGCTTCGCCTTCGACATTCCCGTCCGCTTCGACGCCGATGCGATCGAGGTCGATCTCTCGGCTTTCGAGGCCGGCGAGATCCCGCGCATCCCGGTCGTCGAAATCCTGCCCTGAGGCCGCCATGCGCGATATCCCGCCCAACCTTGCCGCTCATCTCGAAGGCGGCGCGACGACGCTGTGCCGCTGCTGGAGCCTGACACGGCGCGACGGTCTCGTCCTTGGCTTCACCGACCACGACCGGCCGCTCACTTTCGAGGGTATCGCCTTCGCCGCCGTGACCGGACTCGAGGCGGCAGAGGCCACAGCCGAGCTCGGCTTCGCCATCGGCGGTGGCGATGTCGCCGGTGCGCTCGCCGCGACCGGGCTGAACGAGGCCGATTTGGCGCGCGGCCTCTACGACGATGCGCGTCTGCGGATCTGGCTGGTGAACTGGTCGGAAACCGGCCAGCGCGTGCTGCTCGACGAAGGCTTCGTCGGCGAGGTCAGGCGGGGCGAAAGCGGTTTCACGGCCGAGGTCCGCAGTTTCGCCAAGGCCTTCGACGAGGAGCGCGGTCGGCTCTATATGCGCTCCTGCTCGGCCGATCTAGGCGATGCCCGCTGTGGCCTCGCAATAGCGGTGGTCGAGGCGGTCGTGGCGGAGAGCGACGGCCGCCTCGCGCTCTCCGCGGAGGGGATCGGGGCTTATGCCGACGGCCATTTCACCGGCGGCCGGCTCGTCTTCACCGCCGGAGCCAATGCCGGCTTCGCCACCGAGGTGAAGCGCCATGGCCGGGAAGGAAGCCTGGCGGTGTTCCAGCTCTGGCAGGCGGCCCCCGCAGCGATTGCTCCCGGAGACGCGTTCAGCGTGACGCCGGGTTGCGACAAGAGCTTTGCGACCTGCCGGGCGAAGTTCGGCAACGGCGTCAATTTCCGCGGCTTCCCGCATATGCCGACCTCCGACTTCATCATCGGCGGTGTCCGGCCGGGCGACGGCGCCCTCGATGGCGGGAGCCTGTTTCGATGAAACGGGACGAGATCGTCGCCGCCGCACGGGAGTGGCTGGGAACGCCCTATCATCACCAAGCTTCGCTGCGTGGCGTCGGCTGCGACTGCCTGGGGCTGGTGCGCGGCGTCTGGCGCGAGCTGTGCGGACCCGAGCCGGAAGCGCCGCCGCCCTATTCGCCGAGCTGGGCCGAGAGCCTGGGCCGGGAGACGCTGGCGCTGGCGGCGTTGCGCCACCTCGCGCCGGTCGTGCCGGAGGCGGTGCGGCCGGGTGACGTGCTGCTCTTCCGCTGGCGCGAGCATCTGCCGGCCAAGCATTGCGCCATCCTGAGCGCTCCCGATCGCATCATCCACGCCCATGACGGCGCGGCCGTCGCCGAGGTGGCCTTCACTGGCTGGTGGCGGCGCCATCTGAGCCATGCCTTTTCCTTTCCCGGAGTCAGCGACTGATGGCGACGCTTCTTTTGCAGGTGGCGGGCGCGGCGCTCGGCACGGCGCTGGGTGGGCCGGTGGGCGGAGCCATCGGCCAGGCGCTCGGCGGTCTCGCAGGCGCGACCATCGACCAGGCCTGGCTCGGCGGCTCGGGCGGTAACAAGATCGTCGAGGGGCCGCGGCTGAAGGAGGTCAACGGCCTCGCGGCAACGGAAGGCGCGGCGATTCCGCGTCTCTATGGCCGGGCGCGGCTGGGAGGGCAGCTCATCTGGGCGACGCGCTTCGAGGAGGAGATCAAGCTTTCGATCGACCGGACCAAGAGCGGCGGCAAGGGCGGACGCGCGCAGAAGACCTACGAGACGACCTATAGCTACTACGCGAACCTCGCGATCGGCCTCTGCGAGGGGCCGATCGCCTTCATCCGCCGCATCTGGGTCGACGGCCGCGAGCTCGACGTGAGCACGGTCGTGATGCGCCTCCACCACGGCCATGAGGCACAGGAACCCGACCCGCTCATCGCCGCCAAGGAGGCGGGCGAGGCGCCGGCCTATCGCGGGCTCGCCTATGTCGTCTTCGAGCGCTTTCCGCTGGCCGATTACGGCAACCGCATCCCGCAATTCGATTTCGAGGTCGTGCGCGCGGTGGATGGCCTGGGCGCCATGATCCGCGCCGTCGCGCTGACTCCCGGCGCCAGCGAATTCGTCTACGACATCCGGCCGGTCAGCCACGAGCCCGAGGCCGGCGTCACCGAAAGCCTGACGCGCCACCAGCTCTATGGCGGCGCGGATGTCGATACCGCGATCGGCCATCTCGTCGCGCTTTGCCCCAATCTCAGGCGTGTTTCGCTCGTCGTCTCCTGGTTCGGCGACGATCTGCGCGCCGGCTCCTGCAGCGTCGCGCCTCGCGTCGAGGTCGCGCATAAGCCGACTGTCGGCGCGGAGTGGTCCGTTGCGGGGCTGAGCCGCGCTTCGGCCCGTCCGGTCAGCCAGATCGAAGGCCGCCCGGCCTTCGGCGGAACACCCTCGGACGAGAGCGTGATCGCGCTGATCCGCCGCCTGCGCTTCGACCACGGGCTGGAGGTGGTGCTCTATCCCTTCCTGATGATGGATATCCCCGCCGGCAACGGCCTGCCGGATCCGCATTCGGGAGCGGCCAGCCAGCCGCGCTATCCCTGGCGCGGTCGCCTCACCTGCGATCCCGCCCCGGGCCGACCCGGCACTCCGGATGGAACCTCCGGCACGGCGGCGCAGGTCGCGGCCTTCGTCGGCACCGTCGCCCCCGCCGACATGAGCGCGGCCGGCAGCGCCGTTTCCTGCGCCAAGCCGGACGAATGGTCCTATCGCCGCTTGGTCATGCACTGCGCCATGCTGGCGCAGGCGGCGGGCGGCGTCGAAGGCTTCGTCATCGGTTCGGAATTGATCGGGTTGACGCGCCTGCGCGATGCGAGCGGCTATCCGATGACCGGGCATCTCGTCGCGATCGCCGAGGATGTGCGGACGATCCTGCCGGCGACGACGCTGACCTATGCCGCCGATTGGACCGAATACGGCGCCGATGTCCGCAATGGCGGGCAGGATATCGACTTCCCGCTCGATCCGCTCTGGGCCTCGCCCGCCATCGGCGCCATCGGCATCGACTATTATCCGCCGCTCTCCGATTGGCGCGATTCCGCCGCGCATGCCGATGCCGCCATCGCACGCGGCCCGGCCGATCTCGCCTATCTGCGCGGGCGTCTGATGTCGGGCGAAGCCTATGACTGGTATTACGCCGACGAGGCCGGACGGGCCGCGCAGGAGCGTTTGCCGATCACCGACGGCGCCTATGGCAAGCCCTGGCTGTTCCGCCCGAAGGACCTCGTCGGCTGGTGGAGCCATCCCCATATCCGTCGCGCCGGCGGCGTGGAGACCGGCGCGACCGCTTTCGTGGCCGGCGCCAAGCCGATCTGGCTGACCGAGATCGGCGTGCCCGCGGTGGACAAGGGTGCGAACGCACCGAATGTCTTTCCGGATGCTAGGTCGGACGAGGGTGGCGTGCCGCCGTTCTCGAGCGGAGCGCGCGACGATCTCGTGCAGGCCCGCGCCCTGGAGGCGATCATTTCCGGCTTTGATCCGGCCCGCACCGGCTTCGAGGCCGCGCGCAATCCGGTCCACCCGGTCAGCGGCATCCGCATGGTCGACCCGGCGCATATCTTCGTCTGGAACTGGGATGCGCGGCCGTTTCCCGCCTTTCCCGATCTCGGCGGCATCTGGGCCGATGGCAGCAATTTCGAGACCGGCCACTGGCTCAACGGCCGCCTCGAAGGCACGCCGGCCGATCGTCTCGTGGCGAAGCTGCTGGCCGATTTCGGCTTGCCGCCCGCCGACCGGATCGTCGTGGACGGCTTTCTCGACGGCTATCTGCTCGACCGGCCGCTCTCGGCCCGGCAGGCGCTGGAGCCACTCGCCCAGACCTTCGGCTTCGATGCGGTGATGAGCTCAGGCGCTTTGCGCTTCGAGGGCAGGGGTGGCGCCGTGTCGCGCCGGCTCGGCTCGAACGATCTGATTCTCGACCGTGACGGTGAGCCTTTCGCCCTCAGGCGCATGCAGGAGACGGAGCTGCCGCTCGAATTGCGGCTTGGCTTCAGCGACGGCGAGAACGGCTATCGCAGCGCCGCCGCGCGCTCGCGCCGCCTCGCCGGCGCCGCCCGGCGCGAGGTCGCGGTCGAGACGGCGATCGTCACGCGCATGGCGGAAGGCCAGCGCCTCGCCGACCAGCGCCTGCAGGAGGCCTGGGCAGCGCGAGAGACGCTCGAATGCGAGGTCTCGCCCCGCTGCCTCGACCTTGAGCCGGGCGATGTCGTCGCCTTGCCGGTGGAGGGGAGCGACCGTCTTTTCCGGATTACCCGCATTGCCGACGGGCCCACCCGACGCATCGCGGCGCGGTTGGTCGAGCCGGCGATTTATCGGACCGCCGGTATCAAGGGAGGCGACCGGCCGCCGCGGCTGCCGCCACCCCTGCCCGGACGGCCTCTCGCAGTGCCGCTTGCGCTGCCGATCGTGACAGGACAGCCGCCGGCGCTGCTCTCCCTGGCCGCTTTCGCGGCGCCCTGGCCCGGAGCGCTGGCGATCTGGCGGGCCGGGGATACCGGCCTCTTCGATCTCGCGGGCTTCGTCGAGGCCCCCTCGATCGTGGGTGAGACGCTGACCGACCTTCCGGCCGGACCGCTTTGGCGCAGCGACCGGCACGCGGTTCTGGAGGTGAAGCTGCGGGGCGGTGTGCTGTCTTCCGTCCCGGCCGAGAGCGCTCTCGCCGGGGCCAACGCGCTCGCCCTGATCGACGAGGCGGGTGGCATCGAGCTCGTCACCGTCTCTCAGGTCGAGCTGATCGGGCGGCAGCGCTTCCGCCTGTCGGGCTTCCTGCGCGGGCTCGGCGGTTCGGAAGCGGCCGCGCAACGTCACCTGGCGGCGGGCGCGCGGGTCGTGGTGCTCGACGGCTCGGCCGTCGCCCTGACCAGCGATCTCGCCGATCTCCATCGGACGCTGCGCTACAGGGTCGGCCCGGCGCGGCAGGATGTCGGCGATCCGACGATGGTGGAGTTTTCCGCCGATGTCGAAGGGTCGGCGCTGCTGCCGCTATCGCCGGTGCGCGTCCGGGCGAGGCGCACCGAAGCCGGCATCGCGTTGAGTTGGCTGCGGCGAACGCGCGTCGAGGGTGATTCCTGGGATCTGGCGGAGGTGCCGCTCGGCGAGGAAAACGAGCGCTACCTCGTCGCTATTCTCGATGGGGACATCGCGGTTCGTAGCGCAACCGTGAACGAAGCGGGCTGGCATTATCCCACGGAGCAGGAGAATCTCGATTTCGGCGGACCGCGGAGCGAAATCTCGCTTTCGGTGCGCCAGCTTGGCGGGGCGGTCGGCCCCGGGCAGGAATGGCGTGGACATGTCGCGGTGGTCTGACCTCGCCTGGGTTGTGGAATGGACCGGGCATTCATGGCGCATTCAGGCGCGCGGGGCTAAGTCATGACGATGATGCCGGTCGAACCCCTTCTTGCCTTTGCGCTTCTGGCTTCCTCGCCGGCCCCTATCGTTCGCATCGACGACCAAGCGCCGATTTCCTGTCTGTCCTCCGACGAGATGCGCGACGCCGTCGCCGATGGCAGGGTGATCCAGCCCGCCGAGGCCTCCCGCCACGCGCGCCATGCGGCGCCGGGCGAGGTCGTCCGCATTCGGCTCTGTCGGCAAGGCGAGGAATTCGTGTATGTCGTGACGACGTTGAAGCGTGACGGCAAGGTCGCACGCGTGACGCTGGAGGGACAATCCGGCAAGGTGGCCACCATCCGCTGACACCGGCCGGATAAACCCGCAAACGGGAGCGAACAGACCGTGAGACTGCTCGTCGTCGAGGACGACAAGGACCTCAACCGCCAGATCGTGACGGCGCTTGAGAATGCGGGCTATGCCGTCGACAAGGCTTTCGACGGCGAGGAGGGGCTCTATCTCGGCGAGACCGAGCCCTATGACGCCGTCATCCTCGACCTTGGCCTGCCCAAGGTCGATGGCGTCGCGGTGCTGCAGGGCTGGCGCCGGGCGGGCAAGACCATGCCGGTGCTGATCCTGACGGCACGCGACCGCTGGAGCGACAAGGTCGGCGGATTCGACGCCGGCGCCGACGACTATGTCGTCAAACCCTTCCATGTCGAGGAGCTGCTGGCGCGGGTGCGCGCTTTGCTGCGCAGGGCCGCCGGCCATGCCACCTCCGAGCTCGTCTGCGGGCCGGTTAGGCTCGATACGCGGGCGAGCCGCGTCGTCGTCGACGGCAACCCGGTGAAGCTGACCTCCCACGAATACCGGCTGCTCTCCTATCTCATGCACCATCAGGGCAGGGTGGTTTCGCGCACCGAGTTGGTCGAGCATCTCTACGATCAGGATTTCGATCGCGACTCCAACACCATCGAGGTTTTCGTCGGCCGATTGCGCAAGAAGCTCGGCGTCGAGATCATCGAGACCGTCCGCGGGCTCGGCTATATCGCCGCCGCTCCGGAAAAGGTCTGATCCCGGCACATGCCGTTCAAATCCCATCGCTATTCGCTGGGAGCGCGGCTGTTTCTCTCGGCGGCATTCTGCTGCATCCTGATCCTGGTCGTCGCCGGCCTCAGCCTCACCGCCTTTTATCGCCGTTCGGCCGAGCGCGGCTTCGACGAGCGGCTTTCGGTCTACATCAAGCAGCTCGTTGCCGATCTCGCCGCGCCGCCGGAGACCGAGCGCCAGACGATCGGCGACCTCGGCGAGCCGCGCTTCGATCTCCCGTTGACCGGCTGGTACTGGCAGATCACGCGGCTCGACGGCGACCGGCCGAACGTCCGCTCCTCCCGCTCGCTGGTCGGAGGGCAACTGCCCAAGCTGCTCGATCAAGGACTTGCACCCAATAGCCGTGGCCTGCGCGAAAGCTATGTCTCCGGCCCCGACGACCGCATGCTGCGGGTTCTCGAACGCGAGATCGATGTCGGCGAGGACGGCCGCTTCACCGTCGCCGTCGCCGCTCCGGCGGACGAGATCGAGGGCGACATCCAGGATTTCCGCCTGGCGTTGACGATGACCTTCGTGCTGCTGGGCCTGATCCTGGTCGCTTCGACGCTGGTGCAGGTCCGCTTCGGCCTGCGCCCGCTTGTTCGGCTGCGCGCTGCCGTCGGCGCCGTCAGGACGGGCGAGAACCCGCGCATCGTCGGTGACTATCCCCCGGACCTTGCGCCGCTCGCCGGCGAGCTCAACCAGCTCATCGACACCAACCAGGAGATTCTGGAGCGGGCCCGCACGCAGGTCGGCAATCTCGCCCATGCCCTCAAGACCCCGCTCAGCGTGATGATGAACGATGCCGAGGCCGGGGTGGGCGAGGCGCATCTGGCGCAGACCGTGAGGACGCAAGCCGCCGTGATGCGCGACCAGGTCCAGTACTATCTCGATCGCGCGCGCGCTGCGGCGCTTTCGGGGGCGCTCGGCGGCGTGACCGAGGTGGCGCCTTCGCTCGAAGCGCTGCTGCGGACCTTCATGAAGATCTCCCAGGAGCGCGCCATCCAGGGCAGCCACTCCGTGCCCGCCCGGTTGCGCTTTCGCGGCGAGAAGCAGGATTTCGAGGAGATGCTCGGCAACCTGCTCGACAACGCCTTCAAATGGGCCGATGCCAAGGTGGAGGTCTCGCTGGAGGCCGGCACGGGCAGTCCCGGCAAGTCCATGGCGCTGCTCATCGACGACGACGGCTCCGGACTGCCGGAGGAGGCGATGGCCGAGGTGATCAAGCGCGGCCGCAGGCTCGACGAGACGACGCCCGGCTCCGGTCTCGGCCTGTCGATCGTGGTCGATCTCGCCAAGCTTTATGGCGGCGACCTGACGTTGTATCGCTCACCGCTCGGCGGCTTGCGGGCACGCCTGGCTCTCCCCGCCGTGTAGCGTGAGAGGGTCGCGTGACCCTTTGTCACCATGAACCGGACGGTCCAATTGGTTAAGAACACCCGATGATGATCTGGGCGGTCTTTGCGGTGATGACGGGAGCGGCGATTTTCGCCCTGCTCTGGCCGCTGAGTCGCGGGCAGGTTCCGGGCTTCGCCGACACGGCCGACGCCAGGAGCCTCTATCGGTCACAGCTTGGCGAGATCGACCGCGACATGGCTCGCGGCCTGATCGCTGCGGGCGAGGCAGACGCGGCGCGGGCCGAGGCGGCGCGGCGCCTGCTGCGCGTGGCCGGAGACGAAGTCGCCCCGGCCGGCGAGACGGAGCCATCGCTGCGCCGCCGCCGCGCGAGTTCCGCGTTGATGCTCTCGGTCGTGCCCCTGCTCGCGCTGCTGATCTACGGCATCTACGGCTCGCCCGATAATCCCGACCAGCCGCTCGCGGCGCGCCTCGAGCAGGCTGGCCCGCAGCAGGACTTCGCCGTCGTCTTCGCACGCATGGAAGCGCATCTCGCCGCCAATCCGACCGACACGAAGGGCTGGTCGCTGATCGCGCCGATCTATCTCAGGCAGGGGCGTTATGACGACGCCGCCAATGCTTTTGCTGCGGCCATGCGCAACGGCAAGCCGGATCCCAATCTGTTCGCCGGTCTCGGTGAAGCCCGCACGCTCGCTGCGGAAGGGGTCGTCACGGCCTCTGCCCGCGAAGCCTTTGCCGAGGCCGTGAAACGCGATCCGAAGAATGTACGGGCGCTGTATTATCTTGCTCTGGCCAAGGAACAGGACGGCGATGCGCCGGGCGCAATCGCCTCTCTGAACGAGCTTCTGGCCGGCGCGCCGCCCGATGCCAACTGGACGGCGCCGGTGCGCGATCGGCTGGCACGGCTGGAGGCGCAGGCGAAGGGCGATGCGATCGCGGCCCTGCCCGATGCCGAGCGCGCGCAGGCGATCAAGGGCATGGTGGACGGCCTCGCGCAACGGCTGAGCGCCGGTGGCGGGACGCTGGCCGATTGGTCGCGCCTGATCCGGGCGCGAGCGGCGCTTGGCGAGAAGGCCGAGGCGTCGCAAGCCGCCCGGACGGCGCGCGAAAGGTTGGGACAGGACGCCGCCGCCCTTGCGGCGCTCGACGCTCTGGCCGATGAGCTGGACCTGAAGGAGGTCAAGCCATGACGGCCGCTCAGACCACGCCGCTGCGCCCGCCGAAGCGGCGCGTGACCCGCAAGCAGCGCCGCCTGACGATCATCGCGGCGGCCGGGGCCGTGCTCGCGCTCGCCGCCGGGCTGGTGCTCTTCGCCATGCGCGACACCATCGTCTTCTTCTACGGACCGACCGAGATCGCCGAAAAGGGCGTCATGCCCGGCACGCGCATGCGGCTCGGCGGGCTGGTCGAGAACGGTTCCGTCCAGCGCGGGCCGGGCCAGCGTGTCGCCTTCGCGGTGACCGACGGCAAGAGCACCGTGAAGGTCAGCTATGACGGGCTTCTGCCGGACCTGTTCCGGGAAGGGCAGGGCGTGGTGACGGAAGGCGTCTTCGAGGGCGCCGGTCGCTTCAAGGCGGATTCGGTGCTCGCCAAGCATGACGAGACCTATATGCCGCGCGAAGTCGCCGACACCCTCAAGAAGCAGGGGCATTGGCAGGGCGAGGCCGGCGCGGCCGCGCCGGTGAAGCCGTGAGCCCGGCATGATCGTCGAGATCGGACATTACGCGCTGGCTCTCGCATTCGGAGTCTCGGTCATCCAGGCGCTGGTGCCGCTCTGGGGGCTGTCGCGGCAGGACCGCGCGCTGGCCGCGGTCGGCGCGAGCGCCGCTCTCGTCAGCTTCGGACTGGTCGCCTTGTCCTTCGCGACGCTGGTCACCTCCTATGTCCGCTCCGATTTCTCGGTCGCCAACGTCTTCGAGAATTCGCACTCCGCCCAGCCGCTGATCTACAAACTCACCTCCGTCTGGGGCAATCACGAGGGCTCGCTGCTCCTCTGGGTGCTCATCCTGACGTTGTTCGGTGCGCTGGTGGCCGTCTCGCACCGGTCATTGCCGCCGCGCCTGCGCGCCGGAGCGCTGGCGGCGCAGGGGCTGGTCGCAGCGGCCTTCCTCGCCTTCATGCTGTTCACCTCGAACCCGTTCCGGCGGCTCGTGCCGGCGCCAGCGGAAGGGCAGGACCTCAACCCCATCCTGCAGGATCTCGGCCTCGCGATCCATCCGCCGCTGCTCTATGTCGGCTATGTCGGCTTCTCGATGACCTATGCCTTCGCCGTCGCCGCCTTGATCGACGGGCGGATCGACGCGATGTGGGCACGCGCCGTCAGGCCCTGGACACTGCTGGCCTGGGTCTTCCTGACGCTCGGCATCGCGATGGGTTCCTATTGGGCCTATTACGAGCTCGGCTGGGGCGGCTGGTGGTTCTGGGACCCGGTCGAGAACGCCTCCTTCATGCCCTGGCTCGCCGGCACCGCCCTGATCCACTCGACCGTGGTGATGGAGAAGCGCGATGCGCTGAAGGTCTGGACGATCCTGCTCGCGATCCTGACCTTCTCGCTCTCCCTGCTCGGCACCTTCATCGTCCGTTCGGGTGTGCTGACCTCGGTCCATTCCTTCGCCACCGACCCGGCGCGTGGCCTGTTCATCCTGCTGATTCTGGTCTTTTTCGTTGGCGGCTCGCTCGCGCTCTTCGCCTGGCGGGCGCCGCTCCTGCGGCAAGGCGGCCTGTTTGCGCCTGTGTCACGCGAGAGCGCGCTCGTCGTGAACAACATCTTCCTCGCGACGGCCTGCGCCACCGTCTTCGTCGGGACGCTCTATCCGCTGGCGCTGGAGATGGCGACCGGCGACAAGATCTCGGTCGGGGCGCCCTTCTTCAACGCCACCTTCGTGCCGGTCATGGTGCCGCTGCTTCTGCTTCTGCCGATCGGTCAGTCGCTCGCCTGGAAGCGCGGCGACCTGCTCGGCGCGGCGCAGCGCAACGCGGTCGCTTGCGGCCTCGCGGTCGTCGCGGCGCTGTCGCTGATCGCCTTCACGCGCGGTGGCCCGGTGCTGGCGCCGCTGGGCGTCGGTCTCGGTGTTTTCCTGGTGCTCGGCGCCGGCTTCGACCTTGGCGAGCGCGTCGTCGCCCGGGCGAGCGGCTGGCCGGCGATGCTGTCGCGGGCGAAGGGCCTGCCGCGCGCGGCCTGGGGCACGGCGCTGGCGCATGCCGGCGTCGGGCTCAGCATCATCGGCATCGCGGCCGCGGCCTGGAGCAGCGAGGCCATCGCGGTGTTGAAACCCGGCGAGCGCCTGACCGCCGGGCGCTACACGGTCATGCTCGAATCCGTGGTGCCCCGGACCGGGCCGAATTTCCGGGCCGAGGTGGCGCGTTTCCAGCTTTTCTCGGGAGATCGCGAACTGGCGCCACTGGAGGCCTCGAAGCGGGTCTACACGGCCCGCGCGATGCCGACGACGGAGGCCGGCATCCGCACGGACTGGCTGAGCCAGGCCTATGTCAGCCTCGGCGAGGCACAGGATGACGGCCTCGCCGTCAGGCTCTACGACAAGCCCCTGATCCTGCTGATCTGGATCGGCGCCATCGTCATGGCGCTGGGCGGAGGCCTGTCCCTCACCGACCGCCGCTTCCGCCTGGCGGCCCCGCGTCGCGCGGCGCCCGTCGCGGCCGCGCAGCCGGCGGAGTGAAGCCGATGCGCAGCCTGCTGCTTGCCCTGGCGTTTCTCTGCCTCGTCCAGCCGGCGGCCCGTGCCGTCCAGCCCGACGAAATCCTGAAGAATCCCGCCCTCGAGCAGCGCGCGCGAGAGATTTCGGGCGGTTTGCGTTGCCTGGTCTGCCAGAACCAGTCGATCGACGATTCCAATGCCCCGCTGGCGCGCGATCTGCGGCTCCTCGTCCGCGAGCGGCTCACCGCCGGCGACAGCGACAAGGCCGTGATCGACTTCGTCGTGGCGCGCTATGGCGAGTTCGTCCTGCTGCGCCCGCCATTCAACCTGCACACGCTCCTGCTCTGGACGGCGCCCTTCCTGATCCTCCTGGGCGGGGCGGCCTTCGTCTGGCGGCTCCGCCGCGTGGCCCCGCCCTCCGAGGCCGCTCCCCGCCTGACGGAAGAGGAACGGCAGCGCCTCGACCGGCTCCTGCAGGGCGAGCGGGATTGAGCCGAAGCCGGCCGCCAACCTTACGAAATCGTCATCTTCAGGCCAAAGCCACGTAAGGCGCCGGGCCTCATGGTCCTCGTCACGAGCAGGGAAAACCCTGTCGCTCCACGAGGTTCAAGCCATGACGACACAAATCACCCCGAAGAAGACCTTCCTGCGCCGCGGCGCCCTTCTGGCCGGGACTGCCATTCTCGGCATCGGCCTCGCTGCCGGCATCGCCGACCGCGCCTTCCTGCAGAACGACCTCGCTTTCGCGCAGCCGATCGAGCTCTCCGGCACCCAGACCCAGCTTCCCTCCTTCGCCGACCTCGTCGACAAGGTGAAGCCGGCCGTCGTCTCGGTGCGCGTCAAGACCGAGGTCGCCGCTGCCTCCGATCAGCAGAGCCTCGATGATCTGCCGCCGCAGCTCCGCCGCTTCTTCCGCGAATTCGGTGATCAGGAGGGCGGTCGCCAGAGCAAGCCCAAGCCGCAGATCGGCATGGCGCAGGGCTCCGGCTTCTTCGTCAGCCAGGACGGCTATGTCGTGACCAACAACCACGTCGTCGAGCATGCGGTCGACGTTCAGCTCGTCACCGATGCCGGCAAGACGCTGGAAGCCAAGGTCGTCGGCACCGATCCGCGCTCCGATCTCGCCCTGCTCAAGGTCAAGGACAGCGGTGACTTCCCCTATGTGAAGCTCTCCGACAGCAAGCCGCGTATCGGCGACTGGGTGCTGGCGATCGGCAATCCGTTCGGTCTCGGCGGCACGGTCACGGCCGGCATCGTCTCGGCCCAGGGTCGCGATATCGGCTCGGGTCCCTATGACGACTTCCTGCAGATCGATGCGCCGATCAACCGCGGCAATTCGGGCGGCCCGACCTTCAACGGCAACGGTGAGGTCGTCGGCGTCAACACCGCGATCTACTCGCCCTCGGGCGGCAATGTCGGCATCGCCTTCGCGATTCCCGCCTCGACGGTCAAGCAGGTCGTCGACCAGCTCAAGAAGGACGGCAAGGTGGCGCGCGGCTTCATCGGCGTGCAGATCCAGCCTGTCACCAGCGAGATGGCCGATGCGATCGGCTTGAAGGACGCCCAGGGCGCGCTCGTCGCCGAGGCGCAGGGCAATGGCCCGGCCGCCAAGGCGGGCATCCGCCGCGGTGACACGATCACGGCCCTCAACGGCGAGGCGGTCAAGGACGCCCGCGACCTGTCGCGCAAGATCGCGAATTTCGCGCCCGGCACCAAGGCCACGATCACCCTGTTCCGCGAAGGCAAGTCACGTGACGTGACCTTCGAGGTCGGCCGCCAGCCCGCGGCCTGAACGAGGCAGGCGGGTCCCTTCGGTTTCCTGTCGCCCCAGCCGAGGGACCAGCTGTCGCAGCGGCAGGCCGGATGCGTATCCTCCGGCCTGCCGTTTCTTGTTGTCGGACCCGTCGTGGTCGGGTCTGGGTCGGGTGCGTCCCCGTCCTGGCGGGGCGGTGCGGCCGCCGAGGCCCCCGCAGCGGCATGGCGCCGCGTTCCCCGGATTGCCTCGTTGCCTTCGCAATGACGTGCAGCCTGCTCGGAGATTGGGCTACAATGTCCCCCATGCGACTCCTGATCGTAGAAGACGATGCCGAGGCTGCGGCCTATCTGACCAAGGCGTTCCGCGAGGTCGGTCATATCGCCGACCATGCCGCCGACGGCCTCGAGGGCTACGCCATGGCCGAGGGCGGCGGTTATGACGTGCTGGTCATCGACCGCATGCTGCCCCGGCTCGACGGCCTCTCCCTCATCCGCTCGCTGCGCGAGCAGAAGGACGAGACCCCGGCGCTCATCCTCTCGGCGCTCGCCCAGGTCGACGACCGCGTGAAGGGCCTGCGGGCCGGCGGCGACGACTATCTGCCGAAGCCCTACGCCTTCTCCGAATTGCTCGCTCGCGTCGAGGTGCTGGCGCGCCGCCGCGGCGCCCCTGCCTCCGAGCCCACGACCTATCGCGCCGGCGAGCTCGTGCTCGACCGGCTCGCCCACCGCGTCACGCGCGAGGGGCACGAGATCGTGCTGCAGCCGCGCGAGTTCCGCCTGCTCGAATATCTGATGAAGCATGCCGGACAGGTCGTCACCCGCACCATGCTGCTGGAGAATGTCTGGGACTATCATTTCGATCCCCAGACCAATGTCATCGACGTGCATGTGAGCCGCTTGCGATCCAAGGTCGACAAGGGCTTCGAGCATGCGATGATCCATACCGTCCGTGGCGCGGGATACATGGTTCGTGACAGCGCGCATTGAGCCCACCCCGCGCAAGCGCCCGCACTTCCTGCCGACGTTGTTCCGCACGACGGCGTTCAAGCTGACGGCGGTCTACCTCCTCATCTTCGCGCTCTTCGCCGCCTTCGTGCTCGGCTATGTCGCCTGGAACGCGCAGCGCCTGCTGAACGACCAGATCCGCTCGACCATCGACGCCGAGATCCAGGGCCTGGCCGAGCAGGCGCGTCAGGGCGGCATCCGCCGGCTCGTGAACATCGTCGAGCGGCGTTCGCGCGCTCCCGGCGCCTCGCTCTATCTGGTGACGACGCCGGTCGGCGAGCGCGTTGCCGGCAATGTCGAGGCGATCCCGCCCGGCACGCTCGACAAGACCGGCGAGAGCGAGATCGACTACGCCCGCACGAGCGATGCGATCGACACGCCGAGCCATGCCATCGTCCGCGTCTTCGTGCTGCCCGGGGGCTTCCGCCTGCTCGTCGGCCGCGATGTCGAGGAGCGTGAGCGGCTCGGCACGGTGATCCGCCGGGCGATCGGCTGGTCGCTGGCGCTGATCTTCATCCTCGGCTGCTTCGCGAGCTGGTTCGTGGCGCGCCGCGTGCTCCGGCGCATCGACGACATGAGCGAGACGGCGCATGGCATCATGGAGGGCGACCTCAAGGGCCGGCTCGCCATCGCCGGCACCGGCGACGAGCTGGACCGGCTGGCGCTCAACCTCAACGCCATGCTCGACCGCATCGGCGAGCTGATGGCCGGCATGCAGCAGGTCACCGACAACATCGCTCACGATCTCAAGACGCCGCTGACCCGATTGCGCAACAAGGCCGAGGAGGCGCTGCGCAGCGCCAAGTCGACTGATGCGTTGCGCGCCGCGCTCGACGGGGCGATCGAGGAGGCCGACAATCTCATCCGCGTCTTCAACGCGCTCCTGATGATCGCGCGGCTGGAAGCCGGCCGGATCAGCGACAACATGGACGATCTCGACCTTTCCGAGATCGTCTCGGGGGTCGCCGAGCTCTACGAGCCGCTGGCGGAGGAGGCGGGGCTGACGCTTGTCGGCGATGTCGCGCCCGGCCTCCATGTCTTCGGCAATCGCGAGCTGATCGGCCAGGCCCTCGCCAATCTCGTCGACAATGCCCTGAAATATGGCCGGCCGGAATCGGGTGGGGAAGCGGTTGTCACCGTCGCCGCCCGCCGCATGGACGCAGATATCGAGCTTTCGGTGTCCGATCACGGACCGGGCATTCCGGAGGAAGATCGTGGCCGCGTGCTCGACCGTTTCGTCCGGCTCGACGCCAGCCGCAGCCAGCCCGGCTTCGGGCTGGGGCTGTCGATGGTGGCCGGAGTCGTGCGCCTCCATGGCGGCCAGCTCCGGCTGGAGGACAATGCGCCGGGGCTGCGCACCGTCATCGCGCTGCCCGCCATCGCGCCCAAGCCTGTGGAAACGCCGACGCCATCCGACCCCGCCGTCTCGACAGCCGAGCCAAACCCTGCTGGCGTGCCGTCGCTTTAGGGGCTGCTGATTTCACATGAACCGCGCCGTCACCCCGGACAAGCCGCGCTAGCGGCGCCGGTCCGGAATCCATCATGAGGCATCGACGCTCTATGATGGATCCCGGGTCAAGCCCGGGTTGACGACGCGGTTCATGTGAAATCGAGGACATCGATCGCCATGCGTCCGGATGAGCGCTCGGCGGTTGCAGGGGGAGTACGTGGATATGACGGGGCAGCTCTGTGACAGGCTGGAGGCGGCGCCGGTCCTGCCGGCGAAGGCCAAGGCCGAGACGCTGCTCGCGCGCGAGCTGATCGAGCGCCTCCATGACGAAGCGGCGGCGCAAGCCCTGCAGGCGCATTTCGCCGCTCATCCGCGCTCGGTGGCACTGGTGGCGGGTATCCTCGCCCATTCCCCCTTCCTCACCCAGGTGATGCGCTTCGATCCCGCCGGCCTGCTCGCCAGTTTGACGGAAGCGCCGGAGGCGCGTCGCGACATGCTTCTCGCCGGCATGGCCGCATTCGGTGCGGGCGGCTGCGAGACGGCCGATCTGATGCGAGAGTTACGCCGCTTCCGCCGCGCCATGGCGCTGCTGATCGCGCTCGCCGATATCGGCGGCGTCTGGGACGTCGAGACGGTGACGGCGGCGCTGACCGCGACCGCCGATATGGCCACGAAACTCGCCACCGACCACGTCCTGCGCCAGGCCGCCGATCTCGGCCGGATCAACCTCGCCGATCCCGCCAATCCCGGTCTCGGTTCCGGCCTCGTCGTCCTGGCGCTCGGCAAGCACGGCGCCGGCGAGCTGAACTACTCCTCCGACATCGACATCGTGGTGTTCTTCGATCCCGAGGCGGCGGAGGCGGCCGGCGTGGGCGAGCCGTCGAGCTTCTTCGTCAAGCTCACCCAGCAGATCGCCCGCATCATCCAGGAGCGCACGCCGGACGGTTACGTCTTCCGCGTCGATCTGCGCCTGAGGCCGGACCCTGCCTCGACCCATGTCGCGGTCTCGCTGCCCTCGGCCTATTCCTATTATGAGACGGTTGGCCAGAATTGGGAACGCGCCGCCATGATCAAGGCGCGCCCCATCGCCGGCGACATCGCGCTCGGCCAGCGCTTCCTTGGGGATCTCGCCCCCTTCATCTGGCGCAAATATTTCGACTTCGCGACCATCGCCGACATCCATGCGATGAAGCGCCAGATCCAGACGGTAAAGGGCCACGAGACCATCGCCGTCGCCGGTCACAATGTGAAGCTCGGCCGCGGCGGCATCCGCGAGATCGAGTTCTTCGTCCAGACCCAGCAGCTCGTCTTCGGCGGCCGACGCCCGGCTCTGCGCGGCCCGCGCACCCTCGACATGCTCGGGGAGTTGACGAACGAAGGCTGGATCACGCCGCAGGCGCGCGACGAGCTCTCCGAATCCTATCGCTGGCTGCGCACCGTCGAGCACCGCCTGCAGATGCGTGACGACGAGCAGACCCAGACCTTGCCCAAGGCCGCCGGCGAGCTCGACGCCTTCGCCCGCTTCTGCGGCTATGCCAATGCCGCGGCCTTCGGCAAGGCGCTGACCGCTCATGCGAAGCGCATCGAGGGGCACTACGCCCTGTTGTTCGAGGAGGGGCCGAGTCTTGCCGCCGAAGCCGGCACGCTGAGCTTCACCGGCTCGGAGCCCGATCCGGAGACCATGACCACGCTGGGCAAGCTCGGCTTCCGCGATGCCCTGACCGCGGCCGAGACGGTGCGCGGCTGGCATTTCGGCCGTCGCCCGGCCGTCACCAGCGCCCGCGCCCGCGAGGTGCTGACGGAGCTCACGCCGGCCCTGCTGGTCGCGCTCGGCCGCACTGCCGATCCCGACGGTGCGCTCGCCCATCTCGACAACGCCTTCGTCCGGATGCCGGCGGCCATCGAGCTGCTGACGCTGCTGCGCTCGCATGATTCCCTGCTGACGCTTTTCGCGGAAATCCTCGGCAGCGCGCCTCGTCTCGCCAAGGTCGCGGCTTTGCACCCGCATGTTCTGGACGGCGTCATCGATCCGGCCTTCGGTCAGGCGGTGGTCGATGTCGCGGCGCTGGAAGGGCGCATCCGCAACTATGTCGGCTCGCCGCCGCCCAGCGTCGAGGACGGGCTCGACCGTTTGCGCGACGCGGCGCGGCAGGAGAATTTCCTGGTCGGCGCGCGGCTTCTTTCCGGCGTCTACCCGGCGCAAGGGGCGGGGCAGGCCTATTGCGCCGTGGCGGAAGCCTGCCTGCGCGTCGCCTTTGCCGATACGCGCTCGGCCTTTGCGGCGGATCACGGGGTGATCGAAGGGGCGGAGACTGTCGTGCTCGGGCTTGGGCGGCTCGGCGCGGGCGAACTCACGCCTTCATCCGATCTCGATCTGATCCTGCTGTACGACCGGCCGGACGATGCCGGGCCAAGCGACGGCGCCAGGAGCCTCGATCCGGTGACCTGGCATGTCCGTTTCACCCAGCGCCTCGTCGCGGCGCTGACCGTGCCGACGCGGCGCGGCACGCTCTATCAGGTCGACATGCGCCTGCGCCCGACCGGCAACAAGAGCCCTGCGGCGACGCAATTCGCCGGTTTCGAGAGCTATCATACGGGCGAGGCCGAGATCTGGGAGGAGATGGCGCTGACGCGCGCCCGCGTCGTCGCCGGCGATGCCGGATTGGCAAGGCGCGCCGAAGCCTCGATCCGCGCGATCCTCTCGCGCAAGCGCGAGCCGGCCAAGGTCGCGGCCGCCGTCGCCGAGATGCGGGCGCTGATCGCCAGGGAGAAGGGCGAGAAGGACCCCTGGGATCTGAAGCTCGCGGCCGGCGGCATCACCGATCTCGACTTCCTCGCCCAGTTCCTGCTGCTCGCCTATGCCAGCGAGCATCCGTCGCTGATCGTCAACGATACGGCGTCCGTCTTCGCGGCCGCGCGTGCTGCGGGATTGCTTTCGGAGGCCGATGCCTCGGCCCTGCTGGAGGCGCATCGCCTGATCGGCGACGTTCAGCTCTGGCAGCGCTTCACCGTCGAGGAAGCCTTCGACCCCAAGGCCGTGCCGGCCCGCGTGCTGCGGCGGATCGCGACGGCCGTCGGGCGGCCGGATGCCAAGGTGCTCAAGGCGGAGCTGGATGAGGTGAGGGCCGGCGTCCGGGCCATCTTCACCCGTGTGCTGGGGCAGGCGCGGGCCTAAGGCGTCATTCTCGGGCTCGCGCCTGCGGCGTACCCCGGAATGAGGTGACCTACGCCGCCTGTGCCGTGACCCGCCCGACCCCGCCGTCGAGCGGCAGGTGGACCATCACGATGGTGCCGGCGCCGATGGCGGAGCGCAGCCTGAGCGAGCCGCCATGCAGCTCGGTGAGCGAGCGGGCGATGGCAAGCCCAAGGCCCGAGCCCTTGTAGCTGCGCACCAGATCGCCTTCGACCTGTTCGAAGGGGCGGCCGACCCGGTCGATCTTCTCCTTGGGGATGCCGATGCCGGTATCCTCGATGAAGATGTTGAGGGCGCCCGGCACATGGCGGGTGCGCACCGCGATGCGCCCGCCTTCCGGCGTGAACTTGACGGCGTTGTCGAGCAAATTGCCGAGGATCTGGTAGAGCGCGTGCGGATCGGCGTCGATATGGGTGGCGGTCGGTCCTTCGAGGGTGAAGGAGAGCTGCTTGCGCTCCAGTTCCGGCTGGACCTTGCGGATGGCCTCGTCGAGCACCGGGCCGAGTGAAATCTCGCTGCGCTCCAGCCGCATCTTGCCGGATTCGATGCGCGACATGTCGAGGACGTCGTCGATGATCCCGAGCAGATAACCGCCGCTAGAGCGGATGTCGCGGACATAGTCGGTGTATTTGTCGCAGAGCGGGCCGAACATCTCGTTCTCCATGATCTCGGAGAAGCCGATGATGGCGTTGAGCGGCGTGCGCAGCTCATGGCTCATATTGGCGAGGAATTCGGACTTGGCGCGGTTGGCGCTCTCGGCCGCAGCCTTCTGCTCCAGATAGCGCTCGGCGAGGTCGGCGAGCTGCTGGGCCTGCGCCTCCAGCTTCTGGCGCGAGGCCTTGAGGTCGGTGACATGCATCAGGAGCTGGTGCTCGGACTGCGTCAGCCGCTCTTCCTGCTGCTTGAGCTTGGTGATGTCGGTGCCGACCGAGACCGAGCCGCCGTCCTTGGTGCGCCGCCCGTTGATCTGCAGCCAGCGCCCATCGGAAAGGCGGGCTTCGTAGGAGGCTGCGCCGCGCTGCGCGCGCATCGGCTCGCGGTCGATATGGGGCTGGGCGCTCATCGCCATGATCTCGTCATGGCTGGTGCCGGGTTGCAGCGCCTCGGGCGAGAGCTGGTGGAGCTGCTGGTATTTCGCGTTGCAGAGCACGATCCGGTTTTCCGAATCCCAAAGCACGAAGGCTTCCGAGATCGCCTCGACCGCGTCGCGCAGGCGGGCATCGGCGGTGGCGGTGCGCTCGGCCATGCGGCGCTGCTCGGAGATGTCGACGACGATGCCGACGAGATGATGCGAGTGGGTGCGGCGATCGACGACGAGCTCGGCGCGGGCCTTCAGCCAGATCCACTCGCCATGGACGTTGCGGACCCGGAAATCCTGGTCGATATGGCTGGTCTCGCCGCGGCTGATCGCATCGGCCAGGGCGTAGAGATCGACATCCTCGTGATGGATGAAGCTCATCACCTCGCCGAAGGACATGTACTCGCCGCGGCGGTCGTAGCCGAGCAGGGCGTACATCGAATCCGACCAGTAGATGCGGCCGCGCGCGAGGTCCCAGTCCCACAGGCCGCAATGGCCGCGATTGAGCGCGGTGTCGATGCGCTCGCGCACGCAGTCGCAATCCTGATCGGCGGCGCTGGCGCGCTTCGACTGCAGCATGAAGGCGAGCGTCGTCATCGCCAGGACGAGGCCGGCGGAGCCGAAGAGGATGGTGAGGCTGTTGCGCCGGTCCTGCCAGATCGAGAGGGCGCGCGAGACGGGTTGGAGCACCGCCACCTGCCCAAGCGGGCCTGCGAGGTTGCGGACGATGGCGAGGACCTCGGGGCCACCGGGCGGAGTGATGCGCATCACCCCGGCGCGGTCGCCGAACACGGTGAGCGGCTGGGCCTGGCCGAGGAAGTCGACCAGTGTGCGCGGCGTCTGGCCGATTGCGGGTTCGCTGGCGAGGACGCGGCCGTCGGCGCCGCTGACATGGACGATGCGGCCATGGGGGGCGAGATGCTTCGAGGCGATCGTCGCGAGAACGGCGGTCGGCTCCTTGCCAGATTGCGTGCCGTTGTCGAGCTCGCGGGCGATCAGTGCCGAGATCACCTCCATCTCGCCCGTGGCGTTGATCAGCGCGTCGTCGCGCAGGGCCGCCGTCTGGATGGCGGCGCCGGCGCTGAGGATGACGATGAAGAGGCCGACGAGCACGGGGATCGCCGTGCGGAAGGTGGGCTCGAAGCTCTCGAAACGCTGATACAACGGATGGGTCAGCGACCGTGCTACACCCAGAATCGTATCGGCGCGCGCAGATGCGCACTCCGCGTTGGCACGCGACATGCCCGGTCCCCCTTCGGATACTTTACCGACAGTAAGATCGGGAGACGTGCCGCATCCCCGCGAATCACCGTCAGTTGAATCCGCGCGACTCGATTTGTCTAGCTCTGAGTTGAGTCAAGGCAGCAGAATTCGCCTTCTGGTTGTGGCGAATACGCGAATGAATCTTGTGCGGGTAATCGAACGTTAACCTTTTGGGCGAGGCGTCGTTAACGACTCGCCAAGGCGTCATTTTCGGGTGGAGCGAAGCACACACACGAGAAGTACGGGACCAGACAACGCGCGTTCCAGAGCGCTCCGGTTTAAGGGGTGCTCGGGTCAAGCCTGAGCATGACGGAGCCTTTTTACGCCAACGCCCTTTCGGCGATATCGGAGACGTCGCGCGACAGGTTCGGCGTGCGCGCCACCATGCCGAGAGCCTCCCGCGCCAGGCGCCGGCGGCCGGGTTCCAGCATGCGCCAGCTCTTGAACGAGCCGAGCAGGCGCGAGGCGACCTGCGGGTTCGTCCGGTCCAGCGCCACGACGATGTCGGCGACGAAGCCATAGCCCTCGCCATCGGCACGGTTGAACTGGGTCAGATTGGCCGCGAAGCCGCCGATCAGCGCGCGCACGCGGTTCGGGTTGCCGAGCGAGAAGGCCGGGTGCTGCATCAGCCGCTTGACCCGCTCCAGCGTCTCCGGCTCGGCGATGAGGGCCTGCGCCATCAGCCACTTGTCGAGGACCAGCGGCTCGCCCGCATAGGCTGCCGCGAAGCGTGCGATGAGCTGCTCGCGCCGCTCGCCGGGGATCAGCGTCATCGCGGCCATCGCCGCCAGCCGGTCGGTCAGGTTGTCGCCCGTCTCGAATTGCTGCTCGCACAGCGCCGCGCCGTCCTCCGGCGCTGCCAGCGCGGTAAGCCCGAGCAGTTCGTTGCGCAGCGCCCGTCGCCCGGCCGAGGCGGCGTCCGCCCTGTAGGGGCCTTTCGTCTCAAGCGCCTGCCGCAAGCCGGGCAGCCGCGGCAGCAGCGCTGTCCCGATGGCGGTCGACAGGGCGCGGTGGGCGGCGAAGATCGCATCCGGATCGACATCCCTGCCGATCTCGCGGGCGATGTCGGCCGGCGCCGGCAGGCGCAGCACCTGCGCCGCGAAGGCAGGGTCCGCCAGCGCATCCGCCTGCAGGAAGCCGTCGAGCGCCCGGCCGAGTTCGGCGGCGGTCGCGGGGAGGGTGCCGGGACCGGAGTCCGGCCTGCCGGCGGTGACGAGGGCGCGCGTCGCGATGCTCTGCAAGGCCTGCCAGCGGTTGAAGGAATCGCTGTCGGCCGAGAATTGCCTGATGAGATCGGCGTCCGCGAGGTCGAGCTCCAGCCGCGCCGGTGCGGAGAAGCCGCGCAGCAGCGAGGGGATCGGCGGCTCGGCGATGCCGTCGAAGCTGATCGAGAGCGAGGGGCCGTCGAGGATGACGAGTCCATCCCCGGCATAGGCATTGGACTGCGTCTTGAGCGGCAGGTCGCCCTGGCTGCCGACCAGCCCGAGCTTGATCGGCAGCACCATCGGCTGCTTCTCGCTCTGGCCCGGCGTCGGCGGCGTGCTCTGTGCCAGCTCGAGCGTGTAGCGCCGCGCCGCCGCATCGTAACGGCCGGAGGCGACGATGGTCGGCGTGCCGGCCTGTTCATACCAGCGGGCGAAATGGGAGAGGTTCTGGCCTGAGGTCTCTGCGAAGCAGGCGAGGAATTCCTCGATCGTCGCGGCCGTGCCGTCGCAGCGCTCGAAATAGAGGTCCATGCCGCGCTTGAAGGCGTCGTCGCCGATCAGGACCTTGAGCATGCGGATGACCTCAGCGCCCTTCTCGTAGACCGTCGGCGTGTAGAAGTTGTTGATTTCCTTGTAGGCGCGCGGCCTGACCGGGTGGGCGAGGGGGCCGGCATCCTCCGAGAACTGGGTCGAGCGCAGCGTGCGGACATCGGCGATGCGCTTCACCGGACGCGAGCGCTCGTCGGAAGAGAATTCCTGGTCGCGGAAGACGGTGAGGCCCTCCTTCAGGCAGAGCTGGAACCAGTCGCGGCAGGTGATGCGGTTGCCGGTCCAGTTGTGGAAATACTCATGCGCGATGATCGCCTCGATCGAGGCGTAGTCGCCGTCCGTCGCGGTCTGCGGATCGGCCAGGACGTATTTGTCGTTGAAGATGTTGAGGCCCTTGTTCTCCATCGCGCCCATGTTGAAATCCGACACGGCGACGACGTTGAACACGTCGAGATCGTAGTTGCGGCCGAAGACCTGCTCGTCCCAGCGCATGCAGCGCACGAGCGAGTCCAGGGCCCAGCCGGCGCGTCCCGCCTTGCCCGGCTCGACATAGACGGCAAGCTCGACCTTGTGGCCATCGGCCGTGACGTAATCCTGCCGGACATGGTCGAGCGCGCCGCCGACCAGCGCGAAGAGATAGGCCGGCTTGGGGTGCGGGTCGTGCCACATCGCAAAATGGCGGTCGCTGCCCGGCACCTCGCCGGTGGCGACGAGGTTGCCATTGGAGAGCAGCACGGGCGCCTCCGCCTTCGCCGCCTCCAGCCGGACGGTATAGACGCTCATCACGTCGGGCCGGTCGAGGAAATAGGTGATGCGGCGAAAACCATCCGCCTCGCACTGCGTGCAATACACCTTGGATGACCGGTAGAGTCCCATCAGCTTGGTGTTGGCGGAGGGGTCGATTTCCGTCTCGATGGTCAGCGTGAAGCCGCCCCGCGGCGGCGCGTGGAGCGTCAGCGTCTGCGGCGTGGCCGTATAGGCGGAAGCGTCCAGCGGCGTACCGTCGAGGCTGATCGTTTTCAGGACGAGCTCGTCGCCGTCCAGCACCAGCGGCGCGTCGGTTTGCCCGGCCGGATTCGGGCGCAAGGCCAAAAGCGAGCGGATCCGCGTTTTCGTCGGGTGCAGGCCGATGTCGAGATCGACCGTGTCGATCAGCCAGTCGGACGGGCGGTAATCCTCGAGGCGGATCAGCGGAGCATCTTCGGTACGCATGGAAACCCTGATGGCGGAGGTCAGGGAGCGTTTCTAGAGCATGCCGGCTTGGGATGGAAACACGGCCGTCATGCTCGGGGCTTGACCCGAGCATCTCGTGGCGAAATGGCCTCCCGTGCCCTTTTCGACCGGAGATTCTCGGATCTGCGCCGCGCTCCGCTCGAGAATGACGGCGGGAGCGCTTCACGCCACCGGCGAAACCGCCGGCTCGGCATGGCTGACCAGCCGGCAGACCTGCGGCCGCGCGATCCGCACGGCACGCTCGATCGCGTCGACGGCGTCATGCACGGCGGCGACGTCGAGCGCCGGGTCGACGCGGCAATGATAGTTCACCACCAGCCCCTTCGCTGTCTGCCGCACGCGCACGCTGTGGATGTCGTGGATTGGTCCGGCGAGCTTCGTTGCCTCACTCGCCAGCGCCTTGCCGATATCCTCGACCGTCTCCCAGGCGGCGTTGTGGCCGGCGGGCTGGCCGGTTTCCATCGGCTCGATATGGGTCTCGACCTCGGTCTCGCCGCCGAATTCGGCCCGGATGGCGCTTTCCAGCCGCGTTGCGATCTCATGCGCGTCGCTGAGCGGCAGGCTCTGGTCCACCTCCATATCGAGGCTGACCGAGAGCTTGTCGCCGATGCTGTGAACGGTGACGTGATGGACCGGGATCTTGAGCTTGAGCGCGATCAGGAGCACCCGCTCCAGCGCCGTCTCGTCGTCGACCTGCACCGGATCGGCGGTGATGGTGATCTCGGAGCCCGGTTCGACCTGCACCAGAGCGTTGGAAAGCTGGGCCTTGATCGCGGTGACGCGCTCGAGTGGCAGCGTGCGCGAAACGCCGATGCCGATCTCGCCATGGATGCGCCCGCCGGCCGGGCGGACCCTGAGCCAGTTGATCCCCACCACGCCCGGCACGCCGCGCGCGGCCTCGCGCAATTTCTCGCTGACGCCTTCCGGCGCCGTGTCCATCAGCGTGTCCAGAACGCGCCGGGCGAGGCGGAAGGCCGAATAGGCCGTGTAGGCCGCGATCGCGAAGGCCGCGACGGTGTCGGCGCGCTCGAAGCCGTACCAGACGCCGATGAGCCCGACCAACACCAGCGCCGAGCCGACGAAATCGGCCGAGAAATGCGTGGCCTCGCCGGCGAGCGCCTCGCTGCCGGTTTCCCTGGCGACCTTGGTCAGCGAACGCCAGCGGATCGCATCGACCGTCATCGACAGCACCAGCACGCCGATGACGAGCGGCGTCACCGAGACATGCTCGATCAGGTTGTTCCACAGCCGGTTACCGGCCTCCCAGAGGATCGCGCCGGCGAGCGTGAACAGGATCGCGGTCTCGACCAGCGCGGCGAGCGCCTCGACCTTGCCATGGCCGTAATGATGCTCATCGTCGGCCGGCTTGTCGGAGGCGCGCACGGCGAACCAGGTGAACAGCGTCGAGCCGACATCGATCAGCCCTTGCAGCGCGTCGGTGAGCAGGGCGAGTGAGCCGGAGAGGATGGCGCCGACGATCTTCGCCGCGGTGAGCAGAATGGTTGCCATCACCGAGAGGATTGCCGCACGCTGCTTGATCTGGGCGATCTGGGCGGGCGTTGCGCGCTCAGGCGGTGCCGTCACCGGTCCGTCTTGCGTTGTGGTCATGGCTCGTCCTGCTTGGCGCCCCTTGGAACGCGGAAGCTCTTGCCCGAATGAGGGAACGGATCAACCCTCTTCCTGCTCAACGAGGATGAACGATGCGATATCTCCACACCATGGTCCGCGTGACCGATCTCGATCAGGCGCTGGATTTCTACGTCAACAAGTTCGGCATGGTCGAAACCCGCCGGATCGAAAACGAGAAGGGGCGCTTCACCCTGGTCTTCCTCGCCGCCTCCGACGATCTGGCCGAGGCGAAGGCCGGCGCCTCGCGCGGCCGCCCGACGCTGGAACTGACCTATAACTGGGATCCGGAAACCTATACGGGCGGTCGCAACTTCGGCCATCTCGCCTATGAGGTCGACGACATCTACGCGACCTGTGACAAGCTGATGAAGGCCGGGGTCACGATCAACCGCCCGCCGCGCGACGGCAACATGGCTTTCATCCGCTCGCCCGACAACATTTCGATCGAGTTGCTCCAGAAGGGCGACCCCAAGCCGCCGTCGGAGCCCTGGGCGAGCATGCCGAACACCGGGAGCTGGTGAGGAGTCAGCCGACGTTTGATGGGTGATAGCCTCCATGATATCATCCGATGATATCATGGAGGCTCCGATGGGCATTCTCGTCCGGGACCCGAAGATCGACCGCATGGTCCGCGAGCTCGCCGAGCGTGATGGCATCAGCTTGCAGGCCGCGATCGGCATGGCCGTCGAGCGCGAATTGAAGCGTCGCGACGAGAGGCGCCGACAAATCGAAGAAGCGACCCGCAAGGCGCAAGAGAAGCTGGCCGCCTATCCAACGGTCGATGACGGCTTGACGCATAAGGAATTCTTCGACCGCGAATATGGCGACGCCTGATGTTTCTGGATGCATCGGTCATCGTGGCCAATCTGCTCGAGGAGGCAGAGGCCGTTGCGATCAGGGAGGCTCTGTTCGACGAGAACGAACTGGTCACCTCGCCGCTTGCGATGTTCGAGGCGTCGACCCGTCTTGCGGCGGTGAAGCGCTTCAGCATCGATGACGGGTATCGGGTGGTTCAGGCCTTCATGGAGGATGCGAATGTCCGTGTTGCCGCGATCGATGCCGAGGTCGGCCGGATCGCACATCGTTGCGCAGGCCTTTATCATCATGCGACGGGCCATCCCGCGCGTCTGAACATGGGTGACTGCTTCGCCTACGCTTCGGCTCGCGCGGCGAGCCTCAAGCTTGCCTACAAGGGCGACGACTTCATCCACACCGATATCGAAGGTCAGCGCTTTGGCTCCTGAACCCGCGCGCGCCGGCGTCTTCTGCCTGGGCATCGCGACGCTCGACTATGTCTACAGCGTCGAGATCATGCCGACGCGGGGCGAGAAATACCGCTCGCGCGGTCTCGCCGTAGTCGGTGGCGGCTGCGCCGGCAACGCCTCGGTCGCCATCGCGCGCCTCGGCGGGGCCTGCTGGCTGGCGACGCGCCTCGCCGATGATTTCACCGGCGACCGCATCGTCGCCGACCTGAACGCGGAGGGTGTCAACACCGCTTTCGCCCGCCGCGTCGCCGGCCTGACCTCGCCGGTCTCTGCCATCCTCGTCGATGCCGAGGGGGAACGCATGGTGATCTCCCATTCCGACCCGGCCATGCCGGAGGATGTCGGCTGGCTGCCGCGCAGCCTTCCGGAGGGTGCTGGCGCGGTGCTCGCCGATACGCGCTGGGGAGAGGGCGCGCTCGCCGCCCTGAAGCTGGCGCGCCAGGCCGGCGTGCCGGGCGTCCTCGACGGCGACCGCAGGCCGCCCCACCCCGATCTCGTCGCGACGGCGAGCCATGTCGCCTTCAGCCAGCAGGCCTTGCGCGAGATATCGGGTGAGGAGGACCCTCGTCTTGGCCTCGCCAGGATGGCGCAGGGCGCGCCGAGCTGGCTCGCGGTAACGCTCGGCAAGGAGGGCGTGCTCCACTGGGACGGCGAAATCCGCCACAGCCCGGCCTTCGCGGTCGAGACCGTCGATACGCTCGGAGCGGGCGATGTCTGGCATGGCGCCTTTGCGCTGGCGCTGGCGGAAGGCCGCGACGAGGTGGCCGCGATCCGTTTCGCCTCGGCCGCGGCTGCCATCAAATGCACCCGCTTCGGTGGCCGCGATGGTGCGCCGACCCGGGACGAGGTGGAGCGCTTCCTGGCCGGGGAGAGTTGATGCCTAATCCGTGCTCAATCCCTGCCTGAAATTGAGGCGAACGGGATTGGCGGAGGACTTGCCTAACAATGAGGCAGGCGGAAGATAGGCGGCTGCGTTGCTGGAGCCCTGATGTTCGCACCGTCCGTTCCTGCCGCCGCTGAGCTGACTCTGCCGGCCTATGTCCGCGCGGATGGCGGCGTGCGGCTGCGCTTCGGTCGAACCGGAACCCGTACGCAACGGCTCGCTTTGGCTGAATCCGGCGGCTATCGGGCCCGCTTTCCCGACACCTTCGGCGACGCTTGCGAGGCGGTGCTGATCAATACCGGCGGCGGCATGGCCGGCGGCGACCGCATGCGGGTCGAGGCCGTGCTCGAGGCCGGCAGCGACGCCGTCATCGCCACGCAAGCCGCCGAGAAAATCTATCGTAGCCAGGGCGCGGAAACCCGCATCGAGACAATGCTGTCGGTCGGGGAGGGCGCGAGCCTCGCCTGGATCCCGCAGGAGAGCATCCTGTTCTCCGGCGCCCGCCTCAGCCGCAGCCTGTCGATCGAACTCGCTGCCGACGCCCGGCTGGTCGCTTGCGAATCCGTCTTCTTCGGCCGCAGCGCCATGGGCGAGACGGTCGAGCGCGGCGCCTTGCGGGATCGCTGGCGGGTGCGGCGCGGCGGGCGCCTCGTCTTCGCCGAGGATATGCGGCTGGAGGGCCCGGTGGCGCAATTGCTGGCGCGCCCGGCCATCGGCGCCGGCGCCCGCGCCGCCGCCACGCTGCTCGTCGCGGGCTCCGGTCTCGCGACGCTTCTGGAGGCGGCGCGCGCCTGCCTGTCGGAGGCTGCCGATGTCGAGGGCGGGGCCGGCATCGTCTCCGAGCTTCTCGTCATCCGCCTCGTCTCTCCCGAGGCCGCGCCCTTGCGTCGTGTGCTCGTCACGCTGCTCGGGCATCTGACCGGACGTGCGCTGCCGCGCACCTGGTCAACCTAAGGAGAGCCGCATGCTGCCGATCCAGGGTTTGAAGTGCATCTACGACACCGCCGGCCGGAGCTGGTCGATCGAGCTCGTCATCAGGGCCGAGGGCGAGGATGCGCTGCGCCGCTTCGACGTCGACGGGCCGGATGATGCGGAGATGCTGATCGAGGCTTTCGAGGATTCCTCCGTCAGCGTCTTCGACCCCCAGACCGGCGAGATCGTCTTCGGTTACGAATATCTCGACCTCGACCACGAAGATGACGAGGACGAAGCCGATGAGGACGAAGAGGAAGACTCCGAGGACGATTCGGAGGACGATGAAGCCGCTGGGGACGAGAAGGTAAAATCATGAATCTGACGCCGCGCGAAAAGGACAAGTTGCTCGTTGCCATGGCGGCCATGGTCGCACGGCGACGACTCGAGCGCGGCGTCAAGTTGAACTATCCCGAAGCCGTCGCACTCATCACCGACTTCGTCGTCGAGGGTGCGCGCGACGGCAGATCCGTCGCCGAGCTGATGGAGGCCGGCGCGCATGTGATCACGGTCGATCAGGTCATGGACGGCATCGCCGAATTGATCCACGACGTGCAGATCGAGGCGACCTTTCCCGACGGCACCAAGCTCGTCACGGTGCATGAGCCGGTCCGCGGTTCGGCCGGCCGGCTGAAGCCTGGCGAGGTTGTGACGCTGCCCGGTGACCTCGTCATGAACGAGGGCCGCGAGAGCCTGACGCTGACGGTCGCGAACACGGGCGACCGGCCGATCCAGATCGGCTCGCACTACCATTTCTTCGAGGCCAATCCGGCGCTCGCTTTCGAGCGCGACAGGGCGCGCGGCTTCCGGCTCGACATCCCCGCCGGTACGGCGGTGCGCTTCGAACCTGGCCAGACCCGCGAGGTCAGGCTGGTGGCGCTTGCCGGCAAGCGCGAGGTCTATGGTTTCCGCCAGGATGTGATGGGAAAACTGTGAGCGATCAGCCGGACAACAAGCACGATATGTCGGGTCTCGACATTCCGCCGGTGTCGCCGCCATTCGCGGATATGGCGCCGACGGCGGCCCAGATCGGCAAGAAGCGCGGAATCTGCGCCATCAGCGGGCAGGAGACGGCCCGCAAGAATCTGGTCGAGATCGGCACGCTGCGCCCGGCGCTGGTCGAGCATATCCGTGCCGATTTCCCCGATCTGTCAGACCATGCGCTGATCAGCCTGAAGGAGCTGGCGCGCTACCGCACGCGCTATGTCGAGGAGATCCTGCGCGAGGAGCACGGCGAATATTCAGACCTCGACCGCGAGGTCGCCGAAAGCATCGCCCGACAGGAAACCATCGCCGAGAACGTCGAGGACGATTTCGAGGAGCATCGCACGCTGGGCGAGAAGTTCTCGGACGCTTTGGCGAGCTTCGGCGGCTCCTGGGCCTTCCTCATCAGCTTCGGCGTTGTGCTGTTCGGCTGGATGGCCCTGAACGTCCTGCTCGGCGAAAACAGGGCCTTCGACAGCTATCCCTTCATCCTCCTGAACCTCGTGCTCTCCTGCATTGCCGCGATCCAGGCACCGATCATCATGATGAGTCAGAAGCGGCAGGAGGCGAAGGACCGCCTGCGTTCGGCCAACGATTATCAGGTCAACTTGAAGGCCGAGCTCGAAATCCGCCATCTGCACGAGAAGATGGACCATCTGATCACGCGGCAGTGGCAGCGCCTCGCCGAGATCCAGCAGGTCCAGCTCGAGATGCTGCAGGACCAGCAGGCCCGGCCCGCGCGGTCCAAGGTCGTGGTCAAGAAGGCGCGCAAGAAGCCGAAGGCCAAGACCAAGGCGAAGCCGGCCGAACCGAACCTTGAGGCGGAATCGGCCGAGTTGCCCCCAGAAGCCGATTTTCCCCACAAGAACTGAGTCTCAGGCCCGGCGGTCGGTCTTCGATGCCGGCCGTTGCGGCGAATCTTGCATCGCCCGTCATCGACGGTTCTGTCCGATCCCGAGGCTAAGCCCATGCCCTTCACATTCCCGCGCAACGCCTATGCCGCGATGTTCGGCCCCACCACCGGCGACAAGGTGCGCCTCGGCGACACCGATCTGTGGATCGAGGTCGAGAAGGATTTCACCACCTATGGCGAGGAGGTGAAGTTCGGCGGCGGCAAGGTCATCCGCGACGGTATGGGCCAGTCGCAGGTCAGGAATGCCGACGGCGCCGTCGACACCGTCATCACCAACGCGCTGATCCTCGACCACTGGGGCATCGTGAAGGCCGATATCGGCATCGTCGGCGGGCGCATCGTCGCGATCGGCAAGGCCGGAAACCCCGATATCCAGGCCGGCTTCGGCAATTTCGATCCGAGCGAGACGATCATCGTCGGCCCCGGCACGGAGGTCATCGCCGGCGAGGGCAAGATCGTCACGGCCGGCGGCTTCGACAGCCATATCCACTACATCTGCCCGCAGCAGATCGAGCACGCGCTGATGAGCGGCCTCACCACCATGCTGGGTGGCGGCACCGGCCCGGCCCATGGCACGCTGGCGACGACCTGCACCCCCGGCCCCTGGCATCTCGGCCAGATGATCAAGGCGGCAGACGCCTTCCCGATGAACCTCGCCTTTGCCGGCAAGGGCAATGCCGCGCTGCCTGGCGCGCTGGTCGAGATGATCGAGGCCGGCGCCTGCGCCATGAAGCTGCATGAGGACTGGGGCACGACACCGGGCGCGATCGACAACTGCCTTTCCGTCGCCGACGACTACGACGTGCAGGTGATGATCCACACCGACACGCTGAACGAATCCGGCTTCGTCGAGGACACGATCAAGGCCTTCAAGGGCCGCACCATTCACGCCTTCCACACGGAAGGGGCGGGCGGCGGCCATGCGCCCGACATCATGAAGGTCGCCGGGCTGCCCAATGTGCTGCCGTCCTCGACCAATCCGACCCGGCCCTTCACGGTCAATACCCTCGACGAGCATCTGGACATGCTGATGGTCTGCCATCACCTGTCGCCCTCGATCCCCGAGGACCTCGCCTTCGCCGAGAGCCGCATCCGCAAGGAGACCATCGCGGCCGAGGACATCCTGCACGATATCGGCGCGCTCTCGATGATGTCCTCGGATTCGCAGGCCATGGGCCGCGTCGGCGAGGTCATCACCCGCACCTGGCAGACCGCGCACAAGATGAAGGTCCAGCGCGGGGCGCTGGCGGAGGACGCCGGGACCGGCGCCGACAATTTCCGCGCCAAGCGCTATGTCGCGAAATACACGATCAACCCCGCCATCGCCCATGGCATCTCGCGTCATATCGGGTCGATCGAAGTGGGCAAGCTCGCCGACCTCGTCATCTGGTCGCCGGCCTTCTTCGCCACCAAGCCCGATCTCATCATCAAGGGCGGCATGATCGCGGCCGCTCCGATGGGGGACCCCAACGCCTCGATCCCGACGCCCCAGCCGGTGCATTACCGGCCGATGTTCGGCGCCTTCGGCAAGGCCGTGACCTCGACCTCGCTGCTCTTCGTCTCGCAGGCGGCCATCGCCAACGGGCTGCGGAACAGGCTCGGCACGGACAAGGAGATGGTCGCGGTCGAGAACACCCGTGGCGGCATCTCCAAGAAGAGCATGATCCACAACGACGCCACGCCGGACATCCAGATCGACCCGGAAACCTATGCGGTGGTCGCGGATGGCGAATTGCTGGTCTGCGAGCCCGCGAAGGAACTGCCGCTGGCGCAGCGCTACTTCCTGTTCTGATAAATAAGGCCGTCATTTTCGGGCGAAGCGAAGCGCAGATCCGAGAATCTCCGGACCGTCAGGCCGCGGGAGCCTCCTTTGGCGAAAGATGCGCGGGGCATGCCCGAGCATGACGCGCGGCATGGTTGCCGCCAGTGCCTGCTCTTGACTTGGTTCGACCATGTCAGTCTTTTCGTCGGCAAAAGAATTTGCCTCGGGAGGACAGGATGACGCGTTTCCACTTCACGACCTTGAGCGCGCTGGCGCTCGCTGCTGCCGTCGTGGTCTCGCCTCAACGGCCTGCCTTCGCGCAGGGACAGGTCACGGTCTATTGCTCGATCCTGGAGGAACAATGCCGCGAGGGCGCGGCGATGTTCGAGAAGGCGACCGGCATCAAGGTTGCGATGATCAGAAAGAGCACCGGCGAGGTCTATGCCCAGGTCAAGGCCGAGGCCAATAACCCTCGCGGCGATGTCTGGTGGGGTGGGCCGGGCGAGCCGCATCTGCAAGCGGCCGAGGAGGGACTGCTCGACGAATACAAATCGCCCAAGGTGCCGGAACTGCATGATTGGGCGCAGCGCCATGCCGAGCAGTCGAAATTCCGCACCAATGCGATTTATCTCGGCGCGCTCGGCATCGGCTACAACAGCGATATTCTCAAGAAGCGCGGCATCGCTGCGCCCAAATGCTGGGCGGATCTGCTCGACGCGACGTTCCGCGACGAGGTGCAGATCGCCGATCCCAGCTCTTCGGGCACGGCCTATGTCTTCCTGGCGACGACGGTGCAGCGCCTCGGCGAGGAGAAGGGCTTCGAGTTCCTCAAGAGCCTGCACAAGAACATCAGCCAGTACACCAAATCCGGCATCGCGCCGGTGAAGGCGACCGCGCTCGGCGAGACGGCGGTCGGCATCGCCTTCATCCACGACATGCTGACGCAGAAGCTGCAGGGCGCGCCGATCGAGACCGTGGCACCCTGCGAGGGCACAGGCTACGAGACCGGCTCGGTTTCGGTCGTCAAGGGCGGCAAGAACCCGGAGGCCGCACGCAAATTCGTCGATTTCACGCTGTCGCCCGATGCCCAGAACATCAATGCGAGGCTGAAGATCAACTCGATCCCCTCCAACAGGAATGCGCTGCTCTCGCCGGATGCACCGAAGTTCTCGGAGATCAAGCTGATCGACTACGACACGCCGCGCTGGGGCTCACCGGCCGAGCGCTCGCGCCTGCTCAAGAAATTCGACGCCGAGATCAAGACCTTGCCGCGATAACGCCGCGATGATCCTGAAAGCCTGGTAGCGCGAGCACGCGTTCGTGCTACTAATTTGGCAAGGGCTTCGGGAGCTTCGGCTTCCCATAGGGATCATCAGACATGCTTCGCGCCACCTCCGTCGTTCGCAAGGCCGCCGTTCGGGCCGAGCGCGTCGTCGACACGCTCACCCTCGACCATGACGACCGCAATCGCCGCCGCCTTGCCCTCAAGGCCGATGGCGGGCTCGATGTCCTGCTCGATCTCGACAAGGCCACGGTGCTGGCTGATGGCGACGCCGTGAAGCTGGAGGACGGGAGCCTTGTCCAGATCAAGGCCGCACCGCAGAGCCTGCTGGAGATCCGCGCCGAGAACCCGCTGCGGCTGATGCGCGTCGCCTGGCATATCGGCAACCGCCATACCCCGGCCGAGATCACCGCCGACGCGATCTACATCGAGAACGACCACGTCCTGGCCGAGATGGTGCGCGGGCAGGGCTGTGCGATGACGACGGTGGAGCGCCCCTTCCAGCCCGAGCGCGGCGCCTACGACCATGCTCACGGCCACGATCACGCCCATGATGACGCCTGCGGCTGCGGGCATGACCACCATGGTCACGATCACCATCATCATGACCATGGCCACGACCACAAGCATGGCCATGAGCACGCGCACGGCCAGGAACATGCGCATGGCAAAGAAAACGCGCATGATCACAAGCATGCCCACGGCCATGAGCACCATCACGCCCATGGCGATGCCTGCGGCTGCGGCCACGACCATCACGATCATGAGCATCACGACCACGACTACCGCCATGGCGCCGAGCATGGCCATAAGGGCCATTCGCACGACCGCTGAGCGGGCAGGGCATGTCGGCCCATCTGCCCCTGATGGTCTGGCTGTCGCCGTCCTTCCCGGTCGGCGCCTTCGCCTATTCGCACGGGCTGGAATGGGCCTTCGAGGCCGGCGACCTGCACGACGCGGAAACCCTGCGCGACTGGCTCGACGCGCTGGTCCGTCACGGCTCGCTGCATAACGACCTGATTCTCTTCGCGGCCGCTTTTCACGCCGCGCAGGAGAAGGACGCGGGAGCGTTGCGCGAGGTCGCGGAGCTCGCGCTCGCGCTCGCCAACTCCGCCGAGCGAAGGCTGGAAACGGTGACGCAGGGCAATGCCTTCGTCGCGGCGGTGAAGGCGTCCTGGCCTTGCGAAGCCATCGGCCGGCTCGGCGAGACCTGGGATGGCGATGTCGCCTATCCGGTCGCCGTGGCGGTCGCCAGCGCCGGTCACGCCCTTCCTCTGCCCGCCTGCCTCGAAGCCTATGGCCTGGCCTTCGTCGCCAATCTCGTCTCGGCGTCGGTGCGGCTGGGCATCGTCGGTCAGACCGATGGGCAGAGGGTCACCGCCGCCTTGGTCCCGGCCTTGCATGAGGCGGCGGCCGGGGCCGAGCGCGCGACGCTCGACGATCTCGGCGGCTGCGCGCTGCGCTCCGACATCGCCAGCTTGCGTCACGAAACCCAGTATTCGAGGCTGTTCCGCTCATGACCCGCTCCCCCCATGGCCCTCTGCGCGTCGGCATCGGCGGCCCGGTCGGCTCCGGCAAGACGGCGCTGATGGAGGTGCTGTGCAAGCGCATGCGCGGCGCCTACGACCTCTGCGCCATCACCAACGACATCTATACCAAGGAGGATGCGCGGCTGCTGACGGTCGCCGGCGCGCTGCCCGAGGAGCGGATCATGGGCGTCGAGACCGGCGGCTGCCCGCATACCGCGATCCGCGAGGATTGCTCGATCAACCTCGCGGCGGTCGCCGAGATGCGCGGCAAGTTCCCGGCGCTCGATCTGATCCTGATCGAATCCGGTGGCGATAACCTCGCCGCGACCTTCTCGCCCGAGCTGGCGGATCTGACGATCTACGTCATCGACGTCGCCGCCGGCGAAAAGATCCCGCGCAAGGGTGGGCCCGGCATCACCCGCTCCGACCTGCTCGTCATCAACAAGACCGATCTCGCGCCGCATGTCGGCGCCGATCTCGGCGTGATGGAGCGCGATTCCCGGACGATGCGGGGCAAACGCCCCTTCGTCTTCACCAATACCCGTGCCGGCGAAGGCGTCGATGCGGTGATCGATTTCATCGAGATGGCCGGCGGCCTGAAGCCGGCTTCGGCGGCGTGAGGAGAGGCGGATGAACACGAAGATGATCGAGCGGCTGGTGCTTGCTGCGGCGGCGACGCTCTTTGCCGGTAGCGCCATGGCTCATACCGGTGTCGGCTCCGTGCATGGCTTCACGGCGGGACTGACCCATCCGCTGTTCGGGCTGGACCATCTCACCGCCATGGTCGCGGTCGGCCTCTGGGCCGGGCTGGTCGGCGGCAAGGCGCGTTTCGCCTATCCCGCCGCCTTCGTCGCCACCATGGTTCTCGCCGGCATCTGGGGCATGACGGGCGCAACCTTGCCCGGCGTCGAGATCGGGATCGGCGTCTCGGTCGTGGCGCTCGGCCTCGCCATCGCCTTCAACCTGACGCCGCCGCTGGCGGCCGGTGTCGCGATCTGCGCTGCTTTCGCGATCTTCCATGGCCATGCCCATGGCGCGGAACTGCCGGAGGATGCGAGCGGGCTGAGCTATGCCGCCGGCTTCGTCGTGGCGACCGCGGCGCTGCATGGCGTCGGGCTGGTTCTCGCCGCACAGATCGCGCGCTATGCGCCGCGCCTGGCCCGCTTTGCCGGCGGTGCGATGGCCGTCGCCGGAATCGCCTTCCTCGCCGGCTGAGACACGCTCATCCAAAAAAAGGAAAGGGCGGGCCCGAGGCCCGCCCTTTTTGTTGTCTCTGGCTGCGGCGGCCGGTCCCGGCTCAGGCGTCGTAGCCCTTGACCTGCGCCAGCGCGGTCATCACGCCGCGCAGTTCCGCCAATCCACGCAGCCGCCCCACGGCCGGATAGCCGGGGAAGCTGCCCTTGCCGACATCGTCGAGCAGCTCGTGGCCGTGGTCGGGGCGCATCGGGATGCGCCAATGCGGCAGGCCGGCGGCCTTGCGGCGCTTCTCCTCGGCCATCAGCGCATCGACCAGCGCGACCATGTCGGTGTCGCCGCCGAGATGCTCGGCCTCCATGAAGGACCCGTCCGGGTCCTTCGCGACGTTGCGCAGATGCGCGAACCAGACCTTGTCGGCGAAGCGGCGCGCGATCGCCGGCACATCGTTCTTCGGATTGGCGCCGAGCGAGCCGGAGCAGAGCGTCAGCCCGTTCGCCGGGGAATCGACCGCACCGAGGATCCAGGCGATGTCGTCCTCGTCCGAGCAGATGCGCGGCAGGCCGAAGAGCGGGCGCGGCGGGTCGTCCGGATGGATGCACATGCGGATGCCGACCTCCTCGGCGGTCGGGATGATCGCCTCCAGGAAGCGCTTGAGATTGGCCCTGAGCTTGTCATGCGTCATGCCGGCATAGCGCTCGAGGATGCGGGCGAGGCCGGGCAGGTCGTAGCGGTCGAAGGCGCCGGGCAGTCCCGCCATCACGCTGGAGAGCAGCCGGTCGCGATCCGCTTCCGTCGAGCGCTCGAACCAGGCCCTGGCCTTGTCCATCACCTCGGCGGAATGGCCCTCGTCGGCGCCCTTGCGCTTCAGCATGAAGTGATCGAGCGCGACATATTCGTGCAGGTTGAAGCGCAGCGCCGTGCCGCCGCCGGGCAGCGGCTCGGCGAGCTGCGTGCGCGTCCAGTCCAGCACCGGCATGAAGTTGTAGCAGATCACCTGAAGCCCGCAGGCGGCGAGGTTGCGCATCGACTGGCGGTAGTTCTCGAAGACGGTTTCGAGGTCGCCCTCACCGATCTTGACGCTTTCATGGATCGGCAGGCTCTCGACCACCTTCCATTCGAGGCCGAGGCTCCCGTCGCCGCGAACGATCGCCTGGCGCTTCTCGATCTCCTCGACGCTCCAGACCACGCCATAGGGGATCTGGTGCAGCGAGTTGACGATGCCTGTCGCCCCGGCCTGCCTGGCCTGCGCCAGAGTCACGACGTCGTCCGGGCCGAACCAGCGCCAGCATTGTTCCATGGTCTAATATCCTTTGGGAGGTATGGTGTCGTCGGGTGGTGGGCGCCGCGTCTCAGCTCGCCTCGTGGACAAGCCTGGAATCGTCGAAGGCGTCGGCATGGTCCTTCGCGATCGCGTCGATCGTGGCGAAGACGGTGCGCAGATGCGCCCGCATCGCCGCCTCGGCGCCTGCGGCATCGTGCTTGATGATATGCGCGGCGATGATCCGGTGCTCCTGCAGGATTACGCTCGACCAGGAGGGCGTTTCCAGCGAGAGGCAGCGCACCCGGTCCATCTGCGCCTTCACGCCCTCGATCATGCTCCAGACCGCGCTGTGGCCGGCGATGCGCGATATTTCGGCGTGGAACACCTCGTCGAGGCGGAAAATCTCCGGCCGATCCTGCCGCCGCACGGCTTCCGCCTGCTCCTCGATCTGTTCTTCGAGCCGACGGCGGTCGGCATCGCCGATGCGCTCGGCGGCGAGCACGACGGTGCGGCATTCCAGCGTCTCGCGCACGAACTGGCTGTCATGGACGGCCGCGAGGTCGATCGGCGCGACGAAGGTGCCGACCTGCGGCACCGCCACCAGGAAGCCCTCGTCGACCAGCCGCTTGAACGCCTCGCGCACCGGCGTGCGGCTGACCCCGAAGCGCAGCGCCATGCGCGCCTCGGACATCGCCTCGCGCGGCTTCAGCACGCCGCTGATGACGTCGGTGCGCAGCACGCTGTAGATTTGATCTGTGCTGTGCCGCGTTGCTGGGTGGGCCATTGCCAAGCTCTTATCGACTAGTATACTAGGATACCGAGTAATCCGGCGCTGCGTCAATCGCACAGTCGGCGGATTGAACAACGGGTTCCGGTGGGCGGCGGCCGGAACATCAGAACAAGCATCCGTCAAAAGAAGCGGAAATCCGCATCTGGAGGAGAAACCATGGCTTACGACAGCATCAACAGGCGTCATTTCATCGGCGGTGTCGCCGGTCTCGGCCTTGCCGCCCAGGCGCCCGGCGCCTTTGCGCAGCAGCTCAAGCTGCCGGCATCGCCGGTCACGATCAGTGTCATCGATGTCGGCGGCGCTCTGGCGCTGGTCCAGACGCCGATGGAAAACTTCCCCAAGATGAAGCCCAAGCTCGCTTCGCGCATGGTCTTCACCAAGGCTCCGGCTCCCGAGTTGCCGTCGAAGATCAAGGCTCAGCAGAGCGCCGGCCGCGTCGACATCGACATGGTCATCGGCGGTCTGGACGTACTGTCGGCCGGCATCGAGCAGAAGCTGTGGGTCGAATTGCTGCCACGCTTCGCGGGCGAGCTGCCGAAGCCCGAGGACATCTACCTCGCGCCCGCTCTCGCGATGCACAATCTCGGCCAGGGGCAGGGCATGGCGATGGTCTACTACCCGTCCGGGCCGCTGCTCGAATACATGCCCGACCGGGTCAAGACCCCGCCGACCACGGCCGAAGAACTGCTGGCCTGGACCAAGCAGAACAAGAACCGCTTCTTCTACGGACGCCCGGCCAATTCCGGCCCCGGTCGCACCTGGCTCATGGGCCTGCCCTACATCCTCGGCGACAAGGATCCGAAGGATCCCGAGAAGGGCTGGGACAAGACCTGGGCCTATCTCAAGGAGCTGGGCGAAAACATCGAGTACTACCCCGGCGGCACCGGCCAGACGATGAAGGAGCTCGGCGACGGCACGCGCGACATCATCGTCAGCACCACGGGCTGGGACATCAACCCGCGCGTCCTCGGCATCGTGCCCAAGGAAGCCAAGGTCCAGACGCTGAAGGGTTTCCACTGGGTGACCGACGCCCAGTACATGATGATCCCGAAGGGCGTCTCCGACGAGAAGCTCGCCGTGTTGCTCGATCTGGTCCGCCACATGCTCACGCCGGAGCAGCAGGCCTACACCTATGATGAGGGCTATTTCTATCCGGGTCCGGCGGTGAAGGACGTGCCGCTCTCGATGGCGCCGGAATCGAGCCAGAAGGCGATCAAGGAATACGGCCGGCCCGAATACGACAAGCTGATCGCCGACAACCCGATGGAAACCCCGCTCAATCCCGACAAGATGGTCATCGCCTTCCGGATCTGGGACGAGCAGGTCGGCGGCGCCAAGAAGAAGTAGGCCACGGACTGGCCGGCAGGCGCGGCCGAGGGCCGGGCCTGCCGCTTCCACATGGGGGCCTGCTCTCGCGGCGAGGGCGGCCCCGCAACGACACCGTTATCAAGACCCGGAAGCCATGACGATCAACGCAGCCTCCTTCCGCGAGCTCAAGCTCGATCGCCTGAGCCGTGACTTCGGCACGCATAACGCGCTCAAGGACGTCTCGCTGACCATCGGCAAGGGCGAGTTCATCGCCCTGCTCGGGCCTTCGGGCTGCGGCAAGTCGACCACGCTGAACCTGATCGCCGGGCTGCTGCCGGCGACCGGTGGCGGCATCTGGCTCGACGACAAGCGCATCGACCCGTTGCGGCCGGAAGAGCGCGGCTTCGGCATGGTCTTCCAGAACTATGCGCTGTTCCCGCATATGACGGTGGCGAAGAACATCGGCTTCGGCCTCAAGATGCGCGGCGTGGCCAAGGCCGAGATCGACAAGCGCGTCGCCGAGGCGGTCGCGCTGGTGCGCCTGCAGGGCCAGACCGCGAAGCTGCCCGGCCAGCTCTCCGGCGGCCAGCAGCAGCGCGTCGCTATCGCCCGCGCCATCGTCGTCGAGCCGCCGCTCGTGCTGATGGACGAGCCGCTCTCCAACCTCGACGCCAAGCTGCGTCTCGAGATGCGCGCCGAGATCCGCCGCATCCACAACACCCTCGGCGCGACCACGATCTACGTCACCCACGACCAGGAGGAGGCGCTCTCGCTCGCCGACCGCATCGTCGTGCTGCGCGACGGCGTGGTCCGCCAGGTCGGCACGCCCGAGGATCTGTTCTCGCGCCCTGACCATCTCGACGTCGCCGAGTTCATGGGCTTCCGCAACAAGGTCAAGGGCACGGTCGCCACGGTGACCGAGGGCCACGCCACGGTCGCGGTTAGCGAGGCGCAACTCTCCGGCCGCACCCGCAACGCGGTCTCTGCCGGCGGTGCTGCCTGGCTCGCCATCCGCCCTGAGGATCTCCATCCTGTGGCGGCCGGTCAGCCCGGTCTCAAGGCGCAGGTGGTCTCGACCGAGTTCCGCGGCCGCGAATTCGTCGGCTTCGCCCGCATGGCGGATGGAACGGACCTGTCCTTCCTCGCTCATGACAAGCTGTCGCCCGGCGAGGCGGTCACACTCGCCGCCGACGCCGACCGCGTCCTCGTCTATGGAGAGGCGGCGTGAGCGCGGAAGACACCTCCATCCCGCTGAAGCAGCGGCTGGCGGCGCGCGGGCTCGACGGGCTGACGCTGCTCGTCGTGCCGGCGATCCTGTTCCTGCTGGCGCTGTTCATCTACCCGTTCCTTTACGGGCTCATCCTCTCCTTCGAGCCGAAGGCGGGCGGAGCGCTGTCGAATTACCAGCGCTTCTTCTCCGATTCCTTCCTCTACGGCACGATCGCGACGACCCTCTGGCTCGCTTTGCCGGTGACGGTCGCGACGCTGGGGCTCGCCATCCCGATCGCCTTCCGCGTCCGGCTGATGCAGAACCAGCGCCTGCTCACCACCATTCTGGTGATCCCGATCACGCTGGGGACGGTGCTCGTCGCCGAGGGCCTTTTGAACTATCTCGGCCCGCAAGGCTGGTTCAACCGGACCTTGATGACGCTCGGCCTCATCTCGACGCCGGTGAAGCTGCTGCACAACTACTGGGGCGTGATGCTCTCGCTTGTCATCACCGGCTTCCCCTTCACCTTCCTGCTGACGCTGTCGTACCTGTCGGGCATCGACCCGGCGCTGGAGAATGCCGGCGCGACGCTGGGGGCAGGGCCCTGGGAGCGCTTCAAGCACATCCTCTTCCCGCTGCTGCTGCCCGGTCTGGCGATCACCTTCTGCCTGAGCTTTGTGCAGGCCTTCTCGGTCTTCCCCTCGGCGGTGCTGCTCGGCGCGCCGGCCGGCCCGACCCGCGTCATCTCGATCGCGGCCTATCAGGCGGCCTTCGAGGAATACGACTACTCCATGGCCTCGGCAGTGGCGATGATCATGGCGGCGGTTCAGCTCGCCATCGTCGTCGCGGTGCTGGCGGCGCGCGGCCTGCTCTATCGCGGCCCGGCCGGCGGCGGAAAGGGCTGAGCCGATGATCAAGGACACCCGTATCTCGACGAAGCTCTGGGCGGCCGCGAACTGGGCGCTGATCGGCTTCTTCATCATCAATCTGTTCGGCATGATCGCGACGGTGGTGACCTCCTCCTTCGCCACACGCTGGCTCGGCACCTGGCTGCCGGCCGACTGGACGACGCGCTGGTATGCGGCCGCCTGGTCGGAATTCCAGCTCCATGACGTGCTGTTCGTCACCTTCCAGATCGTCTTCCTGGTGGTGGTGATCTCGGGGCTGATCGGCGTGCCGGCGGCCTATGCGCTGGCGCGCCGCGACTTCCCGGGTAAGAAGCTCGTCATGCTGCTCTTCCTGCTGCCGCTGCTGGTGCCGCCGATCACCTTCGGCATTCCGCTGGCGACGGTGCTCTACCAGACGGGCTTCGCCGGCCAGATGTCGGGCGTGGTGCTGGCGAACCTTGTGCCGACCGTGCCCTTTGTTATCCTGGTGATGATCCCCTTCATCGAGCAGATCGACACCAAGATCGAGCAGGCGGCGCGTGTCTTCGGCGCCAATACCTTCAAGCTCTTCGTGCATGTGCTGCTGCCGCTGCTGACGCCCGGCATCCTGGCGGCGCTGCTGCTGGTGCTGGTGCGCACGCTCGCCATGTTCGAGCTGACCTTCCTCACGGCCGGTCCGACCAGTCAGACGCTCGTCGTCGCGCTCTACTACGCGGTCTTCGCCTCCGGCGTTCGCGCGGTGCAGTCGATCGACGCCATGGCGGTGATCTACATGGTCACGACGCTGATCTGGCTCATCATCGCGCTGCGCTTCGTCAACCCGACCCAGATCGTCGCCCGCGCCAAGAGGTGAGGGCGGCGCGCTAGCCGAGATCGATCAGCGCGATGCCGAGTTCCGGGCGCTTGCGGCGGCACAGCTCCGCAGGTGCCTCGGTGATCGTCACTTCCAGCGTCGGCCTCACGGTCCCTCGCAGGAAGTGACCACCCCGGGTCGAGCCGTCGCGCAGGCCCAGCACGGCGTGAAGATGGAGGCTCGGTTCGTCGTTCTCGTCGCGGGCGATGTCGCCGAGAAGGCTCAGCACCTCGCTCTGCTCATCGACCGGAATTTCGCGATAGGTCTTGGCCGGCAGGTCGAACCAGCCGACGACCGCCTTCTGGAAGGCGCCGATGGCGCTGACCGATGCTCCGCTCAGGCCCTGCTGGTCGGCGAAGCGGGTCAGCGTCTCGAATGCCTCCTCGCCAGCGTCCAGGATCACCACGAAGCGGCGCGTGCCGCCTTGCTCGCCGACTTGCCTGAAATTCATGAGCGAACCTCCTGACGGGCCAACGCGGCGGCCGGGTTTTTGATCCGCAGCGGCCTAGCCGGCATCTCGCGCCGTCGCGGCAAATGAGGTATGAGCGCCGACCGCTTGCGATGACGCGCGCGCCACCCATCTCACGGAAACATGACGCAGTTCTCGCCCTTTCGCTTCTCCATCGCACCGATGATGGATGGGGTAGATAGATAGGCTAAATCAATAACTTGGAGAAATTCGTGTGCAAGAAATGCACATGGATGTTCTTGTTCCCTTTGCTTTTCGTTCATACGATTGCGTTGCCGGGAACTCGCCAGAAGGTTCTGATTGTCCCCTCGTTCGACCTGCTTTGCGAGGACGCGCGCAGGCGTTTTACGAACGGGCGTTTTGGTAGGGCTTGATCAGGCTGATGATCTCTCTTCGCTCGGGGGGAACTCGGAAGGCTGAAGCCGATCGCCGCAGCGCGCCAACTGCCGACATTGGAACCGGTTGCGATTGCCTGAAAGAGAGCCATCACCCGGTGGTTGCAATGCCTGCGCAAACCATCCCGTCTATCCGCACACAAATTGAGGAAGACCCCGTTGTGGCGCTGCGTGTCAGGCGTCGGCGCTGTAGTGCGGGGTTTCGAGATCGATAACGGGCGCCAGAACCGCAGCCATGGCCAGAAGCCGTGCATCGTCGAAGCGCGGCGCGACGATCTGCACGCCGACAGGCAGGCCCTTCGGCCCCGTCGTGCAGGGGATGCCGAGGCAGGGCACATGCAGTAGCGTCCACATCGCGTTGAAGATGTGGTTGCCGGTGTTGTAGCTGCCCTCGGGCGCCTCGCCGGGCGCGGCCGGCGTCAGCACCACGTCGAAGTCGACATAGAGTGCCTCGAAGGCACGGCGGCAGTCCGCCGCGAGATCATAGGCCGCAATCATCTTTTCGGGGGTGATGCCGAGCTTGTTGTTGGCGCGGTCGTGGAAATCCTGGTGCAGGCGGTCGCCGAATTCGAGCGCCGCGTCGAGGAAGGAGGCGCGCCCCTCGCCCATCATGATGGTGTTCTGCGCCTCGACCATGCCGTCGAAAGGGGCCGGCAGGGTCAGCTCGACCAGGGTGACGCCGGCCTGCTTCAGGCGCTCGCAGGCGATGTCGAACGCTTTCTCGCCGGCCGGTTCGATCTTGCTCCAGAACGGTGAGCGGCAGATCGCGACCTTCAGCGTCGAGAGCTCTGGAGCGGCTATTCCGCCGACATCGTGCAGGCGGAAGGCGGATGCCACCAGTGCGAGATCGTCGACGCTGCGGCCATACCAGCCGATCGTGTCGAGCATGTTGGAATACTGCTTGGCGCCCTCGCGGCTGACCGAGCCCCAGGTGGGTTTGAGCCCGTAGATGCCGTTGAACGAGGCCGGGCGGATATGCGAGCCGCCGGTCTGCGTGCCGAAGGCGAGCTGCACCTGCCGGTCGCCCACCGCCGCGCCCGAGCCCGACGAGGAGCCGCCCGGCGTATGGGCGAGGTTCTTCGGATTGCGCGTCGCCGCCCGCCGTCCGGCCGAGGCGAACTCGACCGTATCGGTCTTGCCGAGGATGACGGCGCCTGAAAGCCGCGCCACGCCGACGCAGGCCGCGTCGCGGGCAGGCCGGTAGCCCTGAAACACCGGCGAATTATAGGTTGTCGGCATGTCGGCGGTGTCGATCATATCCTTCACGCCGAAGGGCAGGCCGTGCAGCGCGCCCATGGCCGGGCGCTTGTCGAGTTCGCGGGCGGTGGCGATCGCCTTACCCTTGTCGAGATGAAGCCAGGCCTTGACCTGCGGGTCGCGTGCTTCGATCCGCTCGATGCAGGAGCGGATCAGGGCTTCACTGGTCAGCTTGCCGTCGCGGATTCGGGTTGCGGCTTCGGAGGCGGTCAGAAAACAGGGTTCCATCGGATCGGGCTTTCTCAGGCAACGGAAAGGATGCTCAGGCGGCCGACAGGATGCGGGCGCGCTCGTCCGCGTTGACGTCGATGACGGATTGCAGGGCCTGCGCGACCGCCAGCAGGCGCGCATCGGAAAGACGCGGGCCGACGAGCTGGATGCCGACCGGCAGGCCAAGCTCGCCATGGACGGCGGGGATGGCGACGCAAGGCGTGTGCAGCAGCGTCCAGAGGCCGTTGAAGATCCAGTTGCCGACGGTGTGCAGGCCCCTGGGCGCCTCGCCGGTCGAGGCCGGCGCCAGCACCGCGTCGTAGCGCGAGGCGATCGCATCGAACTCCTTGCGGCAGATGTCGGAGAGGTCGAAGGCTTCGACGAGGCGGCGGGGCGTCACGCCGCGCCCGTTCTCAACCGTCAGCCGCAGCTCGGGATGCAGGCCCGCGCCATGGCGCAGATATTCGTCATGCAGCGCGACACGGCCCTCGCCATACATGATCATCGTATGGGCCTCGGCGAGGTCGCCGAAATGCGCCGGCAGCACGATCTCCTCGACGATGGCACCGGCCTTGCGCAGGCGCTCGATGCTGGCTGCCATGGCCTTCTTCGCGCCGGCTTCCGCCTGGTCCCAGAACGGCGTCTCGCAATAGCCGATCCGCATGCCCTTCGGTTCGGGCGCGGCAAGGGCATCGATCCCGTCGAGGCGGAAGGCCAGCGCGCCAAGGATCAGGTCCTCGACGCTGCGGCCATACCAGCCGACCGTGTCGAGGATGGCCGAGATCATGTGCACGCCCTCGCGGCTGACCGTGCCCCAGCTCGGCTTGATCGCGTAGATGCCGTTGAAGGAGGCCGGCCTGATATGCGAGCCGGCCGTCTGCGTGCCGAAGGCGAACTGCACCTGGAAATCGCCAACCGCCGCGCCCGAGCCCGAGGACGAGCCACCGGGAGTATGGGCGGCGTTGTAGGGGTTGGAGCTGGCGGCCTTGCGCGAGTTGAAGGCGAACTCGACCGTGTCGGTCTTGCCGAGGATGACGGCGCCGGCATGGCGGACGATTCCGACGCAGGCCGCGTCGCGCGTCGGGCGGTGGCCCTGCCAGGCCGGCGAATTGTAGGTCGTCGGCATGTCCACGGTGTCCATGATGTCCTTCACGCCGAAGGGCAGGCCGTGCAGCGGGCCCATGGACGGGCGCTTGTCGAGTTCGCGCGCCTGCGCGATGGCGTGGTCGCGATCGACATGCAGCCAGGCCTTCACGACCGGGTCGCGGGCCTCGATGCGCTCGAGGCAGGAGCGGATCAGGGTCTCGCTGGTCAGGCGGCCGGCCTTCATTTCGGCGGCCGCCTGCGCCGCCGTCAGGAAACAGGGTTCGATCTGGCTCATTTCAGGCCCCGCAAGGCGGCAACGGTGAAGAGATGAGCCGGCTCCTGTTCCTCGGATGGCATGCGCCGCAAGGCGATCCCGGCCTCGCGTACGGTTTTGGCGAGTTCTGCCAAACGCGCGAACTGGTCCTCGGGCAGGCCCTTGAGGCCGTGCCGCTGCGCATAGAGCCTGATCTCGTCGAGGCTCGTGGTCTGGATGTCGGAGGTCTGGGTGTCGGACATGGGCTTATCCTCTTGAGATCAGAGCGCAGGGCGGCGATCGCGCCAGGGCGTTGCGGATTCATAGGCCTGGGCGACCTGCAGCACGGTCACCTCGTCGAAAAAGCGGCCGACGATCTGGGCGTTGAGGGGCACGCCGCCGGCGTCGTAGCCGGTGCAGATCGACATTGCCGGGTGGCCGGTGACGTTGAACACCGTGGTCGCTGTGTCGGAGGTGAAGGGGGAGACCGTCTCCGGCTCGTCGAAGCGCGGCGCGACATGGAAGGCGCCGGCGATCAGCAGCGCGTCGCAGGAGCGCACCAGCGCATCGGTCGAGGCGACCAGCGTCCGCCGCAGTCGGGTCGCGGCGAGATAGTCGGCGGCACGCACGGTGAAGCCCGACATCATCTTCTCGCGCAGCGCCTGGCCCATCAGGGCGCTGCGTTCGAGGAAGTCCTTCTCATGGATCGAGTAGGATTCCGCCCAGTTGATCACCTTGGTGACGCTGCGATAATCCACCAGCGGCGCGGGCAACCTGACCTCACGGATGATCGCGCCCTGCTTCTCCAGCAGCGCCGCCGCCTCGTCCATGGCCTGCGCATTGACCGCGTCGAGCGCCTCGCCGCCGGGACCGAGATCGCGGACATAGCCGATGACGAGCCCCTTTACCCCGGCATGCAGCGCCTTGCGATAATCCGGCACCGGCACGTCGGCGCTGGAGGGATCTTCGGTGTCATGGCCGGCGATCGCCTGCATCACGATGGCGTTGTCCTCGACTGTCCAGGTCAGCGGGCCGGTGTGGTCGAGCGTCCAGCAATTGGGCAGGCAATGGGCGCGGCTGACCCGGCCGAAGGTGGCCTTGAAGCCCTGGAGGCCACAGGCCGCAGCCGGCAGGCGGATCGAGCCGCCCGTGTCCGAGCCCAGAGCGAACATCGCCAGTCCGGCCGGAACGGAGGCTCCGGCGCCGGTCGAGGAGCCGCCGGTGAAGCGCTCGAGATCCCAGGGGTTGCGCGCCACCGGGAAGGGCAGGTCGTGATAGACCCCGCCATTGCCGGTGCCGTATTCCCAGGTGTTGAGCTTGCCGAGCAGGATCGCGCCGGCGTCCTCCAGCCGCGCTACGGCTGTCGAGGTCGTCGTGGAGACATGGTCGAGCATCAGCCGCGAGCCGCCGGTCGTCGGCAGGCCGGCGACGTAGTAATTATCCTTGACCGCAAAGGGGATGCCGTGGAGTGGCCCCTTCCAACGCCCCGCCGCGATCTCGGTCTCGGCAATCCGGGCGGCGGCCAGTGCGCGCTCGCCAGCCACGGTGATGTAGCAGTGCAGGGCTTCGTCGAGCGCGGCGATGCGGGCGAGGAAGGCCTCGACCAGCGTCACCGGCGAGAGCTGTCCGCTGCCGATCAGCTGGGACGCTTCCGTCACGGTGAGGAAGTGCAGCGGCTTGTCCTGGCCTGCGAATTCAGAAGCCGGGCTCGGCTTGTTCATGGCGACACCTCTCATTCGGCCGGAACGCGCGATGGCGCGTCGACAGGCATTGCGGGGAAGATTCCGACCGCCCTGAGCAATTGGAACACGTAGGGCGAGGACAGGATCACCAGGAAGATCCGGACGAGGTGGAAGGCGACGATGATCGGCACGTCGAGATGCAGCACCTTGGCGGTGATGCACATTTCGGTGACGCCGCCGGGTGAGGTCGCCAGGATCATGTTGGCCGGCGAAATCCCGGTGAGATGGGCGACCAGCAAGCCGACGCTGGCGCAGCCCGCCATCAGCACGGCGAGGTTGAGCAGGGCTGCCGGAATGAAGCGCTGCATGCTCGCCAGCAGCGAGCGCCGGAACTGCGAGCCGATCTGCGCCCCGACCAGCACCTGTCCCGTCGCCGAAAGCCAGGGCGGAATCGAGGACAGATTGGCCTCCGAGAGACCGAGGATGCAGCCCGCCGCCATCGGCCCGAGCAGCCAGGCATTGCGGAACTTGAAGCGCGCAAGCAGCGCGGAGAAGGCCAGCGAAAAGGTCAGCGTCGCGGCGAGGCCCGGCCCCGATGATGGCAGCAGGCCGTGGACATTGTCGCTGTTGCCACCTGCGCCCAGCAAGGTGAGCGTGCTGGGGATGACGATGGTCACGCAGACGACGCGCAGGAGCTGCGTCACGGCGATCGGCAGCGGCTGCCCGCCGAAGCGCTCGCCGATCATGCTCATCTCGGCGACGCCGCCGGGCACGCTGCAGAAGAAGGCCGTGGCGTGGTCGATCCGCGCCGTGCGGGCGAGCAGGAAGGACGCGGCGGCCCCGACGAGCAGGGTCGTCGCGCTGGCGGCGATGATCACCGGCAGATGCGACAGCACCATCCCGGCCGCCTCGGGCGTGAAATAGAGTCCGAGCGCCGTGCCGAGAACCAGCATCCCGGCGATGCGTCCGACCCGTGTCCCGGCGACCGGCAGGCCGAAGAAGGTCGCCAGCCCGCTGAAGACGATCGGCCCGATCATCCAGGGCAGGGGCGTGCCGAGCGCGTTGAAGAGGGCGCCGCCGAGGGCGCCGATCGCGAGGCCGAGCGCGACCCGTCCGATATGACCGAGATCCATTATCACGGCGTCGCTCAGCTCGCTTTCAGGAGCTGGGTCTGCAGGAGTGGCGCCTGCGCGAAAGCCGGGCCGGGACCGTATTGCAGGCAGCGCGCCATTTGGCCGCCATCGAGCGAGATCAGCTCCGGCTGAAGCGACAGGCAGGGTTCACGCGCGGCCGAGCAGCGTGGCGCGAACGGGCAGCCGGGTGGCAGGTCGGTGAGATCGGGTGGGGTGCCGGGAATGGGATCGAGCGTCGCGCCGCGCATGTCGGCATGGATCGTCGAGTTCATCAGCCCCTGGGTGTAGGGGTGGCGGGCTGCGTCCATCACCTGCTCGACCGAGCCGGTCTCGACGAATTTGCCCGCATACATCACTGCGATCTTGTCGGCGACCTCGCAGGCGACGCCGAGATCATGCGTCACGAAGATCGTCGCCATGCCGAGTTCGCGCTGAAGCTCGCGCAGCAGCAGCAGGATCTGGATTTGCACGGTGGCGTCGAGCGCCGTGGTCGGCTCGTCGGCCAGCAGCAGCTTGGGCTTGCAGGCCAGCGCCAGCGCGATCATTCCGCGCTGGCGCAGACCGCCCGACAATTCATGCGGGTAGGCCGCGAGCCGGCGCTTGGCCGAGGGCACCTGCACCAGTTCGAGCAGTTCGAGCGCCCGCTTGTCGGCGGCGCGAAACGAGATGCCCTCGTGATAGACCAAAGTCTCGGCGATCTGCTGGCCGATGGTGAAGACGGGGTCGAGCGCCGTCATCGGTTCCTGGAAGATCATCGAGATCAGCCCGCCGCGAATGCGGCGGAGCTGATGGCTGCCGAGCGCGAGAACGTCGGTGCCGTCGACCCTGATGCGCCCCCCGACCCTGGCGGTGGGCGGGAAGAGCCGCATCAACGCGCGCATGGTCACGCTCTTGCCGGAGCCGGACTCGCCCAGGATGCACATCGAGGAGCCGCGATCGAGCGTGAAGGAGACGCCGTTGACGACGCCGATGTCGAGATCGCGCCCGGTGAAGCGAACGGTCAGGTCCTCGATCTCGACGAGGGGGGCAAGGAACGACCCTGGCTGGGACGAAGTCGCTTGTGTCAATGGACCACTCCTTCCGTCGGGGCCGCGCTGTGCCCGGAACCGGGACGATGGGCATGGCAGGCGACGGGATGGGCCTCACCGCCCTCGACGCTGCCCAGCAGCGGCACGTTGTCGGAACAGACCTGTTCGGCGATCGGGCAGCGCGTCCGGAAGCGGCAGCCGCTCGGCGGATTGATCGGATTGGGCGGGTCGCCGGACAAGGGCGGCGCGTGCATGCGCTGGCGCGGATCCATCGAGGGGCGCGAGGAGAGCAAGGCGCGGGTGTAGGGATGTTTCGGCGCCCGGTAGATCTCGTCGACGGGGCCGATCTCGACGGCCTTGCCGAGATACATCACCAGCACGCGGTCGCTGATGTACTGGATCACGTTCAGGTCGTGCGAGATGAAGATGTAGGTCAGTTCGAGCTTGCGCTTCAGTTCCTGGAGCAGGTTCAGCACCTGCGCCTCTACCGATTTGTCGAGCGCCGAGACCGCCTCGTCGAGGATCAGCAGGCGCGGGCTCATCGTCAGCGCGCGGGCGATGTTGACGCGCTGGCGCTGCCCGCCGGAGAGTTCGTGCGGATAGCGCTGGGAGAACATGTCGGGCGTCAGCCCGACCATGCGCAGCATGCTCGCCGCCCGTGTCCTGGCTTCCTTTGCGGAGGTTCCCTGCGCGACGAGGCCGAAGGCAATCGAATCCTCGATCGTCATGCGCGGGTTCAGTGAGGAGTAGCTGTCCTGGAAGACCATCTGCATCTGGCGGCGCAGATCTCGGACGCTGAGCCCGCGCAAGGTGCCGACCGCGTCGCCGTCGAAGATGATGTCGCCGGAATCTGGAGTCATGAGGTGCATCAGCAGGCGGGCCGTCGTCGACTTGCCGCAGCCGGACTCGCCGACGATGCCCAGCGTCTCGCCCTTGCCGACGACGAAGTCGACGCCGTCGACCGCCTGGACCCAGGCCTGGGCCCGGCCGAGCAGGCCGCCGCGGATGGGAAAGTGCTTCTTAAGCCCCTCAACGATGAGGAGCGGTTGGGCCGGTCCGCCGCGGTCGCGCGGATTGGCGTCGTTGGGGATGGCGGTCATGGGAATACCACGCTGCTGGGCGGACGGGGCGAGGCTCATGGCATGGCCCTCACTGCTTGACGTCCATGGCACTGCGCAGGCCATCGCTCATCAGGTTGAAGCACATCGAGGTGATGAAGATCATGATGCCGGGCATCACGGCGTTGAGCGGCGCGACATAGATCGACTGGCGCAGCGTGTTGAGCATCAGCCCCCATTCCGGCTCCGGCGGCGTGATGCCGAGCCCGAGGAAGGAGAGGCCCGACGCCAGCACGATCGCGACGCTGATCAGGCTGGACGCATAGCTCAGGATCGGGCCGGTCACGTTGGGCACGACATGGGACCAGACGATCCGCCAGTTCGCCGCGCCGGTGGCGCGCGCGGCCTCGACGAAATCCTGGTTGCGGATCTGCGTTGAGACGCTCTCGGCGACGCGCGCCACCGTCGGGATGAAGACCAGCGTCAGCGAGAGGATGGTGTTGGCCATGCCGGCGCCGAGCACGCCCGAGATCGCCACCGCCAGAAGGACGGAGGGAAAGGCGTAGAAGACGTCGATGACGCGCATGATCAGCATGTTGACTGCGCCGCCGACATAGCCGGCGATGACGCCTAGAGCGCCGCCGATGACGGTCGCGATCATCACGGGCATCAGCCCGGTGAAGAGCGACAGCCGGCCGCCATAGATCAGGCGCGAGAGCAGGTCGCGGCCGAGTTCGTCGGTGCCGAGCCAGTAGCGGGCGTCGCCCGGCGCGAGCAGGCGGCGCGCCATGCTGGTCCGGTAGGGATCGTGAGGTGCGACCAGGGGCGCGAAGATCGCCGCCAGCACGATCAGCATGAGGATGCAAAAGCAGATCATTGTCAGCGGGTCGCGCGCCAGGCGGCGGAGGACATTGCGCCAGAAGCTGCGCGTGGCCGGGCGCTTGCCCTTGGTCGGGGTGGTCGGGCCGGCGAGTGCTATGGAGGTCTGGGACATGTGGCTTTCCCGTCAGGCGCGCTTGATGCGTGGGTCGACCGCGGTCTGCAGGATGTCGACGAGCAGGTTGATCATGACGAAGAACATCGCCAGCACCAGGATCGTGCCCTGCAGCATCGGCAGGTCGCGCGTGAAGATCGCGTTGTTCAGGAGGAAGCCGGTGCCGGGCCAGGCGAACACGGTCTCGACCAGGATTGAGCCGCCGAGCAGTTGCGCGACCTGCAGGCCCATCACGGCGAGGACGGCCGGCAGGGCGTTCTTGATGACGTGGACGAAGACGCGCCGATCTGGCAGGCCCTTGGCGTAGAGGGTCTGCATGTAGTCCTGCTTGCGGACCTCCGCGATCGTGCCGCGCACAGAGCGGGCGATGATGCCAGCGGGTATGACCGACAGCGTCAGCGCCGGCAGGATGAGATATTGCAGGCTGTCCCAGCCGAAGCCGAAGGAGCCCGAACCGCCTTCGCCCATGCCCGTTGCCGGCAGCATGTTGAGGTTGACCGCGAAGATCACGATCAGGACCATGCCGAGCCAGTAGTGCGGGATCGAGACGCCGGTGATCGAGGCGGCGGTGACGGCGCGATCGGTCGGCGTTCCCGCGACATAGCCGGAGACGATCCCGAACAGGCAGCCGAGGACGAAGCCGAAGACGACCGCGGCCGAGGCCAGCGTCAGCGTATTGCCGATCGCCGGTATGACCTCGGACAGGACCGACCGGCGCGTCATGATCGAGGTGCCGAAATCGCCCGTCACGACATGGCCGAGCCATTTCAGATACTGCACCGGCAGCGGCTGGTCGAAGCCGTAGGCGACGCGGATCTGCGCGACCATCTCCGGCGACGCGCCTTCGGGGATGACGGCGCTCAACGGGTCGCCCGGCGCGAGATGGATCAGCGCGAAGCAGACCAGCGTGACGCCGAGTGCGATCGGTATCGTGTAGAAGATGCGCCGCAGCACATAGACGAACATGTCAGACGTCCCTTTCGGACCAGACGGGACGGCGAACACCGCCGTCCCGCGTGACGCGCGCTACTCGACCGTGACGGGGGTCAGGTCCTGGAACCAGCTCTGCGCCTGGACGAAGCCCTTGACGTTGGGCCGCAGCGCGCGGGGATTGAGGTCGTGGACGGCCCAGATCCACATGTGGTCGGCGACGATGACCTCGTGGAGCTGGGCCAGAAGCTTGTCCTGCTCCTTCGGGTCGAAGGTCTCCTTGGCCTGCTTGGCGAGGATGTCGGCCTTCTCGTTCTTGTAGCCGCCCCAGTTGAAGCCGAAGGGCACGGGCATGTAGGAGGCGGCCGTACCGATCAGGCCGATATCCGGGTCCCAGTAGGCGAAGGAGTTGTTGACGCCGTGCCGGCCCTTGTTCTCGGGTGCGAAGGCGCCCAGACGACGGCGCGTACGCAGCGCCTCCCAGTCGAGCACCTCGAACTCCATGTCGATGCCGACATCCCTGAAGTTCTCCTTGATGAACTCGTTCATCGGCAGGGGCTGCATCTGCCCGGAGCCCGAGGGAGAGATGATCATCTTGACCTTGACCGGCTTCTCGGGGCCGTAGCCGGCTTCCTTGAGCAGGGCCTTTGCCGCCTCGGGGTCGTAGCGCAGGGGCTCGGCCGGATTGCCGTACCACGGATGGCCGGGGTCGATATGTCCCTTCGCCGGGATCGCCAGCCCGCCGAGCAGCTTGACCAGCCCGTCGCGGTCGATCGCAAGGTTCGCCGCCTTGCGGATGCGAATGTCCTTTAACGGCGAGTCGTCGAGATGCGAGATCTGGTAGGGCCAGTTATGCGGATAGATATTGGTGACGATCTGCATCTTCTGCTGCTTCAGCCGCGGGATCACGTCGGGCGGCGGTGCCTCGACGAAATCGACCTGGCCCGACAGCAGCGCGGCCGCGCGCGTATTGCCGTCAGGCATCGGGAACAGGATCAGCCGTTCCGATTTCGGGATGCGGTTCTTATCCCAGTGATTGCTGTTGCGCACCAGCTCGGCGCGCTCGCGCGGCTTGTAGGATTCGATCATCCACGGGCCGGTCCCGGATGGCTTGTCGGCGAACTTGCTCCAATCCTTGCCGACCTCCTCCCAACGTGCCGGGCTCGACATGAACAGATTGGCGAGCGCGTAGGGCAGCACCGCATCGATGGTCTTGGTGGTGATCTCGACGGTATAGGCGTCGATCTTGCGCCAGCTCGCCAGCGTGCCCGACCAGAGCGAGCCCTGCGCGGCCTGGGCCGGATCGAATTGCGGCGCGTCCTTCCTGAGCAGCTTGTCGAAGTTGAACACGACCGCATCGGCCGTGAACTCCGAACCGTCATGGAACTTGACACCCTGGCGGAGCTTGAAGGTCCAGATTTTCTTGTCGGTTTCGCTGACGGTCCAGCTCTCGGCGAGATCGGGGATGATCACCGGAGCCTTGTCGGATTTCGAGAGGTCCCAGCGCGTCAGCCCGTCATAGGCGGTGATGCCCATGAAGCGGATGCCTTCGCCACCCTGGCTGGGCTGGCCTGTGGTCAGCGGAATGTCCCCGGCCGTCATCGCGACCCGCAGCGTGCCGGGCTTGCTTTGGGCCAGCGCGGAATAAGACAGGCCGGCCATCAGCATGAGGCAGGTCGCTGCCAGGATCGAACGGGCCGGCCGGGTCGGCTTGAGGGACATCATCGCCTTGAGCTCTCTGTGAAGGTGGCGAGGGGGGGGCGACCCCTCGCGCGGTTTGAAGGGGGCGAGCCCGGGCTCACTCGACGGAAACGGATGTCAGGTCCTGGAACCAGCTCTGGGCCTGGACGAAGCCCTTGACGTTGGGCCGCATGGCGCGCGGGTTCAGGTCGTGGACCACCCAGATCCACATCGCCTCGTCGACGATCCGGGTGTGGAGCTCGCCCAGGATCTTGTTCTGCTCGGCGGGATCGAAGGTCGCCTTGGCCTTGAGCGCGAGCTCGTCGGCCTTGGCGTCCTTGTAGTCGCCCCAGTTGAAGCCGATCGGGACGCGGGCGAAGGAGCCAGCGGCGGCGATCAGGCCGATATCGGGGTCCCAATAGGCCCAGGAGTTGTTGATGCCGTGCCGGCCCTTGTTCTCGGGCGCGTCGGCGCCGAGACGCCGGCGCGTGCGCAGGGCCTCCCAGTCCATCACCTCGAACTCCATGTCGATGCCGACATCCTTGAAGTTCTCTTTGGTGAATTCGTTCATCGGCAAGGGCTGCATCTGGCCGGAGCCGGCCGGCGAGATGATCATCTTGACCTTGACCGGCTTGTCGGGGCCGTAGCCCGCTTCCTTCAGCAGGGCCTTGGCGGCCTCGGGGTCGTAATTGATCTGGAAGTTGGGCTTGCCGTACCAGGGGTGCTTGTCGTCGATCATGCCCTTGGCGGGCACGGCGAGGCCGCCCAGCATCTTGACGATGCCCTCGCGGTCGATCGCCAGGTTCGCGGCCTTGCGGACGCGGATGTCCTTGAACGGGGAGTCATCGAGAAAGGAGAGCTGGTAGGGCCAGACATGGGGATAAATATTGGTGACGATCTGCATCTTCTGCTGCTTGAGGCGCGGAACGGCGTCCGGTGGCGGGGCCTCGATCCAGTCGACCTGCCCCGACAGCAGCGCCGCGACGCGGGTATTGGCGTCGGGCATGGGCAGCAGGACCAGCCGGTCAGATTTGGTGATGCGGGTCTTGTCCCAGTGGTTGGGATTGCGGATCAGTTCGGCCCGCTCGCGCGGCTTGAAGGATTCCAGCATCCAGGGGCCGGTGCCCGACGGCTTCTCGGCGAACTTCGCCCAATCCTTGTCGAGTTCCTCCCAGCGCCTGGGGCTCGACATGAACAGGCCGGCGAGATTGTAGGGTAGTACGGCATCGACGCGCTTCGTCGTCACCTCTACCGTCCAGTCGTCGATTTTGCGCCAGCTCGCGATCGGCGCGCTGTAGGAGGCCGCCTGGTTGGCCTGCGCCTGGTCGAACTGTGGCGAATCCTTCTTCAGGATCTTGTCGAAGTTCCAGACCACTGCGTCGGCGTTGAACTCCGACCCGTCATGGAACTTGACGCCCTTGCGCAGGGTGAAGGTCCAGATCTTCTGGTCGGTCGGATTGACCACCCAGCTCTCGGCCAGCGCCGGAATGATCACCGCAGCCTTGTCGGATTTCGAGAGATCCCAGCGGGTCAGCCCGTCATAGAGCGTGATGCCCATGAAGCGGATGCCTTCGCCGCCCTGGCTCGGCTGACCCGTGGTCAGGGGAATGTCGCCCGCCGTCATTGCGACGCGCAGCACCCCTGGCTTGCTTTGCGCCCAGGCGGTGTCGTACCGGGCGGCCATGATCGTCATCGCCGTCAGCGAGGCCGCCGACAGGAGCCGCATAAACGAACGTCTGGTCATTGACGAAACCCTTCTCCTGTTTTCGTTCCGCCCGTCCTCACGCGCTTTCTCCCCCGAAGACGGCGGCCTTTTCCGGCCGTTCTCGATCATTGTGCGGCGACGGCTTGCGCCAGTTGGTCGAGTGACGGCCTGCGTCGGCGGAAATCGGTTGTCTCGCGCTCGAAGGCATGGCCGAGCCGCAGGACGAGTGCGTCCTCGCCCGGGCGCCCGGCGAGCTGCATGCCGAGCGGCAAGCCGGCGGCATCGAAGCCGTTGCAGAGCGCAAGCGCCGGCTGCCCGGTCATGTTGAACTGGGATGTCAGGGAGGGCGTCTTCGCGCCGAAGAAGGTCGGCGGTTCGTCCGGCAGGAGGGGCGGCGCGGGCTGGGCGCTGCCGGCCGTGAGCAGCACGTCGACATCCCTCATGACGGCCAGCACCATCGCGGTCATCTGCGCGCGCGCCCGCATGGCCTGGACGTAGTCCTCGGCGCGCAGCAGCGCGCCGCCGAGGATCCGGAAGCGCAGGCTGCGGCCGAAATCGCGGGGCCGCTCGCGCAGATCCTTCTCATGCAGGGTGAAGATCTCGGCCGCGGTGAGCGGCATCTTGGCGTCGGTGAATTCGCGCAGGCTCGGCAGCACGACCTCGGTGACGGTACAGCCCATGCGCTCGAACAGCGCGATGCTGTCGTCCATCGCCGCGACGACGGAGGGGGCGGCGTCGAGTTCGTCCTCATACCAGTGCCTGACCACGCCGATGCGCAGCCCTGACACCGTGCCGGCGAGCGCACCCGCATAGTCGACGGCGGGCAGGTCGAGCGAGCCCGGGTCGCGCGGGTCATGGCCTGCCATGGCCTGGAGCATCAGCGCGCAATCCTCGACGGTCCAGGCCATCGGCCCGCAATGATCGAAGGAATAGGAGTTGGGCTGGAGGCCATGGCGGCTGACCAGGCCATAGGTCGGCTTCAGCCCGGCGATGCCGCAGGCGGCGGCGGGCATGCGGATCGAGCCGCCGGTGTCGCTGCCGGTTGCGGCCGGGCAGAGGCCGGCTGCGATCGAGGCGCCGGCGCCGCTCGACGACCCCATCGGCGAGCGCGACAGGTCCCAGGGGTTGCGCGCCGGCGGCCAGGGCAGGTCGTAGGAGGGGCCGCCCATGGCGAATTCCCAGGTCGACTGCTTGCCGAGCAGCACGCCGCCGCCGGCCCGCAGCCTGGCCTGGACGGTGCAATCCCGCGCCGGGACATTCTCTGCGAGCAGCTTGGAATGCGCGCTCGTGAGCACGCCCGCCGTGTCGTAGATGTCCTTCAGCCCATAGGGGATGCCCTGCATGGGCCCGTGGTCGATACCCTCTGCGAACAGGTCCTCGGCCTCGCGCGCCTCGGCCAGCGCCCGTTCCGGCGTGATGGTGATGAAGCTGTTCAGGGCGCCGTCGATGGCCTCGATCCGGTCGAGACAGGCCTGCGTCAGTTCGACGGGCGACAGCTTGCGGCTGCGGAACAGCCTGCCGGCTTCGGCGATGGTCAGTTCGTGAAGCGCCTGCGTCATCGCCTCACGCCTGCTCGTGCGGCATGAACTTGCGCGGATCGAAGACATGCGCCGGCTCGTCGGCCCGGTCGCGCCCGCGCCGCAGCCGCATCAGCATCGGCTCGATGTTGCCATAGGCCAGCACCAGCTCCTCGAAGAGATCGGGTGGCAGGTCGAGGCCGGCGTTTTTCGCCAGAACGGCGATCTCCTCGCGGGTTGCGGGGGCAGGCGGTACGGTTTTGGTCGCAGTCATGATGGGCTCCCTTCACGCGAGTTCGGGCTTGGCGAGGTGCCAGGCGGTGGCGCGCTGATAGGCGTCGCCGGCCCGCAGCACGGTCGCCTCGTCGAAGGGGCGGCCACCGAACTGAAGCGAGAGTGGCAGCCCGCCGGACGAGAAGCCGCAGGGCAGGTTGAGCGCCGGCATGCCGGTCAGGCTGAACGGCATCGTCACGAGCTGACGCTTCTTGAAGAAGTCGACGCCATCGGGAATGGCGGGGTCGGCCGGGGCGAGCCAGCCGGCGGTGACGAACAGGTCGAACCGGGCGAACTGCACCATCATCCGGCTGCAGAGTTCGGCGCGCCAGCGCATCGCCTGGACATAGTCCTCGGCCCGGACGAGCCCGCCGACCATGACGCGGCTGCGCAGCAGCTTGCCGAAATCCTGCGGGCGCGTGCGCATGTCCTTCTCGTGGACCGAGAACAACTCGGAAACGGAGATCGTCGTCTTGGCGTCGACATAGTCGCGCAGGGGATCGAGCGTGACGGTCTCAACGATCGCGCCGAGGTCCCGCAGCACCGCGACGGCCTCGTCGACCGCGGCGACGACCTCGTCGGTCGCCTCCTCGTCGTACCAATGCCGCACCAGCCCGATGCGCAGACCCTTGATCGAGCCCGACAGCGCGGCGAGATAGTCGGGCACCGGCTCGTCGATCGAGCCGGGGTCGCGCGGATCATGCCCCGCGCAGGCGGCCAGCATCACGGCGCAATCCTCGACCGAGCGCGTCATCGGCCCGCAATGGTCGAGCGAATAGGTGTTGGGGTGGACGCCGCGTCGGCTGATGCGGCCATAGGTCGGTTTCAGGCCGGTGATGCCGCACATCGCCGCGGGCCAGCGCACCGAGCCGCCGGTGTCGGTGCCGATTGCGGCCGGTACGAAGCGGGCGCCGACGGCCGCGCCCGAGCCGGAGGACGAGCCGCCGGGCAGGTAGTCGCTGTTCCAGGGGTTGCGTGCCGGCGGCCAGGGCAGGTCCCAGGACGGGCCGCCAATCGCGAATTCGAAGGTCGAGGTCTTGCCGATCAGGACGCCTCCTGCGGCTTCGAGCTTGTCGGCGACGGTCGCGCTCTCCCTGGGAAAGCGCTCGACGAAGATCTTCGAATGCGACGAGGACAGGATGCCGGCAGTATCGACATTGTCCTTGAGGGCGAAGGGAATGCCGTGAAACGGCCCGCGGTCGATGCCCGCCGCCAGTTCCCGCGCGGCGGTGGCCGCCTGTGCCAGCGCTCGCTGCTCCGTGACGGTGATGAAGCTGTTCAGCGCGCCGTCATGACGCGCGATCCGGTCGAGGCAGACCTGTGCCAGGGTCACCGGGGAGAGCGCGCCTTCGCGCATCAACCGTCCCAGCCCCAGGACGCTGTGCTCGACCAGTTCATCCGCTGTTCCGGCCTCGGCTTCCATGACCGACATGGCACTCCTCCGTCGTATCTCCGGGATTGTGTACAATAACACTGGGCAATCATCGCCTGGCGATGAGCCTGTCCTCCGGCAAATCAGCAATCGGCGTGCCAATCTTCTCGCTGGCGGCGTGCATGAGGCGGTGGCGTTCAGCGCATATCGCCGGGCTTGGCATAAGGCCCTGCTATTATTCGACTCTGTTGTCCTTTGAGGTGGGCGAGGGCGTCGGGCGCCGCCTGGATCTGACGTTGATCCCGGACGGCTCTGGGCGATCCCGCGTCCCGCGAGGGCCCCTTTGCCCAATCGGCAGCCAAGGCGACGATGTCTACGTTACGTCGCGGCAGTGGCGTGCAGGATATTCGTTTTTAATATCAATTGTTTATGGAGGTTTCGTGCAAAAGAATGCCTTCTGCGTAAATTGTGTACAAAATCGCGATGCGGTAGAATTGCGGTAGATAGCGGGCTTGGGCCTGCGTAAAGCGGGGGCTCAGGAGGCGTCATGGTCACACGAACCGAGTCAGTCACGCGCCGGCTTCGCGAGGCCGTGCTCGAGGGCGGCTATGCGCCCGGCGGGCGCCTGAACGAGATGGCGCTGGCCGAGACCATGCAGGTCTCGCGCACGCCGATCCGAGCCGCGCTCAGTGTTCTCTTCGCTGAGGGGCTGCTCGATTACGAGCCGAATTGTGGCTATGTCGTGCGCCGCCTGTCGCTGGACGAGGCAGTCAATATCTACACCGTGAGGGCGACGCTCGAGGGGCTCGCGGCCCGGCTGGCGGCCGAGAACGGACTGACGGCTTCAGAGCGCGAGCGCTTCCAGTCCACGCTCGATGAGATGGAGCAACTCGTCAGCGGCGAGGCCTGGGGCGATGGCGAGCGCCAGCGCTGGGGCGATCTCAACATCGCCTTCCACGGCCTGATCTGCAGCGCGACCGGAAACAGCTATCTCGCCAGCTCGATCCAGCGCACGCGCACGCTGCCGCTCCTGACCGAGTTCGGTGTCAGCACCTTCTTTGCCGAGCGCGCCGTGGTGTGGTGGGACCGCGCCGCCTATCGCCGCTCTCAGGACGACCATCTCGACCTCGGCGAGGCGATCCTCTCGCGTCAGGGCGCGCGCGCGGAGGCCGTCATGCGCGAGCATATCGAACGCGCCGGCCGGCTGATCGGGCGCAAGCTTGCCAACCGCTCCGACGCCGCGCTCGCGCTTTCATAGATTCAATGAACAAGATGGCTGGTGGGATGTCCGGTGTCGGGCATTGCCCGCCACCTGAAGCGCAAGAGGCCGAGCCGACGCGACCTCTGGCATCTAGACAAAGTCGTGGTCACCATAGCCGGGAAGAAGCACTGGATGTGGCGGACGGTCGATCAGGACGGCATATCCTCGATGGGATCGTCCAGGCCCAGCGTAACACCAGGGCAGCGCGGCGCTTGCCGAGGCGTCTTTTGAAGAAGCGGGGCTATGTGCCCCGGCGGATGATCACCGACAAGCTCGGTTCCTATGCTGCGGTTCGCCGCTGCGCGCCAACAGCCGATATTGGAGCAGGCCGCGATTGCCCGAAGGAGAACCATCCCCTGGTGGTTGCTATGCCTGCGCAAACAGGAGATCGCGCTGAGGCTTGGCTCGTGAGCGAAATTCAGGAGGAAGGGTCGTATCTCGCGGATCTTCGTTGCTGGTTATCGATTTTCATAATCGAGCATCGAGATTCATGCGGAGTGGGCAGCGGAATTCGTTTTCAGAAGCGGCGACCGTATTTCAAGGCAAGCGCTTGCCGGAAGCGGCTACGCCGGTCGGCTATGCGGCTCTGATCGAAGTCTATGATCTGTCCGTCCCTCTCCCGCTCGCCTTGGCTGCCATTGGCCCTCGCCACAAGGTCTACGAAGCCGATGGCTGGCACATCTACACGCCGCGCCACGCGCCAGATGCCGATCTCGGCGGGCATCTGGCCTTCGCCCTTCGTTATGAAGGGCTGGATTTAGCCATGCTCAAGGCACTCTTTCGCGTCACCGGCCCCGATCATCGAGTTGGTACGAGCGGCTCCGACCGGCGCCTATGCACGGCGGCTCTGGTTTCTCTACGAATGGCTGCTGGGGGAACAGCTCGCTCTGCCTGATGCAGGGCAGGGTAAGCCCGCGCGCCACGCTCGGTGTCTCCTAACACGGGCTTGCTGTGTCAGGGCGCCCACGACCATGCCTTCAAAGCGAATCTCGCCGCGAGGTTCGGAGGGCCGCCACCAGTCACCGGCGGCGGATTGCCTATCGCAAACGAAGGTCCGCTTACTGGCAATGTGCCAATGTCTGGAAGTGGCGCATTTCGTCCGGACGAACGACTGACGTTTGTGACCCCTAGCCGACGTCTGGAACGTCTGCTTCAGGGCAGCCTGCTGAGGCTGGCGGTCGAGCAGCCAAGGGTGGCCCATTCCAGAAGTCCGGAATGTCCGCTTTTGGGCAGAGCCTACTTAAGTCAAAGCAGGTCATGGCATGTGACCTGCTGCGGCTCTTGGAAATCTTCGGTTGGGCCGCCGGGAGCCGGCGGCGTGGACATTGCTATGCCGGACGTCGGAGATTGCGGTGGAATCTTCGAGTGCGTCCTGTTTGCGGCAGTGGCGGAAGCCTAAAGCACTCGCGTTTCGGCGCACAATTGTACAAGCGCGCTTTGTAGCTCAGTCTCCATTCAAGCAATATCAGAGCCCGTCACGGCGATGGCGCTCGAAGCATAATCATACCGTTCCAAATCCAACGATTATATTCAGGTTCTGAATAATCCTCCAGAGAAGACAGTGGCAAATAGAGCGCTTACAGTGCCAACGACGCCGGGACTTGGTGCGGAATCTATTTCGACGACGTTACTCTTTTCTGATTCTTCGACTATCGAGCGGAAATAGCCTGAGGTGGCGCAGGAACCGGTGATCAGAGGCCCTGATGCTGAAGCGGTATTCGCGGGGTCCCATGCCGGTAAAGTGGAGTAGGTGAGGTTACCTGGGCGAGGGCGAGGTCGTGCCCCAGCCGGCCGCAATTCGATGGCAATGCGGATTGCTCTACATGCTCGGTCGTCCCAGCCGGTCGAGCAGTGCCGCACCGGTGCGGATGCCGTTGTAGAAGCAGTCGATCTTCATATTCTCGTTGGGGGCGTGGTTCGCCTCATCGGCATTCGCATAAGGCACGACAAAGGCCGGGATGCCGAGGGTTTTCGTGAAGACGTAATCGGGCAAGCTGCCGCCCATGGACGGGTATTCGAGCGGCGCCACGCCCTGCGCTGTGGTGATCGCATCCCGCAGGATCTGTGCCCAAGGTGTATCCATCGGCACGCGCGAAGGCAGCATGCCGTGGCCGTACACGAATTCGACCTCCGGCGCATGGCGCTTCACATGCGCCTCGACTTTCGCCAGCACATCGGCTGGTGTCTGGTTGTCGATCAGGCGGATGTCGCATTTCGCGAAGGCTTCGCAGGGCAACACGGTCTTGGAGCCGGGGCCACCATAGCCGCCATGCAGACCGTTGATCGTCAACGTCGGATGGAACATCAGCCGGTCGTAGAAGGGGCGATCGGCCGGCGCGTCGAGCCTGGAGAGGCCGAGTTCGCTCATCACCCCGGGCAGATCGAGCGGCAGCCTGGCGGCGGCCGCCTTCTCCAGCGCTCCGGGCGGGATGACGGCGTCGTGCAGCCCTTCGATCGTGATCTCGCCCTTCGCGTTCTTCATCGTGCCGAGCAGGTGGACCAGCGTCCAGATCGGGTTGGGCACGACCCCGCCGAAATTGCCCGAATGCACGTCGCGCCTGGCGTGGCGCACGCGCAGCTCGAAGGTCGCGATGCCGCGTACGCCATAGGTCATGGTCGGCAGGCCGGAGGGGTGCATGCCGCCATCCGAGGTGACGACGAAGTCCGCCTTCAGCCGGTCGCGGTAGGTGGCGATGAAGTCGGCGATGCGTGGGCTGCCGATCTCCTCCTCGCCCTCCAGTAGCACGATGACATTGCAGGGCAGCCTGCCATGCACCTTCATATGCGACTCGAGCGCCATCAGCTGCGCGAAATGCTGGCCCTTGTTGTCGCCGATGCCGCGCGCATAGATGCGGCCGTCGCGGATCGTCGGCTCGAATGGCGGGCTGATCCAGGCCTCCAGCGGCTCCGGCGGCTGCACGTCGTAATGGCCGTAGAGCAGGACGGTCGGGGCGCCGGGCGCCTTGTTCCACCGCCCCACCACCATGGGATGGCCGGTGGTCGGTATCAGTTCGACGTCGAGCCCGATCTGGCCGATCATGTCGACGAGCAGCGCCGCGACTTCGCCGATGCCGATATCATGCGCCGAGATGCTGGGATAGCGCACATAGTCCATGACCCGCGAGAGGAAGCTTTCGCGGTTGGCGTCGATATGGTCGAAGACAGCGGTCAGCGCCGCATCGGGCTTTTGTGTCATGCTCTGGCTTCCCGGATCGTCGCGGTTGGGTTCTTGGTCAGCAACAGGGCTCCGGATGCGTGCACGATCGCGGACCAGCTTTCCGGCAACAAGGTCGTCGCGTCGAGCTGGGTGACGATGGCCGGGCCTGCGAAGCCGTCGCCGGCTCCCAGCGCGGCGCGGTCATAGGCCGGCACCAGCGCCGGGCCGCCCGGCAGCTCGATCGTCAGCCTCTCAGCCGGCTGCGCACCGCTGCCGGCAGGCAGGGAATGCTTGACCGGCGGGACCATCGTGCCCGCCGCCTCGATGCGCAAGGTCACGAGCTCGATCGGGGCGGTCAGCGCAAAGCCATAGAGGCTGCGATGCGCATCCTCGAAGGCGCGCTCCGCCGCTTCCGCCGTGCCGGTCCAGCCGACGGCGATCTCGCTGCCCTGGCCTTGATAGCGGATCAGCGCCACGGCCTGGCGCGATTGCCGTTCCGGCGCAACGCCTTCGGTGGCCAGCCAGGCGCCCGCCTGCGTTTCGAGCTCGGCTAAGATCGTGCTCGCGACCGCCGCATCGATGGTGCCTGCTTTCGGCAAAGTCCGGCTGAACTCGGCCTTGAGGCTCGCGACCAGCAACCCGTCGGCGCAGAGCACGCCTGGCGCGGGCGGGATCATCACGCGTTCGACGCCCAGCAGATCGGCGAGTGCGCAGCCATGCAGCGGTCCCGCGCCACCGAAAGGCACGAGCGTGAAGTCGCGTGGATCATGCCCGCGCTCGACCGAGACGATGCGCAGCGCGCCGACCATGTGGCTGTCGATGATCTGGAGGATGCCGCGCGCGGCGGCCTCGACCGAGAGCCCGAGCGGTTTTGCTACCTCGGTCTCGACGACGCGCCGCGAAGCCGCGACATCGAGCGCCATGCGCCCGCCGAGCAGCCGCGCCGGCAGATGCCCGAGCACGACATGGGCATCCGTCACCGTGGCGAGCGAGCCGCCGCGTCCATAGGCGGCGGGACCGGGTTCGGCACCGGCGCTCTGCGGGCCGACTTGAAGCGCGCCGTTCTCGATCCGCGCGATCGAGCCGCCGCCTGCGCCGATCGTGACCATGTCGACCATCGGCAGCGGCAGCGGCCAGTCGCCGATCTGGCCCTGTTGCGTCAGGTTGATCCGGCCTTCCTTGATCAGGCAAATGTCCGCGCTCGTGCCGCCGATATCGACGGTCAGGATGTCGTGGATGCCGCAGGCCGCAGCGACATCGCGCGCCCCGACGACACCGGCCGCGGGTCCCGACAATGCGGTCAGCGCCGGCGCTCGGCGGATTACCGAGGCGCCCGCGACCCCGCCATTCGACTGCATCAGCAGGATCGGCGCTGCAACCGCCTCGTCCTTCAGCCGCTGTTCGAGCCGCGCCACATAGGTGGATACGCCGGGCATCACCACCGCATTCAGCACGGTGGCGAGCGAGCGCTCATATTCGCGCACCACCGGTAGCACATCGACCGAGGCCGTGATGGCGACACCCGGCAGCATCTCCCGGAAGATCTCGGCCACACGCAGCTCGTGGGCCGGGTTGGCGAAGGAGTGCAGCAGGCAGATCGCCACCGCCTCGACCGTGAGGTCGCGGCACGCTTCGGCGGCGGCGCGTGCACTGTCCTCGTCCAGAGGCGTGAGCACGATCCCGCCTGGGCCGATGCGCTCTTCGACTTCGAGCGTGCGGGACGGCGGTACCGGGCGCTCGGGCTTGATCCAGGCGTAGAGATTGGCCTTGCGCGGGATATCCTGCCGGCCGATCGAGAGCACATGGCGAAAGCCTGCCGTGGTGACGAGCGCGGCGCGTGCGCCTTTGCCCTCCAGGATCATGTTGGTGGCGACGGTCGTGCCGTGCAGTACGCGGTCGAGTTCCACCGCCTCGCGGCCGGCCTCTTCGAGCGCCAGCCTGACGCCTGCAATGAAGGCGAGCGACGGGTCGCTCGGCACGCTCGGCGTCTTGGCGCGCCAGACCTTGCCGCTCCGGGCATCGTGCAGCGCGACGTCGGTGAAGGTGCCGCCGATATCGACGGCGACCGAAAGGCCGGGCTCAGGAGATGGCATCGACATACTCGTTGCGGTGGAAGGCACGCGTCTCGGGGCGGTTCGCCCGCAGCCTGGCGGTCGCGACCTCGTCGATGCGTCGGCCCGTGATGGCGACGCCATAGAGTGCCGCTGCCGCGTCGGTCCCGACGAAGCCGCCGAGCACGTCCTCCAGCACGGCGGTCGGAGACCTGTCGAAGGGGTGGCCATAGCCGCCGCCGCCGCCGGTTTCGATGCGCAGCACATCGCCGCGCTTCAGCCTGGTCCCGTCCGACAAGGGCGGAATGGGCCTCTCGTTTGTCGTGCCGGGATTCAAGGTCACGCTGCCGACGCCGCCGCCGCGCCCGCCGGCAATGCCCCAGGGCGGGTTCTTGAGGCTGTCGACGCGCACCGCGAAGGTCGCCTCTTCGGCAAGGATCTCGTATTCGCGCACGATGCCGCAGCCGCCGCGATAGCGGCCGGCCCCGCCTGAATCCCGCACGACGCCGTACTGGCGCAGCACGACCGGGTAGCCGGCCTCGAGGAACTCGACCGGATAGTTCTCCTGCGCGACGAAATAGACCGCGTCGATACCATCGGCATAGGGCCGCGCCCCATAGCCCACGCCGAGCCCATCCGACATCAGGAAGGCTTGCAGCTCTCCGGTTTGCGTGCGGAAGGTGCCGCGCATGAAGCTGATGACATAGGCCGAATGCGAGGCCGGTGCGCCGCCGCCGGCGCTGTTGATCAGGCCGTTGATGCCGGCGAGCACGCGCATCATCGTCAGCCCGCGCATGCCGAGCGGGGCAGGGAACTTCGGCCAGAGCAGCGAGCCCTGGCGCAGCCGCACTTCGTCGAGCGCCTGGGGCCCGCCGGCATTGCAGACCTGGCCGGGGTCGCCACCCAGATAATAGAGGCCCAGCGCCATGCCGGGCACGCCCGGATTCATCAGAAAGTTCACGGGTCCGGGTGCCTGGTCGTCGGTGCCGGTCGCATCGAAGATGAAGCGGTCGCCAGAGGCAGTCTTCTCCCGGGTCAGCGCGAAGCGGATTTTGAAGGGGCCATGGCCATGGCCGTCCGAATCGATCGCGTCGGTGAAGCAATGGGTTCCGTAGTCGAAGGTCTCCGCCAGTTTCTCGCGGACCAGCGCGCGCGTCCGGTCCAGTAGCTGGCGCAGCGCGTCGGCGACGACATCCGTGCCGAAGCGCGCGACCAGTTCGCTGACGCGCCTCACGCCGAGTGCATTGGCGGCCATCAGCGCGCGCATGTCGCCGAGGCTTTGTTCGGGAAAGCGCGAATTGCGATGGAAGATCGCCAGCGTCGCCTCGTTCGTCACGCCGCCATTGCTGAGCTTCGTCGGGGGTACGATGATGCCTTCCTGGAATATGTCGGTCGCGTCCGGGCTGATCGAACCGGCGCGAATGCCGCCGATATCGGCGAAATGCGCCCAGCACATCACGAAGGCGCAGCGGCGCCCTTTGTGGAACACGGGCGCGATCAGCACCTGGTCGTTGGAATGGGAGACGGCCCCACGGCTGCCATAGCAGTCATTGTACCAGTAGAGATCGCCCTCCCGCATCGTCTCCAGCGGGAACTCCCGGATGATCGGCCCGGTCATGTCGCCGAAAATAGGAATGTTTGAACCCACCGCCATGACGCCGTCGGCATCGAACAGGCCGGTGTAGAAGTCCTTCTTCTCGCGGATGAAGGCCGAGATCGCCGTCCGTTCGATCAGGGCCTCCATCTCGGCCTGGACGGCGCGGATGGCGCCGCGCACGATCTCGAGCGTCACCGGGTCGCAGAGCGGGCTTTGCGGCGCCGGGGCGGCGCGTGTTTCGTCAGTCCGAAGCATGCCTGTCCCTCTCATTGCCGAACGCTTGTCGGCTCGGCGCCGGACGGCCCCGCGGGGCGTTCATTTCAGGGTTTCCATCAGCCGCATCAGCAGCATCGTGCGTGGCACGATGGAGGAGAGATAGATCTGCTCTTCATGTGTATGGGCACCCTTGCCGTCGAGGCCGAGCCCATCGAGCGTCGGCGCGATCGAGGCGGTGAAATTGCCGTCTGAGCCGCCGCCGGTCTTGAGATCCTGCAGGTCGAAGCCGATCTCGGCAGCGAGACCGCGGGCGTGCTGAAAGAGCGCTTCGATTTCCGCTGACTTCTCATAGCCAGGTCGATTGAGGCCGCCGGTTACTTCCAAGGTGCAATCGGGGTCGTAAGCCTTGATCGCCATCAGCTTCGCAATGGCCCTGTCTCCGATCTCGGGGTTGGGCACACGCATGTCGATCTCGGCGCTGGCGTGCTCGGCCACGACATTGGCCCGCGTGCCGCCGCGGATCACGCCGACATTGACGGTCACGCCCGTTGCGTAATCGGTCATCGCTTCCAGATCGACGATCTGCCGGGCGAGTTCGCGCACCGCGCTACGGCCGTCCTGGTGCCGCGAGCCCGAATGGGCAGGCCGGCCGGTGACCGTGATGTCGAAACGCGCCGTGCCCTTGCGGGCGGTGACGATCTTGCCGCCCTCGCGTGCCGGTTCGGTGACCAGAACATGCGTGGCGCGTCTGGCCTCGGCCTCGATGATCGCACGCGAGGTGTGGCTCCCCACCTCTTCATCGGAGACGAAGAGGTGGCGGATCGGCGGCAGGTTGTTGCGGCCGTCCGCGACCAGCTTGCGCAGCGCAGCGAAGGCTGCGAAGGCGCCGCCCTTCATGTCGCAGATGCCCGGTCCGAAGGCGCTGTCGCCCTCCACCCGGTAGGGCAATTCCTTCGCCAGCGTGCCGATGTCGTGCACCGTGTCGAGATGGCTCAGCACGAGGATGCCCTTCTGCTGTTCGCTGCCCCAGGGCGAGGTCACCAGCAGATGGTCGCCGAAGCCGTCACGTCCGGGTATGCGGATGGTGCGGGTGCCGGCCGCCACGGCATCTGCCTCGACCTTGTCGACCATGCGGTTGACCGCAGCGGCATCCGTCGTCGGGCTCTCGATCTCGACCCATTGACGGATCTCGTCCAGGAGGCTCGTCGTTTCGAAACCGGGATCTGTCATGCTGCGGGTCTCTCTTGCCTGCTATTCGGCTGCGGCCTGCGGCAACCAACCGAGCTTCTTGGAAATCTCGTCTGCCGCTTCCAGCAGCAGACGCACGTAGAAGCTCTCGAGATCGTCCGTCAGCCGCGACTGGGGGCCGGCGACCGAAACCGACGCGATGACGCGGCCGGCGTGGTCACGGATCGGTGCGGCCACCGAGAAGGCGCCGAAGTCGAGATCGCCATGGCTGATGTTGTAGCCGTCGCTGCGAATGCGATCGAGAATGACCGCCAAACGCTTGGGATCGACCACGGTCGATGCGGTGAAGGCTTCCAGCTTGTCTGCCAGTACCGCATCCTGGACATCTTTCGGCGCGAAGGCGAGCAGCAGCTTGGGACTGCCGCCGACGTGCAGCGGGCCGGGGCGGCCGAGTTCTGCATAAAGGCGGATCGGCTGCGGCGACTGGCGGATTGCGAGGCAGATCGTGCCGAGCCCTTCGCGCACATGCAGGCTGACATTCTCTCGGGTCCGGATCGCCAAATCGTCCAGCACGGGGTTCGCGGCCTTCACGAGCGGCGACTGGTATTGCACCCGCTCGGACAGATAGAGCGGCTTGTAGCCGAGCGAATAGGTCTTCTCGCTGGGATCCTTGATCAGGAAGCCGCGGGCCTCCAGGGTCGTGGCCATCCGGAAGGCGAGGGTCTTGGTCGTGCCGCTGAGACGCGCGAGTTCGGACAGTCCGATGTTCTGGTTCTCGGCGACGATCTCGAGGACCTGCAAGGCGCGATCTACGGCTGAGATGATATAGCTCATTGGGTAATGAAATTCCGGCTCATGCGGCGTGAAGATGGCAGGCGGAGTATCTGCCTGCCGTGACTTCGACAAGGCGAGGTTCCTCTTCCCGGCAGCGAGCGAAGACATGGGGGCAGCGATCGCACAGGCGACATCCTGTCGGCGGATGGAGCGCATTGCCGATCGAACCCGAAATCGGCAAGGCGTCGCGGGGCTGATCGACATCGGGCGTCGGGACGGCGGCGATCAGCGCTTTGGTGTAGGGGTGCGCCGGCCGCTGGATGATCTCCTCGGTCGGGCCCTGTTCGACGATGCGGCCGAGATACATCACGATCGTGCGCGAGCAGATATAACGGACCAGCGTCAGATCATGTGAAATCGTGAAGGACGTCAGCGAGAGCCGGGCTTTCAGGTCGCGCAGCAGATTCAGGATGCCGGCGCGCACGCTGACGTCGAGCATCGAGACCGGCTCGTCGGCGACGAGGAATTCCGGCCTTATGACGAGCGCGCGCGCCATGACGATGCGCTGGAGCTGGCCGCCCGAGAGCTGGTGCGGCAGGCTGTCGAGATAGCGCTGCGGCTCGGCAAGGCCCACCAATTTGAGGCTTTCCGCGACACGCTCCGCATGCTCGTCCCTGGGCACGCCCATATTGACCAAGGGTTCGGCGACGATGCGCCGGATCGGGAAACGCGGATTGAGTGCGTCGAACGGATTCTGGAAGACGAGCTGCACCTCGCGCCGGAATGTCCTCAGCCTTGCCGCCTTCATCCGGTCGATGTGCTCGCCGCGATAGGTCAGCTGCCCGCCAGTGGCCGAGGTCAGGCGCAGAAGCAGCCGGCCGACCGTGGTCTTGCCGGAGCCGGATTCGCCGACCAGACCGACGCTCTCGCCCCGATCGATGGCGAGGTCGATCCCGTCGACCGCGCGCACCAACGGGCGCTCCCCGCGCATCATCTGCTGCAGCGACCTGTTCACCGGAAAATGCTTGGACAGGCCATAGGCCTCGATCAGGCGCTCCATGTCGCGACCTTTCCGGCGAGTTCGCGCAGCGCCGGCGCCTCGCCGGCGCGATGGCACGCGACCTTGTGCCCGGTCGAGATTTCGATGATGTCCGGGGAGAGCTCCCGGCATGCCGGCAGGACAAAGGGGCAGCGTGCCGCGAACCGACAGCCGGGCGGAGGGGCGGAGAGATCCGGCGGTGCCCCCTCGATCGGGACGAGCGTGTCGATGCGCGCTTTCAGGTCCGGCGAGGCGTTCATCAGGCCCATCGTGTAGGGATGGGCAGGGGAACCGACGAGTTCGGCCGTCGTGCCGGATTCCACGATCCGGCCGCCATACATCACAGCCGTCAACGTGCAGAGATAGGCGACGACGCTGATATCGTGGGTGACGACGATGGCGGACAGGCCGAGATCCCGTCCGAGCATGCGGATCGTGTCCAGCACCTGACGCTGCACGATGACGTCGAGGGCCGTCACGGGCTCGTCGGCGATGATCAGCTTGGGATTGAGCGCGAGTGCGAGCGCGATCGCCGCGCGCTGGCGCATGCCGCCCGAAAACTGGTGCGGAAAATCCATCAACCGGCTCGGGTCTAGCCCGACCGCGCGGAACAGCTCGGCTGTTCGGGCATCGGAGGCGGCGGCCGAGAGCCCCCCGCGCGAACACAACACTTCGCGCATCTGGTCGCGCAACCGATAGACCGGATCGAGCGCGTTCATCGCGGTCTGTGGCACGAACGAGATCTCGCGCCAGAGCCGCTCGCGCCGTCGCGCCTCCGTCGAGGGCACGAGTTCTTCGCCGGCGAGTTCGACACGCCCGCCTGCGATCCTGGCGTTGCCGGGCAGCACGCCCATGATGGCGCGGGCCAGCGTGGACTTGCCGCAGCCGGATTCGCCGACCAGACCGAGCATCGTTGCCGCGGGGACCTCCAGATCGACGGCGTCGACTGCCTGGATCGTCGCCCCGCCGCGACGATAGGACACCGAGAGGTTCTCGATCTGGAGCAAGGCACCCATCAGCCCTCTCCAAGCTTCGGGAACAGCAGTTCCTCGTAGCCGCGGCTGATCAGGAAGCCCGCGAGGACGACCAGGACGAGACAGATCCCAGGCGGGATGAACCAGAAGTATTGCTGTCGGTCGAGTGCCTGAGAGGCATAGGCATCCTGCAGCATCGTGCCCCAGGAGATGGTGTCGGCCTCGCCGAAACCGAGGAAGCTGAGGCTGGCCTGGGTCAGGATCGCCCAGCCGACCGCGATCGAACCATAGAGGAAGGAGAGCGGCACGATATTGGGAGCGATATGAACCAGCATGATGCGCCATTCGCTAGCGCCGGTGACCCGGGCCGCCTCGACGAACTGGCGCTGGGCCAGCGTCAGCACCTGCGCGCGGATCACGCGCGCCGCGTTCGGCCAGAGCAGGATCGCCACCGCCAGAACGACATTGCGCTGGCTCGGCCCGATCAGCGCCACCAGCACGATCACGAAAGGCAGGAAGGGCAAGCCGAGCACCAGATCGGCCAGCCGCATCAGGGCCCTGTCGACCAAGCCTCCGAGATAGCCCGCAAACAGCCCGACGACGCTGCCGATCATCGCGACCGCGAGCGCCGCGGTGACGCCGACGAAGAAGGAAGGTCGCACTCCCATCACCAGCTGCGAAAACACGTCGCGCCCCAGATTGGTGGTGCCAAGCCAGTGGCCTTGACCCGGCGGCAGCGAGGCGGCGAGGCGCCCGTCGTCCTTGAACAGGATTTCCGTCGGGTCATAGGGCGCGATCAGGTCGGCAAAAATCGCCAGGATCAGGAAGATGACATAGATCGATACACCCATCAGTGCCGAAGGGTGGTGCAGCATGTGTCGCAGCGCACGCGCGATCCGCCCGGGCGTCCTGGGTCTGGGCGCCGCGGCCCCGGCTGTGGCAACGCTCTCAATGGCCGCCATCACCCACCCACCCGCGGGTCGAGCCAGCTATAGAGCAGGTCGGCGACGAAGTTCATCACGACGAGCACGGTGGCGATGGCGAGGAAGGCCCCCTGCGCCAGCGGGTAGTCGCTGCTGGCGACGGCATCGACCAGCATTCGGCCGAGCCCGGGCCAGCTGAACACGCTCTCGATGACGACATTGCCGCCGACCGATTGTCCGAAGCCGAGCGCGAAGGCCGTCACCAGCGGCAGCAGCGCGTTGCGGGCGGCATGCCGCAGGATGATAGTGCGTTCCGGCAGCCCCTTCATCCGCGCCATCGTGACGAATTCCTCGCGCATCACCTCGAGCATATTGGAGCGCATCAGGAGCACCGGCAGGCCCTGGAGATAGATCGCCAGCGTCAGCACCGGCAGCACCAGATGGCGCAGGTAATCCAGTGAGAAGATCCGGTTCCATTCGGAGCTGTAGCGGGCGCCGGCGATGTTGGCGCCGCCCGACGGAAACCAGTTCAGGCCGAAGGCGAAGACCGACAGCACCAGCATGCCCAGCCAGAACTCCGGCGCGGCGCGCGTCGTCAGCACGATCGGGACGGAAATCCGCTCGAACCAGGACCCGCGATGCCAGGCGAGGAAAGCGCCGAAGATCGCGCCGAAGACATAGGCGACGATGAGCGCACCCAGCGTCAGCAGCATCGTGTTCGGCAGCACGGCCAGGACCAGGCCGACGACCGGCTGGCGCTGGCGGAACGACAGGCCGAACTCGCCCCGCGCCAGATTCCACATATAGATGACGTATTGTTCCGACAGCGGCTTATCGAGGCCGAACTGCGCCATGACGTGCTGGCGCTGCTCTTCCGTGAAGGTCGGATCGAGCTGGGCGATCGTCGGATCTCCGGGCATCAGCCGGAACAGGAAGAAAAGGATCGACGCGATCGCCCACAGCACGACGAGCATGTGGACGGCGCGACGGAGAAAATAGGCCATTGCGGTTGCCTCGTCGGTCGGCCTCTATTCGCCCTGCGTCGTTTCCTTCACTCCCTTGGGATAGTGAAGCTTTTTGCCCACCATGACGTAGCCGGCATCGGCCAGCGCCTTCTTGGCTCCATTGAGGTCGGGTTTTGTATCGCTGATGCCGGGCTTGGCCCAGAATTTCAGCGCTGGCGAGATGATCGAATTGGCCGGCTCGGCATAGCCGTTCCAGGCAGCCTGGGCCATGAGCTGGCGGTTCGTCGCCATCGACAGCGCCCGCCGGAACGCCGCATCGTCGAAGGGCGGCCGGCGCTGGTTCGGCGCCAGGAAGCGAAAGCCCATATCCGTCGTCGAGACGACGTTGATCTTGGTGTTTTGCTTGGCGAAATCGGCCAGGATCGCGGGATCTCCGCGATAGTCGGACAGGAAGTTGATTTCGCCTCGGCCAAGCATGCCGAGCGTCGCGCCGGTATTGGTGACGATGCGCAGGATCCAGCGATCGATCTTCGGCTTCTCCCAATAGTCGGTATTGGCCTCCAGCACGACCTCTTCCTGCAGCTTGAAGCGTGCGACCTTGAAAGGGCCCGACCCGATCGGCAGTGGCTCCTGCACGGTCTCGGCATTCTCCGGCTTGTTCTCGAGGTTCTTGAGGATCGGCTCCCAGACATGCTTCGGGATAAGGTTGATCTTGGCCAGCGTCGAGGCCTCGAAGGCAGCGCTCGGCGCGGTCAGGGTGAACCGGACCGTACGGTCGTCGATCGCCTTCACCTCCTTGATGCTGGCGACGAAGGGCTTGTACATCGGCGATTTGTTGCCGAAGGCCGGCGCCTGGAAGGAGAACACCACGTCCTCCACCGTCAGCGGCTTGCCGTCATGCCATTTCTGGCCGGCCCGGATGGTCGCGTCGATGGTGGTGGGATCGACATAGGTGATCTTTTCGGCCGCCCAGGGTGCCGGCAGGCCGTTGGCGTCGATGCGCATCAGCCTGTCCCAGATCAGCTCGGTGAGCCAGCTATCGATGGCGCCACTGATGTAGAGCGGGTTGATCGCGATCAACGCTTCGGAGGCGTTGCAGATCATGTCCTTCTGCGCGGTCAGCGGCTTCACGCGCAGGAATGTCCAGAACGAACGGACGCCGATGCCGGGCTGGTCGATGAAGGAAGCCTGATCCCAAATAGTTTTATCGAAGGCGAAGACGTTCTTGGGATAGACTAGGAAGATGTAGGGCTGATCCTTGGCGATCAGCTCCTGCGTCTTGTAGACGATCTGCTGACGCTTATCCTTGTCCAGCTCGGCGCGCTGCGCCTCGGCCTCGGCCATGTAGTCCTTGTTGATGTAGTTGACGAAATTGTAGCCCTTGTCGGCGGTCGACGGATTGAAAAGGTTATAGGTCAATTCGTCGGGGTCGCTGCGCTCGGGCCGGCCGACCATGCGCCACATCGTCATGTCCCATTTCTCGCGGGTGTTCCAGACCAGCGCCGAGAGCTGCGGACGGGGCAGGCCGCGAACTTCGATCTCGAGCCCCAGCTGACGCCAGGATTGCGCGAGGAGCTGCGCTGCCTGGAATTCCTGCGGGTCGCTCGCCTGTGCTGCCGAGACGATGACGAGCTTGCGGATGGGGTCGCCGGCCTCGGCGGCGAAGCTCGGACGCGCCAGCGATATCGCGGCGACCGATCCGAGAAGCGAGCGACGGGTGATCCTGGCTGACTGCACGGCCGATCTCCTGAATTGATCGTCCCAGCCTCGGCGATCGAGGTTCGGAACGTCGCGTCACTCAGCTAAACCGATGTTTCAATTAATGACAAGCAGGTCATCGGTCGATTTCTGGTGGATTTCATAAATGTCCCAACATTCGCGCATGATGCCGAAAATACTGGCTCATATGCTCTAAAAATGCCCAGTCACATGCTTCGGGTGCCGTGTTGACCATTCTGAAACACCGGTTCATTATTGTCTTGAGCGCCATCCCTCATGGCGTCGCAGCGGAGAATACCCATGGCCGTGAGCAGCGCAGAACGTCGCTTTCTCGATAAGGTATCGATCGACGAGCCATGGAAGCTCGTGGAGACATTCTCCACCATGCCGCGCTGGCGGCCGGAGGATGTCAATGCCAGTGCCGACGTCATCGTCGGCCGCTTGAGGGCGCTCGGCGTCCCGGTCGAGGTGCACGAGCCGGAGATCTATCTTTCCGTCCCGCTCTCGGCCTCGGTGAAGGCAGGCGGCAAGAGCTTTCGGGCCAAGCCGCCATCCTCGACGCTCTCGGTGCCCGGCGGGTTGACCGCACCGCTGGTCAGGCTGGACGCCAACCCCAAGGCGCTGCGCAGCTATAATCGCGACATCGCCACGCTGTTCGGCGGCTCGATCCGCTCGGTCGAGGAGGTGAAGGCCAAGGTCGGCGGCAAGATCGTCGTGATGTCAGGTTTCGGCAATCCGGCGCTGACTTCGCTGATCGAGGAGTGGGGCGGCGTCGGCTTGATCGCGGTCAATCCCGGTATCGACATTCATTGGGGCACCTGCACGACGATCTGGGGCTCGCCCGATCTCGCCGACCTGCCGCGCAAGCCAAAGATCCCGGTCGTCGCGGTCAACAATCCCGACGGCCGCGAACTGATGGCGATGGCCGATGCCGGCAGCGAGGTGACGATCGTCACCGAGATGCAGGAAGGCTGGTTCAAGCAGAAGGTGCCGGTCGTCAAGATTCCGAGCGCCAATGCCTCGAAGGACTTCGTGCTCGTCCACGGCCACTATGACAGCTGGGATGTCGGCGTCGGCGACAACGCGACTGGCGATGCAACGCTGCTTGAACTCGCCCGCGTTTTCTTTGAAAATCGCGCCGATCTCGCCCGTTCGGTCTGGCTCGCCTGGTGGCCCGGCCACTCCACCGGCCGCTATGCCGGCTCGACCTGGTTCACCGATCATTATGCGCTCGAGCTCGATGCCCATTGCGTTGCCCAGATCAACTGCGACAGCCCCGGCTGCCGCTGGGCCACGAGCTACCACGAGACGCGGGCCTTCTCGGAAAGCGCGAAACTCGCCACCGAGGTGATCCGCGACATCGTTCCCGATGCCGACGTCAAGATCATGCGTCCACCGCAGGCGGGCGACTATTCCTTCAACAATATCGGCCTGCCGAGCCTGTTCATGCTGTCCTCGACGATGCCGGAGGCGTTGCGGCACGAGAAGAACTACTATGACGTCTCCGGCTGCGGCGCCAACATCGCCTGGCACACCGAGAACGACACGATCGAGATCGCCGATCGCGACATCCTTCTCACGGACATGAAAATCTATTTGCTGGCGGCGCTGCGTATCGCCAATGCCGAGGAGCTGCCCTTCGCCTGGGACGCGACCTGCGATGAGTTCCTCGATACGATCGCTCGTTACGAGGCAGCGGCCAAAGGCTTGGCCGATCTCGCTCCGGCCCGCGACGCGACGCAAGCCTTGAAAGCGGCCCTCGCCAAGCTGGCGGGCGCGTCCACCTCCGCTTCTAAGAAAAACGAGGCGCTGCGCGACCTGTCGCGCACGCTCGTGCCGATCAACTACACGCGCGAGCCGCGTTTCCGCCACGACCCGGCATACACGGTTCCGCCGCTGCCGACGCTGGCCGTCGCGGCCGAGATCGCCTCGATGCCGACGGATATGCAGCGCTACGCTGCCGTCGAGCTGATGCGTGGGCAGAACCGCTATGTCGCCGCATTGACCGCGGCCCGTCGCGTCGTCGAAGGAGCGCTGGGATGAGCGCAACCGTTTCGCAAATGACGGGCGGCGTCGACGGGGATCTCCTGATGGCGCATTGCGCCGAGTTCGCCAAACGCGTCAAGCTGTCGGGAACGCCGGAGGAGCTGGAAAGCTTTCGGTACCTGCAGCGCTGTCTCGATGACTATGGCTGTCGCACGGAACTGCTGTTTCACAACGCCTATATCAGCCTGCCGGGAGCGGCCCGTGTCGAAGCGCTCGGGCGTGAGCTGACCTGCATCACGCATTCCTTTTCGCTGAATTCACCGGCGGGCGGGCTTAGCGCGCCGCTCGTCGATCTCGGTAGTGGCAGTGAGGCGGACTTCGCCGCGCGCGACTGCAAGGGCAGGATCGGCCTCGTCGACGGCATCGCGAGCCCCGCCGTGGCGGCACGTGCCAAGGCCGCAGGTGCCGCCGGCCTGCTGCATGTCAGCCACCACGAATACGTCCATGAGATGTGCATCTCGCCAGTGTGGGGCAATCCGTCCGGTGCTACGATCGAAGCGATGCCCACGGCGATCGTGTGCACCATCGCGGCTGCCGACGGTGCCGCCTTGCGCGAGGCGCTGGCGCAGTCGGCAACGATGGCGATCACGCTTCACGCCGTCGTCGATACCGGCTGGCGTCAGACACCGCTTCTCGTCGCGCATATCGATGCGCCGGCAGGGGAAAACGCGCCCTTCGTGTTGATGTCGGGCCATCACGACACCTGGTACTACGGGGTCATGGACAATGGCAGCGCCAACGCCACGATGCTGGAGGTCGCGCGTCTTCTTGCAGCGCAGAAGTCCGAGCTCCGGCGCAATGTCCGAATCTGCTTCTGGTCAGGACATTCGCATGGCCGCTATTCAGGTTCGACCTGGTATGCCGATCTCAACTGGCGGGATCTCGACCGCCGCTGCGCCGTTCATGTGAATGTCGACTCGACCGGTGGTGTCGGCGCCACCGTCTGTGGCGAGAACGGCGTGGTCGCCGCGTTGGCGGGGCTTGCCCGCGACGCCACGCAAGCCGAGGCCGGCCAGAAGCATCTGGGCAAGCGACCTTCGCGCTCGAGCGATCAGTCGTTCTGGGGCATCGGCATCCCGTCCATGTACGGCTCGGTCAGCCACCAGGCGGCCGGCCAGGAGAAGATGCGACATGCGCTCGGCTGGTGGTGGCATACGCCGGAGGATATTCTCGACAAAATCGACCGAGATTTCCTCGTTCGCGATACCCGCATCGTGCTGCATACGATGTGGCGGTTGACGACGGATCCGGTGCTGCCGATCGATCCGCGAGAGCAACTTGACTCGCTGGCCGAGCAGCTCGCTGCGATCAGATCGCTGCCGGCGGACTTCCTCGCCCCCATCGAGGTTGCATTGTCCAGGGTGCGTTCCGCCTTTGATGTTCTCGAAGGCAGCCCACCGGATGACGAGGCCGCCTGCGGCAAGCGCGATATCGCATTGATGCGCGCCTGCCGGGCGATTGTCCCGCTCGATTATACGCGGGGAGACCGTTTCAACCACGATCCGGCGCTGCCGCAGAACGCCTGGCCATCCCTCGACGATTTACGGGCACTCGCCGCAGCCCCTTCGGGTTCCGACGGCTCTCACTTCGCACTGGTGGCGGCCACCCGCTCCAGGAACCGATTGCTCAGCGCGCTTCAAGATGCGGAAGCGGCGGCAAAAGCGGGCTGAGCTCACTTTGCCAGCTCGACTTCGCCTCGAATGACCTGGTCGGTCGGCGCAATTTCGTCCGCACAGCTTGCTCGGCTACAAGCCTCCCGCGCCAGAGGTCTTCATCCCCGCCATGACCGCACGGGCGGCTGTGCAAGCCAGACCGGCTACGCCGCCCGTGCGGGCACCGAGGCCAACCGCCCACTAACAATCAAGCCCGACCTCTCGGCGGGGGCGGGTCAGAATGTCCATTACGAGGGCCGCGCCAAGTGACGGCGCGCCATGAGGGGGAATGTCTGCTTCCCGGCCAAGTCTCCACGTCTGGAAGTGGCGCATCTCATCCTTCTGGCAGATCGCCAACGGCAATCGTTGCTTCGACCACCTTGAAACATCCAACGAAAAATAGCGTGACGACCGACAACTTGGGTACGTTGAGCTAAGCCAAGCACCCATTTCCAGCCTGACCGCTTGGCGTCAGTCACAAAAGGCATGTCGGCTGGCCACGGCGCGGATCGCATCGGTCGCAGCGGGAATGACCGGGTCGAGGACGCCGACCGGCACGCCGATGAAGACGTCCTGCGGTGCCACCGGCTCGATCTCGTCCAGGACGCACAAGGTTCCGGCCTTGATGGCCACCTCGACCAGCTTGGCCGGCATGACGCCGATGCCGGCGCCGGCCGTCACGAGCCCGACGATGGCGGGCATGCTGTTGCAGATGCTGAGCGTCGGCATGTCGATGCCGGCACTGCGGAACCAGTCGGCGATGATGGTGCCGACATTCGAGGACGGCGGCGTCGAGAAGATGCGCTGGCGCGACAGGGCGCGGGCATCGCCGACGATGCTGCGATAGCGCGGCGTCGCGATCCAGGCGACGTTCAGTGCGCCCAGACGCAGATAGCGCAGGCCAGCGATGCTCGGCGGGGTCGAAACCACGGCGATGTCGAGCTCGCCGGCGTCGAGCTTCAGCGTCAGGCTGTGGCTGAGGTCGACGACCACCGAGACGGCGAGATTGGGGTGCCGCTCGGACAGGTCCCGGAGCAGGTCCGGCAGGCAGATGGCCGCGAAGGCATCCATCACGCCGAGCCGCAGCACGCCGCTCACCGGGCTGTCGCGTCCGAGATGCTCGTGCATCTCCTGCATCAGGCCGACGAGCCTTTCGGCATAGGCGAAGACCGCCTGGCCCTGCGGCGTCAGGCGCACCGGCTGGTCGCTGCGGACCAGTAGCGGGCGGGCGATCTGGCGCTCCAGCTCCTTGACCCGGTAGGTCACCGTCGGCTGCGTCACATTGAGCCGCCGCGCCGTGGCGTGGAAGCTACGCAGCTTCGCTACCCAATAGAAGGCCTCGATCAGTTTCAGGCTCGTCATCGGCAATCCGATACAATGGCTCTATCAGCCTAGCCGTATTTTCGATTGGAAACCAGGAAAGGGCTGAGCTTAGGCTCTCTCCCAAGACGCCCCAAACAACCGAGGTTCCTCGTGCCGACCCTGCCCGAATCGGAATTGAGCAATGTGCCTTCACAGGTTCGCGCGAGCATCCTCGAGGATCTGCCCGAAATCCTCGGCATCCGCGACGAGGCGCTGCGCGAGGCCGTCATTCGCGCCTGGGCGCTATCGCTGCGCGATTCCTCCTTCGATCGCATCTCCGACATGCCGGGCGAAGGTGCCCCCAACCATTTCGTGCTGTACGAAGGCTCGCAGGAACTGCATTTGCGCGGCGTCGCCAAGCTCGCCATGGCGATCGTCGATGAATTCACATCGACCTTCCCGCAGGTCCGGATCGACCCCGACCTCGTGCTCGCCGGCGCGCTCTGCCACGACATCGGCAAGTGCTGGGAATGCGACCCGGTCAACCTCGCCCGCTGGCAGGAGCGCCCTGATCGGGCCGGCTATCCCTCGCTGCGCCATTCGGTCTATGGCGCGCATATCTGCCTGGCGGCCGGGCTGCCCGAGACGATCGCGCATATCGCGCTCGGCCATTCGATGGAGGGGCAGCACATCAAGGTCAGCACCGAATGCATGATCGTGCGCTGGGCCGACAATTCCTGGTGGTACAGCGCAGCGGCGCTTGGGCTCTGCCGCGCCGACAGCCTCTCGGCCGCCGGGCCGATGATGACGCCGCGGCCGTTGCCGTGATCGCCGCGCGATGACCGGCTATTCGCTCACCTTCGGGCCTGTCCTCGAGCGCTGGCCGCTCCTGCTGGACGGGCTCGCGCTGACGATCGCGCTGACCCTGGTCGGCATGGTCTTCGGCACCGGCGCGGGCCTGGTCCTCGCATTGGCGCGCCGCTCGGCGCATTGGTCGCTGCGCTGGCTGGCGCGCCTCTATGTCGAGATATTCCGCAACACCCCGTTGCTGGTGCAGCTCTTCATCGTCTATCTCGGGCTGCCCGCGCTCGGCATCCGCTTCTCGCCGGTGGCGGCGGCCTGCGTCTCGCTGGTGCTGAACAACGCCGCCTATACCGGCGAGATCATCCGCGCCGGGCTTGCCGCGACGCCGCGCGGGCAGGTCGAGGCGGCCAGGAGCCTGGCGCTGCGGCCTTGGCAGATCCTCGCCTTCATCGTGCTGCCGCCGGCGCTGGCGCGGGTCTATCCGGCGCTGGTCAGCCAGAACGTGCTGCTGATGCTGTCGACCGGCATCACCTCCGCCATCGGCGCGCAGGAACTGACGGCCGTCGTCTCCGACATTAACTCGGACACCTTCCGCAGCATCGAGGTCTTCTCGGTGGCGGCGGGCCTCTATCTCCTCCTCAACTACCTGCAGCGCCTGCTGCTCTGGCTGCTGGGCTTGAGATTGTTCCGCGGCAGCCGGGTCTGGGCTTGAACCATGCGCAGCATCGGCGTCAACGAACTGACTTATATCGCCCTGGCTCTGCGCTGGACGCTGCTGCTCTCGCTGCTGGCTCTCGCCGGCGGCGGCGCCTTCGGCGCGCTGCTCAGCGGGCTCGGACTCAGCCGCAACAAGCTCGTGCGGCGCGGGCAGATGCTGTTCGTGCAGTTCGTTCAGGGCACGCCGCTGCTGATCCTGCTGCTGATCTCCTATTTTGGGCTCAGCGCCATCGGCTTCGACATCGGCGCGCTGTTGTCGAGCGCGCTGGCGCTGACGCTCTATGCCGGCTCTTATTTCTCGACGATCTGGCTTGCCGCGATCCGCGCGGTCCCCCCGGGCCAATGGGAGGGCGCGTCCGCGCTGGGCCTGTCGCGCTGGCTCAGGATGCGGCTGGTCGTCCTGCCGCAGGCGCTGCGGATCGCCCTGGCGCCGAGCTGCGGCTTCGTCGTTCAGGTCATCAAGAACACCTCGCTCGCCTCGATCGTCGGCTTCATTGAGCTCACCCGCGCCGGCCAGATCGTCAGCAACGCGACCTTCCAGCCGCTGCTCGCCTTCAGTGCAGTGGCTGCGGCCTATTTCGTGATGTGCCTGCCCTTCACGCTGCTCTCAGAATGGCTGGAGCAGCGCCAGGTTCGCACCCATTGAGACCGCAATCCGTCGAAGCAAAAAAGGGGATGACGACGATGACGAACAGGTTCGGACACTGGCTGCGCGGTGCCGCCGCAGCATTGCCGCTGCTGCTGGCCGGCGTGACCGCCCAGGCGCAGACGCTCGATGCGATACTGAAGCGCGGCAAGGTGCTGGTCGGGGTCAACACGGCTTCGCCGCCCTTCGGCACGACCAATGCCGAGATGCAGCCGGACGGCTATGATGTCGAGATCGCCAAGATGTTGGCCAAGGATCTCGGTGTGCAGCTCGAGATCGTGCCGGTGAACAACGAGAACCGCATCCCGAGCCTGCTGACCGGTAAGGCGGACGTGATCGCCTCGACGCTGCAGATCACGCCGGAACGCGCCAAGTCGGTTCTGTTCACCGCGCCCTACGGCATGCATGAATCGATGGTAATCGGCCCGCCGGAGCTGAAGGCATCGCAGCTCTCCGAGCTTGCCGGCAAGCGGGTCGGCGTGGCGCGCGGCTCGGCCTATGCCAATCTGATCGCTCAAGCCAACATCCCCGGCCTGCAGCTCGTCCAGTTCGCCGACGATAGCGCCAATCTGACCGCATTGGTCGCCGGGCAGGTCAATGCCGCAGGCACGGTCTCCTACCTCGCCGCGGAGCTGAACAAGCGTTATCCTGACAAGAAATTCGAACGGAAGCTAACGCTGACCAGCAATGTCTATGCGATGGGCGTGCGCCGCGGCGATTTCGACTTCCAGCGCTGGGTCAACACCTTCCTGTTCGTGAACACCCTGAACGGGGCCATCCCCAAGGCCTATGAGAAGTGGATGGGCGACGCTTGGAAGCCGCTTCCAGCGTTCTGAAGGATATGCAAGCCCGAGCGGTATGGCCTGTCAGCCTTACCGCTCGGGCTTTCGCTGCCGAATGTGAAACAGCCGCCTGTCAGACCGCCCCCTGATCCGAATGTCCGCTTCCAAGCGAGGCACCAGAGTCCGCTCCTGGCGCGGAGCGCCCGTGCGGCTTGAGCTGGCGCGTATCGGATAGCTTCAGAATGACCTCAGGCGTTGGACTCCGGGCTCTGCCGGACTGAGATCATCTTGGAACGACGTGAACACGCTCTTTAGGCCAACTGATACCGCAGCGCTCCCCCCGGGTGAGCACGGGCATATCTAGGCCTGGTACGCGGGCGCGCAGCTCCTGCCCGCCGCTCTTGCCGATGATCAGGAAGCTGTCCCCGTAGTTCACGACCTCGTCGACGGTGAAGGCGAAGTCGTCTGGCGACGATGCACCCTCCTTGGAGAACCGGATGATCTCGGGCCGCACGAGCACGTCGACCGGCGCACCCGGAGAGAGATCGCGACGTCCGGTAGCGACGGAGCCGAAGTTGGCGAGGTCGACGATGCCGTCACGGCCGGCGACGCCTTCGATCAGGTTGCTGTCGCCGATGAAGGAGGCGACGAAGCGCGTCTGCGGCCTGGCATAGACCTCGGCCGGGCTGCCGACCTGCTCGATCCGCCCGCGGTTGAACACCGCGATGCGGTCGGACATCGCCATCGCCTCGCCCTGGTCGTGCGTGACATAGACCATCGTCACGCCGAGCTCGCGATGGATGCGCTTGAGTTCGATCTGCATCTGCTCGCGCAGCGCCTTGTCGAGCGCGCCGAGCGGCTCGTCGAGCAGCACGACATCGGGCTCGAAGACAAGCGCGCGCGCCAGTGCGACGCGCTGCTGCTGTCCGCCGGAGAGCTCGGCCGGCTTGCGACCAGAGAAATCGGCGAGCCCGACCATGGCGAGCGCATCGGCGACACGCTTCGCGGCTTGGGCCTTCGCGACCTGTCGCATCCGCAGCGGGAAGCCGACATTGTCGGCGACGCTCATATGCGGGAACAGGGCGTAGTTCTGGAAGACCATGCCGATATTGCGGTCATAGGGTTCGACGCTGTCGATCTTGCGCCCGCCGATCGCGATCTCTCCGCTGCTAGGCTTGGCGAAGCCGGCGATCATCATCAGCGTCGTCGTCTTGCCGGAGCCAGAGGGGCCGAGGAAGGAGACGAACTCGCCCGGCTTGATCTCGAGATCGATGCTGTCGACGGCGTTCTGGCCGGCGAGATAGCTTTTCGAGAGAGTTCGCAGGGAGAGGGCGCGGGCGTTCTTCATGACTTGTCCTAGGCCCTCGCGCGGGCAGGCTGCGGTTTGACGAGGCGCGCGGCCCAACGCGCGCCGATGACGACGAGCACGGCGGCGAGCAGCAGCGAAGAGGCGGCAGAGATCGCCGGGTCCGCCTCCATCTGGAAGCTGTTGAACATCTGGCGCGGCAGCGTCGCGCTGTCGCGACCCGAGATGAAGATCGCGATCACGGTTTCGTCGAAGGAGTGGATGAAGGCGAACAAGGCCGCGACCAGGAAGGCCGGGCGCAGGATCGGGAAGGTCACCAGCCGGAAGGTGGTGAGTGGGCGTGCGCCGAGGCCGGCCGCGGCATTCTCGACCCGGCGGTCGAAATTGGCGAGCGCCGAGGTCAGGGTCAGCACCACCACGGGGATGGTCAAGCAGGTATGGGCAAGGATGACGCCGGTCATGCTCTGCACCAGCCCGAGCGAGCCGAAATAGCTATAGTAGCCCAGCGCCATCACGATATGCGGCACGATCAGCGGCGACAGCACCAACATGCGGAAGGCGGAGCGGAACCGGAAGCGATGCCGCATCAGGGCGAAGGACGCGGGCGCCCCGAAGAGCATGGCCAGCACCATCGTCCCGAAGCCGATCGCGAAGCTGTTGAACAGCGGCCCGGTCCAGTTCGGGTCGGAGAAGAAGCGCCGGTAATAGCCGAGCCAGAAGCCCGGCGGCGGGAATTCGAGCGAAGGCGCCGTGCTGAACGACATCGGCACGACGATGAACATCGGCCCCGTGAGGAGGATCGCGACGAGAACCGCCAGGATGATCGTGGAGCGGGACATGCTACCTCCACATCCTGTCGAGACCGAAGAAGCGGTCATAGAGCGTAAACAGCGCGAGCGCGGCGGCGAGCAGGATCATCGAGGTTGCGGAGGCCGCGCCGAAATCGAGGAGCTGCTCGATTTCCTGGCCGATCCGTCCGGCGATCATCTTGTCCTGCGGGCTGCCGATCAGGGTCGGCGTCACGTAGAAGCCGAGGCAGGTGATGAAGACGAGCGTCGCGCCGTTGACCACGCCCGGCAGGCTCTGCGGAAAATAGACCGTGAGAAAGGCCCGCAGGGGCCGGGCGCCAAGGCTTGCGGCGGCGCGCATATAGCTCTCGTCGATCCGCTTCATCACGGCATAGAGCGCGAGCACCATGAAGGGCACGAGCATGTGCGCCATCGCGAAAGTCGCAGCGAAGGTGGTGAAGAGCAGGCGCGGGGGCGGGCTGACGCCGAGCGCGGTCAGCAGCCCGACGACCGGCCCCTTCGCCCCCAGGATCACCATCCAGGCATAGGTCCTGACCAGGAAGCTGGTCCAGAAGCTCAGCGCGACCACGCCGAGCAGGAAGCCGCCGACGGCGCCGCCGCGCCGGGCCGCGACATAGGCGATGGGATAGGCGAAGACGAGGCTCGCAAGCGTGACGACGAAGGCGGTCTGGAAGGTCCGCGCCAGCACGGCGAGGTCGTAGCGCGAACCGAAGAAGGTCGCGTAGTTGCCGAAGCCGAATTCCGGGTCGCTGACGCTCATCCAGACGACGAGGCCGAGCGGGATGAGGAAGAAGGCGGTGAGAAATAGCGCCGCCGGCACATAGAGGATGAAGGGCGGGCGCAAGAGGGTCACCAGAAGCGCCCGCGCAGGAAGCGCGGGCGCCTCGGCCGCGAGCGCGGGGCGCGTCAGCTCGACAGCCATTGTTCGAAACGCTTCGCCATGACGTCGAATTGGGGGCCGAGCTTCTCCGCGTTCAGCACGACGGCCTTGGCCAGGTTCTCCGGCGAGGTCGGCATCCGCGCGACCACCTCCGGCGGCAGGCTCTTGAACGAGGCCGGGTTCATCGGGCCGTAATTGTTGCGTTGGGCGAACTGCGCCAGCCGCTCCGGCTGCACGGCGAATTCGATGAAGCGCCAGGCATTGCGCGTCCGTGGCGTGCCGCGCGCCACGACCCAGGCCGCGACATCGATCACCGCCTGATCGTAACTCAGCGCGATCGGCACCTTCTGATCGATCAGCTGCTGGGCGCTGGTGTTCCACATGCCGATCAATTCGATCTCGCCATCGCGCAGCAATTGCTGGGATTGCGGGCTCTGACTCCACCAGACGCGGACATCCTTCTTGATCCGGTCGAGGGATTTGAAGGCGCGGTCGAGGTCGTAGGGGAAGAGATCGGTCGGTGCGACGCCATCCGCCATCAGCGCGAAGGCGAGCACGCGGGCGGAATAGTTCTGCAGGCAGCGCGAGCCCGGGAACTTCGCCGTATCCCAGAACTCGGCCCAGTTCTTCGGGCCGCCCGCGGGAAACTTGTCCTGACGATAGGCGATGACGTTGGCGAAGGCGTGGGAATTGACGCCATTGAGCGTCACGGCGCCGGGCCAGAGCGAGGCTGCCGGGATTTTGCTCTCGTCGTATTTGTCGAGAAGATTGGCGTGGTTGGCGCGGGCGAGCTCGGAGACGCCGAGCGTCGTGACATCGAACTCGTAGACGCCGGTGCGGACCTGCGCCGCAAGCTTGGCAAAGGAGACTGGCGCGATCGTCTTGATCTCGACCCCCGTCGCCTGGGTGAAGGGGTCGAAGAGCACGGCGCGCGCCGCCTCCTCCCAGGGCCCGCCCCAGGTGTTCACATAGATCGCCTCCGCCGCGCGGGCGCGGCGGATGAAGGGCATGGACAGGCTGCCGGCGCCCGCGGCGACGAGCAGTTTCCGTCGTGAGAGCCGCAAGCTCGAAGCGTCGTCGCCGGTCATGGTTCTCTCCTCTCAGCCGAACACAGCGCGATAGACGCGCAGCCAATTCCCGGAGGTGATCTTCTCCACTTCTTCCGGGTTGAACCCCTGTTTCGCCAGCGCCGGCGCGACCGCAGCCAGGCCACTGATCTTCTTGAGCCAGGCCGGCTTCTCGCTCGGGGCGGTATTGGTAGCGGAACCCGCGCCATACTGGGCCGTCCGCGTCCAGCGCCCCTGGCGCATCCAGTCGAGATAGGTCTGGCTGGTGTGATGGCTGAAATCAGTGCCGAGGCCGACATGGTCGATGCCGGCGATGTCGACGGTGCGCGCCACCATCTCGGCCCAGGCATCGACGCGGTCGCAGGCCTCGACCGGGGTGATGTTGCGATAGGCGGCGCAGCCGATGATGCCGCCCTTGGCAGCCAGTGCCTTGATGACCTCGTCGCTCTTGTTGCGCTTGTGCGGGAAGACGGAGGACGGGTTGGCATGGGTGATCGCGATCGGCTTTTGCGACCATTCGATCGCATCGAGCGTCGTCCTGTCGCCGACATGCGAACAATCGACCAGCAGGCCGCAGCGGTCCATCTCGCGCACGACCTCCCGCCCAAAGCGGGACAGGCCGGGATCGACCGCCTCGTAGCAGCTCGAACCGACATCGTTCTGGTTGTTGTAGGTGAGTTGCAGGACGCGGACGCCGAGATCGGCGAAGAGCTCGACATAGCGGATACGCCCGTCGAGCAGGTTGGTGTTCTGGTAGCCGAGCAGCAGCGCGGTCTTGCCGTACCGGTCGGCGGCGAGGATATCGTCGGTCTTCAGCGCGATGGTGACGAGGTCGCTATTGGCGCGCGCCATGTCGCGCCATTTGCCGATCGCGTCGAAGGATTCGATTGCGCCCTCCCAGAATCCGAGCGTCGGCGTGACGCAGGTGAAGCCGCCGGCCTTGAGCTCCTCGAACACGTCGCGGCCGTAGAAGCCGCATTGCAAGCCGTCGATCAGCATCGGTTTGAACCTTTACGGGATGGAGGCGGGGCGCAGCCGTATGGGATCGGCGGCGAGCATGGAGAGGTCGGTTTCGTCCTCGTCGTTGCGACCGACGATGCGGCCATCGGCCTCGACGCGGATGGTGCCGGCATGGCGGCGGCTCTCGAAAGAGTCGGGAGCGAGGGCTGCATGCGAAGCGTGGTAGAGCGGCCACCACAAGCCTGCCGCGACCGTGCAGCCTTCGCGCCGGACGTGGTTGAGCAGGCCTTCGGTTCGCGCCAGGCGGGGTCGGACTTCCAGGAGGACGCCGCCCGCTACCTCGGAGCAGATCGCCGTGAGGCCATGCTTTTCGGCGAGCCCGGCGACCACACCGAACTCGCACGGGCTCACCGCGCCGCACACCAGAACCTCGCCGCGCCCCGTGAGGCGGAACCGCTCGACGGCGAGATCGAGTAGGGCTTCGGCGACGAGCCAGGGATGCTGGCCGGCGACATCGACTTGCAGAACGCCGTTCTCGCCTTCGCTCAATGTGGCGGGCTTGACAGACGAAGCGGCCAGCGCAGCGATTTCGGCCGAGAGCTTCTCAAAGCCTGCGACGGGCAGGATCGCGGACACCACCGCCGCATCGCGGACGGCGAAGAGAAGCCCCGGAGCGACACCGTTCGCCTGGACCAAGCGTTCGATGATCAGGCGTATCTCGCGCAGGGTGAGGCGCAGCTCCGTCATGAGCGGGGCTCCGGAGGATAGAACCAGTGGGGATCGGCCGTTCCCGCCGCGAGATCGGCGGGCGTCGGCGCGCCATGGAAGATCACGCCGCGCAGGTTGCGGTTGAGGAAGTCGCGCGCCTTGTCGATGCCGTGGATGCCGACATTGAGCAGGCGCGTGATCTGCGCCGGGACGAAGTCCTCGCTCATGATGTCGGCATGCGGCGAATGGTAGGGCAGCCCGGCCAGCGCTTGGACGCGCGTTGCGATCAGCCGGTGCTCTGGATGCTGGAGCAGGAAGCGGGCGACGCAGGTCTTTGGGTCTGCTTGGCTGAGGTCGCGGTCGAGCGCGACGATCAGTCGGGGCAGGTCGAGGCCGAGATTATGGGCTTCGCCGATTTCCTCCCGCGGCCCCCGGCGCGGCTCCTCAGCGGTGCGCGACTTGTACCAGACATAGCGCTGCGAGCGCTCGGAGGTGAGATCGAGATCGAAGGCCCAGCGATAGTCGCTGCGGACGATCTCGCGCAGCCGCCCGAGCCGCATTTCCGGCCGGCCGGTCAGTTCCTCGTCGATGACCAGCGTGTCCGAGAGGCTGTCGGCGACGTCGGGAACCAGCTCGATCAGCAGCGAGAGCAAGGTCTCGAAGGCCTCGGCATGAACGCGGCCGTCGAGCGAAGCCGTGAAGTCGAGCAGCGGGGTCGCCCCCGTCTCGCCCGCCTGAGCCAAGGCGATCAGCGCGTCGAGCTCGCGGCGGATGACGACCAGATCCTCGGCGATGCGCAGGCTCGGTGTGAAGGACTCGTATTCCGAGCGATCCTGCTGGCGTGCGACGATCGCCTTTTCGAGCAGGCTCGCCAGCGTTCGCAGTGGCGCCGCGTCCCGCCCCACCGGCACCAGCTTGCCATGGGCGATGGCGGTCTCGCGGATCGTCAGCCACTGGTTGATCAGGCGCGGATGGTTATTGACGAAGAACATCAGCCCGAGCGCCGAGCCGTTGCCGACGCCGAGGAAGCGGGCGAGATCCGGCGCGAAGCCCGCCGCCTTCGTGCCCCCCTGCAGCCGCGCAAAATGCTGGACGAGATCGAGCGCGAAGACCCGCATCATATAGGCGGTCAGCATCTGCGCCTGCAGCGAGGCGCGCAGCGGATGGTCCTTCTCGAAGGCGAGGAAGGACTTTGTGCCGAAGGTGCCGTTGCCGTCGATGCCGGTGTTGCGCATCAGGTAACAGGTGCCGCCGAGCGCTTCGACCGGCGGCTGCTCGCCTTTGGCCAGAGCGTTGACGGCAAGGTCGAACAGGCGGCCGGAGCGGTTCGAGCGCGCCCAGGTCAGAGTATTGGGCGTGGCGCGCCCTTCGTAGAGCTTCGGCAATTCGCCCTGGAGCGCCGAGACCGCCGCGGGCGACATATCGCCTTCGACCAGCGCGCCCATCATGTCCCAGGCTCGGCCGATGATGCGCCCTGTACGTTCGCGCGACGAGGGCTCGAAAGAGAAGATCGGGAAGGAGAAGCGCCAGCTTCCCGCCTCGATCGCGTAGCGGGCGTGGCCACGGCCTTTCTCGTCGATATCGAAGGCCTTTTGCGTGATCGTCCAGCGCTGGCGCGACGCCCGCGCGATCAGGTTGCGCGAGGCGCTGACGCGCGAGGGCTGGATGGCGGCGAGCCGCTCCGGCCGCATCACTTCCTCCGGACCGCGCATCAATGCACGCGGCAGCAGCGGGCCTTCCGTGGCGAGAAGGGCGGAAAGCGTCATGTCAGGAATGTCCAAACTGGGCGCTGAGACGCCGTGCTCCGGCAACGACGATGGGGCCGCAGCGGTCATGATCGAAGCGGAAGATCGGGCCGGAGATGGCAAGCACCGCCACGCATTGGCGCGCGGCATCGAAGACGGGAGCAGCGACGGCCGCGACGAGATGCGGGTCGGTCGGCGCGAAGACCGCGTAGCCGCGCTCGCGGACTGCCTGCAATTCAGCTTCCGGTGGCAGTGCGACGCCCTGCTTTCGCAGGCTCTCGCGCATCTCTTCAGATCCGAAGGCGACCAGCACGGCGCCCGAGGCGCTGCCGCCGAGCGTCAGCTTGGCGCCGACCCTTAGATCGGCCCGCAGGACCTGCCGGGATTCGACGCGGTTGATGATGACGGCGTGATAGCCGTCGGCGACGGAGATCGTTGCGGTTTCGCCGCTCTCATCGACGATCTGCTGGAGCAACTCGCTGCTGCGCTCGCCGAGATTGGCCTGCTCCAGCGCGCGCACTGCATAGAACTGGAAGCGCAGCGCCAGTCGGAATGCGCCGTCCTCGGTCTGGTCGAGCAGACCGGCCTCCACCAGCGTCCGCAGCCGCTGATAGACGACCGCGCGTGCATCGCCGCTTGCCCGCACGACATCGGCCAGCCGCAACGGCTTCGGCGATGCCGCGACAATATCGCAGACCGCCAGCGTCTTGAGTGTGGAGGAGAGAGAGCGAACAGCCATTTGTATTCTTATAGAAGATAATGTATGATATAAAAATCATACTGCGCGAACCCCGTGTCAAGCTCGAAATTGCGAGTTCGGCTCGGGTGGACAAATTGCGATCGCGAAAATCGACAGTTTGCTCAGGGAGCCTTGTTCGAGGGCTATCCGAAGCGCGATTGATGGGTTGCCCGGCCGTTACATGCGGCCGCTGCATGATGTCGGACCAGAGGCAAGTCTGCGCAAAATTCCGAACTCCGATCTGGCTCGCTTTTGGCGGCGCAAACCCGACCGCCGAAGCAGTCGCGCGCTACGATCGCTACTTGGGTCAAAATGCTGCAGATCGGTCGGTGCCGGGCCGAGTGCGCCGAGATCGCTCGGAGAGCGAGTGTCCGCTTCCTGGCGAGGATCCAACTTCCGCTTCTGGCGCCAGGCAGGCTCGGCCAGAACAGCCAAGCGCGCTGGGCGCCCGGCTGTTTTGGCCCTTCCGGACCTGCTCGCGGGCCAGTCGCGCTTAGCTGAAGCAAATGCACAGAGCCGGTTGCTGGGCTGTCAGGCCGCCGCGGCAATCCTGGTCGCGAACCCCCGATAGGAATGGAGCGGACGGCCGAGTATCCAGTCAGCCGCTCGAGGTCGCCGGCATCGGGGATCATGCCGTCGCTGACGTAGCGCTCGGCCATCAGGCGCATTTCGTAGGCCATCCACTTCGGCATGAAGCTCGCCATGTTCTGCTCGAACGCGGTGGGATCGTTGCCGCCATAGACCACAGGACGACCGATGACGTCCGACCAGATCGCCGCCACCTCGGGACCGGTCTACGTCTGACCAGCGTACTGGGCGGATTTCCTGCGCAGGCGCATCGCAGGCGCCACTGCAAAGCGGATGGTCCGTCCGATAGGGATGAGTTGGCGGGGATTGCCGTCGAAGTGCGCGATCAACCGGTCGAGTTCCTCCTGCGTTGGGCGGCGGTTGCGCTCCTCGTCTTTGCCAACGAGCTCAAGCCGCTTCAGAGCGATGCGGGCGAGGTCAACCGTCTCGACCTTTACGGGCAGACCGTGCACGGCGGCCGCGTGAGGCAGAATGAGCTTGATCATCCCGACATCGATGCCAAGGGTGACCGGACCTGCGCCCTGCGCTGCCCGGTCGCGACCGAAGCGAATGAGCCGCTCGCGATCGAGGGACGCCATATTGCACTTTCCGAGTTGCCGCTTCAGCAATTCAAGTGCGGCCGCCTTGGATCTCAAAGGAGCCTTGCCGACGTCGCACATGTCGTCGATATGAAGATCGATGAGTTCCCGAATGTTTTCAGGCGCGCGATGCGCGATTCGTTCGGGGCCTCGCCACGATCAACTTGGCGCTCGGCCTCGATGGCCCAGCGTCGCGCATCATCCCGGCGCAGAAAGGTCTCGCTCACGCAGCGTCCTTTGCGTCGGACCTGGACGCGCCAGGACCCGAAGGAGAGCTTCGTGAAGGTGGCCATTTTTCGTGTGCGCTCCGTGTGCGATCAGCCGTCGAAACGTGACGAAAAGCGTCGCATCACGGCGTGCTTCCGTGTGCGCTCGGTACGACCGAGCGATTTGCTGTTGAAGAAAAAACAATGAGATATCAATCATATAGATTCGCCGTGGCGCCTATGATGGATTGGACAGATCGCCACTGCCGGACGATCCATCGCCTGATGTCGCGCCATGCGCTGCTCTACACCGAGATGGTGACGGCGCAGGCGGTGATCCACGGCAACCGCGAGCACCTGATCGGCTTCGACGCGATGGAGCACCCCGTCGCGCTCCAGCTCGGCGGCAACGACCCGAAGCTTCTGGCCGAGGCAGCGCGGATCGGCGCCGAATTCGGCTATGGCGAGATCAACCTGAATTGCGGCTGCCCGTCCGATCGCGTCCAGGGTGGCGCTTTCGGCGCCTGCCTGATGCGCGAGCCGGCGCTGGTCGGCGATTGTGTCGCGGCGATGAAGGCAGCGGTCGCGATCCCCGTCACGGTGAAATGCCGCATCGGCGTCGACGATCAGGACCCGGAAATCGCGCTCGATGCCCTGACCGCAGCGGTCCGCGCGGGGGGCGTCGATGCGCTGATCGTCCATGCCCGAAAAGCCTGGCTGCAGGGCCTCTCGCCCAAGGAGAACCGCGAGATTCCGCCGCTCGATTATGAGCGCGCCTACCGCCTCAAGGCCGCCAATCCCGATCTGCCGGTGGCGATCAATGGCGGCGTCAAGGCGCCGGCCGAGTGGGTCCCGCATCTGGAGAGGCTCGACGGCGTCATGGTCGGCCGCGAGGCCTATCAGAATCCGGAAATCCTGCTCCAGGTCGATCCGCTGCTGTTCGGGCAGGCACCGCCGGTCGCCGACGCCTTCGCGATGCTGGAGGCGCTGGAGCCCCATCTCGCCGCGCATCTGGAGCGAGGCGGGCGGCTGCATGCCTTCACACGCCATCTCGTCGGGCTGTTCCCGGGCCGTCCGGGCGCACGCCTCTTCCGCCGCCATCTCGCCGAGCATTGCGTCGCAGCCGGCGCCGGGCTCGCCGATCTGCGTGCCGCCACCGCGCATGTCTCGCGCCACGAGACGGCTGCTGCGGCCTGATCGATATGGCGCCCGCTTGGGCGGTAGGCCCGCTCGATCAGGATCCGGTTAACCGCCGACCTGGAACGAATAGCTCAGCGTCGTGCCGAAGGTGAACTGGTCCCGGCTGCCATTGACCCGCACGAGAGGGGAGCCCGCCGCTTCGTCCAGGAGCCGGTCGTAGCGCGCGTAGACCGTCGTCGCCCAGTTTTCGGACCAGTCATAGGTGAGGGCCGTGGCCACGCCCGCCGATTTCGCGCCGGAGTCCGGGCGATAGGGCCTGTAGATGCCGCTCAGCGCCGCTTCTCCGGGCGTGATCCCGAAATTGCGCGTCATGTAGCTCTTACTGCCCATGCTGAAGCGCGGGCCCGCCGAGAAGGTGAAGCTGCCGAAGCGCTCGACCCAGTCGGCGGAGAGATCCGCGACGACGCCGTGATGGCCGTGAAAGCCCTGCTTCACCTCGGCGCGCAAGCGGAAGCGATCCAGGACGGGCCAGAATTCGGCAAAGACGCCGGCCTCGATCGTCCAGGGCACGTCGCGCAGGCCGAAAAGTTTCCGGTCCGCGCCGGAATAGCGGCCTGACTTGTAGTCGCCGACCACGCCGACCTTGAGCCGGTCGGTGTCGTACAGGGCGAAGTCGAGCCCGTCATCGGGCGCGCTGAAGCCTTCGGCCTCCCCGACACGGCGCCAGCTCAGCGACGGCATGGGCGAGAAGCGGCGCCATTTCGAGCCCTCGAAATCGGGCTCGTATTGCATCGAGCCGCCGATCGTGATGATCCAGCCCTTGGCGGGGGTCGGGTCGGTCAGGGCCGGCGTCGTGTCGGCGGCCCGGGCGGCGGAAAGGCCGCAGGACAGCGCGAGCAGCGAGAGCCATGCTCCGCGGCTTTGGACAAGAGGCACTCGCTTGCCGCGGCCCTTGGATACGCAGGTCGTCCGCGTCATTCGCTGGCGCTCCGGCTGAGTTTGATTCCGAGTTTCTTGATGCGGTGCCACAGGCTGCGTTCCGCAACGCCGAGCAGCCGCGCGGCCTGGACCTGCACGCCGCCGGTGCGGCGCAAGGCAGCGAGGATGAAGTCGCGCTCGATGCGCTCGAGCTCGGCGTCGAGATCGCCGGGGATGCTGCCGGAATCGCCGCGGCGTGGCGACGATTCGAAGAGGTCGCGCGGCAGGTCGTGAACATCGATCGTGGGTGACTTCGCGACGATGATGGCACGCTCCACGCAGTTATGCAGTTCCCGAATGTTGCCGGGCCACTCATGGTCGGACATAGCCGAAATCGCGGCGGGCGTGAAGCCGATGACTCGCTTTCCCATGGCTTCGCTCAACTGGCCGAGAAAATGGGTGGCGAGCGTCGGAATATCCTCCCGGCGATCGCGCAGGGCGGGCAGGGCGATGGGAAAAACGTTGAGCCGGTAGAACAGATCCTCGCGGAAGCGGCCTTCCGCGACGGCCTGGCGCATATCCTTGTGCGTGGCGGCGATGAGGCGGACATCGACCGTCTGGCTCCGATTGGCGCCGATGGGCTCGAAGCTCCGTTCCTGGACGGCGCGCAGCAGCTTCGCCTGCACGGCCACCGGCATGTCGCCGATCTCGTCGAGGAAGAGGGTGCCGCCATCTGCCGCGGCGAAGCGGCCGATGCGGTTGGACAGCGCCCCCGTGAAAGCGCCTTTCACATGGCCGAACAGCTCGCTCTCCAGCAGCGTCTCGGGGATCGCCGCGCAGTTCACGGCGACGAAGGGCTTGTTGCGCCGGGGGCTGTTGAAATGGATCGCGCGGGCGACGACCTCCTTGCCGGTGCCGCTCTCGCCGCTCAGCATCACGGTCGCCCGCGTCTCGCAGACCTCGGTGACCTGCTCGATCACCCGCCGGAAGGGTGCGCTCGAGCCGATCAGCGTCTCGAAGCTGTAGCGTCCCTCCAGCTCGCTGCGCAAACGATCGTTGTCGCGCACGACGTCGGACAGCCGCAGCGCCCGCCGGACGGTGGCGGCGACCTCGTCCATCTCGAAGGGCTTGGCGATGTAGTCGAAGGCGCCTTCCTTCACGAGATCGACGGCATCGCGCACGGTCGCGAAGGCGGTGATGATCACGACGGGGATCTCGGGCCAGTGCTTGCGAACCTCCTGCAGCAGCTCGCGCCCGTCCATCACCGGGAGCCGCAGATCGGTCAGGACCAGATCGAAGCGGGCCTGTTCCAGCTCCTGCAGCGCGGCGCGGGCGTTGTCCACCGCGGTCGTGCGATAGCCGAGGTCTTCGAGGGCTGCCGCGAGCACGTCGGCGAGCCGCGCCTCGTCGTCGACAATCAGAACAGCGTGGCTCATGGCGCTTCCTTTGATCGCCAGCGCGGCAAGGTGATGCTGAAGGCGGCGCCCCGGCCTGGCTCGCTCGCGCAGGTGGCCTGGCCGCCATGGGCTTCGGCGACTGTCTGGACCTTGGCAAGGCCAAGCCCCGTACCTTTCGTCTTTGTCGTGAAGAATGGGTTGAAGATCTCGTCGCGCATCTCCGCCGGCACGCCCGCGCCCTCGTCGCGGATCGTCAGCGAGACGGTGTCGCCCTGGGCGGTGACGTCCGCATGGATCGTGCCTCCATTGGGCATGGCGTCGATGGCGTTGAGCACGAGGTTGAGACAGGCCTGATGCAGCTGGTCCGGGTCGCCGCGGACCGTGGCATCGCCGCTCTCGTCGGTGACCGCGACGGAAATCTTGTGCCGCGCCAGTTCCGGCCCGGCAATCGCGGCGACGCGATCGATGATCGACCGCATCCGCAATTCGCTCGTCGTCGGCGGCTTGGGATGCGCGAATTCGAGAAAGTCGCGCACCAGCGTTTCGATCCGGCGGACCTCGTCGATGACGTAGCCGAGCATCTTGTCCTCGGAGCCGGCGAGCTTCGCGCGGTTGCGGACGACCTCGGTCGAGGTCTTGATGATGCCGAGCGGGTTGCGGACCTCATGCGCGATGACCATGGCCGCCTGACCCAGCACCGACAGCCGGTCCCGGCGCCGGAGCTCAGTTTCGAGGTCGCGCAGCGCGCCGAGCTGTTCGGCCATGCTGTTGAAGCCGGCCGCGAGCTGGACGAGTTCGCGCCCTCCTGTCTCCGATACGCGCTGGCGATAATCGCCCGCGGCGATGGCCCGCACGCCGCGGGTGAGCGCGCGCAGCGGACGCACCAGGATGTCCGACATCACGATGCCGACGGCGACGGAAAGGAGGCTCCCGAACAGGAAGATGCCGAGAAAGAGGCTTTCGCGTCCGAGCTGCTCGAACAGCCCCGCCTCGCTGCGCAGGCCGACGAACGCCACCGCCGCCAATTCGCCGTCGATCCCCTGGAAGCCGATATAGACGGCCCGGTAGGTGCCCCCATCGGCCGAGGGATCGAACACCGCCTCCTGCCCGGTTGCGAGCTGGCGCCTGATCTCCTGGGGGACCGGGCTGACGCTGTCGGGATGGGTTTCCAGCACGGGTTCGAGCCGGGGCCCGAAATCGGCGAAGAGCCGGACGTTCAGGGACGTCACCACCTTGATGCTGCCGAGATAGGCTTCGTCGAGCCAGGAGCCGACCAGCACGTGCAGCGTCTGCCCTTTCACGGAGATCGTCTGGACCGCGCCTGCCATGATCCGGCGCTGGCCATTCGCCGTCATCTTGAAAATGCCCTGCTTCTCGTCCGTCGGAAGGGGCGTGATGGGCTGAAAGGGCTGCGAGGTGTAACGGATCGTCCGCTGATCGTCATAGACGGCGATCACATCGTAGCCGACCGAGTTCAGCAGGGCCGATTCCGCGTCGAAGGTCGATGACGAGCGGACATCGATGTCGGCATTGCTCTCGATGCGCTGGCCGATCACCGCCGCGACGCGCTGCGCCTCCTGCGAGGCTTCCTCGACCTCGAGCCTGAAGAAGCGCGACGTCTCCCCCAGCCACTGCTCGACATTGTCCTCGAAGGCGCTGGAAAGGAGCCAGGCGGCGACATAGGCGGATGCCAGCATCGCCGGCACGCTGACCAGCATGAACCCGATCACGAGCCGCAGTCGCAAGGTCGTCATGCGGAAGCGCACGGCTTCGCCTCCCTACCGCGCCGGACCGAAGGATTGAATCCGCTTCCCGGAAAAATCGAATGCGAAAACAAACAGCCAGGTCGCCGTTTCAGCGCCCTGTCGGACGCCCGGCGACCCCGACGGCAGACGGTCCCGCTGCGTGTGGCGGAACCGCCGCTTCATCGCTGCCGCGTCCAGAGATCGTCGTCGCAGACGAGGCCGCCGAGCACGCAGCCGCGGATCTCCAGGGTATCCGGCCCTTTCGGCGAAAGGGTCGTGCGATAGCTCTTGCCGTCCTCAGGATTGTAGCCGGACCCGGTCAGGACGCCGGACGCGTCCGGCTTGAAGTCGCTGAGGACCTGCAGCCCGAGCAGCGGGCGCTCGCGCAGCTTCGGATCGGGATTAAAGCGGTCGACGTGAGGCTGCTTCAGCCAGACGATCTTGCCGCACAGGGCCGGGCCGCAGCGGCTGATCGCGATCTCCGACACGCCATCCGAGTCGCGCCAGCGTCCGATGACTTCGCCGGTGCTGTCGGCCCGGGCCGGCAGCGACATCAGCGCCGCGGCAATCAGCAGGGCATGTGACAGCTTAGGAATCGGCATCGTCATTCTTCTCTCCGAGGGCGACCACGCCGGCCAGGATCAGCGCGATGCCGATGCTGCGGGTGAGGTCGATGCGCTCGCCGAACGCGAGCCAAGCGAACAGCGGAACCGTGACATAAGCGAGGCCGGTCATCGGGAAGGCCCGGCTCAGCGGCATGTCGCGCAGGATCGCCATCCAGACGACGAAGGTGCCGATATAGCCTATGCAGGCGAGCCAGACACCCGGCAGGGAGATCGCCTTCGCGATCATGGCGAGGCCGAAATCCATGTCGCTGAGGCCGTCCGCGCCCCATTTGAAGGCGAGCTGCGTGCCGGTATCGAGCACGATGAAGGCCGTCCAGATCGCGATCTGGCGCCAGCGGGACGGCTGTAGGGTCGGGGCGACGGCGCTCATGCGGCGCTCCTTCTGGCCATGGCCGCGAGATCGGGGTCGAAGCGCGCGAAGGAAAGATGCGGGCTGAGCTTGCGCATGGCCCATTGTAGCGGCGCGGCGCGATGCCGGAAGCGGATGGTGGAAGGCACCAGCCGGCTGCCGAAGCGCAGCTTCGCGGCATAGGCCGTCTGCCCGCTCTGCAGCAGCTTGATGCGCCGCTCCAGGCAGAAGCGCACATTCGCCATCCAGCTCACGGCGTAGAGATTGTGCTCGCGGCCGAGCGGGTAGCGCATGCCCAGGAACTTGTCGATCACGCGGTCGGCCTCGACCAGCAGCAGGTTGAAGGCGGCGAGTTCCGCGCCGATCCAGTAGAGCGCGAAGACGACCCGCGCGCCGAGCGCCTGCGACAGGCCGCTGAAATAGCCGGGCGGCAGCACTTCGAGGTCGCCATAGTCGAGGCCGCTCTGTTGCCGGGTCGATTCGTAGAGCGCGTCGATCTCAGCTTCGAGGCCGGCGATGTCGCCGCGGAACTCGATGCGGACCTGATCCGCCTTGGCGAGCTTGCGGCGGATGTCCTTGCGCGTCGACCCCGAGAGCGAGGCGAGGTAGCCGGCCTCGTCGGCGAAGGGCAGGTCGAGCACCGCTATCGGCAGGCTGCCGAGCTCCGCGAAGCCCTGCACGCCGAGAAGCGGGCCGAGCAGGGCGTCCTCAGCGGGGGCGAGATCCTTCCAGGCCACGATATGCGCGCGCTCGGTCGCGGCGCTGGCGGCGAGCGTCTCGACCATGACGCGGCAGGCCTGCTGGCGGGCTGCATCGTCGAGGCGAGGGGCGAAGCCGACATGGCAGCGTTCGGCATAGGGCGAGCCGACGCAGAGCACCCGCAGCGTCATCAGCCCGGGCAGGCGGCGGAAGACGGCCTCGCCGAGCGCACGCAGCGGCCCCTGGAGCGGTGTGTCCAGACGGTAGTCGAGGCGGAAGAACGGCGCGACCGCGACGACACCCTGCGCATCCGAGACGGTGACGGCAAGGCTGCGGACGCCGACGGCCGAGACCGCCGCGGCCGTCTCGCAGGCGGCATAATAGGCATGGCACTCGGCCTCATGCGGCAGGCAGGCGTCCCAGGCCGCGCTCTCGACCTCTGCGATGCTGCCTGCGATCTGGCCGGTCAGGCCGGTCATGGGGCCGCGGCGGCGCGCAGGAGCACCGTCTTGTTTTCGGCCTCATGGGCGGCTTCGAGCCGGGCCGCGAGTGCGACCGAGCGCTCCACGACGATGTCGCGCTGCTGGTCGATGGTGACGAGATGGTAGCTGTCGTCGAGGACGACCGCATCGACGAGGCCGCCGAGGCGGCGCTGGATATGGAAGGCGTTGGAGAGGCTCGCGATGTCGTCCTCGCGGGGATGGACGAGCAGGGCCGGGCAGCGGATCGAGGGCATCTGGCGGCGCGTCAGCGCGATGAGCTGCCACATCTGCTGCAAGGCGCGGGAAGGGGTCGTCAGCAGCCCCGCCTGCGTGCTGTCGCCGCTGCTCATCGCGCCCATGATCACCTGGCGGGTTCGCGGATCCTTGATGCCGTAGGGCTCGCGTTCAGCGAAGCTGTAGCGCCGACCCATTGGCGTGTTGATCAGCCATTTGAGCAGGAAGGCATAGCGCGGGATCGACCAGCCGTCATACCAGAGCGTCGGCGCATAGAGCGCGAGGCCGGCGACGTCGGCGGGGCGCTCGGCCGCGATATGCATTGCCATCACCGCGCCCATCGAGAGCCCGCCGACGATGATGCGGTCGCAGGACTCTTTCATGCGGTCGAGTTCGGCGAGCACGCTCGCCACCCAGTCGCGCCAGCTCGTGGCGAGAAGGTCGGCCTCCGTGCCGCAATGGCCGGCGAGCTGCGGGCAATTCACGGTGTAGCCCGAGCGGTGGATCGCCCGCGCCACCAGCCTGAGCTCGACGGGGGTTCCGCCCAGCCCGTGGATGAGCAGGAACCCGGTTCGGTTGCCGGCGTAGCGCAGGCTATGGTCCTGAATGGTCACGGGCGCGGTCTCAGGCGGTTTGGGCGACGACGATGACGCCGCAGGTGATGAGGAAGGCGCCGAGCCATTGCCGGCGGCCGACACGCTCGCCGAGAAGCACGGCGCTGGCGAGCGCGATGGCGAGGAAGTTGGCGCTGGCGATCGGGAAGGCGATCGAAAGCGGCACCTCCGCCAGGATGCGCAGCCAGATGAAGAACTCGGCGACATAGGTGGCAAGGCCGGCGGTGACCCAGCCGCAGCGAAGCGCCGCCACGGCGGTGGTCCGGAAATCGGCGCCTTGCGGCAGCCTGTCGGCACCGATCTTGAAGCAGAGCTGGCCCGCGACGTCGCAGGCCACCGAGAGCACGAACCAGAAGATGATCCAGGGCGTCATGACAGCACCGTCTCGAAGCAGTCGATCAGGGCCGCATTGACGCGCGCATTGCGGTCGAGCGTTCCGGGCTCCGGCTTCAGGCCTTTGGGGTGATCGAAATAGGCGAGCGCCGCGCGGAACGGATCGGTGAAGCGCGGCTTGGACCAGTCGCCGCAGACATCGATGCCGCGGATCGCGCGCGCGGAGGCCAGGCGCTGGACCGCGCGCAGCAGATGCGTCAGCGGCATCTCACCCTGGTCCCAGTTGGTGAAGGCGTCTTCGGGGCCGAGCACATCCTTGTCGATGGTCAGCCAGATGGCGCGGGTCGGGATCGCCTCGACGAGCTCGTCGAGGAAGTCCGACCAATTCTCCTCGGCGAGATTGCGCCAGTGGAGATGGCCGCCTTCCTGCCGGTAGCACGCCGTCCGCCCGTAACGTCCCCAGACGCGCGACGGCTGGTGGCGCCAGGGATAGAGCGCGATCCGCCCATCGCGGACGGCAGCGAGATTGGCGAATTGCAGCTCGGGCCGAACGAGGTCGTCGCTGCAGGGGCCGATTGTCACGACCTTGCGCACATGCGGCAGCTCCAGCGCCCGGTTGACCCAGGCGCCGCAATTGACCGTGGCGGGGAAACGCACCCAGTCGGGATGGTTATCGAAATGGACGATGGTCACGTCCTCCTCGACGCCAGAGACGAGGCTGGCGGTCAAGTGGTGAAAGTCCCCGGACCCGTAAAAGGTCACCGTGATCTCCCGCCCGCTGCCGGCATCGGGTGCGAGCCGGGAAGCGAGGCTTTGCAGCGCGTCCCGGCTCGCCACGATCCGCAGGCGGCAGGCAAGGTCGGCAGCATCGATGCGGGTTGCGGCCCCCGCATCGATGCGCCGGCGCAGCGGCTCCTGAGCCGCCACGCCTGCGTCGAGATCGATCACGCGCAATCGCAAGGTGGCCTCTGCGGCGTTCAGGCCGTTGCGACGCGGGTGAAGAGCTGGTCTAGCAGCGCAATCGCCAGATCGATCTCGGCGTAGCTCATGGTCAGTGCGGGCGCGAGGGTGATCACGTTCTTGTAGTAGCCGCCGATATCGAGGACGAGGCCGTAGCGCTTCCCAGCGATCTCGAGATCGGCCTTCATGCCCTCGTCGCACATCAGGTCGACCAGGCGCTTGGAGGGCGTGTAGCTGTCGTGCGGCTCGCAGATCTCGATGCGCAGCGCCATGCCGAGGCCGTCGACCTCGCCGACGATCTTGTGGCGCTTCTGAAGATCCTTGAGGCCGTCGAGGAAATACGCGCCCTTGGCCATGACCATGGTCTCGTAGTCTTCCTCCTCCATCATCTTCATCGCCTCGAGCGCGACGGCGGTGCCGAGCGGGTTGGCGTTGAAGGTGGAGTGGGTCGAGCCGGGCGGGAAGATGGTCGGGTTGATCAGCGCTTCCTTGGCCCAGACGCCCGAAAGCGGGTTCAGCCCGTTGGTCACGGCCTTGCCGAAGACGATCACGTCCGGCGTCACGCCGAAATGCTCGATCGACCAGAGCTTGCCGGTCCGGTAGAAGCCCATCTGGATCTCGTCGACGACCATCAGGATGCCATGGTCGTCGAGCACCTTCTTCAGACCGGTGAAGAAGTTCGGCGGCGGGATGACGTAACCGCCCGTGCCCTGCAGCGGCTCGACATAGAAGGCGGCGTATTCGGCCTGGCCGACCTTGGGGTCCCATACGCCATTGTACTCGCTCTCGAAGAGTCGCGCGAACTGCTGCACGCAGTGCTCGCCATACTCCTCCTTGCTCATGCCCTTCGGGCCCCGGAAATGATAGGGGAAGGGGATGAAGTGGGCGCGCTCGCCGAAATGGCCGAAGCGGCGGCGATAGCGGTAGGACGAGGTGATGGCGGAGGCGCCGAGCGTGCGGCCGTGATAGCCGCCCTCGAAGGCGAACATCAGGCTCTTGCCGTTGGAGGCGTTGCGCACGAGCTTGAGCGAATCCTCGACCGCCTGCGCGCCGCCGACATTGAAGTGAACCCGGCCCTTGGCGCCGAACTTGGCTTCCGCGTCCTTGGCGATCATCGCTGCGAGCTCGATCTTCTCGCGGTGGAGATACTGGCTCGCGACCTGCGGCAGCGTGTCGATCTGGCGCTTCAGCGCGTTGTTGAGGCGCGGATTGGCGTAGCCGAAATTGACCGCCGAATACCACATCTGCAGGTCGAGGAAGCGGTTGCCCGCCGCATCGAGCATGAAGGAACCCTCGCAGCCCGAGAAGATCTTGGGGAACTGCGTGTAGTGGACGGTGTCGCCATGCGAGCAATACTCCGCCTCGAGCGCGAGCAGGCGCGCTTCTTCCGCCGCGAGGCTGGCGCGCGATGCCGCTTGCACCGCATCGGCGGTGGCGAGCCGGGGGAATCCGTCATCCATCGATCTTGTCCTTGAGTTCTGTATGTTCCTCGGGCACGACGGTGCCGGCGAGGACGCCCTCCAGCAGGCTGATGGCCTCAGAGAAGACGGTAAAGGGCCTGTGGGCGATGCCGTTCTCGCGGCAATGCGAAACCAGGCTGTTCTTGGCGAAGACCATGTCGGCCTGGGCCGCCACGCAGAAATCCGAGCGCCCATCCCCGACGAGCAGGGTCAGTGGCCGGCTGAGATTGCTCGCGACCCGGCATTTGCAGGTGCCGCTCGCGCAGCCGCCGGACGGGTCGGCATGCGGCGAATCCAGCCGCCAGCGATCGCCGCCGATCGATTCCAGATGGTTGGCGATGATCGTCAGGTCGCCGAGACCGGCCTTGCGCATGATCCGGCGGATCGTCCGGTCCAGCCCGTCGGAAACGACGGTGACGGGGATGCCGTGATGCTGGCAGAGATGGACGAAAGCGGCGAAGGCCCAGTCGATCTCGAGGCTTTCGACGAAGGTGTCGAACACGTCGGGCGAGACGCGCAGCAGGGCGACCTGCCGTGCCATGCACTCCCGCGAGCCGATATGGCCCGCGGTCCACTCTGCCTCGATCTCTTCCCAGCCCGGCGCGGCGAAGCGCTGAAGGACACTGTCGGTCGTATCACGGCGCGAGATCGTGCCGTCGAAATCAATGATGGCCTGCCACTGCATGCGTATGCGCTCCGGAACCGTGCGCATAGCGCAAGCGGTGTGCCAAACCTTACATCATTGTCATATATAAGTTTTTAAGTTTGGGACAGCGTGGGGTACCTGCAAAGTTTGGAAGCGCCATCAAATTTTGTAGGGCCGTTGCAGCAAATCCCGTAGCCATGGCGAGGCCTGCTCCCTGCTGCCGGGCAGGCGGTTCCGAACGGCAATGCTTAGGGAAGCAGGGCTTTTCTCGCGGCGGGTTCCCCGATCCTTCGCACTCAGGCAAGGCGATCGCCGGCCACCCGCGAATTCTCCGCCTGCGGCAGGCGCGACGTCAACCGTCAGAGTCGCATGCCGCCATCCACCGGGATCTCGGCGCCGTTGATATAGGCGCCCTCCGGTGAGCAGAGCAGCAGCGCGATGCCCGCGCAGTCCTCGGGGCTGCCGATCCGGCCCAGCGGGATACGCGCGAGAGCCAGCTCTTCCCGGCCCGGCTGCGCGAGGATCGCGCGGTTGCGGTCGGTGCGTACGGCGCCGGGCTGGATGAGGTTGAAGGTGATGTCCTGTGCCTGCGTGGTGCGGGCCAGGGTGAGGATCATGCTGGTCTGCGCGGCCTTGGTGGCGGCGTAGTAGAGGCAGTCGGCATTGGCACGCGCCTCCTGCACGGAGCCGATCGCGATGACGCGGCCGAAGCCGCGGGCCTGCATACCGGGCAGGAAGGCTTTCAGGAGCCGCGCCGTCGCATGCAGATTGACCTCGCTCTGCACGGCGAGCGCCTCGTCGCTCAAGGTGTCGAGCGTCTGGCGAATCTCGGCCGAGGCGCAGAGGACGAGGATGTCGGGTGCCAGCGCTAGCCGCGCGAGCGCGGCGGCCATGCCGTCGACGGCGCCGGGCCGTGCCAGATCCGCGATCAGTGGCGTTGCCCGACCGTCCTCGCCACCGAGCCGGCGCGCGACCGCCTCGGCCTCCTCGTCGCGGTCATGGATGACGAGGAAGGCGCCCGCGCCCGCGAGAGCGGTCGCGATGGCCAGCCCGATCCCCCGCGCCGCGCCGGTGACCAGCGCGACGCGCCCCGAAAGCGGCCCCGCCATCAGCCGAGCAGCGGCTTCACGCGCGCGGTCGCGTCGTCCATCGCCTGCTGTGCGGGCTTGCGGCCGAGCACGGCAGCCTGCGTCTCCTCGACGAAGATGTCGTGCGCGCGCGCCTGCTCGTCGAAGGCCGGCAGATGGATGCGCGAAGCCTTGAGCGCGGCGGCCTCGTCGGCGGCATAGGGCATCGCCGCCTTCAGTTTCTCGTCGGCATAGGCCGAGATGCGGACGGGGCCGTTGCCGTTGAGCGCCATCGCCGTCGTACCGGCCTTGGAGGAGAGCGCACGGATGAACTCCCAGCTCAATGGCTTCTGCTTGGCGTTCTTCGGGATCATCAGCGACCAGAACTCGACCGTCGGCGCGAAGGCGACCTTGCCGGCGAGATCGGCCGCCATCGGCGGCAGCAACGACTTGAAGCGCCCGCCATATTTGCCCTTGGACGGGTCGTTATAGGTGACGAGCCGGGCGAAGGGGTTGATCGTCATCGCGGCCCGGCCCTGCTGCATCCAGGTGGTGATCTCCTCGTTGTTCACTGTCGCGAAGTTCCGCGGCAGCACGCCGGCCTTGTAGAAATCGGCGAGGAGCGTGAGCGTCTTCACCATCGGCGGCTCGGCCGCGACGATCTTGCCGTCGGTCGTCATGTAGTCGCCGCCGAGGCAGCGGGCGAGCGTCAGGAAGTTCGAGGCGAAGACGGCCGTGAAGGCGAGGCCGTAGACCTGCGTGCCGTCCTCGCGCTTGAAGGTGAGCTTGCGGGCGAGCTCCGTCAGCTCCTCGAAGCTCGTCGGCAATTTGGTGACGCCACGCTCTTCCAGCAGCGCCTCGTTGTAGATCAGGGCATTGGTTGCATGACGCACCGGGATGCCGTGCAAGGCATCGCCGACCTTGAGCGGCGCGATCAGGCCGGGCGCGACATCGTCGAAGGCTTCGATCGGCGCCTGCTTCATCAGCGCGTCAAGCGGCTCGAAGAGCTGGAGATTGCGCGGAACCGCGCGGCCATTGACGAGATAGGCGACATCGATCGAGGTCTCCGACAGCGAAGCCTCGCGCAGCAGCCGCTCATGCACGGCATTGACATCGCCAAAGGTCACCCAATTGACCTCGGCGCCATTCGCCTTGCGAAAGCCCTCGGTGGCATCGCCGCCGGGGCCGGTGGTCGCCGCCGTCTGGTGGACGCGGTGGCCGAGCGCGGTCAGCGTCCTGGTCTGGGCGAGGGCGCCTTTGGGAAGAAGCGCCGCCGTAGCGGTCGCACCGGCGAGGGCGCCGAACCGGCGGCGTGAAATGCGGAGCGTCATCGATGGTCCTCCGGGATGTTGTTTCGACGCTGTCGTCGCGCCGCTTTTGTCGATCGATCAGGCCGGCAGCAGCGGCTGCACGCGCTTGACCAGCGAGGCCATCGCCTCCTCGGGCGTCTTCATGCCGAGCACGGCGGCTTCCGCCTCCTCCTTGAAGAAGTCGCCGGCGCGGGCCGCCTCGTCGAAGGCCGGCAGGGGCACGCGTGCGACCTTCAAGACCTTCAATTCCTCGGCGGCATAGGGCACGGTCCCGGCGAAGCTCTGGTCGGCATAGGTCGAGGCGCGCACCGGGCCGTTGCCGTTGAGCGCGGCCTTCAATGTCGCCTCCTTCGAGGTCATCGCCTTGATGAAGCTCCAGGCGAGGTCCTTGCGCTTGGCGTTCTTCGGAATGACCATCCCCCAGAACTCGACCTTGGCCGGGGCGGCATCGTATTTGCCGGCGAGCGTCTTCGAGGCCGGTACGGCGATCGTCTTGATCTTGCCGGGGAATTTGGATTTCTGCGGGTCGTTGTAGATGCGGTTGCGGCCCATGCTCTGCAGGCTCATCGCGGCGCGGCCCTGCTGCATCCAGACATTGACATCCTCGGGCGAGAGCGTCGCGAAGCTGCGCGGGAAGGCGTTGATCTGGAAAAGCTCGCGCAAGGTGCGGATCGCATTCAGCATCGGCGGCTGGTCGGCGACGCATTTGAAATCGGGCGTGATGAAGTCGCCATCCCAGGCGCGGGCGAGGTCGATCACGTTGGGATAGGTCACGCCCGGCGTGCACAAGCCCACGACTTGGGTGCCGTCGCTGCGGCGATAGCTGCAGGCCTTGGCGATCTCGATCATCTCCTCGATCGTCGCCGGGGGCTTGGAGAAGCCTTTCTCGGCCAGGATCTCCTCATTGTAGTGCAGGCCGGAGGAGGCGTGGCGGAAGGGGATGGCGAGCTGCTTGCCGCTGACCTTCATGCCTTGCATCAGGCCGGGAAAGATGTCGGCGGGGTCCTCGACCGGGTCCTTCCTGAGGTAGTCGTCGAGCGGCTCGAACAAAGTCGCGGCGCGCGGCACGACCTGGGTATTGACCACGAAGCCGACATCGACCGAGCTCTCGCCCAGGCTCGCCTCGCGAAACAGCCGCTCCTGCAGCGGGCCGGTGTCGAAGGTCGTCCACTGGACGGTGACGCCGTTCTTCTGCGCCCAGTCCTTGGTGATGTCGCCGCCCTGCGCGCCGGTCGCGACCGTCTGCATGACGCGATGGGTGAAGACGTTGAACGGATTGCTCTGCGCCCGAGCCGCGCCGCCGAGCCCGGCGAAGCTCAAACCCAGGATGCCGGCCCCGAACTGCCTACGGTCGAGCGTCGCCCTCTGGCTCATGGTGATCCTCCCTGTGGTTCGCGAGTTCCGCGATGGCGGCTTCGGCCGCTTCGAAATGCTTGTTCATGGCGGCAAAGGCCGCGGCCGGATCGCCGGCCCGGATCGCGTCGACGACGCGGACATGCCGATCGAAGGTGCGCTGCCAGTCGGCGGGGCCACGCGCCTCGCGCGAATTGAAGATCTCCATCACCTCGCGGATCACCGGCCGCAGGCCCCGGATCTGGAAATCCAGCAGGCGGTTGCCCGAGGAGGCGGCGACGGCCTCATGGAAATCGAGATCGGCCTCGATCCAGCGCGGCACGTTGCCAAGCGCATCTTCCATCCGGGCGAGGATGAGGTCGAGCTTCTCGATATCCTCGGCGGTGCGGCGCTCGGCGCTGTGCGCCGCGATCGGCGGCTCCAGGATGCGGCGCAGCTCCACCGCCTCGGTCAGGCCATTGGCGCGGCCGCGCACGGCGAAGCGGTAGAAGCGGTCGAGCGGGGCGGCATCGAGCGCCTGCACCCGCGTCGGCTTGCCCTGCTGGATATGGACGACGCCCATCGCCGCGAGCTGGCGGATGGCCTCGCGGGCGATCGGCTTGCTGACGCCGAAGGAGGCGGCGATGCGCGCTTCCGAGGGCAGGAAATCGCCCGGCTTGAGCCGCCCGTCATGAATCGCCTGCGTGATGCGCTGGATCACGGCATCGCCGAGACGCATCGGCACGACATCGCCTCCGGCGAAAAGGTCGTCCTCATCCAGCACGGAACGGGCGGTGTCGCTCATCAAATTCCTCCGGCGGCGATCATTGACAGATGCCGCGTTCCTTGGCAACTGTTCAACCTATCAGATAAGATGATGTCCTTCAGGGAGGGCGCGAGCCCATGCCGGCCAGCCGGATATCGAAGATCGCCGTGCATCCGCTGCGGGCGACCCTGCCCAAGGTCCAGCGGACATCGCAGGGTGACTACCCGGCGATCGAGATCGTCGTCGTCGAGGTCGAGACCGAGGACGGCACGGTCGGCTTCGGGGAGGGGCTCTGCCGGCGCGGCGCCGCGGGCTATGCGCGCTTCATCGAGGAGGCGCTGGTTCCGCGCCTGATCGGGCGCGACGCCGCCGACCGGCGCGCGCTCTGGAAGGCGATGCGCGCTGCCTTGTCAGGCCGGCCCGGCGGCCAGATCGTCGAGGCGATCGCCGCGATCGACATCGCGCTCTGGGACATCGCCGGAAAGCAGGCGGGCGAGCCGATTCACCGATTGCTCGGCGGCATGGGGCGCAAGGAGGTCGCAGCCTACGCCTCCTCGATCAACTGGCTCGATGATGCGACGGTCGAGGCCGAGGTAGTGGCCGTGCTGAAAGCCGGTTTCCGCGAGATCAAGGTCAAGCTCGGCCATCCGCTCAGGGACGCCATCGCCCGCGCGAAACTGATCCGTAGGCTCGCCGGCGACGACATCGCCCTCTATGTCGACGCCAACTGGGCCTATGATGTCGATGATGCGCTGATCGTCGGCCGCGCGCTCGCCGATCTCGGCTACGGCTTCTTCGAGGAGCCGATCGCTCCGCATGACCGCGAGGGCTATCGCCGTCTAGCGCAGCACCTGCCGATCCGCCTGGCGGCCGGCGAGAGTGACTATGTCGCGTCTGAGGCGCTGATCTCGTTGCAGGACCGCTCGCTCGGGCTGATCCAGCCGGACGTGACGCGCTCGGGCGGCATCACCGAGACCTGGCGCATCGCCGAGCTCGCGGCGACCTTCAATACGGCCTATGCGCCGCATGTCGGCTGGTCAGGCGCGATCTGCGTTGCCGCGAGCCTGCAATTGGCGGCGGCGGCGGAAACCTTCCGCACCTTCGAATGCATGGTCTACGAGAACCCACTGCGCGATGCCTTCACGCGCCCGCTCGTCGGCGAGGGCTCGCAACTGGTCGACGGCAAGCTCGCCATTCCGCAGGCGCCGGGCCTCGGCATCGAGATCGACCGCGAGGCGCTGAAGCGCTTCAGGATCGCTTGATGACCAGCCGCACGCCCCTTTCCGCCATCGCGCTGGTCACGCCGGTCCAGCTCATGATCGGCGGCATCATCTTCCTGCCGGCGATCTATGTCTTCTGGCTGAGCCTCAACCAGTCCTCCTTCGGCCAGCAGGCGACATTCGTCGGCCTCGCCAACTACGCCAAGGTGCTGGCCGATCCGTATTTCTGGAAGGCGCTGCTCAATACCGTCATCGTCGTCGCGATCGTCGTGCATGTGGAGTTGCTGATCGGGCTCGGCATGGCGCTGTTCTTCGCCTCGGGCGTGCCGTTTCGCGCGCTCCTGCTCGCCATCGTGCTCGCGCCCTATGCCGTCAGCGAAGTCTCGGCGGTGGTGATGTGGCGCTATTTGTTCGAGCCCGATGTCGGGATGATGAGCCGGTTGCTCGCCACGATCGGGCTGCCGCCGATCGAATGGGCGGTGAACCCGAGCCACGGCCTCGCCATGGTCAGCCTGCTTTCGATCTGGCTGCATCTGCCGTTCAGCTTCATCATCCTCTATGCCGCACGGCTTTCGATCCCCAGCGACCTCTACGAGGCGGCGTCCATTGACGGCGCCTCGGCCTGGACCAGCTTTCGCCGCGTGACGCTGCCGCTCTTGATGCCGGCGCTGCTGATCGCGGCGCTGTTCCGCTACATCTTCGCCTTCCGCCTGTTTTCCGAGGTCTGGCTGATGACCGGCGGCGGACCCGCACGCTCGACCGAGGTGATGGCGGTCTATCTCTATCTCGAGGCCTTCCGCTACAACGCCTTCGGCCCGGCCGCGGCCACCGGCTGGTTGCTCGTGCTCGCCTCGCTCCTGCTCGCGCTGTTCTATCTGCGCCGGCTCTACCGGGAGATGTTCGCGCGTGCCTAAGCTGCTTCGCCATTTCCTGAAATTTTTGGGCGTGCTGGCGGTCGTCGCCTGGTCGCTCGTGCCGATCGGCCTGATCGCGATGTCGTCCTTCAAGGCCGACCGCGACATCTTCTCGCCAACGGGCGCCTTTTCCTTCGCGCCGACGCTGGCGAACTACCAGGCGCTGTGGAGCCGCTGGGGCGACTTCTTCTTCGGCCTGTGGAACAGCTTTCTCGTCACCGTGGGTGCGACCGTGCTCGCGGTCGGCGTCTCGCTGCTCGCCGGCTTCGCCTATTCGCGCTTCGCCTCGCGCGGATTGCAGGCCTCGGCGTTCTTCCTGATCTTCATCCGCCTCATTCCCCCGATCGTGATCACGCTGCCGCTCTTCCCGGTGGTGAACTGGCTCGGGCTCAACGACACGCATGTCGTGCTGATCGTGCTCTACGCCACCTTCTTCGTCTCGCTGGGCACGGTGGTGATGCGCACCTTCATCGACCAGATCCCGCGCGAGCTGGACGAGGCCGCGATGATGGACGGCGCCTCGCAGTTCCAGATCATCATGCGGGTCATCCTGCCGATGGCGGCGCAGGGCATGCTGGCGGTCTCGGTCTTCGTCATCGTCTACGCCTGGAACGAGTTCCTCTTCGCCTTCATCTTCACGACGACCAAGGCCAAGACGGCGCCGCTGGTGATCTCCGAGATGATCGGCGCCGTCGAGGGCGTCGAATGGGGCGTGCTCTTCGCTGCGTCCACCGTGCAGCTCGTGCCGGTGCTCGCCTTCGTCATCCTCATGCAGAAACACCTCGTCGCCGGCCTCACCGCCGGCGCGGTGAAAGGCTGATCGCCATGACCCCGTCAGATTCCCGGCTCGACGACTTCAGACGCGCCCTGCGCGAGAGCGACCCAAGCTTAAGCCGCTTCGACCCGCTGCCGCGCATCATCTGCCTCGATGATTTCGACCGCGGCATGTGCGGCTGGACGCAGCTCGTCGGCAATTACGAGGACACGCTGGACGCGATGCTGCCGGGCTATGCCCAGCACAGCCACGCCATGCTCTCGACCTTGCCGAACTGGGATTTCGGCTCGCATGGCGGCGTCGACGGCTCCTATGCCTTGAAGATCGCCACCCGCCCGAAAAAGGGCGCGCAGAATGTCGCGATCAAGCGGCTGACCTTCCGCAAGGCCGGGCCGATCCGGCTGGAGGCCTATTTTACCTTCAAGCCGGAGGCGACGGAGCTCGCCCTGTCGGAGACCGATATCCGCTCCTTCGGCTTTCTCTACGATCTCCAGATCGGCGACGCCTCAGGGCCGGGAGATCGCGTCATGCCGCATCTGCGCTTCCTCAACGCGCAGGACGGCCAGCACCTGCAGAAATGGCAGTTCAAACGAAAGACGACGCCGATCAAGCCGATCGGCACCGCCGGCAAGACGATCACGCATTACCATCTCGCTCCCGAGGACTGGGAGGACCTGCCCGGCGGCGAGCAAAGGCTCTGCTACAACGAGATTCCGACCAAGGTGAACTGGCACTATCTGTGCTTCGACTTCGACCTCGCCGCGATGCAGGCGACGCGCTTTCAGGTCAACGACCGCGTCTTCGCCATGGACGGGTTCGACTGCATCCGCATCCCGGCGATGAAGAACCTGTGGTGCATGCTGAACCTCGCCTTCTTCGCCGAGACGGACACCGACAAGCGCGCCTTCGCCTATCTCGACTCCGTCTGCCTGTCGGGGGATTTCTGATGCTGCCCGAGAACCTGACCGCCGTCGTTGCCCGCAACGAAAGCTGGACCGGCGCCAGCGCCACCGAGCCTTATGAGGCCGGCTGGGCGAAGGAAGCGATCGTCTTCGTCCGGGCGCTGAAGGAGCCGAAGGGAGCCCTCCCGAAGGCCCGGGTCGAGATTTCCGCTGACGGGATTCACTGGTGTCCCGAGGGCTCGGAGTTCGATCTGCCGGCGGCGAAGGACGCGGTGACCTTCCAGCGGCTTGCCCATTTCGGCAACTTCCTGCGCGTCGCCGCGACCTTGCCGGAGGGCGCCGAGATTACCGTGCTGGTGACCTTCCATCTGAAGGCCTGATCGCGGGACATCCGTAGAGCTTGCTGCGTTGTCGCGGAAGCACGGGATCCATGCCGGAGCCTTGATCGAAAAGGGTCAGGCATGGATCCCGGGTCAGGCCCGGGATGACGGCGTGGTTCCGCGCAAAATCGGCATGCCCTAATAGACGTCGGCCTGATAGCGCCCCGCCTTCCGCAAGGACGCGACATAGGCGATCGCCTCCTCGCTGGAGCGCCCGCCATGCTCCGCGACGACATCGACCAGAGCGCGCTCGACATCCTTGGCCATGCGCTTGGCGTCGCCGCAGACGTAGAAATGCGCGCCCTGTTCGAGCCAGGCCCAGACTTCGCCGCCGCGCTCGCGCATGCGGTCCTGGACATAGACCTTCTCGCCCGCATCGCGCGACCAGGCGAGCGTCAGGTTGGTGAGGATGCCGGCCTCCTTCATCGCCTGCAATTCGTCCTCGTAGAAGAAGTCGCAGGCACGCCGCTGATGGCCGAAGAACAGCCAGTTGCGGCCCGGTGCCTTGGTCGCCTGCCGGTCGTGCAGGAAGGCGCGGAAGGGTGCAACGCCCGTGCCCGGACCGCACATGATGATTGGCGTCGCCGGATCGGCGGGCAGCCCGAAGCCATGGGCGCGCTGGACATAGACCGGCACCTTGTCGCCGGGCTCGACGCGTTCGGCGAGGAAGGTCGAGGCCACGCCCCAGCGCGGGCGCGTGCCGATCTTGTAGCGCACGGTATCGACGGTCAGCGTGATGCGGCCCGGCGTGGCGTTGTGCGAGGAGGAGATCGAATAGAGCCGCGGCTGCAGCGGATCGAGCGCCTCGACGAAGGCCTCCGCTGAAAGCCGCGCCTGCGAGAATTTGTGCAGCGTGCCGAGCACGTCGAGCCGGTCGATATCGCCGTCGGGATCCTCCCCGGCGGCAAGGCGCCTCGCCTTGGCGCGGGCTTCCCCGCCGGTGACATAGGAGATGAGCTGGAACAGCGCATCAGGCGCCGGTCCGAGCGCGCAATCTTCCATGAGCCTGTCGCGCAGGGGCTTGCCGCCGATCTCTGCGTCCGGCCGCGCGCCCAGAAGCGCGATCACCGCATCGACGAGGCGGGGATCGTTCCGCGCGACGATGCCGAAAGCGTCGCCGACGACATAGTCGAGCCCGCTTTCGGAGAGGTCGAACTCGACATGCCAGGTTTCCTTCTCGGAGCCCGCGCCATTGAGCTTGCGGCGCGAGAGAAAGGTCGCGAGCGCCGGATTCTCGCGGCAGCGACCTTTCGGTCCCAATTCCGCTGCCGGTGCGGCCTCGATGGGGGCGGCCGGGGCCGAGGCGCCGGGCTCCTCCATCAGCGCCTTGACCTGCCGCAGCGTCTCCTTGCCGCCCGGCGCGCAGAGATTGAGCCGCCCTTCCGCGCCCGAAGCGATGGCGGCGGAATAGGTCTCGCAGACATAGCCGCATTGCCCGCAATCCTGCTGGGCCATCGCAGCATACAGCCGGCGGGGCAGGGGCTTGCCCTCGGCGAGCTGCAGGCGCTCCGTCATCGGCATGGACGGGTCGTGCCAGGGCGCTCCGTCATCCTCGGCCTGCTCCATCATCGCGGCGTTCTGTGCCGGCGACAGGGCGGTGACGCCGGCATTGTCGAGCGAGAGCAGCCCGGCGAAGAAGCCGTTGAGCCAGGAGCGCTGCTCCTCGCTAAAGGGCGCGCTCTCGGGGACGATCTGCGCGAGCGGAGTCGGCGTCTGCACGGTCATGCCGCTTCTCCCGCCTCGGTGACCAGTGCCCTCAGGGCCGCGATCTCGTGGCGCCGCGCGAAGGCGACGAAGCTTTCGTCGGGCGCCGCCCGATGCGACTGCCAGCTCCGCAGGATCGCTTCGACGATGGCAGGGGCCTCCTCGGCCTTCACATGCGTCAGCAATTCGCGGCCGATGCCGCCTTCCACGCCATAGCCGCCGCCGACGAGGACATTGTAGCCGGGGACGGTGTCGCCCTCGTCCCCGACCGGCACCTTCTGCCCGATCAGGCCGATATCGCCGATATAGTGCTGGGCGCAGGAGTTGTGGCAGCCGGTCAGGTGGATGTTGACCGCCTGGTCGAGCGCGATGCGCGGCTCGCAATGGGCGGCGATGGCGAGCGCGTCCTCCTTGGTGTGCGCGCCGGCGAATTTGCAGCCGGTCGCGCCCGTGCAGGCAATCAGCCCGGCGCGCAGGATGGAGGTCTCGGCCGAGAGGCCGGCGGCTTGCAAATTCGCGAGCGCGTCCTCGATCTTCGCGTCGGGCACGCCGGAGATCAGGAGGTTCTGCCAGACGGTGAGGCGGATATCGCCGTCGCCGCATTGGCGCGCGATCGCCGCGATGACGCGCATCTGCGGCACGGTGAGCTTGCCCACCGGCAAGGCGACGCCGATCCAGTTCAGGCCGGCCTGAGCCTGCGCATGCACGCCGATATGGGCGAGACGGTCATAGACGGGGCGCGGCGCGACGAAGGCGCCGTCGAGCCGGAGCAGCCGGCGCCCGAGCTTCTCCTCGACGGCGGTGAGGAAGGTCTCGAAGCCCCAGGCATCGAGCACATATTTGAGCCGGGCCTTGTTGCGGTCCGTCCGGTCGCCATGGGCGATGAAGACGCGCACGATGGCATCCGCCACGGCAATCGCGTCGGAAGGCGCGACAATCACGCCGGTGTCGCGGGCGAGATCCTTGTGGCCGGTGATGCCGCCGAGCGCGAGGCGGTACCAGATGCCCGGCTCGACCGGTTGCCCGTCGCAGGAGGCGCCTTCCAGCACGTCGATGGCCTGGAAGCCGATATCGTTGGTGTCCTCCAGCGTCGCGATCGAGCCGGCGCCGTCGAAGGCGACGTTGAACTTGCGCGGCAGGCCGTAGAGCGAGCGGTCGTTGAGGATGTGGTGATGCCAGGCGCGGGCATGCGGGCGCGTGTCGAGGAGTTCGAGCGGGTCGATGCCGGCCGTCGCCGAGCCCGTGACGTTGCGGATGTTGTCGGCGCCCGAGCCCTTGGCGGTCAGGCCGAGATCGGCGAGCCCTTCCAGCAGCGACGGCGCATTCTCGCCCGAAATCTCGCGGATCTGGAGATTGGCCCGCGTGGTGACATGGCTATATCCCCCGCCGCAGCGCTCGGCGAGATCCGCCACGCCCTCGAATTGCCAGGCGTTCAGGATGCCGTTGGGAATGCGCAGGCGGCACATATAGCTGTTCTGCGCCGGCGCCACATAGAACAGGCCGTGATAGCGCCAGCGGAAATCATCCTCGGGCTTGGGAAATGCGCCGGTGGCGGCCTGTGCCTTGAAGCGGGCATAGGCGTCGAAAGGGTGCTCGGCCTGTTTCCACTTCTCCTGCGGAACGAGCTTGCCGCCGGCGGCGACCGCGCGCTCCTGCGCTTCCAGATGTTCTCGGTCGGGCCCGGCGGGAGGCGTTCCGCCACCTGCTCCGCCGAGCGGCGCGAGCCCGCGCGCGGCCCGGGCCGATTGCATGCCGCTGGTGAAGCCTTCGAGATAGCGCTTCTGATCGGGGGTGAAATCGTCGCTCATGGCCGGCGTCGTCACGCCGCCTCGACGAAGCGGTGGCGTTCGTAGAGGAATTTCAGCACCGCCTCGCGCGCGCCGATGTAGGTGCGGTCAGAGACCAGCTCCAGCCGCTTGCGCGGGCGGGCAAGCCGCACGTCGAGCACTTCGCCGATGCGGGCGGAGGGGCCGTTCGACATCATCACGATCCGGTCGGAGAGCAGCACGGCCTCGTCGACGTCGTGGGTGATCATGATCATGGTGTTGCCGAGCGCGGCATGGATCTGCATCACCGAATCCTGCAGATGCGCCCGCGTCAGCGCGTCGAGCGCGCCGAAGGGCTCGTCGAGCAGCAGGATCTTCGGCTCCATGGCGAGCCCCCGCGCGATGCCGACGCGCTGCTTCATGCCGCCGGAGATCTCGGCCGGCCGCTTGTCCTTGGCATGGGCCATCTGGACGAGGTCGAGATTGTGCATGATCCAGCCATGCCGCTCGGCCCTGCTCTTGGAGCTGCCGAAGACCTTGTTCACGGCGAGCGCGACATTGTCGTAGACGGTGAGCCAGGGCAGCAGCGAATGGTTCTGAAAGACCACGGCGCGGTCCGGGCCGGGCGCGTTGACCTCCTTGCCCTCGAGCAGGATGCCGCCGCTCGTCGCCGGGGTCAGCCCCGCGACGATGTTGAGCAGGGTCGACTTGCCGCAGCCGGAATGGCCGATGATCGAGACGAACTCGCCCTTGTCGATGACGAGGCTGATGTCCTTGAGCACCTCCGTTGTGGCGGCGCCGCGCTGGAAGCTTTTGTCGACGTGGTCGATCTTGAGATAGCTCATCGTTCAAGCCCTCAATGGGTCGCGGTGCCGCGGGTGACGACATGGCCGAGAAGGGCGACGAGGCGGTCCAGCAGGAAGCCGACCACGCCGATATAGACCAGCGCCACGATGATGTCGGAGAGGCGGGAGGAGTTCCACGCATCCCAGATGAAGAAGCCGATGCCGACGCCGCCGGTCAGCATTTCGGCGGCGACAATGGCGAGCCAGGACAGGCCGACGCCGATCCTCAGGCCGGTGAAGATGTAGGGCGCGGCCGAAGGCACCATGATCTTGAAGAAGAATTCGATCTGGTTCAGCCGCAGCACCTTCGCGACATTGCGATAATCCTGCGGAATGTTGCGGATGCCGACGGCCGTGTTGATGATGATCGGCCAGATCGCGGTGATGAAGATCACGAAGATCGCCGAGGGCTGGCTGTCGCGGAAGGCGGCGAGCGAGAGCGGCAGCCAGGCGAGCGGCGGCACCGTGCGCAGCACCTGGAAGACCGGGTCGAGCCCGCGCATCGCCCAGATCGACTGGCCGACCAGCGCGCCGAGCAGCACGCCGACCACGGCCGCCAGGCTGAAGCCGATGGCGACGCGTTGCAGCGAGACCAGGATGCGCCAGCCCAGCCCGATATCCTGCGAGCCCGCCCAGTAGAACGGTTCGACGATCAGGTCCTTCGCCTCTTCCCAGATCTTGGTGGGCGTCGGCAGGGAGGATTGCGGTCCATGCGCGGCGAGCTGCCAGAACAGCAGGATCAGGGCCACCGTGATCAGCGGCGGCAGCAGATTGACCATCGCTGCCTTCGCCCAACCCGCCAGCTTCGCCCCCAGCGGCTTCGACGTCGCGGCCGGCAGCGACACGACCTCCGGCGGCTTGCCGGGAAGCGTGACCACCGTCGCGCCCGCGATCGTGTCCTTCAAGACAGGCTGACCCATGTTCCAGTCTCTCCTCTGACCGAGCTCTTGCGTCGCATGCGTCATGCCGCCTCGCTGGCGCGTGGCCGCGCCCCGATGCGGCGGATTTCGGGAAGGCAGGAACCGCAATTGGTCCCCGCCCTGAGTTGCAGGCCGATCTCCTCGGCCGTCGCCGCTCCGGCCTCGAAGGCGGCACGGATGGCGTTCAGGCCGACGCCGAAGCAGGCGCAGACGGTCGGACCGGGATCGCTCCCGCCGGGGCTGCGTCCGGACAGCAGGGTGAGCCGGCTCTCCACGGTCGCGGCGGGATCGGCGAAGACGGCTTTGACCGTGTCCCAGAGCGGGGCGCGGCCCGCCGGCGCGAGGAAGAGGGCGGCCGCGAGCCGGCCTTCGCGGAGCACGGCGCAGCGATAGCTGCCGCCGTCGCGGTCGATCAGCTCGGTCATCTCATGAGCGTCGAAGCGTTCGCGCATCAGCGCCGCTAGGGCATCGATGGCTGAGTCGGTGGCAAAGAGGCGGCCTTCGCCGCCCTGCACCGCGAGCCGTGCCCACCAGCTTTCCGCAGGCAGCGCGAAGGGCTCGCGCGACAGGACGAAGCCCTCGAAGCGATAGGCGACCGGCGCGATCGAAACCGGCGTCGCCTTCATTTCGGGCTGGCCGGAAAAGGGGTCGCAGAGCGGCTGCGCCAGCGCTCCGATGCGCGCGTCGGAGGCGGTTTCTCCGGACCAATGGATCGGCGCGAACAGCGATCCCTGGGCCACGCCCTCACCGGCCGCGACCTTGAGCACAGCGCTGCCATGGGCGCTGGCGAGCCGTGCGAAGCCGCCCTCGATCAGCCCGAAACGCGCGATGTCGGCCGGATTCACGGAAACCGAAGGCTCGGCGATATGGGCGCTGAGCCGGGGGCTGAGCCCGGTCCGGGTCATCGTGTGCCAGTGGTCGCGGACGCGGCCCGTGTTGAGCAGCAGCGGGAAGGTGCTGTCGGTTTCAGAGGCGAGCTTCGGCGTGGCGAGCGGGCGCATCTGCGCGCGGCGCTCGGGGCTGAAAAAGCCGCCATCGGCGAAGAGCCGCGCGGTGCCCTCGCGCTGCTGCACCGGTACCGGCCACTGCACCGGCCGCAGCCTGTCATAGGCGGCCTTGTCGAGGCCGGCATGGGCGCCGATGTCGAAATCGCGCCTGCCGTCGTTCTCGAAGGCCGACAGCGCCGCGTGCTCGGCATAGATGTGGTGCGCGCCGGTGTAAGTGAAGGCGGCGCCGAAGCCGAGACGCTTCGCCACCTCGCAGACGATCCACCAGTCCGGCTTCACCTCGCCCGGCAGCGGCAGGAAGGCGCGCTGGCGCGAGATCCGCCGCTCGGAATTGGTGACGGTGCCGTCCTTCTCGCCCCAGGCCGCGGCCGGCAGGATGTAATGCGGTTTGGCCGAGAGCGTGTCGTTGGAAAGCACGTTCTCGGAGACGATGAAGAGATCGAGGCCGGCGAGCGCGGCGCGGGCCTTGTCGGCGTCCGGGAGAGAGGCGGCGGGGTTCGTCGCCATCACCCACATCGCGCGGATTCGGTGCTCAGCGACCGCGTCCAGCATCTGGACCGCTTTCAGCCCCTCGCGGCGAGCGATGTTCGGCGCCTGCCAGAAGCGGCGGACGCGATCGACCTCCTCGGGAGCGTAACCCATATGGGCGGCCAGCATGTTGGCGAGCCCGCCGACCTCGCGCCCGCCCATCGCATTCGGCTGACCGGTGAGCGAGAAGGGACCGCAGCCGGGCCGTCCGATCCGCCCCGTCGCGAGATGACAGTTCAGGATCGCGGAGACCTTGTCCGTGCCTTGCGCCGATTGGTTGACGCCCTGGCTCCAGGCCGTCACGACATGCGGCGTGCTGGCCCAGAGCTCGTAGAAGGCCGCAATCTGCTCGGTGGGCAGGTCGGTGGCGACGGAAACCGCAGCGATGTCGGGGGCGATCTCGCACGCATTGGCGAGTGTCTCCTCAAAGCCGGTGACATGGCGCGCGACATAGCTGCGGTCGACCAGGCCGCGCCCGGCGAGATGGACAAGCAGCCCCGCGAAGAGTGCTGCGTCGGAACCCGGCCTCAGCGCCAGCACCATGTCGGCGTCCTCCGCGGTCGCGGTGACGCGCGGATCGAGCACGACGAGGCGCGCGCTGCGCCCTTGACGATTGTCCTGCATCCGCCGGAACAGGACCGGGTGACACCAGGCCGTGTTCGAGCCGGCGAGGACGATCAGGTCGGCGCCGTCGAAATCCTCATAGGCGCCGGGTACCGTGTCCGAGCCGAAGACCCGACGCTGCGCCGCGACGGTCGAGGACATGCACAGCCGCGAATTGGTGTCGACATGGGGCGAGCCGATGAAGCCTTTCGCCAGCTTGTTGGCGACGTAATAGTCCTCGGTCAGGAGCTGGCCGGAGAGGTAGAAGGCGATCGCCTCGGGCCCGTGCGATGCGGCGATGCTCCGCAGCCCGTTGGCGACGGCGTCGAGCGCCTCGCCCCAGCCGATCCTGTCATAGCTCCCGGCGGCATTGCGCTTCAGCGGATGGAGCACCCGGCTGCCCAGCCCGAGCGTCTCGCCGAGCGCCGAGCCCTTGGAGCAGAGCCGCCCCCGATTGGCCGGGTGATCCGCATCGCCCGCGATCGCGGCCCCGCCAAGCCCGTCCGGCGTCGCCAGCACGCCGCAGCCGACCCCGCAATAGGGACAGGTCGTGCGCGTCGCGGCCGGGGCGAGGGGGGCGTCGTGGCGCATCAGGCGGCTTCCCTGACGCAGTAGCTTTCGCCGAAAGGCAGGTCGGCGCGGATCGCGCTGATGTCCTGGCCCGAGCGGATCAGGCCGAGATAGAACAGCGCGCCTTGCGTGTCGCCGACGAGCACGCAGCCGGCGAGGCGTCCGTCTCGCAGCACGAATTTGCGATAGATGCCGGCGCTGGGATCGCGCAGCACGATGGTCTCGGCGCCGTCGCCGGCCTCGAACTCGCCGGCGGAGAAGACGCCGACACCGGAGACCTTGAGATTGGTCGCGAGCAGCGAGCCCTGATAGGCGCCCTCCCGCCCCGCGAGCCGGGCGGCCAGCACGCGCGCCTGTTCATAGGCCGGCTCGACCAGCCCATAGGCAAGGCCGCGATGCTCCGCGCATTCGCCGATGGCGAAGATGGCGGGATCGTCGGTGGCGAGCCCGTCATCGACCAGGATGCCGCGCCCGACGCTCAGGCCAGCAGCCCGCGCGAGGCCGGTATTCGGGCGCACGCCGATGGCGATGACCACGAGATCGGCGGGAATCTCGGTGCCGTCGGTCAGCGCGACAGCTTCGACATGGTCGCGGCCCACGAAACCTTTCGTCTCTGCTCCCAGTCGCACATCGATGCCGCGCGCGGCCATCGCTGCCGCAAGCAATCCTGCGCCTTCGTGGTCGAGCTGGCGTTCCATCAGGCGGTCGACCAGATGCAGCAGCGTCACCGCACCGCCCGCTCGGGAAAGGCCATAGGCGGCTTCCAGTCCCAGCAACCCGCCGCCGATGACCACGATCCGGGCGCCGCGCTCGGCATAGGCCCGCATCGTGCCGACATCGGCGGTGTCGCGGAAGGTCGCGACGCCGGCGAGATCGCTGCCGGGGAAGGGCGGCCTGAGCGGCGTCGAGCCGGTCGCGAGCACGAGCTTGCCATAAGGCAGCGTCAGCCCGTCGGCGAGGGTCACCCTCCGCGCGGCACGGTCGATGGTCTGGGCCGGCCGGCCGTAGAAGGTCGAGATGCCGCGCGCCCGCCACCAGGGGGCCGGCTTGAGCTCGATCTCCGGCTCGCCGATCTCGCCAGCCAGCAGCGGCGAGAGCAGGACGCGGTTATAGGCGAGGCGCGGCTCGTCCCCGATCACCGCGATGGAATAGCGCCCGAGCGCGTGCTGGCTGAGCTCGTCAACCAGCCGCGTCGCGGCCATGCCATTGCCGACGATGATCAGCGGCTCGGCCATGGCGTCAGGCGATCCGCTTGATCTTCAGCGCCTTGAGGTAGTCCATCGGCGCCGCAGGATCGAACTTCATGCCGTCGAAGAAGGTCTCGACGCCACGCGAATCCGAGGTCGGGGCGCCTGCGACGCCGAGCGTCTTGGCGGCCTCCAGCCAGAGATCGGAGCGATTGACCTTGTTGACCAGCGCCTTGATGTCGGTGTTCGCCTCGAACTTGCCCCAGCGGATGTTCTCGGTGACGAACCAGGTATCGAGGCTCTTCCAGGGATAGGAGACCGAGCCACCTTCGCCCCAGAACTTCATCAGCAGGTTCGTGCCCTTGGCGACCTTGCCGCGGCCGTAATTGATGTCGCCCTTGATGCGGCCGATGATGTCCGGCACCGGCACGTTGAACCATTGGCGACGGCCGATGATCTCGGCCATCTCCTGCTTGTTCTCCATCTTCTCGCACCAGATCTGGGCTTCCATCGTGGCCAGCATGATGGCCTGCGTGGCCTTGGGATTGGCGTCGACGAAGTCGGCGCGCATGCCCAGCGCCTTCTCGGGATGCTTGAACCAGATCTCGCCGGTGGTGGCGGCGGTGAAGCCGATATCCTGGTTGACGAGCTGCTCGTTCCACGGCTCGCCGACGCAGAAGCAGTCCATGGTGCCGACCTTCATGTTCGCCACCATCTGGGCCGGCGGCACGACGATGGTCGCGAGGTCGTTGTCCGGGTCGATGCCGCCGGCGGCGAGCCAATAGCGGATCCACAGGTCGTGCGTGCCGCCAGGGAAGGTCATGGCGACCTTCACCTCCTTGCCGGCCGCGCGCTTCTTGGCGAAGGCCTCCTTCAGCGGGGAGGAATCGGTTCCGACCGGCAGTTCCTTGTATTCGTTGGAGACCGACAGGCCCTGGCAGTCCTCGTTCAGCCGCATCAGCGTGTACATCGGCAGCGGCTGGCTGTTCTGCATGACCTTGCCGGTGGTGTAGAGATACGGCTTGGGCGAGAGGATGTGCGCCCCGTCGATGCCGTTCGCCTTGAAGCCGAGCGCCATGTTGTCGCGTGTCGCACCCCAGGAGGCCTGCTTGGCGATGTCCATGTCGGGCAGGCCGTATTTGGCGAAGAGGCCCTTCTCCTTCGCGATGATCAGCGGCGAGGCGTCGGTCAGGGCGATGTAGCCGAGGCGCGTGCCCTTGACCTCGGGGCCGGTCCCTTGCGCGAAGGCGCCCGACGGCAGGGCGGCCTTGGCCGCCGCCAGCAGCGCGGCCGTGCCGGACAGTTGCAGAAAGCGGCGGCGGCTGGCACCTGCCGGCGCAAATGCGGTCATCCCGATCCTGGTCTTGGAGCTCTGCGTCATCGATCGCCTCTCGGTTGCTGAAAACCGCTTGCCCTGGAGCTGGCCCCGAACGCGAAAAACGCCGCGCGAAAGACGCCTTGCCAGGCGCATTTCGACAGCGACGTTGCTGTGTCTTCCGGATCGGGGGTGGCGCGGGCAGCGTTGGCCGCGTCACGGCAGACGTATCAAGGATCGTGCCAACCGTTCCGCCATGGGGCCGGCCTGGAATTGCAACAGTTTGCGAATGGGGATGGTGCCGACGGCCGGCGCAATTGCCTTGTTGCGTCGCACAATGGAAGCGCAGGGGCCTATTTTTTAGGCGAAACTTTGCTTGCGGAAAGAATGCCTTCAAATGAGGCGGGGAGGAAGACGCCGGCGGCGATCTCCCGCATCTGCGGCGTCGCGATGATCTGGCCGGCGCGTTCCATCCCGGCCAGGACCCAATCGGCATCGTCGAAAGCGGGCCGCAGCGCCTCCTGGTCGAAGCGAATGAAGCGCTCGATCAGCCTGGGCGGCCGTTCGGCGCCCTGGATCAGCTCGCCATGCAGGATGCGCTCGATCAGCGGGGCGGGCAGCGCGAGCCGGTCCGGGGCCGAGAGGTGATGCGCCATGCGGGTGAAATTCTCGGGCCGGCAGGCCCAGGCGCTGGCCTTGAGGATCGCAGCGCCGAGCTTCGCAACGGCGGCCGGGCGCCTGTGCACGTCGTCGGCGCGCCAGGCCAGGACCTTGTCGTGGCAGTCGCGCCGCAGGTCGACGCTGGCATGCACCATCGCGCCGACGCCGGCCGCCACGGCCGCCGAATTCCAGGGCGCGCCGGCGCAGAAGCCGTCGATCCGTCCGCTGGCGAGGGCCTCGACGGTCTGGGGCGGCGGGACGACCTCGAAGCGGATATCCTCGCCGAGCCTGAGCCCGCCTTTCTCCAGCCATTCGCAAAGCAGGTAGATATGCATCGAGAAGCCGAAGACGGCGGCCAGCGTCAACGGCGGCAGCCCGGCGGCCTTGCGGCGCGCGACCATGGCCGCGAGGGCGCGGGCCGAGACGGCCGTATCGGCCATATCGCCCTCGGCCAGGCGCGACAATTCCTCGAAGCGCCGAACCGAGACCGTGATCGCGGCGCCGTCGCGATTGAGCGCCATCGGCACCGCCATAGGGGCCTTGACCCCGCCGATGCCCAGCGTCGCGGCGATTGCCGCGGGGCCGAGCATATGGGCGGCGTCGAACAGGCGCACATTCAGCTTGTCGCGCAGATTCGACCAGGAGACCTCCCGCACCAGTTCGAGATTGAGCCCCTCGGCCTCGGCGAAGCCCTCGTCCTTCGCCAGCACGACCAGCGCGCAATCGACCAGCGGCATGAAGCCGACACGCAGGTGCAGCGTCGTCATTTGAGCATCTCCGCGGCGGTAATGAGGGAGCGGGCGATATCGACGAGCTTGCGCTTCTCGTTCATCGCGGTCCGGCGCATCAGCGCGTAGGCCTCTTCCTCGGAGAGGCCCTTCAGCCGCATGACGATGGCCTTGGCGCGGTCGATCGTCTTGCGGTCCTCCAACTGCGAGCGGGCCTCGTCGAGCTCCTCGCGCAGCCGGCGGAAGGCGTTGAAGCGGCTGATGCAGGTCTGCAGGATCGGCTGCATCCGCTCCTTCTTCAGCCCGTCGACGATATAGGCGGAGACGCCGGCCTCGACCGCGGCCTCGATCGAGGCGGAATCCGACTGGTCGACGAACATGGTGATCGGCCGGCGGATATGCCGGCTGACGAGGAACATGTCGGCCAGCGCGTCGCGGCTGGGATCCTCGAGGTCGATCACCACGACGTCGGGATCATGGGCCTCAATGGCGGCGACCAGTCCCGTCGTCGCGGCGATGCGGATCAGGTGCTGGTAGCCCGCTTCCCGCAGGCCTTCCTCGATGATGGCGGCCCTGACCTGGTTCGCGTCGACGATGAGGATGCGCAGAGTGGGCACCATGCCTTTCAATCGTTCCCATCGAGTGATCCGGCGTCGCCCTATCAGGAATCGTGCCAGTGCGGCTGGCGTGCCGGCTTGGCTCTCGACATTGCGGCAGATCCGTCGAGAATGTTGCCGCGGCGGCTTTGGAGCAAGGTCATGTCACTGCGGGAACCCGTCCTCCATTCCGTTCCGATCGCCGATCTTCGCCCCACGCAGATGACCGTGGGCCTCCGTGAGGTCGAGGCCAAGCGCCAGAGCTGGCGGGAGCGGGAGGGAGGCCGCGCCGAGGGGTTCCTCGGCAGCCACATGATCCCGGCGATCAAGGGGCCCAAGGCGCGCCTCTATATCATCGATCACCATCATCTCGTCCGGGCCCTGCACGACGAGGGTCAGAAGCAGGTTTTCGTCAACGTCATCGCCGATGTCTCATGGCTCTCGACGGCGGCCTTCTGGGTCGTCTGCGAGCACCGGAACTGGGCTCACCCCTATGACAGCGAAGGCCGCCGCCGCAGCATCGAATTGATGCCGAAGCGCATCGAGAAGCTCGAGGACGATCCCTATCGCTCCCTGGCCGGCGAATTGCGCCGCCTCGGGGGCTTCGCCAAGGACGTCACCCCTTACTCCGAGTTCCTCTGGGCGGATTTCCTGCGCCGACGCATCGGGCGCAGGCTCGTCGATGCGGATTTCGAGAAGGCGCTCAAGAAGGCGCTGAAACTGGCCAAGGGCCAGGAGGCCAGTTACCTGGCGGGCTGGTGCGGTCCCGTGAAGGATTAGGCTCGGCCGCCGCCGTTCACGCGCTGCGGCCGAACGCCAGCACCGCGTTGAGGCCGCCGAAGGCGAAGGAATTCGACAGCGCATGGCGCAGCACCGCCTGCCGCGCGCCCTCCGGGACGACGTCGAGCCCGCATTCCGCGTCGGGCTCCGAGCAATTCGCCGTCGGGGGAACGATCTGGTGGTGCAGCGCGAGCGCCGTGGCCAGCGCCTCGAACGCCCCGGCCGCGCCCAGGCAATGGCCAAGAACGCCCTTGATCGAGGAGACCGGAGGCAGCTTCTCGCTCGGAAAGACCGCGCGGATGGCCCGGCTCTCGACGACGTCGTTGATCAGCGTGCCGGTGCCGTGCGCGTTGATGTAGTCGATGGCCGCCGGATCGAGTCCGGCGCTCGCCAGCGCGCGCCGCATCGCCCCTTCGGCCCCCGCCTGATCGGGGGAGGTCAGGTCGCCGGCATCGGCATTGGCCCCGAAGCCGACCAGCTCGGCATAGATGCGTGCCTTGCGGGCGACGGCATGCTCCCATTCCTCGAGGACGAGGATGGCGCTGCCTTCGCCGAGCACCAGGCCGCTGCGGTTGCGCGAGAACGGCCGGCAGGTGTCGCGCGACAGAATGCGCAACGCGCTCCAGCCGGTCATCGTGCCGGGCGTGATCGAGGCTTCCGAGCCGCCCGTGATCGCGATGTCGCAATCCCCATGGAGGACGGCGCGGTAGGCCAGGCCGATGGCGTGCGTTCCCGATGCGCAGGCGCTCGCCACGGCGAAGGTGTTGCCGTGCAGGCCGAGATCCATCGAGATCTGGCTCGCCGGCGCGTTGGCCATGAGCTTCGGAATCGTGAGCGGGTGAACCGAACGCCGCTGCTCGCGGTAAAGGCGCTGGAAGCTGTCGTCCAGCGTGGTCATGCCGCCGACGCTGACGCCGACGACGACATCCGCCTGGGCGAGCGTCGCGTCGTCCGGCTCCAGCCCCGCATCGGCGACCGCTTCGCGCGCCGCCACGACGGCGAACTGGGACATCCGGTCGAGTGACCCCAGCCGCTTCGCGGTGAAATGGGCGTCGGGGTCGAAGTCATGGATCTGGGCGGCGATCGGGCAGGGAAGCTCGTCCATCTGCGGCAGCATCAGCGGCCCGATGGCGCTGTCCCCGGCCACGATCCGTTCCCAGGTCGTCGGCATGGTCGGCCCGGCCGGCGAAATCGCGCCGAGGCCGGTGATCGCAACGCGTCTCCGTGTCACGCCGGCGCTTTCTCGCCCAGGGCCGACTCGACGATGCGGGCGATGTCTCCGACCGTCTTCAGTTCCTTGACCCTGGGGTCGTTGGCATCGAAGGGGACGCGGATCTTGAAGCGCTCTTCGATTGCGAAGATCGTTTCGAGCACGTCGAGAGAATCGTATCCGGCCTCTTCGAGGCTGGTCTTTTCAGTGATCTCCGCGGGATCGCGGCTGATCTGTCCAGCCACGATCTCTTGCACGACCTTGAGTATGTTCATTCCCGAACCTGCGACTGCCCATGATGCTGGGGGCTAGAGGAATTCCGCGTTTTCAAGCGCCGCCGAATTGCTCTACCTCTTTGTTTTCTCGCATTTTCTTCACGCGAACCGGTGTCCGCCTCGCTTGAAAATGCGCTCGTCTGACTCGATACGGTTTCGTGGCCGATACGGGGCAAGGAGTGTCGCTCGCCGAAGCAAGGGCGCCGCACCTCGCACGTCACGGGTTGCAGCGCGTAGGGCAGGTTCCGTGCCAACCGTCCTGCCGGCGCGAGCGGCGTGGGGGCTCTCCTGTTCGACCGGCTTGTCCCTTGATATCGATGGGAAATCCCGAATGGTTGCTTTGATGCGTTATCCGGAGTGATCCGTATCGCGGATGATGCTTCCGACATTCCGTGTCGGGAGCACCAAGATTTGATGGTTCCCTCGGATTCTGCGCGGCGAGGGCCGCCGCGCATCGATTTCGGGACCCGGCGTACCCCTCACCGGCATTGCGGCTTGCCGGGCTCGCAAGGCGGCCGGTGCTGGGGCTGCGGACCATGGGCAGGCTGCGGTGCCCGCGGCCGGGCCATCATCTGGGCGCGTTGCTGGGCCTGCATCGCAGCTTGCTGCATTTGCGCGGCCCGCTGCTGGGCGGCCTGCGCAGCACGCTGTTGCTGTTGCTGCTGAGCTTGCATCGCCCTTTGCTGAGCCGCTTGCGCCGCGCGCTGCTGCTGAAGCTGCGAGGCCTGCGCGGCGGCTCTTTGCTGAGCCTGCTGCTGGGCTTGCATGGCCCGCTGCTGTTGCTGCGCCTGTGCGGCACGCTGTTGCTGCTGCGCTTGCACCGCCCTTTGCTGGGCAGCCTGCGCCGCGCGTTGCTGCTGCGCCTGGAGGGTGGCGGCCTGCTGAGCGCGCTGGCGCTTGGCCTGCTGCGCCGCCGCACGCTGCGCCGCGTCGGCCGCATTCGTCTGCGGAATTTGGGCAGGCTGGGGCGCGGTCCGTGGGGCTGTCGCAAGCGGCGGCGCGCTGGGGCGACCCGTCTGAGGCGTCTGCGGCGGTGTGGCGAGATGCTGCGCCGGGGCCGTGTTGCCGGGAGCGGCGGGCAGGGCGGCCGGCGCGGGCAGGGGCTTTGCACCGGCCGGAGCCGTGGCAAGCGGCGGCGCGCCGGGGCGACCCGTCTGAGGCGTCTGCGGCGGTGTGGCGAGATGCTGCGCCGGGGCCGTATTGCCGGGAGCGGCGGGCAAGGTACCTGGCGCCGGCAGAGGCTTCGCGCCGGCCGGAGCCTGCGAGGGCGCGGTCTGCGGGGCCGTCGCAACCGGCGGCGCGCCGGGGCGACCCGTCTGCGGCGGTGTGGCGAGATGCTGCGCCGGGGCCGTGTTGCCGGGAGCGGCGGGCAAGGCACCCGGCGCCGGCAAAGGCTTTGCACCGGCGGGAGCCGCGGCCGAAGGCGCGGGGCCGCCAGCGGGTGGCTGGCCGGGACGTGGCTGGCCGATGGTGGCGAGCGAGCCCTGCGGCGCACCGGGCTGGGGCCCCGTCGCGGCCGGCGCCGCGGCGTGCGGAGGCTGCGCCTGCGGTTGCCGGGCGCGCAACAGGGCGGCGGCCGGCAGCGCGGCGGCGGTTACCGCGATCGCGGCGGAAGCGACCGGATGCGCCTGGATCATTTGCTGGAGGCCCGAGGAGGGAGCCGGCGCCGGTCCCCCTGCCGGCGGCGCCGCTGCCGGGGCGCCGGCCGTCACCGCCGGCGGCAAGGGCGGCAGGGACTGGCCCTGCGGGCTCGTTACCACCACGGTCTGCGAGGCGGGGTTCACCACCACGGTGTTGTGGATGTTGACGTTGACGACATTGACCGGCGGCGGGACGACATAGGCCGGGCGTTCCACCCAGAGCGGCACCGGATGATAGATCGGGATCGGCAGCACGAACTCGGCGACAGGCGGCGGCGGTGGCGCCAGATCGACATAGAAGACGGGCCGCGGCGGCAGGAAGACGACCGGCACCGGCGGCGGTGGCGGCAGCTCGTAGACCGGATCGGCGAAATAGACCACCGGCCGCTCGACATAGACGATCTCGTCGGGCGGGGGCGGAGGCACGTCATAGGAGAGCGCGGCAAAGGACGCCGGAGGCTCGTAGGCGACGGCGAAATGGGCCAGCCGACGCCGCGCGTCGCCGGCATGAGGGCCGCGCGGATAGCGCCCGAGATAGGACCAGTAGGCCTCCGGGGTGTCGGCGACGGCGCTTTCGCGCCAGACGATGGCCTCGCGCCGGGCGGCCAGGATGGCGCGTACGCGCTTCGCCAGCGGATCGCCCGGATAGGCGGCCAGGAAGTCCTGATAGCCGCGCATGGTGTCGCGGGTCAGCGCGGCGAGGTAGGCGTCGCGCGCGTCGAAACCCCGGATCGGCTTGTCGCGAAGCTCGACGAAGCGGTTCTGGTCCGGCGGAGCGGCGCTGGTGCGCTCGAAGAACAGGAAAGGCACCTGCACCTTCGAGGCCTGCCAGGGCACCTCGGCGCCGCCCGTCAGTTCGCTGGTGCGCAGGCGCACGCGCTCGAACAGGTCGTCGAGCGGCAGGCCGCCCTGCTTGATCATCTCCGACAGCGCCGTGGCGTAGGCGCTGTAGTCCTTGCCCTCGGGCGCGATCGTGCCGGGCGCGGCATTGAAGGCGATCAGCGAGCCGGGGTCGGGCTGCATCAGCGCGAGGCCCCCCGCCAGCGGCTGGCCCGAGCGGGCGAACGGATTGGCGCGCGCGGCATCGAGCACGACGATCCGCGCCTTCAGCGGCAGCGTCGCCAGCGGCCTGACGAGATCGGTCAGGCGGATGGCGGCGAGCGGCACGTCGGCGTCGCGTGCGATGCGGGCATCGACGGGAACGAGATAGTTCTCGCCCTCGAACTGAAGCCCGTGGCCGGCATAGTAGACGAAGGCGACGGTATCGGGGCCCGATGCCGCTGCCTTGTCGAGGAACTCGCGCAGGGAGGAGCGCAGGGTCGCGGTGTCGAGGTCGCGCGCGCCGACCACATCGAAGCCGGCGGCCTGCAGCGTCTGCGCGATCAGGCCTGCATCGTTGGCGGGCGTCGCCAGCGCGCCGTCCGGATAGGCGCCGTTGCCGATGACCAGCGCGATTCGCTTTTCCGACGACTGCGCGTGCGCGTGCGGGCCGCCCAGCAGAGCGGCTGCGAAAAACAGGCCGCAAACGATGCGCCATAGTGACATGGGAGCCTCCCGCGAAAGATCGCCGTAAACGAGGCTGTGCCCATCAGGCTGAACGGTATTTGAATGAAACGTGGCAGCCCGGCGGCTTTTTCGGGTCGATCGGGCTCAGCCCGGAGCGATCCGGCCGGATCTGGAGCAGGCGGGCCGGCCCCAAGCCGGCCGCAAGAAAAGAGGCGCCGATGCCGGCGGCCCGCGCCGCTGGATCGCTGTTCACGGAGCCGGAAACCGGAATCGTTTCGCTCCCGGATCCGGTCTCAGCCTTCGGCATCCATCTGGTGGAGCTTCTCGACCCGGCGGCGGAAATCCTCGTCGGTCGAGAATTCGGCGGCGAGATAGGACGAGATCAGGTCGCTGGCGAGCCAGGGGCCGACGATCTTGGCGCCGATGCACATCACGTTGACGTCGTCATGCTCGACGCTCTGATGGGCGGAATGGATGTCGTGGCAGACGGCCGCCCGGATGCCCTTCATCTTGTTGGCGGCGATCGAGGCGCCGACGCCGGTGCCGCAGACCATGATGCCGCGCTCGGCCTCGCCGGACGTGACCTTGCGGGCGACCTCGCGGGCGATGTCGGGGAAATCGACCGGCTGGTCGTCGTGGGAGCCGACATCGACGACCTCGTGGCCCAGCGATGTGATGTGGTCGATGACGTGCTGCTTGAGGGACCAGCCGGCATGGTCGGAGCCGATGACGAGGCGCATGGGATATCCTGTGGTGGTTGGAGCGAAGGGCCGGCGCCCATGGCGAGCGCCGGCTTGGTAGAGGTCAGCCGCGCATGTTCGCGGGCAGGTCGGTGCCGTGGAACTTCTTGTAGATCGCGTTGAGCTTGCCGTTCTTGAGGTTCTGCTCGACCCAGGCGTCGAGCTTCTCGATCAGCTTCGGCTCGCCCTTCTTCACACCGATGGCGAGGTCGAAATTGGTGATCGAGACCTTGGGCTCGAAGGGCCGCGCCGGCGCCTTGACGCCGATCTGCGAGACGATCGTCGCCGAGCTCGCGACGCAATCGGCCTGGCCGGAGACGGCCGCCGTGACCATCGTCGCATCGTCCTCGTAGCGGGCGAGCTTGAGGTCGCGCTCCTTCATATTGGTCAGCGTCGTGTCCTGCGTGGTGCCGCGCGAGACGGCGATGGTCTTGCCCTTCAGATCGTCCCAGCTCTTGGCCTCGACCGATTTCAGGCAGCCCACCACCGATTGCAGCGCGGCATAGGGTTTTGAGAAGTCGATCACCTTGGCGCGGTCGGGCGTGACCGACAGCGTCGAGATGATGATGTCGGCCTTGTTGGTCTGGACGTTGGGGATGCGGGTCGCGCCCGTGGTCTGGACGAATTCGAGCTGAAGGCCCCAATCCTTGGCGAGAAGCTCGGCGGTCTCGACATCCGAGCCGGTCGGCTTCATGGCTCCGTCGATCATGCCCGATGGCGGGATCGCGAGATCGGTCGCGATGCGGATCTTCCCGGCCTTCATGATGTCGTCGAGCAGGTCGGCGCGGGCGGCCTGGCCGGCGCAGGCCAGGGCCGTCGCCGCCAACAGGGCAAGCGTGAGAGAGCGTTTCATCCTTGGTTCCTTCCCTTCTTTTTGGTCGTTAGAGCCCGGTTCCGACGAACTGGGCGAGTTCCGGCGTGGCCGGAGCCGACAGGATCGAGGCACTTCCGGCCTCGTGAACCCTGCCCGCATGCATGAACACCGCCTGGTCGGCGATGCCTCGCGCGAACCCCATCTCATGGGTAACCATCACCATGGTCATGCCGTCCGCAGCGAGCTGTTCGATGACCTTGAGCACCTCGCCGGTCAGCTCCGGATCGAGCGCGGAGGTGACCTCGTCGAACAGCATCACCTTGGGCTGCATCGCGAGCGAACGGGCGATCGCCGCGCGCTGCTGCTGGCCGCCGGAAAGCTGTTCGGGATAGGCGTCGAGCTTCTCGGAAAGCCCGACCCTGGCGAGCATCGCCTTGGCGAGCTCGCGGGCTTCGGCCTTCCGCATCCGCTTCACCGAGACCGGCGCCAGCGTGATGTTCTGCTCGATGGTGAGATGCGGGAACAGGTTGTAGCTCTGGAAGACGATGCCGACATCCTGCCGCAGCGCCCGAAGATCGATGTCCACGGCATCGACGCGGTGCTCGCAGACGCGGATTTCACCTGAATCGATCTTCTCGAAGCGGTCGATGCAGCGCAGTGCCGTGCTCTTGCCGGAGCCGGAGCGGCCGATCAGCACCAGCACCTCGCCGCGTTCGACGGTGAAGCTGACTCCGTCCAGCACCTTGAGCGTGCCGAAGCTCTTATGGACCTTGTCGAGCACCACGATGGGGCGTTCGACGGTGAGGTGTTCCTGGGGGCGTTCCTGGCTCATGGCTTTCAAATCTCGTCAGGCCGGCATCAGCTTCGCGCGGCCGACGCCCATGCGGCGTTCGAGACGCCGGCTGAGGAGCGAGATCGGGAAGCAGAGCGCGAAATAGATCAGGGCGATGATCGCGTAGATCAGGAAGGGCTCGAACAGCGAGTTGTTGATGATCTGGCCGGAACGGGCGAGCTCGACGAAGCCGACGACCGAGGCGAGTGAGGTGTTCTTGATGATCTGCACCATGAAGCCCACGGTCGGCGGCGTGGCGATCCGCATGGCCTGGGGCAGGATCACCTTGAGCATGCGCTGGGTGCGGCTGAGCGCGAGCCCTTCCGCCGCCTCCCATTGCGGGCGCGGCACGGCCTGGATGCAGCCGCGCCAGATCTCGCCGAAATAGGCGCCGACATAGATCGTCAGCGAGGCTCCCGCGGCCCAGAGCGGCGTGATCGCGAAGCCGAGCGCGGAGAGGCCGAAATAGCCGAGGAACATGATCACCAGCAGCGGCGTGCCCTGGACGAGCTGCACATAGGCGCCGCTGAGCAGCCGCACCGCCTTGCTCGGCGAGACCCGGGCGAGCGCGATCAGGAAGCCGACGATCCCGCCGCCGATCAGCGCGATCATCGACAGCCCGATGGTCCAGAGCGCGCCCTGGCCGAGGAAGAGGAGATGGTTCGCATTGAGGGAGCCGCCCATGGTGATCGCTCCCCTAGAGCGGCGTGCCGAGGCGCCGGCGGCGCGGGAAGAGCACCTGCCCCAGCGCCCAGAAGGCGGCACGCAGGACGAGCGAGAGCGCGATATAGGCGAGCGCGACGAGGATATAGGTCTCGAAGGCGCGGTAGGTGTCGGACTGGACGTAGTTGGCGACGGCCGTCAGCTCTTCCGCCGAAATCTGCGAGGTGACCGAGGACGCCAGCATCAGCAGCACGAACTGGCTGGTCAGCGACGGATAGACCTTCTCGATCGCCGGCAGCAGGATGACGTGCCAGTAGATCTGGACGCGCGAGAGGGCGAGCCCCTCCGCCGCCTCGATCTGGCCGGGCGGGATCGCCTCGAAGCCCGCCCGCATGATCTCGGCGGTATAGGCGCCGACATTGATGGCGAGCGCGGCAGCCGCGACGGAGAAGGCCGAGAATTTGAAGCCGATGCTGGCCAGCCCGAAATAGACCAGGAAGATCTGGACGAGCAGCGGCGTGTTGCGGATCGTCTCGACGTAAGCGGCGCAGAGCCCGGCAATGAAGCGGTTGCTGCTGCCGCGGCCGATGGCGCAGAACGTGCCGATCGCGCCGCCGGTCAGGATCGCGATGAAGGCGAGCTTCAGCGTCATCGCCGCGCCGTCGAGGAAGAGCGGCCAGCGTTCGAGCACGACGGAGAAGTCGAGGTTGAGCCCCATCGCCGCCGTCAGGCCCGGTTCGTCATGCGGTCATAGACGCGAAACAGCGCCTGGTTGCCGTTCCCGCCTTCGCCATGGGCGCGCGCCTCGATATATTGGCTGGTGACGAGGGCGGTCCCCGGCAGCGGCACCGAGAGCGCCTGCGCCTGTTCCTGCACGAGGCGCAAATCCTTCAGCATCAGGTCGATGCGGAAACCCGCCCCGGCATCGCCCGCGATCATGGCCGGGCCGAGCTTGTCGAGCATCCAGGACGCGGCCGAGCCACCGAGCAGCACGGAGCGCATCTGCTCCAGATCGACGCCGCAGGCGCGGCCGAGCGCGATCGCCTCGCAGACCGCCTGGATATTGATGCCGCAGATCAGCTGGTTGCAGAGCTTGACCGCCTGGCCGGCGCCCGGCGCGCCGACATGGGTGATGGTCGTGCCCATGCCCCGGAAGAACGGTTCGGCCCTGGCGAAGGCCGCAGCCTCGCCGCCGGCCATGATCGTCAGCGTCGCGGTCTTGGCACCGATCGGGCCGCCGGAGACCGGCGCGTCGACGAAATCGGTGCCCGCCGCCTTGAGATCGGCATGCATCCGGCGAACGGCGACAGGCGAGATCGTGCTCATGTCGACGATCAGGCGCCCGCGCGGCGGCGCGGCCAGCAGGCCGTCTTCGCCATGGATGACATCCTCGACCTGTGGCGTATCCGGCAGCATGGTGATGGCGATATCGGCATCCGCCGCAGCCTCGGCCGGGCTCGCAGCCGGCTTCGCGCCCTCGGCCGCCAGTACTGCTACCGCCTCGTCGAGGACGTCGTAGACGGTGACCCGATGCCCCGCCTTGATGAGATTGCGCACCATCTCGCGCCCCATCGTGCCGAGGCCGATGAAGCCGACGCTGCCCATTTCGTTCCGTCCCATAACCTGCTCTTTCGGCATTGTTTTGATGAAATCGGTGCCTTGGTTTCGCTAGGCGCTCCGCGTCTCCGACCTGTCGCCCTCGCCGGTCACCGCGCGGCGGCGGTATTCGTCGCCGATCGCGAAATGGCGGCGCAGCGTCACCTCGGCGCGGTCGGGATCGCGCCCGACGATGGTGTCGAAGACGCGCTTGTGGTCATCGATCAGGTAAGTCTTCATCGAGCTGAAGCGCTGGACGAGCTCGCGGCGGCTGCGATGCGAGCGCGCCAGCAGCGTCGACATGGATTCATGCAGCACTGCGAGCGTCGGCGAACGCGAGGCCAGCACGATGGCTCGGTGAAACTCGAAGTCGGCGTCGCCGCCAGCATCCGCATCGTCGATGGTCTCGCCGATGCGGACGAGCGCGCGTTGCAGCCGCTCGAAATCGGCGATGGTGGCGCGCTCGCAGGCCAGGCGCACGGCCTGGCACTCGATGGCGATGCGCGCCTCCATCACGTCGTCGATGAGGTCGGCCTGCTGGGCGAGCGCGAGCGTGAAGAAGTCCTTCAGCATCGAGGCGTCCGGCCGCTTCACGATGGTGCCGACGCGTTCGCGGATCTCGACGATGCCGAGCATGTGCAGGGCGCGCAGTGCTTCGCGCACGATCGGCCGGCTCACGCCGAGCTGCGCGGCGAGTTCTCGTTCGGCCATGAGCCGCTCGCCCTGCTTCAGCGTGCCGTCGAGCAGCCGCTCCCGCAGATAGGCGAAGACGCGCTCGAACCCCGACGCGCTGTCGGTACCTTGAGCATCCATCCCTGACGTCACCATTCTTATTTCTGGTAAGACCAGTACGATGACCAGAGGCGAAAATCAACCGCGAGATGGCGGCGGGGAAGCCGTGCGCTGTTCGGGTTCGCGAGCTCCGTTTGCCGCGTCGATCCCGGAGATTTTCGGATTGCCGGTTGAACCGTGCGGCCTGAGGCGGCCATCACCGGTGCAATAGTCGCTCAGGGATTGGGAGGCCTGCATCCACCGGGGCGTTGCGGTCGATCGCCCGGCGCGCGGTGTCGAGGAGTGCAGCGTTCAGCTCTGCGCCGCTGTCCCGGAAGCCGCCGCGAAGCGCTCGATGCGGAAATCGTGCAGGGGGATCTCGGTCGTGCCCGTCGCGATCAGCTCGGCCATGGTGTCGCCGACACCGGGGCCGAGCTGGAAGCCGTGCCCGCTGAAGCCGAAGGCGTGGAACAGGCCCGGCGTGGTGGCGGAAGGGCCCATCACCGGCAGCATATCGGCGAGATAGCCCTCGCAGCCCGACCAGGTTCGGATCACCGCGACATTCTCGAGCGCCGGCAGCAGACGCACGAGCGCGCGCAATTGGGCCGGCAGCCGTGCCGGGTCGGCCTTGGCGTGGCCGGGTTCGAGATCGACCGCAACGCGCTCGGCCGCGCCGCCGAAGACGATGTTGCCGCGCTCGACCTGTCGAAAATAGCCGTCCGCTCCATGTTGGCGGCTCCAGATGCCGACCACGGGCAGGACGCGGTGGGGCAGGGGTTCCGTCACACCCATCTGCGGGCCGCGCGGCGTCAGCGGCACGGGCTCGCCGAAACGGGCGGCGATGGCTGCGCCCCAGGCGCCGGCCGTGTTGAGCAGGCGATCCGCCTCGAACACGCCTTTAGCGGTGGTGACGCGGAAGCCCGCCGCCGTGACATCAAGGTCGGTGACCGCGCAATCCTCGACGATGCTGGCGCCGAGCCGCCGCGCCGCATCGGCGAAGGCGGGCGCGATCAGCCGCGGATTGCCGGACCCGTCCTGCGGGGAGAACGAGGCCGCGATCGCGCCCGACCCGAGACCGGGAAAACGCGCCCGGATCTCGTTGGCGCCGAGCTCTTCCAGTTCCAGCCCCCAGGGACGCGCGGCTTCGGCATAGGCGCGCATATCCGCCAGCGCGTCCTCCTCGAAGATCAGGCGCAGATGGCCGGTGGCGCGGAACTCGACGTTGCGCCCGAGCAGGCGCGCGGCCTCGCCCCAGAGTGCGCGGGAGCGATGCGCCAGCGGCAGTTGCGTGAGATGGCGGCCGGTGCGGCGGATATTGCCGAAGGAGGCGACGGTCGCTCCCGTTCCCACCCGGCCGCGCTCGAGCAGCGTCACGCGCAAGCCCCGCCGGGCCAGGAAATAGGCGGAGGCGGTCCCCATCAGGCCGCCGCCGAGCACGATCACGTCCATATCCGCCTCTCGCCGCGCCGAGGCGGCAGGTCGTCCATCCGCCGAAGCTGCTGCCCCCCGGAACTCCAGTCAAAGACGCGTTGGCGCGAAGGCCATAAGCGCCGCCTATGGACAGGGCACAAGGCGGCAGCCGTCGAGGGCATAAGTCCGGCTTATGCGTCTGCCCGGCTTGTCTCTTGGACGGGGCGGCGTCGCCCATGCCAGCTTCCGGGTCGGCACAGGAGAGGCATGGACATGGCAGGCGGGGCAGCGCTCGGCACGGATATGGGCGACGGCGCGGATTGGAAGATCGGTGTCGATATCGGCGGCACCTTCATCGATTTCTGCGCCTTGGAAGCGCGCAGCGGCCGCGTCGCCTCGCTCAAGGTGCTGACGACGCCGGACGATCCGGGCGCGGAGCTGATGACGGGCCTCACGCTGCTGGCCGAGCGCGAGGGGCTCGATGCCACCGCCGTGACGCGCTTCGTCCACGGCACCACGGTCGGCGTCAACACGGTCATCCAGCGCAAGGGCGCGCCGCTCGCGCTCTTCACCAATGCCGGTTTCGAGGACGTCATCGAGCTCGCCCGGTTGCGCATGCCCGACGTCTATTCCTTGTTCTGCTCCCGCCCCGAGCAGCTCATCACTCGCGACCGTGTCTTCGGCATCCCCGCCAGGATGCGCTCGGACGGCCGCGAGACGGTCAAGCCCGATCTTGCTGCGGTTGCCGCCGCGGTGGCTTCGGCCAAGGCGCGTGGCGCCGTCGGCATCGTCGTCGCCTTTCTGCATGCCTGGCGCGACGGCGCCCAGGAGGAGGTGGTGAAAGCCGAGATCGCGCGGCTCGCGCCCGAGCTCTTCGTCTTCACCTCGGCCGAGGTCTGGCCGGTCATCCGCGAATATGAGCGCACGACGACGGCGATCCTCAACGCCTATGTCCATCCGCGCATCGCCGGCTATCTCTCGGCGCTGGAAGAGCGGCTGGAGGGGCGCGGCGTGCCCGCGCGCTGCCTGCTCACCAAGTCCAATGGCGGCGTGATGAACGCCGCCGAGGGCAAGCGCGCCTGCGTCTCCATGCTGCTGTCGGGCACGGCCTCGGGCGTGATCGGCGCGGCCTGGTTCGCGCGGCAGGCCGGCGAGAAGCGCGTGCTGACCCTCGATATCGGCGGAACCTCCGCCGATTTCGCCCTGATCATCGACGGCGAGGCGCAATACGGCACCGGCGAGATGATCGGCGAGTTCCCGCTCTATATCCCCTCCGTCTCGGTCAGCTCGATCGGCATCGGCGGTGGCTCCATCGCCTCGGTCGACGGGCAGGGCGTGCTGCGCGTCGGCCCGGAATCGGCCGGCTCGACGCCGGGGCCCGCCTGCTACGGCCGCGGCGGCCACCAGGCGACGGTGACGGACGCGATGGTGGTCTGCGGCTGGCTCGGCCATAGCGAGATGGCCTATGGCCAGCTCAGCATGGATACCGGCCTAGCTCGCGCTGCCGTCGGGCGCCTCGCCGAGGCGCTCGGCCGCTCGGTGGAGGAGGCCGCCCAGGCCATCCTCGACATCGCCGTCTCCGAGATGTTCGTCGAGGTCGAGAAGCTCTCGTCGCGGGCCGGTGTCGATCTCAAGGATTTCACGCTGATGCCCTTCGGCGGGGGCGGCCCGATGCTCGGCGCCTTTCTCGCCCGCGAGCTCGGCATGACCCGGCTGATCGCGCCGCGCCGCCCCGGCGTCGTCTCGGCATTGGGCGGCCTCGTCGCCGATCTGCGCGGCGATTTCGTGCGTACGCTCTTCGCCGAATTGTCGCCGGGTGTGCTGCCGGAGCTTCACCGGGCCTTCGCCGCGATGGTGCAGGACGGACGCGCCTGGCTCGCCGCCCAGGGCCATGCCGGACCGGCCGATCTCAGGCTCTCGGCCGATATGCGCTATGTCGGCCAGAGCTACGAGATCGAGGTGCCGCTGCAGCCCGCCTGGCTGGAGAGCGGCGACGCCGAAGCGATCGCGCGGGAATTCCACCTGACGCATGCGCGCATCTACGATTTCGACGATGCGCAGGGCCGCGTCGAGATCGTCAATCTGCGCCTCTCGGCCATCGGCGCCGGCCCGGCGCTGACCTTCCCCGAATGGGATGAGGTCGACGAACAAGCAGAGCCCGAACGCGAGATCGCGGTCCATACCGGCGGCGCCCGCCGCGCGGTCGGCCTCTATCGCCGCGCCGAGCTGAAGCCCGGCAGCCGCTTCACCGGCCCGGCCGTGGTGGCGCAGGAGGACACCACCGTCGCGATCCCCCTCGGCGCCCGCGCCCGGATCGACCGCCATCTCAACCTGCACCTGACCTTCGCGGAGTGACGCCGATGTTCGACCGGATGAAGCTGCAGGTCCTCGCCAACCACGCCCGCGCCGCGGCGGAGAATATGGCGCATACGCTGCACCGCACGGCGCATTCCGCCTTCGTCAAGGAGACGGAGGACTTCACCGTCATGCTGATCAGCCGGCGCGGCGACACCTTCGCCGTGCCGATGGAGCTGGGCGCGACCTGGTATCCCGGCCTCTCCTGGGCGCCCGCGATCGAGATGGTCGAGGACTACAAGCCCGGCGACGTGGCCTTCACCAACGACCCCTATTCCTGCTTCGTCGCGACCCACGCTCCCGACACCCATCTCTGGAAGCCGGTCTTCCACCAGGGCGAGATCGTCGCCTGGACGGGCGGCCATATCCACAACACCGATATGGGCGGCGCGGTGCCGGCCTCGCTGTCGCGCGCCCTGACCGAGATCCATCAGGAGGGCATCCGCTTCCCGCCGATGAAGCTCGTCAACGAAGGCGTCTTCGACGAGCAGATCCTGCGGATCATGACGACGAACGTCCGCAAGCCGGACCTGAACATCGGCGACATCAAGGCCCTGGTCGGCGCGCTCAACACCGGCGAGCGCAAGGTGCTGGCGATGATCGAGAAGTTCGGCCGACAGGCCTTCCTCGAGGGTGTCGACGCGCTGCTCGACCATGCCGAGGCGCAGGCGCGCGAAGTGCTGCGGGCCATGCCGGACGGGACCTGGGAGTTCGCCGACTATGCCGACGAGGATTCGGTCGAGGCCAATCCCTGCCGCCTCAAGCTCAAACTGACGATCCGCGGCGGCGAGGCGGTGCTCGACTTCACCGGCTCCGACCCGCAGCTCGCCTCGTCGCTCAACGTTCCCAGCGGCGGCAACCCCCGGCATACGATGCTGCTGGTCGGGGTCTATTACGTCCTCTACACGCTGAACCCGAAGATCCTGCTCAATACCGGCCTGACACGCCCCTTCACCTGCATCGCGCCGGAAGGGTCCGTGCTCAACCCGGTCTTCCCCGCCGCGGTCGGCATGCGCTCGCTCACCTGCGCGCGGCTGCGCTCGGTGATCTTCGGGGCCTTTTCGCAGGCCGTGCCGGAGCGTTTGCCGGCAGCACCCGCCGGCAACAACTGCATCGTCAACGTGATGACCACCGACGAGCGCACCAGCCGCACCGTCATCGCCGCGGTCAACCCGGTGGTGGGTGGCGGCGGCGGCATGCCCCATCGCGACGGCACCAACGGTTCGGGGGCCGATGCCGCCTATCTCAGGAACACGCCGATCGAGATCACCGAGACGGAAACCCCGGTCGAGTTCGTCAGATACGGGCTGGCCAGGGACAGCGGCGGCGCCGGGCGCTGGCGCGGCGGGCTCGCCACCGAGATGGCCTTCCGCGTCTTCGCGCCGGATAGCCGCATCACCGCCCGCAACCGCGACCGCAGCTTCTTCCGCCCCTGGGGCGTGCTCGGCGGCCGCGCGGCGGGCCTGTCGGACATGGTCGTCAATCCCGGCCAGCCGGAGGAGCGGCGGCTCGGCAATATCGACACCGCCGTGCTCCAGCCGGGCGATGTGCTCGAAATCCGCTCCGCCGGCGGCGGCGGCCGCGGCCATCCTTTCGACCGTGAGCCCTGGCGCGTCGCGACGGATGTGGCGCGCGGCTACGTCTCGGCCGAGGCGGCGGAGCGCGAGTACGGCGTCGTCATCCGCGCAGGCGAGGTCGACGAGGCGGCGACGCAGGCGCGCCGCGCATCACGCTCGCCGGTCGAGGGCCATTTCCATTTCGGCCCCGAGCGCGAGGGCTACGAGGCGCAATGGACGCCGGAAGCCTATGACTGGCTCACCGCGCTGCTTGCCGGCCTGCCGATCCACTGGCGCTTCTTCGCCAAGACGGAGATCTTCCGCCGGATGAAGGGCAAGGTGGGCGCGCAGGGCGTGGCGCAGGCTTTCAGGGAAGCGCGCCTGCGCTTCCCTGAAATGCCCGAGGGCGGTGCTGCCTTGCCCGAGGCGGCCGAGTGAGCGCGGCGGGCCATCCGGCCGGGCGCCTCGTCCGGCTTGCCGAGACGAATCGCGCGCCGATGCGCTTCGTCCTCGACGGCGCGGAACGGCAGGCACTTGCCGGGGACACGGTGCTCAGCGCCATCCTTTCCGTGGCGCCGGCGCTGCGCCATTCCGAATTCGGGACGGAAACCCGCGCCGGCTTCTGCCTGATGGGCGCCTGCCAGGATTGCTGGGTCTGGCAGGAGGAGGGGCCACGCATCCGCGCCTGCTCGACGCCGCTCACTGAGGGTATGCGGCTGCTGACCGACGCTCCGGGAGACTGGCCGTGAGCGGCGGCGGAACGCCGCGCGTGGTCGTCGTCGGCGCCGGTCCAGCTGGCATCCGCGCCGCGCAGACGCTCGTCGCGGCCGGGCTCACGCCGATCGTGATCGACGAGGCCGAGCGCGCCGGCGGCCAGATCTACCGTCGGTCGCCACCCGGTTTCACGCGCCCGCCCGAGACTCTCTACGGTTCGGAAGCGTCGAAGGCGGTGGCGCTGCATGCCGCCTTCGACGGAATGCTCGCGGCAGGCCGGCTCGTCCATCACGCGCGCAGCTCCGTTGCCGCGATCGCGGATGGGCGCCTGCTCGTGCTCGGGCCGGCCGGCAGCCATTGGGTCGCCTATGATCGCCTGATCCTCGCGACCGGCGCGATGGACCGGATCATGCCGGTGCCGGGCTGGGAGAACCCCGGCGTCTACGGCCTCGGCGCGATGCAGATCGCGCTGAAGGCGCAAGGCGCGGCGCTCGGCCACCGGATCGTGTTGGCAGGCTCGGGCCCGCTGCTCACCTTGCTCGCGGTGCAGTTGCTGAAGGCCGGCGGCGAGGTCGCGGCGGTGCTCGACACCTCGCCGACGCGCCGGCAGCTTGCCGGTCTCGGCGGTCTCGTGGCGCGGCCGGTTTTCGTCCTGCGCGGGCTCGCGATGCGGGCGCGCCTCGCCGGTCGCTACCATGCCGGGGTCCGGCTCGACCGGATCGAGGCCGATGCGCGCGGGCCGGTGGCCATCCGCTGGCGCGACGCGGCCGGGCAGGAGCGTCACACGGACTGCGACGCGGTCGGCCTCGGCTGGCATCTGCGGTCCGAGACGCGGCTCGCCGACCTCGCCGGTTGCGATTTCGCCTATGACGAGAGCTGGCGCCAATGGCTGCCGAAGGCCGACGAGTTGGGGCGGGCCAGCGCGGGGGTCTACCTCGCGGGGGACGGCTTGCGCATTCTCGGTGCCGACGCGGCCGAGGTCGCGGGGCGCCTCGCCGCCGCTGCCTGCCTGCAGGATCTCGGCCTGCCGGCGCCCGATATCGTCGCCGACAGGCGCCGGCTGCGTCGTTTCGCCCGCTTCGCAGGCGGCGTCGCCGAGGCCTTCCCCTGGCCGGCGGCGGCCACGCTTCCCGGTGAGACCGTGATCTGCCGCTGCGAGGGTGTGACGGCAGGAGAGCTGCGCGAGACCGTCGATTTCGGCGGCGGCGAGGTCAACCGCGCCAAATCGCTCGGGCGTGTCGGCATGGGGCGCTGCCAGGGCCGCTATTGCGAGCTCGCCGCCGCCGAGATCGTGGCCGACCGGGCAGGCCTGGGCTGTGCTCGCGAAGCCGGCCGGCTGCGGGCCCAGGCCCCGGTCAGGCCCGCGCCGATCGGTGCGTTGCTGGGGGACGCCGACGGTTGAGGCGTCCGCGCGAGCTCACTCGCCCGCAAGCGCCGCCCGGCTGAAGTCGCGGCCGGCGGCTCTGAGGCAGTCGCGCATCCATTCATGGCTGGCGGAGAGCGGCCGGTCCTTGCTGGTCACGATCGCGATCGGCACCTCGATCCGCGGCGAGAACGGCCGGGCGACGATGCCGTTGAACTGCTCCCATGGCAGCAGCCCGTCGACGACGGCAAGGCCGAGGCCGTCGCGCACGAAGGGCAGCGCCGTGATCGACAGGTCGATCTCGATCGCGGGAGCATAGGCAAGCCCCTCCGTTTCGGCCGCAACCGCGAGCAGGCGCCCCGGCAGGGTGTCGGCGCGGTAGGAGATCAGGGTCTCCGCCTGGATATCCGCGAAGCCGATCCGGTCCAGCGCCGCGAGCCGATGCTGCGCGGGCAGCACGCAGACCAGATCGGCATGGCCGACCGTCTCCGTGAAGATTCCCTGATGCGGCAGGTTGTTCATGGTGATGCCGAGCGAGACCTCGCCGCTGCGCAGCATGTCGATGATGCTCACCTGCGACGCGATGAGCGAGCGCACGACGATATCGGGATGCGCTTCCCGGAAGGCGAGCAGCGCGCGCGGCACGATCGACATCGAGGGCGGGGCGGACGCCGCCAGCCTGACGAGCCCGGTGCGCCCGTGCCGCATGTCGACGGTGCGCCGCCGCAGCGCATCGAGCTCCCCGAAGATGTGCTCGGCCTGGGCGTAGAGCTCCTCGGCCTCCTGCGTCGGCACCAGCCGGCCGCGCACGCGGTCGAACAGCTTGAAGCCGAGCTGGTCTTCGGTGTGGAGCAGGATCTGGCTCAGCGCCGGCTGCGAGATGTTGAGCATCGCCGCCGCGCCGGTGACGGTGCCGCTGCGCATCAGCGTGCAGAAGACTTCGAGTTGGCGGGCCCGCATCGGTGGTTCCAGCATCGGCGATGGCGCAGACATCGCCGCCGCGAGCGCCGATGTCCAGTCCGATGCTTTAACGCTGTTCCCAGCGATCCAGCATCTCGTAGAACTGGACGGCGAGCGGCAGGAACCAGGGCTTGCCGTAATAGAGCGGGCGGCTCCTGAACGGCAGGTCCTCATAGGCGCTGGGCTTTTCCACGCTGCCGAGCATCCGCTGCGCGATCTTGTGGCCGAACCAGCTTGCCCGCGCGATGCCGGTGCCGTTGTAGCCACAGGCGTAGAAGATGCCCTCCCGCTCGCCGAGATGCGGCAGCTTGTCGAAGGTGAAGCCGGTCTGGCCGTGCCAGTAATGGGTGAGAGGCGTCCGCTCCAGTTCCGGGAAGACCTGCAGCATCTGCTTGCGCAGATGGCCGGCATTGGCCCGCGCCACGTTCTCGCCGTTGACCTTGAGCACGCGGCCGCCGAAGAGCACGCGCGTGCCGTCCGGCGAGGGCCTGTAATAGGTCACGACGCGCTGGCTGCCCGCCAGCATGCGCCGCTTCGGCATCAGCCTGTCCATGACCTCTGGCGGCAGCGGCGCCGTGGCGATGAGCGCGCTGCGGATCGGGATGATCCGCCGCTGCAGGAAGGGCAGGAGCGAACCCGTATAGCCGTTGGTGGCGACGAGAAGCTGCTTCGCCGCGATCCGCTGCCGGCCGACGGAGACGGTGAAGCCGCCGGCGTCCGGCGCGATCGCTGTAACGCGCGCGCCGCCGAAGAGCTGGGCTCCGGCGCGGTGCGCCGCTTCGGCGAGGCCTGCGACATAGCGGGCGGGATGGAGCCCGGCATAGCCGGGAATGGCGAGGCCGCCATGGTAGAGATCGGTGCCGATCTCGCCATGCTGCTCGGCCCGCGGCACCAGATAGGCGTCGCAGGGCATGACCTTGCGGATGCGGTCGAGCTGGCGGCCCATGGCCTCGTAGAGGCGCGGCGTCATGGCGCCGCGGAAATAGCCGACCACAGCGAGGTCGCAGGCGATGGCCTCGCGCTCCACCACGTCCTTGACGTGCTGGAGCGCGAGAAAGCTCTCTCCGACGATGGCGCGCGCCTTTTCCGGCCCATAGGCCATGGCCGTGTCGAAGGTCGCCCATCCCGGCCCCAGCATGCCGCCGTTGCGGGAGGAGGCACCCCAGCCCGGCGCTTCCGCGTCGAGCACCGTCACCTGCTTGCCGGCTTTCGCCAGCGTCAGCGCCGCATTGAGGCCGGTGAAGCCTGCCCCGACGATCACGACCTCGCTGCTGGCCGGCAGCGCGGTGGAGGGGGCGGCCCTGGGCTCGGCCGCATCCCACCAATAGGGCGTGTCGACGGCGCCCTCGGCGAAGAACGGCCCGGTCACCTGTGCCATGCCGCGATCCTCATGCTTGCAGGATGCGCCGCAGGAAGTCCTGCGTACGCGGGTTCTGGGGCCGGCTGAGCACTTCGCTCGGCGGCCCTTGCTCGACCAGTACGCCGCCATCGAGAAAGAGCACGCGGTCGGCCACCTCGCGGGCGAAGCCCATTTCGTGGGTGACGACGATCATCGTCATGCCTTCGTCGGCGAGCGAGCGCATCACCGCGAGCACCTCGCCGACGAGCTCGGGGTCGAGCGCGGAGGTCGGTTCGTCGAACAGGATCGCATCCGGCCGCATGCCGAGCGCGCGGGCGATGGCGACGCGCTGCTGCTGGCCGCCGGAGAGCTGGGCGGGGTAGGCGTCGATCTTGGCGCCGAGCCCGACCCTTTCGAGGAGCTGCCGCGCCTGGGCGAGCGCCTGCTCGCGCGGCTCCTTCTTCACGAAGATCGGCCCTTCCGCGACATTCTCCAGCGCCGTCCGGTGCGGGAACAGGTTGAAGCGCTGGAACACCATGGCGACCCGCGTCCGCACCTGCCGGATGCTGCGCGCCTTGGTATCGACCCGCTCGCCATGCACGACGATCTCGCCGCCCTGATAGGTCTCGAGCCCGTTGATGCAGCGCAGCAGCGTCGACTTGCCCGAGCCGGACGGCCCGATGATGCAGACCACTTCGCCCTTCTCGACCGAGAAGGAGACGTCGTGGATCACCTCGAGCGGCCCGAAGGATTTGCGCACATTGTGCAGCGCGACGATGCTCATCGGCCAGCCCCCAGACGCCGTTCGAGCCAGGCGTTGAACGCCGTCAATGGCAGGCTCATGGCGAGATAGATCAGCGCCACCAAGGTGAAGATCGCCGTGTTCTCGAAGGTGGAGGACGCCAGCAGCTTGCCCTGCAGCGAGAGCTCCGCGACCGTGATCGTCGAGGCGAGCGAGGAATCCTTGAGCAGCATCACCATGGTGCTGCCATAGGGCGGCAGCGCCACGCGGATCGCCTGGGGCAGGACGACGCGCCGCATCATCAGGCCCCAGCCCATGCCGATCGAGAGCGCGGCTTCCGTCTGCCCGCGGTCGATCGCCTCGATCCCGGCCCGGAACACCTCCGCCATATAGGGCGAATAGGCGATGCCGAGACCGATGATCGCGGCCTGCAGCGCGGTCAGCGAGAGGCCGAGATCCGGCAGCACGAAATAGATGTAGAACAGCGTCACCAGGCCGGGGATGCCGCGCACCACGACGATGATCGTGCGCGCCGTCCAGGCGAGCGGCGCGATGCCGCTCACCCGCATGAAGGCCCAGAGCAGGCCGAGCGCCGTCGCGAGCACGAAGGCACCGAGCGTGACCAGGATGGTCAGGTAGACGCCCTGCATCAGGATCGGCAGGAACGTCGGTACCTGGCTGAGGAAGTGGCTCATGATGCGATCCGTGGAGCGCTCAGAGGCCCCACTTCTTCAGGATCGCGTCGAAGCGCCCATCCTTCTTGATGGCGGCGAGGCCGGCGTCGATCTTGCCCAGCAATTCGGCATTGCCCTGCTTCACAGCGATGTTGATCGGCCCGGGCACGGACGGCTTGTACGACTTCACCAGCCGCAATTGCGGGAAGCGCCCCTGGGCGAGGTTGTAGGCCAGGATCGGGTAGTCGCCGATGCCGGCGTCGAGGCGCCCGTTCGAGACGTCGCGCAGGATGTCGGGCAGGCTGTCATAGGCATTGACTTCGGCAGCCGTGCCGGCGGCCTTCAGGGCATCGATGTAGCGGGTGCCGATCTGGGCCCCGACCTTCTTGCCTTTCATGTCATCGAAGCCGGCATAGTCCTTCTCGTCCTTGGTCGATACGACGAGCCCCTCGCCATAGGCGTAGACGTCCTTGCTGAAGTCGACGACCTTTGCCCGTTCGGGCGAGCCGTACATGGCGGCCGAGATGATATCGATCTTGCCCGAGGTCAGCGCCGCGATCAGCGCGGAGAACTGCATCGGCTGGATCTCGACCTTGAAGCCCTGATCCTTGCCGATCTCCTCGATCACGTCGACCATCATCCCCTGGATGGTGTTGGTCTTCGCGTCGAGGAAGGTGAAGGGCGTGCCCGTCGGCGTCGAGCCGACCTTGTAGACCGTCTGCGCCTGAGCGCTGGCCCCGGCCGCCACCATGGCGAGAGCCGCCAGAACCGTTCTCAATCCGATCATTCCCCATCTCCCCTTCTTGGAATCCACCCGGTCTCCCGAACCGGTTCATGCAGCATCCGTACCGTCCGTCGGGAGCGACAAGACGAATTCATGCCGACCCCATAAGATCGACTTATGTGCTCGCAAGCCAGCACCCGCCGGGGCTCAGAACTCGGCGACCTTGCCGAAGGCCGAGCCATCCAGCCGGTCCGGCCGATAGGATGCCGGATCGACGATCGGCTTCGCGCCGCTGGCGATGTCGGCGATCAGGTGGCCGGCGCCCGGGCCGATGCCGAAGCCATGGCCGCTGAAGCCGGCGGCGAGGATGAAGCCGGGCACACCCGCGAGCTCGCCGATGGCCGGCACTCCGTCCGGAGTCGAGTCGATATAGCCGGCCCAGCGCGCCTGCACCGGCACGCCTTTCAGGGCCGGCAGCAGCTTGAGCGCTCGCGCATGGGTCTCGGCGATCTGCTTGCGATCGGGCGTCGGGTCGAGGATGCGGTTCGCCTCCATCGGCGTCGGCGCGTCGAGCCGCCAGCGCGCCAGGGTCTCGTGGCCGGCGCGCCAGCCTTGCAGGCCGCCGATGGCGAGGTTGCGCCAGCGCCGCAGGAACATCGGCACGAACTGGCGTGCGAAGCGCAGTTGCTGCGGCGTCGGATCGACGCGGGCGCCGCCGCTGATCGCGAGCGCATAGCCGCCATCGCCGCGGCGCGTCACGGAGACCTCGGTCGTGTGAAGGGCGTCCGGAATGCCGGACACCCCTGGCATCACCGACAGGATCGACGACCGCACCGATGATTGCGGGAAACGGATTCCGAGCTGGTTGAGGAAGGAGGAAGCCCAGGCGCCGCCAGCATGGACGACCGTGCTCGTGCGGATCGTGCCCTTTTCGGTGACGACGCCCGAGACCCGCCCGCAGCTCGTCTCGATCCCGCGCGCCGCGCAGAACTGGTGCACCGTGCCGCCTGCCTTGACGATGCCGCGCGCGATCACCGGCGCGGCGCGCGAGGGGTCGGCGGTGCCGTCGCTCGGCGAGAAGACGCCTCCCTTCCAGCTTTTGCCGGTGGCGGCGCCTCGGGCGGAGGCCTCGTCGCTGGAAAGCATGTGGGTGGTGACGCCCTGGCCGATCGCGAAGTCGCGCCATTTCGCCCATCCGGCGATCTGGGCCTCGTCGTCGCTGAGATAGAGCAGGCCGCAGCGGCGGAAGCCGAGATCCTCGCCGATCTCGGCGGCGAAACGGTCCCACAACGCGAGGCTCTCCGTCGCCATCGGCAATTCGCGCGCATCGCGATTCTGCTGCCGGCACCAGCCCCAGTTGCGGCTCGACTGTTCGGCGCCGACGCGCCCCTTCTCGACGAGCGCGACCTTGATGCCGCGGCGCGCGAGATAATAGCCGGTGCAGACTCCGACGATACCGCCGCCGATCACGACGACATCCGCGCTCTCGGGCAGGGGCGGGCTGGTCTCGATCTCGAAAAGCGGTGCCGGCATCACGGTCTCCTTGACGAAGACGAAGCCTAGCCCGTCGGGACAGGGGGCGCGCACCGCATATCGCCGTTCCGCGGCATTTCCTTCCGTTCGGACCGGCGGATTCCGCGTTCTTCTTTCGCGAAGTCCCGGTAACAAGGGCTTCGCGCGCGGCAGCATCTGCCGTGCGATTGCCGGGAGCGCCGGCTTCCGTCATGATCGGGCGGAGCCGGGCCGCCCATGACCCATCCTGCGACGGCGCCAGCGGACGAGACCCCCATGAAGCTCGATCAGATCGACATCAAGATCCTCTACGAGCTGCAGAAGAACGGCCGGATCACCAATGTCGAGCTGGCGGAGCTGGTGAACCTCTCGCCGAGCCCCTGCCTGATGCGCGTCAAGAAGCTGCAGCAGGAAGGCTACATCACCGGCTATTCCGCCCGGATCAATATCGGCAAGCTCGGCCAGACGCTGACGGTCTTCACCGAGGTGACGCTGAAGAACCACCGCCAGGTCGATTTCGCGCGGTTCCTGGCGGCCATCGAGAAGCTCGACCAGGTCATCGAATGCCACCTCGTCTCGGGCGGCTACGATTATCTCGTGAAATTCGTGACCAGCGGCATCATCGAGTACCAGACGCTGATGGAGCGGCTGATCGACCTCGATATCGGCATCGACAAGTATTTCAGCTTCGTCGTGCTGAAGTCGCCCATCGTCAAGCCGCACATGCCGCTGACGAGCCTGTTTCCGGTCACGGCGACGAGCTGAGGCGAGCTCAGCGCTTCGAGAAGGCGGCGACGAGCTCCGGATCGCGCTCGAGCGTGTCGAGCCAGGATGGGTCGAGCTTGGGCACCGAGGACATCAGCAGCCGCGCATAGGGGTGGCCGCCGGCCTTGCCGACCTGGTCGGCCGGCAATTGCTCGACCTTCACGCCGCGATACATCACCGCGACCTCGTCGCAGATCGCCTGCACCGTCGTCAGGTCATGGCTGATGAAGAGATAGGACAGGCCGAGCTCGCGCTGCAGCTCTTTCAGCAGCTCGATGATCGCCGCGGCGACGACCGTATCGAGCGCCGAGGTGATTTCGTCGCAGAGCACGAGCTCGGGGTCGGCCGCGAGCGCGCGCGCCAGGTTGACGCGCTGCTTCTGCCCGCCGGAGAGCTCGCCCGGCAGCCGGTGCTTCAGGGCGCGCGGCAGGTGCACGAGATCGAGCAGGCGGTCGATGCGCGCGTCGCGGGCCGGCCCGCGCAGGCCGTGATAGAAGGCGAGGGGACGGCCGAGGATATCCTCGATCGATTGCGCCGGGTTGAGCGCGGTGTCGGCCGACTGGAATACGATCTGGAGCTTGCGCAGCTCTTCCGGCGTGCGGTCGCGCGCCAGCGGGGCCATCGGCCGTCCGTCGAAACGGATATGGCCGGAGGAGGGCGGCAGGATGCCGGCGATGGTCCGGGCGAGGGTCGACTTGCCGCAGCCGGACTCGCCGATGACGCCGAGATTGCGGCCCCGTTCCAGCTTGAAGCTGACGGCGTCGACCGCGAGCATCAGCGGCTTGCCGTTCGGCTGCAATCGACCGTAGCCCGCACTGATGGCGTCGAGCTCGAGGACCGGCTGCGGCGGCGGGCTTGCCGTGGCGGCCGCCTGCGCTGCGACGCGGGCGACGGGCGAGAAGGCCGCCAGCAATTCGCGCGTATAGGGATGCTTCGGCGCGGACAGGATCTGCTCGGTCGTGCCGATCTCCTGGATCTGGCCGCCCTTCAGCACGACGATGCGGTCAGCGATCTGGGCGACGACGGCAAGGTCGTGCGAGACATAGACGCCGGCCATCCGGCTTTGCCGCATCACGGACTTGAAGGCGCGCAGCACCTCGATCTGGGTGGTGACGTCGAGCGCGGTCGTCGGCTCGTCGAAGATCACGACCTTCGGATCGCCGATCAGCGCCATCGCGGCCGAGAGGCGCTGCAACTGGCCGCCCGAGACCTGGTGGGGATAGCGCGAGCCGATCGTCTCCGGCGCGGGCAGCGAGAGCGCCTTGAACAGCTCGATGGCCTTGGCCTCGGCGGCGGGGCGCGGCATCAGCCGGTGGATGCGGGTGATCTCGATCACCTGATCCATGATGCGCTGCGCCGGGTTGAAGGCGGCGGCCGCGCTCTGCGGCACATAAGCGACATCGACTCCGCGGACCTTCGCCCGCTCGGCCTCGGAGAGGCGCGCCATGTCACGGCCGTCGACGCTGACGCTTCCGCCGGTGATGCGGCAGCCCGTGCGGGTGTAGCCGAGCAGCGTCAGCGCGATCGTGGTCTTGCCCGAGCCGCTCTCGCCGATCAGCGCGACGATCTCGCCGGGCGCGATCTCGAAGCTCACCCCCTTGATGATCTCGACGCGGCGGCCGGCATCGGTGGTCGCCTCGACCTTGAGCCCGCGGATTTCGACGAGATGGCTCATCAGGCGCTCCGGTCGCGGATCTTCTGCGGCAGGTTGTCGATCAGCATGTTCACCGCGATCGTCAGGCTGGCGATGGCGAAGGAGGGCGCCATCACGGCCGGCGAGCCGAAGGGCAGGCCGCCGATATTCTCGCGCACCAGCGAACCCCAATCGGCCTCCGGCGGCTGCACGCCGAGCCCGAGGAAGGACAGGCCCGACAGGAGCAGCACGATGAAGACGAAACGCAGGCCGACATCGGCCAGCACCGGGCCGATGATGTTCGGCAGGATTTCCGCGCGGATCAGGTAGCTCAGTTTCTCGCCGCGAAGGCGCGCCACCGTGACGAAATCCGCGGTGTTGACGTTGACCGCGAGCGCACGGGCGAAGCGATAGGAGCCGGGCGTGTAAATGATGCCGAGGATCAGCATCAGCACGGGGATCGAGGAGCCGACGCCGGCAACGGCAACGAGGGCGAACAGCTTGCTGGGGATCGAGCTCAACGCATCGATGAAGCGGCTCAGCGCCGTATCGAACCAGCCGCCGGTCACGGCCGCCGCCATGCCGAGCGTGACGCCGATGCTGCAGGCGATCAGCGTGGCCGCCAGCGAGATGCCGACCGTGTAGCGCGCGCCGAACAGGATGCGCGAGAGCATGTCGCGCCCGAGATAGTCGGTGCCAAGCGGAAACTGCAGGCTCATCGGGCCGAAATAGTCGGTGTCGACGATGTCGCTGATGCCATGGGGCGTGACATAGGGCGCAAGGATCGCGATCAGCGCCCAGGCGAGGATGACGATCAGGCTGATCCAGCCGGTGAGGTTGAACCGATACCCGGTGCGGCGCTGGCTGGCGGTTGTCGTGTTGGCTGCGTCGATGGCCATGGTCAGCGCAATTTCGGGTTCGACAGGATGGCGATGACGTCCGCCGTCGTGATCAGGAGCAGGTAGACGACGCAGAAGATCATCGCGCAGCTCTGGATGAGCGGCAGGTCCCGCGTCGCCACCGCGTCGACCATCAGCTTGGCGATGCCGGGATAGTTGAAGATCGTCTCGACGATGATGACGCCGCCGAGCAGATAGGAGAGCGACAGCGCGACGGCGTTGACGATGGGGCCGAGCGCGTTGGGCAGCGCATGACGCAGCACGACCCGCGGGCGCGAGGCGCCCTTGAGCTGCGCCATCTCGACATAGGGCGTGTTGAGCGCCTCGACGACGGCGGCGCGCGACATGCGGATCATCTGGGCCGAGATCACGAAGCTCAGCGTGAAGACGGGCATCGCATAGATGCGCAGCATCTCGCCGAAGGAGTGGACGTCCCGCGCGAAGGACAGGGCCGGCAGCCATTTCAGCCAGACAGCGAAGATCAGCACGCCGGCGGTGGCGATCATGAATTCCGGCACCGAGATCACCATGATCGTCGCCATCGTGACCGAGCGGTCGTAAACCGAGCCGCGCAGCATGGCGGAGGTGATGCCGAGTGCGAGCGCGATCGGCACCGAAAACAGCGCGGTCGCCGCCGCGAGCTGGAGCGAGTTGCCCAGGCGCCCGGCGACGAGCTCCGCGATCGGCCGGTTATTGGCATAAGAGATGCCGAGATCGCCCGTCAGCATGCCGCCGAGCCAGCGGAAGAAGCGCAGGATCGCCGGATCGTTCAGGTGCATCGCCGCGCGCAAGCCCGCTACGGCCTCGGGCGTCGCGGCCTGGCCGAGCAGCACCTCCGCCACGTCGCCGGGCAGGATCTGGGTGGCGCAGAACACTACGAAGGAGACGATCAGCAGCGTCAGCAGCGCGACGAGCAGCCGTCCGCCCAGCAGGGACAACAGGTGAAGGTTCATCGACGCTCCCGCAGCTGACACCTCCGAGCGGAGTGTGACACGAAATGCGGGCCGGACGCACGCGCCCGACCCGCGGGAGAAGCGGGGCTTTAGCCTTCGAGCCAGACGTATTCGGCGAAGGCGTAGCCCATCATGCCGCCGAGCGGGTTCGCGAGCAGACCCTTCAGCTTGTTCGAGATCGCGTCGACATTCGAGATGTAGACCGGGATCGCGGTGCCGGCCTCGTCGGCGACCATCACCTGCATCTCGCCATAGATCTGCTTGCGCTTGGCTTCGTCGAGCGAGCCGCGCGCCTCTAGCAGCATCCTGTCGAACTTCTCCGACTTGTACTGGCTCTCGTTCCACGGCGCCGTGGAGGCATAGAGCAGCGAGAACAGGATGTCCGGCGTCGGCCGCGGGTTGATGTTGCCGAAATGGACCGGGGCCTTCAGCCAGTAGTTCGACCAATAGCCGTCCGAGGGCACACGCTGGATGTCGAACTTCATGCCGATCGCGTTGCCGGCCTGCTGGACGAGCACGGCCATGTCGACCGAGGAGCCGGCGGCATCCGAGGCGACGATCGGGATCGACTGGCCGAGGACGCCGGCCTTCTGGAAGAGGGACTTGGCCCGCTCGGGATCGAACGCCTTCGGCTTCAAGTCCTTGTTGTGATAGACGTTCATCGGCGGAACAGGCTGGTCATTGGCGATCTCGGCGAGGCCGCGAAGCGCCGACTTCTGGATCTGCTCGCGATTGAGCAGATACTTCATGCCTTCGACGAAACCCGCCTTGTCGCCAGGCGCCATGTCCAGCCGCATGTTGAGGTTCGTGTAGTTGCCGGTCGTGGTCTTCGACAGCACGACATTCGGCTGGCTCTCGACCAGGCGCATCGAGCGCGGATTGATCGCCGCGGCGAGGTGGATGTCGCCCGAGAGCAGCGCATTGACGCGCGCGGTGTCGTCGGTGATCGCGAAGAACTCGAAGGAGTCGAGGTTCGCGCCGCCGGACTTGAAGTAGTTCTTGTTCCTGACCGCGATCGAGCGCACGCCGGGCTCGAAGTTCTCGCAGACGAAGGCGCCGGTGCCGTTCGCCTTGGCGAAGTTCGTCGTGCCGTCGGCGATGATCATGAAATGGTGCGTCGACAGGATGGTCGGCAGGTCGCCATTGGGCGCCGCGAGCGTGATCTCGACGGTGAGCGGGTCGACGGCCGTGAAGCCGGTCATCTGCTTGGCCAGCGCGGCCGATTTCGAGCCGACGGCCGGGTCGAGATGGCGCTTCAGCGAATAGATGACGTCGGCGGAGGTCAGCGGCTTGCCGTCATGGAAGGTGACGCCCTTCTTGAGCGTGACGGTCCAGACCTTGGCGTCCTTGGTCTCGAATTTCTCGGCGAGCTCCATCTGCAGCTTGCCGTCCCCGTCCAGGAAGGTCAGGCGGTTGTAGAAGGCGCAGCAGCGGACATAGTCCGTCGAGAGCGAGGCCTTCGCCGGGTCGAGCGTATCGGCGGTCGAGGAGGACCAGCCGGCCGCCTTCAGGTTGCCGCCCTTGACGGGCGTCGCCGCGAGCGCGGAGGTGGCGCGCGCCAGTACGAGGCTGCCGGCGGAAGCGGCCAGGCCGCCGGCCATCAGCATCTGCAGGAGATCGCGGCGGCTTGCGCCGCGGCGGATCGCGTTCTCGACGAAGACGTCGTCGGCGCTCGTCCAGTTGGGCGTGATCTTGTCGGTCATCGTCATTCCCCTGTTTCGGTTGGTGCCGGCGTTTTGGTGCCGGCTTTTCTTCGATCCCGGCGTCTTCAGGCGGCCAGGCTGGACTCGACGGCGTCGGCGAGCCCGGCCATCGAGGTGAAATGGAAGTCGGGCTCGGTGAAGTTCTCGGGCTCGATCGTGCCGCCATAGCCGGGCTGGGCGTGGCGGCGCTGGATCCAGCAATTGGTCAGGCCGAGCCGGCGCGAGATGCCGATGTCGTGATACTGGCTTTGCGCGACGTGCAGGATCTGGTCGCGCGAGCCGCCATCCGTCTCGACGAAGGCGAAGACCTGCTCGAAGAAGCGCGGATCGGGCTTTTCCGTGCCGGTGTCATCGACGGTGAAGCCGGCGTAGAACGGATTGCCGAGCGCGCGGGCGAAATGCTCGAAGGCCCAGCGCTGGGCGTTCGTCATGGCGATGAGCTTGTAGCGTTTCGCCAGCCGGGCGAGCGCGGCGGCGCTGTCGGGGAAGGGCCGCCAGTCCTTCACGGCATCGCGCAGGCGCCGGCCATGGCTCTCACCGGCCGGCAGGCCGAGCTTCGGCGCGATCACGCCGTAGACGCGGACGAGATCGTCCGGAAAATGCTGCACATCCGGCATGTAGCGGGCGGAGCGGTAGAGGTTCAGCGCCTGTTCCCCGTCGAAGGCGACGCCGGCCTCGCGGGCGATGGCCGCCAGCGTGTCGACGAGGCCGCCCTCGAAATCGATCAACGTGCCCACGACATCGAACGTCATGTAGCGGAAATCGCTAAAGCTCTTCGTCATCGTCTCTCCGCGTCGCTTGCCGCGCAGGCGCCGATGCTTCGGCGCCGCCGCATCGTTTCAGTCCGCCTTGCGGGCTTCCGCGGCGGTCGTGCCCTGTTCCCCGGCCGCATCTGCGGCGGCCTCGACCCAGTCTCCCACAGACGGCTCGCCGGATTCACCGAATGTCGAAAACCGGACGGCACAAAATTCCGAATTCGCCGCTGCTGCGGAATATCGGCTTCCCTTGGGGCAAAAGAGAGGATGGATCCCATCCTCCCCGATGCCCTGGAGGCCGGCGTTCACGCCATCGCGGCGCGCACATCCGGGTCGGCCAGCGTCTCGTCGAGGGTCTTGCGGGTCCGCTCCACGATGGCGTCGATCTCGGCCTCGGTGCAGCACAGCGGCGGCGCATAGCCCAGCACGCCGTTGCCGAAGGCCCGGATGACGAGGCCGTTGTTCCAGGCGCGGTCGAAGACGCGCTGGGCTGGCGCCGAGGCGGCCGGCAGCGGCGTCTTCTTCGCCTTGTCGGTCACCAGCTCGACGGCCGCCAGCATGCCGCGGCCGCGGACCTCGCCGACGAGCGGATGGTCGCTCAGGCTCTCCAGCCCCGCCATCAGCCGCGCGCCGGCCTTGCGGCCGTTCTCCAGCAGGCCGTTTTCATAGAGCCGCAGCACTTCGAGCCCCACCGCCGCACTGACCGGATGGGCCGAATAGGTATAGCCATGGCCGACCGCCGCGGCGCCGGAGCCGTCGGCGATCACGTCATAGACCTTCTGCGACATCAGCACCGCGCCCATCGGCACATAGCCGGAGGTGAGCCCCTTGGCAGTCGTCATCAGGTCCGGGACGATGCCCTCGTCCTCGCAGGCGAAGAGCGGGCCGGTGCGGCCGAAGCCGGTGATGACCTCGTCGGCGACGAACAGGATGTCGAGCTCAGCGCAGAGGTCGCGCATCGCCTTGACCCAACCCGGCGGCGGCACGAGGACGCCGCCCGAGCCCTGGATCGGCTCGCAATAGAAGGCGGCGACGCGTTCGGCTCCCCCGACTTCGTCGACCTTGGCCTTCAGTGCCGCGAGCGAGGCGGCGATGACGGCGGCCGGATCGGAGCCGACGGGATTGCGATAGGTATAGTGCGACGGAATTTTGTGCTGCCAGTCATAAGGCACGCCGAAGCCGGCATGGAAGGCGGGCAGGGCGGTGAGGCCGGCGCCGACGGTCGAGGAGCCGTGATAGCCCTGCTCGATCGAGATGAACTGGTCCTTCTGCGGCTTGCCGCGCGCCTGCTGGTAGTAGCGGATGAAGCGCACCGTGCTGTCGACCGCGTCCGAGCCGCCGAGCGTGAAGTAGACGCGCTTGAGGTCGCCCGGCGCACGCTCGGCGAGCTCGGCCGCGAGCCTGATCGCCGGTTCGGAGCCCAGGCCGAAATATCCCGTGGCATAGGCGAGCTCGCGCATCTGGTTCGCCGCGGCTTCGACGATGCTCTCCTGCCCGTAGCCGGCATTGACGCACCACAGCCCGGCGAAGCCGTCGATGAGCTGACGGCCTTCGGCGTCGGTGATCGTCGCGCCCTTCGCGGAGCGCAGAACCCGCACGCCCGCCTTCTCATGGCCGCGATAGGACGCGACAGGGTGGATCCAGTGGTCACGATCGAGCTCGATCAGCGAATTGCTCAACATGGCGGTTCTCCAGTTTATCCGAGCGCCTGGCTGGCCAGGGCGAAGGGTTTGGCGGGTCCGGACGGCTGCCGGCCAGTCGCGTTGCGGTCCATGACGATGCCGCCGCCGACGCCCACGAGGCCCCGCGCGGAAAGCCATGGCGAAAGCTCCCGCCACTCGGCGGTATCGACGCGCAGGAAGGCGCCCGGCCGGCTGGCGATCAGGAAGCTCATGAGGCTCTGCGCCTCTTTCAGGGTCTTCGCGACGACCGGGCCGATCACCTCGCCGCGGCCGAACGGGCGCAGCGCGGCATAGCCGACGATCCGGCCGGCTTCGCGCAGGACCACCATTCGCCCGGCCTCCGCCAGGAGCCTGAGCAAAGGACGGCGATCCATCCCCAGCGCCTCCAGGTCGAGTGCGGCGATCGTGGGGAAGGTCTCCGCACCGACCCACTCCAGCTCCATGGCTTCGTTCGCCGTATCAGCCGGCAGCGGCGTGGGTATGCCCTGATGCTGGCGGATCTCATGGGTCGCGACGAAGCCGAGTTTTTCATAGAGAGGCAGGCCGTCCGCGGTCGCGGTGAGGCGGCATTCGCGGGTGCCGCAGGCTTGCAGGACGGCTCCCATCAGCTTCCGGCCGAGGCCCCGTCCACGCATATTGGCTGCGACGATCACCGTGTTGACGGTCGCGTCATCGTCCCCGAACGGCGTCAGCATCGCGGTGCCGACCACGGCATCACCCTGGAGCGCGACGAAACCGTGGCTGAGGGCCAGGAGCATCGCCCAATCCTCGCGCCGATGGGGCCAGCCCGCCTCGCGCGAGAGCAGAACGGCGCCGTCGAGATGGCGTTCGTCGAAGGCGACGAGATCGATCGTTTTCTGGTCCATGATGCTTCGCTTCGTATCCTCTGCATCATGGATAGGCGGTGTGCCGGCGCAGTTGCTCCCGAGGAACGGCCCAGCACGATATCTTCGGCCGTGGGAATGCGCGCCGACCGCATGGAATGCCACGACGGGTGGCGAAGCGCCGGCAATCGGGAAGCGACGTCGACCGGCAAGATGATGCAGGCGGAACTCTCTGCCATGGTCTCATGGACGGACGGCAGTTTGTGCTTCCTGCCGCAGGCAATGCGGTGCTCGCGCCGTTCTGGCCCCGGCTATGATCCTCGCTGACGGACGCAACCGTTTCGCCACAGGGGATTTCCGCAGATGACCGCCTTCAGGCCCAAATTCGTCACCTTCGACTGCCACGGCACGCTGATCTATTTCGCGATGGATAAGGCCGCGCGCGCGCTCTACGGCGAAAAGCTGGACGAGCCGGCGATGCGGACCTTCATCACGGATTTCTCGGCTTACCGGCTCGACGAGGTCCTGGGCGACTGGAAGCCCTATGAAGAAGTCGTCTACAACGCGCTGGAGCGGACCTGCCGACGCAATGCTGTCGCCTTCCGCCCCGAGGATGCACGCTGGATCTACGAGCAGGTGCCGACCTGGGGCCCGCATCCGGACGTGCCGGCAGGCCTCGCCAAGGTGGCGAAGGAAATCCCGCTCGTCATCCTGTCCAACGCGCAGAATGACCAGATTCCGCATAATGTCGCCCGGCTCGGCGCCCCCTTCCATGCCGTCTACACGGCCGAGCAGGCCCGATCCTACAAGCCGCGCATGAAGGGCTTCGAATACATGTTCGACATGCTGGGTTGCGGCCCGGAGGACGTCTGCCACGTCTCCTCCTCGTTCCGCTACGACCTGATGACCGCGCATGACCTCGGCATCAAGAACAAGGTCTGGGTCAATCGCGGCCACGAGCCGGCGAACCCCTATTACGGCTATGTCGAGATCAAGGACATCGGCGGGCTGCCGGGCGTCTTCGGCCTCTGAAGGCGCGGGACCGATGCAGTTCAAATCCTATTGGCACGACACGGCGGCGCCCTTCACCGGCGCTGTCGAGGGGCCGGTCGAAGGCAGCTATGACGTCGCCGTGATCGGCGGCGGCTTCACCGGGCTCGCCGCCGCGCGCCAGCTCGCGATGGCCGGCGCGAAGGTCGTGGTGCTGGAGGCGCACAGCGTCGGCTATGGCGCCTCGGGCCGCAATGGCGGCCATCTCAACAACGGCCTCGCCCACAGCTTCATCGCCGCTAAATCGGCGCTGGGCACCGAGCGCGCGGTCGCCCTCTATCGCGCCTTCGACGATTCCGTCGACACGATCGAGCGCATCGCTGCGGAGGAGGGCATCGACTGCGCCTTCCGGCGCGCCGGCAAGCTCAAGCTCGCCTCCAAGCCCGAGCATGTCGCCGGGATCGCGCGGAATTTCGAGGTGCTGCATCGCGAGGCCGATCCCGATACCGCCATGTTGAGCCGGGCCGACCTCAAGGGCGAGATCGGCTCCGACGCCTTCCATGGCGCGATGCTCTCCAAGAAGAGCGCGATGATGCATATGGGCCGCTTCGTCGCCGGCCTCGCCACGGCGGCGGTACGGCACGGCGCCGTCATCCATGAACATGCGCCCGTGACGGAGCGACGGCAGGAGGGCGGCCGGCATGTGCTGGAGACGCCGCGCGGCAGCGTCTCGGCAAAGGAGGTGCTGGTGGCGACCGGGGCCTATACGGCCGGTCCCTTCTCCTGGTTCCGCCGGCGCATCGTCGCCGTCGGCTCGTTCCTGATCGCGACGCGGCCCTTGAGCGCGGCCGAGGTCGCCATGACCATGCCGGGCAATCGCACCGCGGTGACCTCGCTCAACATCGGCAACTACTTCCGCCTGGCGCCGGACAATCGGCTGATCTTCGGCGGGCGGGCGCGCTTCTCCGCCACGTCGGACCAGACCTCCGACGCCAAGAGCGGCGCCATCCTCAGGGAGAGCCTTGCCCGGATCTTCCCGCAACTCGCCGATGTCGAGATCGACTATTGCTGGGGCGGCCTCGTCGACATGACCAAGGATCGCTATCCGCGCGCCGGCTATGAGGATGGCGTCTGGTATGCAATGGGCTATTCCGGCCACGGGGCGCAGATGTCGACCCATCTCGGCATGATCATGGCCGACGCGATCCTCGGCCGGCCGGATCGCAACCCGCTGAAGGGGCTGTCCTGGCCGGCGGTGCCGGGCCATTTCGGCAAGCCCTGGTTCCTGCCGCTGGTCGGCCTCTACTACAAGATGCTCGACCGCATTCAGTGAGCGCAGAGCCGCACGGGCAGACACCGGCCGGAGATGGATCGCAGGGCATCGGCCCACCGGTCGAGCACATCGACTTTACATCGAAATGCGGCTGGTCCCGGGTCTCCGCCGTGCCGCGTTCGGGACGGCCTGCGTTTCCGTGAGCTTCGGCATGAGACGGATCGCCGCCGTCATTTCGGGATGAGGATCGGCACGCCCCGGACAGGTCCGCGGCGTGCCGTTTTTGCCGTCACTGCAAAGCTCATCCGACCTTTGCGGGCGGCGGTCGGGTTCGACCGCCGCCCTCGTTCTTCACCGGACCGGAGGGGCGTATTGCAGGCCGCCTTCGGTCCAGAGCGCGTTCTTGCCGCGCGCGATCTTGAGCTCCGAGCCCTGGCCGACGCTGCGCTCGAAGGATTCGCCGTAGTTCCCGACGAGCTTGACGATGCGGTAGGCCCAGTCGTTGGTCAGGCCGATGCCTTCGCCGAACTTGCCCTCGGCGCCGAGCAGGCGGCGGATCTCGGGATTGTCCGATTTCAGCATCTCGTCGACATTGGCCTTGGTGACGCCGAGCTCCTCGGCGTTCAGCATGGCATCGAGCGTCCACTTCACCAGGTTGAACCATTGCAGGTCGCTGCTGCGCACGACCGGGCCGAGCGGCTCCTTCGAGATCAGCTCGGGCAGCACGACGGCTTCCGCCGGATTCACCAGCTTCAGCTTCAGCGCGTAAAGGGCGGAGGAATCGTCGGTCAACGCATCGCAGCGGCCGGATTCGAAGGCCTTGATCGCCTCGTCGCCCTTGTCGAAGGTGACGGGCTCGTACTTGATCTTGTTCTTGCGGAAATAGTCGGCGACGTTGAGTTCGGTCGTCGTGCCCTGCTGCAGGCAGATCGAGGCGCCGTCGAGCTTGCGGGCGGTGTCGATGCCGAGCTTCTTCTGCACCAGGAAGGCCTGCCCATCGTAATAGTTCACGCCGGCGAAGGTCAGGCCGAGCGTGGTGTCGCGCGACATCGTCCAGGTCGAGGTGCGCGAGAGCACGTCGACCTCGCCGCTCTGGAGGGCGGTGAAGCGGTCCTTCGAGGAGAGCGGCGTGAACTTGACCTTCTTCGGATCGTTGAAGATCGCGGCCGAGATCGCGCGACACAGATCGACGTCGAGGCCGGCCCATTCGCCCTTCGCATCGGGAATTCCGAAGCCGGCGAGACCGGGGCTGACGCCGCAGATCAGGTCGCCGCGGCTCTTCACCGTGGCGAGCGTCGTGGTCTGGGCCTCGGCCGGCGCGATGGCCACCGACAAGGTGAGCGCCAATAGTGCGGAAGTTATGGTTTTCACGGTAGTTCCCCTTGTTTTGTCAACGTTGCGAAGCTGACCTGGTTGAATTGGGCGTGGAATTGCTGTGGCTTGCCTTGCTGCCCGTCAAAGCCCGCCGATATGGAAGGCCTTGACCTCGAGATATTCTTCAATGCCGAGCTGCGAGCCCTCGCGGCCGAGGCCCGACTGCTTGACGCCGCCGAAGGGGGCGACCTCCATCGAAATCGCGCCGGTGTTGAGGCCGACCATGCCGAACTCCAGCGCCTCGCCGACGCGCCATGAGCGCCGGATGTCCTGCGTGAAGAAATAGGCGGCGAGCCCGAACGGCGTGCCGTTGGCGATAGCGAGCGCCTCCTCCTCGCTGCGGAAGCGGAAGAGCGGCGCGACCGGCCCGAAGGTCTCCTCGCTCGCCAGCAGCATCTCGGTCGTCGCTTCGCCCAGCACGGTCGGCGTGGCGTATTGCTTGCCATTGGGCATGTCGGCGGCGCTGGCGAGGCGCCTGGCGCCCTTCGACAGCGCGTCCTCGACATGGCGCTCGATCTTCTCCAGCGCGGCGGCGTTGATCATCGGGCCGATATCGATGCCCGCCTGGGTGCCGGGGCCGACCTTCATCGCATTGACGCGGGCCGACAGCTTCTCGGCGAAGCGGTCGTAGATGCCGTCCTGAACCAGGATGCGGTTGGCGCAGACGCAGGTCTGGCCGCCATTGCGGAACTTGGAGGCCAGAACGCCGTCGATGGCGATGTCGAGATCGGCGTCGTCGAAGACGATGAAGGGGGCGTTCCCGCCCAGTTCGAGGCTGAGCCGCTTGATGCTGTCGGAGGCCTGCTTCATCAGCAGCGCGCCGACGCGCGTCGAGCCGGTGAAGGAGATCTTGCGGACCGCAAGATTGCCTGTCAGCTCGGCGCCGATCTCGGTCGGCATGCCGGTGACGATGTTGATCACGCCGGCCGGAATGCCGGCCCGCTCGGCCAGCACGCCGAGCGCCAGCGCCGAATAGGGCGTCAGCTCCGAGGGCTTGATCACCACGGTGCAGCCGGCGGCGAGAGCCGGCGCGACCTTGCGGGTGATCATCGCGTTCGGGAAGTTCCAGGGCGTGACGATGCCGCAGACGCCGACCGGCTGCTTCAGCACCAGGATGCGGCGGTCGGCGGTCGGTGCGGGAATCGTCGAGCCGTAGATCCGGCGGGCTTCTTCCGCGAACCATTTCACGAAGGAGGCGCCGTAGCGGATCTCGCCGCGCGATTCGGCCAGCGGCTTGCCCTGCTCGGAGGTGAGGATCAGCGCCAGATCCTCGATATGCTCGAGCATCAGCGCATGCCAGGCTTCCAACAGCGCGGCGCGCTCGGCCGGGGTTTTGGCCCGCCAGCTTTCGAAGGCCGCCGCGGCGGCATCGATGGCGGCGCGAGTCTCAGGTTGGCCGGCATCCGGAACCGTGCCGAGCACGGCTTGCGTAGCGGGGTCGACGACGTCGAGCGTGCGGCCCGAAGCCGCGCCGTTCCACTGGCCGCCGACAAGGCAGGCTTCCCGCACGAGGCCGGGATCGCGAAGGCCTTCGATGGTCATGTCGTGCTCTCCTGTCAGCCCAGCGCCGCGAGGACGGCGCTGGTGATCTCGTTCGTCTTGTGCTCGCCCGGCTTCGTGCCGATGCCGCGAGCGGTGGCGGCTTCGATGGCGCTGATCACGGCTGCGGCCGCAGCCGGCTCGCCGAGATGCTCCAGCATCATCGCGCCCGACCAGATCGCCGCGATCGGGTTGGCGATGCCGAGATGGGCGATGTCCGGCGCGGAGCCGTGCACCGGCTCGAACATCGAGGGCGCATTGCGCTCCGGATTGATGTTGGCCGAGGCCGCATAGCCGAGCCCGCCCTGAATGGCGGCTCCGAGATCGGTCAGGATGTCGCCGAAGAGATTGGAGGCGACGACCACGTCGAGGCTCTCGGGCGCCATCACCATCCGCGCCGCCATGGCGTCGATATGGTAGTTCGCGACCTCGACATCGGGGTATTCGGCCGCGACCAGGGCGGTGATCTCGTCCCAGAACACCATCGAGTATTTCTGCGCGTTCGACTTGGTCACGGAGGCGAGCTTGCCGCGGCGCTTGCGCGCCTGTTCGAAGCCGAAGCGCAGGATGCGCTCGACGCCCTTGCGGGTGAAGATCGCGGTCTCGACCGCGACCTCGTCGGCGGTGCCGTTATGGACCCGCCCGCCGGCGCCGGAATACTCGCCCTCGGTGTTCTCGCGGATGCAGAGGATGTCGAAGGCGCTCGCCCGCAACGGCCCCTCGACGCCCGGCAGCAGCCGGTGCGGCCTGATATTGGCGTATTGCACGAAGGCCTTGCGGATCGGCAGCAGCAGCCCGTGCAGCGACACCGAATCCGGCACGCGTTTCGGCCAGCCGACAGCGCCGAGCAGGATCGCGTCGTAGCCGCGCAGCGTCTCGATGCCGTCGGCCGGCATCATCAGGCCGGTCTTCTCGTAGAAGTCGCAGGACCAGGGGAAGCTCGTGCCTTCCAGCGAAAAGCCGGCGCCGCGTGCCGCCTTGCCGAGCACCTCCCAGGTCGCCTCGGTCACGGCGGTGCCGATGCCGTCGCCCGGGATCAGGGCGATCTTGTATGATTTCACGGGATGGTCTCCTCAGACGGCAATCAGGACGCTCTTGGATTTCCGGTTCGCGCAATAGGCTTCCCGGCCGAGATCCTTGCCGAGGCCGGACTGCTTGTAGCCGCCGGTCGGCAGGATGTGGTCGCGCGAGCGGCCATAGCGGTTGACCCAGACGGTGCCGGCCTGCAGCCGGCTGCTCAGCCGCAGGCCGCGCGACAGGTCGCGGGTGTAGAGCCCGGCGCAGAGTCCGTAGGTCGGATGGTCGGCGAGCGCCATCGCCTCCTCCTCGTCGCGGAAGGTCTGCACCGTCAGCACCGGGCCGAAGATCTCTTCGGTGATGGCCGGCGAATTCGCCTCGAGCCCTTCGAGCAGGGTCGGCGCGTAGAAATAGCCCTCGCGGTCGAGGCGCGAGCCGCCGGTCCTGCACCGGGCGCCGCGCGCGACGGCGGCATCGACGATGCCGGCCATGCGGCCGATCTGGCGCTCGGAGATGATCGGCGAATAGGCGCTGGCCTCGTCCCAGGTCGGGCCGGGCTTGATCTCACTCATCTGCTTGAGGATCAGCCCGACGACCTCCTCGGCCACGCTCTCCTCGACGACGAGGCGCGAGCCCGCGACGCAGGCCTGCCCGCCATTGGCGAGGATGCCGCGCGCCACGGCGCCGGCGGCGAGCGCGATATCGGCATCGGCGAAGACCACCTGCGGGCTCTTGCCGCCGAGCTCCAGCGTCATCGGCTTGATGCCGGTGCGGGCGATGTTCTCCATGATCGCGGCACCCGCGCCGGTCGAGCCGGTGAAGCTGACCTTGGCGATGCCGGGATGGCCGGTGATGGCGGCGCCGGTCGTGCGCCCGTCGCCGAGCACGATGTTGATCAGCCCGGCCGGCATCCCCGCGCGGACCGACAGCTCCGCCAGATAGAGCGTCGCGAAGGGCGTCATCTCGGAGGGCTTCAGCACCACGGCATTGCCGGCGGCGAGCGCGGGGCCGAGCTTCCAGGCGGCCATCGAGATCGGGAAGTTCCATGGCGTGATCGCGCCGACCACGCCATAGGGCTCGGTTGCGATCAGGCCGACGCTGTCGGCGGCGGTCGGCACGAGGTCGCCGCCTTCCTTGTCGGCGAATTCGGCAAAGAAGCGGATCTGCTCGACGGTGATCGGGATGTCGAACTTCAAGAGCTCGGCGATCGGGCGGGTCGAGGCCACGGCCTCCATCCGGGCGAGCGTCACCGCTTCGGCCTCGATCAGATCGGCCCAGCGGTGAAGCGCGTTGACGCGTTCGCGCGGGCGCACAATGCCCCAGCCGCTCGTCTTCAGCGCGCGCTTGGCGGCCTCGACCGCGCGGTCGACCAGATCGGCCTCCGCAACGGGGCAATCGGCGAAGGCCACGCCGTCCGAGGGGCGGTGCAGCGCGATCCCGCCCGTCGCGGGCACACGCTCGCCGCCGATGAAATGGGCGCGCGGCAGGTCGATGGTGGCGGGGTCGAAGCTCAGCGACACGAGGGCGGTCTCCGAAAACGGGGCAGCGGCGAAGCCTAGCGCCCCTGCGCCCGCAGGTGACGCTGGGACGCCGCCCCGGCGCGACGGGAAATCCCGTTTGCGCGGACCGGGACGGCGGATTCTTCGGCGGCTGGAGCAGCGGGCCCAACAGACGGCCCGAAGAGACGGGCCCATGAGATGGATCGCCGCTTCGTGCCGCTCGGGACGTGCGGCGATCCGGAGTCAGCCGACGACGACGTAGATCTTCCGGACGGTCTCGATCGTCTTCCAGACGCCGACATAGCCCGGCTTCATCACGAAGCTGTCGCCGGCCTTGAAGAGGCGCGGCTCCTTGCCTTCCTCCGTCAGCTCCACCACGCCTTCGAGGATGTAGCAATATTCGAAGGTCTCGCCCTTGATCGAGCGGTTCGTGCCGGGCGTGGCCTCCCAGACACCGGTGTTCACCGTGCCGTCGCGCGACGCGTCCTGCGCCCAGGTCGTGTAGTCGGGGTCGCCCGCGAGCAGGCGATCCGGCGGACATTTGGAGCGCTTGGTGGGCTCGCTGGTGGGGGCAAGGTCGAGCTTGACGAGGAGCGACATGGGTCTGCCTTTTGCTGGGTGGGGAAAGGGAAACGGGTCAGTAGCCGCGGCTGCGGTCGACGAGGCCGAGCGGCGGCAGGCCGGAGCGGTGGCGGCGAATGTTCTCGATCACCGCCTTGGCCGCGGGCTCGGGCTCGACCTTGCTGGCGATATGCGGCGTCAGAAGCACCTTGGGGTGGTTCCAGAACCGATGTCCGGCCGGCAGCGGTTCGGGCTCGGTGACGTCGAGCACGGCGCCCGAGAGCCGGCCGCTGTCGAGCGCGTCGAGCAGGGCCTCATGGTCGAGATGCTGGCCGCGTCCGACATGGACGAGCCCGGCGCCTGCCGGGAGCTTCGCGAACAGCTTGGCATCGAGGATGCCGGTCGTCTGCGGCGTCAGCGGCAGCAGGCAGATCAGAATGTCGGTCTCGGCCAGCATGGCGGAGAGACCGTCCTCGCCATGGAAGCACCGCAGGCCGTCGATCGATCGCGGCGAGCGGCTCCAGCCCGAGATCGGGAAGCCGAAGGGCTTGAGGCGTTCGATCACGGCCGTGCCCATCATGCCGAGGCCGAGCACGCCGACGCGGCGCGCCGTTGCCGGGGTGAGTTCATGCGGCTGCCAGAGCGCCTGCTTTTGCTGGGCGAGATAGAGCGGCCATTGCCGATGCAGGGCGAGCACGCCGAGCGTGACGTATTCCTGCATCATCTTGGTGATGCCTTCCTCGACCATTCGCACCACCAGGACATGGGGCGCCAGCCCTTCCGTCTTCATCTGGTCGATGCCGGCCCCAATGGAGAAGAGAACCTCCAGATTGGTGAAGCGGGCGAGATCGTCGGGCGCGGTCCAGGTGATGAGATAGCGGATTTCGGCCGGATCATAGGCTTCGTTGCTGCGGATGAAGCGGATCTCCGGCAGCGCCTCGGCGAAGCGCGCGGCGAACACCTGCGCACGCTCCTCGGTTGAGTTGAACAGGAAGGTCAAGGCAGTCTCCGGGGAAAGAGATGTCAGCGGCCGGGCCGTGTGAATGCGGTGCAAAGCCGTTCGAGCAGCCGCGCGCAATCGGCGAGCTCGCCGCGCGTGATGTATTCGTCGGGCCTGTGGGCCCGGGCGATGTCGCCGGGGCCGCAGATGATCGCGTCGATGCCTGCCGCCTGATAGAGCCCGGCTTCCGTGCCGTAGCTGACGGCCGGGAGAGGCTCGGTGCCGGTCACCTCCGCCAGCATCCTGGCGATCGGCGCCTGCGCCGCGAGCGACAGTGCCGGATAGCTGGCGATCTCTTGCCAGTCGGTGGCGAATCCACGCGCCTCGAGGCCGGCGAGAGCCGCCCGCACCGGTTCGAGCAATGCCGCAGGCGAGACGCCGGCGATGGCGCGCGCCTCGATCTCGATCCGGCAGCGATCCGGGATGATGTTGAGCGCCTCGCCACCGCGAACCGTGCCGATCTGCAAGGTGGAGTAGGGCGGCTCGAACACCGCGTCGAGAGGCCCCGCCTGCAGAGCGGAGGCGGTCTTTTCGGCCGCCGCGATCACGGCGCCCATCGCATGGATGGCGTTGAGGCCGAGCTCGGGGCGTGAGGAATGGCCGGAGCGGCCGTGAATCTCGACGCGTGCCGCCGCCTTGCCCTTATGGGCGAGGATCGGCCTCATCCCGCTCGGCTCGCCGATGACCGCAGCCTCCGGCAGCGCGCAGAGCGAAGGCAGCCGCGCGATGAGATGCGGCACGCCGCGGCAGCCCGCCTCCTCGTCATAGGAAAAGGCGATATGGACCGGCCGTGCCAGCTTCATGCCGGCGAGCGCAGGCACGATCGCGAGCGCGGCGGCGAGGAAGCCCTTCATGTCGCTGGTGCCGCGGCCGAACAGCTTGTCGCCCTCGGCCCGCAGCAGGAACGGGTCGGAACTCCATTGCGGTTCCTCCGCCGGCACGACGTCCATATGGCCGGAAAGAATAAGTCCCGGCACGTCGCGCGGGCCGATCGTGGCGAAGAGATTGGCCCGGTCGCCCTCCGGGCCCGGCAGGATCTGCGCCGTGACGCCGAAACGGGCGAGATAGTCCGCGATCCAGCCGGCGATGGCCGCGTTGGGGCGCCCGACGATCGAGGGAAAGCGGATCAGCTCCGTCAGGATGTCTTCCGGCGTCACGCGCTGCTCCGGAGTGGTTATGGTTCCGGCAGGGTAGGGCGGTCGGCGCGGCGGTCGCGTCTGTTCTGCGCTGCGGGGCGGTCATCTATGCCGAATCGCGGGCAAAGAACGGTGCTTCCTGTGGCGCGATTGCGTTAGAAACGATCGGTGCTCGACCGTCGTGCCCGAGGGCCCGGTCGTGCAAGTGCCGGAGGCTGCGATTTTGGAGACGATCGCCCAACTGCATCTCGATGCCTTCAAGATCACCCTGCGGGACATCGGGGAGATCGACGTCGCGCAGCTTCACGCGCTTTCGGTCGCCGTCGGCTGGCCGCATCGCGATAGCGACTGGCGCGTGCTGCTCGATCTCGGGCAGGGCATCGCGGCGGTCGATGAGATCGGGCGCGTGGTCGGGACGGTGATGTGGCAGCGCTACGGCGCCGGCTTCACCATGGTCGGCATGCTGATCACCTCGCCACGCCTGCAGGAGCACGGCGCCGGCCGCTGGCTGATGGAACGGGCGCATGAGCTGAACCCGGGTTCGGCCTTCGGCCTCACCGCCACGCATGCGGCCCGGCGGCTCTACCGTTCCATGGGCTACGGCCATGAGCAGAAGATCCTGCAATGCCAGGGGCAGGCCGTCGGCAGCCCGCCTCCTGTCCGGGTCGAAGGAACGGTTCGCGCCATGCGGGCCGAAGACCGTGAAAGCCTGTTGAGCCTCGACCGGGCGGCGACGGGGTGCGACCGGTCCGCCGTGTTCCGGCGCATCCTGCCGGTCTCGAAGGGGCAGGTGCTCGTCCGCAACGACGAGGTCGTCGCCTTCGCGCTCTGTCGCCGCTTCGGGCGCGAGCGCGTCATCGGCCCGGTGATCGCCTCTGTCCAGGAGGACGCGATCGCCGTCTGCCAGCCCTTCGTCGAACACCATGCCGGCAGCTTCCTGAGGGTCGACACGCCTGCCAGCCACACGGCCTTCGTCGATTTTATCGTCGCCAGCGGCATGCAGATTTACGACAGCGTCACCTCGATGGGGTTGGGCCGGGCGCCCTATGCCCCGCTCGATCCGCACGGGCCGCGCCGCATGGCGCTCGCGAGCCAGGCGCTCGGCTGATGCGGTGCGACCGCAAGGCCGTTTGACGCCATGCGCGACGGTGCTATCGAGGGGGCGGAGGTCGATGCCTTGAACCGACGCAATGGATCACGGGTCAGAAGCTGGGTCGCGCTGTTCGCGGCCTATCTGCTCGTGCTCCAGGCACTGCTCGCCGGTTTTGCGGCCGGCGCCTATGCCAATGCGCTCTCGCTCGATCGTACCCTTGTCCTGACCCATTGCTTGCCGAGCGGGGACGCTCCGGCCGGTGGCGATCACGACAAGTCGCAAGCCCATGCCGGCATGAGCTGTTGCACGGCCGGCTGCCCGATGCTCGCCGGGGCCGATCCGGTCCAGCCCGCATTCGCGCTCCTCACGCAGCGGCCGGCCGATCAGGTCGCCTTCATCCGCAGGCTCGACCGGCCCGTCGGTTTCCTCGCTGATCATTCGCCCGGCAATCCGCGCGCTCCTCCCGTCCGCGCCTGAGCCGCCGTCCGGCGCTCTCCCGCGTCCGCGACGGCTGATGTCAACCTGCCGCCGGACGTCGTGACGCGCCTTCCGCCCGACCCGACGCCGTGACGGCGCGGATTCGGGCGTCATCCCATCCCACCCTCTGCTTCGCCTCGCGGGCTGCTTCGCGACCGGCGCGCACGCTTTGGCGCGACACGTCGCCGGGCGGGCTGCGGCCCGGCCGAAGGGTTGGCGCGATGCTGCCCCCGAATCTCCGTCGCTTCCGATTTTTCCGATCCGGCAAGCCGCGTGCCTGCCGCAACCCGGCCGCCAGGGCGGCCTCAACCATCAAGGATACATGTCATGAAATATCTTCTCGCCGTCGCGGGCCTGCTCGCCGCCGGGCCGGCGCTCGCTCATATCACGCTGGAAAACCAATCCGCCCCGGTCGGCTCGACCTACAAGGCGGTGCTGCGCGTTCCGCATGGCTGCAAGGGTGCGGCGACCACGAAGGTTCGCGTCCAGATCCCGGAAGGCGTCATCGCGGTGAAGCCGATGCCGAAAGCCGGCTGGACGCTGGAAACGGTCAAGGGCAGCTATGCGAAGCCCTATGACTACTACGGCACGCCGACCTCGGAGGGCGTCAAGGAAGTGGTCTGGAGCGGCGGCAAGCTACCTGACGAATTCTATGACGAATTCGTCCTGCGCGGCTATCTCGCCAAGGATCTGAAGGCCGATGCCACGCTCTACGTGCCGGTCGTCCAGGAATGCGAGGGCGGGGCCGTCGAGCGCTGGATCGAGATCCCCGAAGCCGGCAAGTCGGCGGACGACTACAAATTCCCGGCTCCCGGCGTGAAGCTCATCCCCGGCAAATAATGATAGCGGCGGCGGAGCGCCCGGCGCTCCGCCGCAAGGATAAGCCCATGATGACCCGGCTCCTGCGATCCCTGCTGCCGATCCTCGTCCTGCTGGCCTGCGCCGGAGCGCCGGGTCGGGCGCTGGCGCATGCGGCCTTGAACAACGCGACGCCGCCCGACGGCAGCGTGCTGGCGGCGGCTCCGAAGCAGATCGAGCTCGTCTTCAGCGAGCCCGTCTCGCCGCTGGCGCTGCGGCTGATCGGCCCGGACGGCACCGCCCGCAACCTCGGGCGCTTCGTTCTGAAGGACAGGACGGTCATGATCGAGGCGCCTGCCGCGCTTCCGGGCGGCACCCATGTGCTGAGCTGGCGCGTGGTGTCGGAGGACGGGCATCCGGTCGGAGGATCGGTGGTGTTCTCGATCGGCGCCCCGAGCGGCGCCGCGCCGGATCTCGGCGAGCAGGCTGATTCCGGCGTTCGCACGCTGGTCTGGCTCAGCCGCTTCGGGCTCTATCTCGGCCTGTTCCTGGGGTGTGGTGCGGCTGCGAGCCGGGCCTGGATCGGGCCGCTTGCCGGCGGGGCCCGCCGCTTCGCTGCCGCCATGATGGGGCTCGGCCTGGTCTGCCTGCCCATCGCGCTCGGCGCGCAGGGGCTCGACGCGCTCGGTGCGTCGATCGCGGCTGTCTTCCAGCCGGCGGTCTGGCGGGCGGCCGCGGCCACCAGCTATCTCTGGACAATCCTCATCGCGGCCATGGCCTTGGCGTGCGCCCTCATCGGCTTGTCGCAGCCCGGCGTCCGCGCCGCCGTCACCGGCCTTTTATCTGTCCTGTTGGTCGGGCTTGCTCTCGCAAGCAGCGGCCATGCCAGCGCGGCCCAGCCGCAATGGCTCATGCGCCCCGCCGTCTTCCTGCACGCGAGCGCGATCGCGCTTTGGGTCGGAGCGCTGCTGCCGCTCGCCTTGGCTCTGCGCGGTGAGAACGGCAGGAGCGTGCTGCGCCGGTTTTCCGGCCGCATCGCCTGGATCGTCGCGGCCTTGCTGCTCAGCGGGCTGGTTCTCGCCTGCGTGCAGGTCGAGAGGCCGGCGGCGCTTCTCGCGACGGCCTATGGGCGCGTCCTTCTCGCCAAGCTCGCCCTGGCCGCGATCGCCTTCGCCTTGGCGGGTTTCAATCGCTGGTCGCTGACGCGGCGCGTGGAGGCCGGCGACATCCCGGCGGGGCGCGCCATGGGGCGTGTCATCGCCGTCGAGCTCGCGGTGCTGGTCGCTGTCCTCGGTATCGTGGCGCTCTGGCGCTTCACGCCGCCGCCGCGCGCCATGGCGATGGTGCAGGCGCAGCCGGCCTCGGTCCATATCCACACCTTGCCGGCGATGGCGGACGTCACGGTCACGCCCGGCCGGGCGGGCCCGGTCACCGTCACGGTCGTGCTGATGGACGGTGAGTTCGGGCCCCTCCCGGCCAGGGAACTCACCCTCAGCTTCAGCAACCCCGCGGCCGGCATCGAGCCGATCGAACGACCCGCCCGTCTCGGCCCGGACGGCATCTGGCGGACCGAGGCCTTCAGCCTGCCGGTGCCGGGACGCTGGCACGTCGAACTGGAGATCCTGATCTCCGATTTCGAGATGCGCCGGATCGGGGACGCCATCGTCCTGCGGCCGTGAACTCGCCGTCCCAGCGCCTGTGCAGCGCTGCTGTGGGAAATGCGAAGTTTGTCGGTGCGCGCCTTTGTAAGATTTTGATATCGTTGATTTTAATTTTCGACATTCCAGAGGGTCTGTCGGCATTTGAGGCTATAGTCCGTCGGCATTTTCTCGCTGGCCAATGCGTTCAGCCGATCCGTCGCTCGGGCAACAAGGACGAGATCGTGGCCACGGGCGGCTAGACGGCGTGCGTGCACAGTGCCGATGCCGGGTTATCAGGGCGACAGCCATGGTGACGTAGCTTTTACGTTGCAGTCGTTCGCCGGAGCGTCAGCCGCGCGAACGCATCTGCATCATCGAATAATGCTCGTAATGGCCGACCCCGGCCTTTACGATCGGATCCTCAGCGGTCAGCGCGGCGATGTCGGCGTCATCCTCGATCTCCCACAACGCGACGCCATAAGGGCCGGCGGGATCGACGACGGGGCCGTGCGCCACGATCTGACGGGTTTCGCGCAGCTTAGTTTGCCAGTCGCCATGCTGCTTAAACAGCGCCTTCTCGTCATCGGTTATGGTCTGGAGGAAATCTGCACGAGGCGGAATCCACTTGGTCAGATAGGCTTTCATAGGGGCACTCCTTGGTGATCGGAAAGGGCGAGCCGCTCAAGCACTCGGGGCGTTTCTGCCAGATCGTTTTTGTGGGCGGGGATGACAGCGGCGATGGGCGTGCTCAGGATCCTGCTTAGCGGGCGCCAGCTGCGCAATCCCACATGCTCCGGTACGTTCGACATTTCATAACGGTGGCAGCACCGGTTGATCCGGATAACCTTTATGGCCAAGGCGTGCGCTTATGCGATTGGCGCCATCCTTGAGTAGATCCGCAAGCTCGCTCGCGCGGGAGTGATATCGCAGCGTCACAACGCCAAGGTTGAGCGCCGCTATCACCTTGCCCTCTCTTCCCCAAATGGGTGCGGCAAGTCCCGTCGAACCGGTGACGTGCTCTTCGTCGCTAACCGCGATGCCTTCCGCACGGATCGTCTCGAACATTCCCCGGATCGCGTCTGGGTCGGTAACCGTCTTGGGTGTCCTTGGGATGAGGTTCGCCCGCGCAAAATATCCGTCGGTGAGAGCCGGATCCCAGTGAGCCAGCAGGACCCGGCCAGTGGCCGAGCAGTACGAGTCGGAGAGGCCGTCAAGCTCGATGTCGTAGCGTACAGCCTGACGGCTGACGCATTTGGCTATGCGCCGGCAATCGCCTCTCGCGGTTAAGACCGCCAGCATCACGGTCTCGCCCGTCTCGTCACGAAGCTGTTCCATGATCGGGTGCGCCGCCGAAAGAAGGCGGGCTTCGAGCGCGCGCGAGGCGGATTGATGGCGACTGGCATGGACAAGCACGTATCGCTCGGTCGCGTCCTGAATGGCGTAGCCGCGTGAGACCAGGGTCTGCGCCAGGGCATGAGCGCTGCTCTTCGGGAATCCCAGAGCCGCGACGATCTCCTTGAGCTTCACGGGTTCGGAGCAGCCTGCAAGATATTCCAGCAGGTCCAATACGCGCGCCGCAGACTTGACCTCGGTGTTCATGGACGTGAACCGAATCTCTCTTGGCGAACCAATTTGCCGGCGATAGGCTCTCCCTTAATCAAGAGGAAATCAACACTCTTGAAAGAGGGTGAGCCATGAATTCGAGCAACGCCGCGCTCGTGGCGATTGTCACGGGCGGCGCGCGAGGTATCGGGCGCGCTTGCGCGCTGTCTCTCGCGCGGTCTGGACTGGATGTTGTGCTTGTTGATCTGTTGTCGGACGAGCTAAAGCGCACCGCTGACGAGATAAGATCCCTCGGTCGTCGTGCGTTGGCTTTTCAGTCGGACGTCATTTTCAAGGAAGAGGCGAGCCGTATAGTTTCGGAGGTCGTCGCGCAGTGGGGCCGCGTGGACGTCCTCGTGAACAATGCCGGCAAGGGGATGCCGAAGGGCATCTTCGAGATCACTGAAGCCGAGTTCGACCACACGATCGCTCTCAATCTGAAGAGCTGCTTCAACTATATCCAGGCTGTCGCGCCGATCATGCAGCGTCAGGGGGCTGGGCGCATCGTCTCGATGTCGTCGCTGAATGCGCATTCTGGTGGTGTGACGGCCGCCGTCAGCCGGTTTGCTTATGCTGCTGCCAAGGCCGGGATCATCGGGATGACCCGCGCTCTCGCCAAAGAGCTCGGCCCGGAGATCCTTATCAATGCCGTCTGCCCCGGCATCATCGAGACCGAAGTCGGCAACACACTGACCCGAGCCCGCGGCCCCGCGATTGCCGATGCCGGTATCGCGCTGAAGCGAATGGGCAAGCCCGATGACGTGGCAGAGCTCGTCACCTTCCTGGCAACCTCGAACCCCTGCTTCATCACGGGCCAAGACATCGTGGTGGATGGGTTCCAGTTCAATCGCTGAGTGCACCCGATGAACGTCACGCTGCCTCCCGACACCAAGCCCTGGACATGGAGTGAGGAGACCTGGCGGCAGGTGGTGAACCATGTCCGGGCAGGGCGGTCGCTCAAGCCTGGCGTTTGGAAGAATGGCGCCAAGTTCGCCGTCGCCCTGTCCTTCGATTCCGATCACGAGACGAACGAGCTCCGGGAGGGCGGGCGCTCTTACTCGAAGCTGAGTCAGGGGCAATACGGCAATCGCTCCGGCATTCCGCGTATCCTTGCTACTCTTGCCCGTCACGCGGTCCCGGCCAGCTTCTTCATGCCGGCCGTCGCTGCGCTTTTGCATGACCCGGAAGCCCGTTCAGTGGCGGATGCCGGACATGAGGTGGCGATCCATAGCTGGATCCACGAGCTCAACTCGGTGCTCGACTACGATACGGAGCGCGATCTGGCGCTGCGCGCCCGCGACACCTTGACCAAGCTCACTGGCCGGGAGCCGAAGGGCATGCGGACCGCGTCATGGGATTTCAGCCCGTGGACGCTGAAGATCGTGCGCGAAATGGGGTTGCTCTACGATTCCTCATTGATGGCGGATGACGAGCCCTACGAGCTTCTCGACGAGGGGCAGCCGTCCGGGATCGTGGAGTTGCCGGTGGAGTGGATCCGGGACGACGCCGTCTATTTCGGCATGGATCGCTTCAAGGGGCTGCGCCCTCACAGCGGGCCGCCCATGGTACTTGACCTCTTCCTGCGGGAGCTCGACGTCGCTGCGGAAGAAGGCGGGCTGTTCCAGCTGACGATGCACCCGCACATCATCGGGCACCGCTCGCGGATTTTCATTCTCGACGAAGTGATCAGGGCGGCGAAAGCAAAGGGCTCCGTCTGGTTCGCGACGCACGAGGAGATTTGCCGCTATTGCGCTGATGAAGCCGGTCTTGGCGCTCCGATCCCGTCAGCCACCAACAGCCGGAGCTGACGGATGGGCTATCGCATTGGCGTCGACATCGGCGGCACCTTCACCGATTTCAGCGTGCTCGACGAGGAGACCCTGAATCTGCGGACGCTCAAGGTTCTGTCGCGCCCGGACGCTCCAGGGGCTGAGGTCCTTCAGGGGCTGGATGAGATCGAGAAACGCTTCGGCATCGCGCCTTCGCAGGTCAGCTACTTCACCCATGGCTCCACAGTGGGCGTGAACAGCATCATTCAAGGCAAGGGCGCGAAGCTTGGACTCGTCGTTACTGAAGGCTTCCGCGACGTCCTGGAACTCGCACGCCTGAAGATCCCGGATCCTTATGACCTGTTCTCGCGCCGACCGGCTCCCTTGGTGCCGAGAGATCGCGTGGTTCCACTGCCGGAGCGCATCAATGCGGATGGCGTTGCAGAGGTCGTTCCGGATCCGGCTGCGATCGCCACCGTGTTGGGTCGACTGGAAGCAAGCGGGGCCGAGGCGATCGTGATCGCCTTGCTGCACAGCTACAAGAACCCGGCGCATGAACGGCTGGTCAAAGCCGAGATCGAACGCCTGCGACCTGACTTGCCGGTTTTCTGCTCCGCCGACATCTGGCCAATTGTCCGGGAATACGAGCGCACCATCACGGCCTGCATCCATGGTTCGGTGCAGCCTCGGGTGTCCCATTACATCGGCCGCCTCGAGGATGCTCTGATCGAGCGGGGGGTCGTGCCCGCTCCGATGATCACCAAGTCGAACGGTGGCGTCATGACCGCCGCGGCCGGCAAGGTGCGCAGCATCGAGATGCTGCTGTCCGGCACGGCTGCCGGTGTGATCGGTGCAGGCTTCACAGCCAAGCTGGCCGGCTTCTCCAGAGTCATGAGCCTCGACATCGGTGGCACAAGCGCCGACGTCGCGCTCCTCAAGGACGGGATGCCCGACTTCCGCTCAGGCGAACTCGTCGGGGAGTATCCGATCTATCTTCCGACGGTATCGGTGTCCTCGATCGGAGCCGGCGGAGGCTCGATTGCCTCCGTCGATGCTTTGGGCGTTTTACGCGTCGGGCCCGAAAGCGCGGGATCCACTCCTGGGCCGGCCTGCTATGGGCGCGGTGGCGAGCGCGCGACGATCACCGATGCCTTCGCGACCATCGGCGTCCTCGGCGCCGGCGAGCTCGGATATGGCGCCGTCAACGTCGACCGATCCCGAGCGCTTGCGGCGCTCGAGCCAATCGCCAGAGGCCTCGACCGCTCTTCGGAACGCGCGGCTGAAGCAATCATCCAGCTCGCGGTCGCCAACATGTACCGCGAAACCAGCCGGCTGTTCTCGCAGGTCGGCGAGGAGCCGAGCGGCTATGCGCTTCTGGCGTTCGGTGGCGCTGGTCCCATGCTCGGCTGCCTCCTGGCCGATGCCATGGGTATGCAGTCAGTCATCATCCCTCAAACTCCAGGTGTGCTGGCCGCCCTTGGAGGCCTCCTTGCCGATCTGCGCTCGGATTTCGTGCGCGTGGTCTTTCTCGATGTTGGACCACGATCGTTCGACGGCTTGCGCCAGGCGATGAACGAGCTCGCAAAAGAAGCTCGCGCCTGGCTCTTCGAAGGGCAGGGCTATGCCGGCGAGGCCACGCTCTCGATCACGGCCGACATGCGGTACCGTGGCCAATCCTACGAGATCGAGACGCCCCTGCAGGAGGCGTGGATCGTCGACGGCGACCATGCCGCCATTGCCGCGGCCTTTCATAAGCGTCACGCCGAAATCTACGATCACTCCGACGATGCGGCAGACGTGCAAATCGTCGCGCTCCGCGTGGTCATCGCAGGGATCACACCCAAGCCCAAGTTCGCAGAACAGGGGCTGAAGCTGCAGCAGGTGCAGCCCAGGAAGCGGGTTCCGGTCATTCATCAAGGATCGACGATCGAGGCCGGTGTCTTCGAGCGAAACGACATGTCGCCGGGCTCGTCCTTCGCCGGGCCGGCCGTGATTTTGCAAGACGACACAACGACCTGGGCCCCGCCCGGTTTCGAGGGCCATGTCGATGGCTTCGGCAATCTGATCCTGAAGCGGAGTGCGATCTGATGGCGCTCGATCCTGTCACGCTGCAGATCCTGAAGAGCCATTTCGAGGCTGCGGCCGAGAGCATGGCATTCACGCTTCTGCGGACGGCGCATTCCGCCTTCGTCAAGGAGACGGAAGATTTTACCAGCGGACTGACGACGCCTTGTGGGCAAACCTTCGCCAGCCCGAAAGACCTGGGCGCGACCTGGTTCATCGGCCTGGACTATAAGGGCGCAATCGACGCCATCGCGGACTACAAGCCTGGCGACATCTGCATCACCAACGACCCGTATTCCGGCTACGTCTGCACCCATGCTCCCGACGTCCATCTGTGGATGCCGGTGTTCCATGAGGATCGGCTCGTCTGCTTCGCTGTGGGCCATATCCACAACACCGACATGGGCGGTGCGGTGCCGGCTTCGCTGTCCCGTGCGCTCACCGAGGTGCAGCAAGAGGGGATTCGAATTCCGCCCATGAAGCTCGTCGAAGCTGGGGTGATGAATGAGAGCGTGCTGCGCATCATGTTGCGCAACGTGCGAATGCCCGATCAGAACTGGGGCGACCTGAAGGCCCAGATCGCCTCGCTGAAGACCGGTGAGCGCAAGATCCGCGATGCGATCGCCCGCTTCGGCGTCGAGACTGTCTGTGCCGCGACCTATGGCGTGCTCGATCTGGCCGAGAGGCAGGCCCGCCAGCTATTCGCCTCGATGCAGGACGGCGATTACGAGTTCAGCGATTACATCGACGAGGATAGCCCCGGCGGCGTTCCATGCCGGTTGAAGCTGTCGGTCAAGGTTCGGGGTGACGAAGCGATCTTCGACTTCATGGGCAGCGACCCGCAGCTCCAATCGGCGCTGAACATGCCGACGGGCGGTCTGCCGCGCCATATCCTGCCGCTCGTGGGCTACAACTACGTCGTCTATTCGCTCGATCGAACGGTCGCGCTCAACATGGGGCTTCTGCGCCCGGTTCAGTGCATCCTGCCGGTGGGCTCGGTCGTCAATCCGGTCTACCCGGCGGCCACAGGCATGCGCAGCCTGACCTGCGCACGCATTCAAGGCATGGTCATCGGAGCTTTCTCGCGCGCGATGCCTGATCGCCTGCCCGCCGGCCCGGCGGGCGGCGGCGGTATTCTGAACGTGCGCACCACTGACAGTCGTACGGGCCGGCTGGCCATGGCCTCGATCAACCCGATCACAGGTGGGGGAGGCGGAAGTTCGTTCGAGGATGGGCAGGATGGTTCGAATTCCTTCCTGAAGAACACGCCCGTCGAGATCACCGAGGCGGAGGTGCCTATCCGCGTCAGGAGCTATGAGCTCGTGCCGGATTCCGGCGGTCCGGGTCGCTACCGTGGCGGCCTTGCGGCTCAGATGACATTCCAGATGTTCACGCCGAACTCGGTCGTGACCGCCCGTAACCGGGACCGCGTTCGCTTCTCCTGCTGGGGACTTGAGGGCGGACTGCCGGGCTCGACCTGCGGCTTCCTTCGCGTCAATGGCAAGACGGACCCGGAAGACCTGGGGAACACCGACGTGGTTCGCTGCGGCCCCGGAGACGTTCTGACGATTTCGGCGGCAGGCGCAGGTGGCTGGGGTGATCCTTTCGAACGTCCCGAGCATGAGGTTTTGAAGGACTTTCTCGGGGGCAAGGTCACCGAGAGCGGCGCCAGAGCCTATGGCGTCGTGGTCAAGGATGGTGTCATCGATGAGGCCGCCACCAAGGCTCTGCGATCGGCGCCGCGGGAAAGCATAGAAGGCATGACCTTCGATCCCGAGAGGCTGAGTTTCGAGCGCGTTTGGTCGGACGCCGTTTGGGACCGCCTTTCGCAGCACTTGTTTGCCCTTCCTGTGGAGTGGCGCTTCTTCGTCAAGCATGAGCTCTTCGCGGCGGTGAATGCCGATGCCGCCGCCAAGGAGGATCCGGTTGCGGCGTTGGAGCGGGCCTATGCCCGTGTTCTGGAACAGTATCCGCAGATCGTGCCTCGTCAGCTGGAGGACGCGGCATGAATATCGAGTTCATCGACCAGACCGTGCTGGTGGCCGGAGCGGCCCGCGGCATCGGCCGTGGCATCGTCGAGGAATTTGCGGCGAGGGGGGCGAATGTTTTCGCGGCAGATCGGCTCAAGGAGGAGATGGCCGGCCTGCCGGCGCATGCGACGCAGCTCGATCTGCTCGACAAGGCGGCGGTCAACCGATGGGTCGCTGAGGCCGAAGGGATCAGCGGGCGCGCACCCGACGTCCTTGTCTACGTGGCCGGCGGAGTTCTCGGGCAGAGCGCGAAGGCACTTGAGGATGTCGAGGAGGCCGATTGGCGCGCTGTGCTCGACGTCAATTTGACGGGCGCCTTCCTGTCCTCCCAGGCGGTTTGCACCGGCATGAAGGCGCGCGGCAAGGGGCGGATCGTTCTGATCGCCAGCGGTGCCGGGCTGCGCACCTCGCTGACAGGGATTCAGGCTTATGCCTCCGCCAAGGCCGGCGAGATCGGGCTGGCGCGCCAGCTCGGGCAGGAGCTCGGGCCGTTCGGGGTCACGGTCAACGCGGTTGCCCCAGGGTTCCAGCGCACGAGCCCGGACTATGAGCGGCAGTGGCAGTCGTATTCGGCCGAGCGGCAGGAGAACATGATTGCCAACACGGCGCGGCGTCGGCCGGGGACGCCGCAGGACATCGCCTACACGGTCATGTTCCTCGCCTCCGACTATGCGGATTTCATCACAGGCCAGGTCGTCTCGGTGACCGGCAGCCCTTGAAACACGACATCAATGGAGGGACGGCATGACGACGACACGGAGAGACGCGCTTAAAGCGGTTGCAGGATCGGTCGCCCTCGCATCGCTCTCGATCGAGGGAGCTCTGGCACAGGCCGGGGGCAAGTTCGTCTACGCGAACAACAGCCCGTACGATAACCTCGATCCGCATACCATTTTCGATACCGCCCGGGCCGCTTCGCGCTTCAATCTCTACGACGGGCTCTACCGCTGGGTCGACAATCCTCCCAAGATGATCCCATGGCTGGCGGAGAGCCATACCGTCTCGGATGACGGCAAGGTCTACACGTTCAAGCTGCGGCAGAACGCCAAGTTTCACGATGGCAAACCGCTGACGTCTGCCGACGTCGTCTATTCGATCGAGCGCATCCTCGCCCTCAAGAAGGGCCCCGCCAGCCTGTACCTCGACAGCGTCAAGCCGGGATCGACACAGGCGCCCGATCCTCACACGGTCGTCTTCAACCTGAATGGCCCATCCGCGATTTTCCTGACCACCGTGCCCGACATCCTCGTGGTCAACAGCGCGCTGGTGAAGGCCAATGAGAAGGACGGGGACTGGGGCGAGGCCTGGCTCACGCGCAACGAGGCGGGCTCCGGATCCTATGCTCTTCGTCGGCATGACCCGGCCGTGGGCTTCACCGCACGCCGCTTCGCCGAACATTTTGCGGGGTGGACCGGCCAGCCCTTCGACGACCTTGAATTCCGCACCGTCCTTGAGACGAACACCCGCGTGCTCGGCTTGATCCGCGGCGATTTCCAGGGCGCCGATGGCTACCTTCCCTACGATCAGATCCAGCGACTCCGGCAGTCGAGCAACGTTCAGATCATCGAGCAGGAATCGATGCGGGTGTTCATCCTGGCGTTGAACTGCACCAAGCCGCCGATGAACAATCCGAACTTCCGCCGCGCGCTGGCCTACGCATTCGACTACGATGGCTTCATCAAGAGCATCATGAAGGATTCGGTCTCGCGTAATCCGGGGCCCAATCCCAACAACATCTGGGGCACGCCGGCCGGCCTCAAGGGTTACAGCTACAATCTCGAAAAGGCCCGCGAGGAGCTGAAGAAGGTGACGGAGCCGCTGCGCCCGATCACCATCAACGCCCTTGCCGGCTTCAGCGAATCCGAGCAGGCGGCGACGCTGTTCCAGAGCACCCTGCGCCAGATTGGCATCGAGGTCGTGGTCGAGGTTTCGCCCTGGTCCGTCGTGTCCAGCCGGATGCGCAAGGCCGACACCCAGGCCGATATCGTGCCGCTATGGAAGAGCACTTACTATGTCGACCCCAATAACTGGGTCGGGGAGCTGTATGGCACGCGCTATCACGGCACGCGCACCTTCTCGTACTACAGCAATCCCGAATTCGATAAGCGGCTCGACCGTGCCCTTGTCTCCAGTGACCAGGACGAACGGCGCAAGCTCTACGAAGAAATGACCCAGATGGTGAACGACGATGCCGCCGGCATCTTCGTTTATAACACGCGTTGGTACGGACCCTATTCGAGCAAGGTCGAGGGCATCCGCTTCTCCCCGGTCAGCAACGGCCAGGACATTCGCTGGGCATCTCTCAAGCGCTGAGCGGTCCTGACTTCTTCCAACCGGAGGCGTTGCCATGAACTGGCTGTCAATGGTGGCGAACCGATTGCTCTGGTTCGTGCCAACCCTCGTGGGGCTGCTCGCGATCGTATTCGTGCTGTCGCGGGTGATCCCTGTCGACCCAGCGGTCTTGGCCGCGGGGGAGAACGCTTCCGCTGCGCAGGTCCAGCAGGTGCGGGAGCGCTTCGGGTTCGACAAGCCATTGCCGGTTCAGTTCGCGAACTACCTGCGCGACATCGCGCAGGGCAATCTCGGCACCAGTCTCTTTACCCAGCAGCCCATCGTCGACGATCTGGCATCGCGTCTTCCCGCGACGCTGGAACTGACGATCTTTGCCGTTCTGATCGCAGGCCTCATCGGTATCCCCTTGGGCGTGCTTTGCGGCCTGCACCGGAATTCATGGATCGACCACGTGCTTCGGGTCGTGACGGTTTCCGGCCTGGCGGTGGCATCCTTCTGGTTGGCGATGCAGTTCCAGTTCCTCTTCTCGATGAAACTCGGATGGCTGCCGCTTTCGGGACGCATCGAGGGATTTCCGCCTGAGCCGGTGACGGGGCTCATGCTGGTGGACGCAATGATCGAAGGCGATCGCGAGATGATCGGCTCCGCATTCAGGCACATTGTCTTGCCGACACTGACCCTGGCTTTGCCGGCGGCGGCCACGGTCGTCCGCTTTACCCGAAACGGCGTTATCGGCGTGATCAATTCGCCGTCCGTCGCCTACCAGACGGCGATGGGACTGCCACGCCGCCTGATCGTCTGGAAATACGTGCTTCGCATGGCGTTGACCGCAACCGTCACGCAGCTCGGACTGATTTTTGGCATCCTCTTGGCCGGCGCGGTCGTCGTCGAAACGGTCTTTGATTGGCCCGGCCTGGGTGCCTACGCCGTGCGCTCGATCCTGCAGTCCGACTACAACGCTGTGATGGGCTTTACGCTCTGCACGGGCGCACTCTTCGTCCTGATCAATCTGCTGGTGGACATGCTGCAGGCTGCGATCGACCCGCGAGGTGCGGCCTGATGGATCTCCTGAAACGCTTCGCCAAAGATAAAGCGGCATTCATTGGGTTGAGCTTGCTGGGCCTGCTTGTGCTGGCTGCAATGTTTGCGCCGCTGCTGGCTCCATTTCCGAACGATGTCTTCGATTTCCACATCGCGAACCGGCTTCAACCGCCATCGGCTACCGCGCTTTTCGGCACCGACCGGATGGGCAGCGATATCTTCAGCCGGATGCTGTTCGGCGCGCGGATCACGCTGATGCTGGCGGGGATTGCCGTCGGCTCGGCGCTCGTCATCGGCGTACCGATCGGTCTTATCGCCGGCTACTACCAGAATTGGGTCAGCGACGCGCTGATGCGGATTGCCGAGATCTTCCTGGCGGTGCCTCAGATCGTTCTGGCCATCGCGATCGCGCAGACGCTCGGACCATCGATCGAGAACGTCATTCTGGCGCTATCTTTGACCTATTGGCCCTTCTGGGCGCGGCTGGTCTATGCCGAGACGCGATCCATGCGCAACGAGGTCTTCGTGGAGTCCGCCGTCGCGCTCGGTGCATCGCCTTGGCGCGTCATCGTCTTGCACATCCTGCCGAACATCGCTTCGCCCATCATCGTTCGGACGTCGATTGGCATGGGCGCGACGATTCTGACCGCGGCAACGCTGGGCTTCCTGGGGCTTGGCGCTCCGCCTCCAACTCCTGAATGGGGGCGGATGATTGCGGAAAGCCGTGAATTCCTTCCCGAAGCGTGGTGGTACGCACTCGCTCCGGGCATCGCGATCTTCCTGACGGTGCTGGGCTTCAATCTCTTTGGCGACGGCCTGCGCGACATCCTCGATCCGCGTACGCGGCGCAGCGTCTGATCATGAGCAGTCTCCTCGATATTCAGGCCCTGTCTCTGGGCTTCCGAACGGAAAAAGGGCTCGCCAAGGTCCTCGATCGGATCGATCTCAGCGTGAAACCCGGTGAAATTGTCGGACTGGTCGGCGAGTCCGGCTGCGGCAAGTCAACGCTGGCCCGTGCGATCTTGGGGACGCTCCCCGAAGGCCAAACAGAGATCAACAGCGGGCACATCCGGCTGGACGGCGTCGATATGCTCTCGGGCGGCAAGGCGGCCGAGCATCTACGCGGCCGTGTCGTTACCTTCGTCCCGCAAGACCCCTTTGCGAGCTTCAACCCTCTGTTTCGGATCGGCACCCAGATCCACGACCTGATGCGATTCAAAGCCCCCCGGGACGGAAAAGGGAGTTTTGGCCGTTCGCGCAAGGCAGACGAGGCAAGCGCCATTGCCATGCTCGATGCGGTTCAGTTGCCGCAGCCGAAGGCCATTCTGGACAAGTATCCCCACCAGCTATCGGGCGGCCAGCGCCAGCGGGTGATGATCGCCATGGCGCTCCTTCCTCAACCTCGAATGATCATCGCCGACGAGCCTACGACCGCTCTGGACGTGACGGTCCAGGCGCAGATCCTGGGGTTGCTGCGGCGGCTGGCGGTCGAACGCGGGGTGTCTGTCTTGTTCACGACCCATGATCTTGGCGCGGCCTGGGAAATCTGCGACCGCGTGGTGGTCATGTATGCCGGGCAGACCGCGGAAATTGCGCCGCGCGAGCAATTCTTCGGCCACCCTCGCCACCCTTATACGCGGATGCTGCTCGATAGCCTGCCCGCGCCTGGGCGCGACCCTGTCGGAATTCCCGGTGGGGTTCCCAGCCCGCTCAAGGCCCCCAACGGTTGCCGCTTCAATCCCCGCTGCCCCCGCGCGACGGACGTTTGCCACGAAACAAGGCCGGCGCTGATTGCAGAGCCCAATGGCCACGCCGTTGCGTGTCATCATCCCTGGCCAGCCGAGGCGGAGGCTGCGCATGTCTGAGACCAGTAATCCTCCCATTCTCGAAGTCGACAATCTGGCCCGGCACTTCCCGGTCCGAGGGTTCCTGAACCGGAAGGTTGGCAGCCTGCGCGCGCTGGACGATGTCTCCTTCGCGGTCGAGCCCGGCGAAATTCTGGGGATTGTCGGTGAATCCGGCTGCGGCAAGTCCACGCTTGGCAAGACGCTCATGGGCATCCACGAGCCGAGCGAGGGCGAAGTCCGGATGCTGGGCGAAAGGATTGCCTCGCCGGGCCAGAAGCGTGCTCCCAAAATCCGTGCGCGCCTTCAATATGTCTATCAGGATCCGGGCGCTTCCCTCGACCCACGCTGGACGCTGCGCCGCTCGCTCCACGAGCCACTGATCATTCACACCGACTGGTCGAGAGAAAAGCGGGAGGAGAAGGTCAGGGAGATCGTCAAGGCGGTCGGACTGCCCGTCGAGCATCTCGATCTCTATCCGCATGAAATCAGCGGCGGCCAACAGCGACGGGTCGGTCTGGCTCGAATTCTCGTTCTCGGGCCGGAACTGGTCATCTTCGACGAGCCCACCTCGGGACTGGACGTTTCGGTACAGGCGACCGTGCTGCGCCTGTTCCGAGACCTCAAATCGGAATTCGATCTGACCTATCTCTTCATCAGCCACGATCTCGCTGTTGTGCAGTCGATCTGCGACCGCGTCATCGTCATGTACCTTGGCAGGATCGTGGAGATCGGGAAGACCGCTGACGTCTTTGCCGCTCCCCGCCATCCCTATACACAAGCTCTCCTCTCGGCTGCGCCACGCATCGGCGGGCCTCGCGTGACCGAGAATTTCTCCCTGCAAGGAGAGCCACCCGATCCATCCAATGTTCCGAGCGGATGTCGGTTCAGGACGCGTTGCCAGTACGCAATCTCAGATTGTGCGGAAATCGACCCACATCTTGACGATCAGGACGGCCATGGCGTCGCTTGCTTGCGGTGGCGTGAGTTGAGCGCGTGAAACCAGGTCTCCCAAGGGCAGAAGCCGCTCCTTCATGGCAGCTTGCCCTCGCGACCATGGTCGCAGTCCAGATGGCAACGGCCTTTCTCAGTCGGATTCCTCCGACGATCGCTCCAATATTGGCCACTGAGCGGGGGTGGTCGGATTCGGTCGTGGGTTACCTCGCTAGTCTCAACACGTTCGGCTCGATCCTTTTCCTGGCGTTGGGCTCGCCTTACATGCGAGCTCTCGGTTCCGTGCGAGCCCTCCAGGCCGGGCTTCTGATCGGAATCCTCGGGCTGGCGCTTTTTCTGCCGAGCTGGACGACGACGGCCTGTGTCGCCGCGCTTCTGATCGGCGTGGGCTACGGACCATCCTCGCCCGCGGGCAATGACGTTCTGCATCGCACTGCGCCTCATGGCCGCCGCAGCCTGATCTTCTCGATCAAGCAGGCTGGGGTGCCGCTCGGAGGAGTGGTGGCAGGGCTTGCGTTGCCGCCGCTCGCCGCAGCCTACGGCTGGCGCATCGCGCTCCTGGCTTCGGCAGTGTTCGTGCTCGCCATCATCGCAAGCGTCCAGCCGATGCGGGACGGGCTTGATCGCGATCGAGAGCATGGCCTGAAGTTCGGACTCGGCGTTATTCTCTCGATCGCCAACCTGGTCACGCCGATCAGGACCCTGACGACGTCTTCGAGTTTGTTCCGATTGGCTGCAGCCGGTGCCTGCCTGGCGGTAGGGCAGGGGATCTGGTTCGCCTATCTGATGACGTATGCGGTCTCGCAACTTGGCTACAGCCTCGAGACAGCCGGAGCGCTCTACGCCTTGATGCAGGCGACCAGTGTTGCTGGACGCGTTCTGCTTGGGTGGCTCGCGGACAGGCTTGGAACCCCGCGGCTGCTGTTGCGCGTGATCGGGTTGGCGTCAGGCGCAACCTCGCTGACATTGGCGCTTGCGACGCCACAGTGGTCTTTCCAGACCTACTGCGTCCTCGCGGCAATCGCCGGCGTGACGGTGTCGAGCTGGAATGGCGTTCAGCTATCTGAAATTGCGCGGGCTTGCCCGCCAAGCCTCGTTCGGGAAGCGTCAGCCGCCGCTACTCTGGTCATCTTCCTCGGCTATGTGGTCGCGCCATCCGCGTTCGCGATGGCCTTGTCGCTGACCGGCCGATTCGATCTCGGCTTCCTTGCCTGCGCGCTTTCAGGCGTCGGGTGCGCGCTCATCGTCCCCGCGGCCATGACGGAAGATAGGTCTCAGCGAAGCTGAATGGCTTGAAGAGCCGATTTTCGACATAACCGATGTGGCGAGGAGTCGTCGCCTGGGTTTCCGCTTGAGTGGCGGGGTCACCTATGCCTGGCATGAGCTGGACATCCGGCGCAGCGCCGTATTCTCCGGCTTCGGCGAGGAGCTGCGCTCCGACTACGACGCCCGCAGCCTCCAGGCTTTCGGCGAGCTCGCCTATCGTTTCGACCTCGGGCGGGCCACCATCGAGCCTTTCGTCAATCTCGCCTATGTCAATCTCCGTAGTGCTGGCTTCACCGAGACAGGCGGCGTCGCAGCGCTTACCGCCAGGGCGCAGACCACGGCCGTCGCCTTCGCCACGCTCGGCCTGCGCGCTCAGATGAGCTTCGATCTCGGCAGCAGCGTCGCGCGGATAAACGGCACGCTCGGCTGGCGGCACGCGGCGGGCGACGCCACCCCGGTGTCGCTCCAGGCCTTCTCCGGCGGCGCGCCGTTCTCGATCGCAGGCGCTCCGATCGCCCGCGACGCGCTGGTCGTCAGCACCGGCCTCGCGCTGAAGCTCTCGCCAGAAGCCGAAATCGGGCTGTCCTATGACGGGCAACTCGCGTCGCGCGCGACCGATCATGCCTTTAATGCCCGGCTCGCAGTCAAGTTCTGATGCCACCAGCATGTGCTGCCATCCGCCGCAATGTCTGGTTCGCGGCATCAGATGAGCTCCCGCTCCTGGCGCATTCGCGCTCTGTCGGTGCTGCGTCAGAAGCGGATCGCCTCTGGCTGGCGGCCGTGACCGTGGGCCGTCCGGAGCCGACGCTTCTCACGGGCCAGCCGAGCAACGCGCGCTTCTGCGACTTCAGCGATCTTCGCTGGTCTCCAAAAAGGCGGGGCGAACCGCCTTCTTCAGCTCGTCGATGAAGGCTCGGACGAGCCGTTTGGGCGCGCGGGCCTTCTGATAGAGCGCATAGGCCTCGACCGAGACACGCGGTCTGAGGGGCCGCACTTCCAGCCGGTAGCGGCTGCCGCTGATCGCGGTGAAGGAATCGACCAGCGCCACGCCGAGCCCGGCCTCGGCCAGCAAGCAGGCCGTGTTGCTGTAGCGCACCTCGATCGGGCAGGGCGGGCGCGCACCGGCGAAGAAATCCCGCTGCAGCAGCAGCCCGAGCCGCGCGCCCGGCTCGAAGCCGATCATCCGGTGGCCGGAGAGCATGGCAGGAGAAATCTCGCTCTTGGCGGTTAGCGGATGGTCGGGCGTCATGGCGCAGACCATCTGGCCGGCACCGATCAGCTCCGCCTCCAGGCCCGGCCTCGCATAGGGCTCCAGCGAGACCCCGAGATCGGCTGCGCCGCTCTCCAGCCCTTCGATGACGCCATCGGTACGGCGCACGTCGAAATCGACATGCAGCTCCGGCCGGCGGCTGGCGAAGCGCGCCAAAGCGCGTGGCACCAGCGCATTGGCGATCGGGGGCGTCGCGAGAAGCCGCAGCGAGCCGCTGCGCGTGTCGCGCAGCGCGGCGACCTTGCGCGAGAAGGACTGGACCATCGAGAAGATGGGATCGCTGTCGCGATACATCTCGAGAGCTTCCGGCGTCGGGATCAGCCGGTTGCCCTGCCGCTGGAACAGCTGGAAGCCGAGCTGCCGTTCCATCTGCTTGACCGCGGTGCTCACCGCCGGCTGCGACAAGGCCAGCCCCTGCGCCGCCGCCACTGTCGTTTGGCAGCGAATGACTTCCCGAAAGATCTCGAGTTGCCGCAAATTCAGCATGTCGGCCGGCTCCGCTGGGCAGATCGCAGGCAGTATAAATTGGATTGATAGAGGGCCTAGTGATTTTTCTAGATCTGATATTGTGGCGGCTTTCCGGCGCTGACTATCCTGCGGTTTCCCGTTCCCAGGAGCGCGCCATGCTCGCCAGAATCGCCACCATCGGCCTGACCTTGCTGCTCGCCCCCGCCGCGATGGCGCAGACGACATTGAAGACCGCCGTCGATGGCACGTTCGCGCCCCACGCCATGCCCAAGCTCTCCGGCGGCATCGAGGGCTTCAACGTCGATCTGGCCGAGGCTATCGGCAAGCAGCTCGGCAAGACGGTGACGGTCGATGCCGCCCAGTTTTCCGGGCTGATCCCGGCCCTGCAGGCCGGCACCTACGACTTCATCGTCGCGCCGGTGACGGTCAGCAAGGAGCGCGCCGAAAGCCTGCTCTTCACCGAAGGTTATCTCAATACCGACTTCCAGTTCATCACGAAGAAGGGCGCGCCGCCGATCACCGCGCTCGAAGAGCTGAGGGGCAAGGTGATCTCGGTCAACAAGGGTTCGGCCTACGACAGCTGGGCGCGCGGCCTGGAGGAGAAGATCGGCTGGAAGGTCGAGTCGTTCGGCACGCAGACCGATGCCGTCCAGGCGGTGATTTCGGGCCGTGCCTACGCCAATGTGGCCGGCAACACCGTCATCCAATGGGCCGCCAAGAGCAATCCGCAGATCCAGCTCTCCTATACCTATTCGACCGGGCTGGTCTGGGCCGTCGCGCTGCGCAAGGATTCCGCATCGCTGCGCAACGAGCTCGATCAGGCGATCGAGTGCCTGAAGACGAACGGCACCATGGCCGCGCTGCACGAGAAGTGGTTCGGCACCAAGCCGGCCGCGGGCTCGGCCGCCGTCACCCCCTTCCCGGGATATGGCGTGCCCGACATGCCGGGCTACGACGCGACGGCCCATACCCCCGCCTGCAAGTGAGCGAGGCGAGCGAACTGTTGGCCGGCGGAACCGGCGCCATGCGCCCGCCGCATCCGCTGCTCGACATCCGCGGCCTGCACAAGAGCTTCGGCACGATCGAGGTGCTGAAGGGCATCGACCTTGCCGTCTCGCCCGGCGAACTCGTCTTCCTCATCGGCCCCTCCGGCTCGGGCAAGAGCACGCTGCTGCGCTGCTGCAACCGCCTGGAGGAGCCCAGCGGCGGCTCGATCTGGTTCGACGGGCAGGAGGTGCTGGCAGACAGGATCGACATCAACGCGCTGCGCCGGCGCATGGGCATGGTCTTCCAGTCCTTCAACCTCTACCCGCACATGACCGCGCTGGGGAACGTCACGCTGGCGCTGCGCAAGGTTCTGAAGAAGCCCCGCGCCGAGGCGGAGCGCATCGGCATGGCCGCGCTGGAGGGCGTCGGCCTCGCGCATAAGGCCGCTTCCTACCCGGGCGAACTCTCCGGCGGCCAGCAGCAGCGTGTCGCCATTGCCCGCGCCTCGGCGCTCGAGCCCGGGCTGATGCTGTTCGACGAGCCGACCTCGGCGCTCGACCCCGAACTCGTCGGCTCGGTGCTGCAGGCGATGCGCGACATGCGCGCCGCCGGCATGACCATGCTCGTCGTCAGCCACGAGATGCGTTTCGCCCGCGAGGCGGCCGACCGCGTCGTCTTCATGGATGGCGGCGTCATCGTCGAGCAGGGCCCGCCCGAGCAGATCTTCGGCGCGCCCCGGCACGAGCGCACCCGCGCCTTCGTCTCCGAGGTGGCCCGATAGCGCCATGGATCGCTTCCTCGACAGCTTCCTGAACGCCAAGCTGATCGCCGCCAGCTGGCCGGCGATCCTGAGCGGGCTGGTGGTGACGATCGAGATCGCGGCACTCGTCGTCGTGACGGGCCTGCTGCTCGGCCTGGCACTCGCAATGGTGCGCTGGCGGGCCGGCCGCTGGTTCGCCTGGCCGCTGATGCTCTTCGTGGATCTCTTCCGCGCGGTGCCCCCGCTCGTGCTCGTGCTGCTGATCTTCTTCGGCCTGCCCAATGTCGGCATCGAATTGCCGAGCTTCGCAGTGCTCTGGCTCGTGCTCTCGCTGGTGCTGGCCGCCTTTGCCGAGGAGATCGTCTGGGCCGGGCTGATCGCAGTGAAACGCGGCCAGCGCGAGGCCGCCCGCTCGACCGGGCTGACCGAGACCCAGACACTTCTCTACGTCGTCCTGCCGCAGGCGCTGCGCCTCGCCGTGGCGCCGTTGACCAACCGCACCATCGCCATCACCAAGAACACCGCACTGGGAACGGTGATCGGCGTGCCGGAGATCATCAACCAGGCGACGACGGCGGTCTCCTTCTCGGGCAATGCGACGCCGCTGCTGATGGGCGCCTTCGCCTATCTCTTGCTCTTCATCCCGATCATCGGCCTCGGTCGGCTGATCGAGAGCCGCTTCGCCTGGAGGCGCCAGTAATGGACGTACTCCTCCAGCAGTTCTTCAATCTCGACATTATGGGCAAGGCCCTGCCGCTGGTGCTGCAGGGCTTGAAGACCACGCTACTCATCTGCCTGATCGTCATCCCGATGGGCCTCATCGGCGGCGTGCTGGTGGCGTTGGCCAGCCGATCCACGGTTCGCGTCCTGCGGGTTTCGGTGACGCTGCTCGTCGACCTGATGCGTGCCTTACCCCCGCTCGTGGTGCTGATCCTCGTCTATTCGGGGCTGCCTTTTCTCGGCCTGCGCATCTCGCCGCTTACGGCGGTCGTGATTGCCTTCTTCCTCAACAACGCCGCCTATTACGGCGAAATCATCCGCGCGGGCATTGAGAGCGTCCCCGCCGGGCAGTGGGAGGCGGCACGCTCGACCGGCCTGAGGGCGGACCAGGCTTTCACTTGGGTCATCCTGCCGCAGGGCCTGCGCAACGTGCTGCCGGACCTCGTCTCGAACACGGTCGAGGTGGTGAAGCTCACCTCGCTCGCCAGCGTCGTCTCGCTGCAGGAGATGCTCTACTCGGCCGACATGGCCCGTTCTCTCACCTTCAACGCCTCGCCGATCGTGCTGGCCGCGCTGATCTATTTCGCGCTGCTCTGGCCGGCGGTGAGGCTCGTCAGCCGCCTCGAACACGCCGCCGCCCGCTGAGCGGCCATCACTGAAAGGACGCGCCATGCGCATGCTCACCGTCGCCGCCGCCCAGATGGGCCCGATCCAGAAGGCTGACAGCCGCCAAGCCGTGATCGCCCGCATGATCGCTCTGCTCGACGAAGCCAAGGAGAAGGGCGCCGATCTGGTTGTCTATCCCGAGCTCGCGCTGACGACCTTCTTTCCGCGCTGGTATCACGAGGACCGCGCCGAGGCCGACATCTGGTTCGAGGACGCGATGCCCGGCCCAGCGACGCAAGCCCTGTTCGACCGGGCGCGCGAACACGGCATCGCGATTTCCTTTGGCTATGCCGAGAAGACGCCGGACGGGCATCATTTCAACACCAGCATTCTCACCGACAAGAGCGGCGCCATCGTCGGCAAATACCGCAAGATCCATCTGCCCGGCCACGCCGAATACGACCCTGAGCGCACGCATCAGCATCTCGAGAAGCGCTATTTCGAGCCGGGCGACCTGGGCTTCCCGGTCTGGCGCACGCTCGGCGGCGTGCTCGGCATGGCGATCTGCAACGACCGACGCTGGCCGGAAACCTACCGCGTCATGGGCCTGCAGGGCGTCGAGATGGTGCTGATCGGTTACAACACGCCATCGGTGAATTCGCAGCGCGGGGCCGAGGGCCCTGAAAAGCGCCTCTTCCACAACCGCCTCAGCGTCCAGGCCGGCGCCTATCAGAATGCCACCTGGGTGGTCGCGGTCGCCAAGGCCGGCGACGAGGACGGCCACCACATGATCGGCGGCTCGCTGATCGTCGACCCCAATGGCGAGATCGTCGCCGAGGCCAAGACCGAGGGAGACGAATTGCTGGTGCACGCCTGCGATCTCGATGAGACGGCCTTCGGCAAATCGACCATCTTCGATTTCGCCCGCCATCGCCGCATCGAGCATTACGGCATCATCACCAGCCAGACCGGCGCAGTGCCACCGCCCGAGGCGTAAGCGCTGCATCGACCGGACGCCCGGCCGCGAGGGGCGCAGCCTTTCGGGGAGAAAGACCATGAGTCGCATCCTCGTCACCAATCCGAACTCGAACGAGGCTGTCGCCGAAGGGCTGCGCCAGGCGCTGGCGCTTTCGCGCGCACGGGCGGTCGCGAAATCGTCTGCGAGACGCTGGCTGAAGGTCCCTTCGGCGTCGAAACACAGGACCATGTCGAGGCCGTGCCCCTGCCGCTGCGCCGGGACAGGTGCGTTCAGACTTCCGGATTCGATCGGAATGCAGACTTCGGACCGGAGGTTGGAGCGTGCGCCTGAACTTCAGCCATCAGGGGCTGCGCGATGCAAGATAGTCATCGATGCTCGCACGTGTTCCCGCCTGCCAGATTCTCTGCAGCGCCCGGCAGAACGCCTTCCGGAAGCGCCGGTCGTCCGGCAGATTTCCATAGATGTCCCGCATCTGCAGCCAGGTTTCCGGTGCGGATCTGGCTTGTTGCGCCTGCCGGTTGAGCCGCGACCACTCCGGGTCATTCGGCCCAATGGCTTGCCCGCTTTCGGTTTCGCCATAGCAGTAGCGGCACCAGAGAGCGCTGACGAGCGCAAGCCCGTCGATGGGTGTGCCCGCGCGCAAGGCATCGCGCAGCGTCGGCAGGATGAATTTCGGCTGGCGGTTGGAGCCGTCCAGGCAGAGCCGGCGGATCGTGTCGCCGATCCTGGGATTGGCGAAGCGCTGCTCGATGGTCCGTTTGTAGTCGGCCAGATCGGTATCAGGGACTGGCGGCACGACCGGAATGACCTCGTCGTCGAGCAAGGCCGAGAGAAAGCGGGCGATCTGGGCGTCCTGCATCGCCTCGTGGACGAAATGGATGTCGAGCAGGCCCGCGGGATAGGCGATCGCCGCGTGGCCGCCATTGAGGATGCGGATCTTCATCAGCTCGAAGGGCGCGACATCGGCGACGAACTGGACACCGACGTCCTCAAGACGCGGGCGCCCGGCCGGGAAGTGATCTTCCAGCACCCATTGCCGGAAACCCTCGCAGAAGACCGGGCGGCTGTCCGCGATGCCGAAATCGTCGCGCAATGACTGGCGTTCGCGCTCCGAGGTGGCGGGCGTGATGCGGTCGACCATGCTGTCGGGAAAGGCGACGTTTTCCCGAATCCAGAGTGTGTCGACGCGATCGATGAGATCGACAAGACCGGTAACGGCGTCGGCCGTGACATGGCCGTTGCCCGGCAGGTTGTCGCAGGACATCACCGTAAAAGGCTGCAGGCCGGCGGCGCGGCGTTTCAGCAGCCCGGCGGCGATCAGGCCGAAAGCGGTCTTCGGAGAAGCGAGGCGATCGGCGGCATCGGCCACGATATCGGGATGGCCGGGATCGAAGGCTTGCGTCGCCGGATCGATGTAATATCCGCCCTCGGTGACGGTCAGCGAGACGATCCGCGTGCGGGGATCGACGAGGCGCTTGATGATCGCGGCGCTGTCGCCGGGCGGCACGAAATCGATCATCGCGCCGGTAACGCGCGCCTGCGAGCGCTCGGCCTCTTGCGTCACCACCGTGGTCAGGAAATCCTGCGCGGCAAGATCGCGGCCCATCGCGGCATCGCTCTCCCGCACGCCGGTGCCCACCACCGCCCAGTCACGGTCGCGCCCACGCTCGAACAATTCGTCGAGATAGGCTGCCTGATGCGCGCGGTGGAAATTGCCGACGCCGATATGGACGATGCCCGGGCTCAGCTCTTCCGGTCGGTAGCCGGGGATACCGACCGCCGGGCGGAGCTGCCCGAGCGTCGCGCGGGACAGGTGCACCGCCATGCTCAACCCTTCCTTGCAGCGCGCAATTGCAGGGCGAGATCGGGGCGGTCGCTGGTGATCTGCGAGATCGGTTGACCGAGCCAGAAATCAAGCTCGCGCACGGTATTCGGCACCCAGGCGCCAAGCTTGTCGCGGCCGACGATGCTGGCGGCGCGATCGACGGTCAGCCGCAGCAGCGATTGCTCGACGGCGATGATGCAGCCGAGATCGACGAAACGCCGCAAGGTGTGATCGACGCCGCCGAAGGCCTCGCAGGAGCGGCGGTCGACCGAGGCGAGCCGGCGCATATGCGGCGCCTTCGCCCGGATCTCCTCGATCACCTCCGGAACGAAGCAGGTCAGCACCACGCGCGCGGCCATCTTGCGAGCCTCGACCAGCGCGATGACCTTGTCGAGCAGGCCGGGATAAGGATTGCCGTAGGCGTCCATCTTCATCTCGATCTCGAGCTCGATCCCCGTCGGGCCGAAGACATCGAGCACCTCCGGCAGCGTGGGAAGCGTCTCGCCGAGCGTATCGTCGAGTGTCACCTTCGCGAGCGCGGCGCGCGAGAGATGCGCGACCGGGCCCTTATGGTCGGTGGTGCGGTCGAGCAGCGGATCGTGGATCACCATGATCTCGCCGTCGCTGGAGAGATGCACGTCGAGCTCGACGGCATCGACGGCGAGGCCGCAGGTGTTGCGGAAGCCGCTCAGGCTGTTCTCCGCCCAGATGTTGCGCGCGCCGCGATGACCGATGATCCGCATGTCGAAAAGCCTTGCTTGCCCGTGGGCGGTTTATTTGCCGCTATCCACCAGCCCCTTCACGAACCAGCGCTGGAGGATGAGGATGACGAGGGTCGGCGGCAGCATCGTCAGGAAGGCCGCATTCATCAGGAGATGCCAGGTCGGCAGCGAGTCGCTCTGCGGCATCAGCTTCTTCAGGCCGATCACGGCATTGGCCATGGCCGGCTCGGTGGTGAGCAACAGCGGCCAGAGATACTGGTTCCAGCCCATCAGGAAGAGGATGATCGCCAGCGCCACGATGTTCGAGCGCGACAGCGGCAGCAGGATCAGTCGGAAGAACTGCCAGGGCGTGGCGCCGTCGATGCGGGCGGCTTCGCAGAGTTCGTCGGGGACGGTGAGGAAGAACTGGCGGAACAGGAAGGTCGCGGTTGCCGAGGCGATCAGCGGCAGTATCAGGCCCGAATAGGTGTTGACCAGGTTCCAGTCGAGATCGACCAGCGCCTGGATGCCGAGCCAGGAGCCGAGGATGTTGAGCGGCAGCGCGACATTCGCCGCGGATTCATAGGTCGGCACGATGCGCACCTCGATCGGCAGCATCAGCGACATGAAGATCAGCCAGAAGGCCGTCATCCGGAAGGGGAAGCGGAAATAGGTGACGGCGAAGGCCGCGATGACCGAGACTGCGAGCTTCCCCACGGTGATGCCGATGGCGATGATGAAGGAGTTGAGCAGCAATCGGCCGAAATTGGCATTGCTCAGCACCGTCTGCATGTTCGCCAGAAACTGGCTGCCGGGCAGCCAGGACATCGGCACGCGCATGATCTCCTGCTGCGAGAGCGAGCCGGTGACGAAGACGAAATAGATCGGCAGGCAGACGAGCGCGGCACCCACCAGCAGGATCAGGTGGCAGAGAGCATCGATGACGGGGGTGCGCTCGTTCATCGCGGGCCTAGACGCTGTAGTTCACGCGGCGCTCCACGAAGCGGAACTGCGCGAAGGTCAGGAGCAGGGCGAGCGCCATCAGCACCACGGATTGCGCCGCCGACGAGCCGAGATCGAGCGTGACGAACCCGTCCTGGTAAACCTTGTAGACGAGGATCGAGGTGGCGCCGGCCGGGCCGCCGCGCGTGGTCGCGTCGACGATGGCGAAGGTCTCGAACAGCCCGTAGACGAAGTTGATGACGATCAGGAAGAACAGCGTCGGCGCGATCATCGGCAGCGAGATGCGCAGAAAGCGCTGGATCGGCCCCGCACCATCGAGATAGGCGGATTCGAGGATCGACTGGGGCACCGACATCAGCGCTGCGACGAGGAAGATGTAGTTGTAGCAGATGTGCTTCCACGAAGCCGCCATCACGACCAGCGCCAGCGCATGCCAGGAGTTGCGGTTCGGGTCCCAGTCGAGACCCAGCCCCTGCAGCATATGGGCGACGGGGCCGACACGGGGATTGAACAGGAAGGCGAGTATGATGCCGGCGATCGCCGGCGCGATGGCATAGGGCAGCAGCAGCACGGTGCGGTAGGCGCCGCGCCCGCGCAGGATATGGTTCGAGGCGAAGGCGAGCAGCAGCGCGACCGACAGGGTCAGCACGTTCTGCGCGAGGGTGAAGATCAGCGTCACCTGCGCCGAGGACCAGTAGACGCCGCTGCGGAACAGCCGCTCGAAATTCTGGAAGTGAACTTCCTCCGAATGAGTGGACACCTGTAGTAGGCTCGTTGAGCCTGGAGGTGTTGAATGGAACGTGCACGTCGGTCGTTTACTGAAGAGTACAAGCGCGAGGCGGCGGGGTTGGTGGTGTCGA